>Ga0209233_1000003_pt1:497500-1607366 | contig 1607366 bp, 1498 predicted proteins | sample AraplaCL_Cvi_mCL_FD_184269 | JGI IMG/M metagenome (GOLD analysis project Ga0209233, IMG submission 184269) | Arabidopsis root microbial communities from the University of North Carolina, USA - plate scrape CL_Cvi_mCL (SPAdes) (version 2) | ecosystem: Host-associated > Plants >... | reverse complement strand
GGTGCGTCCAAATTCCATCACCCCAATCCGTCATCCCAGCGAAAGCTGGTATCTCAGGAGAGGAAGGACCACCTCACATCCCTACATCGTCACCCCGGACTTGTTCCGGGATCCACCCAGCGGCCTGACCCCACCTCCCGGTGGATGCCGGAACAAGTCCGGCATGACGAGATATCCGAAAGGAGGGCCTGGATCGCCGCATCCGCGCGATCCTTCCGGTTGATAGAAGCCGCTATTTGATCCGCGTCGTAGGATATGGCGTCCCGTCCTTGCGGACATAGCCGTCGGGCGTGAACTTCATGTCGATGTCCGAATATTCGCCGCCCGTATCCGCGCCGCCGCTCATCGCGAGGAAGGTGCAATCGGCATCGCTTCGGTTGACCACATGGTGCCCGTTGCGCACTCCCTTGGCCCAGGCGACGCAATCGCCGGGCGCCAACGGATGCTCGCCATCGTCCTCGACCAGCACCGCCGTGCCCGACAGCATCACCAGGAATTCATCCTCGCCTTCGTGCCAATGGCGCTGGGAAGACCAGGCGCCGGGTTCCAGCCGTACGAAGCTCACGCCGAATTCGGTCAGACCCGCGGCAGGCGCCAGCCTGCGCCACCAGCGCCCTTGTACCTTCTCGTTGAAGGGTGGCGGATAGCCGGTGGCGTTGCTCTCGGGGATTGCGGCGATGTCGATCTTGGGCATGGCCGCGATCATGCCCGCTTCGCTCTCGCAACGAAAGGTCCTGCGCGGCCGAAAGTTGCGCTTGGCGCGCCCCAAGCATCATTCGGCTGAAACGCCTCCCGCCCATCCCCAGATCACCCGCCGTTGATGTTCCCAAGGGAGGGAATCCGAATGCCCCGTCTTACCGACCCGATCACCCTCGGCGCGATCCACGCGAAGAACCGCATGCTGATGGCCCCGCTCACCCGCGGCCGCGCAACGCGCGATGCGGTGCCGACCCCGATCATGGCGGATTATTACCGCCAGCGCGCCTCGGCCGGCCTGATCATCAGCGAGGCCACCGGCATCTCGCGCATCGGTCTCGGCTGGCCCAACGCGCCCGGCATCTGGAGTCCCGCGCAGGTTGCGGGCTGGCGTCATGTCACCAAGGCGGTGCATCAGGCAGGCGGCAAGATCGTCTCGCAGCTTTGGCACATGGGGCGGCTCGGCACCTACGAGGTCAATGGCGGCCAGCCCGTCTCTTCCTCCGCCACCACCGCGCCCGGCCATACCCGCACCTACTCGCCCGGCACGCACCCCTACCCGCAGGCGCGCGCGCTCGAGCTGGACGAGATCCCGGCTTTGCTCGACGATTATGCCCGCGCGGCGGAAAATGCGATGGAAGCTGGTTTCGACGGCATCCAGCTCCACGCCGCCAATGGCTATCTGATCGACCAGTTCCTGCGCGACAACGCCAATTTCCGCACCGATCATTATGGCGGACCGATCGAGAACCGCATCCGCCTGCTCGGTGAGGTGGTCGATCGGCTGGCGCAGACGATCGGCAAGGACAAGGTGGGCGTCCGCCTTTCTCCCAACGGAGAGGTGCAAGGCGTCAATGACAGCAATCCGCACGCTCTGTTCGGCGCGGCTGCCAAATTGCTCGACGAGAAAGGCGCCGCCTGGCTCGAGCTGCGCGAACCGCGTCCGGACGGCACGCGCGGGCTACCCGACGTGGCGCCGGTCCATCCGGTGATCCGCAAGGCCTTCTCGCGCCCGCTGATCCTCAACGCCGACTATCATCATGAAGACGCGCAGGCCGCGCTCGGCAAGGGCGAGGCCGATGCGATCACCTTTGGCCGCCCCTTCCTCGCCAACCCCGATCTTCCCCGCCGCCTGATCGAGAAACTTCCGCTCAACCCGCAGCGGGAGGAGCTGTTCTACGTCGGCGGCGAGCAGGGTTATCTCGATTACCCCGTGTGGGAAGAGGTCGGTCAGCCCGCCTAACCGGAGGGGCAGACCGGATCGTTTCGCTGCGCTTGCAATGACGGTTGCGTGATCGTCGTTGCGAGTGCGGCAACGAAGCAATCCGGGCCAACCAGCCCGGCAAGCTCCAGCCTCCGCACCTCGACGGTTGGCCTTGGCGCACGCGGCGGCTAGGTTGGCGGTTTGATCGCCAGGCCCGCTCTTTCATGTCCGTCCCTACCCCACCTCGACTGACCATCGGCGATCCCGCGCCGTGGTTCACCGCGACCATGCTGGGGCAGACGGCGGGCGCCGATTTCGACAAGGCCGGGGGACGGCATGTGCTGGTGCTGTTTTTCGGCAGCGCCGCCAATCCCGCCTCCGCCGCCGCCTTGCGACTGGTCGAGGCGAACGCCGCGTTGCTGAACGACGGACGCGCGGTCTTCCTCGGCGTCACGATCGACCAGCATGATCTGGCCGATCGGCGGCTGGCGGCGCTGCAGCGCCCCGGCATGCACATCATCGTCGATGCCGATCGACGCGTCAGCACGCTCTACGATGCCGCGCAGCCCGGCGAGCACGGCGTGACTTTCAATCCTTACTGGCTGTTGCTCGATCCGATGCTGCGCGTCGCGGGCGTGTTTCCGCTGCGTTTCGGCGAAGAAGCGATCGCCGCGCTGCGGCAACGGCTGGGCACACAAGCCGTCGAATGGAATGCCCCGGCACTCGTCCTGCCCAATATCCTCGAGCCGGATTTCGCCGCCGAGCTGATCGAACTCCACGACCGTCATGGCAGCCGCGCTTCGGGCATCATGCAGCGGATCGGCGACAAGACGGTCGAGGTGCACCATCATATGGCGAAGCGCCGGCGCGATCATTTCATCCAGGATGAAGCCGTGCAGGCGCGGCTCCGCGATGCGGTCATGCAGCGCCTGGTACCGATGATCGAGCGCTGCTTCCAATATCGGCCGACCGAGATCGAGCGGTACATCGTCTCCTGCTACGACAGTACGGAAGGCGCGCATTTCGCGCCCCATCGGGACAACACCACCCCGGCCACCGCCCATCGCCGGTTCGCCGTCACCATCAACCTCAATGACGATTATGACGGTGGCGACCTGCGCTTCCCCGAATTCGGCACGCGCAGCTACCGCGCGCCGTTGGGCGGCGCGGTCGTCTTCTCCTGCTCGCTGCTGCACGAGGTTACGCGCATGACCGCCGGACGACGTTATGCGACGCTGCCCTTCCTGTATGGCGGCGCGCCCAGCGAGCGTCCTAGCCCGCAAACTCCCAGCCCGGCGGCGCCAGCGTAAACCCTGCAAAGTCGAATCCAGGCACCACCACGCACGACACGAACGCCCAACCATTCCGGGGCTTCGCCGCCTGCCATTCGCCCGCCGGTACTCGCGCCTGCGGATTGGCCGCGTCGAGCGTCACCGTCGTCCCGCCGATCCGCAGATCGAGCGGCGCGCCGGCATGCCAGAACCACAGTTCGTCGGCATCGACCCGATGCCAATGCGAGCTCTGGCCTTGTTCGAGCAGGAACAGGATCGCGGTCCCCGGCGATCGTTCGCCCGGTGCCGCCTCCGCCCGCCATGTCTCGCGATACCATCCGCCTTCGGGATGGGGCACGAGGGCGTGGCGGGCGATCAGATCTTGGGGATCACTCACCCCTTGCGGTGCGCTTTGTCCCACGCCTTGACCGCGTCCATCGTGCCGGTGACGTGGCCCGCCGGATCCATCGCCGAATAAGCGAAGATCACCTTGCCGTCGGGTGCGATCACATAAGAGGTGCGGTTCGCGATCGTCGTTTGCGGAATCGAGACGTCATAAGCCGCGATCGTGGATGCGGTCGCCGTCCCCACCGCGAACTTGTTGCGGCATTCGGAAACCGAAAATTTGTTGAGCTTCTCGATCCCGTCGGCCGACATGCCGATCACGGTCGCGCCCATCTTGTGGAAATCGTCGGTCGCTTCGGCGAATTCATGCGCCTCGATCGTGCAGCCCTTGGTGAAAGCGGCCGGATAGAAATAGAGCACCACCGGCCCCTTCTTGAGCGCGCTCTTCAAATCGAAGGGCATCGCCTTGCCGGCCAGGCTGACCTGGGTCGAGAAATCGGGCGCCTTGTCGCCGACCTTGAGCGCGGCTTGCGCAGCGGTGATGGGGAGCGCGGCCAGCGCGAGCGCGAGGCAGAGGGACGAACGGAACATCGGGCGAGTCCTTCGCGTGAGGTGGGAGCAACAAATCTAACGCAAGCGCGTGTTGGTTGCCACCGGCCCTGCGATGGTTCAACTCAGACCTTTGTCGCGCACCAGGATCGCAAGCTCGGTCCGCGAGGATACGTTGAGCTTCTCGTACAGATTGTGGAGGTGCATCTTGACCGTGCCCTCCGAAATATCGAGCTCGCGCGCGATTTCCTTGTTGCGGCTGCCGAGCGACACCAGACGTGCCACCTCGGTCTCGCGCGGGGTCAGCTCCAGCGGCCGGTCGACCGGCTTACCGATCTGGTCGACGATCTGGTGCATCGCGTCGCGGTCGAGCCATTGCTCGCCGTCCATCACCCGCTCCAGGCATTTGAGCATGATGTCACCGCCCGCGCCCTTGAGGATCAGGCCGTCGGCGCGCAGCTGCAGCGCCTCCATGATCGGTTGCGGATCCAGGCTTGCGGTCAGGATCACGATCCGCGTCTTCCATTTGTCGCGCCGCGCCTCGCGCAGCACGTCGATGCCGGTCATCTGCGGCATATGGATGTCGAGGATCGCGATGTCCGGCTGGAACTGCTTGATCGCGTCGCGCGCCTGGGCGCCGTCGAGGCAGCGCGCCTTGACGTCATAACCGGCGGCGGACAGCAAGCCGCCGATACCGTCCAGAAGCATGGGATGGTCGTCGGCAACGACGATCGAAAGCGTCATCGAGCACCCTTCAGCGGCACACAGATTTCCAGGCTAGCGCCTGTTTTGCCGCTGGTCACCGTCATTGTGCCTCCCATGCCGATAACCCGATCGTGGAGCGAGCGCGGACGCCCCGCATAGCTTGCCAGCTCGCCGTTCGCCATACGCCCCTGAAAAGCGAAGCCGCGCCCATCGTCGCCGATCGCGATATCAAGCCGATCGTCGGCCTGGCGGATCGTGATGTCGATCTTGCGCGCGCCGCCGTGACGGACCGCATTGGCGACCGCCTCGCGTGTGATCCGGACGACGTCATCCTCCATGCTGTCCGACACGGTCAGGTCGGCCGGCTCGACCGAGGCGGAGATAGACGCGTCCCATGAGCGCGACAGGTGGCTGGTCAGATGGTCGAGCGAATTGCCGAGTTTGGCGACCGCTATCTCGGGCGCGCGGCGCATCGCGTTGATCACCGCGCGCAGGCCGCGCTGCTCCTCGCCGATCGCCTCGACCATCGCCCGCACGCGCTCGCGCGCCGTGTCATCAAGCGTGGTGCGGCCGATGAGGTCGAGCTGGAGCCGGGCGCCGGCCAGGAACTGCAGCACGCCGTCATGCAGGTCCCGCGCGAGCCGGATACGCTCCTCGCTTGCCGCGGCGATGCGCAATTCGGAATGAAGCTGCCACGCCTCGATCGTGAGCGAGAGCTGGCCCGCCGCCATCGCCGCCACCGCCAGATCCTCGTTCACCGGATCGGCCGGATCCAGGATCATCACCAGGCCGCGCGCGATTCCGGCGTCGATCGGGATCACCAGCACGCGCGCATAATCCGCCATGCTCGACAGGATCGGCTGGAGCGGGTCGCCCGTGAAATCGAGCAATTTGGTGCCCGCGCGGTAGAGCACCGCGCGGCGCTTGCGGTCGTAGAGGAAGGGCGCGTTGATCAGCTCGCTCGCGACCAGCGGGCCCTGATCGACATTCGGCAGGCTCGACCCGTGCAGGGCGCCGAAATCCTTGCGCACCAGGGTAAGGTGCGGCTCCTCCGGATCCTGCCACACGATCAGGCCGCGCTTGGCAGCGAAGACGTCCATCGCATAGCCCAAGGATTCCGCGAGCGGCAGCTCGCCGAAACCACCGCGGCTGGGCACCCGTGACAGGCGCGTGAGCTCATTGATCAGCCGTTCGAGATTGCTCGCGAACGCGGCAAGGACCACCGTGATCGTACCGATATAGCCGATCCGCATCAGGTAGAGCTGCAGCAGATATTTCTTGGTCGGGTCGAAGACGTCGGTCTGGTATGCGGTCGGCAGGAAGAGCACCAGCACGAGCAGGCCACTGCCGATCGCGCCGCGCGACCCCCAGTTCACGGTGCCGCTGACGATCAGGAAGATCAGCGGCGTGAAGAAAGGCGCGCTCTGGCTCTGTTGTCCGCCCTGCGTCAGATACATGAGGCCGCCCAGCGCGATCACGTCGATGATCGACAGGGCCAGGGCCGCGCTGAACAGATGCCGGCGCAGCTGGACGGTGCGTACCGCCGCCGCGATCAGCAAGCTGTAGACGCAATAGACCGCAAGCAGGACTTGCGCGACGTGCTGCGCGTCGGCGTAGCGAAGCGAACCGACCGTGACCGACAGCATCAGGAAGCACGCGAGGAAGGCGCGCGCGACGGCGACGACGCGACTGCTGCGGGCTGAAATGAGCTGATCGACCATTATCTGCACCCGCTCCCCAATTACCATGGCGAGATACAATGTTACCGCGCGCAGGAATACCTGACCGAAGGGTAGTGTTCCTGCCCCATCCTCAGGCGAGATTGCGCCAAGCCTCTGATTCGGAATAAATGATTCTTACGGAGCGAGATCGCTGGGGGGCGATTGGCGTGCCGGGGGACGAGTAAAGTACCCGTACCAAGTATGCGTAGCGTAAGTGTATCCTGAGTAGCGTACAGAGTTAGCGTTTGTATGTCCTCTTCCAGGACGGCGCAGTCAAAGTGGATGGCGGCGACCGTCACGGCCTGACCCATCGGCATCGGTGCCTCGATGCCGATGGGTAGCGGGCTTGCCTATTCAGTTTCTCGTTGGCCGCCGGCTCACGCCGGCCGCAAATCTCCTACCAGGGTGGGAAGCAGCTCCGAAACCGTCGGATGGATCGGCACCGCCCATTGCAGGGTGGAAAGCGGCTGATCCGCGTTCATCATGTCCAATATGCCGTGGATCACCTCGTCGCCACCGGTGCCGAGGATCGCCGCGCCAAGGATGCGCTGCGTTTGCGCATCCGCGACCAGTTTCATGAAGCCCAAACTCTCTCCCTTTTCGACCGCGCGGCCGACTTTCGTCATCGGCCGCGTCGAAAGCAGAAGCGGCCGCCCGCTCGCGCGCGCCTGCGCCTCGGTCATGCCGACGCGCCCCAGGGGCGGATCGGTATAGAGCGCATAGCCCAGGATGCGCTGCGACAGGCGACGGTCCGCACCGTCGAGCAGGTTCGCGGCAACGATTTCATAGTCGTTCCAGGCAGTATGCGTGAATGCGCCGCGTCCGTTGCAGTCCCCCAGCGCCCACACGCCCTCGACATTGGTCGCAAGCTTGTCGTCGACCTTGATATAGCCCCTGGTGTCGGTCTCGATCCCCGCCCGGTCGAGCCCAAGGTCGTCGGTATTGGGCCGGCGCCCTACCGCAAGCAGGACATGGCTGCCGACCACCTCGGGTGCGCCCTCGGTGCAATCGACCCCGACCGTGACGCCTTGGGCATGCTTGGCCAGCCGGATGCAGCAGGCATTCGTCCGGACCTCGATCCCCTCGCCTTCCAGAATCGCACGGATCGCGTCCGAGATGTCAGGATCCTCGCGCCCAATCAGGCGCGGCCCCATCTCCACGATCGTGACGCGTGCCCCGAAGCGCCGATACATCTGCCCGAATTCGAGCCCGATATAGGAGCCGCCGACCACGATCAGATGCTCGGGCACCGTCTCCAGCGGGATAATATTGCTGTTGGTGAGATAGTCGACCTCGCCGATCCCCGGCATGTCGGGCACCGACGCGCGGCCTCCCACGTTGAGGAAGATATGCGGCGCCTCCAGCACTTCGTCACCGACGCGCAGCCGGTGCGGGGCTTCGAACCGCGCATGGCCGCGCAGGAAGGTCAGCCCCTCCATTCCCGCCAGCCAGTCCTCGTTCGACGCCCGTGAATCCAGGATGACCTTGCGGGCGCGCGCGGCCACCGCCGGCATATCGATCCCGATGCCCTTGGCGACGACGCCATAATCGGCCGCGCGCCGCGCCAGGTGGGCGGCATAGGCGCTGGCGATGAGCGTCTTGGTCGGCTTGCAGCCCGTATTGACACAGGTGCCGCCGACCAGATGCCTTTCGATCAACGCGACTTTCCTGCCCGCGGCGGTAAGGCGCCCGGCCAAAGCAGGTCCGGCCTGCCCCGCGCCGACGACGATCGCATCGAAATGGCGCATCAGGCCAGACAACAGACGAGGAGCCAGGCGCCACCGATAGCGATAACATCCTCGATCAGGGCGGCCGGCCGATCCTTGTCGAATATTGCCGCGAGCCGTGCCCGACAGGCCGCGCCGCCGAGCGTGCCGATCACAGCACCAACCGCGCCCGCGGCCAAGCCGATATAAAGGCCGGCCGCCGCCGCGATCGCGCCCCCTGCCAGCGCGCCCATGACGATGCGCGTGCCGAACTGGACCGGCACTTTCCGGCTGGGGGTGGCGGGAAGCTGGTCACCGACCAGTTCGACCAGGGCGAGCGCAAGAAATATCCATGGCGTCCAGCGATAGCCGAGAAAGGCAAGCGGCGTGCCCGCGACCGCCACATGACCATAGCGCGCAGCCAGGCTTACCGCAGCGGGCGCGGTGAACGCACGCAACCCCGCAACAATCCCTATCAAGACAGCAAGCCCGATCAGCATGTCCGCTCCCCTTATATTCAAGACAATCGAATGTTGCGGGTGCGCAATCTTCCCCTATCGCCGCCCAAAGTCCATGCGCTAAATGTGTGCGCAATCATCATATAATTGCTCGCCGGCCATTTTGCAGCGCAGCATTGCGTTGCTTTTTTGCACCTTTTGGCACGAATATTCCCATGATTGCGCTGTCATCCAATGTGTATGCGTTTACATTTTCCGCCCCCGTTGACTTCCCTCATCCGACCGGTACCGCCTGACATCGATGGCCAAGAGTCATCTCAACCAACCGATCAGCGGCCGTGAGCCGATTGACATGGGGGGATTTAGAATCATGAGAAATCCAAGAAATTTGCTTGCTCTTTCGTCTTCGGCGCTGGCGGTTGCCACGTGCCTGATCGTGCCCGGCGTCGCCCAGGCGCAATCCACCGGAGCCGCTGCCGCCACCGCGCAGCCCGCGACCGCCAATAGCGGCGTTGCGCAGGCCGACGCACAGGTCGGTGACGAAGTCGTTGTTACCGGTATCCGCGCCTCGCTCGAACGCTCGATCGCGATCAAGCGCGACTCGACCGGCGTGGTCGACGCGATCTCGTCGGAAGACATCGGCAAGTTCCCGGACACCAACCTCGCCGAATCGCTCCAGCGCATCACCGGCGTGTCGATCGACCGCCGCAACGGCGAGGGCGCCGAGGTTACGGTTCGCGGCTTCGGCCCGCAATATAACCTCGTCACGCTGAACGGCCGCCAGCTCGCGGCATCCGACCAGACCCCGGTCGGCGGCGACGAAAATGCCGACTTCGGCCGCAATACCAGCCGCTCGTTCGACTTCTCGAACCTCACGTCGGAAGGCGTGAAGACGCTCGAAGTCTACAAGACCGGTCGCGCGGCGGTCCCGACCGGCGGCATCGGCGCCACGATCAATGTCGTGACCCGCAAGCCGCTGGACTCGCGTGAAGGCGGCGTCACCGGCTCGCTCAGCGTCAAGGCCAATTACGACACCAGCTCCAAGGACTGCCTTAGCTGCGGCAGCCACGTCACGCCGCAGGTTTCCGGCCTGATCAACCTCGTCAACCAGGACGAGACGTTCGGCGTCACCGTCTATGGCAGCTATCAGCAGCGCAATTTCAGCACGATCGCCGCAACGGTGAACGACTGGAATATCACGACGCTGGCGCAGTTCCTGGCGCCGACCAGCGGCAACGTGAACTCCGCGACCCAGATCAACAACGCACCGTCCAACATGAACGCGCTGGTCGCGCGTCCCAACGACGCGCGTTACCACTTCGCGGAAGATTCGGAGCGGCGGGTCAACGGCCAGATCGTGGCACAGTGGAAGCCGACCGATACTTTCACGATCACCGCGGACACCTTCTACGCGCTCAACAACGCGAAGGAGCGCCGGTCGGACGAATCCAACTGGTTCAACCGTCCGTTCGACGTCGTCACGTTCGACACCGGCCACTCGGTCGCCACGACCACCTATCTGCACGAGGTGATCGCGGGCGGGACCAAGGACGCCGGCTTCGAACAGCAATATCGTGCCCAGCAGAATGCGCTGAAGGATTTCGGCCTTAACGGTAAGTGGGATGCCACCGACAGCTTCACCGTGGCGGTCGACGGGCATGTCAGCGTGTCGGACAGCCGCCCGGACAATCCCAACGGCATGAGCTCGAGCATGCTCGCGCTCAGCTCGCCGACGCTGCAGTCGCACTCGTGGGACTATTCGGACAATGGTTTCCCGGTCCAGACCGTGACCTATGCCGATCCCTCGACCACTTCGCCGGGCCATCCGGTCCTGAAGGGTAATGGCGACGGCAAGCTCGACGTCGGTGACGTCGGCACGCAACAATGGCGTCAGACCGCGGTCAATTTCCACCAGAACCTCAAGGAAGCGCGCATCGACGCGGGCTGGAAGTTCAACGACCAGATCCGCTTCGACTTCGGCGGCGACTATCGTGACTCCAAGACCCGCTCGACGCAGTACAGCTACCAGGAGGTGCTGGGCGACTGGGGCAACGTCAATCCGCGCGACGTGGAGGCGATCGCACCGGGCCAGCTCGAGACCTTCTGCCTCGTTTGCCGCTTCCACGACCACGATACGAAGTCGAGCGGCGATGGCCTGACCGCGTTCCGCACCGAGGACGCGACCAAGCTCGGCAATACGCTGGCGGCTTATTATGCCGCGCAGGGTCACGTGAACGGCCTCACCGGCAGCGCCGACGATCGCATCCGCGAGAAGATCGCGGCGGTCTACGGGCAGTTCACCTGGAAGGGCCAGCTGGGCGCTATGGACGCTGGCCTCGTCGCCGGCCTCCGCTACGAAACGACCAAGGTTTCGGCCGTGTCGTTCCAAGCGGTGCCGCTCGACATCCGCTGGCAGTCGGATAACGACTTCATCCAGGACGTGTCCGCGACGCCGCAGGCGGTCACCGGCAAGGGCAAGTATCACAACTTCCTGCCGTCGATCGACTTCAACCTGAACTTCACGGACAAGCTGATCGGCCGTCTGTCCTACAGCCGTACGATTGCCCGCCCGAGCTATGGCAACATGTTTGCCTCGACCACGGCGAGCAATCCCAACGACGCGACCGCGGTCGGTGGCGTTGCGGGCGGCAGCACAGGCAATCCCAACTTGAAGCCGCTCCAGTCGGACAATTTCGACGCTTCGCTTGAATGGTATTTCAAGCCGGGCTCCTATATTTCCGTCGGCGGCTTCTACAAGAACGTGAAGAACTTCATCGGCAACGCGGTTATCCCGCAGCACGAGTTCGGCTTGCGTGATCCGAGCTCCGGCGCGGCAGGAAGCCGTTCCGGCACGGCCAAGACCCAGCTCCAGGCGATGGGTGTGGACGTCAACGACGTGAACCTGTTCACCTACACTGCTCTGATGCAGCAGAACGGTGGCAACACGGCCGCTGCGACCAGCACGTTCCAGGCCAATCTGGTCCCGGGCACCAAGGCGCTCAACCAGGCGTTCGTGGATTCGACGCTGGCCGCGGTCGATATCGTCGCGGACTCGAACGATCCGCTGTTCACCTTCAACGTGAATACGCCGATCAACAACAAGTCGGCGCATATCTACGGGGCCGAACTGGCGGGTGAATACTTCTTCGGCAACACCGGCTTCGGCATCGCCGCGCAGTATACCCTGGTTCGGGGCAATGTCGGCATCGACGTCACGGCTGATCCCACCGCGAACCAGTTCGCGCTGCTCGGTCTGTCGGACACCGCCGCCGGCACGCTCATCTATGACAAGCATGGCCTGTCGGCTCGCGTGAGCCTCAACTGGCGTGCGAGCTTCCTGAGCGACATCAACCGGGGCGGTTCGCACAACCCGGTGTTCACGGCGCCCTACCATCAGGTGGACGCGAGCGTGAGCTACGACATCACGCCGAAGATCTCGGTGGAAGTCCAGGGCATCAACCTGCTTGGGGAGGGCATCAAGACCTACGCCCGCTCCACGAACGAGATCTACTTCATCCAGGAAGGCGAAGCTCGTTACCTGGCGGGTGTCCGCTTCAAGTTCTGATCGCGCGCGATCAGGGCATAAGGGAAAGGCCGCTGCGCTCGCAGCGGCCTTTTTCTTTTCGGGCAAACGAATGGCCGATGCCCGACGGCTGGTCTACAACGGGAAGCGAAGCGGCCCCGCTTCCCATCACCGCGATCAGGCTTTAGGCCCGACATCGTTGACAACATATCTTGCGAGAGCGTGCGCGAATGGCGAGTCCGGTTCTTCTCAACAATGTCGATCACGCGAACCTGCGCGTCCGTACCGGCCACAGCGCCGCGTTCGGCGATGCGGTCAACATGGTGCGCGTCTTCGCGACCGAATATGAAGAGCTGCAGCGCGAATATCCGATCCTGTTGCGCCGCGACGAGGCGGGACAATTGCACGCCGCCGCGCTGCTCGGTCTCGACCCCGACGAAAACCTGTTCCTGAGCGCACGCGGCTGGGAAGGCCGCTACGTCCCTGCCCTGCTTCAGCGCGGACCCTTCTCGATCGGCGTGCCGGGCCAGGGACCGAACGGGGAGCCGGTCGGCGAACCGATGATCCATATCGATCTGGACCATCCACGGATCAGCAAGGACGCCGACGGGAAGGAGGGCCAGCCGGTCTTCCTGCCCCACGGGGGCAATTCGCCCTATCTCGATCATATGGCGGGCGTGCTGCGTACGATCTTCGCCGGTATCGAGGTCGACAAGACGATCTTCGCCGCGTTCGAGGAATATGAGCTGATCGAGCCGATCCGGATCGAGATCAAGCTCTCCGAAACGCGCCAGTATAACGTCCCCGATTGTTTCACGATCAGCCTGGAGCGGCTGATGCAGCTGGATGGCGATGCACTCGAGAAACTGAACCGCGCCGATTATTTCCGCGCGGCGGTATGGATCATTTCCTCGCTCGGCAATGTCGGCCGGATGATCGACCTCAAGAATGCGCGCGACGCGGCCTGAGCAAATCCGTGTAGGACAAGGTCATGGCGGGGATCACGGCACGTACCGAGGAACTGACCGGGATCGCACCGGACGCGATCCCGTTCGACGAGCTGATCGCCCGCCAGCGGCCCGTCATCCTGAAGGGCGTGGCGCGCGACTGGCCGCTGGTCCGGCATGGCCTGCATTCACCGCTGGAGGCGATCCGCTATCTCACCAGTTTCTACCAGGGCCAGCCGATCGTCGGCTATACGGGCGCGCCCGAGATCAAGGGCCGCTTCCATTACACGGCGCAGGTCGATGCGCTCAACTTCACCGCCGAGCGCACCCGGCTCGATACGTTCCTCGATCGCATCGTCGCGCACCGCGACGATGCGGATGCGCCCAGCTTCTATATCGGCTCGACCGACGTCGATAACTATCTGCCGGGGCTGCGCGCCGAGAATGACCTGAAGCTGGATCATCCCGCCTTCGCCAACGGCCCGCCGATGGTGAGCATCTGGATGGGTAACCACACGATCGCCTCGGCACATTGGGACATGTCGAACAACATCGCCTGCTGCATGGTCGGAGGACGGCGTTTCACCCTGTTCCCGCCCGAGCAGGTCGAGAATCTCTACCCCGGTCCGCTCGAACCCACGCCTGGCGGTCAGGTCGTATCGATGGTCGACTTCGCCAATCCCGACCTCGATCGCTTTCCCCGGTTCAAGGAGGCTTGTGCCGCAGGCCAGGTCGCCGAACTCGAGCCGGGCGACGTGCTGGTCTATCCCGCGCTCTGGTGGCACCATGTCGAGGCATTGGGCAGCTTCAATGCGATGATCAATTATTGGTGGAATGCGGTGCCGTCCTTCATGGACACGCCGATGAACACCCTGCTCCACGCGATGCTGAGCTTGCGCGATCGCCCCGAGGCGGAGAAACGAAGCTGGCGGGCGATGTTCGATTATTACATCTTCGGACCCGCAGACCGCCCCGCCGCGCATCTGCCCGAGGGCGCGCGCGGCGCGCTGGCCCCGCTGGACGATCTGGGCGCGCGGCGGCTGCGTGCGATGCTGCTCAACAAATTGAACCGCTAGAACGAAATCGGGGAGGCAGAGTGGAAGCGCATAAGGTGAAGCGCGTCGTGATCGCGGGCGGTGGCACCGCCGGCTGGATCGCGGCTGCCGCGCTGATCAAGCATCTCGGCCCGCTGATCGACATCACGCTCGTGGAATCGGACGAGATCGGCACGGTCGGCGTGGGCGAATCCACCATCCCCACCGCGCGTGCCTTCCACGGCTTCCTCGGCATATACGAGGAGGCGTTCGTCAAGGCGACCAGCGCAACCTTCAAGCTCGGCATCCAGTTCGACAATTGGCGCAAGCAGGGCGAGAGCTATTTCCACGCCTTCGGATCGGTCGGCCGTTCGGTATGGCTCGCCGACTTCCAGCATTTCTGGCTGGAGGCGGTGCGCCAGGGTTTCGGCGGCGACTATGTCGACTATAGCCTGGAGGCGCAGGCCGCCAAGGCGCTCCGCTTCAAGACCGAAGAAGGCGCCAAAATCGGCTACGCCTATCATCTCGACGCGACGGCCTACGCCAAATTCCTGCGCGGGCTGGCCGAGCCGGCGGGCGTGAAACGGGTCGAAGGCAAGATCCGGACGATCATCCAGAATCCGGAAAGCGGCTTCATCGAGGCGCTGGAACTGGAAAATGGCGAGCGGATCGAGGGCGACCTGTTCCTCGATTGCACGGGCTTTCGCGCGCTTCTCGCCGAACAGACGCTCAAGACGGGCTTCGAGGATTGGGGCCAGTGGTTGCTCAACGATGCGGCCTTCGCGGTCCAGACCGAAAGCCACGGGCGGCTCGTCCCCTACACAAAGGCGATCGCGCATGAGGCGGGCTGGCGCTGGCGCATCCCGCTCCAGCACCGCATGGGCAATGGCTTCGTCTTCTCGACCGAGCATTTGTCGGCCGACGAGGCGAAGGAGAAGTTCGTCGCCGCGCTCGACAGCAAGCCCTTGTTCGACCCGCGCCTGCTCCGTTTCCGGCCGGGCCTGCGCAAGCGGACCTGGAACAAGAATGTGGTCGCGCTCGGGCTGGCTAGCGGCTTCATCGAACCGCTGGAATCGACCAGCATCCACCAGATCATGCTGGCGGTATCGCGCCTCATCCAGAATTTCCCGTTCGACGGGGTGAGCGAACCCGCGGTCGAACGCTTCAACGAGCAGTCGCGGCGCGAATCCGAACATATCCGCGACTTCATCATCCTCCACTACAAGCTCACCGAGCGCGACGATTCCGCTTATTGGCGCCAGTGCCGCGACATGGAGATACCGGCGAGCCTGGCGGATCGGATCGCGTTCTTCCGCGAGGTGGGCGGCGCCTATCAGGCCAATGACGAGCTGTTCCGCATCGACAGCTGGATCATGGTGATGCTGGGCCAGGGCATCTTCCCAAAATCCTATCACCATGTCGCGCGGATGATGGATCCGGAGCAGCTGAAGAAGGCGCTGAGCGACCTCAAGGCAGGCATCGCGCACGAGGTGAGCCACCTGCCCGACCATCGCGCCTTCGTCTCGGCCTACGCGCCTATGGAGGGCTGACGCGCTGCGGCGGGATCGACCGCCGCGCTGGCAAAGCGGGTGCGCGTTGGGCGCGCTTGCCCGGCTCATGCTGCATCTGCACAAGCCCTCCGGCGTCCTGGATTTCGGCTTCCGCGCTCTTGGCTCCTCCGCTTCCGGTCCCGCGATGCCTTGATATATATCGCATTGCGATATATCTGCGCCGCATGTCACAGCCCGATACGTCCGCCCGGCCGGTCCCCGCGTCCGGCCGTCCCCGCCTTGGCGATTTCAGCGCCGATCACCGGATGCTGCTCCTGACCGGAATGGCGCTGATCGTCGGCGCGGCGGGGACCGTGTCGGCCTGGGCTTTGCTCAAGCTGATCGCGCTCATCACCAACCTCGCCTGGTTCGGCCGTTTTTCGGTCGGGCCGGCGCGCATCGCGGACGCCCATGCCGGCTGGTTGACCGTATTCGTGCCAGCGATCGGCGGCCTGATCATCGGATTGATGGCGCGCTACGGATCGGAAAAGATCCGCGGCCACGGCATCCCCGAGGCGATCGAGGCGATCCTGTTCGGCCAGAGCCGCATGTCGCCCAAGGTGGCGGTATTGAAGCCGCTCTCGTCGGCCATCTCGATCGGCTCGGGCGGTCCGTTCGGCGCCGAAGGCCCGATCATCATGACCGGCGGCGCGTTCGGCTCGCTGTTCGCGCAATTCTTCCACCTGAGTGCCGCCGAGCGGAAGACCTTGCTGGTGACGGGCGCCGCGGCGGGCATGACCGCGATCTTCGGCACGCCGATGGCGGCGGTATTGCTCGCGGTGGAGCTGCTGCTGTTCGAATGGAAACCGCGCAGCTTCATTCCCGTCGCCACCGGCGCGATCGTGGCCGCATTGCTCCGGCCGCCAATGTTCGGGGCGGGCCCGCTTTTCGCTTTCAGCTCGTCCGCCATGCCGCAATGGGCGCTGGTCGCGGCGGTCGGGGTCGGGATCGCGGTAGGGCTGTTGTCCGCAATGCTCACCAAGATGCTCTACGGCCTTGAGGATGCGTTCGAGCATCTTCCGATCCATTGGATGTGGTGGCCCGCCCTGGGCGGCCTGGCGGTCGGCCTCGGCGGTCTGCTCGAGCCACGCGCGCTCGGCGTCGGCTATGACGTGATCCACGATCTGCTGACCCAGCATATGCTGCTGTCGGCAGTGCTGCTGATCCTCGGCGTCAAAGCCATAGTGTGGCTGATCGCTTTGTCGTCGGGCACGTCCGGCGGCGTGCTGGCGCCGCTGCTGATCCTGGGCGGCGGGCTGGGTTGGCTGCTGGGCGGCTTTCTGCCCGGCGAGCCCGGCACCTGGGCACTGGTGGGCATGGCGGCGATGCTGGGCGGCACCATGCGCTCGCCCTTGACCGGCGCGATCTTCGCGGTCGAGCTGACCGGCAATTTCGGCCTGCTCGCCCATTTGCTGGCGGGTTCGGCGGCGGCCTATATGGTCACCGTCCTGCTGCTGCCGCGTTCGATCCTGACCGAGAAGATCGCCCGGCGCGGCCAGCATATCTCGCGCGAATATGCGATCGATCCGCTCACGCTGGCGCGCGTCGAAGAGGTGATGATCCGCAAGGTGGATGTGCTGCGCAGCGACAGCCCCGTCGCCGAGGCGATCGCGGCGATCGAAGCGGGTACGCGCCGCACTTACCCCGTGGTCGATGCGGCCGGCCACCCGATCGGACTGGTCTCGCGCGGCGAGGCGCTGCGCTGGCGGATCGAAGGCGGCCATGCGCACGAAACGCTGGGCGAACATATTTCCGACGCCTCGCTCGCGATCGTCCACGCCGACGACCTTATCTCCAACGCAGTCGAGATCATGCTGGCGACCGATCAGGGACGCTTGCCCGTGGTGGATCCGGAATCGGGCGCGCTGATCGGCTTGCTTACCCGGCGCGATGTGCTTGCGGTGCGCGGCCGCGAGACCGAGAATGAAATGCAGCGCGAAGCCTATCTCGCGCGGGCTCTCCGCCCGACACCGGCAGTCGCGGCAACGGGCGCCGGCGCCCCCGGCTGAACCACGAAACGGAACGGGGCGCGCTTGGCCAGATAGAGCTGCGCCATGCGCTGCACGTCCGCAGAGGTGACCTTGGAGAGATAGGGCACTTTCGTCCGGATCATCTCGAAATAAGCAGGGTCGCCATCGGAGGCGGCGAGCGCGTCGGCCCAATAATCTGCGAAGGCGAAACCGCGGCGGCTGCCGTCCACCATCGGCGCGCGCGCCCGTGCCAGTTCGTCGGCGCTGATCGGGGTCTTGGCAAGATCGGCCACGATCGCGTCGAGTTCGGCGAAGAAGGCGTCGGCCTTGGCCGGGGGGAGCTCGACCTGCACACCGAGCACCGCATAATGCGGCTGGCTCACCGCCTGATCGACGAAGGCGTCAGGCGCATATGTCAGCCCTTCGCGTTCGCGCAGGCCCGCCATCAGTCGCGCCTTGACCACCTGCGACAGCACCTGGACCGCGCGCGCATCGCTCATGCTGGTGGTAAAACCGGGCGTGGGCCAGGCCGCGAGCGCCATGCCCTGCTGGAGCGCGCCGGGCACCGTTTCCACCACCGGCCGCGCGGCGGGCGCGGGGAAATGGAAGTCGCGCACCGCGGGCCGCGCCTTGCGCGGCGGCAAGGCGCCGACCGTTTCCTGCGCGACCTTGACCGCTTTTTCGAGGTCCATGTCGCCCACGATCACCATGTTGATCGGACCGGCAAGCGCGGGCCCGATCAGCGCGGGAAGATCGGCATTGGTGGTCGCCTGGAGGTCGGCCGCGCTCGGCACGCCGGACCAGCGCGGATCGCGGTCATGCAGCAGGAAGGGCCCGTCGCGGCCCGCGGTCAGCGGCACGGATGCCGCGAGCTGGGTCCGGATCGACATCTCCGCCGAGATCGCGTCGCGCAGCGCGCGCGGACGATAGGCCGGATCGACAATATAAGCGGTCAGCAACTGCGCCTCCGCCTCCATATCGTCGGCGCGGGTGCGGCCGGTGAGGTGGAAGCGATCCTGACTGGTGACGAGGCTGGCGCCGATATTCTTGCCGAACAAGGCGTCATTGATATCGGCGATGTCGGCCTTGCCCAGCCCGCCCAGCACGAAGGTCTGCGGCGCCTGCGTCAACAGCCACAAGCCATGGTCGTGCCCTTCCGGCAGGCCACCCAGCCCCGCCCCGAAAGCCAGATTCATCAGCACCTGACCGGTACCCGGGGCGAGCCGGATCGTGGCGGTGGTGCCGTTGGCAAAGCGCACCACGGTGACGCCCAGATCGGCAAGCTCGTTACGCTCGACGATCCGGCCGGGCGTGCCGAAATGGGTGTAAGGCCAGGTCACGGCGGCGCTCGCCACCGGCGGGCTAACCGGCGCGGCCATTGCCGCCGTGAGCGTCGCCCTGAGTGCCGCCTCCCCGCCTGGCGGCGCGGTCGTATCCGACACGAACAGCAAAGGCCCGCCGCCGGAGAAGAGCCGCTTCGCCGCGCGATTCACATCGGCGACAGCCATATGCTGGAGCAATCGCTCGATATCGGCCTGATTCTGGCGCGGGGTGACGAAGATCGTGTCGCTATCGAAGCTTTGCAGCAGCGCATTGGCCAGATCGGAGGTGCCGCGCGTGTCCGCGGCGGCGGCACCTTCGGCCACGTGCGCGCGGATCCGGGCGACCGCATGATCATATTCGGCCTGGCTCACGCCATATTGGACGAGCCTGCGCTGCTCGGCGATCGCCGCCGCGATTGCGGGATGCAATTTGCCGTCAAGCTCGCGCACGCCGATGCTGGCGTCGATCGCGGCATGGAACAGGGTCTCGCCGCCCGCCGACGCGCTGATGAAGGGCGCATCGGGTGCGGCGGCGGCACGCAGGAAGCGGTTGTTGAGGATTTCGAAGGCGAGCGTGTCGGCGCAATAGTCCGCCTGGCGCGCATAGCCGTCGGGCCGGGTATCGTAGGGCGCCTGCCATTCGATCCGCGCGAATTTGGAGGCGCCGGGATCGGTGAAGAGGCGCACCTCCGGCCCGCGCGACTGGATATGGCTATCGGGCTGGGGCAGCGCCGGACCGGCCGCTTTCCAATCGCTGAAACGCGCCTTGATGTCGGCCTCGACATCGGCAGGGACGACATTGCCGACCACGATCAGCACGCTGCGATCCGGCCGGTAATGACCGTGATAGAAAGCGCGCAGGCCATCCACCGTCGCATTGCTGATCGTGCCGATCGTACCGACGGTGGGCCGCGATACCGCCTGGCCGGGCAGCATGAAGTCGAGCCGGGCAACATCCATGCGGAGCGCAGCAGTGTCGCGCACGCGTTTTTCGGACAGGACCACGCCTTTCTCCGCGGTGAGTGGACCGGGCAAGATCAGCGCGCGATCGGCGACCTCCCGCAGCAGGAACAGGCCGGTTGTGGTGCTGGATTGCTGCGACGGCGGGAAATCGAGCCCGTAAAGCGTGGTTTCGGGGAAAGTGAAGGCGGTGGTGTCCGATCCCATCGCCAGCCCCATCTGTTCGAGCGAGCGTTCGAATTCGCCGTCGGGAACGTTGGTGCTGCCCCGGAACATGAGATGCTCGATGAGATGGGCATAGCCGCCCTGGCCAGGCGCCTCATCGGCGGAGCCCACGCCGACCCGGAAGCGGAAAGACACGGCCCCTCGCGGGGTGTTGTTCGCCAGGATCGCGTAACGCAGACCGTTCGCCAATTGACCGAACAACACGCGCGGATCGGCGGGCGGCGCCGCGGCGGCAGGATCCTCGACCGGATCGGGAGTCTTATCGAACTGCGGCTCGCGCGGGAGCGAGAAGGTCGGCCGCGCCCCGAAGCGCACGCCGCTTCGGGCATTGAGCGCCGGGAACGTCATTGTCGGTGGCGCCGGGGGTGGCGGCAATTTCCAGCGGACGCGGCTGGTGAAGGTCGAGGCGACCGGCTTACCGGCCCCGTCAACGGCTGGGAGGAAATGGCCGCGCCGCATCATCAGGTCGCAGGTCGGCTGATCGAGCGTCGGCTGCCCGCTCGGCTCGGTCACCTGGCATGCGATCACCTTTCCGGTGGCATCGACGTCCACGCGAAACGCAACCGCACCTTCGGCACCCTGGCGGATCGCCTGCGGCGGATAGTCCGCGGCGGTGATCCAATTCTCCCGATCGATCGGCTTGGGCGCTGGCCCCGGAGGCGTGACGGCAGCGGCCGAGGCGAGCAGCAACAGGAGCATTCGCGGGCATATTAGGGCGGATATCGCGCCGCGCCAGCGCCCGTGTGGTCGTCTGCACGGTTTCTGCACGAACAGAACACGCAAAGCGCATGCTTGCGCCACAGGCCCGCGCCGCGCCGGCGCTATCGCATGATCCTCACCGCCAAGGATCCGACGATGCCCGCACAGTCCGCACGGTTCAGCTTCCTCCTCAAGATCGGCGTGACGGCGGCGCTGGTGACGGCCTTCGACTGGCTGTTTCCCGAGAATATCGAAGGAATGGACGTCGGCCTGTTCGCGCTCGCCTGGCTGATCGGGCTGATACTGGCGCGCCGCGATGTCCGGCATGGACGGTTCGACGTCGCCGTCGCGATTGCGCTGGCCGGGATCTTGTGCGTGGCGCTTGCTTATGATCCCGGGCCGCTCGCTTTCCTGCTGTTCCTGTGCGCGCTTTCACTGGCGGCGCTGCTGCCACGCACCGCGCGATTCGACGATGCCTGGCGCTGGGCGACGCGGCTGGCGCTGCATGGTCTGACCGGCGCGGCCAAGCCGGTGGTCGATCTCGCGCGCCTGGTCGCGGCACGGCCACGCGGCAAGCGCAGGACATTGCAATCGGTCGCCGCCATGCTGGCGCTGCCGGCGATCGGCACCGTGCTGTTCACCGCCCTGTTCGCCAATGCCAATCCGCTCATTGCCGATGCGCTCGGCCGGCTTCAGCTTCCCTCGATTGGCAAACTGGTCGAATGGACCCTCGTCACTTTCCTGGTGTGGCCGATGCTGCGGCCGCACGCCATCGTCACGCGTATCGCGATTGCCGAACCGGCGGTCGCATTGCCCGGGACCTCGCTGCCCTCGGTGCTGATCGCGCTGACTTTGTTCAACCTCCTGTTCGGGATCGAGAATGGGTTGGACATTGCCTTCCTGTGGAGCGGCGCGCCCCTCCCCTCCGGAACGAGCCTCGCCGATTACGCGCACAAGGGCGCCTATCCATTGATCGCGACCGCGCTGCTTGCCGGATTGCTCGTTCTGACCATGTTGCGGCCCGGCAGCCAATCGGGTTCCAGTCGCTGGGCGCGCCGGCTGGTCGCTTTGTGGGTTGCGCAGAATATCTTCCTCGTCGCGTCGAGCGCGTTGCGCACAATCGATTATATCGAGGCCTATGACCTGACCGCGTGGCGTATCGCGGCCTTGCTGTGGATGGGGCTGGTCGCGGTCGGGCTGGCACTAATCTGTTGGCGGATCTGGTTTGCGAGGAGCGCGCGCTGGCTGATCAACGCCAATGCACTGGTGGCGGCTTTGGTGCTGATCCCCTGCTGCTTCCTCGATCTCGGCTCGATCTCCGCCTATTGGAACGTGCGCCACGCGCGCGAGGTGGGTGGCGGCGGATCGGAGATCGACCTTGGCTATCTGCGCCGGATCGGCGCGTCCGCTTTACTGCCGCTGATCGAACTGGAGAAACGCCCGCTTCCGCCTGAGCTCGCCGACCGGGTGCATTTCGTGCGCGGGCTCGCGCTCAAGCGCTTGGCGGACCGGCAGGCCCATTGGTGGAGCTGGACCCCGCGCGGCGCGATGCGGCTGGCGCAGGCCGGGATTCTGCTCGGCCCCAACCCGCCCGAGGCGATCCGGACGGAACGCACCTATGACGGCACGCCTGCGCAACCGGAGACGCCGGCCTTGACCGGCACCCCCGCGCAATGATCCAGTGCCCCATGCCTCGCACGATCCTGATCGCGGACGACGATCCGCATATCCGCCAGCTGATCGTGTTCGCGCTGGCCAAGGCCGGGCTCGACGCGATCGAGGCCGAGGATGGCGAGGCCGCGCTGGCCGCGGTCGAGGCGTATCGCCCCGACCTTCTGATCCTCGACATCAACATGCCGCGCATGGACGGGATCGAGGTCTGTCGCCGGCTGCGTGCGGTGGGGACATTGCCGATCCTTTTCCTGTCCTCGCGCGACGACGAGATCGACCGCGTGCTGGGGATCGAGCTGGGCGCGGACGATTATGTGACCAAGCCCTTCTCCCCGCGCGAGGTGGTGGCGCGCGTGATGGCGATCCTGCGCCGCGTCGCCGCGCATCCGCCTGCAGCCGAGCATGCCACCGGCACGCTCCGCCACGGCCGGCTGACGCTCGATACCGATGGCTGGCGCGCGTGCTGGGACGAAGCCGAGATTGTGCTGACCGTGACCGAATTCGGCATATTGCGCACGCTGGCGGCGATGCCGTCCAAGATCTTCAGCCGCGACGCGATCATCGACCGGCTGCACGGGCCCGGCTTCGCGATCACCGACCGCACGATCGACAGCCATGTCCGCAACCTGCGCGCCAAGTTCGCGGAGGTTGGCGCCGCCGACGTGATCGAAACGCGCGCGGGCGTGGGCTATCGTATCGGGGCCTGCGCGGGGACATGATCGCGCCGATCAAGGCGTTCGCCAAGCGCCATTGGCCGCGGCTCGGGCTGCGCGCGATCCTGCTCAGCACCTTCATCCTGGTCGCGACGCTGCCCGGCTTCGGTGCCTTGTTCCTGCGCATCTACGAAAATACGCTCGTCCGGCAGACCGAGAGCGAGCTGATCGCCGAAAGCGCGGCACTGGCGGCGGCGACGGCGGCGGACTGGCCGGGGTTCGTACCGTCGCGCCTCGAATCGCGCGTCCAGCCCGAGGCGCCATCGATCGATTTACGCGGATCACCGATCCTGCCCGAACGGCCGGAGCCCGCGGCCGGCGGTCCGGCCGACAGGGCAGCTGAGATTGCCGCCACGCGCGTCGCGCCGGTGCTTGCCCAGACCAGCCACGTCACACTCGCCTCGGTGCTTTTGCTCGATGCACAGGGCCGGATCGCCGCAGGCCCCCAAGCGGGGCGATCCTACGCAGGCCTGCCCGAGGTTGCGATGGCGCTGCGTGGCACGCCTGCGACCACGCTTCGCCGCAACGCGGCCGATCCTCCTGCAATCCCGATCGAATGGCTGAGCCGGTCAGCCGGCCTGCGGCTGCATCACGCGCGACCAATCCTTGTGAACGGCCATGTGGCCGGCGTGCTTTTGCTCTCGCGTGCGCCGCCGCCGCTCTACATGGGTCTGTATGCCGATGCCGGAAAGATCGCGCTCGGCTTCGCGGCCATCCTTGCCTTCGTCATTTTACTCTCCGGCGTGCTTTCGCGCGCGATCGTGCGCCCGATCGAGCGGCTCGGCATTGCGACCACGGATATTGCCGGCGGCGGCACGGCCCAGGTGCCTGCCGCCCCGGAAATGGCCGCTGTAGAGATCCAGGCGCTCTATGCCGATTTCGCGAGCATGGCGGCGGCGATCGCGCGCCGATCGCGCTATCTGCGTGACTTCGCGCATGCGGTAAGCCACGAGTTTAAGACCCCGCTCGCGGGCATTCGCGGCGTGCTTGAGCTTTTGCAGGACCACCAGGCAACCATGTCTGATGCCGAGCGCCACCGTTTTCTGAACAATGCGGCAATCGATACGGAGCGGCTGACCCTGCTGGTCAGCCGCCTGTTGGAGCTGGCGCGGGCGGACATGATGCCGGCGGGCGTTGAGGCGAGCGCGCTGGCGCCTTCGCTGCGGAGGCTGGCCGATGCCTATGCGGGGCCTGATTTTGCTATAGCGCTGGAACTGGCGGCGGACCTGCCGTCCGTCGCCGCCCCCACGACCACGATTGAAGCCGTGATCGGCGGGCTGATCGACAATAGCCGGCGCGCCCGCGCGCGCCGCTGCACGATTGCGGCGACGCGGCGAGAGAACGACATCCGGGTCGACGTAAGCGACGATGGCCCGGGCATAGCGCCCGCGGACCGTGCGCGGCTGTTCGAACCGTTTTTCACCTCGCGCCGTGCCGATGGCGGCACCGGCCTGGGATTGCCGATCGCGCGCTCCTTGCTCGATGCATGCAAGGGCACGATCGAACTGGAGGAAAGCGATTCCGGCGCGCGCTTCGTGATCCTCCTGCCGACCGCCTGATCCGGCGCATCGCGCGCTCGAAAATGGTGCGGATACAACTCTCTCCGATCCGTTTTGGGGCGAGTTGCCGCCGAATCCTAACCTGAATCAGCTATGGAACGCCAACGGGGTCGGGGATGCTGGGGGGAGCCAGCAGTTCGGCATGCACTTTCCTCGCCGCTGACCGCGGTGCCCGTAAAGCTGCGTGTATCTTGGCGTAAGGAGCGACGGGGTGAGACCACCGCGTAAGGGCTTCGGCGAAACCTCCGCCGAACTGGACAATATCGAATGGCACGCGATCCAGCCGCTTCTCCCCAAATCGCGGGGAATCAAGCGGGTCGACGACCGGCGCGTACTGAATGGCATATTATGGCGACTGCGCACGGGAAGATCCTGGGCCGCGATCCCCCCACGATACGGCCCACCCACGACGTGCCAGACGCGCTTCGTGCGCTGGCGCGATGCGGGAGTGTGGGCGCGGATTGTCGCCGTAGCAATTGAAACAAATTTCTCCGCCGTGCACCTTATAAGCGCGGAGAATGGGGGTGTTCCATCAACCTACCGACGTGGGCAGACCGACAGCAATGATGTTGTCGTATGGACTAGATCGGCCCACGCGTGACCATTGCTTGAGCTTTGGCGAGATAAAACTCGGCAGTTATCGCTTCTGCAACATTAGCTGGCTCGCATCAGATCGTTCATCAGATGCGAAGATCCACTTGATACCCGGGCGGAAACCAAGCCGTAAATTGCCTCAACAGAGCCTGATGTTAGGGTAGATTGACAACAAAGCGCTGAGAGCTGTTCTAGCAAAGGCGTTGCAGCGAACCCGTAAGGGGTCAGGCCGCACATTCCGAGGGGGGACCTCGCTAAATATAAATTGAAGAATGGCTGCTGCCTGCCGAACCGCTTGCGCGAATCCACTATCGGGTGATAGCCGCCCCGGGCCGTAACAGAGCCGCTTTTGTCGCCGCTGGTTAGAGGTGTTGATCGGTGACTCTAGAAGCAGTCTTAGTCAAACCAACTCGCCAGCAAGGCAAATGAAATGAGGGCTGAAACCATTCATTCGAGCGCACGCTCGTCTCGGACGATCTTGCGGCGCTCAACAATGAATTGGCACAGGCAACCGCGGATCGCCTGCGCGCGCAAGCGCGCTTTGATCAATCTCGAAACGCAGGTGGCGTTCAGACCGAAGCGCTGACCAATACGGCGATCAATGAGTTGCGTGAGAAACGCGCAGAACTTTCAGCCGAATATCAGCGCCTTATGGTACAATTTGAACCGGGCTATCCAGCTGCCAAAGCCTTGGCTTCACAAATTGCGCAGCTTGATACGAGCATTGCCCACGAAGAAGGCCGTATCGCTGCGTCGCTTGCGGCTAATTACCGTCAAGCACTTGACCGCGAGACAAGCCTGAGCACAAAAGTGGACAAGCTTAAATCCGATCTTCTCGATCTTCGTCGTCGCAGCATTCAATACACTATCTATCAGCGCGAGGTGGACACCAACCGGCAGCTATATGATGGCTTGCTCCAGCGTTATAAGGAAATCGGTGTCGCGGGCGGAGTCGGTGTCAACAACGTTTCCATCGTTGATCCGGCGGAGACGCCCCGGTTGCCGTCGTCGCCTCGTTTGCTCCTTAATCTTCTATGTGGCCTCGTTGCTGGAGTCGCACTGGGTATCCTCGTCGTCTTTGTCCTCGAGCAAAGCGAAGAATCAATTGCGGATCCAGTCGTTCGCGAAAGCGAGTGGTACTTATCGATGGCGATATGCGCTCTCCTTCGGTACACGCGCTGCGCGAACGGGATCACCCAATCCATCCGCGACATTTCCCAAACCGCCTTGATGTCGCCGGTCGCACCAAAATCAGGAATCGACCACCAAGGGCGGGAGGTCGAAGGATGCCTAACATCTCGTATTAAGTCGGTGAACCAATCCGGAGGCTCGATCCCGATCGGGATCTTATGGTGTCCGAATAGCAATGCATGTGTCTCCCAGGCGGACACGGGTGTTGCGGCCCGCATCGCCGCGCATATGGGATCATAGAATGGACCGCCCGTGATTGCGGCGCTTAGGTATTGCGCCGGATGAATTCCCAGCCTGAGGGCGAGCCTGTAGAGAAGTACGCGCGCGACATTGGCAGGGCCAATCTTCCAGGCAGTACGCACTTTTGTCGATAAACCGCTCATTGACGGCGGAGCAGTTCCGCAGCGCGAATCGCGACTCGTGCAGTCTCGAAGATTTCTCCGATCGGAATGGCCGCCCTGCCGGTCGCCATGGCCTCCAGGAAGGCGGCTGCGCATGCCGCCTGCCCCTTGTCCTGCCGCAGTAGCCGCATCCTCGAGAAACCCGGCCAGTCGAACCCACGCAGGATACGAAAATTATCGAGCTGCAGCATACGTCCCGACGCGAATACTTCGATACGCTCTTTTGGGAAGCTCCGAGCTCCGTTTGCGAGATATAGGATCGTGCCGAACGAACCGTCTTCAAAACCCAGCGTGATCGAAGCCTTGTCTTCCGTTACCGCGCCAGACGTATCCGTAACGCACTCAGGACTCCGAAGCTGTTATATTGGTTACAGGATTCAACGCGATCGGCTCCTCCGTCGCAATGCGCGCGAAGTGAAGCACAAAACCCAGCACCACGCAGCTGACCGGCATGCTGTTCCACATGAGGACGCTCACGCCAAATCCTTGCAGCGTGAAAGCTATGAAAAATAGGAACATCGCCAAGCGATAGGCTGGCTTGGGGGTATGCAATAGTCGTCGGAACAGGCGGTGAATAAACACTCCCGAAAGAAAAACGAACAGCACGCTGCCGATCATGCCATAGTCTATGATAAGCCCGCGATACATCGTGTATATATTCGTCTGAAGATAGGGATACCATGTATAGAATTCGGAGTAAGTGCCGGTCGGAATCACGCGATCATCGCCGAGGGCCCGGAAGATGGACATGAAGGTGTAAAAACCGCCGGTGATGTCATGAAAGACATAAGGCTGAGTGGAGGGTCCGCCGATTGTGAACGAGAACCAGTCGGAGACCCTACTCGCCGCAGTTGCTCATCAAGACGTTGCCGATTTCGCCCATGCTCCAACCAAACCGGCAAAATGAAGGTCGGCAATTACGAAGAGAGCAAGCAGTCATGTCCGCAATTGATGACGTGGACGGCTCTCCACCCCTCCGCAGGATGTTCTGCGGATGAGTCGGTAGGAGAGCCTCGATGGGGAAGTCACCACGATCGGTTTGGACCTCGCGAAGAGCGTGTTCCAGGTGCACGGGGTTGATGCATATGGCGTGGCGGTGCTGCGTCAGCGTCTGACGCGCAGGCACGTGCTGAAGTTTTTCGCCAAACTGCCGCCTTGCTTGATCGGGATCGAAACATGTGCGTCGTCACATTAATGGGCGCGCGAGCTTCTGACGCGGCGACCGCTATCGCGAGCGGCAAATCGCTTGAGGGATACGGCGCAGGGTCACCGCGCTGCACGACGTTGGAAAGGGCGGACAGGAGCTGATGCACAAAGCCGGTTGAAACCGCCGGATCGGGAAAAACCCACTCCGCCCCAAGCACGTCAAGTGCGTGCAATTGATCGGGACCCGAAACGCGCGAATGGCATCAAGACCAGCGGCGCCATGCGCCGCACCAACAGGTCGGACACACGGCCGCACCAACCAGCAACGCGACGCTCAATACGCCACTTGCCAACGGAGAGCCGTCCACACATGGGTCAGAAGCGGACTCGAGACGTAACCACAGCGGTGCCTCCAAGGCTCCGCCCTCTGTCTATCACGATTTAACGGCTGACAAGCCGGGTCCAAAGGAATTGACTGGCTGGGGCGGCAGGATTCGAACCTGCGGATGGCGGCACCAAAAGCCGCTGCCTTACCACTTGGCGACGCCCCAACAGCCGCGCGCTTATAGGGGCCGCGCGGCGTTTGGGAAGGGCTAACCCCTTCTCAGAATATCCGTTCGACCCAACCGTGTGGATCGGGCGCATCGCCCCGCTGGATATCAACCAGCGCCTGACGCAATTCCTGCGTCTGGATGCCCGGCCCGCCGTTGCCGATCGTGAAATCGAGGCCGTCACGCCCCCGCACCCGGCCGATCGGCGTTAGCACCGCTGCGGTCCCGCAGGCAAAGCTTTCGCGTAAGCGGCCGCTCCTCGCGTCGGCTTCCCACTGGTCGATGCTGTAGCGTTCCTCGCGCACGGTCAGGCCTCGGTCCTGGGCCAATGTCAGCAGGCTGTCGCGCGTGATACCGGGGAGGATCGTGCCGCCCAGCGGCGGGGTGATCATCGATCCGTCATCCATCACGAAGAAGACGTTCATGCCGCCCAGTTCCTCGATCCACTTCTTCTCGACCGTGTCGAGGAAGATCACCTGGTCGCATCCTTCGGCGATCGCCTCCTTCTGGGGCAGCAGGCTTGCGGCATAATTGCCGCCGCATTTGGCCGCCCCCGTGCCGCCCGGCCCGGCCCGGTTGAAATGGTCCGACACCCAGAGCGTGACAGAGGGTGCGCCGCCTTTGAAATAGGCGCCGACCGACGAGGCGATCACCATATAGAGATATTCATCCGCCGGCCGCACGCCCAGGAACACGCTCGATGCGATCATGAAGGGGCGCAGGTAAAGCGCGCCGCCCTCGCTGGTCGGGATCCAGTCACGGTCGGTCTTCACCAATTGGCGGCAGGATTCGAGGAACAATTCCTCCGGCAACGGCGCCATCGCCAGCCGCTCGGCCGAATCGCGGAAGCGTTTAGCGTTCATGTCGGCGCGAAACATCGAGGCGCCGCCGTCCGCGGTGCGATAGGCCTTGAGCCCTTCGAATATCTCCTGCGCATAATGGAGCACGGCCGAGGCCGGATCCATCTCCAGCGGACGGCGCGGATGGACGCGCGCATCGTGCCAGCCTTTGCCTTCGGTGTAGCGGATCGTCACCATATGGTCGGTGAAGACGCGGCCAAAGCCGGGATTTTCGAGCAAGGCGGCGCGCTCGCTCACCGGCATCGGGGATGCGCTCTGCTCGAACGCGAAGGTCAAACTCGAATCAGTGAACATGCCCGCCTCTTAACCGATCAGATCCGCTCTGTCGGCGGGTTGACGCGCTACGGTCGCGCTACCATTAGGTCAATATGGCTGTCCCGTCCGCTTCCCCCCTCTTCCTCCGCGAAACCGAGATCCGCCGTGGTGCCGAGCTGCTGTTCTTCGGCTATGGCCATCTCTACAAGCAGACCGATCAATGCCTTGCCAAGCAGGGCATGGGCCGGGCGCATCATCGCGCGCTCTATTTCATCGCGCGCCAGCCCGATCAGACGATCAGCACCTTGCTGAAGACGCTCGGCATCACCAAACAGTCGCTCGGCCGCGTGCTGACCGAACTGACCGAGCGCGGCATGGTCGAGACGCGCACCGGCCGCGAGGACCGGCGTCAGCGTCTGCTGCGCCTGACCCCGACCGGCGCCAAGCTGGAGCAGGAACTGTTCGAGGCAATGCGCGCACGTCTGTCGGCCGCTTATGCCGAGGCCGGCCAGGACTCGGTGACCGGTTTCTGGCGCGTACTCGAGGCTTTGATCCCGGCGGAGGAGCGCAGCCGCGTCGCCGACCTTGGCGAAATACCGGCATAAGCGAACGGGCTAAAGATTTTCTGTTCGCAGCTGCAGCATTTGCGGTTGCGAACCCGGCTCACGCAGCCTATCCGCGCCGCCCATGAACATCGAACTCATCCCCGTGGGCAAGGACCCGCCGAACGACCTCAACGTCATCATCGAAGTGCCGGTCGGCGGCGAGCCGGTCAAATATGAGTTCGACAAGAAATCGGGCGCGCTGTTCGTCGACCGCATCCTCCACACCCCGATGCGCTATCCGGCCAATTACGGCTTCGTGCCGCACACCTTGTCGCCCGACGGCGATCCGCTCGACGCGCTGGTGATCGCACGCTCGCCCTTCATCCCGGGCTGCGTCGTCCGCGCACGCCCGATCGCGGTGCTCAAGCTCGAAGACGAAGCCGGCGGCGACGAGAAGCTGGTCTGCGTGCCGGTCGACACCACCTTCCCTTATTATACCGATGTGGGCGAGCGCCACGATCTGCCTTCGATCGTGCTGCAGCAGATCGAGCACTTCTTCACCCACTATAAGGACCTCGAGGCGAAGAAGTGGGTACGGATCGGCAATTGGGGTGACGCCGACGAAGCGCGCCGGATCGTGCTCGAGGCGATCGCCGCAGCTGACAAGGCCAAGGGCTAACAAGGCCAAAGGCTGACAAGCGATTGACAGTTCGGGCCCGCGCCCGGACCGATCGGCCTTTTGGCGCTTAAAACCCTTTTCCCATCCAGAATCGCGGGCTATCCCGCCCCCTCACATCGGGGACGGGAATGGCCTTTAACCTGCGTCTCGGCAACCGGATCGCGCCGCCGCGCTTCATCGCCTTTGTCATTCTGACGATCGTCAGCGGCCTGATCGCGGTGCCTCGTTTCGGCTGGGCGCGGGGGCTGATGGCGGGGTTCGATGGGGCCGCGATCATCTTTCTTGCCAGCATCTCGCCCTTGTTCAACGACGTGGCGGACGAGATGCGGCAATCGGCCAAGAAGAACGATGCCAACCGCGCGGGACTGCTGGTCATCACCGTGATCGTGATGGGGGTGATATTGGCCTCGATCGCGTCCGAACTGATGCAGGATGGCCGCCCCAAGCCCGGTGAGATCATATTGATCGTAGGCACGCTCAGCCTGGCCTGGGTGTTCAGCAGCGTCGTCTACGCGCTCCATTATGCGCATCTCTTCTATACCGGCGCGGAGGGGAAGGATGCGCAGGGTATCGAATTCCCCAAGACGCCCGAGCCCGATTATTGGGACTTCCTCTATTTCGCGACGTGCCTGAGCATGACCTTCCAGGTATCGGACATGAACATCACCTCGGGCCGCGTACGGCGCGTGGTGATTTTCCATTGCCTCGCCGCTTTCATATTCAATCTTGGCATCATCGCCTTCACGATCAACGTGCTTGGCGGTGGCTAAGACCCGCTAAACGCCTCCGAAAGCGTCACGAACGTCCACAGCCCGGACTCGACATGCGCATCGGCGCGCGCAACACCCGGCCCATGACCAGCCTTCGCACCGCGCTGCTGCTCGCAGCCTCCGCCCTCGCCTTCGCAACCCCCGCCGCCGCACAGACCAGCGACGCGCCGACCGGGACAAGCATGCCGCAGCCCGCACCGCTGGCGGACACGATTCCCGCGCCAAGGGATGTGCCCTACCCCGGCACGATCAAGCTGGTGGTCGATGCGACCGACGTCCAGCACGGCATCTTCCGCACGACCGAGACTATCCCGGTCCAGCCGGGTCCTCTCGTCCTGCTCTATCCCAAATGGCTTCCGGGCAATCACTCCCCCACCGGCCAGATCAACAAGATCGCCGGGCTGACCTTCACCGCCAATGGCCAGACCATTCCGTGGAAGCGCGATCCGATCGACGTTTTCGCCTTCCACCTCGACATTCCCGCCGGCGTCTCCTCGATCGAAGCCAGGTTCCAGTATCTTTCGCCCACGGCCGACAATCAGGGCCGTACCGTGATGACTCCGGTAATGCTCAACCTCGAATGGAACCTGGTTGCGCTTTATCCAGCCGGCCATTTCACCCGTCAGATCATGTTTGCACCCACCGCAATCTATCCCGAGGGCTGGACGTCGGCGACCGCATTGCGCCCATCGGGCACCGACACTGCCAAGGGCGGTACAATCCAATATGAAAATGTCGCGTTCGACACCCTGGTCGATTCGCCCACGATCGCCGGCCGTTACGCCAAGATCGTGCCGCTGTCGGACAGCGTGACGCTCGACGTGATCGCCGACCGGCCCGATCAATTGCCCGAGAAGCCCGAGCATATCGCTCCGCACAAGGCGCTGGTCGAACAGGCGGTGAAGCTGTTCGGCACGCAGCATTACAACCACTATGATTTCCTGTTCACCTTGTCCGACACGCTCGGCGGTGAGGGGCTCGAACATCACCGCTCATCCGAAGACGGCGTGAAGTCCGGCTATTTCCGGGATTGGGACACCGGCGCCGCCGGGCGCGACATCCTGGCGCACGAATTCACGCACAGCTGGGACGGCAAGTTCCGCCGCCCGGCCGACCTGTGGACACCGGACTTCCGCCAGCCGATGGGAGACAGCCTGCTGTGGGTCTATGAAGGCCAGACCCAGTTCTGGGGCCATGTCCTGTCCGCGCGTGCCGGTCTGATCACCAAGGAAGAGGTGCTCGACGAATTCGCGGCCGACGCGGCGGCCTATGCCAACCAGGCCGGCAAAAAATGGCGTCCGCTGGAAGACACCACGCTCGATCCGATCATCGCGCGCCGCGCGCCGCAGCCCTGGTTCAACTGGCAGCGCTCGGAAGACTATTATCGCGAGGGATCGCTGATCTGGCTGGAGGCGGACAGCATCATCCGCGAGCGGTCGAAGGGAAAGCGCGGGCTCGACGATTTCGCGAAATTGTTCTTCGGCGGGCATGACCGCGACTGGGGCGAGCTGACCTACACGTTCGACGACGTGGTCGCGGCCCTGAACCAGGTCGAGCCTTATGACTGGGCGACCTTCCTCCATCAGCGGATCGACGCGGTCGCGCCCAACGCGCCGCTCGATGGCTTTACGCGCGGCGGGTACAAGCTGGTCTATACCGACAAGCAGGGCCCATGGCAGAAGTCCCGCGACAAGGCGCGCCATTCGGCCGATTTCATGTATTCGATCGGCGTCAACATGGGCCGCGAGGGCAAGGTCATGAGCGTGATGTGGGACAGCCCCGCCTTCAATGCCGGCCTGACCAACGGTACGACCGTGCTCGCCATCGACGGTACCGCCTATAGCGACGACGATCTGAAGCAGGCAATCAAGGACGCCAAGGGCACGAACAAGCCCATCACTCTGCTTGTCCGGCAGGGAGATTATTTTCGTACCGTAAGCATCGCCTGGGACGGCGGCTTGCGCTATCCGCACCTCGAAAAGATCGATCCGAAGGCGCCGAGCTCGCTCGACGTCCTCATCACCGCGAGGAAATAGCGCATCATGGCGGAACCCGCCCAGACCTTGCTTCTCTTCGGCGCGACGGGAGACCTGTCGCGCCGCATGTTGCTCCCGTCCCTCTTTGGGCTGCATGCCGATGGGCTGCTGCCCGCCGACCTGCAAATCTATGGCACGGCGCGGAGCGCCATCGACGATGCCGCCTTCCGCGAGACCGCGTCCAAGGCGCTGGAGGCCATCGTCAAGGAACGCAAGCTGGGCACAACCGTGCTCGAGAGTTTCCTGGCGCGCATCCATTATATCGCAGCCGACGCGTCACAGCCCGGCAGCCTGGAGGAATTGGGCAAGGCGATCGGTCCGCGCGCGGACAAGGGATTGGCGATCTTCCTGTCGACCGCGCCATCCTTGTTCGAGCCGACCATCGCCGGTCTCGAAGCCGCGGGCCTGGCGGGCGAACATACCCGCCTCGCGCTCGAAAAGCCGCTCGGCCAGGACCTTGAATCGTCGATGGAGATCAACGACGCAGTCGCGCGCGTCTTTCCGGAGGCGCGCACCTTCCGCATCGACCATTATCTCGGCAAGGAGACGGTTCAGAATCTGCTGGCGCTGCGCTTCGGCAATATCCTGTTCGAGCCGCTGTGGAACGCCAGTGCGATCGAACATGTCCAGATCACGGTTGGCGAGACGGTCGGCCTGGAAGGCCGCACCTCTTATTTCGACGGCATGGGCAGCCTGCGCGACATGGTGCAGAACCACATGCTCCAGCTCCTGGCGCTGGTCGCGATGGAGGCGCCTGCGCAATTCACCGCTACCGCCGTGCGCGACGAGAAGGTCAAGGTGTTGCGCTCGCTGCGCAAGCTCGACGCCGCCAAGGAAAGCGTGATCGGCCAGTATGAAGCCGGCGCGGTCACCGGCCAGCCTGTGCCGGGCTATGCCGATGAGCTGGGTGCCAAGTCCAACACCGAGACGTTCGTTGCCCTGAAGGCGCATGTCGACAATTGGCGCTGGCAGGGCGTGCCTTTTTATATGCGCACCGGCAAGCGCCTGCCGCGCCGGACCTCGGAGATCATCATCCAGTTCCGCTGCGTGCCGCACTCGATGTTCGCAGGGCGCGGCGCCGCCTTGCAGCCCAACCGCCTGGTTATCTCGATCCAGCCGGAAGAGAATATCAGCATGACGATCATGGCCAAGGTGCCGGGTCTCGATCGCGAGGGTATTCGCCTGCGCGAGGTGCCGCTCGACGTGCGCATGCCCAATGCGTTTGCCGACGTGCGCCGCCGCATCGCCTACGAACGCCTGCTGCTCGATCTGATCGAGGGCGACCCCACCTTGTTCGTGCGTCGCGACGAGGTCGAGGCGCAGTGGGAGTGGATCGACGCGATCCGCGACGGCTGGGAAGTGAACAGCATGACGCCGAAATTCTACCCGGCGGGAACCTGGGGGCCGCCTGCGGCGATTGCCCTGACCGAACGCGACGGAGTGAGCTGGCATGATTGAAGCTGAATGGTGGGAGCATGAGGATGCCGAGGCGTTCGCGGATGCGATCGCGGGCGACATCGGCTTCATCATCGAAAGCGCGATCGATGCGCGCAATGCGGCGGTGATCGCGCTTTCGGGCGGCAGCACGCCGATCAAGGCGTACGAGAAGCTCGCCCAGATGAAGTATGACTGGAAGAAGGTCACGATCTTCCCGGTCGACGATCGGCTGGTGAAGGTCGACGACAAGCTGTCCAACGTCGGCATGCTGGCACGGATATTCCTGCCCAAGGGCGCGCGCGTGGTGCCGCTGGGTGCGGACAATCCCGACTATAAGCAGGCCGGCAACGCCGCCGACGCGCGTCTGCAGGACCTGCACTGGCCCCCCGACCTCGTCCTTTTGGGCGTTGGCGGCGATGGTCATACCGCCTCGATCTTCCCCGGGCCCGATCTGGAGGCGGCGCTGACCGCGCCCAAGACGCGCCGCGCGATTGGCGTGATGCCCGATCCGCTGCCGTCCGAAGCACCGGTCGCGCGCGTGACGATGACGCGTGCCGCGATCCTGTCGGCCAAGGCCTTGATGCTGTGCCTGACGGGCGATGCCAAGCGCGCGATCGTCGAGCAGGCGATCGAGGATGGCGCCGGGTCGAAGGTGCCGATCGGACAGGTGCTGGCCGAGGCCGAGCAGCCGATCGATATTCACTGGGTGGCGGCCTGAATTAGGACTCCCCTCCCTTCCAAGGGAGGGGCTTATGGGGACGTTATTTGCCCGGCTCGCCCTCGGTCTGGATGAACCAGCGCTCGGTGCCTTCCAACCCGAGCGCGGTGAGCTTGCCGCTGGCATAAGCGCCGGTGTCGATCCCGATCCGGTTGGGGCGCACCTCGACCTCGTCAAGCACGGTATGGCCGTGGACCACGATCATGCCATGGTCGGCGTCGCTATCGAGGAAACCCTTGCGGATCCAGCGCAGGTCCTGATGTTCCTGGCCGTCGAGCGGCACGCCCGGCCGGATGCCCGCATGCGTGAAGAAATAGTCTCCAACCAGGATGCCGTCCTCCATCCGCCGCATGAAGGCGCGATGCTCTTCGGGCACGTAGTAGGGCAGGGTATCGGGCGCATAGAGATCGGGCGTGTCGAGCACGCGCTGCGGGGCGCCATAGCTTTCGAATGTCTCGCGGCCGCCGAAGCGCAGGAATTGCGGCATCAGCGACGAATCCGGATTGTCGATCAGCTTGAGCAGCATCTCCTCATGATTGCCCATGATGAAATGCCAGCTGGCGAAACCGGGCGCGCCCTGCAGGAAATAATCGATGATCTCACGCGATTGCGGCCCGCGGTCGATCAGGTCGCCCAGCATCACGACATGCACATCGGAGGCCGACCGCACCGCATTGTCCGCCTCGATCCGCGCTACCAGATCCTGCAATAGGTCGAATCGGCCATGCACGTCGCCGACCGCATAGACGCGCTGTCCCGCCGGTAGCGCCGCTGGAGGGCGCGGCGGCTTGGGTACCGCCTTCTTCCGCAATCCGAACAAGCCCATCGTCTCAGCCTTTTACCGGCCGTACCGGCGGCAGGGCATTGCAGAGGTCGATGGCGCCCGCGGGACGCTGGTAGAAATCGTCATGGCGGTTGGCTTTCAGGTGCAGCCATTGCGCGAAGCTCGCGCTTTCGGGCCGCAGCCACTCATAAGCCGGGCGCGTGTCGGCGGGCAGGTCGGCGGCGAGGATCACGCGCTTGATCGCGACCCGCTGCTCGGGCTTCTCGTAGAAACCGAGCGCGCCCGTGCCACGCGGCAAGGCGGTCATATGTTCGAACCCGTCGAGCACGCGGCCGACCAAAGCGATATTGCGGTCGAGCTGGCGCGGGCTCTGGCCCAGCACCGCATAGAGTTCGCCGCCATTGCCGGTATCGGGCGCAAGGCCGCGCGCGACGCCGACGATGCCGTAGCAATGCGTCATCCAGGCGCGGTCTCCCTTGCCCGAACCTTCCGCCGCGACCGGGAACGGCCCGCTATAGCCGACCTTGGGTGCGAACGTGTCACGATACGGCAGAGGCGTAATCGGCAGGCCCGCTGTGGGACGATCATATTCGGCGGTAAGCGGCCCTTCGAGGCCCTTGGGCGCCTTTTTGTCGTCGTCGCCCTGCCCCCACTGCACGACATAATCGTCCTGGACGCGATAGATCGCCCCGCCGTCGAACCAGTGCGCGCGGATCATGCCGCGGATATTGCCGACATGCTGGGGCGCGAGCGCAGGCGCCAGCGCGATCGCGACGCGGCTGCCGTCGGCCAGGTCGACCAGCACCAGATCCTGCGGATCGACCCGCTGCCATTCATCCGGCCTGGCGGCATTGACGATATCGGTGAGCGTGGGCGCCTTGGCAGGTGGCGGCGGCGCGGCGGCGGTAGCAAGGAGAGCGATCAGCGAAAGAGCCGGCAATTTCATGGGAATCTACCTGCCACAGCCACCCCGCCTTGCGAAACCCCATTCCCCGCGATAGGGCGCTCCGCTCCGGCAGAATGGAGCGGTGGCCGAGTGGTCGAAGGCGCTCGCCTGGAAAGTGAGTATACGGCAAAACCGTATCGAGGGTTCGAATCCCTCCCGCTCCGCCATTCTGCCGTCCATGGGGGTCCATATGGGACCACCCCATATGGAATTTGCCCTGATTACTGATGCTTAGAAAGCCGATTCAACTCGGCAAAATAGCACGCAGCCTAAACCTCGGCAATTTGCCCCTCGTCGATGAGGGACATGCGCAAACGCGAACGGATCGGCCACCAGTTCAACAGAACTGGAAACCGATCCGCGGCGGGGAGGCTGACGCTTGCTTAGAATTTCACGCCAAGCTTGATCCCCGCGTAACGCTGCGAGTCACGCGGCTGGAACTGGAATATGGCGTGCGTGCCGTAGGTACCGAACTGATCCGACAAGCCGGATGCGAAATGCTTGTCGAATATATTGTTGATGAAGGCGGTCACCTTGAAATTGCCAAATTCCACGCCCGCAAAGGCGTTCATGGTGCCGTAGGCTTTCTGCCCAAGCAGCGGGTCGCCCAGAAGGTCGAAATTCACGCTGCTCTGATATTGGTAGCTCAGGCCGAAACTACCCTTGGCGGCACCGCCGAGGTCCTGATCGACCGTCGCGCCGAGATTGAACTTGAACTTCGGCGAATTGGGGAGCTCGCTGCCGGAACGGTCCTGGAAATTGCCGGTGAGGCCGGGGACGGTTCCGCAGAAATTGATACCCGAGGCGCCAGGCGCGCGTCCGGCAAGCGCCTGGTCGGCCAATTGACCGGGATAGCAGGCAGCCCCCGGAAAGGACACGACGGTGGCCTTGGTATACGCCGCTGAGCCATCGAGCTGGAGCCAGCTGGCGGGTTTCGCCAGCAGTTCGGCCTCAACGCCCTTGGTACGGAGCTTGCCGACGTTGTTGAGCTTGGTCACCAGCGAGGAGACGCCATTTACCGTCACGAACTGCGACGACTGCGCCTGGAAGTTGTTATAGTTGGTATAGAAGCCGGTGACATTGAGCTGCACGCGGTTGTCGAGGAACCGGCTCTTGATGCCGAGCTCATAGGCGGTCGAGCGCTCCGGGAGGACCGGGTTCTGGGTGCGGAGCGGGGTATAGCCGGTGGTCAGATCGTAGGCATAGCCTTTGTAGCCGGTCGCCACGCTGCCGAACACCAATACGTGCGGCGCCAGTTCCTGACTAACCGACGTCCTGAAGGTCACCACCGTGTCGGTATTCTTGCCGGCGCATCCGGTGCTGCCTGCACCGCAAGTGCCGATCGACGTGGGCGATACATAGATGGTCGCGCTCGGCAGATGATTGACGAAGCTGTCCGTGACCCGCTCGTTGTTGACGCGGACCGCGCCGCTCAACGTCGTCTTGGTCGGCAACTTGTAGTCCAGGCTTGCGAAGGCGGCGAGGCTGCGCGTGCTCTGCGATCCCGTCCAATCGGCAGGCGAAAAGACCGGGCCGCGGACGAAATCACGGGTGGTCTTGGCATCCGCGTAGAACAGACCGGCGACGTAGGAGAGCCTGCTCGCGCCCTTTGACGCTATCCGAAGCTCCTGGGTGAATTCCGTGGAGTGATACGGGCCGCTTTGATTGGCGCCCGTGGCCGGGCCAACCGGTTGCGTGATCGGCGTGCTCGTTCCGACAACATTGAGCGCCGACTGGTCCACGTCAGCCGTGAAATTATATTTCCAGTCCTGATAGCTCGTCACGGAAATCAGGTTGGCGAACCCTGCATCGTAATTCAGTTTCCCGCTGAAGGTCGCCTGCGCATTATGTGTCGGCGAGTCATTATCGAGGCTCACCTTGTAATTGTCGGTTCCCGGCGTGATTCCCACCAAGGCCGGCAGGTAGGATACGTTGGCGACCGTCGGCACCACAGGTTTGGTTGCGCCAACCGGAATATAGTTGAGGTTTATATAGCGAAGCGTGCCGTAGGCGCCCGCCGTGCCATCCTGGTCAAACGAGGAATAATTGCCCGTCAAGGTCGCGGTCAGCCCGGGAGCCAATTCCGCTTTCAGCTTTGCGCGGATCCCCCATTTCTTCCAATCGGCGAGCGTGTGACCGTTGGCGATGTTTTCGATGTCGCCGTTAAAATGATCGTAATAGCCGCTAACCCGCAGACCAACGCCGGCACCCAGCGGCGTCGAGATACTCGCATTCCCCCCGAACTCGGAATCGGTGGTCGCGACAAGTTCGCCGGCTACTTCGGTGCGGCTGCCGGGATCACGGGTGACGATGTTGATCGCACCGGCCGAAGCATTCTTGCCGAACAGAGTGCCTTGCGGACCACGCAGCACTTCCACACGCTCGATATCGTTCAGATTATCGAACGCCTGCGCCTGCTGCACGACCGGCACGTCATCGACGATAACTGCGACGCTCGGCTCCACGCCGATGGAGAAGGCATATGTACCGATGCCGCGCAGAATGATCGCATTGTTCGGCGAAGCAGTCGCCTGCGTAACCGTGAGCGACGCGGCAACCCGGCGGAGATCGGCAAAGTTAGTGACGTTCTGATTTCCCAGTGCTTCCGAGGAAAGAGCGGTGACCGCCACCGGCACGCTTTGCAGGTTCTGCGCCCGTTTTTGCGCCGTTACGATAATATCACTTAGGCCAGCATTATTATCAGACGGAGCAGCAGAACTAGTCTGAGAAAATACAGGCGCGGCAATAAAGCTCACACCAGCCAAAAGCAGGACACGCTTATTCATATCAACCCTCCCAAATTAAAGTTATTTTATAGTTTTTAAATATTATTGACTAAGCTTCTATATTTAGTGCCGTAAGCATAATATTAAGACGGTTTTTAAGCCGATTCCATGCACTATGCGGCCCTGCCGAGATCGAACGAACGAAGCCGCCTCAATCTCGATGTGCAGCCTCTACGTACCCTGGCTTGGCCTCCTCAGATTATGCGTAGAAATTGGTCTGCCCAGATTTACCTTACCATGAAAAATCTTGCAAGAGCGGGATAAGGCAATGGGTTTTTGGATTATATGGCTGATAAATATATATAAATTTATGCGAATGCGGCCCGGCCTGCTCGGTCGGACCAAGCCGGAGGGCCGCTGCAGGTCAGTTTATAAGGGCGATCTGCACACCTCGACGCCCATCGACGTCGCGCGGGGTCGCCGAATGCCCCTCGATTATGATCCGGCGATTGTCGGTTGGTGGAAGAAGCAAGGTCAGCCGGTCATCGCCGAACGATCGGCTGCCCTCACGATGCACCTCGACGATAACCGCGTCGGCTGTCGTTCGGCACCGGCCTGACCATCGGTCCGGGACGGCGATGAGTTCGCCTTGATCCTCATGAAAGTGCCAGTCGAAAGTGGCATCGCCGATCGGAGGAAATATCCACAGACCACGATCGAACGCGCCCGGACGGAAGCCGCCCCGCGCCAGATCGACGGGGATTGCCGAGCCTTCGCGCGCAAGCACGGGTGGCAGCTGATCGATCGATGCGGGAAGGACGACAATCGCACCGCCCTCGACGCGGTCGCCGCTCCAGGGATTTACCCAGTTGGCGCCCGCCGGAGCGCGCACCGCCCGAGTGTCGGCGCCGGCCTCGACCACCAGCGCCACCAGAAGATCGCGCCCCAGGAGATGATCGTCGCCATCGGTCCAGGCAGCAGGATCTGCGGGAAAATCATGCCAGATTGGCCGAACCATCGGCTCGTAATCGCGATGGTAGCGCCATTGGAGGTCATACAGATACGGCGCCAACGTCTGTCGAAATGCCATCAGGCGACGGATCGCCGGCAGAATCTCCGGATACATCCACGGCTCGTTGACGCTGCCATCGTCGTTCCAGCTATGGATGCTGAATCGCGGCATGAATATGCCCGCCTGCACCCAACGCAGGAACAGTTCCGGCTCGGGCTTGCGACCGGCAAAGCCGCCGACATCATGACCGCTATTGGAAATGCCCGATAGCGCCAGCCCCAGCCCCATCTTGATATTGTAGCGGATAGTCTTCCAGTCGGTCCGATTGTCGCCGGTCCAGGTCTGGGCATAGCGCTGGAGCCCGGCCATACCCGAACGGGTCACCACATAGGGCCGCCTGTCGGGATCCTGCGCAATCTGGGCGGCTCTGGACGCGCGCATCATCAGCAAGGCCTGGAGCGGACGGGCTTCCGCCGCCCTGCGGGGCTGCCCCCAGAAGGAGAAGCAAGCCCGATCGTCCCAGATCCCATATTCGTTATTGTCGTTCCAGCTCGCGCGCATGCCGTAATCGAGCAACGCCGCCGTCAGGTTTTCGCGCCACCAGGCCGCTGCGGCGGGTTCCGTGAAATCAACGAACGCGCAGAGTTCGTCCCAATATTGGCACTCGATCGTCTGCCCATCGGCGTCGGCCACGAAGAGCCCCCTGCCCTCGAGCTCCTGATAGCGGGGGTGGTCGCGCAACAGCGCGGGTTTGATATTCGGAACCAGCTCTATCCCAGCCGCGCGATAGCTTTGGACGAAAGCGGCCGGATCAGGAAATTTATCGCGATTCCAATTGAATACGTAGCGCTTTGTACCGATCGACGTATATCCGGACGAAAAATGGAAGGAGGTGCAGCCGATATCGTGCTCCTCCAGTTTCTCGATGAACTCCCCCATGCGGGCCTGCGCATCGGGCGCGTCGGTATAGGTCATCGTCGACCCGGAATAGCCCGTGGCCCAGCGGGGCATCAATGCCGGCCGGCCGGTCAGCCAGGTGAAGCGCCTGGTGACTGCCGCTGGGTCGGGGCCCGCGATCATGTAGAGATCAAGATCTCCGCGTTCCGCGGCGAAATACCGATAGTCGCCATGATAATTGTCGATCTCGCATCCGAGGTCGAAGGCGGCGTCAGACATATTGTCGTAAAATGCGCCGTGGCAGGCCCCCTCCGCGTCGGCCACGAGCAGATAGGGAATCGCCTTGTAGAGGGGGTCGGTGGTCTCCGCATCATAACCCATCGGATCATAGCTGGTGAGGCGGAAGCGCCGGCCGGCGCGGTCCATCGCCCCGGACCGCTCGCCAAGGCCATAAAAGCGTTCGCCGGGCCGTCGCGCGAGATAGTGACGTACGCGTCCGTCCCACCATCCGAAATCATAGGATTGCGTCGGCCGGTCCGCAGCCATCGGCCGCCAATCGTCGCCCTCGCGCTGCGACCAGGTGCAGTGGAAGCCATCGAGGAGGATCTCCAGGCGGAGGCGCGTCGTTTCGATCCGGAGCGTGCCGGCCTGTTGCTCCAGCTGAAAATCCGGACACCGAAACCCCTCCACGCTCATCCGGTCGCGTCCGGGTTCCCCGATATCTTCCGCGCCGGGCGCGATGGCCCAGCTTGGCGGCCCCTCGATCGTGCCCCGGGGCAGAAGCAGCAGGCGCAGGATATCGTCTTCCAGAACGAAGATATGCGCGATCGCCGCGGTGTCGGACACCAGCGTGACCCGCCCGGGCACTCTTTCGGAAACGGCGAAGATCGGCGGTGCGGAAAGCGTGGCGCGGCGCATCAGCGTCCCCTTGTGGAAGCCAGGTGAAGTCTGCCGGCGAAGACGATCAGGATGGCTGCCGCCGCAAGGTCGAAGACACTGAGGCACGCAAAGAGCGGCGCGAAACCGATCGTATCCGCGAGCTGGCCGATCGCCAGGGAGAAGGTCAGCCCGCCGATCCAGCCAACCTGGCCGATGAAGCCGATCGCGGTCCCGACCTCATGCGGCTCGAAGACATCCGTGCCGAGCGTCGTCATCAGAACCGAAATGACCTGGTGGGCAAAGCCACCAATGCAGAAAAGCAAGATCGCCGTATAAGGACTGCCGACCAGCCCGATGCAGCCTGGCGCGATCATCAGGAGGGCGCCGATCGCGATGCCGGCGATGCGCGAGTGCGTGACCTTCATGCTGAAGCGTTTGACAAGGAACGGGGACAGATAGCCGCCGAGCACGCCGCCCAAGTCGGCAGCCAGGAATGGCAACCAGGCGAAAAGCGCGATCTTGCCGACGCTCATGCCTCGCTCATTGGCGAGATATAGCGGGATCCAGAAGCTGAACGTCTGCCAAGCCGGGTCGATCAGAGCGCGCGGGACAGCGATCGTCCAGAATCGACCGCTCGTCACGATGCCGCGGATATTGGCGCGGCGGGTGACCGGCGGCGGCCGCCCTTCCTCGATATAGGCGCGCTCCTCCTTGCTGATCGACGGATGCCGTTCTGGCGAGCGATAAAAAACATACCATGCGGCCGCCCAGCAAAGACCGAGCAGGCCTGTCACCACGAACGCCATACGCCAGTTGCTTACCAGCGACACCGCGATCACCAGCGGCGGCGCGATCATCGCTCCCAGCGACGTGCCGGCATTGAACCAGCCGGTCGCGACCGAACGCTCCCTGGCCGGAAACCATTCGGATATCGCCTTCATTCCGGCGGGAACCAGCGCGGCCTCGCTCATGCCGAGCAACCCGCGGAAAAAGGCGAGCCCGCCCCACCCGCCGGCGAGGGCATGAAGCATATTGGAGATCGACCACATCGCCGCAAATGCGGCAAAGCCGGCCTGCAGACCTACGCGGTCGATCACATAGCCGCACACCGGCTGCATAACCGTGTACGCGGCCTGAAAGGCGCCCACCACGTAGCTATATTGCTGCGTGCTTATGTGAAGCGAGCCCTTCAGCTCGGGCGCGAGCGCGCCAAGCGAATTGCGAGCCAGATAGTTCAGGATCGTGCCGCAGCAGATCAGGCCCACGACCCACCAGCGCAGATGACGGATTCGGGTCATGCGGGCGTTCCAATCATCGGCTCGAGATTGCGATCTTTATGGAGCTTACCAATTCCACATCGTTCCATCTTCCAGCCGCGCGATCGGCAGCTGCCGCGGATCATAGGGATATTTCGCCGCCAGCGTCTCATCGATGTCGACGCCATGGCCGGGCGCTTCGCCGCAATAAAGCAACCCGTCCTTGAAGCTGTAATCATGCGGGAAGACCTCGTCGGTCTCCGGCGTGTGGCGCATATATTCCTGGATGCCGAAATTCGGCACCCAGGTGTCGAAATGCAGCGCCGTTCCCATGGTGATGGGGGAAAGATCCGTGGCGCCATGGCAGCCGGTTCGAATCTGATACAGGCTGGCCAGATCCGCGATCCGACGCAGATGCGTCACGCCGCCCGCGCCGACGATAGTGGCCCGGATATAATCGATCAGCTGGTTCTGGATCAGGTCCTTGGCGTCCCAGATCGTGTTGAAGATTTCGCCGACCGCAAGCGGCGTAACGGTGTGCTGCCTGATCAGCTTGAACGCTTCCTGATTCTCGGCGGGCGTCACGTCCTCGAGCCAGAACAGCTGATATGGCTCCATCATCTTGCCGAGATTGGCAGCTTCCTGCGGCGTGTAACGGTGGTGGCCGTCGTGGAGCAGGTGATGGTCGAAGCCATATTTGGCGCGCAGCCGTTCGAACAGCTTGGGCACATGATTGAGCGCCTTGCGCGTATCCCAGCCCGTCACGCTGGCGAGCGCGGCGTCGGCGGGCTCGTAGAACAGCTTGCCCCGGCCCACGCCATAGGCGTCCTTGACGCCCGGAATGCCTGTCTGGGCGCGGATCGCCTTATATCCCATGTCGATATAGTGCCCGACGGCATCGACCGTCTCCTCGATGTCCCCGCCGTTGGCATGACCATAGACCATGATGCCATCGCGGCTGCGGCCGCCCAGGAGATTATACAAGGGCGTCCCGAGCGCCTTGCCCTTGATGTCCCATAAAGCAACATCGACCGCCGCGATCGCCCGCATCGTGACGGGGCCTCGCCGCCAATAGGCGCCGCGATACAGGAGTTGCCAGATATCTTCGATCTGGCTCGCATCGCGGCCGATCAGCAACGGACAGACATGGTCTGTGAGATATGACGCGACCGCCAGTTCCCGCCCGTTCAACGTCGCATCGCCAATGCCGTAGAGCCCCTCGTCGGTCTCGATCTTCAGCGTAACGAAATTGCGGCCTGGCGCCGTGACGATGACGCGCGCACCCCTGATCTTCACGGTAGCTCCCTCTCGGCGAAGTAATTTGGAAGACGCTAGACTAGCGAAACAGGCTTGTCCATATTGGTAAGGCCAGATGAAGGGAGAGGCCGTGCCATTTTCGTTTGCCCCGGATCGGTTGTTGCCGAGCGAGCCCGCCACGCGGAGGATCGCCCGACGGCTGTATGACCAGATATGCGGGTTGCCGATCGTCAGCCCGCACGGCCATACCGACCCCGCCTGGTTTGCGAACGACGCCCCTTTCTCCGATCCGGCGAGCCTGCTGGTCGTGCCGGACCATTATGTCTTCCGGATGCTGCATTCGCAGGGCGTGCCGCTGGAGGCCTTGGGCGTAGCGCGACGCGATGCCGGCCCTGTGGAAACCGATCCAAGGGCAATCTGGCGCCTGTTCGCCAACAATTATCATCTGTTCCGCGGGACCCCGTCACGAATGTGGCTCGATTGGGTCTTCTTCGAATTGTTCGGGATGGACGTACGCCTGTCGGCTGAGAGCGCCGATCTTTATTATGATCGGATCGCCGAGGCATTGGCCACGCCGGCCTTCCGCCCGCGCGCGCTGATGGATCGGCTGAATATCGAGGTCATTACCACGACCGAAGGGCCGCTTGATCCCCTCGACCACCACAAGGCAATTCGGGAAAGCGGATGGAACGGCCGGGTGCTCACCGCCTACCGACCCGATTCGGTGATCGACCCGGAATTCGAAGGATTCCACTCGAACCTGGGCAAGCTCGCCGAGATGACGGGCAAGGATACAAGGTGCTGGAGCGGCTATCTGGACGCGCATCGGGATCGTCGTGCCTTCTTCAAGCGGATGGGCGCCACTTCGACCGATCACGGCCATCCGAGCGCGCGGACCGCAGATCTCACCCCGGCGGCCGCGGAAGCTTTGTTCGCGCGCGTGACGGCGGGTTCTCCCAGCCCGGAAGATGCGGAGTTATTCCGCGCCCAAATGCTGACCGAGATGGCACGCATGAGTATCGAGGACGGCCTCGTGATGCAGCTGCATCCGGGCAGCTTCCGGAACCATCATCGATCCACCTTCGAGCGGTTCGGCCGTGACAAGGGCGCGGATATCCCGGCTGCCGTCGACTATGTTCATGGCCTCAAGCCGCTGCTGGACCGCTTCGGCGATGCCGAGGGCTTCACCCTGATCCTCTTCACGCTCGACGAGACCGTCTATTCGCGCGAGCTCGCGCCGTTGGCGGGTTTTTATCCCTGTCTCCGTCTGGGGCCGGCCTGGTGGTTCCATGACAGCCCCGAAGGCATGATACGCTTCCGCGAGCGGACAACCGAAACCGCCGGCTTCTATAATCTGGTGGGATTTAACGACGATACGCGTGCGTTCCTTTCCATTCCCGCGCGTCACGACGTCGCGCGCAGGATCGACTGTGCCTTTCTTGCGCGTCTCGTCGCAGACCATCGGCTGGACGAGGATGAGGCGGCGGAGCTGGCCCACGTTCTGACCTACCGGCTGGTCAAACAGGCCTACCGGTTGTGAGGCGGCTCTCGAACGCGCTGCTGCCGGGCGCTCGCTATGACCGATCGAGACTCAGGCCTGGCGTCGTGCATCTGGGGCTGGGCGCATTTCATCGGGCGCATCAGGCGCCCGTCTTCGAGGAGGTGGTCGCTTCCGGGGATCCGCGTTGGGGCATCGCTGGTGTTGCGATGCGGTCTCCGGATGTAGTGACCGCGTTGGCCGCGCAGGATGGCCTCTACAGCATGAACGTACGTGGCGGGGATGAAGCATCTCCTCGCGTGATCGGCGCACTCTGCGCGTTGTACGTCGCGGCGCACGATCCCGAACGGGTCATTGCCGCCATCGCCGGCGGGGACGCGCATATCGTTACGCTGACCGTGACCGAGAAAGGCTATCTCGACCATGGGCCCGAAAGCCCGGCGGGGCTTCTCGCGCACGCGATCGAACGGCGGCGTGTGAGCGGCACCGGACCGATCACGGTGATGTCGTGTGACAATCGCACGGCGAACGGCCCGTTTGCGCGAAGCGCAGTGCTCGCGGCGGCCACAGCCGCAGGCATCCCTGATGCGGGCTTACGCTGGATCGCCGATGAGATCGCCTTTCCGTCGACCATGGTTGACCGCATCACCCCTGCAACCACCCGCGCCATGATCGACGAGACGTCTGCCGCGCTGGGATTGCGAGACGAGGCTGCGGTCTGGACCGAACCTTTCTGGCAATGGGTGATCGAGGATCGTTTTGCCGGTGCCCGCCCCTCCCTTCCCGGAGTTCAGCTGGTTTCGGATGTCCGGCCCTGGGAAGCCGCCAAGCTGCGCCTTCTCAACGCCGCGCATTCCGCTTTGGCCTATGGCGGGCTGCTGCGAGGCTATGTCTATGTCCATGAGGCACTTCACGATCCCGACCTGGCCAGACTGCTCGATCTTTTATGGGATGAGGCTGCCGAGACGATCGACCGGTCCGTGGTGGACGTAGGCGCCTATCGACAGGCCCTTGTCCGGCGCTTCGCCAATCAGGCCTTGCCGCATGCCCTGATCCAAATTGCGGCGGATGGATCCCAGAAGATTCCCCCACGCATATTCGACACGATCGCCGACCGGCATGCGCGCGGATTGCCATCGCCTGCGCTGACGCGGGTTGCGGCCGATTGGCTGGCAGCGCTCGCTTCGGTCGAAGGCCTGGTCGATCCATGCCTGGTCCAACTTTGCGCAGCCGCGCGCGCGCCCGGCCACGGCCGCGACATCGTGGCCTCGGCGCTGCACGCAGCCAAAATCACGGATAATCACAGGCCGATGCTCATCGAGACTATCGGAGCAGCACTCGACCGCCTGCGCGGCGCGGAGACGGTCGCTTGATTTTCCTCCCGCCACAATCGAGAGTCGACAGATGACCCCAGAGATACGCCAGGAAGGCCGCCTCTACGAACGCATCGCCGGCGAAATCCGTGAAGGGTTGATCGGCGTTCGGTACGGTGTCGGCGATCGGCTGCCCTCGGAACGCGACCTGGCGCAGCTCTACAATGTGTCCCGCCCGACGATACGCGAAGCGATCATCGCGCTCGAAATCGATGGCCTGGTGGAGGTGCGGACCACCTCCGGCGTGTACGTGATCTCATTGCATCCCCGCGGTGGCACATTGTCCGCGACCGCGGTCGGGCCGTTCGAACTGCTGGAAGCGCGTCGCTTATTCGAAGCCGAAGTCTGCGCTCTGGCGGCGCAGCTTATCGACCCGCCCAGAATAGAGCGTTTGCGTTCGCTGGTTGCCGACATGCAGAGCGAGGTACTGCTCGATGCCGAAGCCGCGGATCGCGAATTCCATATGGAAATCGCGCGATCCACGCAAAATAGTGCGATGGAGCAGACAATCGCCATGCTGTGGGACGCGCGCGACAATTCGCCGCAATATAGCCTGCTCACGAGCAAGGTACGCGCCGCCGGGGTCGCTCCGCGCGTATCTGAACATGAGCGTATCGTCGATGCGCTGGAGGCCGGTGACGCGACGGCCGCGCGCGAGGCCATGCGGGATCATCTCGATCGCGTCATCCGAAGCTTGCTCGAGGCCACCGAGGTGGAAGCGATCGAGCGCGCACGCGCCGAAATCGAAGCGAAGCGAAGGCGCTTCTCGCTCACGACCTGATCGGCCGGATATAAGCTGGCGATCCTCAGGTCGGCCATGGACTTGTCTCGACCACTTGAACGCCGGCGTCACGACAGGCTCGCGCAAGATCGCGGTCAGCCAGCCGGTCGGTTACCAGATAATCGATCGTCTCAAGACCGGCGATGCGTACCGGGGCAGGTCGCCCGAATTTGGACTGGTCTACAGCCAGGATCACCTTGCGTGCCTGTGCGATGATCGATTGCGAGACGCGCACTTCGTCCACGTCGAAATCGAGCAAGGTGCCGTCGGAATCGAGCGCGGACGCTCCGATCAGCGCGTAATCGACCTTGAAGCCGCGAATGAAATCCATCGCCAACGCCCCCACGATCGCACGATCGCTGGCACGTACCCGGCCGCCGGCTGCGATCACCTCGAACGTCGGACAGGGGGACAATATGTCCACCACGTTCAGATTGTTGGTGATGACGAGCAGATCGCTATGATCTGCAAGTTGCTCGGCAATCGCCTCCGTCGTCGTGCCGATATTGATGAACAGGCTCGCACCGTTCGGCACCAGCGCCGCAGCGGCGGCGCCGATCTCTGCTTTGGCGCCGCTGGCGACATTTCTGCGCGTCGCATGGTCGAGATTGTCCACGCCCGACGTGACGATCGCACCGCCATGGACGCGCGAGAGCATCGAGCGTCGCGCCAGGAAATTCAGATCCTTGCGGATGGTCTGTGGAGTCACTCCCAGTTCCCCCGCCAGAAGGTCGACCGATACGCTACCCGCCTGGCGCGCGAGCTCGAGGATGCGGCGGTGGCGGGTTGTAACGACGTCGACGGGTGCTGCGGTCATGATGCCACCCGTATGCGCGCGGGAGCCGACTGCTCCAGATAATCGGCGAGCCGCTCACGCGTGCCACCGGGAACGTGCAGACCCAATTTGCTGCGCCGGTATAGGATATCTTCCGGATCTCGCGCCCACTCCTTGGCCACAAGATAATCGACTTCCGCCTGGCTTAACCCGCCCCCGAAATCGATTCCCAGATCGCTCGGCACCTGCGCTTTCCCAAGGACATGGTCGGCACGGCTGCCATAAGCACGCGCCAGCCTGCGCAGCAGGTCGCGTGCCAGACCGGGCCGGGCAGTCGAAAGCCGATCGACGAACGCCTCGAAATTCGCTCCAGGCAAATCGCCGCCGGGCAAAGCAGCCCCCGCGGTCCACGCCTCTCCTGCGCCGGGCAAATAGGGCTTGAGCGCCTGCATCGCATGCTCGGCAAGCTTTCGATAGGTCGTGATCTTTCCGCCGAAGATGCTCAGCACGGGCGCTTTCCCTTCGCTTGCGTCCACGTCGAGGACATAGTCGCGCGTTACCGCCGACGCGTTACCCGCCTTGTCGTCATAGAGGGGCCGGATGCCGGCATAGCTCCATACGATATCGCCCTCCCCGATCGCGCGGCGAAAATAGCGGTTTGCGGTGTCGAGCAGATAGCGGGTCTCGGCGGCGTCGATCGAAATCTTCCCCGGCGGGGCGTTCCACGGCTCGTCGGTCGTGCCGATCAGGGTGAAGCGCCGCTCGTAGGGTATGGCGAACACGATCCGCCGATCCGGGTTCTGAAGCATGAAGGAGTGCTCGCCCTCATAGAGGCGCGGCACGATGATATGGCTGCCCTTGACCAGTCGCACGCCCCGCTCGCTGTCGACATCGCCCAGACGGCCAATCACATCCGCAACCCACGGCCCGGCCGCGTTCACCAGAATGCGGGCCCTGATTTCTGAGGTGCCATGTTCATCCGCGATCCGAGCAAGCCAGACACCGCTATCGCGCCGCGCATCGATCAGTCGGGCCCGCGTCCGCACCTCCGCGCCCCGCTCCGCAGCATCCAGGGCGTTCAGCACGACCAGCCGGCTGTCTTCGACCCAGCAGTCCGAATAAACGAAAGCCTTCCCACGACGATTCGCGAGACCGTCGCCGATGCTCGACCGTTCCAGGTCGATCGTTTCGGTGGCAGGCAGCTTCTTGCGGCCGCCAAGATGGTCATAAAGAAACAGGCCAAGCCGAACGACCCAGGCGGCCCTCGGCGATTGGGTCTGGGGCAGGACGAAGCGCAACGGCCAGATGATGTGCGGCGCCATGCCCCATAAGGTTTCGCGCTCGATCAATGCCTCGCGCACGAGGCGAAACTCGCCATATTCGAGATAACGCAGGCCGCCGTGAATGAGCTTCGTCGAGGCGGACGAGGTGTGGCTCGCGAGATCATCCTGCTCCACGAGGAGCACCTTCAGCCCGCGCCCGGCCGCATCGCGCGCGATACCGGCGCCGTTGATGCCGCCGCCAACGATCAACAGGTCATAAAGCCCTTCGTCCATCCGCGCTCACCTGAGTTTCGATTGGTTCGCTTATAGCGCATAAGCTTTCGAATGAAAGATTTGATGTTTCGAACGAAACAGGCCAAGCTGACGCAGACCCGGAGAGGATTCATGGCAACAAGAAACATTCTGGCGATCGATCAGGGCACGACCTCCACCCGCAGCCTGGTTTTCGACAGCGAGGCGCGCCGCATCGCCACGGCGCAAACCGAGTTCGCGCAACATTATCCGCAGCCCGGATGGGTCGAGCATGACCCCGAGGACATATGGCGGGACGTCGTGGCGACTTCGCGCGAGGCGGTCGGTCAAATTGGCGGGGCAAGCTCGATCGCGGCGATCGGAATCACCAATCAGCGCGAAACCACCGTCGTATGGGATCGCAGCACCGGGGAGCCCATCTACAATGCCATCGTCTGGCAGGACCGCCGTACTGCGAAGCTTTGCGCTTCCTTAAAACGGGACGGCATCGAAGCCGAGGTGAGCGCGCGCACGGGCCTGCTCCTCGATCCCTATTTCTCGGGGACGAAGATCGCCTGGATTCTGGACAACGTCGACGGCGCGCGAACACGGGCGGAGGCGGGCCGGCTGGCATTTGGAACCGTCGATAGCTTTTTGCTCTGGCGCCTGACCGGAGGGAAGGTTCACGCGACCGACGTAACCAACGCATCGCGCACGCTCCTTTGGAATCTCCGGCAAGGCCGCTGGGACGAAGAGATGTGCCGGTTGCTGAACGTGCCTCTGGCGGTGCTTCCCGAGGTGCATGACAATGCGCATATTTACGGCACTACCGCCGCAGGCTTGTTCGACACCGAGATTCCGATCGCGGGGATCGCCGGCGACCAGCAAGCCGCATTGTTCGGTCAGGCCTGTTTCCATACGGGGATGGCGAAATCGACCTACGGTACCGGCTGCTTCATGCTGCTGAATACCGGCACGGAAGCGGTCGCCTCCACACACCGGTTGCTGAGTACCCCCGCCTACCGGTTGAACGGGCAGACGGCCTATGCGCTGGAAGGATCGATCTTCGTTGCTGGGGCAGCGATAAAGTGGCTGCGCGATGGGATCGGCGTCATCACGCACGCAAGCCAGACCAACGATCTGGCCACGCAAGTGCCCGACAACCACGGCGTCTATATGGTTCCCGCGTTCGTCGGATTGGGGGCGCCGCATTGGGATCCTGATGCGCGCGCCGCGATATTCGGGCTGACGTTCGGTGCAAGCCAGGCCCACCTCGCCCGCGCCGCGCTTGAGGCGGTGGGATATCAGACGCTGGATCTCATCGAGGCGATGGTCGCCGATGGCGGGACCCGGCCGGCCACGATGCGGGTCGATGGCGGCATGGCCGCGAATGATTGGCTGTGCGGATTCCTCGCGGGTTTGCTGAAAGTTCCGGTCGAGCGTCCTGCCGATCTCGAGACGACCGCACGCGGCGCCGCATTCCATGCCGGGCTCGCTACCGGCCTCTGGTCGGGACTATCGGATCTGGAACGCCTCTGGTCCCGCGAGCGATGCTTCGAGCCTTCGATGGAGGCGGAGCGTCGCGAAACCCTTACCCGCGGCTGGCATGAGGCCCTCGCGCGGACTCTCGTACACTGACCATGCATACCGGCGAAGGCCAAGGCTCGACCATCGCGCGCGCTCTGCGCACGGAATGGCAGAGAGCGGATCGGAATATGCCGATGCGCCGCAGGCTGGTGGCCGGCAATTGGAAGATGAACGGCAGCCTGGCCGCTCTCGACGAGCTCGAAGATATTGCGTCGCTGGCCGCTTCGCATCCCGATGTGGACGTTGCGGTCGCGCTGCCCGTCACGCTTATCGCAGCTGCAAAAACGCGCTTTCCGGGGCTTATTATCGGTGCTGAAGACGTTCATGCGGCCGAATGCGGCGCTTATACGGGCTCCATTTCCGCAGGAATGATCAAGGAAATCGGCGCGAATTTTTCCCTGATCGGTCACAGTGAACGACGCATCCACTGCCGCGAGAGCAATGCCGACGTTAAGGCCAAGGGTGAGGCGCTACATCGTCATGGCATGAATGCAATCTTGTGCGTCGGCGAAACGGCGGCACAACGGCAGGCCGGAAAAGCAGAGAAAGCGGTGGCGGCGCAAATATCCTCCGCACTCCCGGCCGGTATGGAATTGCGATGGCTTACCGTTGCCTACGAACCGGTCTGGGCAATCGGGAGCGGAAATATGCCGACGCTTGAGGAAGTCGGAAGCATGCACAGGGCGATCCGCACAAAACTGCGCGCGTTGATCGGTGCGGAAGCGGACACGGTACGGCTGCTATATGGAGGCTCGGTGTCGCCCGCTAATGCGCCCGATCTGTTCGGCGCGCGCGACGTCGACGGCGTGCTGGTGGGCGGTGCAAGCCTGTCCGCAGCAACTTTCGCGCCGATCATCGAGGCCGCGGCCAAAGCATAGCGCCGAACCCGCCCGACACCCGGTGAGGCCGGGCACGCCATAAATGTAGTTGCCACCGCACATGCAGGCAAGGTTGGCCTCGCGCGGTGGCCCTTGCCCGCCTGAATCGCCGGGGCGACGCGGGTGGCTAGTGCGCGCGTTTGAGATAGCCGTGCATGCCCAACCACCGCGCAAATTCATCGAACCAGCCCGTACTGGTGGTTTCCTTGGGATACATGCCGAAGCCGTGGCCGCCCTGTTCGAACAGGTGGAATTCGACCGGCCGTTTCGCCGCCTTCCAGCTTTCGACCAGACCGAAGCCGCCATTCCCGAAAAGGGGATCGTCGGCCGCCAGCGCCACGAACAGCGGCGGTGCGTCCGCGGGCACCGTCACAGGCGCCATCGAACCATAGATAATCCCCATGAAGGCCGGCTTCGCGTCCTGTCCGGACAGTTCGGTCGCCATCGTGAGCATGGCGCCCGCCGAAAAGCCGACCATGCCGATCCGGTCAGGATCGACATGCCACTGGGCCGCATGGCTGCGGATCAGCGCGAAGGCGGCGCGCGAATCCGTGATCTGAGGCTGGATGCCGGCCAGGTCGGTCCGCGGCGGCCCCGCGGCGCCCGAAAACATCTTCCGCATCGACTCTTCGAACGCGGATATGTCGGACGGCGTCTGATGGAGCCGATATTTGAGCACGAACGCTGCCACGCCGCGCGCGGCCAAGGCACGAGCCACGTCCCAGCCCTCGTTCTCCATCGACAAAGTCATGAACCCACCGCCCGGCGCGACTACCACCGCCGCACCCGTGGCCTTGGCGGGATCGGGCAGGAACGGCGTCAGCGTGGCGACCGTGACGTTGCGCGCGAAGACGCTGCCATATTGGCTGTGCCACGACTCGGGCGCAGTCGCGCCCGGAAGCGGGCCGGTCCCGAGTTCGATCGCGTTCGGCTGTGCCGGCGTCGCGATCGGCGTCATCTTGTCGTTCTGCGCCTGCGCCGGAGTGGTTAGCGTGCCGGAAAGCGCAAGGCTGAGAGCCGCCAGGGGTGCGTAAAGGAACCGGGTGAAGCGACCAATATTCCGCAAACCACGCATCCGTCCCATGGCATCTCTCCCCTTTTTCTCTGCTTATAGCGACCACCCAAAGGCCTTTGTGCCGGCCGGTATTGCGCCGGCCTGAGCCTATTTGAGATCGAGCACCACCACCGACTTGGGCGGCAATTCGACCGTAAGCCCATCCGCGCCGACACGCGCGCCATCAAACGTCCGCGGCACGACCTGGTCCGGCTTGTCGAAGCTGTTGATCACGTTCATCGCAGGCGCGGTGAGGATCTGACCGGTCACGCTGGCGGCCGAAGCACCCGCCAACTTGGCGGATACCGTCGCGGGCTGGTTGGGATCCAGGTTCGCGAGCGCGACGTGAATTACGCCCGCCTTGTCGCGCGCCGCCGCCGCGCTGATCGCGGGCATGCCCCAATCGTCCTTGCCATACCAGGACGACTTGACCTCGACCGGCAGCTGGGTCGCATCCTGGAACGGCTTATAGAGCTTGAAGACATAGTAAGTCGGCGTCTTCACCATCCGGCTGCCGTCGGTCAGGATCATCGCCTGCAGCACGTTCACCATCTGCGCGATCGCGGCCATCTTCACGCGGTCGGCATGCTTGACGAAGATGTTGATCGTCGTCGCCGCGACCAGCGCATCGCGCAGGCTGTTCTGCTGGTAGAGGAAGCCTGGGTTCGTGCCCGGCGCGACATCGTACCAGGTGCCCCATTCGTCGACCGACAGCCAGATCCGCTTGGCCGGATCATATTTGTCCATCACCGCCGACTGCTTGGCGATCAGCTCGTCGATATGGAGCGCTTTCGACAGGGTCTGCGCCCATTCGCTCTCGGTGAAATCGGTCGCGGAACCCTTGTGCGTCCAGCCGCCGGGGAAGACGTAATAATGGAGCGAATAGCCGTCTATGTCCTTGCCGGCCTCGCGCATCATCGTCTCGGTCCAGGCGTAATCGTCCTCAAGCCCGCCGCTCGCGACCTTGATGGCCTTGCCGTTGCCGGGACGGATGAAGCTTGAATAACGTTTGGTGACATCGGCCGCATATTCGGCGCGCATATTGCCGCCGCAGCCCCACAATTCGTTGCCGATCCCGATATACGATACCTTCCACGGCGCGGGATGGCCGTTGGCGGCGCGCTCCTTGGCCAGCGACGAACCGGTTGGCGAGGTCATATATTCGACCCACTCGGCAAGCTCGCTCGGCGCGGCGCTTCCGACATTGCCCGAGACATAAGCTTCGGCGCCGATCTGATCGAGGAAACCGAAATATTCGTGCGTGCCGAAGCTGTTATCCTCGGTCACGCCGCCCCAGTTGGTGTTGACCATGACCGAACGCTTGGCCTGCGGGCCGATGCCGTTGCGCCAGTGATAGGTGTCGCCGAAACAGCCGCCCGGCCAGCGCACGAACGGTACCGACAGGTCCTTGAGCGCATCGACCACGTCCTTGCGATAGCCATGGACGTTGGGGATCGGCGATTTGGGACCGACCCAGATGCCGCCATAGATCCCGTGACCGAGATGTTCGGCGAACTGGCCGAAAATCTGGCGATTGACCTGTGGGCCGGGCTGATCGGCGCGGATGGTGACCGAGGCGGTCTCAACCGCGCCCGCCTGCGCCAAAGGCAGCGAAACAAGCCCCAAAGCCAAAATCGCCGAACGTATCGCCCGCATGTCGCCCCTCTCCAAAATGTCGGACAAATGCTATTGAGGCCCTCGCATTCTGGCAAGCCCGCAAAGGATTCCTGCAAACGTTTCCATATTGACCCGGCGTAATTTGTCTGAGTAAATGGGGATGCTATCGCCTCAGACACCCGTGGCGGTGCAAATCCCTCCTCATGGGCCTGCCCTCGGCAGGCCCACATTTTTTTCAGAGGCGGTCACCGCGCATGATTTGACGAGGGTCCGCGCTCGAAATAGTCAGACAAGATAACAGGAACCTACCAGGGAGGGTGGTCATGAGGCGAGGCATAACGCGACGCGCGGCATTGAGCGGAACGGCGAGCCTGGCGGCCGGATTGGCGCTTTCCGACGGATTGCATGCGGCGCCCTTGCCCTCGTCGGATCTCAAGCTCTGGTATCGCCAGCCCGCTGCGCAATGGGTGGAGGCTTTGCCCGTCGGCAATGGCCGGCTCGGCGCCATGGTCTTCGGCGGCATCGCCCGGGAGCGGCTGCAGCTGAACGAAGACACGTTCTGGAGTGGCGGTCCCTACGACCCGGTCAACCCGACCGCGCACGACACCTTGCCCGAGGTGCGGCGCCTGATCTTCGCGGGCCGCTTCGCAGAAGCACAGGCGCTCGCCAATGCGCAGGTGATGGCCAAGCCGCTCGGGCAGATGTCCTATCAGCCGATCGGCGATCTGGTGATCGAAATGCCCGGCATCGACCCGGCGGCAGCGCGCGACTATCGGCGCGAGCTCGATCTGGACTCGGCGATAGCCTCGACACGCTTCACCGTCGGAAACGTCACCATCCGGCGTGAAGTCATCGCCTCGGCGATCGACCAGGTCATCGCGGTCCGGATCAGTGCGGATAAGCCGCGCGCGCTCGACCTCGATATATCCCTGACCACGCCCCAATCCGCCGCTTCATCGACAACCGGGGACGTGATTCGACTGTCGGGTAAGGGGCCCGCCGATCAGGGAAACCCAGGTGCGCTCCGCTTCGAAGCGCTGGCTCGAACCCGGATCGAAGGCGGAAAGCTGACCACGCACGACACGCATACCGAAGTTCGCGGTGCCGATGCGGTAACGATCCTGCTGGCGATGGCGACCAGCTACAGGAATTTCGCCGATGTGAGCGGCGATCCGGAAGCGATCGTCCGCGATCAGATCGCGAAAGCCAGTCGGCGCCCGTTCGCGCAGATCAGCGCCGATGCATCGGCCGAGCATCAACGACTGTTCCGGCGCGTCAGCCTCGATCTTGGACGGACGTCCGCCGCCGATCAGCCCACCGATATACGCATCCGCACCAGCGAAGGCGCGGACGACCCCGCGCTTGCCGCGCTGTACTTCGATTATGGGCGCTATCTGCTCATTTCTTCGTCCCGCCCGGGCGGACAGCCGGCCAACCTGCAGGGACTGTGGAACGAATCCACCCGGCCGCCCTGGGGATCGAAATATACGATCAATATCAACACAGAGATGAATTACTGGCCGGCCGAGCCGACGGCGCTTGCCGAATGTGTGGCCCCGCTGGTGGCGATGGTACGCAGCCTGGCCGAAACCGGCGCGCGCACGGCCCGCGAAATGTATGGCGCGCGCGGCTGGGTCGCGCATCACAACACCGATCTGTGGCGCGCCTCCGCCCCTATCGACGCAGCGCAATGGGGCCTTTGGCCGACCGGTGGGGCCTGGCTCTGCACGCATCTGTGGGACCATTATGATTATGGTCGTGACGAGGCCTATCTGCGTTCGGTCTATCCGCTGATGCGCGGCGCGGCGCTGTTCTTCCTCGACGTGCTGCAGACCGATCCGGCGACCGGCAATCTGGTCACCAACCCATCGGTTTCGCCGGAAAATATTCATTCGCATGGGTCTTCGCTCTGCGCAGGCCCGGCGATGGACCAGCAGATATTGCGCGACCTGTTCGACCAGACCGCCCGCGCTGCCGCAATCCTTCGCACCGACGCCGATTTCGCCGCGCAGCTCCATGCCACGCGCGCCCGGCTCGCGCCCGACAAGATCGGCAAGCAGGGTCAGCTTCAGGAATGGCAGGAGGATTGGGATGCGGACGCCCCCGATCCCCATCACCGCCATGTCTCGCATCTCTACGGCCTCTTTCCGAGCCACCAGATCAATCTGGACGATACCCCGGCTCTCGCCCGCGCGGCGCAGCGCTCGCTCGAGCTGCGCGGCGATGAATCGACCGGCTGGGCAACCGCATGGCGCGCCAATCTCTGGGCACGGCTGCGTGACGGCGATCACGCACATCGCATCCTCAAATTCCTGCTCGGCCCCGAGCGCACCTACCCCAACATGTTCGACGCACATCCGCCCTTTCAGATCGACGGCAATTTTGGCGGCACCCGTGCGATCGCCGAGATGCTGATGCAGAGCAGCGGCGACGAGATCCTGCTGCTGCCGGCGCTCCCGCGCGCCTGGCCTTTGGGCTCGGTGCGCGGGCTACGCGCGCGTGGCGCCTGCCGGGTCGATCTCGCCTGGCAAGGCGGCGGGCTCGCGAATGTGACACTTACCGCCGACCAGGCTTCGATCCGAACCGTTCGGCTCGGCGACACAAAGGTCAAAATCGCGCTTACGCCGGGTCGCGCCAAACGCCTGATCGGGCCCGATCTCCGACCAGCCTAAGCGAGCGGGGTCAGGTCAGCCGAACACGCACCGGCTTGCCTGCGTAGCGGATCGTCCGCTCCCCGCCCGTCTCGTCCAGAACGCCGCCCTGCCCGGCCAAGCGCATGGACAATGCGCGTGATGCCTGCATCCCGGCAAATGCGCCCTGCCGCGGGCCGAGATGCAGTTCGCCACGCGCATCATCCCAGCGCATCGGGATCACGCTGTAGGCGCCACGTTCATAGGCGTTGCTGAGGCCGTCATCCTCGTACAGCTCGAACGTGCAATCGCGTCCCGGAAAGACGCGAAGGGCAAGATGCTCGCCACTATGCCGAGCGGTCGACTGCAGCACCGGGCCGATCGGAACGATGCTTCCTGCCCGGACGTGCAGCGGGATTCTTTCGACCGGCGCCGGGACCAGATGCTGCTGCCCTCCCGCGCGCCGGCTGCCAGTCCAGAAATCGAACCAGCCGCCCGGCGATTGCGGCAGATAGGCCGGCCAGCTTTCCGCCTCGGCCAGGACGGGCGCGACATGCAAAGCGCGCCCGAACAGATAGGAATGGCGCTCTTCCAGAGCGCGCCTGTCGTCCGGAAAATCGAAAACGAAAGGCCGCATCAACGGCACGCCGGTCCGCATCGTCTCGGCCGCCATGCTGTAGATATAGGGGTGCAACCGATAGCGCAGTTCCAGATAGCGGCGGGCCACATTCTCGACCTCCTCGCCGTAACGCCAGAATTCGGTATCGGTCTGATAGCCGTGGACCCGCTGGAGCGGCAGGAAAGTGGCATATTGGAACCAGCGCAGAAAGCGCGCCCGGTAGGCGGGATCGTCATACTGGCCGCTGCCCGGCCGGAAGAAACCGCCCGCATCGACCGTCCAGTAGGGATAGCCGGCAGCGGCCATGTTGAGGCCTGCGGGGATCTGTCGTTTTAGCGTTTTCCAATCGCTGCCGATATCGCCCGACCAGGTCGCCGCCGCGTAGCGCTGCTGCCCCGGGAAAGCGCAACGCGTAAGGATCATCGGGCGCGTGTCAGGCTCGTCGCGACGCCGTTCCTCGTAAACCGCGCGGGCAACCTCCAGCGGATAGGTCAGCCGGACGCGCTCGCCCCTGCCCGCCGCGGTCACGCGCCCGACCAGATCGTCATTCTCGGGCTCGGTCGCGTCCTGCCACCAGGCGTCGATGCCGAGCTTCCCCAGCCGCTGATCGTGATTGGCACAATAGAAAGCGCGCGCCTGGGGATTGAAGAAATCGATCCATTCGGTGCCGGGAATATAGAAATTGCGCCGCGCGGCTTCCTTGCCGAGCTCCGTCTCGCGTCCGATCTTGGACCAGACCGACAGCATGAAGCGCGCATCCAGCGCGTGGATATCGCGCACCAGGCCGGCCGGATCCGGATAGAAGCGCTCGTCGAAGCGCATCGCGTTCCAGCCATATTTCCCCCAATATTGCCAATCCTGCACGATCATATCGATCGGCAGGCGGCGGCGGCGGAATTCGCGCAGCGTGTCGACTATCTCGGCCGACGAATGGAAGCGCTCGCGGCAATGTATATAGCCATAGGCCCAGCGCGGCATCATCGGCGTCGGGCCTATCAGCGCGCGATAACCCGCCATCACCGCGTCCGCGTGCGGGCCGGCAATAACGATATAATCGATGGCTTCGGCGACCGGGGAACGCCAGACGGTTTGCGACTGCGCAGGCCCATGGAGCAGGATCGGCGCATCCGTTTCATTGGCCTCGACCCGGACGTGGTGCTTGCCGGGTGCCAGATCGGCGAAGAAGCTGGTCGTCGGCGGAAGCCATAGATTGGCGAAATCGACACAAGCCTTGCCGTCGATCTCGACGTAATGGCGCGACGCCATCTTCTGGCCGATGTCGAGCAGGAAGGCGTAGCGCCCCTGCTCCTTGACCTCTATCTCGCCCTCAAAGCTGGCCATCCGGCGCGAGACCCGGGCATTGCCGCCGGTTGTGGTGACATTGCTGACGCTGGCATCGCCGCTGGCCCGCTTTTCGAGCAGCAGCCGGTTAGACGGCATGTTGAGCTCGCTCATGCCGAGATTGTGCCATAGCAGCCCATAGCCCTTGCTCGAGAGCAGGAAGGGCTGGCTGATCTGGGTATTGACCTGCGTCAGCCGGCGGGGAAGCGAACGCAGGTTTAGCGCGCCGTCCTGGAAACAGCCGGTACCGAACAGATATTCGTCGGGCGGGGATTCGAACCCTTGCTCGGCCTCGTAGACCGGCTCGTCGTACAGGCGCGTGGGCAGAAGCTTGCGCGAGCCTGGCGCCTCCGCCAGCAGAAGGCGGCCTGCGGAATCGAAGAAGCGCAAAGTCGCCTGCGCATCCACCTCGCAACGCAAAAACGGCAGGCTGAGGATGGTGGTGCCGCCCCGCTTGCTTCGCACCACGCGTCCCCGCGAATCCGAAGGGAGCAGCACGGGGCTTTCCGCCGGTGCGCCGCGCCGGGTGGCGGGTACGAAACGCACGCGGAAGGCACGATCGGTCAGCCCGGATATTTCGAGCACGCCGTCGGGCAACCAGGCCACGAAATCCGGTGTGACGGAGCCCCGGCCGGCGGGCATCGCCCATTCGGGCAGCGCCACGCCGGCCGCGCCGGCCAGAAGGAAAGCGCGCCGGCTGATTGCGTCCATACGGATCACGCCTTTACCGCGGCAACACGACTTCGGCGTGCGTCTCGAAATTGGCCGACTGCCCAGAAACTCCGCTGTCGGGTTGGCCCGAGCCGACACTGACCCGGTAACGGCCGGGCACGACCAGGCGCGTTCCATCCGGAGCGACGCTGCTCAGGTCGCGCGGAGACAGATCGAAGCTGACCACCCTGCTTTCGCCCGGCTTCAGCGTGAGCCGCTGAAAACCGCGCAAGGCCACCCGCGGCGTACCGGGCGCATCCGGGAAGTTGAGGTAAAGCTCGGCCACCTCGTCCCCGGCCGCGGCGCCGGTGTTGCGGACCTCGGTCGTGACGTGCAGCCCCTGTTCGGCACCGCCCGCGGCCGGCGCGAGCTTGAGCGGGCCATAAGAGAAGCTGGTGTAGCTCAGGCCATAGCCGAACGGATAAACCGGCGTGCCGGCGAAATAGCGGTAGGTGCGCCCGGTCATCGCATAATTGTCGAACGGCGGCAGATCCTCGACGCTGTGATAGAAAGTAAGCGGCAGGCGGCCGGCGGGATTGGCCTTGCCCGACAGCACATTGGCGACCGCCAGGCCACCCGATTGGCCCGGATACCAAGCCTCCAGAATGGCTGCGGCGTTGTCCTTCGCCCAGGCAAGATCGATCGGGCTGCCGTTCATCAGCACGACGATGAGCGGCTTGCCGAGCGCCCGCGCTTTCTCCAGCAGGCGGCGCTGGTCGGCGGGAAGATCGAGCGTGGTTTTATCGCCGCCCGAGAAGCCTTCGACATGGACCGGCATCTCCTCGCCTTCAAGGTCGGAGGTCAGGCCGACCACCGCGACCACCACGTCCGCATTCGCCGCCCCCGCCGCGAGATCGCGGTCGAGATCGGTCGAGATCCGCTTCCAGAACATGCCCGTTCCCGCCGAAACGCCGGGCGCCTCGGTCTGGAAATGGACCGGATAGCGCTGCCCCTTCTCCAGCTTGACGTCGACCAGATGCAGCGGTTCGCCCCAGTGGGAATAACGGTCGGACGACACGGCTGGCTTGCCGCCGACGTCGAGCGACCCCTTCACGCCCGTAACCGCGATCCGATAGGTCCCGCTTTCCGGCGCGACCAGGAAGCCGCTCCAGACGATCTTGTGCCGCTCGGAGACCTGCTTGATCTCGGACGCGTGCGAACTGATACCCGGCTCGATCCGCGAAACCACGGGCTTGGCCTCATAGGCCGGCGTGGCTTTGGGGTCGGCCCCGGGCGCGGCGGGCTTGGCGTTATAATAATCGGCGTGGAGGCCGTGCTTGCCGTCGGCGGTGACGAACACCGAATCCGGTACCGGATCGCCATCGGTCACCGAGGCGGTGAAGGGCACCAATGTCACCTGGGCGCCCGGCATCGCGCTGCGCAAGCCCGCGAGCACCGAGATGGGCGGGGCGCTGGCGGGCGAGGAGTAATTGCCGCGCAACACGCGGGTCGCGTCCGCCAGCGGGCCGACCAGGGCGATCCGGGTCGTCGGCTTGAGCGGCAGGACCGACTGATTCTTCAGCAGCACCATGCTCTCGATCGCGGTCTTCAATGCCAGTGCCTGATGGTCCGGCGTGCCGATCGCGCTCACCGGCACGAGCGACAAGGCGCGCTGGGGCAGGCCGGGAAGATCCCCGTTCCGGAAGCGTGCGGAGAACAAGCGGACCAGCGCGCGGTCGATATCCTGTTCGGTGATCAGGTCTCGCGCGACTGCTTCCTTGTAACGATCCCCCAAATTGGTTGCGCCGCCCAGCGTCGCGCCGTTGCATTCGTTATCCACGCCCGCGCTGATCGCGGCCGCGACGCCCGCGGCGGGATCGGGCGCATATTTGTGATGCTCGGAAATATCGACCACCGCGTCGCAATCGGACACGACATAGCCCTTGAAGCCCCAGGCACCGCGCAGATGCTCCTTGAGCAGCAGATCGCTCGCGCACGCGGGCTGACCGTCGATGCGGTTATAAGCACACATCACCGATCCGGCATGGCCATCCACGATCGCTGCGCGGAATGCCGGCAGATAGGTATCCTCAAGGTCGTGTGGCGAGACGAAGACGTCGGCCACATGGCGCGTCGGCTCGGGGCCGCTATGGACCGCGAAATGCTTGGGCGTCGAGATCACGTCGGGCAGATCGGGATTGGCGCCTTGCATGCCGGTTACGAAGGCCACGCCCATATGCGCGGTCAGAAACGGATCCTCGCCATAGGTTTCCTGCCCACGGCCCCAGCGCGGATCGCGGAAGATGTTGATGTTGGGCGACCAGGTGTCGAGCCCAGTGCCGATCTTGCCAAGCTTGCCTGTCTGGCGGCCAAGCGTGTGCAGGGCACGCACCTCGACGCTGATCGTCCCCGCCACGTCATGCAGCAGCGGCGCGTCGAAAGTCGCCGCCAATCCGATTGGCTCGGGGAAGTTGGTCGTCGGCACCGCGCCAATCGCGCCATGCAGCGATTCCGTCCACCAATTGTAAGCCGGGATATCGAGCCGCGGGATCGCCGGCGCGACGTTGACGAGCTGGCCGACCTTCTCGTCGAGCGTCATCTTCGCCACCAATGCCGCGGCAAGACGGTCCGCATCTGCGCGCGCATCGCTTTCATGGGCGACGGGCGCGGCATCGGCCGGGGCGATGCAGGCCACACCGCAGCATGAAGCAATGCCCGCCAGCAATATTCCGCGCAGCGCCGAAAGTGACTTGGCCGACATTCTCTTCTCCCCTTTTGATTTGACTGATTCAGGCTGGCTCAGACGGTGGACAGCCCATGTTCGACGATCTTGCGGATCAGTTCGCGATGGCGCGGCAGGCCCGCGCGCAAGCGTTCGGTCTGGGTGGCATTCTCGCGCATCGCGCGCTCGGCGAGCTTGGCATCGGGCGCGATCGCGGCGGGCTCGACCTCGGTGCGATAGCCCATGCCGTAGAGGACATATTGATAGCTGGCCGCCGGAAAGACCTCTTCCGCGCGATCGAATTCGTCATGGAAGCCGGGCGACTGATATTTCCACAAGGTCAGCAGTTCGCGCAGCCGATCCGGAATCGTCTCGGGCAGGACATTGTCGCGCCAGAACGCGGTGTCGGTCCGCTTGGTGAGGACATAATGCAGCTTCAGGAAGTCGATGATCCGGCCCCAGCGATAATGGGTGTTGGCGTTGAAGCGCGACGCCACGACATCCATCACCTGGCGATTGGCGGGCATCTGTTCCGCGATCATCTTGGCCGACAGCTCGGTCAGGACGATCGATGAGGATTCGAGCGGTTCGAGGAAACCGGCGGCAAGGCCCACCGCCACGCAATTGCGCTTCCAGAAGGTCTCGCGATGGCCCGAACGGATCGGGATCTTGCGCACTGACAGATCCTTGGCGACCGGCCCCAGATAAGCGCGCAATTCGCGCTCCGCCTCGTCGTCGGAAATGTGCCGGCTCGAATAGACATGGCCCGTCCCGCGGCGGGTGGGCAGGCCCACATCCCAAATCCATCCCGCCGACTGCGCGGTCGAGATGGTGTGGCACGCGATCGGACTGTCCTCGCGTTCGTAAGGCACTTGGACTGCGAGCGCGGTGTCACAGAAGAGAACGTCACCGCATTCCTTGAACGGCACGCCGAGCGCCTGCCCGAGCAATAGCGCGCGAAAGCCCGAGCAATCGACGAAGAGATCGCCCGCTATTTCGCCGGCTTGCTCGGTATCGACGCTTTTGATGTCGCCATCATCGGCAAGAAGCACCTGACGAACGTCGGCAAGAACGTGACGCACGCCGAGCTTTTGGGTGCAATGCTCCTGCAGGAAGAGCGCGAACTTGCCCGCGTCGAGATGATAGGAATAGTTCGCGATCGCGTCATATTCGGGCGTGGTGATCGTCTTGGGCGCGAGCCCAGCTTCGCAAATCTGCCCCTGGGGCGTGACCGCGTCGCAAAAGGTCTGGCCGCGTTCGTCGACCATCCAATGCTGCGCCAGGTTCACCTTGCCGAAGCCCTGCGGAAGCATGAGCGGATGATAATAACCGTCATCGGCCGCGCCGGTGGTCCAGCCCGCGAACCGGGCACCTTGCTTGAAAGCGGCATCGCAACGGCGGAAAAATTCTGTTTCGGAGACGCCGATCTTCGAAAGGGTGGAGCGCAGCGTGGGCCATGTGCCCTCGCCCACACCGATGATCGGGGTGTTGGGGGATTCGATCAGCGTGACGGTAAAGCCGTTCGCCATTCGGCCACGATTATAAGCGGCGATCAGACCGGCAGTGAGCCAGCCGGCGGTGCCGCCGCCGACGATGACGATATTACGTACGGGATTTAGCATCAGGGGCCGCCGAAAAGAAAAGGGGCGCCCACCATAGCGGGCGCCCCTCCTTACGTAAGCTACTAGAAGTGCAGGCGGACGCCGGCGGTATAACGGCGACCGTAGGAGTAGACGTCGAGCGTCTGGTTCGAGAAACGCCCGTGCGTGCTGTAGGTCGAATTGTTGAGGTTCGTCCCTTCGACAAACACGGTGACGTGCTTGTTGAAGTCGTAGCTCGCCGAGGCGTCGATCTGCGTCTGCGCATCGACATTGACCGGTTCGGCACCGAAGGTACCGCCCTGGTTCTGGCCCAGCTGCAGCAGGTAGGTGTCACGCCAGTTGAGCGCGACGCGGACCTGGAAGCCGTGCTTGTCGTAGAAGCCGACGAAGTTCGCCGAATTGGCCAGACCGGTGATGGCAAATGCCGAACCGGAAATGTCCGCCGTGTTGAACTTCTTGTTGGTATCGACGAGCGTTGCGTTGGCCTGGAAGCCGAAGCCGGTATCGCCGAACACCTGCTGCCAGGCAATTTCGACGCCGCGGACGGTCGCGTTCGGGCCGTTGACCTTGGCGTTGATATTGAACTGGGCAATCTGGCCGGTGGTCGGATCGATCACATTGTTGATCGGCCTCGTGGTGACGCCGCCAACGATGAAGTTGGTCAGATCCTTGAGGAAGCCGTCGACCGCGAAATACGAGTTGCGGCCATAATACCATTCGACGGCGACATCGAAGTTATCCGAGAGATACGGCGTCAGGTTGGGATTGCCGCCCGAGCCGGAGAGCGAGCCACGGCGCAGCGAACCCAGATTCACGGTCGGCTTCAGATCCGCCAGATTGGGCCGCGTAAGCGTGCGTGACGCGTCCAGACGGAAGATCAGCTGAGGCGTAAGCTCCAGCTTCAGGTCCGCGCTCGGAAGCAGATAGTTGTAATTGGCCTTGCCGGTGATGTTCTGAACGGTGCTCGTGAAGTTGGTGTTGATCACCGTCGGATCACCAGCATTGAGCGTCAGACTGACCAGGTTTTGCGCCTGCGCATTCGTGGTGACATGCGTGCCTTCGTCACGCAGGCCGAAGTTCAGGTGCAACGGCATCCCGGCGACTTCTTCGTCGAAGCTTGCCTTCATGAACAGGGCGTAGGTCTTCTCCTGCACGCCGAGGACCGAACTCGGATCGAACGCAGGCGCGGTCGAACCATGGCCGGTCGCTTCGAGCGCCGCATAGACCGCATAAGGATCGTAACGGAAGAAGCCTGGCGCCAGCACGCTGGAATCATAGCCCGGGATGAAGTTCGCCGTGCTGATCGTGCCCTGATAGACCCCCGCCGGCAGCGGCGAGATCGAATTGCCGGTGCGGCCGGAAGCCGGACCGTAACCCGAATAAAGGCCGAACACGCCGTTGGTGAAGGTATTCCAGTTCTGCTGGTAGAAATGGTCGTCCTTATACTGGCCACCGAAGGTCAGCTTGAAATTGTCCGACGACCAGGTGCCCATGACGCGGGCCTGCTTCACCGTGTCCTTGTTGTAGTTCTTGAACCGCACGATGACGTGCGAGCCGACATCCGCGGTGTTGAAATATTGCGACACGTTGCCGGCAGGGCCGACATTATGGATGTTGGGCAGATCCTTGCTGCTGGACCCCGTGATCTTGAGGCCCGTATCGGCACCCAGCACGGTGTTCACGCCGCCACCCGACGACACGAACTGAGGCGTCGTACCCGCCGGAGCGGCGTTGGTACCGCCATAGCCGATATCCATGCCGTCATTGTAGCCGTCGTTGTTCGGATTCTCGACGGACTTGGCATAGGCTGCGTCGAAGTCGAACTTCAGATGCTCGGTCGCATCCCACTTCAAATTGGCACCGACCTGGTTGGTTTGCAGGATTTGACGCGTCTTGTTCGCGTTGAAATCCATCGGCGTACCGAACTGATTGAAGTCGACGACAGTGCCGTTGCTGTCGAGCTGCACATTGCGCAGGTCGTCGCCGTTGAACCAGGCACCGTAGCCGAAGGTCGTCGTGTGCAGCGTCTGACGCGTGAAATTGTCGTCGAGGGTCAGCAGCAGGCTGTCGCTCGGCTTCCACTGCACGGCAAGACGACCGTCGATACGCTCGTCCTTCGTGTTGATCTGGCTCGCATTGGATTGCTGCGGGAACCAGCCGAGGATCGACTTGCGATTATTCGGATCGGCCCAGGCAGCGCTGTTGGGATCGCTGGTCGGGCTGCAGGTCAGATTTTCCGGGCCCTTCTGGCAGGGCGCGAAATGGTTGCCGACCCAGCCCGCGACATTGACCTGATTGGCGGTCGTGTCGTGACGGGTGTAAACGATGTCGCCCAGGATACCGAGCGTATCGCCAGCGAACGTGTCGCTGAACAGCGCGCCCGCGCTCGGTTCCGCATGCTTGTCCCGCGACTGCAACGCGCCCGAACCCATGAGCGTGGCATGGAAACCCGGACGATCCATCGGCTTGGGCAGTTGGACGTCGATGGTCGCGCCAATCGCACTGGTCGACAAAGTCACGTCCGGCGTCTTGTAGACGTTGAGCTGCCCGACGAAGTCCGATCCCACGGTGGTGAAGTCGACATCGCGGCCGCCGGTCGCGGTCGAAATGTGACGGCCGTCATACAGCGTGTCGTTGAAGCCGCCGCCGAAGCCGCGGACGGTCACGCCCGTCGCCTCGCCACGGGGGCCCGAGCGCTGGATCGAAACGCCCGGAAGACGCTGCAGCGCCGATGCGACGTTCGAATCCGGGAACTTGCCGATGTCCTCCGACGAGATCGCATCGACCACGCCGGGCGCGGAACGCTTGATGTCGAGGTTGCGCTGAAGCGAACCACGGATACCCGTCACGACCACTTCCTGGGTGTTATCGGTATCAGCGGTCGCCGGCGTCGGCGCGGGCGCAGCGGTTTGCGCGAAGGCGGGCGACGCAATCGCCAACGCGATCGCACTGGTCGCGGCAATCAGTGACGGCTTGCTGCTGCGCATTACCGCATGGCTAAGGATGCCACGCGAGTTTTCACCGTAGATGAGTGTCAATTTCCCCTCCGTCTGTTTTCAGAGCGGGCGGGACTTTTCGTCCTCACGCCGCCACCTTCGTTCGACCGTGCTCGGGGATTTCGCGGGAAGGTCGGGCGCCAAAAATGGACGCCTGGCACTTCTCAACCGAATCCCATCACTTCGATCGGCACGGAGATGTAACCGTGTGCGGTAGCGCTATCAAGTAAATAGTCTGAGTATATATCGGCGGACCCGGCTTCCGCGGCATTTCTGCCACATTCGAAGGCTCAGCAGCTGCTCGGAATCTGGAATTTAACGTTTAGTTTCCAGCTGCTTACTCAGGAAAGCAGCCGACAAAAACGAAATTAATTTTCTTTGCTTTGGGAGCAATGTGACCGCTAAATGTAGGATTAAAAAAGCGATGGCAGCTAAGGCGGGAATATAAGCGAAATTGAGGGCTTCGGAGCAGAGGCTTGCCCGATTGGCCCTGCACGCGCATGAAACCTGTAAGGGGAGGAACGAAGTGGTCGGACATTTGGAATTGCTGAGCCCGGAAACCCACGGCGCGCTGCGCATGAGCGCCCAGCCGAGCGAGCATCCTCCCTTCGTGATGATCACGCTCAACGAATTCCCGGCCGCGGCCGCCGTCTGCCCGATCTTTCTCGCCAAGGATAAAGAGACGGGCGACTTCTACGTGGGTGCCCTGTTCGGGTTTCGCCCGGGCGAATTGCTGCCCGAAGGCACGGACCGCGGGAAAGGCCTGTTCCGGCCGCTCGAACTGCAGCGCCAGGGCTTTTTCATCTCCGACGAGAATATCGCCGTGGACGTCGCGCATCCGCGGTTCGGCGCCGAGGCCACCGTCGCCCTATTCGATGCCGACGGCCAGCCAAGCGACGCGATGCGGAATGTGCAGCATGCCTTGGGCCAATTGAAAGCGGGCGTGGAAAGCACGCAGGCATTCATCGCCGAAATGCTCCGCCTCAAGCTGATCGAGCCGATCGACATCAATTTGCGCTTCGACGATGGCGAAAGCCTGCAGCTCGATGGCCTCTACACGGTCAGCCGGGACGGCCTGAGCGAGCTGGACGATACCGATGTCCTGACGCTCTTCCGCAACGGACATCTCCAGGCGGCTTATAATATCACATTCTCGCTCAATCAGGTCGCGGTGCTCGCCCAACGGCGCAACGAACGGCTGTGAGCCTCGATCCGGGCAAGGAACCGGGGGTTTTCGAGGCGGATCCTGCCTGCCTGGCCGATCCTTCCCGGTTCCGGGACGAAATCGCCCTTCCCTGTCGTCCCGCTTTGTTGCGGGGTGCCTTCCGGGACTGGCCGATGGCGCGCGCGGCGCAAATATCTCCGGCTGCGCTTGGCGACTATCTCCGCCAGTTCGCGACCGCCGTTCCGGCACAGGCCTTCCTCGGCGATCCCGCGATTGCCGGACGCTATTTTTATTCGGACGGTCTGGATGGCTTCAATTTCGAGCGGCAGGAAATGACCCTTACGAGCGCGCTCGATCGCGTCCTCGAAAGCGCCGCCAATCCCGGATCGCGGTCGGTCTATGTCGGCTCGCTGCCCGCGGAGACTTATCTGCCGGGACTGGCGAAAGACAATGCCGCGCCGATGCTGCCGCCCACGGTTCATCCACGCGTGTGGATCGGCACGGCTTCGCATGTATCCTGCCACTTCGATACCTACGACAATTTCGCGGTCGTCGTCGCCGGGCGGCGGCGCTTCACGCTTTATCCGCCGGAGGCGGTGGCCGGTCTTTATGTCGGGCCGATCGATCACACGATGGCAGGTCAACCGGTCGGGCTCGCGGACGGATCGGCGCCCGGCGATCCGCGCTATCCCGCATTCGAGGCAATCCGCGACCAGGCCTTGCAGGTCGAGCTTGAACCGGGCGACGCACTCTACCTTCCGAAATTATGGTGGCACCGGGTCGAGGCCACCGCGCCTTTCAACATGCTGGTCAATTATTGGTGGGACGGCTTTTCCGTCGGCCCCGACGCTCCCTATACCAGCATGCTGCTGGCGATGATCGAGATCGCCGAACGGCCCGCGCCCGAGCGCGCGGCCTGGAAGGCGTTCTTCGACCATTATGTTTTCCGGCCCAACGGCCATCCGCTCGCACATCTTCCGGAAGAGAAGCACGGCATATTGGGGCCGCTCGCCGGCGGCGGATATGGCCGGATCCGCAGCTATGTGATGCGGCTGCTCCGCGGCGATTAGGATCCGGACCCAGTCAGTTCGCGATCGGAAATTCGAAGATCACGGTGGAGATCGCTGGTACCTGCAATTCGCGTCCCAGCGCGGGCACGCTTTTCTGCTCGATCGTGACGCCCGGCGCAGCACCGACCTTGTTCGCGGCCTGGAGCGACTTGCCAGCGAGAAGCCATTGGGTACCGCGCCCGCGCGTGCGGATGCCATCCAGCGTCAGGGAAAAGCTCTGCTGCTTGAAGGTGGCATTGACGATCCCGATCCGGAGCATCCGGTGGTCCGGGCTCAGCCCGGCTATGATATCCAGAGGATAGGTCGGGCTGCCCGCGCGCACCTGCGGATGCGCGTAGCCAACGACGAATTTCGGCGCTGGTTGCGGTGCATTGCCGTTGACCGCAACCGGTATCGTACCCGCGCCGAAATGCTCGCCATAAAGCTTGAACACGACCCCGGTCGCATTGAGCGTCGCCGCGGTCGGGGTGATATCCAGCGTCCCCGGCCCGGCCGTATAGGCGCTCATCCGCAGGAAATCGGTGTGGCGCAGCATCTCCTGCAGCACCATCGAATAAGCCAGCGACAGTTTGAGGTTGGGCGGACCGAAATAGCCATATTCGTCGATCGATAGAAAGATCTTGTCGCGCTTGATCGCGGGGAAACGCTGTTCGTAGATTCCCCATTCGTCCGCCTTCATGCGCACATGGTTTGACGGCGATCGCACCCATTCGATCAGTTCTTCGTCGGGCGTGGCATTGGGGCGAACCTCGGCACGATCGTACCAATGCTCGGTCATGCCCGTGAAATTGCCGTAGGATTTGGCGAACAGCCCGCCAGTCCAATCCTCCTCGGTCCCGAACTTGTGCTGGATGCTCTCCAGCGAGGGGTTTTCCTTCACGTCGCGCGGATGCAGCTGATCGGGCATCGCCCCCGATGCGAGCAGCACGATACTCGGATCGCGTGCGCGCATCGCGGCGGCGAAGTCGTTATGCTTCATCGTGTAATATTCGAGCGTGGTCTTGCCGATCTGCCACCAGCCGAAGGGTTCGTTGCCGATATTCCAATATTTGACGCCATAGGGCGCCGGATGACCGTTGGCGGCACGCTTCGCGCCCCATTCGCTGGTGGGCGGGCCGTTCAGATATTCGACCTCCTCAGCCGCCGAATTGGCATCGCCCAGCCCCGCATTGACCGTCACATAAGGATCGACGTCCAGGATGCGGGTCAGCGTCATCCATTCGTCCATGCCGAAGTCGTTGGCCTGCATCGCGCTCCAGGCGTAATCGAACATCGGGGCGCGCTTGTCGCGTGGGCCGATTGCGCCATGCCAATCCCAGTCGGACAGGAAATTGCCGCCGGGCAAGCGCCACATGCCCGAATGGAGCGTGCGCAAGATCGCGGTCGTGTCCGCCCGCCAGCCATCGATATTGTCGGCCGGCATCAAGGTGATCGCGCCGACCCTGAAGCGGCCCGATCCCGTGCCGGTCACCTCGATCCGCGCGTCGAGCGAGTCCGCCGTCGGCGTGAAGCTGAACGGCACGCTCGCCCAGGCGGCGCCCGGCGCGGGCAGGGTCACGATTTGGCGCGCGTCGGGCGCATCGCCCCACACCAGTGCCACCTGAACCTTTGCACCTGGATCGCCGCTCAGCAGGAGATGGCCGTTATAGGCCTTTCCCTTGGCCACACCGAGGCCAGACTGGCTGAACCCCTTTGGCTCGCTCCCCACCGTGACACTCGCGCTCTGCGAGCCGACATAGGGATCCTGCCGGTCCATCGATACCGCATCGTCGCCGCCGATCGGGCGCCATTTCCGCAGCACGGCGCCGGGCCGCCCTTCCACCGTCTGCGGCGGCGGCGCGTCCTTTCCGGCAGGGAGGATCGGATAATAGAATTTCCGGTCGTCGAGCATTTCCGCCCACAGCGTGCGCGCGACGAGCGTGCCGATCGGCTCTATGAACATGCCATATTGGTAGCGGCTGACGGGTTCGTTCACAGCACGCGCATCGATGGAAACGCGCAAGGGTTCGGCGGCCAGGGGAGCCGTGGCCGCAAGTGCGGTTCCCGCGAGGAGGATGCGCACGCCATGCTGCAAAAGTCCGGATCCCATATTTCCTCCCCTTTTCGCGCAATGCGCCATCGACTCTTGTCTGACTATTTCACGATTGCACCGTGCCGACGGCCCCGCAATCAGACCAAAGTCTGCCTCCTGCCGATTGACGTAAACCCCTCCTTCAGTCGCGTTGACGACGGGCCCTTCAATGTCGGAGTAAAGCGGATCTTCTGCGATAGGATGCCCCTATGCTTCGATCCCTCGGCTGCGCCTGGCTGATCGCGCTCGCCGCCGCTTCCCCGGCGAGGGCAGGCGATCCCGCCTTCACCGTCCAGGTCGCGGTCGACGCCGCGAAAAGCGAAGGCCCGGTCAATCCGGTATGGCGCTTCTTCGGCGCGGACGAGCCCAATTACGCAACGATGAAGGATGGGCGCACCACGCTGGCGACACTGGGCGCGCTCGCACCGGACCATGTCTATTTCCGCACGCACAACCTGCTGACGTCGGGCGACGGCACGCCCGCGCTCAAATGGGGCTCGACCAACATCTATCGCGAGGATGCGCAAGGTCGCGCCATCTACGACTGGACGATCGTCGACCGCATCTTCGACACCTATCGCGCACGCGGGGTGAAGCCCTATGTCGAGATCGGCTTCATGCCCGAGGCATTGTCGGTCCATCCCCAGCCCTATCAGCATGACTGGCGCCCCGGCAGCGGCAACCTCCGCACCGGTTGGGCCTATCCGCCTAAGGATTATGCGAAATGGGAGGAACTGGTCTTCCAATGGGTGCGGCATTGCGTCGAACGCTATGGCCGGGCCGAGGTCGCCAGCTGGTATTTCGAAACCTGGAACGAGGCCAATCTCGCCCCGGCTTATTGGGGCGGTACGCGCGACGAATTCTTTCGCCTGCATGATGCCGCGATCCATGGCGTTCGCCGCGCACTACCCGAAGCGCGCGTCGGCGGTCCGGACATCGCCGGGATGGACGACGATTTCCTGAAGGCCTTCATGGATCACGTCCAGGCGGCCGGTACGCCGACCGATTTCCTCTCCTTCCATGCCAAGGGAAAGCCCGAATTTCTGCACGACGGCGCTGGCGGCGGCCATGTGCGGATGGGGATCGCGACCCAACTCCAGGTAGCGGACCGCGAATTCGCCGCGATCGAGGCGGCTCCGGCTTTCCGCACCAAGCCGATCGTGATCGGCGAGTCCGATCCGGAGGGCTGCGCCGCCTGCAAGGGGCCGGCCAACGCCTATCGCAACGGCACGATGTATTCGAGCTACACCGCCGCCTCCTTCCCCCGCCTGCAGACGCTGGCGGCGCGCCGGCATCTCGATCTCGAAGGCGTCCTCACCTGGGCATTCGAGTTTGAGGATCAGCCTTATTTCGCAGGCTTCCGCCAACTCACCTCGGCCGGAATCGACCTGCCGGTGATCAACGTCTTCAAGCTGTTCGCGATGGTGCGCGGCACCTCGATCGCGGCGGTCTCGGATCACCAGGTCCCGCTCGACACGATCTTGCGGGCGGGGGTGCGCAACGCGGCGGACGTCGGCAGCGTCGCCGCGCGCGACGGCAACCGGATCGCGATCCTGGTCTGGCATTATCATGACGACGATGTCGCCGGTCCCGATGCGCTGGTGCATGTCGGCCTCACGCATCTGCCGCCGGCTTTCCGCACCGGCGCCCGCCTGACCCAATACCGGGTCGATCGCGAGCATTCGGACGCTTATTCCGCCTGGCTCGCCATGGGATCGCCGGAAGCACCAAGCGATGCACAGCGCGCGACTTTGCTCCAGGCGGCGAAGCTGGCGACGATCGGCAAGGAGGACCAGCCTGTAGCCGTCACCCGCAATAGCGCGCAGGTCGATCTGACCCTTCCACGACAAGGTGTCGCCCTGCTGGTTGTTAGCCCAGGGGCGGATTGACAGGCAGATAATAACTCAGACAATTAACGGGACCGGGCCTCGGACTCGGGAAGCGGAGAGGAAAGCATGAAGCTGATCACGTCCATGCGGCTTGCCGCAGCCTTTTTGCTGGCCGGTACCGCGAGCCCTGTTCTTGCGCAGGCGACCACCAACGCGCCTCCGCCGGTCGCCGGCGCCCGCGCGGTTACGGTCCAGCATATCAAGGTCCACGCACCGACGATCGAAGGCAATCTGGAAGGCGATAGCGCCGATCGCGACGTGCTGGTCGTCCTGCCGCCCAGCTATGCCACGGATGCCAGGCGCCGCTATCCCGTACTCTACGCGCTGCATGGTTATTCGATCGGCGCGGAGCAATGGGTCAAGGAGATCCATGTACCGCAGACGATCGAGGGCGCCTTTGCCAAGGGTGCGCGCGAAATGATCGTCGTCTTCCCCGATTCCAAGACGATCCATAACGGCTCCATGTATTCGAGCTCGGTCACCACCGGCGATTTCGAGACGTTCATCGCGCGCGATCTCGTCCGTTATATCGACACCCATTACCGCACCATCCCGGATCGCCTGAGCCGCGGTCTCGCAGGCCATTCGATGGGCGGCTACGGCACCGCGCGGATCGGCATGAAACATCCCGACATGTTCGGCGCGATCTACATGATGAGCCCTTGCTGCTTGTCGGCGCGCACGGCCGGTCCGGTCGATCCGCAGGCCGCCGCCGCGCTGGAGGCGATAAAGTCACCGGCGGAATCGGCCAGCCTGCCCTTCCTGCAGCGCGTGCAGCTCGCCAGCGCCGCGGCCTGGTCGCCCGATCCAAAGAACCCGCCGCTCTACCTCGATCTTCCGACGAAAGACGGTGTCGTCCAACCCGAGGTGCTCGCCAAATGGGCGGCCAACGCCCCGCTCGCCTTTGTCGATCAATATATCGGCAATCTGCGGCAATATCGCGCGATCGCGATGGACGTGGGCGACCAGGATGGGCTCAGGATCGATGCGGCCAAGCTGCACGAGGCGATGGACCGCTATGACATCGCCAACAGCTTCGAAATCTATCCCGGCACGCATGTCAGCAACGTCGCCTTCCGGTTCCAGGATCATGTGATCCCGTTCTTCAGCGAGCATCTGGTATTCGATCGGAAACGCTGACTTAAGGGGCCGGAAGCTAGTCTTCCATCGACATGCGCGTGTCCTCGAGCGCCAGCTCGACGAGATTGCGCATCGCGGCGTTGGCGGCCTCGGCATCCCCCGCGACGATCGCGTCATAGACCAGGACGTGATCGGGAATGGGGTTGCGCGGCAGCGCGCGCGAACGCTGCTTGAACTGCGTGGTCCAGCTCACCGCCGCGCCGATCGACGCGCTGAGGACGATCAGCGCATCGTTGCGGGTCGCCTGCAAAATGGCGTCGTGAAACTGACGGTCGGCCGCGCGGCCAAGATCGGTGGCGAGCGAATGGCGCCGCATCCCGGCGAGCGCATCCTTCATCGCCTTGAGATCGTCCCGATCGCGCCGCACCGCCGCCAGGCTGGCGGCGGCAGGCTCGAAGATCAGCCGAAGTTCGAACAGGCTGCGGATCAACCGTTCGTCGGGCTCCCCCATGAATGCCCAGGCGAGGACGTCCGGATCCAGCAGATTCCAGCGATGGCGCGGCAACACGCGCGTTCCAGCTTTGGGCCGGCTTTCCACCAGGCCCTTGGCGGTGAGGACCTGGATCGCCTCGCGATAGGCGCTGCGCGAGACATTGAGCGCTTCCGAAAAGGCGATTTCGCCAGAGAGTGTATCGCCAGGCAAGAACTCGCCCGACAGGATGGCAACCCCCAGCTTGTGCGCGACCGCGCCACGCAGTCGCCTGCCGGTGTTACGCGACGTGCTCGTATCGGGTTTTTCGCCTTGTCTCTTTTTTCTTTCTGCCAACGCCGCCCCCCGGAACCGGCTCTCTTAACAGCAACCATTGCGGGGAGAAATGGAAAATAGCCTGGCCGCTGGGAGGCACGAAGCGGCTTGGGCGATAAAAAAGAGGCCTGCTCGCGCAGGCCCCAAAGTGAGAGAGGCTGCCGCGAAATATCGCGTCGCCAGCGGCATATTACTCAGACAAATACGGGAGCGTCAAGCAATTGGCGGGCAAATTTGCGCTTCTCCATGAATGACTGACTTGACAATCGGCGCCGTCAGCTTCGTAGGCGATATGTCTGACATATTCGGAATTTCCAATGAACGATGAGATGGACGTGGCGGTTTGCCGCACCCCTGGCGACCTGGTCACCGAACGGCGCTCTATCCCCCGCCGCCAAAGCGGCGAGGTTCTAATCCGCGTCCGGCGCGTCGGCGTGTGCGGAACCGATCTGCACATCTATGCCGGCAATCAGCCCTATATCGAATATCCGCGCATTCCCGGCCACGAGCTTGCCGGCGAAGTCGTCGAGACCGACCCCGGCAGTGCGTTTTCGCCCGGCACGACCGTCTGCATCATGCCCTATATGTCCTGTGGCAATTGCGGCGCCTGCCGCGCGGGCAAGACCAATTGCTGCCGTAACATACAGGTTCTGGGCGTCCATCGCGACGGCGGCCTGGCGGAATATCTGAGCGTTCCGGAGCGGTTCGTCCTCGACGCCGGCGCCTTGTCGCTGGACGACGCGGCGATGGTCGAGTTCCTGGCGATCGGACGACATGCGGTCGCGCGCGCCAATGTCCAGCCCGGTCAACGCATCTTCATTTCCGGCGCGGGCGCGATCGGCATCGGCACGGCCTATTTCGCCAAGCAGGCCGGTGGCGACGTCACGATTTGCGACATGCGCGCCGAGCGGCTCGATTTCTGCAGGCAGCATCTTGGCGTCAACGCTTTGCAAGCCGGCCCTGGGCTGGCAGACCAATTGTCCGACTTGTCCCACGGCGAATTTTTCGACGCGGTGTTCGATGCCACCGGCAACAAGTCCGCCATGGAGGCGGGCTTCGGCTATGTCAGCCATGGCGGGACCTACATTCTGGTTTCGATTGTAAGCCACGAAATCTGCTTTTCGGACCCGGAATTTCACAAGCGCGAAATGACGCTGATGGGTAGCCGCAACGCCACTTTGCGCGATTTCGATGCCGTGATCGCCGAGCTCGCCAGCGGACGGCTTCCCGCCGAAAGCTTGCGGACCCATAGATCGACGCTGCAGGAGCTTCCCGCCCGGATTTCCGAATGGGCGCAGCCCGCAACCGGTGTGATCAAGGCGATCGTGTCCGTCTGACCATCGGCCCTCAAAGCGGCGTGATCCACCGGCGCGGGCAGCATTTGTCGCCATTTTTATTTGTCTGAGTTATTGACGCTGGACTCTCCCCTGCCCTAAGCTGCCCGCAAATCGCGAGCCGGATCGATCTGGCCGCTTTCGGGAGATAGAAATGATCGACGTTCGCCGCACCGCGAGCATGTTCTCGATCGCCATTTCGGCCAGCTGCCTCGCCGTCCCGGCGCTTGCGGCGGATGTTCCCGGCAGCAACGCGCTCGGCCCCTTGTTCGAACCGATCACATCGCCCACCAAGGCCCCGGACGCGGACGGCTTCCTGCAACGCTGGCTGCTGCTCGAACCGATCGTGAAGCCGAACCGCAGCAATGCCGGCTTCACCCCCAGCTACGTGCGCCAGGCCCTCACCACCCAATATTTTCCGGGCCAGCTCACGATCGTGCCGCGCGACGGCAAGACCGTCGCCGCGGCCCAGCCGCTGCGTTGGCACGCGCTCGACTCCTCGCTCTTCGATGTGAAGCTGTTCAACTTCGCCCAAGCCCTGCAGAAGCCGACCTACGGCGTGATCTTCTGGGCGGTCACGGTCGTGGACAGCCCGCGCGAGATGAATGGCGTGCGTCTGGCGGTCGGCTCCAATTCCGCATCGATGTGGTGGGTGAACGGGAAGGAGGCGGCCGGCCTGTTCGGAGATCGCCGGATGGTGATGGACGATGTCGTGTCGCAGCCGCTGACCCTCCATAAGGGCAAGAACATCATCCGCGGCGCGGTCATCAACGGACCGGGCCTCAGCGATTTTTGCGTACGCTTCGTGGGGCCCGACGGACAGCCCGTGCGCGACCTGTCGATCGATTTGCGCTGAGCCGACCGTACCGAACCCAATCCAAATCAAGCCGCCGGAGAACCTATGCGCCACCTGGCTTTTGCAGCGACCTGCGCTTCCTGCCTTTTCCTTGCGTCGCAGCCCGCCTCGGCCCAGCTTGCAGGCGAACCCTATATCCACGATCCATCGACCGTCACTTTGTCCGACGGCAAATATTACACCTTCGGCACCGGGCGCGGCGGCCTTGTCTCCGAGGATGGCTGGACCTGGCATGCGGGTGGGGAGCGCCCCGGCGGCGGCGTCGCGCCCGACGTCATCAAGATCGGGGATCGCTATTACGTTGCTTACGCCGTGGGCGGCGGCGGGATGAACGGCGGCCATGCGAGCCAGGTCAAGGTCATGTGGACCAGGTCGCTCGACCCGAAATCGCCCGAATTCGGCTATCACGACGTTGGCGTGGTCGCGTCGAGCGACGGGGTGGAGGATTGCGATGCGATCGACCCCGCCTTCCTGCTGGCCGATGGCCATCTCTGGTTAAGCTACGGCACCTATTTCGGCTATATCCGCATGGTCGAGCTCGATCCCAAGACCGGCGAACGCCTGCCTGGCAACAAGCCCGTCGATGTGGCGATCGACATGGAGGCGACCGCGCTGCTCTATCGCGACGGCTATTATTACCTGCTCGGCACGCACGGCACCTGCTGCGACGGGCCCAACTCTTCCTATAACATCCGGGTCGGACGCTCGCGCAACGCCACCGGTCCCTATGTCGACAATATGGGGATTCCCCTGCTCAAGGGGGGCGGCAAGCTCGTCGTGGCGGCGCGCGATCGCGGTATCGGGCCAGGCCATTTCGGTCTGATCGACCTGGGCGACGGCATGCAGAAATTCTCCATGCATTACGAGGCCGACCTCGACCGTAGCGCACGCAGCGTATTGGCGATCCAGCCCCTGCTCTGGAAGGATGGCTGGCCCGTCGCTGGCGACAATATCAAGCCAGGCACTTACGAGATCCAGTCCGAACGAAGCGGCGGCGCGCTTGAGCTGGCGGTGGATTTCGTCCGGATGGACGTGGATCGCCGTGGCGGATTCTTCGGCCCTCCGACGGGGCCGGTCGCACCAGTCGCGATGCAGAGCCTGGACAAGGATTCGGCCGTGTGGCCCAAGGATCGGATCGACGTCGATCTGGCGGATTATATGATCCGGCCGCACCAGCAATGGACGGTCACGCCCGTGCCGGATGCCGGCGGCTATTTCGGCTCGCCTTACTTCAAGATCCTCATCGCCGGCACCGAGCGCGCGCTGGCGGCGACCGCGGATGGCCGGGTCGTCACCGTCCCGGCTTTCAACGGGGCGGATGACCAGCTCTGGCGGATCGATCAGTTGATCGACGGCACCTATCGCATCACGCCGAAGCCAAGCCCTAAGCAAGCCGAACCGCTCGCCCTAGTCGCGATCGGGGCCAGCACCCCGGCATTGGTCAAGTTCGATCCGGCATCAGATGCCGGTCGCTGGACCTTCAGGGCGCTCAATTCCGAGCGGTAGGTTCGCCGCTCGCCTGCAGCCATCACAAGGATTGGCCCAGCATCGCCTCGACGTCGGCACGATAGTTCCGGCTGAGCATCAAACGCGTTCCATCGCGTAACACGATTTCGAATTCCCCATGGGAACGGCGCTCAAGCAGGGCGATCGATTTCAGATTCACGATCGCCGATCTGTGAATTCGGACGAACCGGAAGGGATCGAGCCGGCTGGCCACGGCGCCAAGATTGGCCCGGTAAAGGAACTCCTCCTCGCCGGCATGCACGGTCACATAGACGCCGGCAGCCTCGATCCAGTCGATGTCCTGGATCATCAGGAGCCGCGTCGCGGCCCGGGTCTTTACCACCATCCATTCCCAGACCTCGCCGGGCTGGGTCCGCTTCGCCACCAATTTGAGCAGTTCGGGTCCTACCAAAGCCGCATCGTTCGCTGTGCCCGAACGGATTTCGTCCAGCCGCTTCTTGGCGCGCTGCATCGTCTTTTCGTAGCGCGTATCGCCGAACGGCTTGAGAAGGTAGTCGACCGCATCGGCTTCGAACGCCTGAAGCGCGAACTGGTCATAGGCCGTGACGAACACGGTGAGCGGCATATTCTCCGCGCCAAGCGCATCGATGACACCAAAGCCATCCAGGCCAGGCATCTGAACGTCGAGGAGAACGATGTCCGGACGCTCTTCCTGGATCAGCGGGACCGCAGCAACGCCGTTCTTCGCCTCGATAATCCGCCCGATCTCACGATCCTTGGCCAGCAATTCGACGAGACGCTTGCGGGCAGGCGCTTCGTCATCGACCACCAGCACGCAGATGGGTTCGGCGGTCCCTTTCATGACAACTCGCTTTCGCTGCTGTGCAGCGGGATCTGGATCGCGACCTCGGTTCCCCTCGTCTCGCGGCGGCGGATCGTGAAGCAATTCTCGACACATTCGGGATAGAGCGCCTCAAGCCGCTCGCGCGTGACCCGGAGGCCAAGGCCCGTGGCGTTTTCCATCCGCCAATTGCGCGGTACCCCTACCCCGTCGTCCAGCACATGAATCTGTAGCTGGTCGCCGACCGCGGCTGTCGCGACGGTGATGGTCCCTCCGGACATGCGTCGCTCGATTCCGTGGCGGATCGAATTCTCCACAAGCGGCTGCAACAGCATTGGCGGTACCATCGTGGTCAGCGTCGCGGGCTCGATCTCCATTCTTATTTCCAGTCGCTCTCCGAAGCGGACCCGTTGGATCGAAAGATAATGTTCCAGCAATGTCAGTTCCTGCGCCAGCGTGATTTCAGTCCGGTCCTTGCAATCGAGCGACTGGCGCAGAAGGACGCTCAGATCCTCGATCATGTCCCGCGCCAGTTTGGGATCGGCCGAGACCTCGGATGAAATGGCATTCATCGCGTTGAACAGGAAATGCGGCTCGAGCTGCAGTCGCAGCGCATTCAGGCGCGCTTCGATCAGCGTCTTCTCGACGCGCTCGAGCTTGAGATGGCTTGTCAGAAGCCGGTTATAATATCGGGATGCCAGCAAAACCCCCACGATCGCGAAGAAGGTCTGCCAGCTGCCCAGCACATAAAAGACCAGATAGGATTTGTTGCGCAGCGGGCTCCATGTGATGCCCTTCACCGGATAGGATATAAGGCCCGTAAGATATGCGTGGCCGACGCTGAACGGTATGGCGACGACGAACCACAGGACGGCAAGGCGCCCCACGCTTTGTTCGGTGGAAGAGAATTTGCGATCGATCAACAGGATTGCCGGTGTGAGCAAGGCCCATGCCCAGGCATCGAGAACCTTGTCGAACAGGCTGAACATGTCGAAGCCGGCGATCAACACCGGGATATATTGGATGACGCCCACGGCCGTCCACGCGAGCAGGACGAAGGCGGCCAGCTGAAGCCGGGCCGGCCACGGCCCGCCCCCGAGCGGGAACGGAAAGCCCGAGCGCGAGCCCAGCCGTTCGCTGTCGCGCCCGAAAGCCGCGGAATCGTGCCGCGCGAGGTTCATTTCCGATGCCACCAATATCGTCGATCCAGAACGAACGGCTTATCCTCGCCAACGATCTGACAAGCAATGCGGCCGGCAGCCGAATTGCGAACGCAAGCAGCGCTGGACCGACCTGTCGGCATCGTACCTTGGATCACCCTGCTCCCACACATCCGACGGGGCCGTCGGCTTCCGTCCCGCGATTCGCGCTTTGAGTTTTTTTCTGTCCGTTCGATGGCCAATGTGAGGGATAATATTGCTCCGCCCAAGCAGCCTTGGGCGCGCCGCCCTGAAAGATGTTCCGAAGTGGACTCCAGCTTTGTGGACCGGCCTGATGTTTTGCGAAAAGGAATATTGGTCCGGCTGACGGGGCTAATCGGCGTCATTTCGGTAACGCTAACATATACTTAGCCGTAGACGAAGCGCCAAATTTATGGCCTTTCATATTTGTCTGATTAATGCGCTGAGCCCAATCGGCGAATGAGGGGTTACTCGAGAGACAGGTGCCGAAGACCGAACGATCCGCCCAATCCGCCTTGTAGCGGCAGGACGATCGACCGGTACGGACTGGCGGAGCGGCATCGCTCCCCGATCGCACCATCTCAAAGGGTCGAGATGACCACCCCGCCGATAAAGGGCTTATCATCATTTTTTCAGACATAAAAATAACATTCACGGGTAAAAACCCGTCGAATTTTCAGGGCTGGGGAGGTGTAGAGAATGGCAGTTTCAAATCACATGCGTCGGATGCTGGGCGCCAGCGTATCGCTCGGTGCGCTCTGCGTGCTCGCCGCGCCGGTCGGCGCGCAGACCGCTGCGGCGGTCAGCGCGCAGACTGCTACGGCGTCTGACAACGCTGGCCAAGCTACTCCGGTGGCGACGGACGCCGGGGGCAAGGAGATTGTCGTCACCGGCGTGCGCAAGGCCCTTGAGACGGCGCGGCTGCGCAAGCGGAACGCCGATACGGTGATCGACTCGATCAGCGCGACCGACATCGGCGCCTTCCCCGACAAGTCTGTCGCCGAGGCGCTGCAGCGCGTTCCGGGCATCTCCGTGAGCCGGTTCGCGATCAACACCGATACGGCGCACTTCACGACCGAGCCTTCGGGCGTCCTCGTTCGTGGCCTTCCGCAGGTGCGTAGCGAGTTCAACGGTCGCGACAGCTTTTCCGCGAGCGGCGGCCGCGCCCTTTCCTGGGGTGACGTCCCGGTCGAGCTGCTGGGCGGCGTCGACGTCTACAAGAACCAGACGGCTGACCTGATCGAGGGCGGAATCGCTGGCTCGGTCAACCTTCGCACGCGCCTTCCGTTCGACTCGAACCAGCAGCTCATTCTGATCGGCGCCCGGGCCAATTACGGCGACATCGGCAAGAAAGTGACCCCCGACCTCAACGCCTTCTACAGCAATCGCTGGGAGACCGGCATCGGCGATTTCGGAATCATGGGCGACCTCGCTTACTCGGACGTCAAGACCGGGTCGGAGGGGCTGCAGTCCTATCGGGCGGGCATCTTCACCGGCGGCATGATCCCGGGCAGCGCGAATGCCCAGAGCGTGTTCGGCAAGGGAACCGTGGTCATCCCGAGCAGCCTCTCCTACCTGGACGACCGCTTCAACCGCAAGCGGACAGGTATCACCGCCGCCGCCCAGTGGAGGAGCAACGACCAAAAGTGGCTGGCGACCGCGCAATATATCCGGTCGGATTACAAGAATTCCATGGACGAGCACGGCATCGGCGTCGGGCTGTTCGGGTTTCCGGGCACTCCCGCCGCGACGTTCCGGTTCGCACCGGGCGATGGCAACGCCTATCCAAATCCGGCGCCGGGCACGCCAAATTTCACGTTCGACCAAAACGGCTTCATGGACCATGGGACGTTCGATACGGTGGGCGGCGTCTGGTGGGGCGGCGACGCTGGGACGGCGCTGAATTCCGATGGTCAGCCGATGCTCCACAGCTGCACCAACGCCAATATGGGATGGGGTATCTATAACAGCAGCGACTCGAACCAGCAGCCGGGATATTGCCCCGCCGGCTTCAACCACAATGGCGACAGCTTCAACACGACGAGCCGAATTCAGCAAAGCTCGAGCATGACGCAAGACATGTCGCTGAACGTCAAGTGGGATCCGTCGAGCGTCCTGCATTTCAACTTCGATGGCCAATATATCGATTCGACCGCGAAGTTCTACGACGCTTCGATGAGCTTCCAATCCTATACCAATCCTGAGCTGAGTGGACTGGGCTCGAAACCGCGGATTGTCGCCCTTAATCCCGGGAGCAATGTCTTCCTGTCGCCAGGCGGCTACGCCAATCCCGACAATTACACGGTCGGCGCCCTCGCCGACCAGAATCAGGACAACAGGGGCCACGAATGGGCATTCCGTGCCGATGGCCAATGGGATGTGCCGGGCGGCAGCTGGATCGACACGATCAAGTTCGGCGCGCGCTATTCCGACCGCGAGCAGGTTGCCCAGAGCAGCGCGTACAACTGGAACAATATCGGCAACAACTGGACCCGCGGCTGCCAATATATTTACTATAACCTGGACAAGGGTCCGGGCACCTGCACGGACAGCGGGAATACCACCACGTTCAATGGTTACCCCAAGGGTTTCTATGACGTCGAGAAGTTCGGCGAATCTTATTTCGGAGGGTCGCTCGGCAGCTTCCCGTTCGTGCCGTTCAGCTTCCTGAATGGGCATGGCCTTGACCAGTTCGCCCAGGAAAAGCTGGGCACGGTCAAGGACGCGAATGGGAACATCGTCGGCCATATCGGCACCGGTTTCGAACCCATTTGCCAACGTCTCGGCCAGCCAGGGATGAATTCGGGCTCGCATATCGTTGTTCCGGGCAGCTGCTACGCGCCGGACGAGATCGCGAACATCTCCGAGATCACCAAGGCCGCCTATATCGAGGCCAAGTTCGGGGGCAACGACAACATGCACCTCGGCAGCGTCAAGATCAGCGGCAATTTCGGCGTGCGCTTCGTGCAGACGACGGACAAGAGCAAGGGCTACCTCGTCTTCCCGTCGATTTTCGCCTCGCAGGATCCGAAGACGATCTGTCCGCCTACCCCGCTTGTGCCCGGTGGCCTGACCGGTACCGGCACAGGATCGGGACAAAACGGTCAGGTGGCGTTCCCGGCAATCTGCTTCCTCTCTCCTGACGATCAGAAATTCGCTGCCGGCGCAGGCACGGCTGTTCCCCAGTCGGCCAGCACGACGCACTATAACTGGTTGCCGAGCTTCAACCTGCGCTTCGATCTTTCGCGGAGCTGGCTGCTTCGTCTCGCGGCCTCCAAGGCAATGTCGCGGCCGGACATCGGGCTTCTGAAGAATTATGTGTCGATTACCCAGGTTCTGCCCGGCAACAATCCGAGCGACCCGGGCTGGGTCAAGGACGCTCAAGGCAATATCGTCGGCGTAACACCGAAATATCAAGCGACGGCGACCAACCCCTATCTGAAGTCTGCGACGGCATGGCAGTTCGACGTTTCGCTTGAACATTATTTCGGCAATGCCGGCATGTTCAGCGCCGACGTTTTCTACAAGACGTTCCAGAACTACATTCAGTCCGGCCTCTTTGCCGCCAACTTCGTTAACAACGGCGTGACGAAGACGGTTCAGGTCAGCGGCCCGGCCAATGGCGCGGGTGCGAAGATCTACGGCGCCGAAGTCGCGTACAACCGCTTCTTCGACTTCCTTCCGAAGCCCCTCAACGGCCTCGGCATGCAGACGAACTTCACATGGCTGAAGAACAAGGGCGTTCCGAACTCGAATCTCACAACCTTCTTCCCGGTTGCCGGCGGGGTTTTCGTTCCTGCTCTCAACCCGGGATCGCTTGAGGGCCTGTCCAAATATTCGTTCAACGTGGTCGCTCTTTATGAAACGCCGGACTTCCCGGTCTCCTTCAGGTTGGCCTATAATTGGCGATCGAGATATCTGATCACGGCTTCGGACTGCTGCGTCGGGCTTCCCGTTTGGTCGGCTCCGACCGGCTATCTCGACGGGTCGATCCGGTATAGCGTGAACAGCCATATCGAAATGAGCCTGGAAGGCAGCAACATCCTCAATACGCCGACCAAGACCCTGCAGCAGCTGACGGATGACACCAGCCCAGAACATCGGGCAATCCTGGTGCCGAATAGCTGGTTCCGGCAGGATCGCCGGGTCACGTTCGGTCTTCGCTGGAAGATGTGAGCTGAACAGGACACTGTGAAGAAGAAGGGGCGTCGCCGTTGCCCGGCGGCGCCCCTTCCTTATAAGCGTGGCTCTAACCACGCGCGTGTCGGCTGTGCCGGCAGTGAGACGGAGCTTGAGGCGTGAGCGAACCGCTCGACATCGTGATCCTCGGCGGCGGCACCGCCGGATGGATGGCGGCAGCCGCGCTCGTATCGCTTATACCCCAGACACGCTGCCGTGTGCGGCTGATCGAATCCGAGGAAATCGGGATCGTCGGAGTCGGCGAGGCGACCTTTCCGGAAATCAGGAACTTCAACGACGCGATCGGTATCGACGAAGCCGAGATGATGCGCGCCACCAAAGCGGCCTTCAAACTGGGTATCCAGTTTGTCGACTGGGGCTTCAAGGGCTCGCGCTACATCCATCCCTTCGGCGTCCATGGCCCGGTCGGCATGGATCATATCTTTCATCATCGCTGGTTGCGTGCGCGGGGCCTGGGCCTCAAGTCGGAGCTTCAGGACTATTCGTTTGCGGCGCAGGCGGCGCGCGATTGCCGCTTCGAATTGCCCCAGACGCGCAGCACGAAGATCGATTCAGCTTACACCTACGCTTATCATTTCGATGCAGGCCTATATGCGGTCTATCTGCGTAGCCTCGCCGAACAGCGCGGGGTGGTCCGGACCGAAGGCAAGGTAAACGACGTCATCCAGGATCCCGAAACGGGCGATATCAGGTCGCTGCTGCTGGAATCGGGCGAAACGATTTCGGGCGATTTTTTCATCGACTGTTCGGGCTTCCGGTCGCTCCTGCTCGCCAAGACACTCGGCGTCGGCTGGGAGGATTGGTCGAAATGGCTGCCGTGCGATCGCGCCGTCGCGGTGCCGAGCGAGCGCGACGAACTTTCGCCTTATACGCGCTCGACCGCGATGGAGGCGGGCTGGCGTTGGCGGATTCCGCTGCAGCACCGCACCGGGAACGGCTATGTCTTTTCGACCAGTTTCATCGACGAGGACCAGGCCGCCGCTTCGCTGATGCGGAGTTTGGAGACAGAAGCGCTGGCAGAGCCACGCATGCTCAAATTTCAGGCCGGCAGGCGCGTCCTCAATTGGGCCAATAATTGCGTCGCGATCGGCCTTGCCGGCGGATTTCTGGAGCCGCTCGAATCGACGAGCATCTATCTCATCCAGGTCGCGATCATGCACCTCGTGCAGCTATTGCCCGGCAGGAGCATCGATCCGCGGCTGCGGGACGAGTTCAACCGGCTGATCGACCTGCAATATGAGCGCATCCGCGATTTCCTGATTCTCCATTACAAGCTCACCAGCCGCGAGGATGCGGAGATCTGGCGTTACTGCGCGGCGATGGACGTGCCGGAAAGCCTGACCCGCAAGATCGAGCTGTTCCGGCACAGCGCCATCATCGAGCGCTATAAGGACGGTCTTTTCCCCCCGACCAGCTGGCTCAGCGTGTTCATCGGGCAAGGTCTGTTACCGGAAGGCTATAGCCCGCTCGCCGACACGATGCCGGGGGAGAGTCTGGTCGCCCATATGGATGCGTTTCGTGCCGATATGTTGGACAGGGTCGAGGAGATGCGGCGGCATGAACGCTTCATCGATCTTTACTGCGCGGGCGAACCGGCGGTTGCGCCGATGGGCTCGGAAATGCGGCTGTGACCCGTCGTATCCAGCAAGTAGTGATCGTGGGCGCCGATGCGCCGGCCTGGATGGCGGCGGCGGCGTTCCAAAGCTCGGTCGGCGCTGCCGGGGTCCGGGTGCGCGTGATCGAGCTTCCGACCTTGATTCAACGCGCCGACGTCTATTCGGCCCTGCCGGAACTGGCCGGGTTTCACAACCGGATCGGGCTCGACGAGGATCTGCTCTTCAGCCTGTGCAAGGCGGTGCCGGTCGCCGGTCGGCGTTATTCCAACTGGTCCGGCGACGCGCCGCCCTTCATCCTGGGCTATGACCGGGCTTCGCCGCCCGCGGCAGGCCTCGGCTTTACCCAATTGTGGATTAAGGGCCGGCAAAGGGGGCTGCGGACGGATTTTGAGAATTTCTCGCTTGCATCGGTCGCGGCCAAAGCGGGCCGCGTTCCGACGACGGCGGGAAGTGCCGATTTGCACGCCGCCTTCGGCTGCAATCTGGACGCGGGCGCCTATTCGGGCCTGCTCAGGCATTTCACGATCCGCGGAGGCGTGGAGGCAAAGGCGGCCACGATCGCCAATGTGGAGATCGAAGGCGACCGGATCATCGCCATCATACTCAACGACGGCGAGCGGGTAGAGGCGGACCTGTTCGTCGACGCTTCGGGCGCGCGCGCCGCCCTGATGAGCCATATGCCCGGCGCGGAGCTCGAATCCTGGCGCGAATGGCTGCCGTGCGACCGCATGCTGGTCGCGTCCGCCAGGGGGCTCAAGCCGCTCCCGGCATTCAGCCAGATCTCGGCTTCCCGCCACGGCTGGGTCGGCCTCTTTCCGCTTCAGGACAGGACGGCGGTGGTCGCCGCCTATGACAGCCGCGAGACGTCGGACCAGGCCTTGCTTGAGGACCTGCCGACGCTGGCCAATATGCCGATCGGCGGCGATGCGGTCGTGTCCGATCTGAATCAGGGAATTCGCCGCCGCGCCTGGATCGGCAATTGCGTCGCAATCGGCGACTCCGCTTTTTCGCTGGAGCCACTCGACGGCGCGCAACTGCACATCGTTCATTACTGCATTTCGCAGCTCATGACGCTCTTCCCGGTCGAAGCGGGCGCCTTTCCCGACGCCCAGCTATACGATCGCGTCATCCGCCGATTGGCGGTCAATCTCCGCGATTTCCAGCTCGCCCATTACAAGCTCAATCGTTGTTTCGACATGTCGTTCTGGGATGGCTGCCGCGACGCGTCCGTCCCTGAAACCCTGCAGCGCAAGCTCGACATCTTCACGGCGCGCGGCCGCGTCCCGCTCTACGATGACGAGACGTTCCAGGAGCAGGATTGGGAAAGCCTGTTCATCGGCCACGGTCTCATGCCGCAAAGCTACGATCCCCGCGTCGACGCCATTCCCGAGCAGGAGCATATTGCGCTGGTGCAGGCGCGATTGAACGACGTTGTCGGCCTTGTCGAAGGCATGGCTCCGGTCGATGATTTCATCGCCAGCGTGAACGCTCAACAGGCGCCAGGGGCGAAAGCTGTTGGATAAGGATGTCGGCCATTCCCCGACACGAACCGTGACCGAAGATTTGGGTGCAGATTGATGCAGCAAGTGAAAGACATTGTCGTGGTTGGGGGCGGCACCGCCGGCTGGATGGCCGCCGCGGCGCTCGCCAAGGTATTGGGTACCCAGGCGCACACAATCACCTTGGTAGAGTCCGAGGAAATCGGCACCGTCGGCGTCGGTGAAGCGACTATCCCGCCAATCATGCAATATAATACGCTGCTCGGCATCGATGAGGACGAGTTCGTCCGCGAGACGAACGCGACCTTCAAGCTCGGCATCGAGTTTATCGACTGGCGCAAGCAGGGCAGCAGCTACTTCCACCCGTTCGGCGTGTTCGGCGCCAACATCAAGGGCGGCGTCGGCTTCATGAATTACTGGCTGCGATGGGTGCAGTCCGGCGGCGATCCGGATTACACGCCTTTCATCGCGGAGGGTGTGGCGGCCGGTGAGAGCCGGTTCGCGCGCGTTCCGGCCTCCACCGATGGGCAATTGCCGCGTCTCAACTATGCCTATCAGTTCGACGCAGCCACTTATGCCGCTTATCTGCGCCGCTACGCCGAACGGCGTGGTGCGGTGCGCCACGAGGGCAAGGTGGTCGACGTCGAGCAGAATCCCGAGACCGGCTATATCGAAGCGGTCAAATTGGCTGACGGCAGGCGTGTTGCTGGCGACTTTTTCATCGACTGCTCGGGCTTTCGCGCGCTGCTGATCGAGGGCGTGTTCAAGGCGGGTTTCGACGATTGGAGCCACTGGCTTCCGAACAATCGTGCTGCTGCTGTTCCGTGCGAACGCATCGAGGATCCGACGCCCTTCACCCGCTCGACCGCGCGCGAGGCTGGCTGGCAGTGGCGCATTCCGCTGCAACACCGCACCGGCAACGGTTACGTCTTCTGCGATTCCTATATCTCCGAAGACGAGGCATCACGACTGCTGCTCGAACGGCTCGACGGCAAGCCGTTGGCCGATCCGAAAATCCTGCGCTTCACTGCCGGCAAGCGTCGGCTGGGCTGGATCAAAAATTGCTTTGCCGTCGGCCTCTCATCAGGATTCCTCGAGCCGCTCGAATCGACCAGCATCCACCTGATTCAGATGGCGATCATGAAGTTGTTCGAATTCTTCCCGCAGCGGGAGGTCAATCCGGTCCTGATCGACTTGTACAATCGGGAGATGGACGTGCTTTACGACCATGTCCGCGACTTCATCATCGGCCATTACAAGGTGACGGACCGAGATGACACGCCTTATTGGCGATATTGCCGGAACATGACCGTTCCGGATTCGCTCGCGGCAAAGTTGGAACTGTTCAGCGACCGCGGTGAAACGCGCTGGTTGCCCACCGATTTGTTCGGTGAAACCAGTTGGTTTGCGGTTCTCTACGGCCAGGGCCTGATACCGCGATCCTATCACCCGGTCGCTGACGCCCTTTCGGACGACGAACTGCAGCTCGCGGTTACAGGGATCAGGACGGCGATCCGACGCCGCGTGGATTCGCTTCCGTCACACGCCGACTTCATCGAACGCTGCTGCGCCGCCCGGCCCGCCGCGACGGCAGCATGATCGATCCGTTTCCAGCGGACGCCTGGCCCCGTCTGGGCAAGCGCTGCCTCATCGCCCATCATCGGAACTAGACCGTGCAGCCCCAGCTTCATCGCGCCGGCATCGAGAAGACGCCGATCATCGTCGTCGACGACGTGATCGATAATCCCGATGCCCTGGTCGACTATGCCACCTCGCTGGCTCCGTTTCCGGCCGCGGAAGGCAATCATTACCCTGGTCTGCGGCTGCAATTGCCGAACGAGCCGATCGTGACCGATTATCTGAACGCCGTCTGCCGCACGCTCACCAGACTCATGGGAAGCGCATACGGGCTCCGCAATTTCGCGGTGGACAGCGCGTCCTTTTCGATCGTCACCAAGCGACCATCGGAGTTGGGTCCGCAGCAATCGATCCCCCATTTCGACTCTGCATCCCCGTTGTTTTTCGCGGTGCTGCATTATCTTTCGCATCACGAAGGCAGCGCCACGGCCTTTTTCCGCCAGGTGCGGACGGGTTTCGAAACGCTGACCCCTCAGCGTGTCGGCCCCTACGGCCAGGCGCGCGAGAAGGACGAAGCGATCTACGGCACGTCGCCGGGCTATATGCGCGGGTCCGCGAACGGCTACGAGGAGATCGGCCGCGTCCACGGCCGCTACAATCGCCTGATCGTCTATCCGGGAAACCTGTTCCACTCGGGCATCCTGCCCGATGACTATGATTTCAGCCCGGATCCCCGCCGTGGACGGCTCACCGCCAACATCTTCCTGAACGGAGAGCGGTGAACATCAGGCCCGGGATGCGATCATCCGCTCGATATAGTCGCTCGCCAACGGGAGCTTGAGCGCGGTCTGCTCATAGCCGTTGCGCTGCTCCGCCATCGCGCGGAGCACCTCGGCCTCGGGCATGGCGTCGGCGAGCGGATCGACGTTTGCGGGGAGGATGCCCTGCCCGAGCATTACCGCCACCCAGCTCGGAACATCGAACAGTTCGTTATTGTAGCGGAACACGCGGCCATGTTCGCGGAACAGCTCGATCTTGTGCCTGAGCGTATCGGGCAACTCCATCGATCGCACATGATCCCAGAAGGAACCCGTTCGCCGCGTTGCCTGATAGTGCAGGATGATGAAGTCGCGCACCGGCTCGTAGCTGTTGACCATCGCCCGGTTGAACTCGTCGCGTTCCACCGCGCTGATCCCGCGGCCCGGAAACAAGCTGAGCAGCTTCTGCACCGCGTGCTGGACCAGATGGATGCTCGTCGATTCAAGCGGCTCGAGGAAGCCGGCGGAAAGCCCGATCGCGACGACATTCTTCTCCCAGGATCTGGCCCGTCTTCCCGCGGTGAACTTGAGCAGCCGCGGCTCGGCGATGGGCTTGGAATCCAGCGTCTCGAGCAGGATACGACCGGCTTCGTCGTCGGACATGTGCGCGCTGCTATAGACGTGGCCATTGCCCGTCCGATGCTGGAGCGGGATGCGCCATTGCCAGCCCGCCGGATGCGCGGTCGCGCGCGTATAAGGGAGGATAGGGTCGGTCCGCTCCGATGGAACAGCGAGCGCGCGATCGCATGGGAGCCAATGGCTCCAGTCCTCGAATCCCACGCCCAGCGTGTCGCCCAGCAGCAGGCTGCGGAAACCCGAGCAGTCGATGAACAAATCGCCGCGCACCCGCCGATCGTCATCGAGCTTCAACGCGGTCACGTAGCCCGTTTCGCCATCCTGCTCGACCTCGACGATGCGGCCTTCGATCCGTTCCGCGCCAAGTTTTTCGGCATGGCCGCGGAGGAAGCGCCCATAAGCCGCGGCGTCGAAATGAAAGGCGTAGGCCAGCTGGGAAAGCGGCGCCTCGGGATCCCGTGCCGAATGCGCGAAGCGATGTTTCGCGGCGGCTACCGCCGACATCGAATAAGCGTCGAGCGGTCCGACGGAAGGCCTGCCGCGATATTTCAGCCAGAGCTGGTGAAGGGAAAGGCCGTTCAGTGGCCGTCCGATCTCGCCGAACTGATGGAAATAGCGTTGCCCGTCTTCGGTCCAGCCAACGAACTCGATGCCGAGCTTGTAGGTCGCGTGGGTCGCGCGGAGATATTCTGCCTCGTCGAGCCCGAGCTGATGGTTGAATTCGAGGATCGGCGGGATCGTTCCTTCGCCCACGCCGACGGTGCCGATCGCTTCGGATTCGACCAGCAGGATACGGCGGCCATTGCCGCCGACGAAACGCGCCAGCGCCGCCGCCGTCATCCAGCCGGCCGTTCCGCCCCCGACGACCACGATACGCCGGATCGGCGCGCCCTCGTTCATACGCGCCCCTCAGGCAGGTTCACCCCCAACGTCGCCTCCCAAACACCCCCTCGATCAGGCTTCGATCCTGATCGAGGAAGTCGGCCTCGAAAAGAGGTTAGTTGCTCTGCGTGCCCTTGGCGCCCGCATTCGCCTGGGCGACCAATTGATTGAAGGTCTGCGCCGTGATGCTGAGCAGCAAGCCCTTGTCGTCCTTGCCGAACGCACTCAGCGGCACGCCAATCTTGCCATGGCCGGTGTCGATCACCGGCTGGTCGGAATCGGCGGTGACCTCGTTCGGGCCGAGCGTCGCGATCGTGCCGATGGGAACGCCCTTGACGTCGCGAACCTGTGCGCCCGCCTTGATGTCCGCCGCAGTAGCCGGAACAGCGGAATGTCGCTTCGCGCCCTTCCGATCCATATTGGTTACCGCAACGCCCCGGCCGGCAAGGGTGTTGTAATCATTGTCAACCTGGCGGTTGCCCGCCGCAACGTCCTGGGATCGGGGACCGCTCCCTACGCTCCCCGTTGGGGCGGTGGTCTGTGCAATTGCCGCACCGGCAGCCACGAGACCCAATCCCCCGACAATCCCAAGCAAGATGGCTTTGCGCATAGTTCCAACCCTCTCCCAAAATATTGCCCAAATTGACCGTCGGCAGACCGGATTCTTTCCCCACGATTCGCGCACGGGGAGCATCCGGATGTTTTTTCATCCTTGCGCTGAATGATAGCCTAACCGAGGCCGCTTGAAGCTGGCTTTCGCAACGATGTTCCGAAAAGGACTGCAGCTTTGCAAAACGGCTCCACAATTTAGGAACCGGAAAATCCTATTGGAACCCGGGCCGAATATCCCGAGCTTCGACAGCACTATTATATACTTAAGCATGGACGAGGCCCTGATTTTGTGGCCTTCGTGCAATTGTATGAGAATATGCCGGCCCATCAAGAAGGTGGAGGGGCGAAGGGGAGATGAGATGCCACGGGCACGGCCGGCCGGACTTGGGCATGGCCCAGTCCAGCGAACATGGCGGCCTGTCGATTCAGGGCAGAAAGTTACCGATACGCTGACCCCGCACGATCGTCGGGTACGGCGCATGACAATATGGCGGCGGCCGGTTCGTCGGGAACCGGCGCTGCTCGACTGAGCTTCGCTTCGGCTTCTGAAGCGGAGCGGCGGGCGCCCAAATCCCCCCGGGCGTCCGCCGCTTTTTTATCCTGTCGCCGAACGGCACATCCGTCGCTCGGCCGAGCAAGCGGAGTTAAGGTGACAAAGCGCTTCGTCATTGTCGGGGCGACCCGATTGCATTCGGCACTGTCAAAGGTTCGCGCGCGGCGGGAGGCATGATCATGACGAACAGAGTTCAGGATAGCGGGCGAGGAGCCTGGACGCGCCTCGTCCCGGCGTTCGCCACGCGGACGGCGCGCGTGATCGGCGCGTTGTGCCTCGCGCTGTTCCTTACGCTTGCCTTCGCTGCGCCCGCGACGGCACGCACGCTCGAGCTCAATGCCGATTGGCATTTTCATCGCGGCGATCAGCCCGGCGCCGAACAGCCGGCTTTCGACGATCATGGCTGGCGCACCGTCGCGGTCCCGCACGACTGGTCGATCGAGGATCTGCCGGGCCAGTCGCATCCTTTCGATCGGAACGCGCCCGGTGGCGCGTCGATCGCCTTCACGCAGGGCGGCGTGGGCTGGTATCGGCTCAAGCTCGACCTGCCCGGCGACGTTGCCGCGCATACAATCCTGTTGCGGTTCGACGCGGTCTACATGAATTCGCAAGTCTGGGTGAACGGGCATCAAGCCGGTGCGCACGCTTATGGCTACACCTCGTTCACGCTCGATATCAGCGACAAGGTGAAGCCGGGCGCGAACCTGATCGCGGTGCGAGTGAACAACCAGCAGCCCTCGTCGCGCTGGTATTCGGGCTCGGGCATCCTCCGCCCGGCTTTCCTCGATATCCTCGACAAGGTGCATATCGACGCCGATGGCCCGACCATCACCACGCCTCGGGTGTCCGGGGACCAGGCGGAGGTGCGCGCCTCGACCATCGTCGCGAATGCGCTGGATCATCCGGTCGAGGCACGGCTGGTCAGCGCGATCGTCGATGCCGCCGGGCATGAGGTGCGGCGCGCCGAGACCGTGCGCAGCCTCGCCGGCAATGCGAAGCTCGCTATCGATCAATCGCTGGCGCTCGATCGTCCCGCGCTCTGGTCGCCCGACGCGCCCAATCTCTACCATCTCGTGCAAGAGGTCCGGTTAGGCGGCCGCATCGCGGACCGGCGTGAAACCAGCTTCGGTGTGCGCAGCGTGACGATCGATGCCGAACACGGCCTGCGGATCAACGGCAAGCGCTATTTGCTGCGCGGCGGCGCGATCCACAGCGACAATTATATGCTGGGCGGCGTGTCACTGCCGCGCGCCGACGAACGCAAGCTCGAGCTGATGAAGGCCGCCGGCTACAATGCGGTGCGCAGCGCACACAATCCCGCGAGCCAAGGGCTGCTCGACGCGGCCGACCGGCTGGGCATGCTGGTGATCGACGAGGCATTCGATGCCTGGACCTCGCCCAAGAAGGACAATGATTATAGCCGCCATTTCGCGCAGGATTGGCAGAGCGACGTCGCACGCATGATCGCCTCCGGCCGCAACCATCCGAGCGTGATACTGTGGAGCATCGGCAACGAGATTCCGGAGCTTACCAAGCCGGTTGGGCATGAGGAGGCGCGCGAACTCGCCGGCCTTATCCACAAGCTCGATCCGACGCGGCCCGTCACCTCGGCGGTGAACCAGTTCGACGCAGGCACGGAAGCGTTCATCCAGGCGCTCGACGTGCCCGGCTACAATTACTTCCCGGAACGTTATGCATGGGACCATCAGGCCCACCCCGAGCGGGTGATGTACGGCTCCGAATCCTTCTCGGCCCAGGCGTTCGATTATTGGTCACCGACCGACACGATGCCGTGGGTGATCGGCGACTTCGTCTGGACCGGCTTCGACTATCTTGGCGAGGCCGGAATCGGCTGGCCCGGCTTCGACGACAAGTTCGGCATCGGGCCTTATCCCTGGCAGCTCGCCATGTCGGGCGAGATCGACGCCACCGGCCGGCTGCGCCCAGCCGCTTATTACCGCGAGGTCCTGTGGAAGACGCACCTCACCCCCACCTCCGCCTTCGTCGAATGGCCGGGCGCGTTGGGATCGCTGCCCGACAAGGCCGCGGGCGGACCGCGCGCGTTGATGAACTGGGACGAGGAAGATCTTCATCCGGTCTGGAACGGCTTCGGCCTGCCCTCCGACTATCTGCCGCACAAGGTGGTCGTCTTCTCCGAAAACGAGGAGGTGGAACTGTTCGTCAACGGGCGTAGCCTCGGCCGCAAGCCGGTATCGAAAGCGACCGAATATAAAGCCACCTTTTACGCCCGGTTCGAACCGGGCGAGCTCAAGGCGGTCGGCTATGTCGGGGGCAAGCCCGCCTCTCAATGGACGCTCGAAACCGCCGGCCCGCCGGCCGCTATCCGGCTTAGCGTCGACCGGGCGAGCGTCCACGCCGACGGCGACGATCTGGCCTATGTCACCGTCGAGCTGGTCGATGCCAAGGGGCGGCCGACCTACATGCCCGAATCCGACAAGCCGCTGATCTTCGCGGTCGAGGGTGCCGGCGTTCTGGCCGGCGTTGGCAACGGCAACCCGACCGCGCTCGAAAGTTTCCAGGACGGGAAACGCTCGACCTTCCGTGGGCGCGCGGTCGCGGTGGTTCGCACGACTGACAAGCAGGGCATTATCCGGATCAAGGTGAGCGGCGACGGTCTGCAACCGGCCAGCGCCACGATTACCGCCTCGCGCAATGCGCAGGATAAAAGGTGACCAAACCTGCCAGCCGCTGTCCGACCGCAATGCTGCGCAAGGCGCTCGCCGGGATTGCCGCGCTGTCGCTGGCAGGCTCGGCTGCCGCATCGAATCCCGCCGCACGAGTCGTCTCGATCGATGTCGCCAAAGCCGGCGCCCCGCTCGATCGCTCGTTCAATTTTTCGGTCGGCTCGGATTATTCGGGCACGCTGATACGGCCGGAAAATCTTGCACAGCTCAAGACCTCGGTGGACGAGCTCGGCTTCCGGTACGTCCGCTTTCACGACATCTTCCACGACGCGCTCGGAACCGTCCGCATCGTCGACGGCAAGACGGTCTATGACTGGACCAATATCGACCGCCTTTACGATGCGCTGCTCGGCATGGGGATAAAGCCCTTCGTCGAGCTCGGTTTCACCCCGCGGGTTATGGCCACCTCATCGCAGTCGCTTTTCTACTGGAAGGCAAATACGTCGCGCCCCGATCCCGCGGCATGGCGCGCGCTGATCGACGCCTTCGCACGGCATTTGATCAGCCGCTACGGCGCGACCGAGGTCCATAGCTGGTTCTTCGAGGTGTGGAACGAGCCCAACCTCAGCGGCTTCTTCGAAGGCGCGAACAAGAAGGACTATTTCGACCTGTTCGAGAATACAGCGCGGACGATCAAGGCGGTCGATCCCGCGCTCAAGGTCGGCGGCCCGGCCACCGCCGGAGCGGCCTGGGTTCCGGAGCTTCTGAGCTTTGCCGCCGAGCGCAACATCCCGATCGATTTCGTCAGCACGCATGCCTACGGCGTGGACGGCGGTTTCCTCGACGAGGAGGGGCATGATGACACCAAATTGTCGCCCAATCCCGACGCGATCATCGGCGATGTCCGCCGCGTGCGCGCGCAGATAACGGCATCGAAATTCCCCGATCTGCCGCTGTATTTCACCGAATGGAGCACGAGCTACAGCCCGCGCGATGCGGTGCACGATTCCTACATCAGCGCGCCCTATATCCTGACCAAGCTCAAGGCGACGCGCGGCTTTGCCCAAGGCATGAGCTACTGGACCTATAGCGACCTGTTCGAGGAGCCCGGCCCTCCACCGACCCCCTTCCATGGCGGCTTCGGACTCCTTACCCGCGAAGGCATCCGGAAACCGGCCTATTTCGCCTATAAATATTTGAACGAGCTCGGCGGACGCGAGCTTCCTTCGCAGGACGAACAAAGCCTGAGCGCCACCGACGGGAAGCGGACCAGCACGCTGATTTGGGATTGGGAGCAGCCGGACCAGAAGGTCAGCAACCATCCCTTCTTCACCAAGGTTCAACCCGCGGCGCCCGCCGCCCCGGCGGAGATCCGCTTCACCGGCCTGAAGCCGGGCCAATATCACCTCACCGTGCACCGTGCCGGTTTCCACCGGAACGACGCCTATACGCGTTACCTCGAAATGGGATCGCCGCGATCGCTTGCGCCGCAGCAGCTGGGCGATCTCCAGTCGCTCACGCGCGACGTCCCCGAGGTCGACCGAACCGTGCATGTCCCTCGAGATGGCCGGTTCCGGATCGTCCTGCCGATGCGGAGCAACGATATCGTGCTGACGACGCTCGAAGCCGCCAAGGCTTCCCCGCAAAACTGACGCCCGCGCGGCCCGGCCCGCGCCATTGCCGGGCCCGATTGCACGGCCGATCCTGATCGGAAAGCAGTCGCGCGGACCGCCCACGCCTGCTAGCCCCCTCATCGAAGGGCGCCATTTCAGGGGGGCTTGCCCCATCAGAGGTCGTCGATAAGGCGCGGGAATGGCGTTGGAAGATCGTTCTTTATCTGCATCGCAGTCACTGGAGCCCGGCCCCCTGCTCCAGCATTTCCTTGCCGCAACGGTAGCCCGCGACCCGCATGGCCTGGCGCTGGATATTCCCCCCAGCAGGAATCGGCCCGAACGGCAGACCTTGAGCTATGCGGAACTGGACGCGGCGTCCGATCGGCTTGCGCGCCATCTGGCGCCGCTGATCCTGGGTGAGGGCATAATCGGCATCCATCTGCCGCGTGCCTCGCTTGCGCTCTATATCGCGCAGCTCGCGGTGCTGAAGGCCGGCGCCGCCTTCACCTGCCTCGACACCGCCTTCCCCGACGAGCGCGTGCGCGAGATCGTGGCCGACGCCGAACCCTTCGCGATGCTGACCGACCGCGCCAGCTTCAATCGGCTGGAATTCCTCTGCGACGGCGCCACCATAGTGTTCGATGTCGCGCCCCTCCTGGCGGCGGAGCCCGCGGCCGACACGGCGCTTCCGATCATCCGCGACGATCGGCTCGCTTATGTGATCTACACCTCGGGCACGACCGGTCGTCCCAAAGGCGTGATGATCGAACATCGCAACATCGCCAACCTGGTCGCATCGGATTTGGCGGAATTCGGGCTCGGCCCGGCCGATCGCGTCGTGCAGGGGTCGTCGTCCGCCTATGACAGCTCGATTGAGGAGACCTGGCTTGCGTTCGCGTCCGGCGCGACCCTGCTGGTGATGGACGACGATGCGGCGCGGCTCGGCCCCGATATCGTCGGCTGGCTGCGCGACGAAGGTGCGACGGTCTTCTGTCCCCCGCCGACCCTGCTGCGCAGCAGCGGCTGCGGCGATCCGGCAACCGCGCTACCCGGCCTAAAATTGCTCTATGTCGGCGGCGAGGCGCTGCCGCGCGACATTGCGGACCTGTGGTCGCAGGGACGGCGGCTGGTCAACGGATACGGCCCCACCGAATGCGCGGTGACCTGCCTGCGTGGCGACATTGCAGAAGGCGATCCGATCACGATCGGGCGGCCGGTGCCCGGCATGGCCGCCTGGGTCGTGGACGACGATCTCGCCCTGCTGCCCGACGGCCAGCGGGGCGAATTGGTGATAAGCGGCGCGGGCGTCGCACGCGGCTATCGCAACCGGCCCGACCTCACCGCGGAGAAGTTCGTCGAGCATCCCATACTGGGTCGGCTCTACCGCACCGGCGATCTCGTCCACCGCGAGGAGGACGGCAATTTCTTCTACCACGGCCGGATCGACGCGCAGGTCAAGATCCGCGGCTACCGGGTCGAGCTGGGCGAAATCGAGACGCGGTTGGTAAGCCTGCCCGGCGTTCGCGCGGCAGGCTGCCGGTTGCAGGACCATCATGGCACGACCGACCTGATCGCCTTCGTCGTCGCAGACGATCCGCTAAACCCGCCCGACGGCGAAGCATTGCGCGGACAGCTCGCGACCACCCTGCCCCGCTACATGGTGCCGAGCCGCATCGGCCTGCTCTCCGCATTGCCCACCAGCGTGGGCGGCAAGCTCGACCGCAAGGCGCTGCCCACGCTCGAACTGGCGGCAGTGGTAGCGGATGGCCCGCACATCCCGGCCGAAACCGAGATGGAAGCGCTGCTCGCCGCGGGTTTTGCCGACATCCTCAAGCGCATCGATCCGGTCTCGGTCGAGGATGATTTCTTCGAGACTTTGGGCGGGGATTCGCTCCGCGCCGCGCTGCTTGTGACCTTGATGCGGGAGGATCTGCGTACCGCCTGGATCACGGTCAGCGACATTTACGACGCGCGCACCGTCCGCGCGCTCGCGCGGCTTGCCGACCGCGCGATGCCGGAAGACGATTCCGGAGAGATGGCCGAGCATATCGCGCGGCAACGCGAGGGCCGGATTCAGCCGGTTCTGGCCAATATCGTCCAGCTCGCCTGGTTGTGTTGCGAGCTGGTGGTCGGATCGTGGATCACCTGGATCGCCGCGTTCAAGCTGTTGCCGCCCGTATTCGGCGGCCTCGGCCTGGCCTCGTTCATCCTGCTCTCGCCGCTACTCCTGCTCGCCGCGACCGCGCTCTACATCCCGGTCTCGATCCTGCTTGCGGTGGCAGTGAAATGGATCGTGATCGGCCGCTACCGGCCGATCCGGACGCCGGTTTGGAGCGCTTATTATCTGCGCCACTGGATCACCTTCCAGGCGGTGCGGCTGGTCCCCTGGCCGCTGCTACAGGGCACCGTCTTCCAGCAAATGGCGCTGCGGGCACTGGGCGCGCGGATCGGGCGCGGCGTCCATATCCATCGCGGCGTCGATCTCCGCCGCGGCGGCTGGGACCTGCTCGAGATCGGCGACGATGTCGCGATCGGCCAGGACGCGCGGATCGGGCTGGTCGAGCTCGATCGCGGCGATATCCTGATCGGACCGATCACGCTGGAAGCCGGCGCGACGATGCGGGTGCGTTCGGGCGTCGAGGGGCATTGCCGGATGGGCGCGGGCAGCATGTTGACCCCGCTCTCGGTGCTCAATGCGGGCAAATCGATCCCGGCGGGCGAAATCTGGGACGGCGTCCCTGCCGCCATGACAGGCACTGCACCGTCCCTACCGGAAAGACCCGCGGGCCAGCTTTCACCGCTGGTGCACAGCCTGGTCCTCATGCTGGCGGAAGGCGCGCTGGCCTTCGTCGCCGCACTCCCCGCAGAATTGCTGATGCTCGCCGCCTGCCTCGCCGCCGGCGTGGATTTCGACGAGGTCTGGCGCTGGATCTATCACCCCAGCTTCAACTCGCGCGTCGCGGCGGTCGCCCTGGGATTGGCCATATTGAGCGTGCCATTGACGCTCATCTGGACGGCCTTGCTGTCGCGCATGATGGGCCGCGTACGCGCCGGCACGATCGGGCGCTGGAGTTTGGCCTATATCCGGGTCTGGCTGAAGAACAGCCTGCTGACCGTGGCGGGCGAATGGCTGAGCGGTACCCTGTTCTGGTCGATGTGGCTGCGGCTCGCCGGCATGCGGGTCGGGCGCAAATGCGAGATCAGCACGATCATCGACGTCGTGCCCGAGCTGGTCGAGATCGGCGCGGAAACCTTCTTCGCCGACGGCATCTATCTCGGCGGCGCAGAGGTGCGCGCGGGCACGGTCACGCTCGCGCCGATCCGGCTCGGCCGCAACACTTTCCTCGGCAACCATGCCGTGATCCCGGCGGGCGAGCATCTGCCCGACAATATCCTGGTGGGGATCGCGACCGTCGCCGATTCTCGCCTGATCGTGAGCGGCCAGTCGCGCTTCGGCCATCCGAGCTTCGACCTGCCGCGGCGCGAGATCGTCGAGGTAGACCGCAGGCTGACCCATGACCCGTCGCCGATCCGCTACGTGAACCGGATGTTCTGGGAGCTGCTGCGCTTCACGCTGCCGGTGGTGCCGCTGCTGCTCACCGCCGTCTGGTATGCGCTCCTCGTCCGCGAGGAGCATGCTGTCTCCCCGCTCGATTACGACCTGTTCGTGATCCCCGCCGCCACCTTGATGCCGCTCGCGGCACTGTGCGGGATCGTGCTCGCGCTCAAATGGCTGCTGATCGGGCGGGTGAAACCGGGCCAGCACGCGCTCTGGTCCTGCTGGTGCAGCCGGTGGGACTTCGTCTACGTCGCCTGGGCCAAGCTCGCCAATCTGATCCTGCAAGGGCTGGAGGGGACCTTCCTGCTGCCGATCTATCTGCGGTTGATGGGCCTGACGATCGGCAAGCGCGCGGTGCTGGGCCCGCAATTCGCGCAGGTGGTCGATCCCGACATGATCCATATCGGCGATGGCGCCACCGTGAGCGCGATGTTCCAGGCGCACACGTTCGAGGACCGCGTGCTCAAGACCGACAAGGTCTTCATCGGCAGAAACGCGACCGTGTCGGGCGGGACGGTGCCGCTCTATGGCGCCATGATCGGCGACCACACCCATGTCGGCCCGCACAGCGTGATCATGAAGCACGAGCATCTGCTGCCGGGCCTGCGCTATCAGGGGGTGCCGACCCGGGTGTTCGGGCGCGAAGCGGCGGAGGAAGCGATCCGGCTCGCGGGCTAGTGAGCCGCCGCAAGGCGGACGCCTAGTCTAGAGCCAACCATTCTGCCGCGCGATGCGGCCCGCCTCGATCCGGCCGCTAGCGCCCAATTTGCCGGCGGCATCCGACAGGTAATTGCGCACCGTGCCCGGCGACAGGGACAGGCGGCGGGCGATCTCCTTGTTGGAGATACCCTCCTCCGCCAGCCGCAGCGCGTCACGCTCGCGGTCGGTGAGCGGATCGGAGCCCGCCTCCCAGGCCGCTGCCGCGAGCGCGGCCGGCACGACCTGGCCGCCGGCCGCGACAGTGCGGATCGCCGCGGCCAGTTCCTCCACCGGCGCGTCCTTGAGCAGATAACCGCGCACGCCCGCCGCCCGCGCCCGGGCGAGATAGCCCGGCCGCGCAAAGGTCGTCACGATGATCACCCGCGTCGCCAGCCCCTCTGACTGGATCGCCTGCGCGACGTCGATCCCGCTGCGGCCCGGCATCTCGATATCGGTAAGCAGGATGTCGGGCGCGAGTTCGCGCACGCGCTCGATCGCCTCGTCGCCATTGCCGGCGCGGCCGATCACATCGAGGTCGCCCTCGAGCGCGAGCAGGGCCGCGATCGCGCCCAGCACGAGCGCCTGATCCTCCGCGATCATCAACCGGATCATGCCGGCACCGTCGCGAACAGGCGGATGCCGGGCCGCCCGTCAGTAAGCTGGAGCGTGCCGCCCGCAGCGGACAGGCGCTGGCGCATGCCGGTCAGTCCCAGTCCTTCGCGGACATGGCCGCCACGTCCGTCGTCGGTCACGGTCAGGCTCGCGGCGCCATCCGATCGCGCCAGTTCGATCGAGCAGGATCGCGCGTCGGCGTGGCGGATCACGTTCGTCACCGCCTCGCGCAGCGTCATCGCGAGCACCGCGCCCGCATCAGCGGGGATGCTGGCCGGATCGCCCGCAAGCTCAGGCTCGATCCCGGCCGCGCGCAGCGCCGCGGCCGAAGCGGAGGCTTCGTGCGACAGGCCTCCACCCGCCTGCCCCGCCAGCGCGGCGCGCACCTCGCTCAGCCCGGCGCGGGCTGCTTCGGCGACCGCGCGCATCTCGGCTTCCGCCGCGCCCGGATCGCGCGAGACCAGACGCGCGGCAAGGTCCGCCTTGAGCGCGGTCAGCGTCAGCGTGCGGCCGACCACGTCATGCAGGTCGCGCGTGATCCGTTCGCGCTCGGCGGTGCCCGCGAGACGCCGGACCTCCTCCTGGCTTTCCAGCAGCGCCACCGTCTTGTCGTAAAAGGCCTCGCGCGACATCGTGCCGCCGCCCGTGAGCAGCACCAGCAGCAGGCCCGGCGCCCATAACAACCAGGGCTGACCGAGCAGCAGGCCGGTCGCCCCGGTGAGCAAGGCGGTAACGCCGATCGCCGTCATCGCCCCGCGTGCCGGCCGCAGCTGGCCGAACATCGCCGACGCATAGACGGCGAAGATCGTCCAGACGCCGTGCGTCCAGGCGAGCGCCAGACCGGTGGCCAACACCAAGGACGCCGCCCCCGCCAGCCGCGCCCCGCGCCAGCGCGAGCCGACCAGATAGGTCGGCAGGAAGACGCAGAGGCCGATCAGCGTGGCGACCACGTCGGCGGTGGTCGGCTTCACGACCAGCCACGGTATGAAGAAGAACGGCATATAAGCCAGCCACGGCAGCGGCCCGCTCCACCAGCCTTTTTCGTTCTGCTTCATCGCGACAGAGTCAGGCGAAGAGGCGCCGCGCGTCAAGCCGCGCTTCTCCGCCAGCCGGCCCAGGCCCAGACCCCCGTTGCCAGCGTCATCCCCGCGACGATCGCGGCGTGCGACGGAGACGCGCCGCCCTTGGCCGGATCCACCACCGCCTGTGCGAGCTGGCCGAGATGATAGGATGGCACGAACTGGCCGAGCGTCCGCATCCAGCCCGGCAGCATCGCGGACGGAATCCACAGGCCGCCCAGGATCGCCGAGCCGAGATAGAGAGCATTGGCCGCCGCCACCGCGCCCTTGCCGCTCATCCGCATGCCGAGGCCAAAGCCGAGCAAGGCATAAGGCAAGGTCGACGCCAGGCTGATCGCGGTCAGTTCCGCCCAGCCCAGGATCGGCAGGCGCACGCCCGCGATCAAGGCGGTCGCGTCGATCAGGACCATCGCCAGCGCCGTCGCGAACAAGGCCGCCGCAAGCTTGGCCGCGACATAGGCGCCGGCCGGCAAGGGCGACACCCGCTTCAACTCGATCAGCCCCTGCTCGCGCTCCATCGCCACGCCCGCGCCAAAGCCGAACAAGGCGGGTCCGGTCGCGGCGAACACGCCATAGCCGGCCAGCATCACCGTCGCCGCCTCGGGCGAGGATTTGTTGAGCGCGAGCGCGAACAGCGCGAAGAAGGCGGCCGGGGTCAGCACGGTCGGCACGAGGAATTGGGGCAGCCGAAGGCTGCGCGTGATCTCAGCCTTGGCCTCGCGCCGCCAGACGCCCGCGGGAAGTGCGTAATTGCTCATGCCGCCATCCTCTCTTCATCGGAAACAAGCTGGGCGATCGCATCCTCCAGCGCCGCGTCGGACACGCGCAAGCCTTCCAGCCCATCGTCGAGCTGGAGCAGGATCCGCACCGTCTCGACCGCATCCGCGGTGACGATGCGCATGTCGGCGCCGTCCGCTTCGGCCGTGCGCACGCCCGGCAGCATCGTCAGGCGGGCAGCCGGCAGCGCCGTGCGACAGCGGATCACCGAACCGCTCACCCGCGCCCGGATCGCGGTCGGCGTGTCGTCGGCGACGATCCGCCCGTGGTTCATCACCAGAATGCGGTCCGCCAGCGCGTCCGCCTCGGCCAAATCGTGACTGGTCAGCAATATGGCGGCGCCGTCGTCCGCCGCTTCGCGCACCGTCGCCCACAAAGCCCGTGTGCTGGCGCGGTCCATCGCCGCGGTCGGCTCGTCGAGCACGAGCAGGTCGGGCCGGCCGCATATCGCCAAGGCGTATTGGACGCGCCGCGCCTGGCCGCCCGAAAGCTTGCCGCAACGCGTGTCGGCCAGCGACGCGATCCCCGCCAGCTCGAGCGATTCCGCCACGGGGCGGGCGTCGCGATAATAACCGGACTGGAGCGTCACCATCTCCCGCACAGTCATCACGTCGGGCAGGCCCGCGGCCTGCAGCATCACGCCCATCCGCGCCCGCGCGGCGGGCCGGGTGGCATCCAGCCCGAACAGGCGCGCCTGTCCGCCGTCGGGCGACAGCCGCCCGGTGAGCAGACCGACGCTGGTCGTCTTGCCCGCGCCATTGGGGCCGAGCAACGCAGTGACCTCGCCCGCGCGGATGGCGAGGTCGAGTTTATCGAGCACAAGACGGCCGCCCAGCTTCTTCGAAGCGCCGACCAGTTCCGCAACGGCAGCAAGTTGGTGTTCCATGACCACTCCCTTTCGAGGATTGGCAGGATGCCGCGTAGGACCGTCTTGCATAATTGTGGGATGTCACCCGTCCGACATGACATTTGTCACCGGCCGCCGTGCCTGCCTATGAGGCGCGCATGACGCCCCGTATCCTGGTCGATGCCGACGCCTGTCCGGTGAAGGACGAAATCTACCGCGTCGCCTGGCGGACCGAGGTGCCGGTGACGATTGTCAGCAACGCCTATTTGCGCGTGCCCGACCATCCCCTGATAAGCCGCGTGGTGGTGAGCGACGGCTTCGACGCCGCCGACGACTGGATCGCCGAGCATGCGGCAAAGGATGCCCTGGTCGTCACCGCCGACATCCTGCTCGCGGATCGCTGCATCAAGGCGGGCGCGACCGTGCTCGCGCCCAATGGCAAGGCTTTCACCACCAGCTCGATCGGCGCGCAGGTCGCAACCCGTGCGATCATGGCGGACCTGCGCGCAGGCGGCGACCAGCTCGGTGGCCCCGCCCCTTTCGCCAAGACCGACCGCTCGCGATTCCTGTCCGCGCTCGACGAGGCGATCCAGCGGATCAGGCGTACGGCTTAGCCTCGCTCCTTAATGCATGCAGCGCTTGGGTTGAACGCGCCCGCGTGGTAGGCGCGCGGCCATGCTGAATCTGAACGGTGTGACCGTGCGCCTGGGCGGACGGACGATCCTCGACGCTGCCACGGCGGCTTTGCCCGGCAAGAGCCGTGTCGGCCTGATCGGCCGCAACGGCGCGGGCAAGTCGACCTTGATGAAGGCGATCATCGGCCAGATCGAGCTCGATAACGGTGCGATCGAGATGCCGCGCGCCGCACGCATCGGCTATATCGCGCAGGAAGCGCCAAGCGGCACCACCACCCCGATCGAGACGGTGCTCGCCGCCGACACCGAACGCGCGGCCTTGCTCCACGAGAGCGAGACCTGCCACGATCCCGACCGGCTGGGCGAGGTCCATGACCGCCTGATCGCGATCGATGCCTATGGTGCGCCCGCACGCGCGGCGCGCATCCTGGTCGGCCTCGGCTTCGACGATGAGATGCAGCAGCGCCCGCTCGACAGTTATTCGGGCGGCTGGAAGATGCGCGTCGCGCTCGCCGCTTTGCTCTTCTCCGAGCCCGATCTGCTGCTGCTCGACGAGCCTTCGAACCACCTCGATCTCGAAGCGACGCTCTGGCTGGAGAATTTCCTCAAGGCCTATCCGGCGATGATGATCGTCATCAGCCACGAGCGCGACCTGCTCAACAAGGTGGTCGACAACATCCTCCATCTCGAAGGGGGCAAGGTCACCCTCTATGCGGGTGGCTATGACGCGTTCGAGCGCCAGCGTGCCGAGCGTGCCGCCCAGCTCGCCGCCGCGCGCGCCAATCAGGAAGCGCAGCGCGCCAAGCTGCAGGACTTCATCGCCCGCAACAGCGCGCGCGCCTCGACCGCGAAGCAAGCCCAGTCGCGCGTCAAGGCATTGGCCAAGATGCAGCCGATCGCGGCGATGGCCGAGGATCCGTCACTCAGCTTCGACTTCCCCAATCCGGACGAGCTGCGGCCGCCTTTGATCACGCTGGACATGGCCGCGGTCGGCTATTCGGAAACGCCTATCCTGCAGCGGCTCAACCTGCGGCTCGATCCCGACGACCGGATCGCGCTGCTCGGCCGCAACGGCAACGGCAAGACCACGCTCGCGCGCCTGCTCGCGGCGCAGCTGAAGCCGATGGACGGCGCGATGAACGCCTCCGGCAAGATGCGTGTCGGCTATTTCACCCAATATCAGGTCGAGGAACTCGACCGCGACGATACGCCGCTCGAACATATGACGCGGCTGATGAAGGGCCACACCCCCGCTGCGGTCCGCGCGCAGCTCGGTCGCTTCGGTTTCTCGGGCGACAAGGCGACGACCAAGGTCGGCAAGCTGTCGGGCGGTGAGCGCGCCCGCCTTGCGCTGGCTTTGATCACGCGCGACGCGCCGCACATGCTGATCCTCGATGAGCCGACCAACCATCTCGACGTCGATGCGCGCGAGGCCCTTGTCCAGGCGCTCAACGATTATTCGGGCGCGGTGGTGATGGTGAGCCATGACCGACACATGATCGAGCTGACCGCCGACCGGCTGGTGCTGGTCGACGGCGGCACCGCGCGCGAATTTTCCGGCAGCCTCGAGGATTATACCGACCTCATCCTCGGCAAGAACCAGCCCAAGAGCGAGAGCGCGCCCAAGGGCGCCAAGAAGGACCGCAAAGCCGCCGCGCAGGAGCGTGAGCAGGCGCAAGCGCTCCGCAAGCAGGTGCGCGAGCATGAAAGCGCGATGGAGAAACTGACCGCCGAGCGCAGCGCGATCGACCTCGCCATGTTCGACCCCAGCAAGGCGACGCCCGCGCTCGCCAAGCTGACCATGACCGATCTGATGAAGCGCCGCGCCGAAATCGAGGACAAGCTCGCCGCCGCGGAAGCCCGCTGGATGGAAGCCAGCGAGCAATTGGAACAGGCGGCAGCTTGATAAACCGTCATGCCGGACTTGTTCCGGCATCCACGCCGCAACAAGCGAATGCCAGACGGGTCAGTGGACCCCGGAACAAGTCCGGGATAACCAACAGCTAATGCAATTTCGCGATGCTCAGCCCGTCGGCCTTGGCGCGGTCCTTGACCGATTCCTCGCTGCGGGTGAGCGCCTTGGCGATGGCCTTCAACGCCATGCCCTTCTTTGCCAGCGTGTGCAGCTTCTGCACCTCGTCCGGCCGCCAGGGCTGGCGGTGCCGTTCGAACTTCTCGCCCATGTTCGTCCTTTCGTGTTGCCCCGACCCTAGACTCCAAGCCGCTTTAGGTGAAGCGCAGGCCTTACCCTCTGCCCCAGAAACACCTGTTTCCAAGCAGCTTGCGGCTTCCCATCTAAAGCCGATGTCGCAACTCGAATCCCTGCTGGCGGAGGTGCGCGCCTGCACCGCTTGCGCGGACGCGCTGCCGCTGGGCCCGCGTCCGCTCGTCCAGGCATCCGCCACCGCACGCATCCTGATCGCCAGCCAGGCGCCCGGCACCAAAGCGCATGGATCGGGTATCCCGTTCGACGACGCCTCGGGCGAACGGCTGCGCGACTGGTTGGGCTTGACCAGCCAGGAATTCTACGATGCGCGCCACGTCGCGATCGTGCCGATGGGGCTCTGCTATCCCGGCCGGTTGCGCGGCGGCGGGGATGCGCCGCCGCGTCCCGAATGCGCGCTACTATGGCGGCAGCGGCTGCTCGACCAGATGCCCGCGCTGCGCCTTACCTTGCTGATCGGCGGCCATGCGCAGCGCCACGTGCTGGGGCTCGGCAAGATGACCGATCAGGTCGCGGATTTCCGGCGCCACTTGCCGAGCCTCTTCCCATTACCCCACCCCTCGTGGCGAACCCGCCACTGGGCGACACGTAACCCCTGGTTCGAGGCCGAGTTGCTTCCCGCATTGAAACAGGCGGTGCGCGATGCCTATCGATGATCCGAACCCGAAACCGATTTACACGATCGGCCATTCGACGCGGACCATCCCCGAATTCGTCGATCTGCTGCGCTTGGGTGAAATCGATATGGTGGTCGATATCCGCACCGTGCCGCGGTCCCGCACCAACCCGCAATACAATCTGGATGCCCTGCCGGACGCGCTCGCGGAATGGCAGATCGGGCATATCTATCTCGCCGAACTTGGCGGGCTGCGCGGAAAATCGAAGACTGTGGCGCCCCAAGTCAACGGTTTTTGGATCAACCAGAGCTTCCACAATTATGCCGACTATGCCCTGTCCGAAACCTTTCAGGGCGGTCTGGCAAAGCTATTGGATTTGAACCGGGAGCGGCGCTGCGCGATCATGTGTTCCGAAGCTGTCTGGTGGCGCTGCCATCGCCGGATTGTCGCCGATTATCTCCTCAATGGTGGCACGCCGGTCTTTCACCTGATGGCACCCGCGCGGGTCGAGCCGGCCAGGTTGACCGAAGCGGCAGTCCCGGAAGGCGATCGTCTCGTCTATCCTGCCGCCTGAGCGTTCAGGCCGGATCGAATTTGAGCGAGCGGCCCTCCCGCGCGCTGCGGCGCGCGGCCTCGATGATCTTGAGGCCGGTGACGGCGTCAGCCGGATCGACCGGCGGCGGCGCGCCGTCGAGGATCGCATCAGCGACCTGGCTGTAGAAGGCCGGCCAGTCGCCGCGCTCGGATGTGACCGGCTGGCGACGCCCATCCGCGGCGGTGAACATGCCATGCGCAGCGGCGGCTTCGATCCCATAGCCCTTGTCGCCCGGCCGCTTGCCCGCGCGCATCCAATCCTCCTGCGGATCGATGCCATATTTGACGAAGCTGCCGTCATTGCCGTGCAGCGCGAAGCGCGGGCGCGCTTCGGGGATAAGGGTCGAGGCGGACAGGATCACGCGCCTCGACCCATAATGGAGCGTGAGCTCGAAATAATCGTCGACCAGGGCACCGACACGCTGCGACGCGATATCGCCTGCAACGAGATCGGGCATGCCGAACAGGATCAAGGCCTGGTCGATCAGATGCGGTCCCAGATCGGCGAGCAGGCCGGTCGCCTCGTCCGGCACCTCCTTCCAGCCTTCGCGGATACCCGGGCGGAAGCGGTCCCAGCGCAATTCGGCATGGTTGATCTGTCCCAGCCGTTGCTCGCGCAGCAGCTTTGCGACGGTAAGGAAATCCGCGTCCCAGCGGCGGTTGTGGAACACGGTCAGCATCCGGCCGCGCTCTCGCGCCAACGCGATCAGGTCTGCACCATCGCTGGATTCGGGCGCGAACGGCTTGTCGATCACGACATGCTTGCCCGCGAGCAAGGCGTCGCGCGCGAACGGCGCGTGCGTCTTGTTGGGGGTCGCGATCACCACCAGGTCGATATCGTCGGCGGAAAAGACCGAATCCGCGTCGGTCGAGACGATCGCCTGCGGGAATTCGCGCGCAACCTCCTGCCTGCGCGAAGTGACCACCCGTGCGAGCCGGAAGCGCGGATCATATGCGACTAAAGGCGCATGGAAATTGGCTCCGGCGAGGCCATAGCCGAGCAATGCGACGTTGACCGTCATCTTGTTCTCCTCACGCCCCGCCTCCGGTTGGACGGTGGACATAGTTTGGTACCGCGATAAGGGCGGTTTCGTTCCAGCAGGAGTCACCCATGGCTTTCCCCATGCCTTATGTTCCGGAACCGTTACGATATGACGGCCGAATGAGCTACCGCCGTTGTGGACGGAGCGGGCTCGACCTTCCCGCAATCTCCTTGGGACTCTGGCAGAATTTCGGCGGCACCGACGTGTTCGAGGTCGGCCGCGCGATGCTGCGCCGCGCCTTCGATCGGGGCGTCACCCACTTCGATCTCGCCAATAATTATGGCCCGCCCTACGGATCGGCCGAGGAGAATTTCGGCCGCGTGCTGGCGAGCGATTTCGCCGCACACCGCGACGAACTGATCATCTCGACCAAGGCGGGCTGGGACATGTGGCCCGGGCCCTATGGCGATGTCGGCAGCAGCAAGAAATATCTGATCGCCAGCCTCGACCAGAGCCTGAGGCGGATGGGCGTCGACTATGTCGACATCTTCTATTCGCACCGCGTCGACCCCAAGACGCCGCTTGAGGAGACGATGGGTGCGCTCGCGCAGATCCATGCGCAGGGTAAGGCGCTCTATGTCGGGATTTCGAGCTACGAACCCGGCCTGACCCGCAAGGCGGCCGCGATCCTGGCGGAATATAAGGTGCCCCTGCTCATCCATCAGCCTAGCTATTCCATGCTAAACCGCTGGATCGAGAAGGAATTGCTTGGCACGCTCGAAGAATTGGGCACGGGCTGTATCGCTTTTTCGCCGATCGCGCAGGGCATGCTCAGCGACCGCTATCTGAACGGCATTCCTGCCGATGCGCGTGGCGCCAAGGGCGGATCGCTCAAGCAGGATCTGATCAAGCCGCAGACGATCGAACGGATTCGCGCGCTCAACGAGATCGCGAAGCGGCGCGGGCAGAGCCTCGCCCAGATGGCGATTGCCTGGGTGTTGCGCGATCCCCGCATCACCTCCGCACTGATCGGCGCGCGCACGGTCGAGCAACTCGACAATTCGCTCGACGCGCTGAAGAACCTGTCCTTCTCGACTGAGGAACTGGCCGAGATCGATCGCCATGCCGAGGAATCGGGCATCAACATCTGGGGAGTCTCGTCCGAGATCAAGACGGTGCCCGAGGGCGCGAAGGGGTGAACGAAAGCCCTCTTCCGCAAGCGGGAGAGGGCTAATCTCTCAATCCCGATCGGTCGGCGCGCCCAGCGGGAACATGTGGCGATAGGGCCGCGCCTCGTCGAGCGCGCGGGCATAGCTCGGGCGGGCCAGCAAGCGCGCGCGATAGGCGCGCAATGCTTCGAATTGCTCGGCTATCGGGTAGGTCCAATCGGCGTAGAGCAACGCCGGCGCGGCGGCGCAGTCGGCCAGGCTGAATTCGCCCGCGGCCCAGGTGCGATCCGCCATCCGCCGGTCGAGCAAAGCATAAGCGGTTTCGAGCATCGCCTTCCACCTTGCGCCACCATCCCCGTCGTCGGGTTCTCGCCCGATCGCCTGATAGATGATCCGCTGCTGCGGATAGCTCACATAATTGTCGAAGAAGCGGTCCCACATCCGCACCTCGACCGCAGCCATCCGGTCATCGGGCACCAACCGACGCGTGTCCGGAAAGCGCGCGTCGAGATATTCGATGATGCTGGTCGCCTCGAAGATCAAAGTCCCGTCATCGTCCAGCACCGGGAAACGGTCGATCGGCCAGAGCGCGGCAAATTCGCTCGCAACCGGATCGCTGCCGTCGAGCATCTTCGCCTCGAATGGAACTTCCTTCTCATAGAAGCCGGTCTTCGCCTTCTGCACATAGGAGGAGAGCGGATGGAGATAGAGCGTGCGGACCATCGGCGCCTCCTAGCGGCTGAGCACGATATGCGTAGCCAGGTCGGTCGCCGCGGTTTCGGTCACCCTGAAGCCGAGCGCGGGCAAATCGATGCCGGCGAACATCGCCTCGCCCTTACCCAGCATCACCGGCGAAAAGGCGAAATGCAGCTCGTCGATCAGTCTCGCCTGCAGATATTGCCGCACGGTCGAGACGCCGCCGCCGATCTTGACGTCGCGATCGCCCGCGGCCGCCTTGGCCTGCTCCAGCGCCGCCTCGATCCCGTCGGTCACGAAGTAAAAGGTGGTGCCGCCCTCCATCACGATCGGGTCGCGCGCATAGTGGGTCAGGATGAAGGTCGGCGCATGATAGGGCGGATTATCGCCCCACCAGCCCTTCCAGCTTTCGTCGGGCCATTCGCCGCGCACGGGGCCGAACATGTTGCGGCCGAGAATGAAGGCGCCGAAGCCGTCCATCGAACGGCGCGCATAATCGTCGTCGACGCCTTCCGATCCGCCTTCCTTGCCGAACATCGTCTGGAAGGTCCTGGTCGGGAAGGCCCAACTATGCAGTTCCTTCCCGCGCTTGCCGAGCGGATCCTGGAGGCTTTGTTCGGGCCCCGCGCCAAATCCATCGAGCGAGACCGAAAAGCCCGCGACTCTCACTTTCGGCATGACCGCCTCCTAACCGTATGCATTTTGCAACTGGTTGTGGATTATCCAAACCGATTGTATATTGCAAGCGGTAATGACCGACATACGTTCAGGCTGCCCGATCAATCTTACGCTCGAAGTACTCGGCGATCGCTGGAGCCTGATCCTGATCCGCGACATCATGTTCGGCAATCGCCGCCATTTCCGCGAATTGCTGGCGCATTCAAAGGAAGGGATCGCCTCGAATATTCTTGCCGATCGGCTCAAGCGGCTGGTCGCGCACGGTATCCTCTCGAAAAGCGAAGACCCGACGCACAAGCAGAAGGCGGTCTACAGCCTGACCGAGAAGGGAATCGAGCTGCTGCCGGTGCTGGTCCAGATGGGCGCCTGGGGCCGCCGCCATCTTCCGACCACGCCCGAATTGTCGATCCGGCAGGAATTGATGGAGCAAGGCGGACCGGTCCTGCTCGACGATTTCACGGCCGAGCTGCGCCACCTCCATCTCGGAACGCCATTACCCGAAGGCCATCGCGGCGTGCGCGACCGTCTTCAGGCGGCGTTCGAACGGGTTGCGGCAGAGACGCGCACAAAAGATTAAAACGTCGCACCAGGCTTGTGCCGGGTGGCCTGACCGGATCCCGCTCGGCTCGTGGATGCCGGAACAAGTCCGGCCTGACGACTTAAGCCGGCTGGTGCGCCAGACGGCGATAACGCCAGTTCACGAGATGCGCGGCGGCGATGCAGAGACTGCCGAGCACCGTTACCGGCGTTTCGGAGGGTGTCGCCTCCCAATGCGTCGCACCAAGCGTGAGCAAAATCAGCCCCGTCGTGCCCGCGATCAGCGGGCCGACGACACGATGGCGACGATAACCCGCGAACAGCGCGCCACCGGTCGCGGGAATGGCAAGGCCAAGCGCGATCACATGGAAATGCTCGGGGATCGGCAGCACGGTCGAAATGACCGGGATCAGCGCGAACAAAAGCGGCAGCGCCAGGCAGTGGACCAGACAGGCGATCGTCGCCCCCACCGCGATTCCCTCGATCAGATCGTCCTTGCGCGCCATCGTGCCGCCCACATGGGCGCCTCGGCGCAAAAAAGCAATGATATATTGTATCACATCCGGGACATTGTTGTAACCGTGACGCCGAGCCGTGCGAATGTTACGGTGGAGGTATGGCTATGCGACCATCGGGTAATTGGACTTATCGGCATCGCTGGCCGACTCGGCTGTGGCACTGGCTCAATGCGCTGACGATCTTCATCCTGCTGATGAGCGGGCTGATGATCTTCAACGCGCACCCCCATCTCTATTGGGGCAAATATGGCGCGAACTTCGATCCGAGCTGGCTCGGGATAGGGCCGACCCCGCAGGGCGGCGGCGAGCTGCGCGTCTTCCAGGCGCATGTCCCGACGACCGGCGTGCTCGGCCATTGGAAGGACCAGCATGGTCATATCCAGACGCGCGCTTTCCCTTATTGGGCGACGATTCCCGGCCGTTACAGCCTCGCGGGCGCGCGGCGCTGGCATTTCCTGTTCGCCTGGGTGCTGATCCTGGGTGGCACCGCATTCTTCATCGCCAGCCTGATCAACCGCCATTTCAGCCGCGACCTCAAGCCGACGCGCGCCGAATTGAGCCCAGGTCATTTGTGGCAGGATATCAAGGATCATGCCCGGCTGCGTTTTCCTCAGGGCGAGGCCGCGGCGCGCTACAATCCGTTGCAGAAGCTGGCTTATGTCGGCGTGATCTTCTTCCTGATCCCGATGATGATCGGAACGGGGCTGGCGATGAGCCCGGCCTTCAACGCCACCTTCCCCCAATTGCTGCTCCTGTTCGGCGGGCGACAATCGGCGCGTTCGATCCATTTCCTGTGCGCGATGGGCTTGCTCGCCTTCATCCTGGTCCATCTGATCATGGTCCTGCTCGCCGGACCGATCCGCGAGATACGATCGATGGTCACCGGCTGGTTCCGGATTCGGGAGGCACGGCGATGAGCAACCTCGTTTCGCGCCGCAGCGCGCTTGTCGCGGGCGGCGGCCTGATGCTCGCGGGCTGCGACAGGATCGCGCCGACCAGGCCCGCCCGCAAGGCCTTCCTCGGCGCCGAAAGCCTGACCTATCGCGTCAACCGGCTGATCACCCCGCGCAATGCGCTCGCGCCCGAATTTTCGGGCGGCGACGTCTCGCCCATCTTCCGATCGAACGGCACCGCGCATCCCGGCTCGCCCGATTATGCGCGGCTGCTTGCCGACAATTTCGCAAGTTGGCGGCTGCGCATCGGCGGCCTGGTCGCAAAGCCGCTCGCAATCTCGCTCGACCAGTTGAAGGCATTGCCGCAGCGTACCCAGATCACGCGCCACGACTGCGTCGAAGGCTGGAGCGCGATCGGCCGCTGGACCGGGCCGGTGCTGGGGCCCATCCTGCAGTTTGCCGGCCTGTCGAGCGCGGCGCGTTTCATCGTCTTCCATTGCCATGACGATTTCGGCGGCACGGCTTATTATGAGAGCATCGATCTGGTCGATGCCTTCCACCCGCAGACGATCCTCGCCTGGGCCCTGAACGGCCAGGCCCTCCCCGTGCCCAATGGCGCTCCTTTGCGGCTTCGCGTCGAGCGCCAGCTTGGCTACAAGCAGGCCAAATATCTCCGCGCGATCGAGGCTGTCGCCAGTCTCGACCAGATCGGCGGGGGCAAGGGAGGCTATTGGGAGGATGTCGCGGATTATGCCTGGTATGCGGGGATTTAGCGCCGCCTGTGTGGCGCTGCTCGGAACGACCGCCTGCACGGCGCAGGCTCCAACGCCCCTCCCCGTCCACGTCGAAGGCCGCACCATCACCAATAGCGACGGCAGCCTGAGCTTCGGCTGGCCAGCGGTCTATTTCGAAAGCCGCTTCCAAGGCACCGCGGTTTCGGTCAGCGTGGAGAGCAAGGACGACCGGCTGCAACTCCTGATCGACGGCGCCAGGAAGGCCTTGCTGATCCAGCCCGGATCGAGCAGCCTGACCATTGCGGGCCTTGCCCCGGGCGACCATGTCGTACGGCTGGAGAAGGTGACCGAGAGCCAGACCGGCGGCAGCCGCTTTATCGGCTTCTATCCCGCCGAGGGCAGCACTCCGCTCCCGCCGCCGAGCCATGCGCGCCAGATCGAGTTCATCGGCGACAGCCTCACGGTCGGATACGGCAATACGTCCCACAGCCGGACCTGCACCGATCAGGAGATCCACGACACCACCGACAGCCAGCAAGGGATCGGCCCCACGCTGGCGCGCGCGGTCGGTGCGGACTATCGCGTCCACGCTTATTCAGGCCATGGCATCGTCCGCAATTACAACGGCTCCTCTCCGGGGCAGAGCATGGTCCTGCTTTATCCGCGGCTGAAGCCCGACGATCCGGCGCATCTCGAAACCGATACGGGCGCGTGGAAGCCGCAGATCATTGTGATCAATCTCGGCACCAACGATTTCTCGACCCCGGTCCACGCGGGCGAGGCCTGGAAGGACGGCGATGCCCTGGCGGCCGATTATCGTGCCACCTATGTCGCCTTCGCGAAGAGGCTGATGGCGAGGCAACCGCAGGCGCATCTGATCCTGATGGGATCGGATCAATTCTACGATCAGGTCCAGCAGATCGCGGCCGCGCTCAACCGGGACGCGCGCAATCCGGTGATCACGCTCCATTATGGCGGGCTCGATCTGGATGCCTGCAATTACCATTTCTCGGTCAAGGACGATCGCACGATGGCGGCGGCGCTGCAGGCGCTGATCGACCAGCATCCCGATTATTGGAATGGGATCCGCTGATCTGCGGCACCCCGGAATTCGGCCTCTTGTGCGCCGCAGCAATAGCCGATATAATGGACATCCCTCATCGTATCAGGACCCGAGAAACGAGGCCCTGTCCGGTGAGGACGCAGGTGGAACCTCTTGATAAGATCAAAAGGGGTTTCACGATGAATATCCGCTCGCGGCTTTTTCTTTTCACGCTCGCTTCCATGGCGACCGCGCCCGCATTCGCGGACGACGCGGCACCGGCGCCTGCTCCGGCACCCGCTCCCGAATTCACCGTAACCGGTTCGGTGGATGTCGCATCCCAATATCGGTTCCGCGGTATCTCCCAGTCCGACAACAAGCCGGTGATCCAGGGCAGCTTGACGATCACCCATGCTTCGGGCTTCTACCTTTCGACCTGGGGATCGAGCGCCAGCGCCAATAATGCGGTGAATATCGGCGGGACGGAAATCGACGTCTATGCCGGCTATTCGCACGCCTTCAAGAACGGCGTGACCATCGACGGCGGCCTTTATGGCTATATCTATCCGGGCAGCAGCAAGGCTGTCGGGATCAGCGAAAATTATTACGAAGTATATGGCGACGTTAGCAAGGCCTGGGGCCCCATCACCGCCAAGGCCGGGATCAACTGGGCACCCGATCAGTCCTATTTCAAGGATTGGGGTACGGCGACCCGCTATAGCGTCTACGAATATGGCGAGCTCAGCTATTCGCCCGCCAACACGCCTTGGACGATCCACACCCATCTGGGTCATACCGGTGGCGGCTTCGACTATGTTGGACACCAATATCTCGATTTCGTCGCCGGTGTGAGCTACAAGTGGAAATCGCTCACCTTCGACGTGTCGGGCGTCGGCACCAACGTCAAGAAATCGGACACGGCGCCTTTCGACGCACCGTTGAGCTCGCGTGATTTCTGGAAGTCCGCGCGCACGACGGTGGTCGGCACGATTACCGCCAGCTTCTGACCGACCTTGGGGGGGCGGCTTGGCGCCGCTCCCCCAGCATCGTCGCGTTACCACCCGGCGCAGATATATCCGACGGACGAGACCATTCTCTGCCTCGCGGCGGACCGCCGAGACCGGATCCCATCGCTCCAGGCCTGTGCCTCTGCGCCGGCGGTCTAGCCGATCGGCAGTTCGAACGGCGTTGCCGGCAGGCTCGCGTCGCCAACCGTGCAGATCGGGCTGTCCGCCCAGCAATAGCGCACCCGCGTCGCCGACGCGTCGGCGGGCAAGGCGATCCGGTCGCCCTGGATGTGGCCGGGCACGACATGGCAGCTCTTGTCGCTGTCGCCACACAGCTCGAACGGCACCGCGTCGCCGCCCTGCGCGCGCAATTTGCCGTCGAGGCCGGTGAAGGTCACCAGGATCGCCTTGCCCGCGCGCTTCGCCGCGACCGGCTCCGGCCCCGAGGCGGAGAGCTTCGCGCCATAAGCGATTTGGTCCATCGCCCGCGCCAGCCGCTTGGCCACCGGGCGCTTGTTGCGCGGATGGAGGTTGTCGGGGTCGCCCAGGTCGATCGTCACCACCAAAGCCGCGTGCGGGTCGCCCGCGACCGCGCGCCGCTGCGCCTCGCGCAGCGCGGCCCAATCGCTATCGGCCGGTGGCGTCTTCAGCGGCCCGAAATTGGGGAGCTGGATCACCGCGACGGGCAGGTCCTTGCGGAAATCGCCGCGCCATTGCGCGATCAGCGCACGCAGCCGCGCGGCATAAGCCAGCCGCGTCGGCGCATCGCTTTCGCCCTGATACCAGGCCGCACCCTTGAGCCCATAGGCGCCCATCGGCATGACCATGCCGTTCTGGATCGTGCCGACGCCCGCAATCGCATCCCACGGCGCGCGCGGCGGCAAGTCCTTGAATTCGGTGACCATGCGATAGAGCCACTGGCCGCCGAGCGGGACGCGGCTGCCGTCGGCGAACTCGATCGCGCGCGTGTCGGCCGGGCCCCAGACGCCACCATCGGCCCATGTGTTGAAATCGTTGACCACGATCACATTCTCACCCGCGACCAACGTGCCGGGCTTGAGCGGATAGCGCCGTTGCGGGACGCCCCAACCGGTGCCCACCGGTTGGCCATTGACCCAGGTCTGGTCGAGATCGTCGACCGGGCCCATCAGCAGGGTAGCCCCCTTGGCGGCCTGTTCGGGGGTAAGGGTGACGGTGGTGCGGTACCACATCAGGCCGACCGTGTTTTCGATGCCGGGGATATGCCAGGTCGCCCAATGGTCGAGCGACGGCACCGGCTTCCAGGCGGGACCGGGCCTGAAGCTGGCGGACCAGGGTGTGGCTTCGGCCGGATCCTTTTCGTGATCCTTCCACCAGCCCTCCCAGAGATCGCCCCATTGCCGGTTGGCAGCGGACTCGTCCTTGCCGAACAGGCTGACGATCGACGCAATCCTGGCGTCACCGCCGGTCGCGAGATAGGCCGGCGTCTTGAGCCAGGCGCTGATCGCGGAACCGCCCCAGCTATTGTCGATCAGGCCGATCGGCACATCCTTGCGCTCGGCGCGCAGATCCTGCGCCATGAAGAAGCAGACTGCGGAGAAATCGCCCGTACTGTCGGGACCGGCGACCTTCCACTGCGCGGGCGCGGGCAGGCGCGTGAGCGGGACCGCGCTCGAATATTGCGGGACGGTGAGCAGGCGGATGCCGGGATCGGCGGAGTGCGCGACCGCATCCTTGCCGTCCGCACTCGCGATCACCGGCAACTCCATGTTCGACTGGCCCGAACACATGAAGACGTCGCCGACAAGCACGTCGCTGGCGGTGACCGCGTCGCTGCCCGAATGCGCCGACAACATATAGGGGCCGCCCGCCTTGAGCGGCGCCAGCGCGGTGCGCCAGGTGCCGCTGGCGCCCGCCGTGGCAACCGCATGATCGGGCCCGAGCGTGACGTCGACCCTGGCGCCGGGCGCAGCCTCGCCCCAGACGGGAATCGGCCGGTCGCGCTGGAGTATGGCATGATCCGCGAACATCGGGTCGAGCAGGCGCGGCGCACCTTGCGCCACGGCCGGCAGCAGCGCGCCCAGCGCCACCGCCGCCATCAAACGTCCAGCCATTCGGGCATCCCTTTCCTGCTCGCGCGCCGGTTACGCGTCGGCCCCACTATAGCCGGTCGGGAGCACAGGGGAACGCTACCATTTTGTCGAAATTGCATTGCCTTGCGCGTGCCGATAGGGCCTCACACAGAGGCGGCCGCACGATGCCGTCCGGATCAGGAGAGGATGATGCGCAAGGCTTTCACCCGGCTTGCGGCCATGATGATCACGCTCGGCAGTGCTAGCGTGAGCCATGCCGCGATCCTCGCGGCGGCGGATATGCGCCCCGCGACCAGCCTGGACGGCCCCTGGCATTATTCGGTCGATCCCTATCGCGATGGCGAGGCAGGGTTCCATGGCGAGCCGCCGAACAAGTCCAGCCGCCGCTATGCCGACGTCGACGTCGAGGCAGCGATGAAGGCCGATCCGACCGCACTCTACGAATATGACATGGACCAGTCGCCTATCGCGACGCTCCCGCAATCCTGGCTGATCCATGCGCCGGAGATGCGTTATTATCAGGGTCTGGTCTGGTACGAGCGGAAATTCGACGCGCACCCCAAGCCCGGGATGCGCCAGTTCCTGCGCTTCGGCGCGGTCAATTACAAAGCGACCGTCTGGCTTAACGGCAAGAAGGTCGGCGCGCATGAGGGTGGCTTCACCCCCTTCGCGATCGAGGTGACGGGTGCGCTCTATCCGGGCGAGAACCGCATCGTCGTCGCCGCGGATTCGCAGGCGAGCGCGACCACCATTCCTCCCTCGGTCACCGACTGGGAGAATTATGGCGGCATCACGCGCAGCGTGCGACTGATCGAAGTGCCGCAGACCTATGTCGACGATGCCTGGGTGCGGTTGACCAGGGACGGCCGGATCGCGGTCGATGCGAAGCTGGACGGTGCCAACGCCGCCAATCAGCCGGTCACCCTCAATATTCCCGAACTGCACCTCAAGCTCAGCGGCAAGACGGGCGCGGACGGAAGCTGGTCGGGATCGATCGCGGCGCCCCGCGCGATGCAGCGCTGGTCGCCCGACACGCCGAAGCTTTACGACGTGAACGTCGCGAGCGGGGGCGACACGCTTGCCGACAAGATCGGCTTCCGCACGATTGAGACGCGCGGCAAGCAGATCCTGCTCAACGGCAAGCCGATCTACCTGCGTGGCATCTCGGTGCATGAGGAAGAGATCGGAGCCAACCCCGGACGCATGATCACGCCCGAGGCCGCGCACCAGTTGCTGAGCCTGGTCAAGGACGGGCTGCACGGCAATTATGTGCGTCTGGCCCACTATCCCCATTCGGAAGTGATGACGCGCGAAGCCGACCGGATCGGCCTGCTCGTGTGGAGCGAGATCCCGATCTACTGGCGCGTCGCCTTCGACAATCCGCAGGTGCTGGAGAAAGCCCGCCACATGCTGGCGGAAGAGATTGATCGCGACCGCAACCGTGCCTCGATCATCATCTGGTCGATCGCCAACGAGACGCCAGTCAGCGAGGCCCGCAACCATTTTCTGTTCACGCTGGCGGACGACGTCCATCGGCTCGACCCGACGCGGCTGCTGTCGGCGGCGCTGCTCAATGAGCGCGGCACGGTCGACGGCCATGCCGAGATGATCCTCAACGATCCGCTGGCGGCCAAGGTCGATGTGGTCGCGATCAACACCTATAATGGCTGGTACACCGACGATAAGCTTGCGGATGTGCCGAAGATCACGTGGCGCGTGCCCGCGGACAAGCCGCTTCTCTTCTCGGAACTGGGCGCGGACGCCAAGGCCGGCTTCCACGATCCGCAGACGATGCGGAAGGAATCCGAGGAATATCAGGCGGCCTATTTCCGGGCGACGCTGGCGATGGCGGACAAGATCCCGACGCTGACCGGCATGAGCCCCTGGGTCCTCAAGGACTTCCGCTCGCCGCGCCGCCAGCATCCGGTCTTCGAGCAGGGCTGGAACCGCAAGGGACTGATCTCCGAGACCGGCACGCGCAAGCAGGCGTTCGCGGTGCTGGCGGATTATTATGCGAAGAAGGCGGCGGAGACCGTCCACTGACGGGATCCCGGGGAAAGGGAACAACCGACGCGCTCGCCCGGCTTTGCCCGTACGCAAAGTTTGGCCTTACTTCTGGCGGCAGACCGAATATGTGCGCCGCGGCGGCGAGACCGAGTATCTGTTCCTGGTGCCCGCGCTAAAACAATCCATGTGGAGGGTGAGGCTCAGTGAAACTTGTTACAATTGCCGCCGCGGCGGCCTGCATATCGGTTCCCGCTGCCGCCGCACCGCGCGGTATTGTCGGCCATGTCCTCGGCGGCGCGGTCAGTTTCGGGAAGACCTCCGACGGACGTACCGCGCACCTCTACACGCTCACCAACAAGAACGGGATGCGCGTGCGCTTCACCGATTATGGCGGGCTGATCACCGAGATCGACACGCCCGACCGCGCGGGCAAGAAAGCCGACATCGTGCTCGGCTTCAAAAGCGCGACCGAATATGAGGCGCGCAACTCCTACGGCTTCGGCTCCCCCATCGGCCGCTACGCCAACCGCATCGGCAATGCCCGCTTCACGCTCGACGGCCACACTTATACGTTCAAGCCGAACAACGGCCCGCACCTGCTGCACGGGGGCACGCCCGGCTACAATACGCGCTATTGGAGCGTGTCGATGCGTCCGCTCGGCATCAATCATAGCGCGGTGCTAACCCTGGTCAGCCCGGACGGCGACCAGGGCTTTCCCGGCAAGCTCGTCGTCAAGATGCGCTACACGCTGACCGAGAATAACGAGTTGCGGATCGACTATCGCGCGACCACCACCAAGCCGACCGTGCTCAACCTGACCAACCACAGCTATTTCAACCTCGCGGGCGAGGGGAATGGCGATGTCGGCGGACATCTGATCCAGATCCGCGCCAACAGCATCGCCGAAACCGACCGGATGGCATTGCCGACCGGCAATATCCTGGCGGTCACGGGGCCGTATGACCTGCGCGATCCGCACATGATGCGCGACGGGATCGAGGCACTGAAGGCGATGGGCCGGGGCGGCTACGATACGCCCTATGTGCTGGCCAACGCGCCCCGCAAGACGCCGGTGCTGGCGGTGCGCGTGACCGAGCCCGCCTCGGGCCGCGAGATGGAAGTCTATACCACCGAACCCTCGGTCCAGTTCTTCTCCGGCAATCAGCTGCAGGGCATCGACAAGGGCCCGAGCGGACGACCCTATATTCTGTACGGGGGCTTTGCGCTGGAAACGCAGCATCTTCCCGACAGCCCCAATCATCCCGAATGGCCGACCACGGTGCTGCGCCCCGGCCAGGTCTTCAAGTCTACCACGATCTATAAGTTTCCGACCCCGGTCGATCGCATCCACAGCTGAGACGGGACACGAAGCGGGATACGGGGCGTTGGTCGGCTGGAGGAGAAATCCGATGGCCAGCCAACCCCCAAGTCCCGAAATACCGACCGACCTGCCGATCGACGAACCGATCCCCGAACCGGCCGACCCGATCCCGCCCGCCCCGTCCGACCCGGTAACGACGGGCGCGCCGGCGCCGGCGGGCGATCCGTTGATCGAAGGGCCCTGATTTACCGCTTCTCAACCGAAACGGGCTTATGCGCGGCGCATGATCCCGATGCGCTACATCTTCCGCAGCCGGTGGGCCGCCCTGATCTGGGCCGCGGGCATCTGTTTCAGCGCAGCGCATTTCGCCAAGAGCGACGAGGCCAAGATGGCGGTCGATGCCGCCAACAGCGCCGACAGCAATAGCGCGCAGGCGAGCGCGCTGGTGGCCGAACTCAACTAAGCCCAGCCCGGGGCCCCTGCCCCTAAAGTTTCGCCATCAATTCGCTGAGCAGGGGACGCAGACGGCGCAGCTCGGCGCGATGGGTCTCGGACAAACCGTTCAGCAATTGCTCCCCCTTGGGAGAAAGGCGGACCGTCACCTGACGGCGATCCGTCACTCCGGCCGCGCGCCGGACGAGATCGAGCTTCTCCATCCGGTTGACCAGCTCGGTCACGCTGTGGGGACGCAATGCCAGCCATTCGGCGAGCGCACCGACCAGCATTTCGCGTCCATCGCTCGCCCGGATCGCGAGCAGCGCCTGATGCTGCTGCGGGGTCAAGCCCGCCGCAACCGCGGCATCGCCGCTGAATTGAAGGAAGCGCCGCAGCGCATGGCGGAAACCCGACAAGGCAAGGAAGTCGGCATCGGTGAGCGGTTCGGACATCGCATGGTTTGTGACACGTCCGTGGCGCAATTGCATCCTGACCATCCGATCTGGTTTTGCTTCTGCGACGAAACGACTACATTTGTAATTGAACGTTCAGGTTGGGGCTGCCAGAAAGGATTCGACACCGCCTCGAAGGGTGATGCCGATGCTCCAGACCAGCCGCTCCCTGTTGCAGCGTACCGCGTCCGCCATTGGTTGGTGGACATCGCCCGATCGCTCCGCGGGCGAGGCAGCGCCCCTGCCCCACACGCTGGAAACACTTGCCGAATCCGCGGTCGCGGGCGGCTATGCCGCCGGCATCGGGCTGGGCTTCTGGCTCCCCATCAAGAGCCCGGCGACGGCAATGTTCGGCCACGCCAATCTCGAAACCGAGACGCCGGTCGGTGACGCGACGCTGTTCCGCGCGGGCGCCTGCACGCGGCAGATCACCGCGGCCGCAATCCTGCTCCTTGTCGAGCGAAGCGAACTTCGCCTCGACGACACGATCGATGTCTTTCTGCCGGGCGAGCCGGGCGCCGATGAGCTCAGCCTGCGCGAGGTGCTGCTTGCGGACAAGGCGGCTTATGCCCTGCTTGGCAGGATCGTCGAACAGGTGACGGGCGAAAGCTTCGCCGATTTCGCGACCGAAAACCTGTTGGTCCCGGCAGGGATGTATGACAGCCGATTCGCCGATCCGACCCAGATCATCCCGCACCGCGCCTCGGGCTATCGGCTCGCATCCGAACGCGCGCACGATTTCCATAATGCGGGCGTAGGCCATGGCGCGACCTCGGCCGATGGCCTCTACACGACCGCAGGCGATCTGCTCTTGTGGAACCGCGCGCTTTATAGCGGCCGGCTGCTGTCGCGCGGCACGATCGACCTGATGACCACCGCCGGGGCGGAAAGCAGCCTCTGCCCGATCCTGGAGCCTTTCCTGGGCCGCCGTGGCCGTGGTTTCGGGCTGGAGGTGGGACGTCTGTTCGGCCGGCGCGCTTTCTGGCAGCGCGGCCAGGCGCCGGGTTTCGACGCGTGGCTATTCCACTTCCCCGACGATCGCGCCGACCTCGCTTTGCTCGCCAACACCGAACGGGGTGCCGCGACTATCCTGGAACCGATGCTGCGCGCGATATTGCGCGTTTGACGATCAGACCAGGCGGCTCTGCTTGAGCGCGGCTTCGATGAAGCTCGCGAACAAGGGATGCGGATCGAACGGCTTCGACTTCAGTTCCGGGTGGAACTGGACGCCGATGAACCAGGGGTGATCCGGACGCTCGACGATCTCGGGCAGCTCGCCGTCGGGCGACATGCCCGAGAAGACCAGGCCGCCCTTTTCGAGCGCGGGCCGGTAGTGGACGTTGACCTCGTAGCGGTGACGATGCCGCTCCGAAATCTCGTTCGATCCATAGACCGCCGCGACATGGCTGTTGCCGGTGAGCTTGGCGTCATAAGCGCCGAGCCGCATCGTGCCGCCCAAATCGCCGCCTTCGGCGCGCTTCTGCAGGCCGTCCGCGCTCATCCATTCGGTGATCATGCCGACCACGGGTTCGTCGGTCGGGCCGAATTCGGTGGTCGAGGCCTTCTCGATCCCCGCCGTGTTCCTGGCACCCTCGATGCAGGCCATCTGCATGCCGAGGCAGATGCCGAAATAGGGCACCTTGCGTTCGCGCGCGAAGGTGACGCTCGCGATCTTGCCCTCGCTGCCGCGCTCGCCGAACCCGCCGGGGACGAGGATCGCATTCATCGGCTCGAGCTTGGCGGCGATCTCGTCCGCATCCTGCTCGAACAATTCGGCGTCGAGCCAGCGGATATTGACCTTCACCCGGTTGGCGATGCCGCCATGGACCAAAGCTTCGTGCAACGATTTATAGGCATCGGGCAGGCCGACATATTTGCCGACCACGCCGACCGTGACCTCGCCTTCGGGGTTTTCGAGCGCGTCGACGATGTCGTGCCAGCGGCGCAGGTCGGGCGCAGGACCCGGCTCGATATGGAAGGCGCGCAGCACCGCCTCGTCGAGGCCCGCAGCGCTATACTGGATCGGCACCGCATAGATGCTGGTCGCGTCGAGCGCCGGGATGACCGCGCTCTTGGGCACATTGCAAAACAGCGCGATCTTGGCGCGCTCGGTCTCGGGCAGCTCGCGCTCGCAGCGGCAGACCAGCACGTCGGGCTGGATGCCCAGGCTGGTGAGATCGCGCACGCTATGCTGGGTCGGCTTGGTCTTCAGCTCGCCCGCCGCCGCAATATAAGGCACGAGCGTCAGGTGGACGAAGCAGGTCTGGTCGCGGCCCAGATCGTTCCGCAACTGGCGGATCGCCTCCATGAAGGGCAGGCTCTCGATATCGCCGACGGTGCCGCCGATTTCGCACAGCACGAAATCGAGATCGTCGATCTCGGCGCGTGCGAATTCCTTGATGGCGTCGGTCACATGCGGGATCACCTGCACGGTCGCGCCGAGATAGTCGCCGCGCCGCTCGCGCTGGATGATCGACTGGTAGATCCTGCCGGAGGTGACATTGTCGCTCTGGCGCGATGCGACGCCGGTGAAGCGTTCGTAATGCCCAAGATCGAGATCGGTCTCGGCCCCGTCGTCCGTGACGTAGACCTCGCCGTGCTGATACGGGCTCATCGTGCCCGGATCGACGTTGAGATAAGGATCGAATTTCCGAATGCGCACACGGTATCCGCGCGCCTGCAAGAGCGCCGCGAGCGACGCCGCCATAAGGCCCTTGCCAAGCGAGGAGACCACGCCGCCGGTTATGAATATGAACCGCGCCATGGGAGGATGGGCTTAGCGGCCCGAATCCGGATCATGCAAGGGGCCTGAACAACCCCTCCACAATTTTATTTCAGTGCGCGCTTAATGCGCGAGCGGAACGCTGCTGTTGTTGGCGGGCGCTGCCGGAGCCGGCGCGGCCGGAGCCGTCGGTGCGGGCGTCGAAACCGGCGTGGATTGCTGCGAGAGGCTGGTGTCGATCTTGCCGCCCCGGTTGTGCATCGTCGCCAGCGCGGCGAGCGCGATCGACAGGCAGACGAAGATCGTCGCGAGGATCGCGGTGGTGCGCGTCAGGAAATCGGCCGCGCCGCGCGCGCTCATCAGCCCGCTCGGATTGCCGCCCGAGGTGAGGCCGCCGCCTTCCGAGCGCTGCATCAGAATGAAGGCAACCAGCGCGATCGTGACGAGCAGGTGAACGACGAGAAGAAAGGTAAGCATGGGGTCGGGCCGTTAGCGGAAAGCGGGGCGAGGAGCAACCGGCGTGGGTTTTACTTCCCCTCTTCCTCGGGCCTGACGGCGGGCAGGATATAGTCGGGCGTATATTTCTCCTGCGACACATACATGACCTTATCGCCATAATTGCCGCCGAAGATCGCCACGACGAGGTCCAGCGCGGGAACCACCATCACCACCTGGCCGCCATTGCCGGCCGCGTAGAAAGCGGGAAGCGTGCGCCCGCGCCAGGGCAGATCGATCCCCCACCACAGATAGCCATAATGGAGTCCGCGCAATTGATGCGCGGGCGCGGTCGAACGCCGTACCCAATCGGCGCCGAGGATACGGTGCCCCTGCCAGACGCCCCCGTCGAGCATCAACTGGCCGAGCTTCATGAAATCACGCGGCAGGAACTGCGCGCCGCCACCCATATAGGGCTCGCCGGTCGGCTGGAGATCGAGCGCATAACGCCCGAACTGCATCGGCCGTGCCACCAGCCGGTCGAACGCATCCTCCAGCGGTTCGCGCATCACGCGCGAAAGCAGGCCGCCCGCAAGGTTGGGGTTGGTGCTGCAATAGACCGCCATGTCCCCCGGCGCGGCGGCCATCGGCAGGTCGAGCGCATAGCGATACCAGTCCGGCTGCGCCTCCTGGTTCTGCATCACGTCCTCGTTCCCGGGCGCCTTGGGATCGCGGTCATCGCAATGGAAGCCGGACGACATGGTGAGCAGATGTTCCAGCGTCATCGCGCGCTTCCGCGGATCGAGGTCCGGGCCCGGCTTTCCTTCCATCGTCGCGTAGACCGGAGTCGAAGGATCGATCGGCACGCCGGCTTGCATTGCGGCGCCGATCAGCACCGAGGTCAGGCTTTTGGCCGCCGAGCGCGTGTCGTGAAGCGCGTTGCCGTCGACGCCGTGAAAATATTCCTCCAGTACCAATTTGCCGTGACGCGCGATCAGCACGCCATGGATTTCCGGCGAGTGGACGTCCTCGATCGGCTGATCGATCAGCATCTGCACGAAATGCTGGATCTGCGCCTGGTCGATATGCTCGGCTTCCAGGGTTGAGACCGCCCAGCCATCGTCCCGCGGCAGTGGCGGGCGGTATAGATAGGGCCCGGACTGGCCCGGCCGGGGATAGAAATCGCTCAGGCCACCCGCAGGCTCGAAATCATAGGTGCCGCCGCGCCCTCCGATATAGATCGACAGGATGCGATCTTCGGCATTGTAGGTGCCGCCCGCGACCGGGACCTCATGGTCCATGCCGCCCGGCCGACCGAGAAGAGTCAGCTTATTCCCCTCGATCTCGATATGACGCAAATCCACGTTACGGCCGATATTGCGGTCGGGATTGCGCAGAAAGGCGCCGAGCCTGCCATCCGGCTCCCGGCTGATCTTCAGATAGAGCGTGAACCGGTCGTCCAGCGGTTCCACCGCGCCGCGCCAGAGGCCCAGCCCCTGCGCGGTCAAGGTCACCGGCGTTGCGTAGCGCATGCCGCTGGTAACCGACCCCGGCTGTATCCAATGGCCGCGGATGCGCCGCCCCCCGGCCTCCAGCCGTCCGCGGAACGACCCCGCATCCCCCGGCAGGGTGAAGGTCACCATGTCGCCGTCGGCTTTGGCGAGCCCCTCGCGCCCCGCTATCCCGCCCCGCCAATCCGGGCCGCGGTGAACGAGCGTCAGCATGCCCCTTATGTCGGGCCCGAAGCGTTTCTTCGCCTCCCACAAACCAACCAACGGACTGGCGGGTGCATCGGCGGTGGCAGGAACTGCGCCGATCATCATCGAAAGACCTGGGACCAGGGTCCGCAAAAGCCGCACAAACAGACGCATCGAGCCCCTCTCATTTCCGTTGGTCAGCCGCCTTGCCCCGGACCGGGCGTCCGGTCTTGTATCTGCGCAACATCGCGGCGCCACGCAGCCGGCGTCGTCTGGAAAGCGCGCCGGAAGGCGGTATTGAGATGCGCCTGATCGGCGAACCCCGCAGCGTAGGCGATGTCCGACAAGGACGCGGTCGAACCGCCGATCAGTGCCGCGGCGCGTTCGAGCCGAAGCCCGCGCAGATGCTCACCCGGCGAGCAGTGCAGGTAGCGTTTGAAGACGCGCGCAAGGTGGACGGGATGCACGCCCACCTCGGCCGCCAGATCCGCAACCTTGAGATCGGGATCGTCAGCGGTGAAGCTCATCTCGAAGGCGCGCTTCAGCCAGGCGGGAGGCTGCACGGCATCGCGGGACTCGTCCGATGTGAACGGCACCACGCTCGCCAGAAGCTGGTGCGCGCGTCCGTCGAAGTCGAGCGCCACGGCGCCGCTGCGATCGAATTGCGCGGCGATGCCGTGCGCGGCCCAGATCGCATAAGGATCAAATAATCGCGTGGCCGGACCGAGGCCTTCGTCCCGACCGCCCGACACGGCAAGAAAGCTGCCCTCCCCGCCAAGGAAACGGTCTTCGTGCGTGGTCCCGGCGGGATTGAACAACAATAAGGGCGTGCGCGAAACCGGCGGCGCGCCCACCGCGGAGGATTTGTAGCTGCCCGACAGCACCAGGACAAAATGCGCCTCGTCGTGCGTGTGGCGCTCAACCTCATGCTCGGGCGCATTGGCGGCCAGGCGGTGAAAAGTGAATTCGCCGATCGCGCGATAAGCGGGACCGCTGCCCCAGAATTCATGCCGTGCGCGCCGTACGGCCATGCGGCCAGCCCCCTTTAAAAAGGGGAGTATTATATAGATAATACAGCCAGCTCAATAAGGTGGCGCGGGAATCTCCTCACGGGCGTGCGCCAGCGCGTCCGACCAGCGTTGCGACAGATCGTGGAAATAGGGATCGCTGTCGTCGATCCGGATCAGGGTCTCGGTTCGGCCCTCGCCCATGCGCGCGATCATGAGGTCGAGCGGCAGACCGACCGCGAGGTTGGAGCGCATGGTCGAATCGAACGAGATCAGCGCGATCTTCACCGCTTCCTTGAGATCGGTGTCCCAGCGCAGCGCGCGATCGATGATCGGTTTGCCATATTTGTTCTCACCGATCTGCAGATAGGGCGTGTCCGATCCGCATTCGATCGCATTGCCCGCCGAATAGACCAGGAAGAGCCGCGTCTTCTCGCCGCCGATCGACCCGCCGACGAGGAAGGTCGCGTCGAAATTGACGTCTTCCGCCTGCAGCCCCGCCATCGCGTCGCGCGAGGCGCGCAGCGCCCGGCCCGCGGCGAGCGCGGCGGAGAAGATGTCGGGCACGGTGTCGAGCGTCTCGGTCTCGCCCGTTTCCGGATTGAGGATGCCTTGCGACAGGCGCTGGATCGCGGCCTGGGTGGTGGAAAGGCTGCCGGCGGAGGCGAGCGCGATCAGCCTTTTGCCGTCATTCCCGTAGACGCGCAGCTTGCGGTACATCGAGACATTGTCGACCCCCGCATTGGTGCGCGTATCGGCCAGCATCGCCAGCCCTTCCCGCACCAAGATCCCCACGCAATAGGTCACGCGCCTTCACCCCTAAGCCTGCGACTGGCGCATCGCCGCCGCCGCATCGACGCTGACCTCGAGACTCTCCGCCCCGCCCCCGCGCCGCGCCCCTCGTATCGGCGCGGCGTCGAGATAGTCCAGTCCGATCGCGACGCGCAGATAATGATCGGTGGGCGAAATACCGTTGGCGGGATCGAAGCCGACCCAGCCGAGATCGGGCACACAGGCTTCGGCCCAGGCATGCGCCGCCTCCTGCGCCTCGTCGCGCACCAGATGCCCCGAGACATAGCGCGCCGGAATCCCGAGCTGGCGTGCGGCGGCGATGAAGACGTGCGCGAAATCCTGGCACACTCCGTGCCCTTCGGCCAAGGCGGCCGCCGCGCTGGTGCCGGTATTGGTCAGTCCGATCTCGAACCGCATCTCGCGATAGATGGCACTGCACAGATCGTGCAGCGCGGTGAGCGGATTCGCGCCCGCGAAGCGCTCCGCCAGCGCCACGATCGCCGCGTCGGGGCGGGTAAGGTCGGTCGGGCGAAGATAGGCGGCCGCCGGCAAGGTCTCCTCGGCCTGGATCAGGCCGGCCATGTCGCTGACATCGACTATGCCGGTCACGCAGAGCGTCACCGCGTTCACCGGCCCGTCCGCATAGAACATGGTCACGCGGTTGCCGAACGCGTCGCGGCTTTCGCGGAAGCTGCCGTCGATGTCGGTATCGACACGCCAGTCGATGACATGCTGACCGGCATGGTCGGCCGGGGTCACGCGCAAGGCCTGCACCAGGCTCGAAGCCGGCGCGTCATAACGATAGGTCGTGCGGTGATCGATCCGGATTCGCATGATCAGAAGAGATATTGTTCGCCGATCAGCATCCCTAGGCGGTTATTCTCGACCATGAAATCCTGGACCGCTTCGTGCAGCCCTTTGGCGAAGATCGCCTCGATCCGGGCATTGGCGAAACGGCCGGCGATCGCCACCGCCTGGCGATGCGCGGGGCCGCGCCGGCCGGTCAGGCTGGCTAGCTGATCGAGAAAGGAGACCATGTCCTGCGCGCAGGCGGCCAGCGAACGCGGCATGCGCCGGTTGAGGATCAGCAGGTCCGCGACCAGCCATGGCTTCACGCTGTCACGATAGACATGGCGGTAGGCCGTCAGCGCGGAGACGGTGCGCAGGATCGTGGTCCACTGGAAATAATCGAGGCTGCCGCCGACCGGCTCGTCGCGCGGCAGGAGGAGGTGATATTTGACGTCGAGCAGACGCGCGGTGTTGTCGGCGCGTTCGATCGCCGCACCGAGGCGGATGAACCAGTAAGCGTCGTCGCGCAGCATCGTGCGGTGGGTCGCACCGTCGAACGCGAGCGCGGTCGACTTCACCGCATCGAGCAGGCGGTTGAGCGTCTGCCGGTTGTCGAAGCGGGTGCCGAAGCGCTGCATTTCCAGCCAGGCCGCATTGATCGCCTCCCACACCTCGACCGTGAGCGCGGTGCGGACCGCGCGGGCGTTGTTGCGCGCCCGCTCGACGCAGGTGCGCATCGACGAGGGATTGGCGGGGTCGAGCGACATGAATTGCAAGGCTGGCTGCTCGGCCACTTCGGCATGCTGCTCGGCGAACAGATGCGCCACGCCCGCCGCCGCGAGCGCGCCGCTCCAGGCGGCGACATCGCCGCCATAAGAGGAAGGCAGCGCGGCAAGGCGCACCGTGGCATCGATCAGGCGTGAGACGAAGTCCGCCCGCTCGACGTATCGCCCCGTCCAGAACAGGGCGCCGGCTGTCCGGGACAGCATTAGAGGCTTCCTCGTTGGTGCGCTCCGGCATCCGCCGAAGCTTGCCGCAGCGGCCCGCACCCCCACCCGGCCTCCCATAAAATAGCCTGGCTGGGAGGCCCGATGGGGGTGCGGGCCGCTGCGGCCTCGACAAAGGTGCCTGCGCCTCTAATCATCGAGCACCCACGTATCCTTGGTGCCGCCGCCCTGGCTGGAATTGACCACCAGCGAGCCCGGCTTGAGCGCGACGCGGGTGAGCCCACCGGGTACGATCTTGGTGCCATCCGCACCGGTCAGCACGAACGGGCGAAGATCGACGTGGCGCGGGGCGACGCCGCTGGCGCACAGGGTCGGGCAGGTCGACAGCGCGAGCGTGGGCTGCGCGATGAACTTGGCCGGGTCGGCCTTGAGCTTGGCGCGGAATTCATCGCGCTCGGCGGTGCTGGCGTGCGGGCCGACCAGCATGCCGTAGCCGCCCGACCCGTCGACTTCCTTCACCACCAATTCAGCCAAGTGATCGAGGACATAGGAAAGCGCTTCGGGCTCGCGGCAGCGCCAGGTCGGCACATTTTCGATCAGCGGCTCCTCGCCCGAATAGAAACGGACGATTTCCGGCATGTAGGAATAGATCGCCTTGTCGTCGGCGATACCCGTGCCGACCGCGTTGGCGATGGTGAGATTGCCGGCCGCCTGCGCTGCCAGGATGCCGGGCACGCCCAGCATCGAATCCGGGCGGAAGACGAGCGGATCGAGGAAGGCGTCGTCGACGCGACGATAGAGGACGTCGACCCGGCGCGGCCCTTCGGTGGTGCGCATGTAGAGTATGTCGTCCGACACGGCGAGGTCGGTGCCCTCGACCAGCTCGACGCCCAATTTATCCGCCAGGAAGCTGTGCTCGTAATAAGCCGAATTATGGAAACCGGGGGTCAGCACCGCCACGGTCGGCGCCCCCTTGCAGTGCGGCGGCGCCACCGAGCGCAACGTCGCGAGCAGCATCTCGGGATAGTCGTCGATGGGGGCGACGCGATGCTTGTCGAACAGCTCGGGCAGCAGCCGCAGCATCACCTCGCGATTTTCCAGCATATAGGAGACGCCGGAGGGCGTGCGGGCATTATCCTCCAGCACATAGAATTGGTCCGGCCCGGTGCGGACGATGTCGATACCGGCAATGTGGGTATAGACGCCGTGGGCCGGCTCGATCCCGATCGCGGGCAGGCAGAATTGCGGATTCTGGAGGATCAGTTCCTCGGGAACGATCCCGGCGCGCAATATCTCGCGCGGGCCGTAGACGTCGCGCAGGAAAGCGTTGAGCGCTTGCACGCGCTGGATCAGGCCCGCCTCCAGCCGCCGCCACTCACTGCGTGCCAGGATGCGCGGGACGATGTCGAACGGGATCAGCCGCTCGTCAGCCTCGGCATCGCCATAGACGGCGAAGGTGATGCCGATCCGGCGGAAGAAGAGCTCCGCCTGCGCGCAGCGGGTCTGGAGATAGTCGTCGGAGGTTTCGGAGAGCCATTGTGCAACGCGCTGATAGGGATCGCGCACCGCGCTCCCGTCCCCATGCATTTCGTCGAACGCGAAAGGCTCCAATAGCCGTCCCCACCTGATTCGCGAGGAAGTTTGTGCGATGCAGCAAAGAAGCGCAAGCGCTGGTTGCGCTGGGCGAAATCGCGTTCGGCCGGTCGGGTTATCATTATCGCATCGTCATGCGGGACTTGTTCCGGCATCCACCGGGAGGTTACGGCCAGGCCGCTGGGTGGATCCCGGAACAAGTCCGGGATGACGGTTTGGGATGTGGGGTGGTCCTGCCTCTCCTGAGATCCCAGCTTTCGCTGGGATGACGTGGGGGGTGAAGGCGCGCGGACGCACCTCTCCCCTGGCTTGGTGGCAAGCGTGAGTGACCGGCGCGGTTCCGCCCCCTCGTCGGCTGCGGGGAGGCTGCAAGCATGACCTGGACAGCGAAGTCCTCGGAAAATAGCGCCTGCAGGCCTGCCAATGCGCGCTATCCGGTCAAAGGGTGGCCGCGGGATTTGGTCCGGGTGGCAATCAAGCCCCTGGAAGGGTGATCCCCCTCCAGCATCGCCCGGGGCCACCCCACACGATGCCGTCCGGAAGCTGCGGTCTTGGCCGGAGGTTACCCCCAAGGACCTGGGCAAAACCCCAAGCCCTCCCACTCGTCCGCGTAGCTCCCCTCCACGACGGCGGCATCGCCATGAGAGCCTTAAAGCCTCATGCCGAGATCTGTACTCTGTGGGCGAAGTTACCGTCTCATGCATGCTGACGAGCTTCGCGCCGGTCTTGTCCTTTGGTCTGAGCCAATGAACGTACCGTGCGTACATGATCTGGGCCGGTTTGTCAAGCCCCACCTGATCCTCCCGCCAGGGGGAGGTGGCAGGCGCAGCCTGACGGAGGGGGAGGACGCACAGGATCTGACGAAAGTGGACCGTGCTTTTGGAGGGCATCGCTTTCCGCCCCCTCCGTCGCCTTCGGCGCCACCTTCCCCTGGCGGGGGAGGATTGGTGGCGGTCGCCTTTTCGATGGGGAAGAAGGGCGGCGCTTCGACAGGCTCAGCACGAACGGAGATAGGTCTTGGCTGCGTGATCCTTCCCGCCGGGGAGGATTTTCAGACGGCGGTCTTTTCCAGCAGATCGTGCCGCCGGAGTGCGTGGCGGAGCTGGTCGTAGGTCAGCTTGAGCGCGACCGCGGTGGCGCGCTGGTTGAAGCGGCAGCGCGCGAGCGCGGCTTCCAGCAACTGCCGCTCATAAGCATGGCAGGCGGCGCGCAGGTCGTCGCAATCGGGCGCGGGCTGGGCAGTCGCCGCGGCGGGGCGCGGCGGCTCGGACGCCGAGGCTGATTCCCCCTCTTCCACCGGCTTGAGCGGCGCCATCCGCCAGGGTGAAGAGAAAGGATCGAACTGGATCGCATCGACCGGCTTGTCGGTCTCGTCCCAGCGATAGACGGCACGTTCGACCACGTTGCGCAGTTCGCGGACATTGCCGGGCCAGTCATAGGTTTCGAGCTGGTCAGTCGCGTGCTTGCCGAAGCCGGTCCAGCGCGGCCAGCCCAATTCCGCCGCCATGCGCCGCGCGAAATAATCGGCCAAGACCGCGATATCGCCTTCGCGGGCACGCAAGGGCGGCAGCGTGATCACCTCGAAGGAAAGCCGGTCGAGCAGATCGGCGCGGAAGCGGCCCTTGTCGACCAAGGCCGGCAGATGCTCGTTGGTCGCGGCGACGATGCGTACGTCGACGCGGATCGCGCGCGACGAGCCGATCCGGTTGACCTCGCCATATTCGACCGCGCGCAGCAGACGCTCCTGCGCCCCCTGGGAGAGCGTCGCCAGTTCGTCGAGGAAGAGGGTGCCGCCATCGGCCTCCTCGAATCGGCCCGCGCGCGCCTTGGTCGCGCCGGTGAAGGCGCCCGCCTCGTGGCCGAACAATTCGGCCTCGATCAAGGTTTCGGGCAAGGCCGCACAGTTCATCGTGACCAGCGGGCCGGCCCAACGCGGCGAGAGACGATGGAGGCGTTCGGCCACCAATTCCTTGCCCGTGCCGCGCTCGCCGATCACCAGAACGGGCCGGTTGAGCGCCGCCGCACGGCTGGCGCGCTCGACCGCGTCGAGGAACGGGCCCGACTGGCCGATGAATTGATCCGCGCGCTCCATGCCAAGAGGTTGGCGGATTTTCCCATTTATTGGCAAGTCCTATTTGGGGAATTTCGCTACATTCAGAAACTTTTTCCCGGTTTTCCGCCAATTTCTGAAATTGGCACGCCCTCTGCAAAGTATGAGGCAAGCCCGATGATCGGGCAGAACCCCAGCGGTTCACGGAGGAAAAGATGACCAAGTTCGAGAGCTTTAAAATGGATCGGACCGACATTCAGCGCTTCCTGGTTTCCGCGATCGGCGCGCTCGCCGTCTCGGCAGCCTGCGTCGGCGCGGCGGTCGGCCCCGCCCGGGCGGCCGAGATCCAGGCCCCGCATGCCGCGGTGGCGCATGTCTCAAGCAACGCCTCGCAGAATACCCAGCTCGCCGCGCAGTAAGCCACGCGGCGAAATCCTCCGGGGCGGGTGGTCCCTTGACCCGTCCCGGAGTAAACCAAGGCCAGAGTGACCGGCCGGAACGCGTAAGACAGGAGCAAGACTGAAATGGGAATTTTCTCCCGCACCCGTGACATCATCGCCGCCAACATGACCGACCTGCTCGATCGGGCGGAAGATCCGGCGAAGATGATCCGCATGATCATCCTCGAGATGGAGGAGACCCTGGTCGAGGTCCGCGCGTCCGCCGCCCGCCACATCGCCGATCAGAAAGAGATGCGGCGCCAGATCGGGAAGCTGACCCAGGTGCAGGAAGGCTGGATCGAGAAAGCGGAGCTCGCTTTGTCGCGCGGCCGCGAGGACCTCGCCAAGGCCGCGCTGACCGAAAAGCAGAAGGCCGCCGATCTCGCCGAACAGCTCCACGACGAGATCAGCGCGATCGACGAAGCGCTTGCCAGCTGCGAGGCCGATATCACCAAGCTCCAGAACAAGCTGCGCGAAGCGCGCGCCCGCCAGAATTCGGTCTCGACCCGGCTCGAATCGGCGCAGAACCGCACGCGGCTTCGCGAGATGTATGCCGGCCAGAAGGTCGAGGACGCCTTCTCGCGCTTCGAACTGCTCGAACGCCGGGTGGATTATGCCGAGGGCCGCGCCGATGCCGCCGGCCTGGGCGTCCAGAAGAGCCTGGAGGAAGAGATCGCCGAGCTGCGCTCTGCCGACAAGGTCGATGCCGAACTGGCCGCGCTCAAGGCGCGCGTCGGCGGGGGCAGCCCCGCCGCGCCGAGCCAGGAGGCTGAATAATGGATCATGACATGTTGCCCATACTCATCTGCGGCATGCTCTTCATCGGGCTGCCCTGGCTGATCTTCCACTACGTTACCCAGTGGAAGAAGGGCGGTTCGATGACGGTGGAGGACGAGAACCTGCTCGACGAGCTCCATTCGCTCGCTCGCAGGCTCGAAGACCGGATGAACACGATCGAGCGGATCGTCGCCGCCGACAGCCCGAGCTTCCGCCCGAGCATCCGCGACGACCGCGACGAGGATTACGAACTTCCCCGCTCTCGCGAGCGGGAACCGCAAACCACCCGCACGCGCCGCCGCGATCACTGAGCGCAGGCCGCCAACAGGATACAGGGAAGGGATAGAATGATGACCCCGCGCCGCACGCACTTCTACCTCGACAAGCAGAATGGGAAGTTCCTGGGCGTCTGCGCCGGGATCGCCGACTATACCGGCATCGACGTCCTGCTCGTCCGGGTCGGCTTCATGCTGCTCAACTTCGCGACCGGTTTCTTCGGCGGCTTCGGCCTGCTCGCTTATTTCATGGTGGCCTGGTTTGCCGACAAGAAGCCGCGCGAACTGGTTTATGAGGACCGTGAGGACCGCAAATTCTGGCAGAAGGTCCGCGCCCGTCCCGGCAATTCGATCCGCGACGTCCGCTCGTCCTTCCGCGACATCGACCGCCGTCTGGCCGACGTCGAGATGCACATCACCAGCCAGAATCGCCGTCTGGCCGATGAAATCGAAGCGCTGCGCTAAGGATCTGGGAGATGCATCACATGAACTGGGGACTGCTCATCCCGATCGTCGCGATCCTGGCCTGGGTGGCCAACAACTGGATCCGCGCACGCCACGGTTACCCGCTTGACGAGAATCATGGCCGCCGCCGTCGCCACGGCGCGCTGGAGGCGGAACGACAGGTCGAGTTGCTCTCTTCGGAAAATGAGAAGCTGACCAACCAGGTGCTGCGCCTGGAAGAACGGATCGCGGTGCTGGAGCGGATCGCAACCGATCCCGCCGCCCGCGTCGCCCGCGAGATCGAAAGCCTGCGCTAAGCCGCGAAGGAAGGACACCGAACGATGAACCCAATTCTTCCCTATGTGCCGGTATTCGCCATTCTCGGCCTTTCGTGCGGGATCCTCGGCCTGGTCGGCTGGATCTTCACGACCTGGTATCGGGTCAAGAATGGCTATCCGCTCGAGAATAGCTGGGGCAAGCCGCTCTATCCGCAGGCCACGAACGAGACGACCGAGCGCGTGAAACTGCTCTCGTCCGAGAACGCACAGCTTCGCGCGGAGCTCGGCGCGGTGAAGGATCGCCTCGCCACGGTCGAGCGGATCGTCACCGACCGCGGCTACAGGCTCGAGCACGAGATCGAGCAGCTGCGCGGATCGGCCAACTGAGGAAACAGGGTCATGGACTTCAATCCGCTTCTTATTCCGCTCCTCGGCGTGAGCTGTGGCGTGCTGGCTGTCATCGGCGGCGTGTTCATCAAGCCCTGGATTGCGCTCAAGCAGCGCAAGCTGGAGCTGGAAGCGCAAATGGTGGCCGAGAAAGCCGCGCAATATGCGGCGCACACCGACCGGCTCGAGCAACGCGTCGCGGTGCTGGAGCGGATCCTGACCGACCGGTCGACCCAGCTGGGCGATGAAATCGAACGGCTGCGCGACGCGCCGATCAACTGACGGAGACCAAGATGAACCCGCAGGATAGCATCACTCTCCTGGCCTTTTTCGGCATCGTGGTCGGCCTGCCCGTCCTGTGCTGGGCCGCGACCGACATCTTCAGGCGCTGGCTGCGCCACCGGGAGGCCATGGCGCAGGTCACGAGCGGACAGACCGCGGAACGCGCGGCCCAATATGCGGCCAAGGTCGAGCGGCTCGAACAACGGATGGGGGTGATGGAGCGGATCCTGACCGACCGTTCGATTCACCTTAGCGACGAGATCGAACGGCTGCGCGACGCGCCGGTCAACTGAAACTGATCTGGAGAAGGTTCGATGAACTGGGCTGAAATGATTGTCCTGATCGTGCTGATCAGCGCGGTCGCCGGGGTTCTCCGTGCGCGCTACGGCGTCGTCCGCACCGGCCGGGGCAAGGAAGAAATCTATGTCGGCCATCTCCACCGCGAGAATGATGCCGAGAAGGAAATCCTGCGCGGCGAAGTCCGCGACCTGAAGGAACGGATCGCCGTGCTGGAGCGGATCGTGACCGACGGCGATCGCAATCGTGGCCTCGCGCTCGAAGCGGAGATCGAGGCCTTGCGCAAGAAGGAGGTGCGGTGATGACCGACCCTATCATGTGGACTGCGATCAGCGGCGCGAGCCTGGCAGGGATCGTGGTGGTGACTATCGCGGCGCTCAAGGGCTGGCGCGACTGGATCGGGCTGCAGCGGCTCTCGCTGGAGGGACGCGGGCATAGCGCCGAACCCGGCACCGGCGTGCCGAGCTCGGCGGCGCGGATCGAGCTTGCCGATCTTCGCGAGCGGGTACGCAAGCTGGAAGCGATCGCGGCGGGGGTCGATCTCTGACCCCCGGCCCGGCGCCCGCCGGGCGATGAACGAAAGGTTGTTTCAGGTTCACGCAACCCGCAGCATCCGGTTTCGTTCTGTCCCCGTTACCAACGGAGACATGAGAGGAACCATCCATGCGCACGCTTATGCTGAGCCTGGCCATCGCGGCGATGGCGGTGCCTGCGACCCCTATATTGGCGGATCCGGGCGATCATCACGACAATGGCCGTCACAATGGTTGGGCCAACGGGCATCGCAATGACCATGGGGATCATGGCGATCGCGGGGATTGGCGGAACGGCCGTCGTTACGACTGGAACCGGCCCGATCCCCGCTATGGCAGCTATGATGCCTACCGTTATTATCGTCCGGGCAATTATGGCGAGCGGCGCCTGACGCGCTACGACCGTATCTATCGCGGTTCGGACGGACGTTATTATTGCCGGCGCAGCGACGGCACGACCGGCCTGATCGTCGGCGGTGTGCTGGGCGGCCTGCTCGGCAACGCGATCGCCAACGGGCATTCGAGCACGCTTGCCACCATCCTGGGCGCGGGCGGCGGCGCCTTGCTCGGCAAGTCGATCGACCGCGGCAACGTCCGCTGCCGTTAGAGGTCGAGGCATTCTTCGAACCGATCCTCCCCTGCCGCGGCGGGGGAGGATTTTTCTACCGCACCGGCTTCAGGTGCGCGCTTTCGATATGCCAGCGGCGCTGCGCGGCGGTGGAACCATCGACATCGTTGACCCGGCGCAGCGTATAGCTTCCGACGAAATGCTGCTGCCTGCCGGAGCGCAGGACGGCGTCCACCCGCACCGGCAGTTCCAGATAGACGCTTCCCGCCGCCCCTTCGGCATCGCCGGGCTTGAGGAAGGTCACGCGTGCCCGACGCGTCGCGGCATAGCCCCGGCGGAAGCGCGCATAGCTCTGGCTGCCGTGCCAGATGGCGTAAGCCGCGCGATAGTCATGGCCCGATATCGCCCCATAATAATCCCTGACCACCTGCATCGCCGCGGCGACCGAGGTTCCGCTTGCTGGCGTGGACGGTACGGCGCCCGCCGCGAGGGCAAGCAGGGGAAAAAACATCAGATGAATCCGTGTCCCATCATCAAGCGCACGATCGCGACAATGAGCACGATCAGGTTGAGGTTCCGCCCGGCATTGCCGCGCGAGAGCGTGCCAATGATCAGGCCGACCACGGGCAAAGGCAGCAGGAACCAATTCATCCAGCCGAAGAAGGGCATCAGCGCCAGCAGCAGCGGGATGATCGAAATGGCGCCGATGGCGAGAGAAATCAGGTTGAGCATGAGCGGGCCTCCCGGCGCGTATATGGGGGATGCGAAACTGTATTGCTAGTACAATACAGCAGGCTTATCCTGCGGCCAAAGGAGCCCCGACATGCGCCTGCATCCGATCCTCTTCACCCTGCCGCTCGCCGCGCTCGCGGCCTGCCATGCCGATGTCGATATGAACGACGCGGACAACAGCCAGGACGGCGACAATGTCCATATCGCAATGACCGACAACAAGGATGGCGGCAGCGGGGTCGCGGTCAATGTGCCCGGGTTCAAGGCGAAGGTCTCGCTGCCCGACATCAACCTGGCCGGCCATGTCGATCTGGACGGAATCAAGCTGGCGCCGAACAGCCACGTCAACGGGCTCAACGTCGATGCGCAGGGCGAGGACAAGAACGGCACCGGCCAGGGCACGGTCCGCATGAGCTTCACCAATACCGGCAGCCCGGCGAGCGTGATCGACCATTATGCCCGGTCGGCCGCCGACGCGGGCTATGGCGACATCGCGCGCACCGGCTCTTCGCTCAGCGCCAAGAAGGATGATAAGACCTTCGCGCTGGAGATCGGCCCCGACGGCACCGGCAGCAAGGGCACGATCACCATATCGGGCAAGGACAATGATTGATGGCGATTGAGCTCTATCTCCTCGGCGCGACGCTGATCCTCGCGCTGGTCCAGATATTGCTCACCGCCCATGTCCGCACCCGTCAATACGGCCTCAAATGGAATGCGGGGCCGCGGGACGAGGCGATGCCGCCGCTCGCGCCGCTGCCCGCCCGGCTGCAGCGCGCGCAGGACAATCTGTTCGAGACCCTGCCGCTGTTCATCGGCGCATTGCTGGCCGCCGCCTATGCCGGGCGGCTCGGCTTGCTCACCAATATCGGCGCGCACCTCTATTTCTTCGGCCGGCTCTTCTATCTGCCGCTCTATGCCGCGGGCATTCCCTGGATACGCAGCCTGGTCTGGACGGTGGCGACCGGCGGGCTCGTGCTGGTGATCCTGGGGCTCATGCTGGGCTAGGTCCCGACCCGGGCTGGCCGCGCGCGCCGGTTGCGGCTACGGGCATCGCCATGAGTGACCTGGTTTCCGACGCCCGCAGCTTTACCGTCGCCGACGACGATGACGGCATTCGGCTCGATCGCTGGTTCAAGCGGCACATGCCCGACGCCAGCTTCAACATCGTCTCGCGTTGGGCGCGGACCGGCCAGCTGCGGCTGGACGGCAAGCGCGTCGCGCCCGGCGACCATATCGCGGCGGGCCAGGTGATCCGCGTCCCGCCGATCGAAGCCCCCGCCCCGGAAAAGAAGGCCGCCAAGCCCAGGCGCGAGCGCGTCGCGCTCAGCCCCGAGGATCAGGAGCTGATCGAATCGATGGTCCTGCACAAGGACCGCGCCGCGATCGTGCTCAACAAGCCGCCGGGGCTTGCGACACAGGGCGGCACCAAGACCGAGCACCATGTCGACGGCTTGCTCGACGGCATCCAATATGAGGCGGAGGGCCGCCCCAAGCTGGTCCACCGGCTCGACAAGGACACGTCGGGCGTGCTGCTGCTCGCGCGCTCGTCGGGCGCGGCGGCGCATTTCGCCAAGGCTTTTTCCAGCCGCACCGCGCGCAAGCTCTATTGGGCCCTGGTCGTCGGCGTGCCGTCGATCGAGGACGGTATGGTGGAGCTGCCGATCGCCAAGCAGCCCGGCACGGGCGGCGAGAAGATGCATGTCGACCTGAAGGAAGGTGCCCCGGCCCGCACGCGCTATCGCGTGATCGAGCGCGCGGGCAACACCACCGCCTGGGTCCAGCTCGAACCTTATACCGGCCGCACGCACCAGCTGCGCGTCCATATGGCCGCGATCGGCCATCCGATCGTCGGCGACGGCAAATATGGCGGACAGGACGCGTTCCTGTCGGGCGGGATCAGCCGCAAGATGCACCTTCATGCGCGCCGTCTGCGGGTGGACCATCCCGACGGCAGCAAGCTTGACGTCACCGCCGAGCCGCCACGCCATTTCGTCGAGAGCATCGCGCATCTCGGCTTCGATCTCGCGCTGGGCGATGCGCTGCCGTTCGATCCGCCCAAGTTCAGCGAGACGGCCGAGGGCAAGAAGAAGGCCGCCAGCGCCGCCGCCAAGGCGCGCCGCAAGGAGCGCAAGGGCGAGAGGCGCTCGCGCGGGCGCGGCTGATGCATCCCAATCCCCGATTCCGCTGGGACGACGAGCGCGCGATGCGTGCCTTCGTCCAGCAAGCGAGCTTCGCGCACATCGTGATCGCAACGGAAGGCCGGCCGCTGAGCGCGCAGGCGCCGGTCGTGATCGCGCCCGACGGATCGGTCCGCTTCCACCTCGCGCGCGGCAATCCGCTGACCGGCCTGCTCGATGGGGCACCGGTGCTGGCGAGCGTGACCGGCCCGCATTTCTACGTCAGCCCGGATTGGTATGGCAGCGCGGATCAGGTCCCGACCTGGAACTACCGGCTGGTGGAGATCGAGGGCGTTGCCCGGCGGCTCGACGAGCCCGATCTGCGCGACCTGCTCGACCGGTTGAGCGCGGCGCAGGAAGAGCAACTTGCCCCCAAGCCGGCCTGGACGGCGGCCAAGATGGACCCGAACAGGCTCGACATGATGCTGCGCGCGATCGTGGGCTTCGCGATCGATGCGCCGAGCTTCAAGGGCGTGGTCAAGATGGGCCAAAACAAGGCCGAGGCCGAACGCCAAAGCGTGGTCGCGGCGCTGCGCGCCATCGGCAAGCATGCCGAGGCCGATGCGATGGAGACCATGCCGTGAACCGGCTGGCGGTATTCGATTGCGACGGAACATTGGTGGATTCGCAGGCGACGATCTGCCTCGCAATGGCGCAGGGATTTGCGGCGTGCGGGCTGGCGGCGCCGGGCGATGCGGCGACGCGCGGGATCATCGGCCTCTCGCTGATCGAGGCGATGGCGGCCCTACATCCGGCCGGCACGCCCGCGCAGCATCAGGTGTTGGCGGACGAATATAAGAAGGCCTTCTTCAACCTGCGCGCCGCCGGCCTGGCGGACGAACCGCTCTATGACGGCATCGCCGAGGCGATTGCCGATCTGGACGCGCGCGGCTGGTTGCTGGGCGTGGCGACGGGCAAGTCGGACCGGGGACTGAAGCACATATTGGAGCATCATGGGCTGCATCCGAAGTTCGTGACCCTGCAGACCGCCGATCGCCACCCCTCCAAGCCGCACCCCTCGATGCTCGAACTGGCGATGGCCGAGGCCGGTGCCGCACCCGCCACGACCGCGATGATCGGCGATACCAGCTACGACATGATGATGGCCAAGGCGGCGGGCTGCGCCGCGATCGGCGTCGCCTGGGGCTATCACAACAGCGACGAACTTATGGAAGGCGGTGCCGACGTGGTGGCCGAGAGCCCGGGCGCACTGGTCGCGATCCTGGAGGCGCTGGCGTGAGGCGCTTCTACAAGGAAGTGGCGGTGGCGGATGGCGGGGCGATCCTGCTCGACGGCAAGCCGGTCAAGACGCCCGCGCGCGCCGACCTGATCCTGCCCACGCCCGCCTTGGCCGAGGCGGTCGCCGCCGAATGGCGCGCGCAGGGCGACGAAATCGACCCGCGCACGATGAAGCTGACCGGGCTGAGCAACGCGGCGATCGACCGGGTCGCGCCCGATCTCGCCAGCTTCGCCCGTCCGCTCGCCGCTTATGCCGAAAGCGACCTGCTCTGCTATCGCGCCGATGCCCCGGCCGAGCTGGTCGCGCGTCAGGCGGAGGCCTGGGATCCGCTGCTCGACTGGGCACGCGCGCGCTTCGACGTGCATTTCGCGGTCACCAGGGGGATCGTCCACGCGCCCCAGCCGGACGCGACCGTCGCGCGACTGGGTGAAGCGCTGGCCGCTTATGACGCCTTTCCTCTCGCCGGCCTCGCGCCGATCATCACGATCGGGGGTTCGCTGGTGACCGCGCTCGCCCTGGCGGAGGACGAGATCGACGCGGACAGCGCGTTCGACCTCACCCACCTCGACGAATTGTGGCAGGCGCGCCGCTGGGGCGAGGACAGGCTCGCGCTGGAGGCACGCGCAGTGCGCAAGCGCGACTTCATGGCGGCGGCGGAACTGTTGGACCTTTTGTGACCGTCCCGGCGATGGCCTTTTGCGTCCCGCCCCGGTAACAGGCGCCGCAATATGGAAGTCTCCGATCTTCGCGTCGCCCTCTTCTCGGGCAACTATAATTATGTGCGCGACGGCGCGAACCAGGCGCTCAACCGCCTGTCCGGCTATCTGCTGAAGAATGGGGCCAAGGTCCGCATCTACAGCCCGAAGAGCAAGACGCCCGCTTTCCCCTCGACCGGCAAGCTGGTGGGCGTGCCGGCTTTCCCCTTCCCCGGCCGCGGCGAGTATCGCGTGCCCTTGGGCATCCCGCCCCGAGTGCAGCGCGATCTCAAGGAATTCGGGGCGAACATGTTCCACATCTCCTCGCCCGAATTCCTGGGCCACCGCGCGGTGACGCTCGCGCGCAAGTGGGACGTGCCGGTCGTCGCGTCGGTCCACACGCGGTTCGAGACCTATTTCCGCTATTACAACATGGCGTGGCTCGAGCCCGCGATCGAGGCGATCATCCGCCGCCTCTACCGGCGCTGCGACGCCATTTTCGCGCCGTCGGAATCGATGGCGCAGGTGCTGCGCGAGCAGCGCATGAGCTACGACATCGGCATCTGGTCGCGCGGCGTGGAGACCGACATCTTCAGTCCGGCCAAGCGCGACATGGCCTGGCGCCGCAGCCTGGGCATCCAGGATCACGAGCCGGTCGTCTGCTTCATCGGCCGCATCGTGATGGAAAAGGGCCTCGACGTCTTTGCCGAATCGATCGACGCGCTCCACCGGCGCGGCGTCTATCCCAAGGTGCTGGTGATCGGCGAAGGGCCGGCGCGCCAGTGGTTCGAGACACGGCTGGGCGCGGACGCGATCTTCATCGGCTTCCAGCGCGGCGACGACCTCGCGCGCGCGATCGCGAGCTCCGACATGCTGCTCAACCCGAGCGTGACCGAAACGTTCGGCAACGTGACGCTGGAGGCGATGGCGTGCGGCCTGCCCGTGATCGCCGCGCGCGCGACGGGCAGCCTCAGCCTGGTCGAGGACAATGCCACCGGTCGCCTGATCCGTGCCGGCGCCAACGAGCAATTCGCGAGCGCGCTCAAGCATTATTGCGAAGATCTCGAGGCGCGCGCGAAGGCCGGCGCAGCGGGCCGGGCGGTGAGCGAGCGCTATAGCTGGGATGCGGTCAACGGCGCGCTGGTCGACGGCTATCTGCGCATCATCCGCCACCGCGAACTGGGCGGCCATCCGATCAGCCGCCCGCGCTGAGGCTGGCGGCGGCGGAAGAAGACCACCCCACCCAACCCTCTCCCGCTTGCGGAAGAGGGCTAAGGGAGGCACTAGCCGCGTGCGGCTTCGGCCATTTCGCGGTTGCGCAGGATGGCGGCGGTCAGGGTGTTTCGTATCAGCGGATTGAGGCCGCCATCCTCGTCGAGGACATCAAGTCCGCGCCGCGTGCTGCCGCCGGGACTGGCGACGCGGTCCGCCAGCGCGCGCGGGCTCTCCTCCGCAGCCGCCGCGAGTGTGGCCGAACCCCGAACCGTCGCCAAAGCGAAGCGTGCGGCCTGATCGGCGGGCAGGCCCGCATCCGCCCCCGCCTCGGCCAGCGCGTCGATGAACCGGAACAGGAAGGCCGGGCCAGATCCCGCCAGCGCGGTCGCGACGTCGAACAGGTTTTCGTCGACCCATTCGACCAGCCCGAGCGGCTGCATCAGCGCAAAGGCGGAATCGCGCACGCTCTGCTCCGCGCTGTCGCTCGCGAGCGCGACTACCCCCTGCCCCACCGCCACCGGGGTGTTGGGCATCGCGCGGACGATATCGCGCGGCGTGGAGAAGCGACGGCGCAGTGCCGAAAGCTCGGTTCCCGCCAGGATCGAAACGAGCAAGGTCTGCTCGCCCAGCATCGGCGCCAGATCGGGTGCCACCAGATCAAGCATCTGCGGTTTCACGCCCAGCATCACCATCGCCGGCACGGGCCCGTCGGGCGGCGGCGCGGTCAGCACGGTCACGCCATCGGCGACGGGCGCCCCGGATTTGCGGATGACGGTGACTTCGCGCGGGTCGAGCCCGCAATCGAGCCAGCGGCGCAGCATCGCGCCCGCCATGTTGCCGCAGCCGACCAGCCAGATCGGGCCTTCGATGGCGAAGGCGTTCACGCCTCGCCGTGGGTTTCGATCAGCGCGGCCGACAGCGCCTCGGCCGGCGACTTGCCGCCCCACAGCACGAACTGGAAGACGGGATAGAAACGCTCGCATTCGTCGATCGCGGCTTCGATCAGAGTGCCCGCCTGCTCCATCGTCAGCGGGCTCTCGTTGCTGCCGTCGAGCAAGGCGGCGTGGCGGAACAACAGCATGCCGTTCGACGACCAGATTTCGAAATGGCCGATCCAGAGTTGTTCGTTGACCAACCCGATCGTCTCGTAGACCGCCGCCCGCTTGTCGACCGCGACGCGGATATCGGGCAGCGCCAGGAATTGCAGCACGCGATCATCCTCGCGCCACACGCCGCGCAGCTCGTACTGCGTCCAGCTTCCGGGCACGGTGGCGACGATCTCGTCATCGCTTACGCGATCATGGGTCCAGCTATGCGCCTCGAAATAGGCTTCCAGCGTGTCGATCGGCGGCTCATCCCCGCGATCATTTTCATACTCGTCGGCGATCATGCGGTCGCACCTCTACTGGCCCCGGACAAGGGTAGCTCACCCGGCATCGGACGCAAGATAATGTGGCAGTCCGTGGTGACAAACTTGTGGATAGGTGCGGGATGAACGCGGGAGGCCCTGTTAAAGGCCCGCTTCGCCAATCGCCGCGACCGCGCGCTCGAATCTCTGCTCGGGCGAGCCGCCGATGATGCGGTAGGGCAGCCCGCGCCGCTCCAGCTCCGCCTGGGACATATCGAAGAAGCGCCGCCGCCGCGCATCGTCCCCGAAGAAGCGCGTGCCGTCATCCACCCAGGGCAGGTCGATATCGAGCAGCAGATAGAGGTCGGCCGTGTCCTGAAAGGCGTCGAACCAGGGATCGCGCCGGTCGAACAGCATGTCCGCCCAGACCGCCGTCATGATCGGATCAGTGTCGAGCACCAGCCGCTGGTTGCACTGGCGAAGCAAGGCCTGCGTCATCGCGGCGTGGGTGCGGCCGATCGCGACGAGATCGTCCATCGTCAGGTTGAGGCCATATTGCTCACAATAGGTCCGCCCATATTCGGGCACGTAGAGCGTATCGAAATGGCGCGCGAGCCGGGGCGCGAGCGTGGTCTTGCCCGTGCTTTCGGGGCCATGCAGGCAGATTTTGCGCGCATAGGCCGGCCGCACGGCCGGCGGCACGAAACGCCAGTGGCCATAGGGGTCCGCGCGCACCTCCGCGCTCGTCACCGGCACCGCCTGGCGATCGGGATCGATCAGCGTGAAGCGGGTGCCGAGCGCGGTCGCAAGCGCCTCCTGACGGCGGTCCGACGCGATCAGCCGGTCGATCGGCGCGCGATGCAAATCGTGGATTTCGGCGCGCAGATCGCGGATATCGTCCGGCGATCCGGCGGCGACATGGGGGCTGGGCCCCTCGATCCCCACGATCCTTACCGAAGGGAACATTTCGAGCAGCCATTGCAGCCGCTGCGCGCCGGGAATCGCATCCTCCTCCTGCCAGCAGAGGATGATGGTGAGATGGTCGACCAGGCTGCGCGCGGTGCGGATCATCGCGATATGCCCGGCCTGCAGCGGCAGGAAACGGCCGATGACGATGCCGTTGGTCATGCCGCCGCCCTTCCGCCGCGCCCCGCCACCGCCCATTCGTAGAGGCCGAGCAGGCACAACAGCAGGAATGCCAGATAGAGGCCCGCGGTGAAGGTCAGCCCCTTGACCAGATAAAGCGGGATCGCCCCCGCATCCACCGCGATCCACAGCACCCAATTCTCGATCACGCGGCGCGCGAGCAGGATCTGCGCGGCGATGCTGGTCACAGCGACCGCCGCATCCCACCACGGGAAGGAAGCGTCGGTATAGACATGCATCGCCGTGCCCCAGGCGAAGCTGAGACAGGCGATCATCATGATCCACGCCGCCCGCGCGGGCCAGGCCAGCCGCACCACGTCCACCTTGTGCTCCACCCCGCCTGCGCGCCACCAGGCCCACCAGCCATAGAGCTGGATCAGGAAGAAGAAGACCTGCAGCAGCGCGTCGCTGTACAGTTTCTCACGGAAAAAGATGTGCGCATAGAGCGCGACCATCGCCAGCCCGAACGGATAGTTCCAGATGCTGCGCCGGACGAGGAGCACGATGTTGGCGAGCCCGAGGACGGTCGCGGCGATTTCGAGAGGGTCCTGCGCGGCGAGCAGCGCGATGATGTTGAGCTTGTCCACTGGCGACCGGATAGCCGCCGCATGGCCCAAGCGCCACCATCTCGATCAAATGCCGGATAAGCCCTTGCGGGGCCACGCTACCCCCGCTAACAGGCCCCCGCTTGGCAACGCCGGTCCGCCCTTCCCAGGGGCCATTGCAAGGACGGCGCTCCGCTTCGGGGAGTAGCTCAGCCTGGTAGAGCACTGTCTTCGGGAGGCAGGGGCCGGAGGTTCGAATCCTCTCTCCCCGACCATATATCCAGCATTCGCTGCTGAAAACCGCAGAAATCCGCCTTTTCTGAACTGGGCGGGTAAATGGTTGCGAATCAAATAGGCCCAATTGTGCTGTCGATTGTGCCCCGCCTGTGCGAGCGGGAGAGCCTAACGCGAGAAGGTGACCGGGATCAGCACTTGCGCGCCTTTCACCAAACGGCCGTTGACGCTCGGCGGGCGAAGTCGGAAGAGTCGCGACGCTAAAAGGGCTGCTTGGGCGAAGCCTTCCGCGGCCGGGGTTTCCTGTTCCGCATGGCAGCGCTGGACTGCGCCGGACGCGGTCAGAGTGCAGACGAGGAAGACGCTGCCGTCGACGCTCCGCCGCCATGCACGGGTCGGATAAAAGGTTCTGAGCACCTCCGGCGTCGGGCGGTAGACCCACTCGGCATCCTTGACGAGATAGATCTTGTCGCCGCTTCCGGAGCCGGTGCCCGAGCCTGCGCCATCGCCCTGGCCGACGCCCTTCCCGTTCCCATCGACCGCGCCCTGGTTGGCGCCATCGGCGATGCCCCGGACCGGTGCGACCGGCAATGGGACGATCGGGACGGGGACATCGAGGACGGAGGGCGTGAGCGCTTCGGGAACCGGCCTTGCCTTTGGATCGATGCGCGGTGCCCTGGCGATTTTCGACAACGACCCTCCCGGGTGCGAGCTTGGTTTCGGGCGGGTTGGTGGAAGGAGCGGAGGAGGCGGCGTCTCGTCTGGAATATCGATCAGATTAGTGACGACCGGTTTTTCGACCGGATGACCAAGTGGAACGTCGGCCAGGTTCAGCCAGAGGAGGAAGATGCCCAGATGAACCAGCACGGACAGGAACAGCCGAAGCGATTTCGCCGACAGTTGCTGCTGCGTCCCGAAGCCCGACTGATCGAGAGCATGCATGGACTTGCCCTTCCGAGATCGCCCGGAAAGTATCTCCATTAGGACTTCGTATCAATTGGCCTGAGGCGTAGCGGATCGCGTCGCGAGCTCGTCAGGCGGATCAGCCTATGCCGTTTTCCGCATGCGGCTTGCAAGTCGGCGACGGAGCAGATGCAAGTTGGTGGGGTAGCGGCTTCGCCCCTCAGGCGGCTCGAAAGACTTGTCGCTGCTCGCCCAAGCCCTCAATGCCGAGGCGGACGACATCACCCGGCGCCAGATACCAGGGTGCGGGCTTCTGGCCGAGACCGACGCCCGGCGGGGTGCCGGTCGTGATGATGTCGCCGGGCTCGAGTTCCATGAAACGCGAGCAATAAGCGACGATCTCGGCCACGCTGAAGATCATGGTCGATGTGTTACCGTCCTGGACGCGCCTGCCGTTGACCTCAAGCCAGAGGGACAGCGCCTGCGGATCCCTGACCTCATCGGCCGTGACTAGCCAGGGCCCTACCGGGCCGAAGGTCGGAAAGCCCTTGCCCTTGTCCCAGGTAGGCCCCCGCTCCTGCTGCCAGTGACGTTCGGATACATCGTTGACCACGCAATAGCCGGCGACATGTTTCAGCGCGTCGGCCTCTTCAACCTGATAAGCGCGCGTTCCGATCACCACGCCGAGCTCGACCTCCCAATCCGTCTTCTCCGAGCCCGGGGGGATGATCACCGGATCGTTCGCACCCTGAAGGCAATTCACCCATTTGCTGAACACGACCGGTTCGGAAGGAATCGGAAGGTTCGATTCCGCTGCATGGTCCGCATAGTTCAGGCCGATCGCGATGAACTTGCGCGTGCCATGCACGGGCACGCCATAACGAACGTCTCCGGCAACGCGGGGAAGCTGGTCCACCGCCACCGCGCGCAGGCGCGACAATCCATCGGCGGACAAAGTATCGCCGCCGATGTCCGGAACGATCGACGACAAATCGCGGATCGCTCCGTCGGCATCGACGATGCCCGGCCTTTCTTCTCCGACAGGACCGTAGCGGCAGAGTTTCATGAGAAGGATTTCCTTTCTGTATCGGCGAACGGATCGCAGGCCAGCACCGAGGCATCGATCGCCTCGACCGACCGGCAACCGGCAAGCGTCATGACGACGCGCAGGTCGCGCGCGAGGATTGCGAGCATCCGCTCGACACCGGCTTCGCCGCCCGCTGCCAGCGCCCACAGCCAAGCGCGGCCGAGCAACACGCCCTTGGCGCCGAGCGCGAGCATGCGGACGATATCGAGCCCGGAGCGGACGCCGCCGTCGGCCAGGATCGTCATCCGATCGCCGACCGCTTCGGCAATCGCCGGCAGCGCGCGCGCCGCGGAGAATACGCCGTCGAGCTGACGGCCGCCATGGTTGGAAACGACGATCCCCTGCGCGCCATAGTCCGCCGCCGCACGTGCGTCTTCGGGATCGAGGATGCCCTTGACCAGTAACGGGCCGTCCCAGGCGGCGCGCAGCCAGTCGAGATCTTTCCATCCAATGCCGGGATCGAAATTGTCGGCGAGCCAGCCGATATAATCGCTCATCCCGCTGTTGGAGCCGAGGACGGGCAGCAGATTGCCCAGCTGGTGAGGCCGGCCACGCAAGCCGACGTCCCAACTCCAGCCCGGCTTGCCGAGCGCCTGCATCAATCGGCGCGCGGGGCCGCGGCGGCCCGACATGCCCGATTTGCGATCGCGGTAGCGAATGCCGGGCGTCGGCATATCCACTGTGAACACCAGAGCTTCCGCGCCCTGCGCTTTCGCCAGCGCGATCAGCTCGCGCATGAATCCCCGATCACGCACCACGTAAAGCTGGAACCACAGACGCGCCGCTGGGGCGCGTGCGCGCAGTTCGTCCAGGGAGCAGATTCCGACCGTGGACAACGTGAACGGCACGTCCGCTTGGCCCGCGGCGCGTGCGGCCTGGACTTCGCCGCGCCGCCGGAACATTCCGCCAATGCCGATCGGCCCCAGGGCTACCGGCAAGGCCTGCGACCGGCCGAACCACGACGTGGTCAGGTCAACCGAGGCGACATCCTGCAGCACGCGCTGACGGATTGCGACATTCTGGAGATCGGTCGCGTTGCGCCGCAAGGTCTCCTCGTCCATTGCGCCGCCGTCGGCATAGTCGAACAGGAAGCGTGGAAGGCGCCGACGCGCCGCCTCCCGAAAATCCTCGACGCAATCGAATTCGGCCATGGCGTTCACGCCATCGTCCAGCCGCCGTCGATCGCGATGGCGGTGCCGGTGGTATAGGCGCTCTCGTCGCTGGCGAGGAACAGCGCCAGGTTGGCCACCTCCTCCGCCGTACCGATCCGCCCCATCGGCTGGCGTGCCACGAAAGCCGCGCGCGCCGCATCGGCATCCCCGGTCGCCGCCAGCCGCTCGTCGAGCGACGGCGATTGGACCGTGCCCGGGCAGATCGCGTTGCAGCGTATGCCCCGCCCGACATAATCGAGCGCAATCGAACGGGTCAGCCCCACGACCGCGCCCTTGGACGCGCAATAAGCCAACCGGTTCGGCACGCCGATCATCGCGCCCGCGACCGATGCGATGTTGACGATCACGCCCTTGCCCGCGGCGAGCATCGCCGGCAGCACCGCCTGCGTCATCCGGATGGTCGCGCGCACGTTGAGGTCGAAAGAGAGGTCCAGCCCCCGCTCCGTCGTGGCAAGCAGGTCGCCCGCGTCGACATAGCCCGCACAATTGACCAGCACGTCGAGCGTACCCGCATCCGCTCCCGCGGCCGCAACCGCCCCGGCATCCAGCAGGTCGACGACCTTGGCTTGGCAACCGTGGAGCGTCGCGAGCGCTTCGGCCTTGATATCGAGCGCTATCACGGACGCGCCTTCGCGCACGAACAGTTCGGCGATGGCGCGGCCGATACCCTGGGCGGCCCCGGTGACGAGGACCTTCTTGGCGGTGAGGCGGGACATTATGCGGTTCCGATCGAAGTTAGGGATGGTCGCTCTGACGGAAGACGAGGTCTGCCTCCGGCCAATCATGATCCGATCCGCATGGCCGCCGCTGGAGCGCGCCCATGCGTCGATGCCAGTCGACGAGATCGGGAAGCGCGGCACTCTCGGCATCGAGACCCGCCGGGTCGAAATCCTCCGACACGGTCATGATCATCACGAGCCGATTGGCGTGGCGGAAGATTTCAAGGTCGAGAATATTGTGGCGGCGTTGCGCGTCGAGCACGGCCTGCGGGGTCTGGCCGGGGCTATGCGCATGGTCATAGTCGGCCCACACCGCGGGATCGTCGGCCAGATCCTGCACACGGATGATCCGCCGGCTACCCGCCACGGCAGGCGCGCGCGACATCAGCGTTTCTCCGGTTCGATACCGGAGCGGTCGATGACCGCGCGGGCTTCGGCCGGCCACGCGCCCTTCGGCGTGAGCGTGTTGTTGACATCCCGGTTGTTCAGATAGGGCGTCCAGGAGCCGGTCCGCCTGCCGGAATCATACCAATTGGCGACCGCTTCGTTGTCCATCGCGGTGCGCCGGGGCGCCATGCCATCCTGAGAGTTGAGGTTGAGCCAGACGCCGACATTGCTGATGACGTTGTTGCGCAAGGTCACGTAGCGCGAGCCTTCGTCGAGATAGAGCGCGATCCCGTCAATGACGTTGTAGACATAATTCTCGGCGATCAGCGCCCCGGGATCGGCCGAAAGATGATAGATCGCGCCGCCATCCGGGAACCACTGCTTCACTTCATGGACGCGGTTGCCGACGACCACCGTATCGCGAAGAATCGTCGGCGTGGTGTAGAGCAGGTTCCCGGGCTGATCGTAATAACCGCGGTTCGCGGTGAGATAAGCGGCGCTTCCGCCCGGATCGTTGGTCCCCCAACCCCAGCCGACGTCGATGCCGTCATAAGGCGCGTCCGAAACGTCGTTGTGCCAGATCACGGCACCGCTGGCATAGGTCACCAGGATTGCGGCTTGTTCGCGGTAATGCTGCGAGACGGTGTGCACATAATTGTTGCTGATCAGAATGTCGCGCACCGCCATTTCGGGCCGCGAGGGGTGATGCGCATCGGGCCGCACCCCACCCACCATGATGGCGCCGCCCGCCAGATCGGTGAAGCGCGAACGCCGCACCTCGATCGCGCTCGCGCCGAGGCCGACGCCGCTTTCATTCGCGTCGGGGTTGTTGCCGATGCCGAGGGCGATCTGGCCCAGCTGGGTGAATTCGTCATGGTCGAAGGTGACACGCGTCGCCGCCGCGACCTGCACCGCCGCGGGCTGCTGACGCCATTTGTTGCGCATCGCCTCGAACGCCCAGCATCCCCACGAACAATCCCGGATCGGGTCGTCGGGATATCCGGCCCAGACCCCGGCGAGGAAGGAGCCGCTCTGCTGGCTGGCATAGCCCTCGGGGCCTGAGGGCAGGAGCCAACTCGTGTGGCGGAAGCTCAGGCCGTTGAACTGGAGATCCTTGACCGGATCGTCATAGCTGCCGGCGATCGAGACGAGGGCTTCGAGCCGTGGCAGGACCACCTCGATCCGCCTCATGTCTTCACCCGCTTTGGGTTTGTAATAGAGCTTGCCCGCGGCGGGATCGGCGAACCATTGGCCGGGCTGCCGCAACAGCGCGAGGGCATTCGCGAAGAATAAGCCGGCACTGTCGCCCCAGACCGAACGCGCGAACGTGTCGTAGCCGACCAGATTGTTGCGCCAGCCGGGTTGCTGCATGATGATCCGGTTGCCTTCGATCCGGTCGATCATCGCGTGGCGGTCGGTGAACCAGCCGGTGCTTTCCACCTCGATCCGATGCTGGTCCGGAAGCTGGCCAAGGAAGCGCCAGGCGGGATCGACGATCTCGATACCCCAATCGTGGAACTGGAAGGCCTGGCGTGGTGCCCGGATCGCCGCGCGCGGCGCCATATGGCCCGCGACCCATAGCTGCCGCGGATCGATCCCGCGTGCTATGTCCGCCGACCAGATTCCGCGATCCTTGTCCGCGAGCTTCCAGCCGCCGACCTGCGTCCCGCCTGACAGGATCGGATGCGCGCCCGGCGCGGCTTCCCAGCGGACGGTATAGCCATTCTGCCCTCCGTCGGCCGCGGAGAAGCGCAACGGCGCCTTCAGGCGATAGGTGCCATCCGCGACGCTGACCGTGACGTCGTGATCGCGGCTGATACGGCGCACGGCGAGCTGCGCTTGCTCCAACGTCGCGAGCGGCCGGGCCACGCTTCCGTCCCCATCGTCCGAGCCGCCGGGCGACACGCTGATGATGATGGGAACCGGATCGGGCCTGCGGCTGATATGGATCACACCGGCGCTGTGCTCGCGGCTCGCCGCGGGCTGTTGATAATCGGGAATGGCCATTGCCGGCGGCAATTGCGCATCCGCCGGCATGATGATCGCGCCAGCGGTTGCCAGCACAGCGGCAACGCCGCTCCTAGACCTCATCGGTTTTCTCCAGCGTGTAGAAATCGGTGGCCGCCCCGGCGAACAATCGGTCGGCATCCGCGCCGGCCTTTCCCGCCAGCCGGATGGAATCGTCGAGCCAGCGCCGCCAATCGTCGCCCGACAGCAGAAGGACGGGCCAATCGCTGCCCCACATCAGGCGTTCGCCGAAACGGGCGACGAGATGCTCGACATAGGGCGCAAGGTCGTCCGCTGGCTGGCCGATGGCCTGCTCGGTGCGCAGGCCGGAAAGCTTGCACCAGAGACCGAGCCGACCCAGCGCCGCGATCTCCTTTGCCCAGGGATCGATTTCATGCCGATCGGCGTGCGGCTTCGCGGCGTGGTCGATCACGATCTTCAGGCCGGGACGGCGTTCGGCCAAACGGGCGAGCATGGTCAGGTGGCGCGGCTGGACCAGCGCATCGAGCCGAAGCCCGCGCGCCTCCATCGCATCGAGCGCGGGCGCGAGCCTGTCCTGCAGCAGCCAGTCGGTATCGGCGATCGACTGCAGCATCGGGCGCAGGCCGCGCAGCTTCGGTTCCGCCGCAAGCGCCACGATCCGGTCCGGGGCATCCGGCGCGGCGAGGTCGACCCAGCCGACCACGGCGCGAACCATGGCATGCTGCCGCGCCAGCGACAGCATCCAGTCAGTGTCGGCATCGGTCGGCTGCGACTGGACCAGCACCGTTCCCGCCAAAACGGTCCCGGCGGTCTCGGCGGCAAGGTCGTCCGGCCCGAAATCGCGATGGATGCGCGTCTCCCGCGCGGTCGGCCATTCGTGCCCCGGAGTGGCCAGGCACCAGAAATGCTGGTGGGCATCGATCACGCGCATCGGCATCGGCATCGGCTCAGAATGAATGGCCGGTCGCTGCGGTTCGCCCTGACGGTACCGCGTGGGCGCTGGATAGCGTCATCGCACCGACCGGATCGGCAGGACGAAGCATGCGCCCACCACGACGAAAGCTGCCGCGAGGCAGAAGAGCAAGGGATAATTGTTGCCGGTCGCAGTCAGCAGCGCCGCGGCCATGGCGGGGCTGAGGATCTGCGGAATATTGATCGCGGTGGTCAGGATGCCGAGGTCCTTGCCCGTCGCATCCTCGCCCGCAGGGCGGGGCGGCAGGACGTGGGTCATGAGCGCCAAGTCCACCGACATGAAGGCGCCATAGCCAAGCCCGACGAGAACGGCGTAGCCAAACATGCCCGGAACGCTGCGCGACGCCAGCGGCGCGACCACGGCCAGCGCCATCAGCAGGCCGGCGATGAACACGAGCGGCTTCAGGCGTCCGAGCCTGTCCGCGAGCCATCCCGACGAGAGGCTCGACACGATCAGCGCCACCAGGGTGACCGAGGACATGCGGGCGATCATCGCATTCGCGTCGGCCTGGCTGAGACCGATATGGTCCTCCAGGATGTAGAGCAGATAGGTCAGGATCGCCTGGTAACCCATATAGATCGAGAAGCGCCCGAAGAAGGCCCAGGCGAAATCGGGATGCTCGCGCGGACTGATCCAGAATTCGCGCAGGAAGGCCCCCAACCTAAAGGGGGGCGGCCTTCCAAAGTCTGCCGGCAGCGGCGGTTCGGGATTGAAGATCACGAACAAGGTGCAGGCAATCATGACGCCGATGCCAAGGATCGCGTAGGCAAGGAACAGATGAGCCGCGAGCAGGCCGCCGAAGATCGTGCCCGCCGACAGGCCGGCGGTCATCGTGGCGCCGACCACACCCGACACCGTTCCGCGCTCGCTCGGCCGAAACCGGTCCGCGACCACCGTCGTGATCACCGGCAGCATGCAGTTCAGGCTGATCGTCGCCAGCACCCAGAAGGTGGTGATCCCGACGATATTGCCGCCGTGCGGGATCAGGATGGTCGCCACGCCCCCGATCAGGCTGCCCGCGACGATCCAGGGCGTGCGCCGGCCAAAGCGGCTGCGGGTCCGATCGGAAAGCGCGCCGGCCACGGGTGTGGTGATCGTGCTGAACACCGACGTGATCGCGAAAACGATTCCGAGCGCCGCGGTTTTTCCGGCAGGATCGATGTCCTGGATCTGGTTGGGCAGCAACACTCCCAGGATCGCGGCAAAGAGCGCGAAAAGTATGAAGAAAACGAGCCCCAGGCTGACCACCAGCACCCACTTGCGCGCCCCGGCAAGATCGGCCGTTGCCGGTGCTGCGGCATCGGTCATCGCGGTCATGCCGCCACGTCCGTACCGACCGGCAAGGCACCACCGGACGCCCGCGCCGTGTCGCTCAGGGCCAGCCCATGCCCAGGGATATCACGTGCCTGGATCAGTCCGTCTGCTATCTCGAACGGATGCTCGACCAGATGGTCGAAATTCTGGAAGCTATATTCAAGCCAGCGCACGCCCGGGAGCGCGACCGCCATGTTCACGCCGAGCTCCAGGAAAGTGTTTCCGAGCGTGACCTCGACATTGGCCTCGTTCGCGAGCCAGCCGGCGCGCATGACGTCGGATACCTGCCCATGCACATTCAACATGTCGCACGCGCGCTCTTCGAGCAGCTTTCGCTTTCCCGTAAGATCGAGATATTCGCCTGAATTCACTCGGGTCAGACCGAGCGAACGCAGCAGGCGAAGGCCGTCGAAATCGTCCCGCGGGATCGGATCCTCCACCCAGAAGATCGAATGACCGGCGCGTTCGAACAGGCGCAAGGCCTGAATCGTCTCCTGCGCGGTCCAAGCCTCGTTGGCGTCGACCATGATCGGGCGATCGCCCCCCGTCGCCTGGCGCAGCAGATTCAGCCGGTGGAGATCGCGCTCAAGTTCGGGATCGCCGACCTTGATCTTGTAGCCGCGAAAGCCGCGCTCCCGCGCATTGCCGAACAGCTCGACGAAATCGTGGTCGGACAAGTGATAGTCGAGCCCGCTTGCATAGACGGGCACCGATTGCCGCGTCGCCCCCAGCATCCGCCACAGCGGCAGGCCCGATTGCTTCGCAAACAGGTCCCAAATGGCGTGCTGCAGCGCTTCCTCGAACGGCAGCACCATCCGCCGCGCATTGCCGCCGCGGGTGCGCGAGACCGCCAGCGCCAGCGCCGCCGGATGCTTGCCTTCCAGCCCCGGCCACGCCTCCGTCCGAAAGACGCGTTCGATTTCCTCCTGCCCGGGGAGCGGGACAAACAGGGATTGGGCGAAGCCCAGTCCGGTTCGGCCCGCGCCGTCGATCAGTTCCACCGCGATCACATGAACCTGGTCGGCGCGAACCTGGGAATCTCCAATGACGCGATCCCGCGCGAAATGCATGCGGGTCAGGCGAAACCCGTCAATCGAGGCGGAAACAGACATTCTAGATTCCCTTTTTGATATATCACTTTGTCGTCGAAATATTTGTTCCTTGCAACCCCGTTCAGCCGGTGGGCGCGGGCTTTGACGCGAGGCGGGCTTCGTCGGAATGCTCTATGCGGCGGCAGCTGCGGTCGGGCGCCAGATGCAGCACCAGGTCGGCGCGGCGCGGCATCTCGTCGAGGATATGGCGGGTCAGCCGCTCATAATATTGAACGAAGCGCGCCACGCCCGCCGCGTCCATGACCCCGGCCCCCTCCCCTACGGCTTCGCGTAAACGGGCCTCCTGTTCCTCACGCCAGAGCCCGACCGTTTGCCAGTCCGGGGCTGCCAGCAAAAAGAGGAGGTCGAGCCGGCCGAACAATTCCTGATAGGCCCCCGCCAAGGCGGCGTTCACCCCGCGCCGCCAGCGGCCATCCGCATCCTCGATCCGTTCCAGCGCGTTGACCGGCGCGGCAAGCTGCTGCTCCGCCTGCGGAACCGCGCCCACGCACCATCCCTCCAGCAGGATCAGATCATAAGGTGGCGTTACGCGCGGCCAGGTTTCCGGTGGCGCGCGGTCGTCGATCGCCTTGTCGAAGCGGGGCAATGCGACCGGTTCCCCCGCACGCAGCGCGTCCAGCGTCGCCAGGGCAAGGCCGATATCATGGGTGCCCGGCACGCCGCGCGTGACGAACAAGGGATGTTCCCGCTCGCCAAGCCCGATCCGCTCGGCGCGCGTCAGATAGAAATCGTCCAGGGAAAGCACGACCATGTTGGGAAAGCGCGCCGCGAGCGCTTGCGCCAAGGTCGACTTTCCGGAGCCTTGCGCGCCGCACAGCCCGATGAGCAGGGGTCGTGTCGGGCGATGTGCCAGCGCCGCGTCTATCCGCGCCGCGATGATCTCCTCAGGCGACACGATCGGGCAACTCGCGTCCGGCGAAGAACGCCTCAAGATTGGCGATGACCTGCATCCCCATCGCGGTGCGCGCCTCGATCGTGGCGCTGCCGAGATGAGGCAAAAGAACCGTATGCGGATGATCGAGCAGGTCGGGGTGGACGGCCGGCTCCTCCGCATAGACATCCAGCCCGGCGGCGGAGAGGTTGCCCGACTTGAGCGCCTGCACCAGCGCCGCTTCGTCGACCACGGAGCCGCGTGCGGTATTGATCAGGACCGCGCCCGCCTTCATCGCCGACAGGAATGCGCCATCGATCATTCGATAGGTTTCGGCCCCGCCCGGCACATGCAGCGAAACCACGTCGGCGGCCTGGGCGAGCGCGGAGAGCGATGGCATTCGGACCGCGTCGAGGGATCGCTCGACTTCGGGCGAAGCCGGGCTGCGATTATAATAAACGATCCGCATCCCCAGCGCGTGGGCTTTGCGCGCGGTCTCCTGCGCTATCCGGCCGAATCCGACCAGGCCAAGCACGCGTCCGGAAAGCCCCCGACCGATCAGGTGTGTCGGATGCCAGCCGCGCCATTCCCCCGCGCGCAGCTGCCGATCGCCTTCGACGGCGCGGCGGCTGGCGGCCAGCATGAGCAGGATCGCGAGCTCCGCGGTCGCCTCGGTCAGCGCGCCCGGCGTGTTGGTGACCGCGATGCCGGCGGCACGCGCGCCGGCCAGATCGATATGATCGAGCCCGGCACCGTAATTGGCGAGAATATGCACCCGTCGCTGCGGGCTGCCCAACAGTATCGCATCGAGCCGGTCGGTGATGGTGGGAACCAGCGCGTCCGCTTCGTGCATTGCCCGTTCGAGCGCGGGCCGATCGAGCGGGATGTCGGACGGGTTCAATATCGTGGTGAAGCGCTCCTGCAACGCCGTCTCGACCGCCTCGGGAAGGCGACGGGTCACGACCACCACGGGGCCGCCCGGCCCTGCATCGCCCGGTATCCGCGACGCGCCGCTCACGCGTTCACGCTTTCTTCGGACGGGACCGGCGCGTCGGCGCGTATCAGGCCTTCCGCCCGCATTTCGGACCAGAAGCCGCCCGGGATGGACCGCCGGAACCAGGCCATCGTCTGGTGCACCTGCTCCGCGCTCGCCATGCCCGGGATCACGCTGGCGACGACGGGGTGGGCAAGGACGAACTGCAGCGCGGCCGCCGGAAGCGGGACATCGTGGCTGCGAGCGATCCCTTCCATGCGCGAGACGCGGTCACGGACCTCCGCTGGCGCCGGTCCGTAATTGTATCGGACATTGGTTGCGGATGTGCCTGTCACCAGAATCCCGCTGTTATAAGGACCGCCGACAATCACCTTCGTGCCCGACGCCGCGCACAGAGGGAACAGCCGATCCAGGGGATCCTGTTCGAGCAACGTATAGCGGCCGGCGAGCAACAGCAGGTCGACCGGGGCCGCCTCCAGCGCGTCGATGCACACCTCTATCTCGTTCACCCCGAGGCCGAACGCGGCGATGGCACCTTCTTCGCGCAGCCGAACGAGCGCCCGGAACCCGCCGCCCTCGGTCAGTTGCCGCCAATAATGATCGTGCGCGGCACCATGGATCATCCGGCCGATGTCGTGAACCAGAAGGATGTCGATGCGCGCCAGACCCAATCGCTGCAGGCTCGCTTCGAACGACTGCATGACACCATCGTGCGTATAGTCGAATTCGGCGCGGAACGGCATCGGCGACAGGAAGCCGTCTCGCTCGGAATCGTCGACGATGCTGCGGTCCGGGCGCAGTAATCGCCCGACCTTGGTCGAAAGAACGACATCTTGGCGCGTGCGAAGCCCGTCGCCGATCCGGCGCTCGCTCAGGCCGCGGCCATAATGAGGCGCGGTGTCGAAATAACGGATGCCCAGGCCCAATGCGGTGTCGATCGCCGCCCGCGCCGTCTCGTTGTCGACACGCTGGAACAGGCTGCCGATGGCGCCGCCACCAAAACCGATCGGGCAATCTTCAGGCAAGATTCCTGTCATCACATATTCCGCAACTTACCGTGCCGGCGCCAATCCGCGCCCCGGCGCTGTTTATCTTCGAAAAGAGACGCCGCGACCGGGTAGGCCGCGGCGCGAAGGTGGGACGATCCGTTCGACCATTCGGCGTTCCGGATCGTGGGGCAAGCTAACTCCGGCTGCTTAGAACCGCACCCGGACGCCGGCGCTGTAGCGCCGACCGACACGTCGATATTCCTGCGTGTCCGCGATCGTGTTCGCGTAGTGGAATTCGTTCGAATTGGTCAGGTTGGTCGCGTCGGCGGTAAGGATGATATTCTTGGTGAGCGAGAGCTGCACCCCGGCGTCCAGCTGATCATAATTGTCGACGAATTCGGGGATGCCGGTCTGGGTCTGCGGCGCGAACAGATAATGATCCCGCCACGTATAGGAGACGCGCAGCTGGATCGGGCCCTTTTCGTAGAAGCCGACCGCCGTGTAGCTGTTTTTCGACAGGCCCTCGAGCGAGTAGCTCGCCCCGTTCTTGGCAGCGTTCGAATAGTTCGCGTTGCTACTGGTGTAGGTATAGCTCAGCTGCGCGCCGAACCCGTCCAGCGGCGCCCACAGCCCCTTGAACAGCGTCCGGTAGCTCAGTTCGAGCCCCTTCACCGTGGCGCCCTTGCCGTTGACGGGCTGGTCGATGATGAAGGTCACCTGATCGACCTGCTGCGTGGTCACGCCGCGCGTGATGAACGAGTCGATCGACTTGTAGAACAATGTGGCGGACAGCAACGAATCCCGGTCGTAATACCATTCGAGTCCGGCCTCGGCCTGCGAAGCGCGGAACGGCAGCAAATTGGGATTGCCGCGCGTGATCCGCTCATTGCCCGGATTGCTCGTGATGCTCTGCGCGGGCGACAGATCCGTCAGCGTCGGCCGCGAGATGACGCGCGAGGCCGCACCGCGCAGGATCAGCGTGTCGGTCAGGTTGAGGCGCGCGTTGAGCGACGGAAGGATGTCCGTATAGTGGCCGTGGAAGTTGAGCGGCGTCAGCCCCGACAGGACGATGACGTTCTGGCCGGTTCCATTCGGCTTGGCGCTCAGCACGGTTTGTCCGGCGCCGTTGGACGTGAAATTGGTATCCTCGAAGCGCACGCCCGTGTTGATCGCGAGAGGCATGCCCGCGACCTCTCCCTTGAACTGCACCATCACATAACCGAGCCCGACCTTCTCCTTGACCGATGAGCTGGCTGCGGGATCGACCGCAAGCGGCATGAGGCTGCCGCTGTGCAAGGCGGGGTCGGCGGTGCTGTTCAGCCCGATCATGGCCTGGAACAGGGCGTCGGCGTTATAATCGACCCAATTCGCGGTATTGCCGCCGGCCTTCCCGCCGAAGAAATTGAAATTGGTCGGCGTGAAGAGGCTGGACGGCAGCACGACGTCGCTGCCGCAATAAGCGCATTGGTTTGGCTCGGTGAAGCCCGTCGTTGCCTTGGTGCGCTCCGAATAACCGACACCGGCAAAGGCCGACACCGCGCCGCCATCGTCCCAGGATCCGTCGATGCGACCTTCCTTGATCTTGTCGTCGAAATTCTGGCCTTCCGCATTGATGTAATGCGCGAGGCGATGATTGATGTCGGTGGCGGCATCCGCATAGCCGGGATTGGACAGCGTGAAGCTCGCGAGCGGCGACCCCGTATTCCGGTCGTAGGTATAGTCCATATGCTTCAGGCGCACGGTGGTGAAGAGCCCGTCGGGATCCCGGAACTTGGCGTGGCTGGTATCCAGATCGAGCGCGAGATTGAACGGGCCGTGCGACCATTTGGCGTTGAAGCCGAACAGATTGGTGGTCGATTTCGCGGGGCGGTTCTCGACGATTTCGTCGACCGTGCCGTTGGTGAACGTCTCGGAAACCGCCGTGCCGCCGACATGCACCTGGCGCTGCAGGCCGGCGACCGTCTCGGTCGTCGTGGTGCCGCCCTGCACCACCTGATTGACAAGCGTGCCGCCGCTGAAATCGGGGACGAGCCCCGAACCGTGATAATGTTCGTTATCGTGCGAAACCAGGCCGTCGACCGTCAACGTCAGCTCGTCGGTCGGCTTGAACTGAAGCGAGCCGTCGACGCCGAGGCGCTTGCGGTGCGAGAACTCCACCTGGTTCACGAAATTGTGATACATGTCGACGTTGCGGAACAGGGTGACCTTGCTCGTATCGATGCGCGGCGTGCAGGTGCCGCCACTGACGCTGCCGACGCATAAGGTGCCCCCATTGTTCGTCGCGGAGCCATAATAGCCATCGTCGAAGCTTCGCGGGAAAGAGCTCGCGCCGACGAAGAAATTGTCGGTGCGCTCATTCTTGTCGTCGTACGAAACCACGAGCGAGGCGCCGAAACGGCCGGATTCGTCCTTCCACGTCAGATAGGCCGCGCCGGACGGCGTCTTCTTGCCGCTCATCTGGTCATAATTGACGCGCGCCGATCCGCCGCCGCGAAACCCGGACTTCTGCTCGAGCGGGCGCAGCGTGTGGATGTCGATCGTGGCACCGATACTCGCGCCGTTGAGGTTTGCCTGCGGGCTCTTGAACACCTCGGCGCCCGCAATGAGCTCGGACGGGAGGATGTCGAAGTTGAACTCGCGTCCGGCGCCGTCGGTCGCGATCACGCGCCCATTGACCGTGACGGTGTTGAATTGCGGACCGAGGCCACGGACCGTGACGCCGTTGCCGACGCCGCGATTGCGGTCGATCGTGATGCCCGGAACGCGCTGCAGCGATTCCGCGACATTCTGGTCGGGCATCTTGCCCAGATCCTCGCTGGCGACCGCGTCGACCGCGTTGATCGCAGTCCGCCGAATGTCGATCGACTGGCGTTGGCTCGCGCGGATGCCGGTCACCACGACCTCGGGACCGTCGGCTGAATCGGCAACATTTGCCTGCGCATTGCCCGCGGTCTGGGCTTGCGCCGTGGACGAGAGCGCGGCCGTGAACGCGCCCAAAGCTACGCCGAGGTAAAGCTTTCTGGTAGACAAGGTCATCCTCCCATTATTTTGATATATCAGTATCCCCTATCTGAAAGATGATCAAGCGCAACTAAACGGCCAAAAAGTCCAGTTTTTGCCGCAGCGCGCAGTCGCAACCGACCTCACCCTCCCGTGGTTCATCCAGTTTGGGCCGAATCGACTTGCGAAAATCGCAATCTGAAATATCAGATGTCAGGCCGTCCCGAAGGTGCGCCCATCGGGTCGACAGGTCCGGTTGCTTTTTTCCCCTGCGGGTGCATTTAAAATGCGGATACGAAACCGGCCCCGCGTGGTGTGATAGATAGGATTTGGACTGGCATGCCTCGGGCTTCACGCAGGGTGAGCAACGGACCGGCTAAGCCTCCCCGCGCGGATGCGGATGAGAAAGCGAACGAAGCCAGCCTTGGCGACAAGGCCTATCAGTCGATCTTGCGGGCATTGTTCGACCGGACCATTCCGATCGGCGCGGAGCTTTCCCAGGCGGATCTCATGCGATTGCTGGGAATTACCGCGCAACCCCTGAGGGATGCCTTGCGCACCCTGGAGACCGAGGGGCTGGTGACCATCCATGCCCGGTCCTGCATCCGCTTCGTCCGCGCGGACCTGGAATTGTCGCGCTCGACCTATCAGTTTCGATCGCTCATCGAGCGGGCCGGCGCACGGGCATGGGCGGAATCCGGGGATCCGAACGAGATCCGCTCGCTCGCCGAGGATCACGAGGCATTGCTTGCCAGGCTTGAGCAGGGCGCCTGGACGGCGGCGGAAGAAGAAGAATTGGACAAACTGGAAGATCGCCTCCACGGGGCGCTGCTCTCGGCGCTGCGCAATCAGCTGATCGAGACAACCGCGCGCCGGCTCAAGAATTACGTCACGCTCGTCCGTTTGGACTGGCTCACCACCAGGCCGCTAGCGATCAGGACGCTGCGCGAGCACCTCGAAATAATCAACGCTTGCGCGGCTCGGGACGCCGACGCCGCGGAGACGGCTTTGATAACCCACTTCCAGCTCGCCTTGCAGCGGCTGATCGGAATGGTTTGATTTTTCGGTCTTCGCGCGCCCAAGGCGGATGAAGCCGGTCATGTGCTGCCAAGGCGGCGGCTTTTGGCAAGCGGATGCAGCGTTCGGAATGACCGACTGAGGCGCAAAGCTGACGTCGAGCTTCGCTTATCAGGCTGCGTCGGCCCAGCACGATTCCACGACCGAAGATAAATCCGGTCCCGACATGCCCCCGTTAACCGCTGGCAGCGTATCGGCGTCCTGCTATGCTGATGCAAATTGGGGGCAATATGACGAATTTGCGGTGGGTGGTCGTTGGGTGCGCGGCATTGGCCAGTCCGGCGTGGGCGGGCGATACGCCGCGATATGAGCCAGCACCCGCCTGGGCGTTGCCGGCGCCCCTGACCGCCCCGGCTGCCGATGGCGGTCCGCTGGTGCGTATACTGGATCAGCAGAGTCGGATCGCGGATGGCGCGGTGACGACCTATAGCGAAGTCGCGGCGAGCGTCTTGTCGGCCGATGCGCTGGCGCGGCTTGGGACGATCAGCCTGAGTTGGCAACCGTTCCACGGCGACCTGATCATCCATCGCGTCGAGATCATCCGCGACGGCCGGCGGATCGACGTGCTGAAGGCAGGACAGAAGTTCACGGTCATCCGCCGTGAGCAAAGGCTGGAAGAGCTGGAGCTGAACGGCGAGCTGACCGCGACGTTGCAGGTCGAAGGGCTGCGCGTCGGCGACACGCTGGATTATGCGGTTTCGGTAACGTCGAAGGACCCGGTGCTTAAGGGCCAGGTGCAGGCCGCGATCCCCGTTTTGGCCGAGCCGTTCAAGGTCGGGTTCGAACGCGCGCGTTTCCTGTGGCCGACGGGCACGCCGATCAAGTGGCGGGCCTACCCGATCGGCATCGCCGCGACCGAGAGCGACAAAGGCGGGTGGCACGATTTGAGTCTCAAGGTGCCGGCGCCGAAGCAGCCGGACCTGCCCGACGACGCGCCGCCGCGTTTTCACCGGCTGCCGCTGGCCGAGGCGGCGAGCTTCGCAAGCTGGGCGGACGTGTCCAAGGTGATGGCACCGCTCTATGATACGCACGGCCTTATCGCGACGGGCAGCCCGCTGGCGCAGGAGGTATCCCGGATCCGCGACGCGACGAGCGATCCGATGAAACGGGCGGCGGCCGCGCTGGCGCTGGTGCAGGATCGCATCCGCTATTTCGCAAACGGCATGAACGGCGGCAATTATACGCCGCAGACGCCCGCGCAGACCTGGTCGCTGGGCTATGGCGATTGCAAGGCGAAGACCCTGCTTTTGCTGGCGATGCTCGACGGGCTGGGCATCCAGGCCGAGCCGGTGATGGCGAGCATCGGCGCGGGCGATTTCGTCGCGGATCGCCTGCCCTCGCTAGGCGCATTCAACCATATTTTCGTGCATGCCAAAATCGGCGACGACGATCTGTGGCTCGACGGGACCGGGCGCGGCAGCCGGATCGAGGATCTGCGCGATCCGCCACCATTCCGATGGGTGCTGCCGGCACGTGCGAGCGGCGCAGAGCTGATCCAATTGCCGCAACGCGCGCCGGCGATGCCGACCCACGTCACGGTGATGACGATCAATCAAAGCGCGGGGCTGACGGTGACGGCGCCGTTCCACGCGATCGTGACGATCCGCGGCAGCGGCGCGGATGCGCTGCGCGCGATGGTCGCGCAGATGGACAAGGAGAAGTTGCAGCAGCTGGCGCTTTACAGCCTGGGGGGTGCTGCCGGCCAGGAGGCGGTCGCTGTCAACCAGAAATTCTCGTTCGATGCCGTGGCCTCGACCGCGACGATCGAGGTGAGCGGAGTGACCAATTCGTGGCGCTGGGCACGGCAGGACCATCGCTATCGCTTCCGCCCCGGCAGCGCGGTTTCGGGGATCGATCTCGACACGGATCGCGCGCGGGCGGCGTGGAAGACGATCCCGATCTCGGGCGGCGAGCCGGGCCACAGCTCCTCCACGATCACGATCCTGTTGCCGGACAAGGGACGCGGAGTCGTGCTGGAAGGCGACCAGACGGCAACGTTCGACATTGCCGGCCGCAAGCTGGTGCGCAGCGCATCACTAACCGACGGGACGATCGTGCTGAAGGAAGAAGTGCTGGCATCGGGTGCCGAGCTGGCGCCGGCCGATTTGCCGGCGGCGCGGGCCAAGCTGGCGGCGGCAGGGAATCATCTCGTCCGGCTGGCCACGACGACGGACTATGCGCCGCCGCAGCGGCAGATCGCCGCAGCCAAGGCCGGCCACAAGCTGGACGAGCAGAAAGCGCTGATATCGACCTTCATCGCCGACAAGCCGGAGGAAGCCCGCCGCTACATGGCGCGGGCGCTGTTCTATATCTCGACATATCAGTGGCAGGACGCGCTGGGGGATCTGGACAAGGCGGTCGCGATCGACGCGAGCTCGACCAACCTGCTTGGCCGCGCGTTCCTGCTCAAGGAGCTGGGGGAAAATACCAAGGCCGCCGCCGACTATAAGGCAGTGCTTGCACTCGACCCGACCTCCAAAGCGGCAATGGGCAATCTGGGCGAACTGCAGGTCGATGCCGGGCAGAAAGCGGCGGCGCTGGAGGCGATCAATGCCCAGGTCGACAATGCGGGCGAGGACAAGCCCGAATGGCAGAGTGTGAAGGCCAATGTCCTGCTGGAAGCGAAGGATGCCCCGGGCGCGCTGGCGGCGCTGGACGACGCGATCAGCGCCAAGCCCGGCAATCCGGGCCTCCTGAACCAAAGGTGCTGGATCAAGGGCACGCTCGACGTACAGCTCGACACGGCGCTGCAGGATTGCACCCAGTCGATCGAGCTGGCGAGCCAGAATTTCGCCGCCTTGGACAGTCGCGCACTGGTCTATATCCGCCTGCATCGGTTGCCCGAGGCGCTGGCGGACCTGAATGCCGCGCTGGATCTGCAGCCGTCGCTGCCGGGATCGCTATACCTGCGCGGATTGATCGAGCGCGCCAATGGCGACCAGCAACATTCGGATCAGGACCTGGCCGACGCGAAAATGATCTCGCCGCGGATCGAGCAGCAATATGCGCGGTGGAATATCAAGCTGTGAGGATGTGAACGGCGCGCCTCAGAGCGAGCGCGCCCGTTATCGCCGTCTCATAGCGGCCGATAGCTGACGCCGACAGTCCGCATAGCCAATGGCCACTACCGACCCACGTGGTCGGGACTTCGTCGAGGATCTTGAACAGATTCCTCGACGAGTCCGGCCAGCCGACGTTTTGAAACAAAGCCTGATTCCCGTCATTGGCCGAAGCGTACCGCCCTTCCGCCAAGGACGATCAGGCTCTGGTCAGCAACCGTTTACGTGGCGCGTGTGCTGCTTATCCAGATGTCGGCCAAGAAGCGCACCGCCGACACCGCCGAGCACGGTGCCCGCCGTACCGCCACCGACAGCATGCCCGATCACCGCGCCGCCGACGCCGCCGGCGACCGTGCCGACCGCGCCATTACCGCCGCCGCATTTGTGCGCATAATGACGGTAACTGCCCTGATAATAATGGTGGTGCCGGTGGCTGGCCTGTGCCGGGCCGGCTATCATCATCGGCGCGGTCACGATTCCGGCCAGCGCCCACCAAGTGATCTTGTTTCGCATCCGTCTCCTCCTTCGGCCTGTCTGCCATCATTACGGCGGCCGAACATGGGACGAAAGGACGAGGACGGATTACGTTCCAATATCGTGCCGGCCCAACAGGATATTGGCGAAGCAGGCATTTACTTGACCGATGATGGCGATGGCGGCCGTCAGGCTCGCCGCGAGGGCCTAAATGGTCTGCCCCCTTCTCTATTCCGTGGACCCGGCACGCCTATCTTCGCTGCCTCGAGGTACGATGGCTGCCACTTCCTGAGCCTGCCGCGCGGCAAACCAAAATCTCGTCCCGCATGTAACCCCGTCCCTCCTTTGATTGCACCTCACAGACGGCCGGCCGCGCTAACGTGGATTTGTCGCGCGGCCCGCTGGCCCCCAAAGCGGTTGCGCGCCGCCGGAGCCCAACGTTGGTTGCGGTGGCGGAATCTTGGGATCGTAGATCAGTGGCGAAGGTTTCCCGCTCCCTGAGGAGACGTGATGCCGCGCTATCTCTTTCATACGAATAGGGATTCTGGTCCAGGACCAGATGATGGCGCCGAATGCCCCGACCTGCAGGCAGCGAAGCAACTCGCGGTCAAATATGCCGCGCACGCGCTGGATGATTTAGGCCTTGGGCTGTTTGAGGACGACTTCTCGGTGGAGGTCTCCAACAGTGACGGCCTGCTCCTCTTCACTATCACCGCCTTTGTCACCGAGGCTCCCGCAATATAAAGCGAGGCGAAACGGTGATGGGCTTCCGTCAACCGCGCTACGCCCGCAGAGGAAAGCGCGTGCGTTTGTCCGCCAGCGAGGACGTCCGATGCCTGAACATCGTCACCGCCATTAGCGCGGCGGCACCGCCATGCCTGTGCCGGGAAATCACAGGAAATGGACGCGGCGACGATCCAACAAAATCGGAATATCCCTGAAAATTCAGCGCGCTAAAATAGTTGACCGAATCAACTAATTAGCGCAGCCTGTTTGCATGGACGAGGCGATCGAGACAATCCGGCGGTTCAACCGTTTCTACACCCGCTTCACCGGCGTGCTGAACGCGCGCTTCCTCGGCTCCGACCTGTCGCTGGCCGAGGCGCGCATCCTGTTCGAGATCATCCACGGCGATGCCCCGCTGGCGAGCGATTTGCAGGCGCGGTTGGGCATGGACGCGGGTTTCGTCAGCCGCGTGCTCAGCCGGTTCGAGGCGCGCGGATGGCTGGTGCGCACGCGCAGCAGCGAGGATGCACGTCAGCGCGCAATCGCGGTCACTCCGGCAGGCCGCGCTATTTTCCGGCAGATCGACGAGCGGCAGCATGATGCGGTGGTGGCGACGCTGAACCGTCTTGGCCCCACGGATCGCGACGATCTGGTATCGGCGCTGCGCCTCGCCCAGACCTTGCTCGAGCCCCAGCCCGATCGCGCCTTCACGATCCGCACTTTCCGCACCGGCGACATGGGGATGATCGCCGCGCGCCAGTCGATCCTCTATCGTGAGGTCTATGATTGGGGTCCGCAGATCGAGGTGATCGCGGGCGAGGTCACCACCAATTTCATCCGCGATTTCAAACCCGGCCGCGAGCAATGCTGGATTGCGGAGGTCAACGGCGTCATGGCTGGGTCGGTCTTCCTGACCGACGAGGGCGACGGCATATCGCGGCTGCGTTTGCTCTATGTCGAGCCGTTCGCGCGCGGGCTCGGCATCGGCAACGCGCTGGTCGAGACCTGCCTCCGCTTCGCGCGCGAGGTCGGCTATTCGACAATGACGCTTTGGACCCACACAATCCTGGCGAGCGCGCGGCGCATCTACGCCGCGCATGGCTTCGAATGCGTCGAAAGCCATTTCCACAGCGATTTCGGCGCACGGCTCCGGAGCGAGACCTGGGAGATCGACCTGCGCCGGACCTGATCGTCGCGCCGATCCAGGACATTCGATCTCAGGCGAGGAAAGCCAGGGCGATCCGGTCGGCGACGGCAACGAGGAGAAGTGCGATCGCCCATGTCGGCCGTCCGACATAAGCAAGACACAAGGCTGCACCGAGGAAGAAGCCGGCCTCGAGCAGGAGCCGTCCGACGAGGCCGATTTCATATCGGCGCTTCGGCGCGAGGAACGTGCCCCAGACGGCCGCGGCGCTCAGGCAGAACAGGACGCCCAGCAATATCCGTGCCCAGGTCGCCACCGGCAAATGCGCGGCAAGCGCAGCCAGAGAAGCGAGGATGCAAAGCTCAAGAACGAACCTTACACCCAGCGCAATCGCCTTCATTCGCTCATATCCTTTCAGATATCGAGGACGACATTGCCGATGAGGTCGCCGCGCTCGACGAGTTCGTGCGCTTCGGCAATTTCTTCGAGAGGTAGCCGCCGGGCGATCGTATGCAGCAGGCACCCTTGCTCGAGCAGCTTCGTCAATTCGTCGATCACGGCAGAACGGTCGTCGTCGGACATGTCATAGACCAGGAAAAGCCGCAGCGTGATCGAGTTCTGCATCAGCCACAGGCTCGGCAGCGTCGCTTCGTTCGCTGCCATGCCGTAGACGACCACTGTCGCGTGGGGCCGAAGTATCGACGGATAGAGCTTGGCATTCGAGCTCAGGTCGAGTTCGATCACCGCATCGACGCCGCGGTCGCCCGTCAGAGCTTTGATCTGCGCGCCCACGTCGTCGGTCCGATAATTGACAATATGATCGGCACCGGCGCGCCGGGCATGCTCGGCCTTGGTATCGTTGCTGACGGTGGTGATGACGGTCGCGCCACGCAGTTTCGCCAATTGGATTGCATAATGCGCCACCGAGCCGGCGCCGCCAGCGATCAGTACGATCGAGCCTGCGTCGATCCCGGATAGCCGGACGGCCTGGAGCGCGGTCAAGGCGGGGATGCCGAGACAGGCGGCCTCGGCATAGCCGGTATCGGCCGGCAGCCGCACCGCCTGGGCTTGCGGTACGACGATATATTCCGCCGCGGTTCCATGCGGCCGTTTCCATTGCCCGTTCCAGATCCAAACGCGTTCGCCGACGCGGTCCGCCACGCCGGGGCCAATCTGGTCGATATCGCCCGCGCCGTCGCTATGCGGAATGATCAGGGGCGCCATCAGGCCGCGTCCGAAGCCACCGCGACGAACCTTCCAATCCGATGGGTTCACGCCCGAAGCGCGAAGCCTGACCCGAACCTCGCCCGGCCCGGGTACCGGCTCTGGCTGTTCTCCGATCCGCAGGACGGCGCGTGCCGGCCCCTGCTCCGTGTAGAATGCTGCCCGCATCGAACATTCCTTCCTCATGACATCATCCGCGTTCGGGATTGGCGGCGGCGCCTTACGCAGGCGCTATCGGGAGGACCGCAAGAAGGCGGTCACGTCGTTGGCGAAGCGCTTCGGCTCCTCGACGAACATGAAATGGCCGTCATTCGGATAGACCAGAAGGCGGCCATGCGGCAGCGCTTGTGCCAGATCGCGCTGCGGCGCTTCCACCGCCTGAAGGTCGCGGCCGCCCGCGATGATGAGGGTCGGCGCGCTTACCCTGGCCGCCTTCCGGAAGCGGTAATTCCATAAGCCCTTGTCGATGAGGGCGCCGCTCAGCTCTCCGCTATTGCCCAGCCCGCCGGCGGCGTCCGTCCTGTCGACTTCCCGGCCAATATCCGGACGGGGGTACATGTTGCGGTGGATCATCGCGCTCAAGCCCTCTCCCGCATAGGCGCGGAAGATATCGCAACGCGGATAGGCACCCGGGCGCTTGCCCTGGGCGGCCCGGGCAAAGGCGGCCTTGTCATGCTCCTGCAATCGCGCGCACTGGGTGTCGATCATTCGTGGCAGGTCGGGCACAGCGGCCGCGAGCACGATATGCGCCACGCGCTCCGGATAGCGCGCGCCATATTCGAGTGCGAGGATGGTGCCGAAGGAATGGCCGATCAGATCGATCCGGGGCGCCCCGAGCTGGCGGCGCAACGCCTCGATATCGTCGACGAGCAGCGGGATGGAATAATATCTGGCGTCCTTCGGCCGATCGGATCGCCCGCTGCCGCGCTGATCGAGATACACCATGCGCAACCGCGTCTCGAGCGCGGGCCCGGCAAACCGCGCGAAAGTCTGACTGCCTTCGCCGGGCCCGCCGTGAAGCACGACAACCGGCGTTCCGGTTCGCCGGCCTGCCACACGGTACCAGAGCCGAACCCCGCCCGCATCGTACCGATGTTCGCCGACACGCGCCGCCGCCGGCGCCTCGTCAACCGCGGGCCGTGCTGCGACGCTGCCCGGCTGCGCGCCCGCCATCAGCAATAACAGACATATTGTGGCGATCCTCACCTGCTCGTTTCCTTTCGTCGAATATCTGGAAAGCCGGCATGGCATCTCTTGGTATCGCCTGCCGCGATTCTAGTGGGGCAACGCTCATCGGCGCTTGAACAAAAGTGACCTTACAATCCCTTTTTCGGTCAAAATCGGTAGTCGCGCAATATCCGATGGCATGATGCATTGGCCATGATCGATTATCGACTTTACCTGCGACGTAATCGACGGACTATTAGCTTACGCGATACAGAAGGCGCCAAATGGAGAATGTCATGCAACGCCGCGACCTTCTGATTTCCGCGCTGACCGTCAGCGCCGCCGCCACCGCAGCTCCCGCCATGGAGAGAATTGCCCCGCCCACAAAAGACAGGGCGCCCACGATCGTGCAAGCGCGCGACGGCGTACGCCTCTTTCACCGCGATTGGGGTTCGGGCCAGCCCTTGCTGTTCGTGCACAGTTGGGCGCTCGATCATAGCATCTGGAACTACCAGACGCTGTTCCTCAGCCAGCATGGGTTCCGGTGCATAGCGTTCGACTGGCGCGGCCACGGGCGTTCCGACACGCCGGCCGCCGGATATGATCTGGACAGTTTCGCGGACGACATCGCCGCCATGATCGAGCATCTCGATCTGCATGACGTCGTGCTGGTCGGCCATTCGACGGGCGGCGGCCACATCGTGCGCTACCTCGCCCGTCATGGTTCGGCACGCATTGCCAAGGTCGTTCTGATCGCCCCGACCATCCCCTTCTCGTTGCGGACCGAGGATAACCCTTATGGCGCACCGCCGAGCTATTTCGAGGGGCTGCAGAAAGCGTGGGCCGACGATTTCCCGAAATGGATCGAGGACAACAAGGCGCCCTTCTTCACCCCGGACACGTCGCCCGCGATGATGAACTGGATCGCGGACCTGATGCGCGGCGCCTATCTGCCTGCCATCACGCTGGCCCACCAATTATATGTCCCGGTGGATCTGAGAGCCGACACCAGCCGCGTCGACCGCCCGACGTTGATCCTCCAGGGCGACAAGGACGTCTCCGCGCCGCTGGAGGCCACGGGTCGCCGCGCCGCCGCACTGATCCGGAATTCGACCCTCAAGGTCTATCCGGGCGCAGGCCACGGCGTTTTCCTGACCCACCATCGACAGCTCAACCAGGACATTTTGGATTTCGTCAGGGCGTGACGGCGTGACCCCGACGCCCGAACTTCGATGCCGATCATGAAGAGCAGCGAGACCTTCGGCGGATTGTTGAAGAGCTGGCGAAACCGGCGTGGCATCAGCCAGCTGGACCTGGCGTGCGCGGCTTCCTTGTCCGCGCGCCACCTCAGCTTTCTGGAGACGGGGCGATCGAAACCCAGCCGCCAGATGGCGTTGAACCTTGCCGAGCATCTCGGCCTGCCGCTTCGGGAGCGCAACCGGTGGCTCGCGGCGGCAGGGTTCGCCCCCGTCTATCCGGAGAAAGCGCTGACCGAACCGGGCCGCCAAATGGCACAGGACGCGCTCGGCCTCGTGCTCCGCGCGCACGAACCATGGCCGGCGCTGGCGGTCGATCGCCATTGGATGCTTCTCCAGGCAAATCGGGCGGTCGCTCCGCTGCTGGAGGGTGTCGCACCCGAACTGCTGGCGCCGCCGGTGAATGTGCTCCGCCTTTCGCTGCATCCCGCAGGCCTGGCGCCGCGAATCTGGAACTATGCGGAGTGGCGCACGCATGTGCTGACGCGGCTGCGTCTCGAGGTCAGTGCGAGCGGAGACCCGGATCTGGACCGGCTGCACAACGAGCTCGCGGCCCTGCCGACCCAGCTTCGCGGATCATCCAGCCGACGCGGCCCCGATCTCGGCGGGCTTGCCGCATCGCTCGTCCTCGACACCGCGCAGGGCCGGTTGACCCTGTTCACCACCACGACCGTGTTCGGGACAGCGACCGACGTGACGCTCGACGAGGTCACGCTCGAGAGCTTCTTTCCCGCGGATGCGGAATCGGGCGAGAGGCTGCGCGCGCTCTATCAGGCGTCCACAGCCGTGGAAGCGGCGGCCACCCGATCGGGAAATCTCGGCGGCCAGGATGATCCCAACGCGGTGGAAGCCCGCGCCAAAGCTTCGCCCGCAGCCGAAGCATCAAAGGGGAAGCGCTTGGTACCTTGAACCGCGACAAGACAGGGCTGACCGAACATGACCATACCCGTTCTTGCGCAAGGAGAGGAGCATTTCACCATCCCCGGTCCAAATGAAGGGCTGGATCTTTTCCTTCGCTACCTCGCCGGCAAGGCGCGCGCACCAGACCAACGCAGGGCGGTTCTGTACGTACATGGCGCGACTTTCCCGTCCGCTTTATCCATCGCGCACCGCTTCGACGGGCGATCCTGGCGCGACGCGCTCAACGATGCCGGCTTTGACGTATGGGGGCTCGACTTTCAGGGTTTCGGCTTCTCGGATCGCTATCCCGAAATGGCGGCCGCCGCGGAAGCGAACGCGCCCTTATGCCCGACGGGCGACGCGGCTGCGCAACTCGCGACCGCAACGGGATTCATCCTGGAGCATCAGGGGCTCAGCGCGATTTCGCTGCTCGCCCATTCGTGGGGCTGCATGGCGGCCGCGCGCTTCGCGGGCGAGCATCCGGCCCTGATCGACCGTCTTGCCCTGTTCGGACCGATCGCGCATCGGGATCCGCCGCGATACATGCCCCGCCCCGATGGACCGGCGTGGCGCATCGTCACCGTGGAAGCGCAATGGGCCCGGTTCATCGAGGACGTGCCCGCCGACGAACCCCCTGTCCTTTCGCGCGCGCATTTCGACGACTGGGCGAAGCTTTACCTGGATACCGATCCGGAAAGCCGCCGCCACGATCCCGTCGGAGTGAAAACGCCGGCGGGTCCGCTGATCGACGTATTGAGAGCCTGGCACGGCGAGCTCGCCTTCGACCCGGCGCTGGTCCGTGCCCCCGTCGCCATCCTGCGCGGCGCGTGGGACGGCCTGTGTACCGACACCGATGCGCGTTGGCTTTTCGATGCCTTCACCCATTCGCCGCTGAAGCGGGACGTGAAAATCGGACGCGGAACGCATCTGATGCACCTCGAAGCGATGCGGCCGGCGTTGTGGGCGGAGAGCATCACCTTCCTGCTTGGCAACGATGCCGCCCCAGTCCCGCTCTGATTGCTCAAGGTGGAGAATGATCATGTTCGCAGTGGTGTTCGAAGTTCATCCGGCTGACGGGAAGAAAGAGGAATATCTCGCGCTCGCGAAGCATCTGAAGCCGATGCTGGAAACGGTCGACGGGTTTATCGACAATGAGCGGTTCGAGAGCAAAAGGCGCGGCGGGTGGGTTCTATCGCTGTCCACCTGGCGCGACGAGAAGGCCGTGGTGCGCTGGCGCAGCCAGGGCGAGCACCATCGCGTGCAGGAGAAGGGTCGGGGCGGCGTCTTTTCGGATTATCACCTGCGCGTCTGCGAGGTGACCGCCGACAATCATCCACCCGAGGGCATTCCGGTCGTGGAGCAAAGGTTCGACGCGACCGAGGTCGGCGCCGCCAAGATGCTGACGATCACCGAACTCACCCCGGACGATCGGGCAAGCTTCGCTTCCCACCCGGGTTTGCTGCCGTCCCATATCGGGCTTGACACGGAAGCGGAGGGTTTGGTCGATCACGACCTGTTCGAGAGCATCTACAACCCCGGCAAGATGCTGGTGCTCGCGTCATGGCGGACCGATGCCGACGCGGCGCGATGGACTCCATCGAGCTTCGCCGGCGTTGCCGAGCTGCGACATCGCCGCGTCCGCGTCATCCGCGACTATGGAATGTTCGAGCGGGCTGAGGCGACCCAATATTATCCGGATGCGCCCGCCCGGCCAGGCCAATCCTAGGCCGTTATTTCGGCGCCCCTAACGCCAGTCCTGCGCCGCCTGGAGCACGTCGTCGCGGGCCACCGGCCTGGCTCCGGTACTGTCGAAAATGGCCATGCGGCCCACGATCTGCGGCTTGCCGAGCAGCTTTTCGACTTCCTTGTAATGCTCGCGCGGCGTGTAATCGTCGAAGCAGATCGTGGTGGGATGGTTACCGGCTTGCCCCTGGCGGACCGCCTCCAGCGCGCAGGCGCGGCGCATGCGGCCGTCGACCAGCACCAGATCGGGTAGCGACCGTTTGAGCGCCTTGATCTGGTCGTATGCAGCATCGACATAGCCCAGCCACGCCGCCTTGCGCGCGGGCGTAAGCCGCTTGAACATCGGCGCGCCCCATTCCACCGTCGTGCCGATATTGGCAACGTACAGCTTGACCGTACCGTGTGGCCGGATCTTCTTGCGCACCGCATTGGCAAAATAGGGATCGCCTTCGACCGTGACGGTCGCCACGTCGGTGCGGTCGGCGAGCACGGTCGACCCCCCGGCGCCATATTCCACGTAGGATCGGGCCTTGGCCAGCAGCTTCCGGAAATTGGCGCTCGAGGCTTCGTCGAACCAGGGTTCGTCCCCCACCGAGAAACCTACCGCGCGCTGGTGGTAGAAGAATCTGGTGAGTTCCCAGACCCGCTTGATCGACATCATGGGATTTTCCCCCAAACGCTAGCCGCAACCATTATCCGCAGCGCCCGACGGGCGCTCTCGCGCAAACGGCCCTGACGGCAACAGGTTTCCCCGACCATCGCCCAGAGGGCTCGCTTGGCCGCAAGGGCGAGGTCGGATATGTACTAATGCCGGGGAATGAAGGGGGGATGACATGGCCGGCGGAAAATGGCTGGGCGGCCTGGAGCGCGCCTTCTCCGGCTTCGGCCTGTGCCTGATCAACCAGCGCGCGGCGGTCTACGGTATCTGGTATCTGATCTCGATCCTGCTGTTCGCGCTGGCTTATTGCCTGCTGCCGCCGGAAGCGTTCCACGCACCCTATGTCGCGCGCGAGCCGCAAAGCTCCGAAAATGGTTTCTCGTTCGAGCCGTTCATCGTCGAGCGCATGAGCCAATCGGCCCAGAATTGGAGCGACGGCAATTTCGTCAATTTCGACATGCGCAACGTCTCGATCCTGCGGATCGGCGCGGATTCCGCCCGCAACACGGTGCGCGTCGTGCTCGCCTACAAGCTCGGCAACAAGCCGCAGCAGGCGGCGGCGATCGACATCAACATCTTCAGCCTGCCTTCGGGGGCGGATCGCTGCCACGAGGCGCGGATCGCGCAGGACGAATCCTCGGCCGATGCGGAGGGCAATGGCGACATCATGGACATCTTGTTCCGCGATACGCCCGGCTGCTCCAGCGCGCATTATCTGCGGCTCGCGCCCGATGACGAGCAGACGTTCAAATCCTATGCGCTCGCGCTGTCGGGCCGGACCAAATATGTCCACCATTACGGGCTGCGCATGATCGCGTTCAGCGCGATGAATATCAGCACCACCAATGACGGGTCGCTCGTGCCGACGATGCGCACCTCGCGTATCCTGGTGGCAGCCGAGCCGATCTGGGGGTTGTTCATCCTCGGCCTCGCGATCCGGGCCCTGGTGCGGCGAGGCGAGTAGGCTTCGCCTTCTTTCCCACCGTGACTCCGGTGAAAGGCGGATTCCATCTCCCGGCCGGTCCGCACCTGACCCACGCCAGGAGATGGATCCCGGTTTGCGCTGGGATGACGGCCTGGGATCAGTCGATCTTCGCGGGACAGTAACGCTTCAGATAATCGGGGTGGCTCGGCATCTTCGCAACCGTATCGGCGATCTGCTTGCGCATTGTGGTCAGCTGCGCGCGCAGATCGTCATAGGGCATCATCGCGGCGAGCCGGTGATAGCCTTCCGGCAGCACGCGCTGGCCGGGCAGCACCATCGCCCAGCTATCCACCCGGAACAATTCATGCGGAAGCTGATAGGCGCGCGCATCCTCGCGCCATAGCTCGATCCGTTGCTTGAGGCTGTCGGGAATATCCATCGCCCGGTTGCGCTTCCAGAAACCGGAATCGTCGCGCTGGCTGACATGGTAATGGAGGATGACGAAGTCGCGGATATTCTCGAATTCCTGGCGCGACTTCTCGTTGAAGCGCCGCACCAGCGCATCGTGGCAGCCGTCGAACGGGAAATCCTGGATCAGGCGCGTGACCGCGGTCATCATCAGGTGGATGCTGGTCGATTCCAGCGGTTCGATGAAGCCGTTGGCGAGGCCCAGCGCGACGCAATTCCTGACCCAGGTCTTGTTGCGCATGCCGGTCTTGAAGCGGAGCTGCCAGGGCTCCTTCAAGGGCTCGCCCTCGATATCGGCGAGCAATTTGGCGCACGCCTCGTCGTCGGACATATATTCATTGCAATAGACGATGCCGTTGCCCTCGCGCCCCTGCAGCGGGATCTGCCAGCGCCAGCCGGCCTCGTGCGCGTAGCAGGTCGTATAGGGCCGGGGCGGGCTCGGCTGGGTCGATTGGACCGCGATCGCGCTGTTGGTGGTGACCCAATGGCTCCAGTCGTCGAACGGCGTCTCCAGCGCGCCGCCGACCAGCAAGGACCGGAAACCGGTGCAGTCGACGAACAGGTCGCCTTCGATCCGCGTCCCGTTCTCCAGCACGATCGCGTCGATATCGCCGCTCGTCGGATTGCGCTCGACCGACTGGATCTTGCCCTCCACGCGCCTGACGCCCGCGGGTTCGGCCAGGCCGCGCAGGAACCGGACGTAGCGCGCGGCATCGAGGTGATAGGCATAGCCGATGCGCGGATCGACATCGTGGCAGAAACGGTTGGCTTCGCCCGCGACCCATTCGAGGCAATATTCGCCGAGCTCACCCCCCATCCCCTTGGCGCGCGCATGCAGCCAGAAATGATGGAAATCCGCCATCCAGCTCACCGATTTGCCGAGGAAGCCGAAGGGATGGATGAAGCGGTCGCCGATCCGCGCCCAGTCGCAGAATTCGATGCCGAGCTTGAACGTGCAGAGCGCGCTCGACATGAAGGCGCGCTCGTCGATCTTCATGAAATCGTGGAAGCCGCGGAAGGTTGGCACCGTGGATTCGCCCACGCCGACCGTGGAAATCTCGTCCGATTCCACCAGCGTGATATCAAGCAACGGGCCAAGATGGCGCACAAGCGCGGTGGCGGTGACCCATCCGGCGGTACCGCCGCCCGCGACCACCACGCGCCGCACGGCTTGTGCGCCCGATTTCTTCCCCATCCCCCGGCTCCCGACCCTTATATGTTTCGGGCAGATTAGGCCGGCGCGGGCCGATGGGAAGCCGCTTTGTTCGCGATACCATCGACTTTCGTCGCAGCGTTGCAGGAGAGGCCGGGCCTGGATTGCTTCGCTACGCTCGCAATGACGGTTCGGATCTCGATCACGTCATTGCGAGCCGAAGGCGAAGCAATCCAAGGCCCGCATATCAAGCTGGCGACGGCGGCGCGGATCGGCAAGAACAGGCCTGATGCCCGCACCGCTCCACAGCCCCATCTTCCTGATCCTTGCCACGATCGCGGTGATCCTGCTCGGCCTGAGCAAGGGCGGCTTCGCGGGCGTCGGCGCGCTGGGCACGCCGATGCTGGCGCTGGTCGTCGGGCCGGTCGAAGCGGCGGCGATCATCCTGCCGATCCTGATCGTGCAGGATGTCGTCGGCGTCTGGGCCTTCCGCAAAAGCTGGGACGGGCGCGTGCTGGCATGCATGCTGCCCGGCGCGGCGATCGGCATCCTGCTCGCTTACGGTTTCGCCGCCCGTCTGCCCGAAGCGGGGATGCAGATCGCGCTTGGCCTGATCTCGATCCTGTTCGCCGCGCGCAGCCTGTGGCTCCAGCGCGGCGGACGCGTGCCCGCGCCGGCCAACCCGCCCGGCTGGTTCGGTTTTCTGATGGGGATCGTGTCGGGCGTCACCAGCCAGATCGCGCATGCCGGGCAACCGCCCTTCCAGATCTATGTCCTGCCCAAGCGGCTGGCGCGCGACGTGCTGGTGGGCACGACCGCGATCTTCTTCGCGGCGGTCAACTGGATCAAGGTGCCCGCTTACCTGGCGCTCGGGCAGTTCACGCGCGCGCACCTGCTCACCAGCCTGGCGATGATGCCGCTCGCGCTCGCCTCGACGCTGGCGGGCATATGGCTCGTCCGACGGGTGGATGCGGACCGCTTCTACACGCTGATCTATTGGCTGATGCTGGCGATCGGACTCAAGCTGATCTGGGATGGTGTCGCCTGAGCGGTTTTTGCCAAGGCGAGATTTGATTGGGACGGGCCTATTTTAAGCGGGTTGCCTGACGGCCGCATGCGACGGCAGAGACCCGGGACATCGCAGGAGTTCCCCCATGGCCGACCTTTCGTCCTTCCTGATCTCGCGCCGCTGGCCGGCCGTGCATGCCGACCGCATCCAGCTTTACTCGCTTCCCACGCCCAACGGGGTGAAGGTGTCGATCATGCTGGAGGAAACCGGCCTGCCCTATGAATGGCATCTGGTCGACATCACCAAGGACGAGAGCCACACGCCTGAATTCCTGTCGCTCAATCCCAACGGCAAGATCCCCGCGATCATCGATCCCAATGGTCCGGGCGGCGAGCCTTTGCCCTTGTTCGAATCCGGCGCCATCCTCGAATATCTCGCCGACAAGAGCGGCAAGTTCCTCCCCGCCGATCCGGCACGGCGCTGGCAGACGATCCAGTGGCTCCATTTCCAGATGGGCGGGGTCGGGCCGATGTTTGGGCAGCTCGGCTTTTTCCACAAATTCGCGGGCCGCGAATATGAGGACAAGCGCCCGCTCCAGCGTTACGCCGACGAATCCAAGCGCTTGCTGGGCGTGCTCGAAGCACGCCTCGAGGGCCGGACCTGGATGATGGGCGAGGAATATACGATTGCCGATATCGCCCTGATGGGCTGGGTCCGCAACCTGATCGGCTTCTACGGCGCGGCCGAGATCGTGCAATATGACATGCTCCGAAGCGTGCCTGCCTGGCTCGAACGCTGCCTCGCGCGGCCGGCGGTGCAGCGCGGGCTGAACATCCCGCCGCGTCCTTGACCCAATTCGGCTGAGCCGAATTGGGTAGGGCACCGGCCCGCACCCCCATCCGCGTGAGCGGACAAAAGCTAACGGCTGCGCGTTTTCTGGATCACCGCGCCGATGATGATCCCGAATGCCGCGAGCCGCAGCAGATAGAGGTAAGCGCGGTTTTCGAGCGGTACGTCGCCGAGCGTGGCCAAAGCCGAGTTCAGCATGAGCAGCAGGAAGGCGGTCGCGAAGGCGAGAAACAGCCGGTCGTGCGTGCGCCGCCAGAAGCGCAGGAAGAACAGGCTCGCGATGGCATAGCCCATCGCGACCGCACCGGAGAGGAAGGCATAGGCGGTCGACATCATTCCTCCTCCAGATCCCAGATGAAGCCGAACAGCAGCACCGCGATCGCGGCGAGCGCGATCGCCGGGCGCCACAGGCCGAAATCGACGTCGGGAAGCACGATGATGTCGAGGATCACCAGCAGCGTGTTGACCGCCAGCAGAAGGAAGCAGCTGGCGCTCCAGAACAGCAAGCGCGCCCGCGTCGCGAGATAGGCGCGAACCAGCAGGAACGCGCACAGGCAACAGGCCGCGAAGCCCAAAGTGTAGACCGCGGTCGGAAAGACGTCTGCCATGATCAATCCTTCCACAGCCTGAAGGCGTCGGCGAAAGTCGCCAGCCCCTTGTGCGTGCCCGAGACGATGATCCTGCGCACCGTCTCGGGCTTACGCGCGTAAAGCTCCGCCGTCTCTTCCACCAAGGTGGCAAGGTCCGCGGTCGCGGGCTGGAAGCGCGCGCAGCCTTCGGCATCGATGCTGACGAGACCGGCCCGCATCAGCCCGTCGAGGCTCTGATCCACGATCAGTGCGCTGCCGCGCATCGCATCGACCAATTGCTCGGTCGACCAGGCCCGCTCGGCGCTACGCTTGAGGTGCAGCAGCAACTCCAGCGCCCAGACACTTCGGAAGGACGCACGGATGAAATCGGAAACGGGCGGCGCGGCCGACATGCGGCTTTCTCGGTCTCCATGACTCGCCCCCGAAACGGCCTTTGCCGCGAAGCGCGACCGGGTTGCAACCCTTTAACCAACGATTTTCCGCCTATCCCCTTGAGGAATGCGGGCCTTTGTGGTCTTGTAATCGACGGGCGGGGGGTCGCCCGCGTGAAAAACGGGCGCAGAAAAGCTAGGAGCTTCTGCGCGTGAATGCCCATTCCTCCGTCGATCAATTCGACCGCCGTCAACTCATCGCCGCCCTTCGCGCGCTTCGCCGCGGTGATTTTTCCGTACGTTTACCGGAAGATGCGGCCGGAGTGGACCCAGAGATAGCGACCCTGTTCAACGAGGTCGTCGCCCTCAACGAGGAGATGACTCAGGAGTTCGAGCGCCTCTCCATGGTGGTCGGCAAGGAAGGCAAGATCACCCAGCGCGGGCGCGTGAAAAGCGCCACCGGCGGCTGGGAAAGCGCGATTCGTTCCGTCAATGAACTGATCGAGGACATGGTGCAGCCGACCACCGAGGTCGCGCGCGTCATCGGCGCGGTTGCCAAGGGCGATCTTGGCCAGAGCATGACCGTCGAGATCGACGGCCGCCCGCTGCGCGGCGAATTCCTGCGCATCGGCAAGGTCGTGAACACGATGGTGGACCAGCTCAACTCGTTCGCGTCCGAGGTGACCCGCGTGGCGCGCGAAGTGGGTACGGAAGGCAAATTGGGCGGCCAGGCCAACGTGAAGGGCGTGGCCGGCACCTGGAAAGACTTGACCGACAATGTGAACGCGATGGCGACCAACCTGACGGGCCAGGTGCGTAACATCGCCGAAGTGACGACCGCCGTGGCCTTGGGCGACCTCTCCAAGAAAATCACCGTCGACGTGAAGGGCGAAATCCTCGAGTTGAAAAACACCATCAATACGATGGTGGACCAGCTCAACTCGTTCGCGTCCGAAGTGACTCGCGTGGCGCGCGAAGTGGGCACCGAAGGCAAATTGGGCGGCCAGGCGCGCGTGGAAGGCGTGGCCGGCACCTGGAAGGATCTGACCGACAACGTCAACCTGATGGCCGACAATCTGACCGGCCAGGTCCGCAACATCGCCGAGGTGACGACCGCCGTGGCGTCGGGCGACCTTTCTAAGAAGATCACCGTCGACGTGAAGGGCGAGATCCTCGAGCTCAAGAACACCATCAATACGATGGTGGACCAATTGAACGGCTTCGCCTCGGAAGTGACGCGCGTGGCGCGCGAAGTGGGCACCGACGGCAAATTGGGCGGCCAGGCGCAGGTGCCGGGCGTGGGCGGCACCTGGAAGGACCTTACCGACAACGTCAACCTGATGGCGGCGAACCTGACCGGTCAGGTGCGCAACATCGCCGAGGTGACGACCGCCGTGGCGTCGGGCGACCTTTCCAAGAAGATCACCGTCGACGTGAAGGGCGAGATCCTTGAGCTCAAGAACACCATCAACGTCATGGTGGACCAGCTCAACTCGTTCGCGTCCGAAGTGACCCGCGTGGCGCGCGAGGTGGGTACCGAGGGCAAGCTCGGCGGCCAGGCGCAGGTGCCCGGCGTGGGCGGCACCTGGAAGGACCTTACCGACAACGTCAACCTGATGGCCGACAATCTGACCGGCCAGGTGCGTAACATCGCCGACGTGACCACCGCCGTGGCACGCGGCGACTTGTCCAAGAAGATCACCGTCGACGTGAAGGGCGAAATCCTCGAGCTCAAGAACACCATCAACACGATGGTGGATCAGCTCAACGGCTTCGCGTCGGAAGTGACGCGCGTGGCGCGCGAAGTGGGTTCGGACGGTAAGCTCGGCGGTCAGGCGCAGGTGCCGGGCGTGGGCGGCACCTGGAAGGACCTTACCGACAATGTAAACGCGATGGCCGCGAACCTGACGGGTCAGGTCCGCAACATCGCCGAAGTGACCACCGCCGTGGCCTTGGGCGACCTCTCCAAGAAAATCACCGTCGACGTGAAGGGCGAGATCCTCGAGCTCAAGAACACCATCAATACGATGGTGGACCAGTTGAACGGCTTCGCCTCGGAAGTGACGCGCGTGGCGCGCGAAGTGGGTTCGGAAGGCAAGCTCGGCGGTCAGGCGCAGGTGCCCGGCGTGGGCGGCACCTGGAAGGACTTGACCGACAACGTGAACGCGATGGCGGCGAACCTGACCGGCCAGGTACGTAACATCGCCGAAGTGACCACCGCCGTGGCCTTGGGCGACCTCTCCAAGAAGATCACGGTCGACGTGAAGGGCGAAATCCTCGAGTTGAAAAACACCATCAACACGATGGTGGACCAGCTCAACTCGTTCGCATCGGAGGTGACGCGCGTGGCGCGCGAAGTGGGTACGGAAGGCAAATTGGGCGGCCAGGCGCATGTGCGCGGCGTGGCCGGCACCTGGAAGGACCTTACCGACAACGTCAACCTGATGGCGGACAACCTCACCGGCCAGGTGCGCAACATCGCCGACGTGACCACCGCCGTGGCGAGGGGCGACTTGTCCAAGAAGATCACGGTCGACGTGAAGGGCGAGATCCTCGAGCTCAAGAACACCATCAACGTCATGGTGGACCAGCTCAACGGTTTCGCCTCCGAAGTGACCCGCGTGGCGCGCGAAGTGGGTACCGAAGGCAAGCTCGGCGGCCAGGCGCAGGTGCCCGGTGTAGGCGGTACCTGGAAGGACCTTACCGACAACGTGAACCTGATGGCGACCAACCTCACCAACCAGGTGCGCGGTATCGCCGACGTCGTGACCGCGGTGGCGCAGGGCAACCTCAAGCGGAAGCTGACCGTGGACGCCAAGGGCGAAATCGCCGCGCTCGCCGAGACGATCAACTTCATGATCGAGACGCTCGCCACCTTCGCCGACCAGGTCACCAACATGGCGCGCGAAGTGGGTATCGAAGGCAAGCTCGGCGGCCAGGCGCGCGTGCCGGGCGCCGCCGGTCTGTGGCGCGATTTGACCGACAACGTGAATCAGCTCGCCGCCAACCTGACCGATCAGGTGCGCTCGATCGCCGACGTGGCGACCGCGGTGACCAAGGGCGACCTGACGCGTTCGATCGCGGTGGCGGCCTCGGGCGAAATGGCCGCGCTCAAGGACAATATCAACGAGATGATCCGCAACCTGAAGGATCAGACGCTCAAGAATGCGGAGCAGGATTGGCTCAAGACCAACCTCGCCCGCTTCAGCCGCATGCTGCAGGGCGAACGCGATCTCGCGACCGTGTCAAACCTGATCATGTCCGAGCTCGCCCCGCTGGTGAACGCGCAGTACGGCGTCTTCTACGTCACGCGCCGCGAGGAGAATGAGACCGTCCTCGATCTCGTCGCCTCCTACGGCGCGGAGAAGCGCGAGGAGCTGAAATCGGTGTTCAAGCTGCGCGAGGGCCTGGTCGGCCAGTGCGCCGCCGACCGCCGCGCGATGCTGCTCAAGGACGTGCCCAACGAGTTCATCAAGATCGGCTCGGGCCTCGGCCATGCCAAGCCCGCCAATGTCGTGATCATGCCGGCTCTGTTCGAGGATGACGTGAAGGCGGTGATCGAGCTCGCCTCGTTCAGCGAGTTCAACGAAACCCACCAGACCTTCCTCGACCAGCTGATGGAATCGGTCGGCATCGTGCTCAACACGATCGCCGCGACGATGCGTACCGAGGGCCTGCTCAAGCAATCCCAGCTGCTCACGCAGGAGCTGCAGGCACGCCAGACCGAGCTCACCACCAAGCAGGAAGAGTTGCACAACACCAACGAGGAATTGCAGGAGAAAGCCCAGCTGCTCGAGAATGAGAAGAAGCAGGTGGAAGCCAAGAATTTCGAGATCGACATGGCGCGCCGCGCGGTCGAGGAGAAAGCCGAGCAGCTTGCGCTGACCTCCAAGTACAAATCCGAATTCCTGGCCAATATGAGCCACGAATTGCGCACGCCGTTGAACTCGCTGCTTCTCCTGTCGAAGCTGCTGGCGGACAATCCGCAGGGCAATCTGAACGAAAAGCAGACCGAATTCGCGCGTACGATCCACTCGGCGGGCTCCGATCTGTTGAGCCTGATCAACGACATCCTCGACCTGTCCAAGATCGAATCCGGCACCGTGTCGATCGAGATCGGCGACATGCCGATAGCGGGCCTCGGCCAGCATATGGAGCGAACCTTCCGCCAGCTCGCCGCCGACAAGGGCCTCGACTTCAAGGTCGAGTTCGACGCCAGCCTGCCCACCTCGGTCCGCACCGACGAGAAAAGGCTGCAGCAGGTCGTGCTCAACCTGTTGTCCAACGCGTTCAAGTTCACCGCGCAGGGCGGCGTCACGCTCAATGTCGCGACCGCGACGCATGGCTGGAGCACCAACCACCCTGTGCTCAAGACCGCTGAAAGCGCGATCCAGATCAGCGTGACCGACACCGGCATCGGCATCCCCGAGGACAAGCAGAAGCTGATCTTCGAGGCATTCCAGCAGGCCGACGGCACCACCAGCCGCAAATATGGCGGCACCGGCCTCGGCCTTTCGATCAGCCGCGAGATTGCACGTCTGTTGGGCGGCGAATTGCAGGTGCGGTCGAAGCCCGGCGAAGGCTCGACCTTCACGCTGTTCATCCCGCTCCAGGCGAGCGTACCGGCGACGGTGCCCGTCACGGGCAGCCAGCCGCGCTACGAGAATAGCGGTGCCACCATCGCGACCGCGCTTCCGACCAGCCTGGAAATCGTCGACGACCGCGATGCGCTGGGCGACGATCCCTTCGTGCTGATCGTGGAGGACGACCCGACCTTCGCCTCGATCCTGCTCGACCTCGCGCGCGAGGCGGGGCTCAAGGGCGTGGTCTCGACCGCGGGCGCCGGCACGCTCGCGATGGCGCGCAAGCTCCAGCCGAACGCGATCACGCTCGATCTCGGCCTGTCCGATATCGACGGCTTCGTGCTGCTCGACCTGCTCAAGCACGATCCGCAGACGAGCCATGTGCCGATCCATGTCATTTCGGGCGCGGACGAGGCGGCCAAGGCAATGGACATCGGCGCGTTCGGCATCACCACCAAGCCCGCCGCGCAGGAGGAATTGCTCGGCGTCTTCCGGACCCTGATGGTACAGATCGGCCGCACCGAACGGCGCATCCTGGTCGTGGGCGACGCCGCGCCCCGCCGCGCCGCCGCGCTCGCGCTGCGAGGAACGGGCGTGCAGGTCGAGGAAGCGGGCAGCCTTGCCAAGCACAAGAAGGCGCTCGGCCAGTTCGACGTGCTGCTGCTGGCCTTTGCCGACAGCGCCAAGGCCGCGCTCGAGCTCACCAAGCTCGGCGATAGCGCAATGGTGCCGCCCATCCTCGTGCTGGGCCAGGACGGCGACACCGCCCATCTCGCCGCGCATGCGGCGGAGCTGGGCGGCGGGCGCGACATCTCGATCGTGGGCGGACTCGACGAGCTGGCGCCGAAGCTGGCCTACGCGACGCGGCGCGCACGCCGGCCGATCAACGACAATGCCGGCACGTCCGTCACGCGTACCCCCGCCGTCGACGAATTGCGCGGATCGAAGGTGCTGATCGTCGACGACGATATCCGCAACATCTATTCGCTCACCAGCGTTCTCGAAACGTATGGGGTCGAGGTGCTGCACGCCGAGCGCGGCCGCGACGGCATCATGATCCTGGAGAATACGCCCGACATAAACGTTGCCCTGATCGACATCATGATGCCCGAGATGGACGGATATGAGACGATGCAGCAGATAAGGTCGCACCGGGCGCTCGATGGCGTGCCCCTGGTCGCGGTCACCGCCAAGGCGATGAAGGGCGATAGGCAGAAGTGCCTCGACGCGGGCGCGTCCGATTATATCGCCAAGCCGGTCGACATCGAACTGATGCTGGCTTTGCTTCGCGTCTGGATCGGCCGTTCGCGCGAGGGCGGATCGGTTGCGGCCCTGGTCGAGGCGGCCGCGGAGTAACAAGAAGTGGCACGGGCCCTTCCCTCAGGCGGCGTCGATCGGGCGCGAATCCTGCTGGTCGACGATGACGAGCGCAACCTGCTCGCGATCAAGACCGTGCTGGACGACGTCGCCGACGTGGTTGTCGCCAGATCGGGCGAGGAAGCCCTGCGCCACCTGCTCAAGGGCGAGTTCGCGGTCATCCTGCTCGATGTCTACATGCCGGGCATGGACGGCTACGAAACCGCCCAGATGATCCGGAGCCGCGAGCAGACCAAGCGCATCCCGATCGTCTTCCTCTCCGCGGTGAACAAGGAGAGCGAGCATCTGCTGCGCGGCTATGCGATGGGCGCGGTCGACTATGTGTTCAAGCCGGTCGACCCGCTTGTGCTCAAGTCCAAGGTCGCGGTGTTCGTCGACCTGTTCCAGATGCGGCGCGAAATCCAGCGCAACGCGGCGCACGAGCAGAGACTGCTCGATTCCACCATCCGCGCCAATGCCGAGAAGCTCCGCATCGAGCAGGAATTGCGCCTTGCCGAGCAACGCCAGGCGGCGATCCTGGAATCGCTGCCGATGGTCATTTATCTGGAGGACCGGGATGCCGCGACGCCGCGCATCCCCCGGTTTGTCGCGGGCAATTTCCACGCGCTGACCGGCTTCGATTTCGATGCGGTCCGCGCCAACCCGAACCTGTGGGAGGAACGGCTGCACCCCGAGGACCGGGATCGCGCGCTCGCCGGCCTGTCCAGCCGCCGGGGCGCCCAGGCGGGTGCGTTCGAATATCGCTGGCAAACCGCCGACGGCACGTGGAAGCATTTCCTCGACCAGGCCGTGTTGTTGCGCGACGACATGGGCAACATGACCGAGTTCGCGGGCACTATCCTCGACGTGACCGAGCGCAAGGCGCTGGAGGCGCAGCTCACGCACAGCCTGAAGATGGATGCGATCGGGAAATTGACCGGCGGCATCGCGCACGATTTCAACAATCTGCTCGCGGCGGTGCTGGGCGGGATCGGCATGATCGAACGGCGCATCAAGATGAGCGACGACCAGAAACGGATCGTCGACATGACCAGGCACGCCGCCGAACAGGGTACCGAGCTGGTCAGCCGTCTCCTCTCCTTCGCGCGGCGCCAGACGCTCGAACCCGCGCATCTGCCGATCCAGCGGCTGGGGGAATCCGTGGGCGACCTGCTGAGCCATACGCTCGGCGGACTGGTGCGGCTCAACTGGCAGCTGCCCGACGGCCTGTGGCCGGCTTATGCCGACGCGTCCCAGCTCGAGCTCGCGCTGATCAACCTGATCATCAATGCGCGCGACGCGATGCCGGAGGGCGGCAGCATCACCGTCACGGGCGAGAATCGCGCGTTGGACATCGCCAACGAAACCGGGCTGGCGCCGGGCGACTATGTCCTGCTGACCGTCGCGGACGACGGCGCAGGCATCCCGCCCGAATTGATCGACCAGGTGCTGGAGCCCTTCTTCACCACCAAGGAGATGGGCAAGGGCACCGGGCTCGGCCTGTCGATGGTCTACGGCTTCGCCCAGCAATCGGGCGGCACGCTCCGCATCGAGAGCGAGATCGGGGCCGGCACCCGGGTCGAAATCTGGCTGCCGCGCGCAACCTCCGACGGGGAGGCGCAGCTGAAAGAGGACGGAAAGGCCACCGAGATCGTACCGGCGCCATCCGCCCTGCGCGTGCTGCTGGTCGACGACCATGCCGGCGCGCGCATCACCACCGCCGCCTTGTTGCAGGATTTGGGACATGAGGTGGTCGAGGCCGCCGACGGCCCGCGAATGCTCGATCTGCTGCGCGCGGCGCCGGATCATTTCGACCTGATCGTGAGCGATTATGCGATGCCGCTCATTTCGGGCGCCGAGGGCATCCGCCAGGCGCGCGAGATCTGCGCCGACATTCCGGCTGTGCTGATCACAGGCTATGCCGAGGCGGCCTCGATTTCCGGCCGCCCCTCCGACGTGCACATCCTGCTCAAACCGTTCGGCGCGGAACAGTTCGCCAGCGCGATCGCCAGCGCGATCAACCGCCGCACGGTCGCGATCGCGGCGGAGTAATTATCCCCTGAACTACCGTCAGGGCACCTCGTCGAGAAACGCCCCGATTGCCGCAAGTGCCTCCGGCTCGTCGAGCATCGGCGCATGGCCGACATTGGGCACTTCGCGCAGCCGCGCATTGTCATGCTCGGTCACCATCCGCGTCGCATCGCCTGCCGTCAGCAAGTCGGACAAGCCGCCGCGCAGCAACAGCAAGGGGCGCCCGCGTGCAAGCCCATGCCAGCGGTCCCACGGATCGGCCGGCAAAGGGCCGGTGCCGAAGGCGGCGGCGATGGCGGGATCATAGTCCGCGACGATCCGCCTTTCCCGTTCGCGGAACATGCGCCTGGCCATCGCTTGCCAATCCGCCGCTTCATAGTGCGGCAGCGCCTGCGCGTTCTGGCGTTCGAGATAAGCGGCGGCCTCGTCCCACGTCTCGAACACGGGCGCATTGCCGACATAGGATCCGATCCGCGCCAGCCCCTCGGCCGCGAGCACCGGCCCGACATCGTTGATCACCGCGCCCGCGATCAATCCGGGGGCGAGCGCAGCCAGTTCCATCGTGATCAGCCCGCCCATCGAGGTGCCGATGAAGATCGCGCGATCGAGCCCGAGCGTTTCGGCCATGAGCCGCACATCTTCGGCATAAGTCGGCAGCCAATAAGAGCCCTGCGGATCGCGTGCCGAAAGTCCGCGCCCGCGTATGTCGACCGCAAGCACACGCCGCCCGCGCGCCGCGATCCAGGGTGCCAGCACCTCGAAATCGCGCGCGTTGCGGGTGAGACCATGCAGGCAGATCACCGGCAGCAGCCCGCGATCCTGCACCGGCGCATAATCGCGCGCATGGAGCGTCAGCCCGTCCGCCGACCTCCAGCGATAATGTTCGAAAGCCCGGTCGGCCTGGCTCACGATTTGCGCGGCCCCATTCCGTTCGCGATCAGGTCGCCGCCGACGCGCGCCACCTCCTCCGGCGTATAATCCTCACCCCACACGCCGAAGCGCAGACCAAGGAACACATTCATCCCCATCAAGGCCCAGGCGCGGATCTCGGACGAGCCCTCGCTGATCTCGCCGCGCGCATAGGCTGCGTCGAGACGCGCCGCGATGCGGGTCGCGGTGCTGGTATAATGTTCGCGATAGATGGCCGGATCGACGAATTCCGCCTCGTCGACGATGCGGTAGATTTCCTTATGCTGGCGCGCGAACTCCAGGAACGCCTGCTGGCCTTCGCGCTCGGCTTCGAGCTGGTTGACCTGGGCCGATATGCGCGGCGCGACGAAATCGCGCACCTGCGCGGAAAAGTCGCGCACCAGGGCGGTGAACACCGCCTCCTTGCTGTCGAAGTAGGTATAGAAGCTGCCGATCGCCATGCCCGCGCGCTGCGTGATCTGGCTGATCGACGCTTCGTGGAACCCCTTCTCGCCAAACTCTTCCGCCGCCGCGTCGAGCAGCAGGCGCAGCGTCTTTCGGCCGCGCGCGGTCTTGGGCGCCTTGTCGCCCGCTGCGGCGGCGATGCGCGTATCGTCCTGATTTTCAGCCATTTCGCGCTTCCGACCCTTGTTTGCGATTTTCTAATTTGAAACCCGGTTCAGGTTTCATTATGACGGTTGCAACACGAAGCGCAAGCGGCAGGCTCAAGCGCTCTTGGGAGAAGAGGGGATGATGGGTTTTTCTTCGATCTCGATTCGCGCGATTCTGATCGGCGGCGCGAGCCTTGGCGTGCTGGCGGCCGAGCCCGCACTGGCGCAGGCGGCGCCCGCCGCAACCGACACCGCGGCAGCGGCCGATACGACGAGCCAGGAAGTCGTCGTCACCGCACGGCGCCGTGAGGAGAGCCTGCTCAAGGTTCCGGTCGCGGTCACCGCTTTCTCCGGCCAGAAACTGGAGGTGAACGGCGCGATCGACCTGACCGATATCCAGACCACCACCCCCAACACCACGCTGAAGGACGCGCGCGGCACCAATTCCACGCTTGCCGCCTTCATCCGCGGCGTCGGCCAGCAGGATCCGGTCCCCGGTTTCGAGGCGGGCATCGGCATCTATCTCGACGACGTCTATTTGAACCGTCCCCAGGCCGCCGTGCTCGACGTCTATGACGTGGACCGGATCGAGGTGCTGCGCGGGCCGCAGGGCACGCTTTACGGCCGCAACACGATCGGCGGCGCGGTCAAATATGTCACCAAGCGGCTTGCCGATCATCCCGAGCTCAGCATCAAGGGCACCTACGGCTCCTACAACGAGCTGGACGGCATCGTCAGCGCTTCGACCCCGCTCGGCAACAGCGGGTTCAAGCTGGGCGTATCGGGCGCGCGGCTGAGCCATGACGGGTTCGGGGAGAATACCAATCTCCATATCGACAATTACAACAAGGATCTGTGGGCCGCGCGCGGCACGCTCGAATTCGAATCCCCCGACAATCGCCTCTTCGTGCGCGTGACGGGCGACTATACCGACGACAAGTCCAATCCCCGCAACGGCCATCGCCTGATCCCCGGCCTGCTTTCGGGCGCGCCCGTGCTCGACAATGTCTATGACACGCAGGCGGGGCTCAACAATCCGAAGGAAAGCGTGAAGAGCGGCGGCATCTCGATGTCGGTTTCCGCCGAGCTGACCGACCATATCACCTTCCGCAGCATCAGCGCCTACCGCAAGGATACGTCCTACACGCCGATCGATTTCGACGCGCTGCCGGCGGCCGATGTCGATGTGCCCGCGGTCTATCGCAACAACCAGACCAGCCAGGAATTCCAGTTGCTCTACAAGAGCGACAAGCTGAACGGCATTGTCGGCTTCTATCACCTGGCGGCCGAAGCCTCGACCGGGTTCGACGTGCTGCTCTACACCACGCTGCCCGGGCTCGACGCCTATACGGCGGGCAACGTCCACACCAACACCAACAGCTTCTTCGGCGATTTCACCTATGATTTCACCGATCGGATCAGCCTGTCGGTGGGCGGCCGCTACACCTGGGATCAGCGCCAGAGCCACATCTTCAAGGCCAATTATCTGGGCGGCGTGACGCCGGAGTTCGGCGGCAACCCGACTCCGCTCGGCGCGCCCGCGACCAATTTCGACGGCAGCGCCAATTTCAGGAAATTCACCCCGCGCGCGTCCCTGAGCTACAAGATCACGCCCGACCAGATGGTCTATGTTTCCTATTCGGTCGGCTTCAAGGGCGGCGGCTTCGATCCGCGCGGCTCGGGCGCCTCGGCGCCGGACACCAATCATGACGGCGTCCGCTCCTACCAGGAGATCTACAATTACCTGCTGTTCAAGCCGGAGACCGTGAAGAGCTACGAGATCGGCTGGAAGGGCGCCGCGCTCGACCATCGCCTCACTTATGCGCTCGACGGCTTCTACGCGAACTATACCGACGTCCAGATCCCGGGCTCGGTCGGCGCGGTCGTCAACGGCGTGCCCACCTTCATCGGCATCACCACCAACGCCGCCAAGGCGCGCATCTGGGGCACCGAGTTCGAGGCCAATGCCATCCTGGCGCGCGGTTTCGCGGGCGCGGGATCCAACCTCTATCTGAACGGCACGCTCGGTTATATCGATCCGAAATATAAGAGCTTCATCGGCCCGACCGGCGTCGACGTGTCCGACGTGCGCGTGTTCCAGAACACGCCGCACTGGACGACCAGCGGCACGCTCGGCACCGGCCTGCCCGTCAGCGGAGGCACGCTGACCGCGTCGACCACCTTGTCCTACCGCAGCCTGACCCACCAGTTCGAGACGGCGAGCCCGTTCCTCGACCAGAAGGGTTATACGCTGTGGGACGCGAACATCGTCTACAGCTTCGATGCCGGCCGCTATTCGATCGGGCTCCACGGCAAGAATTTGACCAATGTCCACTACAAGACCGCCGGCTATCAATATATCAGCTCGACCATCGCCGGCGTTCCGATCCTGAGCGGGACGGGCAAATATGTGCCGACGCTCGGCAAGGAAGGCGTGGCGACCGCCTTCTACGGAAACCCCCGCCAGATCCTCGCGACTTTCACCGCGAAGTTCTAAGGTGCTAACGGCCGGGCGGAAACGTCCGGCCGTTCTTTTTCGGGGGAGGCAGATGAAGCGCTACGACACCGCCGCCAGCCGCGCCTTCGTGCTGGCGATGCTGCTGATCGTCTACACCTTCAACTTCCTCGACCGGCTGGTGATGTCGATCCTCGCCACGCCGATCAAGGCCGAGCTTCACCTGACCGATGCGCAATTGGGCATGCTCGGCGGGCTCGCTTTCGCGATCCTCTATTCGGTCCTCGCAATCCCCTTTGCCTGGCTCGCCGACCGCACGCGGCGAAGCTGGGTGATCAGCGCCTCGCTGCTGGTATGGAGCGGTTTCACCGCGCTTTGCGGCATGACCACGAGCTTCGGCGCGCTCTTCCTGTGCCGGCTGGGCGTCGGCGTGGGCGAAGCGGGCGGCGTCGCCCCATCCTATGCGCTGATCTCGGACATCTTCCCGCCGCAACAGCGCGCCCGCGCGCTCGGCGTCTATTCGCTCGGCATCCCGCTCGGCGCGGGCCTGGGCGTGCTGTTCGGCGGTGCCGTCGCCTCGGCGGTGGACTGGCGGACCGCCTTCCTCGCGGTCGGCCTCGCGGGTGTGGTCTTCATGCCGATCTTCGCGCTCGCCGTGCGCGAGCCGGTGCGGGCAAGCGCCGACCGCGACCGGATCGGAATCGCGAGCGTCTTCCTGATGCTCGCCACCAAGCCGAGCTTCTGGCTGCTCGCCTTCGGCGCGGCCTTCAGTTCGATGGTCGGCTACGGCCTCGCTTTCTGGCTGCCGTCCCTGCTCCAGCGCTCGTTCGGCATGAGCCTGCTCGCGGCCTCGCATTTCTATGGCCTGCTTCTACTGGCCGGCGGCATTCCCGGAATCCTGCTCGGCGGCTGGACCGCCGATCGCGCCGGGCTCAGGGACAAGAAGGGCTATGCGCGCATACCCGGTATCGCCTTCCTGCTCGCCGCCCCCTTGTTCGCGGCGGGCATGTTGAGCCATTCGTCTGCGCTTGCCCTGCTCCTGTTCCTAGCGCCCCAAGCCCTTTGCTACATGTGGCTCGCACCGGTGCTGACCGCAGTCCAGCATCTGGTACCCGCGCCCGTCCGCGCCACCGCTTCCGCCTGCTTCCTGCTGATCAACAATTTGATCGGGCTGGGCCTCGGCGCGCTTTCGATCGGCATGCTTTCCGATCTTTTGAAGCCCAGTTTCGGCATGGAAGCCCTGCGCGTCAGCATGATCGCAGCGCTTGCCTGCTACCTGATCGCGGGACTGCTGATGCTGATCGCGGCGCCGCGGCTCCAGCGCGACTGGGTGGATTGAGTTAAGCGACAAAACCGCGCCGGAGGTCATCCGGCGCGAAGGAAATCCGCTTTTCTTTCCGTGGACGGCACGCTTCTCAACCAACAGGCAAAACCCGGCGTGCCGGTCGGCTGCGGATCATCATGCCGCTCATCGCGAACCCGCACAGCATCAACGCCCAGCTGCCCGGCTCGGGAACGGGTGCGAGCGCCCCGAACAGGCCGTGCGCCTCGTCGGAGACGCCCGCGGTGAAATAGACCTTGTCGGCATCGCCGCCCTTGCCGCCATTGCCGTTGAGCAACCCCCAAAGGTCGCCCAGCACGATCGGATTGCCGTCGGTGCCGCGCAGCTTTCCTTCGAACATCCCGCTGGTCGGATCGAAGGCGCTGATCGTGCCGTCGCCGAAATTGCCGACCAGCAGGTCGCCCGCAAACTGGCCGAAGCTGGAAGGCGCGATGTCCAGGCCCCAGGGGGAATCGACTTGGCCGCCCTTGCTTACGAGTTGGCGCACCAACGTGCCGTCCAGATCGAATTCGTCGACATAGCCATTCCCGGCCCCCGCGATGTCATCATGCTTGTCCGCGTCCTGCAGCGCATAGGTGACGAAGAGATGGCCGTTCAGGACCTGGGCCCCGAACGGCGCATAACCGGCCGCGACGCTCGGATCGCTGAACGACCGGACAAGGTTGAAACCACTGTCGAACTGCTCGACCAGGCCGTTGCGGAAATCGCTGGCGTACAGGAATTGCGCGCCGCCTGAATCGCCGATCGCCAGCGCCTTGTAGACAGCGCCCGCACCGAGCGTCGAATTGTCCACCGCCACCACCGAATGACCCAGCGCCACGGCGGGCGACCAACCCGAGATCGTGCCTTCCTCGCCCGCGAAGATGAATGCCGCGGCCCCGCTCTTGCCGCCCTCGCTCACATGGAAGTCGGCATTATTGCCGTTCCACACCAGGCCCGTCGGCGCCGCGCCGGCGGGGTTGACCGTCACCACCAGCGATTGGGGCTGGCCGGCGGTGTTATAGAGCGTGCTGAGGCCCGTGCCGTTGTCGGCAACCCAGAACGGGCTGGTGGGGGAACTGGCAAGGCCCCAGGGGTTGATGAGATTGGTATCCGAATGGGCCGCGCCGCCCGTATCGGAAACCAGCTTGATGACGTGGAATTCGGTCGCATGCGCGGCCGTCATGCTCAGGATGGATGCAGCGCTCAGGCCGACTCCGGCAAGCGAGGCACGCAGAGCAACTCCGACTAGTGACTTCATCGCTTCCTCCATTGCGGGCCGAGCCGATGCCGCGGCCCAGCCGTGGGTACGGGCAAAAGGAGGAGGGTTCAGTCCTCGGTCGGAGATTGTGACGAGCCGCCCCCGACAAGCGACCAAATGCATTCGCCGGGCGATCCCCTTCATTCCCTCTGCTTTCTCCACCGCTCGGAAAGGCGTAAAATCGCCGGCGCAACGAAGGGCTCCGGTGAAGCGGGAGTCGCGCCTCGCCGGCGGTCCGGTACCGCGGGAGAGAAGCTGTGGCGATCACACAGGCTATGCCGATCGGCGCCGAGGCGCCAATCACCGTACGGCACATCGATATGTCCGATATCCGTACCTCGCTTCGCGACGGATGGCGCGATTTCGACGAGAAGCGCGGCGACATATTGGTCGTGGGCTTCCTCTATCCGGTGATCGGCCTGGTCGTCGCCGCGCTCGCGCTCAACGACCGGTTCGTGCCGCTCGCTTTCCCACTATGCGCGGGGCTTTCGCTGCTGGGGCCGGCGGTGGCGGTCGGCTTCTACGAGCTCGCCCGGCGGCGCGAACGCGGCGAGGAATCCGACTGGAGCCATTTCCTCGACGGTTTCCGCCGCAATGGCGCATCGATCGCGCTGGCGACGCTGGTACTCGCCGCGATCTTCGGGCTGTGGCTCGCAGCCGCCTGGCTGCTCTACAGCGCGGCCTTCGGCGGCGGCAGCTACATGATGTGGTCGTTCGACCAGGGTAATGTGACCCTGCCCGACTTCCTGTCGCACCTGTTCACCACACGCGAGGGCTGGACCCTGATCCTGCTCGGCAACCTCGTCGGGGCGGGTTTCGCGCTGCTCGTGCTCGCGCTGAGCGTGGTGACCTTCCCGATGCTGGTCGATCGCCACGTCGATGTAGCAACTGCATTCGGCCTCTCGCTCCGCGCCTTTGCCGCCAATTGGAAGAGCCTGATTGGTTGGGGCGTGATCGTCGGCGCGCTGCTCGTGCTGGGCGCGATCCCGGCCTTTATCGGGCTGGCGGTGGTGCTGCCCGTGCTGGGCTATGCGACCTGGCACCTCTACACGCGGATGATCCCGCGCTGAAAATTGCGGCGAGACGGGACGACCGGGCAATCGTTCCGCCCCGCTCCAGTGCTGGACTTGGCGGATATTCTGCCGCTTTGTCATGAAGTCATGACAAAGCGCGCAGCGAAGGACGGTCCGATCATCGTGTTCGACGCGATGTGCGTGTTGTGCGCGACCAATGCGCAGTTCGTACTGCGGCACGACCATAACCGCCGTTTCCGGCTGGCATCGATGCAAGGGCCGGTGGGCGCGCAACTCTATCGCGACTGGGGCATCGATCCGGCCAATCCCGAAACCTTGATTCTAGTCGACGGTGGGCGGGTGCTGCGCGATTCCGACGCGGTGCTCGCCATCTATGCGGGCTGTGGCTGGCCCTGGCGCGCGGTCGCGGCATTCCGCATCTTCCCCCATTTCCTGCGCGACCCGGTCTACCGCTGGATCGCGCGCAATCGCTATCGGATCTTCGGCCGGCGCGAGACATGCTGGCTGCCCTCGCGCGAGGATCGCGATCGCCTGTTGTGAGCGTCATTCTTATCCTTGGCGGTTATGGCGGTTTCGGCAAACGTCTTTCCCGACGGCTGGCGGCGGCCGGCCACATGATCTTGGTCGCGGGCCGCGATCTGGATAGCGCCGCGCGTTTTTGTCAGGATATTCCGAATTCCCAGCCGATACGGGCCGATCGCAATGCGCCGCTGGCGCCATTGCTAATGCAGACCCACCCCGATCTTGTGATCGATGCCGCGGGCCCGTTTCAGGACAGCGACTATCGCGTAGCCGAAGCCTGCATCCTGGCCGGAATATCCTATCTCGATCTGGGTGACGGCCGCGATTTCGTGGCCGGGATCAACCGGCTCGACGCCGCAGCGCGCGATGCAGGCGTGGCCGTCATCTCCGGTGCCTCAAGCGTCCCCGCTTTGTCCGGCGCAATGGTCCGCCATCTCGCGACCGGCATGGAGACAATAACGGGGGTCGAGATCGCGATCAGCGCTTCCAATCAGGCGACTGCCGGCCAGTCGGTCGCAGTTGCGATCCTGTCTTATGTCGGCAAACCGATCCGGCTGTGGCGTGGCCAGCGATGGACGACGGATTATGGTTGGCAGAGCCCGCGCCGCGAAAGTTTCGCTCTCCGCAACGGCGACAGGCTTGGGTCGCGTTGGACCGCGCTTGCCGAGGTCCCCGACCTCACGTTAGTGCCGGACCGAATACCCGGCCGCCCCGCAGTCACTTTCCGGGCGGGAACCGAGCTTGCCTATCAAAACCTTCTGCTCTGGCTGGTGAGCTGGCCTGTGCGCTGGGGCTGGCTTCCCTCGCTCCGTTCCGTCGCCCGGCTGTTGCGTCCTCTCCAGCGGCTGACCGGACGCTTGGGCAGCGACCGCTCCGGCATGGTGGTACGGCTGTTTGGATGGTCAGGCGGGCGGCGCGTGGAACGCCGCTGGACCCTTATCGCCAGTGATGGCGACGGCCCCGAAATTCCCACGCTGGCCGCCGCGATCCTGGCCGGGCGTACAAACGCCCCTGGCGCTCGCGACGCGGGCACGCTCCTGACGCTTCAGGATTTTGAGCCAAGCTTTGCCGCGATGGCGGTCCGCACCGAAACCAGCGAACATCTGCTGCCCGATCCGCTTTATGCGCGGATGATGGGCGCCGGTTTCGCCGCACTCGCGCCTGAAGTCAGGGCGATGCACATGGTGCTATACGATGGGGGCGCGAGCGGACGCGCCACCGTAAGGCGCGGCACTAACCCGCTCGCCCGCATCATCGCAGGGATCATGCGGTTTCCACCAGCCGGCGACCATGAAGTGCACGTTTCCTTCGCCGAGCGAGATGGCGTCGAGACATGGACACGCGACTTCGCAGGCCACCGCTTCGCAAGCCACTTGTCGCAGCATGGTGCATCACTGGTCGAGCGCTTCGGCGCGTTGCGCTTCCGCTTCGCTCTACCGAGGGAGGGCAACGGGCTGCGCATGGTGATGCGTGGCTGGTCGTTCCTCGGGCTGCCCCTCCCTCTCGCGCTGGCGCCCCGGTCAGAGGCGCGCGAGTGGGCAGAGGATGGCCGTTTCCATTTCGACGTCCCGATCGCGTTACCGCTGATCGGGACGATCGTTCATTATCGCGGCTGGCTCATACCGATCGGTCACACCGCCATCGAATAAAGCGCGTGCTGGCAGAAGATGTAGAGCGTGCGCTTGTCCTTGCCGCCGAAGATCAGCTGGATCGGCCGTTCGGGCACGTCGATGCGGGTCACTTCCTTGCCATCGGGGGCGTAGACGAAGATCTGGCCGTTGGCGACGAACACCTTGCCGTCCGGCCCGACCGCGACGCTCTCGCCGCCGCGCGTGGCGAAGACCTTGAGATCGGTCACCGTCCCGTTCGGGCCGACCAGGCCATTATAGGTCCGGTCCTCGGATTCATTGGTCAGGAATACCCGCTCGCCCTGCTTGGCGGTGACGAAGCCCAAAGCGTCCATAGTGTCGGAGAAGCGCCAGTCGCCCTGCCGGAAGGCGCGGAAGGCGGGCAGGACGAGGCTGCCGTCGGGCGAGACATATTCGCGTGCCTTGGGTGTGGCCATGCCGGCCACGAACTGCTCGGTTAAAGTCGGGAAACGGTAGGTCCGGTAATCGAGCTGATCCTTGAACTCGGCATCGTTCTTCCAGACATTGCCGGGCAGCGCGACCGTCACGCCCTCGCGCGGCTTGGCCGGGGTCGGCGGGATGAAATTGATCCTGTCGATCGGGTCCTCGGGCCTGAACGAATAGACCGTGACGTCCGGCCCCTGCGGCGACAGCACCATGATATCGCCCGATTTGTCGATCGCGAGATTGACCGGATCGAGCGGATTGTCGCGGATGATCTCCAGCCCCTTCTCGCGCGTGAAGCGGTAGATGCGCTGGAAGCGGCGCTCGACGAAATAGAGCGTGCCGTCGGGTGCGGTCGCAGCACCCGAGATCGAGGCGAAGCCGTCGGCGATCTTTTCGACCGCGCCCGCACCCGGCAGAGGTGCGGGCGGCGGCGCCACCGGCATCTTGTCGGTGATGTCCAACACCGCGAATTCGCGCTCGCGATACGTGACGTTGCGCGTCACGTCGGTGATCGCATTCTCGTACGGATATTTGCTCGCGCGCAGATAAGGCGCGCAGCCATTCTCGTCGCAGATCGAATAGCCGCTCTCGGCATTGGTGTGCAGGTTGCGGAAGCGGATATCGGTCGAATTCTGGATCCGCACCGCGGTCGGCGCGACCTTGGGCATGCGCGTCACGCGGTAGGCGTGATAATTTGCGAACAGCAGGTTGCGCGAATTGCGGATGTCGAGGCTGATCGTATCGCCGCTGTCGCGCACTTCCTCCTCGGTCTGCGGCGCCAGGAATTCCCAATTCTCGACGCCGTCGAGCACGATCTCGTTGCGGAAATGATGCTCGTTCGAAAGCTCGTAAATGTGGCCCGGCGTCTTGGTATTGGTGACGTAGAGCCCCGCCCAATTATAGGGATGCGGCATCCAGATATTGGCGAAGGTCCCGCCGCCATTGTCGGTCACCCAGATGCTCGGATTCTGCCCGTCCACCTTGGCGTTGGCGACGCGTTCGCTGAACTCGCGCGGGGTGCCGCCGCCGCCCTGGAACTTGACGTCGTTGATCATCGAATTCGCGCCGGCCCGCCATAGGATGCCGGTCACGCGCGGATTGGTGACGCCGGTATAGACGCCGAAGCCGCTCAACATCGCGTCGCCGCCCTTGGCGCTTTCGATCATCGCCTTGGGCCCGCCCGGCGCAACGTAATTGGGCGCATTTTCGGGCAGGAAGAGCAGGGTCTGCGCGGGATGCAGGCCGATCAGCACGCTGTCGGGCCGCAGCTTGAGCGTGTCGCTGATCATATATTGCCCCTGCGGCAGATAGAGCACGCGGTGCGTGTCGATCGCTTTCTGCAGCGCCGCGGTATCGTCGGTCTGGCCGTCGCCCTTCACGCCCAAATCATGGACATTGGCCCAGGCGCCGGTCGGCGGCAGCGGCCGGATCGCGCGCGTCGCGGCGGGCACCGTGCGCAGCGGCTCGGCCTGCCAGTTGGTGCGGAACGTCCCCATCCCGCCGAGCGTGTCGATTGTCAGGCCATAGTTGAACGCCTTGACGCGATAGCGCGCGCCCTGCCCGGCCAACGTCTTCCCGCTATCGCGGAAGCGCGCGAAGGTGGGTGTGTTGAGCCCGATCGCATTCTCGAACCCGATCTGGGTGAAGGCACTGTCTTCGGCGCTGACGATCACCGCCGCCTTGCTCACATTCTCGAAGCGGACATCCTTGCCCCAGAGCGAATCCGAATAGCCTTCGTCGATGTCGATCCCGACCGGCGTGTTGCGGATCGCGACATTGACCAGGGTCAGGTCGACCTCATGCTCGCGGATCGCCGCGTCGCGCTGGCCGTCGAACGAGGAATCGACCAATGTGAACTGCCAGGCGGGCGAGGTCTTCTCGCTGATGATTCCATAGCGGCCGCCGTGGAAATGCACGTCCTCCATCTCGTTGCCCGCGAGGTAGACGCCCGCCAGTCCCGCGCCGAGGTTGAAGTCCATGTGGCTGAGGAATGTGTGCTGCGCGACGTGGAAGCGCGTCGCGACCGCGCCCGCATTGCCCGCGCCGATCTCGAAATCGACATTGGCCATCGCCGAATAGAAGGTGCTCGAATTGGCGTCGGCGGTCTGGGGATTGAACGGCACCGCGGTCGCCACCGGGAAGGGTATCTTCTTGTTGCCGTAAGTGTCGCGGCCGGTGAACACGACCATCGTCGCCACGCCCTGGGTGAAGCCGGGCGTATTGGGTGCCAGCACGATCACGGGCCGCGTCTTGCCGACGCCGAACACGCGCACCGCCGGCGGGATCAGGATCGATCGCGTGATGCGGTAGCGGCCTGAGGGCAGGAAGACCACGCCACCCCAAAAGCCCGAGACCGCCTTGTCGATCGCGGCCTGGATCGCAGCACTGTCGTCCGCGCGGCCATCGCCCACGCCCTTCACCACGATCGCGCGCGGATCGTCCGGCATCGTCTGATAGACCGAAGTCGTTGCCGCGGACGCCATCACCGGCGCGCCCAGCAGGGCCGCCGCGATCACTTTGCTCTTCATGTCCTCTCCACTAGACGAAGCTGATTATTGGTCCGGGTCCTTGCCCGTGAACGGCGAGCAGCAGGGTTTGCCGATTGCGTGGAATTCCATGATCTCCGCCCGCGTCCCGTCGGGATCGAGCAGATTGAGCTGCCACTTGGCGTCGCGGCCGATCTTGGGGGTTTCCTTCTGGCCCTTCAGCCGATCCCCGTTCCAGAGGAGGGTATAAGCCGCACGCGTATCGGCAACGCCGAGCGAGAAATGGTTGAGCACGCCCAGATTGGCCGCCGACATGGTGGGCGGGATGCCAACCGTATCGGGGGTGCCGACCACCATATATTCGAGCCAGTCGGTCCCGTCCGGCACCTGCAGCGAGATCCAGGTCGGCGTGTCGTCGCGCATGCCGCCGAACCAGTAAGGCCGGAAACCCAGGATTCCGCGCCAGAAGCCATCCTCATTGCCGCGATTGTGGATGATGAAGCCGACATGGATGATGTGGCCGGAGAGCGGATTGGGCGCGATCGAGGGCGGGTTCGCCGGCCCTTGCATGAACTGGACCTTGGTGCCCTCGGGATCGGTCGCGTCGAACCAGCGGCTGCCGTCGGCAGCGCTTTCGACCTTAGCCGGCACCTTCACGCCCTTGGACTTGAGATATTGCCGCATCGCCTCGGCATCGGCGGTGTTGAAGGCGACATGGTCGAGCCGGTTGATCGACGTGGTGCCGGCGGGCAGCGGCAGCACTTCGACGAACTGGGTCGGGCTGAAATAGTAACGCGCGCCGGCCGGATTTTCAGGATCGGCAAGCCTGGTCGCGCCCAGATCGTGGACATAGAAGGCCGCGCTCGCAGCAGGATCGGCGGCGTAGACGGCAAGGTGCGAGACCGAAGTCAGCGGCGGGCGTGCGGGCGGAGTGGCAAGGACGACAGCGCTGCCAAGCAAGGCTACAGCACAAGCGAAAGCACGCCGCATCATCCCCTCTCCTACGACCATCGGTTCGTTGTTAGCGCGAACATAGCCCGATATGTTGGCGCTGCCAGCCCTACAAAGGTCGCGGGTAGGAGGATGAAATGCCTAAGGAAATCACGCGTCGCAGTCTGATCGAGCTTAGCGTTGCCGGTGTCGCCGCCCTCGCCGCGGCCGAGTCGAAAGCCGTCGATCGCCCCGCTTTGCCCAAGGACCAGAAACTGGGCTTCGCGGTGGTCGGGCTCGGCAAGCTCGCACAGGGCGAGATCATTCCCGGCCTGCGCCAGGCCAAGAGCGCCAAATTGACCGCTCTGGTCAGCGGCCACGCGGACAAGGCGAAGCGCATCGCCGATGCCGAAGGCCTGCCCGCCGACGCGATCTACAATTACGAGAATTTCGACCGGATCGCGAAGGATCCGCGCATCCAGATCGTCTACATCGTGCTGCCCAACAGCATGCACGCCGATTTCACGATCCGTGCCTTGAAGGCAGGCAAGCATGTGCTGTGCGAAAAGCCGATGGCGACCAGCCTGGAGGAATGCCAGGCGATGATCGATGCGGCGAAAAAGGCCGATCGCAAGCTGATGATCGCCTATCGCTGCCATTACGAGCCCCGGAACCTCGCCGCGATGCGCGCGGTCCGCTCGGGCAAGCTCGGCAAGCCGCGCCTGTTCGTCACCGACATGGGCCGCCAGGCGGACATGTCCGACCCGTCCGACGTGTGGCGGGTCGACAAGAAGCTCGCCGGCAGCGGCGCGCTCGGCGACATGGGCATCTACGGCATCAGCGCAGCGCGCTACATGCTCAACGAGGAACCGGTCGAGGTCCGCGCCTGGGCCAATACCGACCCCAACGATCCGCGCTTCAAGACGGTCGACGACCTGATCGCCTGGCAGTTCCGCTTCCCGTCGGGCGCAATCTGCAACGGCTCGACCTCGTTCGATTACAACCCGACCATGTCGTTCGAATTGTGGGGCGAGAAAGCGCGCCTGCGCGCCGATCCGGGCGCGTTCTATGGTGGCAACCGCTTCGAGATCGTCGATGGCGGCAATTTCACCCCGATGAACGTTCCCGAAGTCCACCAGTTCGCGCGCGAGATGGACTGGATGGCGGATGTCGTGCGCGGCAAGGCGCCGATGGTCTCGCCCGGCGAGGAAGGGATGCAGGACATGCGCCTGATCCTCGCCATCCTGGAATCAGCCGCCAAGGGCGGCGCCCCGGTCAAGACCGACTGGGGCTACAAGCGCGCCGTCGATCCGGCGGCGGTGGTCGATATCGTCGCGTGAAGCCTGGGAGAGGTGGAAAGGACATTTGACACCCGGCCCGCTTTCTGTAAAACAAGCTTTACAGGAGGCGGGCAATGTTCAAACCGAAACAATATGTCATCGAACTGGGCGCGGCATTCACGCTGTATGCCGCGCTGTTGATCGGCGCGAACGCGCTTGAGCGCGCCGTCCAGCCTGATGGACCTTTGAAACTGGCGATCAATTTGTCGCCCATGCTCGGCGCCTTCGCTGCGGCATGGGCGATCCTGCGCGGGCTATGGCGGATGGACGAGATGCAGCGGCGCATCCAGCTCGACGCGATCGCTTTATCCTTCCTGGGGACCGCGCTTGTCACCTTCAGCTGGGGCTTTGCGGAGGGCGCTGGCCTGCCGCAGATGCGCGCATTCTGGGTCTGGCCGATCATGGCAGCCTTATGGTGTTTGGGCCTGGTCGTCGCCCAACGCCGCTATCGATGAACAACAGGCTCAAGGAGCTGCGCCTTGCCCGCGATTGGAGTCAGGGCGCCCTCGCGGACGCCCTCTCCGTGTCGCGGCAGACCGTGAACGCAATCGAGAATGGGCGCTACGACCCCAGTCTCCCGCTCGCATTCACGATTGCTGCCCTGTTCGGCCTGAAGATCGAGGACATATTCCAGCCCTGATCAGGGCCTTCAGCAGACCGCGTTGGTCGGCTTGGCACCCCATAGCGCGTAGAACAGAACATAGAGTTCGCACGCCGCAGTCAGCAGGAACGACCATTGCAGGCCGTAAGCATCGGCCAGCTTGCCCTGCACGATCACCAGCGCACCGCCCGCGATCGCCATGATCAGCAGGCCCGATCCTTCCTCGGTCAAAGGCCCCAGGCCCTTGATGCCGAGCGTGAAGATGGTCGGGAACATGATCGAATGGAACAGGCCGACCAGGATCAGCGACCACATCGCCACGGGGCCGTGCGCGAATACCGTGATCATCATCACGACGAAGGCGCCGATTGAGAAGGCCGCGAGCACCGTCTCGGCGCGCACCTTCTGCATGATTGCCGAGCCGACGAAGCGGCCGACCATCATGCCGCCCCACAGGAAGGTCAGGTAGCGGCCGGCAAGCTCATGCGTCAGGTTGGCAATGTTGGGCTGGCTGACGAAGTTGACGAACAGGTTGGCGACGCCGATCTCGGCGATCAGGTAGATGAAGATTGCGGGCACGCCGAACACCAGGTTGCGGTGCTTCCACAGCGAATGATTCTTGCGCTCTTCCTTGGCGACGCGGCTGGTTGCATTGCCCATCGCCGGCAGCGGAAAGCGCGCGATCACGACCGCCAGCACGACCAGCACGATCGCGACCAGCACGTAAGGCAGAACCACCGAATGCGCGTCGGCGAGACGCTGCGCGGGCGTCAGTACCGTCCCTTCCTTGACCGTGCCGCCGACCGAGCGGCCGAGGATCAGATAGGCGCCGAACAGGGGCGCGAGCATCGTTCCCGCCGAATTGAGCGCCTGCACCAGATTGAGTCGCGAAGATGCGGTCGCGGGTGGGCCGACCACGGCGACATAGGGATTGGCCGCGACCTGCAGCAAAGTGATGCCGCTCGCGATCACGAACAGCATGACCAGCGTCACCCCGTAGGACGGCAAGCTCGCCGCAAGCACCATGCCCAGCGCGCCCGCGGCCATGATCAGCAGGCCCGTCACCAGCGACTTCTGGTAGCCGATCCGTTCGATCAGGAAGGCCGACGGAAGCGACGCGAAGAAATAGGCGATGAACCACACGCTCTCGATCAGCGTGGTCTGCGTGTAATTCAGGTCGAACACGCTCTTCAGGTGCGGCAGCAGCGTGTTGTTGATGACGGTGATGAAGCCCCACATGAAGAAGAGCGTCGCCAGCAGCGTCAGCGCCGGCCGGTAATCGAAGCCCGGATCGACCGCGCCCTCGGTTACGGATGTGCTTGCGATCGGTCCGGCCATGGTCCTCCCTTTACCCTTTGCGCTACGGGCTTATTGCCCTTTGCTTATTTGTATGAGTATTGGGGCAAACGCCGAGCGTCAATCGCGCCGCACGGTGGCGCGCCCATCAAAATGACCATAAACGAGACACAATGACCAAGCTTCGCTCCCGCGCATGGTTCGATAACCCCGAAAATATCGACATGACCGCGCTCTATCTGGAGCGTTACCTGAATTATGGCCTGAGCCTGGAAGAGCTCCAGTCGGGCAAGCCGATCATCGGCATCGCACAGACAGGATCGGACCTCAGCCCGTGCAACCGGCACCACCTGGTGCTGGCCGAGCGCGTGCGCGAGGGGATTCGCGAGGCGGGCGGGATCGCGATCGAATTCCCGGTCCATCCGATCCAGGAGACGGGCAAGCGCCCGACCGCGGGGCTCGACCGCAACCTCACCTATCTCGGGCTGGTCGAGGCCTTGTACGGCTATCCGATCGACGGCGTGGTGCTGACGATCGGCTGCGACAAGACCACGCCCGCCTGCCTGATGGCGGCGGCGACGGTGAACATCCCCGCGATCGCGCTTTCGGTCGGCCCGATGCTCAATGGCTGGCACAAGGGCGAGCGCACCGGATCGGGCACGATCGTGTGGAAGGCGCGCCAGATGCTCGCGACCGGCGAGATCGACGCGCAGGGCTTCATCAAGCTGGTTTCCTCGTCCGCGCCCTCGACCGGCTATTGCAACACGATGGGCACGGCGACGACGATGAACTCGCTGACCGAGGCGCTCGGCATGAGCCTGCCCGGCAACGCGGCCATCCCCGCCCCCTATCGCGACCGCCAGGAATCGGCCTATCATACCGGCCTGCGCATCGTGGACATGGTGCGCGAGGATCTGAAGCCGTCGGACATCCTGACGCGCGATGCCTTCCTCAACGCGATCGTGGTCAATTCGGCGATCGGCGGATCGACCAACGCGCCGATCCACCTTGCGGCGATCGCGCGGCATATCGGCGCCGAGCTCGATATCCGCGACTGGCAGGAATATGGCCACAAGGTGCCGTTGCTGGTGAACCTCCAGCCCGCGGGCGAGTATCTGGGCGAGGATTATTATCGCGCAGGCGGCGTGCCCGCCGTGGTGGCGGAGCTGATGAAGCACGGGCTGATCCGCGAGGGCGCGATCACGGTCAATGGCCGCAGCATCGGCGACAATTGCCGCGATGCGGCGATCGAGGACGAGCGCGTCATCCGCCGCTTCGACCAGCCGCTCAAGGAGGAAGCCGGCTTCCTCGTATTGTCGGGCAACCTGTTCGACGCGGCGATCATGAAGACCAGCGTGATCAGCCCCGAATTCCGCGCGCGCTATCTCTCCAACCCCGACGATCCCGACGCGTTCGAAGGGCCAGCGGTCGTGTTCGACGGCCCGGAGGATTATCATCATCGCATCGACGATCCCGCGACCGGCATCACGCCCGACACGTTGCTGTTCATGCGCGGCGCGGGGCCGATCGGCTATCCCGGCGCGGCCGAAGTGGTGAACATGCGGCCGCCCGCTTACCTGATCGAGGATGGCGTGAGCGCGCTGCCCTGCATCGGCGACGGGCGTCAGTCGGGCACCAGCGGCAGCCCCTCGATCCTCAACGCCTCGCCCGAGGCCGCGGCAATGGGCGGGCTCGCCCTGCTCCGGACGGGCGATCGCGTGCGGATCGACCTGCGCAAGGGCAGCGCGGACATGTTGGTGGATGCGGCCGAGCTCGACCGCCGCCGCGCCGAGCTCGAAGCCAAAGGCGGCTATCCCTACCCCGCCTCGCAGACCCCCTGGCAGGAAATCCAGCGCGCGGTGGTGGGTCAGATGAACACCGGTGCCATCCTGGAAGGCAGCGAAAAATACCAGCGCATCGCCCAGACCAAGGGCCTGCCAAGGGACAATCACTGATTCTTAGCCCTCTCCCGCCTGCGGGAGAGGGAGGGACCCGGCGCGAAGCGACGGGAGGGTGAGGGCAAGCCTCGACCCTACGCTGGACAAAGAAGAAGACCCTCACCCAACCCTCTCCCGCTTGCGGGAGAGGGCTTGCAGGGCATTCCGGCCTAGCCCCTGAGCGAAAGCTCCGTATCCTCCAGCGCCAGCCGGACCAGCGCCACCATCTGCCTGCGCGCGGCATCCGGGTCGCCCGCGACGATCGCCTCGTAAAGCCGCTCGTGATCGGGCAGCGGATCGCGCGGCAGGCCGCGCTTGCGATGCTTGAAGACCGTAGTCCAGCTCACCGCCGCCGCGATCGAGCTCGACAGGGTGATGAGCGGCGCGTTGCGCGCGGCGGACAGGATCGCGGTGTGGAATGCCTGGTCGGCAGCCTGCCCCTCGGGCGTGGCGAGGCCATGGCGGCGCATGCCCCCGATCGCCTCCTTCAGCCGGGCCAGATCGGCGGCGTCGCGCCGCACGGCGGCGAATTCGGCGGCGGCGGGCTCGACGATCATGCGCAGCTCGAACAGGTCGCGCACGAACGCCTCATCCGGCTCGCTTTCGAACGACCAGCCCAGCACTTCGGGATCGAGCAGGTTCCAGCGTTCGCGCGGGGAAACGCGCGTGCCGGTGCGGGTCCGGCTTTCGACCAGCCCCTTGGCGATCAGGATCCGCACCGCCTCCCGATAGGCGCTGCGCGACACACGCAGCGACTGCGCGAATTCGATCTCGCCGGGCAGCGTCTCGCCCGGCTGATAGCGGCCGGTCAGGATATCCACGCCCAGGTTGCGCGCGATCGTGCCGTGAATGCGGCGCGCGCTCGGCGGTGCCGGCGGCATGGCGATATTCGTGTTAGCCCGTTCCGCCATGCATCCTCCCCTCGTGACTTAAGGGCAAGCGCGCGGACTTGTCGAGCGCGCGGTCAGAGCGCCCGTACCGTCACGGGATCGGCCGGCGCACGCGCGATCGGATTGCGCAGCGGCAGATGGAACGCGTCGGCTTCGATCTCGAACGCGTCGCCTTCCTGCGTGACCACCCCGTCGGCGAAGGATGCGGTCGCGGTCCCGAAGAAATGGACGTGCAGATCGCCCGGCTGCCGGAACAGACCATATTTGAAATGGTGATGCTCCAGGTTGGACAGGCTATGCGACATGTTCGCCTCGCCCGACAGGAACGGCTTCTCCCACAGCACCTTGCCGTCGCGCCAGATGCGGCTGGTACCGCGCACGTCCGCCGGCAGGTCGCCCAGCCGCAGCTCCGGCCCGATCGCGGCATGACGCAGCTTGCTATGGGCGAGCCACAGATAATTGCCGCGTTCGGTGACATGGTCCGAAAATTCGTTGCCGAGCGCGAAGCCCAGCCGGACGGGCATACCATTGCGGTCGATCAGGTAGATGCCCGCTATCTCGGGCTCCTCGCCCGCGTCGAGCGCGAAATCGGGTGAGGTCAGGGGATCGCCCGTGCCGACCAGGGTCGTGCCGTCGCCCTTGTAGAACCATTCGGGCTGGACGCCGATCATGCCCGACGCGGGCTTGCCGCCTTCCACGCCCATCAGGAACATCTTCATCGAATCGGTCGGCGCCGGATTCTCGGCTGCCGAGCGGTGCATCTTGTCGCGCCCCTCGGCCGAGCCGAGATGGGTCAGCCCGGTGCCGGTCACGATCAGGTGCGCGGGATCGGGATGGTCGATCGGCGAGAGCAAGGTGACCGCGTCGAGATCGACCGCATCGCCAAGCCCGTCCGCGGCAATCACCTCCAGCATGCTATGCCCCAGATCGAGCGCACGCTCCGCCAGCGCCAGCACGCTGTCCGCACCCAGCACGGCGCGGGCGCTGCCATCCTCGGCCAGCAAGGCAAGGCCCCTTTTTCCTTCGTGGCGATATTGAACGAGCGACGTCATGCGGATCCCTTCTGATTACTCAGACAAATCGCAGGAAGCGAAAAGAAAGGCAAGTCTTGAGCGCATTACAGCGCTAGGTGTCGGCCTCTAAGCCATGCGGCCCACGTCAGCCAAGGCCGCAGCTATTTCCGGCCGGATGACATCCTCGCCACCGAGCTTCCAACTCACCCATGGGGCGTGAGGGTCAAGTCAAATTTATTACCATCGGAGTAACAGAAATGGCTGGCATTTGTTTTAGCCGAAATGGTGTCTTTTCCGATCACCTCCTCTGTGAAAGCTTCCGAAATCGATCAATCGTTTGGCTTGCCAAGCCGCCGCCAAGCAGGTCATGTTTCGGCTGCTTGATGAATCAGTTCAGTTTCTACACACTCGATAACATTTCTTTTTATGGCCACAACTTTCCCTGACGGATAAGAAGCGGCGGTCTCGACGACCGTCGCTTCTTATCCGTTGTGGAGATATGGTTATCTATTGTTAACCAGCTTTGGCGGACTGACAGGACATCTTTAGGAGCACCTGTCATGAGGAACATGGGATTACCACCATTCAACCCGTTCGATACTGCGAAGTATGAACGCAGGATGCTCCCTGCCTCGACGCCAACCACTAAACCCAGCCAGAACTATCTTCAATCTGAGGCAGCGAATAAGGCGTCGCAGACCGCGACCATGAGTGCTTACCAGCAGTCGGGCGGAGCGAGTGGTGAGTGGGACGTCCCTTCAAGCGACTCCTATGCGCCTCAGGAACTTGGGTATCTCTATCTGATGGTCCAATCCGCCACGTCGGATCCGGCCAAGGCCGCCAAGGCAAAATTCACTGGCACGGACGCGACGAAATTTACGTCGATCGATCAATATCTGTCCGCGCTGAAGAGCAAGATACAGTCGCAATTTTCTGGCGAGGCCTGACGTCGGTCTGTCGTGCGGACGGCCTTCATGTGAGATCAGCCTGAAGCTTCACCGCAAAAGAGGTAACGTTACGCGCTGTTAACCAAATGTGCCGATCCTGTTCGACGAACGAGAGGTACTTATGCGATTTTCAGGATTTACCCCGATCACGCCGCACAATATCCAACTCAAGAGCTTGCCGGCGAAGGCCTACCCAAAAGCCACTGCGGCGGAGGTTAAAGCACTGGCGAGCGCGAACGCGGCCGCAGCTGCTATCAAGACGCAGGCAATGAAGGGCATCGGATTTGGGGAAACCTATCTTCCCTCGATCAGCAAGCTCACGCCAGACGAACGACCATTCGTTCTGGCGGCCGCCAAGAGTATCAAGAACGACCCAGCGCAGGCCGCGACCATCAAATTTTCCGATGAGGATGGGAAGAAGGTCGCGTCTCTCGATCAATATATCGCCGACCTCCAGAGCGCGATCGACGGCGGCTTCTCCGGCGTAGCATAGTACGCATACGCACCATTCGCCTGAAAGCTGAACTCCAAAAGGAGGTTCGCATGTCAATTATTGGGTCATCGGTGATCGGCGTTGCTCTCCAACCGATCAAGTTGCCGACCAATGTGAAGGTCACGCCGGCATCCGCGTCCGAGACGGCAGCCTACAACGCCAAGGCGGCAGCAGCGCACACGCTCGACAGCAAGCAGCCAGGCCTCACCACGAATGGCGCATCTTCCACGATGTATTTGCCGAATATCTCACAAATAAAACCTGAGGATCGAGAGGGAATGTTGCGCTATGCCCAGATGCTCTCCCAGAATTCGGTTAATAGCGGCAGGACCCTGAGGATGCGTGATGGCGATTCATCGATCACGAACCTGCAACAATATATCAGCGCCCTCCAAAACGCGTTGGACAAAGGATTTTCTGGCGTCGCATAGTCCGCCCAATGTCCATCCGCTCGACGCTACCACCGATGCAAACGATATCGAGCCCGCTCGATCGCAGGACCCTGAGCGCAATCGCACCACATGGACCGGCCCTCGCCGCTCCAAATACCGAAGGCGAGGACCTTTCATTGCCGCAGTTGTGGAACATGCGGCCTCACTCGATAAATACCGAGGATAATTCACATATCGTGAGAGAATGGCGCACCCGAAGGGATTCGAACCCCTGGCCTCTGCCTTCGGAGGGCAGCGCTCTATCCAGCTGAGCTACGGGTGCCGGTGCCGTGGAAGCGGCGCTTAGCAAAGGCTTTGCGCCCCGGCAATTGATGGCGTGCCTTATCTTTTCTCTTCCGTCACTCCAGCGAAAGCTGGAGTCCATCTGCTGATTGTTCCGCCTGGCGGTCCTTTCCGGGAGATGGATCCCAGCTTTCGCTGGGATGACGAAGGGGACAATCGGCCTCAAGCGTTGCTCGGCGCGGGCGTCTTGGGCTTGTAGGCGCATAGATCAATCTCGACGCAGCGCCAGCATTCGGGTTTGCGCGCCTTGCAGACATAGCGGCCGTGCAGGATCAGCCAATGGTGCGCATGGCTCTTGAAGACCTGCGGCGTGACCTTCTCCAGCTTCGCCTCGACCTGGTCGACATTCTTGCCCGGCGCGAGGCCGGTGCGGTTGGAGACGCGGAAGATGTGCGTGTCGACCGCGATCGTGTCGTGGCCAAAGGCGACATTGAGCACGACGTTGGCGGTCTTGCGGCCGACCCCGGGCAGCGCCTCCAGCGCGGCGCGATCCTCGGGCACCTTACCCCCATGTTCGGCGATCAGCTGCTCGGACAAGGCGATGACATTCTTCGCCTTGGTGTTGAACAGGCCGATCGTCTTGATATGCTCTTTCAGCCCCGCCACGCCCAGCGCGACCATCGCCTCGGGCGTCTGCACCTCCTGGAAAAGCCGCCTGGTCGCCTTGTTGACCCCGACATCGGTTGCCTGCGCGGACAGCGCGACCGCGACCAGCAACGTATAGGGGTTCACATATTCGAGCTCGGTCTCGGGCGCGGGATTGAGCTCGGCGAGCCGGCGATAGAATTCGAAGACGTCGTCCTTCTTCATTCGAAGCCCAGGACATCACCCATCGTGTAACGTCCGGCGGGCTTGCCCGCGAGCCAAAGCGCCGCCTTCAACGCGCCCTTCGCAAAGATGCCACGATTTTCGGCGCGATGGCCAAGCTCGATCCGCTCGCCGTCGGCCGCGAAGATCACCTGATGGTCGCCCGCGACCGAACCGCCGCGCAGCGACGCATAATAAATGCCGCCCTCCTCGCGTGCGTGCGGGCCTTCCTGCATCCGGTCGAAACGGTTGAGCTCGGTCGTGCTCGTCGCGCCGCGCCCGATATTGGCCGAGGCGCCCAGCAAGAGCGCCGAGCCCGACGGCGTGTCGAGCTTGTGGCGATGGTGCATCTCGACGATATCGATGTCCCAATCCGGCCCGAGCGCGCGCGCCGCCTGCTCGACCAGCTTGCGCAGCACGTTGAGCCCGAGCGAGGTATTGGCGGTCTGCAGCACCGCCACATCGCGCGCGGCTGTATCGATCAGCGCATGATCTTCGGCGCCGAGCCCGGTCGTACCGATCAGGATCGGGGTGCGCGTCGCGCGCGCGGCGTCGAGCCCCTGCGCGAGCATTTGCGGCGTCGAGAAATCGATCAGCACGTCGCTCGCCTGCGCCAGCGACAGCGCATCCTCATATTCGCCCAGGACCGCGCCCGCGCGGCTGATGCCGCCCGCGATCGCCACGCCCTGCGCCACCGCGCTGTCCGCGATCGCTCGCCCCATGCGCCCGGTGGCGCCGATGATCCCGATCCTCACGCTCATGCCTGGCGCTCTGGCACAGGCAGGCGCGCTTGGCGAGCGCGGACTGGGGCGCCCGAAACGGATCGTTGCGCGGACGGGAGGCGGGCGATAGCCTCCCCCAAAATAGGGGAGGCAAGTTTGACCCAGCGTCTCATCGCGCTCGACGTGCTGCGCGGGCTTGCCGTCGCGGGCATGATCCTGGCCAACAGCCCGGGCTCGTGGACCGACATCTACGAGCAGCTGGATCATGCGGCCTGGAACGGCTTCACCGCGACCGACATGGTCTTTCCGACCTTCCTCTTCTCGGTCGGGGTCGCGGTCGGCCTCTCCTTCCCCCGCGCGCTTTCGGACGCCGACAAGGCGAAAAGCTGGTCGCGGCTGATGCGGCGATCACTGTCGCTGATCGCGGTCGGCCTCTGCCTCAATTTCCTCGCACACCTGCATCTCTCGACCTTGCGCATTCCCGGCATCCTGCAGCGGATCGGCCTTTGCTATGCGCTCGCCACCGGCCTCGTCCTGTTGACCGTCCGGCGCCGCAGCGACGGGCTGGCGGCGGTCAATCGCGGCATGGTGGCGGGCGCGATCGGTGTGCTGCTGGTCGGTTATTGGGCTTTGCTGACCTTCGTGCCCGTGCCGGGCCATGGCGCGGGCCAGCTCGATCCGGCGGGAAGCCTGACCGCCTTCATCGACCGCAGCGTGTGGACCACCGCGCATATCTGGAAATATGGCACCGATGCCACGGGCGCGGTCGTCTACGATCCGGAAGGCCTGCTTTCCACGCTTCCCGCGACCGCCAACGTGCTGATCGGTATCCTTGCGGGAACCGCGTGGAAACAGGCGCCGGGGCGGCGCACGGCCTTGCTGATCGGCGCCGCGGGCGTGACGCTGATCGCCGCGGGGCTGCTGGCCGATCCCGTCTTCCCGATCAACAAAAGGCTGTGGACCAGCAGCTTCGCCCTGCTGAGCAGCGGCGTCGGCGCGGTCCTGCTCAGCCTGCTCACGCTGGCGCTGGAAAAAGCCGCCGCGCGCACGATCGCGACGCCGCTGCGCGTGCTTGGCGGCAATGCGATGCTTGCTTTCGTGCTGTCGGTGCTGCTCGACATCTTCAGCACCTACGGCGTCTTCAAGGGCGGCACGCAAACCCCGCAGGCGTGGGGCATGGCGCTCGCACGCAATTTCATCGCGGAACCGAAGCTCGCCTCGCTCGCCTGCGCGGTCGCGATCCTGCTCTTCATCACCGCCTTGATCTGGCCGCTGCACAAGCGCGCCATCCACTGGCGGCTCTAGGCGCATGGTCTTCGCCAAGCGCCTGCGCGACCGCGTCATGCTGGGCGAGATCAGCTGCAGCGTGCGGATCTGGCACAGTCCGCGCGTAAAGGTCGGCGGCCGCTACCCCCTCGGCCCGGGCGCGATCCATGTGACTTCGGTGTGCGAGATAAGGATCGACGACATCACCCCCGAACTCGCGCGCCGATCAGGCTTCGCGGACGTTCCCGATCTGATGAGCGTGGCGAAGCATGGCGCGGGCCAGAACGTCTATCTGGTCGAGTTCGAATATCAGGAGTGACGCCTGCGCACCCGGCTGAGCATCTGCGCCAGGAAGCGCCGCTTTCCGACCGAGGCCGAGGCGCTGCTGGCGCTGCAACAGTCCGGGGCTGCCGCTCCGCCCCTATCGCTGCGACCGCTGCGGGCAATTCCATCTGACCAGCCGGACCAAGGGCAAATTGCGACCACGCCTCGCGGACATGGCTAATTGACGGCTTCGGCCCGATAGCGAGCACGAAAACTCGATGGTAATATTATTCGGATGAAGACAATCTTGCTTGAGGCGTCAGGCTGGCAAAGTCCCGACGATTTCTATGATGCGTTGCTACCCAAACTCGGCGCGCCGAACTGGCACGGGCGAAACCTCGATGCGCTTGATGACAGTCTATATGGCGGCATCAATGAGGTCGAGCCGCCATTCAAGGTGGTCATGTGCAATTCCTCGATCCTTCCTTCCGAACTGAGAGATTTCCTCTCCCTGGTTGCCGAGATCTTCGACAATGTTCGGCAAGAGTGCGGGCAGGACGTATCGTTTGAGCTGAAGTGAGCCGCCGCTTTCCAGCGATAGCCGCCCCTGCTGATCCCGCCCTATAAGCCCGCCATGGTCACACCCCGCAACATCGTCATCCTCACCGGCGCGGGCATTTCCGCCGAGAGCGGACTCGCCACCTTCCGCGGGCCCGATGGGCTGTGGGAAGGGCATCGCGTCGAGGATGTCTGCACGCCGCAGGCGCTCGCGCGCGATCCGGCGCTGGTGCTCGATTTCTACGATCAGCGCCGCCGCGCGCTCTCCAATGTCCGCCCCAATGCCGCGCACGAGGCACTGGCCCGGCTCGACGCGGCGTGGGACGGCCAGTTGCTGATCGTCACGCAGAATGTGGACGACCTGCACGAGCGCGCGGGCGCGAAGAGGCTGATCCACATGCATGGTGAATTGCTCTCCGCCTTGTGCCGGGCCTGCGGTGCGCGGGCGCCTTTCGCGGGCGACATGATCGACGGTCCCGCCTGCCCCGCATGCGGCAGCGCGGGTGCACTCCGCCCCGACATCGTCTTCTTCGGCGAGATTCCCTACCGGATGGACGAGATCCAGGAGGCGCTGGAGCAGGCCGACCTGTTCGTCTCGATCGGGACGTCGGGGACGGTCTATCCCGCCGCCGGCTTCGTCCAGCTTGCCCGCGCGGCCGGCGCGGACACGCTCGAGCTCAATCTTGAGCCCTCCGGCGGAACGGCAGACGGATATGGAGCCGCGGGATACGGATTTGCCGCAAGCCGGTTCGGGGCAGCCACCGCCTTGGTCCCTGCCTGGGTCGATCGGCTTCTGGCGTCTCGCTGAAATCGTCAAAGGCGTTCGCCTCGACATTTTTCCGGTTAGAGCGATCCAGCCGCCATTTGCCATTGTCGGCACGGCGCATCGGCCGGTTGCAGCGGCGGCAGCGGCTGATCCACTGTGCCCCTTCCCGACGCGCCCGGCCACGCGACCGCGTATGCCACCCAAGCATGCACAATAGACTCGCCATGCGAACCCCCGTCCCCATGTAACAATTCGGCCAGCTTTTCCAATTGGTCAAGATGATCGAAGGATAATGTGGGGCCGAACCGGGCCTTTGCGGTATTTGCAGCGGTTCGGCACCGGCCCATGCCTCCCCTGACCTCTCGGATATTATATGCTGTTGGAAGGCGGGGTGAGGCGTGCGCCGGTGGCCGCATCCCATGAGGAAGGAAATCTCAGGCCCAGCGCCGCTCGAAACGCTGGTTGAGCCCGGTCAGAAGCTCATATTGCGAGAGGCCCGATCGTGCCGAAAGCCGGGGCAGATCGAAATCGAGCCCCAGCCAATCGCCCTCGCTTATATCCGCGTCTTCGATATCGACCGCGATCAGGTCCATCGACACGCGCCCGACCAGCGGCAGCTTGCGCTCGCCGGCAAGTGCGAAGGCGCCGGGCTGGAACAGCCGCATATAGCCGTCGGCATAGCCCAGGTTAAGGATCGCCACCTTCGCTTCGGCGGGCGCGGTCCAGGTCGCGCCGTAACCGACCGTCTCGCCCGCGCGCACGCTGCGCACCTGCAGCACCTGCGCCTCGACCGCCACCACCGGGCGGATGCCGGTCGCGGCCGGCACGGGCACGCCGCCATAGAGCGCGATGCCGGGGCGGGTCAGATCGAACGCATAATCCCGCCCCAGCAGGATGCCCGCCGAATTGGCCAGGCTGTAGCGCTCCGCCGGGATCTGTTCGCGCAGTGCCTGGAAGGCCGCGAGCTGGAGGCGGTTGAGCGGATGGTCGGGCTCGTCCGCACAGGCGAGGTGGCTCATCAATGTATCGATCCGCAGTCCGTCGAGCGCGCCGTTCATCACCTCCTCGATGCCCAGGCCGAGCCGGTTCATGCCCGTGTCGACCATCACGTCGCACGCACCCCCGCCTGCTTCGCGCCAGCGCGCGACCTGTTCCACACTGTTGAGCACCGGCCGCGCCCGCGACGAAAGCGCCTGCGCCATATCCTCGGCGCGGACACCGTGCAGCACCGACAGCCGCGCCCCCCCGGGCATATCGCCCAGCGCCGCCGCTTCGGCCCAGGTCGCGCAGAAGAAGTCGCCGCAGCCCGCATGCACCAGCCGCGCCACCACGTCGCGGGCACCCAGCCCATAGCCGTCGGCCTTGACCGCCGCACCGCAGGCGGCGCCCCGATTCTGCGCGGCGAGCCAACGCCAATTGGCAACCAAAGCGGAGCCGTCTAGCAGCAGGCGGAGCGGAGCGGTTTGCGACATCCTGTCCCGCTTAGCGCCCCCGCGCGGTCGCGTCATCCATCTGAAATCCTGCGACACTAAGCAAGATTGTTGCTTTTTTACCATGGGACAGACTTATTTTCGCAAAGCTTCCCTGCGATCTTGCCGCCATTTTAGGTCCGAATTAGTACGGAATACCGGTTCGGTACGGCAGCGAACACGGTCGGTGGGATAATCAAATATAGACCCCACACGTTAGGAGAGGATGCCGTTCGCTACAGGGTGGCGGGAAGCGGTTCGATCCGGAAAGGGTCGGACCGCTTCCTTGTTTTGGGCTCGTCCGCTATGAGGCCCGCGCTATGTCCCGCACCCCTCCGAAATCCTTCCACGTCAAGTCGTTCGGCTGCCAGATGAATGTCTATGACGGCGCGCGCATGGCCGAGCTGATGCAGGCCGAGGGCATGGTCGAGGCGGGCGCGGACGAGGCCGATCTGGTGCTGCTCAACACCTGCCACATCCGCGAGAAGGCCGCCGAGAAGGTCTATTCGGATATCGGCCGCCTGGCGAAACGGGAAACCGGCAAGCCGATGATCGCGGTCGCCGGCTGCGTCGCCCAGGCCGAAGGCGCCGAAATCCCCAAACGCGCGAAGGCGGTCGACCTGGTCGTCGGCCCGCAGGCCTATCACCGCCTGCCCGGCCTGATCGCGGATGCGGTAGCGGGCAGGCAGGCGGTCGATACCGACATGCCTGCCGCATCCAAGTTCGATGCCTTGCCCGGCCGCCGCGCGGGCGCGCCCTCCGCCTTCCTCACCGTGCAGGAAGGCTGCGACAAATTCTGCACTTATTGCGTCGTGCCCTACACGCGTGGCGCCGAGGTCTCGCGCCCGTGGAGCGCGGTGATGGATGAGGCCAGGGCGCTGGTCGACGGCGGCGCGCGCGAGATCACCCTGCTCGGCCAGAACGTCAATGCCTGGCAAGGTGAGGACGAGAAAGGCCGCACCCAGGGCCTGGACGGCCTGATCCGCGCGCTCGACAAGCTGCCGGGCTTGCGCCGCATCCGCTACACGACCAGCCACCCCAACGACATGACGCAAGGCCTGATCGCCGCGCATGCCGATGTCGAAAGCCTGATGCCCTTTCTCCATCTGCCGGTGCAATCGGGCAGCGACCGTATCCTCAAGGCGATGAACCGCGCGCACGACGTCGCTTCCTATCTGCGCCTGCTCGATCGCGTCCGCGCCGCGCGGCCCGACATCGCCATCTCGGGCGACTATATCGTCGGCTTCCCCGGCGAGAGCGATGCCGAGTTCGAGGAAACGTTGGCGGTGATCCGCGCCGTCGGCCACGCCCAGGCCTTCAGCTTCAAATACAGCCCCCGCGCCGGAACCCCCGCCGCGACCATGGCCGACCAGATCGCGGCAGAGGTGATGGACGAGCGCCTCGCCCGCCTCCAGGCCTTGGTCGCCGAACAGCAGCTCGCCTTCAATCGCGCCACCGTCGGCCGCACCTGCGAAATCCTGATCGAGCGCAAGGGCAAGCTGCCCGGCCAGATGCTCGGCAAATCGCCCTGGCTGCAATCGACCCTGATCGACGGCGGCGAGATTGGTGATCTGGTCGAAGTCGAGATCGCCTCAGCCGGCCCGCAAAGCCTGATCGGCGAAAGGCCGCAGCGCGCGGCGGCCTAACCCCCTGCCCGTCATGCCGGCCCAGTTCCGGCATCCACGGCGGGCCGGCACAAGCATCGGAGCAGGCCCGGAACAAGTCCCGGGCGACGCACATCTTGCCCCGCTCCGGCTCAGCCGAAGCTGACGCTGCTCCTGCGCCGTCCGCGCATGGCGGCGCCGACCAGGCCAAAGCCTGCCAGCATCAGCGCCCAGGATGCGGGCTCGGGCACCGCCGGCGGTGGAGGCGGAGGCGGCGGATCCTGCGGCGACTGGCCGAGGATGACGTTGTTGGCGGTCGGCCATTGGAAATAGGTCGCCGCCTGATCGGGCGTCATCCCGTCCGGAACCGCAAATCCGGTCACCTGCACGCTCAGCGACTGAATGCCGTCGCTGGAGACGAAACCCAGGAACGTGCCTTCGCTCGGCCATGACGCCAGCTGGATCGTCTGGACGCCGCGTGCGTCGGTGAAGGTCAGCGCGATCTCGCCGATATCCGCATAGGCGCCGTTGACGTTGCTGCCGAAGAAATTGCCGCCGATCGCCGAAACGCCGCCCGTGAAATTGCTGAAGGTGATCGCGTCGGCCTGGTTGTTGGTGCTGATCCAGCCGTCGCTGCCTTCGCCCGCGCCATATAGGCCGCCATCCGCGCTCAGCTGATAGCCATAGCCGCCCACGCTCCGCGTGATCGAGCCGCCATAATAAGTGACGCCCAGATCGTCATACGTATCGGTCGCGGCCCCCGAGATCGCCGCCAGATAGGCGGCCTGATCGGTATAGACGGTCGTCGTCGCCTGCGCGGCGCCGGCTGCGCCCAGCGTCAGCGCGCACGCCAGTAAAGCGGATTTCGCATACATATCGGCATTCCCCAAAATCCCCGAACATTCCCAACGGGATGGGGATCGACTTTAGGCCGCCGCGGAACCCGGGTCGATTGGCTGGCCGTCCCTATTCCGTTGCCCGCACGTCCCACATCGTCGCTTAGCTGAGCGCGCGCACCGTCTCGCCAAAGGCGCGCGCGGCCTCGATGCTTGCCGCCGGCGGCTCCAGCGCGGCCTTCAGGCATTGCGCGCGATAGGCGCCGGGCGTGAGGCCATGTTCGCGCCGAAAGCTGCGCGCGAAATGCGCCTTGCTCGCGAATCCGCACAGCGTCGCCAGTTCGCCGATCGCGCGCGTCTCGCCCGGATTTTCCAGCAGCGCGCGCATCCGGCGCAGCCGGCATTGCTGCAATTGGCGCAGCACCCCGCCGCGGTCGCCGAAGGCCCGATACAGCCGTGATCGCGATACGCCCAACCCATCGCAGATCGTCGCCACGTCGATCGCCTCGGCCAGCCGCGCCTCCATATAAGCGCGCGCCCGGTCGACGATCGCCGCGTCGCCTGCGCGCCGACCCTCCGGCGATCGCATCGCGTCCGTCAATGTTTCCGCGACCAGGTCGACGATCAGCCGCTCGATCGCCTCGCCATGGCTCAGATCCATTTCGTCCAGGCTGGCGACGATCGCCTCCAGCGTCCGCCCGAGCAGCGGCACCATGCCGCCTTCCGCCACAACGCCATGCGGATCCGTGTCGTGCAGCCGCGGCGCGAGCAGGCGCCGGGGTATGGCGATCGACACCTGGCTCCGGGATTCGGACATGAAGCTGCATGGCTGGCGCATGTCGATCGCCAGCAGCGATCCTGCGCCACCCCGCGCCACGCCGCGCCCAGTCGTGGCCTGGACCCACCCGCGCGCATGAAGGTTGATGTAGAAATGGTCCGCGTCGTCCTGCGCGATCCGCAGGGCGTTGCGCGTATAAAGCAGCGGAGTCCGGCGCTGGACGTGCGCAACCACCAGCCCGCCCACCCGCCAGACCTTCGCCGCCGCCCGGAACGGCGCCGCATCCATCCGCTCGACATCGAAATTCACCATCGCGGAGGCATAGCTTCGAAATCGCTCGTCCTCCGGCAGGTCCGCACTATCGAAGCGCAGCAGCAACAAGTCCGACATTCCGGTGGCTTATTCGGAAGTTCCGGCCTTTGTCATCGCTAATTCGCGCCCCCGCTAATTCGGGGACACTATACTAATTTCCTTCCGCCCGGGGCGCGGAAGCCCGCCCCGAAAAGAATGGAAGTGCCCGGCGCATATATCGGGTGTACCATCGCCGCCGCGCCGCGGAGGACAGGACGCGCCATGTTTGCTCCCCGCCACCGTCTGATCCTCTCGCTCGCCTTGCTCCTCGCGAGCCACGCCGGCGCGGCCGCGCAAGCACCCCGGATCGGCAAGCCCCGGCCCGCCCCTCCCGGCCCGTCGACCATGCCCCCGCTGCCGCCCGCGATCATCGACGACAAGCTCGCGATCGGCGGGCACGACGTGAAGGCGCGGCAGGTGGAAACGCGCCTCAGCGTCGACGTGACCATCAACGGCCACGGCCCCTATCACTTCCTGGTCGATAGCGGCGCCGACACATCCGTGGTCGGATCGCACATCGCGCGCGAGCTGCAACTGCCGCTCGGCACGCCCGTCATCCTGAACGGCATGACCGAGCGCAGCCTCGTCGATCGCGTGAAGATCGCCAGCCTGGATCTGGGCCCGACCACCATCGAAGACTTGCAGCTGCCCGCGTTGGACGAAGGCGATGTCGGCGGCCAGGGCATGATCGGCATCGACGCGCTGGTCCGGCAACGCGTCATGATGGATTTCGAGAAGCGCCTGATCAAGGTCGAGGACGCGACCAAGCCCGCCAAAGCCCTGCCCGACGAGATCGTGGTCGTGGCGCGCCGGAGCCGGGGCCAGCTCATCCTGACGCACGTCCGCGCCGGTGGCCTGTCGCTCGACGCGGTGATCGATACCGGGTCCGAGATGACGATCGGCAACCCGATCCTGCGCGAGCGGCTGCTGCGCCGTCACCAGAAGATCGAAACGGTGAAGGCGATCGGTGTCACCGGCAAGGAGATCACGCTGGATGTCGCGGTGATACCGGAGCTTCAGATCGGCGGCATAATCCTGCGCAACCTGCCCGTCGCCTTTGCCGATCTGCCCCCGTTCCACATATTCGGCATATCCGACGAGCCGGCCCTGTTCCTGGGCACCGACGTGCTGGAACAATTCCGCAAGGTCTCGCTCGATTTCCAGGCACGCAAGGTCCGCTTCCAGCTCAAGCGCTGCGCGCCCGGCGGCATCCTGATCCAGACCTGGCCCACTTTCAGCACGCGATTGGCGTCGATCGGCAACGATGTGTGCGCGCAGTGATGGAATGTCGCCACGATCGGCGGACGGACTTTCGCCATGCGGCACGGCGTGCCCATCGTCGACGGCCAGCCCGCGACGTAGCAGCCTGAGATGACCGTCTCCGATGGCCCGATCGAAGCGTGGGCGGACCGCCCGCTTTACATCAGCTGGAGCAAGGATCGCAGCCGGATCGGTCTACGCGCCGATCATTGACAGGCGAGGCGATCGGGCCGCCGTTCGGCATGGCAGCGCCAACCAGCCGCAACATTATGCCGAGACCTATTGGCGCGAGCCCCCGCTGCGATCCGCCCTTGCCGACGCGGGCTGGATCGTCAGCGAGGTGCGCCGTTACGTCGGACGACCCGGCGACCGGTGGCTGAGTGTGCGGGCCAGCCGGGCTTGACAGGCGTGGACACGGATTTTGCACTCAATTCTAACCGCTTCGACATGGTTTCGTGACTTGAACCTGCCTTTGCATCTGTCAGAGTAGCGGTGTTGATTTGGGGGGGATAGACGTGCGGGTTTCGTTAGCTTTGGTGGCCGCCGTCGCGCTCGCGGGCGTGGCGCATGCGGATCCCCAGCAGGTCCGTCGCGGGCCCGCGCCGGCCTGGGCCGTGCCGTCGGCGATGCTGCCGGTGCCCGACAATGTTTCCGGGCCGATCTTCGCGCGACGCCAGGATGTGTTGGTGCACATCGGAGATAGTGGGCAGGCACAATATAGCGGATCGCGCTTCAAGATCCTGCAATCGAACGGACTGGAACTCGGCAATATCACGATCGCGTGGAATCCCGCCGCCGGGGCGCCGATCGTGCACGAGATCAAGGTCTATCGCGACGGCCAGGCGATCGACGTGCTGCAGAACGCCTCGTTCGAAATCCTGCGCCGCGAGGATCAACTGGAAGCCGCGACGCTCGACGGCATTCTCACCGCCGTGCTGCATGTCCCGGATCTGCGCGTGGGGGACGAGCTGGAAGTCGACCTCACGACCTTCGGCAGCGATCCGACGCTGCTGCACCATGAATCGGGCATTCTTCTCCTCGCACCCTCCCCGGCGCCCGGCCGCTATCATCTCGGATTGAGCTGGGATGAGGGGCGCCAGCCCAACGTCAAGCTGACCGCAGACCTGGAGCCTGTCGCGCAAAGGAGCGACCGCGCGATCGATTTTCGCTTCGACAATCCCCCGCTGTTGTCGCCGCCCGCCGATGCGCCGCCGCGCTATCAATGGCAACGCATCGTCCAGTTCAGCGATTTCGCGGACTGGGCATCCCTCTCGCGCCACTTCGCGCCACTTTACGCCAAGGCGGCGACCTTGGCCCCCGGCTCTCCGCTCATGGCCGCGGCCGAGCGGATCGCTGCAGCATACCATACGCCGCTCGATCGTGCAGCGGCCGCGCTCAAGCTGGTCCAGCAGGACGTGCGCTACGTCTATGTCGGGCTGAACGGCGGCAACCTCCAGCCCGCCTCGGCCGACGAGACCTGGAAGCGTCGCTATGGCGACTGCAAGGCGAAGACCGTGCTTCTGCTCGCCTTGCTGAAGCAACTCGGCGTGGATGCGGAGCCGGTGCTCGTCAATTCGGCGGGCAATGACGACGGGCTCGAACAGAGGCTGCCGATACCGCAATTGTTCGATCACGTCCTGGTGCGCGCCCATATCGACGGTGCGAATTATTGGCTGGACGGCACCTTGCCGCCCGTCGCACGCCCCAGTGTCCAGCCGGTCTATGCGGTCAGCCGCGTGCTGCCGCTCAGCCTTGCAGGCGCCCCGCTCGAGCGGCTCGCCTGGCAGCCGGCGATGGCGCCCGACGAGATCCATCTCTTCGATGCCGATACCCGCGCCGGCTTCGACAAGCCAGCGCATATCGTCACCACCACCGTCCTGCGCGGGATCGAGGGGCTGCAGCAGGATGTGCAATTCTCGGCCGTGACGTCGGCGCAGCTGCTGGCCGCTTTCCGCCAGCACGCGATCGGCGACACGTTCCAGACGATCGACGATGTGCAATGGCATTATGACGAGAAGGCCGGCGCCAGCATCCTGAAAATCAGCGGCACGGGGACGGTCGACTGGCAAAGTGACGGCAATGGCCCGAAATCGCTGGCGCTGCCCGGCGGTGGCTTCAGCCCGCCCGATCGCCGCGTGCGCGCGGCCGATCAGGATGCCGAAGTGCCTTTCTACCAGAAACCGGACTTCGACTGCTACGTGACGACGATCCGGCTGCCCGCATCGACGCAGCCCAAACAATGGACCGCCACGCCCAGCTACATCCAGCATCTGTTCGGGCGAACCTACTACCGCGCATGGGAATTGCGCGACGGATCGGTCCGCATGGTCCGAACCTCGCGCGTCGAGCAGCCGGAGATCAGCGCCGCCAACGCGCGCCGCGACAACGCGCGCGTGCCAAGCTTCGACAACAGCATGGGCTGGCTTTCCTACGACCCGGCCGGGCGCAGGATGGCGGTCGGCAATGGGGAGCATGTTCCCACAACAGACGAGGCGGATTGGGCCGCCAATCCCGCCGCCTGCCTGCCGCCGGGCGATCGGCGGCCCTTTGCGCCAGTCGTGACCGCCGCCCAAGCAGACGATGCGAAAGCCGCGGCGCCGGCCGGTCCATCCGCCGTCCCGGCACCGGCCACCCCCGCCGCCGATGACAAGGCATCCCCGCAACCCCGATCGGTTCGCCTGGACCAGCTACGATTTGAGGTGACGCCGGAGATGGCCAAAAAGTTGGATATCATCAAACCCGACCACAATATGGACGCGGTGATCCGGCACCTGCTCGGGCTGGGCATCGCATTCGAGCGTAACCAGGTGACACTCGATCTCGCCGCGCTGCCGCCGGCTCTGGCGAAGCAGATCATGACCCTGCCCAAAGGTGAGCCGTTCGTCCTTCTCATCGGCGGAAAGATGACCATAAATGTCGTAATCGGGGGCTAGCGCCATAGTATGAGCAATCTTCGCTGGGCCCCTCTGCTTAATGCGGCAACCTGCGTCGCGCTGGTCTGCACAGCGCCGCCAGGGTCTGCCTCGGTCATGCTCAAGCCGTCGGACGCGCCCGTTATCGATCAGGCGACCGAAGAGGCCGAACGGCCGGCGTCAAGCGCCCTGCCCTCGCTCGATAAGCTCGCACGTCCCGACGAGCAGGCCCAGCTTGCCGAATTTGCGCGTGTGCTGGTTGGCCCGGACGGCAAAAATCCCAAGACCGTGCTGCCCGCCCTCGACCGCCTTCTCGCCAAGCTGCCGCGGCCGACGATGCTGCGGGGCTACGTGCAGTTGACGCGCGCCATGGTCCTGGGGGCGCTCGATCGACATGCCGAGGCGATCGTCGCCGTCGAAGAGTCGATCCGCCTGATGCCGGACTATGCCGGGCCGTTGCTGACCGCCGCCCAGATTTACCTCTATTCCAACAATCCGGGGCTCGCGAGTGACGCGCTCATCCGGGCAAGCGAGATCGATCCGCAGGACGTGCGCCGCGCCAGCGATTACGAAACCAGCGGCCTCCTGAGCCGGCTCGACGCCATCCGCGATCATAAGCGCGCACGCCTTCTCAGCGACCGGCTGCTCGCCATCGGCTGGAGCGGGTCTGGTGTCGTCAGCCGCTCCCAGCTTGCCTTCCGGGTCATCCGCCAGGCGATGAGCGAGGGCGATGTCGCGCGTGCGCGCTCGCTCGTGCCGAGCCTTGTTGAGCCCAGCGCCAGCTACTGGTTGCTCGCCGACCGTAGCTACAGCGCGATCTGGCCCGACCTGGAGAAAGCGGGAGGCCCCAATCTGTCCAGCCGATGGAGCCTGTACCTGGCCGAGGCCCACAAGCGCTGGCTCGCCAATGGCGACCTTGAGCGCGGCGCGGATTATGCCTCCGCGCTGAGCACCGCGGGCGACCTCGACACGCTCATCGCCGAATTCCTGCCTCTGTTCGACAAGCCTCTCGACATCCGGCGCGACTGGCCGCTCCTGTTCATCGCTCCCAAGCTCGTCAACGCGCTCATAGCCAAAGGCCGCACCGACGACGCGCTCGGCGTCTATAGGCATGCGTCGCAGGCCTGGCCGATCGGCTCTTCCGCGAACGCGCTCAACATCTATGTCAATGAGGCGGGCGCGTTGCTGTTCGCCGACCGGCCCGCCGAGGCCCTGACCCACATAGATGCGGCGATCGCGGACAGCCACCGCTGGCCGGGCGAGGTCAACGTCGACGCCATTGGCGGCATGCACCGGACGCGCGCGTGCGCCTTGCACGCGCTCGGACGCGATAAGGAGGCGGCGGTCTCCGCATCCGTGGCCGCGCAGGTCGGCTACGTCGTCTCGCGCGTCGAGCTTGCTATATGCATGGACAAACCGGCCGAGGCGGAGGCCGCCCTGCTCAAGGCCTTCGCCGATCCGGAGGAGCGGACAGACGCGATCGGCTTCATGCAGCCCAACAATACGCCCGCCATCCCGACCGCTTACGCGCGCAAGCGCCGCGCCGCCCTGGATGCCCTTCGCGCCAACGCGCGCCTTCTCGCCGCGCTCGCTCCTGTCGGGCGCATATTGCCATTCGCCCTTAGTGATGGGGCGCAGAAGCCGGCGAAGTGAAGGGGTGCAGCTTGAAGGAATGACCACAATTGGGCCGGAAGCGGAAAGGCGGCTTTGCATGTCTAAGGCAACGATAGCTGCCGGCGAGAAGAACACCGATTGCCCCTATCGGCTTCACAGTAGGGCTCGCAAATGTAGCGGAACGTGACGCTCGGTGCCGTCCCGAGCAATCGTTAGCGACACTACCCTATCTGTGTGCGTCAAGATTTTCCCAAGCTCCCAAAGGCGTAGGGCTCTTCCATCTGCCTTCACAATCCGGTCTCCGGCGCGCAAGCCCGCCTGATCGGCAGCGGAACCCGAAAGCACCTCGTCGATGTAGATTTCGTCGAGGCTCGTTCCTCTAGCGACCAGATGAAGGCCACTCGCGTCGGCTTCAAATGGGCGATGAAGACGGTTGTTCGGCAGGAGCCACATCTGCTGGCGCCGGTAGTCCCAGGTCACCGTAAACCGGTTGAGCACCTCTCCACCCAATAGCCCTGCCACACCTGGCATTGCCAAGACTCCGGCCGTCTGCGTGGGAACAACGGCAATGGGTGAGGCCAGATGAAATGGGCCGAGCGTTAAGCCCGTCAGCCGGACAAGCTTGGACTCGATCGTGCCACCCACAGCAGAGACGGACGGCGCTTTTACCGATTTATGACCGGTGCTCAGCTCCGGATGGGCATCCATGAACTGCTTGCTCACGATCAGGGCTCCGGTGGTGCCGATATCCACCACGAACTTCGTCTTTACCTCGACGCCAGTCTCGCCGGTCAATGTAACATCCACGACCGGCACGTTGCCACTTACATCGATGGGAACGGCGGCTCCGGCTGCGTGGAAAGGCGCGTTGAATGACGCGAAAACGGCCTTTCCACGCGCGTAGTCCACGGTGACCCTAAAATTCTTGAAGAGATTGCTTCCAAACAAGGCATCCGTTCGGTGGCCGGTCTGGCTGCCGATATAGTCAATCGGGAGCACCGCAATCGTCTGATCGGATAGGCTTAGCTCGGTTCCTGGCGATCCGAATGACAGATTGGCGTGGTTCACCAAATGCAGCGTCTGGTCCGTGCCTTGGCCAAATCCACCGGCCTTGATGGATGCAGCTGAGAGCAGACCCAACGCACTGGCAACGTGCGGATCCACCACGGTAAGACCCGCGCCACTATCCAAGATGCCGTCCAGCGTGTCGGACCCATTTACGTGCACCGGCAGAAACGGAAGATTGGACACGAGTTCAATCGGCACGGTGATTGAAACAGACGCCGACGGCGTGCTCGCGTACGACAGAAAGGCAACGCCTGATACGGTGGCCATTATGGCCACTGCCTTTTCAATTTTCATCGCGCTTGTCCCCTCGCGCTTCTGGCTCGACGGTTTCGATGATTTCGCGGAGGTAGTTCGTGTGGTCCCGAAAGGCTCGCGCGCCCAACGGCGTTATCGTGACCCGTGTTTGCGGGCGCTTTCCGGCGAAGCCTTTCTCAATATGGATGTAGTTGGCGGCCTCCAGCGTCCCGAGATGGCTGCCGAGGTTGCCGTCAGTTGCCCTGACCAGCGCCTTCAGCCGGGTAAATTCCAGTGGTTCGAGCTGTTGGGCGGCATAGAGTGCAGCCATGATCTTAAGTCGAAGCGGCTGGTGGATGATCGGGTCCATGTCAGACTTTCCGCAGCCACAGCCCGCCCAGAATTAATCCCCCGCCGCCCGCACCCGCGATCCAGAAGGGCAGAAAGGGCCGCACCAGCCAATATCCGACCATCGTCGCCGCGAACACGGCCGCCCCGATCCAGAAATAGCGTGGCAAGGTCACCAGCCCCACCAGCGCATAGACAAGTCCGAGCACTAAAGCCGGCAGCACAAGGTAGGCGTCGGGGCCAGCCGGCTTCAGAAAGAGCTCGATGCAGCTAAGGCAGGCCGTCAAAGCGATTGCCCCGCCAACAGAGCGCACCGCCATGCCTTTCCATGACGACCCAGTGGCGCGCGAGCGGGTCAGCGCGCCCGCCTGCAGGCCGAACAGGATCGAGGCGGAAATCCCGATCAAGAACAGCGGCAGCCACGCCAAGCTCCAGCGGGCGACCGGCAGCACTCCACAAGCGGCATAGCCGACCAGCCACACCGCCCCCCATGCGATTAAGTGCGGAGAAGCGAGCGCATAGCCTGCCGCGACATTCGTTCTGCGCTGCACATTCTCGATATCGGCCAGCGCCGATGCGGCTTCGCCACCCGATAGGGTCATTGCCATTCTCCAGATACTCTGAATCGCAGAGTAACTCGCCGAGTGAACTCTGTCCAGCAGAGTATCTTGGCGCAGGAAGGCCGGTTTCAGGGCACCGATGCGGCCGTTGAACGGCCGGATTTTAGGGCGCGTAGCGGTCGTTCCGCCACGGCCATGTCCCAAGAGAGAAGCTTGACAAGGCAGGTGTGTTCATGCTATGTTCCACATGAAACTGCTCCGCCGTCCACCTCCGCGACAGCCATCATTAAGTTCGTTTCTGGTGTTTTTTCGTTTTTCCCCTCGAAAGGCCTCCGACCCCGCATTGACCCGGCCCCCTCTCCTTTCTAGCTGCGTTGTTGCATCGCTGCCACGTCACGGGCTGGGGTACCGAACCGCATGACCGACCGCTTCCTCTCTATCCACGCGCATGGCCTGGTCCGCGTCGCGGCGGCCACGCCGGCGGCGAGCGCGGGGGATGTCGCGGCCAATGCGGCGTCGATCCTGGATCTGGCGCGCCAGGCGGATGCCGCGGGCGCCGATCTGGTCGTCTATCCCGAACTCTGCCTCACCTCCTACGCGATCGACGATCTGCACCTGCAGGAAGCTCTGCTCGATCGGGTCGAGGCGGAGCTGGCCGGGCTGGTCGCGGCCACCGCGAAACTGAAGCCCGTCCTGCTGGTCGGCGCGGCGCTGCGGCGCAGCGGGCGGCTCTATAATACAGCGGTGGTGATCGCGCGCGGCCGGGTGCTGGGCGTGGTGCCCAAATCCTACCTCCCCAATTATCGCGAATATTATGAGAAGCGCTGGTTCGCGCCGGGCATCGGCCTCAAGGGGCTGAGCATCACATTGGGCGGCGAGGAGGTGCCGTTCGGGCCGGACCTGATCTTCGCCGCGAACGACCTTCCCGACTTCATCTTCCATGTCGAGATTTGCGAGGATTATTGGGCGCCGATCCCGCCCTCCTCCATGGGCGCGCTCGCGGGCGCGCTGATCCTCACCAACCTGTCCGCCTCCAACATCGTCGTCGGCAAGGAGCGCGAGCGCGATCTCTACGGCGCCTCGCAATCCGCGCGCGCCACCGCGGCCTATGTCTATTCGGCGAGCGGGCCGGGCGAGAGCACGACCGACTTAGCCTGGGATGGCCAGGCCATGATCCACGAGCTCGGCTATCAGCTCGCGCGCTCGGGCCGGTTCGATCACGAGCCCGAGCTGATCTATGCCGATATCGATGTCGCCCGCATCCGTCAGCAGCGCATGCGCTTCGGCACGTTCAACGATAGCGCGCGCGCCTTCGGCCATCCCGAAACGCGCTTCCGCCGCATCGCCTTCGATCATCAGCCAAGCTTCGCGGATATCGGCCTCCGCCGCGCCGTCGCGCGCTTCCCCTTTGTCCCCGCCGATCCCGCCCGGCTGGACGAGGATTGCTATGAGGCGTTCAACATCCAGGTGGAGGGGCTCGCCAAACGCATCCAGGCGACGAAGGCGAAGCATCTCGTCATCGGTATTTCGGGCGGGCTCGATTCCACCCATGCCCTGATCGTCGCGGCCAAGGCGTGCGAGCGGATCGGCATGCCCCACTCGGCCATCCTCGGCTACACCATGCCCGGCTTCGCCACTGGCGACGCGACCAAATCCAATGCCTGGGCGCTGATGAACGCGCTCGGCGTCACCGGCGCGGAGATCGACATCCGCCCCGCCGCCACCCAGATGCTCAAGGACATGGACCACCCTTATGCGAAGGGTGAGCCCGTCTATGACGTGACGTTCGAGAATGTGCAGGCCGGCCTGCGCACCGATTACCTCTTCCGCCTCGCCAACCGGCATGACGGCTTCGTCGTCGGCACGGGCGATCTGTCGGAGCTCGCGCTCGGCTGGTGCACCTACGGCGTCGGCGATCAGATGAGCCATTATGCGGTCAATGCCGGCGTGCCCAAGACGTTGATCCAATATCTCATCCGCTGGGCGGTCAAGACCGGCCAGTTCAACGGCGAGACCAACCGCATCCTGACCGACATCCTCGGCACGGAGATCTCGCCCGAGCTGGTCCCCGCCGACGCCTCCGGCGCGATCCAGAGCACGCAGTCGAAGATCGGCCCCTACGAGCTGCACGATTTCTTCCTGCATTACACCGTCCGCCACGGCCTCGCCCCGTCGAAGATCGCCTTCCTCGCCTGGCATGCCTGGAAGGATGCCGCCGCGGGCGAATGGCCGATCGATTTCCCGCTCGAGGGCCGCAACGCCTATGATCTGGACACGATCAGGAAATGGCTGGAGGTCTTCCTCTACCGCTTCTTCCAGATCAGCCAGTTCAAGCGCTCGGCCATCCCCAACGGCCCCAAGGTCTCGGCTGCTGCCAGTCTGTCGCCACGCGGCGACTGGCGCGCCCCGTCCGACGGCACCGCGAGCCTCTGGCTCGACGAATTGCGAGGGAATTGAGAACTTTCGCCTGTTCAGGCGTTGAACGCTCCGACCCGACTCGCCTGCAAGGCGGGCCCAGCGAAGGAGTAGATCCATGGCAACCACCGCGACCCGTTCCCGCTCGTCCACCAGCGCCAAGCGTTCGGCCAACGCCCGTTCCGAGGCCCGCGATGACAATGGCCGGTTCGAGGCCTCCGGTTCGTCCACCCGCAGCCGCAAGAAGCCGACCCGCTCCGAACTCAACGGCACCGGCGCGCTGATCGCGGCGGGCGCCGCCGGCCTCGCGGTGGGCCTCGCCGCCAATGTCGCGCGCAAGTTCGCGGTCCAGGCGCCGACCATGCTCGCCGGCGACTGGGACGAGGCGCTCAAGGCCGAGCACCAGCTCACGCTCAAGGTGTTCGACGCGATCGAGGCCACGACCGAGAAGAACACGACCAAGCGCGCGACCCTGCTGATGAACCTCAAGCACATGCTCGCCAAGCATGCGATGGAGGAGGAGAATGCGGTCTATCCGGCGCTCCGCGACGCGGGCGAGGCCGAGTCCGCCGATCACCTCAACAACGACCACGGCTATGTGAAGCAATATCTCTACGACCTGACCATGATGGCCAAGGACTCGCCCGCCTGGATCGCCAAGGTCCGCCAGTTCCGCACCGACGTGGAGAAGCATATCCGCGAGGAAGAGGACACGCTCTTCCCCCGCCTCAAGGCCAAGCTCAGCGCTGAGCAGAACAAGGCGCTGACCACGGCGATGAACAAGGAAGGCCTCAAGATCGCCTGATCCCTGGGTTTGGGGTGGCTGGATTGCCGCGCCGCTTCGCGGCTCGCAATGACGAGCATCATTTCCATCGTCATTGCGAGCGCAGCGAAGCAATCCAGTCCCCAGCCTCCGACGGCGAGCGACGGGAAACGCGCATTGCTCCGTTAGAGCGGACAGGAGAGTTCGTACTACGGAGTGACAATGCGCAAGCTACCCCTCGCGGCCGCCCTGCTCGGCCTTGCCACCGCGGCCGCCGCGCAGACCCCGCCCGCGCCGGCGGCAACGCCTGCGGCGGACAGCGTGTCGTTCGAGACCTGGGCCGCCAAGGCGCGCGAACGTCTGATGGCGCTCGATACCGATCATGACGGGCGGATCAGCAAGGAAGAGTTCGCCGCGCGCGCCGGCATGATGGGCGGGCACCGCCACGGAGGCGGGAACGGCGACTCGGCCGATGGGCAGGCGCCCAAATATGACGGCGCGCGCATGTTCGACCGGTTCGACACCAATCATGATGGCTACCTCGACGCCGCCGAGATCAATGCGATCCTGGCGCGCCGCTTCGCGCGGATGGACGCCAACCATGATGGCGTGCTGACGGAGGACGAACGACACGCTATGCGGGGAGGGAATGCGTCGGAGCAGTAGACCGGCGTGATTGGCTATGAACGGCGGAGGCCTCCTTATTGAATCCGGACGATCCCGACGGGGAACTGGTCCGACGGGTCGGCGAGGGAGACGTGCATGCGGCGGAAGCGCTGGTTGCGCGCAAGCTGCCGCGCATGACCGCGCTGGCGCACCGCCTGCTGGGCGACCGGACCGAGGCCGAGGACGTGGTGCAGGAAGTGTTCCTGCGCGTCTGGAAGAGCGCGGCCTCATGGCGCCCGGGCGCGGCCAAGTTCGACACGTGGATGCACCGCGTCGCCTTCAACCTCTGCACCGATCGCCTGCGCAAAAGGCGCGAGGTGGCGCTGCCGGAAACATGGGACGCGCCCGATCCGGCGCCGCTTGCGGATGCGGAGATTTCGGCCGAACAGCAAAGCGACGCGGTCGGGCGTGCGCTCGCCTCGCTCGCCCCGCGCCAGCGCGAGGCGATCGTGCTTACATATTACCAGGAGCTTCCCAATCGGGAGGCGGCGGCCTTGATGGGGATCGGGGTCGACGCTTTGGAAAGCTTGCTGGCCAGGGGGCGCCGCGCCTTGAAGGCACGGCTGGAGGAAGCCGATGAGTAGGATGGACCTGAACCGTTTCGAGACATTGGTCGCGGCCTATGGCGCCACGCCGAGCCGCTGGCCGGAGGAGGAGCGCGATGCCGCCGAGGCGTTTGCGCGTGACCATCCGCGCGCCGGGGCTTTGCTGGCAGAGGCGGATTCGATCGATGCCCTGCTGTTCGCGCACAAGGCCGCCGAACCGTCGGCCACCCTGCGCGCGATGGTGATCGAGGGCGCGCCGCGCAAGCGCCGCCTTGCCGGCCGGGCGAAGCTCTGGTGGAGCGGGCTTGCGCTGGCGATGGCGGGGGCGAGCGGCATGCTCGCCGGTTCGGCCGCGAGCGCCGCGCTCGAGCCGATCAGCGCCAACGTCCAGATGTACGCCCACGAGGACGTTCCCGCGCTCGATTATTCGGCCGAGGAGAATGTGCTGTGAAGCGCTGGCCCCTCGTTCTCCTGATCGTCAGCCTGGTCGCCAACGTATTCCTGCTCGGTCTGATCGGCGGTACCGTCTGGCATTGGACGCATGATCGCGGCATGGGTTTCCGCGGCGGCTGGAGGATGCGCGTGGCGGAATCGCTGCCCGATGCGCAGCGTCAGGCCTTGCGCCAGACGATCCGCGACGCGGTCCATCAGCAGCTGCCCGCGCTCCGCGCCGCCCGCGCCGACCGGGCCGAGGCCGCGCGGCTGTTCGTACAGCCGCAGTTCGACGCCAATGCGATCAACGCCAGGCTCGACCAGGCGCGCGCATCGGACATGGCGCTGCGCACCAACCTGGAGCATCGCATGATCCAGTTCGCGAGCACCTTGCCGCTGGATCAGCGCAAGAAGATGGCCGAGGCGCTCAAGGAAGGCGGCCCCTTCCGCCAGGGCCCGCCGCACCCGTCCGGTATGGATGGACCGGGGGGTCCGCCGGGCGGGCATGAGGATCCGGGCCGGCCGCCGTCGAAATGAACGACGGATTCTGCGGGCTCGAGCGTTAAGGGGGAACAGGACGGAGTTCGGTAATGTCCATCCCCGGCTCACAGGCACAGGCGATCGCGCTCAACCGCTTCGGCCTTGGCGCGCGTCCCGACGAGACGCCGCCCGAAAATCCCAAAAGCTGGCTGATCGACCAGATCGACGCCTTCGATCCCAAGCCCGCCGCCTTCGCGATCCTGCCCGCCCCCGGCACCCTGGCGCGCGCTTATTTCGAGGAGGTGGGCGAGCTCATCAAGAAAGCGGGTGCGGCCCCCACCCCACCCGGTGCCCCCGCGCCCGGCCCCAACCCGAATGCGATGTCCGCACCGCCGCCCGCGTCGACGGCGGACGATGCGCAGGCCAAGCTGATGCGCCAGCAAAGACGCGAGGCGCTCAATGTCGAGGTGCGCGACACCTACCGGCTGGCGATCAATGCGCGGATGCAGAATGCGATCACCACCCCGACTCCCTTTGCGGAACGGCTGGCGAGCTTCTGGTCCAATCATTTCGCGCTTTCGATCGAGAAGCCGCAGGTCGGCATCTATGCCGCCGACTTCGAACTCAACGCGATCCGCCCGCACATGATGGGCAGGTTCGAGGATATGCTGGTCGCGGTCGAGCAGCATCCGGCGATGCTTTACTATCTCGACCAGTTCCGCTCGGTCGGCCCGAACAGCCCGTTCGGCCAGCGCGCCAACCTGCGTCGCCCCGACCGCAAGATCGGCCTCAACGAGAATCTCGCGCGCGAGATCATGGAACTGCACACGCTCGGTGTGCGCACGGGCTATGACCAGAATGACGTGATCGAGTTCGCACGCGCTTTGACCGGCTGGAGCGTGGGCGGGCTGGGGCCGATGGCGGCCAAGGACAATGTCGAGGTCGGCGCCTTCATGTTCCGCCCGGGCATCCACGAGCCCGGCACGCGCACCATCATCGGCAAGCATTATGGCGAGGATGGCGAGGCGCAGGCGCGCGCCGTGCTGCACGATCTCGCCGCATCGCCCGCCACCGCCAGGCATCTCTCGACCAAGCTCGCACGTCATTTCGTCGCCGACGATCCGCCGCCGGCCTTGGTCGACCGGATGAGCCAGGCCTATCTCGAAAGCCATGGCCATCTGCCCCACGTCTATAGCGCGATGATCGAGGCGCCCGAAAGCTGGCTGCCCGGCGAACCCAAATTCAAGACGCCGTGGGACTGGACCGTGTCCGCCTTGCGCGGACTCGGCCGCAAGGAGCTGGGCAAGATGGATGCCGCGCCCTTGCTCAACCAATTGGGCCAGCCGATCTGGCGCCCGGGATCGCCCGCGGGTTTCGACGACGTTTCGGCGAGCTGGGCCGCGCCCGACGCGCTGATGCGCCGGGTCGAACTCGCCCAGCGTTTCGCCGCCCAGGCGGGCGGCCAGCTCGACGCGCGCGAGCTCGCGCCCAAATTGCTGCCGGGCCAGCTCAGCCCGGCCACCGCGACCGCCTTGTCGCAGGCTGAAAGCGGGCCGACCGCGCTCGCCTTGCTGCTCGTCAGCCCCGAATTCCAGAGGAGATAGGGAGATGCTTCTCCCCCGCCGCCAATTCTTGCGCTTCGCCGCCGCCGGTGCGGGTGCGATCCTGGTCAATCCGCAGATGGCACTCGCCAGCGTGGCGACCGACCGCCGCTTCGTCTTCATCATCCAGCGCGGCGCCGCGGACGGGCTCAACATCGTCGTCCCTTACGGCGATAAGGACTATACGAGCCTCCGTCGCGAGATAGCGATCGATCCAGCGACCGCGATCAAGCTCGACGGCCATTTCGCGCTCAACCCCGCCATGCCCGAGGCCGGGAAAATGTTCTCCGCCGGCCAGGCCCTGTTCGTCCATGCCACCGCGTCCCCCTATCGCGACCGTTCGCATTTCGACGGGCAGAATGTGCTCGAAACGGGCGGCACCACCCCTTACGCGCAACGCGACGGCTGGATGAACCGGCTGGTCGGGCTGATGCCGCGATCCAAGGACGAGGCGATCGCCTTCGCCGCGACCGTGCCGCCCGCCTTGCGCGGCCCCGCCGACGTCACCTCGTTTGCGCCATCCGGCCTGCCCCAGCCGAGCGACGATCTGCTCGCGCGCGTCGGCCGCATGTATCAGGGGGACAGCCAGCTTCACGCAATGTGGGACGAGGCACTCGCCGCGCGTGGCATGGCGGCAGGCCAGGCGCCGGGCCAGAAGCCCGAAGATCTGGGCCGGCTCGCCGCGAGCTTCCTGTCCAAGCCCGACGGCCCGCGCATCGCGATGCTCGAGACCGGCGGCTGGGACACGCATACCGGCGAGCAAGGCCGGCTGACCGCGCAGCTGCGCGCGCTCGACACGATGGTCGGCGCGCTGCGCGACAATCTCGGCCCGGTCTGGAACCAGACGGTGGTGCTGGTCGCGACCGAGTTCGGCCGCACCGCAGCGGTCAACGGCACGGGTGGCACCGATCACGGCACAGCGTCCGCCGCGATGCTGTTCGGCGGCGCGGTCAAGGGCGGCCGCGTGATGGCCGACTGGCCAGGCCTGTCGCAGTCGAGTCTCTACGAACAACGCGACCTGAAGCCGACGATCGGCCTCGACGCGGTGATCGCGGGCGTGACGGCGGAGACGTTCGCGATCGATCCGGAGCGCGCCGGGAAGGCGTTATTCCCGACCGGGAATTTCAGCCAGCCGGCGGCAGGGCTGGTGCACGTCTGATTTTCCGTTACCCCGGACTTGTTCCGGGGCCCATTCGACGGCTTGGACCCAGCCTCACGGTGGATGCCGGGACAAGCCCGGCATGACGGACTGAGGCTCAGCAAAATCGCTTGACGATTACAGATGTAGTCAGTTATGACTACGCCTGTAATCGGAGAATCACGTTGGCGGAACGAATCAGTGAGGGCGAACAGGCGGTGATGGAAGTGCTGTGGGCGGACTCCCCGCTCACGGCAACCGAAGTCGCCGAACGCATCCCGGAAGAACGCGGCTGGAGCGAGCGCACGGTCAAGACCATGCTCGGGCGCCTCCTCGCCAAGGGCGCCTTGGTCCATGAGGAAGATGGTCGCCGCTATCTCTACCGCCCCGCGGTAGAGCGCGCCGATTATGCGATGCGCGAGACGCGCAAACTGGTCGATCGCCTTTTCGGTGGCCGCGCGGCGCCGCTGGTGGCGCATCTTGCCGCCAACGAAGGCCTGACCGATCAGGACATCGCCGATCTCGAAGCCTTGCTGAAGGATCTCAAATCATGATCGGATGGGCACTGGAGGCGCTGGCCGCATCGACCTTGCTGATGCTGGTTGTGCTCGCCCTGCGCGGACCAGTCGCCCGACGCTTCGGCGCGCAGGCGGCCTATCTGCTCTGGCTGCTGCCCGCGCTCCGCATGATCTTGCCGCGTATCCCGGAGAGCGCGGTGCCGGTCGAGAAGGTACCCGTTCATCTCGATCTCGCCAGATTGATCGCCGCCGCCGCGCTGCGTGCCACGCAGACGCCCTCGACAGCAACGCAGGTTACGGCCACGGCGCCGCAAATCACGATCGACTGGCTGTCGATCGGCCTGATGCTCTGGCTGGGCGGTGCTGCTGCCTATCTCGCGTGGCAGCTCGGCCGGCATCACCGCTTCATGAGCATCGCGCTCGAACATGCCGAGGGCGGCTTCCTGCGCGGTGGGATCAAGGTGCGCCTTAGCCCGGTAGTGTCGGGGCCGCTCGCCGCCGGCATCTTCCATCGCCACATATTGCTGCCCGAGGATTTCGAGCGGCGCTACACCGGCGCCGAGCAGCAGCTCGCGCTCGCCCACGAACTCGCCCATCACCGCCGTGGCGACCTGATCGCGAACGGCGCCGCGCTCGTGATGCTCGCGCTTCACTGGTTCAATCCGGTCGCGCACTGGGCCTATCGCGCCTTCCGCGCCGATCAGGAGCTCGCCTGCGACGCGACCGTGCTCGGGGCGTCACCCGAATCCCGGTCCGATTACGGCCGCGCGCTGATCAAGTCGGCCGCCGCCGGAATGCCCGGCGCCGCCGCCTGCGCGCTCGGACCGGCCACCGAACTCAAAAGGAGAATCACAATGATCGCGCAGTCGACCCGCAGCCGCGCCCGCCGTTTCGCGGGCGCCGCGCTCGCCACCGTCCTCGTCGGTCTGGGCCTCGGCCTCACGGCGTCGGGCAGCATCGCCGCGCCGTCCAAGATCGCGCCGGCCTCGATCAAGCCGATCTTCCACGCGCAGCCGCAGTCCAAGCTGATCATGGTCGCGGACAACGGTAACGGCGCGACCGAAAATACCGGCCTCAATGAGGGTGACGACCGCAACAATGATAACGGCCGCGACAGCCAGGCCAGCAGCGAGACAGTCGATCCCGCCCCCGCGCCGCTACCGGCTGCCCAACCGGTTCCTCCGGCGGCGCCCGCAGCCCCGGTCCCGATGGCCGCCATGGCGCCGCCGGTCAGCCCGATGTCGCCCATGTCCCCGATGCCGCCGCTGCCGCCGATGCCGCCGATGCCCATGAACGGCGTGATGTCGCGCGAACAGATCGCGATGATCCATGCCCAGGTCCGCGACGCCGCCCAGCAGGCGCGCCAGGCCGGGCGGATGGCCCGCCGCGAGATGGCCCACATGGATTTCGCGAAGCTCAGCCATGATGCGATGATCGAGGCGCGCACCGAGCTGGAACGTGATTGCACCCACGCCAAGCCCGGCCCGGCCGGAGAAAGCGATCAGGCGGCGATTCAGCGGCTCTCGATGGGTTGCGTCGACATGGCGGAGATCGGCCGCGAGGTGCAGGAGGAGCTGCGCAGGGCGATGGACGAGATCCGCACCGACCAGGATTTGTCCGAAGCGGACCGTGCCCAGGCACTCGCCGCGATCGACCGCACCCGTGCCGAAATGGCCAAGAAGTTCGCGCAATAAGTCTATCGAGGGCTCATTGCGAGCGGAGGAAGCGATCCAGCCGCGCGTCGAGCTGGATTGCTTCGTCGCTTCGCAATGACGGGCCCCTCGCACCCGATGCGACCGATGACAATCGGTTAGGGTTGCCCGCCGCCGCACTCCGCCGCTAGAGCGGGAAGAGATGCCCGCTTCCAAACCCGCGCCGGCCCTGCTTGCCCCGTTCGCCGCGATCGGCCGTCTCGTCATCGGCATGTTCGCCGCCGTGGGGCGCGTCGCCCTGTTCGCGCTGCGCACGATCGGCCGTGCCTTGCTGCCGCCTTATTATCCCGGCCGCTTCCTCGAGCAGCTTGCGCATATCGGCTGGTTCTCTTTGCCCGTGGTCGGGCTGACCGCGATCTTCACCGGCGCCGCGCTCGCGCAGCAGATCTACACCGCCGGATCGCGCTTCTCCGCCACGTCCACCGTGCCCGCCGTGGTCGTTATCGGCATGGTGCGCGAGCTGGGGCCGGTGCTGGTCGGGCTGATGGTCGCGGGCCGTGTCTCCTCCGCGATGGCGGCCGAGATCGGGACGATGCGCGTGACCGAGCAATTGGACGCGCTCACCACATTGCGTACCGATAGCTATCGCTACCTGATGGCGCCGCGCCTATTCGCGGCAGTGGTCGCATTGCCGCTCATGGTGCTCGCCGCCAACGCGATCGGCATTTTCGGCGGCTGGCTGCTGGCGGTGCAGAAACTGCACTTCAATTCGGCCAATTATCTGACCGTCACGCGCCAATATATGAGCGTGGACGACTTCAAGATGGCGATGGTGAAGGCCGGCGTGTTCGGTTTCTTCATCGCCCTGATGGGCTGCTACCACGGCTATCGGACGAGCGGTGGCGCGGCGGGCGTGGGCAACGCCACGCGCAACGCGGTCGTCAGCGCGTTCGTGCTGATCCTGTCGTCCAACTTCCTGATCACCGCGATGGTGTTCGGCTGATGGCGAGCGCGGCTCCCAAGATATTGCTCGATGGCGTCTCCAAGGAATTTGGCGGCAATGTCGTGCTCGATGGGGTCAACCTCGCGGTCGAGGCGGGCGAGAGCCTGGCGATCATCGGTCAGTCGGGCAGCGGCAAATCGGTCACGCTCAAATGCATCCTCGGCCTGCTCCAGCCCGACCACGGGTCGATCAAGGTCGACGGCGAGGAGGTGGTGGGGCTCCATGGCGCCGCGCTCGACCGGATGCGCGCCAAGTTCGGCATGCTGTTCCAGGGCTCGGCCCTGTTCGATTCGCTGCCGATCTGGCGCAACGTCACCTTCGGCCTGACCCAGGGCCGCCGCACCGACGTCACGCGCATGAAGGCGATCGCCGAGGAGAATCTGGAGCGTGTCGGGCTCGACCGGCGTGTGCTCAATCTGCGGCCGAGCGAATTGTCGGGCGGGATGCAAAAGCGCGTCGCGCTGGCGCGGGCGATCGCGCCGCGGCCCGAGATCATCTTCTTCGACGAACCCACCACTGGGCTCGACCCGATCCGCGCCGACGTGATCAACGATCTGATCGTCAGCCTGGTCGAAGATCTGGGCGTGACCGCGCTCACCATCACCCACGATATGGCGTCGGCACGCAAGATCGCGCACCGCGTCGCCATGCTCTATGAAGGCAAGATCGTCTGGATCGGCCCGCGCGACCGCTTGTACGACAGCGGCAACCCCTATGTGGATCAGTTCGTTCAGGGCCGCGCGGAAGGCCCGATCCAGTAGGCTCTGACCTCTTCAGGTTCCTCCGTACAAGCCAAGGAGTGACCTGATGATCGGCCGCGAGATTCCCGACGTGACCCTGAAGACCCGCGTGCGTGACGAAAGCGTGGGCGGCGACAATCCCTTCCGCTGGCAGGACCGCCAGACGGGCGAGCTGTTCGGCCAGGGCCGGATCGTGGTCTTCTCGCTGCCGGGTGCCTTCACGCCGACCTGCACCACCGAGCAATGCCCTGCCTTCGAGCGCCAATATGAGGCGCTGCGCGATGCCGGCGCGGACGAGGTCTTCTGCATCGCGGTCAACGACGCCTTCGTCATGTACCAATGGGGCAAGCATCTCGGTCTCACCAAGATCAAGCTGGTGCCCGACGGATCAGGTGCCTTCACGCGCCGGATGGGGATGCTGACCGACAAGGACCATCTCGGCTTCGGCCAGCGATCCTGGCGCTATGCGATGGTGGTCGATAACGGCGTGATCAAAGCCTGGTTCGAGGAGCCGGGCATCAACGACACGGGCGACGACGACGATCCCTATGTCGAAAGCACGCCCGACAAGGTTCTGGAGTGGTTGCAGGCGCATCCGCGGTGACACCCTTCCCCCGAGCACCCACGTGATTGTATGGGGCAGACCATGCTTCGCAAGCTGACCCTCGCCGCCATGCTGGCGGCCGCCACCGCCGCGCCGCTCACCGCCCAGGAACGGCCATTGCCTTACTGGGCATCGATCGCCGCCGGACAGGCGCTCATGCGCACCGGCCCCGACCGCACCTATCCCGCGCTCTGGCTCTACAAGCGCCGCGATCTGCCGGTGAAAGTGCTGCAGGTAGTCGGCCCCTGGCGGCGCGTGCAGGAGCAGGATGGCAGCTCGGGCTGGATGCTCGCGCAATTGCTTGCGGCGCGGCGCACCGGAGTGGTTGTGGCGGGCGGCCTCCGCCCGATCCGGTCGGGCCCGAGCAATGACGCCGACCTTTTGTGGCAGGCCGAGCCGGGCGTGATCGGCCGCATTTCCAAATGCGATGGCCAGTTCTGCCGCATCCAGATCGGCGAGAAGGTCGGCTATATCGAGCAGAACGCGATCTGGGGGACGGACCCGGGCGAACATATCCCGTGATTTAGGTCGTCCGGATCAGAAGTCCGACGCTTCCCAATCGTTCGCAAAGAAAAACCCCGCCGCTCCTGAAAGCGACGGGGTCTTTTCTTGCGGTTTGAAGGTCGAGCTTAGAAGCCCACCACTAGGGTGCCGCTGACAGCGCGCGGGGCACCGACATAAGCAAACGGAATGGTCCACTGAGAGTAGCTGCCGGTATAGCCGGCGACGTACAGCTTATCGAAGAGGTTGGTCACATTGAGCTGGACGTAGGTGCGGTCGTTGTGGACCCAGTGGCCGATCGCGAGGCGAGCGTCGAGATCGACGGTCGTGTAGCCCTTCGCGAAGGCGCCATACACTTGGTAGGGCGTGCCAGTGCAACCCAGAACCTGGACCGAGCCGGTGCACTGCACGACCGGGAGATTCTGGTCGTTGATGTAGCGGCGGCCGGTGCGCTTGGCCTGAATACCGAGCTCGAGCGGACCGAAGTTGCCCTCGATACGGCCGCCTGCGGTGTAGACCGGAGCACCCGATTCACGCTTGCCCGCGGTGAGTGCGAAGATCGGCTGACCGGCGACGCAGTTATTGGCGACCGCATTCGCCGCGGTGCAGGTGCCCGCATCGACGTTGTTGAGGATCTTCGACTTCAGATAGGAGCCGAACGCCATCACGGTAACTTCCGGGATCACGCGATAGGCGATGTTGCCATCGATACCGTATTTATGAACGGTGCCGAGGTTGCGATAAACCGTGACATCGTTGACCGGGTCATAGGCCGAAGCCAGGCGGTTCTGGAAGGCGGTGTACCACAGGCCCAGCTGCGCCTGAATCTTGCTGCTGCGATACCGCAGGCCGGTATCGAAGTTGTTAGTCGTTTCGGGCCGCGGATTTGCCGAGCCGTTCGGGAAGCCGAGCGACTGATAGAGATTGTCCGTGCCCGGAACCTGCATGCCCTTCGAATAGCTAGCATAAGCGCTGATCGCCGGGGTGAAGTCGTAAGTGACGCCGGCCTGCGGCAGGACCTTGTGATATTTGAAGGTCTTGCTGACGGGCGCAACGTAGGTCGTATTCTTCGCGAGGAAGGCGGCCTGGCTGGCCGGCTGACCGTTGAAGCAGTCGACGAAGGTGCCGCCGGCTTCCGTGACGCAATAATTGTTCAGGTCACGCTCGAAGAACGGCGCGCGGGCACCGGCCGTGATAGTGAGCTTGTCGAAAAACACCCCGCGATATTCGCCAGAGACTTGGTTAAGGATCGCGTAGGAGAGACGGTTGCGCTTCTCCATAATGTTGTTGCCGGCATCCAGCAGCGGCTTGTCGATCGGGAAATATTGCGTCGTCGAGCCGTTGCCGTTGAGCGGCGCGACCTCGCCGGTCTGACGGTGACGGCCGTGGTCGTAGGTGTAGCTCACGCGGACCGACTGGGTCGGGCTGATGTCGTAGCGCAGCGACGAGATCACGCCGATACGGTGGGTGCCGGTCTGGCTGGGCGCGTACAGCTCGACTTGGTCGAGCGTGTCGCCGTCGCCGTTGAGGTCGACGCCGCCGAAATAGGCCTGGCCGCCGATATAGCCTGTCAGATTGGTGGTGGTGGCGCCGTTGGTGAGCTTGAAGAAGCCTTCGTTGGCCTTCACCGCGCCGGTGCCGCCGTTCGCCTTCACGTATTGGTAGCTCGGATCGACAGTCAGGACGAGGCCATCTGCCAGCGTGAAGCGCGAATTGATGCGGATGTTGCCGGTGTTTGACGGATTGAAGCTCTGATCAAACAGCGTGCCACAGGTGTTCGGACTATCGGCCACGCCCGCCTGGGGTAGGTCCGTGCCGCCGTTCGGATTCGACTTGCTCGGTGCGCAGCTCGCATTCACCAGCGCGGTATAGTCGCGCTCATCCTTCGTGATCGGGAAACGGTTGGTCGAACCCGAGCCGGACACGCGTGGACCGGTCACGGTCGCGCCGCTCCGGACCAGCGTATCAACGCGCAACGGCACCGACGAGAAGTTGCCGTTGATATTGTGGTTCCAGTTGAACGCGGCCGAGATGAAATCGCCGTTCGAGCCGATCGGCTGGTAGACCTTGCCGTTATACTGCCACTTGTCGGTGCTGCTGGTGGAATTGAACGGGTTCTGGTTCTCTTCGTGGCTAAACGAGAGGAACGCCTTGGTGCCGAACTTGGTGAAGACGCCGGTATCGACCACGCCGAAGACGCGGAAGAAGTGGTAGCTGCCGGCCGAGCCCTGCAGGCGGACGTGGAAGTCGTTATAAGGATCTCTGGTGCGGTAGTTGACGGTGGAGCCGGTCGCCGAGGCGGTGGGGCTGTCGACGTCGGTCGTGCCGAGGTTAACGTTGACCTGATCAATCAACTCCGGATCAAGCTGCTGGTTCGAATAGAGCGCGTAGTTGCCGGTATCGTTGAGCGGAATACCGTCGAACGTCTGCGAGATACGGCTGGCATCGAAGCCGCGGATGGTTAGCGTACCGCCCGACGAACCATAGGGGTCGTTATTCTGGAAGCTCACGCCCGGGAGCATGTTGATCACTTCGTCGATCGACTGGCCAGGCGTCTGGCGCTGGATAAAGGTGCTGTCGAGCACGCCCTTTGCCTTGGCGGAGTTGGGAACCTGCACACCGTCGACCGACTTGGTACGGGTACCGGTGACGACGATTTCCTTGTCCCCGAATTCGATCGATCCGGTCGACTGCGCGTAGGCGTTGCTGGCCGCAAGCGCAGAAAGCGCACAGCCGACGAGAAGCTTCTTCATTCCTAAGGACCCCCGTTTCGTGGTTACCTGCCGGCCCTGACCGGCTTTTATGACAACTTCATGTCACCCTTGGCGCCTGTTGTTCGCCAATATGACAGAAAAGTTACACGCGCTCTTTTGGCGCTGCAACATGGGACTTTTCCACAGGTAGAAAGCGGTTACGTGTTGCAGCTTTGTCGCAGTTGCAGCAGGGCTGAAATATCGTTGCGGGAACGGTTGGCGGGGATTGCGGTTCGTTTCGTCATGGTGCTGGTGGCGAGCTATAATATTCGGAAAGCGATCGCGCCCGACCGTCGCCGTCGCCCCGAGCGCATCCTCGAAATCCTGGCCGAGATCGGCGCCGACATCGTGCTGCTGCAGGAGGCCGACCGGCGATTCGGCGAGCGTCACAGCGCGATCCCGCTGCATATGCTGGCCGAACATAGTCCCTACCGGCCGGTTCCCTACGAGATGCGCCCCGGCAGCATCGGCTGGCACGGCAATGCGGTGCTTGTAGGCCCCAATGTCGAGGTCGTGCGGCACATGCCGCTGCACCTTCCCTCGCTCGAACCGCGCGGCGCGGTGCTGGCCGACGTGCGCACGCGGCAGGGAATGCTGCGGTTGGTCGGCATGCACCTTGATTTGTCCGGCCTGTGGCGGCGCAAGCAGGCGCGTACGATCCTGGCCGAGCTCGATCATCAGCCGGATCGGATCCCGACCTTGCTGGCGGGCGACCTCAATGAATGGCGCAGCGGCGGCTGCCTGCGCGACTTCGGCCAGCATCATGATTGCGTGCCGCTCGGCGCCAGCTTTCCGGCACGCCGGACTATCGGCCGGCTCGACCGGATGTTCGTGACGCCCGGAATCAAGGTGATCGAGTCGGGCGTTCATGGATCGCTGCTCGCGCGCAACGCCTCGGATCACCTACCGGTCTGGGCCAAAATCCGGCTCGAATGAAAAGCGTCACAGATTCCGGCTTTCTTTCCGCGCGGGGCCGCCGCATCGTGTGGCCGTGAGACTCGAAAGGACCGAATGAGCCGCAAGCCCGTTCCCGCCCAGGCCGGTGATCGCGCCCGCCTTGATATCCTCTTCGACAGGCCGCAGCTGCTCGGCCGATTGTTCGGCGAATATGACCAGAATCTCGTCGCGATCGAGAATCGCCTGGGCGTCTATGTCAGCGCGCGCGGCAACAAGGTGCAGATCGAGGGCGAAGCGGCGGCCGCCGCCCGCGCCCGCGAGGTTCTGACCGGCCTCTACAACCGGATCGTGAAAGGCGAGGACGTCGACTCCGGTATGGTCGACGCCGTGATCCAGATGTCGGCCGAGCCGACACTCGACGGAATCATCCGGACGGACGTGTCCGAAGGCCCGTCGATCATGATCCGCACGCGCAAGAAGACGATCGTGCCGCGGTCGCAGACGCAGACGCGCTATATGCACGCGCTTGCTTCCTCCGACGTGATCTTCGCCTTGGGCCCGGCAGGCACCGGCAAGACCTATGTCGCGGTCGCGCAGGCGGTACAGATGCTGATCCAGGGCCAGGTCGCGCGCCTGATCCTGTCGCGCCCCGCGGTGGAGGCGGGCGAGCGGCTGGGCTTCCTGCCGGGCGACATGAAGGAGAAGGTCGATCCCTATCTCCGCCCGCTTTACGACGCGCTTTACGACATGCTGCCGGCCGAGCAGGTCGAGCGCCGTATCGCCAGCGGCGAGATCGAGATCGCGCCGATCGCGTTCATGCGCGGCCGCACGCTGAGCGATGCCTTCATCATCCTCGACGAGGCGCAGAACACCACGCCTGCCCAGATGAAGATGTTCCTCACCCGCTTCGGCCAGAACAGCCGGATGGTGGTGTGCGGCGATCCGCGTCAGGTCGACCTTCCCGACATCGGCAAGTCAGGCCTCGCCGATGCGGTCGGGCGCCTGGAAGGCGTGGAGGGCATCGCCACGGTGCGCTTCAGCGCCGCCGACGTGGTGCGTCACCCGATCGTCGGGCGGATTGTTGATGCCTATGAGGGTCCCAACGCGTAAGCGCAGGGAATGATTCACGTCGAGACTGCAATCGAACGCCCATGGCCGGGCGGCAATTGGGATGCGCTGGCGGATCGCGCGGTGCGCGCCGCGATCGAGGCGAGCGCACATGGCGACATCGCCATGTTGCCGACGATGGTCGAAGTGTCGGTCCGCTACACGTCCGACGAGGAAGTGCGAACGCTCAACCATAGCTATCGGCAAAAGGACAAGCCGACCAATGTGCTGTCCTTCCCGATGGTCCAACCCGATCTGCTGGACGCGATCAATCCCGGCGACGACGATGGCGAGACCTTGCTGGGCGATATCGTGCTGGCGCACGGCGTGTGCGCGCGGGAGGCGCAAGAAAAGAACGTTTCGGTGGAAGATCACGCCACGCACCTGATTGTCCATGGCACCCTGCATTTGCTAGGCTATGACCATGAACAGGGAGAGGCCGAAGCCGAGGCCATGGAACAGATCGAGCGCGTGGCTCTCGCAACGCTCGGCATCGACGATCCTTATGCCGTGCGTGAGGACTAACCCCCAATATGCCTGACGACAGTAATAGCGGTCGATTGTGGGCCGGCATTCGCGGCTTGATCTTCGGCAGCGACCCAGAGCCGACGCTGCGCGACCAGATCGAGGAAGCGATCGAGGAACATGAGGACGAGGCGCCCGCCAAGGGCGACCTGTCCGGCGCCGAACGCCAAATGCTGCGCAACCTGCTCGATTTCGGCGACAGCACCGCGGGCGACGTCGGCGTGCCGCGCGCCGACATCATCGCGGTGCCCGAGGATATCAGCTTCGCCGATCTGGTGGCCGCGTTCGCCGAGGCCGGCCACAGCCGCCTGCCCGTCTATCGCGACAGCCTGGATGAGGTGATCGGCATGATCCACATCAAGGATGTGTTCGCGATCCTGGCGCTCGGGCAAACCCCGCCCGAAACCGTGGCCCCGTTGATCCGTCAGCCGCGCTTCGTGCCCGAATCGATGGGCGTGCTCGACCTGCTGGCCGAAATGCGTGCGACGCGGACCCACCTGGCGATCGTGCTCGACGAATATTCGGGCACCGAAGGGCTGGTCACGATCGAGGACATCGTCGAGGAGATCGTCGGCGAGATCGAGGACGAGCATGACGAGGCTACACCCGCCTTGCTCGTGCCGATGCACGACGGCGTCTGGCAGGCGGACGCGCGCGCCGAACTGGAGGAAGTCGCCGAGCTTATCGATCCGCGCCTGAGCGAGGTCGAGGAGGATGTCGACACGCTGGGCGGTCTCGCGACCGTTCTCGCCGGGCATGTCCCGCAGGCGGGCGAAAGCGTTTCGCACCCGAGCGGTTGGCGGCTCGAAGTCACCGAAGCCGATCCGCGCCGCGTCGCGCGCCTGAGATTGCATCCGCCGGCGGAAGCCGCGCCTGTTGAGTAAGGTCCCTTTTGCCTAGCCGGAGCGTTGTCGGATCATGATCAAGCGCGCCTTCCTCAGCATGATCGCCATGCTGATCCTGGTTGTGATGGTTGGGGGGATAATATTCGTCGTCACGCGCAATCATCAGCGCGCCACGCTCGACGTCGCTGCGGTCGAGGGTGCCAATCCGCAGATCGTCCAGCCGCGCACGGGCTTGTTCCCCTTGTTCAAGATAGCGAAGGCGATCGGCTGGAAAGCCAACGAGGCGCCGACGCCGGCCGCAGGGCTGAAAGTGCAGGCCTTCGCGACCAAGCTCGATCATCCCCGCTGGATGCTGGCGCTGCCCAATGGCGACGTGCTGGTGGCGGAAACCAATGCCCCGCCCAAACCCGACGACAATGACGGCTTCAGCGGCTGGGTCGAAAAGCAGCTCCAGCAGGATGCGGGAGCGGACATCAAGAGCCCCAACCGCATCACCCTGCTGCGCGACACCAATGGCGATGGCATTGCCGATCAGCGCTTCGTGCTGGTTTCCGGGCTCAATTCGCCCTTCGGCATGGCCGTGGTCGGCGACAATCTCTACGTCGCCGACACCGATGCGTTGCTGCGCTTCCCCTTCAAGGTGGGGGACACGAAAATCACGGCCAAGCCCGACAAGATCGTCGATCTGCCTGCAGGCCGGATCAACCATCACTGGACCAAGAACGTCATCGCCACGCCCGACGGATCCAAACTCTATGTGGCGATCGGCTCCAACTCCAATGTCGGCGACCGCGGCATGCGCGTGGAAGACGGCCGCGCCGCGATCTGGGAGATCGACACCAAGACGCGCAGTCATCGCATCTATGCCTATGGCCTTCGCAATCCCGTCGGCCTGGATTGGGAGCCGAGCACGCATCAGCTCTGGGTGGTGGTCAACGAACGGGACGGGCTCGGCTCGGATCTGGTGCCCGATTATCTGACCAGCGTGCAATTCGGCGGTTTCTATGGCTGGCCCTGGTATTATTGGGGCCATTATCCCGACAGCCGCCCCAAGGACCCGCCGCCCGAGCTGATCAACGAAACATCGATCCGGCCCGATTATGCGCTCGGGCCCCACACCGCCGCGCTTGGTCTCACCTTCGCCACCGGCCAGGCGCTGGGCGCGAATTATGCCGACGGCGCTTTCATCGGCGAGCACGGTTCGTGGAACCGCGACCCGCTGTCGGGCTACAAGGTCGTGTTCGTGAAATTCCGAAAGGGCCAGCCGGTGGGCAAGCCGGTCGATGTGCTGACCGGCTTTCTGTCCCCCAAAAGCGAGGCGCATGGCCGCCCGGTCGGCGTGGTGATCGGCAAGGATGGCGCATTGCTGGTGGCCGACGATGTCGGCAACACGATCTGGCGCGTGTCGGGAGCAAGATGATGGCAGTTCCGGTGGTGATCGACGTGCCGCACAAGCTTGGCCGCGACGGTGCGCGCGAGCGGCTCAAGACGCGCTTCGCGGATCTGGCAGGACATATGCCGGGCGGGGTTGGCGACGTGCGCGCCTCCTGGCCCGGCGACTATGAGATGGCGCTTGAGATCGTCGCGATGGGCCAGACGATCCCCGCCAAGCTGGAGGTGATGGACGATTGCGTCCGCGTCCATATCTCGCTGCCGCCGATGCTGGCTTATTTCTCCGGCATGATCGGCGCTGCGGTGCGCGAGCAAGGCACGAAATTGCTGACTTGAGCCCTAACCGGGCTTTCGCAGGATCGCGCAGAATTCGTTCCGATCCCGCGCCGGGTGATAGATGCCGCCAATCTCCAGCCCGATCAGCTCCAGGTCGCGCAGCGTGGTGACAATCGAGCGAAAGGCGGGCGGCGTGAAATACCAGGCGTGCACGTCGATATAACCGCCCGCGGCCGCTTCATATTCATCGAGCGCGACCTTGACCCGCGCGCTGCGGTTGCGCTCGGGATTGCCATGCTCGCCCACCCAATGTCGGCGATGATCGTTGTGCACAGTCAGCGCGCGATGCTCGATCACGCTTTTCAGCGTATGTACGCGACGCTGTTCCGCATGTGCCTGGAGCACGTCGGCGATCGTGCTCTCGGCGATGAAATGGTCGAAGCAGAAACGCTTGTCGGGGATGATCAGGAAATAGCCGCCGCCCGGATTGAGGATGCGCTCGACCTGCTGGAGGTGACGGACCAGATCGGGCTGATGCTCGATCGCGTGGCTGCTCAGGACCGCATCGTAGGTCCGATCGACGACCTCGAGATCGCCCACATGGTGGATCAGCTCCGGCACGCCCGTGGCATCGGCCCCCGTTTCCACCGCGCGAGCCCGCAATTGGTCCGCATCGAGCACGTCGAGATATTCAACCTTCGGCCCACGCTTGAGCGGGCGATGGAAGGGCCCGATCTCAAGCAGCGAAATATCGTCCTCGATGAACAAGAGCAGGTTTTCGCGCAGCGCGAGCGGCGAGGCGACCACGCCCTTGTCGCGGCCGTGCGCGCGGTAATGCGCGATCGCAGCCGCGTCATCGAGCTTGCCGAGCGCGGGATCGCTCGCCCGGTAGGTATCCGGATCGATCGTCGGCGGAGGCGTGCGCATCAGGCGGTCGCGAACAACTGGCCGGGATCGCGGAAAGCCTTGAACTCAAGCGCATTGCCCGAAGGATCGAGGAAGAACATCGTGGCTTGCTCGCCGACCTGCCCCTTGAAGCGGACATAAGGCGCGATCCCGAATTGCACGCCCGCCGCCGTCAGCCGGTCAGCCAAAGCCTGCCAGTCGTCCCATTCCAGCACCACCCCGAAATGCGGCACCGGAACCGCATGTCCGTCGACCGGATTCGCGACCGCGACCGGCTTCGCGGCGGGATCGAGATGTGCGACGATCTGATGCCCGCGCAGATCGAAATCGATCCATTGGTCCGAACTCCGGCCCTCGCGGCAGCCGAGCAGCCCGCCATAAAAAGCGCGGGCGGCGGCAAGATCGTGGACCGGAAAGGCGAGGTGGAAGGGTTGCAACGACATTGCCTTCCTCTATCCCGCGCCGAACCGTACGTCACCCCAGCGATGCGGGCGTGACGCGACGGCGTAACGACGGTACATCGCGTGGCGATGCCGCCTATTCCCGCGAACCGCGCCGCACCGATCGCTTTCGCACTGGGCGCAATCGCCGCCTGTGGATTCGCGCCGCTGGAGCTTTGGCCGCTGACGCTGCTCTGTTTCGCAGGGCTGACCTTACTGCTCGATCAGGCCGACGATCTGCGCCGGGCCACTTGCCTGGGCTGGTGGTTCGGGCTCGGCCATTTCTGCCTTGGGTTGAACTGGATCGCCACCGCTTTCACCTATCAGGCGGCGATGCCCGCATGGCTCGGCTGGGTCGCGGTATTCCTGCTCTCGCTCTATCTATCGATCTTTCCAGCCTTCGCGACTGGCGCCGCATGGCTTTTCTCGCGCGACAGGCCGGTCTCGCTGCCGTTTCTGTTCGCCGCGGCCTGGATCGTGAACGAGCTTCTGCGCGCGAGCCTCTTCACCGGTTTCGCCTGGAACCCGCTCGCGGCGATCTGGGTGCCCGTCTGGCCGATCCGCGAATTGACGGCCTGGATCGGGACCTACGGCCTGTCAGGCCTGACCGTCCTGTTCGCCGGCTTGGTGTGGCTCGCGCTGACACACCGCACGGCGCAGATCGCGCTGGGGGCGATCACCGCCATCGGCGTGGCGCTGGCCTTCCTGCCCCACCCCACGCCGTCCGATGATCCGAAGGCGATCCTGCTCCATATCGTCCAACCCAATATCGGCCAGGACCGCAAATGGGACGAAGCGCAAAGCGCGGATAATTATCACCGTCTGACCACGCTTTCGGGCAAACCGGGCGCGCGGCGGCGCCTGCTGCTGTGGCCCGAGGTGGCGGTGCCCGCCCTGCTCGAACAGGATCCGCTCGCTCGGCTCGCCATCGCCAGCTTGCTGGGCCCGCAGGATGAGATGATCCTGGGCGCGCAGGCGGTCAAGTTCGATGCGCAGGGCAATGCGCTGTCGGCGAGCAACAGCGCGTTCGGGCTCGATCCCTATGCGCACCTCTTCGGCCGCTACGACAAGGCGCACCTCGTGCCTTATGGCGAATACCTGCCGATGCGGCCGGTCCTGTCCTTCCTCGGCCTGTCGCGGCTGGCGCCAGGCGACATGGATTTCGATGCCGGCCCGGGCCCGCGGGACATCACCGTGCCGGGCCTGGGCAAGGTCGGCATCCAGATTTGCTACGAGATGATCTTTTCCGGCCACGTCGTCGATCGCGCCAACCGGCCGCTTTTCATCTTCAATCCCAGCAACGATGCCTGGTTCGGCCGCTGGGGACCGCCCCAGCATCTGGCGCAGGCGCGGCTGCGCGCCACCGAGGAGGGGCTACCCGTCGTGCGGTCGACGCCGACCGGCATTTCCGCGGTGATCGATGCCGACGGCCGGTTGCTCGCATCCTTGCCCTGGCGCACGCCGGGCGCGATCGAACGCCCGCTGCCGCCGGCGCATGCCCCCACGCTGTTCGCACGCTACGGAAACATTTTGCCGTGGCTGCTCGTGCTTTTCTTGGGGGCAATCGGGTTTGCAAGCCGCCGCCGCGCAAGCTAGAGGCCACATATAACGATTGCTTTATGTGCGACTTGCGCACGCCGCCACCCGAGGAACCGATCATCCATGCGTAGCGACTATCTCTTCACGTCCGAAAGCGTTTCGGAAGGCCATCCCGACAAGGTCGCCGACCAGATTTCGGACGCGATCGTCGATCTGTTTCTGAGCAAGGATCCCGAAGCGCGCATCGCATGCGAGACGCTGACCACCACCCAGCTGGTCGTGCTGGCGGGCGAGATCCGCGGCAAGGGAATCATGGATGAGGCCGGCAAGTGGGCGCCGGGCGTGCAGCAGGAAGTCGAGGACGCCGTCCGCGCGACCGTGAAGCGTATCGGCTACGAGCAGGATGGCTTCCACTGGAAGACCTTCCGCTTCGAAAATAACCTCCACCCGCAGTCGGCCCACATCGCGCAGGGCGTCGATGCCTCCGGCAACAAGGACGAAGGCGCGGGCGATCAGGGCATCATGTTCGGCTATGCCGCCGACGACACGCCCGACCTGATGCCGGCGACGCTCTATTACAGCCACAAGATCCTGGAGCGCATGGCCGCCGACCGCCATTCGGGCGCGGCGCCGTTCCTTGAACCGGACGCCAAAAGCCAGGTCACCCTGCGCTATGAAGGCAGCAAGCCCGTCGCCGCGACCGCGATCGTCGTCTCGACCCAGCATGGCAAAGGCTATGACGAAGGCGAGAAGGAAGCCGAGCTGCACGCTTATGTGAAGCGTGTGATTGCCGATATCCTGCCCGCCGAGCTTCTGTCCGACGCCACCGAATATCACATCAACCCGACCGGCAGCTTCGAGATTGGCGGCCCGGACGGCGACGCCGGCCTGACCGGCCGCAAGATCATCGTCGACACTTATGGTGGCGCCTCGCCGCACGGCGGCGGCGCCTTCAGCGGCAAGGACCCGACCAAGGTCGATCGCTCGGCAGCCTATATCACCCGCTATCTGGCGAAGAACATCGTCGCCGCCGGGCTTGCCCAGCGCTGCACGATCCAGCTCGCTTACGCGATCGGCGTGTCCAAGCCGCTGTCGCTCTACGTCGACACGCACGGCACCGGCACGGTCGGTGACGACAAGATCGAGCAGGCGATCATGAAGATCGGCAAGCTGGGCGGCCTCACCCCGCGCAGCATCCGCACGCATCTCGGCCTCAACAAGCCGATCTATCAGAAGACCGCGGCCTACGGTCATTTCGGCCGCAAGGCCGAGGGCGATTTCTTCCCGTGGGAGCGCCTCGACCTTGTCGAGGATCTGAAGGCGGCGCTCTAATCCAAGATCCTCCCCGCTCTGCGGGGAGGGGGGCCGCAACGCGAAGCGGCGTGGTGGAGCGGAAGAGGCTAGGCGATCGTCCAGCCGCTATGCCCCCTTCGCCATGCTATGCATCGTCCCCCTCCCCGTTTCGGGGAGGATTTAACCCTTACTTCTTCTCGCCCCGCCCCTTGCGGAAGAGGGGCTCCTTATTGGTGCGGTAGAAGTCCTGGACATAGTCCCAGCCTTCCTGCGCGGTTTCGCAGAAGCGGAACAGGTCGAGGTCCTGCGGCGCGACCACGCCTTCCTCGACCAGCGCGTCGAAATTGACGACGCGGTTCCAGAAATCCTTGCCGTAGAGCAGGATCGGCACGACCGCCGTCTTGCCGGTCTGGACCAGCGTCAACAGCTCGAAAAATTCGTCGAAGGTGCCGAAGCCGCCCGGGAAGACCGCGACCGCACGCGCGCGGATCAGGAAGTGCATCTTCCTGAGCGCGAAATAGTGGAAATTGAAGCTGAGGTGCGGCGTCACGTAAGCGTTGGGCGCCTGCTCGAACGGCAGCACGATGTTGAGGCCGACCGATTCCGCACCGACATCGGCCGCGCCGCGATTGGCGGCCTCCATGATCGCGGGACCGCCGCCCGAGCACACCACGAACTGGCGCTTTCCGTCCGGAGCGACCGGCGCCTTGCTGGCGAGCTGCGCCAGCTCGCGCGCGACGTCGTAATAATGCGATTTGGCCTTGAGCCGGTCGGCGATGCGGCGCTGCGTGTCGGTCTTCGCCGCGGCGACGATCGCGTCGGCCTGTTCGGGCGAGGGGATACGCGCCGAGCCGTACATGACGAAGGTCGAACCGATCCCGGCTTCTTCCTGCAGCACTTCGGGCTTCATCAGTTCCAGCTGGAAGCGCACCGGGCGCAGATCGTCGCGCAGCAGGAAATCGGGATCCTGATAGGCCAGCCGATAGGCGGGATCGGAGGTCTGCGGGACGACATGCCTGACCTGGGCTGCCGCGGCGGCGTCGTCCTTGGCCTTGGGAAAGATACGGTTGGGAACGCTGGTGTCTGTCATTCTTGAGCTCTCGAAAAACGACGCTGGTTAGCGGCATTGTAGGCCCGTGCCCATGTCGAAATGCAAATTATCGGGAGCGACAAACGGGAGAGGGAGGCTTACGACCTTGGTCGCTAGGCCGATTGCTTGACAGCAAGGTTGCGGCGGGGCGATGGTAGCGCAAACATAATGATCATAATGAGGGGATCGTCGATGAAGCGCCTTGCCCTGTTCGCCGCGTGCCTGTCCTTGATCGCAGGCGCCGCCTCGGCGCAGCAGCGCTTCCCCTTGTGGGAGCATGGTGTGCCCGGCTTCGAAGCGCGCGCCTCCATCCCTGAGATAAGCCAGGATTGGTGGACCAAGCATATCAACAACCCCAGCGTCACCGTCTACCAGCCCGCGCACGCCAACGGCACGGCGGTGGTGGTCATTCCCGGCGGCGGCCACACTTTGCTCGTCACCACGACCGAGGGCGAGGCGGTTGCGAAATGGTATGTGGACCGCGGCGTCACCGCCTTCGTGCTGCGCTATCGCCTGTTTCGCGAGGAAGGCTCGCCCTACTCGCTGGAGGATGCACGCGCGGATACCGAGCGCGCGGTGCGTTTCGTCCGCGCCAATGCCAGCAAGTTCGGCGTCGATCCCCACCGCATCGGCGTGATGGGCTTCTCCGCAGGCGGCGAGCTGGCGCGCATGGTGACCTTGAGCCCGCCCGTGCCGCCGCGCGGCAAGGGCGACGCGATCGACACGATCTCCTCGCGGCCCGATTTCTCGATCCTGATCTTCCCCGGACCGCTCCATGGCGAGGAGCATGTGACCAGCGATTCGCCGCCGATCTTTCTCGCCGCGGCCAATGACGACCAATGCTGTTCGCAGCCGCCGATCGACGTGCTCGGCCTCTATCGCGCAGCGCACGCCTCGGCCGAACTGCATATCTACCGCGCCGGCGGCCACGCCTACAATCTGGGCGAGGCGACCCAATTGATCGCGCTCCAGCATTCGCCCCAGCAGATTGAGGATTGGCTAAGCGACAGCGGCCTGCTCGGCCACCCCGCGCCGCCGACCGAGACGCATCTCGACCCGCAACCGAAGGTGAAATAGGCTTCCCAAAAATCGGGGAGCGAGGCCATGAATTTGCGCGGCATCGGCGCGGCGGTCAGCCTGTTCTTTCTGGCGCCGCTGGTGGCCGAATATTTGCTCGGCGATATTCCGCTGTCCAACATGGGCGCGATGATCGCGCTCGCGCCCATGTATGGCGGCGGAGCGATCCTGATCCGCGAGACGGTGCGCCGAACCGGCCGCGGCTGGCCGACCTTCATTCTGCTCGCCCTGGCTTATGCGGTGATGGAGGAGGGGCTGGTCAGCACCACGCTTTTCGACCCGCATTATCTCGGTCTCAGCCTGCTCGCCTACGGCTATATACCCGCGCTCGGCACGGCCTTGCCTTGGTTGATCTACGTGCTCAGCATCCATGTCATCTGGAGCATGGCAACCCCGATCGGGTTGACCGAAGCGCTGTTTCACGAACCCACCCAAAAACCCTGGCTCGGCCGGATCGGGTTGATGGTCAGCGGCTTGCTGCTGGCGTTCGGTTCGGCCGCCGCCGGCCTGTTCCAACGCCACGCCGATCCTTTCCGCGAAACGCCGGCACAGATGATCGCGGTGGTGGTCGTGGTCGCCTTGCTGATCCTGGCGGCCCTCCGTTTCCCCCGCCGCGCGCCAACCCAATCCTCGCAGCCGGCGCCGGCCTGGGTGATGGGCATCGGCTGCTTCGTCTTGGGTGCCGGCGTGATGGGCGTCTATGCGCGCGGATCGAGCGTGGGCTGGCCCTGGCCCGCAGGCGTGCTGGCCGAGTTGATCGTCGATGCGCTGTTGATCGGCCTGTTCTGGTGGGCGACGCGGATGCGCGCCTGGAATGCTCTCGCCGCTTGGGCGGCCGCGACTGGGGCAATGCTGGTCTATGCGTGGCACGGCTATGGGCTCGAACATGACTTCCACCATGATTTCGATTTCTGGCCGCACACGATGCTGGTCGCCTTCTTCCTCCTGCTCGCCATCGGCGCAGGCCTGAACGTGGCGAGACGGTCGCAGCCAACAACCTGACGCAGCGCGGTTGACTCGCGCGCCGCCGACCTTATGAGCGGCGGCGGGCCACGCCGTCCCAACGCGGCGCGTGCTCTCTGCAAGGAGAGACTACATGACTGACACTGCCCCCGCGGCGGCCAACCTGGCTGCCGCGACTCGCGAGGCTCCGGCCAAACCGGCCACCAAGCCCGCCCGCCCCTATTTCTCGTCCGGACCTTGCGCCAAGCCTCCCGGCTGGCACGCCGACGGTCTCGCGTCCGCTTCGCTCGGCCGCTCGCACCGCTCGAAGATCGGCAAGAGCCGGATCGTCCACGCAATGGACGTCACCCGCCGCATCCTAGGCCTGCCCGACACGCACCGCATCGGCATCGTTCCCGCATCCGACACCGGTGCGGTCGAGATGTGCCTGTGGTCGATGCTGGGCGCCCGCCCCGCGACCGTGCTCGCCTGGGAGAGCTTCGGTGAGGGTTGGGTCACCGATGTCGTCAAGCAGCTCAAGATCGACGCCAAGGCGGTGAAGGCACGTTATGGCGAGCTTCCCGACCTGAATGCGGTCGATTGGTCGACCGACGTGGTCTTCACCTGGAACGGCACCACCTCGGGCGTGCGCGTGCCGAACGGCGATTGGATCGCCGATGACCGCCAGGGCCTCGCCATCTGCGACGCCACCTCGGGCATCTTCGCGGCCGACCTGCCGTGGGACAAATTGGATGTCGTCACCTTCTCCTGGCAGAAGGTGCTGGGCGGCGAAGGTGCGCATGGCGTGCTGATCCTCGGTCCGCGCGCGATCGAGCGACTGGAAAGCTATGCGCCCGCATGGCCGCTGCCCAAGATCTTCCGCATGACCAAGGGCGGCAAGTTCAACGAGACCATCTTCAAGGGCGACACGATCAACACGCCGTCGATGCTGGCGGTCGAGGATTGCATCTGGAGCCTGGAATGGGCGCTCGGCCTCGGCGGCCTCTCCGCGCTGATCGAACGCGCCGACGCCAATGCCGCCGCGCTCGACGCCTGGGTGCAGAAGACCGACTGGATCGAGCATCTCGCGGTGGATCCCGCGACGCGCTCCAACACCAGCGTCTGCCTCAAGTTCGCGGACCATGCGGTCGAGGGCCTGGATGACGAGGGCAAGCTCGCGCTCGTCAAGCGGATCGCCTCCCTGTTGGAGGCCGAGGATGCGGCCTATGACGTCGCCGGTTATCGCGATGCCCCTCCGGGTATCCGCATCTGGTGCGGCGCCACGGTCGAGACCGCGGACATCGAGGCGCTCGGCCCCTGGCTCGACTGGGCCTACCACACCGCCAAGGCGGCTTAACTTCCCCCCTTTTCACGTCATCCCAGCGAAAGCTGGGATCTCATGAGGTTGAACCCAGCCGCCTGAGATCCTGACTTTCGTCAGGATGACGATAAGCAGAAAGGCTTATCGTCATGCCCAAGGTACTTATCAGCGACAAAATGGACCCTCGCGCCGCCGAGATCTTCCGCGAGCGCGGGGTCGAGGTGGACGAGATCACCGGCAAGACGCCGGAGGAGTTGAAGGCAATCATCGGCCAGTATGACGGCCTTGCCATCCGCAGCTCGACCAAGGTCACCAAGGAGATATTGGAGGCCGCGACCAATCTGAAGGTGGTCGGCCGCGCCGGCATCGGCGTGGACAATGTCGATATCCCCGCCGCCAGCGCCAAGGGCGTGGTGGTGATGAACACTCCGTTCGGCAACTCGATCACCACCGCCGAACATGCGATCGCGCTCATGTTCGCGCTCGCCCGCGATCTGCCCGAAGCCGACAAGTCGACCCAGGCCGGCAAGTGGGAAAAGAACCGCTTCATGGGCGTCGAGGTGACCAACAAGACTTTGGGCCTGATCGGTGCGGGTAATATCGGCTCGATCGTCGCCGACCGCGCGCTCGGCCTCAAGATGAAGGTCGTCGCGTTCGACCCCTTCCTCACGCCCGAGCGCGCGGTTGAGCTCGGCGTCGAGAAGGTCGAGCTGGACGACCTCCTCAAGCGCGCCGACTTCATCACGCTTCACACGCCGCTCACCGACAGCACGCGCAACATCCTGTCGAAGGAAAACCTGGCCAAGACCAAGAAAGGCGTGCGCATCATCAACTGCGCGCGCGGTGGGCTGATCGACGAGGCGGCGCTCAAGGAAGGGCTGGATTCGGGCCATATCGCGGGCGCGGCGCTCGACGTGTTCGTGACCGAGCCGGCCAAGGAATCGCCCCTCTTCAACACGCCCAACTTCATTTCGACCCCGCACCTCGGCGCATCGACCACCGAAGCGCAGGTCAATGTCGCGATCCAGGTCGCCGAGCAGATGGCCGACTTCCTGATGACGGGCGGCGTCACCAATGCACTCAACGTGCCGAGCCTGTCGGCCGAGGAAGCGCCCAAGGTGAAGCCGTACCTCGCGCTCGCCGAGAAGCTCGGCAGCCTGGTCGGCCAGCTCGCGCACGACAACCTCACCAAGATCTCGATCGAGGTCGAGGGTGCGGCCGCCGAGCTCAACATCAAGCCGATCACCGGCGCGGTGCTGGCGGGCCTGATGCGCGTTTATTCCGACACGGTGAACATGGTGAACGCCCCCTATCTCGCCAAGGAGCGCGGGCTGGACGTGCGTGAGGTGCGGCACGATCGCGAAGGCGATTACCACACCCTCATCCGCGTTTCGGTCCAGACCAGCCAGGGCGAGCGTTCGGTCGCGGGTACCCTGTTCGCGAACTCCCAGCCCCGCCTGGTCGAGATTTTCGGCATCAAGGTCGAGGCCGATCTGTCCGACCGCATGCTCTATGTCGTCAACGAGGATGCCCCCGGTTTCATCGGCCGGCTGGGCACCACGTTGGGCGAGGCGGGCGTCAATATCGGCACCTTCCACCTCGGCCGCCGCAACACCGGCGGCGAGGCGGTGCTCCTGCTCTCGGTCGACCAGCCCGTCGATGGCGCGCTGGAGAAGGTCAAGGCGCTGCCCGGCGTGAAGACGGTCAAGGCGCTGGATTTCGCATAAGGCATCTCGTCATTCCCGCGCAGGCGGGAATCCATATTCCGCGACGGTGCGCCTCTATATCGGCGTTAGAGGATATGGATTCCCGCTTTCGCGGGAATGACGTGTTTGTGACGCCAGGCGAGTATCAGGATGGGGATGATGACAACCACGACGGCGGAAGGGACGAAGCCGTCCCGCCTGGCGATCGTGGACGGTCTCAGGGGCTATGCCCTGTTCGGCCTCTTCCTGGTCCACATGACCGGCTATTTCGAGCTCTATAATGCGCGGCCCGATCCAAGCCCGGTGCAGGATTGGGTGCTGTGGCTGTTCCTGGGCAAGAGCTTCTCGCTGCTCGCGGTCTGCTTCGGCTTCAGCTTTTTCGTGATGATGGATGGCGCCCGGCGGCGCGGCGAGCGTTTCGCCGGACGCTTCGCCTGGCGATTGTTCCTGTTGTTCGTCATCGGCTGGCTGCATTCGCTCATCTACCGCGGCGACATCATCGCGGTGCTCGCGACCGCGGGTTTCGCGTTGATCCCGTTCGACAAGGTCCGCTCCAATCGCGCTTTGCTGATTGCGGCGGGCCTTCTGCTGCTCCAGCCTTTCCTGATCTATCGCATTGTCGCCGGGCTGATGGGCTATGATTGGGCTTTGGCCGAACCGCTCTTCTACAATGACGGCGGCGCCATGCGGCCTTCCTTGTGGGGCACGTTCGGCGAACTGATCCAGGCGAATTTGGTCGCGGGCAAGTTCAGCAAATGGGCCTTCTATATCGAGACCGGGCGGATCGTGCAGATTCTCGGCCTCTACCTGATCGGGCTGGTGCTCGGCCGCATCCGCTTCTTCGCCGAGCCCGAACGCTTCAGTCGTGTTCGCTGGGGACTGCTGATCCTGTCGATCGTCGCGATTTTCCCGCTTTCTTACCTGCGCGACCTCACCTGCTGCCACAGCCGTGGGCCGGTCTATTGGACCGACGTGATGGTATCGGGCTGGACCGACCTCGCCGGCATGGCGATCTCGCTGCTCGGCTTCGTCCAGCTCTGGCTATGGGGCGCGGACCGCATCCTCAAATATCTGGTGTCGCCGGGGCGGATGACGCTCACGCTCTATATCGGCCAGAGCCTGGTGTTCGTGCCGGTCTATTATGGCTTCGGCCTGCATCTGTGGGACCGGATCACCCAGCCCGAATCCCTGGCCCTCGCCTTGGTCGCCTTTGCCGCACAATTGGTGTTCGCGACGATCTGGTTTCGCCATTTCGTCTACGGCCCGCTCGAGTGGCTGTGGCGGGCGGGGATGAAGCTTTCGTTCGACGTCCCCTTTCGCCGCAGCGCAAAAACGCTAAAGGCGTCCGCATAATGAGCATTGCACCCGGCCTCCTGCCCGAAGGGCTACGCGACCGCCTGCCGCCGCAGGCGGAGGCCGCCTCGCGCCTGATGCACCGCGTGATCGTGGCGATCGGGCGGCACGGCTATGCGCGCGTGATGCCGCCGCTCGCCGAATTCGAGGAGAGCCTGGTCGGCCGGTTGAAGTCGGGCCGGGCGCAGGATCTACTGCGCATGGTCGACCCGGTGTCGCAGCGCATGCTCGCGCTCCGCCCCGACATCACTGCGCAGATCGGCCGCATCGCCGCGACCCGCATGGACCATGAACCGCGTCCGCTCCGGCTCGCTTATGGCGGCCCGGTGATCAAACTGCGCGCGACCCAGCTCCGCCCCGAGCGCGAGCTGATGCAGGCGGGCGCCGAACTGGTCGGCAATGACGGCGTCGCGGCGGTGATCGAGATATTGCGCGTCGCGCTCGACGCGCTCCAGGCCGCAGGCGTGAAGGATATCAGCTTCGACCTGACGCTGCCCGACCTGGTCGACACGCTCGCCACCGGCGCGATGCCGGTCGATCCCGCGCGGATCGGAGAGGTGCGCGCTTTGCTCGATGCCAAGGATGCGGGCGGGCTCGCCGCGGCCGGGGCCGATGCCTACCTCCCGCTGCTTTCCGCCGCCGGACCGATCGACAGCGCGCTTACCAAGTTGCGCGCGCTCGACCGCACGCAGGCGCTCGACAGCCGGCTTGCCGGAATCGAGCAGATCGCGGCCGCGATCGGCAGCGACGTCGCGCTCACGCTCGACCCGACCGAGCGCCACGGCTTCGAATATCAGACCTGGGTCGGCTTCTCTCTGTTCGGCGGCGGCCTGACCGGAGAGATCGGGCGCGGCGGCAGCTACACGATCCTGCATCCCGACGGCCGCGAGGAACCCGCGGTCGGCTTCTCGCTCTATCTCGATCCGCTGGTCGATGCGGGCCTCGGCGTCGAACCGGCAAAGCGCATTTTCCTGCCGCTCGGCCATGATGCGGACGTCGCGGCAAAGCTGCGCGCGGACGGCTGGACCACGGTCGCGGCGCTTTCCGAACAGGATCGCCCGAACAATTGCACCCACCGGCTAGAGGGATCGAAGCCGGTCGAACTTCCCTGATCGTCGCCCCGAACCTGCTTCGGGGCCGACGGCAACAGTAAGCAAAGGCAGAACATGGCCAACGTCACCGTCATCGGCGCCCAGTGGGGCGATGAGGGCAAGGGTAAGATCGTCGACTGGCTCGCCAGCCGCGCCGACGTCGTCGTCCGCTTCCAGGGCGGCCACAATGCCGGCCATACTTTGGTGGTCGGCAACAATGTCTACAAATTGAGCCTGCTGCCCTCGGGTATCGTGCGCGGGACGCTTTCGGTGATCGGCAACGGCGTGGTGCTCGACCCCTGGCACTTCCGCATGGAGGTCGCCAAGCTGCGCGAGCAGGGCGTCGATGTGAACCCGGACAACCTCCAGGTCGCGGAGACCTGCCCGCTGATCCTGCCCTTCCACCGCGATCTCGACGCGCTGCGCGAGGATGCGAGCGGCAACAAGATCGGCACCACCCGCCGCGGCATCGGCCCGGCCTATGAGGACAAGGTCGGCCGCCGCGCGATCCGCGTGTGCGACCTCGCCCATCTCGACAATCTCGAGCCCGAGCTCGACCGCCTGTTCGCGCACCATGATGCGCTGCGCGCGGGCTTCAACCAGCCGCCGATCGACCGCGCCGCGCTGATGGCAGATCTGCGCGACGTGGCCGAATTCCTGCTGCCTTACGCCCAGCCGGTGTGGCGCACGCTCAACGAGGCCAAATCGCGCGGCCGACGCATGCTGTTCGAAGGCGCGCAGGGCGTTTTGCTCGACGTCGATCACGGCACCTATCCGTTCGTGACCTCGTCCAACACGATCGCGGGCACCGCCGCCGGCGGTTCGGGCCTGGGCCCCAATGCGCCCGGCTATGTGCTCGGCATCACCAAGGCCTACACCACACGCGTCGGCGCAGGCCCCTTCCCGACCGAGCAGGACAATGACATCGGCAACCGGCTCGGCACGCGCGGTCATGAATTCGGCACGGTCACGGGGCGCAAGCGCCGCTGCGGCTGGTTCGACGCGGTGCTGGTGCGCCAGGCCGTCGCGGTGTCCGGCATCACCGGCATCGCGCTGACCAAGCTCGACGTGCTCGACGGCTTCGAGGAATTGAAGATCTGCGTCGGCTACAAGCTGAACGGCAAGGATTATGATTACCTGCCGCCGCATCCGAGCGACCAGGCATCGGTCGAGGCGGTCTACGAGACGATCGAAGGCTGGAGCGAATCCACCGCGGGCGCGCGCAGCTGGGCCGACCTGCCCGCGCAGGCGATCAAATATATCCGCCGGATCGAGGAATTGATCGGCTGTCCGGCGGCGATCGTCTCGACCAGCCCCGAGCGCGAGGATACGATCCTGGTCCGCGATCCCTTCCGGGATTGAATACCTGACCCGCCATTGCGAGCAGAGCGAAGCAATCCAGTCCCGCATTTGCGACAAACGCAGGACTGGATTGCTTCGTCGCTACGCTCCTCGCAATGACGAAACGCTAGACTGCCAGTTGCGATTCAGCCGCAATGCGGCTCGTAGCGCTGGCTCTTTTCGTTCCAGTAAAGCGGGCAATGCCGGCCATTGGCGGCCGGCTGCATGTCCGACCCGTCATCGACCTCCGCCGAGGGTGCGCGGTCGTAATAGTAAGACGGCGGCGGCGGTGGCGGCGGGGCATAGTCATAAACGTAGGTGCCGGGATAATAATCATAGGCCCATGGGCTGAACGCATAGCCGCCGAGTAGTCCGAGCGCGAAGGCGTCGCCGGCATACCAGCCACCACCCCAGCCTCTGCCGCCATACCAGCCGCCCCGATAACCTCCGCCGTGCCAGCCACTTCCACCATGCCAGCCGCTGCCGCCATGCCAGTCACCGCCGCCGTGGAAGCCGCCACCACCGTGAAAACCGCCGCCACCGCCATGCGAGTGCTGGGCGGCGGCCGGAACCGCGGACAAGGCCGCAAGCGATGCGGCGGCGAGCAGATTGCGCAGAATCTTCATGGACGATCTCCCATGGGAGCGGCCCACATGGGTCGGTCTCAGTTCGCTATATAAGCAAGACTTTTCGACAGGTTAGAGGGTGCAGCGCGTTTTTTCGCGGTCAGCGGCCCGACAGGATGAAGCTGTTGCCGTCGGGATCGCGGAAACGGCAGAAACTGCCCCACGGCTGCTTCTCGGGCGGCGAGATATCGACCCCGCGCTCGCTCAGCTGGCGATAGCTATGTTCGACATCGTCGCACTGGAACGAACCGTTGAAGAAGCTGCCGATGCGATCCTCCTGCCCCTCGGGCGTGAACAGCACCACGCCGGTCTGCGCACCGGGAATGCTGAGCTCGATCCAGCGCTGCGGACCCATCGGTTGATCGGTCGCGACCTTGAACCCCATTTTCTCCGTCCAGAAGGCGAGCGCCTTATTTTGGTCGCGGGTGGGAATGCTGACGAACTTGAGCTGCTTGATCATGCGCCTTCTCCCTCAAGCCAAGGGCTAGAGCGCCTGCTTGCATGACGAAAGAATAGCAATCATTGCTATAGCAATGACTGACGTGCTGCCGATCGACCGCTACGTGACCGCGACCTTGATGCGCGATCTGGTCGGCCACGACCACCGCCCATCCGCTTTCCTGGTGTATCTCGCCTTGCTCGATCTGGCGAAGACAGGACGTGTCGCGCTCAGCCATGCGCAACTTGCCGAGCAGACCGGCCTGTCCAAGCGCGCCGTCCAGGACGCGATCCGCCATCTCGCCAAGCGGGGCCTGATCATGGTCAAGCGCGCCGGCCGTACCGAGCCAGCGATCGTGCAGCCGCTCTCCCCCTGGCGGCGGGGCGGTTAAGCCTTCGGCAGCCCCACACCGCCGAGCGGCACCGTCTCGGCAATCTTCTCGAAGCCCGCGATCAGCGGCCGGCCCCTGGCGATGGTCGCCTGGACGGAAGGCAGCTTGAGCGAATCGTCATGGCTTTGCTTGCTGTCCCACGCCTCGGTCACGACCAGGCTGTCAGGATCGGCCATATCGTCCGCGACAATGTAGCTGAGGCAGCCGGGCATCGTGCCCGTGCCTTCGAGCAGGATTGCCGCCAAAGCGGCGCGCTTGCCCGGCTGCGCCTTGATTCGCCCGATCATGCCGTACATCGGCATCCCTCCTTCAGCAGCGGCCGAACCGCTCGTTACGAGGACGGCAGCAGCCGCCATCAAGGTCCGCCGATCGATCACCGAAGATCCGGCGGGGTTGCCTCGGCCTTGAGCATGGCGATCGCCTCGTCGAGCTTCATCACCTGCTGGCCTTCGCTGCCGAGCCGGCGGATGGCGACGGTACCTTCCTCCGCCTCGCGTTTGCCGACCACGAGCAGGGCCGGGACCTTGGCGAGGCTATGCTCGCGCACCTTATAGTTGATCTTCTCGTTGCGAAGATCGGCCTCGGCGCGCAGGCCCGCTGCCTTCAGCTTGGCCACGACCTCTTCGGCATAGCCGTCGGCGTCGGAGACGATCGTCGCCGCCACCGCCTGAACCGGCGCGAGCCAGAGCGGGAAGCGGCCGGCATGATGCTCGATCAGAATGCCGATGAAGCGCTCGAACGTGCCCAGGATCGCGCGGTGGAGCATCACCGGGCGGTGGCGTTCGCCATCCTCGCCCACATAGGATGCGTCGAGCCGCTCGGGCAAAACCGTGTCGGTCTGCATCGTGCCGCACTGCCAGGTCCGCCCGATCGCATCGGTCAGGTGGAATTCGAGCTTGGGGGCATAGAAGGCACCCTCGCCCGGCAGTTCTTCCCAGCCATGTTCCTCGGTATCGCGGCCGGTTGCCTTGACCGCGTCGCGCAACGATTGCTCGGCCCAATCCCACATCTCGTCCGAGCCGAAACGCTTCTCCGGACGGAGCGCGAGCTTGATCGCATATTTCTCGAAGCCGAGGTCGCGATAGACGGTGTCGAGCAGGTCGCAGAATGCGCGCACCTCCTCGATCAGCTGATCCTCGCGCACGAACAGATGCGCGTCGTCCTGCGTGAATTGGCGCACGCGCATGATACCGTGGAGCGCGCCATGCGCCTCGTTGCGGTGGCAGCAGCCGAACTCGGCCAGGCGTAGCGGCAGGTCCCGGTACGACTTGATCCCCTGCCGGAAGATCAGGACGTGCGCCGGGCAGTTCATGGGCTTCAGCGCCATCAAGTCGGACTCGCCCGACAGGACAGGCCCTTCCTCTTCCGCATTGGGAATCTCGTCGGGGACGACGAACATATTCTCGCGATATTTGCCCCAGTGGCCGGACTGCTCCCACTGGCGCGCATCCATCAGCTGCGGCGTCTTGACCTCGCGATAGCCCGCCGCATCGAGCCGGCGGCGCATATAGGCCTCCAGCTGCCGCCACAAAATATAGCCCTTGGGATGCCAGAAGACGCTGCCATGCGCCTCGGCCTGGAGGTGGAACAGGTCCATCTCCTGCCCGATCTTGCGATGGTCGCGCTTGGCGGCTTCCTCCAGCCGGACCAGGTGCGCGTCGAGCTGCTTCTTGTTGAGCCAGCCGGTTCCGTAGATGCGGCTCAGCATCGCGTTCTTCTGGTCGCCGCGCCAGTAAGCGCCGGAGACGCGCGTCAGCTTGAACGCCTGCGGATCGAGCTTACCGGTGGACGCCAGATGCGGCCCGCGGCACATGTCGAACCACCGGCCCGCGCGATAGACGGTCAGTTCTTCGCCTTCGGGCAATTCGGCGGCCCATTCGGCCTTGAAGGTCTCGCCCTGCTTCTTCCAGGCAGCGATCAGATCCTCGCGCGACCAGACCTCGCGCACGAGCTTCTCGTCGCGGGCGATGATCGCGCGCATCTCGGCCTCGATCGCCGGCAAGTCCTCTTCCGTGAACTGGCGATCCTTGGGCGCGAAATCGTAATAGAAGCCGTCGTCGGTTGCCGGGCCGAAGGTGATCTGCGTGCCGGGGAACAGGTTCTGCACCGCCTCCGCCAGCACATGCGCATAATCGTGGCGCGCCAGTTCCAGCGCGTCCTTCTCGTCGCGCGCCGTGACCAGCGCGAGGCTCGAATCCTTTTCGAGCGGGCGCATGATGTCGCGCAGCTCGCCATCGACGCGCGCCGCGATCGCCGCCTTGGCCAGGCCAGGCCCGATCGCCGCGGCTATGTCAGCCGGGGTAGTGCCGGGCACGACTTCGCGCACGGAACCATCGGGCAGGCTGATCTTGAGCATCGCGGACATCGTGAAAGCTTTTCCTGGATTGGGACGGAATAAGTGGTGCCGCCCTATGCCCGGGAAAAGCCCCCCAAGTCCACGCTTGTATGGAGCAGCTCCGCTACGCCGCACCGGCCTCGTTTCAGCGAAGCTGAAACGGCAATCAGTAGGATACGGTTACGGTCACCGTATCGTTGTAGACGCCGACCCATGCATTCTGCTGCGCGGGGATGCGGCCATAGATGCTGAGCCGCACCGATCCGCGGCTGGCCGTGGGGAAATTGGCCGCGACGCTTTCGCCGCCGCCGCTGTCGTCGCCCCAGATGACCGTGCGCGCCGCGTTGGAATAGAGATTGTAGTAAAGCGGGTGGACGCCCGATTGCATCATCCGCGCATTGACATTGCCCGACCCGCCCGGCCCCAAGGCGATGCTCATCGTCGAATTGGCGGGATCGGGCGAAGAGCAAGAGACGGAGATTGTGCCGACCGTATCGGTCGGGCTCACCGAATAGGGATTGTAGTTGCCGAACGCGATACTGGTCAGCGAGACCGAGCACGAGCACGCGCCCGCGGTCGAGCAATTCGCCCAGGCAGCCCCGCTCCACGTCAAAGCGGCGATCAGCGCAAGCAGCCGGACCATCATTTCGACGGCGCCACGGGTGAGCAGGTCAACGGTCCGATACGAGGCAACTCAACACCCTTGGGTACGGCAGGCAATATCACGGAACAAGTTCCCGCAGCGCGCTTCGCCACCAGCACCGCGCCGGCCCTAATATCATCGACGAACAGCTCGCCGTCAAAACCTGTGTAAAATGTCTTGGCGCCGATCGTGACCGCGATCCCGGGTTCGAGCGGATCGCCGTTCGGCAGGTGCACGATCAGCGTCCCTGCGTTGCCGTTGGTCACCTGGAAATTTGCTTTTACGCCAGACAGATAGCGTGGGACCACGACCAGATTGTCGTTGCTGATCACCGATTCCAGCCGAAGGTCGCCGGGCGATACCGAAATCCGGTTGGCCTCGTAGGGGCGCAGATTGGTGACGATCGCGATGCCCGATCCGTTGGTGGAACCGACCAGGCGATTCTCCTGATAGACGCGCACGCCGCTTTCGCCGTCGCCGACATTGACGATCGCGAAGCTCGAATCGAGCCGCCGCGACGGCATGAGCGAAGACCCAGACAGGATGAAGCTGCCGCTGGCCAGGAAACGTTCGTCGGTGTCACCGTTGAACCGCTCGACGACGCCCGAAAGATCAATCGCGCGGCCGCGATAATCGAGCTCGGCCTGCTGCTGGCTGTTCTGGCCCTGGGTCGCGATCAGGCGATACCCCCAGCCCTTGTCGTCAGGCAGGTTGAGCTGGCTTTCGATCCGGCGGTCATTGTTGTCGATCTGGGCGAAAGCGGTGCCGCGCGATCCGAAGGCGATCGACAGGCTCACGCCGACGGTGGTGTCGGGATGGCCGTCATAGGAATCGCTGCGCAGCGCGAAGGCGCTGAAATAGCCGAGCTTGCCGAGCTGGCGGCCGTAGGTGGTCGAATAGACGCGGGTGCGCGTGCCGTCGCTAAGACGCAGATAGGAGACATTGGCCGACAGGCTGCCAAAACGCCGCCCGTTTATGCCGGCGCTGACCTGCAATGTTTCGCGGGGGCGCTCCAGGTCCTTGTCGAGGCCAAGCTGGAGATAATCGGGCGAGCGATATTCGTAGCTCGCGGTCAGCGACCAATGCTGGCTCACGCGCGACGCGAACACGCGATAGAGGTAGCCCGACCCCAGATCGCGCGTGTTCGACGCCGAAGCCGACGCGCCAACCTCGCCCGCCTTGCCGATCACCGCCGCGATGCCGACACCGACATCCTGCGTCTTGCTGGATGCCTCCGCGCGCGTCTCGACCGTCAGCGCCGAGGTGAGGCCATACCGATAGGATCCGGCGAGGAAGGGCGGCCCGTAATCGAAGGATTCGCGACCATAAAGGTGACGCTCGGCGCCCGCCTCGAACGAGAAATCGGACAGCCCCTGCCGCAGCAGGTTGGTGCTGACATAATAATTGGAAACGATCCGATGCTCGACGCCCAGCGCGTCCTTGACCACCACCGATACGTCGCCCGCGCCCGACACGACGGGCAGCCGGTTGAGCGTGAAAGGCCCCTGCTCCACCTGGCCCTGATAGTTCAGCACATTGTTCACGTAGAGCTGCACGCTCGAGGGCAATTGGGCCTGGCCGCCGAACGTGGGCGTGGGGAAGGACAGGAGGCCCGGCTGCAGGCTGAAGTCGGTACCCCATTTGATGCCGCCGAAGCGTACCGGCTGCTCCCAAGTGGCGATATGCGTGAGCGCATCGCCGATCGTGAGCCTGGTCAGCCCGCTCGGGTCGTCATGCACCGCGAACGTATCCAGTCGGATGAGGTTGTTGCCCTGCTTGCTGTTGCTGACCGTGAAGCTGTTTTCGACCAGACCGAGCCGGCCGGACGCGCCCACCTCGAAGAAGGCCGAGGCCAAGGTCGAGCCGCCGGCATGCCCGAAGTTCAGATCGTAGTTGAGAAAGGCGGTGCGGGCCGCCTCCGACGGCGGCAGCAGGGTTGGCCCGCCCGAAATCTCGCTCGACTGGAAGGAGTCGATCGGCACGCGAATCTGGAGTTGCTGCGTTTCCTTGTCGATGCGGAAGGTAAGGCCGGGAATCGCATTCAATGGCGCGAAGGCCTGATCGTCGATCTGGATCGGCGTGCCCGAAAAGATCAACCGCCAGCGCTTGAGGTCATCCACTGGGATCAGGGTTCGCCCATCGCGCACCGTCACGATCGTATCGCCCCGCATCTCATGACCGTTGATCGACACGCCCAGCACGGTCATCGCGCCTTCGTCGGTGGCGGGGTTGAAGCCGGCATTGTCGGCGGGCGCGGCGGTGGGCGTGCTCGTGACGTTGCCGCCGGCGGGACGCTGATCCTCCCCGATCAAGCTCAGATCATAGCCGATCTGCGGCGGCGCGATGTCGGCGATCGGATCACCAACAGCCTGCGTCGCGCCCAGGGCGGCCAGGATGCACGCGGATAGTCGGCTAGGGGTGGCCGGAGACACCTTCGGCCGCCCCCACGCGTACGCTTGCACTTAATGCGATCTGGTCGCTCTCCGCCGCCAATTGCAGCACGGTCCCCGCCGCGACCGGCTTGCCCGGCGGCATGCGGATCGTGCCGGTCGCCCCCGGCAGGATATAAAGATTCGCGGTCTTGCCGAGCGGCGCCATCGCCCCGCCGCTCAATTTGACCGTCTTTAGCTGGACATGCGTGTTGCCGACGTTGTGCGCGATGATCTCGATCCCCTGCGGACCATTGCGCGCGCTCCATTCGAGCGCGACATTGGGATTGGGGGTCGGCACGAATATGGGCACCATCAGCCGCAACACGGTCGCGAGACCATTTTCGACGCGCTGGCGCGGCACCTCCTGGATGACGACGCGGTAGCTGCGTTCCCTGATGTCGGGGGCCGCGCGCAATGCGAACCGCGCCACTTGCTGCTCGCCCGCCTTGAGCAGGAACACGCCCGGATTGGCGAGTATTTCGCGTGTGGGCGTGAGCACGTCGCCGGTCGCCTCCTGGCTCCAGTTCATCACGCTCAACTGCAGCAACGTGTCACCGCTGCCGCGATTGATCAGCGTCATCACAGCATTGGGATTCTGCTGGTCGAGCACGATCCGGATAGGCGAGATCTGGAGGTCGGCGGCGAAAGCGGGCGCGGCGAAGGCCGCGCACAGGAAAGCGATCAGCAGCCGCCAGAAATCAGAAGCTGTAGGTAACCCGAATGGCCTCGATCGGCGTGACCGTCTCGGCGACGACGCGCACCGCATTGTCTCCGGCTCCGCCGGCAACCGATTGGGAAGTGCCAAGACGCGAACCATCTGCTGCTGTGTGCGCACGTTCATCGGCGGTGGTCAACTGATCGCGCACGACGGCAACCCGCTCGCGGCCTTCGCCCAGCGCATAGGCCGAGCCCCCTGCGCAGCTGGCGGATCGACTGTCCGTGTGGATCAGGCATTGGTCGATGACGGCAACGCTGACCGCCAGATCCGCGCTCGCCGAGGCCGCTCGCGCAGTCCCGCAAGCCGCCAGCCCGATCCCCATTGCCACAAGCCACTGACGCACCCGACGCCCCTCGATCCAGCGAAGGTTCGAGCGACGGAGTCAACCGAACCTTGGATCGACACTAAGCGTGCCTCTCTCTCGGCCCGGTTGAGCAGTGTGGTTAGGAAACAGGCTTGCGGTTTGTTAACCAATGGTTCGACCCCCGCGCCATTGCCGGTACGGGGGTCGAAAAATACCGAAAGCGCCTAGCCGATCAGAAGTTGATCGTTGCGACGACGGTGTCGGTATAGCTGCCCGCCGCCGGGATCGGCCCCGCCGCGTTCGGGATGCTGCCATAGACCGTCTGGTTCTGCGAAGCCCCGGTGCCGGTGCCGGCGACCGTGTCGGTCCCAACCGTATTACCCCAATTATGGGTGTGGCTGATGTCGCTGTAGAGTCCATAACCCAGCGTGTTGGCGCCCGAGGTCATCTTGCGGTTCGACGTGGTCGCGCCGGTGCCGGTGCCGGTACCGAGGCCGATCGTCCAGGCGGTGCCGGTGATGCAGTTGGCGGTCACGGTGCCGGTCGCGTCGACCTGCGTGCCCGAATAAGCGCCGAACGCCACAGCCGTGGTGCTGATCGTGCACGTCGCGGCGATGCTCGCGCTGATACCGAGGTTGGCGTTGGCGCTACCCGCCGATGCGGCAGACGCGAAACCCGCAGCGGCGCATACGCCCGCGGCGATCTTCAAAAGCTTACGCATGTAACCAATTCCCCCCGAAATGAACCCCCGGACGCGTTGAGAAACACGTCTGGAAACCGCCGACTAGCAGCTAGCCCCTCTTAACGCAACGGTAATAATGTAAAATTACATGTTGTTAACCAAAGATAGCGCGGTAACCATCTAAAGATAGTGGCCATGCAGCCAGGTGCTATTATAGTGCAGGACGCTGAGCCCAATCATACGCAGATGATTAAGCGGTCAGGTTCTCTTTGGCGGTGGAAATATTTGCTGCAGTAGCAAGTAAAAGCAGCGCAAAAACACAATCGGCATAGAAGTAAAATAGGAACGTCAGTACGATAACGCCGATATTTCAACAGGCCTCAATCGGATTCCGAACCGCACCGCCCCTCTCGAAAATCCTCCATAGCGGTGGGAATTCGCTACGAAATCACCTTTGGAGTTGCCTCTTGTGGCCCCGGACATCAGCCGGATCGGCTGCCCGGATGCGATCAGGCGGCCTCGCGCAAAGCGGTAATATTGGTGGCCGCCCGGCGCGTGATCGGCCGGAAGGTGACCGCAAGCAACATCGGTTCGTCACCCGCATCGGCGGGCGGCGGGACGAACACCAGGCCGCTTTCTTGCGCACGGAAGACGCCGGGCGCGATCGTCTCCATCGCGTCGAATAGCGGCGTGGCCTTTGCGGCGGGCTTGCACCCGAAATTGGTGAATGTGGCGACCGGATAGAAGGCGCATTCGTCGATCTGCAACAGCTCGGCGATCGCACCGAGCTGGACGCCGATCGCAAAGCTGCCGGTGCCGGCGGGCACGGTCAGCAGGTAATAGCCGTCATGCGTGGGGTGAGCGTGACCGGCGATGATCGTCTGGCCGTGCGCGTCCGCCAGCAACACCGGCAGCTCGATCCCGCCGACCTGGAAATCGCTGTGGCGCAGGTCGAGGCCGAAACGTCCGACCGACGCCAGCGATAGCGCCAGCGACAGGCCGTGCCGCTGCACCTCGCCCGGCAGATACATGCGGTCCGCGGCCGAGATGTAAGGCAAGCCGCGTCGGCGGAGCTGTTCAGCCGACGCCTCGTCGTCGATCAACTTGATCGTCTCCTGCGTGCCGAGATTGACGTCATGGTCGAACCGCTCGAGCAGCGAAACTTCCTCGGGCAGCGGCAGATAGAGCAAGCGCGCGAGCGTCGACGCGGCAAGCTCGTAGCGGCACTCCTGGTCAGCCGAAACCGCCGGGCGGTGCGTGCCCATGCCTTCGTGGCGTACGAAATCAAGGCAGGCGGCCTGGACCGCGTCGCGGGTCGCGCTCTGCGCACCCTTCACGCCGGCCGCCTTGCGGATCGGCGTACCGTTGGGGTGATAGTCGACGACCGAACCCTGCGCGACGGTGCAGAGTTGTTCCAGCACCGCGATCGGGCCACACAGGGCGTCGAGCAAGCGCGTCTCATATTTGCGGACGTCGAGCAGGCCCTTCTTGTCGAGACCCGTCGGCCAGCGCTCGCGCAGCAATAGATAGCGGCCGACGACCTGAACGCCGAGCTGCGCGACCAGGGTCGCCTCGGCATTGTTCTGGACCGAACCGTTATAGCCAAGGTCGACCAGCATCAGCACGTCGCCTTGCTCGACCTTGGCCTCGCGGCGGACATGCGCGGCCATGCGCTGGGCGAAGGCTTCGCTGCGCATGCATATCCGGCGCACCCAGGCCGGACTCAGCACGTTGACGCGGAACTCCTTCGAGGTGCGGCCGACCTGGCGGATCTCCCCCGTATTGAGCAGGAGCTGGCGGCCGAGGATGTCGATATCCTTGGTGGTCTCGGTCACCAGGAAAGCGCGGATCGCCTCCTCGTCGGTGAAGCTCGATGCAAGCGCGGTGAAGCGGCTCAATTCCACCGCCGCGCCTTCGCCCAGGCCCGCGGCCTTGTAGGCTTCATGCGGCAGATAGCCGTCGCGCAACAGGAACAGGATCTTGACCGGACGGCCGGTTTCGCGTGCCACCGCGTCCGCCTCGGCCCGCACCCAATGTACGAAACCGCTCATGACCGGCCCGAGCACGTCGTGGCCAAGGCGGTCGGTCGGATCCGTCTGCTCGCGCAGCGAGAGCTGCGGGCGATGCGGTTGACGGACCGGCTTGGTGATGCGGATCGCGGGGTGAATCATCGTCGCGGCCGCGCCTTCCAGGCGCAGGCGCTGCTCGGTGACTGCATCGAACTGTTCGAAATGGACGCCCTTGATGCCGATCTTGCGCGTGGCGGCGGCATCGGCCGCATAGTTGTCGCCCAGATGCACGATCGCACCCGCCGGCAGGCCGAGCGCTTCCAGCACCGGCGGGAACATGCCGTCCGCCTTCGACTTGCCGATCTCGCACGAGCAGAAGACGCGGTCGATCATGGCGGCGACGTCGTCGCCCGCGGCGCGCGCGATCAGGGTGCGGAGCTGCCGGTTGGAAAGATAGGTGTCGGATGTGATGACGACCTGGAGGCCCTTGGCCTTGGCGGCGCGAATCAGTTCGACGGTGGGCGCGAACGCGTAGCAATGCCGTGCCTCGGCCTCGAGTTCGGCCTCGACCAGAGCGGTGCGCTCGGCCTCGCTGCCGTTGGGCAGCAGCCGCGCATAGATGTCCTCGATCGCGACCTCGGTGATCGATTCGCGCGCCTTGCGTTCATCGCGCGCGCGGCTTTCGGAATAGGTCCGCGTCTCGATCCCCCCGCCCGCGAGCGGCAGGTCGGCGAAGACGTCGCGCGGCATCTGCGTGTTGCGCCAGAGAAGCGTATCGAAGCAGTCCAGGGACAGGCAGCGCACGTCCTGCGGCATGTCATCGAGCAACGTCGCGATCTCATGCGCGCGAACTGCAGTCTTCATCAGGGTCAACTCCGGCCAGGATTGACCGGTCTATTGATGAAAGCAGTTGAGAAACGATTAACTTTAATCCGATGCGGGAGAAGATGCCCGCAAGGAGCTGCCTTCTTCAGGCATGAATCGGATTACCAAAAAGGTGTGAGCAAGGTCTCGCGGAGGACGAAAAGAGAAAAAACAAACGCCCGGACCGATTTCCGGTCCGGGCGCCTGCGTGACGATCGCTCGTCAGCCCCCTTTTGTCGCGGGGCCCGCTCGCTTCCGTCTTGCGACGCGCGGGGCCTCCACTTCTCCCCGAACCATGGCCTGGGCCTGTGTTCGTGAGATTGTGCTAGGACAATAAACGCGTGGCTGTCATCGCTCTTGTTAATCCGACGCTCACAATGCGCAGACCCTGTGCCCCACGGGCAACAGCCAGTTTCAGGCGATGACCAGCCGATCCGCCCCCAGATCGGCGAGCCAGCCCACCATTCCTCCATAGGAAAAGCGCGGATCGAGCGCCGATGCTTCGAGCCCCGCCTCGGCGAGCCCGGTCTGGCAGAGCATCACCTCCGCGCCGAGATCGAAGCAACTTTCAAGCAGCGGATTTGGCGCCGTGGCGAGCGCTACCGCGCCCGAATCGAGCAGGATTCGCACGCGCCCGCCCAACGCGGCCTGCGCGGCGGCAAGCGTGAGCGCGGTGCGGAAGCGGACGGGATCGACATCCGCGACGATGATTCCCAAGCCACTCATGCGCCGCATCCGCAACCCGGATCCTTGGGCAGGCCGATCGTCCGGAAGCGGAAATTGAGCGCATCGATCAAAAGCAGAGTCCCCGCCGGATCGGCCCCGAACAGCACGATCGCACGGATCGCCTCGATCGCGGCCAGGCTGCCGAGCATACCGGTAAGCGCGCCGAGCACGCCCTGATCCGCGCAGGAGATATCGGGCCGATCGGGATCGTGCCCGACCAGGCAGCGATAGCATGGCTTGTCCGCCTCCCAGCCGCGGAACACCGCCAATTGCCCGTCGAACTGGCCAACCGCCGCCGAGACGAGCGGGATTCGCAACGCGCGCGCGGTATCCGCCACCGCCAGCCGGGTCGCGAAATTGTCCGAACCGTCCACCACCACATCGGCACCGGCCAGAAGCTCCGCGACATTGTCGGCGGTAAGGCGGACTTGCCGCCCCGTCACCCGGACCTCGGGATTGAGCAATGCTATCGCGACCTCCGCCGCCTCAACCTTGGGCTGCCCGATATCGTCGGTCGCGAACAGAACCTGGCGCTGGAGATTGGACAAAGCGACGTCATCGTCGTCGATCAGCGTCAACCGGCCCACACCCGCCGCCGCCAGATACTGGATCGCGGGCGCACCGATTCCGCCTGCTCCGACCAGCACGGCATGCGCGTCCAGCAGGCGTTGCTGCCCTGCTCCGCCAATCTCCTTGAGGATGATGTGGCGGGCGTAGCGTTCGAGCTGCTGGTCGTTCACCGCCCGGTCGAGCCGAAGCCGCCCGTGCCGCGCGCGGTTTCATCCAGCTCGGTCACCTCGGCGAAGCGGGCATGCAATACGGGCGCGGGCACGAGCTGCGCAATCCGCTCGCCGCGCCCGATCGGGAAGGGCTCCGATCCGAGATTGGCCAGGATGACCTTCACCTCGCCGCGATAGTCCGCGTCGATCGTGCCGGGCGTGTTGAGGCAGGTAATCCCATGCTTGAGCGCGAGGCCCGACCGCGGGCGCACCTGCACCTCATAGCCGATCGGGATCGCGATCGCGAAGCCCGTCGCGATCGCGAGCCGCGCGCCCGGCTCCAGCACCACCGATTCCGCCGCGACCACGTCCATGCCCGCGGCATGGTTAGTCGCATAATGGGGCAAGGGCAGGCCTTCGCCATGGGGCAGGCGCTTCAGGCGAATCTCGATATCGGCAAGCGGACTGGTCATGTTCACGCCATAGCCGAGCCCTGAAGAGAGTCGCTAGAGCCCGCCTCAACGAGGGTGGCGGCACTCAGGGTCGGGACTAATAACGTGTCGCCGCGATGCAGCCGCTCTGGAACAGCAAGTCGATCGAGGGACAGTCGTCGGCATTTTCGGGATGATGCTTTGCCGCCCAGCTCCGGCCGAGCGCGTAGCGATCCTGCGCTTCGGGCGGTGCAACAGAGGCGTCAGCGGCCGAGGCCACGGTCATTGCGCCGACCGTCGCTTCGCCCACGCTCACACCGACCACCACCGGCAGAAAGGCGCAGGTCACGCGCAGATACACAGGCATCGCACCAACCCCTGTTAGCGGGAGCAAGGGGTTCAAAGATGCATCGGGATTCGAGTTCCCACTCTTTCGGGTGCGTTACAGACTTACGTGGAAAGCGGCCGCGATCGCCGCCCCGGCCGCAAGCGCGACCAGAGCAACAACGGCATAGCGCCAGCCGCCGCCCAGCCGCACGATCTCCACCTCCCGCAACGGGGGAGGCGGCGGGGCGGCGCCCGGTGCGGGGTAGAGCGCCTCGATCCGGCGCAACAGATCGGGCAGGCGCAGCAGGCTTCGAAAATCCGTGCGCAACCGGTCGGCGAGCCAGGCCTCGGGGCCAAGTTCGTCGCGCAGCCATTCCTTCACGAACGGACCCGACACCTCCCACATATTGATATCGGGATCGAGCGCGGTGGCGACGCCTTCGACCATCACCATCGTCTTCTGCAGCAGCAGCAGATGCGGCTGCGTCTCCATGTCGAAATCGCGCGTGATCGCGAACAGGCCGTCGAGCATCTGTCCGATCGAGATGTCCTTGACCGGCAGGCCGCGGATCGGCTCACCCACCGCGCGCAGAGCGGTGGCGAATTCGGCCTGGTTATGGTGCGGCGGCACGTAGCCGGCTTCGAAATGGATTTCGGCGACGCGCTCGTAATTGCCCGTGATCAGGCCGTGCAGGATTTCGGCCAGCCACAACCGTGCCTGGCGGTTGATCCGGCCCATGATGCCGAAATCGATCGCCGCGATCCGCCCGTCGGGAAGTGCGAACAGATTGCCCTGATGAAGATCGGCATGGAAGAAGCCGTCCACGATCGCCTGGCGCAGGAAGGCGCGCACCAGGCAGGACGCCACTTCGTGCGGCTTGAAACCCGCCGCGATCAGCGCATCGCGCTTGGAGAGCTTGATCCCGTCGATCCATTCGAGCGTCAGCACGCGCCGCGTGGTGCGCGACCAGTCGATCGTGGGCACCATGAAGCCCGGCTCGGCCGCCATATGTTCGGCCAGTTCGGACGCGGACGCCGCCTCGCGCCGAAGGTCGAGCTCGCGCAGGGTCCATTGGCGGAAGGTGGCGATGGTGAGCCGAGGCCGCAGGCGCGCAAGCTCGCCGCCCAGCGCTTCGGCCTGCGCCGCCGCCCATTCATAAGTATCGATGGCGCGCGCCATCTCTTCCTCGATGCCGGGCCGCAGCACCTTGACCGCCACAATGCGGCCGTCGGGCGTCACCGCGCGATGGACCTGCGCGATCGAGGCGGCACCGACCGGCTCGGGATCGATCGAGGCGAAGAGTTCCTCGACCGGCTTTTCCAGGCTGGTTTCGATCGCCTGTCGGATCTGGGCGAAGGGTACGGGCGGCACCGCATCCTGCAGCCGCGCCAGATCGTGCGCCGCCGCATCGCCGACCAGATCGGGGCGCGTGGCGAGTGCCTGGCCGAGCTTGATCGCGGCGGGGCCGATCGCCTGAAAGGCATCGGCATAATGGGGCGTCTTCGGAACGCGCACGCCGATATGGAAGAGCTTGATCAACTGCCTCAGGCGCGGCGGCGTGTTCGGATCGCGCTCGAGCCCGCGCAGTGCACCATGGCGCGCGAGTATCCTGCTCCAGCGGAACAGGCGCCAAAGATGCGTAGCGGGACGCGTCATCGGGGCGTCAGATCTTCCAGCCCGAATGGATCGCGACCAGCCCGCCCAGGATCGGCTCTGCCTTGGGCTGGAAGAATCCGGCTTCGCCGATCATCGCCTTGAATCGCTCCATGTCAGGGAAGCGGCGGATCGATTCGATCAGATAGCGATAGCTTTCCTCGTCATGCGCGATCGCCTTGCCGATCTTGGGCACGATCTTGTGCGAATAGAAATCGTAGACGTCGGCGAAGCCCGGCCAGAGCGTGGTCGAGAATTCAAGGCAGAAGAAGCGCCCGCCGCGCTTGAGCACGCGGTGCGCTTCCTTGAGCGCCTGATCGATATGCGTGACGTTCCGGATGCCGAAGGCGATCGTGTAGGCGTCGAACGATGCGTCGGCGAAGCTCAGGACTTCCGCATTCTGGACCGACCAGCCGAGGTCGTTGAGACCTTTCTTCCTCGCGCGCTCCTGGCCGACTTCCAGCATCGCCCGATTAATGTCGGACACGGTCACGTCCGCGCCCTTGGCCTTCATTCGGAAAGCGATGTCGCCGGTGCCGCCCGCCATGTCGAGGATATGCTCGCCCTGCCGTGGCTTCACCCGCGCGACGAAGCGGTCCTTCCAGACACGGTGCATGCCGCCCGACATGGCGTCGTTCATGATGTCGTAGCGGCGCGCCACGCGGGCGAACACCTCGCCCACCTTGGCGGTCTTTTCGGAAGGGCTGACTTCGGAATAGCCGAAGGAGACGGTCTCGGTCATGCGCCGCCCATAGCGGGGCCGTCCCGGATCGGCTAGCGCCGCTGGATGCCCGAGCTTCCCGAAGTCGAAACCACCGTGCGCGGCCTGCGTCCTGTGCTGGAAGGCCACCGGCTCACAAAGGTGGAGCCGCGCCGCGCCGATCTGCGCCATGCGATCCCGCCCGATCTACGCCAGCGGATGACCGGCGCGACCGTGACCGGGCTCGGCCGGCGGGCCAAATACGGGCTGATCGAAACCGATCGGGGCGACACGATGATCTTCCATCTCGGCATGTCGGGCCGCTGGCGGATCGATCCTGAGGAGATCGCCAAGCATGATCACCTCCTATTGGAAACCGATGCGGGCCACCGGCTAGCACTCAACGATCCGCGCCGGTTCGGCTCGCTCGACCTGGTGCCGACCAAGGATCTGGAGGATTTCCCCGCCTTCAAGGCGCTGGGCCCCGAACCGCTCGGGCCCGAACTTTCGAAGGCATATCTCGCCGACAAATTGGAGGGCCGGATCGCGCCGATCAAATTGCTGCTGCTTGACCAGCGCGTGATCGCAGGCCTTGGCAATATATATGTGTGCGAGGCGCTGAACGTCGCGCGCATCAATCCGCGCAAGCCGGGCGGCCAGGTTTCGGGGCCGCAGCTCGATCGCCTGGTCGACGCGATTCCCGCGGTGCTCGAATCGGCGATCGAGGCCGGCGGATCGACGCTGCGCGATTATGCGCGGCCCGACGGCGAGCTCGGCTATTTCTCCAAGCAGTTCCGCGTCTACGGCCGCGAGGGCAAAAAATGCCCCTATGACGGGGGTATCATCCAGCGTCAGGTCGATGGCGGGCGCTCGACCTTCTGGTGCCCCAAATGTCAGAAGTAGGACTAGATTGCTCCCCCCGGCCTTCGCCGGGGTCGCAATGACGAGCGGCTTGGGACAGCGTCATTGCGAGCCGCGCAGCGGCGCGGCAATCCAGGCCCAAACTGTGATGCGGATGCAAACCCTTCCCGCCGTTGACGACTCGCCCCCTCTTCTGTAGAGGGCCCGCTTCCCGGCGCAGGCCCGCCTGCCGCCGCCATCCCATTTGATCGAGGTCAGTTTAGAATGGCGAACACGCCGCAAGCCAAGAAGCGCATCCGTCGCAACAATGCCCGCGCCGAAGTCAACGGTGCGCGCGTCAGCCGCATCCGCACCTTCATCAAGAAGGTCGAGACCGCGCTGACCAGCGGCGACAAGGGTGCTGCTGCGGCGGCATTGGCGGCGGCGCAGCCCGAGCTGATGCGCGGCGTGTCGAAGGGCGTGCTCCACAAGAACACCGCTTCGCGCAAGTTCGCGCGCCTGACCAAGCGAGTCGCGGCGCTCGGCTAAATCCCCGAATTTCCGCTAGGAAAATTGGCCCGCCGATCACCCGATCGGCGGGCTTTTTGCTGCTTTTGCGAAGTGTCCCGCAATGCGCGGATTTTACATGATTCTCTAAAACGTCACGCGGCCGTAATATGACACTTCTGTGAAAACTCCAGGAATCGCAGGCACTTACAGTTTTTTTTCGAAAAATTGGCGCGTTTCCGATGTCAAGCGCATTATTTCAGAATCGTGACGGTTCTGACGCTTGAATAGCGCGTCGCGATGTCCCTAAAGTCCGTCTGTTCAGCCGGTGATTCTCTGGTTGAGCCAACCAAATTGGTATCAGTTTCAGCGCGCGTACGGGGGCTCGTACGCGCGGGGGTCAAGTGTGTTCGAAACGGCCATGCCGGCGTCAATAGGGGCGCTTCCGGCAAAGGGAGAGGTGTGCGTGGAGCAGGTGATTGACGCGGGCGGTTTCGGTGCGGGCCAGCTTCCTTTCGAAGCCGCCTGGGACGGTATCCGTACGAGCCTGCGCAAGAGCTGTGGCGAGCGCATCTTCGACGGCTGGCTGAAGCCGCTGCGCCTTGGCGCCTGCGATTCCCATTCGGGCGAGGTGCGCCTGGCCGCGCCGTCCGCCTTCATGGCGACCTGGGTCCAGAATCATTTTGCCGAGCAGATCGGTGCCGCGTGGCGTGCGATGCTACCCCAGGTGCGCCACGTGATCATCGAAGCCGCCGCCGACGCGCCCGCGCGCGCCGCAATCGAGGCCGCCCCGGTTCCGGAGCCCGAGGTCAAGGCGGCCGAGGCCGGGCCCGGCGCCCCGATCGCCGCGATCAACAAGGGAACCGCGCTCGACGCGCGCTACACGTTCGACAGCTTCGTCGTCGGCAAGGCCAATGAGCTTGCCTACAATGCCGCGAAGACCCTGGCCGAGGGCGGCCGGCTCGCCTTCAATCCGCTGTTCCTCCATGGCGGCACGGGTCTCGGCAAGACGCATCTGATGCACGCGATCGGGCATGAATATCGCCTGCGTCATCCCGAGGCGCATATCCTCTATATGTCGGCCGAGAAGTTCATGTTCGAGTTCGTCTCGGCGCTTCGGGCCAAGGACACGCACAGCTTCAAGCAGCGCCTGCGCGCCGCCGACGTGCTGCTGATCGACGACGTCCAGTTCATCGCGGGCAAGGATTCGACCCAGGAAGAATTCTTCCACACGATGAACGAGCTGATCTCGGCCGGCCGCCGCTTGGTCATCAGCGCCGACCGATCCCCGCAGAATCTGGACGGGATCGAGAGCCGCATCCTGTCGCGCCTGTCATGGGGCCTGGTCGCGGACATCAACCCGGCCGATTTCGAGCTGCGCTACAATATCATCGTCAAGAAGCTCGAATCGCTTCCCGCCGGCACCGTGCCGGACGAGGTCGCGCTATTCTTGGCCAAGCGCATCTCCGCCTCGGTCCGCGAGCTTGAGGGCGCGCTCAACCGCGTGATCGCCTTCGCCACGCTCAACAATCGCGTGATCGACCTCGATTTCGCACAGGAAGCGCTCGCCGAACAGCTGCGCGCCAGCCAGCGCCGGGTTTCGATCGACGAAATCCAGCGAAAGGTATGCGAGCATTATCGCATCCGCCAGGCCGAGATGGGCTCGGCGCGCCGCGCGCGCGAGGTCGCAAGGCCCCGCCAGATCGCAATGTATCTCGCCAAGCAGCTCACCCAGCGTTCGCTGCCCGAGATCGGCCGCCGCTTCGGCGGGCGCGATCACACCACCGTGATCCACGCGGTCCGCACGATCGAGGCCTTGCGCGTCAAGGATGCCGAGATCGACGCCGACGTGCGGCTGCTGCTCCGCCAGCTCGAAGGCTGAGAGACCTGACGAATGTCGACCGCGATCCTGTGGCCAACATTCGCCCTGGTGCTGCTGATCTTTGTCGTGCTGGTGACGCTCGCGACCCAGCGCTTCCGCCATGTCCGCGCGCATCCGCCGCGCGCCGAGAACATCGCCACCTTCACCGCCGCCAAGACCTATTTCGAGCCGGTCGAGCCGCCGGCAAACAATCTAGCCAATTTGTTCGAGATGCCGGTGCTCTATTTCGCGCTGGTGCCGTTGCTACTGCTGTTCCGGCATGCGGGCCATTTCGAGGTGCTGCTCGCCTGGATCTATGTCGCGCTGCGGCTGGTCCACAGCCTGATCCATATCGGCCGCGGCAAGGTGACCGGGCGCTTCCTGGTCTTTCTCTTCTCCTGCCTGGTGCTGGCGGCGATGTGGGCAGGCTTCGCGATCGATTTGGCGAGCGGGTCGATGACGCTCGCCAACCAGGGCGCGCTCTGATTGCTTGTCGGCGGTGCGGCAGCCCAGCTAAGCCGCGCGCATGAGCGGGCCGGCCAGCGACATAGAGACCTTCCTTGCCGCCCTGGTCGCCATCGAGCGTGCCTGGGGCCTGCTGGACAAGGCCGATCCTGCGCAAGCCGATATCCTGGAGGCGGCCCGTTTGGGCGCCGCGAGCGCGCAGGTCCTCACACGCGCGGCTGCCTTGCTGTCGGGCGATACCGATCGGGCGCATGCCCTGCTCGAACAAGCGGTGACGCTCGATGCCCCGCCCGCCCCCGCCCAACTTGCATTGTCGCGCAGCTTCCGCGCGCGCGGCGATGCGATCGCAGCAAGCCGCTGGTTACGCGGCGCGATGATGCGGGCACGGCCGGACGCAGCCTTGTTGCTCGAACTGGCCGCGATCGAGAGCGACAATGCCGCACAGATCGTCGATGCCGCGCTTGCTTTTCCCTGCCGCGATGCGATCACCGCCGCTGATGCGGCAAGAGCGCTGCTGGCGTTCGGAAAAAGAAAGGAAGCACGGATCGCGGCTACGATCGCGTTCGAGGCCGGCGCTCGCGATGGCGACTTCCTCGCGCTTTATAGCGACCTGCTGGCCGACCTCGGCCTGCACGACGATTCTCCCTTGCCGCCGGGCCCGCTCGGCATGCCGCATTGGTGGCGGGTCGCGACGCTCTGCGCCAACGGCCGGCTCGCGGCTGCAGTCGACCGGGATCGGCTGGTCGAGCAGGCACGCCTACGGGAGGCCGGACCGAATTGGATCGCGGGCGATCATCTCGCGGGTTTCCTCCAGGCCCGGATTGCCGAACGAGCCCCGTTTTCGTGGATCCGATTGGGCGATGGCGAGGGCCGGTTCCTGTTGTCAGCCCGACCCGAATGGCGCGGCAGGCTGCCGGCGCGCGAGGTGGACGGGCTGGTCCGGCAGATGTGGCATGTCTGGTTCGGACAATCGCTGGATTCAGTACCGGCCGACGCACTGGACCGCCTCGTAACCCGCTTCCAGCTGACGATCGAACGATGCGATCTGCTCGGCACTGTCGATGCCGAGCGGCTGGCAAGCGACAGCGCTCATTTCGGCTTCTGCGCGCCGCTCGCCTTCGATGCCGAACGGCAGCTCTCGGCCAAGCCCGATCGGCTGTTAACCAGCGCCGGCTTCAATCTTCTGCTCAACCGGCAATCGCCCTTTTTTGGCACCCTGCTCAGCGGCCTCGATTTCCTTGGCGTGATCGGCCCGCATCCGGACCTCGCCGCGCGCCTACAGCGATATCACGGCATCGAACGCATTGCGTCCTATCTCATTCCCGGCGAGACGCGGCTCGGCGCGGCGCGCAACCCGGACCCGCGCCCACATTTTCCCGATGTCTATCACCAGTTGATCGACACGCTGACCATTCCCCGCCGCGGCGCAGTCTTCCTGGTCGCAGGTGGACTGCTCGGCAAAATCTATTGCGATCGAATTCGCGAGCTTGGAGGCATCGCGCTCGATATCGGTGCGCTCGCCGATGCATGGATGGGGCACAATACGCGCGGTCGCGTCTTCGACGATGCGATGCAGACGCAACTACCCCGCTGACAATTCCACCGTACGCCGGATAAGCGCCAACCGCTCCTCCGGCGTGCCGGTCAGGCGCACGAACTGACGGATAAAACGGCCGCCGCCATAATTGATCAATCCGTCTTCCTCGCGCAACAGGGCCTCGTCCAGCCCGGGCCAATGCCGCAGCACCGTCTGGAGCAGATGCTGGTCGTCAGGGAGCAGCCCGCCGTCCGGATGCTGCCACGGCTCGACCGCCCGCTCAAGCAGCTCGTCGCCGACATTGTGGTGGAATGCCTCGTGCCAGCGCCGTGCAATCTCGCGCCCGGACGCGTCCCCCAGATTGAGGAAGAACACTCCGTCGTTGATGTCCCAGCGCTCGCCGTTCGGCCGGCCGGGCGCCGCGATTAGCGCGCGATCGAGACGCTTGCCCAAATAGCGGCGCAGATCGAAATCTGCCTGACGAATGACAGTGTCTGCATCCAGATAGATGAACCAGCCGCGATAGCCGTCATCGATCAGGTCGCGGATCATTTCGATCCGGTTGTAGCAGGCATGCCAAGGGTAGAAGCCGCGGCGAATTCCGACGAACGAACGGAAGTCGATGTCGTTAGCCTCGCAATAAGCGCGATGCAGAGGCGCCGTCGCGGCTAGCATCTGCTCGTGGATCGACCCCGCCGCGGTCTGCGCTAGGATGATATTCACGGTCGTTCCGACAGGATGGTTTCGGACAAGGACCTAGCCCACCCGGTTCCTGATCAGATCATCGACCACGCTGGGATCGGCCAGCGTCGAGATATCGCCCAGGTTCGACGTGTCGCCTTCCGCAACCTTACGCAGGATGCGGCGCATGATCTTCCCCGAGCGTGTTTTGGGCAGGCCGGGCGCGAACTGGATGACGTCGGGGGTGGCGATCGGCCCGATCTCGGTGCGGACCCATTGGGTCAGTTCCTTGCGGAGCGCGTCGGTCGACTCCTCGCCGGCGATCAGCGTCACATAAGCGTAGATGCCCTGCCCCTTGATGTCGTGCGGGAAGCCAACCACCGCCGCCTCCGCGACCTTGGCATGGAGCACAAGCGCGCTTTCCACCTCGGCAGTACCCATGCGATGGCCCGAAACGTTGATCACGTCATCGACGCGGCCGGTGATCCACCAATAGCCGTCCTCGTCGCGGCGCGCGCCGTCGCCGGTCGTATAGACGCCCGGGAAATGCGAGAAATAGGTCTGGAAGAAGCGTTCCGGATCGCCCCATACACCGCGCATCTGGCCGGGCCAGGAACGCGCGATGACGAGATTGCCCGAGGCCGGCCCCTCGATCACCTTGCCGTCATTGTCGAGCAGCTGCGGCTCGACCCCGAAGAAGGGCTTGGTCGCGGAGCCCGGCTTCTGATCGATCGCGCCTGGGAGCGGCGTGATCATGTGGCCGCCGGTCTCGGTCTGCCACCAGGTATCCATGATCGGGCAGCGGCCATCGCCGACCACGTCATGATACCAGCGCCAGGCCTCAGGATTGATCGGCTCGCCGACCGAACCGAGGACCTTGAGCGAGGCGCGGCTGGTTTTCCTCACATAGTCGTCACCCTCGCGCATCAGCGCGCGCAAGGCGGTCGGGGCGGTATAGAGGATCTCGACCTTGTGCCGGTCGACCACCTGCCAGATGCGGCTGGCATCGGGCCAATTGGGCACGCCTTCGAACATGAGCGTGGTCGCGCCGTTCGCGAGCGGGCCGTAGACGATGTAGCTGTGACCGGTGACCCAGCCGATATCGGCCGCGCACCAATAGATTTGCCCGGGGCGATAATCGAACACGATCTCGTGGGTGAGGCTCGCCCATAGCAGATAGCCGCCGGTCGTGTGCATCACGCCCTTGGGCTTTCCGGTCGAGCCCGACGTGTAGAGGATGAAGAGCGGGTCTTCGGCATTCATCGGCTCGGCCGGGCAATCGGCCGAGACCTGGGCCATCGCCTCGTCATACCAGACGTCGCGGCCGTCCTGCATCGCGACATCGCCGCCGGTTGCACGCACCACGATCGCGGTGTCGATCCGGCAGCGTTCCGCGGCGGCATCGACATTCTTCTTGAGCGGCACCGGCTTGCCGCCGCGACGGCCTTCGTCGGCGGTGATGACGATGGTGGAATTGCAATCCTCCATCCGCCCGGCGAGCGCATCGGGCGAGAAGCCGCCGAACACGACCGAATGGACCGCGCCGATCCGCGCGCAGGCCAGCAGGGCCACCGCGGCCTCGGGGATCATCGGCATGTAGATGGTGACGCGGTCGCCTTTCTTGACGCCCTGGGCCTTCAGCACGTTGGCGAAGCGGCAGACCTGTTCGTGCAGTTCGCGATAGGAGATGTGCCGGGGCGTCTCGTTGGGCTGATCAGGTTCCCAGATGATCGCAATCGTATCGCTGCGCTCGGCAAGGTGGCGGTCGAGACAATTGGCCGCGACGTTGAGCGCACCGTCGGCGAACCAGCGAACCTGGAAACCGTCCTTGGCATAATTGCTCTCGTCGACTTTGGTCGGGAAGCTGGCCCAATCGAGACGCCTGGCCTGCTCCAGCCAGAAACCGGTCGGGTCGGCGAGCGAGCGCGCGTACATCTGCTCATATTTGGCCCGGTCGACCCTGGCGTTGGCGGCCCAAGCGGCCGGCACCGGATAGATTGCGTCTTCGCTCATCCAACCCTCTCATTTGCGGTTTCAGCCGCGATTTCCTGATCCCCATAGCGCCGCGCGATGAAGGCGCACGCCATGAGCTGCATCTGATGGAATAGCATGATCGGCAGCAGGATCACGCCCGTTTGCGGCCCCGGAAACAGGACTTTCGCCATCGGCACGCCCTGCACGATCGATTTCTTGGTCCCGCAGAACTGGATCGCGATGCGGTCGGCGCGATCGAAGCCGAGCAGGCGTCCGATTTCCCAGGTGAAACCGAGCCCGATCGCGAGCAGTACCGCATTGACGACGAACAGCAGACCGAGCGCCGCCGGCGGCAATTTGTGCCATAACCCCTCGATCACGGCGGCGGAGAAAGCACCGTAGACGGCAATCAGGATGGTCGAACGGTCGGTGATGCCGACCAGGGCCTTATGGCGCGCGACCCAGCCGCCGATCCACGGCCGCATCAAATGGCCGAGTATGAAGGGCAGCAATATCTGCGCGCCGATCTTGCCCATGCCGCCGAGTCCTGCGCTGGCACCGTGCGCGCTGACCATCAGCCCCATCAGGATCGGGGTCAGAACCACACCAAGCATCTGACTGGCGGATGCGCTGGCGACTGCGGCGGGGACGTTGCCCTTTGCCATCGAGACGAAGGCGATCGCCGACTGCACGGTCGAAGGCAGAGCGCAGACGAAGAGAATACCGATCCAGAGATCGCGCGGCATCAGGCTCGGAAGCGTCCAGAAGCCGATCAGGCCGACAATAGGGAAGAAGACGAAGGTGCAGGCGAGGATCGTAAGGTGCAGCCGCCAATGGGTGAGGCCCGCCACCACTTGTTCGCGAGCGAGCTTCGCGCCGTGGAAGAAGAAGAGCAGGATGATGGTCGCGAGTGACAGCCAGCTCACCGCGACCGCGAACGTTCCACGCGCGGGCGCGAAGGTCGCCAGCAGCACCGTGCCGACCAGGAAAAGCAGGAATGGGTCGGGAATCAGGCGGCGAAACACGTACCGCCTGTGGCAGCGGATGCGTGCTTCGCCAATCCTCTCGTGGTTATTCCATCGTCACCCCGGACGTGTTCCGGGGACGTAACGGCGGTCAGCGCCACGCCGGGGGCATGTCGCAGCCGCGAAGTCGGCTTGGCCCTTCCTCACGGTGGATGCCGGAACAAGTCCGGCATAACGGTTGGGAAAATCAGACCTTGTCGCCGAAGAGGCCCTTGACCGAGCCTTTGAGATTCTGGCCCTGGCCCTTCACGTCCTGCGCGGCGCCTTCGGCTTCCACGTCGGGGCGGTCGGACGCGCGGCCCACGGCCTGCTTGGTCTGGCCGGCCACCTGATTGGCGACGCCCTTGGCCTTGTCGATCAGCTCACCCATCGGAACACTCCTCATACCAAAACAACGGAGTGGAAAACGGCCCGCACCAATCGGCTGTTCCGCGGTCCGTCGTAAAGCCGCATGACGCCCGCCCCCCTTGCCTGTTAGACAGCGGTGCCCGACGCCGACGGCTGACGACCAGGCGCGGCCCGGGGGGAGAGGATCATTGGGATCGTCAGATCAGAATCGGCCGGGTATCAGCCGGCGGTCCATGCTCGCGATGGGCGCCGGCCTGCTCACCGCATCGTGCGGGGGAGATGGGGGCGGCAGTGCGGGCGGCGCGCCGGCTCCGACCCCGCCGACACCCGTGCCTCCGACCCCGACACCGGCCGCGGCCAGGCTGAGCGCACTCGCCGTTCCGAAGGGAATGCGCTTCGGCAGCGCCATCGGCGGACGGCGCAATCCGCCGATCAGCACGCTCGGGGACGCAACCTACCGCGCGCTCGTCGTGCAGCAGTGCAATCTGATCGTGCCGGAGAACGAGCTGAAGTGGCAGTCGATCAGTCCCAACGCGCAAACCACCGATTTCAGCGCGGCCGACGATATGCTCGCCTTCGCGACCGAGAACGGACTGGCGATGCGCGGGCACAATCTCATCTGGCACCAGGACCGCTGGCTGCCGGCCTGGCTCGCGACCTACGATTTCGGGCCCGACGTCGCCGCCGGCACGCGCAAGCTGATTATCGACCATGTCACCGAGGTGGTCGGACATTATGGCAACAAGATCGCGTCGTGGGATGTGATCAACGAGGCGGTCGATCCCGGCACGGGCAATCTTTACGAGACCCGGCTGAGCCGTAACCTGGGCAGTCCGGAGGCAGTGATCGACCTCGCTTTCACCACCGCCCGCGCGGTCGCGCCGGCCGGGACGCAGCTGGTCTATAACGATTATGCCGGTTGGGAGGCTGGGAATGACGCGCATCGCGCGGGCGTGCTGCGGTTGTTGACCGGGATGAAGGCACGCGGCGTGCCGATCGACGCTTATGGTGTGCAGAGCCACCTGGGTATCTATTCGATCGATCCCGCGACCGGCACCGGGCGGTATGAGGACGGCCCATGGCGCGCCTTTCTGGACGCTGTCGTCGCGCTGGGACTGAACCTGATCATCACCGAACTGGACGTGCGCGACGATGCGCTGCCGGGGGACGTGGCGGTGCGCGACGATGCCGTCGCCAAATATGTGCGCGCTTATCTCGACCTGATGTTCGGCTATCCGCAGCTGCGCGATGTGCTGGTGTGGGGCATGGTTGATCCTTATTCCTGGCTGCAGTCGATCCCGCGCAGCGACGGTCTGGCGCGGCGGCCCTGTCCTTATGACGGGGCCTACCAGCCCAAGGCGATGCAGGTGGCGATCGGCGACGCCTTTACGGCGACATCCACGCGCAACTAGCGGGCCCGCCGCGCGGAGGTGACGCCCTGACATCCACCTGCTAGGCGCAGCCGATCATGGCATCCATCGACCAAAACGAACGCCGTACCTTCGCGATCATCTCGCACCCCGACGCCGGCAAGACCACGCTGACCGAGAAACTGCTGCTGTTCGGCGGCGCGATCCACGCCGCGGGCGAGGTGCGCGCACGAGGGGCACAAAGGCGCGCGCGATCAGACTGGATGAAGATCGAGCAGCAGCGCGGAATCTCGGTCACCTCGTCGGTGATGACGTTCGAGCGCGAGGGCGTGACCTTCAACCTGCTCGATACGCCCGGCCACGAGGATTTCAGCGAGGACACGTACCGCACGCTGACCGCGGTCGACAGCGCGGTGATGGTGATCGACGCGGCGCGCGGCATCGAGGCGCAGACGCGCAAATTGTTCGAAGTCTGCCGCATGCGCAACGTGCCGATCATCACCTTCATCAACAAGGTCGATCGCGAGGGCCGCGCGCCGTTCGAGCTGCTCGACGAGGTCGCCGACGCGCTCGCGCTCGACGTTGCGCCGATGAGCTGGCCGGTCGGCATGGGCGGGCAGTTCGAAGGCATTTACGACCTCGCCAAGAACGTGCTCCACCGTCCGGCAGCCGACGCGACCGGCGCGTTCGAGGGCGACAGCGTGCCGGTCGGCGGACTGGATGACAGCGATCTCGACCAGCTATTGTCGGGCGATGCGGTCAATATGCTGCGCGAGGAAGCCGAGCTGGCGATGGGCGGCTATGCGCCGTTCGACGACAAGGCCTACAAAGCGGGCGATCTGACGCCGGTTTATTTCGGGTCGGCGCTCAAGGATTTCGGGGTCGAGCAACTGATCGAGGCGTTGGCCGATTTCGCCCCTTCCCCCCGCCCACAGCCGACCGACGCGCGTGAGGTCCAGCCAGACGAGCCACAGGTCGCGGGCTTCGTGTTCAAGGTGCAGGCCAATATGAACCCGCAGCATCGCGACCGGATCGCGTTCATGCGGCTGTGCGCGGGCAAGTTCAAACGCGGCATGAAGCTGGCGCAGGTCGGCACGGGCAAGACGATCGCGGTCCACTCTCCGCTTCTCTTCATGGCGCGCGACCGCGAGCTGGCGGAGGAGGCCTTTCCGGGCGACATCATCGGCATCCCCAACCACGGCACCCTGCGCGTCGGCGACACGCTGACCGAGGGCGAGCAGATCCGCTTCACCGGCATTCCCAATTTCGCGCCCGAAATATTGCGCAGGGTGAAGCTGGCCGATCCGACCAAGACCAAGCAGCTCCGCAACGCGCTCAACGACATGGCCGAGGAAGGTATCATGCAGGTCTTCTTCCCGCAGATCGGCTCCAACTGGATCGTAGGCGTGGTAGGGCAGCTCCAGCTGGAAGTACTGATCAGCCGGCTCCAGGCCGAATATAAGGTGGATGCGGGCTTCGAGCCTTCGCCCTGGGACACGGCGCGCTGGATCTCTGCCGAAGACCCCAAGGCGCTCGATCAGTTTATGGGCGAGCATCGCTCCGCCATGGCCGAGGACCGCGACGGGCAGCCGGTGTTCATGGCCAAGGATGCGTGGGAGCTGAACTATGTTTCGGGCCGCTTCCCGAACATCCGGTTCGCCAGCACCAAGGAGCGGCACTAGGATCCTGTTTGCGCAAGCGCGGACGTGCGGGAGCGGCCCCGACCGCTCCCGCGCGCTTCAACTCGCTTCAGGCGAAGCGGACAGTCGTCCGGCGATTGCGGCGGAGGACCGTCCCGATAAGGCCGAAACCGCCGATCATCATCGCCCAGCTGGCCGGCTCCGGGGCAGGAGCGGGCACGTTCGCCGTCGCCACCGACACGGTCGAAATCCGCAGGTCGAGCCAGGTATTGCCGCCGCTGAATATCGCGGAAGTCGCATCGTCGTTCGAAACGGTGTGGGACAGCGGGGTGAGCAAATTGAGGCCGCCGAAGAAGTCATCGAGCGAAGCGACGCTTGCGTTTGTCCAGTCACCATTCGCGGCATCGGCCTCGGCATTGATCTGATAGCCATAGCCCCACGCCGGAGCGGCCCACTGCGCGATGGTGGTCTGCGCGCTGGAGCCGTCGATGGTGTAAGATCTGCCGCCGATCGTCATGGTTGCCGCTACAGAGCAGCAATATCCGATCATCGAATATTCGCCGTCGATGCCGTCCGAATAGAAGCCGCTCGTATCGGCCGCGAAGGATAGCGAATAAGCCGTGCGCGTAAGATCGGCGCCGGCGTCGCCGAACAGGCCGTCAATGTCGATGCCCTGATTGACCTTGCCGGTATAGGTCACGACGACATTCGCCGCATCGGCCGGCGCGCCGACGGCCGCCAAACCGGCCACGCCGAGCGCGGCGCAGATAAATTGTTTCACGAAAGCCCCCAAAGAACGTGCCAGCCGTCAAGCCGGACAGATTGCCTTTCGCTGCGCGACCAACGCTACCTTTACGCTTTGAAAACCATGTTTCCCCTCACTCACCGGATCAGGAAAGTCAAACCAGGGTGGCGGGGAAAAAGGGTTAACGGGCCGTGCCGGACCGGGCGGTCCCCGGCTCTGCCACGAACCGGTCTTTAACGCTTGAGCGCCGCCCGGAACGGCGCGTCGGTTCCGTCGATGTCGGCCTTGGGCGGCATGTGGAGCAGGTCGCGGAGCAAGGCGTAGACATCGACATTGTCGAAGGTCGGAAGCTTGCCCTTGGACGCGATGTCGGGGCCGGCGGCAATGAAGAGCGCCTGCATCTCAGGCGCCTGATTGTCATAGCCGTGGCTACCCTTGTCGACGCCCTTTTCGGGCATCTTGTCGAGCAGCAGCCAGCCGATGTCGGCCTGGCAGACGAATGCCGCGACGCGTGGATTGTGCCCGTAATGGAGACGCTCGGGCAGATCCTGCTTGCGCAGGCATTGGACGTGCGGGATCGGCTTGAGCAGGCTTGCCGCGAGCGCGGCCTCGTGCCCCGGAACCGGATCGATCAACGCCACCGGGCCCTCGTCGATGAGATGATAGTCGGCGGGGCTGGCGATATCGTGGACCATCACCACGCGATCGGCCGAAGTCGAGGCCATGCCGTGATCGGCGACGATCACCAGATCGGCGGGTTGCTTGAGCTCGGCGAGACCGCCGCGCAGCCGGCCGATCTGCGCATCCACGTCCTTGAGCGCCTGATCGACTTCGGGACTATCGGGGCCGTGATGATGGCCCGCGGTATCGACCACATCGAAATAGAGCGTGATGAAGCGTGGGCGGATCGCGGACGGCCGGCGGACCCAATCGAGCACGCCATCGACCCGCTGGGTCATGGTGACATTCTCGTTCCAGGGAAACCAGTCTTCCGGGCGGACGTCATCATAAGCGACGATCGAGCCCGGCCAGAACATCGAGGCGGAGCGGATGCCGATTTTTTCCGCGCCGGCCCAAAGCGGCTCGGCCTCGCTCCACCAAAACGCATCGTCGCTATTCTTCATGGTGAAGGTGTCGCCGGGGCGGCGCGGATCCTCCATCTTGTTGCCGACAATGCCGTTACGATCGGGGCGCAGGCCAGTGACGATCGCATAATGATTGGGGAAGGTCTTGGTCGGGAAGCTCGGCCGCATCGAGGCGCTGATCCCCTGCGCGGCGAGCGCGCTGAGATTGGGGGTCAGGCCGCGCTGAAGATAGTCGGCTCGGAAGGCATCGATCGAGACGAGGATCGTGATCGGTTCGCGTTTTTCCGCAGCGGTGGCGGGGCCGGCGATGAGGGCGAACAGCGCGATCAGCGCGAGTCGAAGGGAAAGGGTCATTACGCCCTTCGATGCCCCAGGCGTGTGACGGGGGGAAGACCGATTTCTCCCTCTCCCTTCGGGAGAGGGTTGGGGTGAGGGCAAGCGAGATACAGGCCGAGAGCAACCTGCCCTCACCCTCCCATCGCTTTGCGATGGGCCCCTCCCTCTCCCCCAGGGGGAGAGGGATTTATACGTTGAAGCGGAAGAGCATCACGTCGCCGTCGTGGACGACATAGTCCTTGCCCTCGGAGCGAAGCTTGCCCGCGTCGCGCGCGCCCGCTTCGCCCTTAAACGCCACATAATCGTCGAAGGCGATCGTTTCGGCGCGGATGAAGCCGCGTTCGAAATCGCTGTGGATCGCGCCTGCCGCCTGCGGTGCCTTGGAGCCCGCCGGGATCGTCCAGGCGCGCGCTTCCTTGGGACCCGCGGTGAAGAAGGTAAGCAGGTGGAGAAGGTCGTAGCCGGCGCGGATCACGCGGGCGAGGCCGGTTTCTTTCAAGCCCAGGTCGCCCAGGAATTCGGCGCGGTCGGCGGGGTCGAGCGTGACGATTTCCGCCTCGATCGCGGCGGAGACGACCACTGCCTTGGCGCCCTCGGCCTTGGCCTTCTCGAACACCCTGGCGGAGAGCGCATTGCCCTCGGCGGCGGCGCCTTCATCGACGTTGCAGACGTAGAGGACGGGCTTGGCGGTGAGGAGCTGGGCCTGGCGGAACAGGCTTTTCTCGTCCTCGTCCTTGGGCTCGGTGAGGCGCGCGGGCTTGCCGTCGCGGAGCAAATCGAGCGCCTGGCCCAGCACGGAAGCCGCAGCCTTGGATTCCTTGTCGCCCTGCTGCGCCTTCTTGGCGAGCGCGGGGACTCGCTTTTCGAGGCTTTCGAGGTCGGCGAGCATCAATTCGGTCTCGACCGTCTCCGCATCCGCGATCGGATCGACCTTGCCTTCGACATGGGTCACTTCGCCTTCGAAGCAGCGCAACACATGGATGATCGCGTCGCATTCGCGGATATTGCCGAGGAACTGGTTGCCGAGCCCCTCGCCCTTGGACGCGCCGCGCACGAGGCCAGCGATATCGACGAAGGCGAGCTGGGTTTCGATCTTCTTGGCGGAGCCGGCAATCTCCGCCAATTTGTCGAGGCGGGGATCGGGGACGGCGACCTGGCCGACATTGGGCTCGATCGTGCAGAAGGGATAATTCGCCGCCTGCGCCGCCGCGGTTTCGGTCAACGCGTTGAAGAGGGTCGACTTGCCGACGTTCGGCAGGCCGACGATGCCGCACTTGAAGCCCATGTGTCGCCTGATGATGAGAGGAAGCGGGCCACATAGTGGCTTGGGCCGGCTATGGCCAGAGTGAGCGCTTCCCTCATGCAATGGACGGCCGTACGAGACTTTGTCGTCGCGAGGCGCGTTGGCAACGCGGCGATCCGGGTCCCCTTTTCGGATATCCCGTCATGCCGGGCTCGTTCCGGCATCCACCGGGAGGTTGCGGCCAAGCGGCTGGGTGGATCCCGGGACCAGTCCGGGATGACGGTGTAGGGATGTGAGCGGGGTCCTTCCTCTCCTGAGATCCCAGCTTTCGCTGGGATGACGGTGTGGGGGTGAAGGCGCGCGGACGCACCTCTCCCCTGGCTTGGTGGCAAGCGTGAGTGACCGGCGCGGTTCCGCCGCCTCGTCGGCTGCGGGGAGGCTGCAAGCATGACCCTGGACAGCGAAGTCCTCGGAAAATAGCGCCTGCAGGCCTGCCAATGCGCGCTATCCGGTCAAAGGGTGGCCGCGGGATTTGGTCCGGGTGGCAATCAAGCCCCTGGAAGGTTGATCCCCCTCCAGCATCGCCCGGGGCCACCCCACACGATGCCGTCCGGAAGCTGCGGTCTTGGCCGGAGGTTACCCCCAAGGACTTGAGAAACCCCCAAGCCCTCCCGCTCGTCCGCGTAGCTCCCCTCCACGACGGCGGCATCGCCATGAGACCCTTAAGGCCTCATGCCGAGATCTGTACTCTGTGGGCGAAATTACCGTCTCATGCATGCTGACGAGCTTCGCGCCGGTCTTGTCCGATGGCCTGAGCCAATGAACGTACTGTGCGTACATGATCTGGGCCGGTTTGTCAAGCCCCCTACCTCGTTCGCCCTGAGCTTGTCGAAGGGCTGTTCTTCTTCCTTAGCGAGGCCAGAAGAACGACAGTGCTTCGACAGGCTCAGCACGAACGGGTGTGGGCCGGCGTCCTCCCCCTCCGTCGCCTTCGGCGCCACCTCCCCCTGGCGAGGGAGGATTAGTGGGTCGCCTTTTCGATGGTGGAGAAGAAGGGCGGCGCTTCGACAAGCTCAGCGCGAACGGGGGTGTGGTTGGCCCACAAGCGCGACTTCAGTCGTGTTGACGGGTGCCCGGCCACCGCGCACGGAATATGAAAAATCCGCGCGGGAGCAGGTTCGTGGGACAAGACCGAGAGGGACCGATGCATTCTCAGCGGGCGCCGGGCGGGATCGGCCGACCGATCGATCGACGTACGTTTCTGGGAAGCACTGCCTCGCTGGGCGCGATGGCCACCTTCAGCGCGAGCGCCTGGGATGCAGCCCGCGCCGCCGTGCGGGAGAATGGCGCGACCGATTCGCGCCTGCCCGATGGTTCCGAATTTCCGCGCTGGGAACAGCCGCTGAGCTTTTCGAAGACCTATTATGTCGACAATGGCTCGCCCAACGCGAGCGACGACGGGCCCGGCGACCAGGCGCGGCCCTTCCGCACGATCGGCAAGGCCGCCGCGTTGCTGCAGCCGGGCGAGCGGGTGATCATTGCCGCGGGCATCTATCGCGAATGCGTCCGCCCCTCGCGCGGCGGAACCGGACCGGACCGGATGATCAGCTACGAGGCCGCGCCGGGCGCCAAAGTCTGTATCAGAGGGTCCGAAATCCTGAAGGACGGCTGGCGGCAGGAGGCGGTCTCGGCTGCCTTTCCCGTCCCGGGAGCTCCGGCGTCGGGCGGCGTCACGGTGTGGCGTCACAACCTAGCCGGCGCCATGTTCCCCGACGCCTACAACCCGTTCGCGCTGCCCAGCATCATGGGATCGTGGGGATGGCTGGACGGCGCCACGGTCGACATGGGCCCCTATCTGCGGCGCCGCGGACTGGTGTTCGTGGACGGCAAGCCGCTGGAGCCGATGGAGCAGCTGCGCGAGCTGGCGACGCCGGGTCTTCCGCCGATGCCGGATTTCACCCGCCCCGCCGCGCCCCAGAACGGCATGCCGGGGCGCCGTCGCGGCGGGCCGATCATGCAGGAAATCGGCGGATCGCCCATGGCGCGATTCTGGGCGGATCCTTCGGGAACCGCGATCTACGTAAGGCTAGCGGAAGGAAACCCCGCCGACCACGAGATCGAGGCGACCACGCGCCAGCATGCCTTCATCCCGGCGCAAAGCGGGACGAGCTTCATCCGCGTGAAGGGGCTGACCTTCCAGCATGTCGGCAACGCCTATCCCTTTCCGCAATATGGCATGGTGTCGCTGGCGGGCGGGGACCACTGGATCCTGGAAGACAATGTGCTGGAATGGGCCAACGGGATCGGCCTGGACATCGGCAGCGACGGCAATAGCAATGGCGCGCCGAACCCGGGCGCGTCGATCATCGCCCGCCGCAACATGGTCCGCTTTTGCGGCGTGGAGGGGATCGGCGGGATGGGAACGTCCGACACGCTGATCGAGGACAATCTGATCGAATATTGCGGCTGGGCGGATGCCGAACGCGGCTGGGAGGCCGCCGCGACCAAGTTCCACCGCGCAAGGAACATGCTCTATCGCCGCAACGTGATCCGCCACATCCGCCATGCCAACGCGGCCTGGTGGGACGTCGGCAACACGAATTGCCGCGTGACGCAGAACGTGTTCGCCGATGTGCTGACGGTCGGCGCCGCGGTCCATTTCGAGATGACGCCCGACCGGAACATGATCGACAACAATATCGTGTGGGATGTGCGCAATGCCGAGCCGGGCACGCCGGGCCAGCGCGGCTGTGCGGGATCGGGCATTTTCGACAACGCCACCAGCAACCTGATCATCGCGCAGAATCTGATCGGGCGCTGCGACAATGCGGGTATCTTTGCGATCGTCCGTCCCGATCGCGGTCGGCCGGTCGCGGACGGCAATCAGGTCGCCAACAACATCTTCGCCAAGTGCAAGGCGGGTATCGTGTTCCTGAGCAGGAACAACCGGGCCGACGGCAATGTCTATGTGGACATGCCAAACGCCTTCCAAGGGCTGTTCGAAGGAAGTGCCGCCGAGGCGAACGGCCCCGATGGCTGGCGCCACATCGCCTATCGCGAACTGGCAAGCTGGCGTGACACCTTTGGCTGGGACAAAAATTCGGTGACGGCGGACGCACGGATCGAGTTCGACCCCGACACGCTGAAGCTGACGATTTGGACGAGCAGGCCGCTCCCGCGGGCAAGCGCGGTCGCGGGAATCGAAAACGACATGCTGGGCAAGGCCACGGGTCCGGTACGGATCGCCGGTCCGTTGGCGGACATGCGGACAGGCCGCTCCCGGGCGGTGGATCCGCGTCGGCCATCGTAACACGCGCACGGCAAGCCGCCGCCGCTTCATCCCCCCTTGCCTTCGCTCTCCAACAGGCAGAGCATTCCGATTCCGGGTTTGCATTTTGCCGAAGAGCGAGGGGCAGGCAGAAGGAGAGCGTGATGGGTGAGACCGTCCACGGCAGAAGAGCCGTCGCAATCGTCGGACCGGCTGGAACGGGAAAGACGAGCCTTTCAGAAGCATTGTTGCATGCGGCCGGCGCGATCCCACGGCTGGGCGCGGTCGATGCCGGCAGCAGCATCGGCGATTCGAGCCCCGAGGCACGCGCGCGATGCGGATCGACCGAACTCAACCTGACGCGCTTCGACTATATGGGCGAAGGCTATACCTTGATCGACGCGCCGGGATCGGCGGGTTTCGCGGTGGACGCGGAGCAGGCGCTGGCACTGGCGGACCTGGCCTTGGTGGTGATCGACCCCGATCCGGCGCGCGCCGTGCTGGTCGAGCCGACGCTCAGGCGGCTGGAACGACTGGGCCTGCCGCACGCAATCTTCGTCAACAAGATCGACCAGGCGCGCGGCAGCATCGAGGATCTGCTGGCGGCACTGCAGCCCTTGAGCAATGCGGCCTTGGTCGCGCGGCAGATTCCGATCCGCAAGGGCGACAAGGTCGACGGCTTTGTCGATCTCGCGTTGGAGCGGGCCTTCCATTATCTGCCGGGCAAGAGATCCGAACAGATCCCGCTGGCGGACGATCTGCGCGACAGCGAGGCAACCGCGCGCTTCCATATGCTGGAGCAACTGGCGGACCATGACGATGCCTTGCTGGAGCAGTTGCTGATCGACGAAGCGCCGCGGCTCGACACGATCTTCGGCGATCTGGCGCGCGAGACCGAGGCGGGTCTGATCGCGCCGGTGCTGTTCGGATCGGCGCTCAACGGCTTCGGGATCGGGCGGCTGCTCAAGATGCTGCGGCATGACACGCCGCTGGCGGCGGTGACCGCGGCGCGGATCGGGATCGAGGGCGGCGCGGCGCAGGTCTTCAAGATCTCGCATGGCTGCGCGATCGGACGGCTCGCCTTCGCGCGCGTCTTCGGCGCGCCGCTGACCGAGGGCGCGGAGCTGGTCGGCAGCGACGGCACGCGGACGCGCGCGGGATCGCTCTTCACCTTGCAGGGCGGGCAGACCGCCAAGGTTGCTTGCGCCGAGCCGGGCGACATCGTCGGCATCGCCAAGGTCGATACGGTGCAGGCGGGCGACCGGCTGGGCACGACCGGACGCGCGCCTGCCGCTCCGGAACCGGCAACGCGGCCGACCTCCAATTGCGCGATGGCGATCGCAGCGAAGGACCATAAGGACGAGGTGCGGCTATCGACCGCGCTCAACCGGCTGGCCGAGGAGGACCCGGCGCTGCATTGGGGCACCGACGAGGCGACGCGCGAGACGTTGCTGCACGGAATCAATGACGAGCATCTCAACACGGTGATCGCGCGGCTGAAGCGGCGCTACGGCGTGGCGGTGTCGGCGCGCCAGCCGGAGAGCAGCTACAAGGAATCGATCCGCAAGACGGTGCGCCAGCATGGCCGCCACAAGAAGCAATCGGGCGGGCATGGCCAGTTCGGCGATGTCATCATCGAATTACGCCCGCTGCCGCGCGGCGAGGGTTTCCGCTTCGAGGACAGGATCACGGGCGGGGCGATCCCGCGCCAATGGATCCCAGCGGTCGAGCAGGGCGTGAAGGACGCGATGGCGCGCGGGCCGATGGGCTTTCCGGTGGTGGATGTCGCGGTGGCTTTGGTCGACGGCAGCTTCCACAGCGTCGACAGCTCGGAGCTCGCCTTCCGCACCGCGGGGCGGATCGCAATGGCGGAGGCGCTGGCGCAGGCGGCGCCCTATCTGCTCGAACCGATCGCGCATGTGACGGTGACCGCGCCGGGCAGCGCGGTGTCGCGCATCACCTCGGCGGCGACGAGCCGGCGCGGGCAGATGCTGGGCATCACGCCGCTAGAAGGCTGGTCGCGCTGGGACATGATCGAGGTCCAGCTGCCCGAGGCGGAGCTGCATGGGCTGGAGGCCGAATTGCGATCGTTGAGCCAGGGACTGGCACATTATGAGGCGCAGTTCGACCATCTGGCCGAGGTCAACGGCAAGCTGGCGAGCGGGATCGTGAAGGAGCGCGTGGCGGAGCCGGCCTAGGTTTGTCCAGCGCCCGAGGCATCGGCGCGTCGGATCAGGCGAAGCGGATGGAGCTCCGGCGGCGGCTGCGCATGGCGCTCCCGACAAGTGCCAAGCCGCCAAGCATAAGCGCCCAGCTCGCGGGTTCGGGCACGGCGGCGACCCGCAGACCGGATAGATATATATCAGCGCCGCCATAGAGGTAGTTGCTGTGCGACGTATCCGCGAAGAGCGCGGCAGTGTCGCCCACGACAAGATTGCTGATGAAATAGTTCAGGTAGTTGTAGCTAGCGGGATTGCTGTCGCTGTAATCCGTGTCGATGAAGATGAAATTGCTCGCCGTGCCGTCCAGCGAAACCACGCCGCCGCCCGATACATATCCCAAATTATCGTCGTAATGCCCCGCGTAGAGCGCACCGTTTCCGTGAAACGCCTGGCCATTCAGAAACACGGAAATGTTGCTGAGTCCGGTGATGAGATTGCCGTTGAGCGTCCCGTCAAACGAACCCGTGACCGAGACGGGCAGGTCGCCGGTGGCGGTGAAAAAGCCGTAGGCGAAGCTTTCGCTGAACGAGAAATGCTGTTGCGCGCTGGCAGAGCCAGCCATGAGCGCCGCGACCGCCGCTGCCAGAAAAGCCTTGTACATGCCCGTTTCCCCCAAGAAAGCCGTCCGACCTTTTTAGGACGCGCGCGCAAGGTAAAACAGTTATTTACACGAGTCCAAGACGGATGGTTAACTGCCGGCGCTAGCGATAATTGAAGCTGATCGAGATGCGCTCTTCCTTCGCATCGCTCGGCATGACTTCGTGGCGGAGCCAGCTTTCCCAGAGGAAGATCGCGCCGGGCCTGGGCTCGGCATAGACGAAGGGGTGGAGGTCTTCGGCAGCGTCGGCGCGGCGCGTGGGCGCAGCCATCAGCATCGGCAGGCGCGGGTCCTCCAGCTTGAGCGCGCCCGAGCCCTTGGGAACGGCGACGTAGATCGTGCCGGAGACGGTGCTGTGCGGATGGATATGGCCCGAATGGGTGCCGCCGCGCTTCATCACGTTGACCCACAGGCTGTCGAGCTTGAGCGGTTTGGCGAGATCGAAACCGCAATCCCTGGCGAAGGCGGCGACGTGGCGGTTCAGCGCCTTGACCAGATCGGCGAAGACGGGATCGCGCTGCGGCAGATCGTCGAGCGAGGCATAAGAGGTGTAGCCGCGATATTGATGCGCCTTGGACCAGTTGCGGCCGGCGACATCGTCCTCGGCCAGCGTGCGGCAACTATGGTCGAGGTCCGCCAGCAGCGCGTCGTCGGCAAGTGCACCTTCGTAGAATCGGGTGGCGAACAGGCTGCGGGTGGTCATGGCGCTGCCGATACGGTTTCCGTTATGCTATGGCCATCCCGAACAAGGCGCGGCGCCATCGTCGTTCGCCTGGTAACGAAACTGGAGCGACCGGCGAAACCATGGCGATGAAGTGGATCATCGCGGCGGCCCTCGCCATCTGCCTGACGATCGCACTGCCATGGGCAATCGCGACGTCGAAAAGATCGGCACGCGGGAAAGGCCGGTTGGCAGGCGCGACGTTCGCGATCGGCCTTGCCTTCGGCGCGATATTCGACCCGGCAAAGTCGGCCGCGATCGAGAATATCCAGAAGAAAAAAGAGATAGGTGACGAGGAGGACGGCGTCGCCGGACCACCGCCGGGGCCGGACACCGCCGAGCCGCCGACACGCTGAAAACCATCGCGGCGAACTGGCCTGAGCCCTGAGACTGACGCCTCGCCGCCGAGTGGACCCCGGAACAAGTCGGGGTGACGAACTATGCGACACGTTCGCTGCCGGTCGGTTTTGCCATCAGGCGCGCGGTTTCCTCGCGCAGGACCGCGGTCGTGTCGCGCAGGTGGCGCTGGATCAGCGCACGTTCCGCGTCCGAATAACGCGCGTCGATCCTCTCCATCGCCGCGGTCAGCGCCGCGAAGGGCGGGCCTATGATCGCCATCAGCCGGTCGGCGTCGCGCGCCTCGACGATTACGCTGCGGCGGTCGCTGGGGTGCGCGACACGCGCGGCGTAGCCCGCCTTGGACAGGCGATCGACGATGCCCGTGATCGCGCCGGTGGTGAGGCCGGTCGCGTGGGCAAGCTCGCCCGGGGTCATCCGGCCGCGTTCGGCCAGAAGCCCGGCGCATTTGCGCTCGGCCGCGCTCATGCCCACCGAGCGCGCGACCGCCTCCTGGAAGCTCACCACCGCGGTCGCCAGTTCGCGGTGCAGGCGGTTCGATTCCGATGCGCCTGGGGTCACCCGTTTCGGCATTGAATTTATCTCACATCTAAGATACTTATCAGTGTGTAATTTGTACCGACGTGACCGGAGATTGTCCAATGGTGAGCACGGAACCAGCCGATCGCGGTTTCTGGTCGCGGATCGCGCCCGGACTGTTGATGATGGTGTTGCCGCCCATCTTCACCGAATGGCTGCTGGGCGGCACCCGGCTGTCGGCGATCCTGGGCTTTCCGCCGATCGTCTTCATGGAGATCATCGTCTGGGGCGGCGGCGCGTTGATGCTGCGTGCGCTCGCCCGCAAGCTGGGTCTGGGCTGGGGCAGCCTGATCCTGTTCGGGCTGATAATCGCGGTCGCGGAGGAATTCGTGATCCAGCAGACGAGCTTCGCACCGCTGGTGATCAAGTTCAAAGGTGTCGAATGGGGCCGCGCGGACGGGATCAACTATGTCTATGCGCTGTGGGCGCTGGCTTACGAGGCGGTGTGGGTGGTGCTGATGCCCACGCTGGTGGCGGAGATGATCTTTCCCGACCGCCGGCACGAGACCTGGCTGAGCAAGACCGGGCTCGCGATCGTGGGCATATTGTTCCCGATCGGATCGGTGATGGCCTGGTATGGCTGGACGCACATCGCGCGGGTCAACACTTTCCATATGCCGCTCTACAATCCGACGCATGGCGAGTTCGCGGCGGCGCTGGCGGTGATCGCCATCCTGTTCGCGTGGGCGATCAAGTTTCCGCCGCGGCGGACGGCAAGCGCCACGCCGCCTTCGCCCGCTCTGCTAGGGGTCGGCGGAGCGGTCTGGTCGGCTTTGTGGTTCGGGTTGGTGGTGCTGGCATTCGGGCAGATGCCGCAACTTTCGGCGCCGGCGGTCTTCGTCTGCTTCCTGCTGCTGATCCTGGCGGTGCTGTTCGGCATGGTCCGCTGGGGCGCGAGCGCGGGATGGACCGAAAGGCACAGCTTCAGCCTGTTCTTCGGCACGCTAGGCGGAGCGATGCTGGCGACGTTCGAAGGATTCCAGGGCGGCGCGGCGATGGACATCGCATTCAAGCTTGCCACCAACCTGATCGCGCTGGTGCTGATGATCCTGCTCGGCCGTGCGGTTTCCGCGCGGCGAAGATAGGCCGAAGGCGCCCACCACCCCTGCGGCATCTGGGCAAGATGCCATGGCCCGATTAGGATCGCGCCATGGCCAGGGGCGTTTGGGGACCGCAACCGATATCGTGCAGGAGCATTGCCGCACGATGAACTTGTGGAGCCGCAAAAGCGAACGGACTTCCCCCCTATCGCGCGCCATGGCCAGGCTCGCGCGATTGCCGGCCATAACGTCATGGACCTTCGGGCTTGCGGGGCTGCTGACGATCGTCGTGCTGGACGCGGCGGTGCGGCCGATGGGGCTGCGGCTGGTACCGGTCTATGTACCCTTGCTATGCGCGGTTTCGTGGGCGCTGGGATGGCGGCAAACCATCGCCTTCGCAATCGTCGCCGCGATCGTCGCACTGCTGCCGGACATGCTGGTGGCGCCCAATCCGCTCGGTCCGGCGAGCCTGGGCAATGCGCTGATCCGCGGCGCATCCTATCTGTTCCTCGCCTTCATCATCGCAGCCTATCGCCGCGCCTATGACGAGGCGGACTATCGCGCGATGTATGATGCGTTGACCGGCGCGCTCAACCGCTCGCCGTTCGAGGCGGCGGTGGTGCGGCATCTTGCCGCCGCGCGGCGGGCGCGGGAAACCCTGCTCGCGGCAAGCGTCGACCTGGATGGGTTCAAGCAGATCAACCAGAATTTCGGCAGGGCCGCAGGCGACGCGGCATTGCGCGCTTTCTCCGAGGAAGCCTTGCGCGCGGTGCGCGGGTCCGACCTGTTCGGCCGGCTGGGGGGAGACAAGTTCGGCTTCCTGCTCGGTGCGTCATCGGCGCAGAATGCCGAAGCGCTGGCGCATCTGCTCCACCAGCGCGTGACCTCGACGCTGGCCAAATCGGGGATGCCGCTGACGTGCAGCATGGGCGGGCTGATCGTGCGGCCTTGCAGCACGTTGACCGACGTCGAATTGTTCGAGCGCGCGAACGGGCTGGTACGACAGGCCAAGGAAACGGGCGAAGGCAAGGTGCTGACCGAGATCGCGCCGGGGACGTGAAAGCCCCTTCCCGTTCGGGCTGAGCTTGTCGAAGCCCCGTCCTTTTTTTGCGGCCAGAAGAAAGTACGGCCTTTCGACAGGCTCAGCGCGAACGGGGTCCCTAGACAACCGTCAGGCCAGGCGGAGCGCGACCTCGTTCATGAAGCGGGCGTCGTCGCCCGCCGCGAGCAAAGGCGCTTCGGCCGCGACCGCGCCGAGCATGTCGGCGAGATCGTCCATCTCGGCTTTGGCGTAGTTGCCCAGCACATAGCCGTGGACGCGATCCTTGTGGCCGGGATGGCCGATGCCGATCCGGACGCGGCGATAATCCTGGCCGAGATGTGCGTCGATCGAGCGCAGGCCGTTATGGCCCGCAGCACCGCCACCGGTCTTCACCTTGATACGGAAGGGATCGAGATCGAGCTCGTCGTGAAAGGCGGTGAGCGCCGACAGATCGAGCTTGTAGAAGCGCAGCGCCTCGCCGACGGCACGGCCGCTTTCGTTCATGTAGGTGGCTGGTTTCAGCAGCAGGATGCGGCTGGTCCCGATGCGGCCGGCGGAGATCCAGCCCTGGAAGCCCTTTTTCCACGGCTCGAAACCATGGACTTCGGCGATCGCATCCACGGCCATGAAACCGACATTATGCCGGTTGAGCGCATATTCCGCGCCTGGATTGCCGAGGCCGACCCAGAGTTGCACGCGTTTCCCCTCTCCCCTTCGGGGGAGAGGTCAGGGAGAGGGGCCGTGCACCGGGCACGACGCCCAGATTCCAGCCCGACTCCCCCTCTCCCAACCCTCTCCCCCGAGGGGAGAGGGCTAGTTGGTTCAGCCTTCGGCCGCTTCGCCTTCGGCGGCGGCTTCGGTCTCGTTATCGCCTTCGGTCGACTTGAGCGCCGACGGGGCGACGATCGTCGCGACGGTGAAGTCGGTTTCGGCGTGGTGCACCTTGGCACCGGCCGGAAGCGCAATCGCCGAGACGTGGATCGAATGACCGACCTCGAGTCCCTCGAGCGAGACGGTGATCTCGTCAGGGATGTTGGCGGCGTCGACGACCAGCTCGAGCTCGTGCGCCACGACGTTGAGCACGCCGCCGCGCTTGATGCCGGGGCTCTTCTCTTCGTCGGTGAACACGACCGGCACGTTGACGTGGACGGTGGTGTGCTCGCCGATGCGCAGGAAATCGACGTGGAGCGGACGGTCGTTGACCGGGTGGAACTGGACGTCCTTGGGCAGGGTCCGGATCGGCGCGCCGCCGGCACCCTCGATCATCACGACCGAGTTCATGAAGTGGCCGGTGTGCAGCATCTTGACCAGGGCCTTCTCCTCGACGTGGATCGAGAGGGGTTCCTGCTTATTGCCGTAGATCACGGCGGGGACGCGGCCTTCGAGACGCATTGCACGGGAGGCTCCCTTGCCAGCCCGTTCGCGCGTCCCTGCCGACAGAGTGAGCGTCTCGCTCATATCAGTCTCCAGTTCGCTAGTTGATGGACCCGCCGCCTCCAGGGATGTCCGGCGGGAAGCGGCGGCCTATAGCGGAGCGGGGACCGAGGCGCAACTTAAGTCCAAATCCGGAAAGTGTCGTGCGGCACTGAACCATGAATCAGATTGGTCCAACTTTTTGTGGACAGCCACGCGCTTCGGCGGCAGCCTTGGGGGATGACTGTCGACAGAGAAACCGTCCACCTAGCATATCAGCTTTTACTCGGGCGGGAGCCCGAGAATGAACAGGTGATCGATAATTTCCTGCCCGTCAGCGACGCCTTCGCACTCGGCAGCCTGTTCCGAAATTCGCACGAATTCACGACACAATATCTTCCAACCTTTCACGAGTCCAAATGGGTCGCAACCGAAGTCCTCGACCGGTTTGTACAATGGGTCGATCTGCGCGATCGATACGTTTCACGAGGCTGCCTCACCGGCGGGTGGGAAGCCAATGAGACGAGCTATTTCGAGGCGCGACTGAACACTGGTGATACTGTTCTGGACATCGGCGCGAACATTGGCTGGTTCAGTCTTGTGGCAGCCAAACATATTGGTCCCCATGGCGTTGTTCACGCCTTCGAGCCACGGCCCGAAACCAATCGGATGCTAAAGCGAACAATCGTGGACAATCGGCTCCAATCGGTGATCCATCTGTGGCCGTACGCGCTTTCGGACCAGCCGGCACTTCTCGATTTGATGTGGGCGCCAGTGGGCGACAACCCAGGTGGCTCGCATCTGCGGGGGGAAGGCGAACCGGGAGGGCAAGTGTTCGCGAAGGTATTGGCCGTTCGCCTCGACGATCTGCTGCCCGATATCGCGCCCGATATTGTTAAAATCGATATCGAGGGTGCGGAGCCGATGGCTCTTGCCGGGGCGGTAAATGCTCTTTCGCGTAAGCATCCGCCAATCCTATCCGAACTTCACGTCCACCAACTGAGGGTATTGGCCGGTCGCTCGCCGCGCGAATATATCTCGCAACTCGGCGACCTGGGATATGCCTGCTATCTGCTCGAAGACGGCCGCCCAACGCAGCGTCTGCACGACTTTCCACCCGGCCACGGAGGCCTGGTAAGCGTCGTTTTTGAATGGCGCGCAGGATTGATCGAATAATTGCGCCCTTAATCCACTTAAACTGCCTGATGCTATTGAACCCGGGCGACTTTCATACCCTTGTCCGCCAGCATCTTCTGGACCGAATCCGGGCCTACTAGATGGCCCGCGCCGACCGCGACGAAGACGGTGCCGGGCTGGTCGAGCCTTTTCGCGATCGCGTCGGCCCAGTTGCGGTCGCGCTGGCGGATGAGGAGGTCGCGCAGCGCAGGGGTGAATTCGGGATCGTCGGCAAAGGTCTTTTCGATCGCGGCGGGATCGCCTTTCTCCCAGGCGGCGAGCATCTTCGCGAAATCGGCCTTGGCCTTGGCGGGATCGTCGAGCGTGGCGATGAGGAAGGCGCGCTGCGCGCTTTCGGGGAGATGGTCGAAATAGCCGAGCTGGATTTCGGCGGTCTCGAACCCTTCGACCGGCTTGTTGGCCGAGCGGAACAGGGCGGTGAGCTGCGGCTCGACGCCGGGGCTCGCGGCGGCATCGACCCCGATCTGCTTGAGTGCGGCTCCGGTCAGCATAATCGCGGCGGCCCAGCTCTTCATGCCGTCGAGGAAAGCAGGCGGAATGCCGCTCGCCTTGACCATCGCGGCGAGCTGTTCGCGCTTTTCCGGCGGGACGCGTTCGGCAAGCGGGGGTAGGCCCGGGGCGGTGCCGAGCTTCATCAGCGCGGTCGCGACCTCGGCCGGATCCTTGTCGAGCACCGCCTCCAGCGTGAGCGATTGCGAGGCATCGAGCGCGCGCTTGATGCCGGGGTCCATCCAGTTCGTGCCCGCGGGCAGGATGTGGATCGTGCCGAACAGGTAGATGGTCGTGTCCGCATCGCTCACCTTCCAGAGCGCGGGATGCGCCGGGGGAGAAGCGGGTGCGGCGGCGAGAAGGAGAAGCGGGGCGAGCAGGCGGAGACGGCGCATGTCTCCCTATCTCCTCGCCTTGACCCTTGTGCAAGGGTCCGCCAAACGCCGATGTCTCAACTTAAACGTGATTTTCGGAGTTTTCCTTGGCCGACGGCAAGCCGCTCAGCTTCCAAAGCCTCATCCTGACGCTCCACGATTATTGGAGCGCGCAGGGCTGCGTCATTCTGCAGCCCTATGACATGGAGATGGGCGCGGGCACCTTTCACCCGGCGACGACCTTGCGCGCGCTGGGGCCTAAGCCGTGGAAGGCGGCCTATGTGCAGCCGTCTCGGCGGCCGACCGACGGGCGTTATGGCGAGAACCCCAACCGGCTGGGCCATTACTATCAATATCAGGTGATATTGAAGCCGAGCCCGCCGAACCTGCAGGAATTGTACCTGGGATCGCTCGAACGGATCGGGATCGACTTCCGCAATCACGACATCCGCTTCGTCGAGGACGATTGGGAGAGCCCGACGCTTGGCGCGTGGGGGCTGGGCTGGGAGGTCTGGTGCGACGGGATGGAGGTGACGCAGTTCACCTATTTCCAGCAGGTCGGCGGGTTCGATTGCAAGCCGGTGGCGGGCGAGCTGACCTACGGGCTCGAGCGGCTGGCGATGTATATCCAGGGCGTCGACCGCGTGTACGACCTTGCCTTCAACGACGAGGGCGTGACCTATGGGGACGTCTTCCTGGAGAATGAGCGCCAGTTCAGCGCATACAATTTCGAGGCGGCGAACACCGAGACCTTGTTCAAGCAGTTCGGCCAGGCGGCGGACGAGTGCAAGGCGCTGCTGGAGCGCGACAAGCCCCTCCCCCTCCCCGCCTATGACCAGGCGATCAAGGCGAGCCATATCTTCAACACGTTGCAGGCGCGCGGCGTGATCTCGGTCGCCGAGCGCCAGGCCTATATCGGCCGCGTGCGCGAGCTGGCGAAGGGCGCATGCGAGGCGTGGATGGCGCATAACGGGTGGGACGCGTGATGGCCGACTTCCTGCTCGAGCTCCTTTCGGAGGAAATCCCCGCGCGGATGCAGGAGAAGGCATCGGCCGACCTGCAGCGCCTGTTCGAGGCCGAGATCGCGAAGGCGGGTTTGGCCGCCGACGGGATCGAGGTTTACGCGACGCCGCGCCGGCTGGCGCTGATCGCGCGCGGGCTGCCGGTCGCCACGCAGGCGGTATCGGAGGAGACTAAAGGTCCGAAGGCATCCGCGCCGCCGCAGGCGCTGGAGGGGTTCCTGCGCAAGACCGGGCTGACGCGCGAGCAATTGACCGAGCGCGACGGCGTGCTGTTCGCGATCGTGGAGAAGCCCGGCCGCGCGACCGCGGACGTGCTGGCCGAGGCGATCCCGGCGATCGTGCGGGCCTTTCCGTGGCCCAAGTCGATGCGCTGGGGCAAGGCGTCGGCCTCGACCGCGAGCCTGCGCTGGGTGCGGCCGTTGCAGGGCATCGTCGCATTGCTGGGCGAAGATGTGGTGCCGTTCGAGATTGACGGGCTGCGATCGGGCGCGACCACGCTCGGCCATCGCTTCCACCATCCAGGCCAGATCACGATCGGATCGGCCAAGGATTATGCGGAGAAGCTCCGCGCCTGCCATGTGATCCTCAATCCGGCCGAGCGGCGCGGGATCATCGAGGGGAGCGCGCGGGCTTTGGCCGAGGCGCGCGGCCTGAGCGTCATTCCTGACGCTGGGCTGGTGGCGGAGAATGCGGGGCTGACCGAATGGCCGGTGCCGCTGCTGGGCGATTTCGATCCGGCCTTCCTGGAGGTGCCGCGCGAGGTGATCCAGCTCACAATGCGCACCAACCAGAAATATTTCGCGTGCGTGGACAAGGCCGGCAAGCTTGCGCCCAACTTCATCTGCACCGCCAATATCGTGGCGGAGGATGGTGGTGCTGCGATCGTCGCGGGCAACCGCAAGGTGCTGGCGGCGCGGCTTTCGGATGCGAAATTCTTCTGGGAGCAGGACCTCAAGGTGACGCTTGAGGATCAGGCGAAGAAGCTCGACCAGATCGTGTTCCATGAGAAGCTGGGGACGGTGGCCGACAAGGTCGATCGTGTGGCCAGCCTGGCGCGGTGGCTGGTTGAAAGCGGTGTGGTGAAGGGTGCGAACCCGGATCATGCCGAACAAGCCGCGCGTCTTGCTAAGGCCGATCTTGTCACCGGAATGGTCGGCGAGTTTCCCGAGCTTCAGGGCTTAATGGGCGGCTATTATGCGCATGCTGAAGGCCTGCCGCATGAAGTCTCAGAGGCGATCCGTGATCATTACAAGCCGGTCGGCCAAGGTGACGAAGTTCCTGCCGCGCCAGTTACCGTGGCCGTCAGCCTTGCCGACAAGCTTGATACAATCGTTTCGTTCTTCGCGATTCAGGAGCGTCCCACGGGATCTAAAGATCCGTTCGCGCTCCGACGCGCTGCTCTTGGCGTCATAAGAACGCTTGTGGAGCATAAAATCCGACTTCCATTCGGTTCGGCTTACGGATTTGCACTGCTCTCATTGGTTTACTCGCTTGTAGATCGGGAAACTTATCGCGCCGAGTTCTTCTCGCCCACCCCGGGGCAAGAGAGTGAAGAAAGTCCGATCTTCAACTCACTCCATGACGAAGAAGCAATCAAGGCTTGGGTGGATGGAAAGGGACCGCTCAACATCTTCCGCGACGCGGGCTCTTACGAGCAATATGAAGGTGTAAGGGCTCTCACATTGCTTCCCGGCTCGGCGCGGTTGGAACAACCGGAGGCGCTGGTTACTGAAATGCACGACTTCTTTGCTGACCGTCTGAAGGTCCAGCAGCGCGAAGCGGGCGTTCGCCACGACCTGATCGACGCGGTGTTCGCGCTGGGTGGCGAGGACGATCTGGTTCGGTTGCTCGCGCGGGTGAAGGCGTTGCAGGCGTTTGTGGCGACCGAGGATGGGCTGAATTTGCTCGCGGGGTATAAAAGGGCGGCGAATATTCTGCGGAAGGAAGGTTGGGCTGACGCTGCACCCTCTACCGTCATCCCCGCGCAGGCGGGGATCCACCAGGAGGCAAGCGCTGGTGGCCCGGTGGATTCCCGCCTTCGCGGGAATGACGAGCTTGGGTTGAGCTATCAGCCTGAACCGGCCGAGTCGGCCTTGATTGCGGCGCTCGATGCGGCCGAGGCGGCCGCCGAGACGGCGGTTAAGGACGAAAATTTCGAGGCGGCGATGGCGGCTTTGGCGAGCTTGCGCGGGCCGATCGACGCGTTCTTCGATAGCGTTACCGTCAACGATGCCGATCCCGCGAAACGCGCGGCGCGGCTCGATCTGCTGGCGCGGATCCGCCGGGCGGTGCATCGGGTGGCGGATTTCTCGAAGATCGAGGGATAGCGCTAACGCTGCAACCGCGAAGACGATTAGCGCAATTTGGTTTCGTTACGCTTGGGTTGATTGGATATATTTGCACGACTAGCGCTTTTTGCACCGCAATAGTCCAATCAGCATGGAGTGCTTGGGGAGATGGCGAGCGTGGCCGTAAGCGTTGAGCAGGAGCGTTACGTCTATCGGTTCGGGGGCGGCGTCTCCGACGGCGGAAACGGCGACAAGAATCTCCTCGGCGGCAAGGGCGCCAACCTGGACGGGATGGCCTCGATCGGCCTGCCCGTCCCGCCCGGCTTCACCATCTCCACCCCGGTCTGCGCGCTTTATTATGCCGAAGGCGGCCAGTTCCCGCAGAGCCTGCGCGACGAGGTGACCGAGGGCCTCGCACACATCCAGAGCGTGACGGGCAAGCGTTTCGGCGATGCGGCCGACCCTCTGCTGGTCTCGGTCCGTTCGGGCGCGCGCATCTCGATGCCGGGCATGATGGATACGGTGCTCAACCTTGGCCTCAACGACCAGACGGTCGAGGGGCTGGCGCGCGTGTCGGGCGACGACCGCTTCGCCTGGGACAGCTATCGCCGCTTCATCCAGATGTATGCCGACGTGGTGCTGGAGCTGGATCATGGCGCGTTCGAGGAGGCGCTGGAGATCGCCAAGGAAGATCGCGGCGTCAGCCTCGACACCGAGCTGACCGCCGACGACCTGCGCGCTTTGGTCAAGACCTATAAGGGCCTGGTCGAGGAGCAGTGGGACAAGCCCTTCCCGCAGGACGTGCACGACCAATTGTGGGGCGCGATCGGCGCGGTGTTCGGATCGTGGCAATCGGAGCGCGCCAAGGTCTATCGCCGGTTGCACGACATTCCGGGCGATTGGGGCACGGCGGTCAACGTCCAGGCGATGGTGTTCGGCAATATGGGCGAGACGTCGGCCACCGGCGTCGCCTTCACGCGCGATCCGTCGACCGGCGAACGGGCTTATTATGGCGAGTTCCTGATCAACGCGCAGGGCGAGGACGTGGTCGCGGGCATCCGCACGCCGCAATATCTGACCAAGGCCGCGCGCGAGCGGGCCGGCGCCAAGGCGGCGTCGATGGAAGAGGCTTTGCCCGAGACCTATGCCGAGCTGGCGCGCGTGTTCGACCTGCTCGAAACGCATTATCGCGACATGCAGGATATCGAGTTCACGGTGCAGCAGGGCAAATTGTGGATGCTGCAGACGCGGTCGGGCAAGCGCACCGCCAAGGCCGCGCTCAAGATCGCGGTCGACATGGCGAATGAGGGGCTGATCAGCCAGGACGAGGCGGTGCTGCGCGTCGATCCGGCAGCGCTCGACCAGCTACTGCATCCGACGCTCGATCCGCAAGCGCATCGCGACGTGATCGCCAAGGGCCTGCCCGCCTCCCCCGGCGCGGCTTCGGGCCAGGTCGTGTTCGACGCGGACACCGCCGAGAAGCGCGCGGCGGCGGGCGATGCGGTGATCCTGGTACGGGTCGAGACCAGCCCTGAGGACATTCACGGCATGCATGCCGCCAAGGGCATTTTGACCGCACGCGGCGGCATGACCAGCCACGCGGCGGTGGTGGCGCGCGGCATGGGCCGGCCCTGCGTGTCGGGCGTGGGCAGCCTCGCGATCGATGCCAAGGCCAAGCTGTTCCGCGTCGGCGGCCAGGAAGTGCGCGAGGGCGACATCGTCACCATCGATGGCGCCACCGGCGAGGTCATGCTGGGCGAGGTTGCAACCGTACAGCCCGAGCTGGCGGGCGATTTCGGCGTGCTGATGGAATGGGCCGACCAGGGCCGCCGGCTCAAGGTCCGCACCAATGCGGAGACGCCGCTCGACTGCCGCACCGCGCGCCGGTTCGGGGCAGAAGGGATCGGGCTCTGCCGCACCGAGCATATGTTCTTCGACGCGAGCCGGATTTCTGCCGTGCGGCAGATGATCCTGGCCGAGGACGAGAAAGGCCGACGCAGGGCGCTGGAAAAATTGCTGCCCGAGCAGCGCAGCGACTTTGCTGAGATTTTCGAGATCATGGCCGGCCTGCCGGTCACGATCCGCCTGCTCGACCCCCCGCTCCATGAATTCCTGCCGCATGAGGAGGAGGAGTTCGAGGAAGTCGCGACCGCATCGGGCGTGTCGGTCGAGAAATTGAAGCGCCGCGCGGCCGAATTGCACGAATTCAACCCGATGCTGGGCCATCGCGGTTGCCGGTTGGGCATCACCTATCCCGAAATCTACGAGATGCAGGCGCGCGCGATCTTCGAGGCGGCGTGCGATGTGGCGCGGCGAACGGGCGAGGCGCCGATCCCCGAGGTGATGGTGCCTTTGGTGGCGACACGGCGCGAACTGGAGATCATCAAGGCGCTGATCGACAAGACCGCCAAGGCGGTGCTGGCCGAGAAGGACCAAGCACTGGATTATCTCGTCGGCACGATGATCGAGCTGCCGCGCGCGGCGCTGAAAGCGGGGGAGATCGCCGAGGTGGGCGAATTCTTCTCATTCGGTACCAATGATCTGACGCAGACCGCGCTCGGCGTGAGCCGCGACGATGCGGGCCGCTTTCTCGGCGCTTATGTCGAGCAGGGCATCTACGCCAAGGACCCGTTCGTCAGCCTGGACGTGGAGGGCGTGGGCGAGCTTATCCAGATCGCCGCCGAACGCGGACGCAAGACGCGCGGCGGGATCAAGCTCGGCATCTGCGGCGAACATGGCGGCGACCCGGCCTCGATTGCTTTCTGCGAGAGCGCGGGGCTCGATTATGTCTCGGCCTCGCCCTACCGCGTGCCGATCGCGCGGCTGGCGGCGGCGCAGGCGGCGTTGAAGAAATAGACGCATTCCAAGCCTGTCCCGGAGGATATCGGGCGGGTATCAGGCGGCTTTAAGCCTCCCGCCGGAAATGCCCCCTTCCGCCCCTACGGAAGGGGGTTTTTTCTTGGGGGTGATCAAGAAGGCCGTCACCCCGGACTTGTTCCGGGGTCCACTGGGCCGCTCCGGATTTCCGCGTGGATGGGTGGATGCCGGAACAAGTCCGGCATGACGATAAGGTCAGCCGAACGTGGCGCGGTGCTGGTCGTCCTGGCCGGATTCGAGCAAGGCGGCCTGCTCGCGCCATTGTTCCTGCTCGATATAGCCCTCGTCCGCGCCGAGGCGCTGTTCGAGTTCGGCTTCCTCGGCGGGGGTCAGGCCGGTGATGTCGGAATAACGGTAAATGCCTTCCTCGTTGAGGCGGCGCTGGCCGGCGGCGCCGATGCCGCGGATGCGCGACAGATCGTCGCGGGTGAGGTCGAGCGTTTCGGTGGTGGTGACCGGTGCTGCCTCCACGGGCTCCTCCGCTACGGGCGCAGTGACGGCGACGGGCCGGGCGGCCTCAAGCTCGGCTATGCGCGCGCGGGCGGCTTCGAGTTCGGCCTGTTCGTCGGCGCGCGCGTCGCGTTCCGCCTCGTAAGCGCGCTTCCATTTCTTGCCGCCCGAGCGCGAGAGCAGGCCGAGCAGCCATCCCAGCACGAGCACCAGGAACAGGATCGCCCATTGGCTGGTGGTGAATTCGGGCACTTCGCACTCCTCTGCTCTGTTTGGCGGAGGATTGCGCGCCCGGAGGCTGCGGTCAACAGCTAGCGCGGAATAGTCCACAGGCTTGATGCCGCCTGAGCCGATAGGAACGCCACGACCCGAAGGCGATCCGCCATTGCGACCCCGGCGAGAGCCGAAGGAAGGCCGGCCCCCTGGAGGCGACCAGATCCACGCCGGAGCGGAAGCGCGATGCGCTTCCACGCCCGGCGATCAGGATCGCTAGCTCTTGAACATATTGTCGCTGATCGAACAGGCCGCCGGGCCGAGGATCACGACGAACAATACGGGCAGGATGAACAGGATCAGCGGCACGGTCATGATCGCGGGCAGGCGCGCGGCCTTTTCCTCGGCCTTCATCATGCGGGCATGACGGAATTCGGCCGAGAGCACGCGCAGCGCCGAGGCGAGCGGGGTGCCGTATTTCTCGGTCTGGATCATGGTGGTGACCACGCCCTTGATCGAATCGAGGTTCACGCGCTGCGCGAGATTTTCGAACGCCTGGCGCCGCTCGGTGAGGAAGCCCAGTTCGATCGCGGTGAGCGCCATTTCGTCGCCGAGCTCGGGATAGCCCTTGCCAAGCTCCTTGGAAACGCGGCCAAAGGCGGCGTCGACGGTCAGGCCCGCCTCGGCGCAGATCACGAGCAGGTCGAGCGCGTCTGGCAGGCCCTTGCGGATCGCGGCGGTGCGCTTGGTGACCTTGTTGTTCACGAACAGATCGGGCGCCTTGTAGCTGAGCAGCAGCGAGCCCGCGACGAGCATATAATGCTTGAACCCGCCCCAGCTCGGAAACCAATCGAGCACGTAGACGCCGAAGATGAAGGTGCCGCCGATCACGATCGGGAGGACCATCCGCGCGAAGATCACCGCAATCGCGGCGTCCTTCGAACGGATGCCGGCCTGCATCAGCTTGACCTGGGTTTCCTTGAGCTGCTTGTCCTGCAGCACCTTGAGGCTGCCGAGCAGCGAACGCATCTGATCGGTCGCGCGGCTGCTCTGGTTGAGGCGGGTGCGCTTGCGGGTCGAGGCGGTGATCCCCGCCTTCAGCTGCTCGCGCCGTTCGTTCAGCGCCTTGACGCGCTTCGCCATCGGATCGCGCACGGTGCTGGCGGCGTAGAGGGCGACGATCAGGGCCATCAGCGCCATGCCCATCATCAGGGTGGCGATCGTGGTTGCGTCGATGCCGATATAGGTTTTGAGAAGCGCGCCCATATCAGATCTCGAAATTGATCATCTTGGCCATGATGAACACGCCGATGCTCATCCATATGCCGCCGCCGATCGCCGCGATGATCAGGCGCGTGTCGGTGAAGAAGCCGCCCATATAGGTCGGGTTCATGAAGTAGATGATGCCGAACACCAGGAAGGGCAGCGAGCCGATGATATAGGCCGATGCCTTCGATTCCGACGACATCGCGCTGATCTTGAGCTTCATCTGCATGCGCTTGCGCAGCACGTCGGCGAGGTTGCCGAGCGTTTCGGCAAGGTTGCCGCCGGTCTCGCGCTGGATCGCGAGCGTGATGCAGAAGAACTGGAATTCGGGCGTGTTGAGCTTGTCCGCGGTTTCCTGGAGCGCCTGCTCCATCGTACGGCCGATGCGCATGCGGTCGGCGACGCCGCGGAATTCGGCGCCGACCGGATCGGGCACTTCGGTGCCGACCACGCCCATCGTCTCCGAGATCGGGAGGCCCGAGCGCAGACCGCGCACGAGCAATTCGATCGCGTCGGGGAATTTGTTGATGAACTTGGCGATGCGGCGCTTGATCAGCTTGCCGACGACCATGTGCGGCAGGCCAATGCCGATGAAGAGGCCCGCGAACAAGGCCAGGAGAAACGGCGCACCCTTGGCCATGAGCGCAAGGAACGCGATCGCCGACAGGATCGCGCAGAAGGCGGCATAGCGGCCGAGCGTCCAGTCCTTGCCCGTCGCTTCAAGCCGGCGGCGCAACAGCTCCGGATTGGGAAGGACGCGGTGAAAGGTCTCGTCGAGCTTGCTCAACCGCTGCGCATGAATGCGCCGCAGCTGCGTCTCGACCGAATTGCCGCCGATGTGGCGTGCCTTGACCGTCTCCAGCCGGCGCTTGCGGGTGCGCCCGCCGGGCGGCCCGACGAGGGCCAACCCGGCCAGCACCATCAGGCCGCCGAGCGTCAGGAAGATGATCGTGAACACGTCAGTCCGCGGTCGGCGCGGGCGCGGCGGCCGCGGGCTTGCGCGGCAGCTTCTTGCCCACGTCGGCGATACGGCCGAGCAGGCTCTTCTTTTTCCGGAGCGCCCCACCCTCGCCGATCACCGCCTCGACCAACTCGGTCAAAGCGAGACCGATCTTGGCCCCCTTGGCGGCTTCCGCGACCGGCTTCCCAATCTTGGCGGCGTGCGCGGAGACCTTGGCGTCGAACGGCACGATCACGTCGATCTTGTGCTCGACCGAGCTTTCGAATTCCTTGCGCGCAACCTCTTCCTGGCCGATCGCGGGAACCTTGTTCGCGACCAGCACCACGCGCGTGGCGGGGGCGTTGGCCTTGAGCCAGGAAAGGATGCGGATCGTGTCGCGGGTCGCAGCGAGCGTGAGCTCGGTCACGACCACGGCGATGGCGACGTCAGCGAGCAGGGCCGGATGCTGCACCAGCATGTGGCGCGGCAGATCGATCACCGAGCAATTGACCGCGCTGCGCAGCTCGTCCTGAAGTTGCAGGAAGACCGTGCCGTCCCCGGTCAAAGGCTGGCTGATCGGCGCTTCGGCCGAGAGCACGCCAAGCATGTCGTTGGGTCGAACCAGCGCGCGTTCGATGAACAGACCGTCGATACGGCCGGGATTCTCGATCGCGTCGGTAAGGCCGCGGCCGGGCTCGAGATCGAGCGCGAGCGCGCCCGTGCCGAAATGGACGTCGAGATCGAGCAGCGCGGTGGACTTCTGGCGCTCGCTCATCAGCCAGGCGAGGCTGACCGCGACCGTCGAGCAACCCGCGCCGCCGCGCACGCCGATGACGGCGGTCATCTGGTGAGGCGCCTCGTTGGCGGCCTCGGCCGCGCGATGGCCCGCCTGGATCGCCTGCGCCTGCGCGATGCAGTCGTGGAGCTGATCCTGGGTGAAGGGCTTGAGCAGATAATCGTGGATGCCCGACCCGATCAGGTCGCGATAGAAACGGACGTCGTTGATTCGCCCGCAGGCGATCACCATCGTGCCCGGCTCGCACACTTCGGCGAGGCCGTTGATATCCTCGAGAGGATCGCTCGACTCGCCGAGATCGACGAGCAGGATGCTCGGGCTCTGCGACACCGCCAGGCTCTGCACGGCATAATTGATGCCGCCATTGTGGATGCGCTCGAGCGGCCAGCCGAAGGACAAGGCGGTCGCGCGGACCACATCCTCGGAATCGAGGTCGCTCAGGAAAGCGCTGAACGGATCGCGCAAGCTGGCGCGGGCGGGATTAAAGGGCGCGTTCATCAGCCACCCGTCGCATTCTTGAGGTCAACCTTGGTCGTGGTCGACCACAGTTTCGAGGTCGGCTCCGCCTCACGCCACGCCTTGATCGCGCGGTTGTTATTGAACGTGTCGGTCACGTCGGAGGTCTTGCCGTGGATCAGGTCCATCGGATCGGCCATCATCGCCGCGAGGTTCGAATTGATCGCACAACCATAATTGCTGTCGGTCACCGCCGCCGAATCCAGCCCGCCCGTCTTCCAATTGGGGCAGTTGGGAACGACCGCACGATCGGCGCTGACGACCGGCTGATTGACCGAGTCCACGCTGAAATTGTGCTTGGCGTCGGCAGAGCCGGCCGCGAGCAAAGCTCCCAGCGCGGCAATGGCCAAAGGCAATCGCTTCATCTTCATCTTACTTCCCTCCCGCGGGGGCACTGGCGGCCGGGGTTGCCGAGGCGTTGATGGGTTGAGCCTGCGTGGCGGCGGCGGATGCGCCGGGCGCCGCGGCCGGGACCGGGCGCCTGGCGCCGGTGTCGCCCTTGAAGGTTGTGCCGAGCAGCCAGCGATCGGCATCGCTCGGCGCCTTGTAGCCGTCGGTCGGCAGCTTGATCTGCGACGCGTCGACCGGCTTGACCAGATAAGGGGTGACCACGATCACCAGCTCGGTCTGCTGGCGGCGGAAGCTGTTCGACCGGAACAGCGCCCCGATCACCGGCAGCGCGCCGATGCCCGGCACCTTGTCGGTCGAGTTGGTGACGTTGTTGCTGAGCAGGCCGCCGATCATGAAGGACTGGCCCGAGCCCAGCTCGATCGTGGTTTCGGCGCGCCGGGTGATGATGCCCGGGATCGAGAAGCCGCCGAGCGTGACCGTGCCCGCGCTGGAAAGCTCCGACACTTCAGGACGGACACGCAGCGAAATGCGGCCGTCGCTGAGCACGGTCGGCGTGAAAGCGAGGCTGACGCCATATTGCTTATATTCGACCGAGACCTGGCCCAGGCCCTGCGCGATCGGGATCGGGATCTCGCCGCCGGCGAGGAAGCTCGCGGTCTCGCCCGACAAGGCCGTCAGGTTCGGTTCGGCGAGCGAGGTGGCGAGACCGTCGGTCTCCGCCGCGTCGATCGCCGACGCGATATCGAGGCCGAGGAGATGGCCGGCAAGCGCGATGCTGGTCTTGCCCGCACCCTGGCCGAGGCTGCTGAGGTTGTAGGCGGTGCCGGGACGGACGAGCTGGCCGGTATAGGGGTCATAAGGCACGGAAACCGTACCGCTTCCGACGGCAGGATTGACCGGAACCTGCGCGACAGGGAATTTCGAAAGGTCGGTATCGCCGATCGTGCCGAAATTGCGTCCCTGCGCGATGCCGAAACGGAATCCGCCGGTCTGGTCGCGCGTAAGCAGATTGACGCCCAGCGTCTTGATCAGGTCGCGGCTGACCTCGGCGATCTTGACCTGGAGGTTGACCTGTTGCGGGGTGGCGGTCTTGAGGCGGTTCAATACCTGGACGCCGCCGGCGAAGGCGGTGGTGAGGCGTTCGGCTTCCTCGATGTCGGCGGGGCTCTGAACGGTGCCCGTCAGCAAGACCATGCCGCTTACCGGCGTGGCGGTGATGTCGTCCTCGGGCATCGCGGCGTGCAGCATCGCGCCGACGCCGGTCAGGTTGTTGCCGACGCGCACGTCGGTCGACCAGATCACCGCGCCCGATTTGTCGGTCGCGTAGACGCTGGTCTGGCCCGGCGTCTTGGCGAACAGATAGAGCGCTGTAGGGCCCTTGACCTGAACGTCGGCGACCTTGTCGTCGGCGACGAACATGCCGGTCATCGGCCGGGCGAGACGGATCAGCTGACCCGAACCGACCGACATGTTGATGATCCGCGCGGGCGCCTCGGCGACCGCGTTGGGCGCGCTGCCGGTGACGAAGGCGCCGTCGGCGGCACGCGCGGCGCCCGGGGTGAGCAGGGTCGCGGTGGCAATGGCCGCCACGATCACGGGCGCGCAACTTTGGCGCAGGAAAGCTTTGATACGCATGAAGATCAATTCCCGGTCGAAGCCGCGGCGGCCGAGGCCGGCGTCACGGTGACGTTGTTGCCGCGCGCGACAATGATGACCGGACCCCGCGGCGCGGCGGCGGCGGGCGCCGCTCCGGCAGAGGGCGCGGACGGTACCGCTGCGGCAGGTTCGGTCTTGGGTGAGACATGGGTCGGCTGATAGCGCGACACATCGCCGCCGGTGGTGACGGTGGTATCGGTGTCGATCGGACGCGAGGCGATCTGGAGCAGCATGTCCTTCTCGGCCCTGGCGTCGGCAGGCGCGTTGACCTCGCCCGCCGCGATCTCACGCTCCAGCTCCATGCGGTCGTCGGCGATCGAGCGCAGCGACAAGGAAAGAGTGCCTACCGCCTGCGCGACAGCGATCTTCTCGGCGATCTTGGGCGTGGCTTCGAGCGTGACGTTGGAGAAGGTGGTGACCTGGGTCTTGCCTTCCGCGTCGGCGGTCTTGTCGGTCTTCTGGTCCGTGGCGAGCACGCGCAGGTTGCGGACGATCGTCTCGGTCGCCTTGAGCGGCTGATCGCCGCCGCCGGGGACGGTCTGGGTGAGCAGCAGATCGACACGGTCGCCAGGGAAGACGAAGCCCGCGACGCTGGCCTGCGCGGTGACCGAAATCGAAACCGCGCGCATGCCGGGCGTGAGCGCTGCGGCGAGGAAGCCGCGGTCGCCGGGCTTGATCAGCGCGCCCTGTGTGATCGGCTGGCCGGCGGTGATGGCGTAACGCACCACGGTGCCCTGCACCGCGGCGCCCTGCTGGCCCTTGATATAATAAGCGCCGTCGACGAGGTCCTTGGGCCAGGTCTGATAGCGGACCGCATCGGGACCGATGATCGTGCCGGGCGGCAAGGTCTTGGTCGCGACCAGGATCTGGGGACCGGTCGGTTCAGGGGCGACCATCGCCTGGGCAGGCTGACCGGCGGTGCCGCCGAACATGCTGCGCGCGGTCATCGCGCAGATCGCGGCGAACACGAGCGCGCCCGCCATCAGCATGAGTTTCCGTACGTCCATCGATCAAACACCCCTGATCATTCGCCCATGCGGGCATGAATGACTATGCAATTGAGTTGGTTAAGATATCGTTTGCCAAGATGAGCAGCCCCGCCCCCACGATCGCGACGCCGTAGGGAATTTCGGGCTTGCCGGGCGCCTTGCGGAGCTTGTGCGCGACGACCATGCCGATCGTGAGCAGCCCCCCGCCCAGCGCCATTATCTCCAGCAGCATCAGCATCTTGGTGAGCGGCAGCCACAGGCCGAGCGCGGCGAGCAGCTTGACGTCGCCCCCGCCCATCATGCCCAGCGCGAAGCAGATCGCGAACAGCACCAGCACGCCCGCCGCGAGCGCGATCTGAAAGAGGATGTCATACCCGCTCAAGCCGAGCACGAACCACCAGGGCACCGCCAGCAAGGCGATGACCGCGTTGAGGCGATTGGAGATGATTCGCGACCTGATGTCGGTCACCGCCGCGACCAGCAGCAGCGCGCCAAGCAGCGCCAGCATCAGGATGATGTAGACAGACATCCGTCAGCCTCTAGAGGCTATGCCTTGCCAAACAGTAACCAAGGCATAGAGAGTTTGATCAGCTGCGCTGAAGCGGCACCGGCCCGCACCCCCCGCCCGACCTCCCAAATGATCCTACCGCTGTGGGGCCGGGTGGGGGTGCGGGCCGGTGCCGCTCCGGTTCGGCTTGCTGAACCGAGACAATGAACTTGACCTACGACATCGCCATCGTCGGAGCCGGAATCGCCGGCGCGAGCCTGGCAGCCATGATCGGCGACCGGGCGAACGTCGTGCTAATCGAGGCTGAATCGCAGCCCGGCTATCATTCGACCGGGCGTTCGGCGGCTTTCTGGTCGGAAAGCTATGGCGGGCCGCTGGTCCAGCCGCTCACGACCGCGTCGCATGCCTGGCTGGAGGGATATGGCTTCCTGCATCCGCGCGGCTGCATCCATATTGCGGGCGACGAAGGGCGGGCCGAACTGGACGCGCTGGCAGCCGAGATGGCGGGCTGCGGCGTGGCGCACGAATGGCTCGACCGGGCGGCGCTCGAGGCGGCATTGCCGGGGGTGCGGCCCGAATTCCATACCGGCCTGACCGAGCCGACTTGCCGCGACATCGACGTAGGCGGGCTGCACGGCGACTTCCTGTCGCGGGCGCGGCGCGCCGGCGGGACATTGCTTACCGACGCGGAAGTGACGGAAATCGCGCGCGAGGACGACGGCTGGCGGATCGCCACGCGGGCCGGCGAAGTGCGCGCCCGGATCCTGGTCAACGCCGCGGGCGCCTGGGCCAACCGGATCGCCGCGCTGGCGGGCGCGGCGACGATCGACATCCAGCCTTATCGCCGCACGATCGCGCAGCTTACCACCGATCCGGCGATGCCGGCCGACATGCCGCTGATCATGGACGCGCTCGGCCGTTTCTATTTCAAGCCCGAGGCGGGCGGGCGGCTATGGCTGTCGCCGCATGACGAGACGGCGGTCGATCCGCACGACGTCGCGGCGGAGGAACTGGACGTCGCGATCGCGATCGATCGGTTCGAGCATGTCGTCGACTGGCGCGTGGTGCGGCGCGAGCGGGCGTGGGCGGGCCTGCGCAGCTTCGCACCCGACCGGCTACCGGTCTACGGCTTCGATGGGCAGGCGCCGGGCTTCTTCTGGTTCGCGGGCCAGGGCGGCTTCGGCATCCAGACCGCGCCGGCGGCGGCGATGCTAGCAGCGGCGGTGCTGCTTGGCGATCCATTGCCCGAGGTGGTCGCGGATATCGATCCCGAGCGTTATTCGCCGAGGCGGTTCATAGGCTAGTCGTCACCCCGAACGTTTTTCAGGGTCCATATGGCGACGGGGCGCCTGCCTCCCGATGGATGCTGAAACAAGTTCAGCATACGGGTAACTAGTGTGTGGGATAGCGCAAGCGCCCCAGGAACCGCGCGATGCTGAAGTGGCGGTCGGGGTCGGGCTTTATCTGCGCCTTGAACTTCTCGAACTTCATCACGTCATCGATGCGGCGGTCGAGGAAGGCGCGCGTCTCGGTATAATCCTCACTGTCGTCATCGATGAAGACAAGCATGGTCGAACCGTAGACGCCGAGCAAAGTCATCCGCTTGGTGTAATGCGCAAAGCCGGTCGAGGTGTCGCCCGCGAGCCGCCACATCGCGTCGGCCGAGCGCCAGCCGATCGCGGTGCCCATCGCCAAATGATGCGGCATCGCCAGCACCGCGAGCGCGCGGCGCAGCGCCTCGCGATAGGGAGCAACCGCGGCGAGGCGGGCGAGCACGAGCTGGGTGATGCGGTCGCGCACGCGCATCTCGGCAAGCTTCTCTGGCGGGAGCGTATCGGTCATGTGCCGGTCGACGCTGGCGAACCAGGCATCGACCATCTGCCCTGCCCCGCCCGCGAAGGCGAGCCGCGCGCGATCGGCGGGAACGCCGAGCGTGGCGGCGGCGGCATCGAGCGCTTTCTCGCTCCACCCTTCGAATACCGCTTCCTGGGGTAGGCGCTCGGCCAAGGCTGCGCGCAACTCGTCCAAAGTCATGTCGTTCGGGTCGGTCACGGTCACGAGCTTAGGCTCATCTCGTCGGCAGGCAAAGGCCGTTCGGAATCGCGCACCAGCAGCACGGCAAGCGCGATCGCGACCGCGCCGATATAATCGGGCAGGGTCAGCCCCTCGCCATAGACCAACCATCCGATCGCCGCGGCGACGATCGGCTGGAGCAGCAGCATCAGGCCGACCATCAAGGCCGAGACGCGGCTGACCGCGTAGAGGATCAGGCCCTGGCCGACGATCTGGCTGCCGATCGCGATGCCGATCAGGGGCCACCAGATATGCGGCCAGACCGGCTCGCCCAAAGCGAAGGCGACGGCGAGCAGGAGCGGAATGCCCGCCACCACCGACCAGGCGAGCGTGGCCCAGGGCGGAAGCGCGCTGCGTGCCTTGTCGGCGGCAACGAGATAGCCGGTATAAGCCACGCCCGCGAACAGGCAGAGCAGGTCGCCCAGCAGGTTGCGCGCGGACAATTCGTAGGAACGGCCGAGCAGCAGGACCGCGCCGACACATGCAAGCGCGAGCGCCATCCCCTGCTTGCTGCTGGGCAAGGTGCGTGCGGCGAGGAAGCCGTAGAGGGGGAACAGGACCGCGGTGCAATTGCCGAGCAAGGTCGCGTTGGCGAGGCGGGTATGGAGGATGCCCGCGTGCCAGGCGCCGAGATCCGACGCGAAGAACAGGCCGGACAGCAAGGCGAGCGCGATCAGCGCCTTCTTGTTGGCGGGCTGGCCGGAAACACGCTCGGTGCGCGCGAACAGGATCAGCAGGGGCAGCGCCAGCGTCAGCCGCCAGAAGCCCGCCGCCACCGGCCCGACATGGCCCTCCGCCTTGGCGATGCGCACCAGCCAGGGGCCGATCGCGAGCGCGATATTGGCGATGACCAGAGCGGGAATGGCGAGGCCGGCAGACTTGCGGATAGCGACGTGCTGCATGCGACCGCTCTAGAGGAATAGGCTGGCGCGTCGAGCCCTGCCGGACACAAAAAAAGGGCCGGAGAACCGGCCCTTAAGTCTTAGGAGAGGATGCCTGAAAGGCAGGGTGAATCTGCCTTCAATTGTGCAGTGCCGCAAGGCTTATTTTGCGGTGCAAGGTGCAATAAATTGCATCTTATGATGCAAAACATGCATTCATAAATAATATCAGCTATTTACCGATAGCACATCGGGAAAATTGGGCCGATGGCTGATGGTGGGCGCCCGGGCCTGCACGGATAATTGCCATGACCGGATTCGGATGTTTACTTTATCGAGGCGGACAAGCATCCCGATCCCGAATTCTGGGCCGGCAGGCTCGGCCAAAGCCCACCGCCTGATGCTGGAGGATATGTGAATCGCCTTGCCGTCTATTGTGGTTCGGCCTCGCCCGCCGACCCGCGCTATATCGAGAATGCGCGCTTCGTCGGACGTACGCTGGCCGAACGCGGGATCGGCGTGGTCTATGGCGGCGGCCGGCTGGGCCTGATGGGTGCGGTCGCCGACGGCGCGCTGGAGGCCGGCGGGACGGTGATCGGCGTGATCCCCGAGGCCCTGGTCAATCTGGAGGTCGCGCATCGCGGCCTGACCGAACTGCACGTGGTCAGGACGATGCACGAGCGCAAGCAGGCCTTCACCGACCTGTCCGACGGTTTCCTGACCTTGCCCGGCGGCACCGGCACGATGGACGAATTGTGGGAAGCCTTGAGCTGGGCGCAGCTCGGCTATCACAGCCTTCCGGTCGGCCTGCTCAACGAGGGTGGCTATTATGACGGGATCGTCGCCTTCTGGCGGCAGATGCAGGAGGTCGGTTTCCTGCGGCCGCAGCATCGCGACTTGCTGATCACGAGCGACGATCTCGACGACCTGCTTGCGCGCATGGCGGCGCATGTGCCGAGCGCGCCGATCACGAGCATGCGGGCAGACCAGCTTTGACGCGCCGCATGCGGGAAATGAGACAGCAAACAGCGGACGGTGGCCACCGCCCCCTCCCATGATGCGCCATCTTCATTCAGCCATCTTTCATGCGCGCCCGCGTCTAGGGGCGTAATGAAACGCGCTTTCTTTCTCCTGCCCGCTCTGTCGCTCGCGCTCGCCGGGTGCGCGGTCACGCCCGAGCAGCGCGTCAACGCCGCGCTCCGCGAGGCGGGCGTGCCGCCGCGCGTGGCGAGCTGCATGGCCGAGCGGATGGCATCCAAGCTCTCGATCGAGCAGCTCAAGGAATTGAAGCGGCTGGCGGCGCTGCGCGAGCCGGGCGAGTCGTCGGGGCCCAAGCATATCCTGCGCAGCGTGGAAGCGATCGGCGATCCCGAGATCGTGCGCGTGACCACGCGCGCTGCGCTCGGATGCTATATCGCGGGATAAAGTTTCCGCCGCGAAAGCATTTCCTTCGCGCTTTCGAATAGCGGCTCCGTTTTTTGAAACGCCCCCGCCCTTGCCTTGAGGGCGTCGGGGTGTAGAGGACGCCCCGTTCCTCTCCTTCCACGAATCCGCAAGGAATCGCTCTCTCATGAATATCCACGAATATCAGGCCAAGGAATTGCTCGCGAAGTTTGGCGTCGCGATTCCGCTGGGTTTTGCCGCGATGAGTGTCGACGAAGCCGTCGCAGCCGCGGGCAAGCTGCCCGGGCCGATCTATGTCGTGAAGTCGCAAATCCACGCCGGTGGGCGCGGCAAGGGCAAGTTCAAGGAACTGGGCCCCGACGCGAAGGGCGGCGTGCGCCTCTCCAAGAGCCTGGACGAAGTCCGCGCCAACGCTACCGACATGCTGGGCAACACGCTGGTAACGATCCAGACCGGCGAGCATGGCAAGCAGGTCAACCGCCTGTACGTCACCGACGGCGCGGACATCGCCAAGGAATATTACCTGTCGATGCTGGTCGATCGCGGCACTGGCCGGATCGCGATGGTCGTTTCGACCGAAGGCGGCATGGACATCGAGACCGTCGCCCATGAGACGCCCGAGAAGATCCGCACCATCACGATCGACCCGGCCGAGGGCTTCCAGCCGCATCATGGCCGCGCGGTGGCGTTCGCGCTCAAGCTGACCGGCGATCTCAACAAGCAGGCGGTCAAGCTCGCCGAGCAGCTCTATAACGCCTTCGTCGCGACCGACATGTCGATGCTCGAAGTGAACCCGCTGGTGGAAACCACCGACGGCAAGCTGCTGGTGCTCGACGCCAAGGTCTCGTTCGACTCGAACAGCCTCTATCGCCACCCCGACATCCTCGCGCTGCGCGACGAGACCGAGGAGGATCCGGCCGAGGTCGAGGCGTCGAAGTATGACCTCGCCTACATCAAGCTGGACGGCAATATCGGCTGCATGGTCAACGGCGCCGGCCTCGCCATGGCGACGATGGACATCATCAAGCTGAATGGCGCCTTCCCGGCCAACTTCCTCGACGTCGGCGGCGGCGCTTCGAAGGAGAAGGTGACCGCGGCGTTCAAGCTGATCCTGAGCGATCCGGCGGTGAAGGGCATATTGGTCAACATCTTCGGCGGCATCATGCGCTGCGACATCATCGCCGACGGCATCGTCGCGGCGGCGAAGGAAGTGAATTTGTCGGTGCCGCTGGTCGTCCGTCTGGAGGGCACCAACGTCCAGCAGGGCAAGGACATCCTCGCCAACTCGGGCCTGCCGATCGTGGCGGCCGACGATCTGGGCGATGCGGCCAAGAAGATCGTCGCGCAGGTCAAGCAGGCGGCATGACTTATGCTCCCCTCCCGCTTGCGGGAGGGTTTGGGGGAGGGCTTATCCTCTCCAAGCCATGCTTTTGCTGAAGTGACACGACTCCCCTCCCCTAGCCCCTCCCGCAAGCGGGAGGGGGATTGGCACCTACCCGCAACCGCTTTACGTATAGGTAAAGCAACTGCTATTCGCTCGACCTTCGAGGCCCATAAGGTCTAGGGGCCGCCTAACGCCGAATTTCGGACAGAGGATGCGATGAAGATACTCGTGCCCGTGAAGCGGGTGATCGACTATAATGTGAAGCCGCGCGTGAAGATGGACGGGACGGGGGTCGACCTGACCAACGTCAAGATGTCGATGAACCCGTTCGACGAGATTGCGGTCGAAGAGGCGATCCGCCTCAAGGAAAAGGGCGCCGCGAGCGAGATCGTGGCGGTTTCGGTCGGCCCGCAGAAGGCGCAGGACACGCTCCGTACCGCGCTCGCGATGGGCACGGACCGCGCGATCCTGATCCAGACCGACGAAGAGGTCGAGCCGCTCGCCGTCGCCAAGCTGTTGAAGGCGGTGATGGATGAGGAGCAGCCCGGCATCGTGCTGCTCGGCAAGCAGGCGATCGATGACGATTCGAACCAGACCGGCCAGATGCTGGCGGCGCTTTCGGGCCGGCCGCAGGGCACGTTTGCGTCCAAGGTCGAGGTCAAGGGCGACAAGGTCGAGGTGACGCGCGAGGTCGATGGCGGGCTTGAGACGGTGAGCCTCACCCTCCCGGCGATCGTGACCACCGACCTGCGCTTGAACGAGCCGCGCTATGCGAGCCTACCCAACATCATGAAGGCCAGGACCAAGCCGATGGCGAACAAGACGCCCGCCGATTACGGCGTCGACATCGCCCCGCGCCTGACCACGCTCAAGGTCGAGGAGCCGGCCAAGCGGCAGGCGGGCGTCAAGCTCGGCTCGGTCGACGAGCTGGTTGCAAAGCTCAAGGATCTGGGAGTCGCCAAATGAGCGTGCTCGTTCTCATCGAACATGAAGCCGGCGTGCCCAAGGACGCCTCGCTTTCGACCGTCACCGCCGCGCAGAAGCTTGGCGAAGTCCATGCCCTGGTCGCGGGATCGGGCGCCGAGGCCAGGCAGGCGGCCGACGCCGCCGCCAAGATTGCGGGCGTGGCCAAGGTGCTGCTCGCCGACGATGCGGCCTATACCAACATGCTGGCCGAGAATGTCGCGCCATTGGTGGTCGATCTGGCCGGCGGCTATGACGCCATCCTCTTCAACGCGACCTCGATCGGCAAGAATGTGGCGCCGCGCGTGGCGGCGATGCTCGACGTGATGCAGGTATCCGACGTGTTGTCGATCGAGAGCGCGGACACGTTCACGCGGCCGATCTACGCCGGCAACGCGATTGCGACGGTCAAATCGTCCGACGCCAGGAAGGTGCTGACCGTGCGCGGCACCGCCTTCCCCAAGGCGGCGGCGACCGGCGGCAGCGCGAGCGTCGAGAGCGTGTCGGGCAAGGGCGATGCGGGCCTGTCCAGCTTCGTCGGCGCCGAGGTCAGCAAGTCGGAGCGGCCCGAGCTCACCAGCGCCAAGGTGGTCGTGTCGGGCGGCCGCGCGCTCGGATCGTCGGAAGATTTCCATCGCGTGATCGACCCGCTCGCCGACAAGCTTGGCGCGGCGGTCGGGGCGAGCCGGGCCGCGGTCGATGCGGGCTATGCCCCCAACGATTATCAGGTCGGCCAGACCGGCAAGATCGTGGCCCCCGAAGTCTATGTCGCGATCGGCATATCGGGCGCGATCCAGCATCTGGCGGGCATGAAGGACAGCAAGACCATCGTTGCGATCAACAAGGACGAGGATGCGCCGATCTTCCAGGTCGCGGACCTCGGCCTCGTCGGCGATCTTTTCCAGATCGTGCCCGAGCTGACTGCCAAACTTTAAGGCAATTCAAGACGAATCATTAACATCTTGCGCGGTACTTCGGGCTGAAGCTTGAGGTACCGCGCATTGCTTCACGATCCTCAACCAGATCGGTTATTTCCCCGCGATCCTGTTAAGGTTGCGGTATGGATCGGCTCGGTACCTTACCGGCCGTGTCACTGAGCTTCTTCTCGCCCGCACCCCGCCCCGCTTATGAGCGGGATCGCCAGCGTGCGGTCGACGCATCGGGCGTGCTGCGCTCGCCGCCCGATCCCGTGCTGCATCACCTGGTGGTCAAGGCGGCCCGATTGTTCGACTCGCCGATGGCGGGGGTTTCGATCATCGACCGCGACCGGCAATGGTATGCCGCGCGGCTGGGCCTGGAAGCGCGCGAAGCGTCACGCGCCATCTCTTTTTGCGCGCATGCGATCCTGCATCCGCACGAGCCTCTGGTGATTCCGGACGCGCTCGCCGACGATCGTTTCGCGGGCAATCCCCTTGTCCTCCACGAACCCCATGTGCGCTTCTATGCCGGCGTGGCGGTGCTGGGAGCGGGCAAATATCCGCTCGGCACCTTGTTCGTGACCGACACGCGCCCGCGCGAGGGCGTATTGCCGCTGGCGCAACTGGCACGGCTCGCCGAACAGGCGGGCCAGGCGATCGCGGACCTCGACCGGAGCGAAGCGGCCGCCTGAGCCGGGGGCCGGACGGCAACTCCCGAACGAACAACCACGCGATGCCGACGAACGGCACAGCCAGAGGTTGTAGCGGTGGGGGCGAAGACCGTAGCTAGGGCTATGACTCCGGCCGAGCCAGCGCAGAACGATAGCGGCCTGTCCGCCAACCGGGTCGCGATCCTGACCGTCCTGCTGTGCTGGACCACGCAATTCGTGCTGCTGACCGCGCAGATGGCCGCGGCCGAGCGTGCGATGAACATGCCGGTGATGACGCGATCCGAGCTGACCGCGCGTGCGAGCATGTCGCTGGTGGGCATCATATTGTCGCTGTTCATCGCGCTTGCGCTGCACCGGATGCGCACGACGCCGCTTGGCCCGCGCATCGCGGTCGCGGCACTGGGATCGGTGGTGGCGTCGGTGCTGCATGCGCTCGCCAATTTCGGGCTCTTCTCGATCTTCATGTCGGAAGCGTCGATGCAGCGCGCGACGGTCGCCTCTTATTTTGCGGCGACCACGGTGTGGTTCTGGACCTACGGCACCACGGCGGCGCTGCTGCTGGTGATCTTCTACCATGCCGATCTGCGCGAGCGCGACCGGCGGCTGACGCAGCTGCGCGCGGTCGCGCAATCGGCGCAGATCAAGGCGCTGCGTTACCAGCTCAATCCGCATTTCATGTTCAACACGCTGAACTCGATCGCCTCGCTCGTCGGCCGCAAGGAGACCGAGGAGGCCGAGGCGATGGTCGAGAATCTGTCCGATTTCCTCCACACCACGCTCGAGCTCAATCCCGAGGAGGATATCACGCTCGCGCGCGAACTGGAGCTGCAGGAGCTTTATCTCAGCATCGAGACCGCGCGTTTCCCGGACCGGCTGCAGGTGGATGTCGACGTGCCCGAGGATTTGCGCGAATTGCTCGTGCCGAGCCTGATCACGCAGCCGTTGGTCGAGAATGTGATCAAGCATGCGGTACGCAAGAGCACCACGCCGGTGACGCTGCGGATCAGCGCGCGGCGCGACGACGACATGCTGGAGCTCACTATCCGCAACAGCTTCGGCGACATGGACGGGCGGCGGCGCGGGCCGCCGGGCATCGGGCTTTCCAACGTCGACGAGCGGCTGAGCATGCGCTTTCCGGGCGAGAGCCGCTTCACCACCATGTCGGACGAGAGCGGCTTCTATGTCCGCCTGTCGCTGCCCGCGATCATGCACGAGGCGCGCATATGAGGGTGGTGGTCTGCGACGACGAGATATTGGCGGTCGAGCGGCTGGTCCGCATGCTTGCCAAGATCGAAGACGTCGCGATCGTGGGCACCGCGCAGAATGGCCGCGATGCGCTGACGCTGATCGACGAGCATGCGCCCGACGCGCTGTTCCTCGATATCGAGATGCCGGCGCTGGACGGCTTCGACGTGGTCGAGGCGCTTGCCGCCGACGCCAAGGCGACCCCGCCCCTGATCGTGTTCGTGACCGCCTATCCGCAATTCGCGGCACATGCCTTCGATACGGGCGCGATCGATTTCCTGATCAAGCCGGTGCGCCATGCCCGGCTGGAGACGGCGGTGGCGCGGCTCCGCGACGTGCTGGAGCAGCGCGACGCGCGGCGGCGGCTGGCGGAACTGGCGAGCCAGCTCAACGCGCTGCGTGCCGAGGGCGGCAATAATGGCGCGCCCGCCAACGAAATCTGGGTCCACCGCCGTGCCGAGCGCGTGCGGGTCGATCTCGACACGGTCGAGATGGTGCAGGCCGAGGGCGAATATGTGCGGCTGTTCGTGGGCGACCAGAGCTTCCTGCACCGCGCCTCGATCGGCTCGATCGCGGCACGGCTCGACCCCACGCGCTTCATGCGCGTGCACCGGTCCTTTGTGGTGCGGCTGGATCTGATTGCGAAGATCAGGCGCAAGAATGCGGGGGGCTATTCGCTGTTGCTGACGAGCGGGGCGGAGATTCCGTTGGGGCGGCTGTATCGGGCCGATTTGCTGCGCCACGCGCACGGATAATGATCCAACCCGTTCGGGCTGAGCTTGTCGAAGCCCTGCCCTTCTTTCAGCCGACGAATTTATAAAGGGCGGCGCTTCGACAAGCTCAGCGCGAACGGGGCTAGGGAATGGCGCGGCCTTAGTCAGGTTTTGCCAGGACCTCTTCCGTCCGGGTATAGGCCGAACGCTGCGGCTTTTCCTCGAGCGAGACGTCCGTCGCGAAGTAGGCAACGCCCTTCCCCGCCTTGGGATCGATCCACAGGCCCGAGCGCAGGCCGTAGGCATTGCCCGCATGGCCGGAACGGCGTTTGCCGTCGCCGAAGGGGTCGTCGTGGCAACCCATGACTGGCGTCGCCAGCAGCATGGTGGCGATGCCGTAGCTGCAGAGGAACCCGGCCTGGGGATTGCCCGCCGGATCCTCGCCCGTGTCGCCATTATGGCCGTCATAGGTCCAGAGCGGCGTGCGCAGCGTGGCGGTCGAGGCGGCGGTGAGGAAGGGTTTGCCGTCGACCGTGCCATCGTTGAGCAGCATCCGCCCGACCTTGGCGAGGTCGCGGGCCGAGATGTAGAGCCCGCCCTGGGGCGAGAAGATCGCGCCGTTGGTGCCGGGCCGGTAGGCGTCGAGGTTGCAGCTTCCGTCCTTGGCGGGAGTGACCGGGCAGGCGGGGCGATGCCCGTGATTGTCGTCGCGCGTGACGACGCCCTTGCGATATTGGACGACGATCCGGCCCACCGCCGCGTCCGAGCAGGTCGTGAAATTGTAGCAGGCGTCGAGCTTCAGGGGCGCGAGCACCAGATCATGCATCAGCCGGTCGAAGCGCTGACCGGTGGCGCGTTCCATGACGGTGGCGACGACCGGGAAATTGAGGTTGGTGTAGCGGAAGAAGGTGCCGGGCGCGTGCTGGCTATCCCACACCTTCGAATCCTGCAGCACGGCGCGGATGTCGGCATCCAAAGGCAGGACATAGTCGATCCCATCGGTCAGGCTCGATCGATGCGACAGCAGGAGCCGGAGCGTGATCGGAGTGTCGGGGAAAGCGGGATTGCGCAGGCGATAGCCGAGCAGCCCAGAGACGTCGGCATCGAGGTCGAGCTGATGGCGCTCGACCAGCCGCATCACGCCGATCGCGGTGACCAGCTTGGAGATGGAGGCGATCCGGACCGGATCGTCGGCGGTGACCTTCCGCCCGGCGGCGATGTCGGCGAAGCCCGAGGCCTGGACCGAGACCTCGCCATGCCGATCGAACGCCACGCGCGCGCTGGCAGCGGGCTGAGCGACGGCGGCTAGGATAAGAAGCGAAAGCATGGCCAGAAAAGCGACGGGGCCGCGACCGAAGCCGCGGCCCCGCCCCGAGGCTCAGAACTTTAGTTCGACCATCAGGTTGAACGAACGCATGCGCGGATCGGCGACGCGGGGTTCCCAATCGCTGCCCGTACCATTGTTGGAATCGTACGAGATGGCGAAGGGCGGCTTGGTGTTGAGCAGGTTCTTCACGCCCGCCACGAAGCGCATATGGTCGATGCCGGTGTAGCTGACCGACAGGTTGTAGACGATATAATCCTTCACCCGGCTGACGGCGCAGCATGGATCGAAGGTGCCGGCGAGAATGCCGGGCAGCACCTGGTTCTGATAGCCGTCGCGGAATATCTGCGTCAGCGACACGCTCCAGTCGTTGCGGGCATAGCTGACGTAGAGGTTGTGCTTCCACTTGAGGCCGAGGTCGTTGGCGAGCGAGTAGACGCCGAGCTCGTCGATCGTGGCGGCCGACGCATTTACCTTCTCGTTCTTCTTGAGCAGATAGGTGCCGTCGATACCCGCGCCGATCGTGCCGCCGAACGCCGGCCAGCTGCCGCGCACGGTCACGTCGATCGCGTCGGTGTGGGTCGAACCCGAGTTGGCATAGCTGTCGTCCACCACCTGGAGCACGCCGTTCGCATCGCGGATGAAGCGATCCTGGAACACGTTGTAGTTGGCGAACAGATATTGGAGCGGGAGCACCTGGATCGTGTTCTTGCGGTCGATCCGCCACCAATCGACCGTCGCGCTAAAGTGGCTCGACGGTTCGAACACGACGCCCGCGCCATATTCCTTGGCGGTTTCCGGCCCGAGATTGAGATGGCCGCCGCTGCGGATATTGACGTTGTTGTTGAGCGAGGGGCAGCCCGCCGCCGCGTTGACCTTGCCGCCCGGGCAATTCTTCGGATCGGCGAAGTCGGAGCCGGTGTAGACCGAGTCGAAGTCCGGATTGAAGATCTGGTTGAAGGACGGAACGCGGAACGCGGTATTGTAGGAGGCGCGGAACATCAGCGGCTTCCACGGCCGGAATTTGAGGCTGATGTCCGGATTCTTGGTCGTGCCGAAGCCGGTATAATGGTCGATGCGCCCCTTCGCATCGAGCTCCAGGCTGGTGAGGATCGGAATCAGCAGCTCGGCATAGACCGCCTTGATGTCGCGATGGACGCCGGCGAGCGCATTGCCGTTGTCATAGGGTGCGGCAATGACCGTGCGCTGCGCAGACACGGCGCGCGGATCGCCGTCGAACTTATATTCCTCGCGCCGATAATCGACCCCCGCCGCCATCTTGACCGTGCCGCCGGGCAGATCGAACAGCGAGCCGCTGGCGGAGGCATCGGCCTGCTTGACCGAATATTTGCCGCCATAGAGCACCAGCCCCTGGGCCGAGGCCGCCTGGATCGCCGCAAGGCCGGCGGGGCTCTGCGACTGGCCGGGGAAGAGGAAAGGATCGACCTTGCCGCTGTTGAGCGCGGCGACCAGTGCATCCTGGTAATAATAGCCGCTGCCGAGCGTCGAATCCGACTTGCTGTCGGCATAGGAAACGCCGGCATCGTAATTCCAGTCGGCGAAGATCGGGCCGGTCGCCGACAATTCGGCGCGGAACGTCTTGGTGGTCGTGTCGATCTCACGCTCGCCGCATTCCATGCAGCGCCAGCGATAGGAGAAGCCGGTGCCGTAGGGGATCGTCTTCGCCAGGGCAGGGAAGGCGCCGATCAAGGTGTTGTAGACCTGCGCATAGGCGGCATCGTTCACGCCGGGCACCAGCTTGTACTGGTAGTTCTGGGTGGTGGTGTTGGGCGTGATCTGGACCTGCGAGAATTTCTTGTTCGACTTGGCGTCCGAACCGGTCAGCTCCAGCGCGATCTCGTGCGCGCCGAAGCGCGCCGCCGCGCGGCCATAATAAGTCAGCGTGTTGATCTGCTGCTGCAGATAGACGTTCTTGCCGGTGTCGAACGAGCAGGCGAGCGCGTTGCCCGGCGCGCCCCACACGTCCTGGTCGTAAATGTCCATGTCGGTGCCGGCCGAGCAGCCGGCCTGGCCCGGCAGGCGCAACAGGTTGATGCCGCCGGTCGCGCGCTGGGTGGTGCTGCCCGGCAGGAAGGGGAAGCTGCCCGAGGTCGGGAAAGCGGTGCCGGCGAGATTGACGATCGTCGCGAAAGGCGTGCCGCGCGTATCGACGCCCAGCCCCTTGTCATGCTGGAAGGTGTTGATCCAGCTGCGGTCCTTCGCCTGCAGCGGGAACACCCAGCTGTAGCCGACCGTGCCCATGATGTTGAAATGCTGCTGATCGAGATCGCCATAACCCGCGATCGCGGACAGGCGGTAGATCGGGGCGTCGCCATATTGGGTGATGTCGGACGAACCCGATGCACCGAAGCCGCGATAATTCTTCTTGGTGATGAAGTTGATCACGCCGCCGACCGCGTCGGTGCCGTAGACCGCCGAGGCGCCGTTCTTGAGCACTTCGACATGGTCGAGCGCCATGAACGGGATCTGGTTGACGTCGACCGCGGCGCCGGTCGTGCCCTGCGCGGCAACGCGGCGGCCGTTCAGCAGGACGAGGGTCGCGGCCGAGCCCTGGCCGCGCAGATTGGCGTAGGACGCGCCGTTATTGCCGCGCCGCTCGGCGGTCACCACGTCCGAGTTGGATGCAAGGTTGTCCGACGAGTTGCCATTGTCAGTGAGGAAAGCGAGCAGCTGTTCGGGGCTGGCAATCGCGTTGCGCTGCATTTCCTGCACGGTCACGATCTGGAGCGGCGCGGCGCTGTTGTTCGGATTCTGGCGGATGCGCGAGCCGGTGACGACCACCTCGCCCGCCTCGGCGCCCTTGGCAGAACCGCCGGCGTTCGCGACCGGCGTCGCAGCGCCCGTCGGCGTAGCGGCCTCCTGCGTCGTATTCGCGTCCGGTGTGGTCTGCGCGGATGCCGCGCAAGGCATGGCGAAGGCCAGCGCGACCAGCGCCGTGCCCGAAATCAGAGAAAGCTTGGATGTGGTCATGTCGGTGCCCCCTTCTGTCCACATGGATGGAAAAATTGGTCGGTCGTTCATCTCATTGAAAGGAAGGCTAACACGCCATTTGAGCGGCGCCAGCGATTATGGAGCCGGTTTCATAGCGGGATTCTTTTCGTTGCAGCGGCGCAACACCTTGCGGTTGACGGATCGTCTTCGGCAGGCGAGCCTGCGCGCTTAATGATGGCGGATCAGCCCCTTATGATGGCGATGCGGCTTGGCTGAGGCGTCACAGGCAGCGCGTCCGCCGCTCGGCCGGCTCGCGCTCTACCTTCTGCTCGGTTTCTCGGCGGGCCTGCCCTTCTACATGTTCTCGACCGTGCTCGCGCTCAGGCTGGCCAAGCATGGTGTCGGGCTGGTGATGATCGGCTTCTTCGCGTGGGTGACGTTGCTGCCGACCTTCAAATTCATCTGGGCGCCCTTGCTCGACCGGTTCGACGTGCCCGGTTTCGCGCGCTTCTGGGGTAAAAGGCGCGGCTGGATCATGCTGTCGCAACTCGGCATCTTCGCATCGATGGCGGCGATGGCGTTCACCGCGGCCGACCGGTCGCTGGCGGTGACGGCTATGTTCGCGGTCTTGCTTGCCTTCTGGACGACGACGCTGGAGATCGCGGCCGACGCGTGGCGGATCGAGCTGGCCCCCACCAAGGAGGAGCAGGGGCCGATCGTGGCGGCCAATCTGTGGGGCTATCGCTCTGCGATGGTCGCGGCCGGCAGCGGATCGCTGATCGTGGCCGATCAGGCCGGCTGGACCTGGGGCTATCTGGTGATCGCGATAGCCGCGTTCGCCCCCTTCCCGATCCTGGCGGCGACGCCCCGCGACCCACATGAGGGCGGCGGACGGACGATTGCGTTGCTGACCGGCCTGATCGCGAGCGTCACCATCCTGCTGGCCTCGGCGGCGATCACGGCTGGTGTCGGCTGGGCCGTGCTGCGCGCGGCGGCGCATGTCGGGATCAGCGACAAGACCAACGCCACGCCGGCGGTGCTGGTGATCTGCATGATCCCGTTCGTGGCGCTCGCGCTGGCCTTGCCCTGGATCCGGACATTGCCGCCGACCGCCAAAGCGCGGACTTCGGCCGCGATCGGCCCCTATGTCGACCTGTTCTGGCGGTTCGGTTACGCGTCCCTGCCTGTTCTAGGCTTCGTCGCGATCTACCGCATGGGCGACGTGCTGACGCTGGCCCTGTCGAAGCCGCTCGAAAATGCCGCCCATTATACGCTCACCCAGATCGGCTGGGCGGATGGCTGGGTGGCGCTGCCGTCGAGCATGATCGGTGTCGCGATCGGCGGCTGGATCGGCGCGCGCTACCGGTTGGCCTGGATGCTGGCGGTGGGTGCGGCCTGCTCGGCGGTGGGCAACTGGATCTTCGTCTGGCTCTGGTATCGCCCGCCGAGCACGTTCGTGATCACGGTCGCGACCGCGCTCGATCAGTTCGCGCACGGGCTCGAAGGTGCGGTGTTCATCGTCTATCTCTCGCTGCTGGTGAATCCCAAATATCCCGGTGCGCAATATGCCTTCCTGTCGGGCTTCGCCTTCCTGCTGCCGCGGCTGGTGGCGGGCGCGGGCGGATCGATCCAGGCGCAGATCGGCTATGACGGCTTCTTCTGGCTGTCGGGCGTGCTGAGCGCCGCGGCGATGATCTTCCTGCCCTTCATCGCGCATGTGAAGCCAAGGCCTGCCGACGCATGATCGACCAGGCCTTCGCCCCCGCCGCCGCCGTGATCGCGGAAGGGCGCATTCCCGGCGCCGCGCTCGGCATCGTCCATGCCGACGGGCGGCGCGAAATGCGGCATGCGGGCATGGCCGCTTTGGTGCCCGAGCCCGAGGCGTTGACCGCGGACCATTGGTTCGACCTCGCCTCGTTGAGCAAGGTGATCGCGACCACGACGACGATCCTGATGCTGGCCGAGCAGGGCCGGATCGATCTTGACCGGCCGCTGACCGACGCGATCCCGGACCTTCGCCAGTATGATGTCGCCAATGCCGCCGAGCGCAGGCTGACCTTCCGCGATTGCCTGGCGCACCGAACCTTCCTGCCGGCGGTCGAGCCGATCTACACCTATGGCGGCGATCCCGACCGGCTGCGCGCCTTCGTGCTGCAGCGCGAATGGAAGCACGGGCCGAGCGTCTATTCGGATATCAACTTCATCCTGCTCGGCATCGCGATCGAGCGGCTGACCGGCGGTTCGCTGCGTGACTGGCCGTTAGGCGAAGGCCTGAGCTACGGCCCGCCACCCGGCCCCGCGGTCGCGACCGAGGCGTGCAGCTGGCGCGGTCGGGTGATGAAGGGCGAGGTGCATGACGAGAATTGCTTCGCGCTTGGCGGGGCGACGGGCCATGCCGGGCTGTTCGGAACGCTTAACGGCGTACTCGACTTCGCACGGGGCCTGATCGGCGGCAGCGCCTCCCCTTTCCTGCTCGACGCGATCCGCACCCGCCAGCGCGACGACCGCACCTGCGGTTGGGAACGAAAATTCGAAGGCTGGCATGGCGGCGACGCCTGCTCGGCCGAGACGATCGGCCATACCGGCTTCACCGGCACCGGCCTGTGGATCGACTTCGAGCGCGGGCTGGCCTGGTCTCTGCTCACCAACCGCGTCCATCCGACGCGGCATCGCGAGACGGGGATAATGGAACTGCGCCAGACGACGGGCGATGCGGTGATTGCCGCATCGTGACGCGTGGCCTGACGATCCAGCTTATGTACGCGGCTTGTCTGATGGTCGCGGCCAGCAGCCATGTGCTGGTCGTCGTTCGCCATGGGCTGTAACGAAGGGTACCGGCCGCGAACATTCCCGCCGAAGCGGTAGGCAGTTCATCGCGACGTTCCCTATCGTTGCGAGCCCGGGTGCGCCTTGGCCCAGTCGAGCGCGCCCTGGAGGGTGGTGACCCAGATCTCGCTGCGGTGGGCGGCGAGCCATGCGATCAGTTCGCGATGCGCGGAGTCCGATACTTGCAGATAGTCGCCGCCGACGCCGTGGAACAGGTAGACCGCCATGCCACCACCTGCTTCCGCCTCTTTGGCGAAATCGATCAGCTGCGTGCCCGTGACCCCCTCGGGGAAGCCGCGCGAAGGCACGTGCATCGGATCGATCCGGCCGACATCCGCGCGGAGGTCGTCGGGCGAGGTGCCGACGCCGCGCACATAGGTCACCAGCTTCGCGGCCCGGAGCGGCTCGATATAATCCTGGCCGCCCGCCATCGTATAGCCGCAGGGCGTCGCAAAGCCGTGCGTGGGCTTGCCGTCCAGCGCGGTCAGCAGGACGTTCTGCTGCTCGATCTCCCTGAGTAGGTTCGCGGGCGTATAGGCCTCGGACGTGTAGCGGCGGTCGCCTGTATTGATCGACGCCGGACAGGGATGGAAGATCGTGTGGTTGGCGAGCTCGTGGCCCTCGGCGGCCGCGGCGCGCCACCGTGGAAGGGCCGCTAGCCTGAAGCCGGTGAGGAAAAAGGTCGCCTTGAACCCGGCTGCGTCCAGCACCGGCACGGCGTGATCGAGTTGGGAGTCGAGCGCGTCGTCGTAGGTCAGCACCACGGCCGCCCGGGCCCCGTTCGGCCAGTTCGTCCCCGCGGCCGCCGGAATGGCGCAGACCAGGCCGAGTGCGAGTGCCAGAAGCTGCTTCATCCTCATTTCCCTCTTCCCGCAAGACGGCCCCGTGGCCTTAGGACCTCGCTCAACCGCCGTTCACGCCGACCGCCGTCGCCGGCTCCGGATCTTTCGTCATGGCGGACATTATCGCGTTGAGCAGGCTCGAATCCTTCGTCGCGCCGTTGGTTCGATCGATCATGGTGCCGGTATCCCAGTATATCGGCACGACACCATGCGTGACGGCGGCGTAAGTGACATAACCGCTCCAGTAATTGGTATAGGTCTCGACGCCCATGCCGGGGCCCGAGCCTTTCGGGGAGGCGCCATATTCGCCCATGATCACCGGCACGCCCTTGCTGGTATAGGCGGCCTTCATTCGATCCAGCTCCTGGCGGACATAGGCTTCGTTGCAACAGGGATTGACGGTCGACGGATCGGTCGCAATCGCGCCCCATTGCCAGTGGGTAGCGTAGGTCGGGCCGCCATCGACGAAGTCGAACGGCGTGTAATAATGGATCTCCACCATCACGCGATTGGCGATGCTATCGTTCGGCAGCGTCGCCTCCTTGCAGACATCCAGCCCCCAATCGATGTTGGTGGCATAATGCTGGATGACCAGGGTGCGCGAGGCATTGTTGCCGCCGGTGGCGCGCACCGCGTCGACGAAGGCCTGGTTGAAGCCCATCTGCACCGTGCAATTTTCGGCAGTAGGCGCCGAATAGACATTGGGCATGGCGACTTCGTTGGTGCCCGCGAACAACAGGTGGTTGTCGTAATCCGCGAAGTAAGTGGCGATCTGCTTCCAGTATGATTTCATCTTGGCGGTGGCGTCCGCCTGGTGGGCATCGTCCGGAATTACCCACGGATCGTTGTGGATGTTGATGATCACATAGAGGCCGGCGGCGCGCGCATAATCGACCACCTGCTTGACCCGCGCCAGCCAGAATGGCGCGATATTGCCCTGGGCGTCGGTATATTGCGTCCAGGTGACCGGGATGCGCACGCTCCTGAAGCCGGCGGCGGCATAAGCGTTGAAGATCGCCTGGTTGGCCGCCGGATTGCCCCAAACCGTTTCCTTCGAAACGCTGAAGGGCGCGGTTTCCCACGTATCCATAGCCTCGAGCGTGTTGCCGAAGTTGATCCCTGGCGCCATCGCCTGGACGACCTGATCGGGCGTGCCGATGGGCGGCAAAGCTTCCGGCGTTGGGGTTGGCGTGACCGGCAGCGGCGTTGGGGGTGGCGTCGGTTGCGGCGCCCCGCCACCACTATCGTCCCCGCCGCAAGCGCTCAAGCTCAACGCCACCGCGGCGGCCAGCATGAACCGCCCCAACATTCGCCCGTCAAAGATCATCGAAAACCCCCGAGTTGGCTGATCGTCCGCCAGCCCGCAATAAATCATATTTAATGAAAAGCGTGGAGCTTGCAATATCCGATGCGCGTTGCCGCGACCCAAGGGGGCTGGGCGCGGCTTACCGCACAGCTCTTCGCGCTGGGGAACCGAGCGCGGCCTCATTTTATGCAGCCATCGTCCACGCGACGGGCGGGCAACACGCTCGCCGCCTGCGCACGAAGCGGTTGGCGAAGCGGCTTATGGTGTCCGCATTGGAGGATGCTTGAGCTTGTTTTGACGGATCACGCGCGAATATCGGTCCGAAGCATGCCGCCGAAGGCGGACAGCGACGGGCCCGGGCGCCCGGTCTAATTCTCCGCCGCGATCAGGTTGAGCGCGGCGTCGATCGCGCGGGTGGCGTGGATGTCTTCGGGGACATCGTTGGCGAAGGCGGAGAAGGTAAGCGTCTTGCCGCTCCTGGCGATCATGTAGCCGGAAATGGCATTGCTCTGGTTGAGCGTGCCGGTCTTGGCGAAGAGCTTGCCTTCCAAGGGCGTGCCGCGGAAGCGGTGGCCGAGCGTGCTGGGTTCGCCGCCGACGGGCAAGGTCGCGCGCCATTTGGCGCCCCAGGGTTGGGCGGCGACCCAACGCAGGAAGATCACCGCGCCGCGCGGAGCTACGCGATCGTAGCTCGACATGCCCGAGCCGTCGGCGAAGTCGTAATCCGCGCGCGGCACGCCTGCCTTGTCGAGCATCGCGCGCACCACTGCCAAGCCATCGGCGACCGAGCCGCTGCCCGCCTTGTAGGAGACGCGGCGGAGGAACAGTTCGGCGTGCAAGTTCTGGCTGATCTTGTTGGTGTGGACCATGTCCTCATAAAGCGGTGGCGGCGTGAGCTGAGCCAGCACGGACTGCTGCGGCGGGCGCATCGCGGGCGCGCCGTTGCGGTGCGCGGGATCGTCGGACCATGCGGGCAGACGGTGACGCACGTCGATGCTGCCGGTTACCTTGACGCCGCGCGCCTCCAGCAGCGCCTTGAGGCGCCACGCAGCATAGCGTGCGGGGTCATCCACGCCCATGCGGAAGGTTTCGGGCCTGGCGGATGCGCCGATCGTGCCGAGCAGGCGCACTTCGTAGCGGTTGGGCGCGCGGTCGTAGCCGAGATCAACCCTCTCGCCCGCCACCGTCACCGCGCGATTGTCGACCGTATAATAAGGTGGGAGATCGAGTGTGGGTGCCTTGCCCGACGCGCCGGGCGTGACCGTCAGCGGCACCTCATTATCGTCGAGCGTGAGCGCGGAGATGTTGGTGCCGGAGCGGGTCGGGATATTGTTCCAGCTCATCCCCTGCGGCCAGCCTTCGAACGGATAGAGGCTGTCGTCGCCGATAACGTCGTGGACATGACGGGTCTTGGCCGCGACCGCGTCGGCGAGCGTCGCAAGGCAGTCGGTCTGGCAATCCGGCGCGCTTGAGAGGCGCGCATCGCCATGCCCCTCCAACACCACGTCGGGGGCACCCATGCGGTAGGATTCGAGCCGGACCGCGGCGCCACCGGTGGTGTCGGGCTGATCAAGCCCATCGAGCGTCGCGAAGGCGGCGGCGGTGGTGAACATCTTGGTGTTCGAGCCGGGGATGAAGCGCTGATCGGGATTGATCGCGACAATCTCCTTGCCGGTCTCGTCCGCCACGACGAGGCCGTAGCGCGGACCGGGACCGGCGGCCTGCAACATGGCCGCGACGCGCTGCTCGAGTGGTTCGGCCTGGGCCGCCGCGGAGGCGAGCAAGGCGGCGGCGAAGATCGCGATCCCCCGGTTCATGCGCGCGACCCTAGACGCGATATCGGCGAGCGCAAGCAATGGCTTGCGCGCGGGCGTAAGCGGTTTCACAACAACGCGCGATGACGAAACGATCGGCGTGGATATTCGCTTTCGGTGTGGCCCTTTTCGCAGGGTCGCCCGCCCCCGCCGAGGATATCGCGAGAACGCTTTCGCTGCCGGTTGCCGGCGGGCTGGTCGGCGCCAAGGATGCGCCGCGTTTCGCCTGGGTCGAGAATGCGGCGGGCGTCCGCAATATCTGGATCGCGGACAAGGGATCGCCGGCACGCAAGCTGACCATATTCGGCGATGATGACGGGCTCGAAATCTATGATCTGGCATTCACGCGCGACGGCTCCGCGCTAGCCTATGTACGGGGCGGCGATGCCGAGTTCCCGGATATGGAGGACATCCCCAATCCGGCGGGCTTCGCGAGCTGGCCCAAGCAGCAATTGTTCGTGGCCGCGCTCGACGGCAGCGCGCCCGTCCTGATCGGCGAGGGCCATTCGCCCGCCTTCTCGCCCGACGGCAAGAATCTGGCCTTCACCTATCGCGGGTCGATCTATTTGTGGCAACGCGGCGGCGAGGCGCATCGCATCGCCAAGGTCGCGGGCGAGGTTGGCAATCTGCAATGGTCGCCCGACGGCACCACGCTCCTGTTCGACGACGACCGCAGCAGCCACGCCTTCGTCGGGACGTTCCGGCTGGGCGACGCAGCGGTCCGCTATTTCAGCCCCGAGCTTGGCTATGCGATCGAGCCGAGCTTCTCGCCCGACGGCACGCATGTCGCCTACATATTCTTCGTCGAGCCGCCGACGGGCGCCGCGCCGGACAGCGGACCTTATTGGTCGCTGCGCGTCGCCGATGTCGCGACCGGAGAGGTGCGGACCTTGTGGTCGGCGCCGCGCGGCCAAGGCGGGCGTTATGCGGGCACGCGCGGCGGCAATCTGCACTGGGCGTCCGACGACCGGCTGATCTTCACCTGGGAAGCGACACGTTTCCTCCATGCTTACGCGATCGACACCTGGGCCGGCGTACCGCACGATCTGACGCCGGGCGCGATGGAGCTCGATACCTATAGGCTGAGCCCCGACCGCAAGAGCCTGGTCTACGCGACCAATATGGCGAACGAGACCGATCGCCATCACCTGTGGAAGGTGAACGTGCGCGGCGGCGCACCGGTGCAATTGACCGAGGGTGCGGGGATCGAATCCTATCCGGTGTTCGCGGCCGACAGCCTTGCCGTCACCGCGACCGATGTCAGCCATCCGGCCTATCCCGCGCTGGTCGGCAAGACGCTGATACCGCTCGGCCCCGCGCCCGCCGCGAGCGGCTTCGTCGCGCCCGAGCCGGTGACCTTCAAGGCGGAGGATGGCGTGACCGTCCATGGCCAGCTGTTTCGCGCCAAGGGGACGGGCAAGCACCCTGCCCTGATCTTCGTCCACGGCGGGCCCAGGCGGCAGATGCTGCTCGGCTTCCACCCGTCGGGCTATTATTCGAACGCCTATATCCTCAACCAGCATTTCGCGGCCGAGGGCTATGACGTGCTGTCGGTCAATTACCGCAGCGGCACGGGCTATGGCGGTGCGTTCCGTGACCCGCCGGGCATCGCGCGCGATGGCGCCGCCGAATATCGCGATGTCTATGCTGGCGGACGCTGGCTGGCGGCGCGGCCCGACGTCGATCCTAAGCGGATCGGGATCTGGGGCGGAAGCTGGGGCGGCTATCTGACCGCGCTCGCGCTGGCGCGGAACAGCGACCTGTTCGCGGCGGGGGTCGATTTCCATGGCGTGCACGCGATGGTGCGCGGGATCGAAAACAATATCTCGCCCGACGCGCAGAATGCGGGGCACGAACTGCAATGGAGTTCGTCGCCGATGGGATCGATCGACAAATGGCGCTCGCCGGTTTTGCTGATCCATGGCGACGACGACAAGAATGTCGATTTCGGCCAGTCGGTGCTGCTCGCGCGCGAGCTGACCGCGCGGCGCATCCCCTATCGCGACCTGGTCTTCCCCAATGAGCGGCACAGCTTCCTGCGCTATGGTGACTGGCTGACCGCCTATCGCGCGGCGGACGATTTCTTCCGCGACATGCTGGCCAACAAGAAGGCGCAATGAAGGGCCTCGTTGCCCTTTCCCTCGCTTTCGCGCTTACCGGCGCCGCCCCTGTTCCCAAGGACGATCCCGCAATCCTGATCCGTGGCGCGCGCGTGTTCGATGGCACCGGCGCGCCCGCGATCGTCGAAGATGTCTTGATCCGGGGCGATCGGATCGCGGCGGTAGGCGCGAATCTTCCCCTCCCGGCGCTCGCGCGGATCGTCGATGCGACCGGGCTTACGCTGATCCCGGGGCTGCACGACCTCCACACGCATCTGCGATCGCCCGCCTTCAACGCGCCCGACGATCTCGGCAAATCCTATGCCGGCTATCTTGCCGAAGGCGTGACGACGGTGAACGATTATTCGGTGTCCGGCGAGATGATCGCGCCGATCCGCGAGATGACGCGCGACGGTGCGGTGGCCGCGCCGCATCTGGAGCTGGCGGTGCGGCTGGGTGTGCCGGGCGGGCACGGCACCGAATTCGGCTGGGGCAATTTCTTCACCTTGCAGGTGGCGACCCCGCGTGCGGCGCATGTCGCGATGAAGACCGCGCTTTCCTATCATCCGGATGTGATCAAGGTGTTCGCCGACGGCTGGCGCTACGACCGCGACCTCAATCTCAACAGCATGAACGAGCCCACTCTGGCCGCGATCGTCGCAGATGCGCACAAAGCGGGCATCCCGGTGATCACGCATACCGTGACGTTGCAGGGCGCCAAGATCGCGGCGGCGGCGGGCGTGGATTCGGTCGGTCATGGCGTCGGCGACGCCTTGGTCGACGATGAATTGATCGGCCTGATGAAGGCGCATCATACCGCCTACATCGCGACCCTGGTGGTGTTCGAGCCGCAGGAGAACCGGACCTTCCTGCCCGCCGAATGGCGGGCGCTGCGCCCGGCCGAGCAGGCGATCGAGCGGCAGCGCATGGCGCGCCCGATCGAACCGATTCCGGCCTATGAGAGCAAGCGCTGGGCGATCATGCAGGAGAATATCCGGCGCCTGAAGGCGGCGGGGATTCCGATCGGGATCGGCACCGACGCGGGCATCGGCGGCGTCTATCACGGCCCTTCGACGCTGCGCGAAATCGGATGGCTGGCCAAGCTGGGCTTTACGCCCTCAGAAGCCCTGGTCGCGGCAACCAGCACCAGCGCAGCGATCATCGGCCAAAGCGAGAATCATGGCCGGATCGCGCCAGGTCTGCGCGCGGATATCGTGCTGACCGGCGGCAAGCCCGATCAGGACATTGCCGACCTATGGGATGTGCGTCGTGTTTTCGTGTCAGGCCGGGAGATACAATTGGCCAGGATGCGCGCGATGCTGGCCTCGGATAGGCCGACGCCGCTGCCGGTGCACAGGATGGCGGGGCCGATCGACACCGGCAAAGGCCCGCCGGGCCGGACCGATCTCGACACCTTGCCGGTCGAAAGCACCGAGCCGGGCGTCGACCACAGCCATCTCGATTTTGTCCGCACCGGCACGGGCGGAAAGAACCGGCGGCTTTTCCTGGTCGCGCATATGGGATCGGCGCCGCGCCCGTTCGCGCAACTGATCCTTCCCTTGACCAAGGGCGCGATCCAGCTTGCCGACGCGCGCGGCTTCAAAGGTGTGGCTTTCACGGTACGCGGCGCAGGCAATTATGCGATGCTGTTCGACAGCTATGGCCTGCGCGAACGCGCGCGATTTCGCGCATCCTTTGCGGCCCACGATCAGGCCCGCAAAGTAAATTTACCTTTCACCGCTTTCCAAAGCCATGATTTAACAGCAAAACTTAATATGGATCAACTACGTGCTTTGATCGTACAACTGGATGGCGAACCCGGCGGAAAGGCCTGGTTGCAGCTTTCGGATGTAGCTTTTTATCGATGAGTGGCTTCGGGTTGTGTTCAATGTGGTGCGAAATTTCATTGACGTAACAGAGGCTTAGGCTTGAGCCCAGTGGGCGGCATATCCGTCGCGGGGAGGTATGGATGCCGGACAAGAAACTGGTCCTACTGGTTGAAGACGAATTCCTGATCCGCGACCTCGTCCAAACGTCGTTGGAGGATGCCGATTTCGAGGTGGTCACCGCCGGACATGGCGGCGAGGCTATCCAGTTGCTTGACCGCGACCGGCAGCCTGTTGCCGCGCTCGTCACCGACGTTCGGCTCGGCTCCGGGCCGGACGGCTGGGCGGTGGCACGCTATGCGCGCAAGCTGCAGCCACGGCTTCCAGTGATCTATTTCAGCGGGCACAGCGCGATGGATTGGCCATCGGAAGGCGTGCCCAACAGCCTCTATCTGCAAAAACCGCTGACGGCGCCCCAGATCGTGAAGGCAGTCCGCGAGGTCGTTGCCTAATCAGGGGCAGGCTCCGGTCGGCGTGTGGGGCAATGCGCGTCCGGCCGCAGTGCCGGTCAACTTCCCCTTGTCGACCGCGATACGGCCGTTGACGAGCACGGTCTGGACGCCTTGCGCGAACAGGGTTGGCTGCTCGTAGGTCGCGCGGGCGGAATAGGTTTTGGGGTCGAACACCACCACGTCCGCAAAGGCGCCGGGCCGAAGATGCCCGCGCCCGGCAAGGTGGAACCAGTCGGCGGTCAAGGTCGAACTGCGTTCGATGAATTCGCGCACGCTGATGACATGTTCGGCAACCGCATATTTCGCATATTTGCGCGCGAAGGTACCATAGACGCGGGGATGGCCGGTGGAGGCGTCCGAATCCGTCATCACCCACGGTTGCTTCATGAAGGCGGCGATGTCGGCCTCGCTCTGGTTGAACGAGACCACGCCCGCGTCGCCGATCCGGATTGCGGCAATCGCTGCGTCGATCGGATTCTTGCCCATCGATTTCGCGACATCGTCCAGCCGGCGATTTTTGTAGGGCCCTTCGACGATCAGCAATTTGTCCGCCCCGCCGCGCTTGCGCAGATTCTCCGCCATATCGGCGTGCAACCTTTGCAAGAGCGCGGGATCGTTGAAACGCTTGAGCAAGGCCTCGCGCCCGCCATCCTGCGCCCAGAGCGGGATCAGTGACGCGACCAGGCTCGTGCCGCTGGCGGACCAGGGATATTGGCTGGCGGTGATATCGATGCCCTCGGCCCGGGCGGCATCGATCTTCGCGATGACCGCGGGCGCCTGCCCCTGCACGTCCACGCCCAGCGCCTTGATGTGCGAGATGTGGATCGGAATGTGGGCCTCCCGCCCGATCTCGATCGCTTCGTCGATCGCCGCCTTCAGACCGACCGTGTAGGAGGATTCGTCGCGAATATGGCTGTCATAATAACCGCCATATCTGGCCGCTTCCTTCGACAGAGCCACGACTTCATCGGTCTTCGAAAAGCTTTGCGGCGCGTAGAACAACCCGGTCGAAAGGCCGAGCGCGCCGTGGCACATGGCGTCGTCGACCAGCGCCTTCATGCGCGCAAGCTCGCTCGCGGTGGGCGCGCGGTCGGCGGGGCCGATCACTTTCTCGCGGATGGTGCCGAAGCCCGTGTAGGTCGCGTAATTGATGCCGACCGGCCTGGTTCTCGCAGAGCCGAGCACCTTGGCCACATCGATCGCGCCGCCACCGTCATTGCCGATGAAAGCGGTGGTCACGCCCTGCATCAGGAAGGCCGGCATCAGCCGGCGATGCGCATCGCCGGACAGGAGGTCTTCACCGACATGCGTGTGCGGATCGATGAAACCCGGCGCCACGATCATGCCTTTCGCATCGATCACGCGCCTGGCGGTGACAGCAAGATGCCTGCCGACCGCGCTGATATGATCGCCCGTCACCGCGACATCGCCGACGAAGGGCGCATCCGTGCCGGTGTAAATCGTACCGCCGCGGATCAGCAGATCCGGAGGCGCCGCGCATAGCGGAGCAACGAGGAAAAACGCGTACATGCCGCCCATCAGGGCGCGTGTGCGAGTGGTCATGGCCGAGGCATAGGCCTATCAAAAACTTTCGCAAAGCGGCGGCGTCATCGATCCGCAACAAAGCGGCGCAATCGGGATTCATTTTCCGGGAGGGTTCAACATGCGGGCGGGACGATTCTTGATAGCGGCGGCGGCTTTGGCGGCCGCATGGAGCGGCACGTCGCAGGCCGCCTCCCCGCCCCCACCGCAGCCCAAGCTGATCGTCGCGATCGCGGTCGACCAGTTCGCAGAGGATCTGTTCGCGCATTATCGTCCGAGCTTCACCGGTGGCCTGAAGCGCCTGTCCGACGGCATCGCCTTCACCGGCTATCAGAGCCATGCCGCGACCGAGACCTGCCCGGGCCATTCGACCATCCTGACCGGCCGCCATCCGGCCGCGACGGGCATCGTCGCCAACACCTGGTTCGACGCGAAGAGCGGATCGAGCGTCTATTGCGTGGCGGTCAAGAGCACCGCCGATCCCGACGCGCGCGGGCCGCAAAACCTGCGCGTGCCGACATTCGGCGAATGGCTGAAGCAGGTGCAGCCGCAGGCACGCGTGATCGCGATCTCGGGCAAGGACCGCGCCGCGATCATGATGGCGGGCCATCATCCCGACGCGGTCTATTGGTGGAATGACGGAGTCGGCTTCACCACCTCGTCCTATGCCGGGCCGGCGACGCCCGCGGTGCTGGCGCCGGCGCAGGCGTTCGACAAGGCCCTGTTCGCGCGCTGGAAGGCGAGCCCGCCCAAGCTCTGGCCGACCGACATTCCCGCCGCGTGCAGGGCGCTGGAAACGCCGCACATGTTCGGCAAGCTCAAGCTTTCGGGCAAGGTGCCGCCCGACCTGTCGCTGACGGTCGAGAGCGGGGACTTCCTCCACCGCACCGACTTCCAGGATCAATTGCGCGTCTCGCCGCTGTTCGATCCGCTTACGGTCGAGTTCGTCAACCAGACGATCGATCGGCTCCATCTGGGCCATGGGCCGCAGACCGACCTGCTCGCGGTGAGCCTCTCGACCACCGATTATATCGCGCATCGCTACGGCAATGGCGGGGCCGAGACCTGCGTGCAGATGGCCGCGCTCGATCAGGCGATCGGGGCGCTGCTCGCCAAGCTCGACAGCCTGGGTGTGCCTTATGTGGTCGCGCTTACCGCCGACCATGGCGGCAGCGACGCGGCCGAGCGCGCACGGGAAAACGGGGTGGATGCGCATCGCGTCGATCCCGTCGCGTTCGTCAAGCGGCTGAACGATGCGATCGGCAAGCAATTGGGTGTGAGTTACGAAACCATCGTGGGCGACGACCCGCAGCAGCTGACGATCAATGTCGGCCCGGACGAGGCGTTGCGCGCCAAGGTGCGCGAGGCCGCCATCGCCTGGCTCAAGCAGCAGCCCGAAATCGCCGAGGTCTATACCGCCGATCAGACCGCCGCCGCGGTGGTGCCACCGGGCAAGCCGGCCGATCAGCTGACCGTGCTCGAACGCTTCCACGAAAGTTACGACGAGGAGCGCAGCGGCGACATCCAGGTCGAATTCCTGCAGAACAGCACGCTCTACATGGCGCGCGGGCCGGGGGACACGGTCGCGGGCCACGGCTCGCCCTGGGACTATGACCGGCGCGTGCCGATCCTGTTCTGGTGGCCGGGCGTGACGGCAGAGGAGCGCAAGGAGCCGATCGAGACGGTCGATATCGCGCCCACGCTGGCCGGCATCGCGCATATCCCCGCTCCGCAAGTGGACGGCAAGTGCCTGGAGGCGGTTGCGGGTAGTTGCCGCTGAAAGCCGCGACGTACCAGAATCCGTCGGCGCGGCCCGGCGGGATTTTACGCCTGGGCCATTATCGCGAGCGGGCGGCCTTCATTGTCCTTGAAGAAGGCCATCCATTCCTCCGTGCCGTCCTCGTGCCGATGAATCATATGCGGAGCATCGATGAATTCGACGCCCCGCTCCGCAAGCGCGGCGTGTGCGGCCTGTATATCCGGTACCCGGAAATAGAGGATCGAATCCGCCGCGCCATCGCCTTCGGAAAGAAAGAGGCGCATGCCATCGCAATTGAAGAAAGCGATGTTTCCGAACGAGTATAGATGCTCCAGCCGGAGCATATCGATATACCAGCTTTTCGCGGCCTCGATGTCCTTCACGCTCCGTGCGATTTGGCCGATGGAGCCAAGCTTGATGTCCGTGCCCATTCCCATCTCCCGTGCGTAGATCCTGCTGTCGCGCCTGATCCCATTCCAGTGGCGCAGCTCCAGCCGACTGTTCAGGCCGAGCTTCTGGAGCGCGTTGGCAACATGATATTTGACCGCATCCCGGCTGACCGCCTGACGCGCGGCAATTTCGGAATTCGTCGCGCCGTGGCGCACCGCTTCCACCACCTGCCATTCGGCGGGCGTAAGTATGTCGGGATATGGCGGCCGGCCCCGCGTGCGCTTGCTCGTCATCCGTTCTCCATATCGCGGAAGGCGACCATTTTCCCTCCCCCTCCGCATGATCGGGACCTTGATTCATCGGCGACGAGCGATCACCCCTCCCCCTATGAAACATTATCGAAAAGAACTGGCGGCGCTGCAGGAAGCGCTCGTCCGCACCCAGCAGGCGCTGATGGCGAGCGGCGCGCGTACATTGGTGGTGCTGGAAGGCCGGGACGGCGCAGGCAAGGACGGCAGCATCAAGCGGATCACCGAGCATCTTTCCCCGCGCAACACGCGCGTGGTGGCGCTGCCCAAGCCGTCCGACCGCGAACAGTCGCAATGGTATTTCCAGCGCTATGTCGCGCATCTGCCCGCGGCAGGCGAGATCGTGATCTTCAACCGCAGCTGGTATAATCGCGCGGGCGTCGAGACGGTCATGGGATTTTCGACGCCTTCCCAACAGGCCGAATTCCTGCGCGACGCGCCCGATTTCGAACGGATGCTGGTCGAAAGCGGCATCACCCTGGTCAAGCTCTGGCTCGACATCTCGAAAAAGGAGCAGGCGGATCGGCTCAGTGCGCGCCGGACCGACCCTTTGAAGGCGCTCAAGATTTCCGACCTCGACGCGGTCGCGCAGAAGAAATGGAAAGCCTATTCGGCCGCGCGCGATGTGATGCTGGAGCGGACCAGCACATCGATCGCGCCCTGGTACATCGTCCACGCAAACCACAAGAAGCCCGCGCGGCTGGCGATCATCCGCCACCTCATCCAGCAGATCGCGCCCGCGGACATTGCCGCGGCGATCGACCCGCCAGATCCCAAGATCCTGTTTCCCTACGAACCGGAAGCCGCGGCGGACGGACGGCTTGCACCCTGACGCGCGAAGGGGGCATGATCCGCTGACACCGGCAGGGAGGGGGGAAATGGCCAGGGAATCGACCGTCGCGCATGGGCCCGAACATGGGCTGGAGCGGATGATCTTCTTTTCCGACGCGGTGTTCGCGATCGTGATCACCCTGCTGGTGATCGACATTCATGCGCCGCATCTGCCCTTCGGATCGCCCGACCGGGATTATTGGATTTCGCTCGTCAACCTGACGCCCGAGTTCATCGGCTTCTTCATCTCGTTCTTCGTGATCGGCATTTTCTGGGCGGGTCATCACCGCACGCTTTCGCTGGCATCGCATTATTCGCGCAAGCTGCTGTTCCCCAATCTGGTACTGCTGGTGACGGTCGCGGCGATGCCCTTCTTCACGGCCTTCGCGAGCGCCAATCCGGGCATGCGGGTGCCGGTGCTCTGCTATTGCGGCTGGTTGGCGATAGCGGGCGCGGCCAATCGCTGGCTTCAGACGATCGTGACCCGGCCGCCGGTGGTGGACGAGACCGTGCCTGCCGAGCTGATCGCAACCACGCGCGATCGCGGTCTGGCGGTTATCCTTGGGGCCGTCACCGGCATGGCTATGGGATGGTTCATACCGGTGCTTGGGCAGGTCATGCTTTGCACGATCCCGCTATGGCGCCTGGCACTTCATAGGGTCCGGGCCAGGCCACACTGACTTTTGGCGTCGCCCCTAAGCAGCGCGGCGATATTCCGGCAGAACGGGGATGCTGAGGCCCGCCGCGAACTGATCGGTGCAGGCGTCCCAGCTATATTTCCGGCCCTCGGCAGCGCAGGCGGCGGGTTTCGCGGTCAGGGCCTTGCGGATCGCGGCACCCAGATCCTCGTCCATCGCGCCGACCATCGCTTTCGCATCACCGACAATGTCGAGCGGACCGTGGACCGGGAAGGCCGCGACCGGCGTGCCGGTGGCGAGCGCCTCGATCATGACCAGCCCGAATGTGTCGGTCCTGCTCGGGAAGACGAAAACATCGGCGGAGGCGTAAGCCGAGGCGAGCTCGGCGCCGTGCAGGGCGCCCAGGAAATGCGCCATCGGATAACGCTGCTCGAGCTGCGCGCGCGCCGGGCCGTCTCCGACGATGACCTTGGAGCCGTTGACGGAGGCTTCCAGGAAGGCATCGATATTCTTCTCGACCGCGACCCGGCCGACATAGAGCTGGATCGGGCGCGGCAGCCCCGCCATCGCGGCCAGCATCGGCGCGTTGGGGGTGAAGAGGTCGAGATCGACGCCGCGCGACCAGCGGTGGGTCTGCTTCAGCCCTTGCCCCGCCAGCTCCTCGGACAGCATGCGCGTCGCTGCCATGATCCGGGTCGCGGGCGCGTGGAAACGCCGCACCACCGGCCAGAACCAGCTTGGCGGCAATCCGGTCCTAAGCGCGACATAATCGGGGAAGCGGGTGTGAAAGCTGGTGGTGAAACTCCGGCGATGGTCGAGGCACCAGCGCCGCGCCGCCCAGCCGAGCGGGCCTTCGGTGGCGATATGGACCGCGTCCGCCTGGAAATCCGCCAGCCGCCGCGCGACCTCGCGCCCCGCGCCGATCGCGAGACGGATTTCGGGATAGGACGGGCACGGGATGTTGCGAAACAGATCGGGCGTGATCGTCTCAACCGTCCAGCCGCGCTGGCGGAGCTTGCCGACCGTGGTCTCGAGCGTGCGGACCACGCCGTTGATCTGCGGACGCCAGGCGTCGGAGATAAGCGCGAGCTTCATGCGGGCACCAAGGCGAGGTTGGTGGCGCGTTCCGGCCGGGCCGCGGTCTCCATCGCCTCGATCCGCTTGCGTTCGGCCCAGTCGATGATCTCGATCCGGCCGTCGGCATGCTCGACGAGGGCGGTGCAGCTCTCCACCCAATCGCCGTCATTATAATAGATGATGTCGCCGAACTCGCGGATCTCGGCCGAATGGATGTGGCCGCAGACGACGCCGTCGACATGCCGCTCGGCGGCGGCGCGCGCGACGACTTCCTCGAACTTGGAAATGAAGGACACCGCGTTCTTGACGCGCTTCTTCATGTGCGCGGCGAGCGACCAGTAAGGCAGGCCGAACCGGCGGCGGAAGAAGTTCACCACGCGGTTGGCCTTGAGCAGGAATTCGTAGGCGCTGTCGCCAAGGAAGGCCAACCACTTGGCGTAGAGCACGACACTGTCGAACTGATCGCCGTGCAGTACCAGCAGGCGGCGGCCGTCGGCGGTCTCGTGGATCACCTCGCCTGCGACGGTGACGTCGCCGAAGGCGAGGCCGGCATAATCGCGCAGCACCTCGTCATGATTGCCGGGCACATAGACGACGTGCGTCCCATGCTTGGCCATCTTCAGGATGCGGCGCACGACATCGTTATGGCGCGGCGGCCAGTACCAGCCCTTGCGCAGGCGCCAGGCGTCGATGATGTCGCCGACCAGATAGAGCGTCTCGCATTCGATCGACTTCAGGAAATCCATCAGCAGATCGGCATTGCAGCCGGGCGTGCCGAGATGGATGTCCGATATCCAGATCGTGCGGAACTGCATGCGCTGCCGAGGCGCGGGCCTGGGATCGTCCTCGTGGAACCAGGCCGGCAATGTATTGGGGGCGGAAAAAGGCTTCTTCGCGCCCGAACCAGGGTTACGCAACGCCACCAGCGGCATTTCAGGGAGGGAAGCCAACTCACGCTCCTCGCGCCGTTTCCGTTGGCACGCCCCAATAATGCAGGCTCGTGAAGCCCCGGGGTCAGTTCGGTTGCAGTTCCGTGAAGCCGCTTGCTGGTGCGCTTCGACATCCGTCGAAGCTTGCGGCACCGGCTGTAACAAAACCGGCATCAAGCCGTCGCGCTTCTGTCGCGCATCTGACCCATAGCAACCGGAATCATGGGAGACCGGCGTATGGAAACGGTGATGCAGACCCAGGCGGTGGCAGCGGCATATGACCGCTGGGCGCCTATCTATGATCTTGTTTTCGGGGCTGTCTTCCGGCGCGGACGGAGCATCGCGATCGAGGCCGCCAACCGCATCGGCGGGCGCGTGCTGGAGGTCGGCTGCGGCACCGGCATCTCGCTGCCTTATTACAGCAAGCGCTGCAAATTGTACGGCATCGATATCTCCGACGGCATTTTGAACAAGGCGCGCGAGCGCGCCGCGAAGCTCGACAATGTCGAGGCGATCGCGGTGATGGACGCGGAAAATCTGACGTTCGAGGAAGGCGTGTTCGACGTGGTCGTCGCGCAATATGTGATCACCGCGATACCCAATCCGGAACGCGCGCTCGACGAGTTCGCGCGCACCGTGCGCCGCGGCGGCGAGATCATCATCACGACGCGGATCGGTGCTGGCGAAGGCCTGCGCGGCGCGATCGAGAAGGCCCTGATGCCGATCACCAGCCGGCTCGGCTTCCGCACCGAATTCCCGTTCGAGCGCTATGCCGACTGGGCCGCGGCCAATGGCTCGGTCGAGCTGGTCGAGCGGCGCGCGCTTCCCCCGCTCGGCCATTTCGAGCTGCTTCGTTTCCGCAAGAACTGAACGGACAGGTCATGACCGCGACGACCAAGACGACGAAAATCCGCAAGGCCGGAGGCGCGCTCAAGCAAAAAAGCGGCGCCATCAAGGCGAAGAGCGGCGAGAAGATCGCCGCGTTCAAGGAGCAGCTCGACGAGCAGCGCTGGGACGATCATCGTTATTATCATCACAGCCTGATCAACCAGAGCCTGCACTTCCTGAGCGCGTCGAGCTTCATCGTGGCTTACGTGCTGCTGTTCCACGATCCCGCGCTGGCGAGCCTGCTCGGCTGGTGCGTGGCGATGACCAGCCGCCAGGCGGGCCACTTCTTCTTCGAGCCCAAGGGCTATGACGAGATCAACGAGGCGACGCACCAATATAAGGAAGAGATCAAGGTCGGCTACAATCTGATGCGCAAGGTCGTCTTCATGTCGATCTGGGCGCTGATGCCGCTGCTCCTGCTCGTCAGCCCGACCTTGTGGGGCGTTTTCTCCCCGATCCCGGGCCCGATGGGCTTCATCCGCCATGTCGGCCTGATGTGGCTGGTGCTGGGCGCGGGCGGCCTCCTGTTCCGCACCTTCCAGCTCTTCTTCGTGCGCGACGTGCCGACCGGGCTCGTCTGGGCGGCGAAGATCATCACCGACCCCTTCAACGACTTCAAGCAATACCGCCATGCGCCGGTGCGCCTGCTCAAGGGCGAGCGGTTCGACGGCGGCATCGCGACGCGCTGATCCAAGTTCCTGCCGGCGTTTTCCCTTTGGCGTCGGCAGTTTTTCGGGCCTGTCGGGAACCCTGCCCGGCAGGCCCGTTTGCTTTCGGGTGATTGACCGTGCCCATTTCCCTCCGTCACCCCGGACTTGTTCCGGGGTCCACTCAGCGGCGAGGTGCCTGCCTCCCGGTGGATGCCGGAACAAGTCCGGCATGACGGTTAGGAATTCAGCGCCCGAAGCGCCTCGCGATCAGCTCGCGCAGGATACCGCGGCGGATAGTCTTGTTGGTCGCATCGGGCGCGTGCCACCACCAGCCGTTGGCAGCCATCCGCTCGCAGGCGCGGGTGAAGCGGGTCACGACCTCGTCGAAATCGGCCTCGCTATAATCGAGGCTGAAGATCAGGCGGCCGGTGCCGACCCAGCTCAGCAGCAGACCTTCCTCGCGCAGATAATATTGCAGCATCCAGTTGAAGCGCGACGGCACCTGGTAGGTCACGGTCCAGATCGAGGAAAGGTTGGCGACGCGCACGGGCACGCAAACCGCCTCCAGGCTCGCATTCATCCGTGCGGCGCGCGCGTTCCAGCATTCATCAAGCCCGTCATAGCGCGCCAGCGTCTCGGGCGCGTCGAGCTTGCGCAGGAAGGCGTTCATCGCCGCCATGACGTACGGGTGGGCATTGAAGGTGCCGCGTGCGAAGCAGATGTCGACGGGGCGATCCTCGCGATAGCGCTTCATCAGATCGGCTCGACCGACCAGTACGCCGTTGGGCAGGCCACCGCCGAGCGTCTTGCCATAGGTGACCATGTCGGGCTGGAGCCCAAAATATTCGGCGGCACCGCGCCGCGCGAGCCGGAAGCCGGTGAAGATATCGTCGAGGATGAAGACGATACCGCGCTCACGGCAGACTTCGGCGACCCTGTGCAGCCACTCGGCATAGGCTTCGCGGTCGACGCCCGCGCGGCGGCCGCCATCGACGAGCGTGTTGTCGGAGGGCGCGGCGCTGTTGGGGTGGAGCGACTGGAGGGGATTGATCAGCACGCAGGCAATGTCGTTGCGCGTGGCGAGCGTCTGCAGCGCCTTTTCGGACATTTCGGCGAGCGTGAAGGTGCGGTCGGCGTTGACCGGATTGCCGATCCCTGGCTGCACGTCGCCCCACCAGCCATGGTAGGCGCCGCAGAAGCGGACGACCTTGCTGCGGCGCGTATGATAGCGCGCGAGCCGCACCGCCTGCATCACCGCCTCGGTGCCCGACATGTGGAACGAGACCTCGTCGAGGCCGGTCAGAGCCCGCAGCCGCGTGACATTGTCGGCGACGACGGGATGGAGCTGGCCCAGCACCGGTCCGAGATCGGACATTTGCGCGACCGCCTCGGCGATCATGCCTTTATAGGCATCATAGCCGAGCAGGTTGACGCCGTAGGAGCCGGTCAGATCGTAGAAATCATTGCCGTCGAGATCGGTGACGGTGACGCCCGCGCTCTTCTCGACGAAGGCGCCGACGCCAAGGTTCGCCTTCACATGGGCGGCGAATTGGAAAGGCACGCGATAGCTGCCGGTGAATTGCAGATCGGACAGGCCGGACCGCGCTTCGGCGGTAAGTGCGCGTCCCTTGGGAAAACGCTCAGCGAACAAATGCGCCAGCCGCTCGAACCCCTGCTCGCGTTTCGCGACGACATCATCGGGCGCGCCATCGCAGCGGAAGAATTTGGCCGCATCATATTCGACCATGGGAATCCAGCCCGCGATGCGGCGCGACCATTTGGAATGGCCGGCCAGCGAGCGGTGCTTGGCTTGGGACAGAAGCAGGCGGCGACGGCCGGCGGTAGCGCCGATTCCGGCCGATCCCGCCGCGATGAAAGCGAGAGACCAATGCATGACTCCCGCTATCTCAGTTTCACAACGGGAATATGACAGTGCGCCAAGCTATCGCCCGCCTCGTCGCAAACGAGGATCTGAATTTCCTGCTGACCAATCGCCTGCCGCGCAGGCTGGCGACGAATTTCGTCGGCTGGTTTTCCAAGATCGAGAATCCGATCGTGGCGAAAAGCTCGATCGCCTTGTGGAAGCTCTTCTCCGACGTCGACCTGGCGGACGCGGCCGAGACGAAATTCCCGAGCATGCATGCCTGCTTCATCCGCACGCTGAAGCCCGGGGCGCGGCCGGCGGCGGCGGAGGCCGACGTCGTCGCCAGTCCGAGCGATGCGATCGTCGGCGCGCACGGGATTATCGACGGCGATGGCGTCCATCAGATCAAGGACGCGCCCTATCGGCTGGGCGAATTGCTGGGCGACACGGCGGAGGCGGAGCCTTATCGGGGCGGCACCTATGTCACGCTGCGGCTGACCGCGGGAATGTACCATCACTTCCACGCGCCGCATGATCTGACGGTCGATCAGGTCACTTATATTTCGGGCGACTGCTGGAACGTGAACCCGATCGCATTGAAGCGGGTCGAGCGATTGTTCTGCAAGAATGAGCGCGCAGCGATCCGCTGCCGGCTGGATGACGGTACGCCGGTGATGCTGGTCGCGGTCGCAGCGGTGCTGGTGGCGAGCATCCGTTTGTCCTTCCTCGATACGGCGCGGTCGCTGCGCGTCGGCGGCCCACGCGTCATTCCGGTCGAGGCGGCGATCCGCAAAGGGGAGGAAATGGGCTATTTCGAGCATGGATCGACCATCGTCATGCTGCTGCCCAAAGGCTTCCGCTTCGCGGACGGCATCGAGACGGGCAAGCGCATCCGCGCGGGCGAAGCCCTGTTCGTGCGGACGGCTGCCTAGTGGAGCCCTATCGCGAGCATTCCGCTGCCGGTCACGTCCGCTCATCCTGAGTTCAGGACGCCTGGTCCTTCCTCAGCGGGTGCCGAGCAGGCGCATGAGGAGAGCGGCATGGGAATGAGATCTGGCCTGATCGCGATGGCCGCATTGGCTTCGCCGCTCCTGTCGGCTGCCCCGCTGCGGGCGGAACCACCGACCGGAGGGACCATTTCGGTCGAGGCGAAGGCCGACGACACCCGAATGAATCCGGCCCTGCCCACGTTCGTAAAGGCGGTCGGCGAGGCGTTCGAAGCCAAGGGTTTCACCGTGCTGGAACAACCCGGCCATGCCGCTTTCGTGGTCGAGTTGGGCCTCAGCCGCGAGGAAGTCGGCACCAGCCGAGCCAAAGTTTCGACCGAACGATCGAGCGTTCAGCCCGGCGGGGCTCCCAATGCAGTCGGCGTGGGCATGCGCATTCCCCTACCCACGGGCAAATCGGCGCTGGTGCCGCTGGAGCGCACGCGGCTGGAAATCCGTATCCACAAACGTGGTGAGGATGCGGTCGCCTGGCAGGGCGCCGCCATCACCGTACGCGGAGACGGGACGAAAAAAGGCGCCGACGCCGTGGTCGCGGCGGATTTGAGCGCGGCGTTGCTGCGCGCTTATCCCAATCAGCCGGAGGACGTGATCGGCGTCCCCTGAGGGTATCAATTGTAGGGCGGCCGATCGAGGCCCTTGGGGCTGGCGGTAAAAATCTCGCAGCCGGTTTCGGTGATGCCGATCGAATGTTCGAATTGGGCCGAGAGCGAACGGTCGCGCGTGACCGCGGTCCAGCCATCGTCCAATATCTTCACGTCGGGGCGACCCGCGTTGATCATCGGCTCGATCGTGAAGATCATGCCGGGCTTCAATTCAGGGCCCGTACCCGGCCGGCCATAATGCGGCACGTCGGGACTGTCGTGGTAGACCAGCCCGACGCCGTGGCCGACGAAATCCTCGACCACGCTGTAGCGATGCTTCTCGGCATGGCGCTGGATCGCGCAGCCGATGTCGCCGAGATGATTGCCGGGCTTCGCCTGCTCGATCCCCAGCATCAAACATTCGTAGGTCACGTCGACCAGACGCCGCGCCTTGAGCGGGACGTCGCCGACCAGGAACATGCGGCTGGTATCGCCATGCCAGCCATCGAGCAGGGAGGTCAGGTCGATATTGAGGATATCGCCTTCCTTCAGCGTCTTGGCGCTGGGGATGCCGTGGCAGATGACATTGTTGACCGAGATGCAGCTGGCATGCGCGAAGCCCTTGTAGCCGATATTGGCGGCCTTGGCCCCGGCCGCCTCGATCGCCGCCCTCGCGAAATCGTCGAGCGCTTCGAGGCTGACGCCGGGCATTACCTGCTCGGTCAGGGCATCCAGCACGGTGGCGGTGATCTGGCCCGCCTTGCGCATACCGGCAAAGCCTTCCGGGCCATAAAGCTTGATCGCATCGGTTCGACGATACGGATCGGCCGCCGATGTGGCAGGAACATAGTGAGTCATGATGTTTCCAGTTGGGGAACTAGCCCATCACCGTAAACCCCTTATCTAGGCGGGATGGCGAAGAAGAAATATTACCTCACGGCGACCTTGCCCGATGGCTACGTCAAGACGATCGGGCCGACCGCGACCGAATTCACCCATTATTGGCGGATCGTCGCGCATCTGGGCGGCGGCAAGACCGACGTGTTCTGGGGGCACACGAAATCGCTGGCCGAGGCCAAAAAGAAGAAGACCGCAGCAGTGGAGGCTGCGGCCAATCGTGGCTGGCAAAGCTATGAGTTCGACATCGTCGAGGTGACCCGCGACTAACGCGGATGGCGGCGGGCAAGCGCGATCCCCGCGAGGTTCTTCGATCGCAAGACATGGCGCAGCCGGACATGGGGAATGCTAGCGATAGCCGCGCGATAGGTTTCGAGGTGAGGACGCATTTCGGAAGCGCGGCACTTGGTGGTGCCGTTCGCCTGATCGATCACCGACCGGGAATCCCCGATCAGCTCAACATCTTCCGCGCCGAGCGCAATCGCGACCTCGACCGCGTGGAGCAAGGCGCGCCATTCGGACTCCGCGCTGCTGCCCGGGCCGAGATCTGTGCGCAAATAGGTGACACCGCGCGCAACCGCCGCGACTTCCATCATTCCGGGATTGGGACGGCAACCGCCGTCGAAGAAGATGCGCAGGCGCGCGGTCGCCATTCAGGCCAGCGCCTTCTTGAGGATGAACTTGGTGTGGCCGGGCGGATAATCGTCGATCTGGCCGCAGACCTGATAGCCCAGGCTTTCGTAGAAGGGCCGCGCCTGGAAGCTGTAGGTCTCGAGCGTTGATCCGACCGCGCCGCGTTTCCTTGCATAGGCTTCGGCCTGCCCGATCAGGCGCGATCCGTAGCCGCCACGGCGCGCAGGCTCCGCCAGCCAGAGATAGGTGACGTGCAGCCAGCGCCCCCACACGAAACCGAGCAGGCCGCCGAGCACATCCCCCGTCTCGCCCCGCAGGACGAAATTGGCGGGATAGGAATCGGTCATGCCGGTGGCCACGTAATTGAAGGCGTGCAGCCCCTCCATCACCTCACGCCGCAGATCGTCGCCGATCATCGGTTCGAAATCGATTGTCAGCTTTTCCACGTCTTCCCTCCAGCGCGTCGCCGGCAACGCGGTCAGCGCGCCCGTTGGCCGCCCTTCACATATTTGTCGAACCAGGCGACGGTGCGCTTGCGGCTATCGGCAGCATTCGCCGGATCGCGCAGACGATGCCCCTCACCCGGATAGATGACGAGGCTGGTCGGCACGCCCATCGCCTTCAGCGCATGCCAATATTCGACCGACTGGGTCGGCGGCACCTCGATGTCGCGTTCGCCGACATAGATGAAGGTCGGGGTCTTCGCATTGTGGATGAACTGGATCGCGGACACGTCCCAATAGGCCTTGGGATCGTCGTACATCGACTTGCCGAAGAAGGGGATCATCCACTGGTCGATCCCGTTGATCCCGTAATAGCTGACCCAGTCCGACAGGCCCGCGCCTGCGACGATCCCCTTGAAGCGGTTGGTCTGCGTGTTGACCCACATCGCCATGAAGCCGCCATAGGAACCGCCCATCAGGCCGAGGCGGTCCTCGTCGATCGGCGCGATCTTTTCGACCGCATCGATGCCGGCGAGGATATCCTTGAGATCCCCGCCGCCGAAATCGCGCTTGTTGGCGGCAGTGAAGGCCTCGCCCTGACCGAAGCTGCCGCGCGGGTTGGGCAGGAAAACATAATAGCCCGCCTTGACCAGGTCGGCGGTGATCCCGCCCTCCGCGATATAATTGGGCACGTGCGCCGCTGATGGGCCGCCATGAACGTTGACGATCATCGGCGCGCGCGCGGCAGGATCGGCATATGCGGGCGCGAGCAGCCAGCCCTGCACGGTGAAGCCGCCATTGGTCCAGCTCACGCTGCGCGCGCGGACCAGCGCCGGCAGCGCATCATTGTCGTGTGTGATCGGCGCGAGCCCCGCGACCGGCCCGGCATAGAGGGCGGTGGCATGCTCGAAATCGGCGACGGCGGACGCGGCCACCTTGCCGTCGAGGCTGAAGGCGGCCTTGGCATCGCCCGCCATCAGGCCGACGGGCTTGCTCCAAAGGGTGGTGACCGCGCCCCTGGCGTCGATCCGCACGAGCGAGGCGTCGGGGCCGGCAAGCATGGTGCCGCGCATGCCGTCCTTGAGCCAGAGCAGCGAGGTGATCGTCGCCTTGAGATCGGGCGTCCTGTCGACGGGCGTGCCGCCCGCGAAAGGCACGGTCCAGACGTCGCCGCCGACCGAGCCGTAATCGCTCATCAGGCCGCCGACATAAGCGACGGTCTTGCCGTCGGGCGAGATGCGGGGGAAGCGGACCTGGGTGCCGGGTTTGGCGATCGGGCGGACCGCGCCGGTTTGCGCATCGATCGCGTCGATCGTCGCGACCCACCAATTGTCGTCGCCATTGCCCAAGGCTGTCGAGGCGACGAAGCCCTTGCCGTCGGGCGTCCAGGCATATTCGTAGATGTAGCGGCCGGCCGGCGAGACCGGCTTGATCGCATCGCCCGCGATCGTGCCGGACAGGTCGAATATGGCGATGCGTTTCTCGTCATTGCTCTCGCCGATCTCGCCGACCTGGCGCGCACCCGCCTGGGTGGCGCCGGTTTCCTTGGTGGCATTGAGCGTGACCAGGGCGGCAATGCGCTTGCCGTCGGGCGCGAAGCGCAATGCCTCGGCCAGCCCCTTGATCGTGGCGATCGTGCGCAGATGGCCGCCCGAATCCGCTAGGTCGAGCGAGACGATGCCCGCCGCCCGATCGCGGCTGAAGAAGGCGAGGCGCCCGTCGGCGGCGAATACCGGACCCGAATAAGAGCAGGTCGGGCACGGATCGATGGTACGCAGCACCCGCCCGTCGGAGACGCGGCGCAGCACGATCGCGCCGTGCGCATCGCCATCGGATTCGACCGAGACTATTGCTTCGCCCTTGGGCGACATGGCGAGGTCTTCGAACTTGTGCGCGGCGAGAGCCGGCGTGGAGACGAGCAGGAAAGCGAGCAGGGAAAGACGCATGGGCGGAAAATCCGTTTGAAAATATGCGGCCAGCCTGGACGCCAAACGCGGCAAAATCCACTCGTCATTGCGCGCCATGGCCGCCCGGCCGAGCCACGCCCGGATCGGCCGGCGGTTGCGGCAAAAACGGCCAAGCGGGAGATTTAGCCCCCTTCCGCCCGCGCCCCAGCTACACTAGACTATAGCATTGCCGGTCAGGGGGCCCGGCGCAGGTCGCGGGGTTTGTTGGAATGGAATTGGCGTCATGAATCCGGGGCAGCTCGAAGCCTGCCTCGGCCATCTTGAAGCCGCCGAGGCGCTGATGGTCGAGGCTAGCGATCTTGCGGGTCTTACCCGCCTGTCGCTGGTGATCGAGATGTTGCGCCGTGCGCACGGGATGCCCGATCGGCCGATCGATCTTTCCGAATTCGCGCTGGGTTCTCCGACCGTAGAGGGCAGCCCCTCTTGAGCAGCCAGCCGGTGGCATCGCCCGCGCCGGCGGGCGATGGAGTGAGCGAAGCGGAGCTCGTGCGGCTGGCGCGGCGGATCAGCCTGTGGCGGCGCAAGCGGGATGCTCTGTTCGAACCCATGATCTTCGCGGATCCGGAATGGGACGTGTTGCTCGACCTTTTCGCGGAAGGGTTCGGCCGCAGGGTGAGCATGTCGAGCCTGTGCATCGCGGCATCGGTGCCGACCACCACGGCGATGCGCTGCATCAACGCGATGATCGAGCAGGGCGTGCTGATCAAATCGCGCGACGATACGGACGCGCGCCGCGTGCTGATCGAACTGACCGAGGAAGCGCGCGACCGGATGCGCACCTGGTTATCGGGGGTCGCGCTGTCCCAGTTTCTCTGAGCTTTTCGGCTCGGGATCATGGATCGTCCAGCGCGACGGCAACTCGACCTGATCGAACAGATGATGCCCGAGCAGGGCCAGTGCCGCACCTGACGAGACGCTCGTCATGAAGACAAGCCCGAGCAGATAAGCCGAGGGCCTTATCTTCGCGGCGACATCGGGTGCATCGAACAGATGACGCCCGACCACAACGGCCAGCCCCAAAAGCAGCATGCCTGCCAGCCGGATCGCCAGATCCGCATATTTCCGTTCGTGAAAGGCCATGGCCGCATCTCCCGATCGGGAGCGGACCTATTGGCCCGGGCATAGGGTTTCGAGCCGGGACGCATGCGCTTCGCATAATCTTCGCGTAGGGCGAAAAGGCCAAAAACATATGCGAAACATATGCGCTTCGCGGGGTCATCACCTCGAAAGCCTATGGCGATGACGCCATCCGCCCATGGCGGACGCTGAACCGATCCGCGTTGTTGAAAGTTGACCTGTTTCATGATGGCCCCCGCTTTGCCCGACGAGACGCCGCACACGCACGGCGCTCACGCGCAGGAACCTCTCCCCTTGCTCGCGCTCGGTGCGATCGGCGTAGTGTTCGGCGATATCGGCACATCGCCACTCTATGCGCTTAAGGAAAGCTTCGCGGGCCATCATCCGCTCGCGGTCGACCAGCCGCACATTTTCGGCGTGCTGAGCCTGATCTTCTGGACGATGATGCTGATCGTCACGATCAAATATGTGATCGTGATCCTGCGCGCCGACAATCACGGCGAAGGCGGCAGCCTCGCCCTGCTCGCCCTGATCGCGCGGCGGTTAGGCGAGAAACGCTGGACCCCTGGCATCGTGATGCTCGGCGTAGCGGCGACCGCGCTCTTCTACGGCGACGCGATCATCACGCCCTCCATCTCGGTTCTTTCGGCCGTCGAGGGACTGAGCACGGTCAGCGACACCTTCACCGCGATGGTGCTGCCGATATCGATCCTGATCCTGATCGGCCTGTTCGCGATCCAGTCCTACGGCACCGCCAAGGTCGGCGCCTTGTTCGGACCGATCATGGTCTTTTATTTCGTCGTGCTGGCGGTGCTGGGCGTGACCAGTGTGATGACCCATCCGATGATCCTGGGCAGCGTCAATCCAATCTGGGCGGTGCGTTTCTTCCTGGTCGATCCCAAGCTGGCCTTCCTCGCGCTGGGATCGGTCGTGCTGGCGGTGACGGGCGCGGAGGCGCTCTATGCCGACATGGGCCATTTCGGGCGGAAGGCGATCAGCATTTCATGGCTCTACATCGCGCTGCCGTGCCTGCTGCTCAACTATATGGGCCAGGGCGCGTTGCTGCTCAGCAACCCCGGCAATATCGAGAACCCCTATTATCTGATGGCGCCCGACTGGGCGCGCCTGCCGCTGGTTATCCTGGCCACGGTCGCGACCGTGATCGCGAGCCAGGCGGTGATCTCCGGCGCCTTCTCGGTTACGCAGCAGGCGGTGCAACTGGGCTTTCTGCCGCGCCTCCGGATCGTCAACACCAGCGCCAAGGCGGCGGGGCAGGTCTATGTTCCCTTCATCAACTGGACCCTGCTGATCCTGGTGATCGTGATCACCATCGGTTTCCGCAGTTCATCCAACCTGGCAGCGGCCTATGGCATCGCCGTCACCGGCACGATGTTCATCACCGCGGTGATGCTGGGCGTCTTGACCTGGTCGGTGTGGAAGTGGCCCAAGCCGCTGGCGATCCTGGTCACGGGCACCTTCCTGCTGATCGACGGGGCCTATTTCGCGTCCAACCTGACCAAGGTGCCGGACGGCGGCTGGTTCCCACTGCTGGTGGCGACCGTCGCCTTCACCTTGCTCACGACCTGGGCGCGCGGGCGGCAGATCGTGCGCGCGCATCTCAACCAGAGCGCAATGACGATGGAGATGTTCATCGGATCGACAGTGCGCTCGCTGAAGCGCGTATCCGGCACCGCGGTCTTCCTGTCGGCCAGCTCGAAGGGCGTGCCACCGGCGTTGCTCCACAACGTCAAGCACAACAAGGTGCTGCACGAGCGCATCATCATCCTGACGGTGCACATCCAGGGCGTTCCGCATGTCGGCGAGGAGAAAAGGGTCGAGACGCAGCCGCTGGACGAGGGGTTCTACCGTATCATCCTCCATTACGGATTCATGGAAGAGATCGACATTCCGGCGGCGCTGGCCCACACGGATGGCTGCGGCGCGGTGTTCAAGGCGATGGATACGAGCTTCTTCCTCGGCCGCCAGACACTCATCCCCTCATCCAAGCCGGGCATGGCGATCTGGCGCGAGAAATTGTTCGCCTGGATGGTGCAGAATGCCGAAAGCGCGATGGAATTCTTCAAGCTGCCGATCAACCGCGTGGTCGAGCTGGGCAGCCAGCTCGAAATCTAGCGCTCGAGCCGGCTATACGGAGGGCGGCACCGAACTACGCCGCGCGCAGCCGATCCGCACCGGGCGCATCTCCGTCATCTGCGACGACGACGCGATTGCGGCCCATCTCCTTTGCCTGGTAGAGCGCGGTGTCGGCACGGACGAAGACCTTCTTGGGATCCGCGCCCGAGGCATATTGGGCGATTCCGAAGCTGGCGCTGAGCCTGTGGTTGGGTGCAGTTCCGGGGTGTGAGGCGGCGTGGAAACGCTGCCGGACCAGCTCCGCCACGCCGGCGGCTTCGGTCGCGGTCCGCTTGGGCAGCAGCAAGGCGAACTCCTCACCACCCATGCGCCCGGCGCGATAGCCGCTCGTCTCCAGCAGCGCCGCGAATGCCCGCAGCACATCGTCACCGACCGCATGGCCGTAGCGGTCGTTGACCAGCTTGAAATGATCGATGTCGCACATGATCACCGCACCACCGGCGCGCCGCGCATCCGCGACCGCCTGATCGAAGCCCTGCCGGTTGAGCAGGCCGGTCAGTCCATCGCGCTCCGATCGCGTGCGATAGGTCGCGATGACCCCGCCGATCACCCTGACCATCAGCAGAAGGGCGGCCAATGGCGTAAGAATGCCGGCAACGACCAGGGACGCGCGGTGAAAGGGAGAAACGCGTATCGCCGCATAATGCGTGCCCGGCTCAAACAGGATCAGGAAGAAGGGGATGCGTGCCAGGAACATGGCGGCGATACCCCCCAGCGCGACGATGAGGCCGATATCCGCCAAATGCCTCCGCGGCGCGCGCGCCAGTCGTAATATGCTTTCCGACACGGCCAGCGCGCAGGCGAGCTGGAACGGCAATATCTGATAAAGGAACGGCACCCCGGCAATCGCCAGCGCCACCGCGATGGCGGTCAGCGCGAAGACCGTGCCGATCAGCGCGCGATACTGGGTCTTCTGGCCAAGCACGATGCGGATCGATTGCGCCACGCAGAGATAGGCGGTGGGTACCGCAACGGTGGCGCCGATCAGCTCGACCAGCGAGCCGTTGGCGTGGCTCACGATGAGAAGGCCGACCGCGCCGCAGGACAAGCCCGCCGCCAGCCAGCCGAGCGAGGAATGATTGCGAAGCCCGGCATAGATGGCAGCGCAAAGGCAGGCCAGGAAGGCGAATATGCCTACCTGCACCAGACTCAAGCTGACCATCATTCCCATCTTGCTTGACGATCCCCGCCGGTCGTTACGCACCCGCTTGCTAGGAGACGACGGGTTAACAGGCCTTTTACGGTTCGTGCATGACTGAGGCCGACCGAAAGAAAAGAGGCGCCGCCCCAAAGGGGCGACGCCGACGCAAAGCGACCGAAGGACTGGTACCGAGGCGGGACCGCGTGGGGCCTCACGCGGTCCCGCCAGCGCCTGCGGGCCGGGATCGGTGCCGCCGCTCCGAGGAACGACGGCACCCTTTCCCTGACCCGCCCGGGTCAGCGCTGGAGGAGGTAACCGAAGCCGCCGCTCTTGCGCTGCGGGCTCAGGCGAACCGTGATCTGGCCGTCATCCTGCTTGACGGTGGCGGCCTGCTGGACCGGCGCCGCGATCGGAGCCTGCTCGACGGGCTTGCCCGCCGCCAGAGCCTCACGCTCGCGCTGGTCGAAAAAGCTGGCGCGCTTGAGACGGCGCTTCAGCGAGTGAGAAGGGTTGTCCGGCGTCGGCCCCAGGTAAGCGGCCTGAGTGTGACGGCCGAAACGCGAAATATCGAAGCCATTGGGAAGAGCCTTGGGCATGGCCGTGGCGGTGACCGGCGCGGCAACGGCGGGAGCCGCTACCGTGGGGGCGACCATGGCTGGTTCGCCCTCCGGAACCGCGACAGCCTGGGCGGGCGCGGGTTCGAGCAGCAGCTCCTCTTCCTCGCGCTCGCGACGGCGGCGGCTCATCGCATAGGCCGTTGCGCCGCCCAGCACGATCACCGCCAGACCGACACCGCCGGCGATGGGCAGGGCATCGTTGTCGATCGCGGTCGCGTGCGTGGTCTGGGTCGTGGCCGCGACCGGAGCCGGAGCAGCCGCCGGGGTGGCGGCGGCGGTCTCGGCCGCGGTGGGCACGGTCTTGGCGGCCGGCGCCGGCAGCGGCGCAGGCGCGGTCTTGACCTTGGCCGGTGCCACCGAAGCGGTCGCGACAGGCGCGGCAACATGCACCCTCGAGGCAGTCGGGATGCGCTTGGCCGGGGTAGAATGTGTCGGCGCGGCTGCAGTCCTGGCCGTGGGCGCGCTGGCCGCCGAAGTCGTATCGGCAGTGGCGTCGTGCACCACAGGCGTGCCCACCGTTTTCATGGCGGGGGCAGGCGCAGCGGCGGGCGCGACGACAGGAGCCGGTGCGGCAGCCTCGGGCGCAGCAGTCTGCGCCGCAACAGGAGGAGCCGACACAACTGGCGGCGGTGCGGCGACAACGGGCGCAGCCGGAGCGGCCGTGCTGTCGGTCGTCTGGGCCAACGCGCAAGTGGAAGACAGAGCGATAACGGCGGCAATCGCGGTCATCGCGGGGCGGGCGGGGGAAAGGTTCTTGCTCATAGCCTGAGACCAATTCGCGATGGCTCGCACGGGTCCGGCTTGTAGCGATGAAATGCTGGCTATTTGCGGTGAATTGACGATGTTAATCGTACAGAAAGGTTCGATTAATCTGGCAGAAAGCTAATTTTGTTGTCCTAGCGCAAATAGTGAAATGCTACAACTTGGTCCAGCGTCAGGATTTTGAATTCTTTCTGATACTATCCCGTAACACCCATAAGCCGATAACCGACACCCAATTCATTGACGATTACGGTGGGCGACGCGGGATCATCCTCCAGCTTCTGACGGATGTTGCGCACGATCACTCGCAGATACTCGATATGGCGCTCATAATCGCGCGGCCAGACCGCGGCGAGCAGCTTTTCATGCGTGATCACCCGCCCGGGGAAACGGGCGAGCTCCGCAACGACGGTGAATTCCTTGGGTGTGAGGTGGACCTCTTCGCCGCGCTTATGGATGCGCCGCTGGACGAGGTCGATCGCGACGTCGCCCGCCTCGATCCGCGACTTGCCGCCTTCGGCGACCAACCGGCTGCGCAACGCTACGCGCACCCGTGCGAGCAACTCCTCCGTATCGAACGGCTTGGTTACATAGTCGATCGCGCCCAGGTCGAGCGCGGCGACCTTCTCGTCGGTCGCCTCGCGCGCGGAGACGACCAGCACAGCCGCCTTCGATTTCTGCCGGATCAGGGGCAGCAGTTCGAGCCCGTCGCGATCGGGCAGCCCCAGATCGAGCAGCACCACGTCGGGCGCGCTGGCCTCAATCTCCGCCAATGCCTGGCGCGCCGAGCCCGCCTCGGTCACGCGATAGTCGGCGCGGGCGAGCGTGCCGTGGAGCAGGCGCCGGATATGCGGTTCGTCATCGACGATCAGGACGCTCGCGGCGTTGCTCATTCCTTGTCCATTTCCTTGACCAGGGCCGACTCCGGGAAGCGGATGGTGAAGCGCGCGCCCATCGGTTCGCCGCGGTTCGATGCCTCCACCCCAAGGCCAAGCGCCTCGGCGAAGCCCTTGACGATGGCGAGACCGAGGCCGGTGCCGGTCTGCTTGCGATCCGATCCTTCGATCCGCCGGAATGTCTCGAACACATCGCGTTCGCGGCCCGGGGGCAAACCGGGTCCTTCGTCGAGCAGCGAGAGGGTCAGGCCGCCCGGGATGCGCTCGGCCTGGATCGCGACCGGCGTGCCGGGTTCGGCATAGCGGCCGGCATTATCGAGGAGGTTGATCAATATATGGTGGAAGAGCTGGGCATCGACCCGCACCAGCGGAAGGTCCGGCGCCACGCTCAGTTCGATCCTGTGCCCGTCCAGCGCGCGGCGCGTATCGTGGACCGCGCTCGCAATCGCATCGGCGAGATCGACCGCCTCGATCCTCAGCTTGAGCGCGCCCGCCTCGACCCGCGCCATGTCGAGCAGGTTGGCAACGAAGCGATTGAGCCGCTGCGCCTCGGCCTCGATCGTGTCGATCGTCTCGGGCGCGGCTTCGCGGCGCAGCTCGCTTGCGGCGGCAAGGATCGCGGTCAAGGGCGTCTTCAGGTCATGACTGACGGAAGACAGAAGCGCGGCGCGCAAGCGGTCGCGTTCCTTGAGCTGGGCCACGTCGCGCATCTCGTCGGTCAGCCGGGCGCGCTCGATCGCAAGCGCGGCCTGGTCGAGCAGGTTCATCAGCAAAGGCAGCTGGTCCGACGTGATCGGCTCGCTGCCGTCGTCGCGGCTCATGCCGACCGCGGCGAGTGTCTCGGACGCGCTACGCAAAGGATAGAAGAGCCAGTCCGACGCAGTGAGCGTGTCCGATCCGCGCCCCGCCGGCACGCCCCGCTCCAGCACCCAGCTCACCGCCGCTTCCTCGATCGTATCGAGCCGGTCCTCGGCCGGATTGGCGGCGCGAACCTGCGGCCCATCGGGCGAATTGGTCAGCAAAACGGTGCGCACGTCGAAGATGCGCGCAATCTCGCCGCACACCGCCTGCGCCAGTTCCTCCTCACCATTGGTCTTGGTGAGCTGGCCGAGGAAACCCGCGAGCGCGGCATTGGCCCGCGCGCTCGACTGGGCGAGATCCGCCTGCGCGCGAGTACGCGCGGCGAACTGACTGGTGACGAAGGCGACCCCGAGCAGCACGAAGATGGTAACCACATTTTCGGGATTGTTGATCGTCAGCGTGCCGGTCGGCGGCAGGAAGAAGAAATTATAGGCGAGGCTCGACAGGATACCGGCGAACAGGCCCGCGCGCAGCCCGAACAGACTGGCCGCCACCATCACCGGCACGAGATACAGAAGCGCGACATTGCCAAGATTGGCATGGACGTAGCTGAGGCCCGATCCGATGCCGGTCACGGCGCCGACCATCAGGGCGGCCCAGAGATAGTCGCTGCGCCGCCCCCAGGCGCCGGGGCGCGGCTTGCGGGCGCGCTGCTGGACGGGAGCGGGATCGTCCATCGGCAAGACGTGGATCGCGATCCCCGACGTATCGCGCACCAGCCGATCGACCACCGACCCGTGCCGCATCTCGAACCAGCGCGAACGCACTGATTTGCCCACCACCAATTGCGTCGCACGCGCCTCCGCGACGAACGCGGTCAGGCCGTCCAGCACCGACATTGCGGGAACGGTGGCGACGCTGGCGCCGAGCTGACTGGCAAGATTGAGCGTCGCGGCCAGCCGCTGCCGGTCCTCATCCCCCAGCGAACGCGTGCGCGGCGTTTCGATATGGACTGCGGTCCAGGGCGCACGCAACGTATCGGCGATGCGCTTGGCGACGCGTACCAGCCCGTCCGCGCCCGGCAATTCGCTGACCGCGACCACGATCCGCTCGCCCCCCGCCCAATTGCCCGCGAGCGCGTGGCTGCGGACATAATCGAGCATCTGCGCATCGACCGCCTGCGCGGCCCGGCGAAGCGCCAGTTCGCGCAGCGCGGAGAGGTTGGACTTGGAGAAGAAATGCGCGAGCGCGCGGGTCGCCTCGTCGGGGACGTAGACCTTGCCGTCCTTGAGCCTCTCGATCAGCTCGTCGGGCGGGATATCGACCACCTCGATCTCGGCGCTTTCCAATATCCGATCGGGAATGGTCTCGCGCACGCGCACGCGGGTGAAGGAAGCGACGACATCGTTGAGGCTTTCGATATGCTGGACGTTGATCGTCGAAAACACGTCGATCCCCGCCGCCAGCAGTTCCTCGACATCCTGATAGCGCTTGGGATGGCGGCATTCGGGCGCGTTGGTGTGGGCAAGCTCATCGACCAGCACGAGCTGGGGCCGCCGCGCGAGGATCGCGTCGATGTCCATCTCGGCGAGTTTGCGACCCTGATAGTCGATCATCCGCCGTGGGACGACCTCGTGCCCGACGACGAGGGCCTCGGTTTCCGCGCGGCCATGCGTTTCGACCACCCCGATCACGACATCGGTGCCCGCGCGCTTGCGGGCGGCACCCTCGCTCAGCATTTCATAGGTCTTGCCGACGCCGGGCGCGGCGCCGAGAAAGACCTTGAGCTTGCCGCGCGCCTCCTGCTCCGCCTGGCGGAGAAGGGCGTCGGGATCGGGACGATCGTCGCTCACGTGCGCGGTTTAGCGCTTTCGCTATCCAGCTGTCGATTGAGCAGCAGCACGTTGACGCGATCCTCGCCGAGGAAACCAAGCAAAGGATGCTCCGTCGCGCCCGCCACGATCACGCGAAGCCGCGCCTCGTCCATACCGCGGGCCCTGGCGATGCGCGGGACCTGATACAAGGCCGCCTCGGGCGTGATGTCGGGATCGAGGCCCGAGGCGGAGGCCGTGACCAGATCGAGTGGAACGTGAGCACCTGGTACGGAAGCCTGCAAAGTCTTGATGTCGCCCGCCATCCGATCGTGCAGCGCCTGGGAAGCGGGGCCGAGATTGGAGCCGCCCGATGCGAGCGGATCATAGCCCTTGCCCGCGGCGGAGGGGCGCGGGTGGAAATATTTGTCGACCGTGAAACCCTGCGCAAGCAGTTCGGAGCCCACCACCCTGCCCTTGTCGACGATCAGGCTGCCATTGGCCTGATGCGGGAAGACAAGCTGACCGATACCCGTCAGCGCGAGCGGGTAGGCGATCCCCAGCAGCAGCGCGAAGAGCAACGTCATCACGATTGCGGGGCGCAATGCGGAAGCGAAATCCTTGCCCATGTCGTATATCCTCAGGCGAGATGCAGGCCGGCGACGGCCAGATCGATGAGCTTGATTCCGGCGAAGGGCGCGATGAGGCCGCCCAGGCCGTAAATGCTCAGGTTTCGGCGAAGCAGCGGGCCGGCCCCGATCGGCCGGTAGGTCACGCCCTTCAATGCCAGCGGCACCAGCGCGGGAATGATCAACGCATTGAAGATGATCGCCGACAGGATCGCGCTGGTCGGCGAGGCGAGACGCATCACGTTGAGCGCACCGAGCCCCGGGTACAGAATGACGAACATCGCCGGGATGATCGCGAAATATTTGGCGACGTCGTTCGCGACCGAGAAGGTGGTGAGCGCGCCGCGCGTCATCAGCAATTGCTTGCCGAGGCCCACGACCTCGATCAGCTTGGTCGGGTCGCTATCGAGATCGACCATGTTGCCGGCCTCGCGCGCCGCCTGCGTACCGGTGTTCATCGCCACGCCGACATCCGCCTGGGCCAAAGCGGGCGCATCGTTGGTGCCGTCGCCGCACATCGCGACGAGCTTGCCGCCCTGCTGCTCCGCGCGGATCAGGGCGAGCTTGTCCTCCGGCGTGGCCTGGGCGAGGAAATCGTCCACCCCGGCTTCGGCTGCGATCGCCGCGGCGGTAAGGGGATTGTCGCCGGTGATCATCACCGTGCGGATGCCCATCTTGCGGAGCTCCCCGAAACGCTCGCGGATGCCGGCTTTCACCACGTCCTTGAGTGCGATCACACCCAGGAGCCGGCCGTCCCTGGCAACCGCGAGCGGCGTCATGCCGGCACGCGCGATATCGTCGGCCGCGCGGCGCAATTCGGTCGCGGCGGCGGTTTCGCCCGCATCGGGATTGGCCTTGAGGACCGAATCCACCGCGCCCTTCTGGATCAGGGTCGAACCGAACCTGACGCCCGAGATGCGCGTCTGCGCGGTGAAGGGAATGACCTCCGCCTCGCGCGGCAAGGCGGTAATCTTCACGCCGAATTTCTCGCGTGCCAACGCCACGACCGATCGACCCTCGGGCGTTTCGTCGGCGAGGCTGGCCAGCAAGGCAGCCTCGGCCAGCTCGGACAGGTTGGTGGCGTTGACGGGACGGAACTCGCTCGCCTGGCGGTCGCCGATCGTGATCGTCCCGGTCTTGTCGAGCAGCAAAGTATCGACGTCGCCCGCCGCCTCGACCGCACGGCCCGATTTGGCGAGGACGTTGAAGCGCACCAAGCGGTCCATGCCCGCGATGCCGATCGCGGACAGAAGCGCCGCGATCGTGGTGGGGATGAGCGTGATCAGAAGCGCGGCAAGCACCGTCACCGGGATCTCACCGCCGGCATAGGCCGCGAAGCTGGGAATCGTGCCGACCGCGATCAGGAAGATGATGGTGAGGCCGACGAGCAGGATCGTGAGCGCGATCTCGTTGGGCGTCTTCTGGCGCTCGGCGCCCTCGACCAAGGCAATCATGCGGTCGAGGAAGCCCTGGCCGGGATTGACCGTGACGCGGACCTTGATCTCGTCGGAAATGACGCGCGTGCCCGCGGTCACCGCCGAACGGTCGCCGCCCGCCTCGCGGATCACGGGCGCACTTTCGCCGGTAATCGCGGCTTCGTTGACCGAGGCGACGCCTTCGACCACCTCGCCGTCCGAGGGGATGAGATCGCCGGTCTCGACCAGCACGATATCGCCCATGCGGAGCGCGCTTGCCGGGACATTTTCGGTTTTCGAACCCTTGACGCGTTTGGCGGTCAGCTCCGCCTTGGTGGCGCGCAGGCTCGCCGCCTGCGCCTTGCCGCGCCCCTCGGCAAGCGCCTCCGCGAAGGTGCCGAACAGGACGGTCAGCCACAGCCAGACGACAAGCTGGAGCTTGAACCCGAACGTCAGCGGATCGTGCCCGACGACCAGCAGGATGGAGAGCAACATGGCGACGCAGGCGGTGACGAACATCACCGGATTGCGCACCAGCTGGGTGGGCGAGAGCTTGAGGAAGGCCTGCCCCATCGCCGGAAGCATCAGATCGGCGGTGAACAGGGATTTGCTTGCGGTGCGGGCCATATGCGCGCGTCCTTGGAGTTAGGAGAGGTGGCCGCTGGCCATCGCGAGATGGTCCGCGATCGGGCCGAGCGCCCAGCTCGGCAGGAAGGTGAGGCCGCCCATGATCAGGATCACGCCGATCAGGAGGCCGACCCATAGGCCGCCGGTGGTCGGAAAGGATCCGGCGGTTTCGGGCGTATATTGCTTGGCGGCGAGGCTGCCAGCGATCGCCAGCATCGGCACGATCATGAAGAAGCGGCCGATCCACATGCAGACGCCGAGCGTGCCGTTGTAGAAAGGCGTGCCCGCGGAGAGCCCGGCGAAGGCGGACCCGTTGTTCGCGACCGCGCTGGAATAGGCATAGAGGATCTCGGAGAAACCGTGCGCGCCCTTGTTGAGCGGCCCGGCGAGGCCGGCCGTGGTAACGGTCGCGAGCGCGGTACCGCCGAGGATGGCGAGCGGGAGGACCGCGATGGCGAGCACCGCCAGCTTTACCTCGCGGCCCTCGATCTTTTTGCCGACATATTCGGGCGTGCGGCCCACCATCAGGCCCGCGACGAACACCGCGAGGATCGCGAACAGCAGGAAGCCGTAGATGCCCGCCCCGACGCCGCCGACGACGACTTCACCGAGCTGCATATTGACGATCGGGACCAGCCCGCCGAGCGCGCTGAAGCTGTCGTGCATTGCATTGACCGCGCCGCACGATGCAGCCGTAGTGATCGCCGCGAACAGGCTGGAGGCGGCGATGCCGAAACGCACCTCCTTGCCTTCCATATTGCCCCCGGCGAGGCCGAAGCCGTGCATCATCGGCGTGGCCTGCGCTTCCTGCCAATAGGCCACCATGGTCCCGGCGAGGAACAGGATCATCATCGCGGCCAGGATCGCCCAGCCCTGCCGGGTGTTGCCGACCGCCTTGCCGAAGCACCAAGTCAGGCCGACGCCGATCGCGAAGATCGACAGCATCTGGATGAAGTTGGAAAGCGCGGTCGGATTCTCGAATGGATGCGCGCTGTTGGCGTTGAAGAAGCCGCCGCCATTGGTGCCGAGCATCTTGATCGCTTCCTGGCTCGCGACCGGGCCCAATGCGATGGTCTGCCTTGCACCTTCCAATGTGGTGGCATCGACCTGCTGGGTCAGCGTCTGCGGCACGCCCGCGAAGATCAGGTAGGTCGCGTAAACGACGCAAATCGGCAGCAGCAGGTAGAGCGTGATGCGCGTGCAATCCGCCCAGAAGTTACCCAACGTGCTGGTCTGGCGGCGTGCGAAACCCCGGAACAGGGCGAAAGCCAGCGCGATACCGGTCGCGGCCGACAGAAAATTGTGGATCACCAGCCCCAGCATCTGACTGAGGTTCGAGAGCGTGCTTTCGCCCGAGTACCATTGCCAGTTGGTGTTGGTGGTGAAGCTGACCGCGATATTGAACGCGCCGTCCGGACCGACATTGGCGAATTTGGGCGTATTGAGCGGCAGGAAGGCCTGCAGCCGCAATATCGCGTAGGTAAACAGCGCCAGCGCGACGTTGAAGATCAGCATATGCACCGCGTAGCGCCGCCAGCTCATCTCCTCGTGCGGGTCGATGCCCGCCAGGCGGTAGAAGCCGCGCTCGACCGGCCCGAACACGGCATGGAGCGGCGTGCGACGGCCTTCGTAGATGGCATGCAGCCACAACCCCATCGGCTTGGCGAGCGCGACGATGAGGACGGTGAAGAGGAGGATCAGGATCCAGCCTGCTATGGTCATCGATGCGCTCCCGTCAGAAGCGCTCGGGCCGCAGGAGCACGGCCACGAGATAGAGGAGAAGGCCGATCGCGGTGAGGGCCGCGAGCCAGAGGTCGAGGGTCATGGTCGCTGCCCCTCACGCATTGTCGCACAGCCGGACGTAGGCGAGCGTCGCCGCGGTCAGCCCGAGCATGATGGCTATCCACAATAAGTCCTGCATCGGATCCTCGGATCGAAGGTCGAGGAGCGCCATTAGGGGTGGACACCGTAATGATGCGAGACGGAGGAGCGGGGCGGCTTATATGTTTTGCATAGGGATTTGAGGCGGCGGGTATCGGAGGATGAGATGCGTGAACCGCATCGCCGCTTGTGCGTTCGGTCGACTATGCGGACCGACTTGATTTTTGCGATGATGATGGTGCTGGCGCTTGCGGGCTGCGGCAAAGAATCGAACCCGACCGCGGCACCCGCCGCAACGTCCAATCAGACCGCTGCCGCAGCCGGTAACGACCATTATATCGACGATCTGCGCAAGCTGTCGCCCGGCGCGACCAATGCCGCCTTGTTCCGATCGATCAGCGATTCCGGCGAATCCTGCACCGGCGTGACCAAGTCCGCCTATCAGCAGGATTTCAAGGCAATGGGCATGTGGGTCGCGCATTGCCGCGAAGGGCAGGATTGGGCGGTGTTCGTGAGCCAGAAAGGCTATGTCCAGCCGCGCGCCTGCGCGACCGCCGCCCAGGCCGGCTTCCCCGCCTGCAAGCCGCTTTGATCCGCCGCTGAACCCCTTTATCTGCGCCTCTCGGAAAGGAGCAGGCGCATGATCATCCGCAGCGACGAATATGAGGATGTGGTCGTGCCGGGCCATGGCACGATGCGCATCCACCTGTTCCGCCCGGCAATCGAGGGCCGCTTTCCGGGCGTGCTGTTCTTTTCGGAAATCTATCAGGTCACCGGGCCGATCCGCCGATTGGCGGCCTTGATGGCGGGCCAGGGGTTCGTGGTCGGGGTGCCCGAAGTCTATCACGAATATGAGCCTGCCGGCACGGTGCTGTCCTATGATCCGCCCGGCACCGACCGCGGCAACGAACTGAAATTCGCCAAGCCGATCGCCGCCTATGATGCGGATGCGCGCGCGGGCCTCGCCTTCCTGGCCGGGCATCCAGCCTGCACCGGCAAACTCGCGACGATGGGCGTGTGCCTGGGCGGCCACCTCGCTTACCGTGCCGCGCTCAATCCGGAAGTCTCCGCCGCGGCCTGCTTCTACGCGACCGACATTCATTCGAGTACGTTGGGCGAAGGCAAATCGGACAACAGCCTCGCCCGGATGGACGAGCTGAAGGCCGAGGCGATGTTTGTCTGGGGCCGGCAGGACCCGCATGTGCCGTTCGAGGGCCGCGAGACGATCCGCGCGCGACTGCAGGAGGTCGGCGCGATTTATGAATGGCATGAGGTCAATGCGCAGCATGCCTTTCTACGCGACGAGGGGCCGCGTTACGATCCGGCGCTGTTCCTGCAGGCGGTCGGCTGGATGCTGGCCCTATTCAATCGGACGATTTGCGCGGTTTAAGGCCCTTTGGCACACCACCATCGACCGGTTACACCAATATAGTTCGCAAAATCCCCCTGCATGATTGGAGCGTGTCGTGAGCGACCAGGCGATCATCGATGAGGCCCAGCTCGAAAAGCTGATCCCACATTTCTATGGCCTGGTGCGCGAGGACGCGTTGCTCGGCCCTGTCTTCACCGACGCTATCGGCAACTGGCCGGAACATCTTGAGAAGCTCGTCGCCTTCTGGTCTTCGGTCATGCTGACGACGGGCCGGTACAAAGGCAACCCCATGGCCGCGCACATGAAGCATGGCGCGCGCATCACGCCCGAAATGTTCAATCGCTGGCTGGCATTGTGGGCGAAGGCGACCGGCGAAATCGTGCCGCCCGAAATCGCAATTGCGCTCCAGGCCAAAGCGGCGCGGATCGCGGAAAGCCTGAGCCTGTCCCTGTTCTTCAGGCTCGAACCCGCCAAGCCAAAAGACCAGGCAGCCTGAGCAAAGAGGTCAGAGCGATGCCATATGCGGGGCGGGAATTCCTCCGCTCGCTGCGTTGGATCGCCGTCGCGGGCGCGCTGATGGTCGCGGGTTCGCTCTGGTATCTGTCGCTTTACGGACCGCTCTGCCCATCGATAGTGATCGACAACGGCGGGCGTGTTCCTGTCGGTGCTATTGGGTAGCGGTGTGTTCGCCGCGCGATCCGCGCCGCGCGCCGAGCGAAACCCTCCTGACACCCGAAACCGCGCCGGGCGTGATCGCGTCTGCGATCCGCCACCATGTCGAACCGCGAGGCCCGTGCGTTTCCACATCGAAATCTGGCGTGCTGCCGACGCCTGATAGCAACGCGACTACAACCCCCTCCGAAAGACCGGGTGCACTCACCGATTAGCTGGCACGAAATCGTCCTAGCTATCGGGGAAGCCAGACCCGGTCCACGACCACACCAGGGTCCGTGGTGGCGATGCGGAAGATATGGTCTCCTCGGCTAAGCGCGCTAAGCGGCACCGACAGACGGACATAATTATCCTGCACCGCGGCGGCGCGGATCCTGCCATTCTCGTCCTCGCTGCCGCCCGAGCCGGGAACTTCGTAGGTGGTCGGCGGCTGTCCATCGATGCCGATCTCGACCGTGAGCTTTTGCCCGGGATAGAGCCGGAACGACGGCAGGAAATCGACATAGGCCCGATCCGCGCCCGCGCGGTTGATGAAGCGATATTCAAGCGCAGGATGGCCATGAATTGCCCGATCAGCAGACGCGCCCGAGGCGGTGCGGACCATCATTCCACGCGCGCTGGTGCCGAGGCCAGCGACCGAAACCCATGACGCCCCGCCGCCGCCCGACTGCCGATCGAAACTTGCAGCGTCACGCCAATTGGCCTCCGCCGGAGGTGCGGACCCCGCCGCCGTTTGCCCGGAGGCGGGCGCTGCCTTTTCACCCCACGGCCAACGCACCTGGCTGGCCCAGGAGGCCAAATCGTGCGCGGTTTCGAGGCCCGGCATCATCTCCTTCCATTTCCCGCCCGCCAATTGCGTGTTGTAGCGCTCGACTTCGTCGCTCAGCCGTTGGCGGAGGGCATTGATTTCGCGCGCATTCGCGGCCGGATTGATTCCCGACTGGATATCGCGATCCGCCATGAAGATGAGCCCGCTCATTCCCAGGACGCGGGCTGGGAAGCCGATCGTCTCCACATAAGCGTCGCGCGCCTCCGGGGCGACCACCGCGGCAAGCCGGGCCTCGCGCGCAAGCAGCGCATGATAGGCCTGACGCAACGCCGCGGCGCGTTCGGGCGTGAGCGAAAGCGCCCATTCGCGATTCATCAGCTCGGGCTTGCGGATCGTTCCTAGCCGATAGAACTCGCCAAGGAAGGCGGACATTTCGGAAGCGACCCCGGGACCGAAATTGCGTGCCGCAAAGTCGCTCAGAAAGCGCGGCTGCGACGCCGTGCCCATCTGCTCCGGATTCCAGGCGAGCCGCGCGAAATAATCGATGCCGATCTCCATCGGCTTGATGTCGCCGACGTTTATGACCCACACTTTGCGGGCATCGTTGTTCCAGGCCTTTTCAAGCTCTTCCCACATCAGCGCGGGCGCGGTGGTGTTGATCCAGGTATAGGAGTGCGGCGAGCCGTAATAAGACAGGTGCCAATATACGCCTGCCCCACCCGCTCGCTTCCGCTCTGCGGGGGAACTGAGGCGCCTCAAATAGCCGAAATTGTCGTCCACCCAGACCAGGGTGATGTCGGACGGGACAGCGAGCCCCCCGTCGTAAATCGGCAAGACCTCCTTGTAGGGAACGAAGATCTGGGCGGGCGGCCCCCAGGCCTTCGTCACATAGCGGTCGAGCAAGGCGCGCTGGTCCGCGATGACGCGGCTCACGGTGGCGATGCGCGTCGGGATATCGTCAGGCCCCTCCATCGGCCGGTCGTGGATCCCGCGGATTCCGGTCGTCCAGACGGCTTCATAGGTGGCGCGCTCCTTCGCGGTCTTCTCCCAGACCGACCGGATCACATCCTGATTGAGGCTATAATCCCACTTGCCCTGCTTCGCCTCGTCCCAATGCACATTGTTGTACAGCATCGGCTCGCAATGGGACGAGCCGACCACCACACCATATTCGTCGGCCAGGGCGGCATTTTCGGGGATCGAGCCGAACTCGGTCGTCACGCCATGCATCGCGGGCCAGATATAGTTGAGCCGCAGGCGCAGCATGAGATCGAAGACCTTGGCATAGGTCTTGGGCCCGATATTTCCGCGCTGCGGATCGAAGACGTTGCTGGCCCAGCGGCTGATGCCCCAATCTTCGTCATTGATGAAAATGCCGCGATATTTGACCGCCGGCTTGTCCACGCTGGGCGCGGTGGAACTTATGTATAAAGATGCACGGTGCGCGACCGGGACATCCGCCCACCAATTCCACGGCGAGACGCCGATCTTTTCCGACAATTGGGTCAAGCCGTAGGCGGTGCCGCGCCGATCGCTGCCGACGATCACCAGCGCCCGCTTCACACCCGGCAATGGATTGTCGACGACCTGCGTGAGCGTCGCCTCCCACTTGCCGCGGATCGCATCCAGATTGTGCAGCTTGCCTGCCGCAGCGAGGCGGGCGATCAGCGGACTGTGGCCCAACGTACCCGCCACGATCACGTCATGCGCATTCTTCCTGCCGACGAGAGGGTGCCTGCCCGTCACGCGCGATACGTCGCCGGCCAGGAGGTCGGCCGCGAGATGGACCACCCGATAATCGGCGTCGTCGATCCATATCGGCGCGACGCCATGGCCTCCGACGAGCTCGATCGAACCGCTTTTTGCGGATGGGGCGGCACTGACCTGGAGGACGGTGGCGGAGCACCACTGGGCCGGCAGCATTAAAGCCAAGCCGAGCAATGCATATTTCCTCGCCATCCACCTCTCCTCCTCTGTCCGGTGCCGGAGGCCCGCTTATCGCGGCCACCTATTTATCGGCCTAATAGAACAGGGTACGGCAGGCCTGCCATGCGCAATTGTGGGAGTTGCGCCCATTCTTACGGGTCGCCGCCAATGTCTGGCTATAACTCAGCTGTGCCGCCGCGTTCCCAAGCGCCGCGTCTTGCCCTAATCCCTCGCGTATGAAGCGCGCCGATCTGATCGCGGGCATTTCGGTCGCCGGGCTGATGCTTCCCGAGGCGGTGGCTTATGCAGGCATTGCGGGATTGGGCCCGGGCCGCGCGGTGCTGGCTGCGATCGCGGGCTGCCTGGTCTATGCGCTGGTCGGGCGCAGCCGCTTCGCGATCGTCTCGCCGACCTCTGCCTCCGCCGCAATCCTTGCCGCGGCGCTAGCCGCGGTCGATGCCGATGCGGCGACGCGCGATGCGCTGGCGACGGTCGCGGTGGCGATGGCGGGCGGGCTTTTCCTGATCGCGGCGTTGCTGCGGCTGGGCGGGCTCACGGGTTTCATCGCGCGGCCGGTACTGCGGGGCTTCGCCTTCGGGCTCGCGATCACGATCATCCTGCGCCAGATCCCCGCTTTGGTCGGGGTGCCGATCGCCGCGCCCGACATTTTCCGGCTCGCGGGACGGCTGCTGGCGGCCGCACCGCTCTGGCATATGGCAAGTCTCGTCACCGGATCGATCGCGCTCGTCGCCTTGCTTGCACTGCGGCGCATTCCGGCGGTGCCCGGGGCCTTCCTGGTGCTGGCGGCGGGGATCATCGCATCGCGCGGGCTCGATCTGCCCGCGCGCGGGGTTGCCACGGTCGGCGCGATCGACCTGCGGCTGGCGTGGCCGCGCCTGCCCGCCCTGTCGCTCGGCCTGCTGTCTCAGCTCGGCCAGCTGGTATTCCCGCTGGTGATGATCCTGTTCGCGGAAAGCTGGGGCACGATGCGTGCGCTGGCGCTACGCCATGGCGACACGCTTAGCCCGGACCGGGAGCTGGGCGCGCTCGGCTTCGCCAATCTCGCCGCCGCGGCGGTGCAGGGGATGCCGGTCGGCGCAGGCTTCTCGGCCGGGTCGGCGAGCGAGGCGGCGGGCGCGGCCAGCCGTGTGACCGCGGTGATCGCGGCCTTGGGCCTTGCCGCGCTGATCCTGGTCGCGCGCGCGCCGATCGCCTTCCTGCCCCAACCGGTGCTGGCGGCCGTGGTGATCGCCGCGCTGACCCATGCGCTCGACATCCGCCCGATCCTGCGATTGTGGAAGATCGACCGCGATCAATATATCGCGCTCGCGGCCGCGCTGGGCGTGCTGCTGTTTGGCGTGCTCGACGGCATGCTGCTCGCGATCGCGCTGTCGATCGCAGCCCTGATCCGGCGGCTGGCGACACCGCATCTGATCGAGCTCGGCCAGCTCAACGGCGGCCATAGCTATGTCGATATCGCACGCCATCCCGAGGCGACGCGGCCGCCGGGCATCGACATCTGGCGCCCGGCCGAACCGCTCTTCTTCGCCAATGCCGAACGCGTGCTCGGCCAGCTTTATCGCCGCCTGCCCGACGCCGGCGTGCGAGCGCTGGTGCTGAGCCTGGAGGAAAGCACCGATCTCGATAGCACCGCGCTTGAGGCGCTGATCGAGTTCGACAAGCGCATCGCTGCGCGCGGGACCGGCCTGTGGCTCGCACGCGTGCACGATCCGGTCCGCGACCTGCTCGGCGCCGCGGGCGCGAACGATCTGGTGCAACATTCTTATTTTAGCGTCGACGACGCCGTCACCGCCGCGCGCAAGGAGGCAGATTGATGCTCGACCGCGAACCCGTGCTCCATCCCGTCCGGATCGACGATCTGCGCCCGACGCAAATGACGGTCGGCTATCGCGAGGTCGCGCGCAAACGGCGCGAATGGCGCGAGCGGGCGGAAGACGAAGGCGGCGAATATCTCGGCCGTCACATGATCCCGGTCGTGCTGGGGCCGAAGGACCGGCTGTGGGTGATCGACAACCACCATCTCGCCCGCGCGCTGCATGAGGAAGGCGTCGAGCAAGTGCTGGTGCGGATCGTGGCGGACCTCACCAAGCTGCAGGACCGGCTCTTCACCACCTTCATGGACAATAAGAACTGGTTGCACCCGTTCGATGCGGACGGCCATCGCCGCGAGCTCAAACATCTGCCCAAGCATGTCTCCAAGCTGGCTGACGATCCCTATCGCTCGCTAGCGGGCGAGCTGCGCCGCGCGGGGGGCTATGCCAAGGACCAGACGCCTTATTCCGAATTCCTGTGGGCCGATTTCCTTCGCCGCCACGTCAAGCGCGAGAAAGTGGAGCAGCATTTCGAGGAAGCGGTCGCCCAGGCGCTCGAGATCGCGCACAAGCCCAAGGCGGATTATCTGCCGGGCTGGGCGGGGCCGCATCATTGAGGGCGCGCATCATGCGGATACGGTGGCTATTGCCGATCCTGACGCTGGGCGTGATGCTGGCACCCGTTCCGCTCGCCGCCGAACCAGCCGGTCATATCACGGGCGTGGGCGGCATCTTCTTCAAGAGCAAGGATCCCAAGGCTCTGATGGCCTGGTATCGCGACGTGCTGGGGATCAGGATCGAGGCCTGGGGCGGCGCCTTGCTCCCTTATGATGCGCCTAGGCATCCGCCGGTGGTGACGCTCAACGCCTTCGGCCAAAAGAGCCATTATTTCGACCCCTCGCAGCGCGAATTCATGCTCGACTTCGCGGTCGATGACCTCACGGCTTTCCTCGATCGGCTGAAAGCGAAGGGCGTGCCGGTACTCGCGCGCGACGACAGCGATCCGAGCGGCAATTTCGCCTGGATCGTCGATCCCGACGGCACGAAGATCGAATTATGGGAACCCAAGCCGACGCGAAAATAGGTGCGTACAGATCGGCCATCACGCGATCCGCCTTGACGAACAACTCTACTTAGGTTGAATAAGCACATGGCCCGCAACCGGCGCCCTTCTAAGCAGATGCTCTTGCTCCTGGAAGCTTTGTCCGCGCACGCGCAGCAATGGCGCCATGGCTATGACCTGATGAAGGAAACCGGCCTCCTGTCAGGAACGCTCTACCCGCTGCTGATGCGGATGACCGAGCAGGGATTGGTCGAAGCCGAATGGCGCGAGCCCGCCCAGATCGGCCGGCCCGCGCGCCACGCCTACCGGCTCACCGCCACGGGGATGGCGCTGGCACGGACGATAGATCGTCCGCAACCGGCGCTTTCCTCCAGGATCGTGCTTGCATGACGCAGGCCGCGGCGAAGGCGGTCATGACATTGGCCACTTCCTGCCTTGGCGAAAATCGCCGCGAATGGGCCTTTGCAATGGAAGGCGAGTTCGAGGCGGCGATCAAAGACGGCAAGCCGCTGGCCTTCGCAACCGGTTGCCTGATCGCGGCGTGGCGCGAAATGCCGAAGCAGGCGGAAGGCCGCCTTGTCCTGGCAAATTATGCGCTTGCGCTCGGCCTGCTCATTCCGATGGCGGTTCTTCAGTTCATGCAGGCCGTTGGTGTCACCTTGACGATCGGCGACAATCAAAATCCTTATCTGGCGTGGTCCCAGCTCACCGCGGCCCCGATCTTGCTGATCCTCTGGCTCCTGCTGGGCATAGGACATCTCCGCCTCGCCTGGGTATTGGTCGAGCGCGACTGGTCGGGCGTGATGAGGGTCGGAGCGCTGATCGGCGCGGCGATGGTTACGCTCTTCCTGTTCATGGGCGTGCTGTTTCTGGACATCGACGCTTTGCTCTCCCAAGTCGCCGCGCTGGCTTTCGAACTCACGGCCATTCTCGCCACGGCACGGGGGCAGGCGCGGCTCCTCTCAAGCGCCACGATCGAGGTGGCGGTCGGGTAAACGGTCGGCAGACGCCGCCGCGTAACCGTGCGTACCAATGTCAGGAGAATGGTGCGCTTACAGGACTCGAATCGTTCGCTTAGTACATTGAAATAACACCGGAAATCTTGGCGGGTGTGGGCCTGCCCCCAGGCTGTCCCTCCGGAAAAAAGAGGCATCGAACCTGCGCCGGAAACGGGAATCGACTCCTTATTTCGCCCAGCGATTCGATGGCTTTAGACCGCTATTGGACTGGTCCCCTTGATGCCTTCGCGGGAAAAACGCAGCTCTCCATTGGCTAGGCCGATGAAGGGGGCTTCCGAACCAATTATGGCCGCTTGCGCGTGCGGTAATTCCGCTCATCTCAGAGTTGGCGGCCTAATCAGGCGCTAGGGGTCACCAACGATATCAAGGGCTTAGCCGTAAGGCGGCCCGAGATATCAAATATCTGTCAAATATGACGGCTGTGGATCACGCCGGATTGAACCGGACGGGGGCCCACGCTCCGACTGATGATCGTAGCCTGATTCGAGCCACGAGAAGGCCGATTGCCGCCCACGGCGGTCGCGACCGCTTAGCGCCTTGTAAACGGTCGTTCGCAATCCGAGATATCGATCCCGAAGGCGGGCATTCGCTCATTGACGAGCCGCGTTGAGTCTCGCTTACACCCAAGCTAAGTCCACGGACTCTGAGACGATCCCTCTATGATTTCCCGAAGATAATTTGGGGGCGTTCCTCAATTCACTCTGATTGAGCCAGAATCTGTTCCTCAAGTTCGTCAACGAAGCGCACTTGGAAGGCGAGCGCTATAGATCGTGCTAGGTCGCAATAACGCCGCGCGGCGGCGCAGTCGCGTTCCATCAGCGTGACGCGGGCCAGCCCCATCCTCGTCCGAAAATCGCCCTCAATCTTCGCGCTGTAGCGGGCAGCGACCCTGTAATATTCGGCGGCCTTCACCGGCTCGCCGGCTCTCAGGCAGAGCCCAGCGAAGGTGTTCCAGAACTCCACATCGTCTACTCCAAACAAGATATCCTGCCGACCAAACTCGACATCGAGGAACCGCCGGCTCGCATCTCGGAGGACCTCAGCCAGGTTTGAACGACCGTCGGCGCCCGCGATGTTGGCGACTACCGAAGCGCGAAACCAGACTGGGTCAAGTAGCGCCCGCGTCGCCATCCATGCCATCACGTTGCGACCATGATCAAACCCGTCCCTGATCGCTCTGGCAACGAAGGCGTTCATACGGTCGACCTCCGCCCTATGCTCAGGCACCGCGCAATCTAGGCTGCCGACGGATTCGCAGCCGACGAAGGCGTTAGACTGCATGTCGCGATAGAAGCCCATGTCGACGGCCAACCAGAATGAGTGGACAGCTTCGGCGCGTCTGAACGACTCGCGATAATATTGCGGGCGATATTTGATCAGCGGCTCGAAGTCGCTGAGACGCGGGTCGATGAGGATTCGGTCAGCGTTTAGCATCCGTTCGTCATGCTCGATCAACTTTGCGGCGGGGAGAGACCGCGCACAATAGAATTGCGCCAGCCCTTCCTGCAGCCGGCCATAGGGCGTCCAGGCGGTCGCGAGGCTGCGCCTGGAGCAGCGCTCGGCCTCGGCATTGCTGTCCATTCTACGATTCCCACTCTCCAGCCGGGCTCGCCAGCGGGTCAGCGCCGCTTTCACCCCAAGCAGGCGGGCGAGCGTCGATGAATCCATTGCGGCATGCTTCGTGGCTGCTTCGACCTGGCTGAGCAGCGCCTTGATCAAGGCCAGCCGCTCGCCGCCGTCGAGCGCGCCGAGCCGGTTACGGACGAACACTAACATCGCCACCGCAGCGACCGCGACCGAATTTGGCGCGGCCAGTTTCTTGGCCGCGTCCTCGGCCACCCGCAGCTCGCGCTTCCAGACCATTTCCGAGGCGGCATCGGCAGCGGCCAGCGCCGCCAGCTGTATCTCGAGTAGAGCAATGGCGTCACTGCTGGCCGTCGCATGGGGGTTGCGGCGGATCTCGACGAGCAGCTTTCGCGCGGCGAGCAGCGGTGGCTGGCCCTTGATCGGGCCTGCTTCACGGAAGTCGTTCATCAGGCTAATCACCCGCCCAATGCGGACGTCGAGAACCGCGTCGAGATCCGCCGAAGCGGCCGCACCGGTGAGACCCTTGTCGATCAAGGATTCGAGTGCGTCGGAGCGACGGATCACCATTCCGAACAGGATTTCGGGCGGGTGCGCCTCGACCTGCAGCCGATCAATGAGGTCGTGATGTTCGCCGCAAAGAAGAAGAAAATTTTGCGAAGAGCGCAGGTCGATCGCCGTCGATTCGCGAAATTCCGCCCGTGGCCCGTCCCCCGTCGGGATAATATGTGCGAACGCACCGATCTGCTCGAATCGGTAATCTTCGCTGATCCGCGCTACGATCCTCGTGCACGTCAAATATTCGCATCGCCCGTGTGAGCGCAGGAAGATGACCCTTCGCACCCTCTCAAGCGGAGGATCTCTCGACATCGCACCAATTCCCCCGCACCGCCTCACTCGTCTTAGCGGATAAGCGAGCGATTTCTAGTCATCGCTATTGAGCATGTTCTACAGCCAGTGACCGATAGGTGATGGAAACCTCTTTTGCGGCTACAGCTACGCCGAACTTGTTTCGGGGAATAGACTAACAGCGACCGGCTCAACCTCAGTCATCCATCATGTAATGTCGACGACCGAATATCCGACTTTCGGGCGCAAATAGGCGAAGGCGGACTTCCCGCCTTCACCACCGAACCACGGCGCAACTCGGCTTTCCGGAGACCCTGCCGTCGCGCATCCGCGTTGCTTTGCATATAACCAAACTGAACGAATCCCTGAAATTTGGCGTCGGCTTCGCGCGAACGGTGTGGCACTTGTGCCAGCAGATCGGGGGTAGGTATGGACTGGCAAAAGCACGCATATCGGGTCGGCGCGTCCGTAGAGTCATTTGCAGACCTGCCTACCGATGCCGAGGAACTGGACGCATTCATTGCCACCCATCGGCGAAAGATCGAGCCTTGGTTATCGGCGGTCTTCCAGGCGGAACATCTTAATCTTTTGGTCGGTAGCGGCTTTACGACAGCGGTCGCGCGAGCGGCAGGCGTTGGCGCAACTGACATGGCGCAATTTGCGGGGACGTCGGCGCATGCGAAAGCGATTGTCGATCATGCGGAAAGGAGCGCCAAGGCCATGGGGCGTGGCAGCGCAAATGTCGAAGACCAGCTTCGCAGCGCGATCGCTGCCCTGGAGGGACTGCGGATCGTCGATCCGACAGCGGCGCAAGCTGTGCGCAACGACATCAATAAAGCGATAGAAGAATTCCTCCGCTCCCTGCTCGCGACCGAACGGGGCCTCGCGGACGCGAAGAGCGTACCGGCTTCTGCCTTGCTGCAGTCATTTCTTTTGAGTTTTGCAAGTCGGGCCGCGTCACGCGAGCGCCTGCATATTTTCACAACCAATTATGACCGGCTGATCGAGCTCGGCTGCGACGAAGCCGGCCTGCGGATGATTGACCGGTTCGTTGGAACGCTGCGCCCCTTGTTCCGCAACACGCGCATTGAACTCGACTATCATTACAATCCGCCTGGCATACGGGGCGAGCCGCGGTTCATGGAGGGCGTAGTTCGTCTGACAAAATTGCATGGCAGCCTCGACTGGCGGTTCGATCCAGAAGAACGGCGCATCCATCGGGCCGGCATCCCCTTCGGTGCGGAGGAAGACCATCCCGGCTTACCAGAATCGCCAGTCGACACGGTGATGATTTACCCCAATCCCGCAAAAGACGTGGAGACCACGCAATACCCCTATGCCGAGCTGTTTCGTGACTTCGCTTCCGCAACCTGCCGGCCGAACGCCGTGGTTGTGACCTATGGCTATGGATTCGGCGACGACCATATCAACCGCGTGCTGCTCGACATGTTGTCGGTGCCGTCGGCCCACCTAGTCATTATCGCTTTCGAGCTCGACGCTCGGATCAAAGGCTTTCTCGAGAAAACGCGTCCCGCCCAGGTCAGTCTGCTTGCAGGCCCGCATTTCGCATCGCTCCAGCGTCTGGTCGAAGACTATTTGCCAAAGCCCGCGCTCGATTACATCACCGGACGGATGACTGAATTGCTGCGGCACAGGCCTATGGAGGGCGGGCTGCACGAACAATCCGCTCAAGCCGGGACAGCCGAATGACTTCGCCGATCGAGCGGCTCGCCGAGCTGGTGATCGGCACGGTCGAGTCGATTTCGTCCGATGAGATTCGAGTTTTGCTAGATCTCGACGCCCCCCAGTCGACCGCGCTCAATACCGGCACGCCCACCAGTTTTCCACGGCTCAATTCTTACGTGCTGATCCCCAACGAGGCGGGCGCCACAGTCGCCTATGTGACATGGATTGGGATTGAGCGGTCGCCCTATCCTAAACGATCGGGGCTCAAGGACTTCGGTCTGATCGACCTGCCTTTTCCGCTGCGTAAGATGTCATTGACGCCGATCGGCACGTTGACCGTGCGTCGCGACCGACAGACCGGCATGAGCGTCTACGATCTCAGTCGCGGTGTAGTCGCATTCCCGTCGGTAGGGGATCAAATCCTCATCCCCACGCCGGAGCAGATTGCGGCTATTGTAGGTGCGAAGGCATCGGACCGGCGAGTTCGTATCGGAACGTCGCCGCTCGCCGCCGAAGCGGCGATCATGGTCGATCCTGACAAGATTTTCGGGCGACATCTGGCGGTGCTAGGAAACACCGGCAGCGGAAAATCCTGTTCGGTGGCGGGACTGATCCGCTGGTCGCTTGAGGCGGCGAGGGCGCAAGCGCGCCCAAGCGTCGAACAACCCAATGCCCGGTTCATCATACTCGATCCCAACGGCGAATATGCACGTGCATTCGCGGGCGAATCCGACAGCGTACGGTTGTTCCGGGTGCCGCCAGTAGACGGCGGGAAGGGCGAGGCGCCTTTGCGCCTCCCGGCTTGGTTGTGGAATGGCCATGAATGGACGGCGGTGTCGTTCGCGCGTCCGGGGGCGCAACGGCCCTTGCTGCTCCAGGCACTGCGCGAGCTCAAGAATGGGGAATTGGATGGTGTTCCTCGCGCCGCAATCGTCCGCCGGCATCTCTATTCTTACCGGGTGATGGTCGATGCTTTGCTGGCCCAGGGGGCGGCCGCCTTCGCCGGATCGGCCGCCGCACGCCGTCAATGTGGGGACTTGCTCGACAATATCGCTAATGACTGTACTGCGATGGCCGGGACGGTCGACGGGGCAGAACAAGTCCTCCTCGAAGAGATCGCCGAGACGGTTGCTGCCGTGGCGGACAGTCGCCGGTCGAATGGCGGCTGGTTCAACAGCTTCTCAGTCTCCGAGATCGAGGGCGCGCGGGCATCGCTCCAGACCTTCCTGGATGCGGTCGAAGACGCTTTCGCCACCGCAGAGATCACCGAGGATGCACCGATCCCTTTCGACGTGCACATGCTTGCGGAGCATCTCGAACGCATCGCATCGACCGAGGGCCCCGCACTTGCTGGGTTCGTCAGCACGCTTGGCATGCGTATCAGGGGTATGATGGCTGATCCGCGTCTCGGATCGGTGGTCGGGTCCGAACCGCCGATACGTTTCGACGCTTGGCTCGGCGGGATAATCGGCAGCAATGCCGCGAAGGACGGGCAGATCGCGATCGTCGACCTATCTCTCGTCCCATCGGAGATCGTTCACGTTGTCGTGGCCGTGCTTGCGCGTCTCACATTCGAGGCCTTGCAGCGGTATCGGCGCCTCCATCCGGGCGGCAAGTCGCTTCCGACGACATTAGTTCTAGAAGAAGCGCATTCGTTCGTGCGGCGCGGGGCCAATGACGACGGGCCGGCGGAGAGCCCGGCCCAATTGTGCCGGGAAATCTTTGAGCGGATCGCGCGCGAAGGGCGCAAATTTGGCCTCGGGCTTTTACTGTCCTCGCAGCGTCCGTCCGAATTGTCGCCGACCATCCTCGCGCAGTGCAATACGTTCCTGCTCCACCGGATTGTGAACGATCTTGATCAGGCACTGGTTGCGCGCCTGGTGCCCGATAACGTCGCGGGCCTGCTCAAGGAATTGCCGAGCCTGCCGTCGCGGCAGGCGGTGCTGCTGGGATGGGCGACGCCGATTCCGCTGCTGGTGGAAATGGATGAACTGCCCGAGCACCAACGCCCGCAATCGTCCGATCCCGACTTCTGGGACGTCTGGACCGGCGCGAAGGGGCGGTCGGTCGATTGGGCTGCGTTAGTCGCGGACTGGACCGGTGCCGCGCCGCAGCCTGAGATCGATTAGCCCCGCTCTGAGTCTCGACTGGCGGCTGCTCCAATGATCACGCCGCGTGGGAGATCGGTGGTCTGGCCAGCGTCAGGCTTTCCCGTTTGAGGGATAGGCTAGAGATCGTGGTGCTATTGGCGGTCATACTGTCCGAGGCGTCGCCGGCGGTCAGGCGCCGCACCGCTGGCTCGAATTTCTCCTCCGGCGGATACCGGCACGACCTGCGGGGAGGGGCGTAGAAGGCCCGCTTTTGGACGCAATCAGATCATCGCTGAACTACCGATCTTAGGGCGCTAAGCGCCCCTACCTTTTCACTGTATGGCTCGTAGAGAGCAGCGACCATTCGCTCAGCAACGCTGTCCTCCGCACTTGCGCGCACCCGGTCGTCGCATGAAGCCAGGTCACGACGAACTGCCTCCGTCGTGCCCGCAAGGCTCGCCGCCAGGATCGCGCTCACCAGAAACGGAGGCATCGTGTCAGCTAAGCAGCATCGCGGGCTCGCCGGCTCGCGGTGACCACGGTCGAGCAGCGCTTGAAGCGATGACATCGGGATCAGCGTGATCGCGCCAACCTTGATCACCTCGACCGCGCCATCCTTGATCAGCTCATAAAGTTTGGACCGACCAATGCCGGTCATCCGACATGCGTCCGAAATCCTCACGCTGAGCGGCGGCAGCCTGCCGCCCAGGCTCGGTTGGGTGTGGGGCATCGTGGGCCCCTTCATTTGTCGATACCCATTTCTGGGTATTGACGGTGAGACAGGCGCGCTGCGGTATCGCCACGGGCCAGCATCCGCCCGACGACCTTCATAAATTCGTCGTAGCGAACCCGGCCAAGCCGATTTGTCTCGGCGTCGAACGCCGGCTGGTGCGCAGTGAGTGTCAGCTGGTGGCGGACGAACAGCCCAACCGCCTCTGTGAGAAAATCGAGCTTCTGTTCGGTGCGATCGGCGATGCGGCTTTGCCGATCGAGCCGCGCCCCGAACCTTTGGTCCAGTTCATGCCCGGCGCGCCGATCGAACCAGGCGGTCAGCGCATCGGTCAGGATCGCGGTCTTGGACGAACCCGGCTGCGCCGCCATCGCATCGAGCTTGGCAGACAGCTCGTCGGGCAAGTAGAATTGGTGACGGGTCTTGCTCGTCTGCATGGCAGACAAGGTCTGCTGTTTCGGCTCCTGGAAACAGGGTCTCGCTGGGGCACCGAGATGCGCTTTCAGTGCATCTCAGATCCCGCCGATTTCCGGACCCGCGCGCTGCCGTCCAAACGTCCAGCTGATCGTCCCCGCGCGATCGATGCCGGATACGGCGCGGCCGACCTGCTTCTCCAGCACGGGGCGCCACGGCACCAAGGTGAACTCGCGCGACTTCTCGATAACCGCGAACTTGGCTAAGCCGACCTGCACCGCCTTCCGGTATACGCCCTCGATCGCCCCGCCCCGGTGCTCGGCATAGTCGAGCCCCAGCTCCTTCGACAGCTGACCCGCGACCTGGCGCAACTCGCGCTGACGCAATTCGCCCATCATGCCGGCATGGAAGTGGACCACGTCGCCCTCGCGCCAGGCGAGACCCTGCTCGATCAGCCATTGCCGACGCAGCGCCATTGCCTGGCGGACCTGTGCGCCGAATCCACGCTCAAGCTGCTCGGGATCTTTCGCAACCTGCTGCTCGTCGAGCCATGTTACCCCATTATGCCGCGACAGCCGGTCGATCGGAAGCTCTGACAGTGTCTCGATCTCGACCGGGCGCGCAGCGGCTGCACGGCGTTCAAATTCCAAGGCCCGATCGATATGATTGGGCGTGATCTTCCAACTGCCATCGGGCAGCCGTTCGACAACTCCGACGCCGCGCCGCATGGCTTCAAGACGCCGCACATGTGCCTCCGCAAAGCGAATGGTCGCGGTGCCATCGTGCCGAAGGTGATTATCGATGCTGTAGATGCCGCCGTTGGCCGCAGCGACATCAGCGATGGTGCGATCGACGTCCCGAACGGCCGGCACAACGGGAGTGACCCGCACGATCTCTGGGCTGTCGAGCATCTCAGACAGGGGCCGATTGCCGAGCTCGACATAGTGGCTGCGGCCATCGGTCGCGGCGACGATCATATAGTGCCGGTCTGCATGCTCGTCGGCGAGCCCGCGCGCGACCACACGCCCAACCAGCGCCTTGCCTTCGATGGGGTCGTAGATCGCATAATCCTGCGGCGGGACCTCGGGGACGCGCAGCTTCAGTTGGTCATGCATCTCGGCGATGATGTCGCCGCGCCGGCCCATGATGCGAAGCGTCTCTTCCAGATCGTCGGCGAGCCGGTAGCGACCCCGCCCCTCCTCCGTCGCCAGACCCATGCGGGCGAGCGTGCCGAGGCGCGCCGCGCGCAGGCTCTGCTCGATGCTGTTGCTGTGCCAGGATGAGACCAGCCCGTCGCCGTCGCGCGCGAGCAACAGCCGGCGGTCGATACCGGTGAGCCGCTCCTGCCCGATCTCACGCTGGCGTGCTTCGAGGATCTCGCGATCGGTGCGCGGCCCCAGGTCGAGATTGACCAGCTCGGCGGCACGGCCGGCAAGGCCATGGCTGATATATTCGCGCGCGATGATCAGGTCCTTGCCACGATCATCGACGCCACGGACCAGCACGTGGCTGTGCGGGTGGCCGGTGTTGAAGTGATCGACGGCTACCCAGTCGAGCTTGGTGCCCAGGTCGTGCTCGGCTTGGCTCATCCAGCGTCTGACCAGCGGCTTTAGATCTTCATATTGGGCGCCATCCTCGGGTGCGACGATGAACCGGAACTGGTGGCGGTCGCCTGCCCCTCGCGCGAGGAATTCCTTGCCGTCGGCAGCGTCGCTGGTCGGGCCGTAGAGCGTGCCCCGCTCGCCCTCGCGCGTCGTGCCGTCACGTTGAAGGTAGCGCATGTGCGCCGCGGCAGCTTTCGCCCCCTTGCCGGCGAGCTTCACGAACCGCGCCTTCACCACCACCCGGCGCGACCGGAACCCGGCGAAGCGATCCGAGGTGCTGAGCATCCGCCCGACGCCGGCACCGCGGCCGATCCGGCTGCCATCGAAACGCCGAGCGCGGGCGGTGGAATTGCGGACAGATTTGCCCGCCAGATTTACGGCCTTGTGGACTTGGTGTGCGAACGGCCTGTCCGCGCTGATCCGGCCTAACCAAAGCTCGAAATCATCCTCGGCCATGACGTCATCTCACGCTGGAAAGCGTCAGATGAGGGAGCGCCGAACCGCGCCTTCAAGGGCCTCCACATGGCCCGGCCCAGAAGCCGCAGAAATGCGCGAAATATGCGCCGCTTGCCGCGAAGGTGGAGGCATGGCCCATCCGATGCCTCCACGAAAAACGACGTGCAGACGCCAAATTCGCAGCCTCGTGGAGGCAGCGCTTTTATCTTGCCTTCTTAATTGGGCTCTTCCTGGTCGCCTTACCTACCATGGTCTTCCTCCTATCATGGCTCTCTGAGTCGGCCCAGCGCACTGGCGTTCGAGGTCTGGTACGCGGTGCATTCTTCCGTGCTCATCGACGGCCTTGTCGGGCTGCCCGCAGGCAGCTTGGGTGTCGTCGCGGCACATGTCGCGATCGGGTTCACGGGGCAGCATCACAGGCATTACGGCGTGGTCCAGCGGGGCTGGCCACAGGCAAGATATCGTGCTTCCCGTCTTCCTCGTCTGTACCATTCCTCATCCGCTGACGCGGACCTCCTCAGTCGTTTGTGCCGCCGCTTCGACGGCAGAAAACCCCGCCAAAACTACGATCGGGCATAGCTTAGCCGCCTCACTTTCGCCGCGTTCCACGCCGTGGTTTCGGCCTCGTCCGCGGCGGCATCACCGACGTAAAATGTGCCGTCGCGCCACATCGCATGCATCACCACCGCGAGCTTGCGGGCGACGGCGATCCGCGCCTTGGCGTGGCATTTGGTCTTGGCGAGCTTGAGCCCCCAGGCTTTGATCGTATCGCTGCCTTTGAAGCGCGTGAGCATCGCGGATGCCGCTTCATACAGCGCACGGCGCACATCTGGATCGCCCGCCTTGCTGATCCGGCCCTTGACGTCAATCGACGTGCCGGACTGCCAGCGCTTCGACGTGAGGCCGAAGTAAGCAGCAACGTCACGCGACCGTCGGAAGCGCGTCGGATCCTCGATTGCACTGCTGAAACTGAGCGCCGTGACCGGACCGACACCGGGGATCGCCATGAAGCGCCGACAGAGCTCGTCCTGCATCGCGATGGCAACCACCAGCTTGTTGAGGACCAGATATTCCGCCCATAATGCAGCCCGCGCCCGCAGCATGCATTCGGCCAGACCAACGGTCATCGGATCGCCCGCCACTGCCGCGCGCACCGCCTCGTCGAACCCGCCGCGACTGACCTTGCCCAGACGGATTCCGAACGCCTTGAGCGAGTGGCGCACGCTGTTTTCAAGGTCGATAAACTTGCGCTTGAGGTTGCGCCGCTGGACCAGCAACAAGCGGATCCGGTAGCATTTCTCGGTCTTGATATGCGCCTGCCGGTACCAGCCGGTCCGCATGATATGCGCCAGGCCGAGAGCATCCTTCGCATCGGTTTTGTTGCGCTGCGCGCTCATCGCCGCGCGGACATGGCGCGTCTCCAGGCACACCGCTGGCACGCCCGCCGCCAGCAGTTGGGGATGCAGCCACGGCGACAGCGCGCCAGCCTCATGGCCGACGCGGCGGAGGCGCCCGGCGTAAGACTTCAGGCTATCCGCGATCGCTTTCGGATCCGTCGCAACAGCGGTTTCGAGCATCACCTCGCCTACGTCGCTGACCACGCAAATCGCGGTCTCGTCGATCGAAACATCCAGCCCGGCAAAATACTCCATCGCTCGCCTCCTGCGGGTTTTTCCCGCAGCAAGGCTCGCACACCGTGCCCTCTCGTCCCCAATTACAGCGGCACTACATCCATCCCCCTTTGCCGATCGAGCGGCTCTCAACACAGATCAGGTTACACTTTGCCAAATACATGTCATTTCGGTTGTTTCGAGATCAGACCGCGCGCAGAAAATAGGCCGCATTTCGGGAGTTATAACGATGGCAGAAGACGCGAATATTGGGTCAGTTGAGCTTGCAACCGAACTCACGATCGCTTGGCTTGGCAATCCAAATGTGCGTGCCACGGCGGACGAAGTACCTGCATTTCTGCGGCAGATGCATGCCACAATCGAGGATCTCTCAAGCGCCAAGACGGGTGCAGTGGAAGGGGCTTCCGACGCACCCGCTGGCCAAGAATTCACGCCAGCGGTGACTGTCCGAAAGTCGCTCGCCTCGCGCGATCACATCATTTCGATGATCGACGGCAAGCCTTACAAGACGTTGCGCCGCCACCTATCGACCCATGGCCTGACGCCCGAAGATTATCGTGCGCGCTACGGCCTGAAGCCCGATTATCCGATGGTCGCGCCGAGCTATTCCGAGCATCGCCGGGCGGTCGCGAAGCAACTCGGTCTCGGCCAAAAGGGTCGCCAAAGTCGAGCTCAGCCGGCGCCAGCCGAGTCAAAAGCCGCGGCCCCTCGGGGCCGGCGCAAGGCCGCTCCCAAGGCCTAGAGCCTCGTTCAAAGACGCGCCGTTCGACCGCAGGTCGGACGGCGCAAATTCAACTCAGACCGCTTTCTCGAGTTCGGCGATACGCTCATTACAGAGCGTCATGACGATGCGGCCAAGCTCCTCGACACGCTCGCCAAGCCACGCCAGTTCCTCGGCGCTGATCTTGTAGTGGGAGGAGTAACGCGCCTTCACGTAGGCTTCCTTGAGCTTCTCGAACATGCCGCGCTCGCGCCGGCTTTCGCGCGGCCAGGCATCGATCAAGCGCCTGTCGATCAGTTCAGCCTGGCTGCGCAAGAACGCCAGATTATGGACGTGCGGCGTGTAGAATGTGCAAACCAAAAGGACGCAGTGGTAAAGCCGTTCAGCGGCTTGGTGCATGATGAAGGCAGCTTCTTTTGTCCGCCCCTTTTCCACCAGCCCATTTGCCGTTTCGAGAAAAACGCTGGCGCTGGGATACCATTCTTCAAAATACGCCTTCGCCATCTTGAGCGCCTGCGCGGGCGTTTTCGGCTTAGGCTCATGTAGGTCGGTGTCGTCGGCCTGATAGACGACCACACCCTCGCGCTTCACGTCCATGAAGAAGTAGCGGCCGTGCGCCAGCCCGTCGTTCACCTCCTGCAGCGTGTGCAGGATGTAGTTGACGGGAACATGGATCGTCTTGGTGATCGCGAACTCGCGGATCAGCCGGTCGTCGAGCTTCGACCAATAAGCCGCGCGGTCGGTCAGGCGCTTGTCGCTGACGATGATCAGCAGATCGAAGTCCGACTGATAGCCCTTGGCGGTGTGCGGTTCATCGACCCAGCCGCCGCGCGCATAGCTGCCGTAGAGTATTATCTTGTCGATCCGCCCGCGCTTCTTCCACTCTGATGTCGACACCGCGAGCGCGTCGGCGAACTCCTCGAAGATGATCTGGACGACACGCTCCAGGTCACGCTGCTTGGATGCGGGCAGATGGTCGAGGCTGGTCTTCATCTCGGGCAAGACTCGCCTGTCGCCCGCCGATTGCCAAGCGGAATATGCGCCGGATAGGTCGTTCATGGCCGGTCTGCCCGGTCGAGATGCCGCCAGATTTGCAGCAGCGCGTCGGCGAAACGCTGCTCCACTTCACGGATCGGGAGACTCAATTCGTCCGCGATCTGGACATAATCCCGACCATCCAGCCGGACCCGCTCGAACACCGTCCGGGTCACCGGGTCCATCCCATCGAGCGCCGCGCGCATGCGGTCGATCATTTCGCTTTTCATGGGATGTCTCCCAAAAGGAGAAGACCGGCGGCACGGTGGCCGCCGGTCTGTCAGGCTCAAGCTGCGTGGCGCAGCGGCTCCTGTTCGGGGTCAACCTCGGCGGCCGGACCCTCCGCATGCAGCGCTACCAATGTCTCGACCGTAGCAGTGCGATCCACCGATCCCACCCCGCCGCGCGTGGTGTAGCTGCTGGCCGGAAAACGCATCCAGCGAGGCACCCAGCCCTCGACCTTGGTCCTGCCGTTGGTGCCGTCGAAGCAATCGCGCAGGATCGCCTTGAGCACCTTGCCGCTTTCCTTGGCGTTGGCGGTCGCGACGGTTTCGCCCGCGACTTCGGCCACCATCGCGGTCAGCACCTCCCGATCGCGGATCAGGTCGAGCAGCGCCTCGTCGGCTTGCCACACGGCGCTCATGTCCACAGCCAGATGCAGCCCAAGCGCATCGACGATAGGGCTGCGGGCATGGAGCGTCTCGCCCATCACCACCGCCAGCACGTCGAGAACTTGCCCCTCGTCGAGCCTGAGCAACTTGGCGAAAAGCTCCGGCAAGCCGCTGTCGGCCCCCCGCGTGATCGTCGGCGTCTCGGGATCGAAGTCGAGCATCGCCAGCACCGCGCGACGCTTGGCATCGAACGCGGCCTCGGCATCCGAACCTTCGACGCTTTCGGCAATCGCTTCGTTGGGCGTGTCCTGATGCTCGACCCGCACCGTCCAGAGCGGCGAACCGACGATCATGTGCGCAACCGCGACCCGCAATGCCACGCTAGGCGCGTCGGAGAGCTTCGCCCGCACCGCTGCATGTCGATGCAGATCGACATAGTCGCCGATCGCGCTCGTGATCTCGGGCCGGACCGGCTTCTCAATCGCCTCGCCCCGATCGAGCTTGCGCGCCTCGCGATGACTGATGAAACCCTCATAGAAGGTCACGTCGCCCCGATAGCCGATTGCGATATAGACCTTGCCGCCGGCCTTCTTGGTGCGACGTTCATGCTCCCAAGATTGGAAAGGCTGGCCCGGTTCGAGGACGACGACCTCGCGCCACCCCGCTTCACGGTAGACCAGCGCCCGCGCCTCAATCTCGGCCCGCTGCGCTGCCCAGAAGCGGTCGGTATCGGCGAAGTAGCTGTCATCGCCGAACAGGTCGGCGACAATCTGGCCTTCATAGGTCGTGACGTCGAACAGCGCAGCGCTGGTCGGGATCGAGGCCCCGCCGAACAGCCACGCCTTGAGTTGCTGACCGACCGGCGCACGGCTGTCCTCCCCATCCAGCAACGCCAGCCAGTCGCGTTGCTGCGCCTTGGACGCGAGGGTCAGATGCTTCACCGTCACGGCGTCGATCTGCTCATTCCGGTAGAGCGAGCGGATACGCGGCAGCAGGTTGCCGAGCGCCAGCGTGCGCTTCACCTGCACTTCGGTCAGCCCGAAGGTGAGCGCGATGTCCTCGGGCGTGCTCCCCTCTCGGACCAACCGCGTGAACGTCTCCCACCGTGTCACTTCGTCGGGATCGAGCCGCGCGATATTTTCGATCAGCGAGGCTTCGAGTGCCGCCGCATCGTCGCCCGCATCCATGATCGCGCAGGGCAACTCCTCTATGGCGATGCCTTCTTCGGCTGCCGCCAACGCCGCGTGATAACGCCGCTTGCCTGCGACGATCTCGTAGGTGTCGGGGCTGCCGTTGGCCCGCACGATCAGCGGCACCAGCACACCCCGCGCCCGGACGGACGGCAGGATGTTGGTGAGGTCAGGGGCCTTCTTCACGCCCCGCATGTTGACGGACGACACGCTGAGCTTGGCGATGTCGATATGCTTGAGTTCCATGGTCCTTACTCCTTCTCAAACCACACCGGCCCCGGCGAAGGGGGTGGGCGGCAAGGAGCGGACCGGCAGTCGCGCCGAATGAGGTGGGCTGCACCTGAAAGGCCGAAACGGAGTGGAGGAGCTGCGCGGAACGCGGCTTGCGGCCCGCCGCGGCGGGACTAAAGGGTAGCGACGCCCACCCCCTTGGCCGCGGCCGGCCAACAACGCGATCGCGCCTCAAGCGCGATCCCCGCCGCCGGATCGTCGATCCGGCAATGCGTTATCTGATCGTCACCGCGCGAGCGGCCGAGACCTGCCAAGGGCTCGGTGGAGCGAAGCGGAATAGAGCGGGGTCGCGCCAAGGGCGCGAAACGCCAGGCACGCAATAGGATCTAAGGGGCTGAAGCCCGCCGGCATGCGCGCCTGGAGTCGGGGATCGCAGTTGGTGGCATCAGGAAACGGACACTGGAATAAAGCCGCCGTCCCGCCGCCATCCCTGCTTCGTTCGCACATAATGTGCATCGGTCGTCCCGCCGCAGAGACCGCTGCACTCATAATTGAAGTGTACAATTGCCTTGGTCTGGTCGTCGCTGAGCTCGGGCACATCGATCTGATAGATGAACACGCCGCGTAGTGACGGACCCGGTACAGGGACATGAACGCTCGCCCTGGCGCGTGCCTTGTCGTCGGCTAAGGGAAAATTCGTAGGAAGCGCGCTCCGGAGGTTCGGGCAGGCATCCAGGAGATCGCGGTGACCCGGACGCCCGACTTGATAATAGGTCTCGACGCCCGGATTTTTCTCGATGACGGCCAGGTCGCGGAGCACGATCCGCCCTAGCTCGCAAATCGTGCTTGAGGTTGCTTGAGCGGGAGCGATGGAAGATAACAACCCGAACAACAGGATCATGAGGCGTCTCCAAGCGGCACATGCAGGTTTCGCGCGCCATGGCCTGTCCGTGCAAGCGAAACGCGCAACCGCGATTAACGTGTTCCCTGGTAATCGCTTGAGCGAACCGGTGCCGCCGACCCAACAGCCAAGCACCCCCGTTGGGGATCTGCCGCTTCAATTTGGACGTTGTGACCAAGTTTTCGAGTTGGCTTGGCTGCGACCTCAAGGGGTTAACCGCGAGGTCGCTTCACTGTGATGATCGACAAGCGTCAACTTCGGCTCGCGATGCTCTACGCCGTCTTGTCCGGCTTCATGTTCTTTGAGGCGTTCAGCCGCGACCCGGTGAGCTATTGGCGCCTGGCTCTCGGTGTTGCTGGGCTCGGCTTTGCCGCCGATGTCCTGCGGCGCCATCTCAAACGGTAGGCCATCCGGCACATAATAGCCTTGACTCTGTGAGAACATAAGAGGAACACACATTACCTCCAACGGAGGTGACAATGCCCGAGTCGATCAACGATATTCTGCTTCGCGTGATGCCGAGCGTGCTCGACGGCATGCGCATTCAGCTACAACAGGCCACCGATGCTGGTCACCAGCCTGTCGAATGGTCGATCCGTCTTGAGCAATTGCCGGACCTGATCGAGGATGCTCGCGCTCAAGGTGTGCTGACCGAAGATCCGACCACGATCCTCGGTGTGAAGGTTCGTGGAAGCTGGAAGCTGCTCGCAAAGGGTGATGCACCGCAGCTCGTTTGCGAAGGCGACGAGATGCACCGAGCCCTCCTGGCGATGTACGAACCGGCATGAGTCCGCTGCATCCCGCGGTGAGGGAATGGCACGACAGCAATCCCTCATGGCTGAACATTGCAGAATACCAGACCGGCGACGTGCTGCTTGAACTGGACGATGGAACACTCGCTTACGGCTCTCAGCGCGGTAACGGCAGTTGGGTCCAGTTCGTCGGCGGTGCGACGCTGCGCCTGTGCGGGCCCCGGACCGCTGACGATGAAGACGACGTGATCGGGCATCTGACCAGGCCACGCGAGCCCGTGCGCTTCTGCGTCGTTCCCGACGACATCGCGATTCACTTCATGGCGCACTGAGCGCCCGAACGAGGATAGAATGATGAAACCTGACGAGCGGCTGATCGCGGCCGCGCGACCGATTTATGATGTCCTTTTCACGGCGGCGCCCGTCCCCTTCGACGAGGCCCTGCGTCGTGGGTCGGTAATGTCCCCGCGCGCGCTCGATGCTGCCGAGCGGGCACGGGACTGCTTGGCTGTCGGCGCGAGGCCCTGACCCGTGCGTGGTGCATCATCAGCCCAGCAGCTCTGGCTGGATGTCGACCGGCCAATCCATGTGGCGCCTCGGCGGGAGTCCATCCGGCAGAAGCGTGACCCGGTGCCCACGGCAGCTATTCAAATGGAGATGCGGATGATCGTCCTGCCGCCCGCACCCTTCGTGCTGGCGTTGCCGCCTCAATTGAAGGTGGCTCCTCGTCCTCCGGTGGAATCGGCGTCCAAGCCATTCGGCGCGTGGCTCTTGGAGCAAGTGAAGCGCCCGGGCTCGCTGGGTGAGCTGGCCAAGGCGGCTAAGGCCGACCGGCTGTTCCCGAAGAATGGATCGGCCGATGACGCTCGCAGGCGGTTCGGTGAGGCTGGCGCGGATGGAGACGCTTTTGCGGCGCTTGATGATGCCGAGCGCGAATATGATCGGCACACGCGATGAGACGCAGGCAGGAATCCCCGTGGTTGTTGGCCGAGCGCAAACGCATCCGCACAGAGCCGACGCCTGGAGTCGCACATCGTTTGGCGGATGGTGAAAATCCGATCGCAGCGTGGCGCATCGAGACCGGCCTTTCCACGCGCCAGCTCGATCGCAAAACCGGAATCGCTGCCCACAGCCTCAACAGCATGGAATTGGGGTTGATCACGCCGACCCCAGAAGAGATTGAAAGGATCGCGGCGGCGCTTCGGGTTGTGCCCGATCTCCTAACCTTGCCCGAGCCTGGTGATGAGCGAACCGGCTGATCGCACCCACACCGGTCAGCGCATTGACACCCTGATGCAATGTGCCCTTTTTCGACGAACGCTCCGCATCTCGTGCCGGAAGTGTCCGCACGTTCGGCTTTGGGACAGCGTGCCGATATGGTGGCTATTCGAGAAGAAGGGATGGTGCGGCTTCATGCGCGAGGTCCCGCGCCGACTCTATTGCAGCCACTGTTGGACTGAGCGTTATGATCGGGTGAAGGCTCCGCGCATCACGATCACCAACGATCCGCCGGGCAAGACGCCATTTCGCTATCCCGACGAGCGGGAGTGGAAGCGCTTTGTATCGCGGTATAGATCGTGATGGCCGCTATGGGGTGGTTTCCTGCCTGACCGCTGTCGGGAAGATACGACGAGATAGCGGTCGTTGCGCGGCGGCGAATACGAACGACCGCTACAAATCCAGAAGCTAAATTTGCGTGGCCGCACCCAGTGGATCGCGTGCGCGCATCGGGCTATTCCCTTCCAAATGGACCAAGGCCCTCCGCCTCTGCTTCTTTTCGCAGCTGCTGCTTGGGTCGCGCTCGTAATCGGGGCTTCGGTTATCTATCGGCGCGCTTCGGGAAAGCCGATCTTCCCTCGAATACCGGTCCACGCCAGGTTCGCTGATCGTTGGGCATCCGGCGACTTTGCGAGCAATTGCCTGCTAGTGGCTGTCAGTGACAACACTCTCACGGTGGTACCGAGGTTCCCGTTCAATCTCATGTTTCTTCCGCAGATTTATAGCTTGGAGCACAATATCCCCCTGGCGACGATCAAGCGGATTGAGATTATGAAAGGCCTCTTCGCGCGCAGCGTCCTGATAGTCTATGGTGATAACGATCGCAGCTTGCGTCTTAGAGTGCGAGACCCGCTAGCGCTCGAAACCGCACTCCGCCGGCATGGTTGATGGAGCGTCGGCGGAATAACCGCTTTCAGTATAACGGGCTTAGGCAAACATGCCCGCAATTGGGCCGGAACCGGTGATTCCCGCAAGCCGCCATTTTTCGCAAATGCCCGTAGACCCGGGCCGCGATCACATTCACGTTTCCGAAATGGGCCAGAGATAAATGGGGCACCGACGATCGGCGGCGTAAGGCGAGTTCCCCACCGTCGATCGTCACCATCAGTAGCTGTTCCGCCGGCTTCGGAACGGCTTATATTTTCGGCATGTCCCGCCTTCACACAATCCTAGCCGGCCTGCCGGAGCTTGCCCGACACTTCGACGTCGATCCTGTCCCGAACGTCGAACATGCCGCTGAGATGGTCGAAGGCAACCGCGGCTTGGTCGTGCGCGAGAGCCATGGTCGGCGGGTGTTGCAGACGATGACGTGGGGCTTTCCCCGTATCGATCAGGAAATGCGCGATCATGGCGAGCCGGTTGGCCGGATCGGGCTCGTGGCCGACCTCACCAATCCGCTATGGGACAAAACTGTTGTCGATCCGCGTTACCGTTGCCTCATCGTCCTCACTCACTTCGCCAATCCGGACGGCCAGCAGGGTGCCAAGACGCGCACCTGGTATTCGCTGGCCGATCAGCCAATCATGGCCTGGGCTGGCTTCTGCCGGAACACGCCCGAGTTCGGGCCTGTCTATGCCGGCATGACGATGGAGGCGAATGCGGTGGTCGCGGAGACCAACGATCGGATGCCCGTCCTGCTGGCGCCGAGCGAATACGATGTCTGGCTTCGGGGCTCGATCCGCGATGTGATCCGGTTCCAGTTTCGAGACCCTGTCGCAAAGGAGCGCATGGAGGTCACGAAAACTGATGATCTTTGGCGGAGCGGCGTTTTGCCGCGCCAAGCCCAACTCCCGATCTAACGCGCAGCCGAAATGTTAACTGCGGGGACGCCAGCGAGTGTGCGGCGGCTGTCGATGGGTTATTCAAGGTTCCTGCATTGGCAGCCGTCACCGGAGCAACGTCCGCTTCCGACCCCAATTGCGGACGTTTGGGCTGATATGCGCAGTGCTCGGAAGCGGACCTCGGGTCGGATGTTGTGCTGCCCCGAGCGGCGACGTATTCAATGTCGATGCAGGACGTTCCACGTTCAGTCCCAGAAATCACAGAACAGGCCAGGGCCGAGGCGAAAGCCCACCCGGATGGATGGGTTTATGCCATCAGCGGAGGGTATAACAACGCCGAAGCAGTCCCTCCTCAGGCGATCCGAGGCGCATGGAAAGTGGATGCCCACGGCCATATTACCGGCGAATTCAAGCCGAACCCCAACTACGATCCGACTTATCGGAAGCCTACGCGCTAGGTCCGCTATCAACGGCTTTTCAGTGGAAGCTGCCTGAGCGAAACCCACCCGCAGGCGGCCACCGCCGACCGGGCCGGATGCAACGGCGGCTTGCGACCCATATTTGTGGAAATGCGTCGAAGGTGAGATGCTAGCCGAATGCTGCTGCTGTTCCTTGCCGCGGGTGCGTCCTGGCCGCCACCCGAATGGCATTGGTGGAAAACCTTCCAAGGTGAATACCACCGCTGCGGCGTTGTATTTAACGTCGATGGGCCGGGCCCGGTCGGTGACGGCATTACGTTTGACGAAAACTTTGAAGGTCTCGTTCTCAACTCCAGTAGAAAGCGCGACCAGAAGTCGCTCGCCTGTGTTGCGCGATGGGCTAGGAAGCACGGCATCGGGGTTCGCTATCGCCGTTTCTAGGCGCTAAGCGAGGCGGAATTGGCCGCTTCCGACCCAATTGCAGACAGAGCTAGTGTGCGGTTACGATCTGCCTATGCCGTCTGTTTTCCTGATTGATCCCGGTCCTCGGCCTGTCGTCAGTGATGTAGCTGAATATCTTTGGGGAGCAGGTTGCGACGTTGACTCCGATGGGAATGCGACGGCTGCAAACGACAGGAGTTGGACAGAGCTGACGCTGACCCTCCGACCCGGCTATCGGCAGCGGATCGACGTCGATCCGTTGGATGATCGTCAGCCGCTCGTGCTTGTGATCCGGTCCGAGACCGACGAGCTTGCACAACGGATTGGATCGTTCTTGCATTCGGCTTCGGGCGGAGAATTGAGTGACGTAGCGCCGGAAAGGATCGGCAGCTAACCACCCCGTTCCGGCCGTTCGGTTCCATTTCGTACGCGATGCCCGCTACCGACCCAATTGCCGACATAGACCCTCCTGCTTACTATCTGCTCCGATTGGAGTTTCCGATGGACCAGTTGCAACGCGCGGTAGTCGCTTTAGCCCAACCGGCCGAAATACAAGTCGGCCTGTTCCCGGACGGCGTTTGCAAGGCAGACGAACTCGCTCTCGACTTTGAGGAGGCCCTCCCGAATCTAGGCGACAAGCCGGTAACTGCCGAGCAACGGGCGGTAATCGGCGCGTTGGACGAGTTGATCTTGGCAATGAGCGGCGAGAGGAACATTGAGTTCTGGACCGACGAGGCCCTTCTGCGCTCGCACCCTACGTGGGAAAAAATCAGAGTTTTGGCGAAGGCCTGCGCCATCGCTTTCGGGTGGGACTTGCGCTCACCTCGACCATCCGGCGCGATGTATATCGTTGCTGGCGGTAACGGCAACTAACCACCCCGAAGGACATCCGGGTTGGCCGGTGATAGAGTAACCCAATGTGCAACTTGTATACCGTCCGCAAAAGCGTCGATGAGGTCGCCCGCCATTTCGGCGTGAGCGTGCCGATCCAGACCAATGCTCCGCCCGAGGTTTATCCGGGCCAGCCCGGCCTGGTGGTGCGGGAGCAGGACGGCGCGCGCGTGATGCAGTCCATGGTGTGGGGCTTTCCCCTGCGACTGAAGACGATGTCGCCTACGGCTAAGCCGAAGCCCATCAACAACATCGCAGATCTGAACAAGGGGATGTGGAAGGGGCTTGCGTCGAAGCCGCAATGGCGCTGCCTGATCCCGCTGACAGGCTTTGCCGAAGCCGAGGGCGAGAAAGGGGCAAAAACCCGGACCTGGTTCAACGTGAAGGATCAACCGATCTTCGCGTGGGCCGGCCTATGGCGCGACAGCGCGGAGTGGGGTCCGGTCTATTCGGGCGTCATGACCGACTGCAACGAGGCAATCCGGCCGGTGCACGATCGCATGCCGGTGTTGCTCCACGCCGAAGAATATGACTGGTGGCTCAATGGCACCTTCGAAGAGGCCGTTGGCTTCCAGAACCGGTGCTTCCCGGACGAGCTGATCGAAATGACCCGCGCAAGCGAGCCATGGGTTCAACGGCGCTTGCCGGTTGCTCCGGACGGCGGCCCAACGCTTCTCTGAACGAGCAGTTCTCGCGGTAAATTCGGCCGAGCTGCGGAGCCTGCCTCATCGCGCTTTTCGCGCGCATGCTTCAGACCAACTTCGGGGTAAAGGCCGAGCGAGAGCGTCCGTTCGATGCCATGACGGTGATACTTCAAACGCCAGATCAGTGTTCCGGTTGGCCGGACAAGCAGGAACGCCCTTTGTCGTCGCCCCGCTTATAGGCTCTTTCGGCGGGTCTGAGGGCTCGTATCTCGACGTCGGTCAACATGAGGACACCTCGTCAGGACGTTTTTCGTGTCCCCAGAAATCTGTCCCCAAATGACCCGGATGTGGGTGGATTTGGCCGGACAAACTCGGATGACGGACGTCCGATTTTACCAGCAAATGCAGGAATTTACTAGGTTTTTCAGTAGGATACTTTGTATGCTGGTGCCGCGGACCGGCAGTCGCGCCGAATGAGGTGGGCTGCACCCGAAGGGCTGCAACGAAGAGGAGGAGCTGCGCGAAGCGCGGCTTGCAGGCCGCCGCGGCGGGACTAGAGGGCAGCGACGCCCACCCCCTTGGTCGCGGCCGGCCAACAGCGCGATCGCGCCCGATGCGCGATCTCCGCCGCCGGATCATGGATCCGGTTATGCGTTATCTGATCGTCACCGCGCGAGCGGCCGAGACCCGCCAGGGGCTCGGCGGGGGGAAGCGGAATAGAGCGGGGTCGCGCCAGGGCCGCGAAACGCCAGGCAGCGATATTGCAAGGCGGCCGCCCCGTTCAAAAGACGCAAGCCAATGTGGCGGCAATTCCGGGTTTGCCCGCCGCTCCACCAACGGCCGGCAAAGAGCGAGCGGAATGGGACGCAAATGACCAAGTCCAAAAAGCGGTAATCGGGACAAACCGGATATCGTTGACCCGACGATAACCAGCAAATGCTTCCGCTTTGGTTGCTATTCGGCGCGCTCGATATCCCCACATCGATAAAATCGGTCGCGCAACCTCCTCCAGGTAGTAGCGATATGGACACCGACGATTCATCCTCGGCGATTCTGGCCGCGATCCACTGGCTGACGGCTCTCGTCCAGGGGTCGATCGCCACTAGCATCGCGGTGATCGCTATCGCGAGCATGGGCCTCATGATGCTCACCGGCCGGCTGGAGCTCAGGCACGCCGCCCGTGTGATCCTCGGCTGTTTCCTGCTCTTTGGAGCATCCGCGGTGGCGCAGGGCTTGGCCGGCGCGATCCATGGCACCCCGGCGCCACAGGCGGATGTGGCGCCGCCAGCCTACCATCCGCCTACAGCGCCGAGCCTCAAGGCAGCGCCTCCTCCTACCTATAATCCCTACGCGGGCGCAGCTTTCATACCGCAAAAGTGACTCGGTCAGGTGTCGCGCCGATGCGCAGATGCCGACCATCCACAAGAGCCAAGAAAAAAGAACTATAACCGCTTCGGTTATAAATGGCCGTTTGCAGCATGAGCAATCAAACCATAATGTCATCCGCGAATCACATTTTCACCCACGAAACTACTATCGGGGGATGCAGTGTTAATTAAAGGCAAATTAACCGTCATTTCGACGGTCGGGATTCTATTATCTTTATCATCGCCAGCTTTGGCGCAAGCAAGCTACTCAGACCCGGCAGGGTCTGGAGTTTTTGTCTCCGCTGTTAACTGGCTTCAGGGATCGCTGATGGGCACGGTCGCGACCGTCGCGGCCGTGATCGCGGTGGCGAGCGTCGGCTTCATGATGCTGACCGGCCGCATCAACTGGCGTTATGGCGCGACCGTCATCCTCGGCTGCTTCATATTGTTCGGCGCCAGCAGCATTGTCGCAGGAATTCATTCGACCGCGGCGCTCGGCCAATAGGCAATGGCAACGCTCGATCGCGACACCTTGTTCGTGGCGCTGACGCGGCCGCAAATGTTCGCGGGCGTCACCTACAGTTTCTTCGTTTCCAACGTCGTGCTCGGCACCGAGCTGTTCCTCATCTTCCGTTCGGCCTGGGTGCTCGCGGCAGTGGTAATGATCCACACCGCCGGGGTTCTGCTGTGCCTTAAGGAACCCCGCTTCTTCGATCTCTGGCTCACGCGGGTTTCGAAATGCCCGCGTGTGCGTGATTATCGGACGTGGGGATGCAATTCGTATCACGCGTGAATGCGCACCCCAAAGTCCTGCGCCCGCAGAGCGCGGGAAAGCACCTGCCCTTCGCGCGGCAGGTCGATGATTTCACGATCGAGACACAGGATGGCCTGCTCATGCAGGTCGTCCAGTTGCGCGGGTTGCTGTTCGAAACCGCCGACACGGACGAACTCAACTATCGCAAGCGCTTGCGCGAGACCGTGCTCCAGGCGATCGGCTCGTCACGCTTTGCGGTTTACCACCACGCCGTGCGTCGGGTGGCCGATGTCGCGCTGGCGGGCGAATTTCCGGACAGCTTTTCCGCCAGGCTGGACGCGGCCTGGAAAGAGCGGATGGGCAGCCGCAAGCTTTACGTCAACGAGCTCTTCCTGACGATCGTCCGCCGCCCGGTGCAGGGCAAGCTTGGTGTGCTCGACAAAGTCCGCAGGCGGCTTGGCATCGCGGCGGCTCCGGCGGAAACGTCGCGCTACGAAATCCAGCAGCTGAAGCAAGCAAGCGATGCGCTGATCGCGGCGCTGGCGAGTTATGAGCCGCGGCTGCTGAGCGCTTATCCGACGCCCCACGGCCCCTGTTCCGAGCCGCTCGAATTCCTGTCCTATCTCTACAATGGCGAAATGCGCCCGATCGGGCTGCCGACGCAGGATCTGGGCGAATATTTGCCCTACCGGCGCGTGAGCTTCGGCCACGATACGGTCGAGCTAGGACGTGCGGGCGCAAGTCCGGCCGCATTCCTGGGCCTGGTCTCGGTCAAGGAATATCCAAGCCAGACCGCGCCCGGCATGCTCGACGATCTGCTGCGGCTGCCGTTCGAGATCACGCTTTCGCAGTCGTTCGGCTTCGTCGATCGCCAGGCAGCACTGTCGCAGATGAATTTGGCGCTGCGCCGGATGCGCTCGGCGGAGGATGAGGCGGTCAGCCTGCGCAGCGAGCTCGCCAATGCGAAAGATGATGTCGCGGCGGGGCGCGCCGCCTTCGGCGAACATCATCTGACGATAGCGGTGCGTGGTAGTTCGCCCGATATAGTGGATGAAGGGGTCGCTGAAGTGCAGGCGGCGCTCGCGGACCTCGGCATCGTCGCGGTGCGAGAGGACGTCGCGCTCGAGCCTGCATTTTGGGCGCAGTTTCCCGGAAACTTCAAATATATCGCGCGCCGCGGCCTGGTCTCCACCTCCAACTTTGCCAGCCTGGCGAGCTGCCACAATTTCTCGCTCGGCCGCGCTGGCGGCAATCATTGGGGCGAGGCGGTGACGCTCCTGGAGACGACCGCGGCGGGCCCCTATTTCTTCAATTTCCATCAAAGCGATCTTGGCAATTTCACGGTGATCGGCCCGTCCGGCACCGGCAAGACGGTCATTCTGAACTTCCTCCTGGCGCAGGCGCGGAAGTTCAGGCCGAAGATCGTCTTCTTCGATAAGGACCGCGGCTCGGAGCTGTTCATCCGCGCGATCGGCGGACGCTACGACGTGCTACGCCCCGGTGCGGCCGCCGGGCTCAATCCGCTCCAGCTTCCACCGACGCCGGCCAATCGCCAGTTCCTGGTGAACTGGATCACGCTGCTCGCAGGCGGCGCCGACGGCGAGGAGCTGGCGCTGATCCGTGATGCGGTCGATGCCAATTTCGATCAATTGTTCGCCGATCGACGCCTGCGTCACATCATCGAATTGTTCCGCGGGGGACGGCGACCGCGCGCGGATGATCTCTGGTCGCGGCTGCGCCCCTGGTGGGGCGATGGCGAGCGCGCCTGGTTGTTCGACAATCCCCTCGATCTGATCGACGCACAAGCGGAGACGATCGGGTTCGACATGACCCAGTTGCTCGACGATCCGGTCAGCCGGACGCCGGCGATGATGTACCTGTTCCATCGCGTCGAGGAACGGCTCGACGGCAGCCCCTCGATCATCATTGTCGATGAGGGCTGGAAGGCCCTCGATGACGATGTCTTCGTCGGCAAGATCAAGGATTGGGAAAAGACGATCCGCAAGCGCAATGGGCTGGTCGGTTTCGCGACCCAGAGCGCGCAGGATGCGCTCGAAAGCCGGATCGCGAGCGCGGTGATCGAGCAGTCGGCGACCCAGATTTTTCTTCCAAATCCGAAGGCGCGCGCTGCCGATTATATCGAGGGCTTCGGGCTCACCGAGCATGAATATGAACTGGTGCGCGCGCTGCCGGATTCCGCGCATTGCTTCCTGATCAAGCATGGATCGGACAGCGTCGTCGTACGCCTCGATCTCACCGGCGAGAAGGAATTGCTCACCATCCTCTCGGGTCGCGAGCGCACGGTTCGTTTGCTCGACCAGATCCGGCTCGAAGCGGGCGATGACCCCGCCGATTGGCTGCCCCGCTTGCTGGAGGTCGCATGAGCGCAGCCTGTTCAGCGCCTGCCGGCCCGACCGGCTTTATCGGCTCGGTGAGCGCGTTCATGGACTGCCAGGCGGACATGTTCGGCACGGGCGCGTTCAACGCGCTGGCCGCCCCCGGATCCACGCTTTCGCTGGCGGTGATGGGGCTGCTCACGCTTTTTATCGCGCTGATCGGCTATAACCTTCTGGTCGGACGCGGGCTTGATGTGCGCAGCGGCACCGTGGCAATCGTGAAGGTTGGCGCCGTCCTCGCGCTCGCGACCAGCTGGCCCGCTTACCGCACCTTGGTTTATGATGTCGTCACCGAGGCGCCTGGCCAGATCTTGGCGGAGATTGCGCGGCCCTCAGCGCTGCCGGGAAGCGATGGCGGCCTGGTCGCGCGGCTGGACCTTGCCGATACAGCCCTGCAGCAATTGACCATTCTCGGCCCCGGCACCCCTTTGCCGAACCAATATGCGTCCCTACCGCCGCCCCCGATGGCGGGGTTCGACGCGTTCGCGCTCGGGGGCGCGCGCATCCTGTTCCTCTTGTCCGCGCTTGTCGGCCTGGTCAGCGTCCGCCTCGTCGCCGCGCTTATGTTGGCGCTTGGCCCTTATTTCATCGCCTTCCTGCTGTTCGAGAATACGCGCAGCCTGTTCGAGGGCTGGATCCGCGTTATTGCATCTGCAACGATCGCCGCGATCGGTGTCGCGATCGGGCTCGGCTTCGAGCTCGCTTTGCTGGAGCCCTGGCTTGCCGGCGTCCTTGCCCGGCGTCTGGCCGGCGAGGCGCTTCCGACCGCTCCGACCGAATTGCTCGTCATTACGATGCTGTTCGCGGTGGTGATCCTCGCGCTGATCGCGGCGTCGGTGAGGCTCGCGTCCGCGTTCAGGCTGGCATCTTGGGTTGCAGGTGCATTGGTATCGCATCGCAGGGCAGAGGCCACTCCCATCAAAAATACTGCCGCGCTCGCGCGCACCAACGAGCCGGTCGAGGCGCGCAGCCGTGCGACCGCCACGGCGAACGTGATTGCGTCCCAGCAGCGGCGGGATTTGGGCGGCCGCGAGACCACCGGCGATCATCGCACGCTCATCCAGCCGCGGCAGGCGCCGGAAGGCGCCGGAGCCGGCGCCCCCACTTTCAACAATATCCCTACGGGCAGGGCCTTCCCGCGCCGGACGAAGGCGCGTGCATCGGCAAGCGTGGGACGACGGGATAGAGGGCGATGAACGAACATAGTCGAAAGATGCTCGATGGCTATTACGAGCAGGCCGCGGGCTGGAATTCCGACAGGCTGAGGAGCCTGCGCACTTCGCAGCGGCTTGCCTGGACGGTGAGCTTTGCCGCCGTGCTGGTCGCCTTGTTCGAGGCCGGCGCGATCATGGTGATGATGCCGCTCAAGACTGTCGAGCCTTATACTTTGCTGGTCGACAAGACGACCGGCTATGTCCAGCCGCTCAAGCCCCTTGAGCCAGGCAAGGTGGCGCCCGACGCCGCACTCACCCAATCCTATCTTGTCCAGTATGTGATCGCGCGCGAGGGCTTCGACTTCACCGCGGCGAGCACCAATTATCGCCGTGTCGCGCTCTTTTCCGAAGGCCTGGCGCGGAGCGCCTATCTCGCAGGCATGCAGCCGACCAACCCGGAAAGCCCGCTTGCTCTTTACCCGCGTGGCACCGTGGTCGAGGCGCGAGTCAAGAGCGTGTCGCCGACCGGGCCCGACAGTGCGATGGTCCGGTTCGATACGATCAGGAACGATCCCAATGGGCGTCAGCAAACCGCACGATCGTGGGTTGCGCTGGTGCGCTATCGTTATTCGAGCGCGCCGATGGCGCTCGAAGACCGGTTCGCGAACCCGCTCGGATTCCAGGTTGTCGAATATCGGCGCGACCCCGAGACGCTCGCACCCGAGGCCGATCAGGATCAACAAAACGTCGCGGCTTCGTCTTTGCCATCACCGCTTGCAGCGCAAGCATCGACATCGCCCGCAGTGGCTTCGATTCCAGCCCAGCCAATTCAGTCGGCACAGGCCGTCCCCGCGCAAGCGACTGGCGGCCTCGTGCGGCCCGCACCCGCCGGAGCGCGTCCCAAGCCATGAGATTGGGTCATCTGCCTCTAGCCGCCGCGATCCTGCTCGCCACGGCGGCTGCCGCCGATATTCGGCCGCAGCCCGGGCCTGGCGATCCGCGCATTCAGACGGTCATGTACGACCCAAACCAGGTTGTGCAGCTGCAGGGCACACCCGGCTATCAGATGACCATCCAGCTCTCGCCCGACGAGCTGGTCCAGAATGTGTCGATCGGCGACAGCGGCACCTGGCAGGTGAACATCAATCATGCGGGCGATCATCTGTTCCTCAAGCCCACGCAGGCCGGCGCGCCGACCAATATGACGGTGATCACCAACGTCCGGGTCTACAATTTCGAGCTGGTGTCACTCGCCCTTCCGACGCCGGAGATGGCTTACACCATTCAATTCAAATATCCGGCCGAAGCGCCGGCGCTGCAGAAGGGGCTGCCCAAGGACCGCGCGGCGATCCGGCGGGCCAGCCGCTACCGCATCGGCGGCGATCGCGCGCTGCGCCCGACCTCGGTCTCCGATGACGGCGAGCATACTTATGTGACCTGGCCGGCCGACCATCCGATCCCGGCGACGTTCCAGATTGGGGACGATGGCGCCGAGCGCCTGGTCAATGGCGGGATGCGCGGCGACGAGTTCGTCGTCGACGGCATCGCGCCTAGGCTCGTGTTCCGCATCGACGGGCGGTTTGCCTATGCGCAAAAACAAGAGCCGCGGAGGCATCCATGAAGTGGCGGCGCCGGAATGAAAGCCCCTCCGGCGCGACGGCTGCTGACGCGGCCACGCCTGCGACCGACCCCTGGAAGCCAACGGTCAGGTTGCCGCGCAGCGGCCTGTCGGGCGGTGCGCTCGCGGCCGGAGCTGCGGTTGGCGCCTTGTGTCTATTCTCGGTGCTCGAAGCACGCCGCGCCAGCCATGTCGAACCGTCGGTGCGGCCCCAATTGACGGATGGCGGCTATACGATCGCGCCGCCGGCGCCGCTCCAGATCCCGCCCGAGCCCGCGGTCCTGGCGGTGGTCGCGGCGCCGGCGGCAAACGCACAGATGCAAGCGGCGCCACCGCCGATGCAGCCCAAGCCCGCTTACGCGGCCCAGCCCATCTCCATGCCGCCTCCCGCTCCGCCGGCACCACCCATTTACCCTCAGCCCCCAGCCCCGCCCGCGCCGGCATCCGGTCCTCCGAGCCGCAACGGATCGGCTCTGGCGCTGGTCATCGACACCACGGCGGGGACGGCAGGCGCCACGGCAACTGGCGCTGTGGGACCGGCCGGCGCGTCGCCGCTTTCCGCCGTTACGACGGGAAACGCGCGCGCGCGCTCGGGGACATTGGCCAACCGTTCCAATACCGTGCCGCAGGGCACGCTCATCCCCGCGGTGCTCGAGACCGCGTTCGATTCAACCCGCCCCGGCTTCGCGCGTGCGATCGTGTCGCGCGACGTGCGTGGCTTCGACGGTTCGAAGGTGCTGATCCCGCGCGGGAGCCGCCTGATCGGTGATTATCAATCGGACGTGAGCCCCGGGCAGAAGCGCGCGGTGATCACCTGGACCCGGTTGATCCGTCCCGATGGCGCGGTGATCGCGCTTGAATCCCCCGCGGTCGATCCGCTCGGGCGCGGCGGGGTGCATGCGAGCGTCAACAGCCATTTGCCCGAACGGGTGTTGGGTGCATTGCTGCAATCGACCCTGCAGGTCGGAAGCCTGATCGCGACGCGCGCGGCCACGGGCTCGGTGATCCTTGCACTGCCCGGCGCGGCACAGAATTCGGTGGGCCCCCAGATCACGCCGGCGACGATCGTGCCGACCTTGAGGGTCCCGGCCGCGACCAGCATCAGCATTTTTGCTGCGCGCGATCTGGAATTCGCCGGGGAGGACCAGGAATGAACGCGGTTACGCCGCATCCGGCAGCCAATGGCGTCTATCTGCGCTCCTGCCTGGCGCCGCTCGCGGAGCATCTGGCTCGGCCCGACGTCACCGACATCTACGTCAACCAGCCGGGCGAGGCATGGCTCGAATGCCTCGGCGGCGCCGTCGAGCGCCATGTCGTGCCGGCGCTCACCGAAATGGTGCTGGCCCGCCTAGCCCGGCAGCTGGCGGCGCTTACCCATCAAGGCGTCAGCCGCGAGCATCCACTCATGTCCGCCATCCTGCCGGACGGCTCGCGCGTCCAAGTGGTGGCACCGCCTGCGACCCGCGACCATATGGCGGTCGCGATCCGCAAGCAGGTGGCTCCTCGGCTCAGCCTCGCCGATTATGTGGCGAACGGCGCGTTCGCGGAGACCGGCAGCGATCCGTTGCGGCCGGTGGATGACCGCGGGCCCAGCGGTCACCAGCAGATTGGCCCGGCGGATGTCGCCAAGGCGCTGGCGGATTCGGTGCGGTCGCGCAAAAACATCCTGATCTCCGGTGGCACGTCGACCGGCAAGACCACCTTCATGAATGCATTGCTGCGGGAGGTGCCGCAGCAGGAGCGGCTGATCCTGATCGAGGATACGCCCGAGCTTGCGGTCGAGCATCCCAATCATGTCGGGCTGGTCGCAGTGCGTGGCGAAATGGGCGAGGCGCGGGTCACCGCCAACGATCTTGTCACCGCGTCGCTGCGCATGCGCCCGGATCGGATCATTCTCGGCGAGCTGCGCGGCAGCGAGGCTTTCGCCTTCCTGCGGGCGATCAATTCGGGCCATCCGGGATCGATGACCACGATCCATGCCGACACGCCGGAGTCCGCGATCGAGCAGTTGGTCCTGCTCGTGCTGCAGGCCGGCACTGGACTCAGTCGGAACGACATCCGGCATTACATCGAGCAGACAATCGATGTCTTTGTGCAGCTCAGCCGGGGTCCCCGCGGGCGATGCGTTAATCGGGTCACGCAGCGGATCGTATAGACATCCGATATCGTCAATAAATCTCAATAAACCTGCGAATCACTTTGGAGATTTATAATAAATCTCCAGGGTGATTTTGCACATCTCATGAAAACCACACATATAGATGGTTAACATCTCCATGATTATATTTTTGTAAGAGCATATATGCAGCTCATATTCAAGTGTGAAAGCAGCCGATTTGGTGATTATTGGAGGTTGTTCGAATCGATTCTTATTATAATCTTCTCTCCGACAGAGGAAACTGAAGGCACCGGCGAATCGCATTCGTCGTGACGGCACGTCACGCGGCTTCTCGCTTTGGCTTGCAGACCTCGCAGGCTGAGGTGAATTGCACATGGCGAATGCGTCTCAACGCGCGGCAAGCGGCCGCGCGCATGGTTCTTCTTGCGCGCAAAATCCGGGCGGCCGACCGCCTTTCCTGCGACGAGCCCCGGCGCGGCTGCTGCGTGCGGGACTTCTTGCCGGGGCCGGCCTGCTGGCGCTCGCGCCAGTCCACGCCGATGAGACGATCACCTATAGCTATGACGCGCGCGGGCGGCTGAAGCAGGTCGCGCACGCCGGCACCGCTAACAGCGGTGTCACCGCCAATTACGGCTATGATGCCGCGGACAACCGGTCCAGCGTCACCGTGACCGGCGTGGCCACGGCGACGAGTTTCGCGATCGGCAATGCGACCACCAATGAAGGTGGGACGCTCAGTTTCACAGTCACGCGCAGTGGGTCAACGAGCGCCAGCAACGCGGTCAATTACGCGACGGCGAACGGCACGGCGAGTGCCGGCAGCGATTACAATGCGGCTTCGGGCACGCTGACGTTCGCCGCGGGCCAGACCAATCAGAATATCTCGGTCACCACTAACGACATGGGGCTCACCAGCGGCAGCCGCACCATGTCGGTTACCCTCTCTGGCGCCACAGGTGGAGCGAGCATCTCGACCGCCACCGGTACCGGCACGATCAACGAGACCGATAGTGCTCCGAGCTTCGCGATCGGCAATGCCTCCACAAATGAAGGAGGCACGCTCAACTTCACGGTCAACCGCAGCGGCACGAGCATCGGCAGCTATACGGTCAATTACGCGACGGCCAACGGCACCGCGACCGCGGGCAGCGACTATAATGCCACTTCGGGCACACTGACATTCGCCAGCGGCCAGACCAACCAGACGATTCCGGTCCAAACCAATCACCTGGGTCTCAGCGGCGGCAGCCGAACGATGTCGGTAAACCTCTCCGGCGCGTCGACAGGCTCCAGCATCTCGACAGCGACCGGCACCGGCACGATCAATGAAACAGATTCGGCGACCCTCACCGTCACGGTGCCGTCGGGTGGCGCGGTCAACCTGAGAAGTCTCGCCAACTCGAACGGCTTTAACAGCCAGACCAGCGTGACCTTCAATCTACCTTCGGGGTATACCGTCACCGGCGGCGCGGGTGGAGGGGCAGCCATCGACACGGGCAGTTGGTCCGGCACGTCGCTGACGCTCAACGTCTCCGGCAGCGTCCTGGGCGGCGGCGGCAATGGCGGCAAGGGCGGGGGCTGGAACGGCACCGCCAACAGTGCACCAACCAACGGTGGCACCGGTGGTGACGCGATCACCTGCCATGCCCCGATCACGATCAACGTCAGCGGCGCGGTCAAGGCCGGCGGCGGCGGCGGAGGTGGCGGCGGGTACGTCACCCACACCGGCGGCGCCGGTCTCGCGACCGAAGGCGGCGGCGGCGGTGGCGGCGGCCAGCCCAATGGCACGGGTGGGACCGGAGGCGCGGGCAACAATGGCGGCGGGACGGGCGGTGCCGGTGGCACCGGCACGATCTCTGGCGGCGGCACCGGCGGCACCAGCTCGGTCGCAGCGGGCGGCAGTGGCGGCATTTATGCGAACGCCGGCTCGTCTGGAGTAGGCGGCATGTCCGGGCCCGGCACGGGCGGCAGTGCCGGCTACGCAGTGCGCGTAAACGGCACCACCTGCACCGCCAACGGCAACATCACCGGCACCGTCGGATGAGCCGCGTCTCTCCCCCCACATCCCATCGCATCGGGCATCGCCCCCATCAGATCCAGACATCGAGGATTCCCATGAAACTCAAATCCTGCCTGCTCGCCGGCGCCGCTCTGCCGCTGGTCCTATGCGCCTCCAATGCCAACGCGCAGGTCGGCGCGAACCCGGTCGCGCCGCCAGTGTTCGATACGATTGACAACCACGGCGTGGAACTCCTCTCGACCCATCTATCGGTGGTGTTGACCGGCATCTCGATCGGGCCTGGCGGGCCCGGCAGCCTGAGCTACAACGCGGTGTCGAACAGCTCGCAGGAGCAGCAGGCCGAAGACGCCTATGGCTACCTGACCATCTCCGGCACGTCCTCAAACATCTACTCGGTTGTGCTAGGCAGTACGACGGAGACGTTCACGCTCAGCAACGGCGTCTTCACCCAGAATCAAGGCCGCCCCTCCACGCTGGTCTATAACTCGGGCAATAACACCTACACCTATACCGATGCGGACGGCACCGTATCGGTGTTCAGTTACCAACTCTCGTCCACGAACCCCGCAAGCTCGACTGCGAAGATCGTCTCGAAGACGTTCCCGGCGGGCGAAACGCTCAATTATTACTACGCCTATAATCCCTACGTCGTCGGCGGCACAACGACTTACGCCTATGACGTGCAGGCGGTGACGAGCAGTCTCGGCTACCAGATGCGGTTCGCCTATGCCCAGGTGAACGGCACCCAGCAGATCAGCAGCGTCGTCCTGTTCAACATGGCGAGTGAAACTTGCGATCCGGCGGCCGCGAGCTGCAATCTGGTTGGCTCATGGCCGAAGTTGACGTTCAGCCAGTCGTCCGGTCCAACCGGCACGACCTTTACGATCACCGACTCACTCAACCGCCCGACGAGTGTCCTTTACGGAAGCACCGCCGAGACGATCACCTACCCCACGGGGCGGCAGGTCACTTATCAGGGTGCGGTGGACGCAAGTGGCGCCTTCGCCGTCACCAGCGTCAGCGACGGCAGGGGAACCTGGTTCTATACCCACCCGGATCCTCACGTCACGGTAATCTACAATCCCGACGACCCAAATCGCCAGGCTGGCGATTTTAACCAAATGAATGACGAAGGCCAATTGGTCGCGGTCGGGCGTGGGGCAACGTCACCCCAGATCTATTACTCATACGACAATCAGAATCGCGTCACGGAAGTATCGACTACCGACACCACCACGACCTCAAACTGGGTCAAAAACGTCTATCATTACGATACCTACGGTCGCATAGATCAGGTATCCAAGGTTACATCGCAGACATCCCAGACGATACCTTCGACGATAATTACTTCTTCGGCTGGGTATCCGGATCTGCAGACCTGCACAAACCTCAAGGTTTGCAACAAGCCGTCCTGGACGAAGGACGCCAACGGCAATCAGACCGATTATGTCTACAATCCCAATAACGGGGCCGTCGATTCGATGACCTTGCCACCCGCCAATCCGGGCGATCCGCGAACGCAGATTCGCTATAATTACGCCACGCAGACGGCGAGCTTCCGGGACGGATCGGGCAACACCATCTCGGGCGCGCCGGTTTATCGCCTCACCTCGACCTCGCAATGCTTCAACACGGGGCTGACCGGATCGACCATCACGCGCGTGAGCTGTGCTGGAGCGAGCGACGAGTTCAAGACGACCATTAGCTACGGCACCGACCAGGCGCTGCCCACCGGTGCCGTCTCCGGGCCGGCCGACGGGACTTATTCGACGACGACCGCCGCCTCTTATTATCCAACCGGCGATGTGAAGACGGTGGACGGACCGGTTCCGAGCAGTGCGGATACGACGCGCTATTATTACGATACGATGCGTGAGATCACTGGGGTAATCGGCGTGGATCCTGATGGCTCCGGCGCCCTCAAATATCGCGCGGCCAAAACGACCTATAACGGCGAGGGCCAGCCGATCTTGATCGAGGCGGGCACTGCCCCAGGCCAGGGCGATGGGGACATGTCGACCTTCGCTTCTCTCCAGCAGCAGGCGATCGCCTATGACGCCCAAGGCCGCGCACGCGTGCTGCGGCTCACCGTGGGAGGAACGGTCTACCAGCTCACGCAGAATGAATATACCAACGCCGGTGCGCTCAGTTGCACAGCCGTGCGCATGAACACCTCGCTCACCGACACACAGCTCGCCTCCGGATGCGTCCAAACCAACCCGAGCAATCCCACGTCTGGGACCTATGGGGCCGACCAGATCACCCAATATATCTATGATACCAAATTCCGGGTGACCGACGTCAACACTGGAGTGGGCGTCAGCGGCGACGCCGCCACGGAGGTTCATAACGTCTACGGACCGATGGGCGAACTCCAATCGGTCAAAGATGCCAACAACAATGTGACCACTTACGAATATGACATCTTCTATCGGCTCGCAAAGACGCGGTTCCCCAACCCGACGGGCGGCGGAAGCTCGACCACCGATTTTGAGCAGCTGACCCACGATCTGGCCGGCAACGTTACCGAAAAAACGACCCGCGCCGGCACCGGATCTGTCACCAATTGGACCGACTACGTTTATGACGGCCTCAATCGCGTCAAGACGAAGACGCCGCACTCAGGCGCGAGCAATCCCACCTCCACCTTCCAGTATGACCTTATGGGGCGCATGACGTCTGCGGTGGCTACCACCACCGCGCACACGGTCACGACTAGGTTCCAATATGGCAGTAACGCGCAAGGCCCCTACAAGACGGATGAATCGCTGATCGACAGCTACTCGGCGGGTCAGAAGTTCATGCAATATGATGTTGCCGGCCGGCGGACGCAGCTCAAGTGGGGTGACGGTTTCTACGTCAGCTATGATTACGACTTTGCGAGCGAGGTGACCGCGATCCGTGAGAATGGCGGCACGGTGATCGAGGCGTTCGGCTATGACGATCTCGGCCGGCGTACAGTGCGGACGGCGCCGCTCAACGGGACCGGGGCGGCTTATGGTTATGACGGCGCCTCGAACCTGACCTCGCTCAGCCTGAGCGGCGGCGGCAGCGCGGTTTCGATCAATCCGCTGACCTACAACCCGGCCGGGCAGATCATGACGCGCAAGATCGACAACAACAATTATGCCTGGACGGGGGCGGCCAATGCAAGCGTGAGCTACTCCGCCGATGGCCAGAATAAATATAGCAATATTTCCGGATCGGTGCCGGGCTATGATCTCAAGGGCAATCTGAGTTCGACCAACGGAGTCGCCTATACGTATGGGATCGAGAACCAGCTGATGACAGCCAACCCGGCCTTGCCGTCGGGAGGCACGCTCACCTTGATCTATGACGCGTTCGGGCGGCTGGTCTATAATGCCAACACCGCCAGGTTCGATTATGACGGCGATGCCATGGTTACCGAAGCGGGAGTCACGGGCGGCCTATCCAGGCGTTATGTTTTCGGCCCCGCAGTCGATGAGCCGTTGGTCTGGTATGAAGGCACGGGCACCAGCACAAAGCGCTATCTGGATGCCGACGAGCGCGGCTCCATCATCCGCGTGACCGACGGCAGCGGCGCAACGCTCGCAATCAACAGCTATGACGAATATGGCGCACCGGCCACGACCAGCGCGACCTATGGGAGCCGGTTCCGCTATACCGGTCAAGCGATGATCCCCGAACTTGCCATGTATTATTACAAGGCTCGGTTCTACTCGTCCACGCTCGGACGCTTCGTGCAGCCGGATCCCATCGGCTATGGCGGCGGCATGAACATGTACAACTATGTCGGTGGGGATCCAGTGAACGCATTTGATCCGTCTGGGCTTGACTGCACAGCAGTCGGAAATGTGGGTTGCGATCTGGCAACCACTACTGGAACGATAACCATCATCGGTGATCCCAATCGACCAGTCATTGGAGACGGCCCTTTAACCATTGACCCTCGCGATATTATCTTCGCGGATGCACCAGCAGGTCCTGTCGGGAACGGGAATCCGAATGGCGCGCCATACCGTCAACAGATTTCGATAACGCCGCAAAATGGGCCTTTGAATTGCGGACAGGCACATCCTGTCGCTGCGGCGATTGCAGACTGGGCAGACAAAATTAGCCTTGGGTCCGGTGCGCTCGCCGCAACATCTGCGGGTTTGGGGTTGATTGCAGCTCCAACAGGAGCCGGCTTCGCTGCTTTAGAAGGCGTTGCCGCCGTCGCGGGATTGGTGTCCACTGTAGCGTCTGGAGTGGGAGTTGTTGCCCATCTCGCAGAGGGTGATAAGGTAGGCGCGTACTTAGATGGAGCTGGACTTGTTGGCGGGGCTGTCGCCGGAAGGCTGGCCACAAGAGCCTATGCCGCAACGCGGACGTTCGGAGATTTGTCGGCCAGTCAAGCTAGGGGGGTTCGCTTTATGAGTGGCGGTATAGGCACCGGAATTGGTGCCGGAACTTCACTTTATCACTGCAGCTAAAATGACACAGTTTGCTTATATTCTTGTTACTTTGGCAGCCTGCCTAGTAATTGACTGGGCATTATTCGACAGAGTTACCCTGTCTCTTTCGGTCATTAAAGGAAGGAATCCAACAAAATCCTTTAGGGAGCTGATATTTCCGAGGATTATTCTTACTATGGTCGCCGCACTTATTGTATCTAAAGCCGTTTATTCTAAAGAGATCAATATTACGCTTCTGCTTATTGGCGTAGGTCTATTTTTGATATCCGTCTGCTTTGCGATCGTAACCGCGTTCAGACATGGGCGTTCCAGCTAAAAATGGAATGAGCATTTTAATGGGAATCGCGATGATCCGGTGTAGTTAAGGTAGGCCGATCTCCTGATTGTCCAAGTCGATGTGAAGGTTCCAAAAAGAATAGCCTGACGATACATGCCGGTCTGGACGAGCCAATTTGTCCATAACGGCAAAAACGACATCAGCGCCCCCTTATGAGGATAAAGAAGGATTGTCATTGCTTCCCGCCAAAGAAATTCTCGCGGACTATAGTGGAGATCTGGTGTTTCTAGATGGCAAGGACTTCTTTTGAGAATCGACAAGGATCGGACGGGGTACATCGTGCCGGGCAGCACGGATAAGACTGAGGCCTTTCGGAGGATCGTAGCGCTGCAAATACACGCCCCCAAATACTCCTGGATCGCTGAAATCATGGGTTTTACCACGTTACGGTGACACGGTTAATTGAGGTAGGCCATCCTCCTGGCGGGATGCAGAGTCGGCGCGAAGCCGCTTCAAGACGGAGAATGGACCGGTGGCATTGTATGCTGGCCGGACGTGTCGGTTAGAGCACGCACCTCTCCGTAGTGAATGCGCAGGGCGGCCCGATGGAGTGGTCTTTGAGCTCGATCTGGGAGTGCCGCTCTCTATCCAAAGCACCGGAACTCCACCACTTGCCCGCCCCGCCTCAGGTCATCCAGATAATCCGACCACCACTGTGCCATCTTGACCCGCTCCGCCCAATGCGTACCCCGATGGTAGGCCGACCTTACGTGGTCGCGATCCTGGTGAGCGAGAGCACGTTCGATGGCGTCTGGGTGCCAGAGACCCGACTCATTGAGGAGCGTGCTGGCGACGGCGCGAAAACCATGGGAGGTCATTTCGTTCTTGCTGTAGCCAAGCCGTCGAAGCGAAGCGTTCAGGGTGTTTTCGCATATTGGGCGTTGTGACGTATGGAAAGCGGGAAACAGGAAATTCCCAGGGTTCCCGATCTCACGCAGTGCTTTCAACATACGCAACGATTGCGACGAGAGCGGCACCACATGCGGCTGCTTCATCTTCATGCGCTCGCCGGGAATACGCCAAATCGCAGCCTTGAAGTCGATTTCCGACCACTCGGCTTTACGAAGCTCCCCGGGCCGCAGAAACAGATGTGGCAGCAACTGAAGCGCGATCTTGGTCTCGGGTCGCCCGCTGTAACCGTCGATCGCACGCAGCAGCGCACCCACCGCTACGGGTTCCAGGATTGCCGCATGATGTTTGACTCGCGGTACGACTAAAGCACCACGCAGTACATCAGCGGGATTCCGGTCTGTCCTGAGGGTCGCAATCGCGTAGCGAAACACGCGGCCCGCAAAGGCCCGCATCCTTTGCGCCGTTTCATGATGACCGCGGCGTTCGACGCGCTTGAGCACATCGAGCAACTCGTGCGGCGTCACGTCGGCGATTGGACGGCGGCCGATTGCGCCGTGTAGCGCATCCCGAAACCAGCGCGCTTTCTTGAGGGTCGCTGGCGACTTGCCCTCGTGCTCCATCTTCTCGATGAACTCATCCGCCACCACGCGGAATGTAGTGGCCGCTGCGATCGCGGCCTTGAGCGCCTTCTCCCGCTTATCCGCGACCGGATCGACGCCTTCGGCAAGCATGGCGCGGGCCTCGTCGCGCTTTTCGCGGGCTCGCTTCAGTCCCACCTCCGGGTAATGACCGAGGCTCAGGGTCCGTTCGATGCCGTGAAGATGGTATTTCAGCCGCCAGATCAGCGTGCCCGTCGGCTGGATGAGCAGGAAGAGGCCTTTCTCGTCGCCGCGCTTATAAGCTTTGGGACCTGGTTTAAGGGCTCGAATCTCGACGTCGGTAAGCATGGGGACACCTCGTCAGGACGTTTTTCGTGTCCCCAGAAATCTGTCCCCAAATGACCCGGTTGCGGGTGGATTTGGCCGGACAAACCCGGACGACCGAAGCCCGAATTTACCAGCAAATGCAGGAATTTACGAGGTTTTTCAGGAGGAGGATACATTGTATCCTGGTGCCGCTTACAGGACTCGAACCTGTGACCCCCGCATTACGAATGCGATGCTCTACCAGCTGAGCTAAAGCGGCGCGCTGGAAGCGGGCCGTTACCAGCGGTTCCGCTGGCTGACAAGCATCGCGTTCACGTCTCGCATTGATTCACCCTTCCTAAACTTCCGGGGCGCATTGCCCGTGATGGAATAGGACAGGTAGGTTCGATGACCAGCGTGAGTGCGATCACAAAGCCCAAATCCGCGCCGCTCGGCGACGAGCCCGTTTACGCCTTTGGGCGTGAGCGACGCATGCATGCGCGCGCTTACGACTATTGGGTGTCGCTGCTGAAGGGGCGGCGCATGCCGTGCGTGCGCGATATGGACCAGCGCAAGATGACGCCGTTCGCGGACCGATCCGTGCTGGTCGACCTGCCCGAGCGCGGCGGTGCCCCGGTCGTCGCTTATCTGGGCAGCGATCTGCGTTCGGAGAGCGAGATCGTCGTGGCCACGCCGACGATCGACGATGTGCCGCCCGGCACCTTGCTCGGCGAGCTGCTGCGCCGCTTCTCCGACATCGTCCAGCACGAGGCCCCGGTCGGTTTCGAGGCCGAATTCGCAGGGCGTGCCGACACGCGCCTGCTCCATCGCGGCATCCTCCTTCCCTTCGCAGACGATTCGGGCCGGTTGGCCGCGGTCTATGGCGTAATGAGCTGGAAGCAGGTCGCCGCGGTCGAACCCGCACCCGACATCATGGCCGCCGTCGGCAGCGCGTTCGCGACCCGCGCCAGCGCGCCCGTGGTCTGCGCCTGGGGCGACGGCCCCGGCGCGGCCCTGACCGCTGCCGAAAGCCTGCCGCCCCAGCCCGTCGCGCAGCGCCTGGCGCAGGCACGCACCTGGGCCGCGCTTGCCGCGACCGACCGTACGCGCAGCGATGCCAGCCTCCATGCCGCGCTCGGCGCCACCTATGATTATATGCTCGCGGTACGCGACAAGGGCCTCACCCCGCGCAAGCTGGTGCGGATGGTGTTCGGCGGCGATCTGCGCCGGATCGATCGCATCCGCTTCGTCGCCACTTTGGAGCATGCCGTGCGCCTGGGCCTCGGGCCTGGCCGGGTGCCGTCCTGGCTCGACAATCATGACGGCGGCCATATTGCGGTCGCCATTGCGGAGCGCCGCGCACGGCGGTCCGAACGTCGTGCCGCGCTAGTGGGCGAGCAGCGCGACTGGGTCGATGCGCAGGCAGCGCTCGGGCAGATCGAGCTGGCGATCGATCAGGATCTGATGCTGCTGATCGGCCGCAAGGTGCCGCAGGGCGTCGAGGTGATCGCGCCGGTCCCCGCCGACGATCATTTCACCGAAGCCGCGGTCGAACGCGTCCGCCGCGCAGGCTGAATCGCGCGGCCGGACCCGGGTTGTCCGGAGCGTCACAGAAGCGCATAGGTCCGGCATTAACCAAGATATAGCGCGCGAAGGCGTCCCGCTTATCGCGCCGGAGAGCAGGATGACGAACACGGAAACGGCCACTCCCGTCGTTGGGGAGGAGGCGGCTGCCGCTATTGGTGCGGCGCTTGTTGCGGGCGCTCTGCCCGGTGAAACCGACAATTTCGACCATCAGGCCCGCGCAGAAGCGGTCGCCTTCATCGCCAATACGGCGGCGAGCCGCACGCCCGGCCAGCCCGCCATCGCGCTGGAATCGCTGGGCGGCGACAGCGTTCATCGCCGGATGCGGCTGGGCATCATCAATGACGATATGCCCTTTCTGGTGGATTCGATCGCGGCCGCTTTGGCCGCGCAGAATATCGACATCCACCGCCTGCTCCACCCGGTCCTGCCGGTCCGCCGCGACGCCGACGGGTGCCTGAGCGCGGTCCTGCCCGCCGGCAGCAGCGGCGAGCGTCGCGAATCGATGATCTATATGGAAGTGGATCGCGTCGACGCGAAGCATCGCCGCGAGCTGGAAGCCACGCTCACCCAGGTCCTCGCCGACGTGCGAAGCGCGGTCGAGGATTGGCAGAAATTGCAGGTCGCGTTGCGCGATGCCGCGCAGACCCTGCCCGACGGCGAAGGCGCAGCCCTGCTGCGCTGGTTCCTCGAAAAGCATATCACCTTGCTCGGCCACCATGTCGAGCAGCGCGACGGCTCGGCCGAGCCGGGCCTCGGCATTCTGCGCGACCCCCAAGCCGAGAAGCTCTGGTCGGACGCCGCGCGCGATGCCGCCTTCCGCTGGTTCGACGAGGGCGGCGAGGCACCTTTGGTGGTCAAGGGCGACCGCATCGCCACCGTCCACCGCCGCGGCCCGCTCGATTTGCTGATCGTGCCCGTGCGCGAGGGCGGTCAGATCAAAAGCCTGTCGGTCACCGCCGGCCTGTGGACCAGTTCCGCGCTGCGCGCACCATCGGACAAGGTGCCGGTTCTGCGGACGCGCCTCGCCCAGATCGAGGGCAAATATGGCTTCGATCCCTCGTCGCACGCAGGCAAGGCGCTGCACCACGCATTGTCCGATCTGCCGCACGACATCCTCACCACTTTCTCCGCGTCCGTGCTGGAGGAAGTCGCACTGACCGCCATGAGCCTGGCCGACCGGCCGCGGCCCAAGCTGGTGCTGGCGCCGGGGCCGCTCAACCGCCATCTCTTCGCCTTCGTCTGGCTGCCGCGCGAGGCGCTTTCGACGCGCCAGCGGATGGCGATCCAGACAATGCTGGAACAGGCGGCCAATGCCCCCGTCACCAACTGGGCGCTCGACCTGGGCGAAGGCGATATCGCGCTTCTCCGCTATACGCTCGACATGCCGCTCGGCGCGCCGCTTCCTGACGCCGCGGCGCTCGATTGCCAGATCGAGAAGATGCTGCGTGGCTGGACGCCCGCGATCGAGGCACGCCTGCTCGAAAGCGCCAATCCGACCCGCGCCGCCCGCCTCGCCATCGACTGGGCCGAGAAATTCCCGGCCGAATATCGCACCCGTTCCAATCCTGACGAAGCCGCCGCTGATATCGAGCGGCTGGCGAGCCTGGAGGATACGGACAGCCGTGCGGTGCGGCTCATCCGCTCCGCGCAAGACGAAGGCGCGCGCCTGCGGCTCAAGACCTACCGCCTGGGCGAGCTGATTCCGCTGTCCGAAGCCGTGCCGGTGTTCGAGAATTTCGGCTTCCGCGTGCTGGAGGAAATCCCGACGCCGCTCGACGGCGGCAATGCGGGCTTCATCCACGAATTCCTGCTGGAGGCCGACAGCGGCGAGGCGGCGGATGCGCTGCTCTCGCGTGCGGACGTGGCCGAGACCGCGATCGCGGCTGTACTCGCCAATCATGCCGAAAATGACGCGTTCAACGCGCTGATCGTCGGCGTGGGGATCGCCCCGCGCGAGGTTGTGCTGGTCCGTGCCTGGTTCCGCTATCTGCGCCAGACCGGGCTGCCCTACGGCCTGCAGACGGTGGCCGATGCGCTCCACCGCGCGCCGGATGTCGCGCGCGGGCTGATTGCCCTGTTCGATGCGCGCCACGATCCCGCGCACAAAGCCGGCGGCGAGGCAGCGGATGCTGCGCTCGAGACCGCGCTGGCCCAGGTCGCATCGATCGAGGACGACCGCATCCTGCGCCGTATGGCGGGTGTAGTCCGCGCGATCCTGCGTACCAACGCTTTCTCGCCAGCGGCAAACGAGGCACTCGCGTTCAAGCTCGAATCCGCGCGCGTGCCCAATCTGCCCAAGCCGTTGCCCTGGCGCGAAATCTGGGTCTATTCGCCTCGGGTCGAGGGCATCCACCTACGTGGCGGCCCGATCGCGCGCGGCGGCCTGCGTTGGTCCGACCGGCGCGACGATTTCCGTACCGAGATCCTCGGCCTGATGAAGGCCCAGGTGGTCAAGAATGCGGTGATCGTGCCGACCGGTGCCAAGGGCGGCTTCTATCCCAAGCAATTGCCGTCCATCGCCAATCGGGACGCCTGGCTGGCCGAAGGCACGGAAAGCTATCGCATCTTCATCCGGGCCTTGCTGTCGGTCACCGACAATTTCGTCGAGGGCAAGGTCGTCCATCCCACGGCGGTGACCGTGCTGGACGGCGAGGACCCCTATTTCGTGGTCGCGGCCGACAAGGGTACCGCAACTTTCTCCGACATCGCCAACGCGATCGCGGTCGAGCGCGGCTTTTGGCTTGGCGACGCTTTCGCTTCGGGCGGCAGCAACGGTTACGATCATAAGGCGATGGGCATCACCGCCAAGGGTGCCTGGGTCTCGGTCCAGCGTCATTTCCTGGAACAGGGCGTGGACGTGCAGAATGATCCCGTCACGGTCGTGGGCTGCGGCGACATGTCGGGCGACGTATTTGGCAACGGCATGCTCCTGTCGCAGACGATCCGGCTAGTCGCGGCGTTCGACCATCGCCACATCTTCCTCGATCCCGATCCGGATGCGGCGAAGAGCTGGGCCGAGCGCAACCGTATGTTCAACCTGCCGCGTTCGTCCTGGGCAGATTACAATCCAGAGCTGATCTCCAAGGGTGGCGGCATCTTCCCGCGCACGCAGAAGTCGATCCCGCTTTCGCCGGAGGTGAAGGCCGTATTGGGGCTGGAGGTGGACGAGATCGATCCTTCGGGGCTGATCTCCGCGATCCTCAAGGCACCCGCCGACCTGCTCTGGTTCGGCGGCATCGGCACTTATGTGAAGGCCGGTTTCCAGTCCAATGCGGAGGTAGGCGATCCCGCCAATGACGCGCACCGCGTCAATGGATCGGACGTGCGCGCCAAGGTGATCGGCGAAGGCGCCAATCTGGGCGTGACGCAGGCGGGCCGGATCGAGTTCGCGGAGAGCGGCGGACGGATCAACACCGACTTCATCGACAATAGCGCCGGCGTCGATTGTTCGGACAATGAGGTCAACATCAAGATCGCGCTCAACCGCGAGATGAATGAGGGCCGCCTCAGCTTCGAGGATCGCAATGCCTTCCTCGCCGAGATGACCGACGATGTGGCCCACATCGTGCTGGAGGACAATCGCCTCCAAACGCTCGGCCTGTCGCTCGCCGAGCATGGCGGGGCGGCGGCTTTGCCCGCGCAACTGCGCGTCGTCGAGATGCTGGAAGCTTCGGGCCGGATCGATCGGGCGGTCGACGGGATCGAGAGCAACGCCAACCTGCTGCGCCGTGCGCAGGAGGGTCATGGCCTGACCCGGCCGGAACTGGCGGTGATCCTGAGCCATGGCAAATTGGCGATGCAGGCGGCGATCGAGGCGTCGTCGGTCGCATCCGACGATCTGCTCCGGCCCTTGCTGCATGCCGCTTTTCCTCCGGCAATGCAGCAGCGTTTCGGCCAGGCGATCGACGATCACCGGCTACGGCCCGAGATCATCGCCACCAAGATGGCGAACCGCGTGGTCAACCGGCTTGGCCTGGTGACGCCATTCGAGCTGGCCGAGGAGGAAGGGGCTGCGCTCTCTCAGGTCGCGGCGGCCTATTTCGCGGTCGATGCCATTTTCAAGCTGGAGAGCCTGTTCGAGGCAATCGAACGCGCGACCCTGCCCGAGACGACACGCCTTGGGTTGATCGCCGCCGCCGGGGCCGCGGTGCGGCTGCATGTCGCGGACGCGATGCGCGCGGCGGGAGGCGACATCGCCCCCGGCGCGCTGGCTGACAGGCTGGAACCGGGCGTCAAACGGCTCGAATCGCGGCTCGACAGCCTGCTCAAGCAGGAAGCGCGCGCGGGTGCCGCGGCGCTTCGCGCGCGTCTCGGCGCGGACGGCGCGGGCGACGAGATCATCGACCGGATCGTCCGCCTGTACGAACTCGACGGCGCGATCGGTACGGCAAGCCTCGCCGCGCAAATCTCCGCCGACGAGCTGGCGGTGACGCAGGCCTATGTCCGGCTGGGCGAGGCGTTAGGCCTCGACTGGGCCAAGCAGGCCGCCCTGCGTTTTGTCTCGTCCGATCCGTGGGAAAGGCTGCTCGCCGCCGGCCTGGCGCGCGATTTCGAGCAACTCCGGCTGGACTTCCTGGCGAGGGCGAAGGGCAGCGATCCGCAAAAGGCGATCGACGCCTGGCTCAAGGCGCAGGCGCCGCGCGTCGAGCAATTCCGCACCCTGGTCGATCGCGCCCGCCTCTCGCCCACGCCAAGCGCGGCGATGCTGGCCCAGGTCGCATCGCAGGCGCGAGGGTTGTTGGGACGGTAATGCCAATCCTCCTCATGCAAGGCATGGGGAGGATCAAGCTAACGAACCCGTCTGAACGACCAGGGAATGGTCACGCCGCTGTCGGGCGTCTCCAGCGTCACCACCAGCGCCTTGCAGGCGCGCGGACGGCCGGCGCCATCGATCCAGACCGAATCCTCCAGCGCGAGCGCACCGACACGCGTGCGGAACTGCCATCCCGTACCCTCGTCCGGTCGGAGCAGGGCCCCCTGCCCGTCGGTGGTAAGCACCGTCTCGATCCCGGGCGCGATGTGAAACCACAGGGCCAGCGGCGTGCTGGCGACAGGCTTCTTGCGCCCTTCGGGGTGCAATCTATCCTCGCCCTCAAGCGATCGGCCGTCGGCGGCGAGGCTCAGGCGGCGACGGTGGCTGAAGCCGAAGCGTTTGACATAGCCATCGTGCGCCGCCTCGATCCGCCGCGCTTCGGGAGTCTCGACCCGAATGAGCGAAACCTCCGTCACGCCGCGCCCCATCGATCCGTCGGGATGGATTGCGGTCGAATTGGTCTCGGCGAGCACGAGCGTCGAATGCGCCGCTGTGGTGCGCAAACCGCGCGCCAGTTCGGGCGCGAGCCCGGCACCGCCGCCGCAATTGACCACCAATCTTTGCCCCTCGTCCGATAGCTCGAACGCGAGAGTCGAGGCACAGGCGCCGCGCGACAGGGCCGCCGCCGGGGGTGGCGCCGCGTCCATGATCAGCTGTGTCTCGCCACAGGCGAGCTTCTGATAGCCCCAATCGCGGGCATCGTCGCGAACACCGCCCCGGAAATTGACCGCCGCCAGCGCGGCCGCCACCCGCGCAGCGTTCGCCGGACCGCCGCCCTGCCAACTCGACAATGCGCCGTCGCCGAGCGTGGAGCTTGCCAGCACCGGGATCGCCTGGGCTAGCGCGGTCGCCACCGCGCCCGCAAGCGGACGCGCGCGCACCTCGTAGACGCCGCGCAACTGGGCGAGCAATTCGACCAGTGCGAGCTGCTCGACCGGCGAACGCGAGATCAGCCCACCATCCGCATGGACCGCCAGCGCAAGCGCGCGCGTCATCCCGGCCTCGCCGTGCGCGGTGCGCGGATCACCGCCCGGGAAGAGCAGGCCCGCCGCGATCACGCCCGCCCAGGCGGTGACCCGGGGCAGTCCCTGCGGCGCCGTATCGGCGGCGCTGTCAAGATGGCGTGCGCCGCGCGCGAGCGCGTTCAGCACCTCCTTGCGATAGTCGCCGTCGCGCGTGTCGAGGATGAAGGGCGCATAGGCGGTCCAGAACAGGATGCGCCGGCCCCAGAGATCGGGCCGCCAGGCGGGCTCGGTGACATTGCGGGCGTGGCCGCCAAGCCATAGCCGCATCAGCTTTTCCGCGACCGGCGCCGCACCGCGCCGCTCGACCGAAGCGGCAAGGTCGCGCAACCAGGCGAAGCTCTGCCAATATTCGGTGAAGGCAGGCGAGAAGCCGCCGCGATCCAGCGCATCGAACGGAATGACCTCACCTGCCGCGATCATCTTGCCGTCGAGCAGCGCGCGACCCGCGCGCACGCTGCCTGGGATCGGATCGGCGGGCACATCGAGCAGTTGCAGCGGATAACGCCCGCGCAGGCGGAGCTTATGGACCGGCGTGCGGAAGCTCAGTCGCTTGATCGCGCGGCCCAGGGTCTCGCTCAGCGACGAACCCGGTCTTTGTCCGGTACGGTGCTGGCTGCGGCTGGAATCCTCAGCCCCCTCCCCGGGCTCATCCGCCATCAGCGCGCCTCGCGCAGCGCGGCGACGTTGGCGGCGTAGCAGCTTGGGCCGCCCTTGAAGGTGGCGGTGCCCGCGACCAGGACATTGGCCCCGGCCGCGATCGCCTTGGCGATATTATCCGCGCCGATGCCGCCGTCGACCTCAAGCCCGATATCGCGCCCGATGGCGTCGATCTTCGCGCGCAGCGCCTCGATCTTGCGGAGTTGGCTGTCGATGAACTTCTGCCCGCCAAAGCCGGGATTGACGCTCATCACCATGATCACGTCGACATCGTCGATGATATAATCGACTGCCCCGGCGGGCGTCGCGGGGTTGAGAGCTACGCCCGCTTTCTTGCCCAGACCCTTCACCGCCTGGATGCTGCGGTGGAGATGCGGGCCTGCCTCGGCATGCACGGTCAGCAGATCCGCGCCCGCTTCGGCGAAATCTTCCAGATAGCGATCAACCGGCGCGATCATCAGATGGACGTCAAGCGTCTTGCTGGTGTGCGGGCGGATCGCGCGCACCATCTGCGGCCCCAAGGTGATGTTGGGTACGAAATGCCCGTCCATCACGTCGATATGGATCCAGTCGACCCCGGCCTCGTCGACCGCGCGGACTTCTTCCCCCATCCGGGCGAAATCGGCCGACAGGATCGAGGCGGAGATGAGGATTGGGCGCGCCATGCGTCAAGCTCTAGTCGCCTTTCGCGCGATGGGGAATCCGCTTTGTGTAGGTCCGTGCCGGACGCAATTGCCACCTTTCTTTGTCCGGATCGCCGCCTTTCCCCGGACCGGGGAGCGCTTCAATATCTCCCATACCTCTGGGAGAATTACATCATGCTCAAAGACTATCTTATCGAACGTCATATTCCCGGCGTGGAAATGCTTACACCCGAACAATATGCGCAAGTCGCTGCCCAATCCAACGCCGTGCTCGACCAGCTCGGCGCGGGCATCCGGTGGGTAAGTTCCTTGATCGCCAAGGATACGACATTCTGTCATTATCAGGCGCAGGATGAGGAGATCATCCGCGAACATGCCCGGATCAGCGGATTTCCGGCGACAAAGATCAGCCTGGTTTCGAACATTCTCAGTCCCAAAACGGCAGCGAGTTGATGATCCAGTCCCCCGTCCCCCAATGCAAATCCCAACCGCGCGCCTTGGATGTCGCGATCGTGATGTTCGACGACGGCCTCTCGTCGACCGCGGTGATGCCGACAGAAATCCTCCATTCCGCCGGCAGCCTTTGGAACATACTCCACGACGAGGCGCCGTATCCGGCCTTCCGGGTACGGACCGCCTCGGTCGACGGTAAGCCGATCAGGAGCCCGTACGGCTTCGAAATCACCCCGGAGACCTCAATCGACACGATCGATTCCGCCGACATCGTGATCGTGCCGACCTCGGGGCTGGATCTCGATCTCAAGCTGGTCGAACATAGCCGCCTGCTCCCCTGGTTACGCCGCCACTATGCGCAGGGCGCCTATCTTGTCGGCGTATGCATGGGATCGGCTTATCTGGCGGCGGCCGGCCTGCTCGACGACAAGATAGCGACCACGCACTGGGCGGTGGCCAGCAATATGGCGACGCGCTTCCCACGCGTGCGTTGGCACCCGGAATATTTCGTGACCGAGGACCAGCGTGTCCTGTGCAGCGGTGGCGTCGGCAGCGCGATCGACATCAGTCTCTATCTGGTCGAGAAATTCTGCGGACACGAGGTGGCGCTGCACACGGCAAAAGCCCTGCTGCTGCCGATGCCACGCCTGCACGAGCGGCAGTCGGGCTACGCCGTGCTTCCGATATCGCAGGCGCATGACGATAGCCGCATCCGCGCGATCGAGGCTTATCTGCAGGAGAATTTCCGGGACGAAATCTCCATCCAGTCGATGGCGGCACGCGCCTGTATGAGCGAGCGCACCTTCGTGCGCCATTTCAAGGCCGCCACCGGCAAGCTTCCCGCCGCCTACCTTCAGGCACTGCGGATCGAAGCCGCCAAAGCGATGCTGGAGCATGAAGGTCTCCCGGTCCAGACAGTGGCCACGTCGGTCGGCTATTGCGACCTCGCGTTCTTCCGCTGCCTGTTCCGACGCGCGACCGGGATGACGCCCCAACAATATCGCGCATCGTTCGCGCCGATCAGCGTGCGCGGACACATGCCGCATGAATTCCCCGAAATCAGAGTCCAGAACCTGGGCTTGGCCTGATTGGGGATATTCCGGTTGCCTTTCCCGGCGACGGGCGGGGCAAGGCGGCCTAACCTCCCGGTTTCGTCACCGCTGAACCATGGAGGAACAAGCGGGCACATATTGGGGGTCTTCCTTTTCCAATTCGCTCAAGGAATTCGACACCGATGCGCGCGACCGCCCTCGCCTTTTTCGCTTTTGCGATCGCTGCCCCAATCCCGACCGCGATCGACCTTGCCGGTCAGGAAAAGCCCGATCACGCCATCAATACCGCTCAGGTTGGCCGGGCCAGGGCAAAGCAGGACAGGATCGACGCAGCTGTAGTCGCCAATCCCGAGGAGACCGCGAACGGCGTCGGCTGGAAGCGGTTCGTGCATACCTTCTCAGGAAACGGGACGCGGACTAATGCCCACGCGACCGTCGTCACCACCGCGCCGGCGCTGGCATTCTGGGTGTTGACGGTCGGCTGCCTTGCCTGCGCCGGGACACTGATGCGCCGCCGCAGTTGGTTCCGAAACTAGGGTCCTGAGCTCGCCCCAGCCCCGAGGCGGGAGGGCATGGAGCGCCGCCCCCGGGGGGCCTCCATGCCCTTTAGCCTTTCGGCAATTGCGCTAAAGAGGCGTCAAAGCCGGGAGGATCAGGTGAGTGCGTCCGATTACGAGGTGCTGGACGAGGATTTCCGGCGCAAGATCCGCTTCAGCGCATCCGTCGAGAAAATCCATACGGGCTGTCGCTGGACCGAAGGCCCGGCTTACTTTCCAGCGCATCGCTGCCTGATCTGGAGCGATATACCCAATGAACGCTTGCTCCGCTGGAACGAGGCCGACGGTTCGGTCTCCACCTTCAGACACCCTTCCAATTACGCCAACGGCAACACGATCGACCGGCAGGGTCGGCTCGTCACCTGCGAGCATGGCGGGCGGCGGGTGACGCGAACCGAGCATGACGGATCGATCACCGTGCTGGCCGACCTTTATCAGGGAAAGCGCTTCAACAGCCCCAACGACGTGGTGGTGAAGAGCGACGGATCGATCTGGTTCACCGATCCCACCTACGGCATCGACTCCGATTATGAGGGCCACAAGGCCGAGCCCGAACAGGATGGTTCGCATGTCTACCGGATCGCCCCCGACGGCACGGTCGCGCGTGTGCTCGACGATTTCGAGAAGCCCAACGGCCTCGCCTTCTCGCCCGACGAAAGCCTGCTTTACGTCGCGGACAGCGGCGCTACCCATCGCCCCGACGGCCCGCGCCATATCCGGCGATTCAAGCTGGACGAAACGGGCAAGTTATCTGGTGGCGAGGTGTTTGCGAGCCTGACCGATAGCCTGTTCGACGGCTTCCGGCTCGATACGGACGGTCGCGTCTGGACCAGCGCGGGCAGCGACGTGCATTGTTACGAGCCTGACGGACGGCTGACCGGGAAGATCCGGATCGGCGAGACGGTCGCCAATCTCGTATTCGGCGGCCCCAAACGGAATCGCCTGTTCATTTGCGCGACCAGCTCGGTCTATTCGGTGCTGGTGGCGGTCAACGGAGCGAAGGCCTTCTAACTCCTCTGTCACTGCGAAAAGCGCAGCGACGCGGCAATCCGGTCGCAGGTCTGGATTGCTTCGCTTCGCTCGTAATGACGACAGGCTATCTAGGCACGCCGGAAGCGCGCGACGAAGAAGCCGTCCGCCCCGCCCTGTTCAGCAAGCTGGCCGGGCAGGATACGAACCTGGCCGATAGGGTTGGGGGCGATGCCCGCCGGGAGCTCGTGCGCCGCGATCGGATCGATGGCGAAACCCGAATGACTGGCGAGGAAGGCGTCCGCCACCTGTTCGCCTTCCTGCGGCTCGAGCGAGCAGACCGAATAGACCAGCACGCCGCCCGGCTTCACCAGGCTCGCCGCGCGGGCCAGCATCGCCTGCTGACGCTCGGCCATCGTGCCGATCACGCGCGGACGGACGCGATGGAGCACGTCGGGATGCCGACGGAAGATGCCGGTCGCCGAACAAGGGGCATCGAGCAGAACCGCATCATAGGGATCATCGCTGAAGGTGAGCGCATCGCCGGTGATCAGCCTTGCCTTCAACTTGGTGCGTGCCAGATTCTCGCGCACGCGCTTCAACCGCTGATCCGCCAGGTCGACCGCGGTCACGTCCCAGCCGGCGGCCACCAACTGCATCGTCTTGCCGCCCGGCGCAGCGCACAGATCGAGCGCGCGACCCGGCCCGACGCCGATCATGCGGGCTGGCAGCGAAGCGGATAGATCCTGGACCCAGAACTTCCCTTCACTGAAGCCGGGTAGTTCCGTGACCCGCACGCCGGCGGGGAGGCGAAGATGGCAGGGTGCGAGGCTGATACCCTCCAGCCCTTCGATCGCATCGTCGCGCAGGGTCAGGTCGAGCGGCGGCGGGGCGGCGATGGCGCGCTGAGCCGCTTCGACAACGTCCGCACCCCAGGCCTCCTTCCAGCGATAGGCGACGCCTTCGGGCAGGCTTGGCAATTCGGGCAATCCGGCACCCTTGCGGTCGAGCGCGCCGAATACACCATGGACCAACTTGCGCGGACCGCCATCGACCAATGGCAGCACGGTCGAGATCGCCGCATGGGATGGCGTATTCAGCCGCAGCGACTGGACAAGCGCGATGCGAAGCGCGGTCCGAGCCTTGGCATCGGGGGGCAGGGGCTTGGCGGTGGCACTATCGATCAGCGCGTCGAGATCGGGCAGACGGCGCAGCACCTCGGCCGCGATCGCATGCGCAAGCGCGCGGTCGTCCGCGCGTTCCAGCCCACGCGCTGCACTGTCGAGCGCGCTTTCGAGCGGCAGTCCCTTGCGCAGCACCGCATCCAGCAGTCGTAAAGCCGCGGCGCGCGCTGGAACGCCCGCGCCATCCTGATCCCGTCTTGTCTGGTCGCTCATCGCGGCCCACATGGGGCCGAACGGAAAAAGCCGCAACGACTATGACCGAACGCTCCAAACGTCCCGCGCATCTCAAGCCGCCGCCCGCGCATCTTTCGCCGAGCCCTCCCGTGCCCGCGCCCAGGCCCGCCGAGCCGAAGGAGGATCCGGCCGGCCTCTCCCCGGTTCGCTACGGCGACTGGGAGCGCAAGGGTATCGCGGTCGATTTCTGAGATCGGAGGCGGAACGACCGCGCGCGCCCGCGCGTCTGGCCCGGATATGGATGCGGCAGCCTTCCTGCAGCGGCACCGCCGCACCCTGATTGCGATCGTCTGCGCATTCGCGGCGCTGATCTTTCTGATGCTGCTCGTGCTGACCTACGGATGGGCGCACCTGCGCGGGCCGCTCGAACGCCATTTCTCCAAGGAGCTGGGTCGCCCGGTATCGATCGGCGCGCTCCGCCGGATCGATCACACATTCTTCAGCCCGGAAATCCAGATCGGCAACGTCCATGTCGCGCAGCCGGCCTGGGTGGGCGGCGGCGACATGATCATCATCCGCCAGGCCAATGTGCAGCTTCCATTGCTGCCCTTGCTGTTCGGGCGTGCGCATCCGCGCTCGATAGCGATCGATGGGCTGACCGTAGCCCTGGTCCGGCGCGACGCCACCTATGCCAATTGGAAGGACATGCCACAGACCGGCTATGCCGGGGTGTGGCTTCGGCATGTGATCGTGCGGAACGGCGTGCTTACGCTCGACGACCGCAAGCGCGACCATCAATTCACCGCCACTATCGCCGCCGACGACAAGGGCCTGGTGATCGCGGGCAAGGGCACGCTCCAGGGACATCCCTCGACCATCAGCCTCATAGGAACGACTCTGGTCGGGCAGAAATGGCCGTTTCGTTTCGACTATCGCTCGGCCATCGCCAACACGACCATGATCGGTACCGCCGACCGGCCGCTCGACATCGGCCATTTCGATGCGAAGGCGGAGGGCTGGGGCGACAATCTCCAGCATCTCGATCAGTTGATCGAAGCGGGCCTGCCGGCAACCCAAGCCGTACGCGTCAGCGCGACGCTGCGGCACGACCGGCCCGACTGGACGATCAAGAATATGCGGCTGCGGGTCGGCCGATCCAATTTCGAGGGCGATCTCACCGTCCATAAGGAAGGCGGCCGCACCAAGCTCAACGGCGCGCTGACCTCGACCGCGCTCGATTTCGATGATCTCGCGTCGAACGAAGGCCTTGCCCGCGCCGCCGCCAAACGCGCGGCGCTCGGACCGCGCGTTATTCCCGACACCGAAATCCATCTCGAACATATGCAGAAGACGGACGGGTCGATCCGTTTCGACATCCAGCGGCTGCTGTTCAAGAAGCCTTCCGTCTTCCAGGGAATCATGACGACGCTGACGCTCGATCATGGCGTGCTGACCGCCGACCCGTTCTTCGCCCGGATGGCGGTCGGCCAGGTGCGCGGTTCGGCGCGGGTGAAGCACCAGTCGGGAACGCCGCTGCTCTCGCTCGACCTCCGGATGACCGACGCGCGGATCGAGGAGGCGCTAGGCAAGACCGCCTCCGGCCCGCTTGCGGCGCGGCTCAAGCTCGAAGGGTCGGGACGCACGATCCGCGCGGCGCTGGCGCGTTCGAGCGGTACGATCGGCGTGGTCGGCGGCACCGGCGTGATCAACCGCCGCGCCGCGCTTTTCCTGGGCGCCGATGCGGGCCGCGCCATCTTCGAAGGCAATGGCCAGAGCACCTCGCTACGTTGCGCGATCGGGCATTTCAATGTGCGCGACGGGATCGGCACGGCCGATACGCTGGTGCTCGACACCGCCGTCTCACGCAGCGACGGATCGGGGACGATCGACCTCGGCACCGAACAGCTCGCACTCAACCTGCCAGGGCGGCCCAAGCTCGATCATGCGGTCAAGATCGATGCGCCGGTGCGGATGGTCGGTACGCTTTCCGCACCCGATATCGAGCCGAAGACGCTGCCGCATACGATCGGCACCTTCTTCAAGCTGATCGGCCACGCTCTCGCGGGCGACCATGTCGCGCCCGCGCCAGATGCGGATTGCACGGGATTGGCGGCGCAGGCGTTGCGCTAAACCGCTTCGTCCTTCAACGGGCGCGAGAGCAAGGTCTCGACCGCGCTCTTCACGTCAGCCTTGCCTGCCAGCAAAGCCGCGACCGCTTCGGATATCGGCATCTCCACGCCCGCCGCGCGCGCAGCGTGGGCCAGGACGGGGGCGGTGAAGGCGCCCTCCGCCACGGTACGGCGGTCCGACATCAGGCTCTCGGCGCTCTTGCCTTGGCCGAGCCCCAGGCCGAGCGAGAAATTGCGCGACTGCTCGGACGAGCAGGTCAGCACCAGATCGCCGAGGCCCGACATGCCCGCCAACGTCTCGGGCCGCGCGCCGCGCGCAAGGCCGAAGCGCGTCATCTCGGCAAAGCCGCGCGCGATCAGGGCCGCGCGTGCATTCTTGCCCAATCCGGCGCCCTCGACCACGCCGCAGGCGATCGCGAGCACATTCTTGACCGCGCCGCCAATTTCCGCGCCGATCACGTCGGTCGAGCGATAGGGGCGGAAGCCGGGCCGCGCGATCCTTTGCGCGAGCTTGCCGGCGATCGCATCATCCTCGCACGCCAGCGTCACCGCGGTCGGCAATCCTTTGGCCACCTCGCTCGCGAAGGTCGGGCCGGACAGGACCGCGATCGGCGCGTCGGGGCAGGTTTCGGCGGCGGCTTCGGACATGAGCGCGATCGTGTCCGCCTCTATCCCCTTCGAGCACAGGATGAGTGGGCGCGTCCCGACCGGCGCGGCGCCGAGGATACGACGCATATGCTGCGCAGGGGTAACCACCAGCAATGCTTCGCAGCTGGCGAGATCGCGGAGGTCGTTGGTCGCCTCGATCACGGGCGACAAGGGCACGCCGGCGAGGAAGATCGGGTTCACATGATCCCGGTTGATCGCCTCCACCACCTCCGGCTCGAACGCCCACAACAGAACGGGTCCGCCTGCCGCCGCGACCTGCGCGAGCGCGGTACCCCACGCACCGCCGCCGATAACCCCGATCTTCATGCCTTCACCCCTGCCCCCCGCGCTTTCTCCGCGCTCGGATCCAATGGCCAGCGTGCGCGTGCGGGCACGTCGAGCGGATCGAACAGGCCGGCGGCATAGCGCTCGGCCCCGGCCCACGCGATCATCGCCGCGTTATCGGTGCAGAGCCAGAGCGGCGGCGCCACGAACCGCAGGTGATGGCTCTCAGCCAACGCCTGTAGCGCGCCGCGGATCGCCTGATTGGCGGCGACGCCGCCGGCAACCACCAGCGCATTGACCCGCTCGGCCTTGCGGATCGCACGCCTGGTGCGATCGATCAGGCAATCGATCACCGCCTGCTGGAAAGAGGCGGAGATATCCTCGGCCGAGTAGGTGCCCGCATCGCGCGCGCGCAAAACCGCGCTCTTGAGCCCCGCGAAGGAGAAATGCGGCTCGGCCGATCCGACCAGCGGCCGCGGCAGCGGCACCTTGTTCGGATCGCCCAGCTTCGCCGCGGCCTCGACCGCGGGGCCGCCGGGGAAGCCCAGGCCGAGCAGCTTCGCGCTCTTGTCGAAAGCCTCCCCCGCCGCATCGTCGATCGTGGTCGCGAGGCGACGGTAATCGCCTGCCCCGCGCACTTCGAGCAATTGGCAATGGCCGCCCGAGACCAGCAGCAACAGATACGGAAATTCCAGATCGGGATCGGCCAGCCGCGGCGACAGAGCATGGCCTTCGAGATGATTGACCGCGATCAAGGGCTTGCCGGTGGCGAGCGCGAGCGCCTTGCCCGTCACCAGCCCGACCATCACCCCGCCGATCAGGCCAGGCCCGGCAGTAGCGGCGACCGCATCTATCTGGTCCAGGCTGACGCCCGCCTCCGTCAGCGCGGCTTCGGTCAGCGGCCCCAGCGCCTCGACATGCGCCCGCGCGGCGATCTCCGGCACGACCCCGCCATAGGGCCGATGCGCAGCCTCCTGCCCCGCAAGCTTGTGCGCAAGGATGCGCCGGTCTGAAGTGACCAGAGCAGCCGCGGTTTCGTCGCAGGAGGATTCGAGGCCGAGGATAAGCGCCACGGCGCCCATCTGCGCGTCCGCGCCCGAGCTTTCAAGGCCGGGCGTTCAGGGCTTTCCGACGAACAGGAAACCGACCGCCGCCATGATGCAGAGGAAAGCGGCAAGATGGCGCCAGTGAAGCGGCTCGCCCAGCACCAGCACCATGAAGCCCCCGAAGATGATCAATGTGATCGCCTCCTGCACGATCTTGAGCTGACCGCCGCTCCACCCGCTCGCATAGCCGATCCGGTTTGCGGGCACAGCCAGGCAATATTCGAACAAAGCAATGCCCCACGAGATCAGGATCACCAGCCAGAGCGACTTATGCATCCCCCCTTTCAGGTGCCAGTACCAGGCGGTGGTCATGAACAGGTTGGAGCAGATGAGCAGCAGCAAGGTGGGCATTGATCGGCTTTTCCCCGGATTCGGTCGCAGGAGGCTGAACTCGTCTCATGGCCCAGGCGTTCAATTGTGCAAAGAGGAGGCCTTCCCATGACCAAGACGCTCGCCGACCTTTCCGAAAAGATGCGCGACATCGACTTCTGCATGCTGACCACCCATGGCGCCAATGGCGCGCTCGCCTCGCGCCCGATGAGCAACAATCGCGAGGTCGACTATGACGGCAACAGCTGGTTCTTCACCTGCGAGGATGCGCATATGGTCGGCGAGATCGAGCGCGATCCGCAGCTCATTTTGACCTTCCAAGGCAAATCGGGCCTGTTCGGCGCCCGGCCGTTCTTCACCGCGATCGAAGGCCGTGCGGAGCTGATCCGCGACAAGGCGCAGTTCGAAACGCACTGGACCAGCGGGCTCGACCACTGGTTCAAGGATGGCATCGATACGCCCGGCCTTGTGCTGATCCAGGTGCGCGCTGCGAACGTCCATTATTGGGACGGTGAGGAGGAAGGCACAATCCAGCTCGCAGACGTGGCGGCCTGACTCTTACACCGTCATCGCGAGGAGCGTGGCGGCGAAGCAATCCAGCTCCGGCGTCGGCCTGGATTGCTTCACTGCACTCGCAATGACGGTGGCAAAAGCCGCCTAGAACTTTGCCCTGACGCCGCCGTAGACGCTGCGGCCGAGCGTGCCATATTCGTAAGCGGTCTCGTAATGTTTGTTGCCGATATTCTCGACCCGGCCGAACAGGCTGAGGCCGTGCCCGATCGGTTGCTCCGCGCGGAAGTCGATCAGGGTGTAGCCGCCAAGGCGGATCGTATTGGCGCTATCCTCGAACGCATGGCTCGAATGCGTTACCGCGACCGTGGTCGTGAGCCCGAATGCCCAGGCATAGGTCGCATCCGCATTGGCGGTGTTGCGCGGCCGGCGGATCAGGTCGTTGCCATAGGTGGTGCCGGGTGAGCGGTCCTCGGCAGCGGTCCAGGTGTAATTGGCATCGAGCGTGAGGCCGCCGAAGCGCGCCGCCGCGGCCGCCTCGATGCCGTGCGCATTGGCCTTGTCGACATTCTGATAATAGCCGAACGGCCGGTCGGGGCGCGGCGGGAAACCGGCAAATTCGATCAGATTGTGCGTGCTGCGGTCGAAGTAGGTGATCGAACCGGTGAAGTGGCCGCCGAGCTTCTGCTCGATGCCCGCATCCCAACCATGCGCGCGCTCCGGATCGAGACCGAGATTCCCGAACGCGCTGTAGAGCTGGTACAATGTCGGCGCCTTGAAGCCCTCACCATAGCTCGCGCGGACCGTGGTGCCGCCCGACGACCAGACCGCACCGCCCGAAACCAGGGCATGGCCACCATAGGTCTGGTGATGGTCGTAGCGCACGCCGCCGGTGAGCGTCAGATGATCGACCAATTTGCCGGTGACTTGACCATAGAGGCTATCGATCGAGACATTGCCGCGATCGGGGTCGGTCTGGAATTGGGGCGAGATCGCGCTGAAGCTCGAATGTTCATGTTCCGCGCCGAAGACCGCGTTCCAGTCCTTCGCAAAGCTCAGGTCGCCCTGATATTCGATATGCTGGTTACGGCCATGCGCGATGAAGGTGCGATCGTCGCCACCGGTGATGGTCGGATCGACATTGTCGCGGTCGATCTGGTCGCGCGTATAGCCGATGCGGTTCTTGAGCGCGCCATCGAACAATGTAACGTTGAGCCCGGCATAGCCGGTCCAGTTGGTCGACTTCTGATAATCGGGGACATCGGGCGGGCCGAAGGTGGAATCGAGCCCGACCTTGCCGTGGCTCCAGTAGCCGCGCAGATCCAGGCTCACATTTTCGGTGAGATCGGCCAGGATGCGGCCGCTGCTGCCATAATGGCGATAGCCGTCGCGCTCATGCCCGCCGAATTCCGGCGCGATCGCGGAGATGCCGTCGGTGCGGAAGGCATTGCCCGCCAGCTCCCAGCTGATCCCGTTCCGGCTGCCACCGACCGAAGCCCTGCCACTCGCGGTACCGCGCGAGCCGCCCTCGGCTTCCGCCGAACCCTGGAAGTCGCTCTTGGGCAATTGGGTGACGATGTTGACGACACCGCCGATCGCCTGGCTGCCCCACAAGATCGATTGCGGACCGCGCAACACCTCGATCTGCGCGGCGTCGCCGACGAACAGGTCGCCGAAATCATAGCCGCCGCCCGGCGCGGAAGGGTCGTTGAGCTTGACGCCGTCGATCACGACCACGGTCTGGTCGCTTTCCGCGCCCCGGATGCGCACGCCGGTGGTGGTGCCGAAACCGCCCGTGCGCGAGGCGGTGACGCCGGGCGTGCGAACGATCAGGTCGGACACGGTGAATTGCTGCGACGCGTCGATCGCCGCCTTGTCGAGCACGGTGACCGAAGAGGCGACCTGGCTGACCGGGGTGGGCGTGCGGACCGCGGTGACGATCACCTCGCCATCGTCGGGTGCAACCTGCGCGGCGGCAGGCGTGGCAAGCGCGCTTGCCAGCAGGAGAAAACGGTAATGCGGCATTGGAAACCCCTTCGCGAATGGACGACTCACGTCGTCTCGCGAGGGAAATCCCTCGACCGCACGGCACACCCTGGCCGGACGGAGGACGACCGCGACGGGCAGGTCTCCTGGCTCGCGGGTCCGCACGTTTCGGCCGCCTTCTCGGATTGCTCCAATGGCATGATGGCCAAACGCTCACCGCTTACAGTTGCAGGGGCAGCGCGAGAGTTGAACTCGCTTCCCTTTTGATCCCCGTTGCCGGGGAACCTGTCGCGGCGCCCGGTTAGGGCAAATGCCGCGTTGCGGTCAATGATGCGATAACGGAACGATCAATGGCTCGCCGCCGGCTTCGCCGATGAAAGCCGAAACGTGGTAGACCGAGCCGATCCGGTCAGCCGTAAGGACTTCGGCGGGTCTGCCGTCCGCGAGCAGCCTGCCCTGATCGATCAGCAGCAGCCTGTCGCACCAGCGCGCCGCGAGCGTGAGATCGTGTAGGACCGCGATCACGGTAGCACCGCGCGCCGCCTCGGCACGGAGCAAGGCCATCACGTCGATCTGATGCGCGGGATCGAGCGCGGCCAGCGGCTCGTCAGCAAGGAGAAGCGGGGCTTCCGCCGCCAAGGCGCGCGCGAGCAGCACGCGGGCCCGCTCGCCGCCCGACAATTCGTCGATCGGGCGGTTGCGCAGCGAAAGCAGCTCCGTCCGTTCGAGCGCATGCCCGATCGCCCGCATGTCCACTTCACCCGGCCGCGCAAAGGGCGCGAGATGCGGCAAGCGGCCTAGCGCGACCAGGCGTTCCACCGTCAGCGGCCAATGTACGATCTGGCCCTGCGGCAGATAGGCGATGCGGCGTGCGCGATCCCGCGGCTGCATGGACGCGACGGACACGCCGTCGATCAATATCCCGCCTTCGGTCTGAACCAGCCCGGCGATGGCGCGCACCAGGGTCGACTTGCCCGCGCCATTGGGACCGATCAGCCCGATCACGCCTCCATCCAGATCGGCACCGACGCCTTCGACGACGCGGCGGCCGCCGAGCGTGACCGAGACGGATTCCAGCCTTACCATTGGCGTCGCGCGCGCATGAGCTGGTGGAGGAAGACGGGTACCCCAATCAGCGCGGTGACCACGCCCAGGCGCGGCTCTTCGAGCGTCGGCACACTCCGCACCAATGCGTCCGCGGCGGCCAGCAGGGCCGCGCCGCCGAGCGCGGACGGAATTAGCAGCGAGGAGGGCCGCCGGTCTGTGAACGGGCGCACCAGATGCGGCACGACCAGTCCCACGAAACCGATCGCGCCCGACACCGCCACCGCGCCGCCCACCCCGATCGCGGTCGCCGCCAGCAGCATCAGACGCGTGCGTCGGAGATCCGCACCCAGCGCAGTCGCGCCTTCCTCGCCCAGCGTCAGCGCATCAAGCGCGCGGCCTTCGAGCAGGATTAGGCCGAGTCCGATCGCGATGCAGGGCAAGGCCAGCCAGACGTGGAGGAAAGAACGGTCGGCGAGGCTCCCCATCCACCAGGTCATGATCTCGACCGCGGCGAAGGGATTGGGTGCGAAGTTGAGCGCGAGGCTGATCCCCGCCCCGGCTGCGGTCGCAATGGCAACGCCCGCTAGGATGAGCGCAAGCGGGCCTTCGCTTCGCGCGGCGAGCAGGAGCAGCGGTATCAATCCCGCGAACGCGCCTATGATCGCAAAAAGGGGAAGCATCAGCGGATTGATTGCGGCAAAGCCGTAATAGAGCGCCACCACGCCGCCCAGCGCGGCCGTGCTGGAGGTGCCGAGTACGCCCGGGTCGGCGAGCGGGTTGCGCAGATAGCCCTGCAGGGCCGCCCCCGCACCGCCCAGCATCGCGCCGATCAATAAGGCGAGCAAGGCGCGCGGCAAGCGAAGTTGCCAGACGATAGTCTCGGCGATCGGGTCTCCCCGCCCGGCTAGAGCCGCAAGCACGCGACCCCAACCGAGATGCGCAGGCCCCAGGCCGAGCGACAGTAACGCGCACGCCAAGGCCAGCAACGTCAGCACCAGATCTATCCGCAAGGATTTCGTCACGGCCGCGTTCCTACAGGCGCGGATGCGCGCTAGGAAGCCGCTCGATGCTGCGGCCTCTCCTTCTTGCCCTTGCGCTGGTGCTGCCCGTCCAGGCCGCGCCGCCGCGCCCGCACCACATCGTCTCGCTCAATCTCTGCGCCGACCAATTCCTGGTCCGGCTCGCCGATCCAGGCCAGATAGCGGGGCTCACGCGACTGTCGCACATGCCCAACATGTCGCCGATCGCGCGCGAAGCGGCGCATTTCGCGACGATTGGCTCTTCCGCCGAAGCCCTGCTCGCCGCGCAGCCCGATCTGATCCTGACCGGTTGGCCGGGTCAGGCCGATGCGGCGGTCCGCGCCGGTTTGAAGACGCAGACCTTGGTCGTGCCGCCCGCCAACAGCTATGCCGACATCGTCGGTCAGGTCCGGCTGGTGGCCAAGGCGGTCGGCCATCCGGAACGCGGCGAGGCGTTGATTCGGCGAATGGATGTCGAGCTCGGCGCCATTCCCAAAACCGGGCGCGGGCGGACCGCGGCGGATTATCAGCGCCGCGGCTATCTTTCGGGCGCGGGCACGTTGATGGACGACATGATGCTACGCGTGGGATTGCGCAATCTCGCGACCGAACTCGGCCTGCCACCGCTTGCCAATCTGCCGCTGGAGCAGTTCGTCGCGCACCGGCCCGATTTCCTGATCACCGGCACAGGCAAGGCGCGCGACCTGGGCAGCGCGATGCTCGACCATCCCGCCATCGCGGCGATTCCCCGGTTGCGCATCCCTGGCGCGCTGGTCGATTGCGGGGGGCCATCCTACCCTCGCGCGGTCCGCTTGTTGTCCGATCAGCTACGCTAGGGGCGTTGACCTTTCCGCATCGCCGATGGCATGGGGGCTGCGGCTGCGGGTATAGCTCAATGGTAGAGCGGTAGCCTTCCAAGCTTCATACGCGGGTTCGATTCCCGCTACCCGCTCCATCCCACCCCATACCGATCATTGAGTCCCAGGATGGGGCGCGCTACCGTAACGGTCGAGCGTGGCCCGCTGCGGCCGACGGATCGATACCTTGGGGGAGCCATGCCAAACGCCGAAGCCGGCCAGGTCTATAGCGAAGTGATCGCCCTGCTGCAGAAGGCGCTCGTCCTGTGCGACGACGCGGCGATCGGCAAAGCCGCGACACCGCATCTCGACCTCGCGCTCAATCTCTTGCTGGCGGAATATCAGGCGTCACGAACTCTGACCCCAGTCCGAGACTAGTCAGCGACCCAAGATAGGATGAGATCGTCAGACGGGTCTGGTCCGACAGCCGCAGCAGGGTCTGACGGGGACGGCCCGGATCCGGCGCCTCGATCACCATCTCCTCCTGCTTCAGATAGCCGAGCCACCGCAGGGCGACGCCCTGCGGCACGGTCGACACCGTGCAGCTGTCGAGCACCGTGATCGCCCGCCCCTCGGCATCGGCGACGTAGAGGTTGAGCAATATGTCCCAGGCCGGATTGCTGAACAGCATCGGATCGAAATAACGATCGCGCTGCTTGCGGCCGGCAATGATCTGGCGAGCGAATTCGGTCAGGTCGCCATTGTGCATTGCCACGGCCCTTTCGGCATCTTCGATAAGCTTGCGCATTTGGCGTTCGATACGCTCCGCGCGCGCGGGAATTTGAGTCACGCTTGGTCTCCCTTGGAGAGAGGCGTTGAAATCAGCGTTGCGGAAGGGGGCGCGCCAGTTCGTCGACCGACCAGCCGTGGCGATACCGCCGCGGCAGGTTCCACACCCAGGCATAGTCCACGCCGTAGCGCTTGAGCCGCACGCGGTGCCGCCATGTGGCAACCGCAAGCAGGAGGATGGTTGGATATCCCCAGATCGCCACGATCGCATAATAAGCACGCGGCAGGACGTCGGGCGCCAGCGGTTTGACGATATGCCCCAAAAGTCCGCAGCCCATCATGCTCGCCTGCAGCATCGGCCAGAATCGCGTGCTGGTCAGCGCCAATGCCAGGATCACACCGAACAATGTGAGATCGGTCAGCGCCACCGCCACCTCGACCGAGGCATAGGACCCTGCCGAGGGGCGCCACAGGACCGAGACGATCATGGTGGCGACCACCGCACTGGCCTGTGCCACAGCGGCAACCCGCTCCGGCGCGCCGCCACGTATGGCAGCATAGCTGCAAACGGTAACCCAAAAGACCAGGAAGACGATCTGATGAGTCGACACCTTAGTGCGCGGCCCCCTCATCATCGATGCCCGGCGTACCCGGCGGACTGTCGCCCGCGTCGCCGTATCCGACCGCAATCATATCGAGCGTCCCCATGATCTTACGCAGATCATGATGTGTAGCGATCGCGAGCGCCCGCATCTCAAGGCCGGCCTTGAGACAGGCATGAATGCGCTCGAAAGCGCGCTGGCTGGTCTGCGGAAGCACGCCCGCTTCCTGGCCGGCATAAAGCATTTCGGCCATCAGGCGACTGCCATCGGCAAGCGCGCCGTCGATCGTGCTTTTCAACTCGTTGATACCGATCTGGACACGGCGTCCTCGCGAAGGGGAATTGATGGGAGAAACAAAGGCGGTCTGTGCAGCCATGATACGCAACCGTGCGAGCGGCACGGCTCCCTTTTCAGTGTAGCTGCCGAACGATCCTGGAAGCACTTTCCCCAAGCGATACGGTAGCAACCGCTCCGATCATCAAGGCGACGACGCCCGCCACGATCAAAGCCAGTCGCGCCCATGCCGGGAGCGTATTCCAGGGCCGCCCCCTCGTGGGGAAGATTGAAAGGCTTTGTGCGGCCCCCCGCTCTTTCGGCGGCCACAGTTTCAGCGCGGTTTTTTCCGGCTCACCACGTAGGGTTTCGCCATATATGGCTTTTCCATACGTCTGGTTGCCCTCGCGCTCGGCGAGCAACAGGGCCGCATCGAGGCTGCGTGCGACCCCCAGCTTGCGGCGCGCGCGCGCCAGACGCTGCTCGACGGTGGCGGGGCTGCGGCCGATACGACGCGCCAGTTCCTTCTGGTCGGACGAGACCAGGAACAGGCGCAGCGCTTCCTTTTCGAGGTCGCTAAGCGCGTCGAACGGATCATCCCCCATGGGCCGGAACCCTACTCCCGCCTGCCCCCCAACACCAAGCGCTATGGTTCCTGAAATTTCACGAAAAGCAAAGAAAGGATTTGTCTTAGAGTCCGAACCTAACCGCCGACCCCCGCGACCGGAGGTTCGGCCAGACGCGGCATGCGGTTCCACGCATCGAGCGCGGCGATCTTGTAGGCTTCGGCCAGCGTCGGATAATTGAAGGTATTCTGCACGAAGAAATCGAGCGTGCCCCCCAGGTTGAGCACCGCCTGGCCGATATGGATCAACTCGGTCGCGCCCTCGCCGACGATATGCACGCCGAGCAATTTCTTGTCGGCGAGGCCGAACAGCATCTTCATCATGCCGGACTGCAATCCCATGATGTGGCCGCGCGACGTCTCGCGGAAGCGCGCGACACCCACTTCGTAGGGAATGCCCTTGGCGCGCACCTCTTCCTCGGTCAGGCCGACGGTCGAGATTTCGGGCACCGCATAGATGCCGTAGGGGAAGAAGACGGGTGCGGGCGCGAGCGGTGCGCCGAACGCATGGCAAGCCGCGATGCGTCCCTGCTCCATCGAGGTCGAGGCGAGCGCGGGAAAGCCGATCACGTCGCCCGCAGCATAAATGTGCGGCACCCCGGTCTGGAAGGTGACCGGATCGACCGTCAGCCGGCCGCGATTGTCGACCTCCAGCCCGCAGGTCTCAAGGCCAAGGCTGTCGGTCGCGCCGACCCGGCCCGCGGCATAAAGCAGCATCTCCGAACGCACGCGCCGCTGGTCGTCGAGGATCGCGATCGGCCAGCCCGCTTCGTCCAGTTCGACCCGATCGAGCTTGCAGCCAAGCCGAAAGGTCACGCCGCGCTTGCGCAGCTCGTGGACGAACTCGTCGATGATCTCGCGGTCGATGAATTCGAGGAAATTGGGGCGCGGCTCGACGATCGTGACGGGGACGTCGAGCGCGGAGAAGATCGTCGCATATTCGAGCCCGATCACGCCCGCCCCGATCACGGTGAGGCTGCGCGGCACGCGCGGCTCGGCGACGAGGCCGTCCGAATCCACCACCGCCCTGTCATCGAACGGAATATTGGGCGGGCGATAGGGCTTGGTGCCAACCGCGATCACGATCTTGTCGGCGTAGAGCTTGACCGGATCGCCGACCGGCGGGGTCACCTCGATCACATGGGGTTCCAGGAAGCGCGCCGAGCCGGCCATCGTGTTGACGCCGTTGCGCGCAAACTGATGCTCCAGCACCTCGCATTCATAGTCGAGCGTCTTGTTGAGCCGTGCGCCGAGGTCGCGGCCCTCGATATCCTTCTTCACGCGGTAGGCGAGGCCGTAGAAGCCGCGCTCGCGCCAGCCCGAGAGGTTGAGCACCGTCTCGCGCAGCGTCTTGGACGGGATCGTACCGGTATGGACCGAGACGCCGCCGACGCGCAGCCGGTTCTCGACCACGAGGACCGACTTTCCAAGCTTGGCCGCCTGCACCGCCGCGCGACGCCCGGCCGGTCCACTGCCGATGACGATCAGATCGTATCGCTGCATCTTCGCCCCCGGCCCCTGCGCTCGCACTTCCGCGCAAGCCTATCCTAAGGCAATTACGGTAAGAAGATGGTTAACGAGCTTGTGGCCGCAGATTTGCGGGCAGCCGGGGCCAGAGCAGCAGAAAGCCGATCGCGAAGGCAGACTGGATCAGCATGAGACTCCAGAATGCCGCGTCATAAGCGACCGGCGCCGCGCGTTCGTAAACCGGCACGAACAGCGATGGGCCTCGACCACCGCCCGCCCCCAGCAGACTGTGCAGCATGAAGTTCATTCCCGCGTGCAGTCCTACCGCCGCCCACAAGCTGCCGCTGAGCAGGAACGCAAGACAGAAGAGGACCGAGCTCAGCCCGGTCAGCGCGACGATCTTGACCGCGTTCACGCCCATCATTCCCGGCAGGTGCAGCAACCCGAAGGCGAACGACACGAGCAGGATCGCGGCGGCTGTCCCATAGCGCTGCTTCAACCGGATCAAGGCGTGACCGCGAAATGCCAGCTCCTCGAGCAATGCCCCGAACAGATAGATTCCCGCGGAACATAAGAGCTCCGGCATGGTGATGGGGCCTGGCGCCAGATGAAAGGGGGTCAGCAGCGATAATAACACGATCCATAGTCCGACGAGCGATAGGCCGACCACCGTGCCGAAAAGCAGGAGACTGACGGTACGCTTGCGCGGGGCCAGTCCGAGCAGGGGGAAGCCCGACCGGCGCAGCAGAAAGATACTCGCACCGAGAGCAAGGGAGGCGGCGAGCCCCTTCCACAGCAGGGCGACCAAAGTGACGGTGCCGCCGGCGGCAGGCACGAACAGGGGCCCGGTCCAGATGAGCGCGAAGGCTGCCAGGAGCCAGACGCACAGATTGAGGATCGGGTTCTGGCGGAAGCGCACCATTGTCATCCTCTCACGGGACAGGCTGTCAAGGCTTCGGCGGCATCCGGCTTCTCGTCCCGCTGCGTGATCCTGCCGCCCACAGAGCGAGGACGCCTATCTGCGCGCGGCCGCAGTCTTGTCCCGCTCAGCCCGGAATTCGCTGTCCTGGCTCCAGTTCGGCCATTCGCGCGAATTTGCGAGCTGCTCACCCAGGCTGAACAGCAATTCCGCGTCCAGTACCTGGCCGGTCGCGTTCCAGGCGGGCGTCCATTCGTCCGCGGGCTGGTGATATTTGTCGCGGACATAGGCCTCCGCTGCGGCATGGCCGGCTTGCCTGCCGCCGCTGACCAGATCCTCGCCGCTTTCGATCGAGATTGCGGGCACGCCGCGCTTGGCGAGCGTGAAATGGTCGGAGCGGTAGAAGGAGCCCGCCTCGGGATGCGCATCCGGGGTGAAGCTGCGACCCTGCTTCTTCCCTTCCTCGATAAGATCGTCGAGCAACCCCAATTTGGCGCTGCCCGAGATCGAGAAGTCACGCGCCGGGCCTGCCGTGCTGAGCGCATCCGTATTGAGCATGCCGACCGTGGTGGCGAGCGGATAGAGCGGATTGGCGGCATAATATTCGGAGCCGAGCAGCCCCCTTTCCTCAGCCGTCACGGCAAGGAACAGGATCGAACGCTCGGGCTTCGGCCCCTTCGCGAAGGCGCGGGCCATTTCCAGCAGCACCGAGATGCCGTCGGCATTGTCGACCGCGCCATTATAGATGCGGTCGCCCTTCGTATCGGGCGCGCCCACGCCGAGATGGTCCCAGTGCGCCGAGTAGACGATCGTCTCGTTGGGATATTTGGAGCCCACGATCCGGCCGGCGATATTATGGCTGACGATGGTCGCGACATCGACCTTTGCGTCGGCGGACAAGGTCGCCTTCAACGCGACCGGCTTGAAGTCACGCAATTGCGCGGCCTTCTTCTCCGCCTCGAAATCGAGGCCCGAATCCGCGAACAATTTCACCGCCAGGTCGCGCTGGATCCAGCTCTCGAACGGCGTGTGCGTCGCCTTGGGATCCTTGCGCACGATATCGAACATATCGTTGGTGTTGGAATTCTTGACCGTCGCCCAGCCATAGGAAGCGGGCGCCGTCTCGTGCACGATCAGCACGCCCGCCGCGCCACGGCGTGCGGCTTCCTCATATTTGTAGGTCCAGCGGCCGTAATAGGTCATCGCCCTGCCGCCGAAATCGCCTTCGCCCGTCTCGAAATCGGGATCGTTGACCAGCACGACCAGCAGCTTGCCCTTGACGTCGATGCCCTTGAAGTCGTCCCAGTTCCGCTCGGGCGCGTAAACGCCATAACCGACGAAGACGAGCGGTACGTCCTTCAGGCTCAGGCCCTTGTCGCCGGTCAGCGGCGCGCGCAACGCGATCTGCTCGCCCTGCATAAGCGGCATAGACTGACCATTGCTGATCAGCGCGATCGCGGGCGCGCCGACGAAGGCGGTGTGGAGCAAGGGCACGTCCTGCGTCCAGCTGCGCTTGCCGTCGCGGATCTGCCCGCCCGGCTGCACGCCCGCGGCTTTGAACTGGCCGACGACATAGTCGATCACCTTGGGCTCGGCACGCGATGCGGGCGCGCGGCCCTCATAGGCGTCGGACGCCAGTATCTCCACATGATGCGACAGCCGCGCCGGATCGAAATGCGCGGTCTGCGCAAGCGCGGCCGCGGGAAGGACGGTGAGGAGGAGAGCGAGTTTGGTCATCCCCGCAGAGTGGCAGGACGGGCGCTCACGTCAATCCACGCCGTCATGCCGGACTTGTTCCGGGATCCACTCAGAAGCCGGCGCTGCCCTGACGGTGGATGCCGGAACAAGTCCGGCATGACGGATAAGCAAAGGCCCGGCGGATCGCTCCGCCGGGCCCCTTGGTGATCACTCGATCGGCCAGGCTTACGCCTTGGCTTCCGCCTTGGGCTTGCGCTTGCCCTTCGGCTTGGGCGCGGCGGGCGTGACCTCGAAGGCGAGTGCGCCGTCCTTCATATGGACCTTCACCTCGCCGCCATGGACCAGCTTGCCGAACAGCAATTCCTCGGCGAGCGGCTGCTTGATCTTCTCCTGGATCAGGCGGCCCATCGGCCGCGCGCCATAGAGCTTGTCATAGCCCTTCTCAGTCAACCACGCCTTGGCCTCATCATCCAGGCTGATATGCACCTCGCGATCGGCGAGCTGCAGTTCCAGCTGGAGGATGAACTTCTCCACCACGCGCGCAATCACCGGGGTCGGCAGGTAACCGAACGGCACAATCGCATCGAGGCGGTTGCGGAATTCCGGCGTGAACATCTTCTTGACCGCTTCCTCATCCTCGCCTTCGCGGGTGAGGTTGCCGAAGCCAAGCGACTCCCGCGCCATGTCGGACGCGCCGGCATTGGTGGTCATGATCAGGATCACGTTGCGGAAATCGACCGTCTTGCCGTGGTGATCGGTCAGCTTGCCGTTGTCCATCACCTGCAACAGGATGTTGAACAGGTCCGGATGCGCCTTCTCGATCTCGTCGAGCAGCAGCACGCAATGCGGCTGTTGGTCGACCGCGTCGGTCAACAGGCCGCCCTGGTCGTAGCCGACATAGCCCGGAGGCGCGCCGATCAGCCGGCTGACCGAATGGCGCTCCATATATTCGGACATGTCGAACCGCTGGAGCGGAATGCCCATGATCGAGGCGAGCTGGCGCGCGACCTCGGTCTTGCCGACGCCCGTCGGGCCGGTAAACAGGTAATTGCCGATCGGCTTGTCCGGATCGCGCAGGCCTGCTCGGCTGAGCTTGATCGCGGAGGACAGGACCTCGATCGCCTTGTCCTGACCGAACACGACGCGCTTCAGATCCTGGTCGAGGCTGGCGAGCACCTTGGTATCGTCGGCCGAAACCGACTTGGCCGGGATGCGCGCCATCGTCGCGATGACAGCCTCGATCTCCTTGGCGGTGATCGTCTTCTTGCGCTTGGCGGGCGGCACCAGCATCTGCATCGCGCCGACCTCGTCGATCACGTCAATCGCCTTGTCGGGCAGCTTGCGGTCGTTGATGTAGCGCGCCGAAAGCTCGACCGCCGACTTGATCGCCTCGGTCGTGTACTTGACCTTGTGATGCTCCTCGAACGCCGAGCGCAGCCCGGTGATGATCTTGATCGTATCCTCGATCGTCGGCTCGTTCACGTCGATCTTCTGGAAGCGCCGGAGCAAAGCCCGGTCCTTCTCGAAATGATTGCGGAACTCCTTGTAGGTGGTCGATCCGATGCAACGGATCGTGCCGCCCGAAAGAGCCGGCTTGAGCAGGTTGGACGCGTCCATCGCCCCGCCGCTGGTCGCGCCCGCGCCGATCACGGTGTGGATCTCGTCGATGAAGAGCACCGCATGCGGCATCTTCTCGAGCTCGGTCACGACCTGCTTGAGGCGCTCCTCGAAGTCGCCGCGATAGCGGGTGCCCGCCAGCAGGGAGCCCATGTCGAGCGAGTAAATGACGGCAGGCAGCAGCACTTCGGGCACGTCGCCCTCGACGATCTTGCGCGCCAGGCCTTCCGCGATCGCGGTCTTGCCGACACCCGGATCGCCCACATAAAGCGGGTTATTCTTCGAACGGCGGCACAGGATCTGGACGGTGCGGTCTACCTCGGGCCCGCGGCCGATCAGCGGATCGACACGGCCTTCCTTGGCCTTCTCGTTCAGGTTGACGCAGAATTGCTTGAGCGCGCTCTCGCCCTTCTTGCCGCCTTCGGCTTTCTGGGTCTGGCCTTCCTCGGTACCCTTGGGTTCACGCGTTTCGGGCGGCGTGCCGGCCTTGCCGACGCCGTGGCTGATATAGGAAACCGCGTCGAGCCGGCTCATATCCTGCTGCTGCAGGAAATAGACGGCATAGCTCTCGCGCTCGCTGAAGAGCGCGACCAGCACATTGGCGCCGGTCACCTCCTCGCGGCCCGAGGACTGGACGTGGAGGATCGCGCGCTGGACGACGCGCTGGAAACCGCTGGTGGGTGAGGGATCGTTACCGGTCTCGGTCTTGAGAGCGTCAAGCTCGGTGTCGAGATAGGTGGCGACCGCCTCCTTGAGCTCTTCCAGATCCACGCCGCATGCGGCCATGACCTTCGATCCATGGTCGTCATCGATCAACGCGAGCAGGAGATGCTCCAGCGTCGCATATTCGTGATGACGCGAGGACGCCGCGGTCAGCGCATTGTGGAGGGTCTGTTCCAGCTCTCGGGCAAAACTAGGCATTTACACTTCACTCCCGCAGCGCGGCGGGGATGCCGCCCTGCTGCACCTAATGTCGGAACGCGCCGCCCGCTGATCAAGGTCCGTTACCGAACCCACCTTGCGGGGAGACTCGCCCGTCACCTCTTGAATAAGCCTTCCGCATTTGCCCGATGGTTAACGGCGCGGTCGATTCTGGCCTGCGCGCGGGCGATTTCTGCTTCGAGCAGCGCGATCCGCGCCTTGAGCTCGTCTACCGAGAAAGGATCGAGATCCTGCTTGGTCAGCATCACCAGCGGGTCGCCGGGGTTTTTCGGCAGGATGTCGTCCAGATCCATAGGCAGGATCGTTGACCAGCGGCATGAGTCTGTCAATGAAGTGCGCGCCGATTGCCCCTCCCGTTATGCCGGACTTGTTCCGGCATCCACCGGGAGGCAGGCACCTCGCCGCAGAGTGGCCCCGGAACAAGTCCGGGGTGACGGATTAGGAAGAGAATGACTGCCCTGCCCTCCTTCATGACCGCGATCGATCCGTCGGAAGCTGGAGGTTATGACGTGCTCAAGCCCGTCGAACGGCCCGTCCCCTCCCCGGCTCCCGGCGAACTGCTGATCAAGGTCGCGGCCGCGGGCGTGAACCGCCCCGACATCCTGCAGCGCGAGGGCAAATATCCACCGCCGCCGGGCGCGCCGTCGATCCTGGGGCTCGAGCTGGCGGGTGAGGTCGTGGCCTTGGGCGAAGGTGCCGACCCGCGGCTGATGGGCCGGCCAGTGATGGCGCTGGTCGCAGGCGGGGCCTATGCCCAATATGCCGTGGCACCCTCGGGCCAATGCCTTGCCGTCCCGCCCGCGCTGACGATGGGCGAGGCCGCAGGCTTGCCCGAAACCTTGTTCACCGTCTGGAGCAATGTGTTCGAGCGCGGCCGCGCGGCGCCGGGTGAGACCTTGCTCGTCCATGGTGGCACCAGCGGGATCGGCACGATCGCGATCATGTTGGCCAAGATTTTCGGCCTGAGCGTGATCGTGACCGCGGGCAGCGCCTTCAAATGCCAACGCGCGCTGGAGATCGGCGCGGATCATGCGATCGATTACAAGGCGCAGGACTTTGTCGCCGAGGTGCAGAGGCTCGCGCCCGATGGCGTCAACCTGGTGCTGGACATGGTCGGCGGCGACTATCTGCCGCGCAATCTGGAATGTCTGGCGCCCGAAGGCCGCCACGTCTCGATCGCGGTGCAACGCGGGGCCAAGGCGGAGATCCCGATCCACAAGATCATGCAGAAACGCCTGACATTGACCGGATCGACGCTGCGCGCACGCGATATCGGCTTCAAGACGCACCTTCGCGATCAGCTTGCCCGCACTGTCTGGCCGCTGCTTGCGGACGGGCGGCTGAAGCCGGTGATCGATTCCAGCTTTCCGTTAGCCAAGGCGGCCGAAGCGCATCGAAGGCTCGATGCGGACGACCATGTCGGCAAAACGGTTTTGACCGTCTCCTGATCCCGTTCGGGTCGTAGTCCACAGATATTCCGTGGCCGTTCGTACCGCGCGGAAGTCACAGGGCGCCACGCAGCGCCGATGAACGGCACCGTCCGGCTCGACATGGGCGATCCGGATTTCGTAGGCTTCCCGCATCTTCCTTTTGAACGGATGTGATGATGACCAAGACGATCGCTCTGCTGCTCCTTGCGACCGCTTCCATGGCGCAGGCGCAGACGACCGAACCTCTCTTCCCCGCCAGCGGTACCGATCGTCCCGATAAATATGTCGAGCCCAATGAGAGCTACGATTACATCAAGCGCACGGTCGAGATTCCGATGCGCGACGGGGTCAAGCTGCACACCGTGATCGTCGAGAAGAAGGGCACGAAGGGCGCCCCGATCGTGCTCAACCGCACGCCCTATGATGCCGACGGCCATGCCAGCCGCAACCAGAGCGGCAACATGAAGTCGATCCTGCTGCAGAGCTACGACGCCTTCACCGACGCGGGCTATATCGTGGTGTTCCAGGATATTCGCGGCCAGCACGGTTCCGAGGGCGGTTATGTGATGACGCGCCCGCCGGTCGGCACCGCCTCCAACCCGACCAAGGTCGACAATACCACCGACGCCTGGGACACGATCGACTGGCTGGTAAAGAACTTGCCCGAGAGCAACGGCAAGGTCGGCATGATCGGCTCCTCCTACGAGGGCCATACGGTGGTGATGGCCTTGCTCCACCCGCACCCCGCGCTCAAGGTAGCCGCGCCCGAAAGTCCGATGGTCGACGGCTGGATGGGCGACGACTGGTTCCACTATGGCGCTTATCGCCAGGGATCGAACGATTATTTCGTCGGGCAGGAGATGGCGAAGAAGAGCCATGGCTCCTTGGTCACCTCCAATGCCGACGATTACGATGCTTATCTCAAGGCCCAGACGCCCGCGATCTTCGCCAAGGAACATGGCCTCGATCAGTTCGCCATGTGGCGCAGGATCGAGAGCAATCCGGCCTATACGCAATATTGGCAGGATCAGGCGCTCGACAAAGCGGTCGCGAAGAACCCGTCGAACGTGCCGACCATGTGGCTGCAGGGCCTGTGGGACCAGGAGGATATGTGGGGCGCGATCCATAGCTGGAGCGCGCTCAAGGCGGTCGGCCATGAGGGCAACAATTATCTCGTCATGGGCCCGTGGCGGCACAGCCAGATCAATTATGACGGCTGGAATCTCGGCCCGCTCAAGTGGGAAGGCAACACCACCGAGGATTTCCGCAAGAACGTGATCGTGCCCTTCTTCAACCAATATCTGAAGGACGGCGCGCCCGCATTCGATATGCCGAAGGTGCAGATCTACAATACCGGCGAAAATCATTGGGACCATTTCGCCGACTGGCCGCTCGCCTGCCAGCAGGGCTGCACCAAGCCGCTCACGCCGATCTACCTCACCGCCAATTTCGGGCTGAGCTTCGACAAGCCGGCTGCGGCCAAGGCGGGCGACTCCTACGTCTCCGATCCGCGCGCGCCCGTTCCCTATGTCGAACGCCCGACCGATTTCGGCAATCGCGACCAATGGGGCCCCTGGCTGGTGAGCGATCAGCGCCACGCCAATGCCCGCCCCGACGTGCTGAGCTATGAAACCGGCGTGCTCGACCATCCGGTGCGGATCAGCGGCGCCGCCATTGCCGACCTGTTCGCAGCGACCACCGGCACCGACGGCGATTTCGTGGTCAAGCTGATCGACGTCTATCCCGACGAGATGCCCAACCAGAAGGAGTTGGGCGGCTATCAGCTGGCGGTGGCGATGGACATCTTCCGCGGCCGTTACCGCGAGAGCTTCGAGCATCCGAGCGCGATCCCGGCCAACAAGACCGTCGAGATCAAGTTCGCGCTGCCGACCACCAACCACGTCTTCCAGCCGGGCCACCGCATCATGGTCCAGGTCCAGTCGAGCTGGTTCCCGCTCTACGACCGCAACCCGCAGAAGTTCGTGCCGAATATCTTCCGGGCCAAGCCCGAAGATTATCAGAAGGCGACAATTACCCTGTCGCGGTCGGCAAGCCAGCCGAGCGCGGTGTGGTTGCCGCTGGTGGACGTGGTGCAGCCGAACAGCTGACCAACGACACGGCCTGCCGGGATCCATTTCGTCCGCCCCACGGACGGGAATGGATTCCCGCGTGTGGCATGATCGTGATGGAGCAACGCTGATAATGTATCGCTTTGCGATATATTTGACGCGACCGTGAACCCGCCGCGTCTTTCCCCGTTTCGGGCGAGGATTGCGGAGAAGTGATATGGGTTTGCTGGACGGTCGGATCGCGCTTGTCACGGGCGGGGAATCCGGGATCGGCGCGGCGTGCGCGCGGGCTTTGGGCGACGCGGGCGCGGCTGTGGCCGTGCTCTATTATGTCGACGCGGAAGCCGCCGGCGCGGTGCGCGATACGATCGTCGTGGGCGGCGGCAAGGCGATGACCGTCCAGGCGGACGTCGGCGACGAGGCTTTGGTCGCGCAGGCATTCGCGGCCGCGAATGCCGAACTCGGCGTGCCCGATCTGCTGGTCAATAGCGCCGGGCTCAACATGAGCAATGTGCCCGTATGGGACATGGAGCTGAAACAATGGGACCGGCTGATCCGCACCGACCTGACCGGCGCGTTCCTGACCTCGCGCGCGTTGGTGCGAGGGCTGCGCGATGCGAAGAAGCCGGGGCGGATCGTCAATATCAGCTCGATCCACTCGACTGCCGTCCGCTACGGCGGCGCGGACTATTGCTCGGCCAAGGCCGGGCTCGACAATCTCACGCGCACGATGGCGGTCGAATGCGGGCCGATGAAGATCGGCGTCAATGCGATCGCACCCGGCATGATTTTGACGCCGATGAATAAGCAGGCGCAGGCCGATCCGAGGCTATTGGCGGAGGCCGAAGCGCATATCCCCTGGGGCCGCGCAGGGAAGGCCGAGGAGGTCGCCAACCTCGCCGTCTACCTCTGCTCGGAAAAGGCCGACTACATCACCGGGTCGATCATCACGATCGACGGCGGCCTGACGCTCGAAGAAGCCTTGGGGGCCTGACATGGCGCAGCTCGATTTCAACGTCGAGGCGATCGAGCCCGTGGTGCTGCACGGCCCCGACGCGATCACGCAACGTGACCTGATGAGCCCTTATGTGTGGAAGACCCGGGATCGCGACGAATATCAGATGATGGTGCGCGCCGTACCCAAGATGGACGACGAGGGCGACACCGGCACCATCTGGTATGCCACCAGCCAGGACGGCCTGGTCTTCACCGCCACCGACCAGCCGATAATCGCGCCCGGCCCGGGGCCGGAAGATGTGGGCGGGTGCGAAGATCCGACCGTGGTCGAGCTGCCGAACGGGGGCTATGTCGTCTATTATACGGGCGTCAGCGCGGACCGCAGGCATGGCGAGATGCTCTACGCGCAGGGCCCGAGCATCGACCGGCTGGAGAAGAAGGGGGTCGCGATCCCATCGACCCCATCGCAAGGCAACGTCAAGGAAGCGACCGTCGACCGCACCAAGACGGGCGGCTGGCGCCTCTTCTACGAATATGCAGCGAACGATGCCTCGCTGGTCGGCCTGGCGATCGGCACGGATGTCGACGGGCCGTGGGAACATGAGCGCCAGCCCTTCGCGCCGCGCGAGGGCCATTGGGACAATTTCCATCTCTCGACCGGCCCCCTGCTGACCGACGACAAGGACCAGCCGGTCATGTTCTACAATGGTGCCACCAACGATGCGCGCTGGCGGATCGGCTGGGTCGCGTTCGATGCCGAATACAAGACGGTTACGGACCGCTGCATCGAGCCGCTGATCGCCCCGCCGCCATCGCCCAATCGGATGGCAACCGATATCGCCTTCGCCGCCTCGGTCGTGTTCGGCGGCAGCCATACCTGGCTCTATTTCTCCCGCGCGGATCGCGCATTGTTTCGGGCGACTATTCGGAAGTTCAAGGGATAGCCGCACGCCTGGTTGTTGGAGCGGTGGGTGAACGCTACCATTCCCTTCCAGGCGGAGGATGAAGATGCGCGGATTGGTCTTGGTATTTGCCGGTTTCGGACTTGCGGCGGCGACACAAGCCCAAACTCCACCTGATCCCACCAGCTTCGCCAATTCGGCCGAGGTCCGCGCGGTGATCGCGCAGATGGCGCATGACATCAAACCTGCCGAGGAGATGCTCTACCACCCGCTCCTCACCCAGGCGCCCTATACGGTCGCGATCGAATATTGGGTGAAGCCCAAGCAGGCGGCGGCGCACCTCAAGGAAGCCGAGCTGGTTTATGTGCTGGAGGGTTCGGGCACGCTCGTCTCAGGCGGCACGCTCGCCAATGCGCATCATTGGTATGACGAGACCAATGGCGGCGATATTGTCGGCGGGACGACGCGCCCGTTGAAGCCCGGCGACGTGGTGCTGGTGCCCGAGGGCGTGCCGCATTGGTTCGGGATCGACGGCGGTAAGTTGGTGATGCTGACGTTGCATATGCCCCGCCCAGTGCCTGCACCGGCGCATTGAGGCAGTTTCCCGTCCGCAGCCAGCGGATCTGACTGACCGGGACCGGACAGTCGGGGCGGATGCCCGCCGACCGTCCGCTTCCGAACAGGAGCGGATCGACCGGCGGGTGCCCCCGCGGCGTTATGGCCGCTTATTTCGATGCGAGCTTGTCGGCGTCGGCGGGCTTGTTGACGATCAGGCCGGCCTTGGCCCAATCCTCCTTGCTGCGGCAGTCCTTCACCGGCAGATAATTTCCCGTAACCATTTGGGAAACACAGAATTTATCGTGCTTCGCGTCATAGGTGATGGTGGGCTGGTCGCTATTGCCCCGCTGTGCGGCGAAGGCTGGGGCGGCGGTGCCGAGAACGGCGGCGGCGATCAGGATCGCGGAAATCTTCATGAGCTTAACTCCTCCCAACAGGGCTTGTGAGCGGCGCCGTGCCGGCCACGTCGCAGGCTTTGCAGAAGCCGTGCCAAAGCGGCCGCCCTTCGGTACGGATGCGACGAAGCGAGGAGAGCGCGGCGGCACTTGCGAAGACATGGCGGAATTCGCCAAAAGGTGTCGTAGTTACACACTACACCAAGGTGTCCGCCAAGTCGGAGATAATTGACCCCGTTCTGGTCTGGAAAGCCGGCCGCTGAAACCGGTTAATGCTTTGACAACCATGAAGGGGCCGCTCAAATCACAGCCGAAATCAACACGTATTGGGGAGCGTGACCATGAATGGATTTGCTTATCTTTCGGCGGCTGCGGTGGTGCTGCTTGCAAGCGGCGCAGCGATGGCCGATCCGATCCCGTATACGGCAACGGTGACTAGCGGTTATCTTGGCAACCCGCTCTCGCTGTTATCCGACGGCGTGATTCCGGCGGATTACACGCCCTGGAACGACATTCAGGATGTCTGGACCTACGACAGCACGACGTCCGTCCGTTTCGATTTTGCCGGATTGCGGCAGATCACGAGCATGCTCGCCACCGTCGATAATAATGACGATTACGTATTCACCTTCTACAACGGCGCCGCCCAAACCGGGCAGGTAATGGCCGCGGCGGCCGATGGCTTTGTCTCGGTAAGCGCTGGCGGTGTGGAGACGTTCGAAGGCGGGAACAGCGCGGATATCCATTATTATTCGCCGTTCGATTTCTCCGGCTCGCCCATCCTTGCGACCTCGGTGGTTTTGTCGATCGGGCCCAACAATGATTCGGCACTGGGGATTGGCGAAGTGCAATTCCTGGGTGGCGCGGTGCCCGAGCCAGCAAGCTGGGCAATGATGGTTACAGGCTTCGGCCTGGCCGGTGCCGCATTGCGCCGTAAGCGGAGCGTTCACGGCTTCGCCTGAATATAATCGGGCATCCGGACAGGGCCGCCGCACCCCTTGGGTCGGCGGCCTTTTCTTCTGTCTCAGCCGTGGCGGCGAATGCGATCGAATATCGTGGCGAGCGGCGCGCACCATAAGGGTCCGTCGGCGATCGACTGCAATATCTGGTCATGCATGACGAAGCTGGTCTGCCCGGCCTCGTTTGGTACCTTGGCGATATCGTGGAAAACCAGGATCGCCCAATAGCCCTGCGCGGCGGCCCGTTTCAGATAGGCGTCGACCGCCGCGAAATCGGTCGCGTCAAAGCCGACCGCCAGCGCCTGGAGCCGGTGCGGTCGGCGCAGCGTGGTCGCGGGTCGGTTGGGCTCGCCCTCGCTGGTGCGCGCGGCGGCGATGCCCATGTTCGCGAGCAGGCGATCGAAGCGCGCTTCCTGCCGGTTGGCATCGCCGGAACCAAGATTGGTCACGTCGCACGGATAAGCAAAGCTGCGCACGGGCCAATGTGGTGCAGCACGGTCCAACCAATGCGCCATCGGCACCAGTTCGCGGCGGCGGTAGGACGCAGGCGTGAAGGGAGCCAGATCGCACGGGTGCGTGACCGTGTGATTGGCAAGTTCATGCCCCCCGCGCGCGAGCTTGATCCAGTCGGGCAGCCGTTCCTTGATATTGTCGTAGGTGAGGAAGAAGGTGGCTTTGAAGCCGAAACGATCGAGCGCGGGCACCGCGAGATCGAGCTGGCTATCCAGGCCATCGTCATAGGTGAGGCTGACTGCCCCCCTTCTGCCGCTTGGCCAGAGTGGAGTCGCCGCCGCTCCACTCGTCGGCAGCAGCAATAAGGAGAAAGACTGGAGCAGGCGGCGCCGGCCGATCAACGAAAAGCTCACGCGCTCACTTCCGGCGGGGCGTTTTCTCCAGCGTCGCAACCATCATCGCAAAGATCAGTCTGAGCATCCCTGCCTCCCTCTCCAATGCGAGACGGCACGGATGGGCGGACTCCGCAGAGAGTCCGGAAAAATTTCCGTTCCCTCATGCTATCCCGCCCGCGTCGACATGAGTTCGGCAATGCGGAATGATCCCCCTCTTTTTCAAAAACCGCTCCAAGCTTTGCACAAGACAAACAGGAGCCTCTATTTGCTGAATGAATGCTGCCAACATCATTCCCAGGTCGTTCACAACGAATCGAGCATAACTCCTCTTGTCCTCATCGGAGGATTTTAGAGGAGAGTGACTATGCGTGCGGTAATCAATGGCGCCCTTGCTGCGGCGCTCCTTGCTGGCAGCAGCCTCGCCGGGACCGCACCTGCCGAGGCGCGGGACCATACGGGCACTGCGATTGCGGCGGGCCTGATCGGCCTGGGCATCGGGGCGGTGATCGCTTCGTCGGACCATCATGACCGTTATTATTCGAACGACAGCTATGGCTATGATGCGCCGGTAAACTATTACGCCCAGCCGACCTACAGCTACGGCGTCACCTATGACCGGGGCTATTATGGCCGGGGTTACTATGACCGCCGCAGCTATGACGATCGCGGCTGGCGCGACCATGATCGCCATGACCGTGGCGATTGGGATCGGGGCGATCGCGACCACGATCGTGGAGACCATGACCGCCACTGGTAAGCCCCAGTAAGCGGGAGCGGGAAACAGAAGGGCCGCCGGTGACCTGACCGGCGGCCTTTTCCGTTTCGGTGTCAGCGCAGCCTGCATTTGCGCGCGGTGGCAACGCCCCGCAGAAAGCCGCGCCGGGCGATGGCGGCCTTGATGTCGGCGTCGAGCCGGCGCTCGGCGGGTGCCGCGCCGCTGATCTCGCGCACCAGCGCGCGGAAGGGGATGACCGCATTGACGACCGACTTCCCGCCGGCCTCGGCCAGCTTGCCCGCTTTGTCCTCGTGCGTGACAACCTCGCCGCCATAATCTGGGCCGAGGACGTCGTTCAGTTCGAAGATGGCGCGGCTCAGTTGTGCGCAGCTCTTCAGGCCCCGGAGCGAATAAGGCGCGACGGCGGACTGCTGGATCGGTACGGGGATGTCGATTTTCTGTGCGCCCACGTCGCGTGCGGGCTGGGTTGCGATCTCGCTCGCTTTCTTGCTGGTCTCGACAACCTTCTCATGCGTCGTAGTCGTGGTGGTGGTCTGGGTCGGCGTCTCGACCCGGGTCTGCGTGGTCTTGGTGTCGCTGGTCGTGGTGGCCGGCTGCTCGGTCTGCGCCGCGACAGCGGCGGTGCCGAGCAACAGGATCAGGGCAAGACCATGACGGGCACGGAATGGGTTCATGCGGCGAAAAAGCCGCGCCCCATATTTTGGTTCCTCTGCCGCGTTCGACGGGAGAGGATCGTGCCCGCGATCAGGCCCAGCAAGGCGGCGGCGCCATGTATATCATCGCGAAAGCACAACACCCAGATTGCGAGCTGGCCAACCGACATCAGCACGATGCCTGCGCGACCCTTGTCCCAGATGGTAGCCAGCAGGCTGCCCGCCAGTCCGAAGACGGCGATCGAATTGCCAGCACCCATAGGCTGCCAGACAAGGCTAAGGCATTCGACCGCGAGGCCGATGCCGAAATAGAGCACCAGCCAGATCCAGCGCGGCCAGACCTGCTCCGCCCAAAAGCCGATCATGATCAATATCGCCAGATTGAACAGGCCGCCTTCCAGCCATCCATCCTGGAACCACAAAGCGGTCAGCAGCCGATAGATCTGGCCCCGTGCGATCGCCGTGCCATCGCGCTGGAACAGCGGCAGAAGGCCAGGCCAGATTTCCTGTGCGGCCAGCGCAAGCACCACCAGGATGACGATGCCAAGCGTCAGCGCGGGCTTGCGCAAGGGCCCCGCCACCTGCAGCCGTCCGGCGAACAAGGCCGGCAGCAATATGCCCCAGCCGAGGATCGCGCCCAGCGCAGCGGGGCTGAGGCTCAAGCCGCCTCACCCTCGAACTGCAATTGCGCGAGGCGGGCGTAGAGGCCGGCCTGGGCGACCAGATCGTCATGGCGCCCCTCCTCGACGATCCGGCCGCCATCCATCACGATGATGCGATCGGCCGCGCGCACGGTGGCGAGGCGATGCGCGATCACGATCGTGGTACGCCTGGTCATCAGCCGCTCGAGCGCCTTCTGCACCAGCCGCTCGCTCTCCGCATCCAGCGCGGAGGTCGCCTCGTCGAGCAGCAGCAGGGGTGCGTCGCGCAGGATCGCACGTGCGATCGCGACCCGCTGGCGCTGCCCGCCCGACAGGCGCGCCCCACCCTCGCCCAGGAAAGTATCGAGGCCTTGCGGCAATTCCTGGAGGAACTTGGCGGCATTGGCGGCCTCGGCCGCGGCCCAGAGCTGCGCATCGTCCGCGTCCCAACGGCCATAGCGCAGATTGTCGCGCGCGGAGGCGGCGAAGATCACGGTCTCCTGCGGCACCACCGCAATCCGTTGGCGCACCGCCGCGGGATCGGCCTGGGTCAGCGCGACGCCATCCATCCGCACCGTACCCGCGGCGGGATCGTAGAAACGTTGCGCGAGCTGGAAGACGGTCGACTTGCCCGCGCCCGACGGGCCGACCAAAGCCACCATCTCGCCGGGCGATACGGTCAGGCTGAAATCGTGCAGCGCCGCGACCTCGGGCCGGGTCGGGTAGCGGAACTCGACATGGTCGAAGGCGAGCATGCCGCGCGGCGGCACAGGCAAAGCCTGCGGCTTGGCCGGCGCCGCGATCTCGGGCTGTTCGGCGAGCAGTTCCTTCAGCCGCGCCGCCGCGCCCGCACCACGCAGCAGGTCGCCATAGACTTCGGTCAGTGCGCCGAACGCGCCAGCGACGAAGGCGCCCGTCAGCACGAAGGCCGCGATCGTACCACCGCTGATATCGCCCGCGGTGACCGCATGCGCCGCACCCCACAGGACCATCGTGATCGATCCGAAGATCAGCCCGATCACGATCGCGGTCATGATCGCGCGGATCGTGAAGCGGCGCTTGCCCGCGGCGAAGGCGTTCTCGACCGCCTGCCCGAAGCGTTCCTGCTCGCGCTTCTCCTGATTGAAGGCCTGGACGATCTTCATCGCACCCAAAGTTTCGGCGACCATCGCGCCCACCTCGGCGATCTTGTCCTGCGAAGAGCGGCTGAAGCCACGCACGCGGCGGCCGAGAACCAGGACCGGCACCATGATCAACGGAATTCCGATCAGCAGATTCGCCGCGAACCTGGGCGCCAACACGAACAGCATGACGCTTCCGCCAATGCCCGTGAGCAGGTTGCGGAGCGCGATCGAGATGGTCGAGCCGACGATCTGCTCGATTATCGCGGTGTCGCTGGTCATGCGCGACGCGATTTCGGACGGACGGTTTTCTTCGAAGAAGCGCGGTGCGAGACGAAGCAGGTTGGCCTGCACCTTGCGCCGGAGATCCGCCACCACGCGCTCGCCCAGCCAGGACACGAAATAGAAACGGCCCGCGGTGGCGAGCGCCAGAATCGCCACGATCACGAGCAGCAGCCGGAACGAGGCATCGACTCCGTGCGCGCTTCCTCCGCCCGAAAAGCCCCGATCGATCACGCGCTTGAAGCCCCAGGGGATGGCGAGCGTGGCGGAGGACGCAATCGCAAGCGAGGCCAGCGCCGCCGCGATCCGCGCGGGGTATTGCGCCGCCAGCCCCCAGATCATGCGCAGCTCGCCAAGGGGACGGCGTTCGCCGCGGGGCGGAATGGGGTCGAGGTTGCGGGCCATGCTCCCCAGATAGCAATGCGCGGGCGCTCAACCAAATTCCCTTTTGGTCGTTTGTTGCATTGCGGCGTTATTGTCGTATCTATCTCTCCTCCGGGGAGGCGTACTGAGTTGCTATACGAAGCCTATGAAATGCAGCGGAGCCTGCTCGCAGGTGCGAGCGCGATGGCCGAGCTGGGGTCCGAATGGCTGGCGCACCCCGCCAATCCCTTTGCGAAAACGCAATTCGGATCGATGATGGCTTCGGGGCTGGACGTGTTCGCGCACGCCTCCGCACCCCACGGCAAGCCCGAATTCAACCTGCCCTTCACGACCATCGACGGCAAGGAAGTTGCGGTCAAAGAGAAGATCGAGGCGCGCAAGCCCTTCGGCCAGCTCGTCCACTTCACCCGTCCCGATGCGCCCAAGAACCAGCCAAAGCTGCTGATCGTCGCGCCAATGTCGGGCCACTATGCCACGCTTTTACGCGGCACGGTCGAGCGGATGCTGCCGGGTCACGACATCTGGATCACCGACTGGCGCGACGCGCGGCTGGTGCCCTTGTCGCAGGGCGAATTCCACCTCGACGACTATATCGACTATCTGATCGCGTGGCTGGAGCATATCGGCCCGAACACGCATGTGCTGGCGGTGTGCCAGCCGGCGGTGCCGGCCTTCGCGGCGGCCTGCCTGATGTCGGCGCACAAGAATCCGGCGCGCCCCGCGTCGCTCACCATGATGGGTGGCCCGATCGACACGCGCGAGGCGCCGACCGAGGTCAATACGGTCGCGACGCAGCGGCCCTTCACCTGGTTCGAGCAGAATGTGATCGCGACCGTGCCCTTTTATTATCCGGGCAACGGACGAAAGGTCTATCCAGGCTTCCTGCAATTGACCGGCTTCATGGCGATGAACTGGGGCAACCATCTGGTCAGCCATTGGCAGATGTTCCGCCATCTGGTCGACGGCGACCAGGAAGGCGCGGATTCGACCAAGGCCTTCTACGACGAATATCGATCGGTCTGCGACATGACCGCCGAATTCTACCTTGAGACGATCGACGTCGTGTTCCAGCGCCATCTCTTGCCCAAGGGCGAGATGATGCATCGCGGCGAGAAGGTCGATCCCGAGGCGATTACCGACGTGCCCTTGCTCGCGATCGAGGGCGAGCGTGACGATATTTCAGGCATCGGCCAGACCAAGGCCGCGCTCAAGATCACGCCCAACCTTCCACAAGCGGACAAGGAATATCTGCTGGCGAAGAATGTCGGCCACTACGGTATCTTCAACGGCCGCCGCTGGCGCAACGAGATCGCGCCGGTGTTCGAAGCGTTCGTCGCCAAGCATAATAAGGCGTAAGCGCGCCAACCCCTATCGCCGTCATGCCAGCGAAAGCTGGCATCTCGGGCGACTAGCCACGTCCTCCCGAGACCCCAGCTTTCGCTGGGGTGACGAAGTTGTATTGGTGCGCGGATGAAACTCCACGCCCAGGTAGAACGCTGGCCCGTCGCGGGCGCCTTCACGATTTCGCGCGGCGCCAAGACGCATGTCGATGTGGTGATCGCCGAAATTCTCGATGGCGATCATGCCGGGCGCGGCGAGGCTACCGCGATCTATTATCATGGCGAGAGCGCCGAAAGCGTGCTGGCACAGGTCCAGGCGCAAGCCGACGCGATCGCCAACGGCCTCACTCGCGCCGAACTGCAGGGGCGCTTGCCGCGCGGCGCGGCACGCAACGCGCTCGACTGCGCCTTGTGGGACCTTGAAGCCAAGCAGACCGGCGTGCCGGTATGGAAGCTGGCCGGTCTGCCCGAGCCCGGGCCGCTCGTTACCGCCTTCACCATCTCGCTCGGCGAGCCCGACAAGATGGAAGCCGATGCGCGCGCCTCGGCGCATCTCCCCTTGCTCAAACTCAAGCTGGCGGGCGAAGGCGATGAAGCGCGCGTAGCCGCGGTGCGGCGTGGGGCGCCCAAGGCGCGGCTGATCGTGGACGCGAACGAAGCCTGGACCGACCGCGACGTCGCCGCCGAAGCCGCGATCCTGAGCGCCTATGGCGTCGAACTGATCGAGCAGCCCGTGCATCGCGGCCGCGACGCTTTGCTCGATGGCGTTGCCAGCCCGATCCCGTTCGCAGCGGACGAAAGCTGCCAGGACCGCACCGATCTGCCCCGCCTCGCCGGGCGCTATCAGGCGATCAACATCAAGCTCGACAAAGCGGGCGGCCTGACCGAGGCGATCGCGCTAGCGGCCGCGGCGCGCGACATGGGCCTTGAGGTGATGGTCGGCTGCATGCTCGCCACTTCGCTCGGCATCGCGCCCGCATTTTTGGCGAGCGGCACGGCGCGCTGGGCGGACCTGGATGGCGCGCTGCTGCTTGCGAAGGATCGGCCCGGCGCGATGGCATGCGAGGATGGGTTGCTGGAGCCACCCGCACCGGGGCTTTGGGGCTGACCTGACTCCGCTCGCTTGAAAGGGAGGGGCTTTTAGGAGCCGCCCTCTTTGCCCTTCTCCATAGGCGGCGCACCGGCGGTCCCCGGAGGCGGCGCGTTGACGGGCGGGGTGATCGACTTGCCATCTGGCCCGGCGAATTCGATCTTCGCCTCTTCGAACGCGTCGAGCAAGGCGATCGCGATCAGGTGCCGTGCCTGGAAGACCTTGTCCCAGCTCTGGCTCAACACGTCGAACTGGACCTGTATCTCGATCGTCGGGAGCGTCAGGTCGGAAATGCCGCAGCGGACCAGCTTGCATTTGTCCTGCGCCTCGACCGCCGCTTTAACGAGGTCCTGAATACCGGCCAGGACCTTGGCGGGCGTATGGTAAGCTATGTGGAGCGTGAACTCGACGCGGCGGCGGTTGAGCCGCTGCATATTGTGCAGCTCCTTGTTCAGAAGATTGGTGTTCGAGATGATCACCTCTTCGCCGGTGGTCGCGCGCACGCGCGTGGTCTTGAGGCCGATCTCCTCGACCGTGCCGGTGGTCTTGTCCCAGCGTATCTGGTCGCCGCGCTGGAAGGGCTTGTCGAAGATGATCGAGAGGGCCGAGAAAAGATCGTCGAAAATCCCCTTGGCGGCGAGGCCGATCGCGATGCCGCCGATGCCGAGGCCGGCTACCAGCCCGGTCACGTTGACGCCGAGATTGTCGAGGATCAGCACGCTCGCGATCGCGAACAGCGCGATCGTCACCAACAGCCGGATCACCCCCACCGCCGAGCCCTGCGCGCCGGTCGGATTGTTGCCGCCCGCACGATATTCGACCACGCCGAGGACGAGTTCCCGGACCCATAGAGCGCCCTGGATGGCCCAAGCGATCGTGAACATCACCGATATGGTCTGTGCCACCATCGGCGGCGGATCGGCATAGCCGTCGACCAGCTTTGCCGCGAACAGGACGATGAACCACAGCCGGGTCGCCGCGAAGACGCGGCCAACGGTCTGCGGCCAATGGGTGAAGGATTGGCGCTTCTCGCATAGCCGCACGCCCAGCATGCGCACGCCGTACAGCACGACGCAGATCGCCGCGCCGATGCCGAGTGCGATCCCGATCTGAAGATAATGGCTCAGGATCCACGAGATGCTCTCGTCCTTGAGCAACTCGATCGAGCTTTTCGAGATGCGCAACGGCGCGGCCACCTGCGGGTCGGTCATATTCGCCATAAGAAATTCTCAAGCTGCCTTGGCGCGGCTCTGCTGGGCGGCGGCGATCTCGTCAAGGAAACCGATCAGCGCACGTTCCCGCCCGGTCATATATCGGGTCGAACGGGGCAGCTTCAGCGTGCAGAGCTCGCCAGCATTCTCGCTGCGGCAAAGCTCGATCAAGGCCGGATGGATATAGGATTTACGGCTGATCGCGGGCGTATTGCCAAGCGCGGCGGCGACCGCTTCCAGCATCGGCTTGAGGCTGATCTTCCCGCCCTTGGACACGTCCAATATGTGCTCGAAGGCGAGCAGGCTCGCGCCCCAGGTGCGGAAATGCTTGGCGGTGAAATCGGTCCCCGTCGCCTCCCGGATATAATCGTTCACGTCCTCCGAGGTGACCGGATGGGGCGTGCCCTCCTCGTCCAGATATTCGAACAGATGCTGGCCGGGCAGGTCCTGTGTGCGCCGAACGATGCTGGCGAGACGGCGGTCCTCGATCGTGAGCCGCTGCTTCTTGCCCGATTTGCCGACATATTCCAGGCGCAGGCGCGGGCCCTTCACGCGGACATGCCGATTGCGCAGCGTGGTCGCACCGAAGCTCTTGTTGCGCTTCGCATAAGCCTCGTTGCCGACGCGGATGTGCCCAAGGTCGAGCAGCCGCACCACCGCCGCCACCACCGTGTCGCGCGCCAGCCGCCGGCCCGCCAGATCCTTGTTCACCTTCGCGCGCAGCCTGGGCAAAGCACGGCCGAAATCGGCGCAACGCTCATATTTGTCGGCTTCCTGCTGTGCACGGAAATCGGGATGATAACGATATTGCTTGCGCCCGCGCGCATCCACGCCCGTCGCCTGGATATGGCCATTGGGATAAGGGCAATACCAGGCGTCGCTATAGGCTGGCGGCAAGGCGATGCGGTTGAGCCGGTCGATCTCCTCCCGATCGGTGATGCGCTCCCCGGTTGGAAGGAAATAGGCCCAGCCATACCCCGCGGGCTTGCGGGTGATGCCGGGAATCTTGTCGTTGCAGTGCCTTAATCGCGCCGATGCCATGCGGGGCTGAACGTGGCCGATGCGCGCGCGTTCCGGGGCGGCTTGCAGAGATAGGGCCGGTGCGGCTCCGCCGCCGCCGTCAGCCCCCTGTGCGCCTGCGGTCGCGTAGCCAGAAGGCCACCGCGATCGCCACGCCCACCGCCAGGCCGCCGACCACGCCGATCGAGGATCGGCCCATTGCCGTCCCGACGGCGGTTCCGATCGCGATCGCAAGGACGATGAAGATTCCGGCGCCGCGGCTCTGGGGTTTTTCACTCATGTGGCTTTCCTGCCAGTTCGTCGCACTTTCCGCCACCCAATCGCGACGGGTATGAAACAAAATCCGCGAAAGGGCGCTGGCAGCATCGGGGTTGACCTATTAGGGATGCCGAATGGTCCGGGTTTCGCCGCGGCAAGCCGTGTATCTGACGGTCGCGGTCGCATTGCTGCCAGCATCCGCCGCGCGCGCCCAGACCGCGCCGGCCGTTGCGGCTGCGCCCGCGCCGCAGCCCCCTGCCCCCACGCCTCCGCCGACCGATGCGACCGGGCCGATGAGCGATCTCGCGCCGATGCCGGACCTGGGCGTCGATTGGCCCGACCCCGCCAAGATCGATGCGGCGCCTGCCGTATCCGGCCCGACCGAGGTCAAGGGCATCGCCGCGGACAAATTGCAGCATTATCGCACCTCGCTGGAAGGCGCGGACAGCCTGGGCTCCACGTTCCGCAGCCGGTTCGAGCAATTGTCCGCGCTCGTCACCAACCAGGGCAAGCCCGCCAACGCCGCGCAGATCAACCGCCGCGCACGCGATGACGAGGATCTGGTCCGCCAGCTGCTGGCGGCACAGGGCCATTATGACGGGCGCGTCGTATCGGTGGTCAATTCCAACCCGCAGACCGGCGACACCGTCGTCCATGTCGAGGTGACGCCGGGCGATCCCTATCAGTTCAGCGCGGTCGCGCTGCCGGGCCTTGAGGCCGCCGGCAAGGAAGCGCCGCGCCTGGCCAAGGATTTCGGAGTGAAGACCGGCGACACGGTCGACGCCAACGCGGTCCAGAATTCGGTCGCGGCGTTCAAGGTCGAGCTTGGCCGCCAGGGCTATCCCTTCGCCAAGGTCGGCGAGCCCGAGGTCGCGATCGATCATCAGACCAACAAGGCGGTGCTGACCGTGCAGGTCACGCCCGGCGAACGCGCACGCTTCGGCAAGATCGTGCCCACGGGCACGCGCCCGCTTTTCTCCGCGCGCCACCTCCAGACGATCGCGCGCTTCCATCCCGGCCAGCAATATGACGCCGCCCGGCTCGACGATTTCCGGCGGGCGCTGATCGCGACCGGGCTGGTTTCGGTGGTGACGATCACGCCGGTCGCGACGCGCGATCCCGGCATCGTCGACGTCGACGTCCAGATCGATCGCGCCCCGCCGCGCACCATCGCGGGCGAGCTTGGCTATTCGACCGGCGAGGGCGTACGCGTCGAAGCTTCGTGGACGCATCGCAACCTGATCAAGCCCGAGGGCGCGGTCACCTTCCGCGGCGTGCTCGGCACCAAGGAGCAATCGCTCGGCGCGACCTTGCGCCAGGCCAATTTCTACGCGCGCGATCGGGTCCTCACCGCACAGGTCGTGGCCAGCCATACGGTGTTCGACGCCTATGATGCGCGTACCTTCGACATGGGCGCCGGGCTGGAGCGGCAGACCAACATCATCTGGCAGAAGACCTGGACCTGGTCGGTCGGCACCGAATTCGTCGCCACCAGCGAGCGCCACACGGGCGATACGACACGCAAGACCTACCTTGTCGCCGCATTGCCGACCGGCCTGTCCTATGACGGGTCGGATGACCTGCTGAACCCGACGCGCGGCTTCCGCCTCGCGTTGCATCTTTCGCCCGAATTGTCGCTGCAGGCGGGCACGCATGCTTATGCCAAGACGCAGCTCGACGCGTCGGCCTATCAGCCGCTCGGCACGCGCTTCGTTTTCGCCGAACGGATCCGGCTCGGCTCGATCGACGGCGTCGCGCGCGACAGCATCGCGCCGTCGCGGCGTTATTATGCGGGTGGCGGCGGATCGATCCGCGGTTACGGCTATCAGAAGATCGGGCCGGTCGATCAGAATGGCGATCCGTTGGGCGGCAAATCGCTGACCGAATTCAGCCTGGAAGGCCGCGTCCGCTTCGGCAATTTCGGCGTGGTGCCCTTCCTCGACGGCGGCAATCTCTACGCGTCGAGCATCCCCAAGTTCAGCAAGTTCCGCTACGGCACCGGCATCGGCGTGCGTTATTATTCGAGCTTCGGCCCGATCCGTGTCGACCTCGGCACCCCGATCGACCGCCGGCCGGGTGAATCGCGCCTCGCCATCTATGTCTCGCTGGGCCAGGCCTTCTGATGGTGGGCGAGACCGAGACGGGCGTGATGCTGGAGCCGCCCGCGAAACGCCGCTGGCATATCCGTCTCCTGCGCGGGGTCGGCATCGCGATCGTCGGCCTGATCGCACTGTTCCTGGTGGCCTTGTGGAGCATCGACACCCAGCCCGGCCATCGCCTGATCGCGGACCATATCGCCAAGATGCGGCCGTCGAGCGGGCTGCGGATCAGGATCGGGCGGATCGAAGGATCGATCTGGCGCCGTGCCACCTTGCGCGACGTGCGGCTCTACGACCTCAAGGGGCAATTTTTCGAGGCGCCGGAGATCAGGCTCGACTGGCATCCCTTCGCCTGGGCGCACAATAAGCTGGACATAACCAGCGTGTCCGCGCCTTTGCTGATCCTCGATCGCCTACCCAGGCTGAAGAGCAAGCCCGGCGGTCCGATCCTGCCCGGCTTCGACATCCATATCGGCGCGCTTCGGGTCGATCGATTGAAGCTGGGCAAGGCGGTGGCGGGCCATGAGGAGATGGTCCGGCTCGCGGCAAAGGCGGACATCCACGGCCGGCGCGCGATGATTCAGGCGCGGGCCTTTTCGACCGCGCATGACCGGGTGATGATCGACCTCGATGCCGAGCCCGACGGCGACAGGTTCAAGCTTACGGGCAATGTCGACGCGCCCGCGAACGGCGTGATCGCGGGCATGACCGGCCTGCACCAGACGCTGGCGCTGCGCATCGGCGGCAAGGGCACGTGGCATGTCTGGGACGGCAGCGCGCGGAGCTTGCTCGGCGGCAAGAAGATCGTCGACCTGGGTCTGGGCGTGCGCGACGGGCGCTATAGCCTGGGCGGCAGGCTCGCGCCTTCGGAACTGCTCCATGGCAAGCTCCAGCGCCTGACCCAGCCGCAGATCAAGGTCCTGGGTGAAGCCACGCTCGCGGACCGCAAGCTCACCGGCCAGATCAACCTCGCCTCGCCGGCCCTGCAGTTCGCGGCGAAGGGGAGCGTCGATCTGGCCGGGGGCGCCTTCGCCCCGCTCGGGATCGACGTCAAACTGCTCAAGCCGGCCGCGCTCTTTCCCAATATGACCGGACGCGACGTGCATCTCCATGCCGTGCTTGACGGCCCCTATGGCACGTTCGATTTCAAATATGCGCTGCAAAGCCCGCACGTCGCATTCGACCAGACCGGCTTCGACAATCTGCGCGCTACGGGCGAAGGCCATTGGAGCAAGGCCCCGGTCGCGCTGCCGATCAGGTTGCAGGCGGCGCAGGTAACCGGCGTCGGCACGGTCGCGGGCGGCATCCTCCGCAATTTGTCGGTCGCGGGAATACTCAGGATCGACGCCAAGCAGGTCGTCGGTCAAGACCTCGCGCTCAATTCGGACAAGCTGAAGGGTAAGCTCCAGCTCCGCATCGATCTGGTTAGCGGGCGCTATGACGCCGCGGTCGCGGGCGGCCTCGCACGCTATCTGATCCCCGGCCTCGGCATCGTCGACGTGATGACCAAGGTCAGCGTGCAGCCCGGACCCAACGGCCTGGGCACGGTCATCGCCGGCACCGGCCAGGCGGCGGTGCGCCGCTTCGACAATGCTTTCCTCGCCAGCCTCGCAGGCGGCAATCCGAACCTCACCACCAGGCTGACCCGCACCACCGATGGTATCCTGCATTTCTCGAACACGGTGCTGACCGGCCCCGCGATCCGGATTACCGGATCGGGCATCCGCCGCCGTGACGGGACATTCCAGTTCGCGGGTCAGGGCACGCAGACGACCTACGGCCCGTTCAAGCTCCAGCTCGACGGCCAGATCGATCATCCCAAGGTCCAGTTGCTGCTCGACCATCCGGTCGATGCGCTCGGTCTGACCCAGGTCGCGCTCAATCTCGATCCGGTGCCCGAGGGCTTCAAATTCACCGCGCACGGCGGATCCGCGGTCGGGCCCTTCACCGCCAATGGTCTGATCCGGACCACACCCGGACAGCCGACGGTGATCGAGGTCGCGGACATTGCCGTCACCGGTACGCACGGCAAGGGCAGGCTCACCTCTGGCACCGGCGGGTTCACCGGCCGGCTCGACCTGAATGGTGGCGGCATCGGCGGATCGATCACCTTCTCGCCGCAGGGCAAGCTTCAGAAGATCGAGCCCCACCTTCAGTTGACCAGCGCGACCATCGCGATCCCGCAACCCTTGACGGTGCGGCGCGGACGGATCGACGGCACGATCCTGCTCGATCCGGCGGGCGTCGCGATCGACGGCACGGTGCGCGCGCTCGGCCTGGCGCGTGGCAGCATGTCGCTCGCGCGGATTGGCGCGGAGGCGCACCTGAAGGGCGGCCAGGGCAATATCGCGCTCACCGCCGCCGGCGCCGCGCGGCGCGCCTTCGATGTCCAGGCCAATATCCGGCTCACGCCCGGCCATATGACCATCACGGGCGCGGGCAATGTCGAGGGCAAGCCGCTCACGCTTCAGGGTCCGGTCGATCTGACGATGACCGATTCCGAATGGACGCTGTCCCCGACGCGGATCGATTATGCCGGCGGCAACGCCACCGTATCGGGCCGCTTCGCACGCGGCGTCGTCAATATCGACGCCGGGCTCGAACATATGCCGCTCGCGGTACTCGACCTGTTCAATCCCAAGCTCGGGCTGGGCGGCTATGCGAGCGGCAAGTTCAATTTCCACCATGTCGTCGGCACCTCGCCCACCGGCCGGATCGACGTCGCGGTGCGCGGCCTGACGCGCTCGGGGCTGGTGCTGAGCTCGCAGCCGGTCGATCTCGGCCTCGCTGCGGTGCTGACGCCCAATGGCGCCGCGGCACGCGCGGTGGTGGTGAGCAACAACAATGTCATCGGCCGCGCCCAAGCCCGGCTGTCACCGCTCGCGGCCGGCGACGACATCCTCTCGCGACTGATCAAGGCGCCCTTATTCGCCCAGCTTCGCTATGCCGGGCCCGCCGACACTCTGTGGCGCCTGATCGGGGTCGAGACGATCGACCTGTCCGGGCCGCTCTCGGTCGCCGCCGACATCCATGGCACGCCCGAAAATCCCCAGATTTCGGGCCGCCTGTCGAGCGACGGAGCACGCATCGAAAGCGCGGTCACGGGCACGGTGATCGACGGCATCAAGGCCAACGGCACCTTCAACGGCTCGCAGCTCGTGATCGATCAGATGACCGGCCATGCCGGCCCTGGCGGCAGCATCACCGGCAAGGGCAGCTTCACCTTCGGCGCGGGCAAGGGGCTGGGGATTGACCTGGCCATCCAGGCGCAGAATGCGGTGCTGCTCAATCGCGACGATATCGGCGCGACGGTCGATGGCCCGCTCACGCTCAAATCGGACGGACGTGGCGGCACGGTCGGCGGCAACGTCCGGATCGAAAAAGGCCATTTCCGCCTCGGCTCCGCCACTGCCGCACAGGTCCCGCGGCTCAAGGTGACCGAATTGAACCGGCCCGACGAGGCCGATGACGATTATGCGCCGCTCATTCCCTGGACGCTCGACCTGAAGGCGCGTGCTTCCAGCCGTCTGATGGTGACCGGCCTCGGTCTCGACAGCGAATGGCGCGCCGACCTTGTCATCAAGGGCGCGGTCGACAATCCCGCGATCACCGGGCGCGCCGATCTGGTACGTGGCGCCTATCAGTTCGCCGGGCGCCGCTTCGATCTCGACCGCGGCATGATCCGCTTCACCGGCGAGGCGCCGCCCGATCCGGTGCTCGACATCACCGCGCTCGCCGACATCCAGGGGCTGAGCGCGACGATCCACGTCACCGGCACCGGCCTGCACCCGGACATCGCCTTCCAGAGCACCCCGGCGCTGCCCGAGGACGAATTGCTCTCGCGCCTGCTGTTCGGGACCTCGATCACCAACCTGTCGGCGCCCGAAGCGCTGCAGCTTGCCGCGGCGGTCGCAAGCCTGCGCGGCGGCAATGGCGGCGGCATGAACCTCGACCCGATCAACGCGGTGCGCCGCGCGGTCCACCTCGATCGGCTGCGCATCCTGCCCGCCGACGTGACCACGGGCATGAAGACGGCGGTCGCCGCGGGCAAGAATATCGGCCGGCGCACTTATGTCGAACTGATCACCGACGGCGCGGGCTATTCGGCCACGAGCATCGAATTCCGCATCACGCGCTGGCTGTCGGTGCTGGGCACGATCTCTACGATCGGCCGCGAAAGCACCAACTTGCGCATTTCCAAGGACTATTGAACCGGGTCTGAAGGGGCGGATGCCGCGTTTGCGGAACTCAGCCTCATCCGGACTCTTGCGCTCCGCAGGGGAATTCGGAGCTAGGGACAAGCCGATCACGCCGGTCATACGCCAATAAGAAAGGGCCGCCGGCATGCGCCGACGGCCCCATTTCCCCTTAAAGAAGGATCGATCAGCCGAAGCTGACGGCCGATACCTTCTTGCGGCGGAGGCCGAAGCCGACCGCGCCGAAGCCGGCGACCATCATCGCCCAGGTCGCCGCTTCCGGCACGCTCGCCGACATGGAGAAGGTACCGTTCGCGCCCTGCAGCGACCAGCCCGGATAGCCGAGCGCACCCGTGTTGAGCTGCAACGTCACGCCGCTGGTCGTATTCCAGTTGATGCCGGCCAGCGCCGCATTGAACGCCGCGAGCTGGGTCGCATCGGCGGTGTAATCCTGGTGGGTCCACCAATGGTAGCCGCCCGCGACATGGAAACCAACCAGGTTGGTGGTGCCGTCATACAGTCCGACATAGATCTGGTTGTCGGTGGGATCCATGCCGCCCCATCCCTGGTCGACGATATCCCAGCTGCTGGATACGGCGTCGATCGAAGACGTGGCGGAACTGATGTTGAAGGTCGCCAGGTTCTGCTGGGCCCAGCAGCAGGTATAGAAGCTGAGCCCCGACACCGACTGCGTATCTTCCCCGCCCGCCTGCGCCGGCGCAGCAGCCAGGAACGAACCTGCAATCAGCGCAAGCGCCGAGACGGCGGCGAGCCGCCCTTTAACGATAGCCATTTCGCATCCCCCAAAATCTTCGGCTCCCTCAAAAATGGGGCCGGTTCGGGAAGTCTTGCAAAAGATAAACAAATTGTAAACTATGAAATATGCTTCATTACGGTGTTAATCATCTTTCCATATTTTGTTAACCTATATTGGGATTTGGAAACCTTCGAAAGTGTCGCCTTTGCAAGGGCTTGCCAATAGGTACGGAAGCTCGCAGACCCGCGATCGCTAGCCCCCCTTGCGTTGGCCGTGCTTTGGGAGAATGACGGCGCCATGAAAAGCGCGCCCGAAAACCGGGAGGATCAGGCATCCGCGGCGCGCGATTCCGCGCTGACCCGGCTGGTGCGCACTTATGATCGCGCGCTCGGCCGCTTCTTCGAGCGGCGCGTGCCGAGCAAGGCGGACGTGCCCGATCTGGTGCAGGAGGTCTTCCTGCGCCTCAGCCGGATGGACGATCCGCAGGCGATCGAGAAGCCCGAGCATTTCCTGTTCGTGACCGCCGCCAACGTCCTGCGCGACCGCGCACGCCGCGATCTCGCCCAGCGCCGCGCAGCGGGTGAGGACGGCGCGGATTTTTCCTGCGCCGAAGGTTCGGACTTTTCGCCCGACCGCGTCTTGGAAAGTAAGCAGGCGGCGGAATTTCTGGCGGCGGCGCTTCGGGAACTGCCCGAGCGGACGCGCGACATCTTCGTGCTGCGTGTGATCGAGGGGATGAAGATGGCCGACGTGGCCCGCGCATTTTCGATTTCCACCCGCGCGGCCGAGAAGCATCAGGCCAAGGCGTTGGCGCATGTCGCCCGCGCGCTGGAGGACTGGCGCCATCGCTGATCCCTTCGCCCTGACCCAGGCCGCCGAATGGCATGAACGGATGAGCGGCACGCCGGACGCGGCCGCGCGCCGGGGCTTTGCCGCATGGATCGCGGCCGACGCGACACACCAGGCCGCCTACGACCAGGTCGGCCGCGCGCGCGACCAGGTGGCCTCGCTCGGGCAGGAACCCGCCTTGCTCGCCTTGCGGCAGGAGGCGCTGGCGCGCGCCACCCTGGTGCCCAGCGCGCACCGCTTCGGCCGCAAGCATATCCTGGCCGGCGCGCTGCTGTTCGCCGCCGCGGCACCGCTCGCCGCCTGGACGATCGGCCGCTTCCTGCCGCTCGCCGCCACGCCCTCGTTCGAAGAGAGCTTCCGCACCGCGATCGGCCAGCAGGCCGACGTGACGCTTCCCGATGGGTCAACCGTACGGCTGGATACCAACAGCCGGCTGCACGTCAGCTTCACCGGCCGGCAGCGGCAGGTAATGCTGGAGGGCCAAGGCTGGTTCGACGTGAAAGGCGCCGATCGCCCGTTCGTGATCAAGGCCGCCGACCGCACGCTCAACGCCGGACCGGGCCGCTTCGACATCCGCACCGATCCCGGCCAGGTGCGCGCTTATGCCGACAGCGGCACGTTGTCGCTCGCCACCGGCACTTCGTCGATCGCGCTCGGCGACGGACGGCTGCTCACCGTGCGTGGCGAGGAAGCGTCCGTGCGCAGGCTCGACCGGCCCGCCACCTTCACCGGCTGGCGCAACGGCATGCTGCTGTTCGACGACGTGCCGCTCGCGGCCGCCGTGGGCGAGCTTAACCGCTACCGCCGCCAGCCGATCCGTATCGCCGATACCAATGCGGGGGCACTGCATATCAGCGGGTCGTTCCGCACCGCGGAGACGCCCGCCTTCACCGATGCGCTCAAGCAGGGTTTCCCGGTGCGCGTGATACAGAAACAGGATGCGGGAGTGACCATCGCCTTGCGCTAGGGCAGCGAGGTGGAAACAATTTCGTAAAAAAATGCAGCGGGTGGTTCGGATTCCGGAGCGGCCTGCGTCTTACCCTCTGAACGGCCCGCACAAGACGGCGCCCGAACGGAGGAGGGACTTGGGATGGCGCGAGCATGCTCGTCGCATCGCGATCATGGCGTTGCTCGCCGTGGCGGTGTGGCCGGGCCGGTCGCTTGCCGTCCCGCCGACTTTCGCGATTCCGGCCGGAGACCTGGGCGACGCGCTGACTGCCTTTGCCCAGCAAAGCCACCAGCAGATGCTGTTCGCACCACCGGCGGTACGCGGGAAAAGAGCGCATGCGGTAAAAGGCAGGCTGCCGCCCGATCGCGCGCTGCAGCGGCTGTTGCGTGGCACGGGCATGCATGCCGAGCAAGCGCCCGGCGGCGCGTTGCTGATCGTCGCGGACCCGCCCCCCGTGGCTAAGCTCCTTCCCCGCCGGATACCGGCGCCCGTGCCGGCGCCCGCGCCACCCGCGGCCGAGGTGCCCGCGCTGGAAGACGTGGTCGTGGTCGGGACGCCCGGCGGCGGCATCGGCCGCCGCGACGCGGCTTACGCCGTCACCACCATCGACCAGCCCGCAATCGAGCGGCTCGCGCCCGCCAGTACCGCCGAGGTGCTGCGCCTAGTGCCCGGCCTCACCATCGAAAGCTCGGGCGGGAAGAATGGCGTCAACATCTTCGTGCGCGGCTATCCGTCGGGCGGCGATGCCGAATATGTGACCTTCCAGAGCGAGGGCGTGACCTTCTTCCCGCCCGCCACCCTCTCCTTCCTCGAAAATTCGCAGCTCATCCGGCTCGACGATACGGTGCGCCGGGTCGAGGCGGTGCGCGGCGGCACGGGCGCGCTGTTCGCCTCGGGCCAGCCCGGCGTCACGGTCAATATCGTCCAGCGCGAAGGCGGCGCGAGGATGGAAAGCGAAGCCAAGATCGGCCTGTTCAGCGATAGCGAGCGTCGCGCCGACGCCTGGCTGTCGGGCCCGCTCGCACCCACAACGCATTTCATGGTCGGCGGCTATTATTCGGCGGGCGACGGAGTGCGTTCGCCCGGTTTCGACGCGGATCGCGGCGGGCAGATCAGCGCCAATGTGCGCCACGATTTCGCGGGCGGGTCCTTGCTTCTGTTCGGCCGCTATCTCAACGACCGCAGCCAATGGCTGCTGCCGATCCCGGTCGAGCAGCATGGCACGCATATCGGCAGCTATCCGGGCTTCGATGCCAATACGGGCACGCTCGCCGGACCCGACACGCGCTATGGCCTGCTCAACGACGGCAGCCGCTACGACCTCGCCGACGGACGCGGCGCGCGGGTCGTCAATCTCGGCACCAATGTCGAGGCGCGGCTGGGCGACGGTCTGACGTTCCGCGACAAAGCGAGCTGGCTCGCGGGCCATGCCGACACGACCGGGCTGGTATCGAGCAACGTGCCGCCCGAAAGCGCCGCGACTTATGCCGCCGCGTTGGGCGGCGCGATCGGCACGCTCCGGTTCGTCGACGATGGAAGCCCGGCCTCGCCTGATCAGGCGGTGGTCGAAGCGGGCATCTGGCGTGTATCCAAGCAGATCACCGCCTGGGTCAACGACGCCACGATCGAGTGGCGGACGGGCGCCAACAAGGCCACGGCGGGCCTCTATGCGACCCGCTACACCTCGCGCGACTGGTGGAATATCGGCAACAACCTGCTGCTTACCGCCACGCCGCACGCGCGCCGGCTCGACCTGACCTTGGCCGATGGATCAGCGGTCACCCGCGATGGCTTCACCAGCGGATCGAGCTTCATGGTCAACGGCCATTATCGCGGCAATGACCTCGCTTTCTACGCGGTCGATGAACTCAAGCTGGGCGAAGACCTGCGCGCCGACGCGGGCATCCGCCATCAGCGCCACGCGGTCGACGGCAGCGTCGAGAATGACGCGCCGGCCGGCCCCGGCGGACCCGACGGCAATCCCGCCACGCTCTACGACAATCGCGACGTGATGCTGAACGGCAGCTACCGCCCGGTGCGCTATCGGGGCGATGCCTGGTCGTGGACGAGCGGGCTCGATTACGAGATCAGCCCCACGCTCGGCGCCTTCGCGCGCTTCAGCCGCGGGCATAGCTTCCCCTTCTTCGACAATCTGCGCGACGGCTTCTCGGCCACGCCCCGGGTCGACACGTTCGAAGGCGGATTGAAGTTCGCGAGCCGCCCGCTCGCTTTCTACGCCACCTTGTTCCGCAATCGCTTCCGCGGCCTTGCCACCACCGTCATTGCCCAAGGCGCGCCGATCGCCTCGATCGGCGGCGCGCGCGCGACCGGCGTCGAACTGGAAGGCGTGCTGCGCCCGGGCAGTGCCATCTCGATCGCGTTTTCAGGATCGTGGCTCGACGCACGCTATCATCACTTCTTCACCGATGACGGCGTCACCGACCTGACCGGCAATCGCGTCCAGCGCCAACCCGTCTGGCAATGGCGGTTAAGCCCCAACTGGGACTTCCGTCTCGCCGGCCGCAAGGCATCGGTCCACGCAACGCTGGGCTATATGGGCGATCGCTGGTCCGACGTGCAGAACGAACAATTGCTGCCGCACTTCTACAAGCTCGACGCAGGCGCGACGCTGGAGCTCAGCCGCCGCCTTTCGATCGAGCTGATCGGCGACAATCTCACCGACACGATCGGCCTGACCGAGGGCAATCCGCGCACGGTCGGCGCGCAAGGCACCGGACCGATCTTCGCGCGCCCGATCCTGGGCCGGTCGGCCGAAATCAGCCTGCGCTACGGCTTTTGACATGAGCGCTCGCCCCCCACCCCGCAGCCCGCCCTAAGCGCGCTCACCCTCCCGAATTTTTGCCTCCGATCCGTGCACGCAGCCCGCGTCCCGCGCGTCGGCGGCCTGTTGCCTGTCTCATTCGAAAACCCCCTCAGGAAGGAAACATCATGAAACCTCTCACCCTCCGTAGCGCGGCGATCGCGCTGCTATCGGGCACCGCGCTGGCGGCATCGCCCGCCTTCGCCCAGACCTCCGCACCCGCCGCTCCGGCGGCCGCGCCCGCCACCGATGCACCGGCCCAGGCCGAGGAGATCGTCGTCACCGGCAACGTCAACCGCGCAGGCCAGCGCAAGCTGGACGCGAGCTATTCGATCTCGACCGCGAGCGAAGAGCAGATCCGCCAGGTCCAGCCGCTTTCGACCGCCGATCTACTCAAGATCGTACCGGGCGTCTGGACCGAGACGTCGGGCGGCGAGACCGGCGCCAACGTCTTCATCCGCGGCTTCCCCTCGACCGGCGATGCGCCCTTCCTGACGATCGAGATGAACGGATCGCCAATCATCGCGCCGTCGTCGCTGTCCTTCCTGGAAGACAGCTCGCTGTTCCGCATCGACGATACGGTCCAACGCGTGGAAGTCCTGCGCGGCGGCCCCAGCCCGATCTTCGCCAACGGCCAGCCGGGCGCGACCACCAACTTCATTCTCAAGGAAGGCACGCAGGACCCGCAATTCTCGGTCCGCGCTACCTATGGCACCGAGGGCATGTATCGCGGCGATGTCGTCGCCCAGGGCCCGATCGACGAGAATACGACCTATATGGTCGGCGGCTTCTACCGCTACAGCAAGGGCTTCCGCCACACCGGCTTCCGCGGCGATGACGGCGGCCAGATCACGGCCAGCGTCACGCACAAGTTCGATGCGGGCAAGCTCACCGTCTATGGCCGTTATCTGAACGACACCAACGCCTTCTACACGCCGATGCCGCTGCAGGAGACCAACGGCAAATTCTCGACCTTCCCTGGCTTCGACGCGCGCGACGACACGCTGGTGGGCAAGGAGATCGAGCATACCCAGATCGAGGTGGGGCCGAGCGTGAATGGCGGACCGACCCAGAAGCAGGATGTCGACCTGTCCAAGGGCCGCGGCGCCAACATCTTCACCGCCGGCAGCAATTTCAGCTACGATTTCGGCGGCGTCGTCCTCCAGAACAACATGAACTTCACCAAGGGCCATGCCGACACCTTCGCCTTGTTCACGGGCAGCAACCCGCAGTCGGCCGCCGATTATCTGACGGCTGCGGGCGGTGCGGGCACGGTCACGTTCGCCGATAGCGGCCAGGCGGTCTCACCCAGCCAGCAGGTGATCCAGGCGGGCATCTGGTCGGTCGCCAAGCATATCCAGAGCTTCACCGACGAGCTCCGGCTCAGCCATGAATTGTTCGCGGGCAACACGCTCACGGTGGGCGGTTATTATGCCCATGTGAAGGACCATGACGTCTGGTATCTGGGCAACAGCGTGCTGCTGGCGCTCGAGCCGCAGGCGCGTGTGCTCAACGCCACGCTCAACAACGGCACGATCCTGACGCGCAACGGCTTCACCAGCGCGAACAGCTTCGATGTCAATGCGCGTTATCGCAGCGACAATGTCGCGGGCTATATCAGCGACGAATGGAAGATCGGCGACCTCCGGCTCGACGGCGGTCTGCGCGTCGAGCATGTGAAGCTGCACGATACCTACGAAAATCTCAGCAGCGGCGATCTCGATAACAATCCGCTCACCGCCTACAACAACAACGCCACTTACTTGAACGGCACCTTCAACTCGGTCGGCTACAGCAAGACCCAGGTGAGCTGGACGGCGGGCCTGGACTATGCCTTCACCCCGCGCCTCAACGGCTTCCTGCGTGCGAACAGCGGCGCGTTGCTGCCGCAGTTCGACGATCTACGCGGCAACGCCACCACGCCGAACCTGCTCAAGCCGCAGAAGGTCAAGCAATATGAAGTCGGGCTGAAGACCTCGACCCATTATTACGACCTGTTCCTGACCGGCTTCTATAACCGTTTCCACAACCTCCTCTTCCAGGACATCATCCAGAATCCCGACGGCACCACCACCAACCGCGTGCTGTTCGGCGGTTCGCGGGCCTACGGCCTGGAATTCGAAGGCGCGGTGCGGCCGTTCGCGGGCCTGCAGATCGCCACGCGCGGTGTGCTCCAGAACGGCAAGTTCAAGGATTTCGGCGTGAACAGCGGGCATGACGTGGCGCGCCAGCCGCGCTTCCTGGTCGCCGTGATCCCATCCTACAGCTTCCACACCGGCGCGGGCGAGGCGAAGCTGTTTGGCACCTTCACCCATGTCGGCAACCGCTATGCCGATATCGAGAACCAGCAGGCGCTGGGGCGTTACGATACGCTCGATCTGGGCGCGTCGCTCGACCTCAACGATCGTTTCTCGATCCAGGCGACGGTGGAGAATGTGACCAACAAGCTCGCATTGACCGAGGGCAATATCCGCACCGTCGGTTCGGCCAACACCAACGGCTATTTCCTCGGCCGCCCGATTTTCGGCCGGCATGCGACGATCACGGCCGCCTACAAGTTCTGATAGTCTCCCCCTGCCGGCCGGCATGTTTCGGCATGCCGGCCGGCCCCTTTTGCAAAGAGCGGACGATGCCTGGAAATATGCCGACCAAGCCCCTTCTCGTGCTGGCGATCGCGCTGATGCCGGTCGGCGGGACCATCGCCCAAACCCCTGCAACCAGGGCTGCCGCCGACATGCCGGCATCGCCACAGGATCTGTACGGCCCCCTGTTCGAGGCGGTGCAGCTCGCCCGGGTCTTCCCCGACAGCAAGACCTTCGTCGACCTGATCCCGCGCCAATCGCCATCCGCGATCATGGCGGACTATCGCACCGAGCATCCGACCGGGCGCGCCGCGCTCGCCGATTTCGTCGCACGCCATTTCGCGGCGCCGAACGCACCCCATTCCCATCCGACCATGCGTGAGCATATCCGTGCGCTGTGGCCGATACTGGCGCATCCGCCGCTGGCGGTGCCGGAAGGCGGATCGGCATTGCCGCTGACCGCAACCTCGATCGTGCCGGGCGGGCGCTATCAGGAATTCTATTACTGGGATGCCTACTTCACCATGCTGGGCCTCCGGGCCGACGGCCAGCAGGCGCTGATCGACAATATGCTGGAAAATTTCACCAGCCTGATCGAGCGTTACGGCCACATCCCCAACGGCACGCGGACTTATTATCTCTCGCGGTCGCAGCCGCCTTACTATGCGCTGATGCTCGACCTGTCGGACAATCGCGATCCCGCGCTGGCGCGGCGGCGGCTGGCGGCTTTGCGCAAGGAACATGATTATTGGATGGCCGGCGCGGCCTGTCTGGGCGCGGCCGGCGCGTGCCAGCATGTCGTGCGGATGCCCGACGGCAGCCTGCTCAATCGCTATTGGGACGCGCGCGACACGCCGCGCGATGAATCCTATGCCGAGGACCGCGCGACCTCCGCGGCCGCGGCGCCGCGTCCCGCAGGCGAGGTCTATCGCGATCTGCGCGCGGCGGCCGAGAGTGGCTGGGATTTCGGATCGCGTTGGCTTGCCGACGGGCGGACGCTGTCCACCATCCATACGACCGATATCGTGCCGGTCGATCTCAACAGCCTGATGTGGAACATGGAGCGGTCGATCGCACGCCGCTGCGCCGCGCTCGGCGACCAGGCATGCGCCCGCGACTTCACCCGCCGCGCAGAGGCGCGTCGGGCAGCGATCGTGAAGTATCTCTGGTCGGCGAAAGACGGCCGCTTCGCCGACTTTGACCGCAAGGCACATGCGCCAACGCCGGTCGTCTCCGCCGCCCTGCTGGAGCCGCTGTTCGTCGGACTGGCGACGCCCGAGCAGGCGCATGCGACGGCCCGGTTGACCGAAACCAGGCTGGTCGGACCAGGCGGCCTGCGCACCTCGCTCGTCCGCACCGGCCAGCAATGGGACGCGCCCAACGGCTGGGCGCCGCTGCAATGGGTCGCGATCGACGGGCTCGAACGTTACGGCGAGAGCAAGCTGGCGCGGGACATCGCGCGGCGCTGGTTCGACACGGTCGCGGCTTTCTATGTCGAGACCGGCCGCCTGATCGAGAAATATGATGTCGAGGAACGCAAGGCCGGCGGCGGCGGCGAATATATCGTGCAGGACGGCTTCGGCTGGACCAACGGCGTCACCGCCGCGCTGATGGACCGCTACCGCTTCGACGACAAGGCCACCGCGACGCGCGCGGCGGACTGACTCGCGTCAGTCGAAATGGACCGTGCCGCCCGCGGGCCTGGCATGATGCGCACGGAACAGCCTGCCGCGTTCGGTGACGAGCACGACCAGCAAGGCGGCAGAGCCCAGGATGAGGTAGCCGAGCGCCAGCGGCAGCACCGTGCCGTTGAAGGACTGGCCGATGACGAGACCCAGCAGCACGCCACCGCAGGTGGAGACGAAGCCCTGGACCGACGAGGCGGTGCCCGCAATCTCACCGACATTCTCCATCGCCATCGATCCGAAGTTCGAGCCCAGCAGGCCGAAGCAGAACATCGTCGCGAACTGGAGCAAGGCGAAGCTCAGCACAGTCTCGTGCCCGGTCGCAACCACGGCGGAGTGGACCGCCGCCATCGCGATCATGCCGAGCAAGGCCGTGTGCGAAACCTTGCGCGTGCCGAGCCGCTCGACGATCCGCGAATTGGTGAAGGCCGCGGCGGCCATCGACAGGCCGATCCCCGCGAACACCAGCGGGAATTTCTGCGGCGCGTGGAAGATGTCCTGGAAGATTTGCTGGATCGAATTGATGAAACCCATCAGCGCGCCGAAGACGAGCGTGATCGCGAGCGTATAGCCGAGCGCGCTGCGGTCGGTCAGCGTGCGCCAGATCGCCTGGCCGATCACGCGCGGCGCCAGCGGCCGGCGATATTCGGGATGCAGCGTCTCACCCATCGCAAAGCTCAGCACCGCCGCCACCAGCAAGGCGAAGGCGGCGAGGAAGAAGAAGATCAGCCGCCAGCTGCCGACCAGCATGATCCCCTGGCCGATGCTCGGCGCGAGGACGGGTACCATCAGGAAGACCATGAACGAGGTCGACATGACGCGCGCCATCTGCCGGCCCGAATAGCAGTCGCGCACGATCGATATGGTGAGCACGCGGCTCGAAGCGCCGGCAATGCCCTGGCACAGCCGCGCGGCGAGCAGCAAAGGAAAGCTGGTGGCGAGGCCGGCGAGAATGCTCAGGCCCGCGAACAGGGACAGGCTCGGCACCAGGATCGCCTTGCGCCCGAACCGGTCGGACAAGGGCCCATAGACGATCTGCGCCGCGCCGAAGCCGAACACGTAGATCGCGATCACCCACTGCTGATGGTTCTCGCTGGCGACGTTCAGCGCCTTGCCGATGTGCGGCAGCGCGGGCAGCATGGAATCGATACCGAGCGGCGTCACCGCCATCAGCGCGGCGATCAGGGTAACGAACCAGCCGAAACGGAGGCCGGACCCTGCGCCGGCCGGCGCGGGAGGAGAGGCTTCGGTGCTAGGCATGACCCGGGCCTATGCGCGTTTCGCTGCGCTGCGGCAACCCGCACGCGAAAACGGCCGCGTGCCCGAGGGGAGCACGCGGCCGCTTCCAGCCCTTATGGGCCTGCGTCTTATTCGCCCTTCGGCTTGCGGCCCGGCTTGGCGCCGGTGCGCGGCTTGCGGCCGAGACCGATCTTGTGGGCGAGCGCGCGGCGCTGCTCGGCATAATTGGACGCAACCATCGGATAGTCGCGCGCCAGGCCGAACGCCTCGCGATAGGATTCCGGCGTATAGCCATGCTGCGAGATGTGACGGCGCAGCATCTTGTACTGCTTGCCGTCGATCATGCTGATCAAATAATCGGGCTTGATCGACGCGCGCGCCGAGACCGCGCCCTTGGGCTTTTCGGTCTGCGGCTCGGCCGTGGCGGTGCCAACCTGCGAGAGCGCGGTATAGACACTCTGAATCAGAGCGCCGACTTCCGCGGTCGGGACAGAGTTGTTGCTGACATGCGCCGCAACAATGTCGGCCGTGAGGGTAATCAGTTCCTGATTGTCGTTCGCCACGTTAATACTCCTAGGGGGAACGGCGCATATAGACGCGTTTCGTTTCTTTGCCAGCCATTCCGATGCCTTAACTGTAATTTTTCGCGACGAATGCATGCTCTGATCGGACCATTGCGATTCCGTCATCGCCACGTTGCAAACAGAATTGGCCATCCCATATCCGCCGCCGAGCGGAGAAATATAGAATGAGCGAAGACAAGATCGGCTGGCACGGAACGACCATCCTGTCGGTCAGGAAGAACGGAAAGGTCGTCGTCGCGGGTGACGGCCAGGTCAGCCTCGGCAATACGGTGATCAAGCCCAACGCACGCAAGGTGCGCCGGCTGGGCGACGGATCGGTGATCGGCGGCTTCGCCGGCGCGACCGCCGACGCCTTCACCCTGTTCGAGCGGCTGGAACGCAAGCTGGAGCAGCATCGCGGCCAGTTGCTGCGCGCGGCGGTGGAACTCGCCAAGGATTGGCGGACCGACAAATATCTGCGCAACCTGGAAGCGATGATGATCGTCGCTGACAAGGACGTGACCCTGATCCTGACGGGCAACGGCGACGTGCTGGAGCCGGAGGCGGGCATCGCGGCGATCGGATCGGGCGGCAATTATGCTTTGTCCGCCGCCAAGGCGCTGGTCGATTACGAGCAGGATGCCGAGACGATCGCGCGCAAGGCGATGGGCATTGCGGCGGAAGTCTGCGTCTTCACCAACGGCAATCTGACCGTCGAGACGATGGACGCTGCGGCATAATCCCCCTCCCGCTTGCGGGAGGGGTTAGGGGAGGGGAAGCCCTCCCTCCCTCCCGCAAGCCCCCTCACCCAACCCTCTCCCGCAAGCGGGAGAGGGCTTCAGAGAAGAAGAATGAACGAAGCCCTTACCCCCAAAGCCATCGTCAAGGCGCTGGACGAGCATATCATCGGCCAGGACGACGCCAAGCGCGCGGTCGCGGTCGCGATGCGCAACCGCTGGCGCCGGCAGAAGCTCGCGCCCGAACTGCGCGACGAGGTCTCGCCAAAGAATATCCTGATGATCGGGCCGACCGGCTGCGGCAAGACCGAGATCAGCCGCCGCCTCGCCAAGCTGGCCGACGCGCCGTTCGTGAAGGTCGAGGCGACCAAGTTCACCGAGGTCGGCTATGTCGGCCGCGACGTCGAGCAGATCGCGCGCGACCTGGTCGAGGAAGCGATAAGGCTGGAGAAGGAACGCCGCCGCGCCGCGGTCAAGGACAAGGCCGAGGAGGCCGCGATGGCGCGCCTGATCGACGCGCTCGTCGGCAAGGACGCGTCCGAGGCGACCCGCGCCTCCTTCCGCCAGCGTTTCCACGACGGGCATCTCGACGAGAAGGAAGTCGAGATCGAGGTCGAGGATAATGGCAATGGCGCGATGGAGATCCCCGGCATGCCGGGCCAGGTCAGCATGATCAATCTGGGCGAGATCATGGGCAAGCTTGGCGGCGGGCGCATGAAGAAGCGCAAGCTTTCGGTACGATCGGCCTGGACCAAATTGGTCGAGGAGGAAGCCGACAAGCGCCTGGATCAGGAGGATGTCGCGCGCGTCGCTTTGGCCGATGCCGAGGCCAACGGCATCGTCTTCCTCGACGAGATCGACAAGATCGCGGTTTCGGACGTGCGCGGCGGATCGGTCAGCCGCGAAGGCGTGCAGCGCGATCTGCTGCCGCTGATCGAGGGCACCACCGTCTCGACCAAATATGGGCCGATGAAGACCGACCATATCCTGTTCATCGCGTCGGGCGCCTTCCATGTCGCCAAGCCGAGCGACCTTCTGCCCGAACTGCAGGGCCGCCTGCCCATCCGGGTGGAATTGAAGCCGCTGACCGAAAAGGATTTCGTACGGATCCTGTCGGACACGCGCGCCTCGCTCACCACGCAATATCGCGCGCTGATCGCGACCGAGCAGGTCGAATTGAGCTTCACCGAGGACGGCATCGCCGCGATCGCGCGCACCGCCGCGCAGGTGAATGAAAGCGTCGAGAATATCGGTGCGCGCCGGCTGCAGACGGTGATGGAAAAATTGCTCGAGGACGTGAGCTTCCATGCGGAAGAGCGCACCGGCAGCACGCTCACGGTCGATGCTGCCTATGTCGATGCACAATTGGCCGACGTCGCACGGAACACGGACCTCAGCAAATACGTCCTGTAGCTTTGGAGTTTGCTCGCTTTTGACGGGATCGTCATTGCGAGCAGAGCGAAGCAATCCAGTCCCACGCTGTCGGGCCTGGATTGCTTCGTCGCTACGCTCCTCGCAAAGACGATGCGATGCGATGCGAAAGGACCACCGATGCCCCTGACCACGCTCGACCCGAATACCGCGCTGATCCTGGTCGATCTACAGAAGGGCATCGTTGCCAGGGATACGAAGCCCTATCCGGCGAGCGCGGTCGTCGCGAAGGCGGCGACGCTCGCCAGGGCGTTCCGCGCGCACAAATTGCCGGTGGTGCTGGTGCATGTCACGGGCGGCGCGCCGGGGCGGACCGAACAACCCAAGCCGCCCTCCCCCGCGCCCGACTGGGCCGATCTGGTGCCCGAGCTCGACCGCCAGCCGGACGACCATGTCGTCACCAAGAAAAGCTGGGGTGCGTTCGCGCATACCGGCCTTGAAGAGCATCTGAAGGCGCAAGGCGTGACCCAGGTGGTGATCGCCGGCATCGCCACCGCGATCGGCGTCGAATCCACCGCACGCCAGGCGTGGGAGGCGGGTTTCAACGTCACGCTGCCGGTCGATGCCATGACCGATCTCCGGCCCGAGACGCACGAGAATAGCGTGACCCGCATCTTCCCGCGCCTGGGTGAAACCGGAACGACCGAGGACGTGATCGGCCTGCTGGATCTGCGTTAATTCCGATACGGATATTTCGCCCGACGCGGCCGATTGACTTGGGCGTGTAAGCCGCGAAGCTTGGCACGAGGGGAGCAGTGCCGTGAAATCGATCCTGAAAATCGCGATTGCAGGGCTGGCGCTGGCGGCACCGGCCGCGCACGCCGCCAAGGCCAAGGTGGATCAGCCCGCACCGGACTTCCACGTGACTACGCTGACCAAGGACAAGATCGACCTCGCCTCGCTCCGAGGGAAAGTGGTAGTGATCAACCGCTGGGCGACCTGGTGCGTGCCGTGCCGCGAGGAATTCCTGCTGTTCGACAAATATATGCCGTTCCGATCCAAGTACGGCTTCACCGTGATCGCGATCGAGACAGGCGGTGCCAATGGCAACAGCGCGATGAGGGACCTTGCTAAGCTGGTCCATTTTCCCGTCGCGCTCGACGACCAGGCGCGTGCCAATGCCTATCCGATCATCGATAATGGCGTACCGACCAACTATGTGATCGATCGCGCCGGCGTGGTCCGCTACGCCAAGGCCGGCGCCTTCGAGATCGATGAGCTGGAGAAGGTGATCGTCCCCTTGCTCAAGGAGGATGCGCCACCCGACACTGCGCCCGCCCAAGGCACGCCCGCGACGGCAAAATAACCGCCGCGGGCATGCCGGATTATCGTTCGAGGCTGAAAACCACTTCGTAAAGGCCGGGATGCGCCTCGCCATAAGCCCGGTTGCGGTCGATGAAACCTTCGCGCCGCAGTCGGGCGATCACGGCCTGCGCCGCCTCAAGGCTCGCGCTCTGGGCATAATTGACCACCCGCATCCCATCGAGGCTGCGGTGCAAGCTGGCCGAGAGCCAGCCTTCTTCCTCCGCCGCGCACCGCGCCGCCTTGGCGAGGTGATCGATCATCGCCTCTTGCCCGCCTGCGGGTACGGTGAAGACGTTGATCTGGGTGACGATGCCGCCGCCGACACGAATGACTGCCATGGTCTTTCCTTCCAAAAAGACCTGCGTCTGGCCAAATATATCTCTGCCCACGCAGGTCGCCGGCGCGGGGCGCGCCGAAGCCTGCCGTGGGCGCCCGCTTCAAGCGGGAGCGGAGCCTCCCTGGCGGGAGGGGATCGGGCTTACCTCTGCCGATCCTGGTCCTTTTCGACCGCATCAGAATAAGCCTGCCGCGCCGCGATTGCCAGGCGTTTGGCGCTCGACAGGGCCGCTTGTTCCCGGCACAGCCGCACCCCATGTCGCTGACCGAACGCATTCTCGCCCCCGTCGCCGCCTGGATCATCGCCGTCATCTCGGCGGGGGGCTATCTCGGTATCGTCTTGCTGATGGGGATCGAGAGCGCGTGCATCCCGCTTCCGTCCGAGATCATCATGCCTTTCTCGGGCTATCTGGTCTCGACCGGACGGTTCGAATTGTGGGCGGTCGCGACCGCGGGTGCGATCGGGTGCAATGTCGGATCGATCGTCGGCTATGCCGTCGGCCAATATGGCGGGCGCGCCTTCGTCGAGCGGTGGGGCAAATATGTCCTGCTCAACATGGATCACCTGGCCCAGGCCGAGCGCTTCTTCGACCGCTGGGGCAGCATCACCGTGCTGGTCTGCCGGCTGCTGCCCTTCGTGCGCTCGTTCATTGCGTTCCCGGCGGGCGTGGCGCGGATGCCGCTCGTCCGCTTCCACATCTATACCTTCGTCGGCTCCTGGCCCTGGTGCTTCGCGCTCGCCTGGGTCGGCATGAAGCTGGGCGTCGCCTGGCGCACCGACCCGCGCCTTGGCCACATCCTTCATTATGCCGACGCAGCGGTGGTCGGCGTTATCGCGATCGGCATTATCTGGTTTGTCTGGCAGCAGCTTCGGAAGAGCTCCAACTGACGACAGGAGGTGGACGATGTGTTCAAGGATACTTCGGTTCGCCTTTTTCCTGCTCATGCTTTCGGGGATGGCGGCAATGAGCCAGGCCATGCCGGCTGAGCAGAATGCGCCCGTCGATGCGGCGGTCCATACATTGCTGGCGAAGACCGGCGCCAAGGGGATCGCGGTCGCGATCATCGATGGCGGCGAGGTCCGCTATGTCCAGGCCTATGGCGTGCGCAACGCGGCGGGCGATCCGTTGCGGACCGATACGGTCATGTATGGCGCCTCGCTGACCAAGGCGGTGTTCGCCTATCATGTCCTGCAGCTGGTCGATCAGGGCAGGATCGCGCTCGATACGCCGCTGGCCGATTATCTCGACAGGCCGCTCGTCGATTATGATCCCGACACGATCTATCGCGGCAAATATGGCCATTATCGGGACCTTGCCGGCGATCCGCGCTGGAAGCGGATCACCGCGCGCGACGCACTCACCCATTCGACCGGATTCGCCAATTTCTGGTGGGACGAGCCCGACCAGAAGCTGCGCATCCATTTCGATCCGGGCACGCGCTTCAGCTATTCGGGCGAAGGCCTGATCCTGCTCCAGTTCGTGATCGAGAATGGGCGCAAGGATCGCGGACTCGGCCTCGACATGGGCACGCTTACCCAGGCGACGTTCGACCGGCTCGGCATGACGCGCACCAGCCTGCAATGGCGGCCGGACTTCCGCCCCAATCTGGCGGACGGGTTCAACGATCAGGGCAAGGTCGTGCCCCACGACGAACGATCGAAGGTGCGCGTTGCCGGATCGATGGACACGACCATCGCCGACCTCTCCAAATTCTTCGCCGCCCTCGTGCGCGGCGACGGGCTGAGCGCGGCCTCCTACGCGGAGATGGTGAAGCCCCAGCTCCATATCGGCACCGCGCACCAATTCCCCAATTTCGCGCCCGAACTGCCGGCCGATCGCCAGCGCAAGGACCTCTATGCGGGCCTGGGCGTGGTGGTGTTCGAGGGGCCGCAGGGGCCGGGTTTCTTCAAGGGCGGCCATGACGAGCAGACCGCGAACACGGTCGTCTGCATCGAAAAGAGCCGGAAATGCGTGTTGATCCTGTCGAACGATGTGCGGGCCGAGGCGGGCTTCGCCGATCTGGTGCACGCGATCCTGGGCGACACGGGCGTACCCTATGATTGGGAATATGGCGACCGGGCGGGCAAGTCCTGATCGCTGTTGGGCGTGAAACCTTCATCCTGCCCCGCCAGGGGGGAGGTTGCAGGCGCGGCCTGACGGCGGGAGAGGATAGAGGGCGGTTCGAAACTTCGGCGGCGCGTCGCCGTCCGCCCCCTCCGTCGCCTTCGGCGCCACCTCCCCCTGGCGAGGGAGGATTAGATTGAAGTCTTGGGATCGCCCTCCAGGATGCGCTGTTCCAGCGCCGGCTTGCCATCGCGCCACCGCGCCGCGCGGTGGACGACGCGGTAGCGGATCGGGCCGCCGTCGGGGGTTTTGGCGCGGGTGATCGGGCGCGGGATGCAGACGAATTCGGTCTCGATGGCGTCAGGCCCGGCGGTCACTACCGAATAGCCATGGCCGCCCATGTCGATGAATTCGAGATGCGGCGCGTTGTCGGGATTCGTCAGCGCACGGGCGCGTTCGATGTCGCCCGATTTGGCATATTCGAGCGAGCTGCGGACGCCGCGCTTGATCGCAAGGTTGATCGTGGCTTCCTTGGTGCCGTCCGCCCGTTCGACCGTGAAGACCGGGCGTAGCTTGTGGCCCTTGAGGCCATATTCCAGCGCCTCGGCCAGGCCGGGCGCCGAGATCGAGCCGGTGATGAAAGTGACGCCGACCGGATCGAAACTCTTGGGCGGCAGGGCCTTCGCGGCATAGCCCGCCCAGAAACTGTGGCGATCGCCCGAGACGGTGACGAAACCCTCGATGCCGGCATCGCGGACATGATCGTAGATTTCGCCGCGTTCGAGGAAGGAGGCGCTGAAGTCGCCTCCGCCGAAGGTCGCATAACCATCGACCCAAGGCGCGGGAGCGAGATCCGCGGGCAAATTCTGCGGATCGGTCCGCATGTCGAGCGTGCCATTGGTCGCGCCCCAGATTTTCCAGGTCGCTGTCGATGCCTTCAGCCGATCCTTGAGCCAGGCCTTTTGCGTGCGGCCGAGCACGGTGAAAGCGGCCTCGTCCTTGCGGAAATTGGGGATCGACTTTCCGGCGAACGGGATCGTCGCGGGTGGCTTCCCGCCGTCATAGGCGCGACCGCCATCGACTATCTCCATCACCTGCTGCGAGATGAAGAAGGGGAAGTCGCCGAAGTCGATCGGCTGGGTCTCGGGCCGGTTGATCGGCTGCCGCATCGTGTAGCTGTGGAAATCGGTCAGGATCAGATCGACATGGCGGCCGTAACGCTGCGCGCGATAAGCGGTCATGCTGCCGACCGCGATATGGTTGTTGGGTTCGTCGCCGAAGCCGTCCGCGTCGAGTTTGGTTATCGGCGCTTTGGCCACCGTAGGCGGCGCGAAGCGATCGAGCCCCGGGCCGGACGCCTTACGCACGCGCGACGGTATATATTCCCACCAGGCCTGGTTGGCGGCAACGCGCAGCGGCTGGGCGGGCTCGGGATCGCCGCCGCCATAGGTGATGAAGCTCTGCCAGCCCTGCCACGAGAATTCGTGATTGTCGCCGATGCAGATGAAGGGGAAATGCGCGCGCGCATCCTGCACGTCGGGGTCGTGAATGTGGCCCTGATAGACCACGCGATAGCCTTCGAGCGTGGTCGGCACGTGGAAGTTGCCGACCTTGCGCGCATCGGGAATGCGGCCGATGTCGTAGACGGTGCGGGCGTAGCGGTGCGGCAACTCGTCGGGATATTCGACGACCTCGTAGATGAAGTCGCCGAGGTGCAGGACAAAGCCGAGCTTCTGGTCCGCCGGCGCTTTCTCATCCTCCCAGATCATGCGGCGATAGGCGTTCTGCTTGCCTTCGTTGACGCTCTGGCAGGAGACGAAGGCAAAGCGGACGGTGCGCGGATCCTCGTCGCCGGGCGCGGTAATGGTGCGGCCGACGCGGCTGCCATGCCCTTCCGCATCGGTGAAGCGGTACCAATAGATTGTCGCGGGCTTGAGCCCGGCGACGAGCGCGCGGCAGGTCCAGTCCGCCTCGGCCAGCACGGGTACTTTTCGGGTGGCGACGACCTGCCGGAAATCGGGATCGAGCGCGACCTCGGCGATGAGCATCGCGCGGCCCGTTCCCGGAAAGGGCCGGCGCGTCCACAGGATCACGCTGTCGGGCAGGGGATCGCCCGAAGCCACGCCCTCCGGGTAGGCGGTGCGATCCTCCCGCCAGGCGATGCGCGAGGCGGCGGCTGTGCGCCCGGCCAAAAGCAACGTCGCGCCCATGGCCGCAGCGCTGCCCACGAATTCGCGACGATTGATCCTGTCCATGTCCCCTCACCCTTCAAAGGCCCATCGGGGAAGACATGCCCTCGCGGCGGGCAGCACAAGGCCGAGGTCATGAAGGGCCAAGAAAACCGGTCAGAAGGTCCGGCTTCATTCGAAACAGGCGAACGACAACCAAATCACCGCCAGCGGACACCTCCCCCTCCGTCGCCTTCGGCGCCACCTCCCCCTGGCGGGGGAGGATCAAGGGAGCAATCCTCCCCCGCCAGGGGGAGGTGGCAGGCGCAGCCTGACGGAGGGGGAGGGTCGCGATCAGCCCCGCAATCTCTCCGTCGTTCGAGCGCGATCGTCATGATCTCGCGGACTACCCCCTCGAGGTTCGACAACACGTCACTCGCCGAATAGCGCAGCACATGCGTATCCTGCGCAAAGAGCCACCGGTCACGAACGGAATCCCGCAGCGGTCGGTCGCCACGGTTATGTGCCTCGCCATCGACTTCGATCGCCAATCTCGCAGGGGCGCAATAGAAGTCCAATACATATCCACTTGCGGCGTGTTGTCTGCGGAAGCGTAGCCCCAAGCCGTTCTGACGAAGGGCTAACCAGAGGCTGATTTCCGGCGACGTCATTTCCTTGCGCAGCCGCTTCGCAGCGCGGCGGGCGCCAACCGAACCTGATAGGCGCATCGCTCCCTCCCCCTCCGTCGCCTTCGGCGCCACCTCCCCCTGGCGGGGGAGGATTCGGGCTCACCCTTGAAGACGCCAGCGGCCAACGGTTTCGTGATGGGTCAGGCCGATATGGCTGTCGATCAGGACGAATTCCTCGACCGTCCAACCGATCGCCTCGACCGCGATCTCGGGCATCGGCGCGCCGCCGTAGAGCAAGGTAACATGCGGGGCGAAGCGGCCGTCGAGCTGGAAATCGAGGCCCGCATTCATCAACGCGAAGCCCAAACGCTCGCGGAACATGCGCAAGGCCTCCAGCGGTTCGCTCGGGCGGAGCAAGGCCGAATTGGCGCCGCCGACCACACGATCGAAGATCACGCGCACCGGCTCCATCCGGACGCTGCCGGCAACATCGCGCGCCTCCTCGATCAGGCCGTCGGGCACGTCGTCATTCCAGACCAGAGCCAGGAGCGAAACGTGCAGCCGCTCGGGGCGCAACGGCGTGCCGCCGAGCTTCAGCGCTGCGATCAAATCCATGATCTCACGCACCTTGTCCTCGGGCGGCCGGATCGCGAAAAACAGATTATGGGCACCGGGATGTGGCAGGGGAGCGGGCGCGGCCGACATCGCAATCTCCTTTCGACGACTCACCATTGATATGTTCCTGTTATGTTCTAGTGTCCATACAGGATGCAACAGCGATTCGACTTTGCCTGTGCGGATCTGGATCGATGGCGCGAGGCGCTAGTGCCGCTGCTCGCGACCATCGAGACGCGACCGCGTCGGTCCCCGATCGGTGCCTTGGTCAAATCTCTGATCAGCGGGCGCACGCGCGATGCCGTGTCACTCGCCGCTTATGAGCGGCTCCGTCGCCGATTCCCGTCCCCGGCAGCGCTGGCGCGGGCTTCGGTCGGCCAGGTCCAGCACGCCATTGCCGACGTGACCTTTGCCGAAGCCAAGGCGCAATGGCTCACCGAAACCATGCGGCAGATCGCGCGCGACCGGCCGGATTTCGATCTGGCGTTCCTCGGCCACATTCCGCTGGACGCGGCGCTGATGTGGCTGGAGCGCCTGCCCGGCATCGCACGCAAGGTCGCAGCCGCAACGCTGAACGGCAGCACGCTCAATCGGCCGATATTCATTGTCGACACCCATGTGCTGCGGGTGATGCAGCGGCTCGGCTTCGTCGGGCATGGCGCGGACATCCAGACGGCGAGCGAGCAAGTCACGGCCGGCGCACCCAATTGGAGCGGGGAGGACTTCCTCCTGTTTCATATCGGGACCAAGCGTGTCGGCCAGCTCTTCTGCCGCCCCGACATCCCACATTGCGCCCATTGCCCGCTCGCCTTTGATTGTCCGTCCGCAAACGCGCTGGCGGATTGACCCGGCCTTTTCGCTCCGACATGCCCGGATGCGAAGGAGGCGCGGCATGGGCGAGGTGAAGCTGCATCAAAGCTGGCTGGAACCGCTCCAGGGCGAGTTCGAGAGCCCTTACATGCAGGCGCTCCGCCAGTTCCTCGTCGCGGAGAAGCAGGCGGGCAAACGCATCTTCCCCAAGGGCAATGAGTGGTTCCGCGCGCTCGACCTGACGCCGCTGGAGGATGTGCGCGTCGTGATATTGGGGCAGGACCCCTATCATGGCGAGGGCCAGGCGCATGGCCTGTGCTTCTCGGTCCAGCCGGGCGTCCGCACGCCGCCGAGCCTAGTCAACATCTACAAGGAAATGGAAAGCGACCTCGGCATCCCGCCCGCGCGCCACGGCTTCCTGGAGCATTGGGCAAAGCAGGGCGTGTTGCTACTGAACGCGGTGCTGACGGTGCAGATGGGGATGGCGGCATCGCACCAGGGGCGCGGCTGGGAGAAGTTCACCGACGCGGTGATCCGGCTGATCAACGCGCGGGCCGAGCCAGTCGTCTTCATGCTGTGGGGCAGCTACGCACAGAAGAAAGCGGCGTTTGTCGACAGCGTCGACAAAGGCGGGCGGCACCTCGTGCTCAAGGCGGCGCACCCCTCCCCGCTATCGGCTTATTCCGGCTTCTTCGGCTGCGGCCATTTCTCGAAGGCGAACGCCTTCCTCAAGGCGCATGGGCAGAAGCCGATCGACTGGCAATTGCCGGAGCGGGCCTAGCCCAGCCCCGTTCGGGCTGAGCCTGTCGAAGCCCCTGCCCTTCCTTCGGAAGAAGGACGATCCCTCGACAAGCTCAGGATGAACGGTTTCGCTAGCGGTGCGTGCTGTTGAGCATGTGGAAGGTCTGGTCGAAGCGGCCTTCCTCGGTTGCCTTGTAGAGGAAATTGACCCGGCCGACCGCATTCTCCTCGGGCGTGGGCTGCTTTTCGAAATTGGCCATCGTCTCGGCGATATAGTCTTCGAGCGGCATCATGTTGGGATCGTCGGCCTGACCGGGCATGAGGTCCGTCTGCACACCGGGCGGGACGATCTCGATCACCTCGACATTGGTATCCTTGAGCTGCTCGCGCAGGGACAAGGAATAGCTGTGGATCGCCGCCTTGGTCGCATTGTAGGTCGGCGTCTTGGCGAGCGGCACGAAGGCGAGCCCCGAGGAGACGGTCATGATCGTGGCGGCGTCCTGTTTCAGGAAATGCGGCATCAGGGCCGAAATCAGGCGGATCGGGCCGAGCAGGTTGGTGGTGACGATATCCTCGGCCACTCGAAGGTCCTGATCCTTCAAATCCTCGGCGACCATGATGCCGGCATTGTGGACCGCGACATTGAGGTCGGGATGTTCGGCGGTGACCCTTGCGGCGAAATCCCGGATCGCCTGCGGGTCGGTCACGTCGAGCACATAGCCGGTGATGCCGGGCGTGCCCGCAGCCACTTCGTCGATCGTCGCCTGCTTGCGCCCGGTGATGATGACCGTGTTGCCGCGCCGGGCGAATTCCTCGGCGAAGCGGCGCCCGAGCCCGCTATTGCCGCCGGTGACGAGGATCGTGTTGCCGCTGATCTTCATGGCTGGTCCTTTCCGTTTCTGGATTGCGCGGAGGCCGATCTAGTTCCACACTCTCTTTTGGAAAGTAGGCACTTCAAAGATTTATACTTACCTGGAAGAGAGTGTGGGAATGGCGGCGAAGCGCGAGCCTTATCCGGCCGAGAACGACCCCAGGGTCGAGGCGCTGGTCAACGAGCTGATCGGCCGCGTCGCGGACAAATGGACCATGCTGATCCTCGAGGTGCTGGACGAGCATGGCGAATTGCGCTTCACCCGCATCGCCCAATTCGTTCCCGGGATAAGCCAGAAGATGCTGACCCAGACCTTGCGCCAGATGGAACGCGACGGGCTGGTCACACGTACGGTTCACCCGGTGGTGCCGCCGAGGGTGGAGTATCGGCTGACCCATTTGGGCGAGGGCCTGGGCGAGGCCTTTTGCGGCGTGTGGATCTGGGCGGCGAAGAACCTGTCGGAAATCGAGGCGGCGCGCACCGCCTTCGACGCACGGAAGGTTGAGGCATGAGCGAGGCCCTGATCCGCGAGATCGCGAAGACCGATTACGTCCAGTGGCTGCCATTGTGGGATGGCTATAACCATTTCTACGGACGCAGCGGGCCGACCGCTTTGCCCGACGACATCACCGCTACCACCTGGGCGCGCTTCTTCGACGAGATGGAGCCGGTCCATGCCCTGGTCGCCGAGCGGGATGGGCGGCTGATCGGGCTCACCCATTATCTGTTCCACCGCAGCACCACCGCGATCGCGCCGATCTGCTATCTGCAGGACCTGTTCACCAGCGCGGACGCGCGCGGCAAAGGCGTGGGCCGGGCGCTGATCGAGGGTGTTTACGCGCGCGCCAGGGCCGCCGGAGCGCCGCGCGTCTATTGGCAAACGCACGAGACCAACCAGACCGCGCAGAGCCTGTACAATCAGGTCGCGGAGAAATCGGGCTTCATCGTCTACCGGAAGACAGTCTGAACCGGCGGCTATTCCGGGTCGGGGGCAGCGGGGACGAAAGCGACCAGCCGGCTGCCCGACCATAGTTCGCTGTCAACCGAGGCGGCACGGGCGCGCGCCGCCTCGACCGCAGCGACGTCGTCCGCAGCGTCGAACACGATCGTGCTGATGATCCGCCCGTCCTTGAGCCCGTAGAGCCGGTAATGACGCAATGCCGCCTCCTTGTGCGGCATCGCACAACAGGCGCTGTCATTGCGGAACCGTAACCAGTCGTGGTGAAGTCCAGGCCAGCCATATTTGGATCAGCTATGGATTGGCTTTCCGAAGAGGAGAGCTAGAAGGCGCGCATGACTCGTCCCCTTCGCCTTGGAACGCGCGGGTCGCCGCTGGCCTTGTGGCAGGCGAACATGGTCGCCGATGCGCTGCGCGCGGTTCACGGCCTGGGCGCCGAGGCGATCGAGGTCGTCACCATCAGGACGACGGGCGATCAGGTGCAGGACCGCGCACTGGCCGATATCGGCGGCAAGGCGCTCTGGACCAAGGAACTGGACCGCGCGCTGCTGGAGCGCGAGATCGATTTCGCGGTCCATTCGATGAAGGATGTGGAAACGATCCGCCCGCGCGAGATCGCGATCGCCGCGATACCGCCGCGCGGCGACGCGCGCGACCGGCTGATCGGCGCGGACAGCCTGGCCGCATTGCCGCCCAATCCCAGGGTCGGCACCTCCTCGCCGCGCCGCGCGGCGCAGGTGCGGCGCGCACGGCCCGATGCCGAGATCCTGCTGTTCCGCGGCAATGTCGACACGCGCCTGCGCAAACTGGCCGAGGGCGCGGCGGACGCGACCTTGCTCGCCGCTGCGGGGCTGGAGCGGCTCGGGCGCAACGACGTCGGCACGCCGCTCAACGATCTGCTGCCGGCCCCCGCCCAGGGCGCGGTGGGCGTCGAGGCGCGCGCGGACGATGCGGAGATATTGGGACTGCTCGCCACGATCGACCACAAGCCAACCAGCCTGTGTGTCCACGCCGAGCGCGCCTTGCTGGCGGCGCTGAGCGCGGATTGCCGATCGCCGGTGGCGGCTTTGGCCGAGCTCGCGCTTGGGCAGGTCCACCTGCGCGCCGAAATCCTGACCGAGGATGGCAGCCAGTTCGAGGCGGGCGAGATCATTTTCCCCTTCCACGAAACAAGCGCGCCGCAGGCGCTCGCCCGCATCCTGCTCGACCGGGCCGGGCCCGACCTGCGCGCTTTGTTCGCGGCGTGAGGCGCGCCGCGTGAGAGCCTTGCTGGTGCTGCGGCCCGAGCCGGGCGCCGCTACCACCACCGCGCGCGCCATCGCCGCCGGCTGGCACGTTATCGCGGCGCCCTTGTTCACAATGGTACCGATCGCCTGGGAGGCGCCCGACGCGGCCGCGCATGATGCATTGATGCTGACCAGCGCACAGGCGGTGCGGCAGGCCGGCGACGCCCTCAATCGCTATCGCCACCTGCCCGTCTATGCGGTGGGCGAGGCGACCGGGGTACGGGCGATGGAGGCGGGCTTTGCCGACGTACGCGTGGGCTCGGCGGATGCGGCCTTGCTGGTGACGCTGATGGTACGCGATGGCATCAGGCACCCGCTGCATCTGGCCGGGCGCGAGCATCGCATCCTCGACGCGGCGCCGATCCCGATCGAGCGGCGGATCGTCTACGCCGCCGATCCGGTGGCGGATCTGCCTGGCGCGGCGCGCGCGGCGGTTCGGCAGAATGCGGTCGCCTTGATCCATTCGCAGCGCGCGGGCGCGGTCTTCGCCAGCCTGCTGACCAAGGCGCGGATCGATCCCGCGAGCGTGCGCGTCGCCGCGATCAGCGGGGCCGCCGGGGCGGGCCCGTGGCGGACGATCCGGATCGCGGAACAGCCCGATGATTCTGCGCTGTTGGCGGCGGCCGCCCGTCTGTGCGAGAAGGATTGAATGGAGCAGCGCGATTATTACGGAACACGGCCGCGGCGCAGTGTCTGGGGCTGGGTATTCGTCCCGCTGATCTTCTTCCTGCTCGGGCTGGGCGGTGCCGCGCTGGCGCTGCATCATTGGGGTAGCCTCGACAAGTTGATCAATCCGGTTCCGGCCAATCAGCCGGTGGTGAACACACCTTCGCCGACCACGGCCAAGCCCGCGCTGACGGCGCAGGCCGCACCCCCGCCCGACGACCCCGCGCTGGACGAGCGTGTCGCCGCGATCGAATCGCGGATCGACGATATCGACGCGCGCGCTGCGGCCGCGTCGGGCGACGCCAATCGCGCCGAGGGCCTGCTGATCGCCTTCGCCGCGCGCCGCGCGCTCGACCGCGGCCAGCCGCTCGGCTTCCTCGAAGGCATGCTGCGCGAGCATTTCGGCGCGAATGATGCGGCCTCGGTCGCGCAGATCATCGCCGCCGCGCAACGTCCCGTGACGCTGGCACAATTGCAGGACGGGCTGGCGACATTGCGCCCACAGCTCGTCACGCGCGGACCCGACCAGAGCGTTTGGCAGGGCTTCAAGGAGCAGCTCTCCACCTTGTTCGTGGTGCGCAAGGCGGATCAACCGTCCAACATCCCCACAGACCGCCTGTCGCGCGCCGAACATGCGCTGGAGCAGGGTCAGGTCGATAATGCCGCGGCCGAGGTGGCGCGCCTGCCCGGCGCGGCGCGCGCCAACGACTGGCTGGGGCAGGCGCGGCGCTATGTGCTCGCGCGCAATGCGCTCGACCGGATCGAGACCGCAGCGCTGTTGACGCCCGCACCCAAGCCGGCCCCGCTCTCGCAAGGCCGGTAGGCCACCACCCATGCCGGCGCACGCCGCACTTCAATATGTGTCGGAGACGTTCGACCCGGCCGCGGGCGGCGAGGTCATGGGCCGGCGGGTCGCGAGCGAAACCTTCCTCAAGGCCTGGATCCAGCATGGCGGGGCGGATCCGCTGACCGCGTGGGTCCATAGCGCCGCCGACGAGGCGCATTTCCCGAACCATGCCCGCGCGCTTGGCGCAAAGAGCGAAATCGCGGTCGGCAACATCCACAATTTCGCGCCGCTCGAACAAGCGGGCGCGCTGTGGCTGGCGGATCCCAAGCTGAAGCCTTTCGCCTGGCAGCGGCGCTGGTTCCGGCAGGATGCGTGGAGCATAGTGGGCATCACCCACACCATTTCCAGCCACAGCGCGATGGATCTGATCGCCGATCTGCTGGTGGCACCGATCCAGCCCTGGGACGCGCTGATCTGCACGTCGAACGCGGTTCGGAAAGTGGTGCTGACCCTGCTCGAACAACAGGCGCTCTATCTGCGCGATCGCCTTGGTGCGACGAGCTGCACCGGCCCCGAGCTGCCGGTGATCCCGCTGGGCGTGGATTGCGCGTCGCTGGCGCCCGATCCGGCGGCACGCGCGCGTTGGCGGGCCGAGCTTGGCATCGCCGACGGCGATGTTGCTGTCCTCCAGTTCGGGCGGATCTCGATCCACCTCAAGGCGCATCCGCTGCCTTTGTTCGTGGCAATGCAGCGCGCCGCGGCCCAAGGAGGCCCGAAGCTGCACCTGATCCTGGCGGGGCAGCCGACCAATGTCCGCCAGGGCGAGGTCATCCGCGAAGTTGCGGCGGGCTTCGCCGACAGCTTCACCACGCATTTCGTCGACGGCGCGCGGCCCGACGCCGGATCGGTGCGGTCGGCGGCGGACATCTTCACTTTGCTTTCGGACAATATCCAGGAGAGTTTCGGCCTGGCGCCGGTCGAGGCGATGGCGGCGGGGCTGCCGGTGGTCGGAAGCGATTGGGACGGGCTGCGCGATACGATCGTGCATGGCGAAACCGGGCTCCTGGTCGACACGGTCACACCGCCGCCGCCGACCGGCCACATGATCGCGCGCCGCTTCGCGCTGGAGCAGGACGATTATCATTTCTATCTGGGCAATGTCGCCCAGGCGACCGCGGTCGATGTGGACCAGGCCGCGCAGGCCTTCGCGACGCTCGCCGCCGATCCGGAGATGCGCCGACGCATGGGCGCGGCGGGCCGCGCGCGTGCGCTAGCCTTGTACGACTGGCCGAAGGTGATCGCGGCCTATCGCGCGTTGCTCGACCAGCTTGCAGCCATCCGGGCCAAGGGCGGCGAGCGCGCCCCACCGCAGGTGGTGCATCAGCCCGCGCGGATGGATCCGTTCAGGCTGTTCGCCGCTTATCCGACCGCGATGCTGGGCGGATCGACCCGCCTGGTAGCGGGGCCGATCCAAAGCGTGGCGGAGTTGCCCGGCGGGCTGGACCGCGCCGCAATCATCCCGGCAGGCCTGCCGGGGCTCCGCACGCTGGATGCGATGATCGCCAGGGCCGCGCAGCCGATCGAGCTTGCGGATCTGGTCGCCGATTTCCCCGGACAGGACCGGCGCATGCTGACCGTGGGCGCGGCGTTCCTGCTCAAGCTGGGATTGCTGGCACGGGTTTCGTGATTCTGCGGTCCGGCATCGTTCTCGTTAGTGCGCTTCGGCATGCGCCGAAGCTTGCGGCACCGGCCCACGCTAAAACTCAACCGAGCCCGCGCATCCGTTTCTTGTGATAGAGGGCCCGCTTGACGATCCCGGCGATCATCAGCGACCAGCCGAGCGCGATCAGCAGGAAGCCGGCCAGTGCGAAGGTGCGTTCGGTCACGCTGTGCCAGCCCTGCGCCTCGAAGAGGAACAGGATGCCGATGATGGTGAAGGTCAGGCCGATCAGCCGCAGCGGGCGCGCAACCTTGAACAATTCCTCGCGATAAGCGGCCTGCCCCTCGCGCGTCGACAGATCGGGCGGGGGCAGGTCAGGCGATCGGGCCATCTATGGCAATCCTCATGCTGGGCGGGCGGCGGAATCGTGACGTTCCGTCTCACCCGGCCAGCATAAGACGCGATCAGCGGCAGCGCACGTTCTTCCGATCGATCGCGGCACCCGCCGCGGCACCGCCCGCCGCACCCAGCAAGGTGCCGAGCGTCTTCGATCCGCCCGGAGCGATGATGTTGCCGAGCGCGCCGCCGGCGATACCGCCGACGATCAGGCCGGTCGTGCCGTCCGAACGCTTGCAATAATAACGTCCGTCATTGCCGACATAGACATTGTCGGAATCGCGCAGGCGGCGCTCGTGATAGCGCGGGTCGTCGCGATAATATTGCTCGGCATAATAAGGCGTGCCGGGGGGCGCGTCATAGCCGCTGCGATAGGTGCTGCCATAAGCGTCGCCATATTGGCTGCAGCCCGCCAGTGACACGGCGGCGACGCTGGCCATCGCGGCCGCAGTCAGAAAATTGGAGCGCATTTCCACTCTCCTTCCGTTTATTTTCGCGGAGCAACGAGACTCCGCACAAATATATCCCTGCGCCTGTTCCAGCCCGATTTGGCTTTGCCCTAGACGATCGAAACGCCTACCACACATTCATTCCCCGGGGAGCCGCAGGCGAGCGGCTGAGAGGCGGCTGATGGATATCCATCCGTGCCGCGACCCGTGAACCTGATCCGGTTGATACCGGCGGAGGAAGGGAGCGGGCGCAAGCCATCCTTCTCCTTCGATTTTGGAGTCGAAGTCATGGCGGATATCCCAGCGCGCACCGAACTTGCGGTCACCACCGGTCCGATCCGCGGATCGAAGAAAATCCATGTCGGCCCGCTCAAGGTGGCGATGCGCGAGATCGCGCTGGAACCTTCGTCGGGCGAGCCGCCGATCCGGGTTTACGACACGTCGGGCCCCTATACCGATCCGGAGGCGCGGATCGATATCATGGCGGGCCTGCCCGAGCTGCGCCGCGACTGGATCCGCGGGCGCGGCGATGTCGAGGAAGTCGAACAGCGCGAGGTGAAGCCCGAGGATAACGGCCAGCTTGGGCCGGACCGTTCGGGCGGCGTCCAGCCCTTCCCCAATGTCCGCCGCCGCGTGCTGCGCGCCATGCCGGGGATGAATGTCAGCCAGATGCATTATGCCCGCAAGGGCATCATCACGCCCGAGATGGAATATGTCGCGATCCGCGAGAATGTGGGCCGCGAGATGCTCAAAGAGGCACTGGAGCGCGACGGGCAGGATTGGGGGGCGTCGATCCCGGATTTCGTGACGCCCGAATTCGTGCGCGACGAGGTGGCGCGCGGGCGCGCGATCATCCCCAACAACATCAATCACCCCGAGAGCGAGCCGATGGCGATCGGGCGCAACTTCCTGGTCAAGATCAACGCCAATATCGGCAACAGCGCGGTCGCGTCCGACGTCGCGCAGGAAGTCGACAAGATGGTCTGGTCGATCCGCTGGGGCGCGGACACGGTGATGGACCTGTCCACCGGCCGCAACATCCACGACACGCGCGAATGGATCGTGCGCAATTCGCCGGTGCCGATCGGCACGGTGCCGATCTACCAGGCGCTGGAGAAGGTCGGCGGCATCGCCGAGGACCTGACCTGGGAGATTTTCCGGGACACGCTGATCGAGCAGGCCGAGCAGGGCGTGGATTATTTCACGATCCATGCGGGCGTGCGCCTTCCCTACATTCCGATGACCGCCAAGCGCGTTACCGGCATCGTCAGCCGCGGTGGTTCGATCATGGCGAAATGGTGCCTGGCGCATCACCGCGAGAGCTTCCTCTACGAGCGGTTCGACGAGATCACCGAGATCATGAAGGCGTATGACATCGCTTATTCATTGGGCGACGGCCTGCGCCCGGGATCGATCGCGGACGCCAATGACGAGGCGCAGTTCGCCGAGCTCTACACCTTGGGCGAACTGACCAAGCGCGCCTGGGAGCAGGACGTGCAGGTGATGATCGAGGGCCCCGGCCATGTGCCGATGCACAAGATCAAGCAGAATATGGACAAGCAGCTTGAGGCGTGCGGCGAGGCGCCCTTCTATACGCTCGGGCCGCTCACCACCGATATCGCGCCGGGCTACGACCATATCACCAGCGGCATCGGTGCGGCGATGATCGGTTGGTACGGCACGGCGATGCTCTGCTACGTCACACCCAAGGAGCATCTGGGCCTGCCCGATCGCGACGACGTGAAGGTGGGTGTGGTGACCTACAAGCTCGCCGCCCACGCGGCCGATCTCGCCAAGGGCCACCCCGCCGCCAAGCTGCGCGACGATGCGCTGAGCCGCGCGCGGTTCGAATTCCGCTGGCGCGACCAGTTCAACCTGTCGTTGGACCCGGATACGGCCGAGCAATATCACGACCAGACCTTGCCGGCCGAGGGCGCCAAGACGGCGCATTTCTGCTCGATGTGCGGGCCCAAATTCTGCTCGATGAAGATCACGCAGGAGGTGCGGGATTTCGCTGCCAAGCAGAATGCGCCGGCGGACACGTTCATCGCGGCGGAAGAGGCCGAGGCGGGCATGCAGAAGATGAGCGAACTCTACAATGAAACCGGCCGCGAGCTGTATATGGGCGCGGGCGGACGCGAGCACGATTGAGATTCTGATCGTCACCCCGGACTTGCTCGGGGGTCCACCCGCCGGCTTGGCGTTCGCCTCCCGGTGGATGCCGGAACGAGTCCGGCATGACGGTGGGGGGATGAAAAGGGCAGTGGCGGACGCCTGAGATCCCAGCTTTCGCTGGGATGACGGTGGGGGAGTGAAGGCGCGCGGACGCACGTCTCCCGTGGCTTGGGGCAAGCGAGGGTGTGACCGGCGCGGTTCCGCCTCCTCTTCGGCAGCGGGGAGGGACTGCGTTCTTGCCGGGGCGTTGAGCCCCAGACGTCGCCCGCAACCCTGCCAATGGTGCGACGTCCAGCGAGGGGTGGCCGCGGAATTTCTATCGGGTGGCTGTCTTGCGAAGCCCCTGGAGGTTTCCCTCCAGCATCGCCCGGGGCCACCCCACACGATGCCGACCCGAAGCCGCGGTCTTGGCCGGAGGTTACCCCCAAGGGCTTGCAAGCCAAGCCCCCACGTCGTCCGCATAGCTCCCCTACACGACGCCGGCATCACCATGAGGCCTAAGCTTCATGCCGAGATCTGTACTCTGTGGGCGAAGTTACACTCTCATGCATGCCGAGGAGCTTCGCGCCGGTCATGTCCCCCGACCCAAGTCAGCGAACGCGATGTGCGTACATGATTTGTTCCGGTTTGTCAAGTCCCACGAGAAACCGTCACTCTGAACTTATTTCAGGGTTCACCTCCGACCTGGGCGCCTGTCTCCTGGTGGATGCTGAAACAAGTTCCGCATGACGAGGAGAAGAAGCGGGATGCCGGGTTAGGTCCGGCATGACGGGGAAGACGCGGCGCTTGGTCAGCCGCTATCTCTTCTTCACGAACTCCGCGCGGAGGACGAGGCCTTTGATGCCCTCATATTTGCAGTCGATTTCCTGCGGATCGCCGGTCAGGCGGATCGATTTGATGAGGGTGCCGCGCTTGAGCGTCTGGCCGGCGCCCTTCACGACGAGGTCCTTGATCAGGGTCACCTGATCGCCGTCGGCCAGCACGTTGCCGACCGCGTCGCGCACGACGAGCGTGTCGTCGCTCGGTGCCGCCTTGAGCTCGCTAGCGGGGACCCATTCGCCGGTCGCCTCGTCATAGACATAGTCTTCGTCGTCGCCCGCCATCGCAATTTCCTGTTGAAAGGAGGCCCTCTGCGCTGTCGCGGTGGCCGATGCAAATGGTGGGGGCGAGCAAAAGGCGCGGGGGCCGTTTGCCGCCGCGCCCTTCAACTCACTTGCCCTCACCCCCCCTGCCGCTTTGCGGCAGGTACCCTCTCCCCTTGGGGAGAGGGTGGTCCGCTCAGAACTTGAACGAGATGTCGGCCAAATACGACCGGCCGTAGACTTGATACCCGCCATCGTTCGACAGGTTCATGACGTTGTTGTCCGACGTCATGCGCGAGCGTTCGTTGGTGAGGTTGCGGGCCTGGAGGCGGACGCCAATCGCCTTGGTGATCTGGTAGGACAGGCTGGCGTCCAGAGTCGTTTCCGGATCGAGGCTCTTGAGCACGGTGCCAACCCAGGTGGGGGCGACGGTGAAGCGCGAATGGTATTTGGCGGCAAGGCGGATTTCGAAGCCGGCCTTGCTGTAGAAGCCGTCCAGCTCGGCCGTGTTCTTGGCCACGCCGACCATCGGATAAGGATCGTTGCTCGGCGAGAATTCGTGGATGTTCGACGAGACGCGCGCATAGTTCGCGTAGACGCCGAAATCCTTGAGGAAGCCGGGCAGGAAATAGAAGCGCGTCTGGAGCGTCACCTCGGCGCCGCCGATATTGCCGCCTTTGCCGTTGTTCACGCCGCTGATGATATATTGCGTGCCGTCGATCGTCTGGAGCGAGCTGCTCGCGCCGATGAACGAATCCAGGTGCTTGAAGTAGAGCGCCAGCGCGAACATCGATTCTTCGTGGAAGTAATTCTCGTAAGAGAGATCCACTTGCTTGGCGCGGTAGGGCTTGAGGAAGGGATTGCCGCCGCCGCCGGTCGCGGGCTGGCCCGCGACGATCGGGTTGAGGACGAAGCCGGTGACGAGCGCTTCGAGCGGCGGACGCGAGATGCCGATGCTGGCGCCGAAGCGGAGCTGCTGATCCTGCGTCAGATGCGCGGTGACGTTCAATGAGGGCAGCACCTCGGTATAATGATTGTGGAGATCGACCGGGGTCGGCGCCGCGCTACCGACCTGCTGGTAGCCGGTGCTTTCGGTGCTGACATGCTCGATCCGGACGCCGATCGAGCCGTTGACCGGCACGCTGCCGCCGTCGCTGGCGAAGGCGAGCTTGGCATAGCCTTCGGCGGTCTTTTCGCCGACGCGGGTGTGCTGGAGCATCTGCTCCGACCAGCCCGGCACGCCGTTGGCGGGATAGACGAGCGGGAAGAGCTTGTCCCAATCGCCCCAGACGACCGGCGGCGCGGTGAAGCCGTGGACGGTGAATTCCTCTAGCCCCGCATTGGCGAGGCTGATCGTGTGCGCGGACGCGTCGCACGAGCCCGCGGCCTGCGATCCGGCGCACAGGTTGTAGGTGAAGTTGGTGTGACGCTTGGCGCGATCGGACAGGCGGCCGCCGACCTCGAACGACTTGAAGAAGCCGCTGTCGAAATCGCGCTTCAGGCTGGCGGTCGCGGCCGAGATGCGGTCGTGCGTATGCTCCGGCCCCGCACTCTGGCCGTCGCGGCCGTTGAAGCTGGGATCGTTGCCGGGCATCGCCGCCTGGATCGACGGATTGGCGACGTCCGGCCCGAGCAATTGCGCGTAAGGCGTCTTGCCTGAAAGGTCGAAATCGATGCCGGTCGCATATTGGGTTTCGAGATAGATTGCGCGCCACTGGTTGGTGCGCTTGGCCGCGGAGTGCGACAGGTCGACCACCGCCGTCCAGCCGTCCTTCGCCCATTTGGCGTTGAAGCCGAACACTTCGAGCTGGTGGCGCTCGTTGTAGCGGTTGATCGAGCTTTGATAGTTCGGATAGCTGTTGGCGAGGTGGGCGGCGACCACCGATCCGTCGACGATCTTATAGCTGTTGCCGGGCGCGTTATAGATGCCCGAATTGCCATTGTCCCAATTGCCGGTGATGTTGTTGGCATACCAGGTCTGGAACTGGTTCTCGTTGATCGTGTAGCGCGAATAGAGCGAGTCCAGGTTGATCGTCAGGCTGTCGGTCGGCTGCCAGCCGGCATTGGCGACGAAGGCGGCGCGATCCTGCGTGACTTCCTTGACCTCCGTCACCAGCCCCCAGGTGGTGTTGTCGGGCACGCCGTCGCCGTTGAGATCGCCGGTATGGCCGCCGGTGCTGACCGGCGTGTTCCAGCCGAAGGTGCGGAAATCGGGGAAACCGTTCTTTTCCTTCTGCACGCTGGCGCCCAAGGCGACCGCGAAATTATCGGTCAGGTGCGAGACGTAAGCCGCGCTGCCGCGATAGCCCCACGGGCTGTAATGGGGCAGATATTTGCCGTCCTCATTATAGGTCGGGCCGAAGCGCAGGCTGACCGCTGGCCCCTTGTAATCGAGCGGGGTAAGCGTGCGGATGTCGATCGTGGCGGCGATGCCGCCGGGGACGATCGCGGCATCCTGCGTCTTGTAGACCGCAGCGCCCGAGAGAACCTCTGACGGATAGACTTCCCAGCGCACATCCTGCGACGGTTCGGATGATGCGACCTCGCGCCCGTTGACGAGGCCGAAGACGAAGCGGGGCCCGAGACCGCGCACCGACGCCTGGCTGGCATTGCCGCGGTCGCGCGTGGTGTTGACGCCGGGCAGACGGTTCAATTCCTCGGCGATGGTGACGTCGGGAAGCTGGCCGATATCCTTGGTCGAGATGACGTCGGAAATGACGTCGCTGTTGCGCTTGATGGCGATCGCGTCGCGCAAGCTGGCGCGGACACCGGTGATCACGACCTCCGACGCCGCATTGTCGTCGGCGGCGGGTGCGGTGGTGGTGGCGGTCGTGTCCGCATTCTGCGCCTGTGCGGCGCCCGCGGACAGGCAGGTCAGGCCGAGCAGGCTCGTCCCGCACAAAAGGATATGGCTGGCTGACTTCATTTTATCCCCTCCCAATGAACCCAAGCCCTTCTTGATCGAGGGCCGTATGCCATTCATAATATAATTAGAGCGCCGACGTCAATTGTCTGATAATTAGAAAGTCGGCCTGAGGATTGGAAAGCCTGTGTTTTATACATAAAAATCAAATCCGTATCTGAATTGATGCAAAATAAAATAATAACCCGGCTCGGAAATGGCGGGGCAAACGAGGGAGACGAGATGTTGCCGAAAGACCCGATTTTTTCCGCCTGGTCGCGGCGCGAGATGCTGGCGGGAAGCGCCGGCGCCGCGTTGCTGGCGGGGGCGAGCTCAGCGGCGACGGCCGCGATCGAGCCCGCCCTGCGCGAACAGATCCTGCTCGACGGCGGCTGGCGCTTCCATCTCGGCCATGCCGCCGACCCGGACCGGGATTTCGGCCTCGGCCGCGACCAGCGCACTTTCGCCAAGCAGGGCGTGACCTCGCCCGCGACGCTCGCCGGCTTCGACGATTCGGGCTGGGCGCCGGTCAATGTGCCGCACGATTGGGCGACCGACCTGCCCTACGCCCCGCCGGCCGGGCCTTTGCCCGAGGGCCGCGCCGATGCCGCGGCCGCGCACGGCTTCAAGGCGATCGGGCGCGACTTCCCGCAGAACAGCGTCGGCTGGTACCGCCGCACGCTGCCGCTTACCGCCGCCGACAAGGGCAAGCGCATCTTCCTGGAATTTGACGGCGTGTTCCGCGACAGCATGCTGTTCGTGAACGGCTATGCGGTCGCGCGCGAGGCGAGCGGCTATGCGCCGTTCGGGATCGACATCACCGACTTCCTCGACCTGGATGGTCCGACCCAGCTGGCGCTGCGCGTCGATGCCTCGCTGGGCGAGGGCTGGTTTTACGAGGGCGCCGGCATCTACCGCAACGTGCGGTTGGTAAAGACCGGCCCGATCCATATCCCGCAATGGGGCGTGTTCGTGCGGAGCGCGGTCGATACGGACGGCGCCCTGATCCATATCGAGAGCGAGGTCACGGCGGCGCAGGATGAAGCCGCGTCCGTCAGCCTGCGCCATCGGCTGATCGCGCCATCGGGTGCGCCGGCCGCCGAAGCGACGACGCCGGCCTTCCCCGTCGCGGGCCATGCGACCACCAAGACCAGCGCAACCGCGCGCATCGCCACGCCCCAGCTTTGGGGACTGGAGATGCCGTCGCTCTATCGCTGCGTGACCGAGGTGATGGTCGGCGGCGCGGTGGTCGATCGGGTCGAGACCAGGTTCGGGATCCGTACGGTCCGGTTCGACCCCGAGCGCGGCTTCTTCCTGAACGGCAAGCCGGTCAAATTGCTGGGCACCTGCAACCATCAGGACCATGCCGGCGTCGGCACCGCGATCCCCGATCGGCTGCATGCCTGGCGGGTCGAGCAACTCCAGTCGATGGGCTGCAACGCGCTGCGATCCGCCCACAATCCGCCCGCCGAGGCCTTGCTCGACATTTGCGACGAGAAAGGCGTGCTGATGCTCGACGAGGCGCGGCTCAACAGCACGAGCGCCGAGGCGATCGACCAGCTCACGCGGATGGTCCGGCGCGACCGCAACCATCCGTGCGTGATATTGTGGTCGGTCGGAAACGAGGAGCCGCAGCAGGGCACGAAGCGCGGGGCGACGATCTCGGCCGAGATGCGCCGCGTCGTGCGCGCGCTCGATCCGACGCGGGACGTCACGCAGGCGTTCGACAACGGCTTCGGCGACGGCGCCTCGCGCGTGGTGGACGTGATCGGCTTCAACTATCGGACCGACAAGATCCCGGCCTATCACCAGCGCTTCCCCGACCAGCCGGTGATCGGTACCGAGACGGGAAGCACGGTTTCGACGCGCGGCGTCTATGCAAACAATCCGCAGGCGCACCTGCTGCGCGCTTACGACACCGAGCATCCGTGGTGGGCGACGACTGCGGAGGAATGGTGGAAGATCGCCGACGCGCATCCTTATATCGCCGGCGGGTTCATCTGGACGGGTTTCGACTATCGCGGCGAGCCCACGCCCTTCCCGCAATGGCCGAGCACGTCGAGCCAGTTCGGCGTGCTCGACCTGTGCGGCTTCCCCAAGGACAATTATTATTATTACCGCGCCTGGTGGCGGAAGGAGCCGATGGTCCACCTGCTGCCCCACTGGACCTGGCCCGGGCGCGAAGGCCAGTCGATCGAGATATGGGCCTATGCCAATGCGCAGGAGGTCGAATTGCTGGTCAACGGCCGCAGCGCGGGCCGCAAGCCGATGGAGCGCAACGGCCATGTCGCGTGGAGCGTGCCCTATGCGCCCGGCCGGATCGAGGCCGCCGCCTATGTCGGCGGACGGGTGGTCGCGCGCGACCGGGTCGAGACCGCGGGGCCGGCGGCCGCGCTGCGGCTGAGCGCGGACCGGATCCGGATCGGCGCGGACGGGCGCGACCTTTCGGTGCTGACCGTGCGTGTGGTCGACAAAGCCGGGCGGGTCGTTCCCGACGCGGCACCGCCGATCACGATCACGGCGGCACGCGGGTTGCGGCTGCTGGGCACGGGCAACGGGGATCCGACCGGGACCGTGCCCGACCACGATGCGACCCGGCCCGCTTTCCATGGCCTGATGCAGGCGATCGTCCAGTCGGACGGCACGACCGGCCCCGCGCGGGTGAGCGCGAGCGCGCCCGGGCTGGCGGGCGACGCGCTCTCTATCCTGGCGCTGGGCGGAAAGGACGCGTGATGCGGAAGATGGCTTGGGCGATGGGCCTGTTCGGCCTGCTGGGCGCGTCCCCGGCGATCGCCGCGGAGGCGCATCCTTTCTACCTCGGCGCGGACATGTCCTTCGCGAATGAGATGCAAGATTGCGGCGCAACCTTCCGCGACCGCGGCAAGAGGGTCGACCCGATCGAATTGCTGAAGGCGCGCGGCGGCAACCTGGTACGCGTGCGGATCTGGAACAACCCGACGCGGACGCATTACAGCAGCCTGGCCGACGTCGAACGCACGATCCGGCGCGCGCATGCGGCGGGACTGCAGGTGCTGCTCGACTTCCATTATTCGGACGACTGGGCCGACGGCGACAAACAATATCCGCCCGCCGCCTGGGCCGGCCTTCCGCCCGCCGATCAGGCGCGCGCGCTGCACGATTATACGCGCGACGTGCTCGCCGCCTTGATCAAGGCCGGGCTAGCGCCCGAACTGGTCCAGGTCGGCAACGAGATCAATCATGAGCTACTCAGCGGAACCAGGACGGAGATCGACTGGACGCGCAACGCGGCGCTGATCAACGCCGGGCTGCGCGCGGTGCGTGAAGCGTCGGCGACCGCGCCGCACCCGATCCGGACCATGCTCCATATCGCCCAGCCGGAAAATGCCGAGCCCTGGTTCGCCGCCGCGACCCAGGCGGGCGTGACCGATTATGATATGATCGGACTCAGCTATTACCGGAAATGGTCGACCGAGCCGATCGCCGGGCTGGCCGCCACGATCACGCGGCTGAAGGCGCGTTACGGCAAGGACGTGGTGCTGGTCGAGACGGCCTATCCCTATACCGAGGAGGATGTGCCGGGCGTGCACCATCTGCTCGGCCCGGATTCGCTCGATCCGGCCTACCCCGCCACGCCCAAGGGCCAGGCGGCCTATATGATCGACATCACCCAGGCCGTGATCGATGCGGGCGGAAGCGGCGTAGTCTATTGGGCGCCCGACTGGATTCCCGCCGCCTGCACCAAAACGCAGCAAGGGCCCTCCAACTGGAGCAATGCCGCCTGGTTCGACCGGGACCGCCGCTGGGAGGCTTTGCCCGTGCTCGACTTTCTCGATCACCCCTATCACCGGCCCGCAAGGCCGCGGTGAGGCGGCGATTGGCCGATCCACCGCCGGCTTGCATCAATGTGACCCACGGGGCTGGCCCGCGCGCCAAACCGCCAGTCGGTATCGCAACCAGGATAGACCGCACGTTGCGCGCCTGCACCTGTGATAGCGCTACCTCAAGCGCACGACCCGATCGAAAGATATACAACCAAAGTTATAGCCAATAGATAGTGTGGCCCCAATCCAACACCCGAATGTGAAATGAACCCTCCCCCTTCCCATCAGTGAAGCGTTTGTTACGCTCGCCCTCATCTCGCCGGCGGGGGTCCGGCAGGTAATGCTTGAGGTCAGACATTACGGTTCCTGCTGCCGTGATGTCTTTAGAGAGGGCGTATTTACTGATGAAGACTTGCACCGGCCGGCTTTTTGCCGGGTCCGCGCTGGGGGCTATGCTTGTGTCGCTTGCATCGCCGTCTTACGCGCAAACCGCCGCGGCGCCCGCCGCGCCCGTCGCCGCCGCCGAAACGCCGGCGGACACCAATGACGAGGTGGTCGTCACCGGCACCATCTTCCGCCGCACCAACACCGAGACGCCGTCGCCCGTGACCGTCCTCACCAGCGACAGCCTGGTGAAGGCCGGCATCGTGACCGCGTCCGACGCGATCCGTTCGGTCTCGGCCGACAGCGCCGGCTCGATCGGCATCGGTTTCCAGAGCGGCTTCTCGGCGGGCGGTTCGGCCGTGTCGCTGCGCGGCCTGGGCGTGAGCTCCACCCTGGTGCTGGTCGACGGCCTGCGTTCGACCAACTTCCCGATCAACGACGACGGCCACAACGCCTATGTCGATCTCCAGTCGATCCCGTTCAGCCTGATCGATCGTGTCGAAGTGCTCAAGGACGGCGCGTCCTCGACCTACGGCGCCGACGCGATCGGCGGCGTGGTCAACATGATCCTCAAGAAGCATTTCACCGGCGTCGACGGCACGGTCGAGGGCGGTGTTTCCCAGAAGGGCGATGCGGGCCATCAGCGCGCGCACCTGACGTTCGGCTATGGCGACTATCAGGCGCAGGGCTTCAATTTCTACGTCAACGGCGAGTATGAGCATGACGGCCGCGTCAGCAACCACAGCCGCGGCTTCCCGTACAACACGCTCGATTTGAGCAGCATCGGCGGCATCGACCAGAACACCGCCGACAGCAGCCTGACCACGGCGACGCCGAATGCGGTCGTCACGCGCGTGCACCAGAACGATCTCAACAACCCGCTGTCGGGCATGGCCGGCACGCCGCTGACCAACCAGTATAATTCGCTCAACCTCAATTGCGCGAACGGCACCTATACGGTGACGACGGGCGGCGCGCGCGGCACCGGCTGCAAATGGGACCTGGTCGACAAATATAACCAGATCTCGCCGCTGCAGCGGCGCTGGTCCCTGAACGGCCGCGTGAGCGTCCGCGTCAGCGACAATATCGAGGCCTATGCCACAGGCAGCTATTCGAACAGCTATGTGAGCATCCTCAACCAGCCCCGCGCGCTCCGCGCGACGCAGCCGTTCGGCGGTTCGCCGACCCTGTCGTCGAGCAACCCGGGCATCGTGCTGCCGGTCTATATCTGCGCGGCGGGCGTGAACTGCTCGACCGCGGCCGACCGTCAGCTCAATCCGAACAACCCCTATGCGGCCGCCTATGCCAACGATCCGGCAAACGGCGCCGCGCGCATCTATTATCTGTTCGGCGACATCAAGGGCGGCAGCGATCGCACCAACGAAGTGTATCGCGGCACCGCCGGCCTGAGCGGCAGCTTCGCGGGCTGGGACTGGAAGGTCGAGGGCGTCGCGGCGCGCGACAACCTGAAGATCGTCCAGCACGGCTACCCGAACATCGCCGGCCTGCTGAAGGCGATCAACACGGGCAGCTACAATTTCGTCAATCCGTCGGCGAACACGGACGCGGTCCGTCAGGCGGTGGCGCCCGATGTGACGACCAAGTCCTTCTCGTCGATGTATTCGCTCGACGCATCGGTCACGCACGCGCTGATGACGCTTCCGGGCGGCGACCTGATGCTGGGCGTCGGCGGCCAGGTCCGCCGCGAGAAGCTGGAGAACAACAACCAGAATGCCAAGCTGGACACCTACACGCTGACGACCTCGTCCGCGTTCGGCCAGCATACGGTTTCGGCGGGCTATTTCGAATTGAACGCGCCGATCCTGAAGCAGCTCGAGGTCGACGCGTCGGGCCGCTACGACCATTATTCGGAGGGCTTCAGCCACTTCTCGCCGAAGATCGGCGTGAAGTTCACCCCGATGAAGGAACTGGCGTTCCGCGGCACCTTCTCCAAGGGCTTCCGCGCACCGACCTTCGCGGAATCGGGTCCGCGGTCGCAATATGCGGGCTTCTCGACCTACACGCCGCCGCCGACCTTCGTGGCGTCGCACGGCGGGAGCAGCAACCCCTATTCCCAGTCCTATTCGCTGGGTAGCGGGCTCGCCGGCAATCCGAACCTGAAGCCGGAGCTGTCGCGCAGCTTCACCGCGGGCGTGATCGCCCAGCCGGTGCACTGGTTCAGCTTCACGGCCGACTATTACAACGTGAAGAAGTCGCGCCTGATCGTGGCGGGCCCGAATACGGGCGATGCCCGCACGGCTTACTACAGCAAGACCAACGTGACCGACGCATGCGCGGCGGTGGCGGCGGTCGGCCCGGGCTATTCGTGCAACCTGATCGACGCGGTCGATCCGCTGTTCCCGAATGCCCTGCCGCGCGTGCTGATCATCAACGCGCCGTTCGTGAACGCCAATTATGCCGTGACCTCGGGTCTCGACATGTCGGGCACCGCGACGTTCAAGCTGGGCGACGACATCAAGATCACGTCGAAGGCGGAAGCCACGGTGATCTTCAAGTACAACCTGCACAGCGGCAACACGGTGCAGAAGTTCGCCGGCACGCTTGGGCCGTACGAACTGTCGTCGGGTAACGGCACCACCAAGTGGCGCGGCAACTGGCAGAACACCATCGAATATGGCAAGTTCTCCGGTACCGTCACCGCTTATTATGTCGGACGCATCAAGTCGGTCGCGGCCGACGAGCGTGCCAGCACCGATTGCGTGACCGCCAATCAGTATGACACGGGCGATGCCACCAACGACTATGCCGTCGGCCGGAAGTTCTGCTATATCAAGAGCTTCATCAACACCGACCTGAACCTGGACTATGCGGTGAACGACAAGTTCGATTTCTACGTGAACATCGGCAACGTCTTCAACGCGCATGCCCCGATCGCTCCGGGCGCCTACACCAGCGCCCCGAACTATCTGACCACCTGGCATTATGCCGGGCTGATCGGCCGGACCTTCCGGGCGGGCGCAAACTTCAAGTTCTGATCCCTTATCGGATCAGTCCCTGGGAGGGGGCGGTTCTTCGGAACCGTCCCCTCTTTTTATGGCGCGGTCCGGCCGATGCTGGAACGCGCTGCAAAGACTCTGGGTGCGCTCCGGTGCGGGCGGCTCAGTGGAAGGTTTCGTGGCGGGCAAGCATCGCCACGAACTCCACGATCTTGCGGGCGCGGGTTTCGGGCCTCTTCACCGTGCCGATGCGATACAGGACGGCATAACGGTTCGCGCCCGTCAGCGTAGCGAAGAAGGCCGCCGCCGCGGGATTGACGTCGAGCGCCGCCTGCAGATCGTCGGGCACTTCAATCCGGCTGGCAGACGCATAGGCCGCGTCCCAACGTCCGTCGGCTTTCGCCGCATCGATCGCGGCCTGTCCGCGCGGCGCGACGCGCCCTTCGCCGAGCAGCTGCTCGGCGCGCTCGCGATTCTTCCGCGACCATTTGCTCTGGCGCTTGCGCGGCGTGAAGCGGGTCAGCCACCAGCATTCGTCATAAGGATTGAGCTGGCCATCGATCCAGCCATGACAGAGCGCGGCATCGATCGCCTCGGCCTTGGACAGGCTGGGGCAATCGGCACCGTCCTTGGCGAGCTTGAGCCACAGGCCGGGGGAATCGGCGGGCGCGGCCGCCAGCCACGCCTCGAACGCCGCCGCATCGGCAAAGGCAAGGATCGGCAGCCCGGCGCGCATTTCAGGGGACGTCATCGCGCCATCCTCCATCAAAAGCGCGCGCCGGGAAAGCCGATGCGGCCCTGACGTGCACGGGGCACGTTGACAGCCTCGCCCGGCTTCGCCAAAGACGCGCCTCCCCATAAAGGTGGCACCTGTGGACAGGTGGCCGAGTGGTTAAAGGCAGCAGACTGTAAATCTGCCCGTGCAAGCGTACGCTGGTTCGAATCCAGCCCTGTCCACCATCCGCCAAGCTGCGGATTTCCCGAAAATCGAACCGCCGACCCGCAGCGCACCAATAGGTGCGGCGGGACAGCGGATCCAATGCTCAGGCGAAACGCTCAGCTTGCCGACGCCGATACCGCATCGCAGCCCCCACGAGGCCGAAGCCGCCGAGCATCATCGCCCAGGAGGCGGGCTCGGGAACGGCATAAAGGTTCTGGTTGAAGGATATGCTGTTCGCGATCGCATCGTCGCTGCTGAAGGAGCGGAACGACGCGGAGGTGATCGGCCCACCGACCGTCTGCAGTATCTCGTACCGGCTATAGGTAAAATCCGCGCTGTACGAGCCGACGTGCCAGAAGGTCCTGGAAAAGGATTTTTCCGGATCCAGCCCGTTCAGGGGCACATTATAGGAAAAGGTCAGCCCGACATCGCTCGGCACTTCTATCGTGAATGCCGAAAAGCCCGCCGAATCCAGGGACAGCCCGGTCACGGCCGATCCCGGAACGTAAGGGAAATATCCGCCGTCCGCTTCCAGATCGGCGACATCGACCACGGCATCGAGTGTCGTATTATAGATATCGGTTTCGTAGCGAACGAAATTGCCGTCCCCATCCTCGACGACGAACTCCACCGGGGCATAGGTCGCCAAGTGCAGTTCAAGATACTGCGCCGCGTAAGCGGGCGCCGCGACGGCCGCCAAAGTGATAACCGGAACATGGAATGCGCGCATCTTTTGCCTCCCCAAAAGGCATGCCGAGTCCATCACTCGGTCCCCCAGCTTGTATGGGTTGCCGGGAAGAGACAACGTGGTTTTCAACCACTTAGCTATGTATCTGGGCGATCGGCGCGGGCGCCCGTCAGGCCGGTTTATTTGGCGCGATATTGCAGGTCGGGCGCATGCGGCAGGAAGCTGATGATCGCGACCAGCACCAGCACGGCGACGAGCAGCCACCAGCCTGAAAATTCCTTGCCGCCCGGTCCCTTCATCCGATCCTCTCGCAGCGCGTCCTGTGTTGTATCATTCTATACGGAGAGGTCCGCGTTTTGGAAGCGAGGCGATGCCGTTCGCGGTCAGAAACGCAACGTCGGCCCGAGTATCAGCCCTTCGGCAAGCACCATCGCGGCCGCGACCACGATCCAGCCCCAGCTCCGCGCAATTGCGAGCGGCTGGGCAGCGGGCGCACCCTGGCGGATAAGCGAAGGCCCCCACAGCAGGCCCGACGGCCCGCCGAACGAGGAGGCGACCGCGGAGGCAAGCAGGATGAACCAGCCGACCGGATTCATCAGCCCGATCGCGAAAGCGACGCAGCCGATCGTGAAATAAGAAGTCCAGGACAATAAGCGCGCCTGCCGGCGCCCGGCGTCGTCCGCGCCGGTCAGTTTCGCGAGCCGCCGCATCGCGACGATCGCCCAGGCCCAATAAAGCACGAAGCCGCCGAGACCGAGCAGGACGCGCCACAGGCCCCAGCCGCGCACGCCGGCGAAGACGCCCTCCTGGCCCCAGTCGCCGATCCCGCTCACGCCCGAGAAGAAATAATAGCCCGCCCAATCGAACCCGCTGACCGCGAAAAGCAGCCACCAGAAGAAGCGCGCACGCGGCATCGTTGCGGGCGTGGCGCGCTTCATCGCCGCGGCGACGATCGCGGTGACGAGGTTCATCGTGCTGCCCGCCGCCGCGACCAGCCGGCCCACGGCGGGCCGCGCGCCTTGCGTATCGCAGTCGAGATAGAAAGCGCCCCATTCGTGCACATGACGACCGACTGCGAGACAGGCGCCGCCATGGCCTGCCGCCTCGTGCAACTGATTGGCGACCAGCCCCGCAATCGCCGCGATCGCGATCACGGTAGGCAGGTCGATCCGCCGGGCGTCGGTGGTAGTCATGGCCCCTCCCTGCCCGATTTTCGGGCGAGGAGAGGTCGGGGTCAAGCGATGGAGCTTTGGTTTGAGCGCTTCGGCATCCGCCGAAGCTTGCGATAACGGAGCTACGCCATCAGCGCCGCGCGCAGCGCGCGCTGACGGCGGCGGATCGCGCCGCCCGCGAAGGCGAAGCCCAGGATCATCGAGGCGTAGGTCGCAGGCTCGGGCACCGCGGCGATCGCCGACGGCGCGAAGGCCACGCCCTTGAAGTTCGAATCCGAAGGCGCGGCGGCAAGGACGGTCCAGCTTTCGCCGGCGCCCCGCGTGGTCGCGGACAGGCTGTCGGTCAGGCCGAACAGGAAGGTCTGATCGTTGTCGCCCGCGGTGTAGTTGGTCGCGAACAGCTCGACCTGACCGTTCACCACCTGGCCGGTGAGCCCCAACAGGCCGGTCGTGCCGTGCGCAGAACTGTTGGCGACGAGCCCCAAGCCTGCCGAAACGGTATAGGCAAGGTTCCACTGCGAGCCGTTGAACACCCATTTCTGCAGGCCACCCAAGCCGGTCGATTTCTTGGCGCTGTCCTGTTTCCCGTCGCCGCTGTCGGCGACGTAGAGCGTGGTCGCATTGGCGAAGAAATATTGTTCGGGGCTGAGGTTCACTTCCTGGCCGGACAGGCTGATGCCGTTGGCGGTCTGCGCGTTGAGCGTGATCTTGCCGGTGCCGCCGCTATTGCCGAAGCTGGGCAGCATCGTCGGCCCCGCGCCGCCATTGTAGAGGCCGGTCGGATCGGTACCGAGGCTGCCGATAAAGGAGCGGGCATTGTCCTTGCCGCCCTTCGAATCGACCGAAGTGAGCAGCTGGCCATCGGGGCCGAATTCGACGATGCGCGTATCCTGCGTGGCATTGCGCGGACCGCCCTTGACGCTGGCGGTATCGTCGCCTGTGATCGCGGTGGCGCCGTTCGCGCCCTTGGTAGCGTAGAACACGCCCTGGGTCTGGTCGCCCTCGCGGCCCTGGCCCGAGACGTAGAAGCTCTGGCCGTCCTTCGACGCAACGCTGCGCGGATTGTTGCCGTTGAAGACGTTATAAAGCTGGGTCGACAGATCCACGCTGCCATTGGCGCCGATCACCGCCACATCGCGCGAGACCGCGATATAGCCGGCATTGGTCATGCTGCCCGACTGACCGAGCGCGGTCGGCTTGGTGGGATCGGTGGTGAGCGTGCCGTACGCGGTCGGATCGGCGTTGAACTTGGACGCCTCCACGCCATAGCCCATCATCACGAGATGCTTGCCGTCGGCGGTGAGCTGGATCGTGCCTTCCGAAGACGAGCCATATTCGCCCGAGATCGCCTTGGGCAGGACGAGTGAATTGACGTAGCTGGCGGTCGCCGCGCCATTATGCGCGAACTGCATTAGCGTGATCGGCGCGGCCTGATTGTCGGTATAATTGCCGGTGCCGCCCCACACACCCGCGCCCTCGACGCTGACCACCAGATTGCCCGGGATCAGGGTGGCCGCGGCGGCGGGCAAAGCGAGGCAGGTTGCGGCCAGAAGGCCCAGCAAGCGGATATGCGGCATCTCGGTGATTCCCCCCAGAGTAAAGGCCAGGTTAGGCATTCTGCGTGACAGGGATGTTGCAGCCGGGCGTCGGCAGCCACGAACGATTAACCTTTTGTCGTTTAGAGGGGATTCGCGACCGGCGGCGTAACGGCCAGTTCCCCACCGCCGGTCGCAACCCTGCGCAAATCCCGGCACGCCCCGCTATCCGCACTTTGATGCGGACGATTTATCCGGTTAGGGAGCGCGGATGCGCAGAGGCCATCGTCCATCCCAAGCCCCGACCAACCGCCCCCGTTTCTGGGGCCGCCACGCGGTGAGCGCCGCGCTCGCCAATCCGGAACGCACGGTGCGGCGCGTGTGGGGCACGCGCGAGGCACTGGCCGCGTTCGGCGGCTTTCCGTCCGATCTTCCCGTCACTTATGCCGAGGTCACCGATCTCGGCCGGCTGGTGCCGCAGGATGCGCCGCACCAGGGCATCGTGATCGAGGTCGATCCGCTGCCCGACATCTGGCTGGCGGACCTGCTGGAGGAAACCGCCAACGAAGGCCCCAACCGGCCTCTGGTGGTGCTCGACCAGGTGACCGACCCGCATAATGTCGGCGCGGTGCTGCGTTCCGCGGCGGCGTTCGATGCGCTCGCGATCGTGACGCAGGACCGGCACGCGCCGCCCGAATCGGGCGCGCTGGCGCGGTCGGCCTCGGGCGCGCTCGAGACCGTGCCGTGGGTGCGGGTGGTCAACCTTGCCCGCGCGCTGGACGAAATCGGCGAAGCGGGCTTCTGGCGGATCGGGCTGACCGGCCATAGCGACCGGATGCTGGCGGACGCGATCGGCACCGCCAAGGTTGCTTTGGTGCTCGGCGCCGAGGGCGAGGGCATGCGCCAGAATACCGAGGCGCATTGCGACGAGCTCGCCAAGCTGCCGATCAGCCCCAAGGTCGAAAGCCTGAACGTCTCCAATGCGGCCGCGATCGCGCTCTATGCGGTGGCCATAAGGGGGTGAGCCTGCCCAGGCCGGAAGTGTCGCGCGATGCGGTGCTCGGCCCGCTCGTCGCCGCCACGCACCCGTCGGGCGTCGGCTGCATCGCGGATACGCCGGGTGTCGCGCTCACCCATATTCGCGCGGACACGCCAGAAGGGCCGGTCAACCGGCTGGAAGTGCATGCCGCCGGAGGCGATGCCGAAGCGGCGCTTTTGACCGGGCCGACCATGTGGGCCGGGCCTTATTTCCCGCATTTCGGCCATATGCTGGCGGAAAGCCTGCACAGATTATGGGCGGCGGTGCATTTCCCCGAACTGCGGGATGCCCGGATCGTCTTTCAGGCGACGCCCGGCGCGGCGCGGCGTCCCTGGTTCGACGCGATGCTGCAGCTGGTCGGGATCGCGCCGGAGCGCGTGGTCCTGATCGATCGGGAAACGCGTTTCGAGGCCCTGCATGTGCCCGTGCAGGGTCGCGCGCTCGGCGGAGCGTTGCTGCTGACCGACTATCCTTCACTCTTCCCGCTGGCGCCGATCGCGGTGCCGGCGAACGCGCCGAAATGGCTCTATGTCTCGCGCTCGCGCTACACGCATAGCGGCATCTATCTCGGCGAAAGCTTGGTCGAAGAGGTGCTGGGCCAGGCCGGCTTCGCGATCGTGCATCCACAAGACCTGCCGCTTGCCGAGTTCGCGGGCATGCTCCGCGCGGCGGAGACGATCATCTTCGCGGAGGGCAGCGCGATCCACAACCTGGAGCTGACCGGCCCGATCGACGCTCGCGTGATGGTGATCGGGCGCCGCGACGGAATGCGGCGCAAGTTCGAGGCGATCGTGACCTCGCTCGCGCGCGAAGCGGCCTTCTTCGCGCAGGCGCGCGTGGCGGGATCGACAGGGTGGGACCGGGTGCATGACCAACCGCAGCTCGGCACCGCCTGCTCGATCGTGCCGATCGACCGGCTGATCGGAACCATCGGCGCCTTTGCCGATGTTGATCTGCCCGTGCCTCCGGAAGACGCGGTCCGTGCCGCGATGCGGGCGGATCTGGCGCGCTATCTGTCCGACCCGCGCGGTGGGCACGGATCGACCGAAGAGGAACGCGCAAGGGCGGCGGCGGCGCTGCATGCCAATCCGGAGATACGGGCGCTGTTGGCACCTTGAGCCCGACGCCCCGGAAGCGCTGCGTTCGCCGGATGAGTCTTTTGAGCGCGCAGACGCGCATCCACCCCCACCCCTCCTTAGAAAGGGAGGGGCTTATGGCGTGGTCAATCTTCCTTGGCGATGGTGACGGTCATGCCGTCAAGCGCGTCGGTGAAGGGGATCTGGCAGGACAGGCGCGATTCCGAATCGCGATCGTCCGAGATCGAGAGGAGTTCATTCTCGTCGTCGCTCATCGGGGGAAGCTTGTCGGCATAATCCGGATCGACGTGGACATGGCAGGTCGCGCAGCTGCAGCAGCCGCCGCACAAGGCGAGCAATTCATCGATCCCCGCCTCACGGATCACTTCCATTACTGACAGACCGGTGTCGCCAGAGATCGTACGTGTCTCGCCTTCGCGGGTGACGACGATCAGCTGGGGCATTATTCGACCTTTCATGAAGCGATTGAGCCAGCGCCCTATGGAAGGAGCGAGGCCCAAGCGCAATCCGGAGAGCGGCATGGGCCTGAGCGAAGAACAATTGAAGCGCAGCCTGGATGCGTTGGCGAAGGTCGAGCCGGCGTTCGCGTTCGGGCTGAAGCGCCACGGCTACCCCGCCCCCCGCATCCGCGATCGCGGCCATCAGACGCTGCTGCGCACGATCATCGGCCAGCAGGTGAGCGTGGCGTCGGCCAACGCGATCTGGGGACGGCTGGAGGCGGCGGTCGGTACGGAGATGGAGCCGGTGGTGCTCGCCGCCGCGCCCGACGAGATGCTGCGCGGCTGCGGCCTGTCGCGGCAGAAGATGGCGTATGTGAAGAGCCTTGCGGAACTGGTCGCGAGCGGCGAGCTCGATCTGTTCAAGCTGCCGCCGGACGATGAGGAGGCAATCGCGGCGCTGACGCGGATCAAGGGGATCGGCCGCTGGTCAGCGGAAATCTATCTGCTGTTCGCCGAAGGGCGCGGCGACATCTGGCCGGCGGGCGACCTGGCGGTACAGGAGGAAGTGGGCCAGCTGATGGGCCTGCCCGAACGGCCTTCGGAGAAAGTCGTGCGCGAGATCGCGCGCAAGTGGAGCCCGCATCGCGGGGCGGCGGCGATCTTTACCTGGCACCATTATGCGAAGCGGCTGGCGGCAGGGCGAGCCGAGAAGGACAAGCTGCCGGTTTGATCCTCCCCGGAACGGGGAGGGGTATTGCGGCTAGGCAGTCGCGTGTGGCGAGCCCCCTCCACCATCGCTGCGCGATGGTCCCCCTCCCCGTTCCGGGGAGGATCTTAATATCGCTTCCGCCAGGGCGTGATCGCTGGGCTTGTCGACGTCGATCCCGGCTTCGGCGAAGGGCAGGTCTATAGGCACGACACGCGCGCCGAGCTTGCGGCCGGCCCTGGCGAGCGCGCCGGCGAGGGTGATGGTGCGGGTGACCGCGCGGATCGCGAGCATCGGACCGAAATGCCAGATCAGCTTCAACGCCTTCTTGCGGTCGCGCTCGACCTCGCTCCAGGCGAGCAGAGCGGGCATCGCTTTTTCCGACGCGAGCGCGAACAGGTTGGCGCCGGTCCAATGCCCACCCGCGAACTTCAGCCAGGTGCGGCGGTTTTCCGGATAGACGGCCAGCAATGTCCGGCTGGAAACAACAGCGACGCCGACATCGGCATCCCCTACCCCCGCAATCGCCGTCTCGATCATCGCGGGGGTGAGCAAGGGATGATCGGCGGTTGTGACCAACACCGGCCAGGGCGCAACCTCGGTCCCGGCGAGCGCGGCGACGCTGACCGCGATGCCGCTGGTCGAGATGGCGGTACCCACGCGCGGCTCGTTCGCCAACCAGGCGCAATCACCGATGAACAGGATTTCGGGCTGCTGCGCGACCACGACCACGCGCGCGACCGAGGGACTGGCGAGCAGGGTTTTCGCGACACGCGACAGCATCGCCTCGCCATCGATACGGATCAAAGCTTTCCATTGCTCGCCGAACGCCTGCGCCAGCGGATCGACGCCCGGGCGCTGCCCCGCGAGCAGCAAGACCGTCCAGCCGGGCCGGCTCACTTCGACTCGGGGCCCCAGGCGCGCATGAAAGTGTCGACCGCGTTGGTGACATCGTCCTCCACCTTGATCGCCGACACCCGCGCCGGGCGCCACACGCGATCGAGATAGCAGCCCGCCTGGCAGAGACCGACGAGCTGGTGCGCGGCGACGAGCGGATCGCCCTTGCGCAACCGCCCGGCCTCCATCTCTTCTTTCAGATAGCGGCACAGACGCTGACGCAGGCGATCGGGCCCGCGCTCGGCAAAGGTCTCCCCGATCTGGGGGAAACGTTCGGTTTCCGCCACGATCAGGCGCTGGAGCGCCAGGGATTGTGGATCGAGGATTTTGTTCAAGAAGATGGTGCCGAAGCGTGTCAGGGCTGCCCGCGTGCCGCCAGCCGGAATCAGCGCTTCGTCGAGCTTCGCCTGGAAGGTCTCGATCTTGGAATCGATCACCGCCGCGAACAGGGCATCCTTGGACGGAAAATATGACCACAAGGTTGTCTTGGAACCGCCGAGCTCGGCAGCGATTGTCGACATCGACGTATCGGCGAAACCGCGCTCCCGGAACGATCGTTCCGCGACTTCGAGAATCGCGCGGCGGCGATCGGCCTTACGGGCTTCGCGACGGCCTTGGGGCGGGCTTAAGTCCATAACAATACTATATAGTACATTTTCGGGTTGACAAGAGACGGTTGCAGGGCCATTTGTTCGCGTACGCAACCGTACGGTACGGAAAAAGGGTCACATGACATCTCGGCTCGCAACGCTGCTCGCATTCGGCGCGCTCGCGCCCTTGGCGGCATGCGCCCCCAATCTGGGCGATAAGCCCGTGCCGCGCTCGGCGGCCAGCCTTGCTGCAGTGCAAAGCCTGCCCAATCAGGGCGGCCAATGGCCGGGTGACAATTGGTGGAAGGCCTATAACGATCCCCAGCTCGATCAATTGATCGACGAGGGCCTGGCCGGCTCGCCCGACATCGCGTCGGCCGCGGCGCGTCTGGCGCGGGCGCAGGGCCTGGCTGAAGGCGCAGGCGCGGCGCTGGGCCCCTCGCTCGGCGTGGAGGCGACCGGCGGCAAGACCAAGCAGAGCTACAATTTCGGCATCCCGCCCGCCTTCGTGCCCAAGGGCTGGAAGAATTATGGCGTCGCCAACCTCAAGTTCGGCTTCGACCTCGATCTGTGGGGCAAGAACCGCGCCGCCTTGCGCGCCGCCACCAGCGACCAGGACGCCGCGCGCGTCGAAATGGCCGAAGCGCGGCTGACGCTTGCCTCCGCGATCGCGGCTTCCTACGCCGACCTTGCGCGGCTCTATGCCGAGCATGACGTGGCCGAAGAAGCGGTGCGCATCCAGGAGGATACGGCCGGTCTGGTCGGCAATCGCGTGCGAAGCGGGCTCGACAACGAGGGCCAGCGCCATCAGGCGGAGGCCGCCGTGCCCGCCGCGCGCGCGGACCTCAGCCAGATCGACGAGCAGATCTCGCTGACCCGCAACCAGATCGCCGCGCTGATCGGCGCGGGCCCCGACCGTGGGCTGGCGATCGCGCGGCCGAAGATCAGCGCACTGTCGACGCTCGCGCTGCCGCCGTCGGCCGGGATCGACCTGGTCGGCCGCCGGCCCGATGTGGTCGCCGCGCGCGCGCGGGTCGAATCCGCGGCCGAACGGATCAAGGTCGCCAAGGCGGCCTTCTATCCCGACATCAGCCTGTCGGCCCTGGTCGGCATGGAGGCGCTCGGTTTCGGCAATGTGTTCAAGTCGGGATCGAGCTACGGCAATGTCGGCCCGGCCTTCAGCCTGCCGCTGTTCGACAGCGGCAAGCGCGCGGGCGACTATCGCGTCGCGCGCGCCGATTATGACGCGGCGGTCGCCAATTACGACAAGACGCTGATCGGCGCCTTGCAGGACGTGGCCAATGCGGTCGCGAGCCGCAACGCGCTCGGTTCGCAGGCGCGCGATGCGCGCACCAGCCTGGCCGACAGCCAGCAGGCCTATGACGTGGCGCGGCTGCGCTACAAAGCCGGCCTGTCCAATTATCTCGACGTGCTGACCGCGGAGCAGGCGCTGATCGTCGCCCGCCGCCGCGATGCCGACCTTACCGCCCGGGCCTTCACGCTGGACGTCGCACTCGTGCGCGCGCTCGGCGGGGGCTATGCCGCTGCCGCCGACAAGGACGTCGGCGGCAATACCGGCGCTTGATTTCCAGGAGCAGCCCCATGGCCGACAATCCCAACCCGCAGATCCAGGCCGAGGCGGCGGCCCCCACGCTTGCCCAGCAGCGCAAGAAGTGGCTGACCATCCTCGCCGCGGTGGTGGTGGGCGTCGCGTTGATCGTGACGCTCTATCACTTCCTGATCGGCGTGCGGCACGTCTCGACCGACAATGCCTATGTCGGGGCGGACACCGCGCAGATCACGCCCTTGGTCGCGGGCCCGGTACAGACCGTGCGCGTTGCCAACACGCAGATCGTGCACAAGGGCGACATCCTGGTCACGCTCGACCCGTCGGATGCGCAGATCGAGGTGGAGAAGGCCGCCGCCGATCTCGCCCAGGCCGAACGCCAGTTCCGCCAGACGCGCGCCACGGGCGGCGCGCTCCAGGCGCAGGTCGGCGCGCGCGACAGCGATATCGAACGCGCCCAGGCCGAGATGGCGGCGGCGCAATCCGCTTATGACAAGGCCCGGGTCGATCTGGAGCGCCGCCAGAGCCTCGCCAAGTCGGGCGCGGTCTCGGGCGACGAGCTGACGTCGGCCACCAACGCCTTCGCCGCCGCGCGCTCGCAGCTCGCGGTCGCCAAGGCCGGTATCGCCCAGGCGCGCGCCAACCGCGTCGCCGCGACCGAAAGCTATAATGCCAACCAGGAGCTGGTGCAGGGCAGCGAGCAGAACAATCCCGACGTCGCGTCGGCGCGCTCCAAGCTCGATAGCGCCAAGCTGGACCTCGCGCGCACGGTGATCCGCGCGCCGTTCGATGGCGTGATCGCGCAGCGCAACGTCCAGGTCGGCCAGCGCATCGCCGCCGGCACGCCGATCATGACCGTGGTTCCGCTCAACAGCATGTATGTCGATGCGAACTACAAGGAAGGCCAGCTCAAGAAGGTGCGCGTCGGCCAGAAAGCGCGCCTGACCGCGGACATCTATGGCCGCAGCGTCGTCTATCACGGCACGGTGACCGGGCTTGCCGGCGGCACCGGATCGGCCTTCGCGATCATCCCCGCGCAGAATGCGACGGGCAATTGGATCAAGGTGGTGCAACGCCTGCCGGTGCGCATCATGCTCGATCCGGCCGAGCTCCAGCAGCATCCGCTGCGCGTCGGCCTCTCGATGGATGCGACGATCGACGTAGGGAGTTAATCTCGTGGCCAGCAGACCCATGGCACCCACGGACGGCTGCGCCCTATCGGGCGGACGGATGTGGGTCGCGGGGCTGGTCCTCGCGCTCAGCAACTTCATGGTGGTGCTCGATACGTCGATCGCCAACGTGTCGGTGCCGCACATCGCCGGCAGCCTCGCCATCTCGCCCGATCAGGGTACCTGGGTGATCACATCCTATTCGGTGGCGGAGGCGATCTGCGTCCCGCTCACCGGATGGCTCGCGGCACGGTTCGGCACGGTCCGCACCTATCTGTTCGCGATGACCGGGTTCGGCATCTTCTCGATCCTGTGCGGCGCGTCGCCGACGCTCGGCATGCTGGTCGCGGCGCGGGTCGGCCAGGGGATTTGCGGCGGCCCGATCATGCCGCTGACCCAGACCCTGCTGCTCCGCGTCTTCCCGTCCTCCAAAAGAGGGCCGGCGATGGGGCTATGGGCGATGACGACCGTCGTCGCGCCGATCGCGGGCCCGGTCCTGGGCGGCACGATCAGCGACAATTGGTCGTGGCACTGGATCTTCTTCATCAACATCCCGATCGCGATGATCTGCGTGATCGGGTCCTATCTGATGGTCAGCAGCTGCGAGACGCAGAAGGTCAAGGCGCGGATCGACCGCTGGGGCATGGCGCTGCTCGTGCTGTGGGTCGGCGCGCTGCAGATCATGCTCGACCTCGGCCGCGACCGCGACTGGTTCCACAACACGTTCATCGTCAGCCTGGCGCTGATCGCCTTCGTCGGCTTCATCGCCTTCGTGATCTGGGAGCTGACCGAGGACCAGCCGGCGGTGGACCTGCGCGTGTTCCGGCACAGGGGCTTTTCCGCCAGCGTGGCGGGCCTTGCCATGACCTATGGCACCTTCTTCGCCGCCGTGGTGGTGACGCCGCAATGGCTGCAGGGGGCGATGGGCTATACCGCGCAATGGTCGGGCTACGTCACCGCCTGGCAGGGCTTCCTCGCGGTGATCTTCTCGCAGATCGTGGGCAAGCTTTCGGGCAGGACCGACCCGCGCGCGCTGGTCTCGTTCGGGATGACCTGGATGGCGGCGACGATCTTCATCCGATCCAACTGGACCTCGGGCACCGATTATTGGAGCCTGGCCCTCCCCCACCTCGCGATGGGCCTGGGCATGCCCTTCTTCTTCGTGCCGCTGACCATCCTGTCGCTGGGATCGGTCGAGCCGAAGGAGACGGCCTCCGCGGCGGGCCTGTCGAGCTTCATGCGAACGCTTTCGGGCGCGGTCGGCACCTCGGTCGCGACCACGCTCTGGGCGAACGGCGCGGTGCGGGCGCATGCCGAGCTGGTCGGATCGATCAACCAGCCGCCGGGGCTGGTCCAGGGCCTAGAAGGCACCGGATTCAGCGCGGCGCAGGTACGCCAGCTCACCGAGAATCTGCTGACGCAGGAAAGCCTGATCATCTCGCTCGACCATATGTTCGAGATCGCGACCCTGCTGATGCTGGCATCCGCGATCCTGATCTGGGCGGTGCCGAAGCCGAAAAAGGCGGTGGATACGTCGCAGGCGCATTGAGGGTTGGTGATGCGCTTCGGCATGCGCCGAAGCTTGCGCCGCCGGCCCACGCCCCAACCCGGCTCCTATAGAATACGCTGTTGGGAGGCCGGGTGGGGGCGTGGGCTGGCGCCGCCCGAGGTTCAGCGGATGCTGAATCGCACTACAAAGACTCCGCCTTTCAGCGCGGATCGCCAAGCCTGCGCTATTTCGCCCCGAAAGCGCCGCATTGCGCGTTACATGGGCTCACAGTAAATCGGCCCCCATCATCCGAAGGAAGCCAAGCGTGTCGAGTGTGTCGGTCAAGCCCAGTTTCTGGCGTCGGGAGCATCATCTCGACCGCATGAACCTGAAGCAGCTCGTGGTTGCCTATTTCCAGTATCCGGCGGTGATCGCCTATCTGGTGCTGGCGGCGGCCTCGATCGGCGTCTGGTTCTGGCAGCCGGCGGGCATCCTGGCGACGGTGGCCTCGGTCGCGGTGGCGATCCTGCTTTATCCGTTGGTCTGGTACACCCTCCATCGCTGGGTGCTGCACAGCCGCTGGATGTTCAAGGTGCCTTTCCTCGCCGCGACCTGGAAGCGGATCCATTACGATCATCACCAGGACCCCAATCGCCTGGAGATCCTGTTCGGCGCGCTCCACACCACGCTGCCGACGATCGCGCTCGCGACCGCGCCGATCGGCTATGCGTTCGGCGGCATCGGCGGCGCGGCGGCCGGTCTTGCCGCGGGCCTGCTCACCACCGCGGCCTATGAATTCTGCCACTGCATCCAGCATCTGGCCTACACGCCCAAGCATCCGATGCTGGTGATGATGAAGCAGCGCCACATGGCGCATCACTTCCATGACGAGACGGGCAATTTCGGCATCACCAATTTCTTCTGGGACCGCCTGTTCGGGACCAGCTATGAGAAGGTGTCGCAGCGCAAGAAAAGCCCGACCGTCTTCAATCTTGGCTATACCCCCGAGGTGGCCGAGAAGTATCCGTGGGTAGCAAAGCTTTCCGGCGGCGTCGCCACCGGCCATCCCTCCACCCGCATTCGGAGCTAAAACCTTTATGGCCAACGGGATCACGATCCGCCCGGTGACAACCAAGGCGGACCGCAAGGCGTTCGTCGACCTCCCGTTCCGGCTCTACAAGGACAATCCCAATTGGGTGCCGCCTCTGAAGGACGAGGCGATGGGGCTGATCACGCCCGGCAAGAATCCGTTCTTCGAACATGCCGTCGCGCAGCTTTTCCTGGCGGAGCGGGATGGCCGTGTCGTCGGGCGCATCTCGGCTTCGATCGACCATATGTGGACGCCGATGCCGCCCGAGCAGGGCGGCGGCAGCGACATGGGCAATTGGGGCTATCTCGATGCCGAGGACAAGAGCGTAGGCGACGCGCTGATCGCGGCGGCTGAAGGCTGGCTCAAGTCGAAGGGCGTGACGCGTTCGATGGGCCCGATCTCGATGTCGATCTGGGAGGAGCCGGGCCTGCTGATCAAGGGCCACGATCACCCGTCGACGGTGATGATGGGCTATGACGACGCCAAATATGAGGCGTGGGTCGAAAGCTGGGGCTACACGACCGCCAAGGACCTGCACACCTGGGAACTGGATATCACCAAGCCCTTCCCGCCTCTGGTCCAGCGTATCGTCGAATCCGGCGAGAAGAATCCGCGCATCCGCATCCGCAAGGTCAACAAGAGCAAGTTCAACGAAGAGGCGGCGGTGATCCTGTCGATCCTCAACGACGCCTGGAGCGACAATTGGGGCTTCGTCCCCTTCACCGCGAGCGAGATCGCGTTTGCGGGCAAGAAGATGAAGCCGATCATCTTCAACGATCTGGTCCGTGTCGCCGAATATGATGGCGAACCCGTCGCCTTCATGATGACCTGGCCCGACTTGAACGAGATGCAGGCCGACCTGAACGGCGAACTGTTCCCGCTCGGCTTTATCAAGTTGCTGTGGCGGCTGAACGGCGGGTTCAGCGGCAAGCCCAAGGTCAAGACGATGCGCGTGCCGTTAATGGGCGTGGTCAAAAGGCTGCAGGCGAGCCGGCTAGCCAGCCAATTGGCCTTCATGATGATCGAATATATCCGTCGCTCGGCGGTCGCCGATTACCATGCCTCGCGCGGCGAGATCGGCTGGATCCTGGAGGACAATCAGGGAATGAACTCGATCGCCGAGACGATCGACAGCCACATCAACAAGACCTACCGGATCTACGAAAAGGCGATCTGAGCGTAAGCCGCGGGTCGTTGCGGGCGTAGCGAAGAGTCCGGCTGAGGCCTGGATTACCGCGTCGCTACGTTTCTCTGGGTGACGGCCTCAAGCGAGGTGCGGACGGACCCGCCGTCGGCGGAGAGCCACGCCGACAAGCCCGAAGCCGCTTAGCATGAGCAGCCAGCTTGCCGGCTCCGGCACCGCCCCGATGGCCGAGGCGGCCTCAAGCCGGACCTGCGCCTGATCGATCCCCCCGGGCACGAGCAGGTCGAGCCGCAAGCTGGGATCGGACTGCCAGTCGTCGTCCGTCGGATCGCCAAGCCCGAGACTGGCCAGCCCCGAAAGCGCGGACAGATGCGGAGAATGAATCGCGGCGGAGGCGCCCTCCCAGGCTCCCCCGTCTTCGTACCATGTGCCGAACTGCACAGCGGTCGTGGACGGCTGGTCCTGTTCGAGAGCGGCTGCGACTTCGCTCAGCCTGGTAAGGCTCGCGATGTTTCCGGCCTGCGCCTGCGCGGCGGTGCCGAGGACCAAAGCGAGCGCGCCAAACAGTGCGTTGCCGCTTTGCAAAGCACGCATAGCCCACTCCACCAACGCTTACGAAACGATCGGCGCCACTACGCGCCATGGGCTTGCGCGTTCCGGACTTTTTGTAATCTGGCGTTAATTTTGCACGGACGGGTCGTGCGACCCCATCGGCGAGCGGTGGGTTTCAACGCTTCAAGCTGTTTTCCGCTATGCCGCGTGGGACCGGTCGCGGCGGCGCATGCGGCGCGCACGCAGCGAGCTCGGCAACGGCGTCGAGGGCAAACAGGTGGGCGTGGTGCGCAGCAGAAGCTGCACCGCCTCGCGATCGAGCGCCTCGGCGAAGAGATGGCCCTGGCCCAGCTTGCAGCCGAGCGCCACCAGCCGTTCGCGCTGCGTGACCGATTCCACGCCTTCGGCGACCACTTCCATGCCCAGCTTCTCGGCGATGCGCATCAGGCCGTTGATCACCGCGGCGCCGCCCGCCTCGCCATCGTCGGTCAGATGGTCGACGAAGCTCTTGTCGATCTTGAGCGTATCGACCGGCGTGAACAGCAGATGGGTGAGCGAGGCATAACCCGTGCCGAAATCGTCGAGCGCGAGCTTCACGCCCATCGCGCGCAACACGTCCATCTGGCGCTGCACGATCACGTCGCGGCGGCCGAGATAGACCGTCTCGGTAACTTCGAGCGTGAGCCGGTCGAGCGGGGCATTCTCCGCAGTGAAGATCGCCTTCACATCGTCGACCAGCTGGCCGTGCGCGAAGTCGGCCGGCGCGAGGTTGACCGCGATCCGGCCGATCGCGATGCCCGCGTCGATCCACAGCCGCAGATCGGACGCGACCGCGCGCAGCATGATGCGCGTGATCTCGGCCGCGTTGCGCGCGTCGGCGAAGGCTTCCTGGAATTCGTAGGCCGGGATGATGCGACCGTCGCGCTCGCGGATGCGGGCCAGCGCCTCGAAGCTCAGCACCTCGCCCGTGTCGAGCCGGGCGATCGGCTGATAGCGCGCCTCGATCCGGCCCTCGACGATGGCGCGGCGGAGTTGATCGATCGCGCGCAGCCGCCGGTTCATGCGCGTGCGCAATTCGGGTGCATAGAGGACGAGCGTGCCGCGCCCGCCATCTTCCTTGCCGTGATAGAGCGCGAGATCGGCATTCTGCCGCATCACCGTACCGTTGCGGTCGTCGATCGAGCGGATCGCCGCGCCGATCGTGATGCTGGGAACCAGGATGTGGCCGCCGCAATCGGCGGGCTGGCGGAGCGAATCCAGGATGCGCTGGGCGAGCGGCACGACGTCGCTCGTATCGGAGAGGATAGCAAGCTCGTCGCCGCCGACGCGGAACGCCCGGTGCGGCGCCGCAGCCTCCGCGAGCCGGTTCGCGATTATGCGGATCAGGCTGTCGCCGGTGCCGTGGCCGAACGTGTCGTTAACGATCTTGAGATCGTCGATGTCGATCAGCAGCAAGGCCGATCCGCCGGCCTGGTGCGGCTCGATCAGCGCGCGTTCGAAGCAGGCGCGATTGTGCAGCCCGGTGAGCGTGTCGGTATAGAGCAGGCGTTCGTTGATACGCAGGCGGTGATCGCGTTCGAACGCGATCTGGCAGAGCTGCAGGCATTTCGAAACGATGTCGCGCTCGAAATCGGTGGGCCCGCGTTTTTCGCGATAGTAAAAGGCGAAGGTGCCGACCACCCGGCCCGCCGACATGATCGGGCTCGACCAGCAGGCGCGCAGGCCAAGCGGGGCGGTCAAATGCCTGAAGTCGGCCCAAAGCGGATCAGATTGTATGTCGGTGACCGTAACTTCGCGCCGGCGGAAGGCCGCGGTGCCGCACGAGCCAGCGGCGGGCCCCATCTTCACCCCGTCGACGCTGGCATTATAGTCGCTGGGAAGGCTGGGCGCCCCGACGGTACGCATCGTGCCGTCCGAATCGACCGAGAGGATCGAACAGAGCGATCCCGGCGTGAGTCGCTCCACCTCGCGGCAGAGCCTGTCCGCAGTGGCGCGCAGCTCTTCGCCGCGCGCAACCATCTCCAGGATGAGATTTTGCAGATAAACCAGCATTCGACTCTACGCCCCCGACTCCCCCGCAGGTCCAGGCAAACGCGATTTACTACAATGCGGGATTAGGTCGAAATGGTTTAACAGTCGGTATCGTTCTGGGCGATTCTAACGAATCTTGATCCAAGTCGGAGCATGGTCGGATGCTTTTTCGCGTCCACGATAATCTTTGTCGACGCCGGCATCGATTAATCGGTCCGCCGCGGCCGGACTTAACATCAGGTGATCGATACGGAAGCCGGCGTCGCGCGCCCAGGCATTCATCGTATAATCCCAGAAAGTATAAAGCGGGCCGGTCGGATGGATTGCGCGGAGCGCGTCGGTCCAGCCGGCGAAACGAAGCCTTGCGAAGGCCGCGCGGCTTTCCGGCTGCATCAGCGCATCGCTCGCCATGCGGCTGGCGGAGAAGACATCGTCCTTGCTGTCGGTCGGGATGACGTTCCAGTCGCCCGCCAGCACCGCGGGCCGTTCGCTTTCGAACAGGGTGCGGGCGTGGGCGAGCAGGGCTTCGAACCAGGCGATCTTATAGTCGAATTTGGGGCCCGGCACGGGATTGCCGTTGGGCAGATAGAGGCCGCCGATGACTAGGCCCGCGACGTCCGCCTCGATATAGCGGCTGTGGCTGTCGTCGGGATCGTTGGGCAGCCCCTTGCGGCGGAGCTCGATGTCGAGCCCGCGCGCGAGGATGGCGACACCGTTCCAGCTCTTCTGGCCGTGCCAGACGGCGTTGTAGCCGAGCTCCCTGATTTCGGCCTCGGGGAAGCGCTCGTCGGGCGCCTTCAATTCCTGGAGGCAGACGATGTCCGTCTTAGTCTCGTCGAGCCATTCGAGCAGGCGCGGCAGCCGCGCGCCGATGCCGTTCACGTTGTAGGTGGCGATACGCATGGGGTGCTTATAGCGATCCTCCCTTGCAAGGGGAGAGTGTTCGACAAAGCGCGGCGCGTGGGGCGAGCCCCTCCACCACGCCGCTACGCGTCGCGGTCCCCCTCCCCGTTCCGGGGAGGATTAGATGGAGAAGCTGGTGCCGCAGCCGCAGCCGGAGGCGGCGTTGGGGTTGGTCACGCGGAACGAGGCGCCGCCCATATTCTCGACGAAATCGACAGCACTTCCGCGCACCAGATCGAGGCTGACCGAATCCACCACCAGGCGGACGCCGTCCTGCTCGGCGATGACGTCGTCGCTCTCGATCGCGTCGGCCAGGCCGAACTTGTACTGGAAGCCCGCGCAGCCGCCGCCGTCGACCGACAGGCGGAGGATGGCTGGCTTGCCCTGCTTCGACGCGATCGCGGCGACGCGCGCGGCGGCGGACGGGGTGAGTTCGACCTCGCTCATGTGGGGGAGATAGGAGCGCCGGGCTGGAACAACAACCTTCCCGTCACCCAGCGAAAGCTGGAGCCGCATGCGGTGAGGCCTTACCTCTTATCCTGAGATGCCAGCTTTCGCCGGCATGACGGCTGGACCTGGATCAATCCTGATCGTCGTTGGCGTCGTCCGGGCCGCCGACGGCCACGGCATTGGCGCGGGCCTCCATCGCGGTGACGTAATCAGCCGACTGGAGGAAGGGGACCGGATTGACGGCGTGACCGTCGATGCGGACCTCGTAATGAAGGTGGCTGCCGGTCGAACGGCCGGTCGAGCCCATGAGCGCGATCTCCTGGCCGCGCACGACGCGCTCGCCGGGATGGACCAGGATGCGCGAGAGGTGGCCGAAGCGGGTCTGCAAGCCCTTGCCATGGTCGATCTCGACCATGTTGCCGTAGCCGCCCGACCATTCGGCGCGATCCACCACGCCGTCGGCGGTGGCGTAGATCGGCGTGCCCATCGGCGCGGCGAGGTCGATGCCGGCATGCATCGCGGCCGAGCCGCGGAAGGGATCGGAGCGCACGCCGAAGGCGGAGGTATAGGTCGCGGTCTGGACCGGCTTGGACGAGGGCACCGAGATCGCGCCCGGCGTGGCGACGGCGTCGGCCTTCTTCCACGACATGAACAGCGAATGGAAGGCACTGTTGTCGCCAGCGGGGGGAATTGCGGGCGAGGCTGCGGATTGGATTCGATCACCCTTTTGCAGGGTCGGGATGCCGGCGGCGAGAAGCGGTTGGGAGAAAGTGGCTGCCGCGATGGCCGCAAGACCGAGGGCGCGCGACGCGCAGATTGCGACGAAAGAAGAAGGCATGCTCTCTCCGGCGGTCTGTCCGCACGGAGCCCCCCGCACGGTTAATTTGAACTGGCCGCCCTGGGTTTTGGCCCCTCCCGCGACGACGGGAACTTTCCTGGAAGATGTGCGTGCGACTGTGCAACCACCTCGTAAAAATCCTTCGTTAAACCGGCTGCCGCGCGCGCCGAGTCGTTGAATGGCGGCTTCAGACTCCCTCGAAAATGGGTCGCGACGAGCGCCGCCCAGGCTTTTGCGGGAGAATCACCGCGAATCGCGCAGGCTTGATTGAACCAGCGCACGCCGGCGGCGACATGGCGCACCTCGTCATTCAATATCCGGTTCAAAATATTGGCAGTTTTCATGTCGCCGGCGGCTGCGAACCGCGCCATCGTCTGGGGCGTGATGTCGAGCCCGCGCGCCTCCAGCACCATCGGAACGATCGCCAGCCGGGCGAGCGGGTCATGCGCAGTTTCTTCCGCGGCCTCCCATAAACCGTCATGCGCGGGATGCGCGCCGTAGAAGCTGCCGAGCCGATGCAGGCGCCGGTCGAGCAGCGCGAAATGCATGGCCTCCTCCGCGGCGACCTTCATCCAATCGTCCGCAAAGGTCCTCGGAAAATGCGCGCCGAACCGACCGACCAGATCGAAAGCGAGGTCGATCGCGACGAATTCGATATGCGCGAGCGCGTGGATCAGCGCGATGCGGCCGGCCTCCGTCCCGCCCTTGCCGCGCTTCGCCATGCGGCTGGGCGGCAGCAATTCGGGCTTGTCGGGCCGCGCCGGACGCGCAGGCATGGCAATGTCGAAACGCCAATCGAGCCGGCCGAGCCGCCAGTCGCGCGCAGCCCGGCGCGCGGCTTTCACCTTGGCGGCAGGATCGGCGGTCCCGAGGACGCCGCGCACCGCCTGCGCAAGGCTCAGGATGGCCGGTTCCCCTTGAGCGAGCGCGCCGCGGCCAGCACTTCCTCGGCATGGCCCTTGACCGAGACCTTGCGCCAGATGCGGGCGATCCGGCCGTCCTCGCCGATCAGGAAGGTGGCGCGCTCGATCCCCATATATTTGCGGCCGTACATGCTCTTTTCGACCCAGGTGCCGAAGCCTTCGGTGACGTTGCCGTCGGCATCGGTCGCGAGCGGGACCTTGAGATCATATTTGGTGGCGAATTTCGCGTGGGATTTGGGCGGATCCTTCGAAACGCCGAGCAAGGACGTGCCCTCGATCTCGAACGCGGCGGCGAGCGCGGAGAAGTCCTTGGCCTCGACCGTGCAGCCCGACGTGTCGTCCTTGGGATAGAAATAGACGACCAAAGGAAGCTTGAGCTGCGACAGCTTCATCATGCTGCCGTCGCCCATCTGCAGCGTCACATCGGGGGCGGCATCGCCTTCGTTGAGCATCTCGGTTCTCCAGAATCGGTCAGAGGCGCTGTAGAGCAGCGGGCCGCGTGCCGGAAGGACAGGCCCGCCTACGCGGCGGAGATGCGGCGCCATTCCCCTGCGACCAACGCGCGAGCCGCGCCATAGGCCGTCATAAGGCCGTCCCAATCGTCATGGCCGCAGCGCTGCGCGACCAGCGTACGCGACGCTTCGGGGGGCTCCGAAGAATCCGGCGACACCAGCCGCAGCGTGATCAGCATGCGGGTCAGCAAAGCGAAGGCACCGCCAAAACCGGTGGCGAGCAGCCCCTGCCCTTCCAGCATCGCGATCGCGGCGGCGAGGTCCGGGTCGAAGCCGACATGCTTGCCGAGCTGCAGGACGTGGACCGTGAATTCGGCATCGACCAGCCCGCCCTCGACCAATTTGACGTCGAGCGGACCGGCGGGCGGCTTATGCGTCGCGATGTCGCCGCGCATCTTGGCGGCATCCGCGATCAGCTTCGGCACGTCGCGCGGGCGGCGCAGGGTCGCGTCGATCACCGCCTGCACCTCGGCGCGCGCGGCGGCCGAGCCGAAGACGGGCCGTGCCCGGGTGAGCGCCATATGCTCCCACGTCCAGGCCCCCTCCTCCTGATAGCGCGCGAAGCTGTCGACCGAAGCGGCGAGCAGGCCCTGCGTACCCGAAGGACGCAGCCGCGTATCGACCTCGTACAGCGGACCGGCAGCGGTTTGGACCGACATGGCGACGGTCACGCGCTGGGCGAGGCGCTGGAAATAGGTGGTCGCGCCGAGCGGGCGCGGGCCATCCGACTCCGCGAGGAAATCGCCGGTGAAGAGGTAGATCAGATCGAGGTCGGACGCGTGCGTCATGATGCCGCCACCGAAGCGGCCGAGCGCGAGGATCAGCAATTCGCCGCCCGGCACGCGGCCATGCGCGGCCTCGAATTCGGCGACCGCGGCGAGACCAAGCGTTTCGAGCGCGGCCTCGGCGGTACGGCCATAGCCGCGGCCGACCTCGATCGGATCGGACGCGCCGGTTATGAGCTGGGCGCCAAGCTCGAACCTTTGCTCGCCCACCGCAAGGCGGATCCGGTCGAGAATCTGCTGATAATCCTCGCCCCGCTCGCCCTTGCGCCATGCCTCGACCAACACCGGCACGGGCGGCGCCGGATCGAGCGCGCTCGCGTCGATCAGTCCATCGAGCAGGCTGGCACGGCGCGCGAGCTGGCCGGCCAAAGTCGGCGCGTGGCTCAGGATATTGGCGAGCTGGCCGATCAAGGCCGGCCGCGCCTCCAGCAGGCGGAACAGGTTGATCGCGCTCGGCAGGCGCGCGACCAGATCGTCGAAGCGGTTCAACGCGGCATCGGGCGCGGGCGCGTGGCCGAGCGCGCCGATCAGGGCGGGCAGGACCGCGTCGAGCGCGGTGCGCGCGGCGTCGCTGCGCGTGGTGCGCGTCTTGCCCTCACGCCAGGCGGCGATCCGGTCGCGCACCGCATCCGGATCGGTAAAGCCCGCTTCAGCGAGCACCGTGTCGAGCGTCCGAGCCTCGTCTTCCTCGGGTGGATCGAGCGCGTCGTAAAGGGTGCCGACCGCCTCGGCCGCAGGCGCGAGCGCCGCGATCAGCGCCACGCCGTCGGCATAACCGCCAAGCCGGGCGGCATTATCGAGCGCGGGAATATCCGATGGCAGACGATGCGTCTGCTGATCCTCGACCATCTGCAGCCGGTGCTCGATCGTGCGCAGCAGACGATAGGAATCGGCCAGGGTCCGGGCATCCTCCGAGCCGATCAGCCCGGCCTCGGCCAGCGCCGCGAGTGCGTCGAGCGTCGCCGGCGCACGGAGCGAAGGCAAGCGGCCGCCATGGATGAGCTGATGGATTTGCGCGTAGAATTCGACCTCGCGGATACCGCCCCGCCCGCGTTTCACGTCATAGCCGGGGCCGAGCCTTTGGCCCTGGACATGATGATCGCGGATACGGCGCGACAGATCGCGCATCTCGTTCAACGCGCCATAATCGAGCGTGCGCCGCCACACGAACGGGCGGATATGATCGAGGAAACCCTGCCCCAGGCCCTTGTCGCCGGCGCAGGCACGCGCGCGGATGAAGGCGGCGCGCTCCCACGGCAAAGCCGAGGATTCATAGTGGGTGATGGCAAGATCGACCGGCACCGCGAGCGGCGTCGCCTCCGAGGCGGGGCGCAGGCGCAGGTCGACGCGCAGCACATAGCCTTCGGCGGTGCGCTCCTGCAGCAACTCGACCACCCGCCGCGCGATCCGGACCGCGGCTTCGACCGGTTCCTCCCGCGAACGATGCGGCAAGGTCGCGGGATCGAAGACCAGGATCGGATCGATGTCCGATGAATAATTGAGCTCGCGGCTGCCCTGCTTGCCGAGCGCGATCGCGGCGAACCCCCGCGGCGCTTCTTCGGTGCGCTCGGCAATCGCCGCACGGATTGCACGATCGAGCGCACGATCGGCGAAATCGCTGAGCCCCTTCGTGACCTCTTCGAACGACGCGCCGGCAAGGTCCGCAAGCGCGACGGCAAGCGCCACCACCTGCCGTTCGCGCCGCAGCGCAAAACCCGCATCCGGCTCGGCGGCCGACGCCTCCGCCGCCTCGGCCAACACCGTCGCGAGGCCTTTAGAGGCCAGATCGTCGGCGATTTCGGGCCGGCGATGGAGAATGCCGCGCAGGAAGGGGGAATGCGCCTCGGCCAGCGCGACGGCCCGGTCGAGCGACAGAGGGCTACCTGCAACAGTCATGCGCCGGCTTGGAGCATGGTGGGGAAAAAGCCGCAACTCCCAAGGGGTTTCGGCGTTTAGGAGCCATGGGTAGCGTCAGTCAGGCAGGTCCGGAGCGTATGCCGCTTAGATGGGATGTACAGCGGGGACCGCAAATGATCAGCGCGCCGGCGCCGCACGAAGGCGTGCGGCGCGCTTTGCTCGGCAGCTTCGGATCGATCCCGGCGATGCCGGAGGAATTTATCAGGCTGCTGGACAAGCTTCGCTAAGCCGAGCCGTTCGCGCCGAACCTGTCGAAGCGCTGTCCTTTCGCAAAGCAGCGAGAAGGCGGGGCTTCGATAAGGTCGCCCGAATGGCGACGAGGGTGAATCGCGACGGGGAGCCGCTAAGACCCCCCTTACTCTTCCTCGTCCAGATCCTCGCTCGGCTCGTCGGGCGCGGGGGCGCGACCCTGGCTGAGCGCGTCCACCTCTCCCATGATGCTCTGGAGCGGGCTGTGGCCGGTGCCTTCCTCGTCGCGGCGCGAGGTCAGCTTGCCGCCTGACATGAGTTGCTCAAGCGCGACGCGGCCACGCGCGACGCGGCTCTTGATCGTGCCCACCGCGCAGCCGCAAATCTCGGCGGCTTCCTCGTAGGCGAAGCCGCCCGCGCCGACCAGGATCAGTGCCTCCCGCTGGGGTTGCGGCAGATGCAGAAGCGCGCGCTGGAGGTCGCCCAGATCGACATGCTTTTCCTGCGCGGCCGGCGCCGCCAGAATCTTGCTGGCGGTGATGTCGTCCCATTCACCCTTGAAGCGCGCGCGACGCATCTGGCTGAGGAACAGGTTGCGCAGGATGATGAAGGTCCAGGCACGCATGTTGGTGCCCGCCTGGAAGCGCTTGCGCGCGGCCCATGCCTTCAAAAGCGTTTCCTGCACCAGATCGTCGGCGAGATCGCGATTGCCCGACAGCGAGCGGCCGAAGGCGCGCAGATGCGGGATGACACGCGCAAGCTCGGTACGGAATTCGTCGTCGGAGAGCGAGACATGCTCGCTCGGCCCCACGTCGCTGTCCTGGTGTTCGGCGATGGATTCACTCACGCCGCGTCTCCGTGCGCCAAAGTCGCGCGCAGACTGAGATGGGGGCGGCGTGCCCGGCTGCAAGGCGTCATGCGTTTCGAAAATCCTCAGTGCCACAGCCAGACGATGACCACGAACAATATGATTACCAGCGCCAGGGACGCCGGCAGGATGTAACGCAGCATATGGTTGGACGAGCCAGCCCGTGCCTGCGTTCGCGTAAGATGGGTTTCTTCTTCGGCCATCGCCCGGACCCCGTGATCGTTACACACTGCCAACGGCCGCGAATCCCGCGAGTTCCAAAAGGTCAGCTATACTGACATAATTTTTCGCGACGAGGTGCGTTGGGGCCGGAAACCGCGTCAGGCGGGAACCGTCTGGACGTCGAAGAAGAGAGCCTGGCTGATCGCCGCCTTCACGGTCGAGCGCTGGAAAGGCTTGGTGATCAGGAAGGTCGGCTCGGGCCGCTCGCCGGTGAGCAGGCGTTCGGGAAAGGCGGTGATGAAGATCACGGGCACCTGGAATTCGGAGAGGATATCCTTGACCGCATCGATGCCCGAGCTGTCGTCGGCAAGCTGGATGTCGGCCAGCACCAGGCCCGGGCGGTGCGCGCGCGCCTGCGCCACCGCCTCGTCGCGGGTAACCGCGACGCCGGTGACGTTGTGGCCCAGATCGCGCACGATCGTTTCCAGATCCATCGCGATGATCGGCTCATCCTCGATGATCAGCACCTCGGCGCGAGTCTGGCGCTCGATCTCTGCGATTGCTTCGGCGACCAGGCTTTCGACGTCGGCCGCGTCGGTTTCCATCAGATAGGCAGCGTCTTCGGGCACGAAGCCTTCGAGCTGGGTCAGCAACAAAGCCTGGCGCGACCGCGGCGTGATGCGAGACAGGCGCGCGTCGGCGACATTGGCATTATCCTCGGCCACATTTTCGGGGCGCTCCGGATCGTCATGCGTCGACTGCCAGATGCGCTGGAAAGTGCGGTAGAGGCCGAGCCGGACATCCACGTCGCGCGGAAATTCGTTGGGCGCGGCGACGATCGCCTCCAGCGCCTGCCGGACATAAGCGTCGCCATGCTTCTGGCTGCCCGTGAGCGCGCGGGCGTAGCGACGCAGGAACGGAAGGTGAGGTGCGAGGTCCTGGCCGAGCGACATAGCGATCGAAAGCTCCTGAAAATGATCATTCCTTGTGAGCGTGGCCCAGGAACGATGCAACCGAAAGCCTTGATGCCATGCGGCAAACCCCCGGTGACAGGCCGTGCCTGAAACTTTAGCCCGGATGCGGAACAAACATGCTGACTTTTAGTTTCATCGTCGCGCGGGACTTTCCGCCGAGATTGAAAAGGAAGCCATTCCTGCCGTTGTCTCTATATAAGATGGAGAATGACTGGCAGGGCCTTTCCGCGGTGAAGTTTTGAGGGCAACGAAACCACAGTGCGTCTGGACGATGACATACAGCGGGGGGCGGTCGGTTTGACGGCGGACAAGACATCCAAAGCAACCGGGCGCGACAACCGAGCATCTGGAACGGGAGCATCTGGAACCGGCAAGCGCGGTTCGCGGGGCGGCGATTCGCACGTTGCGAACGCGCTGCGCAATGCGTACCAGGAGGCCGTGAGCGAGGATGTCCCGCAGGAGTTTCTCGATCTGCTCGGCAAGCTTTCCTGACCGGCTGATCTAGTCCGATGGCGTCGACGCCTTCGGCGGCACCGTTCTTCGCCCGCCTCGCCCCCGACCGTTTCTCCACCGGCACCAAGATGCTGTTCATCCTGACGGTGGCTTTGCTGCCGTTGGGCCTGATCGCCTTATTCGCATCGATCCAATCCGCGCACTCCAATCAGGCCCGGCGCGAGGGAGAGGCGCGCCAGATCGCGACCGCAGAAGCGCGCCAGATCGACATCCTCCTGCTGCGCGGCGCGGGCATATTACGCGCCAACCTGACCGGCCCCGAACCCGACGACCGCACCTGCCGCACCCTGGTGGAACGCGACCAGGCCGCATTCGGGGCACCGATCAACCTGGCGCTGTTCCATGCCGACGGCACGCTTGCCTGCGCGACGCGCGGCTTCAATGCGATCGGCCTGCCCCATCCCCGCACGGCGGGTGTCGATACCAGCCTGCTGCCGGGCGAGGCGGGCCTGCGCTTCACCGCGCCCGCCGCCAACGGCACCTACGGCGTCGGCGAGATTCCCGCCCCGATGCTGCGCCGCGTGCTGATGGCGGAAACCAACCAGGGGATCGTGCTGACGCAGGGCGCGCAGAGGCTGGTCATCTCCAACGTCGGCAAGGGGTCGGCGCTGGTGCGGCGCGTGATGGTGATGGCCCCCGCCGCGACCGGGCAGATCGCGCTGCACCTGACCGTGCTCGCGAGCCCGATCAGCGCGGTCGAGATATTGCTGGTGCTGCTGCCCTTGCTGATGTGGGCAGCGGCCGCTGCGATCTGTTGGGTGATCCTGGATCAGTTGCTGGTCCGCCCCTTGCGGCAGATGCAGCGCGCGATCGACCGCTATCATCCGGGCGAGGGCCCGCTGATCCTGCCGCGCATCTCGACGCCCGCCGAAGAGATACGCGCGCTCGGCGAGGCGCTCGAATCGACCGCCGCCCAGCTGGTCGCGCGCGAGTCCGAACTGGAGGAAGGGCTCAACCATCAGGTCCGACTGACGCGCGAGGTCCATCATCGCGTCAAGAACAACCTCCAGGTCGTGGCGAGCCTGATCAATCTTCATGCGCGCGGGACGGAGGGCGACGTCGCCGCGGCTTATGCCTCGATCCAGCGCCGCGTCGATGCGCTCGCGGTGGTCCACCGCAACCATTATGCCGAGCTCGAGGAAAATCGCGGGGTCGCGCTGCGATCGATCGTGGCTGAGCTTACCGCCAATCTGCGCGCGACCGCGCCCGCGCAAGCCCAGCATTTGACCATCACGCTCGACATCATCCCCGCCTTCATCACGCAGGATGTAGCGGTGCCGGTCGCCTTCCTGGTGACCGAGATCGTCGAGCTCGTGATGAATTGCGACCCGGGCGGTACGGTCGCGATCAGTCTGGTGCCGGCCAGCGCGGAGGATCGCGCGACGCTCACGATCGAATCCAAACGACTGGGGGAGGACGTTTGCGAGCGGCACCCCAGCCGTGGCCGTTTTGAGCGGATCGTGACCGGCCTTGCCCGCCAATTGCGGTCGCATCTCGACTATGACGGCACGCTTGGCCGCTATCAGGTCGAGATCGGGATCACCCCGGACAGCCTCGCCAAAAAAATCTGAAAAAATTCGAAGGCGCCGTGGAACCGATCGGCCTCAGCAGGGTTCTACACCCCGGATAGCGACCTTTTGCCCCCCCGCTCTCGCTGTCCGAACACATGGGCCTGGACGCGCCGATCCTCCCCCCCGGTGGCGCCTCCAGGCCCAAATTGTATCTGCGCCACGGCGCGGACATATTGGGCTCCTCGATCGAACCGCATGCGGAACCAAAGCCTCCACGGCTCATTCAGCCAGGGCGCCCCAGCGCTGCGGCGCCAGAAGAAGAAGGGACAGATCATGGTTCGCAAGACCCTCGAATATGTCGCGATCGGTGGCCTGCTGCTGCTCGCGGCCTGCAACACCGTCGCCGGCGCCGGCAAGGACGTGTCGTCGGTAGGCAAGACCGTCACCAACACCGCCAACGACGCCAAATAGGCCCTGCGGTTTTAGGAGAGAGAAAGGGCGGCGTGCCTGGCTCGGCGCGCCGCCCTTTTTTATGGGCGGTCGCCGATCTGGCGGGGCCGTCATGCGGTGAGGCTGAAGGGATTTTTAAGCTGACGGGCGGCGCGCGCCGGGCCAAGGCGAGGGGGGAGAACTTCCCCTCCACCAGCCTTCGGCTGGTCATCCTCCCCGAGCAAACTCGGGGAGGATTGTTCAGGCGGCGTCGCCCTTCTTGATGACCTGACTCACGTCTGAGTTGGCGTCGGCCTCCCGCTTGCGCTTGCGCTCGGTGAACCAGATACCGACGATCGCGAGCTCGTAGAGAAAGACGAGCGGCAGGGCCATCAACATCATCGAGCCGGCATCGGGCGGGCTCAGCACCATCGCGATGCCGAAATTGACCACGATCGCGTAGCGGCGGAACTTGATCAGCTGCTGGCGGGTGAGGATGCCCGCGCGTTCCAGCAGCATCAGCAGCACCGGCAGCAGGAAGGCCGCGCCGAAGCCGAACATGAACTGCATGATGGTGGTGAGATAGCTGGAAAGCTCAGGCAGGGCTTCCTGCTGAATGCCCCCCAGATCGCCCGAGAAGCTGTAAAAATATTTTAGCGCGAGCGGGATAGCGACGAAGCGCGCGAGGCTCGCCCCCATCAGGAACAGAACCGGAGTCGCGATCAGGAACGGCAGCAGCGCCTTCTTTTCCTTGCGGTAAAGGCCGGGTGCGACGAACTGCCACAGCTGATTGGCGATCACCGGGAAGGACAGCATCAGCCCGGCGAAGAAGGCGACCTTCACCTCCGTGATGAAGCCGCCATATGCCTCGATATAGACGATCCTTTTCTGCCCCGCGGCCACCAGCGGATGGACGAGAAAGGCCAGGATCGGCCGCGCGAAATAGAGGCAAATCACAAAGGAAATGCCCAAAGCGGCGAAGGACCAGATCAGCCGCTTCCGGAGCTCGATGATATGCTCCATCAGCGGCGCGCGGCTATCGTCGATTTCGTCTTGCTCTTCGATCATTGTCTGGGCGGAAGATCGAATGGGAGTTCGGGGCCGTCCTCCGCCTGCTCCGGTGCAGCCTTGGGCGCGCGGGCGCGTTTGGGCGCGGGCTCAACGGGGATTTGGGCGGCGAGTTCGGGTGCGGCTTCGGCGGCCTGAGATTCACGGACGGATACGGATGCCGGCTCGACAGCGGACGGGCCGGGTTCGACAGCCGGCGGAGCCGCCATATGGGCTTCTGCGGGTTCAGGCTCGACCACCATATCGGCCACGGGATCGGTCTGAGGTGCCGGCGCCGGGAGCGCGGTCATGACCGGCTCGGCGGGATGCTCGATCGCATCATGGAGCGGATGCTCGCGCATGATCCGCTCATTCTCCTCGCGCCACTTCTTCTCGATTTCCTCGAGCTCGGCCTGACGGATCATTTCATCCACGCCCGAGCGGAAGTGGCGCGCCATGCCGCGCGCCTTGCCGATCCACTGGCCGGCAAAGCGCATCGCGCGCGGCAGATCCTTGGGCGGGATGACCGCGACGGCCACCGCACCCAGCAACAGCAATTCCTGCGGTGCTACGTCGAACACGAACAGCCCTTACTGATGGGGACGATCGTCCTTCATCGGCTGAAGGTTCTGGTCGGGATTGGGGGTGACGGGCGGCTGGGCGTCAAGGCGCGGCGCGGGCTTGGCCGGGACGTCGTCATCCTCCGCCATGCCCTTCTTGAATTGCTTCACGCCCTTGGCGACGTCGCCCATCATGTTGGAGAAGCGGCCGCCTCCCAACAGCAGGATCGCGATCACCGCGAAAATGAGGATGTGAACGAAGGACAGGCCGCCCATTGTAACTCTCCGAAGACGTATTCGAGGGGGTATTTAGGCTCCGCACCCTCGGTTGACCAGCCCGACTGAAGCCTGTCGGTGGCGCATCGCGGGATAGGAACGAACGAAAGACCGGAAAAGCCCGCTTATTCTTCCCGATCGTCGCTGTCAGCCTCGGCGGATACCGCGTCGGCTTCGAACAGATGCGCCTGCTCCATCGCGAGATCGATCGGATCGAGCAGGCCCGCGGCGCGCAGATCGTCGATACCGGGCAGGTCCTTGCGCGAGGCCAGGCCGAAATGATCGAGGAAAGCGGGCGTGGTGGCATAAGTGAGCGGGCGGCCGGGCACTTCGCGCCGGCCCGCGGGCTTGATCCAGCCCGCCTCGATCAGCGCGTCGAGCGTGCCTTTCGATATCTGCACGCCGCGGATCGCCTCGATCTCGGCGCGGCTGACCGGCTCGTGATAGGCGATGATCGCCAGCGTCTCGATGCCGGCGCGGGAAAGCTTGCGCGGCTCCTCGCGCTCGCGGCGCAATATGTAGCCAAGGTCGGGCGCGGTCTGCATCAGCCAGCGGCCGCCGCGTTCGACCAGTTCGATCCCGCGGCCCTCGTAGAGGGACGCCAGTTCGGCCAGCGCCGCCTTTGGCTCCTCGATGCCGGTCGCGGCGGCGAGCTCGGCGGGCGTCATCGGCGCCTCGGCCGCGAACAGCGCCGCCTCCAGCGCGCGTAGGGGGTCGCCGATCATCATGCCGCCTTCACCATCAAGGGCGCGAATGCCTCTTCCTGAGCCAGTTGCAGCCGGCCCTGCTTGGCCAGCTCCAGCGCCGCGACGAAGCTGGACGCGACCGCCGAGCGGTGATGGTCGGGCTCCAGCCCCTCCGGCAGGAAGCTTTCGAGGCTGGCCCAATCGAGCCTCTGCCCGATCATTTTCGCGACCAAGTCGAGCGCCTCGTCGAGCGTCATCACCTTGCGCCGGGAGACAATATGGAAAGCGGGCTGGGTTCGCGCCTTGACCACGCCATAGGCCGCGATCAGCTCATAGAGCGACGCCTCCCATTTGGGCTTGCGCACCACGCGCAGCCCCTCGGGACAGCCGCGCAGGAAGACATCGCGCCCGATACGGTCGCGCGCCATCAGCCGCGCGCCCGCCTCACGCATCGCATCGAGCCGCTGGAGGCGAAGCTGCAGGCGCAGCGCGAGTTCCTCGGGCGACGGTTCGACCTCCGGATCGCGCGGCAGCAGGAGGGCCGACTTCAGGTAGGCCAGCCAGGCGGCCATCACGAGATAGTCGGCCGCCAGCTCCAGCTTGAGTGCGCGCGCCTCGTTGATGAACGCGATATATTGATCGACCAAGGCCAGGATCGATATCTGCTTGAGATCGACCTTCTGCGTGCGTGCCAGCGTGAGCAACAGATCGAGCGGGCCTTCCCATCCGTCGATCGCGATGGTCAGCGCCTCTTGTGGCTCAGGCTGAAAATCGAACTCCTCGTCCATTGTGTAAGGAGACTAACCGGGCGCGCGGCGGAGTCGAGCGGGCGGCGGCAAAAGGTCGTGGATAAGTCGGGCTTAGCGGGTGACGCGCTGAAGAGCTTCTTCGATCTGGCGATAGGCATCCGGATATCTCGCGCGTTCCCTGGCAACGAAATCAGCGTGCCGCTGCACAAAAGCGGGCACTTCCCTTAGCGTGTCCGGGTAAGGCTCCCCAACACTCCAGAACAAAAAACCGTGTCGCACCAAGGCTTCAACCTTGTCCCACTGCTTTTCGTCGGACTGCTTTGGCGGCTTGAATTTGCGGGTAAGCCCAATGCTGGGTCCACCACATTCGGGGCACGGTAAAACCGCATCAGCACCGCTGGTGCGCTTGAAACTCTTTCGGCATCGGAAGCATGCATAAGGGTGAAGATAATGCTTCCCGTCAAAGCCCTTCTGAGCTGGTGCGTTTGACGTTTCCTGAGCCATCGCGACACCTTATCTGGGATGGATTCGTCCGCAAATAGTCGAGATCAGCTCTAGGTCCGCGCGCGCAGCCATCGGATCGTCCGCAAGCTCTCCGGCCCGTCGCTCCGGCTGAACTGCCAGTAGAGCATGATGCTCATCAAAGCGGCGTAGAAGCACCAGACCGAGGCGAAGGTCTCGGCCTTGACGAGTTCGACGATGGTTAGCGCGATGACGTTGACCAGGCCGTACCAGCGCACGAGCCGGAAACTGGACAGCAGCAGCGCGCCGCAAGTCGCGAGGATGTACAGCAGCGAGATGGCGAGGCTGCCCGTCATCTGGTTGCGATAGGCGATGCTGAAATGGTCGACGAACACCCGGCTTGGCAGGAAGATCAGGCCATAGGCATCCCACAAAGCCGCAACCGCGCCGATCGCGGTCAGGCCGAGGATCAGTTTTCTCCGCCAGCCGGCCGGCTCCATCAGCAGGACTGCGAGCGGCATCAGGAAGGGCAGCAGTCCCTGGGCGTAGAGGGTGAACAGGAAGGCCGCATGATCGCGCCCGATCGGCCCTACCCGCCCCTCCACGCCGAGCCAGACCAGCCCTTCGGTGAATTGATGCAGCGAAAACAGCATCGGGGTCGCCGCGAACAGGAAGGTCCTGGGCTCGCGCACATGGCGGAGCGTCGCCACACCGATCGTGCCGATGATCGCTGCCGAGACGAAGCTGGCGGTGGGCGAAAAGCACATGCCGCGTTTCTGGCGAGATTGACGCCTGCCCGCCAGCCTCAAATGGTTTTGCGGGACTCAAGCGCGCGACCGGACTATCGGGCTGGCCGTGATCCAGCCCCTTCAACCCATCCGCGTTGCCGCACTCTATAAGTTCGCGCCGCTCGACGATCTGCCCGCCAAGCGTGAGGCATTGGAAAGGCAGTGCGAAGCCAACGGTATCCGGGGCACCCTGCTGCTCGCGCACGAGGGCATCAACGGCACAATCGCGGGCACGCCGGAAGCGATCGAGCGGATCGTCGCGCAAATCCGCGCCCTGCCCGGCTGCGCCGACCTGGACGTCAAATATTCCGAGGCCGAGGCGATGCCCTTCCACCGGCTCAAGGTGCGCATCAAGCGCGAGATCGTGACGATGGGCGAGCCCGACATCGATCCTCTCGCCGAGGTCGGGCATTATGTCGCGCCCGAGGATTGGAACGCTTTGATCGCCGATCCGGCGACGATCGTGATCGACACGCGCAACGATTATGAGGTCGCGATCGGCACGTTCGAGCGCGCGATCGATCCGCATACGCGGAGCTTCCGCGACTTCCCCGGCTGGTTTCGTACGCAGCGCGAGACTTTGATCGGCGAGGGCCAGCAGCCGAAAATCGCGATGTTCTGCACGGGTGGGATACGCTGCGAGAAGGCGACCGCCTTCCTCAAGGCGGAAGGGCTCGACGAGGTCTATCACCTCAAGGGCGGCATCCTGAAATATCTGGAAACCGTGCCGGCCGAGCAAAGCCTGTGGCGGGGCGAATGTTTCGTGTTCGACCAGCGTGTGGCGGTGACGCATGACCTGACAGCCGGATCGAGCGAATTGTGCCACGCCTGCATGCGTCCGATCGGCGAAGCGGAGCGCCGGTCACCACTCTTCGCCGAAGGCATAAGCTGCCCGGCCTGCTTTCACGAGCGCACCGACGAGCAGCGCGCGGGTTATGCCGAGCGCCATCGCCAGAGCCTCCTCGCGGCGCAGCGCGGCCAGGCGCATATCGGGGTGCGGCCGCCGCCGCATAAGCGCCCTCAAGGCGATGGCTGAGCCGCCGATCCTCTACAGCTTCCGCCGCTGCCCCTACGCGATGCGCGCGCGGCTGGCGCTGCTGGCGAGCGAGACGGTCTGCGAAATCCGCGAGGTGAAGCTCGCCACCAAGCCGGCGGAAATGGTGGCGGTCTCGGCCAAGGCGACCGTGCCGGTGCTGCAATTGCCCGACGGCCGCGTGATCGACGAAAGCCTCGATATAATGCGCTGGGCGCTGGCGCGGTACGACCCGGCGGGTTGGCTGGAGCGCGATGACGCGGCGCTGATCGCGGCCAATGACGGGCCGTTCAAGCACCATCTCGACCGCTACAAATATCCCGACCGGCACGGCAGCGATCCAGCCGAACATCGCACCGCGGGGCTCGCCTTGCTGGATCCGCTGGAGGCACGGCTGGGCCGGAGCCCCTTTCTTTGCGGCGATTCGATAGGGCTGACGGACGCGGCGCTGATACCCTTCGTCCGCCAGTTCGCCGAGACCGATCGGACATGGTTCGACGCGCTGCCGCTGCGGCGCCTGCAGGCCTGGCTGTCGGGCTTTATCGGCTCGCCCCTGTTCGCGGCGGCGATGGTACGTCTCACGCCATGGAAAAATGGCGATGCGCCGATCCGGTTTCCGAGCGGCCCGGACTGAGATTCCGGCCGGGTAATTCGGGGACACTATACTAATTACGCACCTTGCGGATGGGGAGACCATTCCGCGGCGTGGCTCAGGAAATTAATATAGTGTCCCCGAATTGGGTTAGTGTCCCCGAATTGGGTGTCCGCGCTAGACCTTGGCGCGTTCCGTGTCCTCCGCCGGCGACCAATGGAATATTTCGTCGATCGGCTTCCCGAAGACATGGGCGATGCGAAAGGCCACATTGATGGCAGGCGCGTAGCGTCCCTGCTCGATTGCCGCGATCGTCTGGCGCGTCAGACCGACCCGCTCGCCAAGCTCGGCCTGCGTCATGTCGCCGGCCAGGAAGCGCAACAGGCGGACCTCGTTGGTCAGCGTCTCAATGGGCGAATTGCGGCTTTTCACGATACCCCACGACAATCAATATGTTACGCAACGTCTCCGCCATCACCAGGACCAGTAAAGTGGCGTTGACGATCCGCCAGCCGCCGTCCTTGAACGGCATCATCATGCCGACCACAACCGCGCCTGTGAACAGGAACCAATAGGCACCGCGCGTCGCACGGGCCTCGATCGCGCGATCGCGCTCGTCCGTCAGCAAACCCTCGCTCCGCTGCCTGCGGAGAAGGAGGAAGCCGACTGCGAAGATCGCCGCATGGGCCAGCGTTACGGCGGCGAGGCAGAATATCCGCTCCCACATCGTGATCGGCCAGCCCGGCGACCCGAGCTGGATCGCGAAATAGACCACATAAGGCGGACACATGCTCCAGAGCGTCAGCCAGGCTCTGCTCTCCCACGCCACCATTCTCAATGCCTTTCAGGTTAGCGATACTAAGCATGATGTTACGTCTATTTAACATCATGTCAACGGATTTTTACCGTGAGCCCATCCCGAGCATTGGACATTAGACCTCGACATCGTTGTCTGATCGCAATTCCCGTGGCAGGTTTCCCGAAACGGCGGGGAGAGAGATATGGATATCGCGACCGCGGAAGCGATCGTGCATCCCGATGCGACGGCTACGGGAAAGCCGCATTATGAAGTGCTCGACGGGCTGCGCGGCACCGCCGCGGTGGTGGTGGTGCTGTTCCATATCATGGGCATGCCGATCGCCTGGTCCGACGACGGCCAATATCTCCACCATGCCGCGATGGCGGTCGATTTCTTCTTCGGCCTGTCGGGCTTCGTGATCGCTTATGCCTATGATGCGCGCTGGGGGCGGATGTCGGTCGGCCAATTCCTGACCGCCCGCCTGATCCGCCTGCATCCATTGGTGGTGCTGGGGGCGGTGCTCGGGGCGATCAGCTTCCTGGTCGACCCCTTCGCCGCGAACCAGCATGCGATCCCGATCGGAGTGGTGCTGCGCGACCTCGCGCTGGCCTGTCTGCTGTTGCCCTATCCGGTGCTGCCCAACCGATGGACCGACACGCACAGCCTCAACAGCCCTGCCTGGTCGCTGCTCCAGGAATATATCGGCAACCTTGCTTATGCATTCGTGCTGCGCCGGCTGGGGACCCGCGCGCTGGGCGCGGTGATGGGGCTGACCGCGGCGGTGCTGCTATGGCTGCTGTGGCGGCGCAACAGCATCGACATGGGTTCGGACTGGACGAGCTGGTGGGGTGCGCCGGCGCGAATGGCCTTTTCTTTCACGATGGGGCTGTGGCTGTACCGGGTGCGCGAGCGAGCGCCCAAGCTGCGGCTGGGCTGGGTCGTGCTGAGCGTGATCCTGGTGATCGCCTTCGCGATGCCGCTGGTTCCCCAGTCGGTGCCGCATGGGAACGGCCTTTACGAGGCCTTCGCCCTGATGCTGCTCTTCCCGGCGGTCATCCTGTGCGGCGCGCATTCGCAGATCGGCCCGGTCGAGCTGGCGCTGTGCAAGTTTGCGGGCCGGATCTCCTACCCGCTCTACATGCTGCATTACCCGTTCCTGCTGATCTACATGAACTTCGCCCTGTTCCGTAAGCCGCCTGCCGCGACGGTGTTCGCGGCCGGCGCCGGATCGTTCATGGTGGTGATGGTGGCGAGCTGGCTGGCGTTCAAGCTCTACGACGAGCCCATCCGGGCTTCGCTCAAGCGGGCGCGGCGCTAAGGGGTATTCGCCGCCGGAAATCGAGGTGGGCCAAGGCGGCCGCTCGTCAGGCGATACGGGCCAGCTCCGCCTTGCACCAGGCGAGGAAAGCTTCGACCGTCCTGATCACATTGTCGACCGATTGCCGGTAGCCGGCCGAATCGTCGAGCTTGACCACCGACCAGGTCGCCTGATGGGTCGCGAGGATATGGCGGAGCTCGGAAAGCTGGCTTTCGAACCTGGCCAGATCAAATCCGTCCCTCGCAAGCTCCGCTGCACTGTGGCGAAGGTGCGCCAGCATGTCCGGAATGCGGCGCCGCTGCACGAGCAGATCGGTCTTTCGTTTTTCGTCCGTGCGCCGGGAAATATCGATCATCGTGCGATGCAGCCCTTCATAGCTGGCGAGCGCATCGGCGAATCGTCGCGTATCGGTCATTCGGCGCCTTTCACACGATACATGAGCCGCCATCCCCGGTGCGGATTAGGCGAAAGGCCGTGACACACCCCGCACGCCGGACGATCACGCCGTCGGCCGCCGCGTGAAGCCATCGACCGGCTGCAGCTGCGCCTCCCACACGTCGATCCGATCGACACGCGAGGCGGGCGAGCCTTCGCGCAGGCGATCGGCCAGCCGATCGACCAGATCGGGCTCGCCCAGCGCATAGACCTCGACGCTGCCGTCGGCGCGGTTGCGGACCCAGCCGGACACGCCGATCGCCCGCGCCGCCTGGACGGTCCAATCGCGGAACATGACGCCCTGAACGCGGCCGGAGACGAGAATGATGCGCGCGACCATGCCAGGGGAAAGCCATGACAAAGCGTGCGGTTCCCTCCCGCAGAGCCTACCAACCGGCTATGCACGTTTCGGTAAGAAGTTCGGGACTACCACATAGTAACGGTTGTATTCGTGGCGTAACCCGTGGGGGGTGTATTATGAACAGGCAAGACAGACTAGCCATCTCGATCGACGATCATCTCATCAGCATGGCCTGGGTAGAACATGGGCGACACCTGGCCTACCTTCAGAAATTGCCGATCGCACAATTCAACACCTTGACCGACGCGCTGCTAAATTACGAACAAAGCACACAAAAGCCCTTGCTCGGCGCCACCTGCGTACTCGGCATACTTGGCGTCACATATGGCGAGACGATCATGCTCTCGCGCGGGAGCTGGGCAATTTGCCGGGAGGGCCTGCGGTCCCTTTTCGGGACCGAGGTGGTCGTCATCAACGACGTGGCGGCGCAGGCGTGGGCGATGGTGGGCGGTGCCAGTCCGAAGCTGGACGGCATATTCTCCCCTGTCACGCGTACACCCGACTTCAACCAAAAAGGGCGCTGGGTGCTGGTCTATGTCGGCGAAGGAGTCGGCCTGGCCGTAATCGACGTCGATGGGCGAGGCGATGCCCGCGTGCTGGAATGCGAGATGGGCCATTGCGGCTTCGTCCCGACGACGGAGGAAGATTCCACGCTGGCCAAAGCGATCAAGGCCCAGGGGCATGCGCAGGTCAGCTGGGAGATGGTGCTGACCCTGACGCCGGACAATCCGGTCTGGTCCACGCCGGGGCTGCCGGCGACGCATTCGGAACGGGCGGCGATGCTCGCGCGGCTGATCGGCAGCTATACCAGCGACGCGGTGCTGGCCCATGGTGCCTGGACCGGTGCGATCGTAACGGGCAAGCATATCAACACGATGGTTGTCCAATCGGCGCAATCGGCCTTCAATGCCGGCTTTGAGAGCAAGCCGAAATTCGGACGGCTGGTCCGCAGCACGCCGCGCTGGCGATTGAACGGGCGGGATCTGATGATCGCCGGCTGCGCGATCGCGCTGGATCGGCATTTGCCGAGGGCCGAGATAAGACCGGTCCAGGAAATGGCACTCGTCGAGGCAATCCGCCGCATCGCTTGTTGAAGAAGGAGGTGGACGCGGATCGACGCGTCCACGCTCGGCCTGCCCTGTCAAAACCCAGCGAAAGCGGCTGATGCTGACGAGATGCTCCGTACCCAAAGCCGGCACGGGGCATCGGGCTTTCACTCCCCGTTCGGGACTATCCGACCGATTGCCTGAATTCGTGCCGCCGCTTCGTCGGGCGACAGGGTTCCGGTATCGATCGTGACGGACGCGGCCGGCATCGCCGCCAGGCAGCGTTCGAAACCGGGGCGAAGCGCCCGCAGCAAATCAACCGACCGGAGCTTTCCGAACCGCGCTCGGTCGGCATTGGCGAGGCGACGTTCCTGCTCGTGAGGCGGCACTGTCAACGCGGCGAAAATCACCCGACCACCCGCCGCGGCGACGATCCGCGCGACCCGTTCCGGAAAGTCCGCCGCCACGCTGGGTTCGGGCGCGAAAGTGAAGATCAGCGAGCGCCCCGTGCGCGCGGCCGTCTCGATCGTTTCCAGCCAGAAGGCCTCGCGCAGCCGCACGAATTCGGGCGATTCGAACGGAAAGATCGCGAGCAGTGCGTCCACGATCAGATGATTGTGGAACAAGGCATAGCCGGTGCGGTCCGCCAGCGCCTTTCCCACCGTGAGTTTGCCTGAAGCCGCGTGGCCGTAGAGGAAAATCAGTTCCATCCGTTCCATTCCGCCTGCCCGCTAACCGCAGTCAGACACGACCAGATAGCAGCGCACGATAGCCCCCGCGCGGCCGGCGCTGCGAGCGTTGAAGTAGGCGGCGATGGCGTCCGGCTGCGACCAATCGAGTCCTTCCAGCCCGTTCGTATCCTGAATCAGCGCCGCCAAACGCCCGGACGGATTGCTCCGTGTCGTCAGCAACGCGTCGATCGCCGCCCAGAAGCGCGCGCCCTTGCCATAGAAGGCTTCGTAATTGCCGCCGTCGCCATGATCGACCTGATCCTCGACCACGAGCAATGAAGGGGAAGCAGGAGCGTCGATCAGTTCCTTCGCCATCTTGAGGGCGGCAGGGTCGAGGCGATGCTCGCCCGCACGCCAGGCGAAATAGCTCGCCCAGCTTTCATTGACCCATTTGGGCCAGGTCGTCGGGATCGATCCGATCAACGTATGAAATCCCTCATGCACGCCGAGCAGCGCGGCGGCACGAAGCTTGGCGTCGGACGCGGCTTTGTCCGGGCCGGGGATGTTCTGCATCAGCACCGCGCGCATGCCGGCCGAGGCCATGAACCCCGGATCGGCATGCGGCGGAGGCGAAATCCAGAGGACGTCCAGCGACGCCGGGGTCACCGCCTTCACCGGCACCACATCGCGACGCCATCGGCTCCACGTATCGGCGAAGAATTGCTGCTGCGCGTCGCCGGCCTCGGCGGGGACCGCGCCATGGACGCGAAGCGTGAAACCGCCGCTGCGATAAAGACGGGGCGGCTTTCCTGAAACGACCCCGTAGAAAGGCATTTGCCCGCGACCGGGGAAAGGCGTCACGCTGGTGAGGGTCCTGCCATCGTGGAGGCGGGCCACCATTTCGACCTGGGCACTGTCCCACCCGCCGGGCGGCGCGAGGAAGGCGAGATGATCGGTCAGCAGCCACCAACGCCCCGTCGCACTCCAGGCGCCGGACGGATCCGACGCGTCCATGCCCTGCTCGTCCTGGTCGCGTAGCGCGAGCGTCCAATGGATCGTGCGGCATGTCGCGGGCACGGCCCAGCGCGTCGGGGCCTGAGCAACAAGCGGCGCGCCATTGCAATCGGGCGTGCCTGTCAGGCTCGGCGCGGATCGCGACTGGATACCAAGCGCCAGGTCGCGGGTGCGGCCCGGCGGCAGATCCATGCTGACCCCGGCCTGCAGCGGCGTCCGCTCGTCCAGCGCCACATGATAGGTCAGTGCGCTTGCGACCCCGGTTGTGAGCGTAGTCAGCGCCAGCGCGGCGAGGACCCGCAGCATTCGGCTCAGGCCAGCGCCAGCAAGGCGTCGCGCTTCGCAACGAGATCGTCGAACGAGGCGCTGTCCGCCGCCCCCGCGATCGTCGCCATTGCGGCATCGAGCCGTCCGCGCGCGTGCGGGGCGATGCCGCTCACGCCCTTCGCGCAGGCCCGCATCTCGTCGATGTCGCCCGAGCAATGGAGCACGATATCGCAGCCCGCGGCGATCACGCCCGCGGCGCGGTCGGTAAAATTGCCCTTGAGCGCGTGCATGCCGAGATCGTCGGACATGAGCAGGCCGTCGAAGCCAATCCGACCGCGGATGATCTCGCCAATCACCTTGGCCGAGAGCGAGCCCGGCTGATCCCTGTCCCAGGCGGTGTAGACCACGTGCGCGGTCATTCCCATCGGCGCCCAGTTGAGCGCGTGGAAGGGGGCGATGTCGGTTTCGAGCTCCTCGGCCGACGCCTCGACCACGGGTAGCTCGACATGGCTGTCGGACATGGCCCGGCCGTGGCCGGGCATATGCTTGACCACGCCGACCGCCCCGCCCGCCTTGAGGCCTTCGAGCGTGGCGCGGCCGAGCGCGGCGACGCGGAGCGGCTCGGTCCCGAGCGCGCGGTCGCCGATGATGTCGTGCGCGCCGGGCTGGCGCACGTCGAGCAAGGGCAGCGCGTCAACGTTGACGCCGACCTCGCGCAGCATCACCGCCAGCGCCTGGGCATTGGCCCGGATCGCCTCAATCGCGGACATGGGCGCCACATCGTAGAGGCGGTCGAAATCGCTGCCGCGCGGGAAAGCGGACCATTGGGGCGGCTGCATCCGCGCGACCCGGCCGCCTTCCTGATCGATCAGGATCGGGACGTCATCGCGCCCCGAAAGGGTGCGCAATTCGTCGGTGAGCGCCTTCACCTGCACCCGATCGCTGACGTTGCGCTTGAACAGTATGAAGCCGGCGGGATCGACCTCGCGGAAGAAGCCGCGCTCCTCATCAGTCAGGGCCGTACCTGACAGCCCCAGGATCAGGGGCGTCATCAATGGACGACGTTGCAGGTCTCGCCCGCGACCTTGAGCTGCGCGCATAAACGCGCCGCGTCCCCACCGCTGGCGCGCAAGCGGTAGAGCGTGTTGTCGCCCACCTTGACCGGCGTGATCGACATGGTGAGCGGCGCCAGGCTGGCGAAACGGCTGGAGAGCGACTTCCAGACCTGCTTGGCCTTGGCCTCGCTCGCGAGCGCGCCGAGCTGGATCGTTCCGCCGCCACCGGCCGAGGGCGGGGCCGCAGGTGTTGAAGCCTTGGGCGGAGCGGCCGGGGTCTGCGGCTTTGGCGCGGGCGGCGGAGCCTTCACCACCGGCGCGGAGGCCGCGGTCGGCGCGTTGTAAGCGAGCTGCGGCTTGGGGGGCGCCTTGGCGGCCGGGGCGGGCGCGGGTGCGGAGGGTCCGCCGGGGGCGGCCGGTGCCGACGCTTTGGGCGGAGCCTGCGGCTCCTGACCCTGATCGCTGCCCGGGCCGGTGATCGGCTGTTCCGGGATCTTGGAGAGGTCGATCGGGCTGTCGATATCGTTGCCCGTGCCCATCTTCGACGCGATCACGTCGCTTTCGTTGACCGCGAGGCCGCCCGGATTGGCGGGTTTTTCCTTGTAGGGTCCGGGCTGTGCGTGGATGATCGTGCCGAGATCGGCGCGCTCGGCACGATGGCGCTGCCAGACGATGAAGCCGCCGAACAGGATTGCGATGACGACCAGACCGACCACCAGCCACAGCGCGACCCGGCCACCGCCGCCACCACCGCCGTTTTCCGGATAATCGTCCTCATCCTCGACCGGCTCGAGCCAGGGCAGACGCTCGTTCCCGAGCGTTTCGCCGCCAAAACCCCGCCGGATCTCCGCCATCCCCTTACATCTCCTCCGCCGCGGCGACGCCCATCACGCCGAGCCCGTTCCGGATAACCTGCCCGATCGCATCCGCAAGCGCCAGACGCGCAGCGGTCACGGCCGCATCCTCCACGACGAGGAAGCGTCGTGCGGGATCGTCATTGCCGCGATGCCACAGCGAATGGAAGGCGGCAGCAAGATCATAGAGATAGAAAGCGATCCGGTGCGGCTCATGCGCGTTGGCCGCGCCCTCGACGATGCGCGGGAATTGGGCGGCAAGCTTGACCAGAGCCAGTTCTTCCTCGTCCAGCAGCGACAGATCGGCAGGGGGCAAATTCATGCCCGCTTCCGCCGCGCGGCGGTGGAGCGAGGCGATCCGCGCATGCGCGTACTGGACGTAGAAGACGGGATTGTCCTTCGACGCCTCGACCACCTTGGCGAAGTCGAAATCCATCTGCGCGTCGGCCTTGCGCGCGAGCATGGTGAAGCGGACCACGTCCTTGCCCACCTCCTCGACCATGTCGGCGATGGTGATGAACTTGCCCGAGCGCTTGGACATCTTGACCGGCTCGCCCGCGCGCATCAGCCGCACCATCTGGACGAGCTTGATGTCGAACGGTGTCTCGCCGTGGGTCAGCGCCTTCACCGCCGCCTGGATACGCTTGACCGTGCCGGCATGGTCCGCGCCCCATATGTCGATCAGCATGTCGGCCGTCTCGGCCTTTTGCGCATGGTAAGCGAGGTCGGTGCCGAAATAGGTCAGCCCGCCATCGGCCTTGCGCACCGGCCGATCCTGGTCGTCGCCGAATTCGGTCGAGCGGAACAGGGTCATCTCGGTCGGCTCCCAATCGTCGGGGAGCTCGCCCTTCGGCGCTTCGAGCACGCCTTCGTAGATCAGGCCTTCCTTGCGCAGCCGATCGAAGGCGGCGTCGACGCGGCCTGCCTTCTGTACGGCGGCTTCGGACGCGAAAATGTCGTGATGGATGCCGAGCAGGGCGAGATCCGCCCGGATCATGTCCATCATGCCCGCGACCGCTTTCTCGCGGAACAGGTCGAGCCATTCGCCCTCGGGCTTGCCGACGTAGGCGTCGCCAAATTCCTTCGCGAGCGCCTGGCCGACCGGGATCAGATAATCGCCCGGATAATAGCCCTCGGGAATCTCGCCGATATCCTCGCCCAGCGCCTCGCGGTAGCGCAGGTGGGCCGAGCGGCCGAGCGTCTGCACCTGCGCGCCGGCATCGTTGATGTAATATTCACGGACGACCTTGAAGCCCGCATATTCGAGCAGGGTCGCGAGCGCATCGCCCACGATCGCGCCGCGCGCATGGCCCATATGCATCGGGCCGGTCGGATTGGCCGAGACATATTCGACGTTGACCGTCCTGCCCCCGCCAATCGCCGAGCGCCCGTAATCGCCGCCCTCGCCGAGGATATTGGACAGCTCGCCCCGCCATGTGTCGTCCGAAAGGCGCACGTTGAGGAAGCCAGGGCCCGCGACGTCGACCGAGGTCACATAATCGAGCGCGGCCAGCTTGGGCGTGATCAGTTCGGCGAGCGCGCGCGGGTTGGTGCCGGCGGGCTTGGCCAGCACCATCGCGGCGTTGGTGGCGAGATCGCCATGGCTGGGGTCGCGCGGCGGCTCGACCGTGACGTTGCGGCGGTCCAGCCCACGCGCAAGCGCACCCTCTCTTTCCAGCGCATCGAGCGCGGCGTTGAGATCGGCGGCGAAACGGGCGTGAAGCGTCGGCAAGGTCTAAGGTCCGATAGACAGGGAAGGCGCGCTGTTAGCGGATGCGGAAGCCCGCGTCACGCCATCGACAGTGGCAAAATCAAGCGTTATGCCTGAGCAACACACTTAGGGGACGGGGAATGCAGGGACAACCGGGTCAGGCCTATATCGGCTATATCGTCACCGCGATCATCGTCGCGCTGGTCATTTTCCTGCGCTTCCGGTCGATGCGACGCGTACGGCCGCTCAAGCTGGAGATGCTATGGGTCGTGCCCGCCCTCTACACTTTGGTGGCGGCGAGCGTGCTGTGGCAATCGGTGCCGCAGGGCGTCCAATGGCTCTATGTCGCGCTGGCGCTGGTCGTTGGCGGGCTGATCGGCTGGCGGCGCGGCGCGATGATGCGGATCAACATCGACCCCGAAACGCACGCGCTCAACCAGCAGGCTTCGCCCGCGGCGATGCTGTTCATCTTCGTGATCATCATCATCCGCCAGGGCCTGCGGGCCGAAGCCAGCCAGTTCGGCTTCAACGCCGCCTTCCTGACCGATCTGGCGGTGGTATTCGTGCTGGGCATGTTCTCGATGACACGCCTGGAAATGTACGTCCGCGCCAAGCGGATGCTGCGCGAGCATCTCGCCACCACGTTCAGCTGAGGCTGTCGATCCAGCCCGGCAAGTCCGCCAGTGCGTCGAGTTGCCGGAAACGGGGATGCGCCTCGGGCGTCTTGCCCTGTTCGTGGCTCCAGGCGCCTTCCTGCGGGATATAGGCGGCCCAGGCGCCGGCCTCGAGCGCGGGCAGGACGTCGGAGCGCATCGAATCCCCTGCCATGACCGCCTCTTCGGGCGCGACACCATAGGTTTCGAAGAGGCGACGGAAAGTGTCCGGCTTCTTGTCGCTGACGATCTCGATACCCGAGAAGAAATCGCCCAGGCCCGAGGCGGCGAGCTTGGCTTCCTGATGGAGGAGGTCCCCCTTGGTCACGAGCACCAGCCGGCCGCGTTCCGACAAGGCGTCCAGCGTGTCCTCGACGCCGTCGAACAATTCGACCGGATGCGCGAGCAGATCCTGCCCCGCCTTGAGGATTTGGGCGACCAGATCGCGCGACAGGCTGTCGCCCGCCAGCTCGACCGCGGTTTCGATCATCGAGAGGGTGAAGCCCTTGGCGCCATAGCCGTAGAGCCTGAGATTGCGCGCCTCGCAGGCATTGAGCGTGTCGCGCGCGACATGCGCGTCCGCGAAGGGCCGCAGCATCGCGAACAGCACGTCCTCGGCTGCGTTGAAGAAGCGCATATTGTGCCAGAGCGTGTCGTCGGCATCGAGGCAAATCAGGCGTATCGGCATGATCCCGCCCCTATCGCGGACAAGTGGCTGAGACCAAGCCCTAGAACTGGCCGTGCAGCCTCAAGCCGAAGACGTGCACCGGGCCGCGATCACGATTGTAGCCGGGATTGTCGACGAACTGATAGTCGAAGGTGACCGCGACCGGCGCCCATGGCTTCCAGCTATAATAAAGCTCGGCGATCTTCTCCGTGCCGGGATGGGGCAGCCTTCCGTCGCCCACCAGCACACCTATCCCGCCCGCGGCGAGATAGGCCTTGTGCACGTCCGAAATGCCGTTGGCGACGCCCGCGATCCCGATCGTGTCGCCCTTGCGGCCCCACATCGCGCCGTCGAGCGCGACGCCGGCCTCTAATGTGCGGTCGACGTCGGTGAAGTCGTAGGGCTCGATCTGGCCATCGATCAGGCCCGCGCGGGCGAAGACGCCGATATTGTCCGCCACGCCTTGTTCGAGATTGACGTAACCACCGACGCGGGTCTGGCGGCGGCGGACCAAAGCGGTGTCGGGCGCGTCGCCTGTGCTTGCCGCAAGCGCGAGCGCATCATCGAAACGGCCGAACCTGCCCCGGTTGCGGAACAGGCCGACGCGGATCGCGCCGTCGCGTCCGCCGATCTGATGGCGATGCTCGATCTCGCCGACCAATTGATTCTGGTCGAAACCCTTTTCCAGCACCTCGCCGTTCGGCACCTTGGAAAGGTTGAACAGGCCTGCGCGCAACGTCCACGGCCCCCGATAATATTCGGCCGCGAGACCGGTCGAATAGCCCCAGGCGTCGGCGGCATAATCGAACGTGCCGGCATCGACGATCGTCCAGTTGAGGAAATCGCCGCGCGGATCATGCGCATATTTGTTGGTATCGAACACGTCGCCGACGCCGAACTTGCCTGCGGTGAGGACGATGCGGTTGGCGGCTGCCTTGCCCGCGAACTGGTTGGCGGCGGCGTCCACGTCCTGCGCGTCGCCGCCCAGCCCGATCGTCTGGCGGAAGAAGGCGCGCTGCAGGCGGGTGTAGGGATGCTTCTTGCCGACCTTATAGGCCTCCGCGCTGGGGAAGCCCGCCACGCCCAGGGTGTTGGACAGGCCGAAGCCCTGATCGACCTCGGGATTGACCCAGAATTCTCCACCCTTCCACGGCTGCACGCCAAGGTAGAGCGTGGCGTCGATCGTCTCCTTGCGCTGATGCGGGGTCAGGCTGTTGGGCCCGGCATAAGGGGAATCGAAGCCGGGCGTACCCTGAAGCGTGAAGGTCGCCTGGCCATGCAGCGCGAACCAATCGGGCAGCGCATCGGCATGAGCGGCGGCAGGCAGCATGCCCGCAATCAGACCGGTAGTTACGATAAGCGATTTGAACATTGTGCGCCCAATGCATCACGGCCCGAAGTGTTGCCGGGCTTGGCACGGCGGTCGTTACGCGTTCGTGACGGAGGGGGCAATCGCCGATCCTGTCGTTTCGGCATCGATTCCCAACCCACGTTAAAATGAGGATTTTCTTTCGGGATCTTCCGGAACTGGGCGTTGCGGCGACCGGTTCTGTTCTGACCGATTCAAGGAGAAGATCATGGCGGACCGCAGCAATCCCGGCTTCCGCGCCGAAACCGGCCTGGTCGACCCGACCAGCAAATATCCGCAACCGCCGTTCGAGAAGCAGTCGCAGGAATGGCCCGGCCTGGCATCGAAGATGATCCCGCCACCCGACCATGGCGAGCGAAGCTATGTCGGATCGGGGCGGCTTGCCGGCCGCAAGGCGCTGATCACCGGCGGCGACAGCGGTATCGGGCGTGCGGCGGCGATCGCCTATGCGCGCGAGGGCGCGGACGTGGCGTTATCTTATTACCCAACCGAGGAACCAGACGCGAAGCAGGTGGTCGATCTGATCCACGAAACGGGCCGCAAGGCCGCGTCGCTGCCGGGCGATCTGCGCGACGAGGCCTATTGCATAAAGCTTGTCGCGGATGCGGTCGAGCAGCTTGGCGGGCTCGACATATTGGTACTGAACGCGGCGCGGCAGCAGGCGCACGATTCCATCCTCGACATTTCGACCGAGGATTTCGACGCGACGATGAAGACCAACATCTATGCGCCCTTCTGGATCATCAAGGCGGCGCTGCCGCACCTCAAGCCCGGATCGGTGATCATCGGCACCACCTCCGAACAGGCCTACGACCCGACGCCCGACTTGTACGATTATGCGCAGACCAAGGCGGCGACGATGAACTATGTGAAATCGCTGGCGAAGCAATTGGGCGGCAAGGGCATCCGGGTATGCGGCGTTGCGCCGGGGCCGATCTGGACGCCGCTTCAGGTCAGCGGCGGCGCCTCGATGGAAAAACTGGAGCAGTTCGGTTCATCCTCGCCGCTCAAGCGGCCGGGGCAGCCGGTGGAACTGGCCGGCATCTATGTCCGGCTTGCCGAAAGCGAGGGCAGCTACACGACCGGCAATATTTATGGCGCGGGCGGCGGCCAGGGCCAGCCGTGAGGATGGGTCGGCTTAGCTGCCGATCTGGTCGAACAATGACAGCGAACCTTCGGACACGACCTTGGCGGCATTGTCGCGAAAAGCTTCGGTCCAGCCGCGTGCCTGGCGTTCCTCGGGGCTCATCGCGTCATATTGCGTGACAAGGCTCTGGCTGTAGCTGGCGAGGCTGCTCATGCTCATCCCGCCTTGGGTTGCGGCCGCGAAATCCTGGCGGGTCTGGTTGTCGAGCGCGGCCTTGGCCTGGCGTTGCTCGGCGGGCGTGAACTGATTGCCCTGGTTGAGCACCACCGCCGACAGGGCGCGGCCGCTCAGATTGGCGAAGTTCGCGGTCTGCGGCTTCCCGGCGGTCTTCTCGGCTGCATAGAGCGTGTCGAGCGAAGAGCGGATCTCGTTGGCGAGATCGGTGAAATTCATCTTGTTGTCGTCAGCCTCGGACGAAGCGGCCTGTGCGCCGTCGGAGATGCTGACGCCATTGTCGTTGCCGCTATCGGTCGCGTTCGCGGCAGGGGCGGTGGCGCCGCTCGCATTGCCCTCGATCTGGGCGAGCGCGGCCGAATAGTTCGAGTTGATGTAGGACGAACCCGACTGGCTGCTGTTGCCGGAGATATAGGACCAGAGCGACATGGCGGCACCTTTGGACGAAGGGTCATCCGGCGCCCTACGCGTCGATGGTTAACAGGAAGGAAACCACGCGACGGATCGAAATCAATGTATTGGGAGGCGGCCCGTCGATGAGCTCGGGCCGAACGAATGTAAGAAAGGTCAATCGCCGTCCGGCATCTCGACCGGGCCTACCACCTCGCGATAGCGGGCGACCGCGTAGCGATCGGTCATGCCCGCTATGAAATCGCCGATATGGCGGGTGCGTTCGGGCTCGCCTTCGGGAAGGCGCGCGCGCCAATCCTCGGGCAGGGCTTGGGGGTCGGCGAGATAGGCCTCCGCGAGGCCGGAAACGATCGCACGTGCCTGATCCGCCACCGCAAGCTGCTGCGGGTGATGGTAGAGCCGGGCATACATGAAGCGCTTCAGGTTGCGTTCGGCGGTCGCCATGGCGGGCGAGAAAGCGATCAGCGGCCCGGGCTGCGCGCGCACGTCGTCGACCGAGCGGACGCCCGCTTCGGCAATGCGGCGGCGGCTTTCCTCGAGCAGGTCGCCGACCATTCGGCCGATCTGGTTGCGGATCAGCTCGCTCAGCAACTGACTCTCGCCGCAATCGGGCCAGCGCCCATGCGCGCGCCGCCAGCCTTCGGCAATCAACGGCTCGGTGCGCGCATCCTCCAGGCTCAGCAACCCGGCGCGAATACCATCGTCGATGTCGTGATTGTCATAGGCGATGTCGTCGGACAGCGCCGCGACCTGCGCCTCAAGGCTCGGCTGGCCATGCAGATCGAGCGGATAATCGGCATCGATCTCGGCCAGCGCCCAGGGCGCGTGCGCGACCGGGCCATTATGCTTGGCCAGCCCCTCCAGCATCTCCCAGGAGAGGTTGAGACCGGGGTGGTGAATGTAAGGCGATTCCAGCCGGGTCAGTACGCGCAGCGTATTGGCGTTATGGTCGAAGCCCCCCGCCCCCGCCATCGCCTGCTTCAGCGCATCTTCGCCGGCATGACCGAAGGGCGGATGGCCGATATCGTGGGCCAGACAAAGCGCTTCGGTCAGATCCTCGTTGAGGCCGAGAGCGCGCGCGATGGTGCGGCCGATCTGCGCGACCTCCAGGCTGTGCGTGAGGCGGACGCGGAAATGGTCGCCGTCGGGGGCTACGAACACCTGCGTCTTGTGGCGCAACCGGCGGAAGGCGATCGAATGGACGATGCGATCGCGGTCGCGCTGATATTCGTCGCGCTGCCCGCGATTGGCCCCGGATTCGAGCGGATAACGGCGCCCCCGGCTTCGCGCGGGATCGGCAGCGTAAGGTGCAAGCGCCATGCGGGGCAGATGGCGATTCGCCACCGGATTGTCGAGTGCGCACATGATCCAACCCCGCCGCCTTTTGCACAGGGGTCCCGGTGTTGACTCTACGTAAGTTATCACTTACCGTAAGTCATGACTAACGCTTTACAGCCTCTCGATGCGCTTGCCGATCCCACACGGCGGGCGATTTTCGAGCGGGTTTCGAAACGGCCGCAATCGGTCGGCGAGCTGGCGGCGGACCTGCCCGTCTCGCGCCCGGCCGTGTCGCAGCATTTGCGGACATTGAAGGAGGCGCAGCTCGTGATCGATCAGGCCGAGGGTACGAAGCGCATCTACCGGATCGATCCGCGCGGGCTGGGCCTGATACGCGCCTGGCTCGACGATCATTGGAGCGAGGCGCTGCGCGCCTTCCAGAAATTCACCGACCAGGAGGAGATATGACGATCGCGCCGATCCACCGCATGATCGAGGTGGCGGTGCCGCCCGAACGCGCCTTCGAATTGTTCACCCGCCGCATGCACGATTGGTGGCCGATGGGGCATTCGATTTCGGACGAGCCGCGCGCCGCGATCGAGGTCGAACCCGAAGTCGGCGGCTGGTGGGGCCAGATCGGCGAGCGCGGCACGCGCGTCCAATGGGGCAAGGTGCTGAGCTGGAACCCGCCGGGCCGGCTGCTGCTCGCCTGGCAGATCGATGCGCAATGGCATTATGATCCGGATCTGGAAACCGAACTGGAGCTGACCTTCACGCCGGTCGGCACCAATACGCGCGTCACGCTCGAGCATCGCAATCTTGAACGATTCGGCGAAAGTGCCGAGAAGATCGCCGAGCAGCTCCGCAACGGCTGGCCGGGCGTGATTCAGTGCTTTGCGGACCTTGCCGATGGGAGGATCGATTGCGCCCCAGCCTGTTCTTCCGAATAGCCACGATCGTAAACCTGCTGTTCGCGGTCGGGCATACCGCCGGTTTCCTGACGTTCCAGCCGAAGTCGGCGGAAGGGCAGGCGGCCATCCGGGCGATGGCGGTCGTCTTCGACGAGGATGGCGCGCATTACAGCTATGTCGGCTTCTACAAGGGCTTCGGGCTGAGCTGCACGCTGGCGATGCTGCTGATCGCGGCGTTGAGCTGGTGGCTAGGCGGGCTGGCGAAGACCGCGCCGCGTACAACCGTGACGCCGGGTATCGCCCTGACCGTCTACCAGATCAGCGGGCTGGTGCTGGCCTCGCTCTATTTCCCGGCACCGGCAGTGATATTCTCGGCGGCCCTGCCGATATTATACGCGATTGCGGTCGTGGGAGCGCTTCGGGCGTAAATCAATCGACCCGCTCGACCTCTTCACCAGCGCGGGTTTCGACGCGGAAGGTGGAGAAGCCCTCCTTCTTGCGCTCGCCCACCCAGTCCTGCGCCGCCTTCGAGCTGGGGAAAGGCCCGATCAGCAGGCGGTTGGTGAAGCGATAATGCATTGTCCAGGGCGAGCGGCCGGCAAGCTGGCTCGACCATTTGCCCTTGAGCTTGTCCCATTCCTTGCCGAGATCATGCTTGTTCGCGCCGCCCGCAATCTGAACCCAGTGGCGTGGCGGATTCTTGCGTGCGACCTCGCGCGCCTCGGCCTCCTTCTCGCGCTTCGCTTTGGCAGCCGCTTCGGCGGCGGCGCGGCGCTTCTCGGCGGCCCGCTGACGCGCATCCATCTTGGCCTGCTGCGCCGCGTCAACCTGCGGTTGCTGCTCCGCCTGCGCCTGGGCGGCAGCCTGAACCTGGGCGAAGCTCTGCGCCGCGCCGGCCGGCTGCGACTGGACGATCGTGTTGCGGTCGATCGGAATGCGCGGGGCGGCGACGATTGTCGGCTTCACCTGGGGCGGGGTTTCGCCCGGGAAACGGCCGAGGTGAACTGCGGCGGCGCGGTCGGACGGCTTCAGCGCAGCGAGCTTGGGCAGATAGGGCGTGAGCGCGGCGACCTGATCGGGCGGCAGCACCAACGAAGCATCATGCTGCGCGTCGGCAAGATCGCCCGTCATCGCGAAGATGAAGATGCGGTCGCGCCACGCAGCCACGTCCTGCTTGCGCAACAGCGGATCGAGCGTGGCGAGCGCGGAGGTGCGATCGCCCGCAAAGGCATAGCTGAGCGCCATGCGCCGCGTGACCTCGTCGCTCGGCTTGGTGCGCATGACGAGGCCGTAATCGGCCTGCGCGCGCTTGGGCGCCCCGCGCAGGTCGTAGGCCAGCCCGCGATCGAGCGCGATATCCGCCTGATTGACGCCGAGCAGCACCGCTTCGTTGAACAGGCGCAACGCGGCGCGCGCATTACCATTAGCGAGCATCGTGTCCGCCAACCCGGCCTTCACCTGCCCGTTCTTGGAATCCAGCGTATCGGCGCGCGAAAAGAAGCCCGCCGCGGCATTGGTGTCGCCGACCGCGAGCGCCGCCTGCCCCGCCCCGATCAGCGCCGGCATATTGTCGGGCGTGGCCGCGAGGATCCGCAGATAGCGCGAGAGCGCCTCCGCGCTATCGCCCTTGGCGGCGGCCTGTTGCGCGAGCTGGAGCGCGTCGGGCGCGACCTGTTGCGGCGCCTCGACCGGCTGCATCTCCTCTTCCTGCGCGTGAAGCGCGGCAGGCAGGAGCGCGAGGGCGGCGGCGAGCGCCAGCGAGGGGATTTTCGAAACCGGGGACACGGACACTGTCAAAGCCGGAGCGCGGCGAAGTTGCAAGAGGCGCAATTTCAGGTGTCGCCCAAGCGTTTCGCGGCGGCGACGTAATCTCGCCTCCCGCTCGCGGGAGGGGCGGGAATTTCACCATCGATGACGGTGACCGCCCTCCCCTGGCTCCTCCCGCAAGCGGGAGGGGAATAGGCGGCCTTACTGATTGCTCTGGCGGTTGAGGAAACGCGGGATGTCGAGCGGGTCGCGCGCGCCTTCGTCCAGATCGTCCTCTTCGGTGCTGGTCACCTTGGACGAGCCGCGCGCCATGCTGGACATGCGCTCGAACAAGGTGCTGCCGCCCCGCGATGGCGCGGGGGTGGGCTCAGGAGCGGCAGCCGCGGCCGGCTCCTCATTGTCCTGGAGCCAGCGGCGCGGTCCCGAACGGACGGGCGCGGGTTCGGCCGCCTTCTCGTCGAACGCGGCGATCGCCTCGTGCTCCGCGGGCGTGGCGCTGACCTGCGTTTCCTCACCCAACACCAGCTCTTCCTCGTCGCTCTCGAGCACCGGGGCCGGAGCCGCCGGCTCCGCCAGATCGAGCGTAGGCGCTTCGAGCGTCAGCGGCGCTTCCGCGACCGGCGCGGGGGCTGCGGTCTCGCTACCCGGCACGCGCACTTCGGTGCGGCTGCGCGCGGGGAAGCTGAAGGGCTTGGCCGGCTCGGGCATGCGGCTGGCGTCCGCTTCGATGCCGGTCGCGACGACCGAGACGCGGATCTTGCCGTCGAGATCGTTGTTGAAGGCCGAACCCCAGATGATGTTGGCGTCCGGATCGACCAGATCCTTGATGTGGTTGGCGGCCTCGTCGACCTCGAGCAGGCGCATATCCTCGCCGCCCGTGATCGACACGATGACGCCCTTCGCGCCCTTCATGCTGACGCCGTCGAGCAGCGGGTTCGCAATCGCCTTCTCCGCGGCCTCGATCGCGCGATTGTCGCCCGAGGCTTCGCCCGTGCCCATCATCGCCTTGCCCATCTCGCTCATCACCGAGCGGACGTCGGCGAAGTCGAGGTTGATCAGGCCGGGCATGACCATCAGATCGGTGATGCCGCGCACGCCCTGCTGCAGCACCTGATCGGCCATCAGGAAGGCTTCCTTGAAGGTCGTGTTCGGGTTCGCGATCAGGAACAGATTCTGGTTCGGAATCACGATCAACGTGTCGACGTGCTTCTGCAATTCCTGAATGCCGGCATCCGCCGACTTCATGCGGCGCGAACCTTCGAAGCTGAACGGCTTGGTCACGACACCGACGGTAAGGATACCCTTCTCGCGCGCGGCCTTGGCGATGACCGGAGCTGCACCGGTGCCGGTGCCGCCGCCCATGCCGGCGGCGATGAAGCACATATGCGCGCCATCGAGCGCTTTCTCGACCTGCTCCATCGTCTCTTCAGCCGCTGCACGGCCGATTTCGGGACGCGAGCCGGCGCCCAGACCCTGGGTGATCTTCATGCCCAGCTGGATGCGGCTTTCGGCGGGCGATGCGTTCAAGGCCTGCGCATCGGTGTTGGCGACGATGAAATCGACACCCTGAACCTCCGACGCGATCATGTTCGCGATGGCGTTTCCGCCCGCGCCGCCGACGCCGATCACACTGATCCGCGGCTTCAATTCATCGACCTCGGGCCGGAGAAATTCGATCGCCATTTCAGTCTCCAATCACGAGCGGAACGCCGCTTTCCCGCAGATTGCCTCAAGTGATTCGCGGGCGCGAGCGGTTTTTAAGGTTAACGGCATCTTTTCCTGGGGATCGTTTCCCAACTGATTCAGATGATTCGCTTTTCGGGGTCCCTCAATATCCGCTCCGTACGGCCGCGATCAGACGCTGCACCATACCGGAGGGCGACATGCGGGTGATTTGTTGCGCAGCCGGAGCAATTCTGAGGTCGATCGGATCCGACGCGGCATACAGAACCAGGCCCGAAAGCGTCGCGAAACTCATGCCCGAATGTGCTTCCGGCATGCCGATCAGCCCGCGCGGACGGCCGACGCGGACCGAGCGGCCGAGCACACCTTGCGCATAGTCCGCGATGCCCTTCAATTCGGCGCCGCCGCCGGTCAAAACCAGACGGCGTGCGATCGGGCCGGTGAAGCCCAGATCCTTCAAAGCTTGCTCTATCGCCGCGAACCAATGTTCGAGCCGGACGCGGATGACCGAGATAAGCTGGGCGCGGCTGATGCGGAGCGGCTCGGCGCCGTCCGGGCCACCCGCGACCTCGATCATCTCGTGATTGTCGCGCGGCGAGGTCTGAGCCGAGCCGTGGAAACATTTCAGCCTCTCGGCCTGCGCGCGGCGCATGCCGAAGGTGGAGGCGATATCGTCGGTGATCTCGCCCGCGCCGATCGGCAGCGAGGCGAGGCCCACCAGCAAACCGCCCGCGAAGAGCGAGACGTTGGTAACGCCCGCACCGAGCTCGACCAGAGCCACGCCGAGCTCGCGCTCCTCTTCGCTCAGGCAGGCCATCGCGGTGGCGATCGGCGAGGCGACGATCGACTTGACCGCAAGGTGCGCCGAACGGACGCACAGATCGAGATTGCGGACCGGCGAGGGATCGGCCGAGACGACGTGGATGTCGACGCCGAGCTTTTCGGCATGCAAGCCCAGCGGTTGGCGCACGCCGTTCAGCCCGTCGAGCGTGTAGAGCGCGGGCTGGGCATGGAGGACGAGCCGGCCTTCCGGGTCGATCGAATTGCGGCCCGCGTTCAGAAGCTCGTCTATATCCTGCTGCTCGATCCGCTGGCCGCCGAGCGCGACCTCGACCGAGGCGACGTCGCTATAGAGCCCGCCCGCCGAGAAGCTGACCCACACTTCCTCGATATTGGTGCGCGCGATCCGTTCGGCCTGTTCGACCGCCTCGCGCACCGCATGTTCGGTACGCTCCATGTCGGTGATGAAGCCATGCTTGACGCCGCGGCTCTCGCGCTGGCCGGTGCCGAGCACCTGCAGCCCGCCTTCCGCCGGCTGCGCGATCAAGGCGGCAACCTTGGACGAGCCGATATCTACTGCGGTTATGAGGCCTTCCGACCTGGTCTGCGCCATCCCGTTCCCCCTAGGCCGGCGTCGATGCGTTGGTGTCTGCGGCGTTCGGATCGACCACCGGCGGCGGGGTCGGATCCACGATCTTGGAGCCCGGATCGCGCGAGGTGCGCACCACCATGCGGGTCGGATCGCGCATGTCGATATGGACATAGCCCTGGCCGAGCAAGCGGGCTTCCTGATCCTTCCTGGCGAAGAGCGCGAGCGCGTCGAGCGCGGCCTTGTCGCCCTCGGGCAGCGAGAGCGTCTCGCCCGACTGGAAGCGCAGGTCCCAGCGGCGCTGGCCGACCCAGGTCGCGCCTTCGATCAATTGCTTGAGCGGCGCCTGGCTGGCGATCAGGTCGCGCAATTGGCCGATATGTCCCTCGACGCCGTCGCCGATCACCAAGGGCAGCGAAACCGGCATCGTGTGCGGATCGACCGCGGAAAGGACATGGCCCTTGTCGTCGATCAGGAAGAGCTGCTGGTTGCGCTGGAGCACAGCCGACGGCACGCGTTCGACCAGGTCGATCGCGAGCGTATCGGGCAGGCGGCGCGAAACGCGCGCATCTTCGATCCAGCCCAATTGCAGCAATTCGGCGCGCAGCTTGGCGAGATCGACCAGAGGCATGTCCTGGCCATGCGCCTCCGACACGATCCGGTAGACGGTATCGCGATCGACCTGCTTGAGGCCGGTCAGCTGGATATTGTGGACGACGAAGCCCATCTGGCCGAGCCCATGTGCGGTCGCCATGCCCGTCATCTGCGGCACGCCCATCGCGACCAGACCGCCGACTATCGCCCCAGTAACGATGAGGCCGAGCGTCCAGTTTTTCAGCCGGCGCGCCACGCCCTCGGGCAAGGCGATACGCGGCATCAGGCCGCCGCCGGTCTTGGCCGGCGGGCGGCGGCGCGCGGCCGGCTTGGCGCGCGCCGGGGTACCGCGGCCCGAACGGGTCGTGACCTGGGCGCGCGCGCGGCTCACTTCAAAGCCTCGTCGATGATCGTCTGAACCAGCCCCTCATAGCTCATGCCGACCAGCTTCGCCTGTTCGGGGACAAGGCTCAAGGGGGTCATGCCGGGCTGGGTGTTCACCTCGAGCAGATAGAGGCCTTCGACGCCTTGCTCATCATCCCAGCGGAAGTCGGAGCGGGACGTACCCTTGCAGCCGAGCAGGCGGTGCGCGCGAAGCGCCATGTCGAGGCAGGCTTCGGCAATCTCGGCGGGGATTTCGGCCGGACAGACATGCTGGGTCATGCCGTCAGTATATTTGGCGTCGTAATCGTAGAAGCCGCTGCGAACCTTCAATTCGGTCACGCCGAGCGCACGGTCGCCCACCACGGCGGTGGTCAATTCGCGACCCTTGATGAAGGGTTCGGCGAGGAGCTCGTCAAAATGGGCCCAGGGGCCGTCGACCTGACGGCCGATCGGACTGCCATAATTGCTGTCGTCGCGCACGATCGCGACGCCGACCGACGAGCCTTCGTTGACCGGCTTGACCACATAAGGGCGCGGCAACGGGTCGCGTTCGAACAGGCTTTCCGATTTGACGATCAGCCCGTCGGGCATGCGGATGCCATGCGGCACCAGCTCATTCTTGGTGAGCTGCTTGTCGATAGCGATGACCGAGGTGGCGAGGCCCGAATGGGTATATCTGATCCCCATCAGATCGAGCATGCCCTGGATCGTGCCGTCCTCGCCGGGCGAGCCGTGCAGCGCGTTGAACACGACGTCGGGCCTGGCCTCATGCAGGCGAAGTGCGACGTCGCGATCCATATCGATCCGCGTGACGCGATGGCCCAAGGCCTCGCACGCCTTGGCGACGCCCTCGCCCGAAACCAGGCTGACCTCTCGCTCGGCCGACCAGCCGCCCATGAGGACTGCGACGTGGAGCTGGTCCACTAGATCCTCCCCACGCGCTGGATTTCCCATTCGAGCAAGATGCCGCTCTTGTCCTTGACCCGGCGGCGCACTTCCTCGCCCAATTCCTCGATCTGTGCCGAACTGGCCGACCCGAGGTTCAGCAGGAAGTTGCAATGCTTCTCGGAGACCTGCGCGTCGCCGATCCGCAGGCCGCGGCAACCGGCTTCGTCGATCAGGCGCCAGGCCTTGTCACCATCGGGATTCTTGAAGGTCGAACCGCCGGTACGGCTGCGCAGCGGCTGCGAGGCTTCGCGTTCGGCAGCGATGCGGTCCATTTCCGCACCAATCGCGGCAGGATCACCGGGCGCACCTTCGAACAGGGCTTCGACCACGACCGCGCCCGCGGGCAATTCGGAATGGCGGTACGTGTAGCCGAGCTTCGAGGCGGGCCAGGTCTCGATGCTGCCGTCGCGCAGAACGAGCGTCACCTCGATCAATATATCGCTCGCTTCGCGGCCGTAGGCGCCGGCATTCATGCGCACCGCGCCGCCGACCGTGCCCGGAATGCCGCGCAGGAATTCGAGGCCGCCGATGCCCGCGTCGCGCGCCGCGCTGGCGACGGTGATGCCCATCGCCGCGCCGCCCGCACGGACGCGGTTGCCGGGTTCGATGGCAACTTTGGCGAAAGCCTTGGGGAGGCGCACGACCACGCCCGGCACGCCGCCGTCACGTACGATCAGGTTGGAGCCGACGCCGACCGGCAGCACCGGGGTTTCGGGGTCGAGCCCAGCGAGGAAGCTGGCGAGGTCGTTCACGTCGCGCGGGCGCACCAGCCATTCGGCCGGGCCGCCGGTGCGGAACCAGATGAAGTCGGCCAGACTGCCCTGATGCTCGGCATCGCCGCGCAGGGGAGGAAGGGCGTAGCAGGTGGTCACCCCCGCGCCTTCTTGATCGAGTCGGCGAGGCCCGCTGCCCACTTCGTGATGTCACCCGCGCCGAGGCAGATCACCATGTCGTTGGGCTTGATAACCGATGCCAGCTCGATCGCGAGCTGGTCGGGACCGCTAATCTCCTGCGCCGCGCGGTGGCCGCGCATCTTGAGGCCCGACACCAGCGCCGCCGCATTCACGCCCTCGATCGGCTGCTCGCCCGCAGCGTAGACCGGCGCGACATAGACCATGTCCGCATCGTTGAACGCGGTCTGGAAGTCGTCCATCAGATCGTGGAGACGGGTGAAGCGATGCGGCTGGACGACCGCGATCACGCGACCCCCGGCGCCTTCGCGCGCCGCCGACAGTACGGCGCGGATCTCGACCGGATGATGGCCATAATCGTCGATGATGGTCACGCCATCCACTTCACCGACCTTGGTGAAGCGGCGCTTCACGCCCGCGAACTTGGCGAAGCCGGTGCGGATGATGTCGTCCGACACGCCCAATTCCAGCGCGACGCCGATCGCGGCGAGGCTGTTCTGGACGTTGTGGCGGCCGGGCATCGGCAACTCGATGCCCTCGATCGAGCGGGTCGAGCCGTCGCGCTGACGGATGATGCATTCGTAACGGTTGCCGCCGGGTATCGGGGTCACGTTGACGCCGCGAATGTCGGCCTGCGCGGAGAAACCGTAGGTGACGACGCGGCGGTCGCGCACCCGCGGGATGATCGCCTGCACCTCGGGATGATCGAGGCAGAGCAAGGCCGCGCCGTAAAAGGGCACATTCTCGATGAACTCGACGAAGCCGTCCTTCACCTTCTCGAACGAGCCATAATGGTCGAGATGCTCGGGATCGATGTTGGTGACGATCGCATAGGTGCCGTCGAGACGCAGGAAGCTGCCGTCGCTCTCGTCGGCCTCGACCACCATCCAGTCCGATGCACCCAGGCGCGCGTTCGAGCCATAGCTGTTGATGATGCCGCCATTGATCACGGTCGGATCGACCCCGCCCGCATCGAGCAGGGCCGCGACCATCGAGGTGGTGGTGGTCTTGCCGTGTGTGCCCGCCACCGCGACGGTGGATTTGAGGCGCATCAGCTCGGCCAGCATTTCGGCGCGGCGGACGACGGGGATGCGCTTTTCGAGCGCGAGTTCGACCTCCGGATTGCCGCGCTTGATCGCGGTCGAGGTGACGACCACCGCCGCGTCGCCCAGGTTTTCCGCCTTGTGGCCGATCGCGACGGGGATGCCGCGCTTGCGCAGGCCTTCGACGACATAGCCTTCGGCCACATCGGAGCCCTGCACCTTGTAGCCGAGATTGTGCATCACCTCGGCAATGCCGGACATGCCGATGCCGCCGATCCCGATGAAGTGGATCGTGCCGATGTCGGTTGCGACGCCACGCATCAGATCCTCCCCGTTTCGGGGAGGATCTTGGTCGCCGCTCCCGCGGCCAAGCCCGGCGCCAGCTTCGCCTTCCCGCGCTCCTCGTCGCCGATCGCGTCCATCACGGGCGTGCGGCCGAAGCTTTCGATCAGGTCGGCCAGATCTTCGGTCGCGAGCGGGCGGCCGCATTTCTTGGCATGCACGGCCGCAGCGATCAGGACTTCGGGTTCGCCCGCGAGGCTCAGGATTTCCGAGGCGAGGCGTTCGGGCGTGAAAGCGGACTGGGCGATGGCGCGCGCGCCGCCTTCGACCGCCATTTCATGCGCATTGGCGGTCTGATGATCGTCCATCGCGCTCGGCAGTGGGACCAGGATGGCGGGGCGGCCGGCGACGGTCAGCTCGGCGATGGTCGAGGCGCCCGCGCGGGCTATGACGAGATGCGAAGAAGCAAGCACTGAAGGAAGATCTTCCAGATAGGTGGTGAGTTCGGCGGTAATGCCGAGGTTTTTATAGGTGGCGCGAACCGCCTCGATATCCTCGGGCCGGCATTGTTGCACGACCTTTAGCCGCGCGCGCAGGCTTTCGGGCAGCAAGCCGAGCCCGGCCGGGACGACCGTCGAGAGAATGGTAGCCCCCTGGCTGCCGCCGGTGACGAGCAGGTTGAGCTGGGTTTCCGGCCCATATTCCGGGAAACGCTCGCGGCCGATCGCCTTCACCTCCTCGCGCACCGGATTGCCGACGAGATGGACCTTGGATGCGAATTTCGGCTTGAGGCGCTGGACGTCCGGGTAAGCGGTCGCGATCGCATCGACCCGTCCCGAAAGCAGCCGGTTGACGCGGCCGAGGACCGCATTCTGTTCGTGGACCGCGGTGCAGATACCCAGATCGAGCGCGGCCAGCAGAGCGGGGAGCGCGGGATAGCCGCCGAAGCCCACCACCGCGGTCGGCTGGAAATCGCGATAGAGTTTGCGCGCCATCTCGCGCCCGGCGCGGATGCCGAACCAGGCCTTGATCCATCCGAGCGGACCGCCCGCGGGCCGGCCGGCGGGCATGACGTGGGTTTCGATATCGCCGAACAGGCCGGGAATGCGCTTGCCGCGTTCGTCGGTGATCAAAGCGACGCGATGGCCGCGGCGCGCGAGCTCGCCCGCCAGCGCATGCGCCGGGACCATATGCCCACCGGTTCCCCCGGCGGCGAGGACATAGTGCCGAACGACCTTCACTTGGCCCCCTGCCCTCCCCAGGTCACAACGTAAGGCGAGCGCATCATCAGGTACGGATTCTTGCGCGTGAAGGCGAGCAAGAGGCCGAAACCGATCGAAAGCGCGATCATCGACGATCCGCCGTAGGAGATGAAAGGCAGGGTCATCCCCTTGGAGGGCGCCAAGTGCACATTGACCAGCATGTTGATGATCGCCTGCAGTCCGAACTGTGTGACCAGGCCAGCGCTAGCGAAGAAGAGGAAGCGGTCTTCCTCATGCAGCAGGCGGATGAAGACCCGCATCACGATTGCAAGGAAGATGATCGCGATTGCGAGGCAGGCGATCAGCCCGAATTCCTCGCCGATCACGGAGAAGATGTAATCGGTATGCGCCTCGGGCAGGCCGAACTTCATTGTGCCGGCGCCGGGCCCGCGCCCGATCAGGCCGCCATGGGTGATGGTGCGATAGGCCGCAACCATCTGATAATCGTCGACCTGCTTCGAGGCGTCGCCGATCTTGAGGAAGGCGTTGATGCGCATCGTCGCCACGGGGTAGAAAAGATAGGCCATCACGATCGCGCCGACGCCGCCCGCGCCGAGCGCGCCCAGCCACTTCATCGGCACACCCGAAAGCGTGAGCAATACCAGCCAGACCGAGACGAAGATTACCGTCTGGCCGAAGTCGGGTTGCTTCATCAGGAAGGCGGCGATGACCGCCAGCAATGTGAAGCTGATCGGCACGACGGGCAGCTTGGCGTCCTTCTCCTTGAGCGAGAGCAGCCAGGCGACCGCGACCGTGAAGAGCGGTTTGAGGAATTCGGACGGCTGGACCTGGATCGGGCCGAAGTAGATCCAGCGCTGTGCGCCGTTCTTCTCCGCGCCGCCCATGATCGGCACCATGATCAGCATCAGCAGGAAGAGCGCCGCGCCGACCAGGGCCAAGCGCCGGGCGAGTACCTTGGGCAGCATCGAGACCGCGATCATCACCGGAACGGCGAGCCCGGTCCACATCAACTGCCGCCAGAAATAATAGCGGGCAGGCATGATGTGGGTCGCGTCCGAATAACGCTGTGCGGCGGCCGGTGCAGCGGCGGCGACCGCGATCAGGCCGATGCCGATCAGCAAGGTCACGAGCAGCAGCAGGACGCGGTCAATCTCCCAGAACCAGGTGCCGAGCGCAGAGCGGTCGCCGCGCCCGAAGCGCTCGCCCCGCCGCCGCGCGAGCGCGCGGCGCCTGAGTTCGGATTGATCGAGCTTGGGTGCCATCGTCGCCATCTTACAGTGCCCCCACCGCCGCGCGGAAGGCCTCTCCGCGCGCTTCAAAATCCTTGAACTGGTCGAACGAGGCGCAGGCCGGCGATAGCATGACCACCTCGCCTGGTTGCGCCGCCGCCGCCGCGTCGTTGACCGCTTGCGCAAGCGTCTTGCTCTCGGTCACCGGCTTGCCGGCGTGGCGGAGGATATCCGCGAACATCGGCCCCGCCTGCCCGATCGTATAGCCCGCGAGCACATGGCCGAAGAAGGGCACGCAATCGTCGAGATCGTCGGTCTTGGGAATGCCACCGAGGATCCAGTGGATCTTGGGGTAGGCCGCCAACGCCGGCGCGGTCGCGGTCGCGTTGGTCGCCTTGCTGTCGTTGACGTAGAGAACGCCGGCCTTTTCGGCGACGCGCTCCATGCGGTGCGGGAGCCCCTTGAAGGACCGTAGCGCCGCCTCGATCGTGGGCCAGCCCACGCCGACTTCCTTAACCGCTGCAATGGCTAAGGCGGCGTTCTGTCGGTTGTGCGGCCCTTGTAGCGAAGGCCATTCCTTTTGCCATTTCGTATATTCGTCGATCGTTACGCGCGTCGCATTGAAGTCCCCAGCGATGCGCCGGCTCGGCTCGTCGTCTGTCGCCACAACCGCCCGGCCATGGCGTTGCATCTCGAACAGTCGACGCTTCGACGCGACATACCCTTCAAACCCATCGTATCGATCGAGATGATCCGGCGTGATATTGGTCAGCACCGCAACGTCGCAATCGAGACTGAAGGTCAGGTCGATCTGATAGCTCGACAGCTCCAGCACATAGACACCGCCTGCGGGAAGCGGATCCTGGCTCAGGATCGGCAGACCGATATTGCCGCCCATCAGGGTCGGCATGCCCGCGGTCTGCAGGATGTGGTGGATCAAGGCGGTCGTGGTCGATTTGCCGTTGGTGCCGGTGATGCCGACGACCTTGTGCGGCGGCAGGCTCGGCCGGGCGAGTGCGAACAATTCGATGTCGCCGATCACGGGAACATTGGCCTTGCGGGCGTGGGCGGCGATCGGATGCTTGTTGAGCGGCACCCCGGGCGAGACGACCACGCCGTCGAAACCGGTCAGGTCGATTTCGAGAGGGTCGGCCAGCACCAAATCCTCCCCGGCACGGGGAGGGGGACCATCCGCAGGATGGTGGAGGGGGATCGAGGCTTGGCGAGTCGCTTGGGGCGCTCCCCCTCCACCGCCTTCGGCGGTCCCCCTCCCCGTTCCGGGGAGGATCTGGTTGCGTGCTTCCTCACGGCTGTCCCATGCCGTCACCTGGGCGCCGCTCGCCAGCAACGCCTCGACCGTAGCGACGCCGGACCGGGCGAGGCCGAGGACGGCGTAGCGTTTGCCGCGAAAGGCGGGGCTGGTGATCACCTGAGCTTGAGCGTCGCGAGGCCGGCGAGCGCCAGCACGAAGCTGACGATCCAGAAGCGGATCACTACGGTCGGCTCGGACCAGCCGATCTGTTCGAAATGATGGTGGATCGGCGCCATCTTGAAGATGCGCTTGCCGGTGCGCTTGTAGAAGAAGACCTGCAGGATCACCGACACGGCCTCGACCACGAACAGGCCGCCGACGATGCCGAGCACGATCTCATGATGGGTCGAAACCGCGATCGCGCCGAGCGCGCCGCCGAGCGCGAGACTGCCGGTGTCGCCCATGAATACCGCCGCGGGGGGTGCATTATACCAGAGGAAGGCGAGGCCGCCGCCGATGATCGCGGCGGTCAGCAGCACCAGGTCGCCCGCGCCGAAGACGTGGGGAATGCCGAGATAATGGGCGAACTTCACGTTGCCGACCAGATAGGCGAAGATGAAGAAAGCCAAGGACGCGATGATCACCGGCATGGTGGCGAGGCCGTCCAGCCCGTCGGTCAGGTTCACGGCATTGCCGAACGACACGATCGTGAAGGCCGCGAACAGGATATAGAAGGGCCCAAGGTCGATCACCGGCCCGTTATAGAAAGGCACGTAGAGCTGGGTGCCGTTGCCCGACAGGATGATCCAGGAGGCGAAGCCGGCAACGACGAACTCCAGCAGCAGGCGGACCTTGCCCGAGACGCCCTTGTGGCTGCGCTTGGTGACCTTGTCGTAATCGTCGAGGAAGCCGATCAGCCCGAAGCCCAGCGTCACCAGCAGGCAGGCCCAGACGTAGCGGTTGTTGAGGTTCATCCAGAGCAGCATTGAGACCGTGACCGAGGTCAGAATCATCAGGCCGCCCATGGTGGGCGTGCCGACCTTGGCGAGGTGGGTCTGCGGACCGTCGCTGCGGATCGGCTGCCCCTTGCCCTGGCGCACGCGCAGCCAGCCGATGAAACGCGGCCCGATCACCAGCCCGATGAACAGGCTCGTCAGCGCCGCCGCACCCGCACGGAAGGTGATATAGCGGATGAGATTGAGGACGTGCGGGAAGCCGAGATGTTCGGCGAGCAGGTACAGCATATATCCTTATCCCCCGGCCAAAGCGTCGACGACGCCGGCGAGCCCGACCGAATTGGATCCCTTGACGAGAATTGCATCACCCGGCGCGATCAGCTTGTGGGCGCGATCTGCGGCGGATGCGGCGTCGGGCACATGGACGAACTCGACCTTGCCCTCAAGGGCCTCGGCCAATGGTTTCATCTCCGTACCGACGAGCAGTGCCAGATCGACGCCAGCCTCAGCGATCGGCTGTGCCAAAGCGGCGTGAAGCTCGGCCTCCTGGGGCCCCAGCTCGCGCATCGAGCCGAGGATCGCGACCTTACGGCCTTTCTCCTGCCCGAGCATCGACAAGGTCGCGCGCATCGAGGCAGGATTGGCGTTGTAGGCCTCGTCGATCAGCAGGGCGTCGCCATCGGGCAGCCGTATCGTGATGCGCCGTCCGCGCCCGGGCAAGCCCGCCATATCGGCAAGCGCGAGACCGGCCGCGGCGAGATCGCCGCCCGCCGCCTCGACCGCCGCCAGCACGGCGAGCGCGTTGGTGATCCAATGGTCGCCGGGCAGGCCGACGGTGAAACTCAACTCGCAGGTGCGGAGCTTCGCCTGAACGAAGGTGCCCTTCGGCCCCGGCATGCCCTCGCGCGCATGCACGTCGGCGCGCGGATCGCGGCCGAAGGTGACGATCTGGCCGGCATAAGCCATCGCCGCCGCGGTAAGGCGATCGCGATGCGGATTGTCGTAAGGGATGATCGCGGTCCCGCCGGGTTCCAGCCCGCGGAAGATCTCGCCCTTGGCGTCGGCGATCTCGCTCTCGTCCTTAAAGAAGGCGCCGTGCGCGAGTGCTACGGTGGTGATGAGCGCGACATGCGGGCGGACGAGCCGGGTCAGCGCCGACAATTCGCCGGCATGGTTCATGCCCATCTCGAACACGCCATAACGGGTGTCGCGCGGCATGCGCGCGAGGCTCAGGGGCACGCCGACATGGTTGTTGTAGCTCTTGAGCGAGCGGTGCGCCTTGCCCGGCACGGCGCGGTCGAAGGCAGCGAACAAAGCTTCCTTGACGCTGGTCTTGCCGACCGAACCGGTGACGCCGATCACCTTGCCGCGCATCCGCTGGCGCGACGCGATGCCGAGGGCATCCAGCGCGCTGGTGGTGTTGGGGACAAGGATATGCGGACCGGCCACCGGCTGCGAGGCCAGGATGCCCGCCGCACCCTGGGAAAAGGCTTGTTCTACAAAGCGATGGCCGTCGGTCGTCTCGCCCTTGAGCGCAATGAACAGGTCGCCCGGCCCCACCTCGCGGCTGTCGAAGGCGACGCCGTTCACGTCGAAATGATCCGACGCGCGGCCCTGCGTCGCGAGCGCGATTTCGGAGGAGGTCCAGAGCGCCATCAGCCGGCGCACTCCCGCGCGACCTGGACGTCGTCGAAGGGGAGGACGCGGTCGCCGACGATCTGGCCCTGTTCGTGGCCCTTGCCCGCGAGCAGGACGATGTCATTCGCGCCCGCCTCGGCAATCGCGGCGGCGATGGCTTCGCGGCGGCCGCCGATTTCGGTTGCTTGCAGAGCGCCCGCCATCACCTCGCCGCGGATGAAGGCAGGGTCTTCGGAGCGGGGATTGTCGTCGGTGACGATGACATGATCCGCCAAGCTCGACGCGACCGCGCCCATCAAGGGGCGTTTGCCGCGGTCGCGGTCGCCGCCCGCGCCGAACATGACGATCAGGCGGCCCGCCGTGTGGGGACGCAAGGCCTGGATCGCGGCTTCCAACCCATCCGGCGTGTGCGCATAATCGACGTAAATAGGGGCCCCGGCGCGGCTGATCGCGGCGCGTTCGAGGCGCCCGCGCACCGGCTGCACCCGTCCCAGAAGCGCGAAAATGTCGGCCACTTCCCCACCCGTCGCGTGCACCAGGCCCGCCGCAGTGAGCGCGTTGGCCGCCTGATAGGCGCCGATCAGCGGCAATTTGACGGTGTGAACCTTGCCCTCAGCCTCGATCTTGAGCGTCTGGCCAAGCTGGGTCGGGGTGCGCTCGACCAACCGGAACGTCTCGCCTTTCTGCCCAAGCGTGATCAGGCGCAGGCCGCGCTCGTTCGCGATCTCGGCGACGCGGCTCGAGGCGGGATCGTCCATCCACACCACGGCGGCACCATCAGTCGCGATTACCTCGCTGAACAGGCGGAGCTTGGCCTCGAGATAGGCCTCCATCGTGCCGTGATAGTCGAGATGGTCTCGGCTCAGATTGGTGAAGGCGCCTGCCTGGACCGGCAAGCCTTCGGTGCGGAACTGGGCGAGGCCGTGGCTGGAGGCCTCGAACGCGGCATGGGTCACGCCCTCGCGGCGCAGGCCCGCCATGTTAGAGAGAAAGGTCGCGACATCGGGCGTGGTCAGCCCGGTCGAGACGCTGTCGTCGGCGGTGGTGACGCCCAATGTGCCGATCGAGGCGGCGTGACGGCCGGCCATCCGCCAAAGCTGGCGGGTCAGCTCGACGGTCGAGGTCTTGCCGTTGGTGCCGGTGACCGCGACCACCGTCTCCGGAAAAGGCGCGAAGAACTTCGCCGCCGCCTGGGCGAAGGCGCGGCGGGGTTCGGCGTCGGCGATATGGACCGCGCCCTCCACGACCGCCTCGGGACGGGCGAAGACCGCCACTGCCCCGGCGGCAATCGCGTTCGGGATATAGTCCTCGCCATTGACCTGCGTGCCGCGAAAGGCGCCGAAGACGGTGCCCGGGGCGACCTTGCGGCTGTCGATCGCAAAGCCGGTTACGCGCGTATCCGCGCCGCCTTGCACGTCCCCGATAAGCTCACTCAACCACATTCTTGGACGGATCTTTCTTCTCAAGGATGAGCGGCATCAGGTCCGACACATCGATGTCCTGCGACAGGTCCGGCTGCACGCCAAGAAGCGGGCCGATCCGCGCGATGATCCGTTTGGCCAGCGGCGCGGTCATCCACCCCGCCGTCTTGAACCCGTAGGATTCCTTGGTCGGCCGCGCATCGTCCAGCACGACCAGGGTCACATAGCGCGGATGATCCATCGGGAACACACCCGCAAACACGGTGATGTTGGCATTTCTGTCGTATCCGCCGAACTGGTTGACCTTTTCGGCGGTGCCGGTCTTGCCGCCAACGCGCAGGCCGGGCGCATTGCCGTTGGTGCCCGTGCCCTGCAGCACGACCAGGCGCATGAGCTGGCGCATGCGTGCGCTGGTCGCCTCGCTGATCACGCGCTGACCCGGCACCGGCGCACCCGGCGCATGCTTGAGCAGAGTGACCGGATGCATCACGCCGCCATTGGCGAGCGCGGCGAAGGCGCGGGCGAGATGGAGCGGAGTCACCGCGATGCCGTGGCCGAACGAGGTGGTCATCACGGTCGATTGGCCCCAGACCGCCGGATATTGCGGCAGCCCGCGCTCGCGCAGCTCGATATGCGTGCGCTGGTTGAGGCCGAGCTTCTTGAAGAAGGCGTCGATCCGCGGCGCGCCCAGCTTCTCGGCGATCTGCGCGGTGCCGATGTTGGACGAGAAGGTCATGATCTCGGGAATGCTGAGCCGGCGCTTCTTGGGCTCGTCATCCTTGATCCGGAACCGGCCGACCTGGAGCGGCGTCGACACGTCATAGGTTTCCGAGAAATCGGTGATGACGCCATTCTCGATCGCATTGGCGAAGGTGATCATCTTGAAGGTCGAGCCGAGCTCGTAGACCGCCTGGGTCGCCTTGTTGATCATCACCTGCTGATCGGACGGATCCACCCCCTTGAACGGCGCATTGGGGTTGATGTCGGGGAGCGAGGCCATTGCCAGTACCTCGCCCGTATCGACGTCGAGCACGATGCCCGCCCCGCCCTTGGCCTGGGTCTCGGCCATGCGGCGCGCAATCTCGTTCTCGACCGCGGCCTGGACGCGCGTGTCGATCGAAAGCTGGACGGTCTTCCCAGCCTTGAGATCGTCGTCGAAGTAACGCTCGACGCCGATGCCGGTGATGGTGGGCTTGCCCTTCACCGCCTCGACCACCTGCGAATAGCCGAGCAGATGGCCCGCCATCGCACCCTGCGGGAACAGGCGATGCTGTTCGCTCAGCAGCAGCATGCCGGGCTCGCCCAGCGCATGCACCGCGGCAGCGAGCTCGGGCGGTGCGGGCTGGCGCAGGTACATGAACTTGCGCGGTCCGTGCAGGATCGCCTCATATTGCGCGACGGTGCGCTCGGGCATCAGCTGGTTGAGCGAGACCGCGAGCTTGTCCTTGTTGCCGAGCACCTTCTGCGGGTTGATCGCGATCGAATAGAGCTTGATCGTGGTCGCGAGCGGCTGGCCGTTGCGATCGACGATCTCACCGCGATCGGCGTCGGTGGCGGCCGCGGTGTGCGTATCGGCCCCGCCGAACAGGCAGATCTGAACCAGACGCAGCGCGATCACCGCGGTGATCAGCATGAACAGGAGCATCAGCCCCATCAGGCGCTGCTGGGCGACCCCCAGCGCTCCCGCAGGCGCGGCCGCCGCCGTATCGCGAACCTCTACGCGCTCGGCGCGATCGATACGGAGTGCGGCGGGTGCGTTCACCGCGCCGCCTTGGAGCCATGCGCTTCGCGCGCGGCGAGCGCGCCGATATCCGCCGGCAACAAGGATTTAGGCAAAGGATCGCGCGCGGCCAACTTGACCGGCTCGGTCCTGGGCTTGGCTTTTGCGGGTGTTGCGGCCTTTTCGGCAGTCTCAAACTTCACCGTAACCTTGGCCGCAGGCGCTTTCCTGTCCGCACTCCTGGGCGCCGGCTTCTGCTCGGGCTTGGCGGGCTTGTCGGCCAGGTCGACATGCGCCGCGGACGACGCGGTCTTGATCACCTCGAACGATGCCTTCTGCAGCGTCGGCGCAGCATCGACCGCGATCCCACCGAGGCGGCTCGGTGCGGGGCGGACATAGGTTGCGGTGCGCAGCGCGGGCTGCGCCGGAGCAGGCGCGGAGGCCTCCGCGTTGGTCGGGGCGGGCGCCGCCGGCTGCGCCTGCGTGGCGCCAGGCTGATAGGCGACGTTGGTCGGCGAACCCTGCTGCGACGCGATCGCGGGATCGAGCTGAAGCGCGGGCTGGCCGCGATGGCCGTAGAGGCTGGCAAGCTGGAGGCCGCTCGACACGAACTGGCTGGGGCGCGGCGCCTGCAAGGCCAGCACGTCGCGGTTCCAGGCTTCGAGCTGGCCCTGGCGGGCGCGGACGCCGATCTCGGTCTGCAATTTGGCGATATCGTCGTGGGTCTGGGCGATCTGACGATCGACCTTTTCGAGCGCACCCCGTTCGGACGCGACGGACTGCGACACCAGATAGCAACAGAGCGCCGCACCCGCGACGCCCGCCACCTGCCACACCGCGCTGAGACGCGTCGCGACGATCATGACGCACGACCTTTCGTCGCCCAGGGACTGGCCGCGGTGCGCCGGGCGACGCGCAACGTGGCGGAACGGGAACGGGGATTGCGGGCGAGTTCGGCCTCGCCGGCGCGAACCGGCTTGGCGACTGCCTCGAAGCTTGGCGTGCGGCGTGCGACCTCGGGCAGATGGCGCGAGCCAGACGGCGTGCTGCCGCTGCGTTCCTGGAGGAAACGCTTCACGATCCGGTCCTCAAGGCTGTGGAACGAGACCACCGCCAGCCGGCCGCCGGGCGCCAGCGAGGCTTCGGCGGCTGCGAGACCGTCCTCGAGCTCGCCGAGCTCGCGGTTCACATGAATGCGGATCGCCTGGAAGGTGCGGGTGGCGGGATCCTTCTTGTCATGCTCGCGATAGCCGAGCGCGCGGCGCACGATCTGCGCGAGCTCACCGGTGCGCGTGATCGGACGGGCGGCGACGATTGCGCGGGCCACGCGGCGCGACTGGCGCTCCTCACCGAAATGGAACAGCACGTCCGCGATCTCGGCTTCGTCGGCTTCATTGACGAAGTCGGCCGCGCTCATGCCCGACTGACCCATACGCATGTCGAGCGGGCCGTCGGCCTGGAAGGAGAAGCCGCGATCGGCGCGGTCGAGCTGCATCGAGGAGACGCCGACATCGAGCGTGACGCCATCGACATGGTCGAGCCCGCGATCGGCAAGTGCCTCACCCATGCGCGAATAGACATCGGGGACGAGCGTGAGCTTGCCCTTGGCCTCGGCCACCAGGGCCTGCCCCTCGGCGATCGCGTCCGGATCGCGATCGAAGGCGATCACGTTCGCGCCCGTCGCCAGGATCGCGCGGGTATAGCCGCCGGCGCCAAAGGTGCCGTCGACATGCGTCTCCCCGGGCTGGGGAGCCAGACCGGCCATCACCTCGTCGAGCAGGACGGGAATGTGGGGGGCGGCGTGGCTCATGCCTCACCCCGCTCTTCGAGATAGAAATCGAGCATCTCGAGCACGACCGGATTGTCGGCGAAGCCGATGCGCGCGTTTTCCGGGCTCCAGATCTCGAAATAATCCTCCATGCCGACGAAGAAGGCGAGGTCGCCGATCTTCCCGAGCTTGCGGAGGATGGGGGACAGCACCATGCGGCCGGCGCTGTCGAAGGCAATGGGCGTGAGGGCGGTCAGCTCATTGCGGCGAACGCCCTCATGGGCTTCGCGGCGCGCGGCGGCCGGCAGGTCGGCCACGCTGTCGCGCAATTCGGTGGAGAGGTCGCGCAGGCCGACCGGATCGAAGGCGCGCAGGCGGTCGCGCTTCGGGTGGGGCGCGATCATCAATTCCTTGGTGGGTTCCTTGCCGTCTTCCTGGGCGCGGCGGTCGACCTGGGCGCGGAAGGCAGCCGGCACCGACACGCGGCCCTTCGCATCGACCGCGTTCAGTGCATGCCCAACGAAGAAAGTCTCCCTCGCCACCCAGTAAGTCCACCCTGCTTTCCGCGGGAGGACGACGCGCCCCGTCCCCCGTCGGCCGGCGATGGGGTGCGCATGGGTACGCAGGCTCCATCGCTGGATCAGCATGGATTAGCATGGGTTTTATATGGGTTTCAATGCCATTCTATGGGTCAGGCTGTGTATTCCATGGTGGTGGATAGGTGGATCGGAGGCGTAAAAATCCCCGGAATCCGGGGAATCCCGGCGGGGCATTGCCTGTGGATAAGAATGTGGGACGAATTTTCGCGGCGTCCGGCAGTGTCGGGGCCGAGCCGACTCGCCGGAACACAAGCATCAGTGTGCCACGGGGCGCGGCTTGGCTTTGGCTGGGGCGGGTGTCGCGGGCCGATCGTCCTGGTCGGGATTGCCGGGGGCGACCCCCAGCTCCGCCAGCGGATCGCTCGGTGCATTGTCGTTGGTCGCGGCGGCCTGGTTGGCATCGGGCTCGTCGCCGCCCGCGACATGGACGAACGTGGTCGCCAGCATCACCAGCAGGAAGACCCAGGCAAGCCCGATCAAGCCGACACGCACGCGGTGCATCAACTCGTCGGGACGATGCGTGAAGTTGGCGCCATGGTCCCTAGATAGGCCTCAACTGACCGCTTGTGAATCTCGATTCAACGGGGACGGCGCAACGTATCGGATGGGCAGCCGAAATCTGAAGATGCTGCCGGCCGGCTGCGCGCGACAGGCGGTGAGACTTCCGCCGTGCACGAGCGCGATCTGCCGGGCGAGCGCGAGCCCGACGCCCGCCCCGCCCGCCTTGGTCGTGAAAAAGGGCACGAAGATCTCCTCCAGCAGACCTTCCTCGATCCCACGGCCATTGTCGCCGACCTCGATGCTAAATGACTCCTGATCCCGGAGCGCGGCCAGCCATACAGCCGGCGCCGCTATATCGCCGACCGCATCGGCCGCATTGTGGATCAGGTTGATAATGGCTTGCTCGACCAAGGCGGGGTCGAAACAGGCCGAGCCATTTTCGGGAAGTCTGAGCTCAAGGGATATGCCGCGCTTCTCCATTTCAGGCCCGACCAGCTGGCTTATCCCGTCAAGGAAACCCGCGACGTTCACCGCCTGAACGTCCGGCCGCGGCAGGTCGACGATCGCGCGATAGCGCTCCACGAAATCCATGAGATGGCGGCTCCGCCGACCGATCGTGGCGATCGCGCCCGCGATTTTCGGACTGCGATCGCCCGCGGCGACAAGGCCTTCGACGCTCTCCGCCATCGACGCGATCGGCGTGAGCGAGTTCATCATCTCGTGGGCGAGCACGCGCGTCATGGCATGCCAGGCGCCGATCTGGACGGCGTCCAATTCACCCGCCACCGATTGGAGCGAGACCAGCCGCTGCGGCTCGGCTCCGGCGTGGCGGATCGAGCCGACCCATGCGAGCAGCGAACGGCCGTCCTTGCTGGCGATCAGCTGCCGGCCGCCGATAGGGAGTTTCAGGATCGCCGCGGCGCCGGCTTCGCCGAGCGCGGCAATATCCCGAAGCCGCCCCGCTTCGAATCCGGCGAGTTCGCGCGCGGCGCGATTCATGAAGCGGATGCGATCGTCCGCGCCGAGAACGAACAATGCGACGGTGACGGTATCGATCAACTCCAGCGCGGCAACGAGTTGCGCCGGCGCACGCTGCACCGCCGGTTCGACGCCGATGTCGATCGCGTCCGCGGGGCGCATCACCAGTCGCCAGAGATCGAACAGGAGCAGGCCCGACGCCAGCACGACCGTCAACGCCGCCAGATAATGTTGCTGCGCCCATATATGCGCGAGCGCCGCCAACAGGATCGCCACAAACAGCAGGCGCCAGCCCGCGCCGGAAATCAGTGCGAGCCGTTCCCGTGGCCTAGAGACCATGCTTGGCCAGACGGCGATAGAGGGCGGGTCTGCTCAAACCGAGCGAGCGCGCCGCTTGCGTCAGATTGCCCTTGTGGCGCTCAACAGTTTCGATCAGCGCCGAACGCTCAAGCGCATCGAGCGTGGTCGGCGCGCGCATCGCCCGGGTCCGCGTGGCGGCGGTGGTCACCGCCGCAATCAGGGCCTCGTTCTTCCACGGCTTCAGCAGAAAATCCTGCGCGCCGGCCTTGAGGCTGGCGACCGCGAGCGCGACAGCCCCATAGGCCGTCATCATGACGACCGAGACGATCGGATCGATCGTCCCGATCCGCCCCAGCGCATCGATACCTTCGGTGCCGCTGCGCCGGCCGGTGGCGAAGTTCATGTCGAGCAGCACGCAATCATAGCGGGTCTGGCGCAGATGTTCCTCCGCGATGTCGAACGAGCAGGCAGCGTCGATCCGGCTTGCATGCCCGCCCAGCGCAAGCTGCGCGGCGTCCAGCACGTCCGTATCGTCGTCGATGATCAGGAGGGAAAACAGAGGGTCCATGGCTGTCAGGTTAGCGAGCCCCGGGGCGCCGTCAAACCCGTCCGAAATCGGACGCCTTCCGTCGCGTCCTTCGACAGTAATTTGTATAACTATATGAATAGGTTCATTTTTTCCGGAAGGATTGTTGGGCTATCCTGAGGCGATGTCTTTTACCGGAGCGCCCGTGATCACGCTGAACGAAATTACCAAATCCTACGCCACGGCGGATATCGAAACGCGTGCACTGGACGCGGTCTCGCTGGACGTAGCCGAAGGCGAGTTCGTGGCGGTGATGGGGCCGTCGGGGTGCGGCAAGTCGACCCTGCTCAATGTGCTCGGGCTGCTCGACCGGCCCAGCGGAGGATCCTATCGGCTTGCCGGAACCGAAATGACCGGTCTTTCCTCCGCGAAGCTGGCCCGGCTGCGCGGCGAACACATCGCCTTCGTCTTCCAGAATTTCAACCTGATCGACGACCTGACGGTGGCGGAGAATGTGGAAGTCTCGCTGCTTTACCGTCACAGTGAAGCCGCGACGAGGGGTCGCATCGCGGAAGTGCTGGATCAGGTCGGATTGGGGCACCGGGCGCGCCACCGGCCGCAACAATTGTCCGGAGGCCAGCAGCAGCGCGTCGCCATTGCCCGCGCACTGGCCGGCAAGCCAAGCCTCATCCTGGCGGACGAACCGACCGGCAATCTCGACAGCGCCAATGGCGAACAGGTGATCGAGCTGCTCCAGCAGGTCGCCCAATCGGGAACCACGGTGATCATGGTCACCCATTCGCACCGCGATGCGGCGGCAGCGCAGCGGATCGTGCAGATGCTCGACGGGCGCATTGTCGGTGAGACGCAATTGTGAGCGGAGCAATCGGCTTCTGGCAAAGGAGCCGCCATTTCGCGACGGCTTATGCGCGCAATCTGCAGGCGACGCGGCTCTTGTCCGCGATTGCCGTGGCAGGGCTGGCGGTCGGGCTTGCCGGCACGCTGATGCTGGCGCTAGTCGCGCGGAACGCGCTCGGGTTCAACGGCTTCGTGCCGGATCGCGACCGCACCTATCTCGGAATCTCGATACTGAGCGGGCCGGGAATGGCGCCGATGGTCAGCGACACCAGCAACAGCCGCGCGGCCGCGCTGATCCAGTCGAACCTGCACGACGTCGAAACCATCGGCCGCCTATCTCCAGCCGAGGTCGCCTTGCGCCGCAACGGCGAGGCAACCCGCACGAAGATCTATTGGGCTGACCCCGAAATCTTCGACGTTCTGCGGCTCCAGGCCGTCGCGGGTCGGCCCAGGGAAGCACTGGATAGTCCCGACGGTCTCGTCATGACCCAGAGCGAAGCAGTCCGTCATTTCGGGCGACCGAGTGCGCTTGGTGCCGTGATCGAGGTGGATGGTACGCCAATGGTCCTGCGCGCCGTGATTGCCGATCCGCCGGCGGGAATGAGCGATCTCGACCGAGGCATTTTCGCATCGGGCAAGTCGGCCAAGTCCAATTTTCGCATATCCGACGCGCCCGGTAGCTTCACGATATCCACGCGGACCTATTTGCGGTTACGGCAGGGAGCCTCGTCCACGGCATTGGAACGCCAACTAGGGCCTCTGATCGAAGGCCTGTTGCCCGCGGGCTTGCACGGCCAGTACGCCATGCGCCTGGTGCCGATCGGAGCGCTTGCGTTGCACCCGGGGCTTCATCCCGGGGCGCGCGAACGGCTGGAAGTAGGCACCTTGGTCGCGGCCTTCATCCTGTTCATCGCCGTCGCCAATTATGTAAACCTGAATACCGCTTTGTCGGTGCGCCGCTGGCGGGAGATAGGGGTGCGGGCGGCATGCGGCGCCACACGCGGCCAGATTGCGCGGCAATTCCTGATCGAGGCGGTGGTGACGGTGCTGATCGCGCTCCTGCTCGGCGCGGCCTTGATCGAGCTTGCACTCCCCAGCCTGAACGCGTTGTTCCAGACACAGGCCAAGTTCGACTATCTCACGCATCCGATGTTGCTGGTGGGACTGGTTTGCGGCGGTGTGGCGCTCGGCCTTGCGGCCGGTGCCTATCCGGCCTTCATCCTCTCCGGCCTATCGCCCGCCACCTTGCTGCGGGACCGGGGCGTCCGAATGAAGGGCGGAACCGGCGTGGCGAACCTGCTCGTCGCGGCACAGTTTGCGATCCTGATCGGACTAATGATTGCGCTTGCCGTGGTCTATCAGCAACGCCGCTTCGCGATGACCGAGGCGCTGCGGCTGAATGTCGATCAGCTGATCGTGGTCGAGGCACCTTGCCCGACAAGCTTCCGCCAGGAAGTCGCGAAGCTCCCCGGCGTGCGCGGCACCTCGTGCATTGATCGGGGTGTGTTGGATCGTCCCATGTTCAGTTTCATTCCCGCCGGCAACGAGCAAATCCCCACCGATTTCATCACCATCTTGCCTTCCGGCTTCTCATTGTTCGGTATCACGCCGGTTGCGGGAACCCTGTCGACGCTCCCACCCGATGGCGAGGAGGTGGTAAGGGGCGTCGTCGTGAATGAGACGGCAGTACGTCGTTTCGGTCTGGGCAGTGCGAATGCGGCGGTCGGCAAGACCATGCGGATATCATCCGATCCGTCCATCCCGGGCATACCGATTGTGGCGGTGGTACCCGATTTCAGCCTGCTGTCGGTCGAAACCGCAATCAAACCCGCCATCTACTTCGATCAGCCGCATTTCACTGGCGGATGGGTATTGATCAAATTGGCCGGCCGCGACATCCCGGAGACCCTGACGGCGATCGATCGGCTGTGGCGTCAAACTGGCCAACAGCAGCCAATTCAGCGGAAATTCGTCTCCGATCACGTGGAGGAATTGTATCGCGATCTCGAGCGCAACACCCGGATCTTCGCGCTTTTCTCCGGCGTCGCGGCGCTGCTGTCGGCGACCGGCATCGCCGGGATGGCGATCGCCACCGCCGAGCGGCGCACCAAGGAGATCGGCATCCGCAAAGCGCTGGGCGCGCGGACGGACCAGGTGCTCGCCCTGCTACTTGCGCGGATGAGCCGGCCGGTGCTGTGGGCGAACCTCATCGCCTGGCCTTGCGCGTGGTGGATGATGCGCAACTGGCTGAACGGCTTTGCCTATCGCGTGCCGCTCCATTTGTGGCTCTTCCCCGCCGCGGCGCTGGTCGCGCTGGCCATCACGCTCTGCAGCGCGGGGCTGCAGGCGCTTAATGTCGCCAGGCGCCGACCGATCGAAGCCCTGCGCTACGAATGACGGGGAGACGCGGCTGTGAGCCACAGTATCGGCGTTTGGGCCAAAGTCCGTCATTTCGCGACCGCCTATGCTCGCAATTTCCAGGCGACGCGCTTACTCTCCACGATCGCCGTAGCGGGGCTGGCGGTCGGCCTCGCCGGAGCGCTCATGCTGGCGCTCGTCGCGCGCAATGCGCTTGGATTCTACGGCTTCGTGCCGGATCGCGAACGCATCTATCTCGGAATCTCGATATTCAATTGGCCGGGGATGGCGGCCATGGCCAGCGACACGAGCAATAGCCGCGCCGCCGGGTTGATCCAGGCGAACCTTCCCGACGTCGAAGCCATCGGTCGGCTGTCCGCAGCCGAGGTGGCGTTGCGCCGCAGGGGCGAGACGACGCACGCGAAGATCTATTGGGCCGACCCCGAAATCTTCGGCATTTTGCGGCCGCCGGTGCTCGCGGGGCAGCTTGAGGCCTCGCTGAACAGGCCGGACGGCCTGGTCATGACCCAAAGCGAGGCGATCCGGCATTTCGGACGCGCGAATGCGCTCGGCTCGGTGATCGATGTCGATGGCACGCCGATGGTGCTACGCGCGGTGATCGCGGATCTGCCTCCCGGGATGAACGATCTCGACAGGGGCATCTTCGCGTCCGGAAAATCGGCCCAGTCGAACTTCGGCCCCGCCGATACGGGCGGCGACTTCAGCACACCCGTGCGCACCTTTCTCCGGCTAAGGCAGGGTGCCTCGCCTGCGGCGGTCGAGCACCGCATGGCGTCGCTGATAGTCGGGCTGGTACCTGCGGACATGCGGCGCGAATATGCGATGCGCCTCGTGCCTGTAGGTGCGCTGGCGCTGGATCCGGGGCTTCGTCCCGGCGCGCGTGAACGACTGGAGGTAGGCAGCCTGGTCGCGGCTTTCATTCTGTTCATCGCCGTCGCGAACTATGTGAACCTGAGCACCGCGCTTTCCGTGCGCCGCTGGCGGGAGATCGGCGTGCGCGCGGCGTGCGGCGCGACGCGTGGCCGGATCGCGACGCAATTCCTCGGTGAGGCGGTGGTCACTGTGCTGATCGCTGCTCTGCTCGGCGGCGCCTTGATCGAGGTCACCCTCCCCAGCCTGAACGCCTTGTTCCAAACCGAGGCTAGGTTCGACTATTTCGCCAATCCGATGCTGCTCGTGTGGCTGGTTGCAGGTGGGGTGACGCTCGGCATTGTCGCGGGTGCCTATCCGGCCTTCGTCTTGTCCGCTCCGTCGCCCGCCGCCTTGTTGCGGGACCGAGGTGTCGGACCCAAGGGGCGGTCGATTGTGGCCGACCTGCTCGTCACGGCGCAATTTGCGATCCTGATCGGGCTAATGATAGCGCTCGCGGTCGTCTACCAGCAACGCCGTTTCGCACTAACCGATGCATTACGGCTGGATATAGACCAAGTGCTCGTCGTCAATGCGCCCTGTCCGGTGGGCTTTCGCCAGGAAGTCGGGAAACTCGCCGGCGTGCGCGGCACTTCATGCGCCGCGGAAGGGCTGTTGGATTATTCCTATTATGTTTTCGCGAGGATCGGCAATCAGCAGATTCAGACCGACCTCATTCCCATCCTACCTTCGGGCTTCTCCTTGCTCGGTATCACGCCTGTTGCGGGATCCCTGTCGACGCTCCCGCCGGATGGTGAGGAGTCGGCCAGGCACCTCGTTGTGAACGAAACGGCGGTTCGACGCTTCGGCTTTGGCAGCGCGAGTGCTGCGATCGGCAAACTGGTCCGGTTTTCACCCGATCCGTCCGACGCGGGCATGCCGATTACTGCCGTGGTTCCCGACTCCACTCTTCGGTCGGTCGATACCATTATCAAGCCGGCCATCTACTTCGACCAACCTCATCTCAAGAACGGACCCGGACTGGTGCTGATCAAGTTAACGGGGCACGATATCCCCGAGACATTGGCGGCGCTCGATCGACTGTGGCGCCGCACTGGTCAGCAGCAGCCGATCGAGCGGAAATTCCTCTCCGATCACGTGGAGCAAATGTACCGTAGCCTCGAGCGCAACACCCGGATTTTCGCGCTTTTCTCCGGCGTCGCAGCCTTGCTTTCCGCGACCGGCATCGCCGGCATGGCGATCGCCACCGCCGAGCGGCGCACCAAGGAAATCGGCATCCGTAAGGCATTGGGCGCGCGCACGGACCAGGTGCTCGCCCTGTTACTTGCGCGGATGAGCCGGCCGGTGCTGTGGGCGAACCTCATCGCCTGGCCGTGCGCGTGGTGGCTGATGCGCAACTGGCTGAACGGCTTTGCCTATCGCGTGCCGCTCCATTTGTGGCTCTTCCCCGCCGCGGCGCTGGTCGCGCTGGCCATCACGCTCTGCAGCGCGGGGCTGCAGGCCTGGAAAGTCGCGCGACGACGCCCGATCGAGGCGTTGCGTTACGAATGAGGCGCGTGCTGTGCGCCTTGCCGCCAGCCCGGGCTTTATCTCAGTGCCGGACAAGGCGCGGGTCGGTCCGGCTGAAGATATAAGCTTGGCCGTAGCCGTAGAGCTGGATGCGGGAAGGATATGGCAGCCGATCGAGCCGCAGCCGGGCAACCGGCCGGCTGCCGTCGACCTCGAAACCGACCTGCTCGTAACCACCGACATAGACCCCAGGCAGCACATAGGGACCGCGCGCGTCGCGGCCCAACGTGTAGCGCGTCGCGCGTTTGCCGTTGAGGATCATCGCGCCGTCGCGCAGTTCGAGCGTGCCGCAGCAATCGTTCGCGAACACGCCATCTTCCCGCCCGGCGGGCGCGGCCGGCCGGTGCAGGAATATCCAGGTCGCAAGGATTATGGCGGCGACGCCCGTGGCGCCGATCTTCCAGCGGGTCGCGATTGCGCCGCGCGGCAGAATATTCGTCGTCATGGCCTACCCTCCCCGTCACCCGGTCCGGGATATAACGACATATGTAGATTTAATAGTCAAATGCTGCTATTGAAGCCTTTGTGACAGAAGGTTCGCTGAGGAGAGGCCCGACGTGCCGCCGGGCCGGGCAGAGCCCGGCGGAGCGCTTGCGCCGATCAGCGCACCAGCCAATCCGGTACGGGCAAGTCCTTCGCCGCCAGCCAGTCCGGATTGAACAAGGTGGAGAGGTAGCGCATCCCGGAATCGCACAGGATGGTCACGATCGTCTTGCCGCGGCCCATCTCGCGCGCCAGCGCCATCGCGCCCGCGACGTTGATGCCGGACGACAGCCCGACGCACAGGCCTTCCCGCTTGAGAAGCGCGAAGACCTGCTCCAGCCCCTCCTCGTCCGAGATGCGGAATTGGGTGTCGATCGGCGCGCTTTCGAGATTGGCGGTGATGCGGCTCTGCCCGATCCCCTCCGCGACCGAGGAACCCTCGGCGCGCAATTCGCCATGCGCATAATATTCGTAGAGTGCGGCGCCGTGCGGATCGGTCAGCGCGATCGTCACGTCCTCGCTAAATTCCTTGAGGCCGAGACCGATGCCCGCGATCGTCCCGCCGGTGCCCGCGGCGCAGGTGAAGCCGTCGATCCTGCCGCCGGTCTGCGCCCAGATTTCGGGTGCAGTGGTGCGGATATGCGCAAGCCGGTTGGCGATATTGTCGAACTGGTTGGACCAGAGCGCGCCCGGCGTCTCCTCCGCGATCCGGCGCGAAGTGTGCACATAATGGGCGGGGTTGGAGTAACTGGTGGGCGGAACCTCGATCAGCTCGGCGCCGAGCGCGCGCAGCGTATCCTTCTTTTCCTGGCTCTGCGTCTCGGGGATGACGATCGTGGTGCGATAGCCCTTGGCATTGCCGATCAGGGCGAGGCCGATCCCGGTATTGCCGGCCGTCCCCTCCACGATCAGGCCGCCGGGCTCCAGCGTGCCATTGGCTTCGGCATCCTCGATAATGAACAAGGCGGCGCGGTCCTTGACCGATCCGCCGGGGTTCATGAATTCGCATTTGCCGTAGATTTCACAACCGGTCGCCGCACTGGGGCCGGCAAGGCGGACAAGCGGCGTATTGCCGACGAGAGCGGGCACGCCTGGAGCGGGGGTCACCATGCGCGCCGGGATAGAGAGGCTGGCGGGAAGGGGCAAGCAAGCTTCGGTTTCAGCGGGGTCGAGTTTGGTTGGCATGGCCTTTTGAGGGGCCGTAATGCCAGCAGACGCCGCCATCCGGCCCCGGCCGGTCTCGCCCGGGCAGTCTGGCCAAGGGATGGGCCCGGCATTCGCCGGAGCGACGGATCGGGGAACCAGCGCCGAAGCGGCCTCAATCCCAACGGTTCGTCGCATTGCAGCGACTTTTGTTCAAGCCGAACGTGGTCGTTCATGTCACAAGAGCGTCAACACTCTTGACGTACTTTGCCGCACCCGCGAAAACCGGAACCGCTATGAAGCTCCAAATTCTCCGCGCCACGCCGCTCGCCGCCCTCCTCCTCCTCGCAGCCTGTGATTCCAAGCCGACGACGATCGTCGCCGGCGGCCCGTCCGATCCCGATGCCGACAAGATCAAGGCCGCCAAGCCGATCAAGCTGCCGCCGGCGATGCTGGCGAGCAAGTCCTATCGCTGCAAGGACAACAGCCTGATCTATGTCGACTGGTTCAACGACAACCAGACGGCCAACCTGCACCTCAAGGAAAAGGGCTCGACCCCGACCGTGCTGAACGCGGCCAAGCCGGGCGATCCTTATGTCGGCGGCGATTACACGCTGACCGGCACCGCAACCGCCAAGTCGGTCACGCTCAAGAAGGGCGGCGCCGCGCAGGATTGCGACGCCTGATCGCTTCGGACTTTCAACCAAAAGGCCGGCGAACCGCCGGCCTTTTTTTTAAGCATCTTCCAGCGCCGGCACGTACCGGTCGGCCCGTCGCTCGCATCTTGCGATCCAGCGGGCGACATTGAATCCGATCGCATCCGGATGGTCTTCCTGCAGATAATGCAGGCCGGGCCCGAGCGGGACCAGATCGCAATCGACCAGATCGGCTGCGAAGCTGGTCGCAAAGTCGGGTGAGACCAAGGCACCGGGTTCGCCGAACATGAGCAGCTTGGGATAGGTCGACTGCCGAAGCGCGGCGTGCGCCTCTTCCATCAGCGCCCACATATCAGCGGGCTCCCTGGCGATCGGCAGAAGGCGCGGGAAAGCGAGGACGGGCCGGCGCGATGCGGGCGTGGGGAAAGGCTCCCGATAGGCGGCTATCTCCTCCGGCCTCAGTACCCGGCTGATCGCGGCGGGGAGGATGCGTTCCACGAACAGATTCTCCTCGAGCACCAGCCGTTCCCCGGTCCCCGGGGTGCGGAGCGCCTGAAAGGTCTGACGCGCGATATCGTTCGTATGAAAGTCTTCCCAGGCGGGAATCGGGCGGATGAACTCCATGAAGGCAAGGCCGCGCATGAAGTCAGGGCGCCGCGCCGCCAGGTGGAACGCCAAAGCGGTGCCCCAATCCTGCGCCACAACGTAAGCGGACGTGATTCCCATCGCCGCGATGAAAGCGTCGAGATAGGCGGCTTGATCGAGGAAATGATACGGAATGTCGGGCTTTCCGGACCCGCCGAACCCGATCAGATCGGGCGCGATGCAACGTGCCGATTGGGCGAGATGCGGCACGATATTGCGCCAGATGAAGGACGATGTCGGATTGCCGTGCAGCAGCAGGATGACCGGCGCATCGGCAGGGCCCGTTTCCCGATAGGCCATAAACGAATCCCGGACCGGGATTGTCCGCAGTTGCATGAAATCAGGCATCTGAACTCTCCTTGAAAATGGTTCGGAAAATGACGGCCTTGAATCGCTCGAGAGGCGCGGCCGACCGTTCGACCTTCATCCGCAATATCGCGCCCTCCCAGGAGGCGAGCAGGAAGTCGGCAAGTTCGTCGGGATCGAGATCCGCGCGCACCTGACCAAGCGCGTGCGCCTCCGTGACGCATGCCGCGAAGGGCCGTCGCCATTCGATGAAGATTTGTGAGAGCCGGTCCCGCAGGACTTCACTGACCGGCGCGGCCTCAAGGCTGAGATCGCCGATCAGGCAGCCGCGGGCGAAACCGTCGTCGGCAAGGCGGGCGGTGACGATGTCGAGATAACGGCGAATCCTGGCGGCCGGGGATAGCGACGAATCCGACAACGCCTCCCCCACCAGGCCTCGCGTATGTTCGAAATACAGATCGAGGACGTCCCCCGCGAAACCCTCCTTCGACCGGAAATGATTGGTGAAGGAGCCTTGCGGAGCGCCGGCCTCCGCCACGATTTCGCGCACGCCCGAGGCGGCATAACCGTGGCGCAACATCACGCGAAGGCCTGCGGTAAGAAGGTCAGGGCGGAGGGATCGACGTGCCATGGATCAATCAATCAATACGTACGGACGTATTATTCGTCAAGCGGGCGAAATTGAGGGTGCTGCCGGAACGCGAGCCCGCTTCTCCTCGGCCTTTTTCTTTGACCTGCGGGCAGGCTCGGCTATCGGCACCGGGCATGAGCGAGATCACGCCTGCCATCGTTGCCGAACACGGCTTTTCCCCCGAAGAATATCAGCGCGTGCTGAAATCCCTGGGGCGCGAGCCCAATTTGACCGAGCTCGGCATCTTTTCGGTGATGTGGTCGGAGCATTGCAGCTACAAATCGAGCCGCATCCACCTCAAGAAGCTGCCGACCACGGGGCCGCAGGTGATTTGCGGGCCGGGCGAAAATGCCGGCGTGGTCGATATCGGCGACGGCCAGGCCGCCATCTTCAAAATGGAGAGCCACAACCACCCGTCTTATATCGAGCCCTATCAGGGCGCGGCGACCGGCGTGGGGGGCATTTTGCGCGACGTGTTCACGATGGGCGCGCGGCCGGTCGCCAACCTGAACGCGCTCCGCTTCGGCCGGCCCGACCATCCCAAGATGCGCCACCTGATCGCGGGCGTGGTCCACGGCATTGGCGGCTACGGCAATTGCGTGGGCGTGCCGACGGTGGGCGGCGAGGTGAATTTCCACAGCGCCTATGACGGCAATATCCTGGTCAACGCGATGACAGTGGGCGTCGCCGAGACCGACAAGATCTTTTATTCGGCCGCCTCCGGCGTCGGCAATCCGATCGTCTATGTCGGCTCCAAGACTGGCCGCGACGGCATCCATGGCGCGACCATGGCGTCGGCCGATTTCGGCGAGGATTCGGAAGAGAAGCGCCCGACGGTGCAGGTCGGCGACCCCTTCACCGAGAAGCTTCTGATCGAGGCTTGCCTGGAGCTGATGGCATCGGACGCGATCGTCGCGATCCAGGACATGGGCGCAGCCGGCCTTACCTCCTCCTCGGTCGAGATGGCATCCAAGGGCGGGGTCGGGATCGAACTCGACATGAATGCCGTACCCTGCCGCGAAACCGGCATGACGCCCTATGAGATGATGCTGTCGGAGAGCCAGGAGCGGATGCTCATGGTCCTGAAACCCGGCCGCGAGGACTTCGCCGAGGCGATCTTCAGGAAGTGGGAGCTCGACTTCGCGGTGATCGGCCACGTCACCGACACCGGCCGCATGGTGCTGAAGTTCAACGGCGAGACGGTGTGCGACATTCCGCTCGGACCGCTGGCCGACGACGCGCCCTGCTACGACCGTCCGCATGTGAAGACCGAGGTTCCGGAGCTTCCCGCGGATTTGCCCGAAAGCACGGATATCGCGGCCGACCTGGTCAAGCTGATGGCCTCGCCCGATCTCGCCTCGCGCCGCTGGATCTGGGAGCAATATGACCACATGGTCGGCGCGGACACGGTCCAGCGCCCGGGCGGCGACGCGGCGGTGGTGCGCGTACATGGCACCGACAAGGGGCTCGCGATCAGCACCGATTGCACGCCGCGTTATTGCTATGCCGACCCCTATGAGGGCGGGAAGCAGGCGATCGCCGAATGCTGGCGCAATATCACCGCAGTCGGCGCCGTACCGCTTGCGACCACCGATTGCATGAATTTCGGCAACCCGCAGCGGCCCGAGATCATGGGCCAGTTCGTGGGCTGCATCGAGGGCATGGCCGAGGCCTGCAAGGCGCTCGATTTCCCGATCGTGAGCGGCAACGTCTCGCTTTATAATGAAACCAAGAACGAGGACGGTTCGGGCAGCGCGATCCTGCCGACCCCCGCGATCGGCGGCATCGGCCTGCTGAAGGACTGGAAGCGGTCGGTCGGGATCGGGTTCAAGGGATGCGGCGATATCATCCTGTTGGTCGGCAATCGCCGGGGGCATCTCGGCCAGTCCTTGTGGCTGCGCGAGCTGCACGGGCTCGACGGACGCGATGCGGGCCCGCCCCCGCCGATCGACCTCGCCGCCGAGCGCCGCACGGGCGATTATATCCGTGAGGGTATCGAGCATGGCTGGATCACCGCCTGCCACGACGTGTCCGACGGCGGCATCGCGGTCGCGGTCGCGGAGATGGCGCTGGCGGGCCGCTGCGGCGCGCTGATCGACGGCCCTGCCCCCTTCGGCCTCGCCGCTTCCTGGTTCGCCGAGGATCAGGGCCTCTATGTGGTGACGGTGCAGGATGCGGCGCTGCTGGGCTTCCTCGCGGGCGCCAAGGCACATGGCATCGACGCCGAACCGATCGGCCGCACCACGGCAAATCGCCTGATCTTCGAATGCGAAGCCGGCGACTATTGCGTGACGCTCGACGCGCTGCGCGCCGCGCATGAAGGCTTTTTCCCGACCCTGATGGGGGCAGACGCCGCATTGGCGTAGCTTGCCCAACGACGGGCTTCATGCGAGCTTCCTCTCGGGGAGGCAGCGATGCCCACTGGCTATTCGGGAACACCGCTTGCAACGAAGCTGGGGTTGAAGCCCGGGCAGCGTGTGTGGCGCGACGGCATGCCGGGCAGTGTCGCCGACGAGATCGGCGACACGGGCGCAATCCTGCTGGATGGTCCGGAAGCGGGTCTGGACGTTGCCCATATCTTCAAGACGGATCGCGCCGCGCTGGCCGATGATCTGGCCGCACTCAGGCGCTTGCTGGCCCCTGCCGGCTTCGTCTGGGTGTCCTGGCCCAAGAAGGCATCGAAGATGCCGACCGATATCGACGAAAATGTGATCCGTGCCATTTGCCTGCCGATGGGGCTGGTGGACGTGAAGGTATGCGCGGTCGACGCCACCTGGTCGGGGCTGAAGCTGATGATTCGTAAGGAGCTTAGATAGAGCGAAGGAGGGGAATGATGGACGCAGTGAAGACGGGTATCGGCCGGCGGCTGGTGCTGGCGACGGCAATCGCCGGCACGCTCGACATGGGCATGGCCGCGATCGAAACGGTGCGCGCCGGCAAGCCGATCGGTGGAATGCTGCGCGGGGTGGCAAGCGGGCCGTTCCCGGCCGCGACCGATTGGGGCAGAGGCGGCGCCGTTCTGGGCCTGCTGACCCACTATGCCATCATGGCGGTCATGGCCGCTATATTCCTGATCGCGCGCGACCGCATCGCGATCATCCGGCGACATACGATCGTGGCCGCGCTGGTTTATGGCGTGATTCTATGGCTGGTCATGTATGGGCTGGTGCTGCCATTGCGGTTCGGCATGCCTTTCCCAAGTCCCCAGCCGATGGCGATCGCCAAGCAATTGTTCGCGCACGTCCTGTTGGTCGGTCTGACCTTCGGCCTGGTGGCGAGACGCGGCCCGGCCTGAGTGGAGCCCGCAGGCGGCGCAGGCCGCATCGTCACGATCGATGCGATCCGCGGCTTCGCGGTCTGCGGCATCCTGGTCATGAACATCGTGTCGATGGGCATGCCGGTCTATGCCTATGTCGATCCGCATTTTTACGGCGGCGCCACGGGCATCGATCTGTTTGCCTGGGCCGCTGCATATGTGCTGATCGACGGCAAGCTGCGCGCGCTCTTCACGATGCTGTTCGGGGCATCCCTGCTGCTGATCACCGACGCGGCGGAAGACCGCAGGCCGGGACCCGCCCGCACGCATTATGCCCGCATCTTCTGGCTGTTCGTGTTCGGAATGCTGCACGCCTGGCTGGTCTGGTATGGCGATATCCTGGTTGACTATGCCATTGCCGGGGCGATCGCCTTCTTCGCGCGCAAATGGGACAAGGGCGCGATTGGATTCGCCGCCTTCTGCCTGATCGGCTTCTCGCTCGCGCACAACCTGATCGAATATCATGACATGCAGATATTGCAGGGGCTGGCCAACGCGCCTCATCCGCCCGCCGACGCGGTGCGCGAATGGAACAAGGTGCTGGCGCAGACGCTGCCTTTTCCCGACGCGGTCGCGCATGAGGTCAATCTCTACCGGGGCGGCCTTGCCGATGTGTTCCGGATCCGGGCCGAGACCACGGCCGCTTTCCAGACGCTCTATCTGCCGATCAATATGCCGGAGACACTGGGCTTCGTGCTTCTGGGGATGCTGTTCTACCGTCTCGATTTCTGGACCGGCGGCTGGAGCAAGCGCGCGTACGGCTGGACGATCCTGGCGGGCGCAATCACGATCCCGCTCTATTGGCCGCTGGTAAGCGCGATCGAGGCGCACGATTTCGACCCCGCCTTCCTGCCCCTGGCCGATGCCTTCACCCTGCTGCTCAGGCCGTTTCTGGCGCTGGCTTATGCCGCGGCGGTCATCCTGGCGGTACGGGAAGGATTGGCGCGCTGGCTCACCACGCGGCTGGCCGCGGCGGGGCGGATGGCTTTTTCCAACTATCTCGGCACCAGCCTGATCATGACCACGATCTTCTACGGTTATGGCTTCGGCCTGTTCGGGCAACTCCATCGCGCCCAGCTCTATCTCCTCGTGTTCGGCCAATGGCTGCTGATCCTCGGCTGGAGCCCGCTGTGGCTGCGTCATTTCCGCTACGGCCCGTTCGAATGGGTTTGGCGCAGCCTCTCGCGCGGTGAGTTGGTAAGCTTTCGTCAAGCTATTGCGAGTTAGTCTCAATAGCCCTAGATAGGGCTTGTTGATTCGGAGTCGCAAATGGTTGTGTGCCACTGCAATGCGCTGCGTGAACGCGAAGTTCGGGAGGCCGTCCGTTCGGGCGCGCAATGCCCGGTGAGCGCTTATGCCTCGCTCGGCGCCAAACCCAAATGCGGCCAGTGCCTGCCCTTCGCGCGCGAGCTGATCGCCGAAGAGCAGCAGGGTGCGCAGGCCTAGGTCCCGAACCTAACTAAGAATGACTCGCGCGAGTCGTTCGCGCTTCAAATCCATCTCTGCCTTGGTTTAAGCGGACCTTCGTTACGAAGGGAGCCGTGCCATGAAGGGCGACGAGAAGGTCATCGAATTCCTCAACGCGGCGCTCAAGAACGAGCTGACGGCGATCAACCAATATTGGCTGCATTATCGGCTGCTCGACCATTGGGGCATCGCCCGCCTCGCCGACTATGAGAAGCATGAGTCGATCGACGAGATGAAGCATGCCGACATGCTGTCGGAGCGCATATTGTTTCTGGACGGCCTGCCCAATTTCCAGATGCTGGGCCGCCTGCGGATCGGCGAGACGGTGGAGGAAGTCCTCCGCTCCGACCTCGCCCTCGAAGGCGATGCCATCCCCCTGCTACGCGACGCGATCGCGCATTGCGAGACGGTGCGGGATTATGTCAGCCGCGACCTGTTCCGTCGGATCCTCGACAATGAGGAGGAGCATGTCGATTTCCTGGAGCGCCAGTTCGACATGATCGAGCGAATGGGCATCCAGAATTATATCCAGCTTCAGTCGAAGCCGGCCGAGGGCGAATAGACCCGTCCTTCAGGCGAACCGGCTTTTAGCCGACCTTGCGGCCGAAACCGGCCACGGGACGACGCAGCGGCTGGGCGTGCGTGGGCCGCGGCGCCACCGCATGCTGGAGCGCGGCGAGCGCTTCTTCGAACAGCGGCCGCAATTTCCAGCTGAAGTCGACGATATCGGCCGGGAAGCTATGCGCCTCCACGCCGGCACGCGCCGCTTTCTCGATATGCTCGGCCGCATAGCCCAGCGATTCGGCGCCGAACTGAAGCGATTCGCCCTTGAGCGTGTGCGCCGGACGCACCAGGGCGACCGGATCGCGCTTCGCCACCGCATCCTCGATCGCCTGGACGGACTTGACGCCGTCCTCCGCGAAATAGCCGAGGATACGTGGAAAATGCTCGCCCAGCTCGGTGCGGAGCGCGCTCAAAGTCTCAGGATTGATCAGCGGGTGTCCGCTCACAGAAAGCCCTCTTCCGTAACATCGGCGGGAAAGGCTTTTACTACACAGGCAGTAAATCAATTCTTATTGCGGTCGGCCCTTTGCGACCAAGAAGCCTCCATCCTGGGGGTAAACCGCCCAGCCATGCGCATCCGCCAGCGCCGCGATCTCCGCAGGCGCAGCAGGATCGTCAGCCAGAATGCTGGCGCTATCGGCGTTCCGCATCGCCCGCGCCAGCCGCAGCACCGGCCATGGGCAACGCATCCCCCGTGCATCGACGGTAACGCTCATTTGTTGCCGAACGGATTCTTCGGCGCGCGCACGTTCATCCGCACCGGCACCGCGCCGAAGCCCAATTCGCGGCGGATGCCGTTGACCAGATATCGGCGGTAGCTTTCGGGCAGCTGATCGACGCGTGTGCCGAACAGGACGAAGGTGGGCGGGCGCGTGCGCGCCTGGGTGAGATAGCGCAGCTTGATGCGCTTGCCGCCGGGCGCGGGCGGGGGATTGGCCTCGACCGCGCGTTCGAACCAGCGGTTCAGTTCGCCCGTGCCGACGCGGCGCGACCAGGCCTCACGCGTGTCGAACGCGGCCTGCAGCAATTGATCGACGCCGCGCCCGGTGAAGCCCGAGACGGTGATGAGCGGCAGGCCCTTCACTTGCGCCAGCCCCTCGTCGAGCGCGGCGCGGATGCCCTGGAACAATTGCGGCGCATTTTCCGCCACGTCCCATTTGCTGACCGCAATGATCAAGGCACGCCCCTCCTCGATCACCTGGGAGGCGATGCGCAGGTCCTGCGCCTCGAGCCCGCGGGTAGCGTCGAGCAAAAGCACAACCACTTCGGCGAAATCGATCGCGCGCTGCGTGTCGGCGGCCGAAAGGCGTTCGAGCTTGTCCTCGACCTTGGCGCGGCGGCGCAGGCCGGCGGTGTCGATCAGCCGCACCGGATGGCCCTGCCATTCCCAGTCGATCGAGATCGAATCGCGCGTGATGCCGGCCTCGGGGCCGGTGATCATCCGATCCTCGCCCAGCATCTGGTTGACGAGCGTCGACTTGCCCGCGTTAGGCCGTCCGACGATCGCGAGCTTGAGCGGACCGGTCGCGCCCTCCCCCTCCTCCTCTTCCGCAAATTCGTCCTCATCACGCTCGATATGCGGGCGCAGCGCTTCGAACAGATCGACCAGCCCCTCGCCATGCTCGGCGGAAAAAGGGATCGGGTCGCCCAGGCCGAGCGCATAGGCCTCCATCAGCCCCGGCTCGGCGGCTTTGCCCTCGGCCTTGTTGCCCATCAGGATGATTGGCGTGTCGCTGTTACGCAGCCATTGCGCCACCTCCTCGTCGAGCGGCGTCACGCCCGCGCGCGCGTCGAACAGGAAGAGCGCGGCATCGGCCTCTTCGACCGCGGCCTCGGTCTGCTTGCGCATCCGGCCGGGAAGCGTCTGGGGATCGTCGGTCTCGAAACCGGCAGTATCGATGATGCGGAAATCGAGGCCGAGCAGGGTCGCCTCGCCCTCGCGCCGGTCGCGCGTCACCCCCGGCCGGTCGTCGACCAAGGCCAGTTTCTTGCCGACCAGGCGGTTGAACAGGGTCGACTTGCCGACATTGGGTCGACCGATGATCGCAACGGTGGGTAAGGGCATGGGGGCACCCCTTAAGGGCACCCCCGCCGATTTACGAGTCTGCTATCAGCGCCAGGTCGAAAGCCGGCCCTTGATATCGACCAGGTACAGCATGTTGTTGGCCACGATCGGCGGCAGATAGAAGCCCTTGCCCGCCTTGACCGAGGTGCCGATCTTGCCGTCCGCGACCGCGACGTTGATCAGCTTGCCCTGATCGCTCACCACCAGCAGGCGCCCGCCCGCGAGGACCGGGCCGTAATATTCGATCGGCTTGTCCTTCTTCTTGGGGTCGCGATAGCGGGGCAGCTGCGAGATCCAGCGGACCTTGCCGGTGGTGCGCGCGATACACATCAATTTGGCTTCGTCGGTGACGACGAACAGCCATTCGCCCGCGAGCCACGGCGTATTGATGCCGCCGATCACAAGCTCCCAGAGGCGCTGACCGGTGACGAGGTCCATCGCGACCATGCGGCCGCCCTGGCCGATCGCATAGACCTTGCCGCCATCGATCACGGGCGAGGCGTCGATGTCGGAGATCGCCGACACCGAGGTCGAGATCGCGGTGCGCGACAGCTGGTCCTGCCATACGATGCGGCCGTTTTCGAAGCGAAGCGCCGACAATTCGCCCGACGAGAAGCCGGCGACGACCGTGCCCTGCGCCATGGCCGGCGCGGCGACGCCGAACACGCCCGACGTTTCGAGCGTCGCCGAAACCTGCCAGACCGTCTCGCCCGTATCGGGCTTGAGCGCGAAGATCTGGTTGTCCTGCGTCAGCACATAGACATTGCCGCCACCAATTGCGGGAGCGCCGCGCAGCGGGCCGGCGGGACGCACCTTCCACAGGATCTTGCCGGTCTTGGCATCGAGCGCGGCGGCATCGCCCCGACCCGTGGTCGCGTAGATGCGGCCGCCGTCAAAGGCCACGCCGCCGCCGAAACGGACCGCGATGTCCTTCTTGTTGGTGTCGAGTGGGACTTGCCAGCGGCGCGCGCCGCTGGCGGCGTCGAATGCAAGAACCACCGCGTCGGCATCGATCACGTAGAGCGTGCCGTCGGCAACCACCGGCGGATCGCCGAGGCGCGCGGTGATGTCGCCCGCATGGATCCTGGTCGACCAGCCGGGGCGCAGATTGAGCGGGAGCGCCGGATCGCCCATCGACTTGGTGGCATTGCCGCCGGGCTGGGTCCAGCTGTCGTTGGGCGCGGGTTCGGGGACGACCACCGGCACGTCGGCCAGGCTGGGATCGACGACCGCGTCGCTGCCGACGTTGAGCACCGACACGCGATTGCCGACCACCGCGGTCTTGGGGCCGCGATCGACGTGATGCTTGAAGATGCCGCAGCCGCCCAATGAGGCGACGAGGGCCAGCGCGACGGCGATCCGCGGGCCACGCAAACGCTGATTCATGATCATTCCTTGAGAGCGCCGGCGGGGGCGAGAGGAGCCACATCCTGGCCGAGCGCGGTCGCCATGCCTTCGGCGCGGTCGCGCAGGCTCATGGGAGCGTCGGTATCGCGCGAGATGGCGGCAAAGAGCGGGCCGGCGAGATCCTTGCGGTTCATCTTCAGATAAGCGAGCGCGGTCATTTCGCCCGCGCTGCCGAACCAGGGATTGCTGGCGACGGCCAGCGGCCTGAGCTTCGCGATCACATCCGCCGGCGGCAGCGAATCGAATTGCAGGCCGACGGCGCGGATCGTCGCCAGGTCGCGCATCGCCTGGGGCATGCCCGCATCGTCGGCGATCGCCTGATAGGCCTTGGCGCCGGCGGCGGGATCGTCCTTGGCGGTCAGGCCCGCCTGGGTGAGCCGGGCCAGAACGCGATAACCGTCGCGGGACGAACCGGCGAGCGCGGTCAGGCGCGGATCGTTGGCGGACGCACTGCCGACATCGGCGGCCGCCAGCACCTGCACGAACTGCTCGCCTTCCTTGCCGGCCTGCTCTAGCTGGTGATTGCGCCACCAGAGGAAAGCCGCCAGCGCCATCAGGAGCAGGCCGACGACCATCGCGCCCACCGTGCCCCATTTCTTGGCCAGACCGGTCATCTGGTCGCGACGCAGATTGTCGTCGACCTCGCGTAGGAACGCTTCGTTTTCAGTAGGCGTCAGCGCCAAGCGGCCTCTCCTGGAATGCCGCAGTGACGCGGCCGGTCCGCCTCTCTAGCGCCGACTCTTCCTGAACGAAAGCTGTGCCGCGACGGATTGCGATCAAGCGCGCTCGCTCCGCGGGGCCGAAATGCCCAGCCGCCACCGGCCCGGAAGGAGGGGGCAGCCGACGCGGCCGGCTGACGCGTTTGGCCCAGCCAATCCGTTTCATCCGACGATTCTGGCGCGCGCGACGGCGAACTGTCGCTTCAAATCCTCGTCGGTCAGTTTTGCCGCGCTGACCTCGGCTTCGCCGATTGCCCCGGCCCACCCTTCTCGATCGCCCAGAGCGGCGAGCGCCTCCGCGCGCGCGAGCTGAAGCAGTGCCCGATCGAGCGGGCGCTCGCCGTTCGCGTCGATGATCGCGATTCCGTCGTCGGCATGCGCCGTTGCCGAGACCGGATCGCCGCAGCTATTGACCACCAAAGCGGCAAGATGATGCGCCCGCTCCACGTTGATCCAGGTGCCGCATTTGAGCCAGGATTCGAGGCCGGCCTCCGCGCAAAGGCGCATCAGCGCATCCTCCTCCTTCGTGCGCGACGCCATCTCGTAAAGCTCCCAGCCGAGATTGTTGCTTGCGATGGCGATCGTGCGGTCGAGCAGCGGCGATTGCCTTATCTGTCCGGAGAGGCGCAACGCATTGCGATAGAGAGGCGCGGCTTCCGCCGTGCGTTTCGTGCCGACCAGCGCGGCGACCAGCATGAAGCGCATATCCAGCAGTGCTGCACCGAACCCCTCGCCCGCCGCCGCGAGGCAGCCAAGCTCCAGATTCGCCGCCGCCACCGCTTCACCCGCAAGCATGGCCGCGACCGCCAGCCGGCCCCACGCCCGCGCCGTCTCCGCACTCGGCTCATGGTCGTCGAGAACGCGCTTTCCCAAGCCGAACGCGCGCGGCCAGTCGCCGAGATGCTCCCCGATCACATGACCGGAGAGATGGATGAAGGGCGCCAGAAGATGGGATGCCACGCCTTGCCCTGCCGCGGCCTCGAGTTCGCGCGCGAGCCGCGCGCTTTCTTCGTCATGATAGGCCCAGCCCTGGTCGAGCAGCCGTTCCAGCGCATCCGCCCTGTCGCCACCCGCCATGACCAAACTCCTAGGACGCCATCCAGCGGCGGATCATCCCACGACCCCGCCCGGCCCGCCCGCGACGATCCGGTGATGCTCGACATGCTCGGGGCGGGTGAGCAAATAGCGATCATCCTCGGGATAATAACGCGCAATCGCGATATCCTCGCCGGCGAAGGCGCGGATCGCCTCGAACGATGTCCACCAGCTCAGGGTCGCGACCTCGGTCGTGCCGTCGCCCAGATCGCGCATCGTCATCTGATAACCGCGATTGCCGGGGGTGGAGGTATAGTCGCTTCCGCCCGTACCCGCGATATAGGCGGTATAGGCCTCCCGGTCGGCGGTGCGGATCAGGGCGGCCCAGCGCCGAAGGATCAGGCCGGTTGCATCATTGTCGCTCATGCGGGGCTCCACGATCGCCCGTGAAGCCTAGCCAGCTCGCGCGTCAGGGGCAAATCGACGCGCCTCCTACAGAAGCTGCTGGAGGATCCGCAGCATCCCGACGAACGAAACGGCCCACAATGCGGTGCGAAGCCACGGGATGCCGACCACATAGACCGGAGCATAAGCGAGCCTGGCCCAGAAGAACATTTGCGCGCCGAGCGCAGTCGCGGAGTTCGTCTTCCCCGCCAATTGGGCCACGAGCACCAGCGCCCCGAACACCGCCAGATTTTCGAGCATGTTTTGTTGCGCCCGCCGTGCGCGTGCCGCCAACCCTTCCAGGGGCGGAAGATTTTCACGGTTACCCGCAAGTGGAACAAGCCCGACCTGCCGTATCGCGGCCAGCAACGCGACGAGCATCTGGGCCAGCGCCAGCGCCGAAGACCAGACAAGCATCTTGAGTTCGATGGTCATACATCCCCTCCCGGTTGGTAGTTCGAGTGTTGCCGGCTTTTGGGATCATGACAATGGATTTGGGAGGCGTGGCAGGGGGCAGCATATTGCGGGCACCCACCGGACTGGCCGGAGGCGGAACTTCGCCGTTGGAGAATTTCGTCTGGCGGCAAGCCGCGCTTATATGCCTTATACTGATGCCACCCGGGCAAGCCGGCTACCGCGCGTCGTTCATCTGCGTGAAGACGACTTGCCAGCGCCCGCCGCGTCTGGCCCAGACATCAACGAACCGGGCGTGGAGGGAGGTCGGCTTGCCGCGATCAAGGCCGCGCGCATCGACCATGCCGCCAAGTACCGCCCCGTCCCCCCACCATTTGCGCACCGCGATGTCGAGCGAGACCGATAGTGTCTTATGGCCGGGCGCGGTCATCGCGCGGATCAGATCGGCCTTACCCTGGCTCCGGCCGTCCGGACCCGCCATGACATAGTCCCGCGCCAGCCAGCGATCGAGCCCGGCCCGATCCGACCGGAATTGGGCAATGTCGTAGGCCGTGGCGGCCGCGGCGAGATCCGCGGGCAGGCCGCGATAATCGCCCACTTTCCCGCCCGCGCGGGCCGGCGCGGCAAACAGCGCCGCACAAAGAACCCAATAGCAGAATAAAGGCCGCATCGTCCGATCCCTTCCCGTGGTTGGGTATGGGATGCGCCGCAGCCAGGGAGGGCGGCAATGACTTCCGAGGTCAGAGTTACTTGCCGAACAAGGCCGCGTAGCGTTCCGGTTTGAAGCCGATCTCGATCGTGCTGCCCGTTTCGAGCACCGGCCGCTTGATCATCGACGGGTTGGCGACCATCAGCGCGATCGCCTTGTCGCGGGTCAGGTCCTGCTGGTCCGCCTCGGGCAGCTTGCGGAAGGTGGTGCCGGCGCGGTTCAGCAACTTCTCCCAACCGGCGGCATCGCTCCAGCGCACAAGGTCGGCCTCGTTCGCGCCGAGCTTCTTATAATCGTGGAAGTCGTGGGCGATGCCGTGCCCGTTCAGCCAATCGAACGCCTTCTTCATCATGTCGCAATTCTTGATGCCGTGGATTTTGACGCTGCTTGCCATGCTTGCTCTTTGACGATCTTAATCGGTCACCGCCACGATTTTTCCGGCGCGACGCGCATAGAGCTGCGGGGAAAGCAGGTTGAAATTGTCCGCCATCGTCACGTCGATTAGCCTCCGCGCACCGGCTTTCGCCTGGGGCGTATCATCGAGCAGGAAGAGCTGATCCTTGCGGGGAAGGGCAATCAGCACATCCCCGGGGAAACGCTTGGCAACGGACTCCCAGAAATCGTCGAGCAGGATGAGGCTGGCCGAGAGCATGGTGTTCCCCTCGACATAATAGAGGGCCCCGTCGCCCAGATCTCCGTCGACAACGACCTTCGAAAGCGATTTCCTGACGTTGTCCAAAGCGATTTTACGCAGGTCTTCGAGGCTCTTGCCGGGCAAGTCCTTTTTTGAGAGCGGCCGCATCGAATCCGGTTCATCGACCATATAGACTATAATCAGATCCGCGCCGAGCGGCTCCCGACGGATATCAGACCCGGCCTGCCCCAAATAGTCCTGCGTGCGCAGTACGGCGACCACGTCGCCCTCGCTAACCGGCTTATCGTAGTCATAGGTGATCGATCGAATGAATCGATCGATGATCGCCGCGGAATCCTGATCGGGATAGGAGTTGATATAACCGAACACGTTGGTCACATCATTAGTCGACTGCACCCCGTGAACGGTCATTCTGAATTTCGCAGGATCGGCGGCATCCGGCACCACATTATCGGCAAGGTGCCGATCCCTGATGATGGCCATTATGGTCTGCCTGAATTCGGCGATATCACTAACGGCGGCCTTGGCCGCAGCCGGCTTCCAATAGGACGCGAGCAGCGATAAGAGACCCATACCCAACATGCTCCGGCGCTCGACCCGCATGACGCCCCCCTTTTGCGCCGGCGGATTAGATCATTCCCATTCGATCGTGCCCGGCGGCTTCGACGTATAGTCGTACACCACGCGGTTGATGCCCTGCACCTCATTAATGATCCGCGTCGCCACGCGGGACAGGAAAGCGGCATCGAAGGGATAGATGTCCGCGGTCATGCCGTCGGTCGACGTGACCGCACGCAGCGCGCAGACGCTGTCATAGGTGCGGTAGTCGCCCATCACCCCGACGGTGCGGACCGGTAGCAGTACCGCGAATGCCTGCCAGATCGCGTCGTATAGGCCGGCGCGGCGAATCTCGTCGAGATAGATGAAATCGGCCTTGCGCAATATGTCGCAGCGTTCCTTGGTGACCTCGCCCGGAATGCGGATCGCGAGGCCCGGCCCGGGGAACGGATGGCGGCCCACGAAAGCGTCGGGCAGGCCCAATTCCTTGCCCAGCACGCGCACCTCGTCCTTGAAGAGTTCGCGCAAGGGCTCGACCAGCTGCATCTTCATGCGCTCGGGCAGACCGCCGACATTGTGGTGGCTCTTGATCGTCACGGACGGCCCGCCCGTGAAGCTGACGCTCTCGATCACGTCCGGATAGAGCGTGCCCTGCGCGAGGAAGTCGGCACCGCCGAGCTTTGCGGCTTCCGCATCGAAAATGTCGATGAAGGTCTTGCCGATGAACTTGCGCTTGGCCTCGGGATCGGTGAGCCCGGCGAGCCCGCTCAGGAAGGCCTGGCTTGCGTCCACATGGACCAGCGGGATGCCGTAATGCTCGCGGAACAGGCTGACGACCTGCTCGGCCTCGCCCAGCCGCATCAGACCATGATCGACGAACACGCAGGTGAGCTGATCGCCGATCGCCTCGTGGATCAGCACCGCCGCGACCGCGCTGTCGACGCCGCCCGACAGGCCGCAAATAACCTTCCTGTCACCTACCTGGGCGCGGATGTCGGCAATCTTGGCGGCGCGGAATTCGGCCATCGTCCAGTCGCCCGCCAGCCCGCAGACATGGCGCGCAAAATTGGCGATCAATTTGCCGCCATCGGGCGTGTGCACCACCTCCGGGTGGAACATCATCGAATAGAAGCGGCGCGCTTCGTCGGTGGCGATGGCGTAGGGCGCGCCTTCGGAGCGGGCGACGATCTTGAAGCCTTCGGGGAGTTCCTCGACGCGGTCGCCGTGGCTCATCCACACCTGGTGGCTTTCGCCGACCTTCCACAGCCCGTCGAAAAGAGCGGATTCGCCAACCACATCGATGAAGGCGCGACCGAATTCACGATTGTCGGATGCCGCGACGCGCCCGCCCAGTTGGTGCGCCATCGTCTGCTGGCCATAGCAGATCGCGAGAATCGGCAGCCCGCGGTCGAAGAAATGCTGGGGCGCGCGCGGGCTGTCCTCCCACATCACCGAGGATGGGCCGCCCGAGAAGATGATGCCCTTGGGCTGGAGTCGCTCGAACGCCTCATCGGCGGAGTTGAAGGGCGCGATCTCGCTATAGACCCCGGCCTCGCGTACCCGCCTGGCAATCAGCTGGGTAACCTGGCTTCCGAAGTCGACGATCAGGATGCAATCTGTGGGGGCGAGGCTCATGGCAGGCCGATAAGGAGGCAGCCGGAGCTTGTCCAGCCGGATACAAAAATGCCAGCTTTCGGAAATAATGTTGCGCCGGTCAGCAATCATTAACCATTTTCCGCGATCAGTCCCGGGTCACGTTGGGGACTGACTGACAATGCCACGTCGCATTCGAACATTGCTGTCGATGCTGAGCGATGACGTAAAGCATTACGCGGCCGACAATGAGCGGATCGCGACGCGCACCAATCTGCTCGCGCTCAATGCCACGATCGAGGCGGCCCGATCCGGCGAGGCCGGGCGCGGATTCTCGATCGTCGCGCAAGAAGTGAAGGCGCTCGCCAACCAGGCGCGCATGTCCTCCGCCTCCTTCCGCGCCGACGTGCTCGACCGGCTGGCGCTGGGCGCCCGCTTTGCCGACGAGATGCTGGCCGAGATCGAAGGCGCCCGCCTGGTCGATCTTGCCCAGACCATCATCCAGCAGATCGCGCGCACGCTGGCGACGCGCGGATCGCACCTTTGCCTGCTGGCAAGCGATCCGATGATCCTGGAGGCGACGCGCAACCCCACGCAGGACAATATGATGCGCGCGGTCGAACGGCTGCGCATCCTGAAGCGCGTTTCCGGCCAATATGTTAATGCCTTCGTCGTCTCGGCCGAAGGCAAGGCGCTTTTCTCCGAGGATGCGCGCGCAAGCGTGCTGGCGCACGATTTCACCGACGCCGAACAATTCAACCGCGCCATGACCAGCACCGACGAGGATGAATGGTTCACCGACGAGGTGTGGCTCAACCCATGGTCGAACAATCATGCGGTGATGATCTTCGTGAAGGCGATCAATCCCGGCCGCGGCCGCCGCCCGGAAGGCGTTCTCTATCTGGAATTCGACTGGGAAGCGCTGATGGAGGACGTGCTGCATGCCCCCGAATGGCACAGCCCGGTCGGCGACGATGGGCTCAAGATCACGATCGTCGATCCGGACGGAAACCTGGTTGGATCCTCGTGGGGCGGTCCGTTCGGCTCGCCCGTCGCGATTCCGCCGGGCGAGCTTCAGGGAATCGAGACGCGCGCCAGCTCGGTGGCGGTGTTCGCCACCGCGCGGCCGATCCATGGCTTCGACGCGCTGCGCCTGCGCTGCGTGATCGAGCAGAACATGCCGAGCGAAGAGGATATCCAGCGCGCGGTGGGCGGAAGCCGACGGGCGGCGGCCTAGTCGGATACGCGTCTCGGGGCCGATGGACATGATCCGGTGCCCGTGACATCGTTCCGGTGAAGAACGCCGGAGGACTTCATGCGCGAATGGCTCGACACTTTGGCCGGATCGCCATGACGATGATCCGCGCGGCATCCCTGTTCGCGCCCGCTTCATCCTGGCCGGAACGCCGAGCTGCCCTGGTGCGGGCTATCGCATTTCTCGCGATCGCGGCGGTGATGATCGCGGTTTTGCTGTTCGCGCTGAAGCATATCCTTGGCTCCTCCGCAGATTTCGATCATCCGACGCTCGGGCTGATCCTGTGGGTCGAGGCGGCGCTGGCGCTTTTGACGGTTGGCCTTCCCGCAAGCGTCCTTCGCCTTGTGACCAAAGACCCTCCCGTCCTGTTCGGCCTGGGCCAGCCGCCGCGCCTGCGCCAATTGAGCATGGGCCTGATCGGCGGCGTGGCCGCGATGAGCCTGGCGCTGGCCGCAATCGCGATCATGGGCGGAGTGCGCTTCGGCACGCCGATCCTGCCGCCATTGTCGCTTCTCGGTTATGGCGCGGGCTATGCGGTGGTGTTCGCGCTGGTGGGGATTTCGGAGGAAGGCCTGCTGCGCGCTTATGCGCTGATCCAGCTCAGCCGCGCGATCACGTTCTGGCCGGCGGCGATCCTCACCAGCCTGATCTTCGTGGCGCTGCATCTGGGCCATGCCAACGAGACTGCTATCGGCCTGACGCAGGTCGGCGTGTTCGGGCTATTGATGGCGGTCAGTGTGCGGCGTACGGGCGGGATCTGGTTCGCGCTTGGCTTCCATGCCGCGTGGGATTTCACGCAGACCTTCCTGTTCGGCGTGCCCGATAGCGGCGCCGCGAGCGTTGGATCGCTGATCACCTCGACCTTCAGCGGGCCGGTCTGGCTGACCGGCGGCACAGCCGGGCCGGAAGGCAGCCTTCTGGTGTTCCTGCCGCTCGGCTTGCTGGCGCTGTGGCTGGCATGGGGCCGAGGCTTGGGCAATCGCGCATAGAAAAGGCCCCGGCTTCCGCCGAGGCCTTCTCTATTCGTAGCTCGAAGCGAAACTTAGGCCGCTTCGCTCTCGTCCAGCACCGGACCCGAATCCTGGCCCTTGGCCGAGATGTCGCGATCGACGAACTCGATCACCGCCATCGGGGCGGCGTCCGAAGCGCGGATGCCGGCCTTGATGATGCGGATATAGCCGCCGTTGCGGTCCGCATAGCGGGTCGCCAGCACGTCAAACAGCTTCACCAGCTGCGCATCGTCCATCAGGCGAGCGTGGGCCAGACGACGGTTCGAAAGGCCGCCCTTCTTGGCGAGCGTGACCAGCTTCTCGACATAGGGGCGAAGCTCCTTCGCCTTGGCGAGCGTGGTGCGGATCTGCTCATGCTTGATGAGCGCGGCCGACTGGTTGCGGAACAGAGCCGTACGGTGGCTCGAGGTGCGCTGCAGCTTACGGCCGCCAACACGATGACGCATTGTTCTTTTCCTTCGTTCGTACGGGGCCCGTTTCAGGTAGCCCCGGCCAGGCGGTGAATAGGGCCACCGCCCTTAGCCCTTCCCTAGCCCGTCACCCCAGCGGAAGCTGGGGTCCCAGGCGGTTGGCGATGCCTCACACGATCCTGACTTTCGTCAGGATGACGGGGGGCTTTCGCCCCCTCGTCAGAATTCCTGTTCGAGCTTCTTGGCCATTTCCTCGATATTCTCAGGCGGCCAGCCGGGGATTTCCATGCCCAGGCGCAGCCCCATCGAGGCGAGGACTTCCTTGATCTCGTTCAAGGACTTGCGGCCGAAGTTCGGCGTGCGCAGCATCTCGGCCTCGGTCTTCTGGACCAGATCGCCGATGTAGATGATGTTGTCGTTCTTGAGGCAGTTGGCCGAACGGACCGACAGTTCGAGCTCGTCGACCTTCTTGAGAAGGAAGCGGTTGAGCTGGTTCGAATTGGCTTCCGGCTCGGCAGTGCCGCCGATCGGGGCCATCGCCGAACCCGCCGAAGACGGCGCGGTCGCAACCATGCCCTCGTCGAAGTGGACGAACAGCTGGAGCTGGTCCTGGAGGATGCGGGCCGAATAAGCGACCGCGTCTTCCGGGCTGATCGTGCCGTCGGTCTCGATCGTCAGCGTGAGCTTGTCGTAATCGAGCTCCTGGCCGACGCGGGTATTCTCGACCTTGTAGGCGACCTGACGGACCGGCGAGTAGAGCGCATCGACCGGGATCAGGCCGATCGGCGCGTCGGCCGGACGGTTCGAGGCGGCGGGAACATAGCCCTTACCCGCCTGGGCGGTCAGCTCCATGTTGAGCGTCGCGCCATCGTCGAGGTGGCAGATCACCAGGTCGGGGTTCATCACCTCGATATCGCCGGAGGTGGCGATGTCGCCGGCCTTCACCTCGGCCGGGCCGGTGGCGGAAAGCTGGAGCCGCTTGGCGCCCTCGCCCTGCATGCGCAGCGCGATCTGCTTCACGTTGAGAACGATGTCGGTCACGTCCTCGCGCACGCCGGCGAGCGAGGAGAATTCGTGAAGGACGTTCTCGATCTTGATCGAGGTCACCGCAGCACCCTGCAGCGACGAAAGCAGCACGCGCCGCAGCGCATTGCCGAGCGTCAGGCCGAAGCCCCGCTCGAGCGGCTCGGCGACGAAGGTCGCCTTGCGCTTGCTGTCCCCGCCGCCCTTCTTGTCGAGCGCGACGGGCTTCTTCAGTTCCTGCCAGTTCTTGGCATTGATCGCCATCATGGTCCCCTCGGGGCTGGGGCCGCGGCGCGTCCGCTGCGGCCGAATTCAAAAGACTACGGGGCCGGACGAAGCCCCGGAAAGGCAGGTGTTAGACGCGACGCCGCTTGGACGGACGCACGCCATTGTGGGGGATCGACGTCACGTCGCGGATTGACGTGATGTGGAAGCCCACGGCCTGGAGCGCACGCAGCGCGCTCTCGCGGCCCGAACCCGGACCCTTGACCTCGACCTCGAGCGTGCGGACGCCATGTTCGGCGGCCTTCTTGCCCGCATCCTCGGCCGCGACCTGCGCCGCGTACGGGGTCGACTTGCGCGAGCCCTTGAAGCCCATCATGCCGGCCGAAGACCAGCTGATCGCATTGCCCTGCGCGTCGGTGATCGTGATCATGGTGTTGTTAAAGCTGGCGTTCACATGCGCGACGCCGGCGGTGATGTTCTTGCGCTCGCGCCGCTTAATGCGCTGAGGTTCGCGTGCCATAAACTATATCCCTAGCTGTAAGGACCGGGAGCCGGCAGACCGGCTCGAACCGACCTGATTACTTCTTCTTGCCGGCGATCGGCTTGGCCTTGCCCTTGCGGGTGCGCGCATTGGTATGCGTGCGCTGGCCGCGAACGGGCAGACCCTTACGGTGACGCAGGCCGCGATAGCAGGCCAGGTCCATCAGCCGCTTGATGTTCATCGCCACCTGACGACGAAGATCGCCCTCGACGGTGTAACCGGCGTCGATCGTCTCGCGGATCTGCAGGACTTCCTGGTCCGACAGGTCCTGAACGCGACGCTCCGGCGCGATGCCGAGCTTGGCGGTGATTTCCTTGGCTTTGGCCGGGCCGATGCCGTGGATATAGGTCAGCGCGATTTCGACGCGCTTGTTGGTCGGGATGTTGACACCCGCAATACGTGCCATGTCTTCTGTTTCTCCTGCTCCACAGGGCGGCTGGCAACCGCCCCATCTCGACGCGTTGGCCCCTGGAACGACGAAAATACGGCGCGCGCAACAACGCCGCCGGAAACCGGGTTCAAGGGATGAAGGTTAGGTAAGGAGAGTCGCGCGGGGAGTCAAGCAACACCATCCGGGCGGCCCGGTTCCGCGTCACGTTTCTTAACCACCTTAGCCGCTTCCGTTTTCGCCTGTTTTTGGCTATGGCAACTTTTCATTAGGCATGTGCGCGTGCGCACAAGGGTCCTGCGGGGGCAAGGCCGGCCTATTTGTGGGGTGGGGGACAGTATGCGTTTCGTTTCCTGGATGAAGCTTGCGGCTCTAGCTGCGCCGATCGCACTTGCAGCGCCCGCTCTGGCTGGCCCGACCAATCTCGGCTTTGAGAGCGACACGCTCGCCGGCTGGACGAGCAACGGCGGCGAGGCGTTCGTCACCGGCACCATTTCCAACAGCGGCGGCGGCAGCTTCGACACGGCGGCGGAAGGCTACCTGTTCGGTGGGACCACCGCGGGTCTGGGCGAGGGCGTGTATTCCACGCTTTCACAGAGCTTCACGCTGAAGGCGGGCGGCACCATCACGGGATATGCCGGCTTTCTCTCCAACGATTATACGCCCTACAATGACGATGCCTATGTGGCGGTGAACGGCATCAGCCTGCTGACCTGGGACGTCGCCGGGGTTGGCGATTATGGTGCGAGCGGCTGGATTCCCTTCAGCTTCACCGCGATCACAGCTGGCGTCTACACGCTCGAACTCGGCGTCGCGAACCGCGTCGATAATAACCAGTCGAGCCAGGCGGTGATCGACGGCGTCCAGGTCAGCGGCGCGGTCGTGCCCGAGCCTGCGAGCTGGGCTTTGATGGTGCTGGGCTTCGGCGCTGCCGGCACCGCGCTCCGCAGCCGCCGCCGGCAGGTCAGCTTCGGCTAAACGGCGCCAGGGCAGACAAAGAAAAAGGCCGGGGGCGACCCCGGCCTTTTCTGTTTCCGGCAAGCGCGGCAGCCTCAGCTGGGCAAGCCGTCCTTGGCGATGATCTTCTCGATCGCTTCGGAGACGTGCGGGATGTCGGCCATACCATCGACGCGGGCCACGATCCCCTTCGCCTCGTAATAAGGCAGGATCGGTGCGGTGTCGGCGCGATAGACCTGGAGCCGCGCGCGCACCGTCTCGGCATTGTCGTCGGGGCGGCGCTTGAATTCGGTCGACTGGCAGACGTCGCACACGCCCGCCACCTTGGGCTGCTTGAACGTGTCGTGATAGCCCTCGTTGCAGCGCGCGCAGGTGTAGCGCCCGGCGATACGCTCGACGAGCGCCTCCTCGTCCACCGTCAGCTCGATCACATGGTCGAGCTTGAGCCCGCGCTCGGCGAGCAGCCGGTCCAAGCTTTCGGCCTGCGCCTGGGTGCGCGGATAGCCGTCGAAAATGAAGCCCGGCGCATGCGCGTTCTGGTCGAGCTGGTCGGCGATCAGGCCGGTCACGACCGCGTCGGGCACGAGCTGGCCCGCATCCATGATCGCCTTGGCCTGGCGCCCGAGCTCGCTGCCCGCCTTGACCGCGGCACGCAGCATGTCGCCGGTCGAAAGCTGGATCAGCCCGTGGTGGCTCATCAGCAGCTGCGCCTGCGTCCCCTTCCCCGCCCCCGGGGGCCCGAGCAGGATCAGCAACTTCATCGACGCATTCCTCCCTTGAGGCGCGCCTTCTTGATCAGGTCGCCATATTGATGCGCGAGCAAATGGCTCTGGATCTGGGTGACCGTGTCGATCGTGACGTTGACCACGATCAGCAGGCTGGTGCCGCCGAAGCCGACGGTCGAGCGCGGGATGAAGATCTCGGGCACCACGCAGATCAGCGTCAGATAGGCTGCGCCGATCACGGTGATGCGCGTCAGCACATAATCGAGATAGGTCTCGGTCGCCTTGCCCGGACGGATACCGGGGATGAAGCCGCCATAGCGCTTGAGATTATCCGCCGTCTCCTCCGGATTGAACACCACCGCGGTGTAGAAGAAGGAGAAGAAAATGATGCCCGCCGCATAGAGCGCGAAATAGAGCGGCGTGTCGCGGCCGATCCACTGGTTGAGGCTGATGATGAAATCGCCCCAGCGGCTCTCGCCATTGATATGCTTGCCCGCAAACTGGGTGATCGTCAGCGGCAGCGCGAGCAGCGACGACGCGAAGATCGGCGGGATCACGTTGGCGGTGTTGATCTTGAGCGGCAGGTGGCTCTTGTCCGCCTGCATCATGCCGCGTTGGGTCTGACGCTTGGGATATTGGATCAGCACCCGGCGCTGCGCGCGCTCCATGAAGCAGATGAACAGGATCAGGCCGATCACCAGCGCGAAACCGCCAAGCACGATGAGCGGCGAGGTCGCACCGGTGCGTGCGGCTTCGAACTCGCCCGCGATCGTGTTGGGCAGGCCGGCGATGATGCCCGCCATGATGATCAGGCTGGTGCCGTTGCCGATGCCGCGGCTGGTGATCTGCTCGCCCAGCCACATCAGGAACATGGTGCCGCCGACCAAAGTCACCACCGTGGTGGCGCGGAACAGCAGGGGATCGACGATCACCGCCGACTGGCCCGCGCTCGCGCCCCAGCTTTCGAGGCCGACCGCGATGAAATAGCCCTGCACCGCGGTCAGCGCGACCGTGCCGTAGCGCGTGTACTGGTTGAGCTTCTTGCGGCCGCTCTCACCCTCTTTCTTGATCGCGGCCAGGGTCGGCGACAGCGAAGTCGCGAGCTGGATCACGATCGAGGCCGTGATGTAGGGCATCACGCCCAACGCCACGATCGACATGCGCGAGATCGCGCCGCCGGTGAAGGTGTTGAAGAAATCCATCACGCCGCCCTTCGTCGTATCGAAGAGCGACTGGAGCACGCGCGGATCGATGCCCGGCATCGGCACGTAGGACAGCAAGCGGAAGATCACGAGCGCACCCAGCGTAAACCAGATGCGGTTCTTGAGGTCGGTCGCTTTCGCGAACTGCGACAGGCTTGCGTTGGCGGCCATTTGTTCGGCTGCGGATGCCATCGGACTTTATCGAACCCCGAAAAAGGAAAAGCGGCGGGGGCAGTGTCCCCGCCTCCGCCGCTCCATATAGTGTCAGTTTTGCGCTTGTCTAAGCCGAACGGCTCAGGCCTTGGCGGCCTTCTTCGCGGCCAGGGTCTTGCCCTTCTTGGCAGCGGCCTTCTCGTTCGCCGGAACGACCTCGATCACGTCGACCGAACCGCCCGCCTTCTCGATCGCCTCGCGCGCCGACTTCGACACGCCCGCGACGTTGAACTTGAGCTTGGACGAGAATTCGCCCTTCGCCAGCACGCGCACGCCGTCCTTGCCGCCACGCGCGACGCCCGCCGCCTTGAGCGCGGCATGGTCGATCACGGCCTTGGCATCGAGCTTCTTGGCTTCGACCAGCTTCTGGATCTGGCCGAGATTCACCTCGGCATAATCCTTGGCGAAGATGTTGTTGAAGCCGCGCTTCGGGATGCGCATGTGGAGCGGCATCTGGCCGCCCTCGAAGCCGTTGATGGACACACCCTCACGGCTCTTCTGGCCCTTCTGGCCGCGACCCGCGGTCTTGCCCAGGCCCGAGCCGATGCCGCGGCCCACGCGGACGCGGCCCTTGCGCGCGCCCTGATTGTCGGAAATCTGATTGAGCTTCATATATTGCACTCGCTTTCGCTTTTGTCGCGCAAGAAGGGCGAACCCTCCTCAATTTCGTCATTCCCGCGGAGGCGGGAATCCATATTCCTCAACCTCGCGTCCAATCTCCCGACCCGGGATTACGGATCCCCGCCTTCGCGGGGATGACGAGGTGGTTGGGTCGAGGGTTCAGCCCTCGACCTTCACCATATGCTGCACCTTGCGGATCATGCCGCGTACCTCGGGGCTGTCTTCCAGCTCCCGGGTCTTGTGCATCTTGTTGAGGCCGAGGCCGATCAGCGTGGCACGCTGGCTGGCTTCGCGGCGGATCGGAGAACCCGTCTGGGTAATCTTGATCGTCTTGGTGGTGGCCTTTGCCATGCGTCTTACTCCGTGACTGCCGCGGCATCCGCTTCGGCAACCTCAACCGAGGCACCGCCGCGACGCAGCAGGTCGGCGATCTTCTTGCCGCGACGCTGGGCCACCGAGCGGGGGCTCGTCTGGTCGCGAAGCGCTTCGAAGGTCGCGCGGATCATATTGTAGGGATTGCTGGTGCCGACCGACTTGGTCACCACGTCATGCACGCCCAGGCTCTCGAACACGGCACGCATCGGACCACCGGCAATGATGCCGGTACCGGCGGGCGCCGAGCGGACGGTGACGCGGCCGGCACCGAAATGGCCGAGGCCATCATGATGCAGCGTGCGGCCATCCTTCAGCGGAACGCGAACCATCGCCTTCTTCGCCGACGCGGTCGCCTTGGAGATGGCTTCCGGCACTTCGCGGGCCTTGCCATGACCGAAGCCGACGCGGCCGGCGCCGTCGCCGACCACGACGAGTGCCGCAAAGCCGAAGCGCTTGCCGCCCTTCACCGTCTTCGAGACGCGGTTGATGTGAACCAGCTTCTCGACCAGCTCTTCGCCGCCGTCCTCGTTCTTGTTACGGTCGTCGCGACGGCCACGGCCGTCACGGCCACGGCCGCCACCGCTACGATTGTCGTTGCCGCCACGGCCACGACCACGTCCGCCGCGGCCCTCGCGGGGCGCGCCTTCGGTTGCCGCGGGGGCGTCGGCCTGAGCGGCCTCGTTCTGAACTTCGTCAGCCATTTAGAACTCCAATCCGCCTTCGCGGGCGGCATCGGCGAGCGCCTTGACGCGCCCGTGGAACAGGAAGCCGCCGCGATCGAACACGACGGTGGTCACGCCGGCCGCCTTGGCCCGCTCGGCAACACGCTTGCCGACCGAAACCGCCGCATCGACATTCGCACCGGTGGTGGCGCGCACGTCCTTCTCCAGCGTGGAGGCAGCGGCGACCGTCTTGCCGGCGGCGTCGTCGATGATCTGGGCATAGATATGCCGACCCGAACGATGCACCGACAGACGCGGACGCAGGCTGCCGCGAGCACGGAGCGCGGTACGCACACGGCGACGGCGCTTCTCGAACTGAGAGAGACCCTTGCTCATTACTTCTTCTTCCCTTCCTTGCGGAAGATGAACTCGCCGGCGTACTTGATGCCCTTGCCCTTATAGGGCTCCGGCTTACGCCAACGGCGGATCTCCGCGGCCACCTGACCGACCTTCTGCTTGTCGATGCCCGAAATGTTGACCGTGGTCTGATCGGGCGTCGCGATCGTGATCCCTTCCGGGATCGCAAAGTCGACATCGTGGCTGTAGCCAAGCTGCAGCTTCAGATTCTTGCCCTGGACGTTGGCACGATAGCCGACGCCGGTGATCTGGAGCTGCTTCGAATAGCCCTCGGTCACGCCCGTGATCAGGTTCTGCACCAGGGTACGCTGCATGCCCCAGAAGGAGCGGGCGCGCTTGGTGTCGTTCGCCGGCTGCACCGAAATGCCGCCGTCGTTGATCTCGTAGGTGACCTCGTCGGCGAGCTGCATCGAAAGGGTGCCCTTCGGGCCCTTCACGCTCAGCTCACTGCCTTCGATGGTCGCGGTCACGCCCGACGGGACGCTGACCGGACGCTTGCCAATGCGGCTCATCAGAACACCTCCGCGAGCACTTCGCCGCCCACGTTCTGGTCGCGCGCTTCGGCGTCGGACAGAACGCCACGGGGCGTCGAGACGATGGTGATGCCAAGGCCGTTGCGGATGCGCGGCAGGTCCTTGGAACCCGAATAGATGCGGCGGCCCGGCTTCGAGATGCGCGCAACGTGCTGGATCGCGGGCTGGCCCTCGAAATATTTCAGCTCGATGCGCAGGCCGGGATGTTCGCCCAGCTTCTCTTCGGAATAGCCGCGGATATAGCCTTCGCGCTGCAGCACATCGAGCACACGCGCGCGCAGCTTGGAAGCCGGCGACGTGACGCTGTCCTTGCGGGCACGCTGGCCGTTGCGGATGCGGGTGAGCAGATCGCCCAGGGGATCAGTGATCGACATATTCTAGCCCTTACCAGCTCGACTTGACCACGCCGGGGATCATCCCACGGGTCGCCAGGTGGCGCAGCATGACGCGCGCCAGGCCGAACTTGCGATACACAGCGCGCGGACGGCCGGTCATCGCGCAGCGGTTACGCACGCGCGTCGGATTCCCGTTGCGGGGAATCTCGGCCAGCTTGAGGCGAGCGATCAGCCGCTCGGTCTCATCCAGCGACTCATCGGCCGCAACTGCCTTCAGACGGGCGTACTTGCCCGCATATTTCTTCACGAGCTTCTTGCGGCGCTCGTTCTTGTTGATCGAACTCAGTTTCGCCATCGACTTAAGTCCTAAAGCGTCCCCGGACGAACCGGGTGACGGGATAGATTACGCAGCCTGCTTCTCAGCGGTCGGCTGCGGGAACGGGAAACCGAACAGGCGAAGCAACTCGCGCGCTTCGTCGTCGGTGTTGGCGGTGGTCGTGACGATCACGTCCATGCCGCGGATCTTGTCGACCTGGTCGTAGCTGATCTCCGGGAAAATCAGCTGCTCCTTGAGGCCGGTCGCATAATTGCCACGACCGTCGAACGACTTGTCCGAGAGCCCGCGGAAGTCGCGGACGCGCGGCAGCGCGATGGTCACGAAGCGGTCGAGGAACTCGTACATCCGCTCGCGACGCAGCGTCACCTTGCAGCCGATCGGCATGCCTTCACGCAGCTTGAACTGCGCGATCGACTTCTTCGCCTTGGTCACGACAGCCTTCTGGCCGGCGATCTGGGTCATCTCACCCGCGGCCTGCTCGACCTTCTTCTTGTCCTGCGTGGCCTCGCCGACACCCATGTTCAGCACGATCTTCTCGATCCTGGGCACCTGCATGACGTTCTTGTAACCGAACTTCTCGGTCATCGCCTTGATGATGCTGTCTTCGTACAGCTTCTTCATGCGGGGCTTGTAGGCGTCAGCCATCGATCTTCTCCCCGGTCTTCACGGCGACGCGAACCTTCTTGTCGCCCTGGGTTTCGAAGCGGACGCGGGTCGGCTTGCCGTCCTTGGTCGCGATCGCGACCTTGGAGATGTGCATCGGCGCTTCACGGCGCTCCAGGCCACCCTGCGGGTTTGCCTGGGTCGGCTTACGGTGGCGGGTCGCGACGTTCACGCCGGACACGATCACCTTGCTCTCCTTCGGGAAAGCCTTGGTGACTTCGCCCGTCTTGCCCTTGTCCTTGCCGGACAGGACGACGACGCGGTCACCCTTCTTGATCTTGGCAGCAGCCATTTCAGAGCACCTCGGGCGCGAGCGAAATGATCTTCATGTGACCGGCGGCGCGCAGCTCGCGAACCACCGGGCCGAAGATACGGGTGCCGATCGGCTCCCCGCTGTTCTTGTTGATGAGAACGGCGGCATTGCCGTCGAAGCGGATGGTCGAGCCGTCGGGACGATTGATGTCCTTGGCGGTACGAACGATCACCGCGCGGTGAACGTCGCCCTTCTTGACCTTGGCACGGGGCGCCGCTTCCTTGATCGAGACGACGATCACGTCGCCCACGCTCGCGAAACGGCGCTTGGAGCCGCCCAGCACCTTGATGCACTGGACGCGCTTCGCACCCGAATTGTCTGCAACGTCCAGGGTGGACTGCATCTGAATCATGGTGTCAGTCCTTCCTTACGCTGCGGCGGTCTCGGCACCGACGGTGCCGATCACCTTCCACGTCTTCAGCTTGGAGATCGGCGCGCATTCCTCGATGCGGACGGTCTGCCCTTCCTTGTACGTGTTGCCCTCGTCATGGGCATGATACTTCTTCGAACGCTTGATGATCTTGCCGTAGAGCGCGTGCTTCACGCGACGCTCCACCAGCACAACCACCGTCTTGTCGGTCTTGTCGGACACCACAGTGCCCGTCAGCACGCGCTTCGGCATCGTGTGGCTCCTTACTTGGCCGCAGCCGCGCGAGCGGTCTGCAGCGTCTTGATCTGGGCGATCGTGCGGCGCACTTCCTTCACCCGGCTCGGCTTTTCGAGCTGGTTGGTGGCCGCCTGAAAGCGCAGGTTGAACTGCTCGCGCTTCAGCTCGGAGAGCTGGGTCGAGAGCTGGTCGTCCGTAGCGACCTTGAGATCAGCAATCTTCGCCATGTTATGCGGCCTCGTGCAGGGACTCGCCCAAGCGGGCGACGACCTTGGTCTTGATCGGCAGCTTCTCCATCGCGCGCTCGAAAGCGACGCGGGCGAGCGGGCCGGGGACACCGTCGAGCTCGAACAGGATGCGGCCGGGCTTCACGCGGGCAACCCAGAATTCGGGCGCGCCCTTACCGGAGCCCATGCGGACTTCGGCCGGCTTCGACGAAACCGGAACGTCGGGGAAGATGCGGATCCACAAACGCCCCTGGCGCTTGATGTGACGCGTGATCGCGCGGCGGGCCGCCTCGATCTGGCGAGCGGTGATACGCTCCGGCTCCATGGCCTTGAGGCCGAAAGCGCCGAAATTGAGCGCGGTGCCGCCCTTCGCATCGCCATGGATGCGGCCCTTGTGGGCCTTGCGGAACTTGGTGCGCTTCGGTTGCAGCATGTCTATTTAACCTTCTGACACCGTGACGACGGCCGATCAGGCTAACTGATAGGATGATCCTATCAGCGCGCCGGACGGACCCCCGAGGTCTGAGCTTCCATCATGAGGCGGTCCTGCGCGAGCGGGTCATGGCCGAGGATCTCACCCTTGAAGATCCAGACCTTGACACCGCAGACGCCATAGGCGGTGTGCGCCTCGGCCTCGGCGTAATCGACGTTCGCGCGCAGCGTGTGCAGCGGCACGCGACCCTCGCGGTACCATTCGGTACGCGCGATCTCCGCGCCGCCCAGACGGCCGGCGCAGGTGATGCGGATGCCCTCGGCACCGAGACGCAGCGCCGACTGCACCGCGCGCTTCATCGCGCGGCGGAAGGCGATACGGCGCTCGAGCTGGTCGGCGACGCCCTGGGCGACGAGCTTCGCATCGATCTCCGGCTTGCGGATTTCGACGATGTTGAGGCTCACGTCCGAACCGGTCATCGCGCCGAGCGTCTTGCGCAGCTTCTCGATGTCCGCGCCCTTCTTGCCGATGATCACGCCCGGGCGCGCGGCATAGATGGAGATGCGGGCGAGCTTCGCCGGACGCTCGATCACGACCTTCGAGATCGCAGCCTGCGGATGCGTCTTGAAGATATACTGACGGATCTTGAGATCCTCGAGCAGCAGACGGCTGTAATCAGCACCGTCGGCATACCAGCGGCTGTCCCAGGTGCGGTTGATCTGCAACCGCATGCCAATCGGGTTGGACTTCTGACCCATTATGCTTCTTCCTGCTCGCGGACGACCACGCGAAGGCGGCTGAACGGCTTGACGATGCGGGCGCTACGGCCGCGGGCGCGGGTGGCGAAGCGCTTCATGACGAGGCCCTTGCCGACCGAAGCTTCCTTCACGACCAGCGCATCGACGTCGAGATTGTGGTTGTTCTCGGCATTGGCGATCGCGGAAGCCAGGCACTTGCGGACGTCAACCGCCATCGCCTTCTTCGAGAAAGCGAGGATGTTGAGCGCGTCGCCGGCCTTCTTGCCGCGGATCAGGCCCGCGACCAGATTGAGCTTGTACGGGCTGCCACGGACCGAGGTCGCGACGGCAAGGGCTTCCTTGTCGCCGACCTTGCGGGGGGATGCTGGCTTGCTCATCAGCGCTTGCCCTTCTTATCGGCGGCGTGACCCGGGAAGTAGCGCGTGGGCGCGAACTCGCCGAGCTTCATGCCGACCATTTCCTCGTTGACCGACACCGGCACGAACTTGCGGCCGTTGTAGACGTTGAAGGTCAGGCCGACGAACTGCGGCAGGATGGTCGAGCGACGCGACCAGGTCTTGATCGCGCCACGGGCGCCACCTTCCTGCGCGGCTTCGGCCTTCTTCAGCAGGCTCAGTTCGACGAACGGGCCTTTCCAGACAGAGCGAGCCATTACTTCTTCCTCGCGTGACGCGAACGGATGATCATCTTATCCGTCGACTTGTTCTTACGGGTACGGTGCCCCTTGGTCGGCTTGCCCCACGGGGTGACCGGGTGACGGCCGCCCGAGGTACGGCCTTCACCACCGCCGTGCGGGTGGTCGACCGGGTTCTTGGCGACGCCGCGCGAAAGCGGACGATAGCCGAGCCAGCGGTTGCGGCCGGCCTTCGCCAGATTCTGGTTCGCGTTGTCGGGGTTCGACACCGCGCCCACCGTGCACATGCAATCGGAGCGGATGTAGCGCTGCTCGCCCGAATTCAGGCGAACCATCACCATCCCGCGATCGCGGCCGACGATCTGCACATAGGTGCCCGCCGCACGCGCGATCTGACCACCCTTGCCGGGCTTCATCTCGACATTGTGGACGATCGTGCCGACCGGAGCCTGGCCGATTTCCATCGCGTTGCCCGGCTTCACGTCGGTCTTCTTCGCCGCGAGCACCGTGTCGCCGACGGCGAGACGCTGCGGCGCGATGATATAGGCGACCTCGCCATCCTCATACTTCACCAGCGCGATGAAGGCCGAACGGTTGGGATCATATTCGACCCGCTCGACGGTTGCGGGCTGGTCCCACTTCCGGCGCTTGAAGTCGATGAAGCGATACTTCTGCTTGTGACCGCCACCGATGCCGCGCGCGGTGGCGTGGCCCATATTGTTGCGACCGCCCGACTTGGTCAGGCCGACAGTCAGCGACTTGACCGGCTTGCCCTTGTACAGGTTTGCACGGTCGATCAGGATCAGACCGCGGCGAGCCGGGCTCGTCGGATTGTAATTCTTGAGCGCCATCGCCTCAGATCCCCGTCGTAATATCGATCGACTGGCCTTCGGCCAGCGTCACGACCGCCTTCTTGGCATCCGTGCGCTTGTAGGCTTCGCCCTTCCAGCGCTTGGTCTTGCCCTTGGCGACCATCGTGTTGACGCCGGTCACGGTGACGTTGAACAACGCCTCCACCGCCGCCTTGATCTCCGGCTTCGTCGCGTCGTTCGCCACCTTGAAGACGACCGCATTATGCTCCGAGAGCAGGGTCGACTTCTCGGTGATGTGGGGCGCCACGATCACGTCGTAATGGCGGTTGTCCACCGCCGCCTTGGCTGGCTTCTTAGCCATTGAAACGCGCCTCCAATTTCTCGACGGCGGCGCGCGTCAGCACCAGCGTGTCATGATTGAGGATGTCGTAGACGTTCGCGCCCACCGCCGGCAGCAGGTTCACGCCGCGCAGGTTGCCCGACGCGTTCGCGAAGCTGACGTTGAGGGCATCGCCGTCGATCACCAGCGCCTTGTTGCCGAAGCCGAGCTTCGTCAGCATCGCGGCCAACGTCTTGGTCTTGCCTTCTTCGACGTCCAGACCGTTCAGAACGATCAGGCTGCCGTCCTTGGCCTTGGCCGAGAGCGCCATCTTGAGGCCGAGCGCACGAACCTTCTTGTTCAGCGACGGATTGAAGTCGCGAACGCGGGCGCCGTGGGCCTTACCACCGCCGATGAAGACGGGAGCGCGGCGATCGCCGTGACGGGCGGTACCGCCGCCCTTCTGCCGACCAAGCTTCTTGCCCGAACGCGCGACGTCGGCGCGCTCGCGGGTGCCGCGGGCGGTGCCGCGGCGCTTCTCGAGCTGCCAGGTGACGACGCGGTGCAGGATGTCCGCACGCGGCTCGAGACCGAAGATCTCGTCGTTGAGCTCGATATCACCCTTGGCGTTCGAGCCGTCGAGGTTCTTGACCTGAACCTTCATGATCAGCCCTCCTGGCCTTCGGTGGCTTCGGGAGCCGCCGGCGCTTCGGCCGGGGTCTCGGCCGGAGCCGCGTTGTTGCTGTTAGCCGCCGCCTTCAGGCCGGCCGGCTTCGGCGCGTCCTTGTGGGCCGGGACCTTGACCGCGTCCTTGACGAACAGCCAGCCGCCCTTCGAGCCCGGGACCGAACCACGGACGAAGATCAGGCCGCGCTCGACGTCGGTGCCGACGATCTCGAGATTCTGCTGGGTGCGATTGCGATCGCCCATATGACCGGCCATCTTCTTGTTCTTGAAGACCTTGCCCGGATCCTGGCGGTTACCGGTCGAACCGTGCGAACGGTGCGAGACGGAGACACCGTGGGTAGCGCGCAAACCACCGAAGCCCCAGCGCTTCATGGCGCCGGCGAAGCCCTTGCCCTGCGTGCGGCCCTGGATGTCGACCATCTGGCCGGCGACGAAGTGATCGGCCGAGATTTCCGCGCCGACGTCGAGGAGGTTGTCCTCGGTCACGCGGAATTCGTGGACCACCGCCTTGGGCTCGACCTCGGCCTTGCCGAAGTGGCCACGCTGCGGCTTGGCGACGTTCTTCGCCTTCGCCGCGCCCGCGCCGAGCTGCACCGCGACATAGCCGTCACGATCCTGCTCCTTGCGCGCAATAACCTGGAGGCTCTCCAGCTGCAGGACGGTGACGGGCACGTGGCGCCCATCGTCCTTGAACAGCCGGGTCATCCCAACTTTCTTCGCGATCACGCCAGTGCGCATGATCTAATTCCTTCCAAACAGAGGCTCCTGGGCTTCCCCGGGAGCATGCCAACGAAAAAGGCTTCGATCTCTCGAAGCCCCAGCCCAATGAAAACTGCATGCCCCGCCAGGGCCAGTGTCCAACAAATCGGTGACGGATCACCAAACTGTTGAAAGCGGGGACGCAGGCAACGTCATGTCCCTTGCGGAAAATGCCGTTCGGTATCCTTGCTTTCCCGCTTCGACCGCGCGCCTAAAGGCTTATGCGGGAAGCGAAAACGCCGGTCAGGTGAATCACCCGTCCGGCGGAGGCTCGCGCCTTACGCGAGTTTGATCTCAACATCAACACCTGCGGCGAGGTCGAGCTTCATAAGCGCGTCGACGGTCTGCGGGGTCGGCTGAACGATATCGAGAAGGCGCTTGTAGGTGCGCACTTCGAACTGCTCACGCGACTTCTTGTCGATGTGGGGACCACGGTTGACCGTGAACTTCTCGATGCGCGTGGGCAACGGGATGGGACCACGGGTCAGGGCGCCGGTGCGGCGTGCGGTGTCGGCGATCTCGCCGGTTGCCTGATCGAGCACACGATGATCGAACGCCTTCAGGCGAATGCGGATATTGCTGTCCATGGTTCCTACCGATGCGAAAGAGCCTGATGACCTTCGGTCGTCACCCCAGCGGAAGCTGGGGTCTCCTGAGGCGAGCTGCTCGCTCTACCTCCCGAGATGCCAGCTTTCGCTGGCATGACGGCTTGGGTCTCTCATAAAAAGCAAACCGCCCGACTCCGTGAGGAGCCGGGCGGTTCAATGTGGCGCGTATATTACGCGGTGATCGAGCTGACAACCCCGGCGCCGACGGTGCGGCCGCCTTCGCGGATCGAGAAACGCAGACCCTGCTCCATCGCGATCGGCGCGATGAGCTTGACGCCCAGCTTCACGTTGTCGCCCGGCATGACCATCTCGGTGCCCTCGGGGAGGACGACCTCGCCGGTCACGTCGGTCGTGCGGAAGTAGAACTGCGGGCGGTAGTTGGCGAAGAACGGCGTGTGACGGCCACCCTCTTCCTTCGACAGCACGTAGACTTCCGAATCGAACTGCGTGTGCGGCTTGATCGAGCCCGGCTTGCAGAGGACCTGGCCACGCTCGACCTCTTCACGGCCGACGCCGCGGAGAAGCGCACCGATATTGTCGCCCGCCTGGCCGCTGTCGAGCAGCTTGCGGAACATCTCGACGCCGGTGACGGTGGTCTTCTTGGTATCGGTCAGACCGACGATCTCGACTTCCTCGCCAACCTTGACGACGCCGGTCTCGACGCGGCCGGTGACGACGGTGCCGCGGCCCGAGATCGAGAACACGTCTTCGATCGGCATCAGGAACGGCTTGTCGAGCGGACGATCCGGCTGCGGGATGTACTCGTCGACATTGCGCATCAGCTCGAGAACGGCGTCGTGGCCGATCTTCGGGTCGCTGCCGTCGAGAGCCTTGACCGCCGAACCCTTGATGACGGGGATGTCGTCACCCGGGAAGTCGTAGGACGAGAGCAGCTCGCGGATCTCGAGCTCGACGAGCTCCAGGATCTCTTCGTCGTCGACCAGGTCGACCTTGTTCATGAAGACGACCAGGGCCGGCACGCCGACCTGACGGGCGAGCAGGATGTGCTCGCGGGTCTGCGGCATCGGGCCGTCGGTCGCGGACACGACGAGGATGCCGCCGTCCATCTGCGCGGCGCCGGTGATCATGTTCTTCACATAGTCGGCGTGGCCCGGACAATCGACGTGCGCATAGTGGCGCTTCTCGGTCTCATACTCGACGTGCGCGGTCGAGATGGTGATGCCGCGCTCGCGCTCTTCCGGAGCCTTGTCGATGTTCGCATAGTCGACGAACGTGGCGCCGCCGGTTTCGGCGAGAACCTTGGTGATGGCGGCCGTGAGCGACGTCTTGCCATGGTCGACGTGGCCAATGGTGCCGATGTTGCAGTGCGGCTTCGTCCGCTCAAATTTAGCCTTAGCCATTTTATCCTACCTTGCTCTTCAAATGTTGGGAGAAAGGGACACGCCCCGCTCGCGGAGCGCGCCCATAGCAGCTTTTTTGGCTTATGCCAGCTTCGCCTTCACTTCGTCGGCGACGTTGGCGGGCACTTCCTCATAGTGGCTGAACTGCATCGTGTACTGCGCGCGGCCCTGGGTGAAGGACCGGAGCTGGTTCACGTAGCCGAACATGTTCGCCAGCGGGACCATCGCCTCGACCACCTGCGCGTTGCCGCGGCTGTCGGTGCCCTGGATCTGGCCACGACGGCTGTTCAGATCGCCGATCACGTCGCCCAGATAATCTTCCGGCGTCACGACCTCGACCTTCATCACCGGCTCAAGGATCTTGATGCCGGCCTTCTGCGCCGCTTCGCGCATCGCGCCGCGACCCGTGATTTCGAAGGCGAGCGCCGACGAGTCGACGTCGTGATACTTACCGTCGATCAGATGGATTTCGAGGTCCACGATCGGGAAGCCGATAAGCGCGCCGCTCGCGGCGGTTTCCTTCATGCCCTTCTCGACCGACGGGATATATTCGCGCGGGATGTTGCCGCCCTTGACCTCGTCGACGAAGACGAAGCCAGAACCGCGCTCGCCCGGCTTTACCTGCACCTTCACTTCGCCGAACTGGCCCGAGCCGCCCGACTGCTTCTTGTGGGTGTAGGTCAGCTCGACCGGCTTCGCGAGATATTCGCGATAGGCCACCTGCGGCGCACCGACGTTCGCCTCGACCTTGAACTCGCGCTTCATGCGGTCGACCAGGATTTCGAGGTGGAGTTCGCCCATCCCCTTGATGATGGTCTGGCCCGACTCGTGATCGGTCGAAACACGGAACGAGGGATCCTCGGCAGCCAGGCGGTTGAGCGCGATGCCCATCTTTTCCTGGTCGGCCTTGGTCTTCGGCTCCACCGACAGCTCGATAACCGGATCCGGGAACTCCATGCGCTCCAGAATGATCGGCGCGTTCTTGGCGCAAAGCGTGTCGCCGGTGGTGGTCTCCTTGAGACCAGCCAGCGCGACGATGTCGCCCGCGAACGCTTCGTCGATGTCCTCGCGGCTGTTCGCATGCATCAGCAGCATACGGCCGATCTTCTCGTCCTTGTCCTTGACGGAGTTGAGGTATGAGCCCTTCGACAGCTTGCCCGAATAGATGCGCGCGAAGGTGAGCGAGCCCACGAAAGGATCGTTCATGATCTTGAACGCGAGCGCCGACATCGGCGCGGCATCGTCCGCCGGACGCTCATCAGCAGTCTCACCGTCGAGCTTGACGCCCTGGACCGGCGGAATGTCGAGCGGGCTCGGCAGATAGTCGATGACCGCGTCGAGCAAGGGCTGGACGCCCTTGTTCTTGAAGGCCGAGCCGCACAGCACCGGCACGAACGAGAAGTTGAGCGTCCCCTTGCGGATCAGCTTCTTCAGCGTCGCGGCGTCGGGCTCGTTGCCCTCCAGATACTGCTCCATGACGTCGTCGTCCTGCTCGACGGCCATCTCGATCAGTTCGGCGCGCGCGGTCGCGGCCTCGTCAGCCATGTCGGCCGGGATGTCCTGATATTCGAACTTCGCGCCCAGCGACTCTTCGAGCCAGATGATCGCGCGGTTGTTGACCAGGTCGATCAGGCCCTTGAACTGGCCTTCGAGGCCGATCGGGCGATAGAGGACCATCGGACGCGCGCCGAGGCGGTCCTTGATCATCTCCACGCACATGTTGAAGTTCGCGCCGGTGCGGTCGAGCTTGTTGACGAAGCACATCCGCGGAACGTGATACTTCTCGGCCTGACGCCATACGGTTTCCGACTGCGGCTCAACGCCGGCAACGCCGTCGAAGCAGGCGACCGCGCCGTCGAGCACGCGCAGCGAACGCTCGACTTCGATCGTGAAGTCGACGTGGCCGGGCGTGTCGATGATGTTGATGCGGTGCTCGAGACCCTTGCCGTCCTCGCCCTTCCAGAAACAGGTCGTCGCGGCCGACGTGATCGTGATGCCGCGCTCTTGCTCCTGCTCCATCCAGTCCATGGTCGCGGTGCCCTCATGGACCTCGCCGATCTTGTAGGACTTGCCGGTGTAATAAAGGATGCGCTCGGTCGTCGTGGTCTTGCCGGCGTCGATATGCGCCATGATGCCGATGTTACGATAGCGCTCGAGCGGATGGCTGCGGGCCATGATCATTCACTCCTGTGCCGGCATATCCGGCGGGTCGAACAGAAAGGGCTACTTCTCAAACCCGTTCGGGCTGAGCTTGTCGAAGCCCTGCCCTTCATCTTCCGGAGAAGAAATACAGCCCTTCGACAAGCTCAGGGCGAACGGTAATCGGGGATGAGAGCCTGAGCCCTCATCCCCATATAGGTAACGAAATTACCAGCGGTAGTGGCTGAAGGCGCGGTTCGCTTCCGCCATGCGGTGCGTGTCTTCGCGCTTCTTGACCGCATTGCCGCGATTGTTCGCCGCATCCATCAGCTCGCCCGAGAGACGGGCGGCCATGGTGTGCTCCGAACGGGCGCGCGCCGCGGCGATCAGCCAGCGGATCGCCAGCGCCTGCGAGCGCTCCGGACGAACCTCGACCGGAACCTGGTAGGTCGCACCGCCGACGCGGCGGCTGCGGACCTCGATGCCCGGACGGACATTGTTGAGCGCGTCATGGAACACGCCGAGCGGTTCGCGCTTGGCGCGGGTCTCGACGGTTTCGAGCGCACCATAGACGATGCTCTCGGCGACGGACTTCTTACCGTCGAGCATGACGCTGTTCATGAACTTGCTGAGCACGACATCCCCGAACTTGGGATCGGGCAGGATTTCGCGCTTTTCGGGACGACGACGACGAGCCATCTTGTTTCTTCCTTACAAACTTCAGCCGGATGATCGGACAGCCCTTCCAAGGGGCCGATCGGCTTACTTCGGACGCTTGGCGCCGTACTTGGAGCGGGATTGCTTGCGGTTCTTCACGCCCTGCGTGTCGAGCACGCCGCGCAGCACGTGGTAACGCACGCCCGGAAGGTCGCGCACACGGCCGCCACGGATCAGGACCACCGAGTGCTCCTGCAGATTGTGGCCCTCGCCCGGGATGTAGCTGATGACTTCGCGCTGGTTGGTCAGGCGGACCTTGGCCACCTTGCGCAACGCCGAGTTCGGCTTCTTCGGGGTCGTGGTGTAGACGCGCGTGCAGACGCCACGCTTCTGCGGGTTCTTTTCCATCGCAGGCACCTTGGACTTGGCGATCTGCGGTTCGCGACCCTTGCGGATCAGCTGGTTAATCGTAGGCATGAAGCCCTTCACCTTTCACAGGGTTACTTTACCGCGCCCGGCTTCGCGAAATGCGAAACGGCCCAGGTGACTTGCGCCTCCCGGGAGCCTGCCAGACATCGGCAATGTTCAGTGCACCCACGGCGGCCATTTGAACCGGCGCGCGAGCGAGCGGCCCTATAGCTAGGGAGTCGCAGAGCGTCAACGGGAGTCCGCCTCTGACTCCGTCTGACGCAGAGATTCTTCGTTGCACCGCAGCAACAGACGGAAACGGGCGCGTGTGGCGTTGGGTCGTGACGCGTGCAGGCGCACCTACCGAGGCGGGATTGAATGTATCAGACTGTGTTCGACAAGATTCCGGGCGAGCCGATAGACGCGCCTTTCGCCCGCGACGGCATGACCCCGCCCGCCGGCTGGCAAGCAACCCATTTCAACCGCTTCGCTTTTCTGAGCAGATTGGTCGCGCACCGTTGGGCGGGTCCTGCCTTGCTGCTCGCCTTGGCGGTCGCGATCCGCTGCGTCTGGTTCGGCGATCCGGTCATCCAGGTCGATGAGCAATATTATCTGGTAGTTGGCGACCGTATTCTGCACGGCGCCATCCCTTACGTCGATATCTGGGACAGGAAGCCGGTCGGCCTTTTCCTGATCTACGCCGCGATACGGCTGCTCGGCGGCGCGGGCATCTACCAATATCAGATTGTGGCGACATTATTCGCCTGGGCCACCGCGCTGGTCATTCGCCAGACCGCACGCAAGGTGGCGAGCGAGCGCGCCGCCTGGATCGCCGGCGCCATCTATCTCTTCTGGCTGGACTTGTTCACCGGGCAAGGCGGTCAGTCCCCCGTGTTCTACAATCTCGTCATGGCCGGCGCGGGCTTGATCACGCTGAACGCGGTGGACCGCGATACCACACCGGCGCGCCGCTTCGGCCTGGGCGCGCTAGCGATGCTGCTGTGCGGGCTGGCACTGCAGATCAAATATGTAGTGGTGTTCGAAGGCATTTTCTTCGGCCTCGCTTTGCTGTGGGCGCAGTGGCGCGGAACGGGCAAGCCGGCCGCAACGGCGGTGCAGGGTCTGGCTTGGGCAGGAATCGCGCTGATCCCGACGGCAGCGATGCTGTTGGCCTATATGGCGATCGGCCAGACGCAGGCCTTCTTCTATGTGAACTTCGTTTCGATCTTCGTGCGCGGCAATGCGCCGGGCCCTGAATTGCTGGCGCGGCTGGGCACGATCCTGCTGCTGCTGTCGCCCTTGCTGGGCGCCTTGTGGCTTGCACGGCGCGGTCGGGAGCAACGCGATCGTGATGCGCACCTTTTCCTGCTGCAATGGTTTGCCGCGGCCGTGGGCGGGCTACTGGTCTTCGGCACCTATTACGACCACTACGCGCTGCCGTTACTGGTCTCGCTCTGCGCGGCGATCGCGCCCGCCTTCGATCTGACGCGCGGGAGCCGGCGGATCGGGCTGCGGCTTGCCGCGGCGCTGGCGGCGATCGGTGTGATCGCGATACCGGTGAGCTACCGAATCGTCGTCGGCCGCAAGGGCGACGCAGCTTATGCCCGCCAGGTCACAGCGATCGTCGACAAGGCCCGCCGCGGCGGATCGCTCTACATCTTTGACGGCGAACCCATCCTCTATCTGCTGACGAAGGCACCGACGCTTACCAAATATCTCTTTCCCTATCATCTGTCGCAGTCGCTCGAAGGCCCTTCGATCGGGACCGACCCCGCCGCCGAATTAAGACACGTTCTGGCAGCCCATCCTGCCGTGATCGTAGACACTATCCTTCAACCGCAATGGCGCACGCCGGACCGCATGGAGGAGCAAAAACGGCTGTTCAATCCGGTAACCCGTTCGATGCTCGATACGGCGCTGGAGCGCGATTACCGGCTGGTCGCGGCGGTGCCGCGCAAGAAATATTTCCGCCGTATCTGGCAATATAAGGGCCTCAGCCCGCGCTCGCCTTCGGCTTGATGTAGACGCTCGCGATCTGCGGCCAGTCGCGCCGCAGCTGCGCCTCCGTTTCCGCGATCAGAACCTCGATCGCGCCGACCGCGATCGGATCGTCGAAATCGACGCTCGCCGCGACGAACACCTTGCGCGGCGCGAAGTGGATCGTGACCACTTCTTGCACGCGGGTGACTTCGGGCCGGGAGGCGAACGCCTCGCGGATCGCCGCTGCCAGTGCGGGGTCGGCACGCTCGCCGATCAGCAGCCCCTTGGATTCGCGCGCGAGCATGAAGGCGACGATCGCCAGCGCGACGCCGATCACGATCGAGGCCGTGCCGTCCCACACCGGATTGTGCGTCCAGTGGGTCAGGAACACGCCCGCCGCCGCAATGACCAGGCCGAACATTGCGGCCGAATCCTCGAACAATACGATGAATGTGCTGGGATCCTTGGAGCGCCGCACCGCCTTCCACCAGCCGAGGCTGCCCTGGGTCAGACGGAATTCGCGCACCGCGGTGAGCCAGGACGCCCCTTCCAGCAGGAAGGAGATGCCGAGCACCACATAAGCGATCGTCGCATCCTCGATCGGTCCCGGATAGCGGATATGCTTGATGCCCTCGAGGATCGAGAGGCCGGCGCCGGTCGCGAAGATCAGGATCGCGACCACGAAGCTCCAGAAATAGATTTCGCGGCCATAACCGAGCGGATGGACGTCGTCGGCGGGCCGGTTCGACGCACGCTCGCCATAGAGCAGGAGCAATTGGTTGGCGGAATCCACCACTGAATGGAAACCCTCGGTCAACATCGCCGAGGATCCGGTGGTCGCCGCCGCCACGAACTTGGCGACGGCGATGCCGAGATTGGCGCCGAGCGCGGCGAACAGGACCAGCTTGTTGCCGCTCTCCGCCATGCCGCTTAGCGCGCCGGTCCGGTCACGATCTGGCCGCCCTTGAGCACCCAGACCGGATGCTGGAGCAGACGCACGTCCTTGGTCGGATCGCCCGCGACAGCGACGATGTCGCCATAATGGCCGGGCGTGAGCTGGCCGACATCGTCGGCGCGATTGAGCGCGATCGCCGCGTCGGACGTCGCCGCGCGGATCGCCTCGACCGGGGTCATGCCCCATTCGGTCATGGTCACGAATTGGCGCGCATTGTCGCCGTGCGGATAGACGCCGGCGTCGGTGCCGAACAGCATCTTCACGCCCGCCGCGTGCGCGGCCTTGAAGGTCTCGCGCTGCTTGCGGCCGATCATCTTTTCCTTGGCCAGGCTTTCGGCGAACACGCCATTCTTCGCGCCTTCGGACATGATGTAATCGTCATTGTAGATGTCCATGTCGAACCAGGCGCCATGCGCCTTGGCGAGCTTGAACGATTCCTCGTCGGCGAGGCTGGCATGTTCGATCGTGTCCACGCCTGCCCGCAACGCATCGTTGATGCCATCGGTGCCGTGGGCATGCACCGCGACGCGCAGGCCCAGCATGTGCGCTTCGTCCACGATCGCCTTGATCTCGTCATAGCCCAACTGCTGCGCGCCGACCGAATCCGTTTTCGAAAGCACGCCGCCGGTCATGCAGACCTTGATCACCTCGGCGCCATTCTTGCGCAAGGTGCGGACCAAAGCGCGGAAGGCGACCGGCCCGGTCGCGATCTGGGGCGACGGGATGGTGATCGAGGGCGGGAATTCGGTCGCATCGCAATGGCCGCCGATGGCGCCGATCGCATAGGTCGCGGGCACGATCCGCGGCCCCTCGACATAGCCATGGTCGATGCCCTGCTTCAGCGCGACATCGTCATAATTGGCGGAGCCGACGTTGCGCACCGTGGTGAAGCCGGCATGGACCGTCTTGCGCGCATTGGCGACGCCGACCACGGTCCAGAAATTGTCGGTATATTCGAGCCCCTGATAGCCCGACAAAGTCGGGTCGCCGGTCAGATGGACATGCATGTCGATCAGGCCCGGCAGGATCGTGACGTTGCCCATGTCGATCCGCTTCGCGTCGGCCGGGATTTCGGGCCGCGCGCCCGCTCCGCTGCTGAGCGAGACGACGCGGCCATTGTCACCAATCACGACCACCGGATTGTCGACCACCACGCCCCTGGCGGGATCGAACATATGCGCGGCGGTGACGACGGTGGTTGCGTGCAGCGCGCTCGTCGCAGCGAAGGCTGCGAGCGCGGCGATGGTCCATTTCATGGGCGGCCCCCTGGTCTGAAGATGGCCGCAGACTGGACGCGGAATATCGGGAGCGCAACGACTAAGCCTTGGACGTCGCGGCTTATTTACAAGGGTCGTGGCCCCAGTTCATCAGCGAATAGCGCCAGCGCGACGTCTCGACGTTGCGCGCCGGGCGCTGCGCGCAGTGGCGGCGGACATAGCCCACCACCTTGCGCATATGATCATAATCGTCGGGTTCGAGTTCCGCGACATGCGTGCGCAAAAGCTGAACGATACGGCGGCCCGAGCGATGCCCCACGCTCTCGCCATTGCCCTTGCCGTCGGGGCCTTTCCAGCCGACCGCATGACTCTCCTCGGTCCCGAGCCATTTCTCGAGCGTGGCGGGCGTCATGTTGACCGCGGCATGAAAGTCGTCGCGGATCTTGCGGAGCGGATCGTCGGTCATGCCGCGCCAACTCAGGGACCGGACAAAGGTGCCGGCGCGGGCGGCGGAACCTGCGGCAGCGGCACATAGACCGGCGGTGCCGCGCCCAGCCGCGCGATCGTGCCGAGCGCGATCACCGCGATCAGCGCGCCGCCCGCGATGAAGCCGCGCCGCCGATCGAGCGCGCGCGTATCGAGCAGCAGGATCAGCGCGAGCGCCGCCGCGACCATCGACCAGAGATGGTAGCGCAGGTCGCTCGCGATGCTGACCAGCGCGAAGCTCGCGCTCATGCAGCAGGCGGACAAGGCCAGTGCGCGGCCGAGCCGGGATTGCGGATCGGTCTGGCCTGCGCTGGCCCACAACAGGCCGACCGACACGACCAGCCAGCAGACCGGCCAGCCAAGCGGGCTCGCCGCCATCACGTGCGCGGCGGCGACCAGCCCCTGCCCGCCCGGATTGGAATGCACGCCGAGCCCATCTTCGTTGGGCTCGCTGTCGGTGGGCGGATCGGCGTCGGGCTCTCCCGGCCCGACCCAGAAACGCAGGTTGGAATTGAGATGTGCGGTGCGATGGCCGAGATAAGCGAGCGGGTGGGCCGCGACCAGCTTCGTCCATTCCGCCGCCATCCGCCGATCATCGAGATGGTCGAAGATCACCGCGTCACCGACGAAGCCGCACTGGCTGTCCTCGCCATAAGGGTTCCAGAAGAAGGGCGTGTAGCAGCCTTTCCGCTCGGCGATCGCCCAGCCCCTGGTATCGAGCCCGGGCAGCGAGGTGAGGTGCGCGTTATGCGCGATCCCCGCCATGTCGTAGAGCGGCAGCGCATTCTCGACGCCGGTATGCTCGGCGCCGAGGATATGGTTGTTGAGGATCGGGTTGAACGCCAGCACTGCGGCGGTGAGCGCCAGCGCGGCGACCCACTTGTTCCAGAGCTTGGGCAGGCGCCGCCAGTCGAACAGGGCCAGCGCGAACGGGATCGTCGCGAAGGCGGCATTGCCGCGCACGAAGGTGGCGTAGGCGATGAGCAGGATCGCCAGCCCCGTCGCCCAGCGCGGCATCGGCCGCTCATCCAGCCGCCAGTGCGCGACCAGTCCCGCCGCGCCGACCAGGCAGCAGGCCATCTGCGCATCCTTGAGGATCACGGTCGCCCAGCCGAGCCAGAGCGGCGCGATCCCGACCAGCAGGACGAACGCCGCCGCGCCATGCTTCTGCCTGCGGCCGAGCGCGGCGGAGATCGCGCCGATCCCGCCCCACCAGAGTAGCATCTGGATCAGGAAGAAGGGCTCGGTGCCCGGCTTGAGATGGTTCAGCAGCGCCCAGACGCGCGCCATGATCGGCGGGTGCCAGTCCGCATAGATGCCGGACATGGCCTGATCATATTGGGTGACACTATCGTACATGACGACGCCCGGAAAGCGCATCGCCAGCGTCGCGCCGAACAGCAGGAACGCCGAGACGATCCAGGGCGCGGAGGACCGCGATCGTTCGGAATGTGCTTGCGTCGGTGTAATAGCTTCAATCTCCACCGTTCGCGCCGAGCTTTTCAAAGCGCTGTACTTGTTTCTTCCCGCCTCAGTAAGAAGGAGGAATGGGCTTGGCTATGCCGACCTCCGGTTCGACAAGCCCAAGGCCGAACGGAGTGATGTGGACGATGGCGATGGAAGATCAGAAGCTCCCCTGGGATGGCGGCTGCCGCTGCGGCCGCGTGCGCATTCGCGTGACCAAGCCGCCGATGATGACGATGGCTTGCCACTGCCTTGGCTGCCAGACGATGAGCGCCAGCGCTTTCTCGCTCAGCATCGCGCTGCCGCTCGACGGGCTGGAGGTGACCGAGGGCGAAACCGTGATCGGCGGCCTGCATGGCGACCCCGCGCACCATCATTTCTGCGACTGGTGCAAGACCTGGATGTTCACCCGCGTCGAACAGTTCGGCCTGGTCAACCTGCGCCCGACCATGCTCGACGATCATCGGGATTATGCCCCCTTCATCGAGACCCAGACCGCCGAGAAACTGCCCTGGGCGACCACGCCCGCGAAGCACAGCTTCGATCGCTTTCCGGCGATGGAGGATTATGAGCGGCTGACGCGCGAATATCAGGCGAGTTTGGTGTGATGCGTCGGGCCAGCCTCAGCCCTTGCCGAATGTCTTGAGGAGTTTGATCACGATCTCCGGCTGATCGCGCTTATTGTCATCCTCCTGGATAAGCGGCGCGGTCAGCGTGCTCCGATTACGGACCGGCGCCAGAATATTTTGCGCGGTCAGCGTCAGCGAAACATTTGTGCACAAGCTGTGCGTGTAGGACCCGCTGACCCAATGCCGCGCCGACTGGCGCATTTGCAGGTCGCGCGACGGGCTTTCGGTGGAAAGCTGTAATGTGGCGATATCGCCGGGGCGCGATCCATGCTGCGGCCCGTCCCATTCCAACGTCGAATTGGTGGTGTAGCGGAAGGTCCGCGCCCGGCCCGCGATACCGCCCTGGTCGACCGGAACGCGGCTATAGAACAGGTTCATGCTTCCCGACAGCTTGACGCGACGGACCAAGGGAAGGTTGAGGTCGAACTCGGCGCCGCAATCGCTGCGGCGCCCCGCGTTGATTTGCGTGGTGATGCTCTTGCCCAATGCGTTCAGCGCGTAGGTGCTGGCCCACACGCGCGAAATCTCGCGGTCGTACAGTGTCAGGCCTGCACCCAACGAGCCGCGATCCAAATGGAGATTGAGTTCGTAGGAGTCGGTCGACTGATCCCGGAGCGCGGGATTGCCCTGCTCCAGCGTCATCACATCCTGCACGACGGCGTAAGGCTGCAACTGGTAGAGATCGGGCCGGTCGATCCGCTTGCTGTAGCTGAAGGAGGCTTGGAGCGATTTCGCCAGCGCATGTTCGAGATGAAAGGTCGGGAAGATGGTCGTCGCGGCGTGGCCGCTGTCGGCCTGTCCTGGGCTCGCAACCGTCCAACGCTCGCTTTCGACGCGCACCCCCGGCAGCATCGTCCAGCTGCCGATACGCTGCTGGAGCGTTGCATAGGCGGCGACGACATCCCGCACTCCGGTGAACTGCCTGACCGTGTCTGACCCGAGCGAGAGGAAGGTGCCGTCGCTATCGAAATCATAGCCGCGCCTTTCCTGATCGCGGTTCCAGTGCGCGCCGAGCGAAAGCAGCCGGTCCTGGCCGAGCGGGTGCTGCCAATCGATCTTCGCTTCCGCCGATAGAAGATGGTTGGTGCGCGCGATCCTGTAGCTGCCGCCATCGTCCGAAGTGGCTTCGGTCCGCCTGCGGCCATCCGGTTCGACGAAAAGCTGCGCGCTCGCCTTGAGCGTCTCGCCATCCTTCCTGCCCTTGTGATCGATCGCCGCGACCGCCTCGTAAAAATAGCTGTCGATCCGCAGATGCTGCCGTTCGGTGAAGGAGGCGAAGTCGGGGGTCAGGCCTGTGAAATTGCTGTCGTCGCGCTCACGATGGTGGAGGATGCTGGCATAAGCTTCGGCGACGATATTGGTGTTCGGAGACGCCTCATAGGAGGCTTTGCCGTGCACGATGCCGCGATTGTCATCGACCGAAGTCACGCCCTGCTGACGGCTCCCGGTTTCGGGGCCGCCCGCGACCGCCTCCACCCGCCGCAGATTATCGTAGCGCGACTGCGTCTGACGCCCGGCTTTATCCGTCGTCTCGATCTCGTAGGTCCATTTGCCCCGTTTGAGCTTGAGGCTCGCATTGGCCTCGCCGCGCCCGAGCGTGGAGCCGGCGACGTCCATCGTGCCGGACATTCCGTCCGATTTCTGCCTTCGCAGCACGATATTGACGATGCCGCCGCTGCCCTGCGCGGAATATTGGGCGGACGGGTTGGTGATGATCTCAATCCGCTCGATATCGCGGCCATGGAGACTGGGAAGCACGTCCGGCGGCACCGTGCGGCCATCCACTTGCAGCGTGACGCCCGCCGTGCCCAGCAACTGAATGCGGTTGTCGGGCGCGATCGTGACCGCGGGCACGCCGCGCAGCAGTTGATAGACGTCCTTCTGCGCGGAATTGGGTGTCTGGCGCACCTGATAGCTCCGCCGATCGATCTTCAGCGCGTCGCCCGCGCGCCGGCCGACAATCTCGACGACATCGGCGGCGCTTTCAGCCGGCGGGGGCGCGATGAGGAGCGGCGGCGGATCGGACGCAAGCATGGACAGCCTCGGCGCATCGGACGACCGTCATGGTCCGGACCGTTATGCGGCCTTCCGCCGGTTATGGACACCCGGAAAAGCGTCGGGTCCGGGTGGGAATTCCTGGAGCTGCCACTCAGCGGATCTTATATTTGATCCCGGCGAACAGCGCACGACCGCCGTTGAGCCGCCGTCCAACATCGTCGCCGGTCGCGGTATTGAGCACGGTCCGGACATAGTGCCGTCGCAGAAAGCTTTGCCCGGATAGCGACAGGGTGAGCCGGGCGGAGATGGTGTGCCGCCAGACCAGGTTGGCTGCGTAGGTTCCCGACTTCTCGCCTTGCGGCACGAGCGTCGGCCCCTGCGCATTCGCGTCGAGGTGAAATTCGTCGGCCTTGTCGGGCGTCCAGTCCCAGCTCATCTGCGCGGTGTAGGAATAGATCGACCTGCGTTCGCCCGTGCCGTCCGCGTCGATCTGTGGGAACATGCTGCGGAACAGGTTGGCGGTGACGCTGAATTTGAGCGTCTTTGACAGCTGGTCGGCGAGGGTCATCTCTGCGCCGTAGGATTGGGCGTTGCCGAAATTGCGCTTGGTGCTGACCTGGACGTTATCGTCCAGGAACAGGCTGTAGTCGGCGAGCGTGTCGTGCGCATAGCGATAGTAGAAGGTCAGCGCCCCGCTGCGCGCGCCCTTGCCGAAATCATAGGCGCCCTCGATGCTGATGATCTCCTGCGGATGCAGTCCGGGGTTGCCGACCGATCGCGTGTCGGGATCGACATAGGTCACCAGCGGATCGAGATCGTGCAGGTCGAACAATTGCTGCGTCCGGCTAAGCTTCAGCACGATCTGATCGCCCCCCAAATCCCGCGCGATCGAGATGCTATGGTTGAGCGCGGAAATCTGCCGGTCCGTAGGACGCATACCGGATGTACCGCCAAAGCCGATCGAGGCAAGCTGGCCGCGCTCGCCCGCCTGGATCGTCCATTTTCCCGTCCGCGCCTCGACCGTGACATAGGCCGCCGCCGTCGTCTTGGTGACATTGTAGACGGTCGCGATCGGGGGCGGGCCGGACTGGTCGGCGGCATCGGGGGCGATCGCGACCTGACCGTTCTCGAAGCGCAGCGCGTCGCGTTTCAGCTCGGCGCCGGCACTGAAGCGGATGCCGTTGCGGGCAGGATGGCCGTAGTCCACCGCAAGCCGCTGCTCCTGCGTGAAGGTGCCGTTGTAGAAGCGCTGCGCCGTCTCCGGCCCCGCAGGTACGCTCGGGAAAAGCAGGAAAGGCCGGTGCGAGCGGACCGTATCCCTTTGCGCCTGCGCGACGATCTTGAGGCTGCCACGCGCATCCGATCCGCGATCCTGATAATAGAGGGACGCATCGGCGCTATGGCCGAAATAGCTGCCATCGCGGATCCGGTCATAGTCCGAGACGATGCCGCCGGCGGGATCGTAATCGACGCGATGCTCGAGCACCCGGTTCTTGGGCGAGCCGTGCGAGACGCTGAAGTCGGTCCCAAGGTCCGACGACGCGGTCAGGCTGTAGATCGCCGACCCGTCGAGATTGAGCGCCTTGGCATGCGTCGGCGTGTAATCGGCGCGCCGCGTGCTGCGCCCGGTGATCGCCCCGTCGTCGGCCGATCGCACGGTCCGGTCGTTGAGGATCCGGGTGAAGCGGACGTCGTCGCGCAGCGCCACGGTCATGTTGCCGGACAGCCTCTTGCCGCCATAAGAGGCGTTCAACGTCCCGTTCGCACGGCCATGGTCGCCCGCATTGGCGGTAAGCGATGCGTGCGTGCCCGCATCGCCGCCTTTCTTGAGGACCAGATTGACGATCGCCCCGCCATTCGCGTCATATTTGGCGGACGGGTTGGTGATCAGCTCGACGCTGGCGATCGCCTCGCCCGACATCGCCTGCAGGATCGTGGCGCTTCCGGTCGCGCTCGCGGGCTTGCCGTTGACGTAGAGCCGGACATTGCCGTCACCGCGCACGCTCAGCGCGCCGTCCTCGGCCACATGGACCGAAGGCACGGTATTGAGCACGTCCGCCGCCGACCCTGCCTGGGCCTGGGCATTGTTCCTGACATCATAGACGCTGGAATTGATCGTGCGGCTGACCGGCGGACGCTGGCCTTTGACGGTGATCGTGGAGACGTCGGATTTATGGCCGGCGTCGGGCGCCGATGAATCCTGTGCCGGCATGGCCTGCGCGCCGGCCGAGGCCGCTTCGATGAGGCCGAGCGCGAGGACCCATAGTGCCTGCCTCATTTGACATTATGCGCTTTCTCGTCGGCGAGGCGCTGGTCGAACTGCCGCTCGAAATCCTCCGCAAAGGCGCGGCAGGCATTGGGATCGATGAACGGGTTCGGCTCCACCCCGGCGCGCAGCTTCGCGGCTTTTTCATCGCCGCCCGATTGACCGGGATGCGCGCTGATCAGCACGTCGCACGGCAAGGCCTTCATCACCGCGAAGCTGTGGCGGAAGCCTTCGAGCTCGCTCAGGTGCGCAGGCCCGGTGAAGAGATAACCGTCCGCCGAGATCGGATTGAGACTGGCAGCGAAGACCACCGCCTTGCACTGACCCTGCTCGCACGATTGCCAGGTCCAGCTGGTGCTGCCGGGCGTATGGCCGGGCGTCGAAACCGCGGTGACGGTGACGCCGCCGAGCGTGATCTTCTCCCCGTCGCGCACGCCCCGGACCGGACCGACGCCATGGTAAAGCGCATGATAGCCGGCCTGCGGATCGTCCGCGCTCGGCATGCCTGTTTCAAGCGCGCGCACTGCCGCCTTGCCCGCCAGCACCGTCGCATGGCTGTCGCGCGCCAGCGCGCCGATGCCGCTCGCATGATCGAAATGGGGCTCGGTGCTGAGGATATAGCGTATGTCCCGCACGCGGAAACCGAGCGCCTTGATATGCGCCTCGACCATCTTCACGCCCTGGGGAAGCGACCCGTCGATCAGGATCAGGCCCGCTTTGGTCTTGATCAGCCCGACATTCAGGCCGCCGAAGCCCACAAGATATGTATTGCCATAGATGTGGAGCGGCGGCTGGTCGATCAGCCAACGGCTCGCCGCGACCGGCTGGATCGGGCGAAGCAGCGGGTCAGCCACCGGCCGTGCCTGCACCGCCCCCGCAACCACGGCCGCCGCCAGCAGAAAGAGTTTCGAACACGCCATCATGCCCTCCGCTTCGTCGTTTCGGCGGCGATGATGCTGGGATCGGACCCTTCCGATCAAAGCATCTTATCTCGACAGAGCCATGAGAATGATTCATGCCTGACGCATGGAACGCGCCCAGCTCCCGCTGAATGCCCTGCGCGCTTTCGAGGCGGCCGCGCGCCACCTCAACTTCACCCGCGCCGCGATCGAATTGTGCGTCAGCCAGGGCGCGGTCAGCCATCAGGTGGCAGCGCTGGAGGAAAGGCTCGGTACGCCGCTCTTCCGCCGCCTGCCGCGGGGGCTCGCGCTGACCGACGAGGGACAGGCGCTGGTGCCGGCGGTGGCGGATGCGTTCGACCGGATCGGCGCGACGCTCGATCTCTATGCCGACGGGCGGCTGCGCGAGGTGCTGAACGTGGGGGTGGTCGGCACCTTCGCGGCGGGCTGGCTGCTCAGGCGGCTGGACGATTTCAATCGTGCGCATCCGCGCGTCGATCTACGCCTGATGACCAACAACAACCGTGTCGACCTGGCGGGCGAGGGTCTCGATTATGCGATCCGCTTTGGCAACGGCGCCTGGCATGGCGTCCATGCCGAGCCGGTGCTGGAGGCGCCGCTATCCGTATTATGCTCGCCCGCCATCGCCGAACGGCTGACCGAACCGGCAGGGCTGGTGCGCGAGACCTTGCTCCGTTCCTATCGCGCCGACGAATGGCCCCGCTGGTTCGAGGCCGCGGGCGCACCCTGCCCCTCGCTGCATGGGCCGATATTCGACACCTCGCTGGCGATGGTCGCGGCGGCGCAGGCCGGGCTGGGCGTGGCACTCGCCCCGCCGCTCATGTTCGCGGACGAGCTGATTGCCGGCCGGCTGGTCCAGCCCTTCCCCGCCGAGATCGTCACCGGCGGCTACTGGCTGACGCGGCTGATGTCTCGGAAGGAAACACCGGCGATGACCGTGTTTCGGGAATGGTTGAAGAGCGTCGCTGCTACTTAACCGCCATGCTGAACTCGTTTCAGCATCCATCGAGAGACAAATACCTCGCCCAAAAATGGACCCTGAAACAAGTTCAGGGTGACGGGCCTTTATCGCCTTTCGGCCAAGGCCATTCGCACCGATGGCAAGATGGCTCGCACCACGATCTGAACCCCACGCGGATTGGGGTGCATGCCGTCGGCCTGCAACAATTCGCGCCGTCCGGCGACACCGTTCAGGAAGAACGGATAGAGCCGCATACCATATTTGCGGGCGAGCCTGGGATACATCGTGTCGAATTGCGCGCGATAGCCGGGGCCGAGATTGGGCGCGGCGCGCATCCCGGCCAGCAGGACGGGGATATGGCGCCGCTTCAGTTCGGCCAGGATCGCGTCGAGATTGGCCTCGGCCTGCTGCGGCGGCAGGCCGCGCAACATATCGTTGGCGCCAAGCTCGACGATCACCAGATCGGGCTGCGCCCCCAGCCCGCGCAGGCCCCATAGCAGGCGCGCCTTGCCCTGCGCGCTGGTGTCGCCGGCGATGCCGCCGTTGCGCACGATCGCGGGCACGCCCGAGCGGCGCAACGCATTCTGCAACTGGCTGGTGAAACCCTGCGCGGGAAGCAGGCCGTAGCCTGCGGTGAGGCTGTCGCCCAAGGCCCAGATCAGCGGCCCCGCGGCGAAGGCCGGCGTAGCGCTCGTCGCAAGCACGAGCAGGAGGAGATGGACAATCCGCCGAACCGCCCCATATCGCGCCGATCGTGCCATTCTCTTCCCTTTCCCAAATCGCCGCAGCCGATAGCATCGTGATCGAGGCGCGTAACCTGCGCCTTGCGCTCGGCCGCCCGCCCGCGCAGGTCGAAATTCTGCGCGGCGTGGATTTGTCGGTCTCTGCAGGCGAGAGCGTCGCTTTGCTCGGCCCTTCCGGCTCGGGCAAATCCTCGCTGATGGCGGTGCTGGCGGGGCTGGAGCGGCCGACCAGCGGCAACGTCATGGTCGCCGGCCTCGCCTTCGATAGTCTGGACGAGGATGCGCTCGCGGTCGCGCGGCGCGGGCGGATCGGGATCGTGCTGCAGGCCTTTCACCTGCTGCCGACCATGACCGCGCTCGAGAATGTCGCGGTGCCGCTGGAGCTGGCGGGCGAGACCGACGCCTTTGCCCGCGCCACGGCGGAACTGACCGCGGTGGGCCTCGGCCATCGGCTCGACCATTATCCCGCGCAGCTTTCGGGCGGCGAGCAGCAGCGCGTCGCGATCGCCCGCGCGCTGGCACCGCGCCCGGCCTTGCTGTTCGCGGACGAGCCGACCGGCAATCTCGATGCCGCGACCGGCGCCGCGATCATGGACCTGCTGTTCGAACGCCAGGCCTCGACCGGCGCGACCCTGTTCGTGATCACGCACGACGCCGGCCTCGCCGCGCGCTGCGGCCGGATCGTGCGCCTGAGCGACGGCCATATCGTCGACGATCAGGGCGCGGCGTGATCGCGGCCTGGCGGCTCGCGCTGCGCGACCTTCGCGGCGGCGGGCGCGGCCTATGGCTGCTCGTCTTGTGCCTGTTCGTCGGCACCGCCGCGCTGGCGGGAATCGGCAGCCTTTCCTCGTCCATCCTGGGCGCGCTCAATGATCGGAGCCGCGCGATGCTGGGCGGCGATCTGGAACTGCGCGTCTCGCAGCGCCGCGCGACGGTCGAGGAACTGGCCGCCTTCGCCCAAGCGGGCCGCGTGTCGGAAACGATACATAGCCGCACCATGGCGCAGCGGATCGAAGGCGGCGCACCCAGCCTCGTCTCCCTGAAAGCCGTCGGCGATCTCTGGCCTCTGGTCGGTAGTTTCACCGCGCAGGGGCGGCGTCCGCACGGCGCCGAAGTCGCGATCTCGCCGGCTTTGGCCGAGCGGCTCAGCCTGCATGTCGGCGACCCGATCCGGATCGGCGCGGCGCGGATGCGGATCGTCGGATTGATCGGCGACGAGCCCGACAGGCTGGGCGACGGCTTCAGCCTCGGCCCGACCGTGCTGGTCGATATGGCCGGGCTGGACGCGACCCAGGTGATCCAGCCGGGCAGTCTCTACGAAAGCCGCTATCGTTTCCTGCTCCCGCCCGGCGCGGATGCGGGCAAGGTCGGTGACCGCCTGAAGCGTCTTTATCCCAGCGGCGGCTGGTCGATGCGTACGCCCGATCAGGCGGCGGGCAATCTGCGCCAGGCCTTGTCGCAGCTGGGTCAATTCCTGCTGCTGGTCGGCCTTGCCGCTTTGGCGATTGCGGGAGTGGGCGTCGGCAGCGGGGTCAGCGCCTATCTGGGCGACAAGACGCACATGATCGCCACGCTCAAGGTACTGGGCGCGCGATCGCAAGCGATCGCCGGACTGTTCCTGGTCGAGCTCGGGCTGGTCGCGAGCGGCGGCATCCTTGCCGGGCTCGCGCTGGGCGCGGCGGTACCCGCGATCCTGACCGCGGTTGCCGGTGACGCCCTGCCTGTCCGTCCCCGGCTCGATCTCTATCCGCAGCCTTTGGCGGTTGCTGCCGCGCTCGCGCTGCTCGTGACCTTGCTTTTCACGTTGCCCGCATTGGCACGGGCTCGATCGGTGCCCGCGGCAGGATTGCTGCGCGACACGGTCAGCGCGCCGGCGCTTCCGGGCTGGCGTGTGTTCGCGGGGATGGCCTTGCTGCTGATCCTGCTCGCGGCGCTTGCGGTGCTGACCGCGAGCGACCGCGCAATCGCGATCGGCTTCGTCGGCGCAGCCATGGCGCTGGTGTTGGGCCTGTGGCTGCTGGGGCTGTTGCTGCGCTTCCTGCTGGCGCGCCTGCCGCGCCCGCGCCGCCCGCTCTTCCGGCTTGCGCTCACCAATTTGCATCGGCCCGGTTCCGCGACCGACCGGCTGGTGGTGGCGCTGGGCCTCGGCTTCTCCTTGTTCGTGGCGCTGGCGGTGATCGACACCAGCCTGTCGAGCGAGCTTCGCAGCGCTGCCCCGCAACGCGCGCCGCGCTTCTTCGCGATCGACCTTCAACCCGACGATGCCGCCAACTTTCGGCGCGCAGTAACCACTGCGGCACCATCTGCACGAATCGAATCCATGCCCTCGCTGCGCGGCTCGATTATCGCCCTGAACGGGGTGCGCGTCGCCGACATGAAGCACCCGCCCGACAGCTGGCTGCTGCGCAGCGACCGCAACATCACCTGGTCCGCCGCAGTGCCTCAGCGCAACAGGGTGGTGGCGGGTCATTGGTGGCCGGCCGCCTATAAGGGCCCGCCTCTGGTGTCGCTGGAAGAAGACAGCGCGCGCACGCTCGGCCTCAAGGTCGGCGATACGATTACGGTCGCGGTGCTGGGGGTCGAGGTGCCCGCCAGGATCGCCGCGCTCCGCCATGTCGATTGGGGCGGGCTCGGCCTTAACTTCGCCCTCGTCTTCTCGCCGGGCTATATCGAGGAGGCACCGCACGGTTTGCTGGCCACGATCTACGCACCCGCCAACCGCGACGGCGCCATCTCCGGCGCAGTCGCCGCCGCCCTCCCCTCGGTGACGCTCGTACGCACCGGCGACATGATCGGCCAAGTGAGCGACCTGCTCGGCAAGGTCGCGCTCGCGATCCGCCTGGCGGCGGCGGTGACGGTCGCGGCGGGGATCGTGGTGCTGGTCGGCGCGGTCACCGCCTCGGGCCGGCGGCGGCGCTACGACAATGTCATCCTGAAGCTGGTCGGCGCGCGGCGGCGGCAATTGCTCGGTGGACAGGCGATCGAGTTCCTGTTGCTGTCGGTACTGCTGGTCGGGATCGCGATACTCGTCGGCGGTACCGGGGGCTGGTACGTGGTGACCCGAGTTTTCGCTCTGCCCTTCGCCCCCGACAGCCGCGTGATCGCGCTGACCCTGGCGGCCGCGACCGGCGTCACGCTGGCGATCGGCCTGCTCGGCAGCCTGCCCGCACTCCGCGCGCGGCCGGCGGAGAGTCTGCGATCGATGTGACGCTCACCCGCGGTGCGGCCAGGTAACCTTCTCAAAATCCTCCCTGGCATTTGCCGGGGAGGTGGCAGCCCGCAGGGCTGACGGAGGGGTGCCCCTCCACCGCCGCCCAAGCGGCGGTCCCCCTCCCCAGCAAAAGCTGGGGAGGATTTGACGCACTCAAATGTGGATCACCCGACCATAAGCCGCGAGCACGCTTTCATGCATCGCTTCGCTGAGCGTCGGGTGCGGGAAGATGGTTTCCATCAGGTCCGCCTCGGTCGTCTCGAGCTGCTTGGCGACGGTGTAGCCTTCGATCAGCTCGGTCACTTCCGGGCCCGCCATGTGCGCGCCGAGCAGTTCGCCGGTCTTGGCGTCGAACACGGTCTTCACGAAGCCTTCCGCCTCGCCCAGCGCGATCGCCTTGCCGTTGCCGATGAAGGGGAATTTGCCGACCTTCACCTCATAGCCCGCTTCCTTGGCCTTCGCCTCGGTCAGGCCGACGCTCGCCACCTGCGGGCGCGAGTAGGTGCAGCCCGGGATCTTGAGCACGTCCATCGCGTGCGGGTGCAAGCCCGCCATATGCTCGACCGCGATGATGCCCTCGTGGCTCGCCTTATGCGCGAGCCAGGGCGCGCCGGTGATGTCGCCGATCGCATAGATGCCCTCGACATTGGTGCGGCAGGCGGCGTCGATCAGCACATGGCCCCGATCGGTTTTGATGCCGAGCGCTTCCAGTCCGATATTCTCGGTATTGGCGACGATGCCGACCGCGACGATAACGTGGCTGAATTCCTGCGTCTCGGTCTTGCCGTCGGGCAGCTTGATCGTGGCGGTGACCGAACGGCCCGGCTTCACGTCGATCTTCTCGACGCCATGCTTGGGCAGCACCTTCATGCCCTGCTTCTCGAACTGCTTCTGGACGAAGGCGGATACTTCGGCATCCTCCACGGGGAGGATACGGTCGAGCATCTCGACGATCGTCACCTTGGCGCCCATGTCCGAATAGAAGCTGGCGAATTCGCAGCCGATCGCGCCCGATCCGATCACGAGCAGATTGGTCGGCATCTCGCTCGGCGTCATTGCGTGGCGGTAAGTCCAGATGCGGTCGCCGTCTGCCTTGGCGAAGGGCAGATCGCGCGCGCGGGCGCCGGTGGCGAGGATGATGTTCTTGGCCTGGATGTCGACCGTCTGATCGCCGGTCTTGACCTGCAATTTACCCTTGCCGGTCAGCGTGCCGACGCCCTCATAGACCGTGACCTTGTTCTTCTTCATCAGGCCCTTCACGCCGGCATTGAGCTGGCCCGCGACCTTGCGGCTGCGGTCGACGATCTTGGCGAGATCGAACCCGGTCTTCTCCGCCGACAGGCCATAGGCCGAGGCGTGGGTCATGTAATGATAGACTTCCGACGTGCGCAGCAAAGCCTTGGTCGGGATGCAGCCCCAGTTGAGGCAGATCCCGCCCAGCCGTTCGCGCTCGATGATCGCGACCTTCATGCCCAACTGCGCCGCGCGGATCGCCGCGACATAGCCGCCGGGGCCCGAGCCAAGGATTGCGAGATCGTAGGTGTCAGCCACTGGAGCCTCTTCTCTTCGAATGTCTGGGAAAGTCCGCGCAGATATAGTGCGGGGCTAAGTTTCGATAACCCTCGGCCGGCCGTCGTCGCCGATCGCGACGAAGGTGAAGACGGCGTGGGTGACGCGGTCCATCTCCTCGCCGGCGCGGATGCGGCGCCAAGCCGAGACGTCGATCTTCATCGAGCTGCGGCCGACCGAGATCACGTCGGCATAGACCGAGACCACGTCGCCGATCTTGACCGGGCGGTGGAAGGTCATCGAATCGACCGCGATCGTGACCGCGCGGCCGCGCGAGAAGCGCGAGGCGACCGTGCCCGCCGCGCTATCCATGATCGACATCAGCCAGCCGCCGAAAATGTCGCCATAAGGGTTGGTGTCGGCCGGCATGGCGACCACCCTGACGGCGGGTTCCCCGGACGGCAGTTCGGGGTCGCCAGCGCTCAAGCGAGCATGCCCAGCGGGTTTTCGACCAGGCGCTTGAACGCGGCCATGAAGGCGGCGCCGTCCGACCCGTCGATCGCGCGATGGTCGAAGCTGCCGGTCGCGCTCATCACGGTCGCGATCTGGAGCGTGTCATTGACCACATAAGGACGCTTCTCACCCGCGCCGATCGCGAGGATCATCGCCTGGGGCGGATTGATGATCGCCTCGAACTGCTTGATGCCGAACATGCCCATGTTGGACAGGCTGGCGGTGCCGCCGGCATATTCGTGCGGCTGCAATTTGCCCTCACGCGCGCGGCCGGCGAGATCCTTGATCTCGGTCGCGATCGCGCTCAGCGACTTGGTGTCGGCGCTGGTGACGACCGGGGTGATCAGCCCACCGGGGATCGAGACCGCGACCGAGATGTCGGCGCGCTTGAACTGGATGAGCGTGTCGCCCGCGAACTGGACGTTACACGACGGCACTTCCATCAAAGCCGCGGCCTGCGCCTTGATCAGCATGTCGTTGACCGACAGCTTCACACCGCGGCTTTCAAGCCCCTTGTTGAGCTCGCCGCGCAGCTTGAGCAGCGCATCGAGGTTGATGTCCACCGTGAGGTAGATGTGCGGCACCTGCTGCTTCGATTCGGTCAGGCGGCGCGCGATCGTCTTGCGCATGTTGGAGAGCTTGACCGTCTCTGAAGGCACGCCTTCGGGCGCCGGAGCGGGCACAGCGGCCGCGACGGGTGCCGGGGCCGAAGCGGGGGCTGCTGCGGCGGCCGGCTTGGCGGCGCCAGGCTGCGCGCCCTCGACGTCGGCCTTGACCACACGGCCGTTCGGCCCGGAGCCCGTCAGCGCGGAGATATCGACACCCTTCTGCTCGGCAATGCGGCGCGCGAGCGGGCTCGCCTTGACGCGATCCCCCGCGGCGGCGGCGGGCTGAGCCTTCGCGGCAGGAGCGGGCGCGGCGGCCTTGGCGACCTCCGGTTCCTTCTGCGGCGCGGCGGCCGGCTTGGCGGGGGCGGCATCGGCCTTGGGCGCGGGCGCGGAGGCATCCTCATCCTCCCCGGCGAGAACCAGGATCGCGGCGCCGACCTTCACGCCATCCGTGCCCTCGGGCACCAGGATCTTCTGGACGGTGCCCTCGTCGATCGTCTCGAATTCCATCGTCGCCTTGTCGGTCTCGATCTCGGCGAGGATGTCGCCCGATTTGACCGTATCGCCTTCCTTCACGAGCCATTTGGCCAGAGTGCCCTCCTCCATCGTGGGGGACAGAGCAGGCATCTTGATCTCGATCGGCATAAGCGCAGGGCCTCGTGTCAGGCATGAAACAAGCGGGCGTCCCTTTCGGCCAGCGGGGCGGGACCGTCAAGGCTCGCTTGCCAAGGAACAGGGAACGCGCGACCATATCGCGGGATGCGCACCTATCTGGCCGTGATCGACGACAAGCCCGAGGCGCGCACCGCGCTCCGGTTCGCCGCGCGCCGGGCTGCAAAGACGAACGGGGCCATTGCAATTCTCGCACTCGTGCCCGCGGCCGAGTTCGTCCAATGGTCAGGCGTGCAGGCGGCGATGGAGGAAGAGGAGCGCCTCCGCGTCGAAGGCATGGTGACCGAGGCGGCAGGCGCGCTGATGAAGGAGACCGGCCTCAAGCCCGACATCATCCTCCGCCAGGGCGATCCAGTCGAAGTGGTGCGCGCGATCCTGGAGCAGCGCGATGACGTCGCGGCCCTGGTGCTTGGCGCGGCGGCCGAAGGCGGCCCGGGCCCGTTGGTCGCGCATTTCGCGGGTGCGGACGCTGGCACGATGCGCTGCCCGGTCATGATCATTCCGGGCTGCCTGAGCGACGAGGCGCTGGACCGCCTAAGCTGAAATTTCGTACCCGCAATATTGCCGTGCTTGTGGGGGCCGCAACGCCCACCTATGCCCTTGGACATGGCCGCCGCCTTCGATCCTGCCGAACTGCTCGCCACGCACAAGACGGGGCATATTGTGGCGCTCGGTCTGCGTTTCGTCGCGAACGGCGCGGATTGGTGCGAATTCGCGATCGATTATGACCGGCGCCTAGTATCGGACGCGACCAGCGGCATCCTCGCGTCGGGCCCGATCGTATCCTTGATGGATACCGCCGCGGGCTTTTCGGTCTGGACGAAACGCGGCGGTTTCGGACCGCAGGCGACGCTTGACCTGCGTCTCGATTATCTCCGCCCCGCGCGCGCAGGCCAGGCTGTGACCGGCCGCGCGGAATGCTATCGGCTGACGCGCCGCGTCGCCTTCGTGCGCGGACTGGCGCACGATGGCGATCCCAATGATCCGGTCGCGCATCTGACCGCGACCTACATGATCCTGGGCGAGGGCAAATGAGCGCGGTCGCCCTGCTCCCTTATGCCGACTTCCTCGGCATCCGCATCGAAGGCGAGCGCAACGGCGCGCCTTTGCTGGTGATGCCCTTCTCCGAAGGGCTGCTCAACCTGCAGAACGGCATCCATGGCGGTGCGCTCGCAGGGCTGCTCGAAATCGCCGCCACCGCCGCTATCGACGCGACTCTGGAGGAAGGCGAGGATCCGCGTTCGGTGTTCAAGCCGATCACGGTCACGGTCGACTTCATGCGCCCCGGCCTGCCGAAAGACGTCTATGCATGCGGTCAGGTGGTGCGCGTCGGCGGACGGATCGCCAATGTCGCGGTGACCGCCTGGCAGGACGATCCCGACCGCGCTATCGCCGCCGCGCGAATGAACCTTGCGATCACCCCTCCGGCTGAGAAATAGATGCGATACTGGATCCTGCGCTCCGAACCCGACGCCTATAGCTGGGACGATCTGGTGCGCGACCAGGGCACCGAATGGAACGGCGTGCGCAATTATACCGCGCGCAATTTCCTGAAGGAGATGCAGCCTGGCGACCTGGCGCTCTTCTACCATTCGAACACCGAAAAGGCCGCGGTCGGGATCATGGAGATCACGCGCGCCTGGCAGCCGGACGGCGACGACGGCAAATGGGCGAGTGTGGCGGTGAAGCCGGTGCGCAAGCTCGGCAAAGCCGTGACGCTGGAGGCGATCAAGGCCGAGCCCAAGCTGAGTGCGCTCGAAATGCTGCGCCAGTCGCGCCTGTCGGTGACGCCCGTGCGCGACGAGGAATGGGCGCAGCTTCTGGCGATGGGCGCCTAAAGCCGAAACAGTTGGGCCTTATCCCAGAAAGGCCGCCAGCAGGGCCGCTTCCGTCTTGCCCTGCGCCATCCCCGCGCGGGCGACGGCGGGGCGGCGGCGGACGTCCATCGTGTTGGATCCGATCGCCTCCTGCGTGGCGGCATCGGGAAAAATCACCTCGACTGCCGCGCCATCCGCCCGCAGGCCGGCGGCCTGCTGGTCCAGCCGCGCGGTCATGCGCTCACCGGCCGGGCCGGCCGGCCGGAAGCAGACCACCAGCACCCGATCATAGCAGCGCACCAGATCGGCATTGGCGACCGAGCCGAAGCCACCGTCCATATAGCGGTGGCCCGCAATCGTGATCGGCGGGCTGAGCCCCGGCAGACTGCAGCTTGCCGCGACCGCCTGTGCCAGCGAACCGCCGCTGTCACGGCCGAGCACGCGCAAGCTGCCGTCCGCCACATCGACCGCCGTGCAGCCGAAGCCGCGATCGGACCAAACGGCACCACCCAGCATCAGGCTTATGCGTGCCACCTCTTCCGCCTCGCTCAGCGTATCCGCCGCGAGCGCCAGCGCGCCAACCTCGGCGCGCGCGGCGGCGCGGTCGCCCGGGCCGCCCAATGCCTTCGCGAAAAGTGCGGGCAGTTGCGCGACCGCGGCCGGATCATAATGACGCGCGCCAGGCGGCGGCACGCCCCTTTCCTCCTCCAGGATCGCGGCGGCGAGCATGGCGGGCGTGCGACCGGTGGTGAGCTGCGCGCCGACGATCGCGCCGGCCGATGTGCCGAGGATGAAATCCGCCGCGTCCGCAGCCACGCCGGCTTCCGCCAGCCCGGCGAGCAGCCCGCTTTCCCAGGCGACCGCCAAGGGGCCGCCGCCGCTCAGCACCAATGCGCGCATCCACCTTTCCTTTCGCTGAGTCGCTCCTAACCGCAACGGGACTATCGCGACAGGGGCTTGCGCCAAAGTTCCTATTTTGTTCTTATGTGCCGCATGGACCGAATCGACCTTCGCGCGCTCGCCGCCATCCTGATCGAGGCCCCGGCCTGGGCGCAAATCGGGCTGACCATGCCCGACCAGCGCCTGCGTGAGCGCGCTGCGGATTGCCTGGCGGCGACGATCATCGAACGGCTCGCCGGACCGGCGCAGCCCGATCCCGATCAGCTTGCGCTGGCGATCGAGGCCTGATTGCGGCGCCGGAAAGGACGGCAGGCCAAGACCCCGCTACCAGAGACCGGCCCCGATCGTGCCCGCGCGATATTCCGCGATGCGGCGCGCGGTGGCGGCGGACACGTCTTTGGGCAGCGCATCGGGTGCGAACCAGCCGACCTCGGCGATCTCGCGCGCGTCATGCGCCGCGATCCGGGCCCCATCGGGCGCGCGGACCACGAACAGGACGATATGGTCGTCCTTATATTCTCGCCGGCTATGATAGACACCGAGGATATGCTCGATCGTGCAATCGGTGAGGCCGATTTCCTCCTCGACCTCGCGCAGCGCGGCTGCGGCGAAGGCTTCGCCCTTCTTCACCCCGCCGCCGGGCAGGTACCAATGATCCGCATAGGTATGGCGCACGAGCGCGATCCGGCCGCTACCGTCATGCACCAGCACGCGCACGCCCAAGGTACGCGGACGCCTGAACCACCAGTAAAGCCGCGCCGCCCGGCCGATCAGGCGATGGCGCAAAGCCATGCCGCTCCCCCCTCCCGGCGCGCTCCGCTTACTTCTTCTTGGTCGTCGGCGGTGCGGGCGGGACCGCGCCGGCGGGGCCCGCGGCGAAGGCACGCATCGCGATACCCTTGTCGGTCAGCCGCTTGACGCAAGCGGTCATGGTCGGACCGAGGCTGGACGCGGGCATGGTCTTGGCCTGCGCCTGAACAGCATTCTTGAGCTGCTCGTTCGAAATACGCGCGTCGAGCCGGCCGAGATAGAAGACCGATGCGGCCACCGAGAGCTGGCGCTTGGCGGCATCCTTTTCCGCACGGGCGAAGACATTGGCGGCCAGCAGGCAGCGCACATCGCTATCCACGCTTTGCGCCGCCACCGGCGCGGCGCACGCCACGCCCGCCAGCGCCGCACCGATCATCACGAATTTCCGCGCCATCATGCCCCCGTCGAGTCTTTTTCAGATATTACCCGTCAGCACCAATATCAGCACGATCAAAAGCACAAGCCCAAGACCGCCCGATGGCGCATATCCCCAGTTGCGGCTGTGACCCCAGGTGGGCAGCGCGCCGACCAGGAACAGGATCAGGATGATGATCAATATCGTGCCAAGCATGGGGTCCTCTCCTTTTGGTAAGGCCGCGTAACGGGCCGCGTGCCGGAGCGGTTCCGGCACGCATATAACGCGGGCGCCGGCGGGCGCTGTGAGGGAGGACGATCGACGGCCGGATGAAATTTTACGATATGGGTGCACAGTGAACTGGCTGATAACGATCCATAAACGCTTTCCGATTTAATCGAAATCAACCCCAGACGCCGGCCCAAATCGGCAAAATCAGGATCGATTCAGTTGCTTGACGTGGCGTCGGGTCACGCAGCGGCGCATGCTGCTGTGTTCGACCAGGTATCTATCGTTACGGCGGACCGGAGCCATGCCGCGGGCTTGCGGCTGCTGGTCGCCGAGGCGCTTGCCCAGGAAAGCCAAAATTGGTCGGGAAAGCCCCCTTGTCAGGCCGACGCTCAAATCTCGCTCGAGGAAGTCACGGGCCTGATCGCAGCCCAGCGCAGCCAGTTGCTTGTCGCGATGCAGGGTCAGGTCATCGTTGGCTGCGTGCTGGTGACCCGTCTCCCCGGCAGCCGCTGCGCGCTCGGCCTGCTGGGTGTCGATCCGCGTTTCCGCCGCCGTGGGCTGGGTGCGCAGCTGATCGCCGCTGCCGAACATGCCGCCTCGACCATATTCGGTTCGGACCAGATGGAATTATGCGTGCTCGCGGAACGCGAGCGGCTAGCGGCCTATTATGCCCGCTTCGGCTTCGCGCCGACGGGTGAGCGCCGCACTGTTCCGCTCGCGGAAGTGACAATGGAATTCCTGGTCATGTCCAAGCCGCTGGCGCACGTCCTGGTGGCAGCGTGACGATCAGCGCAGGATGAGCTGATCAGAATTCACATGATAGCCGACGAGCTGCGCCTTGCCGCCGCTCATCCGGTACACGAACGTCTCGGCCGCCGCGCCATTCTGGTAGCTGGCATCATAGTTCAGCGTGATCATATGCCCGTCGGTGGTGACGCTGTCATTCCACCCTTGGATCGTGCCGCTCTTGAACGCGCCGAGCTTGCGGTGGACCGCGCCGAGCAACGCCACCATGTCGGCTTGCTTGGTCGCGGCCTTCAAGTCCGCGCCGCCATTCGCATAGATCGCGTCGAGTTGGCCCGCATTGAGTTGGGCGTGAAAGGCGTCGGTCGCCTTTTCCGCGATAGGCACGTCCTTGCCAGCCGAGCAGCCGCCGAGCGCGACCAACCCCGCCAACATCGCCCACCGACCCACGATCATGCGCGCGCTCCCTTTCGCGTGGAAGCGTAGCCCCCTCGCCGCAAAACGATAGAGCCATCATGTCCGAGCCGGTCGGCGTCAATTGACCCGCATCAACGGAGTGAGGCGCTGGACCTGGCCGACCGCACGCTCGATCGCCTCATGCTCGGCCTGCGAGCCCTGATAATATGCAAGGCGCCATCCGGCCTCCGACCCGCCATTCGCGGAAGCCGGCTCGACCGGGCCGAGCAGGGCCAGAAAATGATCGACTCCGGCCGAGGCCGATTCCGCAGCCTTCTCCGCGATGGCGCGACGAATTGCCTCGGCAAGCGGCAGTCGGATCGGCATCTGCCGAAACGTCCCTATCTCAAGCATGTACCCGGAAGCCCGCGCTACTGACACCGCCGGCAAAACCGAAACCGGAGTCTTTGGTTCCGGAACGGACGGCCGCATCGGACAAGCCGCCTCAATGCTCTGACCATCCGATAGTGACCGGTCGGAGTTTTCGGATAGTGATCGTCAAGCTAGCTAGATTTCACCGCCGCCGCCGACCTATCAGGACATCAGTAAGAGTAGCTTTTGCGTTTGAATTTCTAGCGTTGAGTCAGGTATTTAGCGTTGAGTAAGTCCTTGTCCGTGTTGTTGGTTGAGGACGAAATCCTCATCCTGGAAATTGTTCAGGATGCCTTGGAACAGGCCGGCTTTCATGTTCGAGCCGCGCCGTCCGGTTCAGCCGCGCTCGAATATATGAGCGAGGGGGTAGAAGAGTTGGCGGGTCTGGTCACGGATGTTCGTTTGGGCGTGGGGCCAAACGGATGGGACCTGGCCCGCCACGCTCGCCGAATTCAGCCCGATCTGCCGGTGATCTACATGACCGGGGACAGCGCGGCCGACTGGCCGGCCGAAGGCGTTCCGCGCAGCCAGGTGGTGCAGAAGCCGTTCGCGGTCGGCCAAATCGTGACTGCGCTCAGCATGATGCTGACCGAAATCGATACCGACACCGCCGGGCAGGGCTAATCTAGGCGGGATGCGCCGCCTGGCGCCATTTCAGATAGTCCCGCACGTCGTCGGCACTGAAGCCCACCGCCTGGATCGCGCCGCGCAAGGTCGTTTCGTCGATCTTCAGCGTCTCGGTCCAATAAGCCAATTCGTCCGGCTCCTCGACCTGGATATGCACCGGGTCGCGCGGCCGGGATGCGTCATTGATACCCAGCATCGTCCACCTCCTCGCGGTTCGAACGCGCTTCGTCGGCAAGGGGCTCGTGCATTCGCCGCAACCGTGCCTCGCTTTGGCGACTGTCAGGCGGCGGCATTCTCCTCGGGCGCGGTCGCCCAACCCAGGCTGGGGATGGCGGCGGTACGCCGTCCGCGCAGATCGACGCGCAAGGCCAGGTAGTTCTTGCTCTCCATATAACCGAGCAAACGGCGTGCGCGGCCGATCGAGGCGGTGCCGTAAACGCGCGCGATCGCTTCCTCCGATGGGCACGGCGCGGCTTCCCGCGCGGCGCGCGCGATCAGCATGAACACGCCAAGCATATCCTCGGGCACGCCATCCGCGAGCCGCAGCGCGGCGGCCCAGCCTTCATCAGCCAAGTCGGCGGAGAAAAGACCGGCGCGCGCGAGCGTGAGGCGCCGCGCGAACTCGGTCGGCGAAAGCGGTGCCTTGGCCACACCCTGCATCCGGCAGCGGATAGCGAAATCCTGGAACAGCGCGCCGGGTGCGCGGTGCGCGGCATCCTCATCGGCAACGATGTCGCGCAAAACGGCATCGACCACGGGACCGGTATCGGGCGCATCGAACATCGGCATTTCGGGCTCGGCCTCATCGATCCGGTGAAGCAGATGCTCGACGGGCTCGACCGGCGGCGGTGGAGGTAGCGGCGGTGTATCTTCAAGCTTGTCGAAGAGCAAAGCCTGCGCGTCTCCGGCATCGTGCGTCGGCAGGGGTTTGAGGCCGGGTGCGGCGCCACGCCCGCCGGTCTGGACCGCGCCTATCCGCACCAGGATCGGCCGGCGCGCGACCGCCGGGCCGAGCGCCAGGAACTGTCCGCGCTCCAGATCGCGGATCTGTTCGGCCTGGCGCCGCTCCATGCCAAGCAGGTCGGCGGCACGCGCCATATCGATGTCGAGGAAGGTGCGGCCCATCAGGAAGTTCGAGGCTTCGGCAGCGACATTCTTGGCGAGCTTGGCCAGCCTCTGGGTCGCGATCACACCGGCAAGCCCGCGCTTGCGGCCGCGGCACATGAGGTTGGTCATCGCACCCAAGGATACGCGCCGTGCTTCCTCGCCCACCTCACCCGCGGCGGCGGGCGCGAACAATTGCGCCTCGTCGACCACGACCAGCACCGGATACCATTGATCGCGCGGCGCATCGAACAGGCGATTGAGGAAGGTGCCCGCGCAGCGGAGCTGAGCGTCGACATCAAGTCCTTCGAGATTCAGGATCACCGACACGCGATGCTCGCGCACGCGCGCCGCAATGCTGCCCGTTTCGGCCTCGGTATAATCCGCCGCCTCAATCACGAGATGGCCGAAGCGTTCGGCAAGGCTTACGAAATCGCCCTCGGGATCGATCACCACCTGCTGGACCAGCCCCGCGCTCTGTTCGAGCAGACGGCGCAGAAGGTGCGACTTGCCCGAGCCCGAATTGCCCTGGACGAGCAGACGGCTCGCCAGCAATTCTTCGAGGTCCATGCCGGCAGAGGCCCCGCCGGAGCCCTGGCCCATGTCGATTTGGGTGGTCATCGCCATTCCCTTTGGCGGAGCGAATCCGCCGACGGCAAGCGCTTCATTCACTCATAATGATAAAGCTTGATCCGCTGGATCGAATAGCCGTCGATCGGCAGGCGCAGATGGCGGCCCTGATGATTTTCGTCGCCGTTGAGGCGGCGGCCCGGGACCCACTGACCGTCGACGAAATCGCCTTCGTCGATCGATTCGATCCCGGTCGAACCCTTGCCCGAGGCCGGCGCGAAGGTGATGGTCACGCCGCGCCCGGCGACGAGATATTCGTCCGCGCCAAGCTGCATCACGATCGCGCCGTGCGTCTCGGGATGCTGCTGGTCCTTGGGTGTCCACGGATCGAGGAAACGGACGTTGAGGACATTGTCGCCCATCGTCACCTTCTGGTCGGCAAGGTCGGGCGTGTTGTCGAACGCGACCGGCACGCGGAATCCCGCGATCCGGCTGGTGCCCTGCCGTTCCTGGACCATCGGCCAAAGCTTGGCCAGCATCACATAAAGGTCGGATAGCGGCTTGCCCGGACCAGGATCGAGATTGTCGATCGAAAAGGGGCTGAAGCCGAAAGCGCCCAATTGCCCGATCGCGTAGAGCGCGTTGGCAGGCGCCTCCGGCTTACCGGCCTGATTGGCCTCCGGGATGAAGAGCGGACGGCCGAGCGCGGCATAGGCCCTGGTCCATTCGACGAAGTTGGGGAAATAGATGTCGGGTTCGAGCGCGTCGACCGACGGCATCGCCGCATACCAGATCCTGGCGACCTTCGGGATCGGCCCGGCGGCGGGGTAGCCCTTGCCTGGTTCCGCATTGGGCCGGGGCAGGGCCGCATTCAGATAGTAGGGGATCGGATAGGCCTTCTTACCGGCGGCGGTGACCTGCTCGACGAAGCGGCCAAAATGCCAGGCCATGAATGCCTCGTCCGCATCCTTGCCAAAGGCCTGTACCCAGCTCTGGCCCGCGCCGGGCAGGCCCTTGGGCACGGGCCTGGCCCAGGCACCCTCGGCGAGCGGGCTGTGATCGCGCGGCTCGGGGATCATGCCGATCTCATTCTCGACCTGGACCGCGATCACGGTGCGTTCGGTATCGGTTTGCGCCAGATGCGCCATCAACGCGCCGAAAGCTCGCGCGTCGGCGGCGGCGGTTTCGGCGCTGAACGGAGTGAGGATATCGACCGCTTTGCCGTCGGTCGTGCGCGCCCGCGGGAAGCGCCTGGAATCATGTTTGACCCAGGCCGGGACATAGGTCGACATGCTGTTTTTCCAGGTACCGAACCATAAGACCACGATGCGCAAATTGTGTGCGCGCGCATCGGCGAGCAGGCCGTCGACCAAGCCGAAGTCAAACTCGCCTTCCTTCGGCTCGATCGATTCCCAGGCCACCGGCATCAGCACGGTATTGAGATGCAGTGCCTGCAGCCGGTCCCAGCGCGCGGCCATGTAGGCGCGGCTCGACGAAGACGAATTGGCGAGCTCGCCGCCCAGGATCAGATAGGGCTTCCCGTCTACCATCAGATGGCCGCGCTCCAGCTTCGGCAGCGGCTGCGCGGCGGCCGCCCAGGACACGCCGATCCCGAGCAGAAGCAGGAGCAGGCGGCGGATGGGCTGATCTGTCATGCCGCCACCTTGGACGAGCGAAGGCCGATCCCGCAAGCGCGCCGACGAGCAGGTCGAGTCGTCCCCGAATGGCACCTTTTTGCAAATTGATCGGTTGGACTTGTTCCCGCCCGGAGAAGCGGGTTGAAGAAGGAGATGAGAGATGAAGCTCAAGGCTCTGGCCGCCCCGATGGCGGCGATCGCCGCGCTGACGATGGTCGGTACGCTCCCGATGGCGTCCCCGGCCATGGCGCAGCCCCCGGCATGGGACCGCGACGCCTTCTGGCGTGGCGCCCCGGCCGATCCCTATCAGCGGATCGATTTCCTGCAGCGCCGGATCCAGCACGGCGTCGACGATGGTAGCCTGTCCCCGGGCGAAGCACGCCGTTCGCAATATCAGCTCAATTCGATCCGCCGCGACGCGGACCGGATGCGTTGGCGCCACCACGGCAGTTTCACCCAGCAGGATTATGATTTCATTCAAAGCCGGCTCGACAATCTGAGCCAGCAGATACGCTGGCAGCGCCGGAACTGGTCGTCAGGCTATGGCGCGCAACCCGCCTACGGCGGTTATGGCGGCGACCGCTACGTCACCACCTATGATGCGACACGTTATTATCGCGATGGGCCGAGCTATACCGAGCGCCGGCTGAGCGACAATGACGAGATCTATCGCGGATCCGACGGGCGCTATTATTGCAAGCGCAGCGATGGCACGACCGGCCTGATCGTGGGCGCGGCTGCCGGCGGCATCCTCGGCAATATCATCGACGGCGGCCATAATCGCGCGGCCGGCACGCTGATCGGCGGCGCGCTCGGCGCGCTGGCGGGCAAGTCTATCGCCGAGAATAACGACATTCGCTGCCGCTAAAGCGAAGGGCGCCGGATCAGTCCGGCGCCCTTGTCTGGATACAAGAAAGGGGCGCCCGCTTGGGGCGCCCCTTTTCGTCAGCGGCGATAGTGCCGGTAGCCGTAGCGGTAGCGGCTGTGCCGGTAATAATGACGATGGCCGTGATGCAGCGTGTTGTAGAGGCCGCCCGCAGCAGCACCGATCAGCGCGCCGTTACCGACCGACAGGCCGGGGACAACCGCACCGACGATCGCACCACCAGCCGCGCCGATCCCGGCGCCGCGAAGGATGTGGCCGGCGCTCTGCGCCGAGACCGGGGCGGCCAGCGCCATCGACGCGGCGCCTGCGGCAATCAGCAAACTCTTCATGATATTCTTCCTTTCTCCTCATGCCTCCCGTCGCGGCGGGGCAACGAACCATTGCCCCGCCAGTTCACCGGTCAGCGGTACCAACCATAGTCACCATAATAACGGTGCTCGCGTTCCCAGCGGCGATGCGCGCGGCGTGCTTCGCGCTCGCGTTCGCGCTCCCAGCGCTGATGGTCGCGCCATTCGTGTCGGTCGTAACGACCGTAATCATAACCACGGCCGTAATCATAACCGCCACGGTCATAGCCATAATAATCCTGGGCCTGGACGGCCGACGGCACCGCGATCGCGCTCAAGGCCAGCGCAGCGGCGATTCCCAACTTGGTACGCATCTTCTCTCTCCTCGTGCCCCGATCTTTCGGGACGAGAGGGGTTTACGAGAGTCGGGATGCGCAGGTGCTGAACGGGGCTGGCAGCGTTCGTTCAGGATCGGCAGCGAAGGCGGAAACGGCACAGATGCGTCTCATCGCATTGCCCCCTCGCCCTCGGCGAACAAGATGCTAAGCATGGTAGCGCAAACTGTTCGGAGAGGGGCATGACGGGTTTCAGTCGCCGCGAGATCGGCAAGGCTTTGGGCGCAGGTGCAGTGCTGGCCGCGGGGGGTGCGGCGACGACGGCGGCCAGGGCTGCCGAGATCGATCTGTCCTTTCCGCAGGGCTTCAAATGGGGGTGCGCCACCGCCGCCTATCAGATCGAAGGCGCGGTCAATGAGGATGGGCGCGGACCGACCATCTGGGACGTCTTCTCGCACACGCCGGGCAAGACGATCGGTGGGGCCACGGGCGACGTCGCCTGCGACAGCTATCATCGCTATCCCGAGGATACGCAGCTCCTGAAGAATCTGGGCGTCGCGACCTATCGGATGTCGCTCGCCTGGTCGCGCATCTTCCCCGAAGGCAAGGGCAAGCCCAACCAGAAGGGCGTCGATCATTATAACAAGGTGGTCGATACGTTGCTGGCGGCGGGCATCACGCCTTACGTCACCATGTTCCACTGGGACCTGCCCGCCGCGTTGCCGGGCGAATGGCAGAACCGCGACACGTCTTACGCCTTCGCCGATTATGCGGGCTATATGGCGGGTCAGCTTTCGGACCGCGTGAAGAACTTCATGACGGTCAATGAGCTGCGCTGCTTCACAGATCTCGGCCACCAGAACGGTGTGCACGCGCCGGGCCTGCAGCTGCCGCCCGCGGGCGTGAACCAGGTGCGCCACCATGGCGTGCTGGCGCATGGCCTCGCCGTCCAGGCGATGCGCGCGGCGGCCAAGCCGGGCACGCAGATCGGCTTGGCCGACAACACCACGATGTTCGTTCCGGTGATCGAAACGAAGGAACATATCGACGCGGCGCGCAAGGCGATGCGCGAGGAAAATGCGATGTTCCTGACCGCGATCATGGAGGGCAAATATCTCGATTCCTATTTGACCGGGCAGGGTGCCGCCGCGCCCAAGGTCAAGGATGGGGATATGAAGGCGATCTCCAGCCCGCTCGATTTCGTCGCGCTCAATATCTACACGCCGGACTATGTCCGGGCGGATCCGAATTCGCCCAAGGGTTATCAGATCCTTCCCCATCTGGCGCACAGCCCGCGCATGGCCTCGCCCTGGCTCTATGTCGGGCCGGAGGTGATGTATTGGGGGCCGCGCTATGTGAGCGAATTGTGGAGCCCGAAATCGCTCTTCATCTCGGAGAATGGCTGTTCCGCGGACGATCCGATGGTTGCCGGCCGTGTCGATGACAGCGACCGCGTCATGTATCTGCGCAATTACCTGACCCACATGCACCGCGCGGTGGCCGAGGGTTATCCGCTTCACGGCTATTTCCTGTGGAGCCTGATGGACAATTTCGAATGGGCCGACGGCTACACCAACCGCTTCGGCATCCATTATGTCGATTACGCTACCCAAAAGCGCACGCCCAAGCTGAGCGCCGCCTGGTATAAGGAGCTGATCGCCCGCAACCGGGTGGTGTGATCCTTCGAGCGATCGGGGAGGGGCGCTTCGGCGCCCCTTTGGACAATCGGAAATCGGGCAAAGATGACGATGGCCCGATAGGCTGCTATCATTCCCTGGCACGAGAGCTACAGGCCGGTGCGGTGACGACCGCCTCCCGGAAATGTTTCGCAACTGTCGGTTAACCCCAAGCGTCTATGGAATATCATTGATTCAGTAGGGAATTTCCATTGCTCAGCGAGCTGAAGGCTATCCATGCGGAATTGCGCGAAGTGATCGCCGAGCTTGCCGCGATCGTGTCCGCGACCGCTCCGGATGAGGAAGCCTTGTCCAGGACGCGGCTGAAGCTGACGCGGTTGAGCCGGCGCCGAAGCGCGCTCATCCGGTCAGCCGACTTCCCCCAGCCTGGCGATGCCGCAGTCGCCGCGCGACTGAACGATCTTCGTCTGGAGGCGACGGAGTTGACGGTGAAATCCTCCGAACATATCACGCGCTGGACGACGCGCGCGATCCTGGCGGATTGGGCAGGCTATCAGCGCGCATCGGCGGAAATGCGCAAATCGATGCTCCGACGAATCGAGCGTGAGGCCGCGCTGCTCTATCCCTTGCTTGAGGGGAAAACGCACCAAGGGGCGATCTGACGGCACGAGAACATCCATGCTGCCCTGAGAAGGCAGTGGCGGGTCATCCCCGCGCGGTGGCGAAATCCAGGCCAGCCTGCATCGTGCGGCTGGCGGCGGCGACCATGTCCCCCAGCAACTCGATCACCTGGAAGGCGGCGAAGGGCGGGCAGAGCCAGCTATAGGGGCCGGCGAACCAGTCGCCCGGATCGGCGCCGACGAACACGAACGGAATGTCGCGCCGTTGCGCCGAAAGCGTGTCGAGCATCGCCTGGCCGATATCAACCGCGATGCAGGCGGAGAAATTGAGCCACTCGGCCGGATCGAGACCGGCGAGCGCCATTTCGGGCGAGCCATCAAGCGCAACCACATTCACGCCGGCCATCTCCAGCGAGCGCCGGATATAAGCCGCGCTGAAGCTGTCGGGCTCGGCGAGCAGCAGGATATTGCCCTGGCGCAGGCTGAATGGTGCGTTCAATCCCCTCTCCTCTGGGGTTAATATATCATACCGAATCCGCGAGGAGAATCCCGCAACCACTATTTCTTGTGGATGAATGGGCACCGAGGCCCCAAAATTAGCCCCGGGGTGATGCACCATTGTCGCGCAACTGGAAGCGCACCCGATATTGGTGGAAGTCGAGGCTCATCCGCTTGAGCCCCCTGAGCGCGTCGGTACCAAGCAGCATTGCCGGCCGGTCGGCCATGCCGAACAAGGCGAAGGGCGCAACATCGGCGAAGGCGACCGGCAGATTGTTGATCCGTAGGCCGCCGATCTGGATCCGCGGCAGCACCACGCCGGTCGCAGGCGTGCTGCGGCCGGTGACGCTGCTCAGCATCATCGCAACCTGGTTGGGCGGGTGACGGCTGCCCGCGACCTTTTCGAGCAGGGCATAATTGCCGATCGTCATGTCCGATCCGGTGTCGATCAGCGCATAGACGTTGAGCTTGCCGACCCGGACCTCGGTCAGGATGAGCTGGCCGTGGCGGCGATGGCCGATCACCACGATCTCGCCCGGCACCTCCGGCTCCGGCTGCCTCGCATCTTCCAGCGTGATCTTGTTGTTCTGGAAATCGAGCATGATGCGGCGGTCGGCCAGCGCATCGACGCCGACAATGCCCTGCGCACCGAGGAATTGTTCGGGCAAAGCCGGCGCGGAGACCGCGAAGGTCGCGGCATCGCCGATCTTGAGCATGTCGACCAGGAAGGTCCCGACGTCGCTTGCGCCGGCGACATCGTTCAGATGCACGATCTCGCTCGCGGGCAGGTTGAGCCGTTTGGCAAGCGCGACGCCGATCACCGATCGGTCCGCGCCGCTATCGACCAGGAAACGGAATGGGCCGTTACCATTGACCTCGACGCTCACCGCCATGCGCGTATCGAGTACGCGCGCGGCCATTTCCTGCCCGCGCACGGTCAGGCAATCATCGATCACCGCGGTACGCAGATTGGGCGCGGCCGGCGCAGAGGTCGGCGCCGGCGGCGGTGCGGGGCAGGCTGGAAGCGCAAGCGGAGCCGTGGCGGATGCGGGCGTGAAAATCGATATCACGGCGATCAAGCCGCCAAGCGCCATCGCGGCGAGGGCGCGCTTTTGCTTCATCCGCGCTTTATCCGCCCAGAAGCGGGATTCCGTCTTGAACGGATGTGATCGCCCTACCCGGCCGATGCGGGCTCGCGCGACGCAACCATACCGCATCCGTTATGAAATCATAACAAAATCAATGTCTTGTTAAGGTTAATGGCCCTATAAAGGCGGCGAGCGGAGGGAACGAATGAATCGTAGGCAATTCCTCACGGCGGGTGCCGCCGTGACCGCGGGCGCGTTGCTGCTTGGCCGCGCCGGCGCCGAAACCTTGTTGAAGCCGGTGGGTCCGCAGGGCCTGATCGCGCGCGCCAATGCCGCGCTCGATGCGCATGCGGGGATGATCCCCAATCGCGACATCGTGGGTATCGCCGATTTCGGCATCCACAATAGCAAGCCGCGTTTCCACCTGGTCGATCTGCACAATGGCCGGATGGAGAGTTTCCTGGTCGCGCATGGGCGCGGATCGGATCCGGCGCATACCGGCTGGCTGCAGCATTTCTCCAACCTACCGGGATCGGAAGCGTCGTCGGAAGGCGCGTACCTGACCAAGGACATCTATTTCGGCGCGCATGGCCGTTCGCGCCGGCTGGCGGGCCTCGACCCGCAGAATAACCAGGCTGAACCGCGCGGCATCGTCGTGCACGGCGCCTGGTATGTTAGCCCGGAGCTTGCCGCGCGCGGCGCGATCGGACGCAGCGAGGGCTGCTTTGCCTTCCAGCAGGATCAGGTCGGCCAGATCATCGACCGGCTGGGTGCCGGCCGGATGATCCTGGCGACGAAGGCGTAGTTTATAGTGCGGCCTGGCATCCGCCAGGCCTTGGCGGCACCAGCCCATTCCCCCACCCGACCTCCCACAGAATAACTCGTTGGGAAGCCGGGGGTCGCGGACCGATGCGGCTCTAACGCGCCTTACTTCACGCCCTTGGGCTTGGTGTAGAGCGTGAAGCTGTCGAACGCGATCGCCGGCCCCTGCATGTGGGTGAAGCGGTCGCGCTGATGAATGATGTCCAGCCGGCAATGCTGGCTGCCGAACGGCTTGGTGATCAGGATATTGTCGTCGTTCAGGAATTCGGCGCCTTTGGGCCGATTGACCCAGGCCTTGCCGCCCAGACCCCAGAAGATGATCGCGGTGCCGTCGACCACCGTCTGGTTGGTGATCTCGTGCAGGTTCACGCAATCCACCTGCTTGCCGGGGACATAGCCCTTGAGGTCCTTGGCGAGCTCGGCCTCGCCACGCTCCCGGGTCGACGGCCCCTTGGCCGCTACCGGCGCCGCCACCAGGGCGGCCATGATCAGCATCGATGCAATCCGCATGATCCGTCTCCAAACTCACGTCTTCGCACAGCAACTGACGGAGCCGTCAGTTCCGCGCCTTGGGACATAAGACGGCAACCGTAATGACCTGAAGCTGAATGTCTCCCTGCCCTGCTTTCTCTGGGGGACAGGCAGGGCAGGAAGACGGCGACGCGCACGCTACCAACGCATTACGGATCAAGAACCGGCGGGCCGGGGGAAGAACCGGCCCGCCGGACACCCGCGCTAATGCTCTTCCAGGGGACTCGGGGAAGAGCCGGCAACCGCGCGGATCAGGCGAAATGCAGACTCGGCCGACGACGGCGCAAGGTGCCGCCGACCAGCGCAAAGCCGCCCAGCATCATGCTCCAGGCCGCGGGTTCCGGCACCGCCGCGAGCGTGGAATTGTTGGGGGCGAAATCGCTGATCGTGGCGAGCCCGCCCACGGTTCCGCTGCGCGGCCAGATACTGAAACCGTAGCGGCCCGGGACGAAACCCGTGGTGGGCAGGAGCGACAACGGCACTATCACCGAAAGCGCGTTGCCGCCGATCGTGACCGAACCGGCGGCAAGATTGGTTGCGCCGATCTTGGCGGTACCGTTCTTCTGCACCAGCACCACCTGGTTGAAGAGGACGTCGGGGGCGCCGATCGGGGCGAAGGGGCCGGTACCCGTGCCGGTATTGACCCCGATCACGTAAAAGCCGGGCATGGCCGGATTGATATCGCCCGCGAAGGTGCTCTGGATGAGGAAGCTGGTGGTGCTGGCATTGTAGCTGACCGACAGGCTGGTGACGTCGAGATCGGGATTCCAGGGCCCGGTGTAAGTGGGGAGGAAATCGCCGACCGGATCGCTGACCGTGCTGGACTGGGCCTGCGCCGCCGTAGCCAGCCCCAATGCCGCCACGGATAGAAGAAGATGCTTCACAACCATGCTTACCTCCACTGCTGAACCGAGCGCTCGGTCCCAAGCGGCGGAAGGGGCGTTCAGCGTGCTGCGACGAGTCGTGCAACAATGGGGACGATGCGGCGGAACATGCCTGCCCCGCGCCGCCGTCGCGATTCATGCGCGCGGATTGAAACCCGGCCTTCCAGGATCCTACCCTAGTTCCCGCACAGCGCCACGAAAGCGGGCGGATCGGGATCGAGCCGTTCGGCCAAGGCCTTCAGCTTCGGATCGAACGCGGCCGCCGACCAATAGGTGATCGCAGCGTCATGCACGTCGAACGCGCCCGTGAAACCCTTCACGCCCGCCGCCGCACGCTGCGCGTCGAACGCGACCTTCGAATGTACGAACTCCTCATGTGTCTTCTCGCCAGTGACATAAGGGGTGAGCCAGGCGACCGATCTGGCGACCGACGCGTGGCTGGGTGCCTGCCAGCGATACCAGTCCTCGCCCGCATAAGCGCGCGCGGCCAGCGCGGCGCGCAACAGCGGTTCCAGGTCATAGACCACGTAATGGAGCGCATCGCGCTGGGCGAAATCCGTGACCTCGCCGTCGGGCAACAGGTTGGCCTCGATCTGACGGCGGAACAGGCGCCGCGCGGCGTCGAACAAGGCATTGTCGTCGGTAGCGACGGCGATCATCGTCACCAGCTTGATGCGATGGCTCTGCCAATTGTTGGTCCAGATGCCGCCATTTTTCGGCGCGTGGTCGATCGAGGCGACATAGTCCCAGCCCCATTTGCGCAGCCACATCGACACGCGCTGGCGCTCATCCGCGTTCAACCGGTCGCCGATGATCGCATAGGTGTCGATCAATGCGTCGAGATTGGTCTCGTCGATCGGGTTGAGATCGGGCGTATATTCATCGACCCAGCCCAGCAGGAACAATCGCGCGGCGGCAAAGCTCTTGTCGTTCACGCCCGCGCGCCAGGCCAGCGCGGCGTGCAGCATCGCGGGCCAGTCGCGCTCCGCCGCGATGCTCTGGTCGCGTATGCCCATGTGCGGCAGCGTGCCTTCGGTGTGAACGTGCGCCATCGGGTGCGGGGTCGCGCCCTTGGGCGGCAACGGCAGCGGGTGACCCTTGAGCCAGGCCTGCGCCTCATCGACCGGCACCGGGCACCAATCGGCGGCAGAGACCGGGACGGAGAGTGCGGCGAGGGAAAGCGCCGCCAGCGAGGGCAGGTACGCACGCATGGCCCGTCATAACAAATCGGCAGCAGGAATGCAGCGGCGGGTTGGCGTAACCGGCGCGCGCGCCTAATCCGGGCGCATGCCCGCAACCATCGCCCCGACGCGCGTCTGGCGCCAGGAGGTCGCTTCGACCCTGCGGCTGGCGTCGCCGATGGTGCTGACCAACCTGACGCAGGCCGCGATCCAGGCGACCGACGTGGTGCTGCTCGGCTGGCTGGGTCCGCGCAGCCTGGCGGCGGGTGCGCTCGGATCGAACATCTATGTCGCCTTCCTGATTTTCGGCATGGGGCTCGTCACCGCCGCCTCGCCGCTGATGAGCCGCCAGATCGGGTCGATGCCGCACAGCGTGCGCGACGTGCGCCGTACCGTCCGCCAGACGATGTGGGCGGCGGTGACGATGGCGATCCCGGTCATGCTCATCCTGTGGCACGCCGAGCGATTGCTGATCTGGCTGGGACAAGACCCCGCGCTTGCGGCCCAGGCGGCGCAGTTCGTGCGCGCGATCGAATGGGGCTTCATTCCCGCGCTCTTCTACCTGGTGTTGCGATCCTATGTCGCCGCGCTTGAGCGCCCCGCCTGGGCATTGCTGATCGGGGCGTTCGGCGTGATCTTCAATGCCTGCCTCAACTACAGCCTGATCTTCGGCAAATTGGGCCTTCCCGCTTTGGGCGTGGTCGGCGCAGGGTTGGGCAGCACGATCACGCAGACGGTGATGTTCACCGGCATGGCGATCGTCATTTCTACGCACAAGCGCTTCCGCCGCTATCGATTGTTCGGCCATTTCTGGCGCGCGGACTGGGGGCGCTACAAGACGGTGTGGAGGCTCGGCGCGCCGATCGCGATGACGCTGGGGCTGGAGATCACGATCTTCAATGCCGCGGTCTTCCTGATGGGGATCGTCGGCACCGCCGCGCTGGCCGCGCATGCGGTTGCGATCCAGATTGCGAGCTTCACCTTCATGGTGCCGCTCGGCCTTTCTCAGGCCGCGACGGTGCGCGTCGGCCTTGCGCTCGGGCGGCGTGACGCGGGCGGGATCACGCGCGCGGGCTGGACGGCTTGGGTTATGGGCGTGGGTTTCATGACCTGCACCGCATGCCTTATGTGGACGATGCCGCGCCCGATCATCGGCCTGTTCCTCGACACGCATTCGGCAGCCGATGCGGAGGTGGTGGACCTTGCCATATCCTTCCTGGCGATCGCCGCGATCTTCCAGATCGTGGACGGGATGCAGGCGGTCGGCGCGGGCATGTTGCGCGGCCTGCACGATACCAAGATCCCGATGCTGTTCGCGGGCTTCGGCTATTGGGTCGTGGGTTTCGGCGTGGCTCTGTGGCTCGGCTTCCATCGGCATATGGGCGGGGTTGGTATCTGGATCGGGCTGGCGAGCGGGCTCGCGGTGGTGGCGGTACTGATGCTGGCGCGCTGGCTCAGGCGCGAACGGCTGGGATTGATGGGGGATGCGGCCTGATGGCGAAGGCGACGCGCGCGACCGCCGCGCTGGAGAAAGCGGGCGCGGCCTTCACCGTCCATGGCTATGATTACGACCCCGACGCCGACCGGATCGGAATGCAGGCCGCCGAAGCGCTGGGCGAACCCCCGCGGCGCGTGCTCAAGACGCTGATGGTTCTGGTCGACGGCAAACCCGCTTGCGCGATCCTGCCATCCGATGCGCAGGTGGCGATGAAGAAGCTTGCCGCGGCGCTGGGCGGCAAATCGGCCGAGATGATGAAGCCCGTCGATGCCGAGCGCGTCACCGGCTTCAAGGTCGGCGGGATCAGCCCGTTCGGGCAGATGCGCAAGGTCCCGGTCGCGATCGAGGCGGCTGCGTTGGAAGAAGCCTATGTCTTCATCAACGGCGGACAAAGAGGATTGCAGGTGAAGCTTGCGCCCGGCGATGCCGCGCGCGTCCTGGAAGCGACGATCGCCCCGCTCATCGCTTGACCGGCATCAGCTAGGCACAGGCAATACCAGGCGTTATGCACATTCCGGGGTGGGGGTGTGCTTTGGGGTCTGCGTTTAGTTCGGAACATCGTGGAATAAAGGTCGAGCGTTTCTCGACCGACGGACTCGCGCCGCGCGACCGGCACGAGGCCTGGGCCAATCGCCTGTGGCCCAATATCGGCCCGCTCTTCGAAAGCCGCCCGATCGAGGATTTCCACAATCGGACCGACACGGTCGACCTCGGCACGCTCAAGCTCTTTTATTCGGATATCAGCGCTTCCGCCTGGGAACGCTCTGCGGCGATGCTGCGCTCCCACGATCCCGAAGCGCTGAACGTGCTGCTGATGCTGCGCGGCAGCGCGCATGGCGAGATGGCCGGGGGCGCATTCAGCCACACGCCTGGCACCATATTGATCGGCGACGTCGCGCAGACATCGCGCCATGTTTCGACCAGCAGCCACACGGTGCGATTGGTGCTGCCGCGCGCCCAGGCGCTCGAAATGGGTTTCGACATGCGCGCGATGCACGGCCTTGTGCTGGATTCGCAGGCGGCCGGCCTGTTCGCGCAGCACCTGGCGCGCTTGCCTGCCTTGCTGCCCGAGCTCCGCGCCGAGGATGGCCCGCGCGTGGCGCGCACCGTGCTCGACCTGCTCGCTCTGGCGGTTTCCGTGTCGGGCCGCGTGACCCCGCCGGATCCCGGCACGCGCCGATCGATCGCGTCGATCCGCGCGCGCGACGAGATCGAACGGCGGCTCGAATCGCCCGGACTGAACGTCGATCATCTCTGCCGCGCGCTCGGCATCTCGCGCACCAGCCTGCAGCGCCTGTTCGAGGAGGATGGCGGGGTCGGCACCTATATTCGCGGACGGCGGCTGGAGGCGGTGCGGCGCGCGCTGGCCGATCCGTACAATAAGGAAACGATCGCCGCACTCGCTGATCGTTTGGGCTTCAGCGATGCCGCGCATCTGAGCCGCCTGTTCCGCGCCCGCTACGGCAGCACGCCGAGCGACTATCGGGCCGGGATGCGCGACTGATCGTCCGATTGGGACGATCCGACATGTCGATGAGACGCATGTTCAAGCAGCTTTGCTCAATCCCGGCTTAAGCATGGTTCGAAATCGCGGCCGGGGGCTTCCGCGAATCGTCACGCACGGCTGTTATGCCTGTGTTCGGTCTCCCTTGGGGGAGCTGGAACGCCGTTCGCCTTTTTGGGGAGGCGACGGCGTTTCATTTTCCGGGCGCCCGCGCTTCAAGAAATCAGCGCCGTTTGCGGATTCGACACCGCACATGGTTAACCGCGCATAAAACCTTCCTCAAAACCTTACCCTAATCTTAAAGGCCTAAAGACGGGCACCATGCAGGTGAACCGCGCCTCCGCGACAAGCATGCGCTCCGCGTCCGTCCGCACGGACGGGGCGAGCATGCACGCGCCCGTGTCGGTGGCCGGCATCGCCCCGGTTTCGGCCGCGGAAAACGGCCTGACCGATGGCCTGCCGCCGCCCCCTTTCCAGGAATTCCTGGAAAAGGACGAAGAGGAAATTTCCGAGCAGCTGATCGACGCTATCGATCCCGGCCGTGCTTACAAGGCCGCCATGTCGCTGCTGCGCCGGCAGGGCATGGTCGGCCTGCTGCTCAACCGCAACGCCTGACCGCGCCCGCGCGGAACCCCGCGCGCATTGTTCCATTCAAGCGACTGAATCCCGCCGAAGCGGAGAAGGCGCATATGGAATATCATCCTCGGAACGGGGGAAAATGGCTGAGCGGCAGCGCATTGCTTTGCCTGGCGCTTGCCGCCTGCAACAAGGCGCCACAGGCCAGCCAGCCGGTTACGGGCGCCCCGATCGCCGCGCTCCAGCTCGCGACCGCGCCTCCGCCGCCACCCACTTACGCGCCGCCGGCTTCGGCCCTGCCGCCGCCGCCGCGTCCGGTCGCCTATCGGCCGCATCCGCAACATTGGCGCCACCTGACCGACGCCTACGATATGAGCGACGCCTTCGGCGATACGCCGCCCGACTACACCGTCGATTATGATGGCGAGGAGCCTTATGTCTGGCGGGCGGACGACGGCGCCTATCGCGTGGTCGAATGGCTGCCCGACGGCGCACGCTATTATTATTACGAGCCCGGCGCGGACGAGCCGTTCCTGGTCCAGGATCCCGAATATAGCTACGCCTACGACAATGGCGCACTGGTAGCAGTCTATACGCTGGCGGGCGCGCTGGTGGCGGACCGGATCGCGGATGAGCGCCGAGCCTATGCGGCGCGTTATTATGCGCGCGCGCATGATCTCTATCGTGCGGCGGTGAACGACCGACGGCGCGCGGCTTATGCCGCCGACTGGCGTTCGCGCGCACCGATAATCCAGACGCAGCGCTATCGCTGGCAACAGGGCAGCCGGGAACAGCCCGGCTGGCGCGACTGGAACCAGGCGCATCAGGCGGAGCAGGAAGCGCGCTGGGCGCCCGAGCGCCAGCATCGCGCGACCTATGCGGCGGCGCTGGGCGCGGCGGGCGTGGCCGGTGCCGCTTATGCTTTGCATCAGCATGACCGGCAGGCGGCCGAGCAGGCGGGTACGCGGCCTGCGCCCCAGGTTCCCACCACCGCGATGGGACGACCGGTGCCCCTCCCCAACCAAGGCCGACCGGACATTGCCGAACGCCATGCCGAAGCGGATCGCGCGCAGCCTGGCCTGCTCCACAATGCTGTTGCCCCGCCGCAGGCTCATGGCCAGCATCCGACGGTGGCCGACCGACACGGTCCCGACACGCAGCCGGCCCGGCCCGAGCCGGCGCGTCAAGCGGCCGCGCGGGCGGAGCAAGCGCAACGACATGAGCAGCAACAGGCCCAGCAAGCACAGCATCGCGAGGCCACCCAGGCCGCGCAAACCCAACGGCACGATATGCAGCTAGCGCAGCAGGCGCAGCGCCATGACATGCAGCAGGCCCGACAAGTGCAGCAGGCCGAAGCGCAGCAGCGAATGCAGCACGCGCAGGAAGCGCAGCATGCGGCGATGCAGGCTCAACGTGCGCAGGAGCAGCAACAGCGGGCTCAACTTCACGCCGAAACCCACGCGGCCGCTCCACCGCATGCGGAGCCGCCCCGGCCGCAGCCGCAACCACAGCGTGTGGCCGCGGCTCACCCGCCGGCGCCGCACCCTGCGCCCCAGCCCCACAAGGAGGGCAATGGCAACGGACGTCAGGACGACCGCCGCCATCACGAGGGCTAGTCAGTTCCGGCCACGAGAAAAATAAGCGTAGAAGAGGAAATGGTGGAAATCGGGCAGCATCTGGATGAAGCCGGAACCCTGGTCGTTCAGGCCGAGCCGATCCGTCGCCTGATTCCATCCAGCCTTCTGCAGCCCGTGCATGAAATCGGAGTAGGAGGCGCGTAGCGGCTCATCGACCGTCGTAACCACGCTGACTTCGCACAGGCTGAGCGCGCAATGGACCTCCGCGCGCCCCTCATGGTTTTGCAGCGCAGGGACATTCGCAAGCGCAGCCCGCAGACCGGTCTCGGTAGGATCCGCCCATGACGCTTCACGAACCTCGCTTCGGACGCGCGTGTACAAGGCGCGGGTACCGCGCTCTTCCGGTTGGAGTTTGCTGCCGAACAGGGGATCGGCCTTGGTCGTCTGCTCGCCCCGCGACCAATATTCGACGAAGAGTTGCCCTCCATTGGCCCCCGCGCCGGCGAACCGCCAGACGATCGGTTGTAATCCCTGCTTCAGCTGCAAGCGGATCTTGTGCGGGCCGCTCTGGATCGCCTCGGCCAAAGCGTTGAAGCCGGCGCCGCCGATCCGCTTTCCGTCCGGCAGCGTGTTCGCGACCTCGCACAGGCTGTTGCCGCATTCGACGCGAACGGGCGTCAGGTCGTTCATATGCGGAATGGCTGAATAGGTTTCTCGAAGGAGCTTTTCCGTCGCACCGGCCCACGCCGGGTCGCGCGGCTCGCGGCGTACCTGTTCGTGGAGCTCGCCAATATCGCGCTGGGCTGGAATGGTGTTGTAAAGCTGAGGGTCCTGCGGGATATTTCCGGGGCTTGTGGCACCCTGCTCCACCTGCGCCGCGATCAGGGCGGCGGCGAGGCCGCCGATCAGAATAAGAGGCATGACGATCCTTCCTTTGCGCCAGCTTGTGCCGGCTGACAGGACAGGCGCTGCGACCGTAGCGGGCATGGCCGCCAGATCGATTTTCTCGTCACGATTTTTGTGGGCGGCGGCGTAGAGGCGGGCGAGTTCCCGGCTGCTGCCGATGCCGGTCTTGCGCCGCGCCTCGCGCAACCGTTCGTTCACCGCGGCGACCGAGCGGCCGGTAAGTATCGCGATGCTCTTGGCGGTGTGTCCTTCGGCGAGCAGGGCCAGTGCCTCGCGCTCGGACGGATTGAGCGCGTCAAGATCCACCGCTGGGCGATGCTCCGACCGATCGCGCTTTTGCCATTCGATCATCGGCCGATCCTGCGCGCTCATGTAGATTTTTCCATCACGATTTTTTTGGGGCATGAGGGAGCATGCGCTTTTCGCTCCGCAGGACGCTTATCGGACTATCGGCCTGTATCCTGATCGGCCTGCTTGCGAGCTGGGACGCGGGGGACGTGATGGTGCGCGGCCATAGAACCGCCGTTCCTGCCGCATCTCCACCCGCGGGGGCATTCCAGCTTCGCGCTACAGACGGCGTGACGCTGGCCGCGACCTATTGGCCGGGGGTACGCACCGATGCGCCGGCGGTATTGCTCCTGCATGGGGTGGATGGGTCGCGTGCGACGGTCGCGCGCAATGCCGCTTGGCTTGCCCAGCAAGGCTATGCGGCAATGGCGATCGACTTCCGTGGCCATGGCCAATCCGAAACGGTCGATCGCAGCTTCGGCTGGAATGAAGGGCGGGACGCACATGCCGCCTTCGCCTGGCTCAAGCGGCAACAACGTGGCGCACCCGTCGCGGTGATCGGTTATTCGATGGGTGGGGCCGCGAGCCTGGTCGGTCCTGCGGGGCCGGTGCCGGCGGATGCTATGATCCTGCAAGCTGTCTATCCCGACATCCGCGACGCGATCCGCCATCGCATCGCGACCCGATTGGGCGAACCGCTTGGCTTTGCGTTGGAGCCGTTGCTCAGCCTCCAGGCGCGGTTGCGCTTCGGCGTGTGGCCTTCCGCGATCGCACCGATCGACGCGATCCGCCGCTATGACGGACCAGTGATGGTGATCGGCGGGATGCAGGACCGCGCGACGCCTCCCGAAGAGAGCCGCGCCCTGTTCGCTGCTGCCCCGGGCAAACGCAAGCTTTGGATGCTTCCGACGGGTGGACATGCGTCGGCCAGCAGCAGCCGCACCGACCCCGAATATCACGCGCGCATCCTGGCGTTTTTGCATGCGACGATCGGACAACCCTGACGGGCAGCGGATCAGCACAATGAGGCTCGCAAGACCGCGCCCGCATTGGCAGCCCTGGAAAAGAAAACGCCGTCGATCCCCCCGAACCGACGGCGCCTCCCCCCGAAGCCTGCACAGAGCGAATCACACCGATATCGGCTGACTCGTTGCCGTTGATCAAAGCCTATTAGGCAAGTTTTCCAAATATTCCAGCAAATTGATCTTCAGCCCCGTTACCCGGCCGTAACATCCAACCCAATAAGCAACAAACCTCTCGCGCCAAGGCGGCATTTGGCCATGAGATTGATTTGGATCAATAAGTCGAAGACGCCTAGAAACGTGGTAAGCCCGTCGAATAGTCTGACAAAATCTTTTAGGGACCTGCGCCGCCGGCGGCAGCGACAATCCCCCGATCCACATCTGATGGCGACCGTCTCGCCGTGGCCGACCGCTCTTTAGTATCTATTCGGCAGATCAGTCCGACGGCCCCGAGCAAGCGGCCAATAGCCCGGATCGGGCAACGATGCCTGAATAAGACGCGTCAGGCCCGACGGCGCAACCGGAGCGCCAGCACGGCCAGCACCACCACGACCACCGCGAAGGTAATCGCGCTGCCTTCCGGACCCGCGCCGCCACCGCTCAGCCAGACCGGGCCGGCGGGATCGGCGTGGAATAACGCGCCCTGCAGGCTGATCCCGCTGTCGGCTGCGCCGAAACAGAAGGATTCGGCCCAATCCCATGCCGCATGGAAGCCGATCGCCCACCAGAGCGAGCCGGTGAGTTGGATGCTGATCGAGAGGATACCGCCGACCAGCACCGCATCGACCAGCCCCAGCCCGCCATCGAAGCCATTGGACAGATGAGCAAGGCCGAAGAGAAGAGAGGTTACGATTGCGGCAATCGGGAAGGAGGTTGCCTCACCGAGCCGCTTGAACAGATAGCCCCGAAAGACGGTCTCCTCGAACAGGGCCGTCCCGAGGAAGCCGATCGCCCACAGCAAAGCGAGGCCTAGCGCGCCGGCGCCGAGATTGGCGGGACGGATCGCCATCCCGCCGGCGAAATGGATCACGAGCATAATTCCGGTCATCGAAACCAGCCCTACCAACAGCCCTTGCCCGAACGGGCGCCCTGCGTGCGGCCCGCCACGCAGCCCGAAATCCAGCCACGATCGTCCTTCGATCCGCGCCATGATCCAGGTCGCGAGCAGTGACATGGCAAGTGCGACATAGGTGCCCGCTATGGTGATCGGCTTTTCGATCGCGGTGTCGTCGTGGAAACGGACGCCCAAGGCATGGAGGCCGAAGGCGCTGCCCAGCACCAGCGCAACGGCGAGCACCAGGAATGCGATCGCCAGGCCGATACCGCGCGGCTGGAAGGATTGGGCCATTCGGAAAGCTCCCTTCTTCCTATTGATGAACTCGCATTTGCGACCGGGCAAGTCGATACGGACGCGGAACCGCAACCGGGGCGGCGGGTTGCGCCCTTATGGCGTCCCGTACCCGCACCGCCTGGGAGGAACGGTCTCCGGTCGCTTCGGAACTGGAGGCGATCTTCGCGCCCCTGCCCCGGCTTGCTCCGGCGTCGGTGGCCGCGGACGTGAGCGCGCCCAGGCCTGGATCGAGACGTGGAGGCGGGGTGCGGCTTTGGCTGGCGCTGTTGGGGGTGGTCGCGCTGGCCGCCTTGGTCGGCAGCCTGGCCTTCCTGATGCCGATCGTACGCCAGCCGGCCCCACCGCGTATCGTCGCGCAAGCCCCGTCCGTTCCAGCGCTCAAACTGCCCTTGCCCGAACGCAATGAGACGATCGTGACGGCACAGCCGCCGGAAATCGTGCCCGAGACGCCGCAATTCGGACCGGCGGCCCGCGCGCCCCGCCCGACCAAGGCGGCGCCGATACACCGCGCCGCGCCGACGTCCGTGCGTCATGGCCGCTGCCCCCGCTTCGCCACGGAGGCCTGGTGCCTGCACGGCACAATCATGGCGGCCGATGACGAGCTGCGCGGTGCCTATGCCGCGGCGGTGCGCGCGGGCGTGAATCGCGACCTGCTGGTCGACGTGCGCAGCGACTGGAAAAGATTACGCGGACGCGCCAACCATGATCCGCAGGCGCTGATCCGCGGCTATGCCTTGCTGACCCAGGAACTTCGCGCCGAAACGCGTCGGGCAGGCCGGTGAGCGTCCAGGTGCACGAGGCCCGAACCGCCCCGGGCGACTGGCCGCGCTTCCATAAAACGCCCGCGGGGGTGGCAGGCGAGCTGGTCTATGCGGTCGGCGATATTCATGGCTGTTATGACCTTCTGGTCGAGATGCTCGAGCAGATCGTGGACGACGCGCTGCCCCGCCAGCGCGGGCGCGTGCCGATCCTGGTGATGTGCGGCGACTATGTCGATCGCGGACCGGAATCGGCGCGGGTGCTGACCGCGCTCGATTGGATCAGACGCGACGGCCGGGTGCGGCTGCACGCGATAAAGGGCAATCACGAGGCCGCGTTCCTGAGCTTTCTCGTCGATCCGCAGGATGGCGGGCCCTGGCTGAATTTTGGCGGCGACGCGACCTTGCGTTCCTATGGCGTGCGCCCGCCCGCCGATTTCCAGGATGTGGCAGAGTTGGTGCGCGCGCGGGACGATCTGCTCGAGAAGATGCCCGCCGCTCATCTGCGCGTGCTGCAGGAACTGGAGATGATGGCGGTGGTGGGGGATTATGCTTTCGTCCATGCCGGCATCCGCCCGGGCGTGCCGCTATCGAAGCAGAAAACGGACGACTTGCTGTGGATCCGGGGACCGTTTCTCGACCGTACCGAGCCCTTCGAGAAGCGCATCGTCCATGGCCATAGCTGGATCGAGGCCGCGCCCGAAATCTACGACAATCGGATCGGGCTCGATACCGGCGCCTATGAAACCGGCGTGCTCACCGCTGTCCGGATCGAGGATGGCGAGGTCGAGGTCTTTCAGACGGGCGGCTGAGGCCCAAGGGAACTGACGGCGCCCGCCATCGGTTCGTCGTATGATTACCGAGCTTTGGCTCAATATGACAAAGACGCGGTTGAAGATTATCGCGCCCGAGAGTCACTAAGTATTCGTGCGTAAGAGTAGTGGAGCGTCCCCGCCATTGCTGCTAGTCGAAGATGGTCCGTTGAACCTGGTATCGACCCAGACGGCATTGGAAGAAGAAGGCTATCGCGTCGTGGCCGCGCGCCACAGCGCGTTGGCGCTTGATGTGCTGGCACGGCCGGTATGCGCCCTGATCACCGATATTCGCCTGCCCGGCCCGTTCGACGGATGGCAGATCGCGCGCGAAGCCCGGGCACGCTGGCCCGACATCCCTGTGGTCTATGTTACCGGAGAAGGTGATGAGGACTGGCCGCACAAGGGTGTACCTGGCAGCCTGCTGCTGCAAAAACCCTATACTGCGGGCAAGCTGCTGGCCACGGTGGAGCGCCTGATCGGCTAGGTGGCAGGGAGGGCGATGGGAAGCGGCGGCCCACGGGTGGACCGCCGCCCCAGGCACGAGCGGTCAGCCTATGCTGCCCGCCAGGCTGCCATTGCCCGAGCCGGAACCCGAAGCCCTGGCTGCGTTGCCACCGACGTCGCTCGCTACAGTGCCGGCGGCATTGCCATTCGCATTCGAAGCCGCGTTGCGCGCATGGGCGGCGGCATTGCGCGCGCTGCCGCGGGCGGTACCGGCCGCGCTGGCGGCGGCACTGCGCGCATTGCCCACGCCCTGCTGCGCGGCACCGCCGACGGAATGCGCGGTGCTTGCCACCTGATCGGTGCCGACCGCCTGCACGCCCGCGCTGGCGTTGCGGCTGACGCTGGTTGTGCCACCGTTCGAGACGTTGCCGGCCAGCCCGTTGGCGCCAAGCGCCGCGTCGGTGCTGCGCGACACGGTGCCGGCCAGGCCCGCATCCGCGGACGCGCTGCCGTTACGCGTGTTGACCGACTTGCTGGCATGGCCGCTGCCCGAACCGCTTAGGCTGTTGGACAAGGATCCGGTGGCCGAGCCGAGCGGGCCGCTGCCATTGGCGCCGAGATTGCCGGCGCTGTTGAGCGTGCCGTTGACCATGCCGCCGGCGCCCCCAAGCGCGCCGGTCAGGCCACCACCCAGCCCGCCGCTTCCTCCAAGCAGCTGCGCGCAAGCCGGCGCACAGGCCACGGCGCCCAGGATCGCGCTTGCGGCGATCAGGCGGATACGAACAGGATATAGCATCGTCATTCTCCTCGTTCGGCCGGGTATTTCGACCCGGCTTCACATGAGCAACGATGGCGGAAAACCGATCCATCCCGACGCCGTGAAATTATTTGAGGCCGACCGCTTTCGGGAGCGTGCCGCAATCCCCGCAGACAATTCCGCGCCCGACCGCACCTTTGGCGGGGCGTGCTTCCGAACCCAGTGCCGCGAGGGCGACGGCGCTGTTACCGCGATCCAATCGGGCGAGGCTGGCTGCGACAAAGGGCGCAGCGAAACTGGTGCCGCGCAGCCGCTCCCATCCGCCGCCCGGAACCGCACCGGCGATGTCCGCGCCCGGTGCCGCGAAATCGAGATGGAGCGGCTTTCCCGCCTCGATGAGCGGCTTGCCCTTCGCATCGACCCCGGTGACCGCCACCACACCCGAATAGGAGGCAGGATATTGAGGCGGGGCGGCGGGGCCGTCATTGCCGACCGCCGCGACGACGATGATCCCTTTGGCCTGAAGCGCCTTTACGGCCGCCGCGAGCACGGGGTTGGGCGGACCGACCAGGCTGATATTGATCACGCGCGCGCCGCGCGTGGCGAGCCAGCCCATCGCGCGCACGATCGCCGTCGCCGATCCGTTGGCCGGCGAACCGCCATAGACATCGGCAACCAGCAACGGCGCACCCGGCACCACGCCATGGAAGGCGCCAGTGCGTCCCACCATCAGCGAGGCGACCGCGGTACCGTGCCCGCTCGGCCGCGGATCGCCCGCGAATCCGCGTTGGTCGATCGCGACGCCATCGAAGGCGGGATGTCTGCCGACCCCGCCGTCGATCAGCCCGAGCATGGCCACGCCCCCCGCCCCGCCGCTACCCGCGGCGGGACCGGACGTCGGCGCGAGCGGCGCGCGGGCGGGTTCGTATATCGGGTCGAGACTGTAATTGCCGGCGGGATCGAGCGCGCGCAACTGGGCCAGCGCCTTGCGCGCAGACTTGCCCTTGGGCGGCGAGAGCAACACCGCCGAGAGCCCGAGCTCGTCGATCGTCTCGGTGCGGATCACCCCGAAGCCCGCGGCCTGCGCCCTGGCGAGGCTGTCGGGGGCGGGATCGAGCGCCACTATCTCGTCACGGCGCACGGGATTGCCGGCATCGTCAACGTCCAGCGTCCGGCGATTGTCGCGCACCAGGGCCTGCAGCCGTTGGCGGCGAAGCGAGAGCAGATCCGACGGCGCGACCGACCGCACCGTGTCGCCGATGCCCGCCAGCGGACCTTGGAGGCCGCCGATCACGGGGGACGATTGCTGCCCCGGATTGCCGAGGACGCCTTGGGTGAGCCCGCCGACCGCACCGGTAATCCCGCCGATCGGACCGCCGCCGCTACCGCCCAGCAATTGTGCGGGCGCGGCGGCGGCCAGGCCAGCCGTGAGGGCCACACAAAGGAACCTGGAAGCGCGCATCGATTTTCCTTTCGCCAGAGTAACGGATGAAACGTACGATGGGCATCGTTTCATCCATCATGGAGACGGAACCCGACTTTGGATGCGTTCGAAACCGCTTTGGTCCGCCTGCTGCCGCGCCTGCGGCGCTTCGCGCATGGCCTGACGCGCGACGCGGCGGATGCCGACGACCTGACCCAACGCGCGGCCGAACGCGCATTGAAGGCGCGCGGCCAATGGCAGGAAGGCACCAACTTCGATGCCTGGGCCTATCGTATCCTGCGCAATCTGTGGATCGACACGGCGCGCCACCGGCAGCGCCGCGACAAGGTGATCGCGCAGGCCGAGCAGGCGGAGAATGTGGGCGCGCCGGGCGAAGCGGAGGCTGCAGCCGAACGTCTGTTCCTGATGCGCGCGATGGACCGCCTGCCCGACGAGCAACGCGAGGCTGTCGCGCTGGTGATGATCGAAGGCCTGTCCTACGCCGAGGCGGCCCAGGTACTGGCGGTGCCCGAGGGCACGCTCACCAGCCGACTGGTACGCGGGCGGCAGGCGCTGGCCAAGATGCTGAGCGGGGATGAGTGATGGCCGAACCGATCGACGAGACGATGGTGATTGCCTGGGTGGATGGCGAGCTTGCGCCGGCCGAGGCCGCGCGGGTCGAGCAAGCGGTGGCAGCGGATCCCGCGCTGCGCGACCTGGCTGAGGCCCACCGCGCGATGCGCGCGCGCTTCGCCGCCGCGTTCGGGCCGATCGCCGACGAACCGGTAGCCTTGCCGAGCGCGGAGATCGTCTCCTTCACCGCAGCGCGCGCGAAACGAATGCGGCACCTGTGGGTACCGGGCGCGATCGCGGCCAGCCTGGTGGTCGGCCTGTTCGTTGGCGAGATGGAACGACCCACGGGTGTACGCGACCGCGCCGACGCCTTGGCGCTCGCGCCGACGCTAGCGCATGCGCTCGACACCCAGCTTTCCGGTGCGGCAGGGCCGGTACGCGTGGCGCTGAGCTTCCGCGCGCAGGATGGCGCTTATTGCCGCAGCTTCAGCGCGACGCATCTCGACGGTGTCGCTTGCCGTACCGGCGACGGATGGAGCCTGCGCTATGCCGCCCCGGCGGCGACGCCGGGTGGCGACTATACCCAGGCCGGGAGCGATCCCGCGCGCGCCAGCGCGATCGCAGCAATCATCGCAGGCGAACCGCTCGACGCGGCGGGCGAACGCGCGGCGCGGGCCCGGGGTTGGCGCTGATCTTAGCTGAAGGCGGCGCCTTCCTCCTCCCTACAGGCCCAGATTGAGCCCGGCGGCGACATAATGCTGGCCACCATTCACCTTGAAGGCGAGCTTGGGAAAGAGCGGGACCGCGACCGAGCCATAAGGCTTCACCTGGCTGCCGATATAGCGTGCCCCGACCGCGACCCGCGCCGCGAGCGGGATATTGACCCCGGCCTCCAGCGCGGCGAACCCACGCGTCTTGCCCTTGCACTCATGTTCGTTGACGATCGTGCCGTTGGGCCCGAAGCAATGTTCGAAGCCCTGGCTATCCAGCCTTTCGCCATAGCCGTGACCGCGCGTGGTGAGGAATCCGCCGGCCAACGGTGTGAGGTCGAAGATCGCGAACTGGACGCGGTAACCCGCGCTGATCTCCCCACCCCATTTGCCGTAGGACCGCGCACCGTTCAGATTGAACTGGAAGCTGTCCGCCGAAGCACAGGTCGCGGTGGCCGCGAGCGCGGCGGCGAGCAGAAACTTGATCCCCTTCATCTGGACCTCTTTCGCGAGAGGGTCCCCTGTCGGATGGCAAGCAAGCGCAGGCAGCAGCGCGGGTCAAGCGCGAATGTAATATTATATCCCAATGCGGGCGCATCCTCGCGGGAACGAGACGGCGGGCCGGATCATTTCCGCTGCGAAAGGAACCGAAATGCTTCTGATCGCTGATGATGGGCGGCATCCTCGACAACCCGCCCGTTCACGATCCGCTGGTGCCGCCGATGCGCGTGACGACCAGCTTCACCTGCCATGGCACCGCCCGCACGATCACGGTTGCGCGCGGGATCGGACGCGATGCGGTTGTGGCCCTGACCACGAACGGCAAGCCGGTGGTCGGCGCCGCGATGACCACGATCCGGTCGGGACTCGCGCCGCTGACCGCGATCGACGAGGTCACGCCTTATTGCGGCGACGGCCCCGACCGCATCCGGATCAAGGGATGGATCGACGACCGGAAGCGCAACCTGATGATCTTCTTTGGACCGGCTGGAGAGGCGGCGGTACGCGACGTCGGCTGACCCGGACGATGGTTGCAAATGAGACGAGTCTGCGGTAACGGGCCCGCCGCCGCAAATGCGGCAATGGAGAAAGCAGTGTTGGACCAAAGCGCATATCGGGGTCTTCCCGTACGCGGCGTCCAGGCCTTTTCGTAAGCGTCCCACGACGCTGCGGGCGGGCCTGACAGGCGCCGCCGCACCCCTACCAATTCGGGAATGACATCACCGCAGGCGGCGCGCGTTCGCGCGTTCCCGCCGCGTGGGGAAGTGGGACAATCATGGATGAATTTCAGATCGTCCGGGGCATGTTGCTCCGGATCGGGCGCAGCCTGTCCGCGTCCGCACCGCTGGCGAAGGCGGTGATGGAATGGGCGGGTCCGCATGCCGACTGGCTGCTGCCCGCCTGCGAAGGCAAGCTGACCTGGCGGAAGCTGATCGCCGGGATCGAAGTCGTGCGCGCAGCGCAGCGGCCGCCGCATTGCCTGATGCTGGCCGATGCCCTCGCCGAATTGCTGGAGCTGGAACCGTTCGACGCGGCCCTGCTGAAGGCAATGATTGGCTGCGACCGGTTGCCGCGCTTGTCCGCGCTTGCCGACATTGCCGGCAAGCATGGGCATGACCTGCCCGCCTTGCTGGGCGTGCTGGTCGGCGCGGAAGAGGAAGATGCCGAACGGCTGGTACGGCAGAGCGCCTTGCTCAAGCTCGGGCTGGTGAGCTTCACCGCGGGCCGATCGGGCGTGACCGAGATCGACATCAGCTGGAACCTGTCGTGCGTGCTGTTTCGCGCGCCGTCGGGCGGGGCCGATCTGATCGAGGCTCTGGTCGGCAAGCGCCAGCCGGCGCCGCTGGCGCTCGCCGATTTCGGCGGCGTGCCCGACGCGGATTTCCTGGTGCGGTTGCTTTCGGGCGCGCTGCGCGAGCAAGCGACGGGGATCAACATCTTGATCCACGGTCCGCCCGGCACCGGGAAGACCGAACTCGCGCGCACTTTGGGTGCCGCAGCGGGGGCGGCCGTGCATGCGGTCGGCGAAAGTGATGAGGATGATGACGAACCCAACCGGTGGGAGCGTGTCACCGCGCTGCGCATCGCGCAGCGCCTGTTCGCGCGGCGCGGCCGGGCTGTGCTTTTGTTCGACGAGATGGAGGACGTGATCTGCGATGCGGCGCGCAGCGGCACCGAGGTCACCAACCGCAAGGGCAGCAAGGTGTTCATCAATCGCCTGCTGGAGACCAATCCGGTTCCGGTGATCTGGACCACCAACGCGATCCGTAACGTAGATCCGGCGATCCTGCGGCGGATGAGCTTCGTCCTGAAGCTGGACGTGCCGCCGCGGAGCGCAGCGCTGCGCATGCTCGACCGGGTGTCGGCCGACGAGGGTGTGACGCCCGGATCGGCACTGACCCGGCTGATCGATGCCGCGCCCGAGACCGCGACCGTGCTGCGCGTCGCGGCGCGCGCGGGGCGGCTGGCGGGCGAAAGCGACGGTGGGGCACGCCCGGCGGAAGCGCTCGTGCGCACGCTGCGCGGGGGCGAGCTGAACGTGGAGACGGCCGATATCCTGGATCTCGACCTGTTCGAGACCGACCGGCAGATCGCGCCCTTGTTCGACGCGATCGCGGCGGGCGGCGGTAGCGACGTGTCGCTGCTGCTGACCGGCGTGCCGGGGACGGGAAAGACCGCGCTGGCGCATCACCTCGCCCGCGCGCTCGACCGGCCGTTGGTGGTCAAGCGTGCCTCCGATCTTCTATCCAAATGGGTCGGCGAGACCGAACAGCAGATTGCGCGGGCCTTTGCGGAGGCGCGGCGGCGGGGCGGCGTGCTACTGTTCGACGAGGCGGATTCGCTCTTGTTCGATCGCAGCACGGTGCGCACGAGCTGGGAGGTGGGCCAAGTCAACGAACTGCTGACCTGGCTCGACCGGCACCCCCTACCCGTGGTCGCCGCGACCAACCATCCGGGCAAGCTCGATCCCGCGACGCTCCGGCGCTTCGTGTTCAAGCTCGAATTGCGCGCGCTGGGAGCGGGTCGGGCGGCGGCGGCGTTCGTGCGCTTTTTCGGCATGGCCGCACCCGCTTCGCTTGCGGAGGTACGCGGGCTAACGCCGGGCGACTTCGCGGTGGTGGCGCGGCAATTGCGCCATGCCCCCGCGCGCAATGCCGATGAGATCGTCGAAAGGCTACGCGACGAAGCGGCGGCAAAGGGCGAGACGGGCGGACGGATCGGTTTCTGATCGGCCCGCTCGCCGTCCGGAAGCTGCAGCATCCTTTAACAGACTCGTCAGTTTGGGTTCACGAGCGGTCGGGTAGGGTATTCCCCTGTTCGTGAGAGGATTCCGACCGATGCGTTTCCAGAAGATCACCCTAGCCGCGACCGGCCTTATCGCGGCAGCATCGCCGGTGCTGACGAGCGCGGCGATCGCGCAGAACAGCCCGCAGAGCGACTACGACCGCGGCTACCAGGCGGGCCGCGCCGATGCGGCACGCGCCAACCAGGGCTATGATCAGGCGCCTCCATCCAATCAGGGCAATTACGACCAGCAAGGCGGCTATGACCGGCAGGGCAGCTACGACGACAATGCCCCGCCACCGCCGCCGCCCGAGGGCTATGACGGAAGCGCACCGCCGCCCCCGCCGCCGGGCTATGACACGAGCGACCGGACCTATGCCGCCGACCCGCGTGCCGATCAGCGTTACGAGGCCTATGCCGAGGATTGGGCGCAGCGTTACTGCGTGAAATCGAGCGGCAATGCGGCCGGTGGCGCCGTGATCGGCGGCCTGTTCGGCGCGCTGCTGGGCTCCAGCATCGCCGGCTATCACAATCGCGGCGCGGGCGCGCTGATGGGTGGTATTGCCGGCGCCGCGGTCGGCGGTGCCGCCGGCAGTGCGCAGGACAATGCGACCAGCCCCGGCTGCCCGCCGGGCTATGTGGTGCGTCGCGACGCGCCGGCCTTCGCTTATGACGGCTATGGCACGGCCTATTATTATGCGGCGCCGGGCTGGTACCATCCGTGGATCTTCATCGACGGGCGCTGGAACTACCGGCCTTACCCGTATCACACTTATTATTACCGTCATTATGCCTGGGGCCGTCCGGGTTATTTCCGGGGCGGCTATCGCCGGCATTGGTAGGGGATAAGGGCAGGCGCGAAGGTTCGGGAAAACCTCACCCGCCTCCCGCATGATGCGCAAGGTTCCTAGGTTACAAAAATTTAACCTAGCTTAACCATCTTACCCAATTGCCGTTGTCTAACAGTAGGTTCAGAGCGGAAAGGCGCCGTGGGGGCGCGTGTGTGGGGATTATCAGTGCGCGTTTTGGGCAAAGTTGCGATCGCGGTCGCCGCGACGGTTCTGATTTCGGGACCAGCGCTGGCCGGAAAAGGTGGTGGCAGCAATCCGCCTCCACCCCCGCCGACGCTTGCCACATGCGGCGCGAACGATATCACCGCTCCCACGGTGACCATCCTGGCCTGCCAGGGCTTCAAGTCCGGCAATCTGCTCAACCAGGCCAATGCCTCGACCGATCAGCAGATCCTGCAGTCGCTCGGCTATGATCATTGGGACGGCAAGTTCACCGACGTCGCCGGATCGGTTTCCAATCTCAAGGGAAACCAGACAGTCAATTTCGGTGTCAAGCTGACCGGGATCAGCATCATTGCGGTCCATTATGGTGGCGGCACCGGCAGCCCCGGCGGCCAAAGCACGGCTTTCTACGTGCTCGACGCGGCACAGGGCATCAACCAGATCCACCTGTCCTACAAGGCCAGCTCCAATGCGGTGCTGTTCGTGACCGGACTGCCCCGGATGATCGAATCGGTGCCCGAACCTTCGAGCTGGGCAACCATGGTCTGCGGTTTCGGCCTGCTGGGTGGACAGATGCGCCGCCGCCGCAAGGTCAGCGCTCAGGCCTGATATCCGCCGGGCCGGTTGGAAATCATCCTCCCAAGTTCCTAAGAGCATACTGACCGCCGCGGTCCGTGCCGTCTTTCCTCTGAAAATGAGGGAGAAGCCGATGCTGACGCGCCTTTCGATCCTGTGTGCCGCCTTGGTCGCCGCGCCGCTTTGCGCGGCGCCCGCCTACAAGCCGGCCGGCGCAATCGTGCTCGGCGCGCCCGACCGCTGGGATTATGCGGTGTTCGATGCCGCCGGCCACCGGCTTTACGTCGCGCATGGCGATCGGGTGGCGGTAATCGATCCGCGGCGCGGCACGGTGCTCGGATCGGTCACGGGCATGGCGGGCGGTACGCATGGCGTCGCGATCAGCCATGCCACCGGGCAAGGCTTCACCGACGATGGCCGCGCGGGCGTGGCGGTGCCTTTTCCCCTTGGAACGCTGAAAGCAGGCCAACCGATCAAGGCCGATGACGATGCCGACGCGATCACGTTCGAGCCGGTCAGCGGCCATGTCTTCGTGGTCGAGGGCGATCCCGGCGCGATAACCGTGATCGACCCCCGCACGGACAAGGCCGTCGCGACGATCAAGGTGGGCGAGAAGCTGGAATATGCGGTGGCTGCGGGTGGCCGCGTCTTTGTCGCCGGCGAGGCCAATGGCGATCTGGTCGCGATCGACGCGCGCACCAACAAGGTGCTGGCGCATTGGGCGACCCCGCATTGCACCAGCCCGCACGGCCTGGCTTATGATGCGGCGCGCGCGCGGCTGTTCATGGGTTGCGCCAATGCCGTGATGATCGTCGCCGACGCCAAAACGGGCAAGGTCGTCACCGAACTGCCGATCGGACGCGGCAACGACGCGGTCGCCTATGATCCGGTGCGCCGGCGCCTATTCAGCTCCAATGGCGTGGACGGAACGATCAGCGTCTACCAACAGAATGGCGCCGACAGCTATGCGCCGCTCGAGCCGGTCACGACCGCGGTGAGCGGGCGGACAATGACGCTCGATCCCGCGACCGGCCGGCTGTTCGTGGTTGCCGCCGACACCGATCCAAATCCCAAGGGCGGCCGTCCGATCATCCGGCCGGGCACGGTCAAGGTGCTGATGTTCGATCCCGCGGGCTAAAAGCCCGATTGCGATTGCCGGGAGCGCGATGCGTTTTCGCCGATGGCGGGTCAGGCCCTATCGGCCGGGCCGCTCCTGGCCGGGGAGATCTTCCCGCGATCATTGGCGACGTTACGCGGGACGGCCGCTTGGTCGCCGATCGGCACGGCGATCTCGAACCAGAACAGGCTGCCTTCGCCGGGCGTGCTTTCGACCATCAGGCGGCCGTCCATCATCTCAACGATGCGGCGGCTGATGTTAAGGCCAAGGCCGGTGCCTCCCGCCATCCGGCCCGCCTCGCCCTGTTCGAACGGTTCGAAGATGCGATCGAATTGATCGGGCTCGATGCCCGGGCCGCTATCGAGCACCAGGAAACGCAAGGCTACGCGGTCGCCCGTTTCGGATACGCGCGTCACGCCCAATTCGACCCGGCCCGCCTCGGTGAACTTGACCGCGTTGCCGAGCAGGTTGAGCAGCACCTGGCGCAGCGCCTTGTCGTCCGCGATCACACAATGCGGCACGTCGGGCGCGATCCGCCATTCGAAGGCCAGCCCCTTTTCCTGCGCGCGTACGGCGATCATGTCGGCCACGCCACGTACGATACCGCGCAGTTCCACAGGATGCGGCGTCAGCTCGAGCTTGCCCGCCTCGATCCGCGATAGATCGAGGATGTCGCCGATCAGCGCGAGCAGATGCTCGCCGCTCTGCTGGATAGTGCGCGCGGCGACATTCTGGCGGTTGCTCAGCTCGGCCACGCGCAGGATCTGGGCATAGCCCAGGATCGCATTGAGCGGGGTGCGCAATTCGTGGCTCATATGCGCCAGGAAACGGGACTTGGCGTGATTGGCGCTTTCGGCGTCGTCGCGCGCCTGCTGGAGCAGAAGTGCCTCGGCGACGAGCAGGCGCTGGCGCTGAACATGCTCCTCGCGCATCCGCCGAACGCGATGAACGAGGTAGAGCGCGGTGAAGCCCGTCCACAGGCCAAGCAGCAACAGATACCAATGCTCAGGCGTGATCGCGCGGCCGCTGACCGACACCCGATTGAGCTTGATCGCATAATCGCCGGGCGGGGCGGCGGTGCCGGTCTGCAAGTCGATCGCGACGATATTGTTTAGTTCGGGCTTGGCGGCGCCCTGATAGGGGTGGAGGTTGATCCACCATTGCTCGATCGCCGCGTCGCGCAGGTTGATCGTGATCTGGTTATGCCCCTGCTGGGCCGCGAATTCGATCACGTTGGGCTTGGTACTGTCGCCCTTGCCCGCCTGCGCATAAGGCGCACCCCAATTCTTGAGCGTAAGCTTCAGATATTTGGCCGGCCCCCGGTAATCCAGATCGAGCGTCGCTTTCTCGTAGGCCGAGAAGTCTCGGCCCGCGCCGCGATGGCCGACATCGATCATGATGCCCGACCCGCAATAAGGATTGGGGAAAACATGCGTGAGATGGCAGCGCCAGGCGAGCGGATTGGTCTGGTCCTGGGTAATGGTGGAGGTGCCGCCACCGCTATTGTCGGCATAGAAATAGCGTTCGTAGCGTGAGACCGTGGCGGGCCCGATCGCGAATTCGCGATCGACCACCATATCCTTGAGCAGCACCGCGGCGAAGGTCAGCACGATCAGCAGGAAGGCAACCAGTTCGAAGCGGAGCCGCGCGAAACGCGTTTCCCCCGCCGGCAGGCTGGCAATGTCGCCGGACGCGATCGGCGCGAGCGCGGTCATGCTCCGGCCCGTCGCATCAGTTCCCGAAATGCCCATGCCGGTACGCTGTCATACAAAGCCTCGCGTCACAAGCGAGCGGCCCGCTTCGTCCCGGTAGAGGTCCGGCGCCTTAGGGAACGCCGGACCTCCCTGAGGGGCTGGCGGAGGCCGGAGCCAGCCCGGGCCGAACCGCCCGATCCTCTGCTGGTTCCCCGCGCGGAAGGTTACATTTCAGTAACGTGACAGACGCACGGCAGCAAAAGTGTCAGGCAGTTTCAAGACCTTGCGAAGACAAACAGATAAATCGCAACTGCTTGCGCACGCTGGGACTGTGGATGTGCGGATCGCCTTTGGCATAGCCTTCCCGGGAAAGAGCTTTTTCCAGCTCCTTGACCCGCTGATATTCCCCGGTGCGGGCAAGTTCGAAGGCGCGTTCTAGGATCGGCTTTTCATACATGCCGAATTAACTGTTGCAGGGCCGGTACGTTGCAATTGATGCACGTTAAATTTTGGCAACCTTAACGCGCACCTTTAGAAATTCTGCTCGATGCCCACGAACACCCCGCGGCGCGGCCCCCATTGCGGAATCCCCATCTCGCCATCGTCGCCCAGCCGGTAACGCCGGTCGAACGCATTGATCAGGTCGAACCGGAAATCGAGCGGACGGTCACGAAAGCCATCGACACGATAGAGGATCGCAAAATCCACTTGGGCGTAGGCCGGCAGGCGGGTCGGCGCGGTCGCATCCTCCTGCCACAGGATCTTCCCGCCGCTGCCGTAGAGCAAGGTGCTGCTCACGCGGATCGGTCCGCGATGGAAGGCGACGCCGCCCGACGCGCTATAGGGTTGCACGCCCTCTGGCTGGACATCGTGCGTCTGCAAATAGGTAACGAGGCTGCCCGGCAGATAGGCCGCGCCCGAGGCCAGCCCGGTGGCACGCGCATGCACATAGGTGAAGTTCGCCCAGGCCGAGAGCGATCCTTCGGCGTAAAGGAAGCGGACCTCCGCCCCTCGGATTTGGGCGGTGCGATAGTTGAACGGCCGTGCGATCAGCGGCGAGCCTTCCGGCGAGGTGCTGAGCAAATCCGCCGCGTCGCGCTGGAACAGATCCAGCCCCAAGGTCACCGCATCCCATTTCTGCTCGGCGCCGACATCGTAATAATCGTCGGTCTCGACGCGCAGCCGATCGGGCAGGCCATGCGGCGCGGCGCTGGTGCCGGCAAGATTGCGCAGCTGATCCGCCGGATAGAGGCTCGGCGCGACGAGATAACGGGCATAGCCGGCATGCAGCGTGGTGCCGGACGGACCCGCCCAGACCAGATTGACGCGCGGCTCGACCCGGGTCGCATCGGCAATGCCGCCGACATGATCGAGCCGGCCGCCGAGATTGAGCGTGAGATGCCGCGCCAGGCTCCATTCGTCCTGCAGGAACAGGCTGGTTTCGGTGCGATGCGCGTGACCGGTATCGGCAATGCGCGCGATCGCCCCGGCGCCGAGATCGATGACCGAGAGGTCGAGCCGGTTGCGCACCGCGGCATAGCTCACGACGCCGCCGGCGCGCGCGGTGTGGTGCGCGTTTACGACATAGGCGCCTTCGGCCTGGACCCCGCTTGCCCAATCGCGCGCGCTCCGGCTGCCGCCGACACCGGTGGCGGACAGGCCGGCGCTCGCGCCTGGACGCAGATCGTTGGCCGAATAGCGTCCGAACATGGATAGCTGCAGCGTCGTGGGACCGTCGCTGCGCAGATAGGAAAGCGAACCGAACTGGTTGTCGGCACGCGCCCGCCCGCCGTCGATCGGATTGGCGGCAGGATCGGTGCCGAAACCTGCTTCGGGCTTGAACGCGGCTTCCGGTATCTGGTTGGTGTCGTCGGACGTGCCCAGAACCAGCGACAGGCGCGATCGCGGATCGATCACATGATCGATGAAGGCGAGCCCGTCATATTGATGCGTATGGTCGTGCGCGGCCGTGCGGCTGCCGTCGGGCGCGGACAGGCCGAGCGTGTCGCGGAAATAACTGCCGGAGGCGAACCAGCTCGTGCTGCCGGAGGCGCCGGTATATTCGAAGGCGGGCTCGAACTGGCCATGGCTGCCGCCGGTCGCCTCGAGCTGGCCCGATGTGCCGAACGCACCGTTCTTGGTGGTGATGTTGACCACCCCTCCCACCTGCAGCCCATATTGCGCGGGCAGCGCGCCGGTAAGCAGATCGACCCGGTCCGCCAGCCTGGGGCTCAGCCTTTCGCCCAGATCGGCGACGCCGTCGGGCAGGATCACATTATTGATGCGATATTGGACGCCGGTGGACGAGCCGCGCACGCTGATTTGCCCGCTGCCGGCCTGCGCGACGCCCGGCGCCTGCAGCAGGATGCGGGCGATATTGGTGCTCTCGCCGAGCGGCCGGTTCTCGAACGTGTCGTTGCTGATGCTGTAGGTCGAGGCGCCGAGGCTGGGCTCGACCGAGGCGCGCGCCGCATCCAGCCGCCGCGCGGTGACCACGACCTCCGCCGATGCGCCGCTGGGCCGCATCTCATCGTCGTCATCGCCATCCGCTTCGGCCGCCTTCGGCGCGGGAAGGATCATTGGCTGCGCGGCCGGACCAGGTTCGGCGACAGTGGCATCATGGATTTCCACGGGAGCTTGGGCGGTGGCCGGCTGCTCGTCCGCGCGGGCGTCTTTATCCTTCGCGAGCGGCTGAACGCCCGCCGGCGCCGGCCGGGCATCGTCATCGTCCACATCCCGCTCCTTGGTGTGCGGCGTCGCGGTTTTCGGTCTTACGGCGCGCGGCGCATCGTCGTCGTCGGCATCGCGATGCTTTGCCGCCGCGTGGATCGGCGTTGCAAGCGGGGTAAAAGCGGCAAGCGCGAGAAAGGCCAGGATCGGACGAGGAAAAGTCATGGGAGCGCCGCTAATGGCTGGCCGCGGCGAGGCAAGTTACGATATCACAATGTCATCGCATCAGGGGGCGGCGACGCGAACCACCTCCCCGTCTTCCTTGGTGAAATGCTCGGGTAGGCGATCGAGCAGGGAGAGAACTTCCTCGGACGGGCGGCACAATTTCGTGCCCTTGGGCGTGACGACGATGGGGCGGTTCACCAGGATCGGGTGCGCGACCATCGCCGCCAGGATCGCCTCGTCGGATGCGCCCGGATCGAGCAGGCCGAGCTCGGCGGCGGGCGTCCCCTTGTCACGCAGCAGGGTGCGCGGGGAGGCATCCATTGCCGCGAGCAGATGATCGAGCTGGGGCCGGGTCCAGCCGATCTTGCGATAATCCACCACTTCCGGCCGATACCCCGCTGCCTCGATCATCGCGAGCGCGTTGCGCGAGGTTCCGCAATCGGGGTTGTGATAGATGGTGACCGGAAAATCGCTCATCGCGCGCTTGCCTCCCTGTAAAGCCAGCCGAAGAAACCGACGCCAGCCAATGCGCCGACGATTTGCGCGGCGATGAAGAGCGGGGCGGATTGCGGCGCGATCCCCGCGAACGTGTCGCTGAGGCTGCGCGCAATCGTCACCGCCGGATTGGCGAAAGAGGTCGAGGCGGTGAACCAATAGGCTGCCGTGATAAAGAGCCCGACCGCCACGGGCGTGAATTCGGGCCGCCGCGCCTGGGTTGTCAGGATCGTGCCGATCAGCCCGAAGGTTGCGACAAGCTCGGACAGGCCCTGCGCGGGGCCCGGGCGCAGCTTGCGCGAAATCTGGATGATCGGCTCGCCGAACATGGCATGCGCCAGCCACGCACCGGCGATCGCGCCCGCGATCTGGGCGACAATGTAGAGGATCGCCGGTCGCACCCCGATCTGCCGGCCGACAACAACCGCCAAGGTCACGACGGGGTTGAAATGCGCGCCCGAAATCGGGCCGAACATGTGAATCAGGACAACCAGCCCCGCCCCGGTCGCGAGCGTATTCCCGAGCAACGCGATTGCCACGTTCCCGCCGGCGAGACGCTCGCCCATGATGCCCGATCCGATCACCACGGCGAGCAGAAGCGCGGTGCCGACGAATTCGGCAACCAAGGGACGGGAAAGCGTCATCGGCGAAGATCCCGCATCATCAACGTAGCGGAGGCTGGGCAAAGCGTGGTGAACTGCTCGCTCGTGCGGATCGCCTCGGGCGCCGCGGCGCGATCCGCGACCACCCAGCCGTGCCGCGCGAAGAAATCGGCAGCACCGGTCGTGAGAAGCCAAAGCCGCTCCACACCCGAATTCCGCGCCTCGTCGCTCAGGGCCGTAACCAGCGATGTGCCAATGCCCCTGCCTTGCCAAGCCAAGGGTACCACTATCGAGCGCAGCAGGCGATCGGGGCCATCGCCCTCGATTGCGCCGAAGCCTTCGCCTTCGGGCAGCGCAAAACACCGCGCATCGCGCGTGCATGCGGGCAAACCCGCTTCCTTCAAAGCCGACACCCAGCGCGCGTCGTCGGGTTCGCAGGCGGCCAACCGCGTCATGGACAGCAGCCTTGCTCTGCAAGTCGGGCGAGCGGCGCACAAATTTCCGGCCGGCCGCCGCAGCAATCCTCCATCAGGAATCCGAGCAAGGCGCGCATGCCCTCATAATCCGCCGAATAAAGAATGGACCGGCCATCGCGCCGCGACCGGATCAACCCGGCATGAGCGAGGATGTTGAGATGGCTCGACAGCGTGTTGGGAAGCGTGCCGACCTCGCGCGCTATCTCCCCCGCCGGCATACCCTCCGGCCCGGCGCGTACCAGCATGCGAAAGACGGCGAGCCGGCTGCCATGCGCAAGCGCCGACAAAGCCTCGACGGCGGCGGGAATCTGCATCAGCAGCAGGCCGATTGCTGCCTGGGTGCGCAGCAGCTCGCGGCGGTCGCGAGCGGCACCTCATCCTCCCCATAATTCGTCGCTTCACCATGCGTGAAGAAGGTCTCCCAGCGCACGCCTGCCGTATCGGTCACCCAGCTTTTATCGGATTGCGCGTAGCAGCAGGTCGTCGCCTCCTGGTCGAAGGTCGTCGCGCCCGCGTCCTTGAGGCGGCCCGACAACAGACCAAGCTCATCACCGCTATCCACCTGAATACCCACATGATCGATGCCGCCGGCGCGGTCGCGCGCCGAAATGGCGAAGTTCACGCACGGATCGTCGAGCATCCACTTCGCATAGTCCGGCTTGGTCACGGTCGGTTCGGCATCGAACAAGGTGCTGTAGAAGGCGATCGCGGCATCCAGCTGCGGCACGTTCACATGCATGTGCAGACGCTTCATTTCTTCGCTCCCGATCGATTCGATATTTCGGATATTATCGAAATATCGAATCGAGAAAAGCAAAAAAATTGGCGCACCGTATTTGCGCGACAATGCGATCGTACGAACGCGGATTAAACCTCCGCACCCGGATCCGTTCTTGGGGGCAGGCAATCCGGGCAGGGCGCCGCCGTGCCGGATATGAAGGCGGCCCGACAGCATGGTTAAGTCCGGATTGCCCATCTCGCTTTGCAATTCCGAAAAGCCTTCCCCTCCACGTACCTATGTTCAACCGCATGGGGCGCGGGGGCGTAAATGGTACAGGGGTTCAGGAAGTTCGGTTTGGCCAGCACGGCACTGGGGTCGTGCGTCTTGGCATTGGCGATGGCGAGCCCAGCCCAGGCGGGCGGTCCGATCACCCCCGTGCTGGGCGACGTCAGTCCGCTCTACGGCAAGATCAACCCCTTCTATGGCGACGTGAATGCCGCCTACGGCAAGATCAATCCCTTCTATGGGAAGATCAATCCGTTCTACGGGAAGATAAACCCCTTCTGGAGCGACCCGACCGGCTATTGGGGCGCGATCAATCCGTTCGCGCAGACCGCCGACCCGGCAACCCAGGCCTTTTACTCCTTCAGCCGCTACGATGCCTTCTGGGGCAAGTCCAACCCCTATCTGGTCGGCCCGCATGGGCTGAACTATGCCTCGATCGGCACTTTCTGGAATGCGCAATTCGGCGCATGGGCGCCGATCCTGGCGCAATGGAATGCCGCCGTCAGCGTCAGCGATGCGGCCAGCGTCGCGGCGCAGATCCAGAACAATCTGGTGGCGCCGACCAGCCAGTTCTGGACGCCCGTGCTGCAGCGTTCGGGCAATAGCGACACGACCGGCCTGATCCAGACCCAGCTGCGCGCCGCCGGGGTGACGTTCAATGCGGATGGCTCGATAAACGCGTCGAGCCTGCTCAACAGCGACCCCTCGCAACGCGCGATGCTGTTCCTGAACCTCTACGACAACCTGATGGACTATGCCGGCACCGGCCATATCGACTGGTGGATGGGCCAGGTCGGCTGGAGCCCGCTGCTCGCCCAGATCCAGGGCACGCGCCCGGCCGGAATCCTGAGCACGCCGACGATCGGCATGATCGATTTCGTGATCGAGAACGGCCAGCATGTTTCGCGCCAGGTCACCCAATATGGCAGCAGCGTCTTCGCCGACGGCCATGGTGCGGCGGTGGGCAGCCTGATCATCGGCGCGACCGACGGATCGGGCGTGCTGGGCGTGATGCCGCAGGGATCGGGCAAGGTCCTGGTCTATGATCCCTATGACGATACGAACACGACCAACTGGGCCGATGTCGGCCAGGGGATCAGGACGCTGACGGCGACGATCTTCAACGGCCAGCTGGTGCCGCAGGGCGTGCTCAACGCGTCGCTCGGCGTGCCGGGCTGGACGCTCAACCCCGGCTGGAACGACGCGCTGCAGACCGCGGGCGCGCATAGCCACGATCTGGTGGTCGCGGCCGGCAATGACGGCAGCACCCAGACGCAGAACGTGCCGTGGAACTTCAACACCAACCCGACCCTGATCATCGTCGGATCGGTCGGGGCGGACGGCACCATCTCCAACTTCTCGAACCGTCCCGGTGAGGCCTGCCTGCTGCCGACCGGGACGAGCATCTGCACCGAGGCCAACAAGCTCAAATATCATTTCATTGTCGCGCCGGGCGAGCTGATCCTGGTTTCCGACGGACAGGGCGGCCATATCCGCCAGTCGGGCACGTCGCTGGCGGCACCGCTCGTCTCGGGCGCGATCGCGCTTCTGCAGAATCGCTGGCCGTGGCTGTCCAACTATCCGGACGAGACCGCGCAGATCATCCTCAAATCCGCGACGCCCAAGGGGACCAACCCGGGCGCGGATCCGGTCTATGGCGTGGGCGAGCTCAACATCGCCGCCTCGCAATCGCCGCTCAACTGGAACAATCTGGTCTATTACCGGCACAGCACCGGCAAGCTCAATCTGCTCCCGATCCCGGTGTCGCAGGTCATGGCGACGGTGCGGTCGGGCACGCAGAGCTCGTTCGACACTTCGGGCCTGTGGTTCAGCGCGTTCGAATATATCGGCAACACCTATCGCGACTTCCAGATTCCGCTGTCGTCCAGGCTGGTCGGCCTCAACGCATCGACCGGGGCGGGCGGACAAGCGTTCCAATCCAACCTGTCGATGGCGCTGCGGTCGCAGGCCAGCCATTTCGCAGGGCTGGGCGATACTCTTCCTCCGCAACAGAGCCTGGTTTCGGGCTTCGCCAGATCGACCGTTCCGGCGGGACAGTTCGCCGGCATGCAGCTGCGCGTCAGCGTGACGCCGGCCGCGATCGGCAATGGCTTCCAGATGCGGTCGGCACATTATGATACCGACGCGGTGCTGGTCAGCGACAAAGCCAGTTTCGCCTTCGGCTACGGCAACGGTGCCGCAGCGCTGGACAATAGCGCCGGCTTCGCCTTCCGCGACGATTATGATCTGGGCCGCGGCGGCGCCAATCCGCTGCTGGGCCTGGCCTCCGGCGGCGCCTATCTCGGCGGACGCGCGATCGTGGCGGAGGGGCTGACGATCGGCTTCGGCTCGACCAGCCGCCTGTCGCAGCGCAACCTTTCCGCCTTCGGCATCGACCGCGCTTATGCCGGCGACTGGGTCAATCGCTACGCGGCGCAGGCGCAGACGATGAGCCTGGCCTATCGCGTCGGCGGCGGGTTCACCGCGCGCGCCGGGCTTACCCATCTGCATGAGAATGCCGCCTTGCTCGGCATCCAGTCGGTCGACCGCAGCGACCTGCAGGGCGGATCGGTCACCGACGGCGCAAGCGCGGGTTTCGACCTGGCGATCGGCAGGAACTGGACGCTGGCGGGCACGGGTACGATCGCACGCACCCACGCCGATGCGGGCCAGATCCGCGCCAACGGCCTCACCAGCGCTTCGGCCGAGTTGGCGATGATCAAGTCGCGGCTGCTCGCCCGGAATGACGAAGTGCGGCTGACGCTTGCGAGCCCGCTGCACACGATCGGCGGCCACCTGACCTATTCGGCGGTGGGCGTGATCGATCGCGCGACGGGCGAGATCGGGGTGCTCGACCAGGCCTTCGCGCCCAGGGGCCGGCTGCCGCTCGCGGGTCAGGCGATGTACGGGCTGGCATTGCCAAGGGGCAGAGGCGAATTCTCCTTCTTCGGCAGGGTCGATCGCGATGCCGAGCTGATCCCAACCAACACGATCGGCTATAGCGGCGGCGTCCAGCTCCACCTCGCTTTCTAAAATTCCGCAAGGAAGACGCCGCTGGCCGCAAGGCCGGCGGCGTTCCATTTTGCAACTTCCGGCGGGTGCGCGCCGGTCGGGAAATTCCAATAAGATCGCGGAGATCGGCGGCGATCCGGCTTAATCCCGGACGCATCCTGCCGTTCCTTTAACTGATCGGCGGACGGGCTTCCGATCGTGGGAGGCGGCGTCTTGCAGACCTATTATGCCGTCCTCGGGCCGGACGGCTTCGAGGGCAATGAACGGCAGGTCGGCTCTGCGCGCGCCCGCATGCCCGCATGAAGCGGCTCGTCGCCCTGCTGGTCGCGGCCCTGCTGGTCGCGCCTGCGCTCGCCGCGCGGCAGGCCGATTACGACAGCATCATTGCCGCCACCAAGAGCGTGATGATGGAGGATCCGGCCAAGGCGCTGCTCCTCGCGCGCAAGGCAGAGAGCGAGGCGGCTGGCCTGGCGGGGCATGACGCCGCGCTCGGCGTCGCGCGCGCGCAATGGCTGCAGGGCGAAGCGCTGTCGCGGCTCGACCAGGGCGACAAGGCGCTGCCCATCCTGGAACGGGCGCTGACGACGGTGGTGCGGGTCGCGCCCGCCGATCGGCTGCATGGCGATCTGTTGCTGTCGCGCGGCTGGGTCGAGGAGACCAAGAGCGCGATCGCGCCCGCGCTCGCCGATTTCCAGCATGCGTTCGTCCTCTACCGCAATGCGGGCGAGCAGCGGGGCGAAGCCAAGGCGCTGCAGAATATCGCGGGCATCTACCAGGATGCGGGCGATAACGAACGTTCGCTGCGTTATTATGCCCAGGCGACCGACGTCTATCATGGCGACCCCGCTTTCTCGATCGCGGCCTACAACAATGTCGGCGAGACGCTGCGCCTGCTCGGCCGTTACAAGGCGGCCGAGGCGCAATATGCCAAGGCGCTGGCGGCGGCGCGCGCGGCGCAGAGCCCGCTGCTTCGTGCCGATATCCTGACCAACATGGCGGCCACCCGGTTGCTCGCCGGGGACGGCAAGGGCGCGGAAAGGTTCGCCAACCGCGCGCTCGCGCTGACGCGCAACCGCGAGGCGGCGGACGAAAGGCCTTTCGCTTTCGGCGTGCTTGCCGAAATCGCCATGAAGCGCGGCAATGCCGCACTGGCGGAGAGCCTGATCGGGCGCACCTTCGCCGGCGTGAACCTTGCCGACAGCCCGCTACCCTATCGCGATTTCCACAAGGCAGCGGCGGATATCTATGCCCGCGCGGGGCGGCCCGAACTCGCGCTCGCGCATCTGCGCGCGTGGAAGCGGCTCGACGACAATGTGCGTGCGCTCGCGGCCTCGACCAATGCCGCGCTGATGGCCGCCAGGTTCGATTTCTCGAACCAGAATCTCCGCATCGCGCAACTCCAGGCCAACCGTGCGCGCCTGCACGAAATGGTGCTGCGGATCGTGGTCGGCGCGGTCACCTTGATCGCGATGCTGATGCTGGCCGCCATGCTGTTCCTGCACCGCAGCCGCAACCAGACCCGTGCCGCCAACCGCCAGCTCACCAAGGCGCTGCAGGCCAAATCCGATTTCCTGGCGATGACCAGCCACGAAATCCGCACGCCGCTCAACGGCATTCTCGGCATGACGCAGGTGATGCTGGCCGATCGCACGGTAAGCGGGTCGCTCCGCACCAGGATCCAGACGGTGCAAGGCGCGGGCGAAACGATGCGCGCATTGGTCGACGACATACTGGATCTGTCCAAGATGGAGACGGGCAAGCTCGCCATCAACCGCGCTCCCGTGCGGCTGCGCGACCTGTTCGGCGACACCGCCGCCCTGTGGCGCGCCAAGGCGGAGGAAAAGGGCCTCGGTTTCACGCTCGACCTCGCGCATTGCCCGATCCTGGTCGAGGAGGATGAGGACCGGCTGCGCCAGATCCTCTTCAACCTTCTGTCCAACGCGGTGAAGTTCACCGAAACGGGCGGGGTCACGCTGCGCGCGGCGACTGAAGAAGGCCGGCTCGTGATCATCATCGCGGACACGGGCATCGGCATCGCGCCCGCGCAGCATGCGTTGATATTCGAGAAATTCCACCAGGCCGACCAGAGCACCTCGCGCCGCTACGGCGGCACCGGGCTCGGCCTGGCCATCTGCCGCAGCCTGGCCGACGCGATGGAAGGCACGGTCACGGTCGAAAGCTGCCCGGGCGAGGGCGCGACCTTCACTTTGTCGCTGCCGCTTCGCGAGCTCGCCGTGGCGGAGGGCGCATCCGAGGGCGCGGATGCAGGACCGGCGCCGGTGCTGCTGCTCGAGCCCAATCCGCTGACCCAGCGGATCATCGCCGGGGCGCTGCGCGACGGCGTGGGTGAGGTGGAGGCGGCCGGTGACGTGGAGGCACTGCTCACCGCGCTTCGCGCCGCGCGACGCACGCATCTGATCCTCCAGGCGGCCGCCGCAGGCGATCGGATCCGTGATATCGTCGATACCGCGACAGGGACGCGCATCGTTCTGCTGTACTCGGCGGATGATGCAGTGGACGAGCCCGCGCTGGCTGGCGCGGGCGTGATCCTGCTCAGGAAACCGGTCGCGGGCGACGTGTTGCTGGCGGCGGTGCGCGGCGTTCCGGCGGCCGCCGCGGCCTGACCGGCCCGTGGTAGCGCTATTCTTTTATGCTATTTTGATTGGTCACATCTGTTCAAAATTCTATTGACTTTGGCAATAAAGCCACAGCCCATTATTTTCTCCGCTAGGTAAATCCTGCGCGATTTAGCTCGTCGCGCGATATTTCCTGACAAAAAAATCGGGCGAACCTTGCGGTCAGATTGACAGTCTTCCGACCCGGCGTAACCATCCCGTCATAAACCGGGGCACGCGCTCCTATAAATATCGAGGGGCGGGTGTCCGAACCGGCTAATTCAAGCACGGGGGACATTATGCAAAGGGTAGATCGTTACCAAGTCAACAAGTCCGTTCTTCTTGCAACAACTGCCGCGCTTATTTCACTTGTTTGCGCCACCGCCGTACAGGCGGAAGATGCGCCCGCCGCTTCTTCACCGGCCGCCAGTCAAACCACCGACCAGAAAGACGAAGTTGTGGTCATCGGCACCCGCCGTACCGACCGCACCCTCACCAATTCCGCATCGCCGGTGGATGTGATCAGCTCAAGTGATCTGCAGGCCCAGCCGTCGGCCAACATGCTCGACGCCGTGAAGAACTTGGTCCCCTCCTTCTTCGTGCCGCAGAACACGATCTCCGACGCATCCAGCTTCGTGCGCGCGCCAAGCTTGCGCGGTTTGCCGGGCGACGAAGTGCTGGTGATGCTGAACGGCAAGCGCTTCAACCGGTCGGCGCTGGTGCAGGTTTATACCGGCGGCGACACCGGCCTGTCCTTCGGTTCGCAGGGCGCCGACATTTCGGCCATTCCCGCGATCGCGATCGGCAATCTGCAGGTGCTGCGCGACGGCGCGACCGCGCAATATGGCTCGGACGCGATCGCGGGCGTGCTCAACTACGGGCTCAAGACCGCCGATCACGGGCTGGAGATCCAGGGCCGCTACGGCCAATATTATCCCGGCGACGGCAAGTCGAAGCAGCTCGCGGCCAATCTCGGCCTTTCCCTGTTCGGCGCCGGCTTCATCAACCTGTCGGGCGAATATGACCGCGACGGCGGCACCAGCCGGGGCGAGACCCGCCCGCTTGCGCTGCTCTTCGCGCAGCAGAATCCAAGCCTGGCGAGCCAGCTTCCCAATTATCCGGGACCGGCGCAGATCTGGGGTTCGTCGCCGTCGCACGGCTACAAATTCCTGGTCAATTCGCAGCTCGACGTGACCGACAGCAGCCACCTTTATGCCTTCGGCGTCTGGTCGCACAGCTATGCCAACGAAAGCTTCAACTACCGCGCGCCGATCAGCGGCACCGCAGTTGACGTGAACGGGGTCAGCCATGCGCTCGGCGCCAACGGCGCGTTCAAGAACACCTTCTACCTGACGCCCTGCCCGACCGGTAACGCGACCTGCCCCGCCGGCGGCTTCGTCAAGGACACCAACACCTTCCTGTTCACGTCGCTCTACCCGGCCGGCTTCACGCCGCGCTTCGTCGGCAAGACCGACGAACGCTATGCGACGGCGGGCTACAAGGGCACGCTGGGCGACCTGACCTACGATCTGTCGGGCACGTACGGCCGCAACACGCTGGATCTGTCGATGTATGACTCGCTGAACGCGTCTTATGGCCCCCAGACGCAGACGAGCTTCAAGTTCGGCAAGCTGATCCAGAAGGAAACCAACCTCAACCTGGACCTGAGCTATCCGATCGACATCGGCTTCGCGAGCCCGCTCACGATTTCCGGCGGCGGCGAATGGCGGCGTGAGGAATATACGCAGACCGCGGGCGACCTGCAGTCCTATGGCGTCGGCCCCTATGCGATCGCGCAGCAGCTCTATGTACAGACGGCGCCGGGCGTCTATGCGCCCGCCGGCACGACCAGCGCCCAATCGCCGGGCGCGAGCGGCTATGGCGGCACCAGCCCCGAAGCCTCGGGTAGCTGGGCACAGAAGAGCTACGGCTTCTATGGCGATCTGGAGACCGACATCACCAGCGCGCTGAGCGTGGGCCTGGCGGGCCGCTACGAACATTATTCGACGTTCGGCGGCAAGGCGGTCGGCAAGTTCAACGCGATCTACAAGATCAGCGAAGGCTTCTCGATCCGCGGCACGGTTGGAACCGGCTTCCACGCGCCGTCGCCAGGCCAATCCAATGACGAGATCCTCACCACCAACTTCGTGGCGGGCAATCAGGTACAGACCGGCACCTATCCGGTCTCCAGCCCGATCTCGCAATATTATGGCGCGTCCACGCTGAAGCCGGAAAAATCGACCAATTTCGGCCTGGGCTTCGTCGCCAAGCCGGCACGGGGCCTCACGCTCACCGTCGATGGCTACAGCATCAAGGTGAAGGATCGTATCGGCATCTCGCAGAACTTCACCGTGACCGCGGCCGACGTCACCAAGCAGCCCGCGCTCGCCGCGGTCGGTGTGGGCGGCAACATCAACTATTTCACCAACGGCTTCGACACGCGCACCAGCGGCGTCGATGTGGTCGGCACCTATCATACCCATGCCGGCCCGGGCGATCTCAACCTGACGCTCGCCTACAATTACAACAAGTCGAAGGTGACCAAGTTCGATCCCGCCGTGATCAGTACGCCGCAGATCATCGACGTCGCCCACCTGGCGCCGAACCACCGCGCCAATCTGGGCGCGACCTATACGGTCGGCGATTTCACCTTCAACGCGCGTGAAAACTATTACAGCTGGTGGCGCGACGAGGTCGATTATCCGGGCCAGAAATTCGGGGCGCGCGCGACCACCGACTTCGACGTGAGCTATACGTTCAGCGAAACCGCGACGCTCACGATCGGTGCGAACAACATCTTCAACACGCATCCCGAGAAGATCGAGCAATCCGCGTCCAACCCGATCTACGTGCTGACCAACAGCACCGCCGACGGCCAGGTCTATCCGCGCAGCGGTGGCCCGTTCGGAATCAACGGCGGCTTCTGGTACGCCCGCGTCCGGTTCAAATTCTGATCCGGCCGGCCAAGACCAACTTTGGGGGGCTCCGGCCCCCCAATTTCATTCGGGAGAGGATAGGTATGCGCAGCCTGAAGACCGCGATAGCGGCGCTGTCGATCAACGCGGTAGCGCTGCCCCCGGCGCAGGCGGCTTCGCCGCTGCCGGTGGCGGCGGAACATGGCATGGTGGTGTCGGCGCACCGGCTGGCGACCGAGGCGGGACTCGACGTGCTGCGGCATGGCGGCAATGCGGTCGATGCCGCGGTCGCGGTCGGCTATGCGCTGGCGGTAACCTTTCCCGAGGCGGGCAATATCGGCGGCGGCGGCTTCATGACGATCCGCTTCCACGACGGACGGACCGCCTTCATCGACTTTCGCGAAACCGCGCCGATGGCCGCGACCGCGACCATGTATCAGGATGCCCACGGCAATGTGATCCCCGGCCTGTCGACGCGCGGTTACAAGGCGGTGGGCATTCCCGGGACGGTCGCGGGGCTCGAACTCGCACGCGCCAGATACGGCACCCGGCCGCGCGCGGCCTTGATGGCGGCGGCGATCCACCTCGCCCGCGATGGCTTCGTGCTGGACCAGGCGGATGCGGATTTCCTGGCGGAAGGGATCGACGATTTCCGCAAGGATGCGCCGACGCGGACGATCTTCACGAGGCAGGGCAAGGCGTGGGAGCCGGGGCAGAAGCTGGTCCAGGCCGATCTCGGCCGCGCGCTCCAGCTCATTTCCGACAAGGGCGCGAGCGCTTTCTACCAGGGCCCGATCGCCGAGCGGATCGTCGCGGCCAGCCGCGCGCATGGCGGGATCATGACCGTCGCCGATTTCGCCCAGTACAAGGCGCGCGAGATGAAGCCGCTCGAATGCGACTATCGCGGCTGGCACATGATCTCCGCCCCGCCGCCGAGCTCGGGCGGGGTGGTGCTGTGCGAGACGCTCAACATCCTCGAAGGCTATAAGCTGGGCGCGCTCGGCTTTCATTCGGCGCAGGGCACGCATTATCTGATCGAGGCGTTCCGCCGCGCCTATCACGATCGCAACATGAACCTGGGCGACCCCAGCTTCGTGAAAGCCGATATCGCGCACTTCACCGACAAGGATTATGCTGCCCGGTTGCGCGCCGGCATCTCGCCCGACAAGGCGACGCCCTCTTCAAGCCTCGCCAGCCCGGGCGATGGGCATGAAGGCCAGAGCACGACCCATTATTCGATCGTCGATGCGCAGGGGAACGCCGTCTCGGTCACCTACACGTTGAACGACTGGTTCGGCGCGCGGATCACGCCCGCCGGCACGGGCATATTGCTCAACGACGAGATGGACGATTTCTCGTCCAAGCCGGGCGTGCCCAACATGTTCGGGCTGGTCGAAGGGACCAACAACGCTATCGCCCCGGGCAAGCGCCCGCTTTCGTCGATGACGCCGACCATCGTCACGCGCGACGGCAAGCTGGCGATGGTGGTGGGCACGCCGGGCGGCAGCCGCATCCCCAGCGCGGTGATCCAGGTGATCATGAACGTGATTGATTATGGCATGACGATGCAGGAAGCGGTCGATGCGCCGCGCATCCACGAACAATGGATGCCCGACCATGTCGGCTACGAGCATGACGCGCTGAGCGCGGACACGATGGCGGCGCTGGAAGCCAAGGGTCACAAGCTGGAGGAAATGCCCTATGGCAACCAGATCGCGGCGATCCTGGTGGGTGCGCCCGCGGCGGACGGGAAGCCGATCGGCAGGAACAAGCTCTATGGCTCGATCGACCCGCGCATTCGCACCGGTGACGTGGGAGGCTATTGAAGGCGGATGACCGGCTTCACGCATCGCCTGGCGCAGCTGGAGGATCTGGAGGCGTTACGCGCGCTGATGGGGCGCGCGATCAGCCATCTCCAGACCGGATTCCTGTCGCCCGATCAGGTGCGTGCGAGTCACAAGGTGATGGGGCTGGATACGCAATTGGTGCGCGACCAGACCTATTTCATGATCGAGAAGGATGGCCGCATCGCGGGCTGCGGCGGCTGGAGCTGGCGCGCCACGCTTTACGGCGGCGACGACAGCGTGGTGACGCGCGAGCCGGCCCCGCTCGATCCCGCAAAGGACGCAGCGCGCATCCGCGCGATGTACACCGACCCCGCCTTCGCACGGCAGGGCGTGGGCCGGCTGGTGATGGAATTGTGCGAAGGCGCAGCACGCGATCATGGCTTCCGCAAGGCGGAGATGATGGCGACGCTGTCGGGCGAGCCTCTCTATCGCGCCTGCGGCTACACCCCGATCGAATATATCCTCTCCGCCCCGATCGACGGCGTGCGCGTGCCCTTGATCCGAATGGGGAAGAGTCTGGCAAGCTGAGCCGGCAATCGGCTAGGCTGCCGGCATGATCCGGCTCCCTTTCCTCCGCTAGCCTCGACGCGATGGAGCAGCCGCCCGTTCCGTTCGGCATCGCGGTCCGGGTGTGGATCCAGATCGCGCTGCTGAGCTTCGGCGGGCCGGCCGGGCAGATCGCGACGATGCACCGCATCCTGGTCGACGAACGAAAATGGGTCGATGAGGACCGCTTCCTGCACGCGCTCAATTTCTGCATGCTGCTGCCGGGTCCCGAGGCGCAGCAGCTCGCTATCTATATCGGCTGGCTGCTGCATCGGATCAAAGGCGGTCTGATCGCGGGGTCCCTCTTCGTCCTTCCCGGCGCGGTCGCGATGCTGGCCCTGTCCTGGCTCTATGTGCTCGCGGGCGCGCTCGCGCCCGTGGCGGCCTTGTTCTTCGGCCTGAAGGCGGCGGTGGTCGCCATCGTGTTCCAGGCGGTGCATCGGATCGCACGGCGTGCGCTGCGCGACCGGCGGCAATGGTTCATCGCCATGGCCGCTTTCCTCGCATTGTTCTTCTTTCACCTTCCCTTTCCCGCCGTGGTCGCGGCGGCGGCGCTGGCAGGTCTGGTCGGCCGCGCGGCGGCGCATCCGACCGCCGAACCATCCGTCACGCAGGAGCAAGGGTGGGACAGCACCGCCCGCGCACGGCGCTGGACGATCGCAGCCCTCGCTTTGTTGTGGATCACGCCCGTGATCGTCGTGCGCTTGCTCGGCCCGCCCGCCGGAGCGCTGGGGGAAATCGCGACCTTCTTCACGCGGCTGGCGACGGTGAGCTTCGGCGGCGCCTATGCCGCGCTCGCCTGGGTAAGCCAGACCGCGGTCGATCATTATCACTGGCTGGCGCCGCACGAGATGCTGGACGGACTGGGCCTCGCGGAAAGCACGCCGGGCCCGTTGATCATCGTCACGCAATATGTGGGCTTCCTCGCCGCCTATCGCGCGCCGGGCGCGCTGCCGCCCTTGCTGGCGGGCACGATCGGCGGGCTGCTGACCACCTGGGCGATCTTCACGCCCTGTTTCCTGTGGGTCTTCCTCGGTGCGCCCCATGTCGAACGCCTGCGGTCCAATCCGGCATTAAGCGCAGCGCTCGGGGGGATCGCGGCCGCGGTAGTGGGCGTGATCCTCAACCTGGGGGTCTGGTTTGCGCTTCATTTCTGGTTCGGATCGATCGCGGACCGGAGGCTGGGACCGATGCACTTCCCGGTACCATCGGCACTGGACCTGACCGCCTTGCTCCTGTCGTCGGCCGCGCTGGCGGCGGCATTCATATTGAGGCGGGGCACATTCACGATCCTGGGCGGGTGCGCCGTTGCGGGATTGATCCTGGAATTTGTCTGAGGCGCCGGCACGATGGCATGATCGGCACGTTCGAAAACCGGAGGTCGTGCTTATGACTGAGTCCTTACTCTCCTCCTCGCGCCGCGCGGCATTCGGCGCGGTCGCGCTGGCCGGCTCCGCCGCCTTGCTCGCCTCCTGCGGCAAAGGCGATGACGAGGATGTGTCCGCCACCGAGGATATGATGCGCGAACATGGCGTGCTGCGGCGTGTCCTGGTCGTCTATCGCGAGACCGCGGGCTTGCTGCGTGCCGACGCCGCAAAGGTCGATGCGGGCGCGATCGTGGCCGCGGCGGATCTCTTCCGCCGGTTCGGCGAGGATTATCACGAGCACAAACTGGAAGAGGAGCATGTCTTCCCTGCCGTGCGCAAGGCGGGGGGCGAGGCGGCCGGGCTGATCGATACGCTGGTCGCGCAGCATCGGCGCGGGCGCGAGATCAACCTCTATCTGGCCGAACGTTGCCGCACGGGGCGCGTCGGCAGTGGCGATGTCGAGCCGGTGGCGCGTGCGATGGAAAGCTTTGCGCGCATGTACGAGAAGCATGCCGCGATGGAGGACACGGTCGTCTTCCAGACATGGAAGAAAAGCCTGTCGCCCCATGCGCTCGACGAGGCTTCCGAAGAATTCGAACGGATCGAACGCGAGCAATTCAAGGGCGACGGCTTCGACATGGGGGTCGCGGAGGTCGCCCGGATCGAGCAGAGACTGGGGCTTTCGGACCTGGCACGATACACCGCACCCGCCGTCTCCCAGACATCGAGCGTTTGAATAAAGCGGGTTTCGGCGTCAGCGACGGCGCTTGCGAAGCCGGCAAGCTGCCGGCCGGTGGCGGCTGGCCATTCCAGAAAATCGCCCCATCGCGAATAACGCACGAGTAACGACAGGTCGTTGCGCAGACACCGCGGCCCGAACCCCCAAGTTCTGGAAAAAACAAACCCGATCAATGCATTATGATTCGGCTCACAAACGAAGGAGAGCATTCATGCATCGACTGTTGATTGCCGGAACCGCGCTTGCGGTGATGTCGTCGGCTGCCTACGCGCAGACCGCGCCGGACGCGGGCGCACCGGCACCCGGCGCCACCCAGCCGGGCATGGCTTCGCCCCAAAGCACGCCCGCACCCGATGCCACCGCCCCGGCTCCAGCCCCGGCGCCGGATGCAAGCGCGCCGGCGCCTGCGGATCCCAACGCGACCGAACCGACGGACACGGGAAAATCAAAAAAGAAGCACAAGCCGCACTGAGCCCTATCCAGGCTCGGTCCGGGCTGTCTGCTTGAGTTCAGGCTCTCGGCCCAATGCGGATCAAATCGGCCGCGACCCGGAGGCCCCCGGGTTGCGGCTTTTTTTACGGCCGATCCTCAGCGCGCCGCATAAGCGCGCCCTAGCAATATCCACCACAAAGTTCCGACGAATTCCGCGAGCAAGCCGATAACCGGCGCCAACGCGGCGAGGATCGCACAGGCCGCAAACACGAGTCCGGCGATCCGCGTCGCCGCGCCGAAGGCCAAGGCGCGCGCGGCCAGCAAGCTCAGCGCCCAAAGTCCGCAGAGACCGAGCGAAGCCAGCGAGAGTCCGCCGATCAGGGACGCGAGCCCGCTTTGCCCGGAAAGCATCGCATATATTCCGGCCAGGCCGGCCATCAGCAAAGTCAATACCGAGGCGACACCGGCCGTCAGTCCGACCAGGATCGTGCCCGGACGATCGGTGGCGAGCGGCATATAGCGTACGCAGAAGGCGAGTGCGCATGCGGCGAGCAGCTTGACCGCCATCAGCGCGCCGAGCAGCGGCAATGCATGACCGGCCCCGAGCATGCCGCCATTGGCGGCCGGGATCGCCAGCGCCACCCCTATCGCCAGATTCGCCAGGGTCAGCGCGGCCAGCGCATAGGCCGCGCGGGTTGCTCCGGTCATATTCCGCATATCCTTTTATCCTGCCCTGGCACGGATGGCGGGTCCTCTGTCCGAGTTCAACCGCCGCGATAGCGCGCGACGACCGCTTCGGCGCGTTTGCGCAATTCGGCGCGCAGCGCCTCGGGTGCCAGCACCTCTATAGCGGTACCGAAGCCCAGCAGCTGGCCCGCCGCATAGCCGATGCTTTCGATCGGCACCTCCGCCTCGCGCCAGCCATCCGGCCCGGGCGTCGCGGCGAAGATCGGCTCGACCATGTCGGCATTCAGGCTGCCCAGGCGCGACATCGCATCGGGCGCCACCCGCAGCCGCGCGATATCGCGCCGCAGGCTCGCCTCGAACTGGGCGAGCGCATCCTGCCATGCGGCGGCAAGATCGAATTCGGCCGGACGCGCGAAACTTTCGTCGAGCAGGACCAGATCGCGCGCATAATCCAGCTTGTGGATCGCCGGGCGGCCCCTGCGCATCGCCACGAAATAATATTCGCCCGCCTTGAGCACGATGCCGAGCGGCTCCAGCACGCGCGGTTTGGGCCCTGCCCAGCTATCATAGGTCAGCGCCAGCCGCCGGCATTCCCATACCGCGCGCGACAGCAGCCGAAGATCCTCGCGCCGCGGCGCGGGACGGCGATGCCAGGGGACGGGATCGAAATGGAAGCGGTCCGCGACGCGCCGCGCCGCCACGCTCGACTGCGCGGGCATGGCTGCGAACAATTTGAGCCGCGCGGTGGCGGCGCTCTCGCCGAACCCCAGATCGGCCGCGGTGGCGGGCAGACTGGACAACAGGATCGCCTCTGCCTCCTCGCCCGTCATACCGGTCAGCCGCGTCTGCCACCCATCGAGCAGGGCGAAGCCGCCCGCCGCGCCGCGCTCGGCATAGATGGGCACGCCCGCCGCGCTCAGTTCGTCGACGTCGCGATAGATGGTGCGCTTCGACACCTCGAACCGTTCGGCTAGGGCGCGCGCCGATACGCGGCCATGGATCTGCAGCTGGATCAGGATCGAAAGGAGGCGGCTGGCGCGCATCTTTCTTCCATAGCGCAATAATGCTGACGCAGATTGTCATATTTGCCGAAGTAGGGTCGGCTTATGGACAAGACAGATGGATTCGACCGCCGCACGATGATCGCGGGCGGTACGCTCGCCACCGCGGCACTCGCGGCTCCCGCCACAGGATCGCTGCCGCTCAGGGACTTCTCTTTTCAGGACGGGCACTGGCGCGTGCATCATCGCAAACTGCGCAAGCGGCTGGCGGGCAATAACGATTGGTACGAGTTTGCCGGCACCACCACCGCCGGTCCGCTGATGGGCGGCCTTGCCGGCTATGAGGATAATTTCCTCGACGATCCCATGGGCCCCTATCGCGCCGAGGGGCTACGCCGGCTCGATCCCCGCACAGGTCTCTGGTCGATCTGGTGGTGGGACGGGCGCTTTTCGGACATCGATCCACCGGTGACGGGCCGGTTCGCGGACGGGGTCGGCACCTTCCTGGGCGAGACCATGCTCAACGGCCAGACTGTCACGGTCCGGTACATCTGGGACATGCCGGAGGCGGGAATACCACGATGGCAACAGGCTTTTTCGCCCGATGGTGGCACAACCTGGGAAACCAACTGGTTCATGGAGTTCCGGCGATGATCGACCGGCGGCTGTTCCTCGCGGGCGCCGCGGGCGCCACGATTGCGCCCGCCGCTTCGGCTGAAGCACCCGTGCTGGGCGTGTTCGAGCTGCGCCAATATACGCTGAAGGGCGGCACCCGCGCTGCCTTCACCAGCCTGTTCGGGCGCGAATTCGTGACCACGCAGGGCGCGGTCGGGGCGCATGTCCGGGCGGTATTTCGCGACCTCGACGACCCGGATCGGTTCGTCTGGATGCGCGGTTTCGCCGACATGGATGCACGCAAGGCGGCGCTTGAGGCCTTCTATTTCGGTCCGGTGTGGAAGGCGCATCGCACGGAAGCCAACGCAATGATCGTCGACAGCGACAATGTGCTGCTGTTGAAGCCGCTGACCGGCGCGATCGGACCGCGCACATTGGGCGCCAAGGGCATCGTGCGGATCGCGATCCATCGCCTGCGCGGGGTCGATCCCGACGCTTTCGCCGCTTTCTTCGCCACCGTGATGGCGCCGGGAATCGCGCATGCCGGCGGTTTCGTCGTTGCGACCCTGACCACCGAGGCCGCCGCCAACACCTTCCCCCGCCTGCCGGTGCGCGAGCATGACCCGGTCTTCCTGTGGATCGCGCATTTCCCGGACGAAGCCGCCGAACGTGCCTTCACCCGCCGCTGGAACGCCCTCCAAGGCTGGCGCGACGGCATCGTCGACACATTGCTACCGGCGCTGATGCAGAAGCCGGAAGTGCTGCGGCTCGCCCCCACCATCACCCTCCCCGACCTTTGAGAGGCAGACGCCATACGCCTGTTGGCGAGGTGGTGCTGCCGCACCGATGGCGGCAAGCCGTTCGAGGGCCATCTCCGTTTCGCGGACGTCTGGGCCAGACGGAACGGAAGTGACGCGCCATCCTAAGGCAGCGGGCTGACGGAACGACATCCGAACCAGGCCGCTCCCTATGCCGTGAGAGGCTGGTGCGCCCGCCGCAGCGCCATGCTAGGTATGGCTGATGGCGCAGGATAAAGAGCGGCCGGTTTTACCCTGGCGGCTGGTGGTCGGCATCTTCCTGCATTTCGCGATTCCCGCCTACCTTCTCTTTCTATTGGTCGCTTTCCTGCTTTCGCCAGCCGCTCCGATGCCGGCCGAGGCGCGCGTGCGCTGGCTGCTCGCCGAAAGCGCATTGTTCGTCGGCGGCTTTATCCTCGCAACCGTTGCGGCTGGGCTGGTCAGCGCGGCGATCGACCCGGCCCTGCGAGGATTGCGGCGGCAGAAGGAGGCGCGAAACCCAAATCGATCTGCGATCGCATCGCAACACCGTGCCCGGACAGCGCTCGCCCGGATCGGCGCGGCGGATTGGGGTGGCGCGAATACGCGCGTCGCGGCGGCAGTCGAGCGGCTCCGGCGCGATCCGTGGGACCATGCCGACCCCGCCGGCCAGCGCTTGTCGATGGACCTGCTGGAGGCTGCCAACGCCTTCGTGCCCGCGCTCGACAGCGCGCGTGGTACCAAGCGTGTCGAGCTTGCCGAGCTCGCGGCGCAGGCACTCGATCGGATCGCCGGCGCGCTGGAACAGCAGGCGGCGGAACGCGGCCGCCTCGACGAAGGCGACGCGCGCACGATCGCACGGCTGATCGACCTCCGTTATGGTGATAATGGCCGTCCGGTTTCGCTTGAAGACGATTCGAAGCAGGACTAAATCGAGTCGCAGTAAGACCCATTGGCACGGTGTGCGGGGGCATACCGATCTGGCCCGGGTCTTCAGAAGGACCTTATGCTAACCACCAACATTGTTGTTCTCGGCGGCTCGGCCGCCACGGTTTTGCTCGTCTTCACTCTTTTCATGGCATCGCGTTGCGTCCGCTACGTCGGCAACAACCGCGTCGCAATTGTCGAAAAACTTTGGAGTCGCAACGGCTCCATCGCCAGCGGCCTGATCGCGCTCGGCGGCGAGGCCGGTTATCAGCCCGACGTGCTGCGCGGCGGCTATCACTTCTTTTTCCCGTTCCAGTTCCGCGTCCATTCGCAGCCGCTGGTGACGATCCCACAAGGGCAGATCGGCTATGTCTTCGCGCGTGACGGTGCGCCGCTTGGCCCGACCCAAACGCTCGCCAGCAATGCGAGGACCGCCGACTTCCTCGACGTGCGCAACTTCCTCACGTCCGGCGGCCAGAAGGGCCCGCAGCGCACGATCCTGCGCGAGGGCACCTATGCCATCAACCTCGCCCAGTTCGTGATCATCACGCGCGAGCATATCTATGGCCTGATGCTGGAGGCGAACGACGCCTCCCTGTTCGGCGAGATGCAGAACGTGATCGGCGAGCGCGGCGGCTTCGACGCGGTCGTGATCAAGGATTCGCAGGACATGATCGGCGTGGTCACCGTCCATGACGGCCCGGCGCTGACCGCCGACCAGATCATCGCGCCCGAGGTCGGCACGGACCAGGCGGATCAGGCGACGTTCCACAACAGCTTTCAGGATCCGGAGAAATTCATCATCGCCGGCGGCCGCCGCGGCCGTCAGCTCCAGGTGCTGGTCGAGGGCAGCTATTTCATCAACCGGCTGTTCGCGACGGTGGAGATGGTCGCCAAGACGGTGATCGAGGTCGGCCATGTCGGCGTCGTGATCAGCTATACGGGCGAGAGCGGCAAGGACATCAGCGGCCAGGATTATCGCCATGGCGAGCTGGTCGACCGCGGCAGCCGCGGCGTGTGGAACGAGCCCCTGCTGCCCGGCAAATATGCCTTCAACACCTATGCCGGCAAGATCCTGACCGTGCCCACCACCAACTTCATCCTGAAGTGGGACCGGGACGTGACGGGCCAGCACAAGCTCGACGAGAATCTGTCCGAAGTGTCGCTGATCACCAAGGATGCGTTCGAGCCGACGCTGCCGCTCTCGGTGGTGGTGCATATCGACTATCGCAAGGCGCCTCTGGTCGTGCAGCGCTTCGGCGACATCAAGAAGCTGGTCGAGCAGACGCTCGATCCGATGGTCTCGGCCTACTTCAAGAATGTCGCGCAGCGGAAGACCCTGATCGAGCTGCTGCAAGAACGCAGCGACATCCAGATGCAGGCCGGCGACGAGATGCGCGCCAAGTTCACAGCCTATAATCTGGAACTGCAGGAGGTGCTGATCGGCACGCCGCGCGCGGCCGAGGGCAACGACCAGATCGAGCAGGTGCTGGCGCAGCTCCGCCAGCGCCAGGTCGCCGAGGAACGCGTCGCCACCTACGAGAAGCAAAAGAAGGCGGCCGAGGGCGAGAAGACGCTTCGCGAGGCGGAAGCGCGCGCACAGCAGCAGACCTCGATCACCGAATCCGAACTGTCGATCACGGTGCAGGAGAATCAGGGCAAGGCGGCATTGAAGCGCGCCGCGCAGGAGGCCGAGCAGACCCGCACGCTCGCCAGAGCCGAGGCCGACCGCATCAAGATCGTCGGCGAGGGCGAGGCCGCCAAGGTGATCGCGCTAGCCGCGGCGGAGGCGGAACGGATCACCAAAACCGGTCTTGCCACCGCCGAGACGATCGAGAAGCAGGCCGCGGCATCGGGCGGCGCGCAATATCAGCTCACCCGTCAGGTAGTGGAACGGCTGGCCGAAGCGCTCGAGCGTTCGGGCGTCGACATCGTGCCGCGCGTCCAGATCAGTGCGGGCGGCAATGGTGACGGCGGCGCCGAGGGCGGCGGGTTGGTCCAGGCCTTGATGGGTCTGCTCCTCTCCGAAAAGGGCACGGCCCTGCTCGGCGGCCCGGACACGATCGCCGAACGCAAGCCGGCCCGCTCGAAAGCCAAGGCCAATGGCGAGGAGATCGCGGCCGAATAAAGGCCATGCCCTGTCAGACATTCGCGCCCGCGCCAGTATTGGCGCGGGCGCTTTGCTTTGAGCGTTGCCGCTTGACTATATATGCATGCTAGTGAATATACACATTCATGCAATCAACGTTCGAAACTCTCGCCGACCCGACGCGGCGCCGCATCGTGGAGACGTTGCGTGGCGGCGAGCAGCAGGTGAACGACATTGTGGCGCAGGCGGGCATTCATCAGTCGGGCGTGTCGCGCCATCTGCGCATCCTGCACGAAACCGGCTTCGTCTCGGTCCGTCCTGACGGCCAGCGCCGTTTCTATGCGCTTCGGGCAGAACCGTTTCGCGAGATGGAAAGCTGGCTCGCCAGCTATCATCAGCTGTGGGAGGCGCGGCTCGACCGCTTCGGCGCGGCGCTCGAACGGCGGAAAGTCGCCAAGACCAGCAAGGAGCCAGAACAATGAGCGATATACGCAATGTCGATGCGGGCGACACGCCGCTGGTTCCGGCGGTGTTCGAGCGGACCTATAATGCCTCGGTCGAGGAATTATGGGCGCTCTGGGCGACCAAGGAAGGCTTCGAATCCTGGTGGGGCCCGGAAGGCTTTCGCGTCGAGGTCCATAAGCTCGAACCGCGATCGGGTGGCGCACTCCATTACGACATGATCGCGGATACGCCCGAAGCGATCGCGGCAATGAAGCAGATGGGCCAGCCGCTCAGCCACAATACCAAGGGCTGGTACGAGGAATTCACGCCGCACACGCGGCTGACGCTCAAGCATCTGATCGACTTCATCGCCGGTGCAGAACCCTATGAGAGCCTGATCGAGGTGGATTTCCAGGCGCTGGGCGACATGGCCCGGATGGTGGTCACCGCGCATCCGCACCGTGATAGGCACTGGACCCGGATGGCGACCGAAGGCTTCCGCAGCCAACTCACCAAGCTCGATCGGCGCTATGAGGTAAGCTGATCGGCCGCATTGGGTGCCTGGTTAGGTCTTGGCAGGAAATTCGCGCTAGAAAGGCGCGCATGACGGCGGAAGAGCTTAATCTGAGCGGCCTCTGGAAGGGCATCTACAGCTATCCGCGCCTGCTGCCGCCTAACGAGTTCGAAGCCGAGCTGCGCGACCACGCCGGCTTACTTACCGGGGAGACGTTCGAGCATGGCAGGAACGGCGCCAGCAAGGGCCTGCCGCTTCCGGCGATGATCGAGGGTCACCGGCACGGCCTGGATGTATGTTTCATCAAACATTATGATGCGTTTCGGCGGGCCCGGACGCCGGTCCATTATTCCGGCACGGTGAGTACGGACGGCAGCGAAATCTCCGGCATCTGGGATATTCCCGGCCAATGGTCGGGTACCTTCCTGATGATCCGCGCCAAGGGGAAAGCGGCAGTCATCGAGCGAAAGATCGCAGAGGAAGTCCGCTAATTCGGATGCGGCCATTCAAGCGTTGGCCAATGTCTCCAAGGATACCGAGCAAAACAAGGCCCGTTTCGGCGGCGTCACTTGTTGTTAAGTGACTGCTAATGTTCGATTGTGCATTAGGGGCTGGGGCATTTCGCGGGGAATGCGCGACCTTGACCTTGGTCGGACGCGTGAGAGGATGATGCGTGGCTGTACTTAACGCCGATCAGGATACCGAGGTTACGTTCATTTCGGGCGTGACACCGCAAGGCACGATCGCGGCCCAAAGCTTCTGGACGTGGGCGGACAACGATCCCGCAACCTACAACAGCACCAGCTATGAAGCGAAATGGGGCCAGACCCATGCCGGCACCGCGGGTGCGCTGACCGTCGCCTTCAGCCCCGATTCCAACTGGACCGACACCGAAAAATCCGCGTTCCAGGCGGCGATGGACCTTTGGTCGGCGGAAGCCAACGTCAAGTTCACCGTCATCAGCAACATCGCGACCGCCGACGTACAGATCGCGCGCGCGACCGACCGTAGCGCGGAAGGTGGCATCACCTATCTCGACACGGGCGACATCGGATCGAGCCAGCTTGGCCACGCGATCAGCGGATCGATCACGATCGACACCTCGGTCGCCGGCTTCGGCCCGATCGGATCGGCCTTCTCGGTCGCGGGCGGCTACCCCTGGCAGACGATCGAGCACGAGCTTGGCCATGTCCTCGGCCTCGGCCATGCGGGGGCCTATAATGACGGCACCACTACGGGCTCGCCCCAGCTTACCCAATATGACAACACCGCTTATTCGCTGATGTCCTATAACGAGGCGCCGCATTACAGCGCCGGCTTCGCCTGGGGGAATTCGGGCGGCTATCCGCGCTCGCCGGTGACGCCGATGATGCTCGACATCGCAGCCTTGCAGCGCATCTATGGCGCGCCGGTCGGCGGCCCGCTGTCGGGCGGGCAGGTGTTCGGTTTCAACACCAACATCCAGACCGACATCGCCCAATTCTTCGACTTCACGATCAATACCAGGCCGGTCGTGACGCTCTACGATTCCGGGTTGAACAACACGCTCGACCTGTCGGGCTTCACCAGCGGCAGCACGATCGATCTGCACCAGGGCGCGTTCAGCAGCGTGGCGGGGCTGACCGGCAATATCGGCATCGCGTTCGGGACGCGGATCGACACGTTGGTTGGCGACGGTGTTTCCGATCGCATCACCGGCAATGACGATGGCGACGTGCTGATGGGCGGCGGCGGAAACGACACGATTACCGGCGGCGCGAGTAACGACCATATTTACGGCAATATGCTGTCGAGCACGCAGGGCGCGACCGATGGCGCGGACGTGATCGATACCGGCGGCGGAAGCGACTATGTCAACGGCAATGCCGGCGACGACACGATCACCGCCGCTTCGGGATCGAACCGGCTTTATGGCGGCCAGGGCAATGACACGATCCATGTCAGCGGCCATGGCAACAATCATCTGAACGGCAATCTGGGCGACGACATCCTGATCGTGGATGGCGGCAACAACCAGATCCATGGCGGCCAGGGCAACGATACGATCCAGCCGAGCGCGGGCAACAATCTGAGCTTCGGCGAGGTCGGCAACGACGTGATCTGGGTCGGCGCCGGTCTCGACACGATGAATGGCGGACCGGGCAGCGACCTGTTCGTGCTGAGCGGGCCCGCCAACAGCAATCCCGCCGCCTGGGACGAGATCGTCGACTTCACCCACGGCACCGACAAGTTGCACATGGACGCGAATGGCGGCCTGCCCCTGGTGCTGCATGCCACCACCAGCTTCAGCGACGAGGCGAGCGCGGCGGCTTATGCGCAGGCCGCATTTGGAAGCGCCACCGGCGAGGCGGCGGCGCTGCAGGTCGGCAACGACACCTATCTGTTCTATACGATCGGCAGCGGGACGGACGCGGTGGTGAAGCTCGATGGCGTGACCGCCGGCCTGATCGACCAGAGCGATTTCGTCACGCAGACCACGCACCTCTAATCCGCGTCCGCGTGGGCGGTTGAATCAAGGTGATGGCGTCTTCTTCCGCCGCGATGGATGACGGAAGTCGAACATCGCCCGGCCCGCCCGCGTACAGCCTGTAAATCTGCCCGTCATCCGGCGGTAATGTTGCAGTCAGGCCACGCTTATCTGACACAGAACCGCGCCGTCACATCGATGCAAGACCCCTTTCCCCTCACCGCGTGAAGACGCCCGCAAGGCCCCGCGTGACGGGGCCACGCGAAACAAGGGGTCTTCGATGAGCAATTTTATAAGGCAGCGGCTGCTTGCCTCCACGATGATTGCCGGGATGGCGATCACGGCACCGGCAGTTGCGCAAAACGCGGCGGCAGCCCCCACGGCGGCCGGCCCGGCGGACGATACGAGCAAGGAGATCGTGGTCACCGGCACGCTGTTCCGCAACGCGTCCGCCGCGAGCGCTTCGCCGGTCACGGTGCTGAATTCGCAGGACCTCGCCAATCGCGGCATCAACACGGTTGCCGACGCGGTTCAGTCGCTCTCCGCCAACAATGGCGGCACGCTCAACAGCAACTGGTCGCAGTTCGGCTTCCCGAAGGGCGCCAGCGCGCCGTCGCTGCGCGGCCTGACCGACGGCCGTACGCTTACCCTGTTCGACGGCCTGCGCAGCGCGCTTTATCCGCTCGCCGACGACGGTGTCCGCAACTTCGTCGACATCAACACGATCCCGGATTCGATCGTGGACCGGGTCGAGGTGCTGCAGGATGGCGCTTCGTCGACCTATGGCGCAGACGCGGTCGCGGGCGTGGTCAACGTCATCATCAAGAAGCAGATCACCGGCCTGCACCTGAACGGATCGGGCGCGATCTCGCAGCATGGCGATTTCGGCGAGCAGCGTCTCGACGCCACTTATGGCTATGGCGATCTCGGTAAGGACGGCTTCAACGTCTACATCAACGGCGAATATCAGAACAATGATGCGCTCTATTTGCGCGATCGGTCGGGCCCGTGGGGAACGGCTGACCAGAGCAATATCTGCGGCATCAGCACGACAACCGGCGCCAAGACCTGCGTCAGCAATGGCGTCCTGAACGGCATCCAGTTCGACGGGAGCTATGGCGGCCTCACATCCACCACGGTGCCTTTTGTCGGTCGCGCCAACGCCGCGGGCAACGGCATCCTCCCCGGCACACAATATCAACTGCTGAATCCGGCGCTGGGTTGCCGAAACCTGACCCCCTATACGCTGACCGCGGCGCAGGCCGCGTCCCGTCCAACGGCGCCGTCGGTGGTCTGCCAGCAGGACGTCATCAGGCAATATTACCAATATGCCGGCAGGGTTCAGCGCTTGGGTGGCAACGCGCACCTCACGGTCAACGTCGGTTCGAACGCGCAGGCCTATGCGATGTTCAATTTCTACCAGACCAGGACCTGGAATCCGCGGACGCCGGAGGCCTTCGCGGGCACGACCGCCGATGGCGGCACGACCGTGTCGATCGACAACATCCTGCTGCCCGTTTACGTCTGTGCGCGCGGCACGACCGTCGCCTGCACCGCGGCGAACGGCAAGCTCAACCCGAACGACCCGTTCGCGGCACAGGGCCAGGTGGCACGTCTCCTCGGCCGCTACGACCGGCCGACCGAGGACGATACCCGCGCCAACACCTTCCGTTTCTCGGCGGGCATCAAAGGCTCGTTCGGCGCAAGCAACGATTGGGATTACACGTTCGACGCGACCCATTCGGAAGCCAAGCTGCGCTACACCAGCCGGAACTACATCTTCGCGCGCCACTTGCTGGATGTGATCGCGGACGGCTCTTACAATTTCGTCGACCAAGCCGCCAATACCGAGGCCGAGCGCGAATATCTCTCGCCGACCCAGGTCACCAATTCGACGTCGAAGCTGACCCTGATCCAGGGCACGCTGGCGCACGCTTTCTTCGACTTGCCGGGTGGTCCGCTTCAGGTTGCGGTCGGTGCGGCTTATCGTAAGGAATCGATCGACAACCCAAGCTCGAACCCGGCCAACGAAACCGATCCCTATTCGCGCTATTACGGCATCAATGCCGTGGGTGTGGAAGGCGCGCGCAACGTCAAGTCCGCCTTCTTCGAAATCAATGCTCCGGTCTTCACTCAGCTCGATCTGAAGGCGACCGGCCGGTACGACAAATATTCGTCGGGCCAGAAGAACTTCTCGCCGAAGTTCGAAGTGCAGATCAAACCGATCCATCAAATCAAGCTGCGCGGCACCTATTCGAAGGGCTTCGCCATCCCGAGCTTCAACGAAGCTTATGGCCTGCCGACGACGGGCTTCAGCAGCACGCAGATCGATCAGTCGACCGCCGCCGGCAAGGCCTTTGTCGCTGCCCATGGCGGCGATGCCTATGCGACGCAGGATTACAGCATTGGATCGACCTCGATCGGCAATCCCGCGGTCAAACCCGAAAAGTCCGACTCGTTCACCGCGGGCATCGTGCTCGATCCGGTCCGTTGGCTGACGGTGACGGTCGATTATTATCACATCAAGGTGAAGAACCTGATCACGCCGCCCGACTGTTCGGCGGCGATCGACCAATATTATGCCAATAACGGCGCGACCAATGTTCCGGGCTGCGTGACCAAGGCCGGTACGCCCGATCCTTTATATCCGAACGCGCTGCCATTGCTGGGCACGATCACCAGCTATTACGGCAACGCCGACGCCCTGAAGACGGACGGCTTCGATTTCACCGCGCAGATCCATATGCCGATCACCAGCGGCATTCATTGGATGAGCGTCCTCAACGCCACCTACCTCAAGCGGCTCGAGAAGATCGACAGCAATGGCAGGATCGAGGTTTACGACGGCACGCTCGGGCCGTGCGAGATCACGTCTTGTTCGGGTTCGCCGAAGCTGAAGGGCAGCTGGCAGAATACGTTCGACTTCAGCCAGAAGACGACCTTCTCGACCACGGTCAACTATACCAGCGGCTATTCCGCGGTCGGCGCCGACGACGGCGGCATTGTCGGGGATTGCGCGCACAGCATCGGCCACGAAGTCCGCACCTATCGCGACGGCGTGACGCCGATTCAGTGCCACACCAAATATTTCATCGATGTCGATGCGACGCTGACCTACAAGATCGGCGGCAAGCTGACGCTCTATGGCAACATGCTGAACGTGTTCAACGTGAAGCCGCGTTACGATCCGGCCGCGGGCTACGGCCTGTACCGGTTCAACCCGGCCTGGGATGGCGCGGGCTTCATCGGCCGCTACTTCCGCATCGGCGCCAAGGTCGACTGGTAGATCCATCCCTCTCTCGATCCAACCGTCCGCCATGGACAAATGGACCCGCGGGACATCCTCCCGCGGGTCTTTTTGCATGCGCGCGGATCACCTCGCTTCAAGCCTGGAATGATTGATTATGTCATGAATTCCATGACCTAACCCAAGGGATGTGGACGTGGCGGAGATGGATGGATCGACCGGGGAGGAAACTTACAGGACGATCGCGCTCGGCCCCGATCGCCACGCGCTCAAGGCGCGGGTCAACCAGGCGCTATCGACCTGCGATACCGATGACGCGGTCGCCGCGATCCGCGAGGCGGTGCTGGCGCATGGCGTGACCCATCTGTCGCGCGACGCCGGACTGAATCGGGTCAATCTCTACAAGATGCTGGGTGAAGGCGGGAATCCGAAGGTCGGCGCGCTGGTCAAGATCCTGGATGTGCTGGGCCTGCGGATCGAGCTCGCGCCCGCACGGCGGCGGAGTGGGCCCTGATCGAGCATGCCAAGGTTCGGTAGATACCGAACCGGTCCACACCTAATGCGCGCGGCGCCAGGCCGAAGGCGAACGGCCGGTGAGCCACCCGACCGCGCGGGTCATGTGCGACTGGTCGGCGAACCCCGTTTCCAGCGCGATCAGCGAGAGAGGGTCCGAACCCGAGACGATCCGGGCCCAGGCACGGCGCGCACGCAATTCCAGGCGGAAGCGCGCGGGGCTGACCGCATAGGCCGAACGGAATGCCCGCGCCGCGCCTTCCCGCGAAACGCGATGGACGCGCGCCCAATCCGAGATGCTGATATGCGGATCCGCCAGGATCGCGCTCTTGAGATCGTCGATCCAATGCAACCTGAGCGGCGGCTGTTCCGGCGTCTGCGCCATGATCCGCTCCGCCTCTGCCAGCGCGTCGGACAGATCGCGGCCCGCGCGCAACAGAAGATCGTCGACGTCGGCGACCCCATAAGTCGCGCCCAACGACCAATCCGCATGCCAGGGCAATTGCAGCCACGCCGCGCCGCCGGGCCCTGCGCTCAGCGCGCGGCAATCGAAGGTCGGGCGGATCGCAAGCATGCCCCGCTCCAGCCGCTCCCGGCCGCGATAAGAGGAAATATCCAACTGGCCGTCGACCATCAGCAACAGCGCGGATTCGATGCTCTGTGCGCGGCCCGTGGTCGCCCCGGCAGCCATCCGCTGCATCACCGGCCCATGCAGGCCCCACGACGGTATGGGCGCTTCCTGCCAGGGCCGAAGCCGGGGCCAGCAGGCCGGACCGATACACTGCACCGTCATGCGCCACGCACCTTAAAGTGTCGCGCGGCGGCTCGGGGGTTTGACCGCCGCGCGACAGTGGAGGGCTGGAATGGAGGCCCGGCGCCAAGGGATTGCGCCGCTCCATTTCCGCCTTGCGCCCATGATGGTCGTGCGGGAGGTCACGCGATTGAGCCAGAAATCGGCTAATTGGATAGGCCAGAAATCACGCCAAGTCTGCGAGAGAGGCCGAAGGCAGGGCCTGATCCATTTGGCTGTTTGATTTTTCGGATTTGGGCGTAACTCTCTATGCCATGAACGACATGACTCATCCGCACGCCGGGAAACTGTATCGGCAAATCTATGCGCGCGTGCGCCGATCGATCGCCGACGGGCAATTGCAGCCGGGAGACCGCCTCCCCTCGGCGCGGGCCTATGCGCAGGAACTAGGGGTCGCCCGCGGCACGGTGGACCTCGCCTACGCAATCCTGGCGGGGGAAGGATATATCGAGACCAACGGCCGCGCGGGCACACGTGTCGCGCACGGCGTCGCCCGGATGATCGCCGTGGCGGACGCCCCTGCTGTCCCGGCCCAGCCCAATGCCACCTTTCAGCATGGCATGCTGCCGCTCGCGCCGGGCGTGCCGGCGTTCGACCTGTTCCCGCGCAAGGTATGGACCCAGCTCGTCCGCCGCCACGTGCGTGGCCTCGGCCGGAGCGAGCTGACCTATCCCGATCCGCAAGGCAGCCTGAAACTGCGCGAGGCGGTGGCGGCCTATCTGGGCCTGTCGCGCGGGGTGACCTGCACCGCCAACGAGATCGTGATCACGGGCGGTTTCCAATCCGCGGTCGGCCTCGTCTGCCAGGCGATGTTGCCCGCTGGCGGCAAAGCCTGGATCGAGGATCCGGGCTATACGCGGATCCGCCGCGCGTTGAAGGAGATCGGGGCCTGTCCGGTCGAGATACCGGTCGACGAGGAAGGGCTGGACGTGGCGGCGGGCATCGCGCGCGCGCCCAATGCGCGCTGCGCGATCGTCGCGCCCGCGCATCAATTCCCGATGGGCGTGGCGATGTCGCTATCGCGCCGGCTGCAATTGCTCGACTGGGCGGGACGGGCCGATGCCTGGATCATGGAAGACGATTTCGACGGCGAGTTCCGCTATCAGGGCCGCCCCCTGCCCGCGCTCAAGAGCCTCGATCGTTCGGGCCGCGTCTTTTACACAGGCACCTTCAGCAAGACGCTCTTCCCGGGTTTGCGGCTCGGCTATCTGGTGGTGCCGCCTTCGGAACTGGCCCGCTTTCGGGACCTGATGCAATATGTCGATGGGGGACGCTCCGCGCTGGAGCAGGCGGTCACCGCCGAATTCCTGAGCGAAGGCCATTTCGCGCGTCATATCAAGAAGATGCGGAATGCCTATCGCAGCCGCCGCGCCGCGCTGGCCATGGCACTGGCGGCGCGCTTCGGACCGGGCACGCGGATCGAGCAGGGCGCGGGCGGACTTCACTTGCTGCTCCACGTCGAAGGCGGCCTTGGCACGCTTTCCGGCATGGCATGGAACAGCGGCAAGGCATTGGGCGCGATTCCAATGCGCCTGCTGACCGATCTGCCAAGTCTGCGAGACGCGCTGCTGGTCGGCTTCGCCAATGTGGCCGAGCGTCAGGCGCCCCAGATGGCCGAGCAATTGCACGCGATCGTGACCGCGGCGCGAACCGGCTGAAGGCGGTTGGGGAAACCGATACGTGGCTGCCGTGCGGGGCAGAGAATCGTTTCTGGTACGGCACCGAAACTACATTCGAGCCCACGCACGTTTCGTTAACCCAAATAAGACAAAAATCCCCGGATTGTCGCGACTTGGAGACGACTCGCCGCGACGTTCGGGGCCGATGCTTGCCCTTCGGCGGGATGGGGCACAGCATCCCTTCCGCAGGGGTTGGGGAGGAGAGTGGATGGTGCTTCCAACGGCGCTACAAGTAGCGTTTCCGACGCAGGGCGATGTGCGCGAGATGATTGCCGGGGCGATCGGCGAGTTGACGGGCACGCCCGCCGCCGAAGTCGACCTTGGCGCCAGCAGGGTGCTGGTCCTGACCGACACGCGCGGCGGTTATAATTGGAGCTATCCCGACGCCATGGTGAAGGCGCGTTTCCGCCCCTTCGTCCACCGCGCGGTGAGCATGGTCCGCCAACAATATCCGATCCTGCGCTAGCGACGGCGTTAACCGCCCATTGAGGACATCGCTGCCATTGCGATCCCGCAACGGGATGGAAGGCCAGGCATGACCATCGGATCGATCGGCGCAACTGGGCAGGCAGGCACGGCGGGCGCGGCAAAAAGCGCAACCGGCGGCGATCCGGCCGCGTTCGAGCGGATCCTGGATGCCTTCAAGAAAGAGGCCGCTAAAACGCCGGCCGAACGCGCCCGCGACCAGGTGCTGAAGAAGCACGGCCTGACCGAGGACAGCTACAGGACGCTGCCTTCTGACCAGAAGAAGGCGATCGACGCGGAAATCGCAACCGCCGTCCAGCGCGTGATGCACGCCGACAAGGGAAGAGGCTTCAGGGGCGCACAATCCGCCGCGGAGGTCGCTGCCGGCACGGCGAGCGGCCTGCCCGGTTTCCTGTCCGCCTGATTCCAACCATTTCGGAGATCGGATGGCTTGCCGTCGCCCCGGAGCGCGATAGCATCGCCGCAGGGGGATCAGGCATGTCGAAATTCCATCCGGACGTGCGCGACGAAGATGGGGTCGAGGCCGGCGCCAATTGGGGCGCGATGGCGGCCATCATTCTAGGCTTCCTGGCACTGCTGAGCGCGGTACCCAATTTCTATACGGTAATAAGGCTGGCCGGGATCGAAGAAGCCGGTCCTTTGGTGATCCTGAGTGCGGTCGCGCTCGGTGTGATGGTGCTGGAGGCGATCGTCTGCTTCGTGGCGGCGTGGCGCTTCATGCAGCGCAAGGGCCTGGTGATAGGCGTGCTTCTGGCCGTGCTGACACTGCTCGATCTGCTGGCCAGGCTGGTGCAGGCCGCATTCGGCGCCATGCCCGTCTGGCAGCTGGCCATGATGATCCTGTACCTGCCGATCCTTTATGGCCTGTTCCAGGGCGTACGCGCCGCGCGGGGCGCCAAAAGGCTCGGTACGCTCGCCCGGACCGATCTTGGCAGCGTGTTCAGCTGAAGACCGACCCGGGGAGGAACAAGCATGTCGCGATGGTTTCCGGATCTTTCGACCGCTGACGGCATCAAAGCGGGATTCAACGGCGGTGCCGCGGCGGCGATCGGCTTCGGTTGCTTTTCGCTGCTCGGTCTGGCGGTGACCTTTTTCAGGGGGCACATGCCGGGCGTGGATGTGGCCCGCACCGACCTGGACCGCATCTTCGCGCTAGGCGGTATCGCGCTGGAAGCGACGCTGGCCTTCGTCGCGGCCTATCGGTTCGCCAGGCACAAGGGCCTCTGGATCGGCACGATCGCGCTGTTGCTGTTCCTGCTGGAAATGTACGGCAAGATCGCGACCGGGACTTTGGCCTCCGGATGGACCTTCGCCTATGCGATGATCATTCTCGGTCTGGTCAACGGCATACGGGCGGCATGGACCGCACGCACGTTCGGCCCTCTCGACGAAACGGATCTGGAACGCGTCTTCGAATGAAAAACGCCGCCGGGCGCGAGCCCGACGGCGTTTTGAAAGGCTTGCCTGGTCGGGCCGTTCAGGCGGTGACCAGGTCCTTGCGGCGGCTGCCGCGCATCGTCAGACCGGCGGCGCCGAAGCCGAGCACCATCATGCCCCAGGTCGAAACCTCCGGCACGCCCGGATAGAAAGGCGCGGGATCCGAAGCGAAGGTGCCGGTGCCCGAGAAACGGGTGCTGCGACCCGAGCTGCCAACCGGCGCGCTGAAGGTCGGGTTCGCACCCGAGAAGGAGAAGGAGAAATCCTTCGACACGACCTGGCTGAAATCCAGGAAGTCCGACGAGTAGGAAATCACCGAATTCGCATTGGTCTTGAAGGTGAAGGAGCCCGAGCCGTTGCTCGCGTCCAGCTCTGCATTGGTGAAGCTCACCGTCAGCAGGTTGGTACGGGCGAAGGTGCCTTCCGCCGCAGCGGTATCGCGGATGACCGAGATCGTGCCCGAGGTGATCGTGTCGAACAGCTGCACGCGGTCGGCGCCAGTGCCGGTGGTGCCGAGGTTCGAGATCAGGTCAACCGTCAGGTGCGCATTCTGCAGGCCGACCAGATCGGCCGGCAGGTTCGGCACCGACATGATGTAATAGACCGGGATCGACGCGACAGTGTTGCCCGTGGCAGTACCGGTGGTGCGGATCTCCGCCTTCTTGTGCGTGCCGCTGTCCTGCTTCAGATATTGAAACAGACGCGCGCTCGGTACGCGCTGCAGGAACTGACCGAACGTGGTCGCAGCCTGAGCCGGAACCGAAGCCCCCGCCAGCAAAAGTGCACTCGTGACGTAAGCAACATACTTCATGACCGTTCCCCATCTAATTCGGCCGCTTCATGGTCTATATACTGCGGCGCAGCAGTTTATGAAAGCACGTTAACCACCTTTGCCTGAATAAGCTTTTTCGGAGCGAAATCAGCGCTCTGATCAACCAAACCCGTCAGCGCCGCCCGAAATTGCCAGCAAACCGGCAAAAATAATTTAAGTCGTTGTACGATATATCCGAATCGATGACGTTCGATTCACCTTCGCTGCGGCGCAGCAACGCCCAACTCCCCTGACGGGGAAAAAGAAGAAGCAAAGAGCCTGAAGACAAAGAGCAAATGATATAGGATTTTTATACATGGCCGCGACGCCGACCGCGCGTAGACGAAAGAAGAAGATGGCCGGGCCCAAACTTCCGATCGACCTGACGCATATGCCTGCGGGTCCGATGCTGCGCGGGGTGCGGCGGTTGCGTATCGACCTGCATTCAGTCGCCTGGACCGGCGCGATCATGGCAATGACGGCGATCTTCGCGTTCATCGTCCGGCCAGCGCGCGGCGAGGCTTCGGGCGCGCTGGTCTTCGTGCTCGGCATCACGCTCGCGGGTGCAACGATGGGCCTGGGCGCGGCCATCCTCGCCGCGATGGTGAGTTTCCTCCTCTACAATTTCTATTTCGCCGAACCGGTACTGACCTTCCGCTTCGATACGTTCGACGACTTGGCCCCCCTGATCATTTTCAACCTGTCCGCGGTGATCTCGGGCGTGCTGGCGGGCCGCGTCCGCGACGAAGCGGCGGCGGCGGCGGCGGCGAACAGCTCGCTCACCGCCCTGCTCCAGATCAGCCGCTCGCTCCAGTCCGCGGTCCGCTTCGAGGATATCGAGGCGGCTTTGGGCGGCTCCTCCGCCGAGGCGGCGGGCGTGCGGCTGCTGCCGGCGGAACCGCCTTTGCCCCCGGCCGATGCCGACGCCGCTCGTGTGAGCAGCGTCGCGCTGATCGGGCGCAGCTTCGGACCGGATATCTACCGGCTGGAATGCGGCGCGCATGCGATCGAGCTGACGGTGGCCCAGGGCCAGAAGAGCGCGACCACCGAAGGGACGCTGGGCTCGGCGCTCGCCAATCTGGTTGCGCTGGCGATGGAGCGTGCGGCGCTGTCCGAGAAGATCGCCGAAACCGAGGCCTCGGTCCGCACCGAAAGCCTGAAGACGATCCTGCTGTCGTCGGTCAGCCATGATTTCCGCACCCCGCTGGCGACGATCAGCGCGTCCGCTTCCAGCCTGATCGATTATGCCGACCGGCTCGACCGCGGCACGGCCGACGGGATGCTGCGCTCGATCGTCGAGGAAAGCGAAAGACTCAACCGATTCACCGCGAATCTGCTGCAGATGAGCAAGCTGGAGGCGGGGCAACCTCTGTCCTCGGCGCAGATATTGTCGGTGTCGGATATGCTCAGCGCAGTCGTGCGGCGGATCCGGCCGCGTGCCGCCAATCGCACGATCGAACGGCACGAAACCGAGGATTGCTTCGTGCTCGCCGACGCCAGCCTGTTCGAGCTGGCCTTGCTCAACGTGCTGGAAAATGCGGTTCTCTACAGCCCCGACGGCAGCCGCATCGCGATCCTGCTGGCCAAGGAAGGAAATGAAAGCGTGATCGAGATCGCCGACGAAGGGCGCGGCATCCCCAAAAGCGAGCTGGAGCGCGTCTTCGACCGCTTCCACCGTGTCGATTCCACCGAACAGATGCCGCGCGGCAGCGGGCTCGGCCTCGCCATCGCCAAGGGCTTCGTCCAGGCCTTCGGCGGCACGATCGAGGCGATGGTGCCGGGTATCGGAAGCAAGGGCACGCGCATCCGCATCCGGCTGCCGCTTGCGGAACAAGGGGGCATGGCCTGATGGCACACATCCTGCTGGTCGACGACGAAGCCGCGCTCACCGGCGTGCTGCGGCCGGTACTGACCGCCGCCGGGCATGACGTCACCACCGCCGCCTCGGGGGCGGAGGCGGTGCGCCAGGCCGATCTGCTGCAGCCCGACGTCGTGCTTCTCGACCTTGGCCTGCCCGACCAGGACGGCAAGGCGGTGATCCATACGCTGCGGATCAAGCATGACATGCCGATCATCGTCATTTCCGCGCGTCATCAGGAAGGCGAAAAGATCGCCGCGCTCGACGAGGGCGCGGACGATTATGTCGACAAGCCGTTCGAGATCGGCGAGCTGATGGCACGCATCCGCGTGGTGCTGCGCCGCAAGCCGGGGGCAGAGGCCGCGACGCGCTACAGATCGGGCCCGCTGTCGATCGATTTCGAAATGCGCCAGGTCATGCTGGGCGGCGACCAGCTCAAATTGTCGCCCAAGGAATATGATCTTTTGCTCGCGCTGGCCCGCAATGCCGGACGCGTGGTGACGCACAAGCGCCTGCTCGCCGCCGGATGGGGCAATGACAGCGCCGATACGCAATATCTGCGCGTCTATATGGGTCTGCTGCGCCAGAAGATCGAAGAGGATCCGAGCGACCCTCGATTGCTCCTGACCGAGCCCGGCGTCGGCTACCGGATCGCGCCGTCGGAGGCATGATTTGCAGCGCGAGGCGCTTTTCTCGCCCTGCGGGGCCTATCGCTATCGGCTGAGCCGCGACTGGAACGGCACCGGTACAAGGCTCGCGGTGGTTATGCTGAATCCGTCGACTGCGGACGCGGCGCGCGACGATCCCACCATCCGCCGCTGCATCACTTTTGCCGTGCGCGAGGGGCATTGCGGTGTCGAGATACTGAATCTGTTCGCCTTTAGCGCGACCGAGCCCGCCCTGCTCAAGAGCGCGGCCGATCCGGTCGGCCCCGACAATGATCGCCATCTGGAGGCATTGTTCGCGCGGCATCCCCGCATACTTGCCGCCTGGGGCGCGCACGGAGAGTTCGGCGGGCGGGCGAAAGCCGTGCTGCAGATGGCGGAACGCCGCGGCGTGAGCCTCACCTGTCTTGGCTATACTGCCGCCGGCCATCCCCGCCACCCGCTTTACGTCCGGGCCGACAGCGTATTTCTGCCCTTCGCCGGACGGGCGGATTTATAGATTTTTTATGCATGGTGCCGAGGCGCCGACTGCCATAGCTGGAAGGCCGGTAAAGCCCGGTCGCACTCTCTCCTCTCGCGACATCAAGCACGGGTCTTTGCCATGCGGCGGCGGGCCGAGCAGGTACGAAGCCCGCCGCCGCCCCCAGCGGCGAGTGCGTGCTATTGACGAAGGCCATCCAGACCGCAGCGGACACACAGCCGGGGGGCATAGCTACGATCGAACCCACGCAGGGGAACAGCCCGCCCGCGCCTGCCGCCACCGTGGCTCCCGCGCCGCCGCGATTGCTCGATATGGGCGAAATCGCACCCTCCTTCACGGCGCCCGCGCTCAGCGGCAACCCGGCCTACATATTCGACAGCGTCGCTGGGCGACCGATCGTCATGTTGTTCATGGGCAGCGGCAATTGGCCGCCGAACCAGGCTGCGCTGGCGTTGGTAGCGCGCAATGCGGGCCTGTTTGACGACACGCGCGCCGCTTTCTTCGGGGTAACGATCGATCAGAAGGACGCGGCGGAAAAGCGGATCGCCCAACGCATACCCGGCATCCGCTGGTTTCTGGACTATGACCGGCAGGTCAGCCGTCTGTACAATGCACTGCACGGCGACGGCGCAAGCGTCGATTATGTCCCTTATTGGCTGCTGCTGGATTCGACCCTGCGGGTAGTGATGCGCGCGCCGATCGACCAGGGCGAGGAGATTTTCGCGAGGCTGCGCGGCATGATCGCAGCCGGCGACGAGCAGATCAACGCTCCGGTGCTGATGGTACCGCGCATATTCGAACCCGAATTGTGCCGCGAACTGATCCGCATCTACGAAACGCGCGGCGGCCGGGAAACGGGTTTCATGCGGACACAGGACGGGAAGACTGTCGGCATACTCGATCACAGCTTCAAGCGCCGATCCGATTGCATGATCGACGATCCCGCATTGCAGGGGATCCTGCTCGATCGAATGCGCCGGCGGCTGCTCCCGCAGATGCAGCGGGCCTTCAACTATCTGCCGACCCGCATCGAGCGGTGGATGGTGGGCTGCTACGAGGCCGAGCATGGCGGGTTCTTCCGCCCGCACCGGGACAATACGACCGCAGGCACCGCCCACCGCGTCTTCGCCTGCACGATCAACCTGAACGCCGAGGAATTCGAGGGCGGGGAGCTGCGCTTTCCCGAATATGGCGCGCGCAGCTACCGTGCACCGACGGGCGGCGCAGTGATCTTCTCCTGCTCGCTGCTGCATGAGGCGATGCCGGTGACGCGCGGCACGCGCTATGCGTTCCTGCCCTTTTTCTACGATGAGGACAAAGCGCGCCTGCGCGAGCGCAATCAGGTGCATTTCGCGGACGGCAGAGGCGGCTATCGCGCGGGCCTGCCCGACGCACCAGAAGCGCCCGCACCGGCCGACGGTCCCCAACCTTAACCCTGCCGGTATGACCACCTCAGCGAAGGTTCAGTCCGCATCCTCTAATCCTCCACGCTTCCAGCGAAGCGAGAGGATGATGACGCGGTTCGAGCGCCGGGTTTTTGGGTTGATCATTGTCGCGGCGATCCTGTTCGTCGCGCTGACCTGGCGGCTGTTCGCTGCAATCTGAAGCGCTGGCTTCGGATGGACAGGCCCTCACCCCGCGCCTAACCGCGCCCGTGGGAAGAGCGAGGGAGACGGCGTTGGCCAGGCAGCACGAATATACGGCACGCATCGAATGGACGGGCAATCGCGGCGACGGAACCCGAACCTATCGGGGCTATGACCGGACCTGGGACATCGCCACCCCGGGCAAGCCTGTGATCCATTGCTCGAACGACCCGTTGCTCGGTGGTGACCCGGGCCTTCCCAACCCCGAAGACCTGCTGATCGCCTCGCTCTCCGCCTGCCACATGTTGTGGTACCTGCATCTTGCCAGCGCTGCGGGGATCGTGGTCCATTCCTATCGGGACGATCCCGCCGCGACCGGCGAAACCAGCCCCAACGGCGCGGGCCGTTTCCTCGAAGCAACGCTCAGACCGCATATCATCGTCGAAGTCGGCGCCGATCTGGCCGAAGCGGAGGCGATCCACCACCGCGTGCACGAATTCTGCTTCATCGCGCGATCGGTCAACTTCCCGGTCAGCTACGCACCGACCTTCGAGATGCGCTAACAAAAAGGGGCGAGCCCGCGGGCCCGCCCCTTTCCGGCACCAGACCCTAAAGCCTGATCAGACGAAATCGGCGAGCGTGAAGCCGCCCTGGACGCCGTCGACCTTGACCGCGGAGTCGATCACCCCGCCCGCGCCCGCCGCATCCCAGAACAGATAGGTGTCATGGCCGACGGTGATCGCGGCGATGTCCGCTTCGCTCGAATGCGCGCCGACCAGGCTGTTGGCCAGCGTGAGCGCTGCCGAGGCCGAGGCAGCCGAGCCGCCGAGCACCTGGACCGGGTGGAAATCGAACGCGAACTTGTCCGTGCCGTGGCCGAAGTCGGTGACCTCGTCGGTCTTCCAGGCGGTCGATCCCGCGGTCAGGAACGATGCGTCATGGCCGCTGAATACGAACGTGTCGCTGCCCGCGCCGCCGGTCATTGTGTCGATGCCCGCACCGCCGACCAGCGTATCGTTGCCCGCATCGCCGAACAGCTGGTCGTTGCCCGCGTCGCCATGCACCACGTCGTTGTCGCCACCGCCGTGAAGCGTATCGTTGCCATCGCCGCCCGAGACGAAATCGTCGCCCTTGTTGCCCTGGACATAATCGTTGCCGTCGCCGCCCATCAGGCTGTCATTGTCGGCACCGCCATAAATGCGGTCGTTGCCCGCGCCGCCATCGATCGTATCGTTGCCGGCATTGCCCTGGATGTAATCCATGCCCGCGCCGCCGGAGATGCTGTCCGCACCATCGACCGATCCCGCGACCGCGGTCATCTCGTTGCCGTAGATGTGGTCGTTGCCGTCGCCGCCGATGATCGTGTCGGAGCCCGCGCCGCCCATATAGACGTCGGCTTCGATCAAATGACCGTGTGCGTCGGTCGCGCCGGACGAGCCGGTGATCAGATCGTCTCCGCCCGCCCCATCGACCGTGTCGTTCTGATCGCTGGCGAACAGATGGTCGTTGCCGGCCGTGCCCGTGATGTGCCCGCTGGCCGCAGCCGCCGGTGTGCCGTCGGATGCGGTCGCGCCGCCCGTGCCCCCGGTCGGGGTGCCATTGCCGAGCGCGGTCGTGCCGACATTGGTGGTGGCAGCGGCGGTCGAGACCGACGCCGAACCGGTCGAGAGCCATGCATTGTAACGCTGGCTGCCGTCCGCATAGATCGAGGTCAGATTTCCCCAGGTTCCGGAATCGCCCGGCGTGCCGACGTCGTCATAGTTGGTGAAGAGCGTGCCGCCCGCCGCCTTGAAGGCGGCGATTTCCTTCGCATAGAGATCGCCCATGCGCGGATCGGCGAACATGCGGTTGAACAGGTCCTGCACCGCCGCCTTGTCCGCAGCCGCCCAGCGCGTCGTCGAGAGCGAGGTGCCCGCTTCGTAGGTAACGAAGCTCAGCCCGTTGGCCGCGGCGATCTGCCCCGACTTCGCAATATATTGCTCGGTCTTTGCCAGGCTGCCATCCTGGCTGAGCGAGCCGCCGAACTCCAGTTCGTGGAACGCGGCGTCGAGACCGGCCGCGCCGCCCTTGGCCCAGCCCAGGATGGTCTGGAGATCGGCGCTGGCGACAGAAGTGCCCATCTGGCCACCGAAATAGGGCGCCGTCGCATATTCGCTGAAAAGGTTCGAGATCGGACCGGTGAAGCCGGCCTTTGCAATGCCGGTCTGCCAGTTCGCCATCATCGTCGCGTTGGCCTGCTGGCCGGCAAGCACGTCACTCAGCTGCGCGGCATGGCTTCCGGTGAACACCTGGTGCGCGATATTGGCCACCTGGGCCGAGCGATAGCCATAATAGACGTTGGCCGCGCTCGAAGCGCTGACGCTGGTTCCCCACAAAGCGGCGGCCTGGCTCTTCGCATAAGCGTTGGCGGTAAACTGTGTATTCCAGACTTCGTTCGACCATTCGACATGGACCTTGAGGCTGGGGTCGAGATGATCGCGGATATAGGTCAGCGCGTTGGTGACATAGGTGTCGTCCGCCTTGGTCGGCACGTTATACCACATGTCGACATGGGCTTCGTTGGCAAGCTGCACCATGGCTTCGATCGGCGCGCCGTCGGCATGCGCCGTGCGGCTCCAGAAGCTGTCGGCAAGCGTATCGCGGCTTCCCCAGCTCACGTCCTGCGACGCGTTGGTATTGCCCCAGTCCATGAAGCGGACCATGCCCCATTGCGAAACCTTGGCGACGAAATCCGGATTGAAGATCTCGCCCGCATTATAGAGGTTCTGCTGATCGACGCGGACCAGATGCGGATCACTGACCGGATGGCTGGGATCAAGGTTGGTGAAGGTGATGTAGACCGAAGCCTTGTCGTCGCTGCCGGTATAGTCGAACACGACCTTGCCGTCAGTCTGGCTGACGATCTTGCCGCCGCTGACGCCGACCTTCGCGGTGCCGTCATAGGTCAGCACATATTCGTCGACCGGCACGGCCGACTTGGGGTCGACCGCGACCGAAAGATAGAGCTTCGAGACGCCCGTCAGATTGGTGAAATCACCATTCTGATTGCGCGTAAGCGTGCTGGTGATGTCATTACCGGCCGCATCCTTGGCACCCCAGGGCTGCCCCGTATGAACCCGGTCGATAAAAGGTTCTTCCGTGGCCCAATAGACCACGGACTCGAGATTCATACCAATACCGAAAGTGGAATTCGTCACCGCGAAAAGCCCCGCTCCAGAAACTGAACGGGGGTGCTATTAGCCTTTGATTCCCAAAGCTTGTTTGCGCCAAACATGGTTAAAATCGGTGCAAAACAAATGAATTCCCGCCGATCCGACGCAAAGCCGGATCGATCGCCGCCGTAACGACCCACGATAACGTTCCCCAGAATCGGACCGAATCCGCCTTTTGCCAATCGCCATGCACATGGCAGCGAAACGATCCGGATAACAGCCAGAAATGGATAGGCTGTGGCAAAATAAGGGGCGACAGCTCGTCTTGAAAACGGGCCGATTTAGCTTGCGATTGCAAGTATTGCCCTTGCATCAATGCTGATCTGGAAAACCTGCAGCCGGACAGCCCGATTTTCACAACAAACATCATTGCGCGCGAGGTACACCGATACTTGCACGATTTCCGCTACTTCCGCGCCGCTCGGTTAACGGCCCAGCGCGCCTCCAGCGCGGCAACGGTCCGGTCGGATTCCGCGCGGGCGAGCCGCAACCGGTCGGCTGCCTTGGCCAACGCGACCGCGGCATCCTCGACCGTACCATGGGGACTGAAAGGCATCGTCATCAGCCGGCATCGCGGACGAAGCCGTCCACCGCCTCGGTGAAGCGCGCGAGCAAGGGCGGCCGATGGCCGCGCCCTTCGAAGATCACGCGATGGCCGGCCCTGATCTCCTGCGCACGCTGTTCAGCGGTGAGTCGATCGAGGTAGCGGCGATAAGCGGCGGGGCCCCAGGCAAAGAATATCTCTCCTGGACAAGGCGTCTCGTCCCAGCCGCGATCGGCCAGCCACAGGCCGGCTGCGAGCAAGCTGGAGGGCATCGAAACGTCGGGCGTGGCCAGCCTTTGCTGACGGATCGCCTCGGCATCGATACGATCGCACAAGGCAGCACGGATCGCAGCCAGAACCGGCTGGTGCAACATGGACATCCCCTCTGGTGCGCTGGGTGCGGACCCAAGGGGAACGACTCGTCAGCGTTCCCGTTTTGTACTTATAGAACGTACAATTGTCAAGACACCGTACGCGTCTTCAATATGACGGTTCGAACCCTGGGATCGGACCCTAGCCCTGTGGGCAGGGCAACGCCTCCTTCAGCGCGCGATAGGTGAGGATCGGCGCGGGCTTCGTGCGCGTCTCGGGATGCGCGTCGAGATATTTGCGGACCGCTACGATCAGGTCATCCGGTCGCAGGCCGATCGGCGGGCAGAGCACCTTCTGGTGCGCATCCTGCGCCGCCAGCATCGCACCGTTGGCAACACCCAGCACCATCGCCGCGCAGGCGCGCCGCCCCTCATCCGCAGTGCAGGCGGCAAGCAGGTCATCGCCGGTGCCGATCACGGTCGCGGCGGCAAGGATGGGGAGCAGGATCATCCGCCGATCCTATCCCCGGCGGCCGCCCCCGCCAATGGCGGAGGCGGTTGTTGCCAGTAGGATGGCAACAACCTGTTGGCCTGCCCATTCCACCGCAAGTTTCAGGAAGCGCGTCCGGATCGGACCCGTTACAGATGCAACCATGAACTATAGGATATTGGATGCCTCTCGCGCCGCGTGGGCCATGACGTCGGCGCTCGCCTGCTCGCTTACCGCCATTCCCGCCCACGCCGCGCCCAATCCGGCGCAAGAGGCCTGGTGGACCGGCCCTATGCTCGCCTCGTCCGGCGGCACCTTGCCCCGTGGCCATGTGCTGGCCGAGCCTTATCTCTTCGATGAGCGCGGAAAAGGCGGAGATTATGCGGGGTCGCTCACCTATCTGCTCTACGGTGCAACCGATCGGCTGACGGTGGGCCTGATCCCCACCTTCGGCGCGGCGCACAGCAAGGGCAGCGGCTATCGCCGCCGTGCCGGCGTCAACGACCTCACGCTGAACGCGCAATATCGCATGCACCTTGCGAAGATCGGCGAGCTCGAACCGACCTGGTCGCTGGTGCTGCAGCAAAGCCTGCCCACGGGCCGTTTCGACCGGCTTGGCGGTGACGGCGATCGCGGCATCGGCAGCGGCACCTTCGCGACCATGATCGGCCTCTACGCGCAGCGCAGCGACGTGATGCCCAACGGCCATATCCTGCGCACACGGATCAACCTGAGCTATACCGTGCCGCACGATGCGCGATTGCACGACAAGAGCGTGTACGGCACGCCCGACGGGTTTCGCGGCACCGCGCATCCCGGCGACAGCGCACTTGCCGATCTCTCGATCGAATATAGCCTGACGCGGAGCTGGGTGCTGGCGACGGACCTGTTCGCGCGCCGCAGCGGCGCGGGCGATGTGGAAGGGCAGGTCGCGGGCGCCGCCTGGTCCGCCCGCCTGCCGCGCCAGCGCAGCGCAGGGATTGCGCCCGCGGTCGAATATAGTTGGAACGCCAATCGCGGCGTGCTGCTCGGCGTACGGCGGATCTTCCCCGGCCATAACGTGACGCCTTCCTGGACGCCGGCGGTGGCCTTCAACGCCTATTTCTGAGCGCGATCTAACCGATCATGTCGTCGAGCGTGAGCACCCGGTCCATCCGATCGACCCGTTCCATCGGGATGCGGAATGTGCAGGCCGGGTTATATTGCTCAAGCTCGACATAGGTCGCCGTCTTGCGCACGATCGTCTTGATCAGCACGCTGCTTGGCCTTTCGCCTTCGACTTCGTCGGGGCTGCGCAGGTAGATGACCGCGTCGTCGCCGATCGCGGGGCGCTTGCGGCTCTCCACGAACACGGTGGCGCCATCACGAAAGCGCGGCTGCATCGACGAACCCTGGACGTAGAGACCGTAGACGTCCGCCCGCCCGTCGAGGATCGGCGGACGACGCTTATACTCCACCACCTCGCCCCGGTTGAGCGTGGTCTGCTCGATCGCCTCGCCGTCGACCACCGTCTCGGCGCCCAGCGCGGTGCCGTAGACCGGCAGATCGCGATGCATCCGTGCCGCGCCGGATCCCTCCATCTGGAAAGGCTGGCCGTTGGTCGCGGCGATCAGGCCGGTCAACGCCAGCACCTCGGCCCGCGTGATCGGCGGATCGCCCATCCCTTCCATCGCATCGGCAAAGCGTCCAGCGACCTCGACGCCGAGCGCGCCGTCGAACGACGGCTCCGCATAACGCTGGATCGAGGAAGCGGCGGCATAGCCCGCCTTGGCCGCAAGCGCCCGCAGCGACAACCCGGCCCGGGCACGAAGCCGGTTGAGTTGCGCGCCGGTTGTCTCCTGAGTCGTCATGCGCGCGCTTATGCACGCAAACTTGTACGCAGTCCAGCTTGACGTTTATACGTTGTATACGTATACAGCTACGCCGATTTTCTGAAGGGTATGCGGCAATGGAAGAAGATGGTTTGCCCGGTTTTTTGCAGCTCAACGGCTTTCGGGTGAGGCAAGGCATGTTTGGTGCGCGCAGGACACCACTCGTCTCGCTACCGATCCCGTCGCCCTCTTTCGCCGGGGCACCCTGGGGCGAGCCGGGCAACAAGCCTGCTGAGCCTCCCGCGCCTCCTTTCGTCGCGGTGCCCCCTCCCACCGTCCCGCCTGGAAGCTTGCCTCCTCAAGCGCCTCCAGGTGGGCCAACACCTGCCCGTAACCGCAGAAGTGCGCTCACCGACCTGGCGGTTGGCAAAGATCAGCTCGAGAACTGGATAAAAGGGATCAACCAAAGTGGCGGGCTCGACGAACCCGAGCCGGGGCCAAATACTCTGAACAGCGATCGGGATGTAGTTCGAGCGATGGCGCATGCTGCAACCGACAAGGGCGGCGCTGATACAATCGAGGCCCCCGATCTCGACGACTTCGTTGACCGCTTTCGGCAAGTGGAACGAAAGCTTCAACTGAATGGGCTGACGAAAGGCAGGCGCCCGGAGATATTTTTCACGGTGGGTCGCGACGATCGGGGACAGGTTGTGCTGCGAAGCCTTCAGGCCGTGGGCCAACAGGGGCAGCGAGCCCCGCAATACCGGCGGACGCGATCGCGATAGGTCATAGCCACACGATCGATATTCCCTCGCCGCCCCATGCCGGCGACGCCAGTTACCTTTATGCCACCGGCAAGCCGAGCTTCGTGATCGGGCAGCGGAACCTCGATCTCTATCAGATCGAACGGCATAACGGCGTGGCGCAAATCCGATCCGTTCGGCCGAAAGGTCGCTTCGGGCCTTGGGAAAAGTTCCATGCCGATCCGAGCCAGTATAGAATCTACAACGACCAATAGAATGCGAAAGGCAACGATATGAAGCAGTCCCTTTTCCGGGCGGCATCCCTGCTGTTGCTAGCCAGCATTTCGGGTCGGGCGACGGCGCAAAGCGGCTTCGCCCTGGTGCGTGCCGATCTCGAGAAGGTGGAGGATATCAGCCCTCCGCTGCGACAGGGGGAAATCCGCCTGGATGGAGAAATGCGCCTGACCTTCCGGGTCAGAAAAGTCCTGGTTGGCACCTTGGAAAACAAGGTCATCACCCATGTCCAATGGTCCGGAAAGCCTTTTACCGGCGATGCATATGTCCTTGTTCACGACAAGGACGGGAAGCTTGCGGTCAAATGGTGGGGCCTCGCGCGTGATGGCTTTTGTTTATACCCCGAGGATGCCAGGCACTACGGCATGGAAGACCAGGTGCGCCGGCTGCAAAAAGTACACCCCTGCCGAAACGGTGGATAACGGCGCCTTGCAGGTCATATCCTGCAGCTGAAGCGGGTAGAGCGATACGGCCCAGGCGGCCCCATTCGGCGATCCGCACAATTTGAGGCACCGGCAGCGCTCCGGCCGGAACGCGGTGATCCTCCGGGACCGTGAGGTCTCGGAAATCGTCGCGAAGGAGACGATCGCCAATGATGTTGGCGCTCTAACCCACGGCACGTACGCACGCTATTCGCTCCAGGGCGGAGAGTACCACTCCAATTGACTTTCATACGCGGGTGGCGTACAAAACGAGAACAGATTCGCGCCGGGCCTGACGCCCTCACGGAGACAATATGGATGCTTTGCGGGGCGTGCCGGCATCGGCCGGCGCGAGAGAAAACGTGCGTTCAGTGATACTTACGCGGCGGATTGCCCGCGCCCGCGCGATAAGCCTGGCCGAGATCGTCGGTCTGGGCCGGATTCTGCGCGATGTCGTTGCCGGCGTCGTCGCTGGTATTGGCGGCGATGGCGTTGAGCTCGGCCGCCTGCTCGGCATTGAGCGCCTGGGTAGAGCTTCGCCTGGCACAACCGCCCAGCAAGGCCAGGCTGATCATGATCGCAGCAGGCAGGCTGATCCGCATCCCGTTCCCCGTTCGCGTGGGTTCACCCCCAACGCACGAACCGCATTTTGGTGCGCGCAATGATCCGCCCCGAGGTTCTGGACGCCTTGCTGGAGGCGGGCGCTTCGGCCGAGGCGATCGTCGCGGCGGTCAAGGCGGCAGCGCTGGTCGAAGAGGCCCAGCGTGGCGTGCGGCGTGCCAGGGATGCGGAACGTCAGCGCCGCGTCCGCGCGACCTACGCCGCCGCCGCGGAGTCACGCGCGGCCCGCGTGACTCCGCGCGAGCGTGCGGACGCTCCCCCCAATGAAATATCTAACCCCCCTTCTTCTCCCCGATCCTCTGACGAGGATCTGACCCCGCTGGCCGAACGATTGGCGGCGGCGTGGAACGAGGGGCCGGCGAAGGCCGGCGCCCTGCCCTGTCGCGCCGTCAATCCGGGCCGGCGGGCGACGCTGAAGGCACGGCTGCGCGAACATGGCGAAGCGGCCTTGTTCGAGGCGGTGCGCAACCTGGCGGCGAGCGAATTCCACTGCGGCGCCAATGCGCGCGGCTGGAAGGCGTCGCTCGGCTGGCTGCTCGCCAATCCGGAAGCCTTCCAGCGGATGCTGGAGATCACACCCGCCGATGGCGCGCGGCGGCCGGCGATGACGGTTGCCGAGCAGCTCGCCTCGACCGAGCGATCGGCCGCCTCGCTGGAACGGATGGGCCGCGCCGATGAGGCTGCCGAGATGCGCCGCACCGCGGAAAGATTGCGTCAACAGCTACAACCAGGAGACGAATGATGGGACAGGCGAGACGAGGCCGGCCGCGCAAAGCAGGCGCACGCAATGCCAAGGGGCGGCTGATCCTGCTGCCCGATCGCGGCAACATCCGCGTCCAGGCGCGCGCCGCCGCCTTCGCCCGCTTCCAGAGCGGGCGCGCGGACCAGCAGGTGATCGATCAGATCGGGCGCGCCTGGGCGGTAGGGCTGCTCGACGGATTCGGGATCGACCCCGTGATGCTGCGCGATATCGGACGGCGTTATGGTGGGCTTTACTGGCATCAGTTCGCGGCGATGGCGCCCAAGACCGGCCAATGGGAACGCCGCGACCGCACCGCCGCCAATGATGGGCGGTGGGAAGACAATCCCGGCGAATATTTCGCCCGGCTCGATACGCTCGCCCGCAATGCGGGGCGCGAGGCGGTCGCGGCGATGCATGGCTTGTGCGTCGACGGCTGGTGGTTCCCCGACACCAATGCTCCCTGGGTCGAGCGTCTGATCAACGCTGCCATCCGCGATGCGGGCGGCCATCCGCTTGGCGATCTGGCGGGCCCTTCGGACCGCGCACGCCTGGCGGCGGCAGCGGAAGCGCTTGCCGCAATGGTGGAGGGACGACGGCTTTAAAAATCGGGAGACGGCCTACCGCCGCCCGAGCGCGCGGCCGATCTTCAAGTCGGTGTCGTACTGGCTGAGCGCATAGACCGCCCAGATCGCGGCGGGCAGCCAGCCGATCATCGTGATCTGCAATATCAGGCAGACGATTCCCGCAAGCGGCCGCCCGATCGTGAAGAAGAGCAGCCAGGGCAGAACGATGGCGATGATCAGGCGCATGGCATCTTCTCCGCGGCCGCAGCGACTCCCGTGGCTTCCCATATCGCAATGCGGCGGGCAAGCCACGGGGGGTGCGGCTCGCTCGGCCGGGGATCAGTCCACCGTCACATAGGTTTCGGACGCGATCCGCCATTCGCCGCCCGCCTTGGTCCAATGGACGAGATAGCGGCCGGCGATGCGCAGCGCGCCGCCATCGCTCGCGGTCCCCACCCAGCGCCCGGTTCCGCCGCCACCGGATGGGATTCCGGCATGCCGACATCGATCCGATCGGGAGTGCGCACGAACAGCATGGGATGCGGATCGGCGAAGGCTGTGGCCACGAAATCGCGATAGGCAGCCTTGCCCTGGATAAGCTGCCCGCCGCCACCCAGGATCATCATGAAATCGTCGGTGGCAAGATCGATCACACCTTCCACGTCATGCGCGGCGAGCGCCCGATTGTGCGCCTGGCGCAGCGTGCGGATCGCTGCCTGCTCCTTCGCGGGCGAGAAGCGCGAAGCGGGCGGCAAATTGGACGCGGGAACCATCGCCGGAATCATGAACAGCGATTGCCTGGACGTCCATCCCTATCCGTCACGCGCCTGTCGGCGGCGCCGTGATAACGCCCACGGAACAGCAAGCCCCGGCGCGGGTTGAGGGTCCACCACAACAGGGAGAGATGCCATGCTGTACACGATCGCCGTCATCCTGCTGATTCTGTGGCTGCTCGGTTTCTTCGTCGTCCATGTCGGCGGCGGGCTGATCCATCTTCTGCTCGTGATCGCGGTGATCGTGGTCGTGGTGCAGCTCATCACCGGCCGCCGCGCGCTATGACACGGCGGCGCAAGGCGCTGTCCGTCGCCACACTCTGTGTGATGGTGACGGCCGGCGCCGCCGCCTGGACGCTCGCGCCGGCCAAGGTGCACGCCGACACGCCCCGGGTCGATCAGCCCGCGCCCGTGGATCCTTGGACCAAGGGCCCGGTCGATCGCGACAATATGGTGCAGGGCGTGCTCGACTATCGCAGCGACACGGCCAAACACTGACGGCCAAAAAAAGAGGCCGCCAGGCAGGGATACCTGGCGGCCTCTCAATCTGCAGACGGATCAGCGCAGGGCGAGCGCCGCCCGCCGCCGATGTCCTCGCAACATGCCGCCAACAAAACCGAAACCGCCCACCATCATTGCCCAGCTTGCGGGCTCCGGCACGCCGCCTACCGGGGACACGGCATCGTTCTGGATGGTCAGGTGCGTGGGGACGAGGTTGAGAAACTCGCCATTTCCCGAAGCGGGGAAAGCATAGAAATAGGCATTCCACAGACTATCCTGTGAAACATCCCCGTCGAAGCCGGTGAAATTGACATCACCATAGCCCCTATTTTCGGTCGACGAGATTTCGAACCAGGTTTCCCAATAGAAATCCTGGCCGTACTGACCGGAGAACGTAAGCAGGTACGATTCCGGGCTATCGTCACTATAGACCATCGTATTGAGGATCGCATACTGCGCGCCATCGCCGACATAGGTATGCCCGTTGACGGTAATCCTGTTCAGGCGCGCGGGCGAAGGCTGATCCAGCCCGACGCCCCCTAATGTATTGAGGTAGGTGGAATCTCCCTGGATCCGGCCCGCCGTAGGATCGAACTTCATCACGTCCGTGAAGGCGACTCCGGTGAGGTCCGCGCCGGCCTTCCCGAACAGGCCCATATCGTCGGTCCCGCCGGCAAAAGTGCCCGTCCAGGTGAATGTGACGATGTTCGCCGACGCCGTGCCCGCTGTCAGCGCAGCGGCGCCAAGCGCGATCAGAAACTTCCCAATCATGATGTCCCCCAAAAAACCAAGCGCGCCCGTCGGACGCCCGCGATGGTTTATGAAAGCTTACCGCCCTTCACAAGCGCAAGCCGCGGTTAACGCAGCCATTTTCGTTGCTTAGCACCACCAAAGCGGAGGAATCGCGAACCGTCGCTTGACTCACTCATAACCCTATGGTTATGGAATGACTCATAACCATAGGGTTATCGAATCACGCCATGACGCCGACCCAGGACATGCTCTTCCGGACGCTCGCCGACCCCACGCGGCGCGCGATCTTCGAGCGGTTGTGCCGGAATGGCGGGCAGACGGTGGCGGCGATCACGGCGGATGCCGGGGTGTCGCAGCCGGCCGTCTCCAAGCATCTCGCCGTACTCAAGCGCGCGGGCCTGGTGCGCGACAAACCCGATGGACGGCAGACGCGGTACAGCGCCGAGATCAAGGCGCTGCGCCCTTTGCTCGACTGGACGAGCGAGATGGCAAGCTTCTGGGACGAAAAGTTCGATCTGCTCGAGGATTTATTGAAGAGGATGGACCAATGAACGAGGCCGCCGCCGAATTGCGCACCGTCACCGTCGAACGCGAGATCGGCTATCCGCCGGAGAAGATCTGGCGCGCGCTGACCACGCCGCACCTGTTGCAGGAATGGCTGATGCAGAGTGATTTCGTGCCCGAGAAGGATCATGACTTCACCTTCCGCGGCGATTGGGGATCGGTCGACTGCCGCGTGCTGGAGGTCGAACCGCCCCACAGCCTGTCCTACACATGGGGCGCGATGGGGCTGGAGAGCGTGGTCAGCTGGACGCTCACGCCCACGCCGGGCGGCACGCATCTGCGCCTGGACCAGACCGGTTTCCGCAAGGATCAGGAACAGGCCTATCAGGGTGCCAAGTTCGGTTGGAAGCGCATGATCGCGACGCTGGAAGAGATCGTGGCGCGTGAGGAGAATGTTGCATGAGCGAGAAGACCCCATCCGAACTGATCGACGGCCGCATCGCCGAACTGGGCGATTGGCGCGGCGCGACGCTCGCGCGCATCCGCGAGCTGATCAAGGAGGAGGAACCGACCGTCGTCGAGGAGTGGAAATGGCGTGGCGTGCCGACCTGGTACAAGGACGGCCTGATCACCACCGGCGAATCCTACAAGAACGCGATCAAGATGACCTTCGCCAAGGGGGCGTCGCTGTCCGATCCCAAGAAGCTGTTCAACTCCAGCCTCGACGGTGGCACGCGCCGTGCGATCGACTTCCGGGAAGGCGACGTAATCGACGGGCCGGCGCTGAAGGCCTTGATCCGCGAGGCGATCAATCTCAACCAGGCCAAGGGCACCAGGAAATGAAACGGGACTTCGCCAGGCGCGGTATCGTTCGCTGGATCCACCTCGTGCTGGCGATCCCGATCGTCGGCTACATCTACAGCCCGTTCGCGGTGCTGCCCCAATATGCGCCGATGACGCGCTATGTCTTTCTGCCGGCAATGGTGCTGAGCGGCTTGTGGATGTGGAAGGGCCACGTCGTGAAAAGACTGGTGACAGCGCGCGCGGGGCACGCCGCACAACAGCAAATCTAGGGTCCGGGCACATCCGGGGCCCCTGATCATACGAGGGCGACGCAACCCTTCCGCCCGACCGGCATTATCGCGCGATGACGCGCTTTTACTTCGACATATTGAACAGCAAGAAGACGATCGACTCCGAAGGCCAGCTCTTCCCCGATCTCGCCGCCGCGCGGGAAGCGGCGCTCGCTTCCGCCCGCGACATGGCGGCCGAGGATGTGCGTGCGGGGCATGTTTTCCTGCGCCACGGCATTGCGGTGCGCGACGAGCAAGGCGCCGAGCCGGTCTTCACCATATCGTTCGCGGACGCCTTCACCATTTCTTTCTAGGGCGCCGGGGACGAGGCGATTTTTGCCGGATCGATCGGGCGGCCGCGCACCATCGCGATCGCGATATGATCGATTGCCGCCACATCATGGCGCGGATCGGCCCGAAGCAACAGCAGGTCCGCGCGCCGCCCGGGCGCGATCAGGCCGCGATCGCGGAACAGGCGGGCATAATTGCCGGTGGCGCTGGCCAGCGCCTCGCGCGGGGTGAGGCCGATCATGGTCAGCAGGCGCATTTCCTCATGCAGCCCGCTGCCGGGCATGATGCCGTAGGATGGTGCGGCGCTGCCCGCATAATAAGTGGCGCCGCCGGCATGGATCGCGCGGTCGAGCCCTTGCTTGGCGCGCGCGCAGGCCTGGATCGCCGCGCCGGTCGGGATGCGCGTCAAGATAGGGCCGCGCGCCGGTGACGGGATCGACCGGATCGTCGAGATCCGACAGGCGCATGAAATGCGCGGCGGGCAGGCTCCATGGATTGGCGGCCCCGACATCGTCCGCGGTCGCCTCCATCATCAGCACCGGCATCACACCGGTCCGGCCTAGCCGCGCGCCGAAAGCGGTCGCAGCATCCTGCATCGCCGAGCCGCCATTGCATATCTGGCGCGAGGCGATGCGTCCGCCCGGCCCGACCGGATCGGCGGCATAAGCCTGCCAGGCGGCCGGATCGGCCAGCGCGAGCGAATATTTGTCGTTGCGCACGATCAGGTCGATCCCGGCCGCCACCGCGTCCGCATAGGTGCTGCGCGCCACCTCCGCGCTGACGGGCAAGCCCCGCGCATGCGCGGCGGTGACGAGGATGCGAAGCTGATCTGGCGCGACGTCGGGGCCAAGCGCGATCATTCGGAAGCCGCGCCGCGCGGCTCGATCCACGGCCGTCATAAGCGCGGCCCTGTCAAGCGGCGGCGTGCGGGCATGAAACGCCGCCCAATCCTGCGGCGGGGGCAACAGGCCCGTCGCCGACGAACCGGCGATCGGCTGCACCTTCAGCACCGACAATGGGCCTGCCTTCGCGACCGCCGTTTCCCCATCGACCATGCCGCCCGGCGGCGCGATCGGCACGACCACGCTCGTCACGCCCGAGGCGAGATAGGCGGCCACGAAGCGCACATTACGTACCGCACCAAAACCGTCGATCAGCCCCGGCACCAGATAACGCCCGCGCGCGACTATGCGCTTCGCACCCGGCGGGATGCGGACCCGCGTCGCCGGCCCGACCATGACGATCCGGCCGTCGCGGATCAGCACGACCGCGTCGGCGAGGTCGTGCGCGGTGCGGCCGCCATGCGTGACGTCAACCACGGTCGCGCCGACGATCGCCGTGGTCGGCATAGCGAAAGCGGGCACCGCACAGGTGATAGCGAGCGCGGCAAACAAGCGCGTGATTTTTGCCATCGTGTCTCCCGGTAACCCGATCATTGCGACGAGGGACGCAAACGCCGTCAGCCGATGGTCAGTCAAACGGCTTGGGAAGGCGCCAGACATTGTTGTTGCTGTTGTCCCAGGACATCATCTGCGCCAGAGCCGCCTCCGCGGCGGAGCGATTTCGCCGCACCGCGCCGTTCGCCACCCTGGAGCTCGTGAAATAGAGCCACTTGCCGTCGGGGCTGACGGAGGCCTCACCGTCGTCGAATGCGCCCTCGCCGACATAATGTATCGCCTTCGGGGCAGACCATCCCTCGGCCAGGCAGCGGACCAGGAAGAGATGCTCATGGCCATCCGCATCGCCGGATCGGTGGCTGCTGCTGAAGATGATATAGGATTCGTCGGGCGCGACATAGGGATCGACATCCCCGTCATCGGCCCCGCTGAACGAGAGCGGCTCGGCGGGCGAATAGGCGCCCTTCGAGAAGACCGATCGGAACAGCCGCCATTTTGCCGGTCCCTGCGCCGCGATGTCGGCCATGAAGAAAAGATCCCCATTTGCCGCGATGCTCGGCTTGAACACCCGGTTCGCGATGTTGACCTGCTTCGGCAGTTCGCGTGGCGAACTCCATCCGCGTCCCGTCCGGTCGACCCGGTAAAGATGGCTCGACCGGGCCGCACAGCCCGCGCAGGCTTTTTCCGCTGGTCTGGTCGATACGAATATCAGGTAGCGGCCGTCCGGCGAGAAAGCAGGCTGCTGATCCGAATATTCCCCGGAAAACTGCGCCAGGACGGGGCGGCTCCAGCCGCGTCCCGACCATTTCGAGCTCAGGATGGCGGCCCATTTGCCGTTCGCCCGTTCGAAGAAGAGGGTCTTGCCGTCAGGGGAGAAGGTCGGAGCGCCGTCATTCGCGCCGCTTGAGATGATTCCGGGCGCAAACAATTCTGCCCGGGGTAGCGCCGCCGCGCCGGGCGCCTGAGCACGGAGCGCCCCTTGAACGGACCAGGCCGCGCAAAGTGCTAGTCCGACTGTCATGATACGCATTGCGTCAATGCTCCCTGCCGATGCCTCATAGGTCCGTCGTCAGCTTGGCGTAGATCTGGCGCGGCTGATGGACCATCAGGGCGCTCGCCCCCACCACATCCCAGCTGAAATTATTGGTTATGTTCTGGCCCTGGACACGCAGCACCGTGGGCTTGCCCAGCATCTTGAAGCGATAGCGCATGCCAAGATCGATCAGGTTGCGGGTGGGCAGCCGCACCCGATCGTCGACGCTGACCACCCGGCGGCCATCGCGTTCGAGGCCGATGTCGAACGACCAGGCCTTGGCCATTGGCAGGCGATAATCGGCATTGGCGATCAAGGTGACCGGGGTCGATCCAGCCGGCCGCCGACCGATCGCACCTGATGCCACCTCGCTTCCGGAAATCGAAGCATCGAGCAGGACCGCGCCGCCGACGATACTCAGCCCGTCGAGCGGGCTGCCCGAAAGCGATACTTCCTCGCCTTGGTGGCGGATCTTGCCGAGCCGGCGGAAATAGCGATCGCCGTCGAGCCCGTAATAAGGCTTGTCGATCCGGAAGACGCCCGCGATCAGCGTCATCTTGGGGGTCAGCGCCCAGCGCGCGCCCGCGTCAATCTGACGCGTGCGGATCGCGGGGGGCGCCTCGTTGCGGTTGACCGCGATGCTGGGCGCGACATCGCTTTCCTCAAGCCCCCGGCTGATCCCCGAATAAAGCGACAGCGTGGGTGCAAGCTGGATCGCAACCGAAGCGTTGAACAGCCAGGGCGCGTCGCGCGATGTCGGCAGCGTGCCGGTCGGCGCGACCACGGCCTTGCGGTACTGCGTCTTCTCGATCCCGAGATCGAGCTCGCCCACGCCTTTCCAGGATCCCTGATAGGCCAACCCGACGGTGAACTGACGCACATGATCGCGCGTGGGCGCGGCGAAGTGGAAATCGGGCTCGGGGACGAACGAGGCGTCGTCGATCGGCGCGGGCGCGAGCGGGGCGCTGTCGGTCGCACCGTAGGAACGGCGATGGTCGCGCGCCCATGCCGCGATCATCAATTGGTGCTGGCGCGGCCCGTCGGGGAAGATACGCGAAGCCTGGATCTGGCCGCTGACCGCATCGGCGGACTGGTCCTTCTCCGCGATCATCGCGCGCGCCGCTTTGTCGACATCGCCGCTGTCGGTGATCGTCGGCTGATAGTTGATCGGGATATGATCGACCGACCGGAACAGGCCGCCGCGCACGCGCCAGTCGCCCAGCACCGCATTGGCGATCAGCCCGGCATTCGAGGAGATTTCATGCGCCTTCCCCCAATGCTGGCCGGTGAAGCGATGGGCATGGCCCGACGTGGGCGGGGTCGCGCCATCGAGCAGCAATATCGGTATGGATTCGTCGCTATCGTCCTCGATGCGGCTCCAGAAGGGAATGAGTTCGATCTCCGCATCGGGCCGCCAGCGCGCGGTCAGCGCGGTGGATGTGACGTGCGATGTGCCGCCATACCATTGATCGTAGCGATAGAGGCCAAGCCCGCCGGCGATGCCAAGGTGCGGCAGGGCGTCGCGCCATTGGCCGTCTATTTCCGTGAAGCGCCCGCCGAAACTGTCGACATTGACATCGGCGGACAGGATGTTGCGATCGGGCTTGCGGATCGTGAAATCGGCGATGCCGCTTGGCGCGGGAAAGGGATGGCCCAACACCGATCCGCCGACGAAGATGCGATAGCCGCTCACCAGCCGGTTGGTGAGATTGGCCGCATCGTCGAAATAGAGCCCGTCGAGCCGGATGTTTCCCGCCGCTGTGGGCGAGAAGCCGCGTACGCCGCTGGGACTGTAGAGCCCCAGATTCTCGCCATCGATGTTGATCCCGAACGCATCGGCGGCCTGGGTCACGGCATTGTCGTCGACCTTCTGCGCCAGCACGGGCCCCGACAGAAGCAGCGCGGCAACAGTCAAGGGGATCGGGCGGATGAGATGCGGCATGAACACTCCCGGGCCGCCGGATCGTTCCGGCGCCGGAGTGCCGATGCGGCGAAAGGCGGCGGCGGAGCGAGGGACGTTCGACCAACGGCATGATCGTTTCGATGAACGTTCCGCGTTCATGTCGTTGCTTGCGGGCAGAAAGTCAGGGTCCGGCCCCTGGTTCAGTCGTGACTGTTATGCGTGGAGACCAGCGCCCGCCACTGGCCCTTGTCATAGACGAAGACGTCGATCGAACGGACGTTGGCCCGGATGTCGGGATTGGGCGAATGATAGCTGATCAGGGCAGTATCTCCGCTCATCACCACTTCCTCGATGACGGGATTCGCCTTGCGGAATTCGGCGGCCAATTGCTTCGCCGGGACCGTCGACGGGTCCTTCGGATTGGCGGCATGCGCGATCAGCGCCGAACGCGGATGCACGCGCCCGTTCGGCTCTATGTCCTGATATTGCGGCATCAGCCGCCGTTCCAGCGAGGCGACATCGCCGCGCCGTTCCGCCGCCAGCCAATCGTCGCTGGCCGCCAGCACCGCGGCTTCGGTCCTGGGTTCGGCGGGCATCGTCTCGGCATGGATGGCGGGGGCGCCCGCGGTCAGGATTGCGAGGAAAGGCGCGACAAAAAGCGGACGGCGATACTTTGCCTCGGTGGTGACGATTGCAGGACGGGGCGATGGATTGCGCATGGTCTGACCTCCAGCGGGGTGCGGCAGATGCGACCGGAATCGCGCCGCCCGCGAGCGGCGTTCGACAAACGGCATGATCGCTTCGACCGGCGACTTGCGGATGCCGCCCCGCCGCTTCCGAACACGGGGCCGAACGCGTAGATGGAGGAGGGGCGCATTTCGCCGCCCATGCAGGGGACGATATGACGCAGCAGGGAGAGGACCGGCCGAAGCTTCCGCCGCGCGTCGCCTTGCTTTCGATCGCGGGCTTCTGGCTCTTTTATTTATCGATCGTCACGCTGCGATCGGCGGTGATCGAAGGCGGTGTCGAACCGCAAGGTCCGCTTGCCGTGCAGCGGATCGTGGTGTGCACGGTCAGCGCGCTGACCACGATTCTGCTCTACCTCGTCCTGCGACGCTGGGCGGTAACCACGATGCGGCGCAACATCCTGGTGGCGGCGCTGCTCGCCGCGCCTGCGGCCCTGGTCTACGCGACCGCCAATTACCTGATCTTCGACAGCCATCTGCTCACCCAGATCGCGGCCTTGCTGCGCAACGGCGGCGAGACCGGGCTGCAATTGCTGGCACCGGTCGCACCCAATGATTGGGACATGACCCCCTCCGCCGAAATCCTGGGCAGCGCGGTCAACGGCTATTTCTATTTCGCGACCTGGGCGGCGCTCTACCTCTTGCTATGCCATGGGATCGAGATGCGGTGGATGGAGCGCCACGCCGCCGAGTTGCGCGCCGCCGCGCAATCGGCGGAGCTGCGCGCGCTGCGCTATCAGATCAATCCGCATTTCCTGTTCAACACGCTGAACTCATTGTCCGCTTTGGTGATGGGCGCGCGGCGGGACGCGGCCGAGCGGATGATCGGCAACCTCTCCGCTTTCTTCCGGATGAGCCTGGCGGGCGACCCGACCGCGGACATCGCCTTGTCCGAAGAGGTATTCCTGCAACGGCTCTACCTGGAGATCGAGAGCGCGCGCTTCCCCGACCGGCTGGCGGCCGCGTTCGACATTCCCGACGATCTGCTCGACTTGCCCGTTCCCGGCATGATCCTGCAGCCTCTCGTCGAAAACGCGGTGAAGCATGGCGCGGCGAAGTCGCGCGCGACCGTGACGATCCGTATCACCGCTACCGCCGAACGAGGGCATCTGCACCTGCGGGTCGAAAATGACGGAGCGGAAGCGTCCGCAGCGCTCGAAGCGGGCAGCGGCATCGGCCTCAAGAATGTGCGCGACCGGCTGGCCGCGCGTTACGGCGCGGATGCCAGGCTGGAAACCGCGCGCACCGCAACCGGCTATCGCGCCGAGATTCTCCTGCCGATCGGGTCGGGCCATGACTGAGCCGATCCGCATCATGATCGTCGATGACGAGCCGCTCGCCGCCGAACGGCTGACGATGCTGTGCGCGGAAATCGGCGGCGTGCGCGTGATCGGTCACGCCCGCGACGGCGACACCGCGCTGGCGATGCTGGCCGCAAACGAGCCCGATCTTCTGCTGCTCGACATCGCCATGCCGCGAATGGACGGGGTCAGCCTGGCGCGCATCCTGGAACGGCGCGCGGTGCGTCCCGCGGTGATCTTCGTCACCGCTTACGATCATTATGCGCTCGACGCGTTCGACGTGGCGGCGGTCGACTATCTGCTCAAACCCGTCGCGGCGGAGCGGCTGGCGCGCGCCATCGCCCGTGTCCGCGATGCCCGCCCCGGCGCCGCGCCCCCACCTGGCGAGCTCGACGAATTGTGGGTGCCCTACCGGTCGGAGATGATCCGCATCCCCACCGCCAGCATCGACCGGATCGAGGCGGAGCGCGACTATATGCGGCTGCATGTCGGCGCGCGATCCTACCTGATCCACATGACGATCGCCGAGCTCGAGCAACGGCTCGACCCCCGGACCTTCCTGCGCGTCCACCGATCGGCGATCGTGCGAACCGACCGGATCGCGCGGGTCGGCAAGGACGAGACCGGCAATTGGTTCGCGGAACTGGCGGACGGCCACCGCCTGCGGATCGGCCGCACCTATCGCGCCCGATTGAAGGCGCTGTTCGCCTGAGTATCGACGCCGCCAGGCTGCAGGCCTTCATCCGGGCCAATCTTCCGATCCTGCCGGTGCCCGGTGTGCCCGAGATACGTGTGCACAAAGCCGTGCCGACCAGCGGATTGAACCGGCTGGCACAGGAAGATCCGGACGCCTTCGGAACGCCTTATTGGGCCTATCATTGGGCGGGCGGGCTCGCGCTGGCGCGCCATGTGCTGGATCATCCCGAAACGGTGATGGGCAAGCGCGTGGTCGATCTGGGCTCGGGCGGCGGGCTGGTTGCGATCGCGGCGGCCAAAGCAGGCGCGGCGGCGGTGATTGCGGCGGAGATCGATCCTTATGCGGGCGCCGCGCTTTTGCTCAACGCGGAGGTCAACCGCGTCGAGATCGGAATTGTCGCCAGCGACATGATTGCGGGTGCGGCACCCGATGCGGACGTCATGTTGGTCGGCGATCTCTTCTACGCGCCCGATCTGGCAATGAAGGTCGCCGCCTTCCTCGATCGCTGCGCTGCCGCGGGCGCGACGATATTGGTCGGCGATCCCTGGCGTGCGCCCCTGCCCTCGGCCCGCCTGCGTGAAATCGCGCGCTATCGGATGGCCGAGACTTCCAACCTCGCCGGCCAGGAAAGCGGCGTATTCGCGTGGGCCGCCGACTCGGGCTATCCTGACCGTCAATCTTTTTATAGTTAATGCGCCCCTATCTTTCGATATAGATCTAAAGACATGGAGAAACCCATTTCCATTAAAGCGATTTTTCAATAACTTGCGGATGGGAGACTAGCATAGATTAGTAATAAAGGTGAACTACTCCAAACCTTAACCTGATAATTATCAATGACTCAGGTTTAACAATTTGGTAATAATTGGGTCGAGCCGCTCAGTGGGGAGTGGCGTTGTTTGGGGGTAAATTTCATGCGTTTGGCTTATGTATCGCTGGCGGCGCTCGCGCTCGCCTCCGCCGCGCCCGCGATGGCGCAGAACCTGATTCAGAATGGCGACTTTTCTGCAGGTCTGAACAATTGGTCGCTTTCGAACGATTGCTGCTGGTACATTGACGGCAATGGCTTCCGCGACGGCGAAGTCGGCGACTATTCCTATCTGTCGCAGACCTTCAGCGACACCGCTGGTGGCGCGCTGACGCTCGACTTCGATTTCTGGAGCGACGCCGGTTCGCAGTTCGTGCTGTTCAACGGCGTTCAGGTTCCCAACAGCTTCGTTGGTCCGGAGAACTGGACCCACTATACTTTCAACCTGGGCCTGGCCACGGGTTCGGACACGATCACTTTCCGCGGCCGCAACGATCCGTCCTATAACGCGCTGACCCATGTCAGCGTGACCGAAAGCGGCGCGGTTCCGGAACCGGCCAGCTGGGCGCTGATGCTCGGTGGGTTCGGAATGGTCGGCGGCGCCTTGCGCAGCCGCAAGGCGAAGGTCGCTTTCGCGTAATTCCTTCCCCCGGGGGAGAAGGATGGAAGGCGCCGCCGGTCGATACGGGCGGCGCCTTTTCCTTGCCGAATTCACATTTCCCAAGGTTGTTACGGCCAAGAACCGATCTATATATTAACCAAGATTCAGGGGCGCCGCGATATCGCAAAGTCCTGCGATATATTTGGCGGCCGGCACGACCACTAGTCGACCACGCCCTGGCCGGATTCTCTCCTCAAGCGGGGGAGGATGAAGCGCCGCCGGTACCCCAAGCCGGTGGCGCTTCTTTCGTCCGGCAGGTTAAACTTTGGAAACGTTGATCGGTGCGGATCGACAGCGGGCGCGGCAACGCTAAGGCTGCGCGCGCCAACACCGCTCCGTTAACCCCCCGGTTACCCCAACGGCGCGGAATTGGTCGGCGTCCCGTCAACCCCCGGTCGGCGGGGCGCCGCGAACTCAGACGAAAGCGGACGCTCCCCTGGCGGCGCGGCAACCGCCGATATCCGGAACGCTTACCCTCTGGCCGATTCTCTGCTTCGGTCGGTATTTGAGAGCGCTATCGTCCTGCTATAGAGCCGATCCAAAGCGCCCCTCTTCCGACGGGCGGAAACAGGAGGGGTCGATGCGGGCGAAACGGCTGGCGGTCTGCGTGGCGGCATTGTTGCTGGGGGCGGCCTCCCCGCCGCATTACGACCACCCTTTCCAGAACCCCGACCTTCCCGTCGCGACGCGGGTCGCCAACCTGATCTCGCTCATGAATGTCGACGAGAAGATCGACGCGCTTTCCACCAATTCGGGCGTGCCGCGGCTCGGCGTGCCCAGCTTCGGATCGACCGAGGGTATCCACGGCCTGCAGCAACGCGGCGCGCCCGAGCGCGGCTGGCCCGGCACCAAGACCACCCAATTCCCGCAGCCGCCCGGCATGGGTGAAAGCTGGGATCCGGCACTCGTCCGGCAGGCCGGCGGGGTCGAGGGCTATGAGGCGCGCTGGATCACGCAGACCAATGGCGGCAAGCACCCGATCCTGATGGCCTGGGGTCCGCAAGCCGACCTGGCGCGCGATCCGCGCTGGGGGCGGAGCGAAGAGGTCTATAGCGAGGATCCGTTCCTCGCCGGGACGATGGCGACCGCCTTTGCCAAGGGCCTGGAGGGCGACGACCCGAAATATTGGCAGGCCGCGCCCCTGCTCAAGCATTTCCTCGCCAACTCGAACGAGAATGACCGCACGCGCACCAGCAGCGATTTCGACGACCGCCTGTTCTGGGAATATTATTCGAAGCCCTTCCGCATGACCTTTCAGAATGCGGGCGCGAGCGCGGTGATGGCGTCCTACAATAGCTGGAACGGCGTGCCGATGGCGGTGAACCCGATACTGCGATCGGTCGTGATCGACCAATGGCATGTCGGCATCGTGTCATCCGACGGCGGCGCGATCAGGACCTTGGTCAAGGACCACAAGACCTCGCCCGATCAGCAGGCGGCGGCGGTCGCGGCGCTGAAGGCCGGGATCAATCAATATCTCGATGTCTACAAGGATGAACTCCACGCCGCGCTGAAGGCCGGGCAGATCAGCGAAGCCGATCTCGACGAGGCGCTGCGCCGCAAATTCCCGACCACGATCAAGCTTGGCCTGCTCGATCCGCCGGCGCGCGTCGCCTATACGAAAATCCAGGGTGGGACGCCGCCTTGGGAAGGCGCGAAGCACCAGGCGATCGCGAAGCAGATGGCGCTGGAATCGATCGTCTTGCTCAAGAATTCGCCGGGTGCGCTGCCGATCGCGAAGGCTTCGCTCCATTCAATCGCGGTGATCGGTCCGCTGGCGGATGGCGTGCATTGGGATTGGTATGGCGGTTTCCCGCCCCATGCGACCACGCCTTTGGACGGGATAAAGGCCGCGGTCGGGCCGGATGTGAAGGTCAATTTCGCGCGTGACGACAGCGATGGCGCGGCGGTTGCGGCGGCCCAAATGTCCGATGTCGCGATCGTGGTGGTCGGCAATGACCCCACGTGCGGGCCCAATATGGCGCATGATTGGACCGACAACGGCACCAAACCCTGCGCCGATCCGGGCGACGGGCGCGAGGGCCGCGACCGCGAGACGATCAATCTCGCCCAGGAGGAACTGGTCAAGAAAGTCCTCGCCGCCAATCCGCGGACGGTGATGGTGCTGGTCTCCAGCTTCCCTTTCGCGATCAACTGGAGCCAGGCGAACGTGCCCGCGATCCTGCATATGACGCACGCGTCGCAGGACGAGGGCTCGGCGCTCGCGGACGTGATCTTCGGTGCCTATAATCCGGGTGGGCATACGGTCGCGACCTGGCCCGCGTCGATGGACCAGCTCCCGCCGATGATGGATTACGACATCCGCCATGGCCGGACCTATATGTATCTGAAAAGCAAGCCGCTTTATCCTTTCGGCTATGGCCTCTCCTACACCAGCTTCCGCTACACGAACCTGCGTACGGACAAGCCGGTGCTGGGAAGAAATGGGGTCACGATGGTCTCGGTCGACGTCACCAATAGCGGCAAGATGCCGGGCGATGCGGTGCCGCAGCTCTACGTCCGGCACCTGGGATCGAAGGTCGCGCGGCCGATGCAACAGCTCGCAGGCTTCCAGCGCATCCGCCTCGCCCCTGGCGAAACGCGGACGGTGAAGATTCCGCTCAAGGCGACGGAACTGGCCTATTGGAACGGCAGGGCACTGACCGTGGAAGCCGAGCCGATCGAGCTTCGGATCGGCGATAATTCGGCCGATATCAGGCTCAAGCGGACGTTGACGGTGCGGTGAAGACTAGGTGTGCACGAAATCGCTCGTGTCGATTGCCGCAGCATTGACGTTGAGCAGGCGCACGGCGGATTCAGGACCGTGCCCCAAATTGTCGAAGAACAGATCGGTATCGGCCCCGACTTGCACTGCCGCCACATCCTGATTGAGTGAGACGAGCGTGTTGGTCGCGGGCAGAACCGAACTCGCCAGAGCCAGCGCGGACGCGAAGTCGGCGGCCGCGCCCGGATGAAGCACGGCTACGACCGGATAGAAATCCTCAAACCGGTCCTGACCATCCTGATAGTCCGTGATCACGTCGGTGAGGTTCGCCTGTGCACCGTTGATAGAGAAATGGGCAGAGCCGTTGAGGTAAAAGGTGTCGTTGCCGGCATTGCCGCTGAGCGTGTCGATACCGGCGCCGCCGTCAATCAGATCGTCGCCCTGTCCGCCCAATATCTCGTCATTTCCGCCACCGCCGTGCAGCGTATCATTGCCCTTGTTGCCGTTGATATGATCGTCGCCGCCGATCTCCGAACTCCAGCCGGAGATGGAGTCGTCGCCCCAAATCACATCGTCGCCTGCGCCACCGTACAGCCGGTCTGCCCCGCTATTCCCCTCGATCGTGTCATTACCGGCATTGCCGTTCACATAATCCATGCCGGAGCCGGCGTTGATCAGGTCCGCCCCGTCAGCCCCACCCTGTAGGGCGAATTCGCTGTTACCCCAAATATGGTCGTTGCCCGGACCGCCGTCGAGCGTGTCACCTCCGTCACCCGCCGGGGAGGCGGGAACGGTATCGCCTGCATAGTGGCCGCCGCCATTGATCCAGTCATCGCCCTGGCCACCCGAGATAGCGTCATTTCCGGGCCCGCCATAAGCGGTCAATGCAACCGGCCCGGAGGCCACGATAATATCGTCCCCGCCGCGGCCCAGAGCCACAGCATCGCCGATGCTGGAGATCGAGATTGTGTTAGCGCCGTCGTCACCTGCGGCAAAGCCATGCCAAGGCAAGTCCAGGCCAGCCATCCCATAACCCGCGAGCGAGACGCCGATCGAATTGTCGATCGTGATATTCTCGAAGCTCGAAAGGCTGACCTGGGTCTGCCACGCATGCGCATTGTTCGCGACGAGGTCGACCGACACATCCTCGCTCGCCGCGAGATCGCTGAGCTTGATCGTGTCGATCCCGGCGCCGCCATCGACGATCACATTTTCGGGTGAAGCGATGGCGTGGTGAACATCGTAAAGGTCGTTGCCGGCGCCCAGCGTGGCACGGTCGTTCCCGCCCCAATAGATGACCTGATCGTCGCCGGCGCCGGTATCGAAAATATCGTCTTCGCCGCCGCCTACTAGAATATCCGCGCCAGCGCCGCTGACGATTTTGAGGGGGCTGCCGCCCGTCCCTATATCGAGCTGGTTGCCCGCATCGCTAAGATGGATTTCCTCGAAATTCGAGATCCTGGCGACGCCATCAAACGAGCCATCAGCCGGATTGACCTGGTAGAGGCTGTACTGCTCGTCTCCGTAATATGTGTCGTGCAGCGGTTTCAACCAGCCGGTCAGATCGAGAATATCATAACCGGCTCCGCCATCGAACAGGCTGACGGCATCGCCATGGCCCGTGGAACCAGCCAGCCGCACAATGTCGTCGCCATCGCCGGCGTTGATCGTATCGATCCCGCCCGCGCCGTCGATCACGTCATCGCCGCTTGTCCCGTTCAGATTGTCGTTGCCGGCCGTCCCCGTTATCGTCGCCATATACCCCCAAATGTCTGGCTAGACTGGGAAACAGCTTAACCGGGGCTCGCGGGCGGGCAAGTCGTTGCGGGTACGAACAATCTCCGTTTCGGGAATTGCCGTTCGGCAGGTCGGTCCGAGCCACGCCTCACCCTACGCAACCCTTCCACCGCTCTCTCGTTGGGCCGCGCATATCCAAGGAGGCATGCGATGAAGATCTGGCTTGCAGCAGCGATGACCGCGGCGATAATTGCCGCGCCGGTGGCTTCGGTTTCGGCCCAGACCGACAATGATTATCGCTGGAACGGCGATCGCGACAGCGATTGGGATCCCTACCGCCATTATACGCGCGGGCAGTATGAGCAGCGCGAGATGACCAATGACGAACGGGTCTATCGCGGCAGCGACGGCCGTTATTATTGCAAGCGCAGCGACGGCACGACCGGGCTGGTGATCGGCGCGCTGGGCGGCGGCCTGATCGGCCATGCGCTGGGCGGCGGCGTGCTCGGCACCTTGCTGGGCGCGGGCGTCGGCGGCGTCGCGGGCAAGCATATCGACCAGCACGAAAGCGACCGTCAGCACGGCTACCGCTGCGAGTGAGGCCTTAGCCGCCCGGCTGCGCCTCGGCGGGTGGGGCGGCGGGAATGAGCCAGCTATGATTCTCGACGATGATCGAGGGCACCGGCCGCCCGTCCGCATCGCGTGACGGGCGAAAACGGAAGCGCCGTTCGATCAGGTTGCACGTATGCGCGTCGAGCGCGGCGGACCCGCTCGAGCTTGTGATGGTGCAATCGCTGACGCGGCCGTCGATTCCGACCCGGTAGCGGACCGACACGGTGCCGGAGATGCCCGCCTCGCTGAGCGAAGCCGGATAGTCGCGGTCGCGGATCCGCCCGCCGATCCGGACGGGCGGCGTGCCGTCGCCCGCACCATCGCCCCCGGCCCCTCCCCCGCCGCCACCCGTGCCTTCCCCCGCGCCGCCGGTACCGGAGCCGGACGGCCCCACCGGGGCCGGCGCGGCGAGCGGCAGCGGCACGATCGGCGGAGGCACCGTGAGCGGCGGCGCGGGCGCCACCGGTCGCGGCGTTGGGGCGAGGGCACGCGCTGCCTTGGGTGCACTCGCGCGGTGCCTTGGCGGGACCGGCGGGGGCGGCGGAACAGGATCCGTCACCAAGATCAGTGGAATATCGGCTTCCGGCCTGGCCCTATGCTCCCGCCCCAGCGCGAGCAGCATGGCGAGCAGCAGCAGATGCGCGCCCAGCGTTATCCCGCCCGCCGCGAGACGCCGTAGCCTGTCTAGCCTGTCAGGGGACGGATGCGCGATCATCGCCCGTTCAACGGCCAGGCTCGATCGCGGCTCCCGTCGCGAATCCGCCTGTTCGTCTGCAAGGAATAGGACTTCTGTGGCAGATCAAACGCTTACGATACCGCCCTGGCGGTCATGAAACCGGAACGACGCCGTAGCGTTTCCAGCCGCCCGAGCTTTCCTGTTTTACGAGGAGAAGAATGGCTGCGGATAGTGAGGAGATATTCGGGCGCGCGATCCGCAAACTTGGGCGGCTCGCACATCTGGACGAAAGCGATCGGCAGGCCATTCAAGCGCTCCACGCCCGGATCGAGACGCACCCCGCCCACAGCGTGCTGGTGCGGGATGGCGCGCGCGCGACGCATTGCATCCTGCTGATCGACGGCTTCGCCTGCCGCCATAAGGAAACCAGCAATGGCGGGCGGCAATTATTGTCGCTCCATCTGGCGGGCGACTTCCTCGACCTGCAGGCGATGTTCCTCGATCATGTCGACTTCGTCGTGCAGACGATGAGCCCGGCGACGATCGCACGCGTTTCCGCAGGCGAATTGCGCGCGCTGGCGCAGGCGCGTCCCAATATCGGCGCGGCGCTGTGGCGCGATGCGCTGATCGATGCGTCGATCGCCCGCGAATGGATCGTCAATATCGGCCGGCGCGGAGCCATGACGCGGATCGCGCATCTGTTATGCGAATTTGCCGCACGGCGCGATGCCGCGGGCTTCGGCCCGCCCGAACGCTTCGACCTGCCGATGACGCAGGAGCAGATCGGCGATGCGACCGGACTGACCAGCGTCCATGTCAACCGCAAGCTGCACGACCTGGAGGATATGGGCGTGATCGCGCGCGACAGGCGCAACCTGCACATCCGCGACTGGACCAAATTGACCCGGATCGGCGATTTCGATGCCGCTTATTTGCACCAAGCCGCTTGAAATAAACTCATGTTTATAACGATTGGCCAAGCCGCCGCTAAATAACTGGCCCCTAAGGCGCAAGTATGTGCCGACGCTGGGGAAAATGTGCAGAACGAGCTTTACAGATTTCGATCGAGCCGGCTGACTGCCTTCGGCGATCTAAGCCCTTCTGAACAGACTGCGCTACAGGGTCTGGCCGAACCTTATCTCCCTTATGGCCGCAACGAAGTCATCCGCAGCGAGGGTCAGTCGCCCCCTTGCCTCTATCACCTGCTCGAAGGCTGGGCGATCAGCAGCATCGCGCTGGAGGATGGTGCGCGCCAATATCTGAAGGTCCATCTGCCGGGCGACATCATGGGCGCGCCGAGCCTGCCATACGAACATGCGGTCGAGACGCTGACCACCCTCACCGTAGCGCGCGTGGCACGGATTTCGCTGACCGCTTTGGGCAAGTTGTTCGCGGATTTTCCGCGCATGGCCGCCTTCCTGTTCCTGGCGACGCAGGAGGAACGGGTGATCCTGATGGACCGGCTAGCCGCGATCGGGCGATCGGACGCGTTACGGCGCATCGCGGGCCTGCTGGTGCATCTCCACGAACGGCAGGTGATGCTGGGCCACGATCCCGCCGCGCCGATCGAGATGCCGTTGACGCAGGACCAGATTGCCGATCTGCTCGGCCTTACCCCGATCCATGTGAACCGCACGCTGCGGCGGATGGACGTGGAGGGCTATGTCGCGCGCAAGCGCGGGCAGGTGGAGTTACGCCGGCTCGACGACCTGCGCGCGATGGTGGGCCTGCCTGCCCGCGCCATCCGCCGCGACCTGCCCTGGCTGCCGCCGTCCTCCGGCTAGACCCGTTGAGCCGTGGCCCTTGGCCTTAGCCCCGCCGGTGGCCGCCTCCGCCGGCGGCGGAAAGCGTGGCGGTGAAATGCAGGGTGAAGAAGACCAGCCCGGTTTCGTCGGTGACGCGCATCGTCCAGTTGTCATGGTTCCAGAAGGCCCTGGGCGCGTCGCGCAGCAATTCGGCGAAATAGCAGACAGCATGCTCGCGCGCGGCGTCCAGACCGCCTAGGTCCATTCCTTCCTCATCGGTATGGACGACGGCGTCTTCCACATGGAAGAAATATCTGGGCATCGCGACTCCGTGGCCCCCGCCGACCGCCTGTTACGCATGAGGGTTGATCCAAATCAATATGGTTTGCCCGCTATTTAGCAGAAATCTGGGGATGGTTTTGGTATGACGGCACGGTTCGCGATCCGGCCTGTAGACGGCGCGGCCGATCTCGCCGACGCGGCGCGGCTGTTCCGTTTCTATGCCGCGTCCCTGCCGATCGACCTTGGCTATCAAGGATTTGCGGAGGAACTGGCCAGCCTGCCCGGCAAATATGCGCCGCCCGCGGGGGCATTGCTGATCGCGCGGGACGAGGGCGACGCCGCGATCGGCTGCGTCGCGTTGCGCCCGATAGCGGGCGACGGCGTCTGCGAGATGAAGCGGCTTTACGTGCTGCCCGAGGGGCGCGGCCTTGGCCTTGGTGGCGCGCTGATCGCGGCGATCGTGGCCACGGCGCGGACCGCGGGCTATACCGAGATGCGGCTGGACACGCTGCCGACCATGCAGACCGCGCTTGCCATGTATGCCCGCGCCGGCTTCCGCGAGATCCCGGCTTATTATCCGACGCCGATCGCCGGGACGATCTTCCTGGGGCTGGCGCTATAGCTCAATATGGCGCGGCCCCCGCACGACCGGGCGGCCCAAAAGGGCGATCCGGGCTCAAACCGGGAACAGATTAACCATCTATCGCGTTGATATCCTTGCATCGGCTTGGCTTTACCCCACATGCCGGTGCGCCCGGCTTCTCGTAAACCGGGCACAAGCAGTGAGCCCCGCCGCAGCCCCCCAAATGCGTGCGGGGCTCGTTGCATATCGGTCCGCTTCGTTCAGACGAACGGCCCCCGCCGGTCAGGTCGCCCGCGATCGGAGCGTGGCATGGCCAGGATCGAGCGTTCCGAGGAAACGCTGCTCCTGCCAGATCGCGACCGCATGCGAATAAGCGAGCTGAATGGCGGCGGCGATGGCGCCTTCGTCATTGTCGGCGTGGCATTCTTCAACGCCGATGATCCGGCCGTCCGCGGCGAGTTTATAAAGGCGGTAATAGGCCATCGGTCACCCCCAACGACCGGCGCCATGCCAGGCCACCCGGCAGGCTAGCGCTTTGGTCGGGCGGTTACATTGACCTAGATGAATCCAAGCTCTTGGAAATAAGGCTGATTCCCGAGCAAGGTTGAATCTTGGGCATCGTCGGTTGAAAACGCGTCAATTGACGCGTATATTCGCGTCAAAGGAGCATATATGGCCTCCCTCGTTCAGACGCAGCCCGCGGATGTCCCGATCGAACCGCAGACCTTTGCGGCGGTGGAGGATCGCGCGCGCCTCTCCGGTCCCGCCTTGCGGGCCTTTCGGGCGCTGGCCACCCAATGGGCGCTCAACAATGCGGAGGCGGCCGCCTTGCTCGGCGTGTCGGAAAGCACCTGGGATCGGATCAAGCGCGGTACCTGGGACCAACCCTTGTCGCAGGATCAGCTCACGCGCGCTTCGGCCGCGATCGGGCTTTATAAGGGGCTCCACCTGTTGTTCGTGGATGCGATGGCGGATCGCTGGCCCAAGCTTGCCAATGCCGGACCGATATTCCGCCGCAAAAGCCCGGTGGAAGCGATGATCGCGGGCGGGATTCCGGTGATGCTGGAAACCCGCAATCATGTGGATGCGGTGCGCGGCGGCCTTTAGGTGCTGGACGGGCTGCCGGTCACGCGCGAGGCGCTGCCGCGCACGGTGCGACTGGTCTCCAGCGCGCGGTTGCGCGATCCGGTCCTGCTTGGCCTGGCCGATGCCGACGATCTTGCCGCATTGGCCGAGATCGAGGGCGCAACCAGCGGTCGCCTGATCGCCGAGGCGCGCGGGATCGGCCGGGTATCGCCGCACGAGCTGGTTCATGGCGTGCCGCACAGCGCGCATATCAACGCGGCCTTCGCCTACCCCCGCCCGCGCGCGCCCAACCGCTTCAACGGGCCCGATCGGGGCGCCTGGTATGCCGCGCTGGATGCCGAGACCTGTCTCGCCGAGGTGGCGTTCCATCTTACCCGCTTCCTGGCGGATACGGGCGTGTACGAGGCGGTCGTCGACTATGCCGAATTGTTCGCAAGCTTTGCGGGCGAATTCCTCGATCTGCGCGAGGCGCCCGATCATCCCGCGCTCAATCCCGACACGGATATCGGTTATCCCGAGGGCAATCGCCTCGCCAACGCCGCACTGGCGCAAGGGCTGAACGGTATCCTCTACCCTTCGGTCCGACATCCGGGCGGTATTTGTATCGCGGCGCTGGTGCCGCATGCGGTCCAATCGGTGGCGCAGGGCGGTCAGTGGCGGCTGACCTGGGCAGGATCGCCCAAGCCTATGATCGCGCGCGGCGACTAGGGTCCGGACCCCAGATCTCGGGCAGGTGATGCGGCCCACGCGGTGCGGGCCGCATCCTTCGCACGGAGCGTCGTACCAATCGGGCGGCGGCGATCAGCACCGCCCTTCCACATCTAGCCGTAAAGCGCGCCGGCCAGCGCGATGACCTGCGGCGTCATGCCGAGCAAAGTATGTACGACATGGGTCATCACGATCAGCCCGCCGACAACATAGGTCGCCGAATGAATCTTGCCGCGTGTGGTGACGTCGTGCCGCGCCATGATGCCCAGCACCGCGAGCTGCAGCACCATCGCCACCCATAGGCCCCAATGGCCCATAAACGGCATCGGCAGCGTACGGCCGAAGGCGGGTTCGAGGAGGATCATCGTCGCGCCGATCATGAACCGGCGATGCCAGTCGGTCCGGCGACGCATGAGAATCGCGGTGATGACGAGGCCCCCGAAAGTAAGGCTCTCGACCGTCACCAGCGACAGGAAGATGGCGGGCGTGAAGAAAGGCGGAACCAGATGCGCGCGGACGGCGGCGACGCAGGTTGCGATCGCGAGCGGCGGAATCACCACCGCGAGAATCAGCCCGAGCCAGCCAAGGCGCCGGTGCAGCGCGAGATCGAGCCGCTGCGCGAGCGTCGATTGGACGACCAGCAGACCAAGCCATGACACCATCGTCACGGCGTGGACGTGCATGATTAACGGTACCTGCCGATAATCGACAAGCCCACGTGCCGCGAATTGACCGAAGGCGAAGAGGATGAAGATTGCCATCCCCACCGCCATCTTCTGGTAAAAACCCTCCTCGCGCGTGACGCGCGCCGCTACAGTCGCCATGTGAATTCCCCCTCTCGTCCGTTTTATCCGGCACGTTTTAAAAAAAGCGCGGCCATCAGCAGAGGCCGCAAACACTTATCCATGGCCACTTCTGTATCGTATCTCGACCGTCGCGGAAAGCACCCGGCAGCCGGCATGGCGCATGCCGATCAGGCAAGCTCAATTCGGCGGGCCGGGCGAAAAACTTAAGAGTTTCTTAATCATCCGTGGGCACTTTCACCGGTCCGTCAGACGGGCTGCGTTGGTGAGGGTGCGTTACAGACTTGAGCGGGCACTAGGCGCAAAAGGCGTCATCGGGCCAGTCGTGTTACTGGCACTGGCACTCGTCCTGCTTGCCGCAGCGGGCCTGCGATCAGCCGCGCTTAAAAGCGACCAGCTTTCGATCGACCGCCAGACGCGCGAAGCCCAGCTTGCACTCGCCACCACCCAGGACGATCTGGCGCAGAGCCAGACCGGGCTTGCGATCTGGAACCTTGCACTGATCGAGCTGCGGAGGCAGCCCAGGCCGGATTGGTTGTGGTTCGACAATAATGTCGGCGGCTATCTGAACAGCTCGTTCGCGCACAATGCGGATTTCATCCTCGACGGGCATGATCGTCCGATCTGGGGCATGGTGTCGGGCAAGCGCGTGCATGCGCGCAATTTCCTCCGGATCGCACCGGCGCTCTCGCCGATGATCGACGCGGTGCGCGGCAGGTCGCGGCGCCTGCCCAATCCGCACGAACGCCTGCCCACGGGCGTGGCCAAGAACGCCACCGTCCGGACCCCGACCAATGCGACGCATGCCACCGATCTGGTAAAGCTCGGCAATCGTCCGGCCGCGGTCAGCGTGATGCGGATGATCCCGGATTCGAAGGCCTTGAAGGACACGCCGGGCACCGAGCCCTTGCTGGTGAGCATCCGTTATCTCGATGCCGGTTTCACCGGCGATCTGGCGCACACCAAGCTGATCGACGGCGCGCGCATCTCGGCCAGGCCGGACATGGCACGGATCGAACGCAGAATCCCCTTGCTGTCGAGCGGCGGACAATTGCTGGGCTATCTGATCTGGAAGCCGGAACTGCCGGGAAGCCAGCTTGCCGCATCGCTGGCGCCCGTTGCCGGCCTTGCCGTGTTCCTGCTGGTTGTCGTGCTGGTGCTGCTGGCGATCCGTCTGGCGACGGTGATGCGGCGGATGACCCGGGCGCATGCCTTGCTGGGAGATGCGCACCGCGAGCTTCAATCCAAGGAGGCGGATGCCCAGCACAGCGCCGCGCACGACAGCCTCACTGGCCTGCCGAACCGGGCCGGATTCAATCACGCGCTGGAGGATTTGCTGAACGTCCGTCAGAAGGACGAGCCTCTTTTCGTGCTGTTGCTGGACCTCGACCGCTTCAAGCAGGTGAACGATACACTGGGCCATTGCGCGGGCGACGAGCTGTTGCAGCAGGTCGCCGGCCGCGTCACCGAACTGGTCGATGGGAAAGATCTCGTCGCACGCCTCGGCGGCGACGAATTCGCCTTGCTGCTGCGCTCCACGCGATCGATGGCGCAGACCGCGGACATCGCGACGCGCATCTGTGCGGCATTGCGCAAACCGTTCGTGGTCGAACAATGCACCGTCCACATCCATGCCAGCGTCGGCATCGTCGATTGCGCGGCCGCGCCCGGCGGCCGGAGTGAAGTGATGCGGCGCGCCGACCTGGCGATGTATGCCGCCAAGAAGGATGGGCGCGGAACCTATCATTTCTTCGCCAGCTGCCTCGAAGACGACGCGATGCTGCGGCGCGAGATCGAGACCGACCTCCGCCATGCGTTGCAGATTCCCGGGCAGCTTTCCGTGATCTACCAGCCGCGGATCGACGCCACGAACGCCAGCCTGGTCGGGTTCGAGGCGCTGGTGCGGTGGGCCCATCCCGAAAAAGGGGCGATTCCGCCGACCAGCTTCATTCCCGTGGCGGAGGAAACCGGCCTGATCGGACCGTTGGGCGCGTGGGTGCTCGATCAAACCTGCCGGGTTGCCGCACAATGGCCGGATCGCAGCTTCGCCGTGAACCTGTCGCCCCGGCAGATCCGGGATCGCCAGAGCGCGGCGGATATCATCGCGCAGGTATCGCGCCTGGGCGTGGCGCCAGGGCAGATCGAATTCGAGATCACCGAAGGCGTGCTGCTGCAGGATAACGGCCATTCGCGCGAAGCGCTGGCGGCGCTGCGCGATGCGGGCTTCACGATTTCGCTGGACGATTTCGGGACGGGCTTTTCGAGCCTGAACTATCTGACGCGGTTCGAGGTCGACAAGATCAAGATCGACCGCAGCTTCATCAGCCGTCTCGACCGCTTCCCGGGCGCGCCCGCGATCATCTGCGCCGTGGTCTCGCTCGGCACCGCGCTCGGCCTGAAGGTCTGCGCAGAGGGCGTCGAGACCACCCAGCATGCCGACTTCCTTCGCGCGGCGGGCTGCCATGAGCTGCAGGGCTTCCTCTTCTCGCGCGGCTGCCGCGCGGAAGAGATCGAGGATATTATCGGGCGCGACTGGCCCCGCGCCTCCTTCCCCGGCCACACCGACGAAGACGCATTCGCTCGCGTGGTGAACTGAACACCGCCAGATGAAATAGGAGCGGAGCCGCTCCGGGCTCGATCGGGGCGATATCTCGTAATCCCTCTCCCCTTGAGGGGAGGCGGATTGTCAGGCGGCTACGGAAGGTCGAGCCCGCCCTAGGCCGGATGGCCGGTGAGCGCCTTCATCCAGGCCAGCCAGAAGGGCTGGTAGAAGAGCCAGTCCGCCAGCGCCTCATTGGCGAAAATCCAGAGCGCCGCGCCGACATAGGCCGGATGCAGCCGCCGCCGCGTGGCGAGATCATAAGCGCCGACGGCGAGGACCAGCATCAGCGTCCCGATATAGGCCGAGAAATAGAAAGGCACATATCCCTCGCCCAGCCACGCCTGGAGCGGAAGCAACCAGATGCGGCCGAAGCCGGGTTCGGTCACCGCGATCGTGCCCATCAGCATCAGCCGTTTGTGCGCGGCCGCATCGCGCCGCTTGAGGAAGCCGACCGCTAACAGCACCGCGCTACCAAACGCGTTGGTGAACTGCACGCTCATCCACGCGATCCAGCGATCGGGCATATAAGGGTTGGTCGAGACTTGCGAGATGACCGCCGCGGGGCCCAGCACGAGCATCAGCGGAATCAGCAGCAGCGCCGCCATGCCCAGCCGCCGATGCACCGCGACACGCTTCGTCCGCACCAGCCAGACCTGCGCTGCCAGCAGCAGCAGCCACGACGTATAGGCCAAAGCATGGAGATGGATGATCAGCGGAAAGCTGAGGTTGCCCGAATGCGCGCGCCTGACCACATCGATCCCGAACCCGAGCACCATCGCGAGCCAGATCGCGAAAACCACGCCCGCGATCATCGCGCGGTCGCGGCGGTGATGTGCCAAGAAGCCTGTCCTGCCGGATATAGTGCTTGCCATATGCGACCCCCTGCCCCGGCCGCATAGGGCCTCGTTTCGACAGCGATGTCAACGCACCACCGGATAACCGTGGAAATCCGCCGAACTTCGGAAAGGCCCGGATTGCTCGGCAGCCTGCAGGTGCTAAGTCGGCGCATGGTCAACCTATTGTTTTCCGTGCTGCTCGGCCTGTGCGGGGTCGCCAGCTTCTGGGCGGCGATCAGTTTCCTGCGTGCGGGCGAGGCCAAGGTGATGGGCGGGCCGTTCAGGCGCAGCGCGCAGCCGGTTCGCTATTGGGCCTACACGATCTGGCTGATGCTGCTCGGCTTCCTGTTGCTGCTGCTGGCGGCCTTGCCGGGCGCGCGCTGAGGCTGGAAAATGTGCGGCTCGATGCGCACGATCGGCCTCGCTTTATAAGTTGCCAAGATTTGACCTTCGTAAGACATTGGTTTCATTTTATAAAATGATCGTTACCCGGCGTTAGGGAAGCGCGTTTCTGTTCTGGTAGCCTTCCGGAGCGGTTAACGAGGGCGTGGTTCGCGCAGGCTTCCCCCTCCTCCGCCGACTAAGGCGGGAAAGCACAGGCAATGTGGTGGCGATCGCCGCCGTCTGCCTGCCCTTGCTGGTGGGCGCGGCCGGTCTGGCGGTGGACACCACACAATGGACCTATTGGCGGCGGCAGCTTCAGCGGGAGGCGGATTCGGCAGCGCTGGCGGGGGCATTCGCCAAGGCACAGAGCAAGGATCCGGTGGTCGCGGCGAACAGCGATCTTTCCCGCACCAACACAATCCTCCTGTCCGGCCCGGCCGACATCCACAGCGCGCCGACGACGGGCGCCTTTATCGGCAATAGCCAGGCGGTTCGGGTCAGCCTCACCACAAGCCAGCGGCTGCCCTTTTCGGGCAGCTTCATGCTGGCCACGCCGGCGATCTCCGCGAGTGCGACCGCAGCGGTCGTTTCGAACGGCGATTATTGCGCGCTCGCGCTCAGCCCGACGACGGCCAGCGCGGGGATCAAGATGCAGGGCAGCGCGTCGTTGAATTTCGGGTGCGGGCTTGCGACCAATTCGCAGGCGGCCAACGCGGTTACCGCGGGCGGCAGCAGCAGCATCACCGCCACGCCGGTATCGGCAGTGGGCGGGCTGACCGCGAGCAACAACTATGTCGGCGGCACGCAATTATTGCCTTATTCGCTGCCCCAGCCCGATCCCTTCGCGAACCTGCCCACGCCGTCGCCGAGCGGCTGCCAGAGCCAGGTTACTGTCGGGCCCAATACGACGCAGACCCTATCGCCCGGCTGCTATAGCGGCATGAACCTCAAGGGCACGGTGACGCTCAATCCCGGGACTTATTATATCGACGGGGGATCGTTCAGCGTGGGATCGCAGGCGATCGTGGCCGGCGATGGCGTCACCATCATCCTGACCAGCAGCAGCGCCGCGAGCAACCCGTCGCTGATCGCGACGCTCAACGTGAATGGCGGGGCAACGCTGCAGCTCACCGCACCCACGTCGGGCACCTATAAGGGCATTCTCTTCTATCAGGATCGGCGCGCGCTGGATTCGGGCGCGGATACGCTCAACGGCAATGCCAGCTCGAAGCTGCAGGGCGCGCTCTATTTCCCGTCGCAGGAGCTGGATTTCAGCGGCACGAGCGGCATGACCACGGATTGCCTGCAACTGGTCGCATATCGTCTCACCTTTATCGGCAATACCAGCGTATCCAATCAATGCCCGGCCGCAAGCGGCGCGGCGTCCTTCAAGGGCGTGCAGGTGAGGCTGGTCGAATGAGCGCGCTCCGTCAGCCGGCGCGGCGGCTGCGCACCGATCAAGCGGGCACGAGCGTGATGGAGCTCGCTTTGCTCAGCCCGATCCTGATCGCGGTGCTGGCAGGATCGGTCGATTGCGCGCGGCTGATCTCCACCAAGCTGCGTTTCCAGCAGGCGGCGGAACGCACCGCCGAACTGGCGACCGCGGGCAATATCGCGGGCGCGGCCTTCACTTCGCTCCAGTCGGAAGCGGCCGCCGCGGCAAATGTGCCGGCCGCTAACGTCACGGTCAGCTATTGGCTGGAATGCGACGGCACCCGCCAGACTGCTTTCAATGGGACGTGCGGCGCGGGCCAGCAGGTCGGGCGCTATGCCTCGATCGCGATTGCGGGCAGCTATTCGCCGAGCTTCTCCTGGTTCCTGCGGGCAGTCGGCGCGAGCGGCGCCATGCCGGTCAGCGGCGCGGCATCGGTGCGGGTGCAATGAGGCGGTTGCGCGATGCGCGAGGCTCCGCGACCGCAGAGTTCGCGATGGCGCTGCCGGTGTTCATCCTTTTCCTGATCGGCATCAGCCAGCTGGGCATCGTGTTCGCCGCAAATGCCGGGCTGCAGCAGGCGGTCGGCGAAGGCGCGCGCTATGCGACGCTCTATCCGCGCCCCAGCGACACCGCGATCGCGGCGCGGATCCAGAAGGCAGCGTTCGCGCTCAACGGCACGAATCTCGACGCGCCCACGCTGACGCATGGCACCTCCAACGGCGTCGCTTATGTGGACATCACACTGACCTATCGGCCGCAGCTCAACTTCATCTTCTTCCCCGGCCCGCAGATCAGCATGACCCGATCGCGCCGCGCCTATCTGAATTGAGCCGAGCTGGAGCGCGCGGGACCTCCTTCCCGTTCGGGAGAGAGGCCCCGCTTTGACCAAAGCGCCCTAGTTCAGCGCGATCACAGCGACCGATTTGGGCGGAAGCGTCAGATGGGCGGTGCCGCCCGCGACACGACCGGCGATGGGCTTGGGGACGACCGCGTTGGGCGCCTCGAACGTGTTGACCGCATCCACCTTGGCAGCGGTCAATACCTCGCCCGTTACCTTGCCTTCGCGCGCGCCTTCCACCGCGACCGCAATCTCGGCCGGACGATTGGGATCCACATTGGTCACCGCCAGCCAGAGCTTGCCTGCCTTGTCGCGCGCGGCGACCGCGTCGAGCCGGGGCAAGGTCACATCCTGAAACCTATATTCGCCCGCGTCGAACGTGACCGGCACGAACGTCGCGTCCTGGAACGGCACGTAGAGGCGATAGACATGGTAAGTGGGCGTCAGCACCATCTTCGGCCCATCGGTCAGGATCATTGCCTGCAGCACATTTATCATCTGCGCGATATTGGCCATCTTCACGCGATCGGCATGGCGCATGAAGATGTTGAGGTTGAGCGCCGCCAGCACCGCGTCGCGCAAGCTGTTCTGCTGCTGCAGGAAGCCTTCCTGCGAGCCCGGATTCTTGGCGAGCCAGGCGCCCCATTCGTCGACCGAGAGGAAAACCTTCTTGCCCGGATCATATTTGTCCATGATCGCGCTCTGGCGTGCGATCAGCCCGTCCATGCCGAGCGTCTCCTTCAGGAGATGCGCATAATCAGCCTCGCCGAACCCAGTGCTGGGGAGATGGGGCGGCCACCCGTTGACGGTGTAGCTGTGGATCGAGACGCCCTCGATATTCCAGGCATAATCGTGGGTCGACCAGGCCTTCATCACCTCTTCTGTATAATCGAGCTTGCCGCCGTCGGAGCCGACCGCGATCCGCTTCATCGCGTTGGCGCCCTGCTGATCGGGATTGGTGTTGTGGGTGAAGTGGGCGAAGACCTTCATCAGATCGACATAATGTTCCGGCGTCATCGACCCGCCGCAGCCCCAATTTTCATTGCCCACGCCCATGAAGGGCACCTTGTAGGGCGCGGGATGGCCGTTTGCGGCACGCTCGTCGCCCAACGCGGTCTTCTGCGCGGTGGTCATATATTCCATCCACTCGGCAGCCTCCTGAGGCGTGCCCGAGCCGACATTGACCGAAACATAGGCCTCGGCGCCGATCTGATCCAGGAAATCGAAATATTCGTCGGTGCCGAAGCTGTTCGGCTCGGGCACGCCGCCCCAGTTGGAGTTGAGCGTGACCTGGCGATGCGGGCCGATACCCTTGCGCCAATGATATTCGTCGCCGAAGCAGCCGCCCGGCCAGCGGACGTTGGGAACATGGATCGCGCGCAACGCGCCGATCACGTCGCTGCGGATGCCGCGCACGTTGGGGATCGTCGAATCCTTGCCGACCCAGATGCCGCCATAGATGCCGGTGCCGAGATGCTCCGCGAACTGGCCGAAGATCTGGCGGTCGATCGGCGCACCCGGCTTGTCCGCCTGGACGGTGAGCGCGACCGGCTGCTCCGCCTGGGCGACTGGCGCGAGCGCCAGCGCGAGCAAAGGCAGGCCGAAACGGGCGACTTTACGCAGCATGTTCTGATCCCCTCAGACTGTATTTGTCTGAGTAATTAGCAGAAGCGCGGCGGGCGTCAAATCGCAAGTGAGGCGGCCGCCTCGTCAAGCGGTCGCGAAATCTTATCCCGTATTCTCAGTAGTTTCAGCGGCCGGATGAGCGGCGGGGCACGTTTCGGGGCGCGCGGGGCTTGTCTGGAATGGTGGCATTGGGAGCGAGCGCTTCCTGTGCCACCGCCTGCAATTCATCGACCAGGAATTTCCAGTCGTTCGCCTCGATCGCCTCGGCCGCGCCGCGGACCTTGAGATGGGCGATGCGCTGGAGCTTGGCGACGAGATCGGCCGAGCGCTCCTCGAGGCGCGTGACCTCGAGGCTGAGCGCGCGGATGAGGTTGGCGGCGCCGCGGAAGGTTTCCGCATTGCTTTGCAGCGGATAATCGTTGGGCTTGGCGGCAGCGACCTGAATCATGCCCACCGAGACGCGCTTGGCGGTTTCGATCAGTTCCTCGACATCGGCATTCATCAGGCAATACCCCTTGTTCGCAACGCCCTGTGCGGTGCAAACGGTTGAATTTCCGTTTCGATGCCGCGACGGACCTAATGAAGCGTCTGTTTTTCCACCGCCGCGGCGAGCTGCTGCGGACCATAGGGCTTGGCGAGATAGATGCTGCTCAGCGGCAGGCGGCCCAGATCGGGGGTGCCGCGACCGGAGGTGACGATCAGGCCAAGATCGGGCCGGCGATCGTGCATCAACCCGGCAAGCGCGAGGCCGTCCATCGGGCCGGGCATGTTCACGTCGGTGAAGAGCACGGCGACCTCGTCATGTTCCTCGAGGATCCGCAACGCCTCGGTGGCGTCGGCCGCCTCCAGCACCTTATAGCCGCTATCCGCGAGACTGTCGGCGGCGAGCATCCGGATCAGGGTTTCGTCTTCCACCACAAGGACGGTGGGGTGAAGGGCGGCAGGGGAAGCGGCACGCATGGACATGTCGACCCTAACCCATGTGAACGGATCGCGTTCCGCACTGGCGAGAATGGGGAGGATTTGGCGCCCCGCCGATACGCAACCCGGCGGGGCGCCAGACCGGAGCCCTGCCCAGCGCGAGCAGCAATTCCGGAGCGCGGCATAATGCGCCGCGGCGCGGCTGGTTCCGCGCTGCAGCAAATCGGAAGCGAGGTCGGGGATGAAATGGGGTGATGGGAAGCCAACCCCTCCGCAGGAGAACAATTCCGCTTGACAAATCCGTTCACGTTTTGTACCGCAATATTTGAGCGGTGGGACTGCGTCCAAGACCGGCGCATCCAGCTTCCTGCGGGCACCCCGACGGAGGAAGGAGACAGAATATCAACTTCGCCGGTCCTTATGGCGATGAGCGCCTCACGGCCTGGTCGGAACGGCCACCGGCTATTTCGACAAGGACGGCACCATGACCAGGCTGCGCGACCTGTTCGACTTCGACGACCGACCGAGGGGAACGGGTCTGGGCAACGGCGTTCTGGGCAGAATGGCCGATTACCTGGCGGGCAAGGTGGTCGGCCTGCCGCAGATGGATGCGAATGAATTCTGCGCGGGCGGGAGCAACCCCGTTACGATCAAGGGCGGGAGCCGGCATTGAGCAGATCGCTGCGGGAGTTGAAGGTCTGCTTCCTGGCGGCGCTTGCCCTGCTTTGCCTTTTTCGCCTGTGGGAGCGGATCGAGACGCTGGTGATCCAGCCGATCACGGTGCAGCAAAGGCTGTTCGGCCATGTCGTCGCCTATCCGTGGAAAATCCGGAGCGTCGATATGACGTTCGGGGATGACGGCGTCGCCAAATATTGGCAGTTCGCGCAGCCGGGCTTTCCGACGCCGGTCACGCAATGCGTACCGGACCCGGCACGGCCGCACCTCGCCTCGCCGGCTTACAGAGGATGCCAGATCGATCCGGGCGCGAACGGTCCCGGCGCGACATGGGATCAAGGCGTGCTGACGATCAGCCTGCCGCCGGAGCGGCCCGCACGATGAGCCCGGCGGTGGGACAGCGCGCGCCGGCGATCCTTCGGTGGGCGGGAACGATCGTCGGCCTGATGCTGATCCTGGTGGAATGTTTCGATGCGATGGTGACGCCACGGCCCGACTGGATCTGGTTCGGCGCAGCCGCGCTGCTGATCTGGCTATCCCGAAGATCGCATCGGGCGGGTGGCCGCGGAATCCGCTAGACCGCGACGAGCCCGCGATCGCTATCGAGCACCACCCCCGCCACATCGCGCGGCAATCCATCGGTTTGTGATGTCACGGCCGCACCGCGCGAATTGGCGATCTCCGTCCCGTACCCGACAAGGTCGCTGCCCGGCCATGTGCGCCTGACGCGATCCAGACGCGATTGTACCGGCCCCTCTCCGCCCGCTCTCACAAGCCACGCAGCAGGGGTTTGTCATGCTTCAGGTTCGGCCCCGCGCAGCGGAGGTCGTGACGGCGTGAAAGGCCAAGCAAGCGGAAGGCGAGACCGCGGCGCCGCACCATCAGATAATATTCCTGCCCGTCTTCAGACCCCAGCGCGACTTCGGTGCGGTTGCCGGGACAGGCGCGGATCTGATCGAACCAGGTGTCGATCTCGGTCTTGTCCGCGTCGGCAAAGCCCAGCTTGCGGTGCCAGGCGGCGAGCCCCGGCGCGCTCCAGGCGGAGGCTTCGCGCCAGGGCGTCATGATCCATTCGTCCACGAAATCCTGCGCGTTCAGCGCAACGGGCGGGATGCGGCGGGTATGATCGCCTTCGATCGCCCAGCGCTGGACCGAGGTGCGGACCCAGATATTGTCATCATGACTGAAATCGACCAGCCGCACCTCGAACCAGCGCGGGGCGGCAGTGACCATCGTATCGAAGCCGCGATTGTAGCCCAGGTGGCGACGCAGGAAGATATCGGGACGCAGCGGATCGGCGGTGGGGCGGACCAGCTCGACATGATAGCCGCTCCAGATCGAGGTGCACCAGGGCGTGCCGTGGGTGAGCGCGACATACCAGCGGCCATCGGGGCCGGCGCGCGGCGCGTCGATATGGAGATTTTCCCAGCCGCCGTTGACCTCCTTATAGGGGGCTGAACGGCGGACCATCGCCTCGCGCCAGTGTGCGCCCTGACGGCGATAGAATAAGGCGATCGCGTCGCTGCCGCACTGAATGCCAAAGCTGGGCACGACCGCGATCCAATCGGCACGGTTCGGGACGGGCAGAACCGCGTAATCGAGACCGACGGCCATGGCCGTCGGTCTTCGGACCCCGTTCGCCGCGATCGCCATGCGCGCGCAGGGCCGCCAGGATCGCGGCATCGGAAGCGGCGGCGGGCATACAGGCGAGCGAGGTTTCGACATAGGCCTGGAGCCGATCCTTGAACCGCTCGATCGCGCGGCGCGCGGGAGGTGGGACGTCGGTATCCATGTCACCGACCGGGACGGCGATCAGCGCCGTGCGTGCATCATGCAAAGATGAGGCGGCGGAGACGATTGCGGGGCGCGAACAAGGGCGTTCGGCGTGTGCGTGCGCGGCCAACATCCACGTTGCCAGAATAGCCAGAACCGCCCGCATCTTCATTCCCGACCCCTTCCTATGCACTGGCCCGCGCCAGTATGAGGCAACCCTGGCTCCGAGGATATGCGTCAGGAGCGTACCGAGTGGCCATCGCAGGCATGCGGGTGCGCGAAGGTGACGGCGGCGATCCACAGCTTTCCGCGGCGGCGGACGATCCGGAAAATCTGCGGACGATCGAAGCCCATTGCATCGACGCAGAGGCTTCGCGCCCCGCCGCTGCTGCCGAGATAGCGCCAGCGATTGAGCATATCCAATCCCACATGACTCAGCCGCGCGACGACCGGCCGTGCGGCGAGGTCATCGGCGGGCCGATGCGCGAACAAGCGGGTATAGAAGCGGTCGACCAGATCGAGCTCGGGCGAGACGCTGTGGATCCGCGGCGCGCGCGCACCGGTTGAAGGCAGATCGAAACGCCAGATCATCCGACGCCCCGCGCATTCGCCGCAGACGTTCAGCGACGCATAATCCTCATTGGCGTGAAGCGTGAAACCGCGCGCATCCTGGCCGGCGAATACCGGATCGGTGATCACCTGAAACAGGGTCCGCGAGAGCAATGGGGTGGCGATGCGGCCATCCCATCGCCAGATCGAAATCTGATGCCGCGCGGTGCCGCCCGCGGCGGCGACCCGAACCGCGAGGATGGCGAAACGGCGGGCTCCGCCGCTTTCGTTCGGAAGCCGGATCAGGCGCTCTACCGCTAGCGGGCCGCAGCGGCTCCACTGCGCGGACGGAAGCTTGTCCTGACAATTTCCGCCGGCTTGCGCCGGCTGCCAGGCGTCCAATTCCGGCATGCGCGCATCGGGCGTAGCCAGGGGCGCGTCGAGCGAGAATGCGGGGCGATAATGCCCATCGGCGGCCCGATGGAGGAGGAAGACGGTTCCGAACTGACCGCTGTCCGCATCCACCAGGACGGTTTCGGGATCGAGCCGCAGCGCATCGAGAACGATACCGGCGCTCCTTTTGGCCTGTCGGGCGAGGGCGCCGGGCGCGATCGTGGGATCCCGATCGAGCAAGGCCACCACCAGACCGCGCGCGGCAGCCCATTGGGCTTGCAGAGCGGTGACTGCCGCCGGAGAGGATTCGACCTCGAAGCCGTCCGCACTGATATGCGCACCAACCGCCTTTTGCGCGGCGTGGAAACGGACGGCGGAGGTGGCGAGATCGTCCGCATGCGCGACGACCGGCAGGCTGGCCAGGCAAAACAGGACAAACGATCTGAGCATTTCAGGCCCCCGTTTCGCGCCGTGGAGCGCGATTCGGGCTTGACAATAGCGTTCTTGTTTTGTACTGCAATATTTGAGCAGTAGGACTGCGTCAGAAACCCGCCCATTCCGGCGGGTTTTTTTGTTTCTGGAGGGGTGATGCCGTTTCAAAATCAGATGCGCGCCCGGGCTGGAATGGCTTTTGGCGGTCGCCCGCAGCGCAGCGAATTTGGAAATCATTCCGGGTGGATGAATCAGATCATCGCGGGCGGTGAAGGAGCCCTTGATAGCGCCACTTTTGGGTTGGCCGATAAAGCCTATGCCGGTTTGGGCGCGCTGGCAGACGGCGTGCGCGGCAAGTCGATTAGCAAGGCGTACAACGAACGCATGGCTTACGAACGGGCGCGCGACCAATATTATGCGCAGCATTACGGGACCGCCAGGACCGTGGGCGAGATCGGAGGCGCTCTTCTGCCTATCCCGGGAGTGGGGCCGCTCGGAGCCGCAGCCAAATTGCTGGGCAGGACGGCGCGGTTTGCCGAGGCCGCCAAAGTCGTCGGGAAGGTGACCAAGGTCGCCAAACGGATCAAGCAGGCTACTCCACTAGCGACGCACGAGCGGGCGATGGTCAGTGGCTTAGGCGCGGCCGCCGGCGGCGCCGGTCAGGTCTATTCGGATGCTGCGCAGGGACATCTACCTTCGGCGCGAGACCTGGCTGGCGCAATGGCTGGTGGCGCACTGCAGGCGCAACTCGCACTGCATGGACGACCGGCGCGGGCCGGCGCGGTGGGTGGGGCGAGTACGTCGATCTTCCAGGATGCACTCAACGGACGCCCGGTGTCGGTGGGCAACGCGGCGGAGGCTGCCGGCGCTGGCGCGGCATTTGGCAAACTGGGAGATGTCATTGGCCGCGGCAGGTTTTACTATGGCGCCAAAGATAAAAAAGGGAATTTGGGCCGAGTGGAATATAGCAAGGTCCGAAAGGGAGAGATGGGGGAGGCCTTATCCAGACTTAGAACCTACATGAATCTTGATATTCCCCTCCGAGGGAAGCGGCGATTATATCTTGACGGTGGAGGGTTCACTGTCCCGGACCACGATACGCTTTTTGGGCAACATGTGGAAGCAAAGGCTGGGCCCTCCGTCCGTCTAAGCAATCCGCAGAATCGGGCCAACGACCAAGACGGACTGAATTTTCGTGTCGATCACGTTTTGCCTGAGGACTTAGGCTCGCTCCTTGGTTTTCTTGGGTCCCAGATCGGCTATCGGTTACCCGACTACATGCAAATTGAGCCGCAGGAACAGGACCAATAAGAGGGGGCGAGGCAGACATATGGGTTTCGCGTGCTCGTGGATCGCGGTGCGGACCGACGACAAGGCGGCTCTCCTCGGTCAGCTCGGCATGGTCGAGACTGGCGAGCTGGTAACGCCTGGTTGCGATCAGAGCGCGATGTCCGTCCACCAGACAAAGGATGGCTGGACGATCGTCTTTGCCGAAGATTTCGGCTGGGCAGATACGAAACAAATCCTCACGCTCTCCCGGTTCGGCATGGCGGTGGGCGTTCAATATGAGGACAAGGTCGCCATGGAGGCGACGATACATGCCGCAGATGGCGGCAAGAGTTTGTGGCGCGTGTCCCATAATGCTGAGGAGGAAGAGGAGCCGCTTGAGATAAGTGGCGCGCCGCCCAAGGCATTCGGCGCAATCCGGCGCAAGTTCGAGCGGAAGCAGGCGGAGGATGATGACGTCGCCTGGCTGCCTGAAATTCCACTGGAGCTTGCGCGCACGATCACCGGCTATCGCGTTGATGAGGACGCGATCGAATTCGTCGCGCTCGATCCCGTGGTGGCTCCCAAGGCTAAGAAGCGAGCCCGGCCGGACAAGTCACAATATCCCGCTTTGGGTTGGCAGGGTCGCCGAACGCTGACCTGTTCGGTGATCGCGGTTCGAACCGATGCCAAGAAGCAGGTGTTCGACCATCTTCGGCAGGTCGAAATCGACCGACTGGTATGGCCGCGGTGCGGACATGGCGGACTGTCCTTCTACGAGACCGATACCGGTTGGATTATATTCCTTTCGGAGAATATCTATTGGGCCTCCGATAAACGCCTTCGTGGTCTTTCCGAGTTCGGTGTGGCCGCAAAAACGTCCATGGATCTGGGTTTCAGTTCTCCAAGCTATTTAAAGGTCGCGGTAGATGGGCAAATTCTGCTCCACGTCCCGCCCTCATCGGAGAATATCGAGACGCACCAGTTGCCAGCGGATGTTCGCGCAGCTTTGGATGAGGATTGGGACAAGTTCGGCGAGGACAATCAGAAAGGGCGGACCAATTACGCCATGCAGCGCGCGACGCGCCTGCTTTGGGGCTTGAATATCGGCAAACCGAAGTACCCATTTACCGCGCTCAAGCGACGGTGGCCGTGGATGTGGCGCGCAACCGTTCTCGAATAAGCCAGCGCGAAAAGCCTAGCCGCTGAATGGATCCCGGCCTTCGCCGGGATGACGATGAGATTTCAGGAGTAACGATGACACAAAGAACCGGCCGCGCCGTCGCGGCGGCCCGGCTGCGGCTGGGCGACGCGCTGACCAAGCATGTGGTCAGTGACTTCACAGCCAATGGCGCCGAGGTGGTCGCAAAACTGCGGCAGGAAAAGCCGCTCGAATATGTGAAGCTGGTCCAGGCGATCCTGGAGAAGGAGGATGCCGGTGCGGCAGCGCTTAACGCTACCTACAACGTCATCGAGCGTCACATCATACACCCCCCTGAAAATCCCGACGGCTAAGATTTTCAACCCTCTCCTACCGCCTGCTCGCGACAAGGCCGCTTGGGGCGGGCGTGGATCGGGCAAGAGCCATTTCTTCGCGGGCCTGATGATCGACGATGCGATGCGGCATCCCGGCGAGAATGGCGGCGAAGGGCTGCGCGCGGTGTGCATCCGGGAGGTGCAGAAAGACCTGAACCAATCGGTCAAGGCGCTGATCGAAGCGAAGCTGGCGCATTATGCGCTGGGCGAGGCGCAGGGGTTCAAGGTCTATCGCGAGATGATCCGCACGCCGGGCGACGGCATCATCATATTCCAGGGCATGCAGGATGCGACCGCGGAGAGCATCAAATCGCTGGAAGGATTCAAGCGCGCCTGGTGGGAGGAAGCGCAGGGCGCGACACAGCACAGCATCAATCTGCTGCGGCCGACGATGCGGGCCAAGGGCGCGCAAATGTGGTGGAGCTGGAATCCGCGCCGCAAGACCGACGCCATCGACCTTATGCTGCGCGGGGCCGAAATCCCGACCGGCGCGGCGGTGGTGCGGGCGAACTGGCGCGACAACCCGTGGTTCACGCCGGAATTGCGCCAGGAAAAGGACGATTGCCTGCGCATCCAGCCCGACCAATATGACCATATCTGGGAGGGCGATTATGTCTCCGCCACGGCGGGCGCCTATTTCGCGCGCGAGCTGGCCACGGCCAAGGCCGAGGGGCGGATCGGGCGGGTGGCGTTCGATCCGTTGCTGACGGTGCGTCTGTTCTGCGACATTGGCGGCACGGGCGCGCGGGCGGATGCCTTTGCCTGCTGGCCGGCGCAGTTCGTCGGCCGCGAGATACGCGTGCGCGATTATTACGAGGCGGTGGGGCAGCCGCTGGCGGCGCACCTCAACTGGCTGCGCGCGAAGGGCTATGGGCCGGAACGCGCGCAATTCTGGCTGCCGCATGACGGGGCGAGCAACGACAAGGTGTTCGACATTTCCTACGAAAGCGCGCTGCGCGCGGCGGGCTATGCGGTGACGGTAGTGCCCAACCAGGGCAAGGGCGCGGCGGCGGCGCGGATCGAGGCCGGGCGGCGGCTGATGCCGTCCATCTGGTTCGACGAGGAGACGACCGCCGGCGGGCGCGATGCGCTGGGCTGGTATCACGAACAGCGGGACACCGCGCGTGGGATCGGCCTGGGGCCGGCGCACGACTGGGCGAGCCATGGCGCGGATGCGTTCGGGCTGATGTGCGTGGCCTATGAGGAGCCGATGGCGAAGCGGCGGATACGGTATTCGAATAGGGGGATTTTGTGAGCGTAGGCGAGCCCATGCAACAAGATCGGCAATAGGGTTGCGAGCATTTTTTCTCGACACGAAGCAGCGCTCAGTGGCCAGCCCGGTCTGTTCCCCTTTTCTTCTCGTTAACGATGAGGTAAATCGAGATTGCTGACTTGGCCCTTATTTTCTCTTGGCCCATCACGGGTGCAGGTACGAAAGGCGGGGACCATCGCGTTGCGATAAGCCTCGCGATGCAGGTCGATGCATCGGCGAAATTGATCGTCGGCGCTAAGCCTGAAGGACGCCCGCACGCCCCGGCTAGCATGTGCGAGACTGCTGTACCGTCTTTGGCGGCCTGCCGATCAGTCTCCGAACATAAGTGTCGGCCAGGGCGGCGAGCCGCGCAAGTAGTTGCCAAGCCCAAAAAGCTGCTATGCTCAAGGGGGGAGTAATTTCGATGCGCGGACGCGGAGTTGTAACGGCGCGGTTGGCGAGCTTGGCTCACCTTCATGTTGCCGCTTTGTCATTGGCCCTTATTTTCTCTTGGCCCATCACGGGTGCAGGTACGAAAGGCGGGGACCATCGCGTTGCGATAAGCCTCGCGATGCAGGTCGATGCATCGGCGAAATTGATCGTCGGCGCTAAGCCTGAAGGACGCCACTGGCCGGGGGGATAACTTTGTCGGCAGGCCCCACAGCTAGGCAGCGCACCTACAAATCGTTGTGTAAACGCGTTCGTTCAATGACTGTGCTAGTCGCGGCATGGCACGCGATCAGACGAAATGCAGAGACTTCTCAGCAAGAGACAACGAAGCAGTCCGCGCGTAAATTTGGAGAAGATTTGCCTCGTAATCTGGCGTCGCTCCAGAGGCGATTGCAAGTTGGATATACCTTCAAAGCTGCGCATGGCGCCACCCCGCCAAAAGGGCCCGGCAAAACCGGTAAACGACCTATCGTGGTTGCGCCCTTGGAAGATCGCATCGTTCAGCGTGCGATCCTAGACGTTTTACAACAAGCAAAAGAGCTGCTCGGCGTGCAACGCGTGCTTCAAACGGCCACGTCCATTGGGGGCATCCCGGGTCGCGGGGTAGATCATGCCATCGCCCTCTTCGACCAATGCGCTCGATCAGGCGATACGCACGTAGCCGGTTCGGATATCGCCGGCTTCTTCACGAAAATCCCCCGTGCGGAGGTGATCGATTTCCTGAGGGCGGATGGCGCCGAGGCTGACTTCGTCTCTCTTGTCGAAAAAGCTTTGACGGTGGAACTGTCAAACTCGGCGACACTAAGCGCGGCCGATCGTGAACTCTTTCCTATCGGACCTGATGGGGTGGCCCAAGGATGCCCGCTTTCCGCCCTGGCCGGGAATATCGTGCTTGAGCAATTTGACCGCGAAATGAATCAACGGGGAATAACCTGCATCAGATACATTGATGACTTCATCTTGATCGGGAAATCCAAGGCAGCGGTTGAGAAAGCAATGGAGGTCGCACAGACGCTACTAAGCAAGATCGGCATGGATATTTACAGACCAAAGACCTCACCAAATAAAGCTTTCGTCGGCCCTATTGGACAAGACCACACATTCCTCGGATACAAACTCATCCCAAATAAATACCCGCCGTCTGATGGAGCGATAGAGCGTTTCAAAGCCAAGATCCGCGCCTTAATCGCGGAAGGACAAAAATCTATCGGAAAGGCCACAGCAGACCGAGCACTTCGACCGCACGATCGTTGCTACGCACAGACGTTGGTTGCCATTGATCACACGGTCCGGGGTTGGCGGGGTTCATTCGGTGTATCGGATTGCCCGGAGGTGTTTTCTGCTATCGACAAGGAGATCGACAGGATGCTGTCGGATTTCCGAGCTTACTATTTGTCGAAAATTGCCAAGAAGTCGCCTGCTCAGCAGCGCCGCGCGGTTCGGGTAGCGCTTTTGGTCGACGGAACCAAGTAGCTGAAAATGAAGACTTACTGATGCCCCAAGTTAGCCGATCACGGAATTCAGGCAATGGCGGCGCAGCAGAGGCGCTGCCTGGCTGAATGATTTGGGCGTGCGCCGGGATGACGGATTGGGGCCAGGCATGGAATTGAGATCGTCGCGCGCCGCCGAAATCCCGGCCTTGGCCAGATAAGAACAAAAATGCCGCCGCACCCGAAGGCGCGACGGCATTTCCGATCCCTTTGGGAAAAGATCAGCCGAAGCTGACGGCAGCCTTGCGGCGGCTGCGCATCGCGCCGCCGACGAGACCGAAGCCGCCGAGCATCATCGCCCAGCTGGCCGGTTCCGGCACGCTACCCCCCATCTCGACACGAAGGCCGCCCGGACCACCCGTATTGTAGACGATGAAGTCGAGCGTGTTGGTGCCGGTGACGAAGCCGGACGTGACGCTGAAATTGTACCAGTTGCTGAACTCGCCCGCCCAGTTGCCGGTGCTCTGGCCGTTGATCAGGATGTCGAAGCCATAATCGTCGGTCGACCAGCGGCCATTGATGAAGGCGCGCGCGGCCTGATAGCTCGTCAGCGTGAAGGTCGTCTGGTAATCATAGTAAAACGGGCTGTTCTGATCGGTCGGCCCGATCCAGCGCGAGAGGCTGTCATCGCCCAGCCAGGGGCCATTGGGCGCGATCGGGTAACCGTGCGCGCTGGTTTCGACATATTGCGGGACGGTGCCGCCGTACCACAGATCCGACGCGGTATAGTGCGTCTCTCCGGCGCCTTCGGCCAGAACATTATGGCTGTCATCGACGCCGGTATTGAACGTCTCGAACGTGCCCGGCGGCGGCGCGGCCGAAGCCTGCGTGCCGGCGAGCATGGCCACGGCCACCGCGGCAAGCGATGCCTTACGAATCTGCATTTCAAGTCCCCCCACCTATTACTTCCCCTGCAGTAAATCACGCGCCTGCAATAATGGCAAGCATTCCTAATAGTCATTAACCACCATTATAAGCGGGTAACCGCGCAAGCCATTCGTTTGCGTGTAGAAATAATGAGAATGGACTGTCGGGCGGCCTTTGCGGATCGCAGACAGGCCAATCATATGCGGGCGCGGCAGCGACCCGGGCAGTGGAATCAAAAAAGCAGGCCTGCCCCGCCGGCCGCGATGTTTCATGAAGGAGAGCCCGATGGCGACTTTGGACGCCCCGCTTTCGCATGCCGAACTGGCGGCGATGCTGGCGGAGGACGAGCGGATGGCCTTGTCTTTCCGCGACAGCACGCTGGCCGACGAACAGGCGGTGGCGATCGATTATTACGAGGCGCGGCCGTTCGGCGACGAGGAAGAGGGGCTGAGCCAGGTGGTGACGCCCGAAGTGGCCGAGGTGGTCGATTATATGACGATCAGCGTATCGCGCACGATCGTCTCCGGCGACCGGGTGGTCGAGTTCGAATGCGCGGAGGCCGATTGCGAGGCGGCGGCCGAGGAAGCGACCGCGGCGGTGACCTATTGCTTCCTGAAGCGGCAGGACGGCTATCGCGTGATCCACGACTGGATCCAGTCCGGGCTGATCGAGAAGATCGGAATCGCGAAGACTTGCGCCGAGACGCGCGAGGTCGTGCGCAAGCATCGCGGGCATTTCGACGAGGAGCAATTGGCATTGCTCCATTCCTCGGGCGTCGAGATTGCCGCGGCGACCGAGAATGGAGACGGGACCTTCCATGTCGAGGCGGTCGAGCGCGCGCAGGAAACGGTCTTCGTCGACTATCCGATACCGAGCGAGGAATTCCTGTTCGCCAGCCGGACGCGGCACGAGGACGAAGCGGACTATCTGTGCCATCGATCCGCCAAGAGCGTGTCCGACCTGATCGAAATGGGGTTCGACCGGGAGCTGGTCGAAAGCCTGCCGGCGGACCCGATGACGATCTCGCAAGACAGCCGCGCCACGGTGCGCTGGCTGGACGAGACGCAATATGCGCCATCGGGCGTCAAGCAGGTGTGGCTGCGCGAGGAATATAAGCGGATCGACCTGGACGGGGACGGCGTGGCCGAGCTGGTCAAGGTCTTCCGCGTAAACGACGTGATCCTGGATGCGGAGGAAGTGGACGAAGCGCCGTTCGTGGTGTGGTGCCCCTTCCCGCGCGCGCACCGGCTGGTGGGGCATAGCCTGGCCGACAAGGTGATGGACCTGCAGCGGGTCAAATCGGTAATCCTGCGGCAGCAGCTGAACGGCCTCTATCTGACCAACAATCCGCGCATGTACGTGCCGCAGGATTGCATGACTGAGGACACGATCGACGACCTGCTGACGGTGCGGCCGGGCGGGCTGGTGCGCGGCAAGGGGGCGAGCAAGCCCGAGCCCCTGTACGAGGCATTCGACATGCAAAAGGGCATGACGATGCTGGAATATATCACCGGCGAGCGCGAGAGCCGGACGGGCATCACGCGGCTGAACCAGGGGCTGGATGCGGACGCGCTCAACAAGACCGCGACGGGGACCGCGCTGATGCAGGCGCAGGGCCAGCAGATGGAGGAATATGTCGCGCGCAACTTCGCGGAAGCGCTGGCGCGCCTGTTCGCCAAGAAATTGCGGCTGATGGCGGCGGTGGGCAAGCCGTTCGCGGTCAAGATCGACGGACAGGCGCGGCTGGTCGATCCGACGGCGTGGCCGACGGGCCTGTCCGCCAATGTACGGGTGGGGCTGGGATCGGGGCGCAAGGACCAACGGCTCGCCTATCGCGCGCAGATGCTGGACATGCAGAAGGAGGCGCTGCCGGTGGGGCTGGCGAGCAAGCGTAACATATTCCGCAACCTGGCGGCGATGGTGCGCGATGCGGGCCTGGGCATCCCGACCGACTATTTCGTCGATCCGATGAGCCCCGAGGGACAGGCGACGGGCAACGCGCCCCCGCCGCCGCACCCCGATTTGGTCAAGGCGCAAGCGGACGCACAGGCGGCGGCACAGCGGCTGATGCTCGACCGGCAGAAGGCCGAAGCCGAGCTTGCATTGGGGCAGCAGCATGGTGCCGCGAAGCTCCAGCTCCAGCGGGACAAGGCAATCGCGGAGGCCGCGCTGGAACGCGAGCGGATGGCGCTGGAATATGGCCTGGCCGAGCGGCGCTTTCAAAGCGAGCAAGTCGGGCGGCGGCGGCCGCGCGGGCGGCGCGGCCCCTCGCCCGCCCCTGTCCCGGAGAATCCGATCGCGGCAATGCGACCGGGCGGAGCGCTCGACCAATGAGCGCAGCGCTTACTTGGCCGGCTTGATCCCCACGCACTGCTTCCAGATGCCGCCGACAGTGCCAAATTTCTTGCGCCAATCGATCCGGCTACCCGTTCCCTCAGGAAAGACCGAAAAGGCCATCGAAACCGCGCCGTAGCCATTCTTGATAAGAATCACGCGCGATCCGTCGTCGCGCTGGAGCGCGGAAGTCGCGTTCTTGTTCGCCAGGCAAAAAGCCACTTCATTGGCCGATTGTTGGGAATGGAATGTCTGCGTCACCGGCTCCTGAAGCACCTCGGCCGTCGAAGCGCAGCCCGCGACAACGAGTGCCGCCCCGACGGCGACAAATGCTGATTTCATTCGATTGCTCCCCTCTCCCGGAGGCGAAGCTAGAGTCTCGATGCCTTAAGTCAAAAGCCTTCATATCCAGATTGGACACCATTTGAATGAGCGAGGATGCGATCCACCGCGCCAATCGCTGGCGCGAATTCTACGAAGAGGAAGGAGGCTTGCGCGACATGCTCGGCACGCTGCGGCGAGCCTATTTCGATCGCGCGGGCGATTTGATGCCGAACGATACCGCGGCCCTGCTCAAACTGGGTATGGCCGCCAAGATCGTCGAGCAGGTGGACGCGCATGTTCGCCATCTGCTTGCATCGGGTAAAATGGAGCAGGCGGCGCAGGACCATGCCGAGCGGATCGCCAAATTGCCCGAGGCACGGCGGCGCTTCCTTTAGGCTGCAGGCGCGTGAGCCGAACGCATGGTGGAGCGTACAAACCAACGGGCGAGATTGCTCCGCCGTCTCTATGGCTTGATCGGCCGAACTACGACGGCGCTGACGGCGTGGACTATGGAAATAATATTTCCCAGCCGTAGCGATGAAGGGCACCTGTGCGTCGCTGATCCGTTTAATCGGCATGGCGTATGAGTATCTTACCGAGATCGCGCAGCGATGGGTGGCCGAGCAAGGCGAGGATGCCGCGCCGCATCTCGCCGAGGCGGCGCGCGCGTTGCGGCGGGTGGGGGATGCGAAGGGCGCGCGGCTGCTGATGCAGATTGCGGCGCGGATGGACGAGATGGATGTCGCGCCATCCCCGCCGCGCCGACGTCGCACGGCGATTCGGCGAGCGCGTACCGACGATTTCGATCCATCGGCATGAGCTAACGGCCCGCCGAGGATCGACACGGGCCCGAAATAATATCGCCCCTTCAATAACTTATAAGTTCCTCATTTATTAACCATAAACCGCTGCCGACGCACGACTGGCCGCAGGAGGCTTTCGTTCGCGTCCGCGGAATCTAGTTTCGTCTGAGCAAGGATCGCCTCCCGGGGGGAGCTAAGCCGGCGCTGGTGCCGGGCGGCTTGCGCTGGAGCGATATAGGAATGACACGACCCCTGTGGGCCGCGGTGCGCCGCGGTATGCCCCTGCTTGCGCTTGCGACAAGCGCGCTTGCCGCGCTGTCCCCGGCCCAAGCGACTTTGCTGCCCCAATCCTGGAACGGCTATCATTGGGCGCATACCGGCAACCTGGCGATCATGATCGGCAAGAATACGAGCAGCGTATGGGCGCCCTATTTGTCGGCCGCCGAGGCGAAATGGTCGACCGACAAATATATCGATTATGTGCCGATCGCGGGAATGACGAGCCCGGGCAGCTGTGCGGCGGTCTATGGCACGGTGCAGGTATGCAGCGGCAATTACGGTGCGACAGGCTGGCTCGGCTGGACCCAGGTCTGGACGGGCGGGACCCAGATCTACCAGGCCACGATCAAGCTGAACGATTATTATTTCAACCAGAGCCGATACAATAACGCCGCGTTCCGCGCGCAGGTGGCATGCCAGGAAATGGGCAACGCGCTTGGCCTGAATGACCTGGACCATGTCTTTACCAATCTCAACCAGGGCACCTGCATGGATTACACCAACGATCCGTCGGGAACGAAGGGAACCAACGGGACCAAGGCCAACACGACCGCGGATGCGACCGATTTCTCGCGGCTGGATGCGATCTACGCGATCAAGGACAGCACGCAGCTGATCTATACCAAACCGGGTATGTTCGGGAATGCACTGGCCGTACCAACCGCAGTGCCCGAGCCCGCGAGCTGGATGACGATGATCCTGGGCTTCCTGGGGTTGGGCCTCAGCCTGCGCCGCCGCCGTATGGCGGCCGTGCCGGCCTGAGCCCGACAGGGGCGTCCCGCTGACCCTGAGCGGCGGGGCGCCCCTTCCGCATCTCGACAGCCGTCGCGCATTGGCGGACAATGCCCCTGGAAACGGGGAAGACGCATGTTGTGGATGCTGATGGCGGCGGCCACGTCGCCGGTATTGATCAAGAACAGCCTGGTCCTGCACGACCGGGACTATCCCACCAAAATGATCGAGGATGGCGACGCGGGCGTGGTGTCCGTCCACCTCTATGTCACAGCCAACGGCAAGGTCGCGGGCTGCAAGACGACCGAAACGAGCGGGTCGCAGGCGCTCGACGCGCTGACTTGCGCCATCGCGACGCGCCGCGCGCGCTTCACGCCGGCGCATGACGTGGGCGGCCAGGCGGTGGCGGGCGATTATTATATTGCGGTCAGCTGGGGCACCAACAGCGACGTGACACCGATCCAGATCCCCATGCAATTGGGGATGAAAGCGATACCGCCAGGCTATGCACAACCCGCGCAGATGCACGTGCTGTTCGGCGGCGACGGCAAGCCGATGCGCTGCGATACGGCGGCATCGAGCGGCAGTATGGCGGCCGACCGCGTGATTTGCGCAGCGATCACGGCCCAGGCAAATCTGGCGCCGCCGCCGAAGAGCGGATCGGACGAACCCGTCGCAGCGATGCGGACCTATGTGGCCACGCTAACCACGGACACGCTTACACCCTGATACGGATCGGCTCGCGGCGCGCCGTCTTACGCGATAGAGCGCCCGCGAACCATTCAAGACGGATCCAAGACTTTGAGCCTGTTGCGTCGTGTCTGCCTGCGCCCGGCCGCCATCATCGTGGCGTTGCTGCTGACCGCCCTGCCGGCAGCGGCAGCGCAGCGGATCTTGTTCGTGGGCAACAGCTTTACCTTTGGCGCCGGATCGGCGGTGCGTTTCTTCCATCCGGAATTGGTCCACGACCTCAATCGCGAGGGCCAGGGCGGGGTGCCGGCCTTGTTCAAGATGTTCGCGCAGCAGGCAGGGCTGGACTGGGACGTGAGCCTGGAGACGGCCGGCGGGCAGGATCTGGCTTTCCACCTCGCCAACAAGAAATCCGAGCTGGCGGGCGCATGGGACACGGTGCTGTTGCAGGATTATTCGACGCTCGACCGGGCAAAGCCCGGCAATGCCAGTGCGCATATCCGCGACACGGGCCGGATGGCGGCCTTTTTCCGGGCGGCCAACCCGGGGGTGAAAATCTATCTGGAGACGACATGGCCGCGCGCGGACCAGACCTATCCCGCGAACGGCCATTGGCACGGCAAGCCGATCAAGGCGATGGCGGACGACCTGGCACGCGCCAATGCGCTGGCTCTGCTGAACAACCGCGAGCTGAGCGGCACCGCTCCGGTGGGCGAGGCCTGGCTACGCGCATTCGACCAGAACGTGGCTGACCCGAACCCCTATGACGGGGTTGCCTATGGCAAGCTCGATCTATGGACCTGGGATCATTATCACGCGAGCGCTTACGGTTATTATCTCGCGGCGCTGGTGATCTTCGGGCGGGTGACGGGGACCGATCCGCGCGCGCTGGGCGAGCGTGAGCGTGCGGCAGAGGAACTGGGCTTCAGCGGACTGACCACGGCCGCGCTGCAGCGGATCGCGGCCGAGGCACTTGTGGGCAAACCGGACGCAGGCGCGGCGCCGCGGACGGGGAACCGCTAACTCATTCAATACGGAAGGCCTGACGGATCAGGCCGAAGCCGATCACGATCAGCGTGAGGCTGACGAGCAGGCGCAGTGCCGGCGCGTCGCCCCAAATCGCAGCAAGAATTCCGGCGAGGATCGCGCCCACACCATAGGTCGCCAGGCGCGGATCGGTCTGCCTTAGGAGCGGTCGCCGTCCCGCATCGCGCGGCGCCATTTGAGGATCGCGGCGGAGACCGCCGCGACCACCACGATCAGGCGGAAGGCCTTTTCGGAATCATTCTGCGCAGGCGGCAACACGAACAGCACCAACACCGCGATCAGGATCATCGCGATGCCGGTGAGGACCGCCTGTCGGCGTGGGTTTTCCATAAGCATCCCTTCCCTCGCCGCGCAGGTGACGCGGCACCTTAGCCGTTCCGGTGCAACAACCAAGGTCTAAGCCTCGGCGAGGTGGAAAGCGGCTGGGTGAAATATGCGGTGACGGACGGTGGGGGAACGACTGTCACGGCGCGCTTTCCGGCAACGGGGACGCTCAGCATCACCAGGACGAGCTGACTGATTCCCGCTTACCGATCGGCGAAACGCTCGGCCTCATGCGCACACGGTGCGCAGATACGGTCGTGCGCGGGCAGATATACGCCGCACCGCGAACAGTGCGACGGGTCGTGCGCCTTGTCGTAGAGCGATTGCGCCCAATTGCGCACCAGGCTGGAAAAGCTTTCCGGCACCAGCGCCACTTCAGGTTCACCCGTACGCGACACGGACTTCATGGTTAATTCCTTCACGCCGCCATTATGCCTGCGCGCCAAGGGCAAAACCATAGATCGGAAGATAGGTGACCGCCCTATCGGGCGATCAGGTTTTATGAGGTTTTTATGGGTCCGAACGAGTTTCTTCCGGCATGGGTGCCCCTATGCGGGGCCGCATTGGGCGGTGGCGGAATCGGCGCAGGGCTGCGCCCGATCCTGGATTATTGGAAAGGCCGACAGCGTCAGACCGACGAAGTTGCAATGGGGTTGGTCGAGAAATTGCAGACGCGGATCGATCGGCTGGAGGAAGGCCAGGCAGCCGAGCGAGAATTGTGCGATACCAAGCTTTCGGTACTGCGCCACGAACTACGCAATGTGCAGGGCAATTTCGACGCGCTTCTGCTTGCGATCGAGGTCGCGCCCGAGAAAGCGGCCGAGGTGATCGCCAAGGTGAAAGCGCGGCGCAAGGCCGCCTGAATCTCGAACTCAAATCGAAAGATGCAGCCATGTGGACTTGGGACCAGTCCGCCGGGCTGCTGACACGCGCCGGCAAGAGTTGGCGCGGGTACAGCGGCGCGGGGCGTGGCAAGAACAATCCGGCCCTGCAAGGGGCGAAAGGCATCGGCCCGATCCCGCAAGGCCGTTGGACGGTCGTGGCACGGCGCGACAGTCCGAACACCGGCCCCTGCACGCTCATTCTAAGCCCGGACCCGGGCATTCAAACCTTCGGCCGATCCGATTTCCGCATCCATGGCGACAGCATCGCGCATCCCGGGGCCGCCAGCCACGGCTGCATCATCCTGCCGCGCGCCGTGCGCGACGCGATCTGGGCGAGCGGGGACCGCGCGCTGGACGTGATCGCCTGACTTTCCGCCTAGCCGAGGACCGGCGGGCCAAACCCCGAGGAGACTAAGATGACCGATACCAAGAACTGGTGGGAGAGCCGCACCGTGTGGGTGAATGTGGTCGCAACCCTGTTCGCCGTGCTGGGCACGTTCAAGCTGCTGCCCGCCAACATCGACCAGGAAAGCGTGGTGACCGCGATCATGGGCGCGGTCGCGATCGCGAATGTCGTGCTGCGGTTGGTAACGCGCCAGGCGATCGCGTGAGCGATTGAGCAGCCATGTTCGCTAAACTGACGATGTGCGCCGCGGCCGTTCTGGCCGCGGCGCTTTTCGCATATCTGGGGGACCGACTGATCAATGCTTATGGGGCGGCGCGCTATCAGAGCGGGCTGGCCGACGGGCAGTTGAAGCAGATGCCCGGCATCCTCGCGGCCAACCAACAGTCCGCGCGAGCCGGGTTCGATGCACGCGACCGGGTGATCGCGGCCGACCACGTGCGCGACGCAACGCTAAGCCGATTGATCCCGCAAATCCTTTCCGCACAAGACAAGGTGACCACTTATGCTGCGAGCGCTGCCGGCCGGGCTGATTGCCTTGGCCCTGAGCGGGTGCGGGGGATCGAAGCCGATCGCCTCGGCCTCTTTCCTGCCGCCGCCTCCTCCTATCCCACCGGCGGCACGGCCGGATCCCTGCCGGCCGACCCCACTTCTATCGCGGGCGGATAATAGCCTGAGCAGCGCCGATGCGGAACGCGCGATCCGCACCGGCGATGCTGATCTGGCGCGCTGTCGGGCGGATCGCGATCGTTATCGCGATGCCTGGCCTCAGGCGGGGCTGAGTCCGGACAAAGCCGGGCTGACAGGCGCCTCCTCGCCACGCGAGTAGATGCCAACCAGCAGGCCGGCGGCAAGGACGCGGTCCTCAAGTGCGGCGACTAGCTCGTCGCGGCCGGGATTGGGGCCCATCGGCGGGACCTCATTCAGCGCGAAAAGCTGGAAGACATAATCGTGCTTACCATGCCCCGTCGGCGGATCGGGCGGCAGCCAGCCCTCGGTATAGAGGCTGTTGCGGCCGACATCACCGTCGGTCGTGCCCTTACCGTCGCCGGCGATTGCGCCTTCGGCGAGGCGGCGGACAGTAGCGGGGATGTTCCAGACGATTGCGTGGACGAAAGGATGCGCCGCGGGCGCGTCCGGATCTTCCACAATCAAGGCAAAGCACGCTGTGGCCACAGGTGGATCGCGCCAGACGAGCGGCGGCGACACGCCCGCGCCATCCGCGGTGAAGCGTTCGGGCAGTCGCGCGCCATAAGCGAAGGCGGGGCTTTCGAGCTCCAGGCTTTCGGGGCCGACATTCAGGTCCGGATTGACGATCACCAGCCTGGAATGGCCCGCCCGTACGTTGCGAAACATGGCACCCAGCCATTGCGGAACATGTTCGAGCATCGGCCGCTCTCCCTTCGTGGGTGAGCATAACGATCGCGGCGACGGGCCGCTCCTAACTTTTCCCCGACGCGAACTTTTGCCTAGATGGGACGTGGTTCAGGCTGAACGGATTATAGCGCGCGCATGAAACGCCGCCCCATCGCCAACGCCCTGACGGTGATCATCGGCCTGCTTGCGCTGGCTGCGCTGGCCGGGTGGATGCTGCGCTTCCGGATCGCCACCGGCATCGTCGACCGCAAACTGGCCGACGCGCATGTGCCCGCATCCTATCGGCTGACCGGGATCGGCCCGTTCCGCGAGCGGATGGAGGACGTTCGGATCGGCGATCCGAACGGACCCGACCTGATCGCGCGCCGTATCGACGTGGCGCTGGATTATAGCTGGAGCGGCCCGGTGGTGCGCGCAATCTCGGTCGATGGAGTGCGGTTGCGCGCGCGGCTCGACCGGAACGGCCTCAGCCTCGGCGCGATTGACCGGCTGATGCCCAAATCGACGGGCGGACAAACCAAATTGCCGGACATTGCGGTGAGTCTGCGCGATGTGCAGGTTGCGCTGGCGACACCCAATGGTGCGATTGCGGCCACGATCGAAGGCACCGGCAATCCGCAGATCGACTTCCGAGGAAAAGCGCGGATCGAGGCCCCCGCCCTGCGGCTGGCGTCATGCGCACTGGGCGATGTGAATGCGACGCTGGCGATCACGGTCTCTACGGGAAAACCGCGGGCAGCTGGGCCGGTGCAGATCGCACGAACGGGCTGCGCTGGCGTGATGCTGAGTGCGGGCGGCGCGCAGATAATGTTGTCGTCCGACAAACTATTCGAGGAGGTTGCGCTGCAGACAACGATCGATGGATTCGGCGGACGTATCGGTCCGGCGCAATTCGCCAAGGTTAGTGGGCCGATCGACGCGACGGGCAAAATCGGCGATCTTGCCGCGACCGCGCGCCTCAACCTGATGTCGCTCGCTTTGCCCGATGCCGCCCGGCGCGTGGCGCAATCCGGAGCGATGCTGGCGGGGACCCCGGTAGCCCCGACAGGGAAGCGCGCGGCAAACGCCGTGGTGCGGCTGCTATCGAATGCCGATGCCGCGGCCGATCTCACGGCGGTCCTGCATGGCACGCAGGCGGACGTCCATGTGCGGCGGATCGATCTTTCCGACCAGACCGGCGCGCGCATCAATATTATCGAGCGCGGCGGAATCACCTGGGCGGCGCGAGGCTGGAGAGCGGATGCGGACGTGCGAACCGCCGGAGGTTCGCTGCCGGTGACGGCAATCCAGTTACGGCAGGCGGCGCCAGGTGCGCCGCTGACCGGGACCGCACGGCTTTCCGATTATCGAGCCGGCGATGCGCGGTTTGGCATGACACCGCTCCGCTTCGGCTGGGATGGCCGACGCGTGACGTTCGACACGGTAGTGCGGATCGGCGGACCGCTGAATGGCGGGTTCGTGCAGGGGCTGACGGCACCCATCCGCGGTACCGCCACAGCAACGGGTGCATTGACAGTCGATGGGGGCTGCCAGCCGGTGAGTTTCGGGCAACTGCAACTGAACAGCTTTATCTTCGACGGCACGCACCTGTCGGTCTGTGGGCAGCCGATCCTGGCGCGGTCGGGTGGCGCGCTGCGGATCGATGCGCGGAGCGGTCCGATCCGGCTGACCGGGCGCACGCGTGACGGTGCACCGGTGGCTTTGAGCGCGACGCAACTGGGGGTGACCCAGACAGGTTTCACCGCCACCGGTGCTGACGCAGCACTAGGTCCCATAGACCGGCAGACGCATTTCTCGATCGCCGGCCTTGACGGGCGGTTCGGTACGGATGGCCTCGGCGGCAAATTTACAGGCGCCTCGGGTGCGATCGCGCATGTGCCGCTCAATATCGCGGATGCCGCCGGCGACTGGAGCTTCTCGGGCGGGCTGCTGCATCTCATGGGCGATCTGCGTGTGAGCGACGCGGCGGCCGCGGCGCGGTTCAATCCGCTATCGACCAACGACGCCCTGCTCGACCTAAAGAACAATGTGATCCGTGCGACGGCGACGCTGCGCGAACCTGCCAGCAAGATCGCGGTGGCCGAGATCGATGTCGTGCATGATCTGTCCATGAGCAGCGGCCACGCGCTGATCGATGTGAAAGACATCACCTTCGCACCGAAAGGGCTCCAGCCGGAGAAACTGACGCCGCTGACCTTGGGCGTGATTGCCAACGTTGCGGGGACCGTGTCGGGCAACGGGCGGATAGACTGGGACGCCCGGGGCGTAACCAGCAGCGGCACGCTCGAGACCGACCGGATCGATCTCGCCGCTGCCTTCGGCCCGGTCACCGGGATCAAGGGCCGGATCCATTTCACCGATCTGCTCGGCCTGATCAGTGCGCCCGATCAGGAAGCCACCATCGCCGAGATCAATCCCGGCGTGCAGGTCGCAAACGGCGTGGTTCATTATCAACTAACCGGACAGAGCCGGGTGAAGGTGGCCGATGCGACTTGGCCTTTTGCGGGGGGCACGCTGCGGCTGGAGCCGACGACGCTCGATTTCGGCGCCGAGGCGGAGCGGCATCTGACCTTCCGGATCGAGGGGTTGGATGCCGCCGCCTTTGTCCAGCAGCTCGATTTCCCCAACATCGCCGCGACCGGCCGGTTCGACGGCGTGCTGCCGATGATCTTCGACCAGACAGGTGGTCGGATCGAGGCGGGGGAGATCGTCGCGCGCAAGGGGGGCGGGACGCTCGCTTACGTCGGCGAGCTTAGCAACGCACAGCTCGGCACGATGGGCAAGCTCGCCTTCGACGCGCTGAAGGCAATTCGCTATTCCAGTCTCGACATCAGCCTTGATGGGCGTCTCGACGGTGAGATGGTGAGCCGCGTGCGCTTCACCGGGGTGCGCGAGGCGACGCCCGAGCAGAGCCTGATCACCCGACTGATCCGCAACCTGCCCTTCCGCTTCAACATCCAGATCCGCGCGCCCTTCCGCGGGCTGGTCGGATCGGCGCGTGCTTATATGGACCCGCGGCTGCTGCTCAATCAGGCGCAGCCCCCGCTCCCTTCCCCGCCGGCGAATTCGGTAACGCCGGCTGAACCCGCCATTCAGACCAAGGAAAGCGGAACAGTGCGATGAAGACGCCATGCTTGACGTTGGAGCATATGGGTGCGAGCCCTCTGGCAATGATGCGGTGGCTTATCCCTTGCGTGGGTCTGGCCTTGGGCGGCTGCGTGACGGTGAAGGCACCGGACAAGCCGATCGAGATCAACCTGAACATCAACGTGAAGCAGGAGGTCGTCGTCAGCCTGAAGAAGGACGCCGAGGACTTCATCGCCAACAATCCGGACCTGTTCCCGAAATGAGCAAGCGCACCCCTTTCCTGATCGCCGCCCTGACCGGGCTTTCGCTGCTGGCCGCGGTGCCGGCCGCCGCGCAGATGGATAGCGAGGTCGAGGCCGCGCTGAACGCGGGCACGGTCGGCGAGCAGGCCGACGGCTATCTTGGCTTCGCGCGCGCGCCGTCGCCCGGGCTGAAGGCCAAGGTGGAGGCGATCAACATCAAGCGCCGCCAGGGCTATACCCAGGTGGCGCAGGCCAAGAACGTGCCGATCGAGGCGTTCGCGGCGTCGATCGGCTGCCATACGCTGGCCGGCCTGAAGCAAGGGCGCGCCTACAATATCGGCGGCGCCTGGGCGGTGAAAGGCGCGGCGCCGATCACCTTGCCGCAGCAGTGCGGGGGCTAAAGCGCTCCTATAGGCGCTTGCCCATCACGATCATCTCCCCGTCTTCATAGCCGAGCGCTTCGTAGAAGCCTTTGACGACATGGTTCTCGGCGCGGATCATCAGGCGGATGACGCGCGCGCCCTGGGCGACGAGCCATTGTTCGGCGGCTTCGACCAAAGCGCGGCCGAGGCCGGTGCGGCGCTGGTCGGCGGCGACTGCAACATAATAGAGCCAGCCGCGATGGCCGTCATAACCGGCGAGGACCGTGCCGATGATCCGCCCCGCATCACGCGCGGCGAGGATGGTCGAGGTCGGGCAGGCGAGCGCGGCGGCGATGTCCGTGTGCGGATCGTTCCAGGCGCGGACGAGGCCGGCTTCCTCCCAGAGCGCGGCGGCGGCATCGGCTTCCGATATGTCGAGATGCGATATATCCATGGCGTTCGAATTAGGCGCGCTTGAGCCATGAGGCCAGAGCCCAGCCGCGGCGCGGATCCCGGCCTTCGCCGGGATGACGGTGGAAGATGGGCAAGCGCATTGCGTCATCCCAGCCGGGCCAGCGCGGCGCGGAGGCGGTCGGCTTCGGCGGCCTTGGCGTCATGGTCCTCGCGGGCCTTGGCGACGGCTTCGGGCTTGGCGCGTTCGACGAAGCTGGGGTTGGCGAGGCGGCCGGCGAGGCTGTCGCGTTCCTTTTCGGCGGCTTCGGCGCCCTTGGCGAGACGCGCGCGTTCGGCGTCGAGATCGATCACGCCTTCCAGCGGCAAAGCGAAGGTCGCTTCGTCGACCACGACCTGCGCCGCGCCCTTGCCCGCGACGGGCGCGAGCTGGATCGAATCCAGGCGCGCCAGGCGCGAGAGGACGCCGTGCTGGCGATCGAGGCGGGCGGCGGTTTCGGCCGACGCGTCGGCCACGAACAGATTGAGGCGCGCGCCCGGGGGCACGTTGAGTTCGCTGCGCGCGGCGCGGATCTCGCTCACCAGCTTGATCAGCCATTCGACTTCGGCGGAGGCGTCCGGATCGATCGCGCGGGCATCGGGCGTCGGCCAGTGGCCGACGATCAGGTCGCCTTCGCGATCGGCGAGTGCGTGCCACAGCTCTTCGGTGATGAAAGGCATGAAGGGATGGAGCATGGCGAGGATCTGGTCGAGGACCCAGCCGGCGACGGCGCGGGTTTCGTGGGCTTCGGGGCTGTCCGATGCGGGGCCCGAGTCCCCTCCCCCGACCCCTCCCGCAGGCGGGAGGGGAGAGAGGATGGGTTTGATCAGCTCCAGGTACCAGTCGCAGAAGCTGGCCCAGACGAAGTGGTAGACGGTGTTGGCGCTTTCGTCGAAGCGGAGGTCGGCGAGCGCGAGGTCGAGGGCCTGGACGGTCTTGATGGTCTGGCCGATGATCCAGCGGTTGACGGCGAGGTCGGCCTTGGGCGGATCGCGCGTGGTGGAGCCGCCGATGCCGTTCGATTGGGCGAAGCGGGCGGCGTTCCAGAGCTTGGTCGCGAAATTGCGATAGCCTTCGACGCGCTTTTCATCGAGCTTGATGTCGCGGCCCTGGCTTTCCATCGCGGCGAGCGTGAAGCGCAGGGCGTCGGCGCCATATTTGTCGATCAGGCCGAGCGGATCGACGGTGTTGCCCTTGGACTTGGACATCTTCTGGCCGTGCGCGTCGCGGACGAGACCGTGGAGATAGAGCGTCTTCCACGGGCGCTCGCCCATGAAGTGCAGCCCCTGCATCGCCATGCGCGCATCCCAGAAGAAGAGGATGTCGAAACCGGAGATGAGGACGTCGTTGGGGTAATGGCGGGATAACAACGTATTCCCCTCCCGCTGGCGGGAGGGGTTAGGGGAGGGCAGTCCGTCGGTCGAGGCAGAGTCCCCTCCCCCGACCCCTCCCGCAGGCGGGAGGGGAGCGCCCTCCGGCCAACCGAGGGTGGCGAAGGGCCACAGCGCTGACGAGAACCAGGTGTCGAGGACGTCGGTGTCGCGGGTCAGGCGCTTGTTGCCGGCTTGGGCCTGCGCCTCGGCTTCGGTTTCGGCGACGTAGACCTGGCCGTCTTCGTCATACCAGGCGGGGATCTGGTGGCCCCACCAGAGCTGGCGGCTGACGCACCAGGGCTGGATATTCTCCAGCCAATTGTACCAGGTCTTCTTCCAGGTTTCGGGGACGACGCGGATGTCGCCCGAGCGCACCGCTTCCAAGGCGGGCTTGGCGAGGGTGGCGGCATCGACATACCATTGATCGGTCAGCCAGGGTTCGATCACCACGCCCGAGCGATCGCCGTAAGGCGTCTGGATCACGCGATCCTCGACCTTTTCGAGCGCGCCGGCTTCCTCGAGCAATTTGACCACTGCATCGCGCGCCTCGAACCGGTCGAGGCCGAGCAGATCGGCGGGGATGAGGCCGTCGGCGGTCTGCGTCACGCGCGCGTCGGCATCGAGCATGTTGAGCATCTCGGCCGGCTTGAAGCCCGCGCGCTTGCCGACCTCGAAATCGTTGAAGTCGTGGCCGGGGGTGATCTTGACCGCGCCCGAGCCCAGCTCCGGATCGGCATGTTCGTCGGCGACGATGGGGATCAGACGGCCGGTGATGGGCAGGCGCACCTGACGCCCGATCAAAGCCTTGTAGCGATCATCCTCCGGATTCACCGCGACCGCCATATCGGCGAGCATGGTCTCGGGGCGCGTGGTCGCGACCGAGATCGTACCGGAACCATCCGCCAGCGGATAGGACAGGTGCCAGAACTGGCCGTTGCGCTCCTTGGTCTCGACCTCGAGATCGGAGATGGCGGTGCGGAAATGCGGATCCCAATTGACCAGGCGTTTGTCGCGATAGAGCAGGCCTTCGCGATAGAGGCGCACGAAGACGTGGAGGACGGCGCGGCTGAAGCCCTCGTCCATCGTGAAGCGCTCGTTGGCCCAATCGCAGGAGGCGCCGAGCCGGCGGAGCTGGCGCGTGATCGTGCCGCCGGACTGCGCCTTCCATTCCCAGACATGCTCGACGAAGGCGTCGCGGCCCATATCCTGCCGCGTCATGCCCTGGGAGGCGATGTTGCGCTCCACCACCATCTGGGTGGCGATGCCGGCATGATCGGTGCCGACCACCCACAGCGCATCCTTTCCCTGCAGGCGCGCGTGGCGGATCAGGATATCCTGCAGCGTATTGTCGAGCGCGTGGCCGATATGGAGCGAGCCGGTGACGTTGGGCGGCGGGATGACGATGGTGAACGGCTCCGCCGTGTCGCGCGCGGGGCGGAACTGGCCGGTGGATTCCCAATGCGCATACCAGCGGGATTCGATCGATCCCGGATCAAATGTCTTGTCGATAGTCATGGCGCGAGCGGCTTTAGAGATTGTGGCCCCAGGATGCGAGGGGGCAGCGCCGCCCTTAGGCAAAAACAAAAACACCAGAAACGAACTTGATGATTTTGCGGACGGCCGGGCGCCGGGACGCCCCGTAATCGCTCCAAATCGGCCGACATCCGTACGCTCAAAACGTATTTTCCTTGACTTTTTGCGGTAGCTATGTACTCTATATGCGTATATTTGTCAAGCGGAGAGATGGGAATGGACGGGCTGGAGCCGAGCGAAGGGATGAGCGTGGCGCGGATGCGCGAGATTGCGGCGCAGGCGGTGGACCCGTGCGTGACGAGTTCGATGGTGGTGGCGGCATTCTGGGAAGAGGCGCGCGGCACCAGCATCGACCCCAAGGCCGGCTATGACGCGATCCAGGACGAGGTGGAGGCGGCGAGCGACGGCACGATGGCCAACGCGAAGGCGACTTTGGTGGGCCAGGCGATCGCGCTCAACGCGATCTTTGCCGAGATGGCGCGGCGCGGCGGCGCGATGCTGGGGCGGCCGGGCAATGCGGCCGAGCGATACCTGAAGCTGGCGATGCGGGCGCAGGCGCAATGCCGCGCGACGCTGCATTCGCTGAACGAGATTGCGGAGGGCCAGGCGCAGGAGGAGGAAGACAAGACGCCGCGCTTTACGAAGATCGAGCGCGTCATCGTCTACCCGCCATCCACGGTTGATTAGCGCCTGGGCGTTTTCCTGGTCGCGCTCGACGTTTCGGTTGAATTTACCGTTCCAAAATTCGACGCTAGTTTTGGGAAAGGTAGCCTTTTTGCAACCGGCATGGCGATGCCAAAAGCAACCATGCACGAAAAGAGCGATTTGCCACTTTGGGAAGACCAGATCAGGTGATCCCGGCAGGTCTCTACGGTGCAGTCGAAACCGAAGCCCTCTTTTATGCGCCTCTGATTGGAAATCCGCCCAACCGCGAAGTAGGCAATCCCGTCTCCGCCGGCGCGTGGTCTGCGGAATACCGCCCAGTCGCCAATACATTTACGGAGTGTTGCTAGATAGCGGGGAGGCGATCGGCGATCTCGCCGATGGTGCGGCGGAGGCGTCCGATTTGAGCAAGCCGCTGAGTTTGTATGGTCACACGGCTGACGCAGCCTGCCTCCCGATCCCCCTCTCCCAACCCTCCCCCACAAGGGGGGAGGGAGCGGGCTATTGGCGATGGCGGTAGCATGCGGGCGTGGGTGGATAGTATCAGCCTGACTTATCCCTGATGCAAAAGGGGCATGCGCGGAATCTGATCCGCGCATGCCTCGGCCGCACCGGCCCTCAGCGCGCATCCGCGAGCTGCGTCGTCCCGGTCGCCTGCGCGATCGCGGTGGCGCGCTGGTGCGCCAGGGCGACATAGGCGGCCTTGCGGCAGCTCTGGGTCACCGCATCGGTGATCGATCCAGTCGTCACCATTTCCGGGCACACAGCCTCCACCGCGGCGCGGAGGCGGCGGTCGAACTGCTTGACGTCTTTCGCCTGGCGCAGATCGAGATCCGCGTAGGAGACATGGACGATCCGCGTCGCCGCATCCGGCTGCGCGATGGCGGGCGTGGTGGTGGCGAGAAGGACGGCGGTGGCGATGATCTTCAACATTGGTGTGTTCCTCTGCTTGCTTGAGAGGCCCCGTATCTGAACCCGAAAGCGCCGCGACACCAACAAGCCGGTGGACATATGCTATGAGGCAGACTTATAGTTGACCCATGTCGCGCATCCCCCCGCTCGCCGCCGTGCGCGTGTTCGAGGCCGCCGCGCGCCACGGCAATTTCAGCCGCGCGGGCGAGGAACTGGCGATGACGCAATCGGCGGTGAGCTATCAGATGCGGCTGCTGGAAGAGCGGCTGGGCGGGCCGCTGTTCGTGCGGCAGGGACGGGGGATGGCGCTGACCGCGCTCGGCCGCCGGCTTGCGCCGCAGGTGATGGAGGCCTTCACCCTGCTCGACAAGGCATTCGGCGCCGCGCGCGCGGAGAATGACGCGATCCTGAGCATCACCGCGCCGCAGACCTTCGCCACCAACTGGCTGTCGGGCCGGATCGGCGATTTCAACCTGGTCCGGCCTGATCTGGCGGTGCGGCTGAGCGTGACCGACACGATGGTGGACCTGGGTTCCAGCGAATATGATGTCGCCATTCGCGGCATGCCCGCGCGCGGATCGCCCGAATGGCGGCTGGCGCCGGGGCTGATCGCGCATTTCCTGATGCGGATGCCGGTCACGCCGCTGGCGCACCCCGATTTCCTGGCGCGGCACAGGCTGGAGGATCCGGCCGACCTGGAAAATGTGCCGCGCATCTCGCCCGAGGACGATTGGTGGGATTTGTGGCATGAATCGCTGACCGCGCCCGATCCGCGGACGCAGAAACATTCGGGCATACGCTTTGAATCGCAGGTACTGGACGGGCATGCCGCGATCGCGGGGCACGGCATCGCGATCTTGAGCCCGCCGATGTTCCAGAGCGCGATCGAGGCGGGGCAATTGGTGCAGCCGTTCGACCAGGTGGCTTATTACCGGAACAGCTTCTGGCTGGTCTATCCGGAGCATAAGCGCAACCTGCCCAAGGTGCGCGGCTTTCGCGACTGGCTGCTGGACGCGGTGCGGCGCGCGGGCGGCGACGACCCCTATGGGATATTGGAGGAGCCGGCGGCGGTGGCGTGAAGTCTAATCGCGCGCCGCGACGGCATCGCGCAACGCCTGCACCTTGCGGTTCAGCTTGCCTAATTGCTCGACGGTCATGCCGGAGCGGGCGAGCAATTCCTCACCCAGGCAGCCGCATCGGTCGCGGATGTCGTGGCCGCGCGGGGTGAGGCTGACCAGCACCTGGCGTTCGTCGTCGGGGTTGCGCGCGCGGGCGAGGAGGCCGGCGCTTTCGAGGCGCTTCACGAGCGGGGTGATGGTGGAGGATTCGAGGCCGAGGCGATCGGCGATCTCACCGATGGTGCGGCCGTCCTGCTCCCACAAAGCGTGGAGCACGAGATATTGGGGGTAAGTGAGGCCGAGCGCGTCGAGCATCGGCTTGTAGGCGCGGCCGATCGCCATGCTGGCGCTGTAGAGCGCGAAGCAGAGCTGCTGATCGAGCGGGAATGGGGCGGACATGGCTTCATCCTTTCCTGGCGGCGCCCGCCGTTGTGCCGTCATTGCGAGCGGAGCGGAGCAATCCAGGCCTGCCCTCGCCACGGGCGCGGGACTGGATTGCCGCGGCGCTTCGCGCCTCGCAATGACGGCCCGCCTGTTGGCGGGTGCCCGCTTCGCAATGACGGCGCGTTGGGTGCGTCGTGCGGGAATATATATCGCGATAAACTTTCCTGTGGACAAGGGGTGCGCGACTCGCTAGACAATACTTATCGCGATAATGATTATCGTGATCTACATAACGTATCAGACGAGGAGTTTCCCCATGTCGGTCAATGCTCTCTACACCACGCGCGCCACCTCCACCGGCGGGCGCGACGGCCAATCGCGTTCGGAAGACGGGAGGTTCGCGGTCACGCTCTCCATGCCGAAGGAATTGGGCGGCGCGGGCGGCGACGGGACCAATCCCGAGCAATTGTTCGCGGCGGGCTATTCGGCCTGCTTCATCGGCGCGCTCAAGGTGGCGGGCGGGCAGCTGAAGCTGCGCGTGCCGGCGGAAACGACGGTGACCGCGACGGTGGGGATCGGGCCGCGCAGCGAGGGCGGGTTCGGGATCACCGCCGAGCTGGCGATCGACCTGCCCGGCGTCGACCGCGCCGATGCGGAGAAGCTGGTCGCGGCCGCGCACCAGATCTGCCCTTATTCCAACGCGACGCGCGGGAATGTGGATGTGGGTCTGACGATCGTTTGAGGCGTTCGCCGGACCAAGAAGCCCTCTCCCCTTGGGGGAGAGGGTTTATATTTGCGCTTTCACCGCGGCGACGATCTCGCCGATCGGGCGGAAATTATAGGCGCGGGGGCGGAAGACCACGTCCTTATATTCGAGGCGGCAGATCGCCGCTATATCGAGCGGCGGCACCTCGTGGGTGCGGGCGCCGCGCCACAGGACGAGCTGGCCGTGATTGTCGGTCACGGTCGCATAGCTCCAGTCGAGCAGGTAATCGCGGATCCAGAAGACGAGCTTGAACACGTCGCCCATCCACGCCTTGGGCTCGGTCGGCCCTGGCGACATGCGGCGGAACTTGGCGCTTTCCTCCACATCGCGCAGCGACGCGCCGTAGGAGACGGGCAATATGTCATCGATCACGATCGCGCCGCCGGGCTTCAGCCGCGCGGTGGCGTGGACGAGGTCGCGCAGGGTCTGGTCGAACAGATGCAGCCCGTCGAGGAAGATCAGCTCGAAGCCCTGGTCACGCCCCGGACCGGTGAACCAGGCATCGCTGGTGATCGCATGATAGGCCGCGTCCGCATTGGCCGGATCGGCCGCGGCGGACTGGATATCGAAGCGGAAATCGGGATCGACCGCTACCCGGCGCGCGGCGCGAACCGCATGGAAGGTCGCGCCCTCGCACACGCCGATCTCGAGATATTCGGGCGCGGGATACAGATCGAGCAGGCGCTGAATGACCTCAGATCGCAGCATATCAACCCCTTCCCATGACGGAGCGTTAGGCAAGGCGGCCGCCGCGGGCAACCGGAAGCGGCGCACGCATGAAAAAGCCGCCGTGCCCGTGTCGGGCCGGCGGCTTTTCCGGTCAGGCCTGACGGCGCCGGAGGTTCAGGCGAACGAAACGCCCGGCGCGCGCTGCCGGCGGCGCAGCGCGGCACCCATCGCGCCGAAGCCGATCAAGGTCAGCGACCAGGTCGCGGGCTCCGGCACGGCGACCGGCTGCGACAGGCCGCTGCCCGGGCGCGGCGCTTCGGTCAGGCTGATATTGTCGAGGAAGGCGGTGTCGTCGCTGGTGGCGAGGCCGCGGAAGGTCAGGACGTGATCGCCCACGCCAAGCCCGGCGATGCCCTGACGGATCGCGGTGAAGGCCTGGCCATTGGCGGTACTGAACGATCCCAGCAGCGCGCCGTCGATCAGCACGTCGTAATTCTGGTTGCCGTTGCAGCAGCCCCAATAAGGCCTGCCGCCGCTCAGCCAATCCAGCTCCAGGCTACCGCCATCATAATGGAAGGCCTGGGAAAGCGTGGCAGAGGATTGCAGCGCGTAGAATTGGTTGCCCGCGAACCCGCCCGGAGCGGCGCCGCCATACCAGGCGCTCCAGCCCTCGGCATTCACCAGCGCGCCACTGCCCGTCCAGCTGTCGGGCTGGGTCGCATAGCTATATTGGCCCGCGTCGAGCGCCTGCGTCTCGAAGCCGCCATTGCGCAGCAGATCGATCCCGCTGGTGAGCGAGATGCGATCGAGGAAGGCGGTCTGGTCGGTGGTGGCGAGGCCCTGGAAGCTCAGCGTATAGGCCTGGCCCGGGGTGAGCCCGGCGAGCGTCGCGCTGTTGGTGCGGAAGCCCGAACCGTCCTGCGTGCCATCCACCGCGACGGTCGCGCCGTCGAGCTTCACCGCATAATCCTGGTTGCCGCCGATCGCGCCATAATTGGGCCGGCCGGCCGCGAGCCACGACAGGCGCATCGTCGAAGCGGTGGCGGTGAAGGATTGCGAAAGCGCGCTGCCGCCCTGGAGCGCCAGCATCTGGCTGCCGTCGACGCCGCTGGGTGCGCTGCCGCCATACCAGGCGCTGCTGCCCTGCGCGTTCACCAGCGCGCCGCCATAGGTCCAGCTGCTGCCCGCGTCGGAATAGACATATTGGCCGCTGGGTAGCGCCGGCGCCTCGAAGCTGCCGTCAGCGAGCGCGCTCGCCTGCGGTGCGACAAAATGCGGCGCGGCCTGCGCTGCGGCGGAAAGCGCCGTCAGTCCCAGAGCCGCGACCGCACAATGAAAGCTACGCATAACCGAAACTCACCCCCCAGTGTGAGGACCGGGATAGATTCGATTCTGTGGCGCAACAAGATAGCCGGAAGTTGGCGCCGCTTACTATCGTTGGATAGAGGCCCGCCTATATCGATCGATCGGGTATGGCGGGGCGGGATAGAAGGGCCGGGAAAAAAAAGACCGCCGGTCCCGTGCGGGGACCGGCGGCTTTTTTCTTCAGGCCTGACGGATCAGGCGCTGCAGACTTAGGCGAACGAAACGCTGGTCCGCGGACGGCGGCGCATTGCGGCACCCATCGCACCGAAGCCCATCAGCGTCAGCGCCCAGGTCGCGGGCTCCGGCACATCCGGCACCCGCGCCGGCGGAACCGCCAGGGTCGCCGAGGCCGAATAAGCCGAACCGCCCGTGCTGTTGAAGCTGAGCGTCAGCGACGTCGGGGTCGCGCTATAGTTGAGGAAGGTATCGACCGTGCTGCCGAGCAGGTAGAGCGCGAAGCTGCTCGACCCGACCGAGCTCGAATAGCTGACCGTCTTCACGCTATCGACCGAAAACTGGAAATTATGACCAGTGCCGTCGTTGAAGGTGAAAAAGTTGCCGATCGACTGGTTGATCGTCGTGCCCTGCGAGCTCGAGAAATCCAGAACGCCGTTCATCGTGCCCAGCAGGCCCGAGACGCCGGAGAAGCCGCCGGTACCCGAAATCTCGAAAGTCAGGCCGGTGCTGGCGGTGAAGGTGTTCGGATTGGCGGTGAGATTGACCGTCGGATTGAACAGACCGACGACGCTGACGGTACCGTCAGGAATCTCGGTCGCCATTGCGGGCGCAGTGGCAAAAGCGGCGGCAGCAACAAGGCTCCCCGCGACGAAACGCGACATCATGCTCATGGATCATCCCCAAATGATTGCAGGGACGTTCATAGCGAATGTTTACGAAAAATAAACCTAAAGAATTGTTAATTTTTCGATTTTCGACGAAACGAGCCGGTAGCTTCAGCCGGTTTCACCATAGTATAAGGCAGGCATAGATAGATCTATTTTGGATGATTTAAGATATAAGCATGTTTTAAAAATGTCATATTTGGCATGCTTACTATAAATATAACAATATGCCGCGTCGATTAGACAAATATCTGGCCGCCATTTCTGGTTCTGAAATTCGAATGGGCACGCGAATATTTTAGATCGTATCAAGATCTAATAACCGAGAGATTTCGACGAAGCCCGAAAACCTGCCTGTTTTCCAACGACTTCACAGCGCGGGGATGCAGGCAAAAAGGGTCCGATCGAGAGCCGGAATGAAGCAACCGGCACGATCCGGCTGGGCGGAAGCTCTTCCGAGTCGGGCGAGTCGCTTCGCCGCCACCCCGTCCTCCGGGCGCACCGCTAGTCGCCGCTCCGCGCCTTCACGCGCCGGTTCAGGAAATCCTCGATCGTCTTCCAGCGGTGCAGCGACGGCAAGGTGGTGAAGCCGTGCGTCTGGCCGGGATAGACCGCCATCTCGAACAAGGTGCCCTTGTGCTGGAGCGCGGCGTACATCGCGGTCGAATTCTCGAACACGACATTGTCGTCGGCCATGCCGTGCACCATCAGCAAGGGATCGCGGATCTTGCCGGCGTCCGCGATCGTGTCCGACGCGACGTAAGGCGGCTGGCCGAGATAGCGTTCGGTATAGAAGGTGTCGTATAATTCCCATTCGGTCACCGGCGCGCCCGCAACGCCCGCAGCGTAGAGGCCGGGATCGGCCTCCAGCATCTTGAGCGTCATGTAGCCGCCATAGGACCAGCCGAAGATGGCGATCTTCTTCGGATCGACAAAAGCCTGCTGCTGGAGCCAACGCGCGCCCGCCGCCTGATCGGCGACCTCGGTCGACCCCATCGCATGGTAAAGCGTGTCCTCGAACGCTTTGCCGCGGTTGGCCGAGCCGCGATTGTCGAGCTGGAAATAGATCCAGCCCTTGCTGACCCAATATTGCGCGAGCGCGCCGCCCCAGCTGCGCTTGACCTGCTGCGCGTGCGGGCCGCCATAATGTTCGAAGAAGACGGGGTAGCGCTTGCCCGGCTCAAGCACCGGCGTGATCATCTCGTAATGGAGCGTGGCGCCGTCGGGCGTCTGCAACGTGCCGTAGGTGACCGGCCGCCGGCCGGCGAGATAGGGCGCGTAAGGATGACTGGCGTCGAGCTTGTTCTGCTCGATCCAGGCGATACGCTTGCCCGACGTGTCGGCGAGATAGACTTGCGAGGGCTGGTCTGGGCTCGATCGCTGGACCAGCAGGCGCGTACCGGCCTTGTCCATCGACGCTTCGTTCCAATAGCCACGCTCGGTGATGCGCCTGGGCTCGGCCGGGTGGAGATAATCCACCCAATAGACCTGGCTCTCCAGCACATCGTCCTTGTTGGCGGTGAAGAACAGGCGGTGGCTCTTCTCGTCCACGCCGATCAGTCCCGCCGGATGCGACTGGGCATTGGTCTCCAGCGTCCAGTCGCCATGGGTAAGCTGGGTCCATTTGCCATTTGCGTAGCGGTAGAGATGCTTGAAGCCCGACCGCTCGGAGCCCCAGATCAGGCTGCCGTCCTTGAGCGCGCGGAAATCGTCGTTGAGATTGACCCAAGTCTGCGACGTCTCGCTGAACAGCACCTTCGACGCCCCCGTCGCCGGATCGACCGCCAGCATATCGAGCCTTTTCTGGTCGCGGCTGACGCGCTGGACATAGAGCGTGCGCGCATCGGGCGCCCAATCGACCCGCGCCAGATAGATGTCGGGATTGTCGCCCATGTCCACCTTCACGCGGGCGGAGCCGTCCGCGGCGATGACCCACAGGCTGACCGCGACATTGGCGGTGCCCGCGGCGGGATAGCGCTGCTCGAAAGTGCGCGTGCCGTCCGCACCGATCGCCGCGCGGGTGACGACCTTGACCTTAGCCTCGTCATAGCATTCGGCCGCGACCGCCTTGTCGCCCGGCGCCCACCATTGGCCGGTGAAGCGATCCATTTCCTCCTGCGCCACGAATTCGGCGGTGCCGCAGGTGACGGTGCCGCCGCCATCCCTGGTCAATTGTCGCTCCGCGCCGGTGGCAAGATCGACCGCAAACAGATTCTGGTTGCGCACGAAACTGACGAAATGGCCGCCGGCGGAGACGTGCGCGTCAAGCTCGCTCTCGGGCGTGTTAGTCAGCCGCCGCACCTTGCCGTCGAGCCCGGCGAGATAGAGATCGCCATCGATCGGTACGAGGATCGACTTGCCGTCGGGCGCCCAGCCATAATCGACGATGCCCTTGGATCCGCCGACGCGCGCGCGTTCGCGCCGCATCTTCTCGGCTTCCGAAATCTCGCCGCCCGATCCGACCTTCAGCGAATCCACCAGCATCCGGGCTTTGCCGGTGCGCGTATCGATCGCCCACAAGTCCCAGCGGTCGCGATCGTCGGCGCGGTTGCGCAGCACGGTGGCAAGGCTGCCGTCGGGCGACAGTTCGGCCTTGCGCGGGGTCGGGCCGTCGAGCGACGGGCTCGCGAAGATCCGTTCGAGCGTGAGCTGTTCGGCGGAGGCGGAGGTGGCGAGAAGTGCGAGCCCCAATATCGGGGCGGCGAGGAATTTGAGCATGCCTCAGTTATGGCATGCGCAGGCAAATTGAAAAGTGGGCCGCCTTATCGGCCGGCCTGCGGCAATAGGTGCGGCAGGGGGAAGGCAACGCCGCCGCACGGAAGCCCGGCGGCGTTGCCGGTCGCCCCGCTCAGACGAGGCCAACCTGTTTTACGCCACGCATACGCATTACAACTCCCAATCCCGCGAATCCGGCGAGCATCATCGCCCAGTTCGACGGCTCCGGCACGGAAGGCACGTCGGTCCCGGTCGCGTAAAGCACGGCGCCGGAGCTTCTCGGCAGGTTCAGCGTGAAGGCGTCAAGCGAACTTCCCGCGTCGAATTTATAGAAGGAGGTCGTGCCGCCCCCTGGGCCGCCGACATGGATGCCGACAAAGGTGATGCCATGCAGCAGGCCAGGGAAATCGATATTGGTCGCTCCCCCCAGGTTCGAGAGCTTGGGGAAGGCGCCGAAATTCGTGCCATCCCAGGTGAACCCCAGTGCGGCCAACGCCGCTTCCTGGGTCGCGACGTCCCCGGCATTATTGTCGAGAACATTCCCGCCATAACGGCCGGAGCAAGCGATCGCGATCGGACTGATGTCCCCCGTGCTGCAGCTGACGGCATGAGCGGGGATGGATAATCCCCAGGCGAGGGTGGAAACGGTCACCAACCGTATGATGTTACGCATAATAGGACCCCACGCGTTACGCAGGCCCCGCGTCTGCCGCGGGCCCCACGCCCGCTCCAGGCTTTATGCCTGCGTCTCGTTCCCAATAGCATATAAAATGCATATTATCGATACGAATTGTTAAATATGGAGGACTCTTCAGGCAGTGTGATTATTATCAAACATAATATTTTATAAGCAGAAGCTTGACCCCTCGAAGAATCCACGCCGAAGACTGGAGTAGGCCGGATAAAGCGCAACTTGACTAATTTCTTCGCCTTGTGTTAGCGCAATCATGCTCGCCTCTTGCTCTTTGGGCTCAGCAACTCCAGCAGATTCAACGAAAGAAAGAAAAAATCCTCTCTCACGCCGCCAGCGTAACATAAGAAAAGGCCGCCCCGGTTTGCCGGGACGGCCTTCCATGTTCGAATTGTTTCGAAGCTCAGGCTTCGGCGGCTTCCGCCTCGGTCGGGCGGTTGTCGCGGCGCTCGGCGATACGCGCCGACTTGCCGGTGCGGCCGCGCAGATAATAGAGCTTGGCGCGACGGACGACGCCCTTGCGGACGACCTCGATCGAATCGATGTTCGGCGAATAAAGCGGGAAGACGCGCTCGACGCCCTCGCCAAACGAGATCTTGCGGACGGTGAAGCTGGAGCCCATGCCCTTGTTGGAGCGGGCGATGCACACGCCTTCATAAGCCTGGACGCGGGTGCGGTCGCCTTCGACCACCTTCACGCCGACCTTGAGCGTATCACCGGGACGGAATTCGGGAATGGCGCGCTTTGCGGACAGCGCCTGGATCTGCTCGGCCTCGAGCTGCTGGATGAGGTTCATCTCATTCTTCCTTCTCATGCCGCGCGCCAGAGGGAGGCTGGACCCGACCGCCGATATGGCGGTCCCAAAGGTCCGGTCTCCGTGACCGTGTATCGATCTCGGCCTGTGACTTCCGCCACGCCGCGATCTTCGCATGATCCCCCGATCGCAGCACTTCGGGGATCGCGCGCCCTTCCCATATTTGAGGTCGGGTATAATGCGGATATTCGAGGAGGCCGCTTTCGAAGCTTTCCTCGTCTCCGCTGGAGGCCGCGCCCATTACTCCGGGAAGCAGCCGAACGCAAGCATCGAGCAGCACCAGCGCGCCCACCTCGCCGCCGGAGAGGATGTAGTCGCCGATCGAGACGGGCTCGATGTCGCGCGCCTCGAACAGGCGCTCGTCTATCCCTTCGAACCGGCCGCACAGGATCGCGACCCCCGGCCCCACGGCCAGCTGGCGGACGCGGGCCTGGGTGAGCGGCTTGCCGCGCGGCGTCATGGCGAGCAGCGGGATGCCCGGCTTGACCGCCGCGTCGATCGCCGCGGCGAGCACGTCGGCGCGCATCACCATGCCCGCGCCGCCGCCCGCGGGCGTATCGTCGACCGACTTGTGCTTGTCGGCGGCGAAATCGCGGATCTGGACCGCGTCCAGGGACCATTTGCCCTCGCTCATCGCGCGGCCAGCGAGGCTCGTGCCGAGAGGGCCCGGGAACATTTCCGGATAGAGGGTCAGAACGGTCGCGGCGAAGGTCATCCTTCCACCTGCGCTGCGATACGGTCGGCGAGGATGACGGTGACGAGGCCCAGCATCGGCATCGCGGCGAAGAGCCTGGCCCATTCGCGCACAACCGTGCCATCGCCGCTTGCGAGCAGCACGCCCACCAGCACCACCGGCAGGATCAGCACCAGCCCAGCCTGGACGATCCGCAAGGGCGTGCCGGCGAACTTCCGACGCGCACCGACCACGCCATAAGCGATCACGGCGAGATAAGCGGCGAGAAGGGTCAGCAGCAAAGGCCCAAGCGTCATCGGGTCGGTTCCATTTTGCCCAGCCTGAGGCCGATGCCCCAGTCGGGCCGGCCCTCGCGCTCGGCCTTCATCGCGGCGCTCTTATGATCATAATCGACCTGGCGGAAGCGGATGTTGCCTCCCTCCACGATCGCATAGCGCGCCCGCGGGTCGCCGTTCGCGACGGTGTAGGGCAGCGGGTGATCGTCGTGGAACGCCTGCAGCCCGACGCTCCCGGGATTCACCACCCTGCGCCCAGCGCCGAAGCGCCGCTCGCCCGGAATGTGCGAATGGCCGCACAGAATCAAAGCCTCGGTCCGGTCGCCCGCACGCTCGGCGATCTCGGTCTCAGTCGCATCGTGGATGCCCGACATGTCGACCGAGAACAGGAAATGGATCAGGTCGCTTCGCGGGATGCCATGGCACAGGAAGATGTCATCGGTCAGTTCCAGCGTCGCTGGCTGGTTGCCGATCCAGGCCATCTGTTCGAGATTGAGCCGCTTGCGCGCGAACAGGTCGCTTTCACCCATACGGTTAATCGATAACGTCAAAACTTGGCGCTCGTGGTTACCCGCGATCGTCGGCCAGTCGCGCTGCATCAGGTAATCGGCGGTCTCCGCCGGCCAGAGCGGGCCGGAGAGAATGTCACCGAGATTGACGAAGACGTCGCAGCCGCGCGCCTCGGCATCCGCCACCACTGCCTCGAGCGCGGGCAGATTGCCGTGGATGTCGGAGAGGATTGCGTAGCGGGTCATGGCTTGGTCCAGTTTTCGACGCGCAAGCCGGGTAAGCCCGCGAAATCGGCCTCATTGTTGGTAATGAGGGCCAAATCGCGGCTTACGGCGTGAGCTGCCAGCAACCGATCGAAGCGTCCCCGTCGAAAAGGAAGCGTCGCGAATATCTCGGCATCCTGCCCTTCGAAGGCGAGCAGAGGCATTTCATTGCGCAGTCGCCGGAGGTGTTCGCCTGATGGAAATTTGCCGACTCTGGCCCCAACGCCCAATTCTGCAAGCACGATAACCGAAAGGCCGATATCGCCCGCTTCCGTCTCGGCTATCCGGCGTCGGAGATGGGGATACTCCCGGTTAAACAGGTAGATGCAGCAATTGGTATCAATCAGATACCGCACCTAGACCTCGCTCTCGTCATCGGAAAGAACGCCCCAGGCGCGCGGAGGGTCATCGAATTCGCGCTCTTCGGCCGTGAATGGCTTGGCATCTGGCGCGGCGCCCCATATGCCCGTCAGGTCGATCTTGCGCTTCGGCGCGGCTACCGGCTCCACCTTGAAGCCGAGCTTGTCCTCGCGCACGATCATCATCTCGTCGCCTTCCTTCAGGCCGAGCGCCTTGGGCAGCCGCAGCGCGACCGAATTGCCCGACTTGAAGACTTTGGCGCGATATTCTTCGCTCATGGCGAGGCTCCGTATATACGGGATGTATATACGGTCTTCCCGGCAAAAATCCATCGTCATGCTGAACTTGTTTCAGCATCCATCGGGAGCCAGACGCCCCGCCGCTATATGGCCCTGAAACAAGTTCGGGGTGACGGGGGATCAGGAAATGAAGGCCTCGTCGACCACCAGCCGTTCGCCGTCCCATTCGGGCACGGCTTCCGCACGCATCGGCACCATGAAGCGTTTCTTGTCGGGGCGTTCGATCTCGATCACATCGCCCGCGCCGAAATCGTCGATCGCGACGACAATGCCCAAGGCCTCGCCCGTCGTGGAGACGCAGGCAAGGCCGAGGATGTCGGCGTGATAATATTCGCCCTCTTCCAAGGGCGGGAGGGCCGACCGGGGCACGGTCAGTTCCGTGCCCCGCAATCTTTCGGCCGCATTGCGGTCAGGCACCTCGGCGAAGCGCGCGATGCCGTTGCGCAGGCTCTTCAGGGTCAGGCTACCACCGTTGAACGATTTGTAGCCCGACAGATCGTCCGTGAAAAGTTTCAGGCGGACTTCGCCCGTCACGCCATGCGCGCCGGTTATGACGGCGAGCGTGACGGGCGCGTCAGGCTTCACGCCTGGGCGTGCTCGGCGCCCTCGGCCGGAGCCGCTTCGTCCGAACCCTCGGCCGGATCCTGGGCGGACTCGCCCTCGTCGGTCGCCTGGTCGGCCGGGGTCGCTTCTTCCGAAGCCTCGGCAGCCGGCGCTTCCTCAGCAGCGGCCTCAACCGGTGGGGTTTCCTCGGCAACGGCCTCGGTAACCTGCTCGGCCTCCGGCGTCGGCTCTGCGGTCGCTTCCTCGATCGCTTCAGCCATCACCTCGATGGTCTCTTCCTGCGCGGGCTCTTCCACGACGGGCGCGGCAGCGGCTTCGGCAGCAGCTTCCTCGGCGGCAGCGACCTTGGCGGCACGCTCCTCGGCGCGCTCCTTGGCCTTCTCGCCCGGCTGGGCCTTGTTCGGGTTGTTGCGCGCGGCGCGCTCCTTCAGGCCGGCCGCGTCGAAGAAGCGGGCGACGCGGTCGCTCGGCTGCGCGCCGACCGACAGCCAGTGCTTGGCGCGATCGGTGTCGAGCACAACGCGCTTGGCGTCGTCCTTGGCCAGCAGCGGGTTGTAGGTGCCGATCTTCTCGATGAACGAGCCGTCACGCGGGGCGCGCGAGTCCGCGACCACGATCCGGTAGTAAGGGCGCTTCTTGGCGCCGCCGCGCGACAGGCGGATGGAAACTGCCATTTGTCTTCTTCCTTCTTCAAAATCGGTTTCAAATCGTCTCGGTCTTCAATCGTCATCCCAGCGAAAGCTGGGATCTCATGAGATGAGGTCCTGGCCTTCCCTCCTGAGACCCTCGCTTTCGCCGGGGTGACAGGACTTTTGGGACGGGCTGCTGGTCATCTCTTCTTCAAGAAATTCTGGAAGCCGGGAGGGAGCCCCTGCGGGCCGCCGCCGGCGCCGGGCAGACCCGGCATTCCGGGCAGGCCCCCAAGGCCCCCCGGTCCCTGCGGAAGCCCCGCGCCGCCCATCAGGGCGTCAAGGTCGCCCCCGCCTTTTCCGAACATGGCCGCGATCTTGGAAAGACCGCCCATCTTCTTCATCTTCTTCATCATGGTCGCCATCTCCTGATGCATCTTCAGGAGCTTGTTGACGTCCTGCACCGTGGTGCCGGAGCCCTTGGCGATGCGGATCTTGCGCTTGGCCTGGAGCAGTTCGGGCTTGGCGCGCTCCTTGACGGTCATCGACCCGATGATCGCGTCCATCCGCACCAGCACCTTGTCGTCGGCGGCGCCGTTGGCCATCGCCTGCTTCACCTGCTTCACGCCGGGCAGCATCGAGGCGAGGCCTGACAGGCCGCCCATCCGCTTCATCTGGTCGAGCTGGGCGCGCAGGTCGTTCATGTCGAACTTGCCCTCGGCCATGCGCTTGGCGAGCTTTTCGGCATCCTCGACCTTGATCGTCTCGGCGGCGCGTTCGACCAGGCTGACCACGTCGCCCATGCCGAGGATGCGGCCGGCGACACGCTCGGGATGGAAGCCTTCGAGGCCGTCGAGCTTCTCGCCCGTGCCCGCAAACTTGATCGGTTTGCCGGTGACGGCGCGCATCGAGAGCGCCGCGCCACCGCGCGCATCGCCGTCCATGCGGGTCAGCACCACGCCGGTCAGCGGCACCTGCTCGGAAAAGCTGGTGGCGACGTTGACTGCGTCCTGGCCGGTCAGCGCATCGACCACGAGCAGGATTTCGTGCGGGTTCGCGATGTCGGCGACCGCCTTCATCTCGTCCATCAGCGCCTGGTCGACGTGCAGTCGGCCCGCAGTGTCGAGCATGACCACGTCATAGCCCTGCAGCTTCGCCGACTGGAGCGCGCGCTGCGCGATCTGGACGGGGGTCTGGCCGGGGACGATCGGAAGCGTCGCGACATCGGCCTGGGTGCCGAGCACCGCCAGCTGCTCCTGCGCGGCGGGACGGTTGACGTCGAGCGACGCCATCAGCACCTTCTTGGCACCGCGCTCCTTGAGGCGCTTGGCGATCTTGGCGGTGGTGGTGGTCTTGCCCGAGCCCTGCAAGCCGACCATCATCACGACCGCGGGCGGGGCCACCGCGAGCTCAAGGTCGGACGAATCCGCACCGAGCATCTCGACCAAGGCATCGTGGACGATCTTGACGACCATCTGGCCGGGCGTGACCGAGCGCAGCACGTCCTGGCCGACCGCCTTTTCGGTCGCGGCATCGACGAACTGGCGCACGACCGGCAAAGCGACGTCGGCCTCGAGCAGCGCGATCCGCACCTCGCGCATCGCGCCGCGGACATCGGCTTCGGTCAGCGCACCGCGACCGCGCAGGCGGTCGAAGGCTGCACCAAGCCGGTCGCTCAGACTGTCGAACATGCGTTCAAAACCTCAAAAATGCCCGACCAACGCAAAGCGAGCCGGCGGACGAAACCTCGTCGGCCAGCTCAGCGCTCACCCTCCCGGTGCTCGCTTATCTTCACGTTCGTGTCGGAACGATCGAGGGCGCCCCTAGCGCAATGGATCGCGAAAGGCAAGGCAAAGGCCCGGCGATCGGTGCACGCCGCCATGGCGCGACGAGAGACGCTGGGCGGTCGTCGCGGGACAGTCCGCGACGAGGCCCGACCGCGCGGGACACTGGCAACATTGCGCGCGCCGCTCACCGATAATCGCAAGCAAGCAGACCAAGCGGGCGCATTGGACCCCCACGGCACCGGATGCCCGCAAGAGCGGCGATCCGGCCAAAAGGGAGATCCTAATGTCCAGAATGCGCTTCTTGTCCGGAACGATGCTCGGCACCGCAATGCTGATCGGCGCCGGCCTTTCCTCACCCGTGCTGGCACAAGCCGCCGCCGCGCCCGAGGCCGCTACGGCCGACGCCCCCGATACGTCCAAGGAAATCGTCGTCACCGGCACGCTGTTCCGATCCAGCGCGGACAATATCGCCTCGCCGGTCACGGTCCTGACTTCGGACGATATCGCCAAGCGCGGCATCCAGACGGTTCAGGGCGCGATCCAGACGCTGGCGTCCAACAATGGCCCGGCGCTGACCAACAGCTTCACCGCCAACGGGGCCTTTGCGGGCGGTGCGTCGGCGGTCTCGCTGCGCGGCCTTTCGACCAACTCGACGCTGGTCCTGTTCGATGGCATGCGCGCGGCTTATTACCCGCTGGCGGATGACGGCGCCCGCAATTTCGTCGATCTCAACACGATCCCCGACGAGATCGTCGAGCGCGTCGACGTGCTCAAGGACGGCGCCTCCTCGACCTATGGCGCGGACGCGGTCGCGGGCGTGGTCAACGTCATCACCAAGAAGCAGATCACCGGCATCAGCGGCATGGCCGAGGGCGGCGTCGCGCAGCGCGGCTATGGCGGCAACCAGCGCGTCAGCCTGACCGCGGGGTTCGGCGACCTCGCAAGCCAAGGCTTCAACGTCTATATCAGCGGTCATTATATCAACCAGGACGCGATCTATAATCGCGACCTGCCCGCCCCTTATAACACGTCCAACCAAAGCGGCATCTGCTACAACGGCAATTGCGGCATCGATCAGCGGCAGAATTCGCCGCTCAATTTCTCGGGCGTCTCGACCATTGTGCCCGTTCTGCTGGTCCGCCCTGGCGTCACGGCGACGCACACCGCCGTACCCGGCGCCCGCTTCCAATTCCTCAATCCGACGACCGGATGCGGCAGTTTCACGCCCTATAATCTGACCGCCGCCGAATTCGCCAAGTTCACGACGTCACCCGCAACCGTCTGCACCCAGGACACGGTGAGCGATGGCGGCGTGGTCGAACCGCACAGCCAGCGCTGGGGCGTTTCCACGCGCGCCACCGTCAACGTCGGTTCCAAAGCGCAGGCCTATCTCGAATTCAATTTCGAGCAGAGCACCTCCTCCTTCCCCTTTTTCGGCCTCGCGAGCGCCGGCGTTCCAACCGGCGCCACAATCCGGGCCAATGCCCAGGCGGGAATATTCTTCCCGCGCTTTTCCACCGCCGGGTTGCCGGGCGGTGCCAACGCGCCGGGTTCGGCGCCGCTGGCCTTGCCGGTCTTCATTTGCCCGCGCGGCACGGTTGGCGGCTGCAACGCCACCAACGGCACGCTCAACCCGCAAAACCCGTTTGCCGCGGCCGGCGAGGAAGCACAGATCATCGGCTCCCTACCCGGCATCCAGCAACGCAGCTCAACGCGGAGTCGCGCCTATCGTCTCGCCGGGGGCATCACCGGGTCTTTCGGCGACAATTGGGATTACAGCATTCACGCGCTTGGCATGGTGAACGACCTTCGCCGTACTTTCGAAGGCGATGTTTACATCCAGCACCTGTTAGACGTGATCAACGACGGGTCGTACAATTTCGTCAATCCGCTCGCGAACAGCCAAGCGATGCGCGATTATCTCGCGCCCCGGCTCGAGGCGCCCGCGCGCTCGGAAATGTACGAGCTCGACGCCAACCTGACGCACGATTTGATGCAATTGCCGGGCGGCCCGGTGCAGCTTGCGGTCGGCGGCTCGATCCGCAAGGAATCCGTCAATTCGCCGAGCGCCAATTCGGATTTCAACGGCCCGACCCAGCGTTACTTCCTGATCAACGCATTCGGCACGGTCGGCAGCCGCTGGGTGGAATCGCCTTATTTCGAGATCAAGGCGCCGGTCCTTACCAGCCTCAACATCGACCTGTCGGGACGTTACGACAATTATTCGAGCGGGCAGCACGCTTTCTCGCCCAAGGCGGGCGTGGTGTTCACGCCGATCCGGCAGATCACCTTGCGCGGCGCGATCTCGAAGGGCTTCCGCATCCCGTCCTTCGGCGAATCCTCGGCCATCCCAACGGTGGGCTTCGTGCCGGTCACCCTTTCGACCCTGCCAGCGGCATTCCTGGCCGCGCACAGCAATCCCGGCGTAGTCTGCACCGCGGCGACGCCGGCCAATTGCTCCGCCTATCTGACCACCAGCTTTGGCCTGCAATCGATCTCGAACCCGAATTTGAAGCCCGAGAAATCGCGCAACATCACGGTCGGGACCGAAATCAAGCCGATCCGCGCGCTGCGCTTCACGGTCGATTATTATAATATCCGCAAGACGGGCGCGATCATCGCCTCGCCCGTTACCGGAGCCCTCAACGCTTATTATAACGGCCAGCCGATCCCGGCGGGCTATACGATCCAGCCCGCCGCGCCCGACATCCTCAATCCCACCGCCTTGCCTTTGGTGGGCGTCATCGGCTCGCCCTATATCAACGCCACCACGGTCACGACCGACGGCCTCGATTTCGGCGCATCCTTCACGATGCATTTTGCGAACGGCTGGTCGATCGAGAGCGATGCGGATGTCGAATATATCCACAAGCTCAACACGACCTTCCCGGGCGGCGTGGTCCAGCGTTATGCCGGCACGCTCGGCAACTTCAACCTGACCGCGGGATCGGGCACGCCGCAATGGAAGGGCAGCTGGCAGAATACGCTGGAGTTCGGCGGGAGAGGGTCGGTCACCGCGACCGCTTATTATACGTCGGGCTATAACCTGTCGGCCGATGACCAGGGCGGCGGGCGCTGCACCGATCCGGTCAATGCGCCGGGTCTCAACAGCGGCATCCAGGCCTGCAACGTCAAGCGCTTCATAGATGTCGACCTGACCGGCCAGATCAACGTCGGCAAGGCGTTCACTTTCTATGCGAACATCCTGAACGTCTTCAACGTGAAGCCGCCGCTCGATACCGTCACCTATGGCGGCTACCTCTACAACCCGGTGGTGGCCGAGGCGGGGATTATCGGCCGCGCCTTCCGCGTTGGCGGCCGCTTCAAATTCTGAGGTAAACGCCGCGCTTTCATCCGCCGGCGGTCCCTGGGCGGTCATCCTGCGGGATGGCCGCCCTTTCTTTCTGGATCAGGCCTGATCCGCCTCCGCCATGGCCCGGCACACTGCCCGCGTCCGGTCATCGGCCGGGAAGCAGCATTCGATCCGCAATTCCTCCAGCGTGACGTCGCGCGCCATCGCGAAGGTGGTGATGGTCGAGAAGAAGCAGAGCCGATCGTCGCCGTCGCGCATGATCGTGTTCATCAGCGGCGCGGGCGCGCGCGCGACGTCGAGGTCGCGCCAGCGCGTCGGCACGCCGGGATAGGACAAGGCTTCCGCGATCAGCGCGTGGCCTGCGGCATCATTGGGCGACAAGGCAAGCGTGTGCTGGAGATTGCCGATCACCGCGCGCGCCGCTTCCTCCCAGTTGACGATCGTCGCGCGTACATCCTCCGGATCGAAGATCTGCCGGATCATATTCGCATGGCGCGACGGGCGTCCGCCCAGCACGCGCTCAACCACCCGATCGAAGGCGCGGTTGGTCTGGAGCATGTTCCAGTGCCGATCGAGCAGGACCGCGGGGAAAGGCTCCTGCTGGTCCAGCAGAAAATCGATCGCACGCCGCACCTCCGCCAAAGGCGCGGTCGCAAGCGCGGTCTCGGGATAGATTGGCGCGAAGCCCGCCGCCATCAGCAGCGCGTTGCGGTCGCGCAGCGGCACCTCCAGCGTCTCGGCCAATCGCACGACCACGTCGCGTCCGGGCTGGGCCTTGCCCGTCTCCAGGCAGCTCAGATGCCGCGACGAGACATCCGCCGCCATGGCAAGGTCGAGCTGGCTCATCCGCCGCGCATCGCGCCATCCGCGCAGCAGCGCGCCGAACTGGGAGATCGGGGTCACGGCAGCAGGGCTTATGCCATGGATGCGGCGGGTCAATGACCTTGCGGGTCAAACATCCATGACCTCCGGGGTCATTGATCCGGCGCGCGTCCAACTCCTACCCAGGGCGCAAGACCGATCAGGAGACCGATACGTGCGATCCTTGCTTCCGCTCATGGCCTCGGCCCTTGCCCTCGCGCTGGGCGCGCCCGCGGCCGCCGCGCCCGTTCCGCCGACACGGCTCGACCATGTCCTGCTATGGGGGCGCAATATCGACGAGGTTACCGCGATCATGGCGGTCAAGCTCGGCTTCCAGGTGCGTCCGGGGCGCGATCCGGGCGGGGTCGCCAACCGCTATATCCGCTTCGCCGATACGAGTTTCATCGAACTGCTGGGCGTGACGCGAGCCGATCCTGAATATGATCCGGGCGCGAAGGAGGACCGGATGGCGCTCAAGGAGCAACCCGGTGCGCGCTCGTTCGGGTTCCGCTCGCCGGGCGTGGACGCGATCCGCACGTCGCTGCAGGCGCTGGGCTATCAGGTGACGCCGATGTTCGCCGGCCCCGACAGCAAGAAACCGGGCTGGCATCTGTTCGCCTTCGATCGCGCGCCGCTCAGCTCGAACAGCTTCTTCATCGACTATAAGGCGGATTACGCGCCCGATCAGCGCGATCCGACCAATGAAGCGGACCATCAGGTGACGCGCGAGCATCCCAACAGCGCCCGCGCGCTGACGTCGATCTGGCTGGTGTCGAACGACCCCGAGAGCGACCGCAAGCAGCTCGAGCGCATGGGCTATGGCCATGCGAAGCCGGTGCATCTGCCCGCGATCGCCGCGTCAGGCTATTGCGTGCCCGTCGGCCCTACCGCGCTGCTGACCTTGCGCCCCGACGGCCCCGGCCTTGCCGCCGACGCTCTGGCCAGGACCGGCGCGCGCGTCCTGGGCGTAAGCTTCGCCGCCGCCGATCTCGGTCGAGCGCAACGCTGGGCCGAGCGCGGCTATGATCGCGCGCTGGAAACCTATCCCGGCCTGTGGGGCCGTGCCTTCCTTGCCCCTACCCTCGACGATCTCGGCATGCTGGTCGAATTCCATGGGCCGACGGCTGCCGGCCATGGAGCCTGCGGCGATTGACCGCGTGGTTACTGGCAGAGCGTGCCGATATGCGCCAACAGGCCGTCGATCCGGGCGTCGCTCAGAGTCCGCCCGGGCAGCGGCGGCAGCTTGGGATCGACCAGGCCGACATTCTCGCGCGCCTTCGCCGCTTGCGGCAGGGGGACGAAATGGAAGCCGGCTTGCTTGTAGAGGGCGATCAGGCGCGGCAGCATGTGCGCGTCGAACGCGCCGATATGCATTAGCAAGATATCCGGCGGGGTCCGGCCGAACTGCGCGGTTTCGGCCTGTTCGGATAGCTTGATGCTCTCGCCGGCGGCATCGAGATAGGCCTGCTCAAGCTCATGAATCGCCGCATCGTCATGCTTGGCGACGCAGCGGGCATAAGGCTCGTTGAAGGCATAGTCGCCGAAGCTCGCGGTCACTGCGGCGATCTTGTGGCCGTGCGCGGCGAGCCAGGCGCGCGAGGCGGCGCGCCTGGCGGGATCGGCATAGGCCTCGTCCAGGAACGGGAAACGGAACCAGTGCCAGTCCGTGTCGCCCGCCAATCCCTTCAGGATCGGCTCGTTCTTCTCAAGCTCGCTCTCGAACGTGGCTTCGTCGATCTTGCTGAGACCAAGATGTGCCCAGCCGTGATTGCCGAGCGGGAAACCCGCGTCGCGCCATGTCTTGAGCACCGCATCGGTGCCGGGCTCGCGCTCGAGCGCGGAACCGTTGATGAAGCCGTAGACCTGCGGCACGCCCGCCGCTTGGAGCGTGGTGACGATGTCCTGCGCCACCATCAGCCGGGTCACGCCGGGCGGAAGCGCGGAGTGCGCGGGCAGATCGTCGAAGGTGATCGCGATATCGCGCGCGGCGACGGGCGCGGCGGCGAAAGCGAAAGCGGCGAGAAGCAAGGCACGCATCAGCGGAACACCTCCAATTTGATCGCATCGGCCATGACCTTATAGCCGGCTGCGGACGGGTGAAGATGGTCGCCGCTGTCATAGGCCGCGACCATCCGATCGGGATGCGCGGGATCGCGCACCGCCTTGTCGAAATCGACTACCGCGTCGAACATGCCGCTGGTGCGGATCCATGCGTTGAGCGCGACGCGATCCGCCTCGCTCGCGGCGTCGGGGTGGTAATAATCAGAACCGACATAAGGCGTGACGGTGCAGCCGATCACCTTCACCCCCTGCCCATGCGCGCGGAGGATCATCTGGCGGTAGGCGGCGATCAGATCGGCGACGAGTGCCTTGTGCATCTCGGGCGTGCGCACGTCCTCCCGGCTCAATTTGCCGAGGTCGTTGATCGCTTCCAGGATCAGCACCGCCTTGACGCCGGGCCGGGCGAACACGTCGCGATCCATCCGCGCAAGCGCGTTGGGACCGAGCCCGTCGGTAAGAAGGTGGTTGCCGCCGATGCCGACATTCACGACGGCCATGGTGCGGCTAGCCGCCGACGCCTGGAGCCGCGCCGCCAGCACGTCGGGCCAGCGGTCGTCGCCATTGGTGGTCGCGCCATGCCCGTCGGTGATCGAGTCCCCGAAAGCAACGATGGTCGAGGCGGCGGGCGCGGCGGCGACCTCGACCCCCGTCAGCTGATACCAATGGTCGACATGGCCCGCACCGGGCAGGTCGGCGTCTGCGGTATGGTCACCATGGACATAATAAGAGGTCGCGCGCGATCCCGGATGGCCGGTCTGGCCCACGGGCGCCTGCGGCAGGTGGATCGAGACGGTCAGGTTGGTCAGCGAGGGTGCGTCCAGGCTGACCGGATCGGACAGATAGTCCGCGCCCGGCGGAATGGAGATGGCGGTACGGCCGTCAAAGGTCAGCGCACGATCGGTGCCCGGCATCGTCCTCGCCGTCGCCCTGTCGGCCGAGCGCGCGATATGCGCCGCATCGATCACCAGAGCCTGCGTGCCGAACGCATTGGAGAAGCGCACGCGCAGCTTCGATCCGCCGACCGAGAGGTGGACCACCTGGCGCAGCGTCGCGTCCTGCATGTCGGTCTGGGGAAGGAGATTGCCCTGTTCGGGGATCTGCTGCGCCGCGCCCCAGCTCGCCACCCAATGCTCCGGCGGCGCGGCCATTGCCGCCTGCGCCAGCGCGAGCGCGCCCAACAAAACCAATCCCCTCACGCTCTTCGCCCTTTCTCTTCCAAGCCCTCTCCCGCTTGCGGGAGAGGGCTGAACCTATTCCGCTTTCACACTTTCGACCGGGCCGAACAGGCCCATCGTGTAACCGGGCCGGCTGACGACGAGCCGCTGGATCACCACGCTGGGATCAATCGCCCAGATGCGCACGCGATGCGCACCCGCTGCCGCGACGCGATGGTGCGAGACCCCGCGCCACATATTGTCTGCGACCGCTTTGGCCCATTCCGGCTCGGATGCGCTCTTGTCGAGGTCGACCACCTGCGGTGCCTCATTGTCGATCGCGATGGCGTAGCGCAGCCCACGCTTGCCGACCACGTCGAGCGAGGGCGAGGCGAGTACGGCCACATCGACCGCGCCCGGCTGCCAGAGCGTCACCTTATATTCCACGCTCGGTCCCGCGCCCGGCTTGAACGGCGCGGGATGGATCGGCAGCGGTGTGATCGACGAACCCCAGCGGCCGAGATTGGGAATGGTGGTCCAGTCCACGCCCGCGACCGACGCGGCCGCGGCATGATGCTCCGCCTCGATCGCGACATGGTCGCCCGCTTCGACATAGGTTCCCGGCGTGGGCTTAGGCCGGTTTACGGCGGTGACCGGGATATGCTCATCATATGGGCCGAAGCCCGAGACGTTGATCACCGCTTCGCTCTCGCCTGGCGGCAACTTGCTCCAGTCGAAGCTGATCTCGACCGGGGTCGAGCCCTCGGTATGGCCACTAGATGGCTCGATGCGGACCCACGGTGCCGAGGATTTGGCGGTCCAGTCCACCGGCTTGTTGCCGCGCGCGAAGACTTCGAAGCGCATGGTCGGCGCACCATAGCGTTCGAGCCGCAGCGTCTGGCCCGGGCCGAGCGCTTCCTTCTGCCCTTCGAGCGCAATGCCCGGGACCGCGCCTTCGAGCGGATCGACGTGCGACAGCGCGGGCATGATATTCTTCGGCGGCTCCTGCCAACGGGTGTATCCGATATGCGTCTGGTCCATCATGTGGACCCATTTGTTGTTCGCTTGGCTTTCGTAGGCTTGGGCTATGACCGAGTCTGCGGCGAAGGAATGCACTGCCCATTCCGCCGCGAGCGATGCGTCGGCCCGACCCTGCGCAGCATGCAACCGATTGAGGGCAGTAGCGAAATAAAGATTTTCGAGATTGGAAGCCGCAGCAATTGGGTGTGCGACCAGTTCGAAATAAGCTGCCCGCGCCTCCTTGGGCAAGCCGCGATTCAGTTCATCCGACATGTTTCTGAGTTCGGTGTAGCTAGCTAGGACGCGCTCTCCTTCGCGGTCGCGAGTCAAACTCCAGGTATCCGGATCGCGTAGCTCGAACTTGCGCCGCGCGGCGAGCAGGGTGGTCTTGTCGATGATCTCGCCGATCGCCGGTCCTTGCTCCGGCCCGAACTGCTCGGTCGCCCAGGTGCGATGCCAGTTCTTCAGGCGATCGAGCGTCATCGCGCTCGGGTTCCAGGCGAGGTCGAGGAAGAAGTCGGTCGCCGCCTCGTAAGGTTTCAGATCGCCGACATTGACCACCCACAGACGGTTCGCGCCATAGGCGTCGGCGAGGCGCATCTGTTCCCACACGCGCGCGATTTCGGTCGTGTCGATCCACTTGTAGTTGCGCGGGCCGCCGACATAATCGAAGTGGTAATAGATGCCGTAGCCCCCGGCGCGGGGCTTGGCCCCGATCTGCGGCAGGCGGCGGAGGTCGCCCCAATTATCGTCCGAGAAGAGCAAGGTCACGTCGTCGGGGACGCGCATCCCCTGGTCGTAATAATCCTGCACTTCCTTGTAGAGCGCCCATACCTGCGGAGTCTCGGCGGCCGGCTTGCCGGTCACGTCCTGGATGATCTGGCGCTGGTCGGCGACGATCTTTTCGAGGAGCGGGATCGCGGTGCCCTGCGTCATCGGCTTGTCGCCGTCGCCGCGCATGCCGATCGTCACCAGATGCTCGCTGCCCGCCGCGCGGGCGAGACCGGTCTTCCAGAACTCACGCAGGAAGGGCGCATTGGTGGTGTAGTCCCACGCGCCCTTGCCGTAGCGCTCCCATTCGACATGCGCGCGCATCAAAGGCTCGTGGTGCGAGGTGCCGATCACGATACCGTATTTTTGCGCGGTCGGGCTGTTCTCGGGATCGTCGTCGTAGAAGGCTTTGCCCCACATCGCCGGCCAGATCATGTTGCCCCGCAGGCGCAGGATCAGCTCGAACAACTGGCCGTAGAATTTGTGGTTGAAACCACCATAGGTCGCCGTCGCCCAGCCTTTCAGCGATGGATCCTCGTCGTTCAAAAAGATCGCGCGATATTTGACCACCGGCGCGTCGATCCGGCGGCCGGGCAGCACGAACAAATCGGGCTGCTTGCGCACGGGCACGTCCGCCCACCAATTCCAGGGTGAAACGCCCGCGCGGCGGGAGATATCGTAGGCGCCGTAGATCGCGCCGCGCCGGTCGGCGCCCGCGATGACGAGCGCGCGGTCGATGCCGGGGGCGGGATGCTCCACCACCTGTTCGACATAGGCCTCCCACTTGCCCTTCACACTCGACACGTCGAGCTTGCCGGACGCGATCAGCGCATCGATCCGTGCATCATGGCCGATCGTGCCGAGCAGGATCGCCTGATTGCCCGCCGCTGCTTTCTCCCCACCGACCCTGGCGAGATCGGAGCGCAGATCGTCGGCTACGCGCAGGACCGCCACGTCGTCTTCGGCGTCGGTCAGCACCGTCATCGGATGCCCGCCCGCAATCAGCCGGAGAGCCCCCGCTCCGCCGGTCGGGCAGATCGCCACCGGCCCGCTGCAGGCGGCGAATGCAGGGGCCGCGATCCCCGCCAGCGCCAGCGCCAGCAGGCGGCTCACGCGTGCTGCCGCGCGCCGGCGAGCGACGCCGCGATCGCCTCGCGCATCGGGTGCGGCTTGAAATCGGCGTCATAGGGGCAGCAGCGCAGCGGCAGGCCATCCGCGCGCCTAGTCCTGTTCTTCTGCAGCCAGGAATAACGGTCGCTCATCCCCCACACCATCACCACGCCGGTCTCGCGATAGGACAAGGTGCAGTCGAGGTAGGCGCGCGTCATGTCCGCGACGGCATTGTCGCGCGCGTCCGCATCGCCGGGGATAGCGGTGTCGTTTACGTCGAGCTCGGTGACCTGGAGCTTGTAGCCCATACCCGTCACCGCATCGAGGAAGCCGCGCCAGCTACGCTCCTGCGCTGCGCCGAACCCGCCCCGGTCCATGCCCGGCTTCGCGCTCAAATGGCTTTGCAGGCCGAGCGTATCGACCGGCACGTCGCGCTTGCGGAAGCCTTCGAGCAGATGGAGCACGCCGCCGCAATGCAGCTCGCTGTCCCAGCTCATATAGTCGTTATAGACCAGCTCGCAGTTCGGAACGGCTGCCCGCGCGGTACGGAAAGCGAGGTCGAGCACGGCTTCGGGACTGCCCATCGCTTTCGAGAAAGCGGTCTCGCGCATCACGCCATTCTTGTTGTCGACCGCTTCGTTGACGACGTCCCAGGTGAAGATCCGGTCGGCGTAGCGCTTGCACACGGTCTGGATGTGGCTGGTCAGGATTTCGACGACCTTCTCACCCGGTTTCGGGCCGTAATCATAGGTCTCCGACCATTTCGGCATATGGTCCGGATGGTGCCAGATCAAATTGTGGCCGCGCACCATAAGCCCATGTTGGGTGGCATAATCGACCAATATGTCGGCCTTGGAGAAATCGAACTTGTCCGGCCCATCGGGGTGGATGGCGTGCATCTTGAGCTCGTTCTCGGGCACGATCGCGCCGCATTCGGCCTCGATCAGCCCGCGGTAGCGCGGATCGGGATATTGGCCCATGCCGATCGCGGACCCGAAATGGCGGCCTTTCGACAAAGCCGCGGCGTCGAGCGAATTGGCCGGCGCCGCATTCAGCCGCGGTGCCAGCGCCAGCGCGGCGCCCCCTGCAAGAAGTCCGCGCCGCGTGATGGTCATCCAAACCTGTCCTCGATCATGGCGCGTGCGCCCTTGTCGCGCAGCGCCGCCAGCGCCCCGGTCAATGTCCTGCGGAAGCCGGCATGTTCGGCAAGAGCGAGCGGGAAGATCGCATCGATTGCGAGCAGACCCGCTACCGCCCCGCCGGCGGTCAGGAAAGCGCAGCCAGCGGTGCGCGGCGCGAGCGGATCGTCGACCACATAGACCGCGCCGCTATCGTCGGTGCCTTCCTGCCATCGCATCCAGGCCGCAACCGCGAGCGCCAAGGCGTCGACCGACTTGCCCTGATCGAGCCGTTTTATGATCGGGGCGAGCAGCCGCTGCGGCAGCTTCTGCGATCCGTCCATCGCGATCTGGCGGGTGCGGTGGTTGAGCGCCGAATTGGCGAAACGCTGCATCAGGGCCACACGGTAGGCCGCCAGATCGAGGCCGGGTGGCGGCGACAAAGTCTCCTGCGCTTCATCCCACAGCGCTTCGACGAAAGCCCGGCCCGCGGGCAGCGCGACGAACTGGTGGACGAACTCGATCCCGGCAAGTCCGCCGAGATAGGCTATTCCGGAATGGGCGCCGTTGAGCATGCGCAGCTTGGCCGCTTCCCAGGGCGCCACCGCATCGGTGAGCTGGACGCCGAACTTCTCGAAATCGGGACGTTCGCCGACGAACCTGTCCTCGATCACCCATTGGGTGAAGGGCTCGGTCTTGACCATCGCCCGGTCGGCGAGGCCGATCCGCGCCTCCAACGCCCCGATATCGGCTTCCTCGGTGGCGGGGACGATCCGGTCGACCATCGTTTCGGGGAAGGTCGCCTCCGCGTCGATCCAGTCGCGCAAATCCGCGTCGTGATGCGCCGCCAGCGCCAGCACCGCTTCGCGCAGACGGGTGCCGTTATGCGGCAGATTGTCGCAGGAGATGGTGGTGAAGGGCTTCAATCCCGCCGCCCGGCGTTTGGCAAGCGCCGCGACGATGAAGCCGGGCGCGGTCTTCGGTTTGTCGAGCGACTTCAGGTCGGAGGCGAGCTCGGGATCGTCGTGGATCAAGGCACCCGCCGCCGGATCGAGCTTATAGCCTTTCTCGGTCACGGTGAGCGTGACGATATGCGTGTCCGCCGCCGCCATCGCCTCGACCAGCCGGGCCGGATCCTCGGGCGCGACCAGCACACCCTGGAGCGCGCCGATCAGGCGGGTCTGCTCGTCCGCGCCGTCGCGCACGGTGACGGTATAGAGGCTGCCCTGCGGACTGAGCTGGTCGCGCACGCCGCGCGAGCGCAGGCTCGCGCCGAGCACGCCCCAGCGCAGATCGCCGCTGTCGAGCGCGGCTTCATAGACGACCGCCTGATGCGCCTTGTGGAAGGCGCCGAGGCCGAGATGGACGATACCCGTCTTGACCTGCGCGCGGTCGTATTTGGGCTGCTCGACCGATGCGGGCAGGCTGGGCGCGGTGAATGGATCGAGTCTGGTCATAGCTTGTAGGCCGCCTTGACGAGGTCATAGGTCAGGGCGCGCGCAACCTCGTGCGCCTCGTCCTCTTCCAGCCGATGCTCGGCAACCAGGCGGGCGAGGAATACGCAGTCCATCCGCCGTGCGACATCGTGCCGTGCGGGGATAGAGAGGAAAGCGCGCGTGTCGTCGTTGAAGCCGACCGTGTTGTAGAAGCCGCCCGTTTCGGTCGCCATTTCGCGGAAGCGGCGCATGCCTTCCGGACTGTCGTGGAACCACCATGGAGGGCCGAGCCGCAGCGCTGGATAATGGCCCGCGAGCGGCGCCAGCTCGCGGCTATACGTATCCTCGTCGAGCGTGAACAGGATCAGCGTCAGCCGCGGGTCGTTGCCGAAGCGGTCGAGCAAAGGCTTCAGGTTGCGCACATATTCGGTTGGCATCGGGATATCCGCGCCCTTGTCGCGGCCGAAGCGGCCGAGCACGCCTGGATTGTGGCTGCGAAACGCGCCGGGGTGGAGCTGCATCACCATCCCGTCGTCGATCGACATGCGCGCCATCTCGGTCAGCATCTGGCCGCGGAAGAGCTCGGCATCGGCGAAGTTAGCATGCCCCGACCGCACCTTGGCGTAGAGCGTCTCGCATTCGGCGCGCGGCAGGTCGCAGGTAAAGGCGGTCGGGTGGCCGTGGTCGGTCGAGGTCGCGCCGGCTTCGCGAAAGAAGGCGCGGCGGTTTTCGTGCGCGCGCAGATAGCCATCCCAGGTCGAGATATCCTCGCCCGCCATTGCACCGAAGCGCTGGAGATTGTCGACGAAGCCGATCGTCTCGGGATCGATCACCGGATCGGGGCGGTAGGCGGTGACGACCTTGCCCTTCCAGCCGCTTTCCCGGATCGCCTTGTGATGGTCCAACGGATCGAGCGGGCTTTCGGTGGTGGCGATCACCTCGATATTGAAGCGCTCGAACAAGGCGCGCGGGCGGAAGGCGGGCGTCTTGAGCGCGGCGTCGATCGTATCGTAATAAAGGTCGGCGGTCGCGGGCTCCAGCCGCACGTCCAGTCCAAACACTTCCGAGAAGACCCAGTCGAGCCAGGCGCGCGAGGGCGTGCCGCGGAACAGATGATAATGACCGGCGAAGATCTTCCAGATCTTGCGCGGATCCCGCTCGGTCGGGCTGCCATCCACCGTCGGTACGCCGAGATCCTCCAGGCGGGCACCCTGCGAATAGAGCATGCGGAAGACATAATGGTCGGGGACGATCAGCAGCTCGGCAGGATTGGCGAAATTCCCGTCATAGGCGAACCAGGCCGGATCGGTGTGACCATGCGGGCTGACGATCGGTAGGTCCTTGATCGGCGCGTAAAGCGCGCGCGCGATCGACCGCGTCCGCTCGTCCGCCGGAAACAGGCGATCGGGATGCAGCGCCAACTTGGCCAATTCAGTTCTCCGCAGTGAGCTTCGTTACGCTCTCGTAGCGCGGGTTGATCAGGTGGACCACCAGCAGCGCGACCAGATAGGCACAGGCGGCGACCACGAAGATCGGCGTGTAGCTGCCGAAGGTCTGCAGGATGTAACCCGCATATTTAGCCATCAACATGCCGCCGGCGGCTCCGGCAAAACCGCCGAGCCCAACCACCGTGCCCTGCGCGAAGCGCGGAAAAGCATCGGCGGGAAGCGCGAAATGGTTGGACGAAAAGCCCTGGTGCCCCGCGCAGGCGAGACCGAGCAGGACCACCGCGACCCACACGCTCGGCGCCCATTGCGCGAAGGCGACCGGGATCGCCATCAGCGCACAGACGAACATCGCGGTCTTGCGCGCGCGGTTGGCGTTGATCCCCAGCGCCAGCATCCTCGACGACAGCCAGCCGCCGAAAATCGAGCCGACATCGGCCAGCAGATAGATCGCGACCAGCGGCGGCCCGAAGCCTTTCAGATCGACGCCGTAGCGCTTGGAGAAGAAGTCCGGCAGCCAGAACAGGAAGGTCCACCAGATCGGATCGATCAGGAAGCGGCCCGCCATATAGGCCCAGGCCTGCCGCGTGCGCAGCACGGTCGAATAAGGCGCGCGGCCCTGATCCACGAACGGCTCGGATTCGATATAGTCGATCTCGGCCTGGCTGATGCGGGGATGCCGCCGCGGGCGGCGGTAGAGAAACACCCAGGCCGCGATCCAGGCGATGTTGAACAGGCCGGTGACGTAGAAGGCCGACCGCCAGTTCAACGCCAAGGTAATCGCGGGCACGATCAGCGGCGTGACCACCGCGCCGACATTGGCGCCCGCGTTGAAGATGCCGATCGTGAGCGCACGCTCGCGCTTGGGAAACCATTCGGCGATTGCGGCAAGCCCCGCGGGATAGGTACCGGATTCGCCCAGCGCGAGCGGCAGGCGAACCAGGGCGAGGCCGAAAGTCGAGGTGACGAGCGCCTGCGCCATATGCGCCGCGGTCCATACCCCCATCGCCAATATATAGCCGAGCTTGGCGCCGATCCGGTCGACCAGCCGCCCGAAGAAGAGGAAACCGATCCCGTAAGCCGCCTGGAACCAGAAGGCGACGTCGCCATAGCCCTCTTCCGACCAATGATATTCCTTGCTGAGCATCGGCTTGAGCACCGACAGCACCAGCCGATCGACATAGGAAAGGACGCAGGCGAGGAAGAGCAGCCCGCAGATGATCCACCGCACCCGGCCTACGGGCGGCTTGGGCACATAGGCTGGATTGGTCATGCCGCTCACCAGTTGAACATGGTGCCGTCTTCGAGCCGGTTCACCGGCAGGAAGGCGCGCTTGTAGGGATATTTGGCGGCCAGCACCTCGTCGATGTCGACGCCGAGGCCAGGCTTGTCGCCGGGATGCATCATGCCCTTTTCGAACGTGTAAGCGTGCGGGAAGACCGCGTCGGTTTCAGGCGTGTGGCGCATATATTCCTGCACGCCGAAATTGGGCACCGACAGGTCGAAGTGGAGTGCCGCCGCCATGCACACCGGCGACAAATCGGTCGCGCCATGGCAGCCGGTGCGGACCTGGTAGAGGTCGGCAAGCGCCGCGATCCGGCGCAGATGCGTGATACCGCCGGCATGGACCACGGTCGCGCGGATATAGTCGATCAGCTGGTTTTCGATCAGGCCCTTGCAGTCCCAGATCGAGTTGAAGATTTCGCCGACCGCGAGCGGGCTGGTCGTATGCTGGCGGATCAGGCGAAAGGCGTCCTGGTTCTCGGCCGGAGTCGCATCCTCCAGCCAGAAGGGGCGGAAGGGTTCGAGATCCTTGCCGAGCCGGGCCGCCTCGATCGGGGTCAGGCGATGGTGGATGTCGTGCAGCAGATGCACGTCCCAGCCGAGCTTCTCGCGCGCTTTCTCGAACAGGGGCACGACCGAGCGCATATACTTTTCGGTCGACCAGACATTCTCGGTCGGCAGATCGGCATCGGCGGGCTCGTAGAAATAGCGGTCCTTGGACACGCCGTAAGTGCTGGCGAGACCGGGCACGCCCGATTGCAGCCGGATCGCCTTATAGCCCTCCGCCTGATAGCGGAGCGCATTGTCGATCGTCTCGTCCACGTCCTTGCCGTTGGCATGGCCATAGACCATCACGCCTTCGCGGCTGGCGCCGCCGAGCAATTGGTAGACCGGCAGGTTCGCGATCTTGCCCTTGATGTCCCACAAGGCGGTGTCGACCGCGGCGATCGCGCTCATCGTCACCGGCCCGCGCCGCCAATAGGCCCCCTTGTAGAGGAACTGCCACAGATCCTCGATCCGGTGCGCGTCACGTCCGATCAGGCAGGGAACGACATGATCCTGCAGATAGGATGCCACCGCCAGCTCGCGGCCGTTCAGGGTCGCGTCGCCCAGGCCGTAGACGCCCGCGTCCGTCTCGATCTTCAACGTGACGAAATTGCGCCCCGGACAGGTCACGACCACACGCGCGGAAGTAATCTTAGGCAATCGGAATCCCTTTCAAGCAGCCCGGCTTCCAGGCAGCCGTGCCCGCCTTTCCTCTTCCCACGCTTCAAGGCAATACCGACCTTAAGCGGGCTTTTTTCTTGTTAGCGCTCCCATGGTATAGCATCGCATGGCGAGTCAATCGGCATAAGCTGGCATGACAAGTATCATGCCGACAAGGGAGAGGATTCGAGAAGATGCGGCTGACGCACATTCTGATCGCCGGTCTGGCCGTAATTGGCCTGACGAGTCCGGTTTGGGCTGACGATGGCTATCGGCTTTGGCTGCGTTACGATCCGCTGCCGGAGGCCCAGCGCGCCGACATGGCTTTTCATGTCGAAGGCGCGATGGCGGAGGGCAAGGATCCGCGCGTGCTTGCCGCGGCACGCGAGCTCGACCGCGCGGTTTTCGGTTTGCTTGGCAGGCCCGCCAACGCGGGCGTCGAACTGAGCCAAGGTGAAGCCCTGCTCGGCACGCCGCACGATTCGGACATCATCCGTAACCTTCACCTCGATCTCTCCGGCCTGGGCGACGAAGGCTATGTCGTGCGCACGGTCACGCTGCCCGAAGGACCGCGCACGATCGTGGTCGCCGGCAATAGCGGAGCCGGCGTGCTGTACGGCACGTTCGCGCTGATCCGGGAGATGCAGCTCGGCCACCAGCTCGACAATGTCGATCTGCGCTCCGCCCCCAAGCTCGGGCTGCGCGTGCTCGACCATTGGGACAATCTCAACGGCCATATCGAACGCGGCTATGCCGGCGACTCGCTGTGGGACTGGTGGAAGCTCCCCGATTACAAGGACCCGCGCTACACCGATTATGCGCGCGCCGACGCCTCGGTCGGGATCAACGGCGCGGTGCTGAACAACGTCAATGCCGTGGCAGCCAGCCTGACCCCCGAATATATCGCCAAGGCCGCCGCCTTGGCCGACATATTCCGCCCGTGGGGGATCAAGGTCTATCTTTCCGCGCGCTTCACCGCGCCAATGGAGATTGGTGGCCTCAAGACCGCCGACCCGCTCGATCCCCAGGTCGCCGCCTGGTGGAAGGCCAAGGCCGACGAGATCTACAAGGCGATCCCCGATTTCGGCGGCTTCCTGGTCAAGGCCAATTCGGAAGGCCAGCCCGGTCCGCAGGATTATGGCCGCACCCACGCCGACGGCGCCAACGTGCTCGCCGCGGCGGTCGCCCCGCATGGCGGGGTCGTGATGTACCGCGCCTTCGTCTATGCTGCGCAGGACCAGGGCAAGGTCGTCGACCGCACCAAGCAGGCCTATGAAAGCTTCAAGCCGCTGGACGGCAAGTTCGCGGACAATGTGCTGGTCCAGGTCAAGAATGGCCCGCTCGACTTCCAGCCGCGCGAGCCCTTCTCGCCTTTGTTCGGCGCGATGCCGCACACCAGCCTGATGCCCGAGGTGCAGCTGACCAAGGAATATCTCGGCCAGGCGACGCACCTCGTCTACGTCGGCGCGCTGATCGACGAATTTCTCCACACCGACACGTTCGCGCATGGCGCCGGCTCGACCATTGCCAGGCTTGTCGAAGGGCAGAAGCTGACCGGCATCGCGGGGGTCGCCAACACCGGCAGCGACCGCGACTGGAGCGGATCGAGCTTCAACCAGGCCGACTGGTACGCCTTCGGCCGGCTCGCCTGGGACCCCGAGGCCTCATCGCGCGATATCGCCGCGGACTGGGCGGCGCTGACCTTCACGCGCGATCCGGCCTTCGTGAAGCCGGTAGCCGACATGATGATGACCAGCCGCGAGGCGGTGGTGAATTATATGACTCCGCTCGGCCTGGCCCATATCATGGGCACCGGCCACCATCACGGCCCCGCACCCTGGGTGCACGAGCTGGCGCGCGCCGAGTGGAATCCGGTTTATTATCATCAGGCCGACGCGATCGGTATCGGGGTCGACCGCACCGCGACCGGGACCGACGCGATCGCGCAATATGCGCCGCCGATCGCGAGGGAACTCGCGAACGTCGCGACCACGCCCGACAAGTTCCTGCTGTGGTTCCACCATGTGCCGTGGGGCTATAAGATGAAGTCGGGGCGCATCCTCTGGGACGAGCTGGCACTCCATTACCAGACCGGCGTCGATCAGGTGCGCGCGATGCAGGCGCAATGGCGCGCGCTGAAGCCGTTCGTGGATGCCGAGCGATTCGAGAAGACCGACGCCTTCCTCACTATCCAGCTCCATGAGGCCGAATGGTGGCGCGACGCCTGCCTCGAATATTTCGGCACCTTCTCAAAGTGGCCCTTGCCCGCAGGCGTGCCCGCGCCGGCGCACCCGCTGAGCTATTATGAGGCGCTCGATTTTCCTTACGCGCCCGGACGGTGAGGACGCACGACGTCAGCGGAATTCCACCAAATCCCAACGATTGCCGTAGAGGTCGAGGAATACCGCGACTTTGCCATAACCGGCCATGATCGGCGGACGGACAAACGCAATGCCCCGAGCCAGCATCGCCTGATAATCGCGATCGAAATCGTCGGTGCGCAGGAACAGGAAGACGCGTCCGCCCGCCTGGTCGCCGACGAACCTTTCCTGCTCGGGCGTGGCGGCGCGTGCGAGCAGGATCGAGCAGCCGCCGGGTGGGCTGCCGGGCGGCGCGACCACCACCCAGCGCTTGTCCTGTTCGGGCTGATATTCGTCGGCGACGAGCGTGAAACCGAGCTTGCCGACGTAGAAATCGATCGCCTCGTCATAGTCGCGCACGACCAAAGCGATATGGGCCAGAGATTGCCGCACGATCCGCCTCCCGTCGAGAGAGGGTTAATCGGCGGAAGCGGCGATGTCGATCGCTGCCAGGCCGGTTCCTAGAGCTTCACGCCGGCCCGGCGCGCGAAATCGAAGCGGCGTTCCTCGACGCGCAGGCGGGCGCGATCGAGCACGTCGGCCTCGGTCGCGATCAGCAGATTCTGCGTCACGCGTGCCAGGTGATCGCGCATCGCCTGCCGGGCCGCGTCGGGATCGCGCGCCTTCAGCGCGTCGAGCACGATCTGATGTTCATCGACCGGCGGCTGGATGCCCGCGTCGCGCGCGCGGCTGAAGAAATAGACGCAGAGCGGCGACTGATAGCGTTTGTCCCACAGGCTCTCGACCAGCCCGACCAAAACGTCGTTGCTGGTCGCCCGAGCCAGCGCGACGTGGAAGGCGCGGTCGGCCTGCTCGCGCGTCGCCTGATCGGTGCGCATGTCGCCGATCCGGGCGATGATCGCCTCCATCTCTTCGATCTGCTTGTCGGTCGCGGCGACCGCGGCCAGCGCTGCGATCTCCCCCTCCAGCAGGCGGCGCGCCTCGGTCACCTCGAACGGGCCATCGGCTTCGTCGGGGGAAATGGGAAGCGGCGCGGCCTTGGCCGCGACATAGACGCCCGCGCCATGCCGGCGCTGCACCAGCCCCCGCAATTCGAGGACGATGATCGCCTCGCGCACGACCGGCCGGCTGACGCCGAATTCCTCGGCCAACTCGCGTTCGGACGGCAGCCGTCCGCCGGGTTTGTAGCGCCCTACCTCGATCGCCTGCTCGAGCGTGCGCGCGATGCTTTCGTAAAGCCGCGCATTCGCCCCTTCGGCATTCTTCGCCAACGCGTCCTTCTCCCCCTGCGCGATCAGATTAGCCGCAGGCCATTCTTCATACAAGTGGATATACCAGAACAGAAATTGGTAATACCATGTTGTAAGATCATATTGACAGACAAAACCGGACAGGAGATATCTCCCGCGATTGTGATCGCTAACATGGCGACGCGTGCCGCAACGGCTCCCGACGGAGACCGGCCGGCTTTGGGAGAGGGGAGTTTCGGAAATGCACGCCATTTCAACCGTACGCCGCGCGCAGCGCGCGGCACTGCTGGGCGCAACCATGCTGGCAGGCCTTGCGGCGCCGCTCCATGCGCAGAGCGCGGCGCAGGATGCGGCCCCGGTCGCCTCGCCGCCGGCCGCCGCCGCAACGCCCGCCGACGATGCGGGCGAGGTTGTCGTCACCGGCTATCGCCGCAGCCTGGCCCAGTCGACCAACGCCAAGCGCGCCGAGACCGGCTTCACCGATTCGATCTTCGCCGAGGACATCGGCAAGTTTCCGGACGTGAACCTGGCGGAATCGTTCAACCGCATCCCCGGTATCACCATCAGCCGCGACATTGACGGCGAGGGCACCACCGTCGCGATCCGCGGGCTGAGCGCGAACTTCACCAACGTCACGCTGAACGGCGCACCGATCGCGGTCGCCTCGACCGGAGGCGCGGACACGCAGGGTACCGACCGGTCGGTCGACCTCAGCTTCTTCCCGACCGACCTGTTCACCAAGCTGACGGTCGACAAATCCTATCGCGCCGACCTGCTGGAAGGCGGCGCCGCGGGCAATATCGACATTCGCAACGCGCGGCCGTTCGACAATCCCGGCACGCACGTCACCTACAATGCCCAGGCGACCAAGGAGAGCCTGGACAAGAAATGGGGTGGCCGCGGATCGGTCATCGCCAGCACCACGACCGACACGGTCGGTATCCTGGTCGGCGTCGCCGGAAACCGCACCGAGCAGCGCACCACCGGCTTCGAATCGGTCGGCTGGACCAACCCCAATCTATCGGCGGCGCAGTGCGGTGCCACCAGCGGCTGCAACCCGACCGGCGGCGGCAACTGGACGATCCCCGGCACCGTGCCCGCCAATGCCGGCAACGGGCTGACGACGGGCGCGACGATCGACCAGGCCTTCCTGCTCGCGCATAATCCGGGCGCCACGATCCAGCAGATCGACAACGGCATCATCCCGCGGCTGGGCCGAACGCTCGACGATTATGGCACGCGCGACCGCATCAACGCGGTGGCCAGCCTCGAATGGCGGCCGAGCGACGACCTCCATTTCTACCTCGACGGCCTTTGGGGCCGGAAGGTCAACAAGCTGCAGCGCATCGACATGGACTGGGTCGGCCGCAACGGCGCGGCGATCCCGATCAACACGACCTACGACAAGACGGATTGCTCGGCGGGCTGCACCGTGACTGGCGGCACCTACGCCAATTCGCAATTCTTCCTCGAATATCGGCCCTATACCGAGCACACCAATTTCTGGAGCGTGAACCCGGGCGCCCAGTGGAAGATGGGCAGCAACCTGACGCTCAACCTGCAGGGCAATTACACGCGTTCGACCTATCATCGCGAATCGCCGTCGGTGCTGGTCATCACCCCGCCCTCGTCGGGCCTGACCGTCACCTACAAGAATGACGGCGGCATTCCGTCGATCGTCTCCAACGTCGACCTCAACAATCCCGCCAATTTCGGCTGGAATGGCGGTCGCGTGAACATCCAGGACGAACGCCGCCTCAACCTGACCAAGGGCATTCGCGGCGACCTCAGCTGGGGCGACGAGAAACTGAACGTCCGGGTCGGCGGCAATTACGACGACATTTCGCGGCGCATCACCGGCTATGACAATAGCCAGGCGTGGCAGAATGCGGTGTGCGGCGGCAATCCCAACGTGTTCGTGCCTGGCCCCAACAGCCAGCCGCCCTGCCAGGGGCTGGCGACGTCGGGCAATGCCGCGGCGCTGACCGCGGCCGCGGCGGCCGCCGGCTACGGCGGAACCTATCCGAGCTATCCGGGCTACGGCACCGCTTACACCGCCGGCCAGTCGGGCCCGGTCACCTATGCCGGCTCGCTGATCCCGATCTCGGCACTGTCGCAATATCTGATGCCGGGGCCGGACGGCTTCATCACGCTTAACTGGCCCGCTTTCGCCAAGGCATCCAATTATGCGCAATTCCATGCGGCGGAGCCGACCAGCGGCGGCACCAACACCGGCGCGAGCGGCGGCTATATCCGCGAGCAGTCGCCCGCGGCCTATGCCGAGGTGAACGGTATCCAGGATATTGCGGGCAGCGACCTGCGCTTCAACATCGGCGTGCGCTGGGTCCGCACCAAGCAGACCATCCAGGGCACGGTATCGCTGACCGATCCGCGCAATACGCCCGCCGCGCCGGGCGTGGCGCCTGCCGACGGCGGCAAATATCCGAACGTCTCGACCGTCTCGACGACGTCGCAGACCTACACCAAGTGGCTGCCCGCGGCGAACTTCGCGCTCGACGTCGGGCCGCATGCCGTGGCGCGTTTCGCCTTGTCGGAGACGATGACCCGTCCCGATCCGGCGGCACAGCTGCCGGGTGTGAGCTTCTCGTCGCCCTCGGCCGACATCGGCTCGATCGGCAATCCTGCGCTCAAGCCCTACACGTCCAAGAATGTCGATCTCGGCATCGAATATTATACCGGACATGAAGGGCTGATCAGCGTCGCCGCCTTCCACAAGGAGTTGAAGGGGTTCACCGTCAACGGCACCACCACCCTGCCCTTCTCGGCGCTGGCGGTTTACGGCATCACCTACGACTCGCTGTCGCCAACCCAGCAGGCGGCAATCACCGCGCGCGGCGGCCCGGGTGCCGCCACCGTGCAGATCACGCAGCAGGTCAATGCCAGCGGCACGCTCGACGTCAACGGCATGGAATTCCAGTGGGTCCAGCCGCTCGACTTCATCCTGGATCCGCTGATCGGGCTGAAGGGTCTCGGTTTCAATGCCAATGCCACGATCGTCGACCAGAAGGGCAGCGGTGCCGCACCGGCGACCGCGCTCGGCGTGGCCAAATATACCTACAACATTACCGGCTATTACGAGCATGGCGGGATCAGCCTGCGCCTGACCCAGTCGTTCCAGAAGGGCGCGCAGGTCACCGGCCTCGGCCAGAACGGCATTCCGGCGGCGGCCTTCTACACGAAGGATTATCACCAGCTCGACTTCGGCTCGACCTTCGACCTGGAGAAGATCACCGGAATGCGCCACGCGCCGCAGATCACCTTCGACGTGGTCAACATCACCAATGAATCGCTGGGCAACTACTTCCAGTTCCCGAACGCGACGCAGCAGCTCGACCGTCCGGGCCGCACTTTCATGATCGGTCTGCGCGGCACTTTCTAAGCGCGGCTTATGGTTCCTCACCTGAGTGGTCGGTCTGACGGGGCCGGCCACTCATTTTTTTGCCTAAGCGACCAACACGCGGTAGAGACTCGAAGCAATGGGGAGGCGGCGACGCCTGCATCGCCGGAGAAAAGGTTGAGCACGAAGTCTTCACGCCGCCAGCGCAGCGCACCCACGATCAGCGATGTGGCCGCGACCGCGGGCGTTTCACCGATGACCGTATCGCGTGTGATCAACGGCGAGGCCAATGTCCGCGCCGCGACCCGCGACCTCGTCAATGCCGCGATCCAGCAATTGGGCTATGCCCCGAACCGCGCCGCGCGCAGCCTGGCGGGTGCGGAGGAATTGCGGATCGGCCTGCTCTATTCCAACCCCTCTGCTGCCTATCTCAGCGAATTCCTCGTCGGCGGGCTCGAACAGGCCAGCCGCGGCAATCTCCAGCTCATGGTCGAGCAATGCGAGATTGACGGGCACGAGGTGAAAGCGGCCGAGCATCTGATCCGCATCGGCATCGACGGGGTGATCCTGCCGCCGCCGCTCTGCGATGCCCGGCCGGTGATCGACGTGCTGCAGAAGGCGGGCGTACCGATGGTGGTGGTGGCCTCCGGCAAGCCGCCGAGCGACATCAGCGCGGTCAGCATCGACGACGAACGCGCGGCGTTCGACATGACTTGCCATCTCGCGAGGCTCGGCCATCGCCGCATCGCCTTCATCCAGGGCAATCCCAACCAGACCGCCAGCGCACGCCGGCTCGACGGCTATAAGCGCGGGCTCGAGCGGAGCGGGATCGCTTATGATGCCAACCTGGTTGCGGACGGTCTGTTCACCTACCGCTCGGGCCTCGACGCGGCCGAGCGTCTGCTCGACCAGAAGGACCCGCCTTCGGCCATCTTCGCCGCCAATGACGATATGGCGGCGGCGGCAGTGGCGGTCGCGCATCGGCACGGTCTCGACGTGCCTGGGGATGTAACCGTTTGTGGCTTCGACGACACGCCGCTTGCCACCACGATCTGGCCCGAATTGACCACGATCCACCAGCCGATCCGCGACATGTCCAAGGCGGCGATGGACCTGCTGGCGGGCGAGATCCGCGCGCGGCGCGGGCCGATGCGGCCGGCGCCCAAGCATGTCACGCTGGATTATACCTTCGTGCGGCGCCAGTCGGACGCGGCACCCCGGCGCAGGCCCACCGCGCAGGCCTAGCGTCCGGCCCGGCAGGCTGAAACGGGCGCAAAAGGAACCCGAAAAAAGGTCCGCTTCATTACCGACCTTGGTCGGAGTGCAGGAAAGCTTGGGTGCCGGCGCCTTGACTCGCGGGAACCGGGGCGTTGTAGCGCTCCCATAAAATAAGCCCCAAGGACCGCTCGTGACCCGCACGCCCGCAAAACCCTTCCGCTCGCGCGACTGGTTCGCCGATCCCGCGCGCAGCGACATGGTGGCGCTCTATCTCGAGCGCTTCATGAATTACGGCATCACGCCGGAGGAATTGCGCTCGGGCAAGCCAATCATCGGCATCGCGCAATCGGGCAGCGACCTGTCGCCCTGCAACCGCATCCATGTCGAGCTGGCCAAGCGCACCGCCGCGGGCATCCGCGACGCGGGCGGCATCCCGATGGAATTCCCGGTCCATCCGATCTTCGAGAATTGCCGCCGGCCGACCGCCGCGCTCGACCGCAACCTGCTTTATCTCGGCCTGGTCGAAATCCTGTATGGCTATCCGATCGACGCGGTGGTGCTGACCACCGGGTGCGACAAGACCACGCCGTCGCAGATCATGGCGGCATCGACGGTGGATATCCCCGCGATCGTGCTCTCGGGCGGGCCGATGCTCGACGGCTGGCACGAGGGCGAGCTGGTCGGTTCCGGCACGGTGATCTGGCGTTCGCGCCGCAAGCTGGCCGCGGGCGAGATCGACGAGGAGGAATTCCTCAAGCGCGCCACCGACAGCGCGCCCTCGCCCGGCCATTGCAACACGATGGGCACGGCATCGACCATGAACGGTGTGGCCGAAGCGCTCGGCCTGTCGCTGCCCGGCTGCGCGGCGATCCCGGCGCCCTATCGCGAGCGCGGGCAGATGGCGTACCTCACCGGCAAACGTGTCGTCGAGATGGCCTATGAGGACTTGCGCCCGTCGAAGATATTGACGCGCGACAGCTTCCTGAACGCGATCGCCTTCGTCACAGCCGCAGGTGGCTCATCCAATGCCGAACCGCATATCATGGCGATGGCGCGTCATGCCGGCGTGGAACTTACGCCCGACGACTGGACCACGCACGGTTACGACCTGCCCTTGCTGCTCAACATGCAACCGGCAGGGAAATATCTGAGCGAACGCTATCATCGCGCGGGCGGCGTGCCGGCCTTGCTGTGGGAGCTCACCCAGGCGGGCAAGCTCAAGGCCGATTGCCTGACCGTGACCGGCAAGACGATCGGCGAGAATGTCGGCGGCCGCGAAACGCACGACCGCGAGGTCATCTATCCCTATGCGGCCCCGCTCAAGGAGCAAGCCGGCTTCCTCGCTCTGTCGGGCAATCTGTTCGACCACGCGATCATGAAGACCAGCGTGATCTCCGAGGAATTCCGCAACCGCTATTTGAACCGCCCCGGATCGGAAGGCGTGTTCGAGGCGCGCGCGATCGTGTTCGACGGTGCGGACGATTATCACCATCGCCTCAACGATCCGTCGCTCAACGTGGACGAGAATTGCATCCTGGTGATGCGCGGCGCGGGCCCGATCGGCTGGCCCGGATCGGCCGAGGTGGTCAACATGCAGCCGCCCGACGCGCTGATCCAGCGCGGCGTGATGTGGCTCCCAACATTGGGCGACGGCCGCCAGTCGGGCACGTCGGACAGCCCTTCGATCCTCAACGCCTCGCCCGAAAGCGCGGCGGGCGGCGGGCTCGCCTGGCTTCGAACCGGCGATACGATCCGGATCGACCTCAACGCGGGCACCTGCAACGCGCTGGTCGATGAGGCGGAAATTGCGCGCCGCAAGGCCGAGGGCGCGCCTGCCGTTCCGGAAAGCCACACGCCGTGGGAAGAGCTTTTCCGCGAGAAGACCAGCCAGATGCACGAAGGAGCGGTGCTGGAATTCGCGCTGAAATATCGCGGTGTGGCGGCGAAAACACCGCGGCATAACCACTAAGTCCCAATTCCCCTCCCCTTCAGGGAAGGGGGAAGGAGGCCGCATGCGGATTCTCGCGCGGCTTCTATGCGAAGCCGATCTTGAAGGCGCTGCCGTGGCGTGTCGGCAGCCGGTCCGGCACCTCGATGGCAAGCGTCGTATCCGTCTGCTGGAAATGGAGCGGCTGGTTTGAGCCGAGCAGCTTGACGCTTCGGACATTGCCCACCTCGCGGCCGGCTTTGCGGCCGAGCGAGGCGATCGTCAAACGTCCGTGTGGCTCGCCCAGCGTGATGGCGTAAAGCGTCCCGCCCTTAGCGGTGAAACGGATGTCCTGCGCCGTATAGCGGCCGCTTTCGTTGAAGGAGCCGCCCTTGGTTTGGGTCGGCCCTTCGCCATAAAGGTGCCAGGGGCGCGTGCCGTGGATCGCTTCACCGTTGACCGCCATCCACTTGGCCAGTTCCGCCAGCAAGGTCTGCGATTCCGGTGGCAGGCTGCCGTCGGGGTACAGCACCACGTTCATCAGCAGATTGCCATTCTTGCTGACGATATCAGCCAGCATCCCGATCACTTCGGGGGCGGTCTTGTAGGTATAATTGTCCGAATAAAACCAATCGCCGTTCGACGTATCGGTCTGCCACGGCCGCGGGTTGATGCCGTCCATCACGCCGCGCTCGAGATCCAGCACGCACGCCTCGGGATAGGTTTCGCCCGAACCTCCACCTTTGCAATTGTAGACCGCCTGGACCTGGCCATGCCGATCGACGCTGCGATTGTAGAGATGCGCAACCAGGGAGCGCCCCACCTCGCCGAACGGAAGCCCGCCGTCGGAATAGAGCAGGTCCGGCTGATAGCTGTCCACCAGGTCGCGGATGCGGTTGTACCAGATCTGATGATAGGCCGGATCTTTGGTGTACCAGGTGTCCGCGCCGCCCTTGTACGGCTCGTTGTGCGGAGGATGGTACAGGTCCGAATATTTCGGATTGGCGCCGTCATAATCGACGCCCAGCTTGGGCCAGAACTGGTCGTACAGATGGCTCGGATAATACCAGTTATGGCTGGCGCCGAGATGTTCCGACACGCCGAAACGCAGGCCGCGCCGCCGCGCCGCGTCGCGCCAGGCCCCGACGATATCGCGTTTCGGGCCCATGACCGCCGCATTCCAGCGATGATACCGCGAATTCCACAGGTCGAAATTGTCGTGATGTACGCCCATGCTGACGAAATATTTGGCACCGGCGGCAACGTAGAGATCCATCAGCGCTTCGGGATCGAACTTCTCCGCCGTCCAGAGCGGGATGATGTCCTTGTAGCCGAACTCGGACGGATGCCCGTAATGTTTGACATGGTGATCGTAGACCGGCTGGCCGGGAATATACATCATCCGGGCATACCAATCCCCCATGCGGGGAACGGCCTGCGGGCCCCAATGCGCCCAGATGCCGAACTTGGCATCGCGAAACCACTCCGGAGTCTGATAGGTCTTCAGGGATTCCACGGTCGGCTGGAAAGGGCCGGACGCCGAAGGTGCGAGCGTCGCGGGCATGCCGGCCGGGGCTTGCGCCACCGCCTGTGCGCCAATCGTGGCCCAGAGCGGCGCGCCCAGCACGCTGCGTCGGCTTACTCTATCCATCCTCTTCCCTTCTGATCCCGGCATCGTTGTGCGCCGTTGTCCGCCCTGTCCGAGAATGACGAGGGCAGATCGCGTGGACCCACGATAAATAGTCGCTCTCGCGTATGAAATGGCTTTTTATAAGCGCCATACCCACTTGGCTCACGCGAGGACCGGATCGGAACAAATGAAAGGCCCGCCGCTCGGGTGAGCGACGGGCCTCTTTCTTTGTCCTGAAGCTTCGGAAGGCTCAGCCTTCCATCGCCTCCAGTTCCTTGCCCTTGGTTTCGTGGATGAACTTCTTCACCAGGAAGAAGCTGACCGCGGCCGAAAGAGCATAGAAGGTGTAGGTCGGGGTCAGGCCGAACTTCGAGGCCATGACCGGGAAGCTCTGCGCGATCAGATAGTTCGCGAACCATTGGGCGAAGCCGCAGACGGCGAGCGCCGAGCCGCGGATCTGGTTCGGGAACATCTCACCCAGCATGACCCACATGATCGGGCCCCAGCTGGCGTTGAAGAAGATCACGTAGAGGTTGGCCGCAATCACCGCGATCCAGCCATTGTGCACCGACAGCTGCAGATTGCCGGCCGCATCGAGCGAACCCGAGTGGAAGGCATAGACCATCGTGAACAAGGTCACCGCCATGCCGGCCGAGCCGATCAGCAGCAGCGGCTTGCGGCCGATCTTGTCGACGAACATGATCGTGACGAAGCAGGCCGCGATCGAGACGAGACCCGAGATGATGTTGCGCTGAAGCGCGGTATCCTCGGTCGCGCCCGCCAGCTTCCACAGCGTTTCGCCATAATAGAAGATGACGTTGATGCCGACGAGCTGCTGGAACACCGCGATCACCAGACCGGCCCACACGATCGGGCGGAAGATGGTGCCGGGCGCGAGCACGTCGCGGAAGCGCGGACGGTGATCGTGGCTGAAGCTCGCCTTGATCTCGGCCAGCTTCGCCTTCGCGGCGCTGGCGCCGAGCAGACGGGTCAACACGCTTTCCGCTTCGCCGTCGCGCTTGCGCGAGACGAGGTAGCGCGGGCTTTCCGGGATCGTGAAGAGCGCGACCAGGAAGATCGCCGCCGGGATTGCCTGGCAGAGATACATCCAGCGCCATGCCTCGAAGCCGCCCCAGAACATGTTGGTCGACTTGCCCGCCGCACCGGCGAGGAAATAGTTCACGACGAACGCGCCGGTCAGGCCGGTAATGATCATCACCTGCTGGATCGTGGTCATGCGGCCGCGGATGTTCGCGGGCGCGACTTCCGAGATGTAGGCGGGCGAGAGCACGGAGGCCGTGCCGACCGCCATACCGCCGCACAGGCGCGCGATCAGGAAGATGATATGATCGTGCGAGACGCCCTGCACGATCGCACCGGCGAGGAACAGCGCCGCGGCCACCATCATCACGTTGCGGCGACCGAACACGTCGGCCAGGCGGCCGGCGAGGAAGGCGCCGATGAAGCAGCCGATCAGCAGCGAGCCGACGGTGAAGCCCAGGCTCGCATCGCTCAGCCCGAAGGCCGCGCGCAGGCCGTCCTGCGTCCCGTTCACGGCGCCGCTATCATATCCGAATAGAAAACCGCCGATCGTGGCCACCGCCACGATCGCGGCGACGAAGCCCAGGCTGCCCTGGCTTTCCCCTCGCTCCATGTCCCGCTCCCTCCTTGTACTTTTACCGTTGTTGTTGCCGGTCAGCTCAGCCTGACCAGATTGCCGGCCAGTCCCGGCACGTCCACGTCGAACGCGAAGATATTCCCGGCCAGAGGTTGGCCGTCCAAAGCGGCCGCGTCGAGCCCCTTTCGTGCGCTGGTGGCGTATATGGTGCACAAATCGGTCCCCCCGAACGCGATTTTGGTGATATTTGCTGCCGGCAGCCGTACTTCGGCAAGGATTTCGCCGTCCGGGCTGTAGCGCCGCGCGCGCCAGCCGCCCCACAGGCCGATCCAGACGCAGCCTTCGGAATCGCAGACCGACCCGTCGGGCCAGCCGTCCGCCTCGTCGATAACGGCGAAGACCTCCACCGCGCCAAGGGTGCCATCGTCGCGGATCGCGGCCTTGTGGATCACGCGGCCGAGCGTGTCGGTATGATAAAGCGTCTTGCCGTCCGGACTGATCGCGGGGCCATTGGTGATGCACACCGCGGGCAGACCGCTGGGACGTACTTCACCCTTGTCGAAGCAGTAGAGCTGGCCGCTCTGCGCCTCCTCGCCATCGTCCATCGATCCGAACCAGACGCGCCCCTGCGGATCGACCGCGGCGTCGTTCAGGCGGTTTGCGGGCCGGTGCGCCTCGGGCGCAGCGATCACATCGAACTTGCCGGTCTCCGGATCGAAGATCGCCAACCCTTGCTGCAACCCGGCAAGGAACTTGCCATTGTCCGCCGGCAGGACCCAGCCGACCTGGCAGGGAGCTTCATAGCTTTTGTGGTCGCCGCTTCCGGGGTGGAAGCGGTGGACGCGATGATTCTTGATATCGACGAACCAGAGCGCCTGTTCGCGGGCGACCCAGACCGGCCCCTCCCCCAAGGTGGCCTGGACCGGCAGGACGCTGCGAACCTCGGTCATCAGCGCCAGCCCGCATCCACGAAATAATCGTGCGCGGTGCACATCTTCGCGTCGTCGGACGACAGGAACAGCACCATCGCCGCGATGTCCGCCGGCTGGATGCGCCCGTCGATGCATTGCGACGCGACGATCTCCGCCTCGCCTTCGGGCGTGTACCATTTCATCTGGCGCGGGGTCTGGACGTTACCCGGCACGATCGTGTTGACGCGGATGTTGCAGCGGCCGAGATCGCGCGCCAGCGCGCGGGTCAGCCCTTCGATCGCCGCCTTGCAGGTCTGGTAGAGGACGAGGTCGGCCATGCCGAGATGCCAGCTGATCGACCCGAAATTGAGGATCACGCCGCCGCCCGCGCGCTTCATCGCGGGCACCACCGCCTGCGCCGCGAAGAATTGGTGGCGCAAATTCACGTTGAGCCGGTCATTCCAATATTCGGGCGTGACCTCTTCCACCGTGTGGCGATCGTCGTTGGCGGCATTGTTGATCAGCACGTCGATCCCGCCGAGCTTCTCTTCCAACTCGGCGATCGTGGCCTTGAACGTGTCGATGTCGGTGATGTCGCACTGGCGATAGAGCGGCTTGTGCGGGGCGTCGCACAGCCGCTCGACCAGATCGCGCGAAGCCCGGTCGGCGATGTCCACGAAAGCGACGCGCGCGCCCTGCCAGGCGAACGCCTCGACGATCCCTTCGCCGATACCGCTGCCGCCGCCCGTGACGAGAACGCGTTTGCCCTTGAGGCTCGGATAGATAGCGCGATTGGAAAAATCAGTCGCCGACATAGACGGTCTTCATCTGGGTGTAGAACTCCACTGCGGCAAAACCCTGCTCGCGCGCGCCATAGCTGGAGCCGCGGGAGCCCCCGAACGGAACGTGATAATCGACGCCGGCGGTCGGCTGGTTGATCATTACCATGCCGGCACGGACATTCTTCTTGAAGTGGCGCGCATATTTCTGGCTGGTCGTGACGATACCCGACGACAGGCCGAAATTGCCGCGGTTGGCGAGTTCGAGCGCCTCTTCATAGCTTTTGGCGCGCACGGTCGAGACGACGGGTCCGAACACTTCCTCATTGTTGATCCGCATGTCGGGATCGGTGTCAGCGATGAGCGTCGGGCTCATATAATAACCGGGCGTTTCCAGCTTGAGCTGCTCGCCGCCGGTGACGAGGCGGCCGCCTTCCTTGGTCGCGATCTCGACATAACGGAGATTCTGCTCGAACTGCGTGTCGGACGAGGCGGGACCGACCTGCGTATTGGCGTCGAGCGCGGGACCGACCCTGAGCGCCTTGGCGCGTTCGGCGAGCGCCGCCACGAACCTGTCGTGAATACCGTCCTGCACGATCACCTTGGACGAGGCGGTGCAGCGCTGGCCGGTCTGGAAGAAGCCGCCGTCCAGCGCGATCGCGACCGCGCGGTCGAGATCGGCATCGTCGAGCACGACCAGGGGATTCTTGCCGCCCATCTCGAGCTGGACGCGCGCCTGGCGCGTGACCGCGGCGATACCGACCTTGCCGCCGACCGACTGGCTGCCGGTGAAGGAGATGCCGTTGATCTCGGGATGGTCGACGATCGCCGAACCGACGCCACCCTGGCCAAGCACCATGTTGAAGATGCCGGCGGGCGCGTTGAGCGATGCGGCGACCTCATGGATGATCTTGGCGAGCGCATGCGCGATCGTCGGCGTCGGGTTGGCGGGCTTCAAGACCACGGTATTGCCGAAGGCGAGCGCGGGCGCGGCCTTCCAGGCGGGGATCGCGATCGGAAAATTCCAGGGCGTGATCAAACCATAGACGCCGACCGCCTCGCGCCATACCTCGACATCGAGGCCGGGGCGGGTGGATTCGAGCGTCTGGCCATGGCGGCGCAGCGCTTCTCCGCCAAAATATTTGAAGATGCGCGCGGCGCGCATGACCTCGCCCATGCCTTCCGGCCGGGTCTTGCCCTCTTCGCGGCTGAGCAGTTCGCCCAGTTCGGCGGCGCGCGCCATGATCGTGTTGCCGACCTTGTCGAGCAGGTCCGAACGCAATTCCGGCGAGGCCATCGACCAGGCCGGGAAAGCGGCGCGGGCGGCCGCGGCGGCGGCATCGACCTCAGCCTTGCCGCCGGCCGGATAGGAGGCGACCACCTCGTCCGTGTTGGACGGGTTGATGCTGGTGAAGGGCGTGTCGGCTTCGACTTCCTTGCCGCCGATGAAATGGGTGAGCTTCATAAGTCCTTGCCTTGTTTTCAGGTCAGCCGAGCAAGCCGCGCTGCACGAGATTCTGCATCAGTCCGGATATGCCGAGCGTCCACGGCTTCGCATCCTTCGAATGCGTCACGCGGTTGACCAGCTTGCCGAGCTTGGGGGTGGAGATGGAGACGATGTCGCCCACCTTGTGGGTGAAGCCGCGGCCGGGATCGTCGCGGTCCTGCGTCGGCGCGAACAAAGTGCCGAGGAACAATATATAGCCGTCGGGATAATGATGCTCGCTCATCGCCTGGGCGACGAGATCGGTGGGATCGCGGCTGATCTCGCGCATCGAGCTGTGCCCCTTGAGGATGTAGCCGTCCTCGCCCTCGATCAGCAGGTCGACCTGCGCATCGCGCACATCGTCCATCGTGAAGCTTGCGTCGAACAACCGCACGAACGGCCCCAAAGAGCAGGACGCATTATTGTCCTTGGCCTTGCCCAGCAGAAGCGCCGAGCGGCCTTCGAAATCGCGCAGGTTGACGTCGTTGCCCAGGCTCGCGCCGACCGGCGTGCCATGGCCGTCCGCCAGGATCGCGATCTCGGGCTCGGGATTGTTCCAGCTCGAATCGGAGCGGATGCCGACCTCGGCACCCCAGCCCACGGTCGAGAGCACGGGCGATTTGGTGAAGATCTCCGCATCCGGGCCGATCGCGACCTCCAGATATTGCGACCACATGCCCTCGTCGATCAGCGCCTGCTTGAGCGCCATCGCCTCCTTCGAGCCGGGCTTGAGGCCGCGGATGCCCCCGCCGATCCGCCCTTCGAGCATCGCGCGCACCTCGGCCGCCTTGCCGGCGTCGCCGCGCGCACGCTCCTCGATCACGCGCTCGACCGCCGAGACCGCGAAGGTCACGCCCGCCGCTTTCACGCATTGCAGGTCCACCGGACTCAGCAGGCGGGGCGTGCCGTCGCTGGAAAGGTTCAGGCTTTGGAGAGTGCCAAGCGCCCGCCCCCTCGACACGTCGAAGGCGCGATCCGCGACGAGCTGTGCCGTGGTCGGCGCCGCGCGGCTCATATCATAGAGGGTGCCGTCCTTGACCAGCACCGGAGTCGGGCCTTCCGCGGTCTCGATCCGGCCGAGGAAAAGCCCCTCGCGCCAATCGTCAGCCAGCATTTGCGCCGGCACGAAAGCCGTCATCGTCAAACCTCTCCGCCCAAGTCCCTTGTTAGCGCTACCAATGTTAGGTCCGCGCCTCCGAGTCAAGGGGCGGTAACAGGTTCGTTTTGCAGGGGCCAGTTTGATTGTCGGACAACCGGGCGCCGCGCTAACATGGCGCCCGGCTGTTGCCGACGAGCGTCAGTTCCTGGCCTTGTCGACCAGCTTGTTCTTGCTGATCCAAGGCATCATCGCGCGCAGCTCCGCGCCGACCTTCTCTATGCCATGCTCGGCCTGGAGCTTGCGGCTCGCCTTCATCTCCGGATTGCCCATGCGGTTGTCCATCATGAAGCGCTGGACGAAGCGGCCACCCTGAATGTCCGCCAGCACGCGCTTCATCTCCGCCTTGGTCTCGTCGGTGATGATGCGCGGGCCGGTGTGATAGTCGCCATATTCGGCGGTGTTGCTGATCGAATAGCGCATGTTGGCGATGCCGCCTTCATACATCAGGTCGACGATCAGCTTCACCTCGTGGAGGCATTCGAAATAGGCCATTTCCGGCGCGTAGCCGGCTTCGACCAGGGTCTCGAAACCCGCCATGATGAGGTGCGACAAGCCACCGCACAGGACGGCCTGCTCGCCGAACAGGTCGGTCTCGCATTCCTCCTTGAAGGTCGTCTCGATCACGCCCGAACGGCCGCCGCCGACGGCCGAGGCGTAGGAAAGCGCCACGTCATGCGCGTTGCCGCTCGCATCCTGGTGGATCGCGATCAGGCAGGGCACGCCGCCGCCCTTCACATATTCGCCGCGCACGGTGTGGCCGGGGCCCTTGGGCGCGATCATGAAGACGTCGATGCCCGCGGGCGGCTCGATCAGGCCGAAATGAACGTTGAGACCATGCGCGAAGGCGATCGCGGCGCCGTCGCGGATATTATCCTTGATGTCCTTTTCCCAGATGCCGGCCTGATGCTCGTCGGGCGCGAGGATCATGATGATGTCGGCCCATTTGGACGCGTCGGCGACGGACATGACCTTGAAGCCGGCTTCCTCCGCCTTGGCGGCGCTGGCCGAACCCAGACGGAGGCCGATCGCAACCTCCTTCACACCCGAATCGCGCAGATTCTGCGCATGGGCATGGCCCTGGCTGCCATAGCCGACGATCGCGACCTTCTTGCCCTTGATCAGGCCGATGTCGGCGTCGGAATCGTAATAAACACGCATTGCAAAACCCCTTTGGCTCGTCACCCCAGCGAGGGCTGGGGTCTCGGCCGGTCGGAACCGGCCTCAGGTTGAAATTTCACCTCCCGAGACCCCAGCTTTCGCCGGGGTGACGGAATGGAGAGCGTACTAGAAAGTCTGGTGTCCCCGGCTGATCGCGGCGACACCGGTGCGGGCGACCTCGACCAGCCCGACCTCGCGCATCAGCTCGAGGAATTTGTCGATCTTGTCGGTGCCGCCGGTCACCTCGAACACGAAGCTGGAGATGGTCGCATCGACCACTCGCGCGCGATAGACCTCGGCCAGGCGCAGCGCCTCGATCCGATGATCGCCCGTGCCGCGCACCTTCACCAGCGCCAGCTCGCGCTCGACATGCGCGCCCTCGGCGGTCAAATCGTGGACGCGGTGGACCGGCGGCAGGCGGTCGAGCTGGGCGATGATCTGGTCGATCGTCGCGGGCGCGCCCGAGGTGACGATCGTGATCCGGCTCACGCTTTCGTCCTCGGTCACCTCGGCGACGGTCAGGCTCTCGATATTGTAGCCGCGCCCCGCGAACATGCCCGCGATCCGCGCGAGGATGCCCGGCTCGTTCGCGACCGTGACGGAGAGCGTGTGCCGCTCGATGACTTCAGTGCGGATGTGCATCATTTCTTCTCTGCCCCTCCCTGCCAAGGGAGGGGATAGGGGTGGGTCAATGCTGATCGGGGCTCGATGCCCCGGTCGGCACTTATCGCCGCGAAAGAGGAGAGAGTCTTCTGGCGCGCGGACGCGCGCACCCACCCCCTCCCCTCCCTTGGCAGGGAGGGGTGATATGCCATCAAACCAGCGCCTTGGCCTCGTCGTCCATCTCGCCCGAGACTTCGTTCGCCTGCAGGATCATTTCGGTATGCGCCGCGCCCGACGGGATCATCGGGAAGCAATTGGCGAGCTTGGCAACCCGGCAATCGACCATCACCGGCCCCTTATAGGCCAACATCTCGGATATGCCGTCGTCGAGCGCGGCCGGGTCCTCGATCCGCATCCCCTTCCAGCCATAAGCTTCGGCCAGCTTCACGAAATCGGGCAAGGCCTCCGAATAAGAGTGCGAATGGCGGCCCTGATAGGTCAGATCCTGCCACTGCCGGACCATGCCCATATATTCGTTGTTGAGGATGAACACCTTGACCGGCAGCTCATATTGCGTCGCGGTCGACATCTCCTGGATGTTCATCATGATCGAGGCTTCGCCCGCAATGTCGATCACGAGCGCATCCGGATTGCCGATCTGCGCGCCGATCGCGGCGGGCAGACCATAGCCCATCGTGCCGAGCCCGCCCGAGGTCAGCCACTTGTTCGGGCTTTCGAAGCCGAAATGCTGCGCGGCCCACATCTGGTGCTGGCCCACCTCGGTCGAAATGATCGGCGCCTTGTCCTTGGTCGCCTCCCACAGCCGGCGGATCGCAAGCTGGGGCATGATCTCCTTGGTCGATTTGGGGAAATCGAGGCTGCGACGGCCACGCCACTGGTCGATCTGCGCGAACCATTTGGACAGGTCCGCCGCCTGATGGCCGCGCTTCTTCCAGGTCGCGATCATCGCGGCGATCGCGCGGTCGCAATCGGCGACGATGCCCAGTTCCGCCGACACGATCTTGTTGATCGAGGAACGGTCGATATCGACATGGATCTTGCGCGCATGCGGCGCGAAGGCGTCGAGCCGTCCGGTCACGCGATCGTCGAAGCGTGCGCCCAGGCAGATGATCAGGTCGGCCTGATTCATCGCCAGATTGGCTTCGTAGGTACCGTGCATGCCGAGCATGCCCAGCCACAAAGGCGAAGAGGCCGGCAACGCACCGAGGCCCATCAAGGTCGAGGTGACGGGGGCGCCGGTCAGCCTGACCAGCTCGCGCAGGCCCTCGCTCGCAGCGGGGCCCGCGTTGATGATGCCGCCGCCGGTGTAGAAGATCGGCCGCTCGGCCGCCGCGATCATCTCGACCGCGCTGTCGATCAGTTTCTGATCGGGCTCGGTCTGGGGCTGATAGCCGACGCTGATGCGCGGCTTGTTCTCCGCGGTGGCGGCGACCTGCACGTCCTTGGGCAGATCGATCAGCACCGGCCCGGGGCGGCCGGTGGTGGCGATGCGGAACGCCTCGCGGATCACGCCCTCAAGCTCGGCCGGATCCTTCACCAGATAATTCTGCTTGGTGCAGTGGCGGGTGATGCCGACCGTGTCGCATTCCTGGAAGGCGTCCGATCCGATCAAGGCGGTCGGCACCTGACCGGTGATCACGACCATCGGGATCGAATCCATCAGCGCGTCGGTGATGCCGGTCACGGCATTGGTCGCGCCCGGGCCCGATGTCACCAGCACCACGCCCGGCTTGCCGGTCGATCGGGCATAGCCCTCGGCCGCATGCGCGGCGCCGCCTTCCTGGCGGACGAGGATGTGGCGGATGCGGTCCTGCTTGAAGATCGCATCGTAAATCGGAAGCACGGCCCCGCCGGGATAGCCGAATACGACCTCGACCCCGAGATCGCTCAGGGTTTCGATCAATATGTCCGCGCCGGTTCGTTCCTGGGCCATGGCCTTCGCTCACTGTTTTGGAGGAGCGGCGCGGGTAGCCACGCCATCCTCTGGTGTCAACCAAAAATCGATCGTTTATTTCGCCTATCAGCGGTATGTACGCAACTTTATTACTCTTATGTCAATTTTTTCGACAAAAAGAAAGCCGCCCGAAGGCGGCTTTCTGGAAACTTGGGGTCTCGGAGGTCTGGATCAAGCCGCGGCCAGACGCTCCTTGCGACGCTGGCTGCGAATAAGCGATCCGATGACGCCGAAGCCCATCAGCATGGTCATCCAGCTCGCCGGCTCGGGCACGCCGCCCGGACCGCCGGGGTTGCCGCCATGGTTGCTCGGCGGGGGCGCGACCAGGAAGCCGCTACTGCCGTTGAAGGTGCCGAGATGGACCTCGCCATTCGACTGGAACAGCTTGGCGACGACGCTGCCGTTGATCGGCGAATTGCCGGTGATCGTCGCCTTGGGGGCAAGGATCGATCCGTAGACCGCGGTGTTGACCGCAACCGTGGTCGCATCGGTGAAGTTCCAGATGATGTTCTGCTGGACGAGGCTGCCGTTCCCGACTTCGTTCGCGCCGAACGTTACGTTCGAGCCCGACACGTTGACGATCAGCGTCTTGCCGTTGGTCGAGGTCGCATAGCTCGGCAGATTGAATGTGCCGCTGGCAAGCTGCGCCGCGCTGATGTCCGCCACGGCGAAGTCGGCCGCGTTCGCAGCGGCGGTGAAGTTGAAATGGATATTGTTGCTATTGCTGCTGTCCAGCGTCGCATTGGGCGTGAGCGCGCCCAGAATCTGCGACAGGACCGTCATATCTGTCTGATATGTGGCCGTGACGGTTGCAATCGTGGCCTTCAGGTCGTTCGACCCGCCCGCTCTGATCGTCGGATCCTGCTTGATGTAGGCCTTGTCCTGGTTCTGCACGTTCGTCGCCGTCGTGCCGTAGGTGGCCGTCTTGCTGTTGCTCGGATTGAAATTCTGTGCGTTCAGGCTGCCGGCGACCTGCAGCGTCGCCGTGGCGCTGCCATTGTTGAACTGCACGCCGCTGGCATTGCCGCCGACCACCGCCTGGATATTGCTGAGGCCGATGCCATTATTGACCTGCACGTTGGTCGCGTTGCCGCCCACGGTCAGCGAACGGTATTTGGACATCTGCAGATATTTGTGGGCGTTGCTGCCGCCGATCGCCACCGGCGCGTTGTTGCCATTCAGATTGCCGCCGACGAAGACCTTGCCTTCGACATCCGAATGCAGCGTGGCGTCGCCGAAGGTGAGCAGGTTGATCGCGCCCATCACGCGCATCGCGGTCGTGGCCTGCCGATATTGCTGCAAGGTGAGCGTGTTTGTGGCGTTCGCCGGCGCGCAAAGCACCGTCGCCATCGCGGCAACCATTCCGAAACCCAGCTTACGCATTACCACCCCAAAAAGCGCGGAACACAGGCGCGCAACCCCCAACACAATGTTCGTTTCGCTAGTGCAAAAAAGCCAAAATGGCAATATCCTGAACGGGCGTTAACCCCCTTTCAGGGCGGCTTAACCCTCTTTCCCGCCGCACGCTTCCGCTGCCGCTTTGGGAAGCTGGTGCCGCAGCCAGGTGCGCTGTCTCTTGGCATAATTTCGCGTCGCCTGCTTGATCGACGCGATCGCCTCTTCCAGCGCAATATCCCCATCAAGATATTGAATTAATTGGCTTACGCCGATCGCCCGCATCACCGGGAGATTGGGATCGAGCCGCCGCTCGCGCAAGCGCGCTACTTCTGCGACCGCACCCGCGGCGATCATCTGATCGACCCGGGCATCGCAGCGCGCGTAAAGCTCGGCCACAGAAGTTACAATGTTTTCCAATTCGATATGGACCGAATGCGCGATCCCGCCGACGCGCGATTCGCGCCACGCGCCGATCGGCCTGCCGGTGGATCGGATCACTTCCAATGCGCGATGCAACCGGGCCGTATCATTGGGATGCAGCCGCGCCGCCGAAGCCGGGTCCTCCTTCGCAAGTGCAGCATGGGTTTCGGCAGCGGATAGCAGGCGCACCTGCGCCCGGACTTGCGGGTCGATCTCCGGCACCGGCGCGATCCCGTCGAGCAAGGTCCGGATATAGAGGCCGGTGCCGCCGACCAGGATCGGCAGCCTGCCCGCCGCCAGCACCTCGCCGATCGCTGCCCTGGCATCCTCGGCCCAGTCCGCCGCCGAACAGGCCCGCGCGCCGTCGCGATATCCGAACAGCAGGTGCGGCACGCGCGCTTCCTCCTCCGCACTCGGCCGCGCGCTCAGGATGCGGAGGTCCCGATAGACCTGGCTTGCATCGGCATTGATCACGCTTCCATCCCGCGCCTCGGCCAAGGCGATCGCGCGCGCCGACTTGCCGCTGGCGGTCGGCCCTGCAATGAGCGCGATCCTTGGAAGCTCTGAAGGACGATTGGTGGACATCGCGACTTTGATAGCATCGAACGGCGGCCTGTCCTCGGCCGATCTGGACGTGGCGCGCGATGCGCTGGCCGGGATCGGCGCGATGCCGGGCATGCCGGCCTGGCTGGACGAGGGCGTCGCCGCCGATCTGCCCTTCGGCCGCACCGATCGCGCGGGCGCGCGCGCCGCGCTTGAAGGGCTGCTGCCGGGCGTGGACGTCGTGATCCAGCCACAGGCCGGCCGCGCCAAGAAATTGCTCGTTGCCGACATGGATTCGACCATGATCACGATCGAATGCATCGACGAGCTCGCCGATTATGCAGGCATCAAACCCCAGATCGCCGAGGTGACCGAGCGCGCGATGCGCGGTGAGCTCGACTTCGAATCCGCGCTCGATGCGCGTGTCGCCTTGCTCAAGGGACTTGAGGAGAGCGCGATCGACCGCTGCCATGCCGAGCGCGTCGTGCTGATGCCGGGCGCGCGCGCGCTGATCCGCACGATGAAGGCCAATGGTGCGCGAAGCGTATTGGTTTCGGGTGGCTTCACCGTTTTTGCCGATAAGGTCGCCGCGGCGATCGGGTTCGATCGCGCCATCTCCAATCGGCTGGGACTTGCCGGCGGCGCGCTCGACGGCACGGTCGCGCGGCCGATCGTCGGCTCCGCCACCAAGCGTGAGACCTTGATCGCCGAACGCGACACGCTCGGCCTTGCGCCCGAGCAGACGCTGGCGGTGGGTGACGGCGCCAATGACATTCCGATGATCGAGGAGGCAGGGCTCGGCGTCGCCTATCACGCGAAGCCGAAGACCGCCGCGGCGGCCGATGCGCGGATCGAGCATGGCGACCTGACCGCCTTGCTTTACGCGCAGGGCTATCGACGCGCCGACTGGATCGATTGATCGCGCGCCACGAACCTCGCCGGATGTAACCAGCCGCTGGGCCGGATCGAAGATCCTTCGGGTCTTTCGGACGGAGTGCGGCATGAGGGTTGGAAATTGGGCGCGGCGGATATCTGGAAAGGATGCGGGCCGCCGGGCGCCGATCCCGCTTCGGCTGATCGTCGGTTATGGCTTCATGGAGCATGGCTTCGCCAAGCTCGGCCGCGGGGTCGATTCCTTCGCGCATATTCTCCAGGCACTCGGCACGCCCTTTCCCGGTCTCCTGGCCTGGGTGACCATTCTCGTCGAGATATTCGGCGGGCTGGCGATCCTGCTCGGCGCCTTCGTCGCCTTGGCCAGCATTCCGATGGCGGTCGTGCTGCTGGTGGCGATCTTCACGGTGCACCTCCCCAACGGGTTCAGCTCGATCAAGCTTCAGTCGGTCACGGCCGATGGCGCGCATTTCGGACAGCCCGGCTATGAATGCGATCTTCTCTATTTCGCCTGCCTGGTCACGCTTGCAATCGGCGGCGCCGGACCGTTTTCCATCGACCGGCTGCTGGCGCGTCGGCGGGGCGGCACGGGCGCCGATTGACAGGCATGGCGGGTTTGGACCATTTTCCCGCGTAGCGCGCCTCTGGAGCGCCGCCTGTCCGCGGCAAGGGAGCCGGCTCCCATCCAGCTTGAAACTGACCTTACGAACCCTTCTTCCGGCCTTTCGTAAGCGGACGTCTGGCAATGGGAAGGAAGGTTTCCGATGCCGCGTAGTCTCACGTCCAAAACCAAGCTCGAATCGCTCCGCAAGGAGGCCAAGCGCTGGCTGAAGGCGCTTCGCGCCGATGATGCCCGCGCGATAGAGCGGCTCAAGGCCGCATATCCCAAGGCGCCACCCACGCCGGGCTTGCGCGACGTCCAGCATGCGCTGGCGCTCGAATATGGGCAGCCGGGCTGGACCGCGCTCAAGGAGGCGCTGGCGGTGCCGCCGAGCGAGAGCGACGCCGACCGGATCGATACGATCCTGCGTCACGGCTGGACCGGCGATATCGCGGCAGCCGAACGCATCCTTGCGCGCCATCCCGCGCTCGCGCGCGACAGCCTCTTCACCGCCGCGACCTGCGGCCTGATGGACGAGGTGGAGCGACGGCTTGCGCGCGACCCGGCTGCCGCCACTCGCATCGGCGGAGCGCGGCAATGGACCGCGCTGGCCTACGTGGCGTACGGGCGGTTGGATCCCGTCAATGGGATCGCCATCGCACGCCGGCTGCTCGCCGCGGGTGCCGATCCGAACTTCAGCTTCAACGACGGCTGGGACAATCCGTTCTCGCTGATCTGCGGCGCGATCGGCCTGGGCGAACAAGCCAAGCCCTCGCATCCCCAGGCGGCCGAACTGGTCGAACTGCTGGTCGCCGCCGGCGCCGAACCCTATGACCGCCAGGCGCTCTACAATATCTCGGTCGCGGGCGACGGCACCGAATGGTATCAGCGCCTCTGGGATCTGTGCGAACGCGCGGGCAAGACCGATGCCTGGCACGCGGTCGACCGGGGATTCCTCGGCAAGACCATAGTTGATTGTCTGCTCGGCAATGCGGTCGGCCAGAACCATATCGAGCGCGCGCGCTGGCTGCTCGACCATGGCGCGGATGTCCACACCACACACGCCTACAGCAAGGAATCGCTGCACAAGCTGGCGCAGCTTTCGGGTTTCCACGCCATGACCGCTTTGCTCGAGGCGCATGGTGCGGTGCCGGTCGCATTGACCGGGCTGGAAGCGCTGCTTGCTGCCACGATGCGCCATGACGAAAGCGCCCTGCGCGCGATGCTGGCGGGAAACCCTGATCTGGTCCGTCATCCGCACCCCCTGCTTGGGGCTGCTGCGCATAACAACCCGGCGGCGGTCGCTTTGCTGCTTCGCAACGGCGCGGACCCGCATGGCGTGGATGCGGACGGGATCAGTCCGCTGCACCGTGCGGTCCAGTCGGGCAGCCTCGCTGTCGCCGAGTTGCTGATCGCGGCGGGCGCGGAGATCGATCTACGCGAGAACAAATGGCGTGGTACGCCGCTCACCTGGGCGATCGTGCTCGGCCAGCCGCACATGGCAAAGCTGCTGGCGCCGCTCAGCCGCGACGTGCGCGGGCTGGCCGCCTTGCCCGATCTCGCCCGGCTGGAACAGGTTTTGGTCGCCGACCCCGCGCTGGCCAATCACCAGCTGGATGTCGAGGATCGGCCGACACCGCTTTTCTGCCTGCCCGAGGATGAGAATGAAGCTGCCGCGGTGGCCGAGATGCTGCTCAATCACGGCGCGGATCCGTCGACACGCAATCGACACGGCCGTACCGCCGCCGATGTCGCGCGCCAGCGCGGCCTCGACGACGCGGCCGACCTGATCGAAACGTTCGAACGCTAAGCCCCATCCTGTTCAAATAAGCCGTTCGTGTCGAGCGGGCGTCGAGCCCGACCTGCCTCGACACGAACGGCCCTGGATTAGCCGTACGGAATCTCTAGGGCGCGATCACCAGGCAGTCACCGCCCGCGGCGACCACCTTCTTGCAGAGCGCCTGCGCGTCGGCCTTGCTGCCGATATTGGCCGCCTGCAGCCGCTGGATCGTGCCCGCGGTCGCGATATGCAGCTGATAGCTGCCGAGATCGGCGACCTTGGCCTTGAGCGATTTCCAGCGGTCGCGTGCGCGGTCTTCGGAGCCAAAGGCGCCGAGCTGGACCTTCCACTCGCCACCGGCCTTGGCAGGTTTTTCGGCGGGCCCGGCCTTGTCCCCGCCATCGGCGCTCTCGACCGGAGCGGCCTTGGGAGATGGCGCGGATTTGGCCGCCTTGGCGGCTTTCCCCGGCTTGGTCGTGGCGGTCGCGGCCTGGATCGGTGCGGGCGGCGCCTTGGTGGCAGACCCGCCCGCGCCATCAACCGGAGTCATGCGGATGCTGGGCAAGGTCGCCAATATCTGATCCGCCTTGGCCTTGTCCGACGGCAGCAGATAATGGTCCATCAGCTCCAGATTCTTCTGCGCGGCACTGAGGCCGGCGGCGGCGGCGCGTTCGGTCTGCGCATAAGCGAGCGGCCAGTCGCGCGTCGCATAGTCGCCGTTGAAATGCGCGGTGCCGAGCAGATAGAAAGCGCGCGGCTCGCCCCGTGCGGCGGCCTTCTCGATATAGGGCATCGCCTCGCGCCGGTCGCCATGCGCGAACAGAGCGAAACCGAGCTCCTCGCTGGCGCGGATATGCCCCTGGGCGGTGGCGCGACGATACCACATGATCGCGGCCTCGGGATCGGCGGGGACACCCCTGCCCGAACGATAGGCCTCGCCCAGCTGGAACTGGGCCTCGGCATCGCCCGCCTGCGCCTTCGCCTGAAGCGCGGTGAGGTCGGGGGCCGCGCCCGCGGGCGTAACCGCGCCCAGGCTCGCCGCCAGCAACAACGCCACCATCAAACGCTTCATAGGATCGGCATACCTCCCTTGATCGTGCGCACCACGCGGCCCTGGACCGGCAGCCCGTCGAACGGCGTATTGCCCGCCGCGGCCGCCATCCTATCCGATTCGATCCGCCAGGGCGCTTCCGAATCCACCACCAGCAGATCCGCCTCCGCGCCCACGGTCAGCGCCCCGCCCGGCAGGCCGAACAGACGCGCCGGCGCGGCGCTCAGCAGATCGAACAGACGTTCGAAACCGATCCGTCCGTCGCGCACCAATCCCAGGCTAAGCGCGAGCAAGGTCTCCGCCCCGGCCATGCCCGCCTCGGCGTCGGCGAAGGGCAGGCGCTTGGCCTCCGGTCCGTGCGGATCGTGGCCCGAACAGATCAGGTCGATCGTGCCGTCGGCCACCGCGTCGAGGCAGGCCTGGCGATCGCTCTCGTCGCGCAACGGCGGCGACAGGTGCGCAAAGGTCCGGAACCCCGTCACCGCGCTATCGGCCAGGAACAGATGCGCGGGCGTGATAGCGCAGCTGACGGGAAGGCCCTTCGCCTTGGCCGCACGCACCAGGTCGATCGCGCGCGCGGTGGTGATCTGCCGGAAATGGATCGGCGCGCCGGTCGCCTCGACCAGCAGCAAATCGCGCGCCACCGCCAGCGCCTCCGCCTCCGCGGGGGCGGCCGCCAGACCGAGCCGCGTCGCGGTCTCACCATCGGTCATCACCGCGCCGCCGGTAAGCCCGCTATCCTCGGCATGACTGACCGTGCGCAGGCCGAGCGCGCCCGCATAAGCCAGCAGCCGGTACATTACACCCGAATCGGCGATCCAGCCGCGTCCGGTCGCGACCCCGCAGGCGCCGTCGCGCGCCATCAGCCCGATCTCGGCCAGCTCCTCGCCCTGAAGCCCGCGCGTCGCCGCCGCGAGCGGATGGACCCAGACCTTGGGCTTGCCCGAAGCGGCGGCATGCTGGACGAGCGCAACCGTCTCGATCTGCCCCCTGTCGGGCATCAGCACCGCGCGCGTGATCCCGCCCGCCACGAAAGCGGGCCGGTCGATCGCGAACACGCCGACATCGATCAGGCCCGGCGCGATCAATTTGCCCTTGGCGTCGATCCCGTCGGCGTCGACGGGCATGTCGAACGATCCGATCGCGGCGATGCGGCCGTCGCGCACCAGCACGCCGCCATCGATCAACCCATCCGGCGTGACGACGCGGCCGTTGGTGATGGCCAGCGCGCTCACCATCCCGCTACTCCCCGGCGCGCGCGCGTCAGCACGTCGAGGCAAGCCATGCGCACCGCGACCCCCATCTCAACCTGCTCGGTGATCGCCGATCGTTCGAGATCATCGGCGACGTCGCTCGCAATCTCGACTCCACGGTTCATCGGACCCGGATGCATGACGAGTGCGTCGGGCGCGGCGCGCTTCAGCCGCTCATGGGTGAGACCGTAGAGGGCATGATATTCGCGTGGGCTCGGCACGAAACCGCCCGCCATCCGCTCGCGCTGAAGGCGCAGCATCATCACCACGTCGGCGCCGTCGAGGCCCGCATCGAAATCGGTGAAGCGCGTGACGCCCATCCGCTCGATCGCGGGCGGCAGCAGGGTCGGTGGGCCGACCACGCGCACTTCGGCGCCCAGCGCGGTAAGCGACAATATGTTGGAGCGCGCGACCCGACTGTGCAGCACGTCGCCGCAGATCGCCACGATCAGCCCGTCGATCCGCCCCTTGCGGCGGCGGATGGTGAGCGCGTCGAGCAACGCCTGGGTCGGATGCTCGTGCCGCCCGTCGCCCGCATTGAGAACCGGGCAATCGACCTTGTCGGCGATCAGCTGCACCGCGCCCGAAGCTTCGTGGCGGATCACGATCATGTCCGCGCGCATCGCATTGAGCGTGATCGCGGTATCGATCAGCGTCTCGCCCTTCTTCACGCTCGATTGCGCGACCGCCATGTTGACCACGTCGGCGCCAAGGCGCTTTCCGGCGATCTCGAACGACAGAAGCGTGCGCGTCGAATTCTCGAAAAAGGCATTGATCAAGGTGAGACCGGCAAGCCGGTCGTCATGCTTGGCGGTACCGCGATTGAGCTGCACCCATTGTTCCGCTTCGTCGAGCAGGAACGCAATCTCATGCGGCTGCAGCCCGGATATTCCGGTCAGATGCCGATGCGGAAACGGGTGAACCTCGCGACCATCATTCGAACGTGTGGGCGGGCTGGACATTAAAGCCGTCCCCTACGCGCTCGCCCCGCGAAGCTCAAGGCCGCTCAGGACGCACGCGCTTCCTTTTGCAACCAGGCCGTCGCCGGGCGCGACCACAGATAAGCGAGCGCGCCCAGATTGAGCAGCACCGCGATCATGCCCAGCACATGCACGCTCTTGCGCAATTCGACCGCATGGCCGCTGAACAGCATGAGGCCGAAGCCGGCGAGGCTGGCGCCGACACCGAAGGCCAGCCAGATCGTGAGCGCCAGCCGGCCAAGCACGCTCTGCCCGCGCCAGATCCAGGCGACCAGAGCGGCGACGATCGCGAAACCGATGGTCGAGCCGATCAGGCCAGCGGGCCCGGCATTGAGAAAGGCAATAGTCGACAAGGCGTTGATCAGGCTGGCCGCCAGCGCCAGGCCGGCGAAACGGAAAATCTGCTGCGGTCTTTCCATCCCTCTTCCCCCTTCATTCTCCCCCGTGCGGCAGCGACGCGAGCGCGTCGATCGCACCCTGGAGAATATAGGCTGCGGCCATCTTGTCCACGAGTTCGGCGCGGCGGGCGCGGCTGGCATCCGCGTCGAGCAGGGTGCGCGTCACCGCCTGGGTCGACCAGCGTTCGTCCCACAGCAATATCGGCAATTCGAGATCGGCGAGATTGCGCGCGAAGGCGCGGACCGATTGGGTGCGCGGGCTGTCGGTGCCGTCGAGATTGAGCGGCAGGCCAATCACCAGACCCTTCACCTGCTGCTTCGCGATAATTCCGCGCAGGAGCGCGCGATCGACGCTGAACTTGGTGCGGCGGATCGTCTCGGCGGGACTGGCGATCGTCCACATCGCATCGCAAAGCGCGATCCCGATCGTCTTGGTACCGACATCGAGCCCCGCCAGCCGCCCGCCCATCGGCAGGGCGGCGGCGAACGAGGCCTTTTCGGTCCCGATCATTTGCCGAGAAAGGTCTTGAGGCGGAGCGCCACATCGTCGCGGACATTGGCCCAGAACAAGGCATAATCGAAGACATGGTAATTGTTGCCGGGCAGCACATAATTGCCGAAGCCCGCCGGCGCCGGCCCGATCGACAACAGCCCGCCGGGCAGGCAGCGCGCGGGGATCAGGCCCGGCGTCACGTCGACCCCGCTCAGATTGGCGCGCGGCACCAAAGCGCCCTTGTTGGCCGAGGCCGGTGCCTGCCCCCCCTTGGTACCGGTCAGCGGATTGACGCACAGCATGATCGTGCCCCGGCGCGGTGGACCGGCATAACCGCGGCTCGCGTCGAAATAGGCCTTCACCTGGCGCGGATCGGCAGGGTCGGCATAGCTTTGCCAGGACAGGATGCAGCGCGCCTGCGCCGGCGTTTCGCAGGCCGGGAAGCCCAAAGCCGGCAGATCGGCGCTGACCGAGATCGGCCAGCCCACCGCATAGATGGCGACGATCCTTTTCGCGACGGCCTTGCCCACCACCTTGTCGCGCAGCAGGCGCAGTAGATGGAGCGATCCCTGGCTATGCCCCGCCAGGATGATCGGCCGATCGGCGGGCACGGCGGCAAGGAAAACGTCGAAGGCACGCGCAACGTCCCGATAGGCGAAGTCGATCGCCTTCGCGGAGCGCGGATCGGCCGCGGCAAGAAAAGCGCCGAAGGTCGCCTGGCGATAGCGCGGTGCCCACACTTCGCCCACGCCATTGAACGCGCTCGCCTGGCCCTTTGCGAACAGGACCAGCCGGTCGCTGGCTGTCTTGTCGTCGATCGGCGCGTTCCAGCGGTCGCGGTCCATATAGGTGGTCGGCGGCACGTAGAAGATCGCGGCCTGTGGCGCGGCATTGGTCGGGCTGCCCGGCGGCAGCCAGCGCGACGGATCGTCGGACAGGCCGGGGCGCGCCAGCCAGGAGGCGGGCTTCGCATAATCGGGCGCGGTGGAATCGGGCATCGGGGCGAAGGCACCCACCGGCACGAACGCCATCCGCATCAGCCGGTCCTGCGCCAGCGTCCAGGTGAGGCCGATCGCCAGTACGACGACGATTCCGGCGGCGATGATATAAAGAAAGCGGCGGGCAAGCATTGCTTCCATGGGTGCACCGATAAAGGCGCTTGCGCAACCAAAGGGGGCGGCGGATATCACGCAGCCGTAACGTGCGGGGCGTAACCCGAGCGTATGGGAGATCAGATATGTCCTTGAAGATTAACGATATCGCTCCGGACTTCACGCAAGACTCGACGATCGGGCCGCTCCATTTCCATGAATGGGCGGGCGATAACTGGGTGATGTTCTTCTCCCATCCCAAGGACTTCACGCCTGTCTGCACGACCGAACTGGGTGAGGTCGCGCGCCTCAAGCCCGAACTCGACAAGCGCGGCGTCAAGGCGCTCGGCCTCTCGGTCGATCCGGCGGACAATCATGCGCGCTGGGGCAAGGATATCGAGGAGACGCAGGGTCACGCCCCCAATTTCCCGATGATCGCCGACACCGACCTCAAAGTGTCGAAGCTCTACAACATGCTTCCCGCGGACATCGAGGGAACCTCCGAGGGCCGCACGCCCGCCGACAATGCGACCGTACGCAATGTCTTCATCATCGGGCCGGACAAGCGCATCAAATTGATCCTGGTCTATCCGATGACCACCGGCCGCAACTTTGCGGAAATCCTGCGCGTGATCGATTCGATGCAGCTCACCGCGAAGCACAAGGTGGCGACGCCCGCCAATTGGGAAAATGGCGACGATGTGATCATCACCGGCGCGGTGTCCGACGCGGATGCGGCCACGCTCTTCCCCGGCTTCACCACGCACAAACCCTATTTGCGGACGACGAAGCAGCCGGGCTGACGCCCATGCTGTTCGAGCAGATCGCGACCGGCGGCTGCCAATCCTACCTGATCGGCTGCCCCGAGACGCGCGTCGCGGCGGTGATCGATCCGGAGCAGCGCCAGATCGACTGCTATCGGGGGGGGGCCGCGCGCGAGGGCGTACGCATCCGCTACGTGATCGAAACGCATACCCATGCCGACCATTTCTCGGGCGCGAGCCAGCTCGCGTCCGAGACCGGCGCCACCATCGTCGCGCACCGGCTGAGCCCGGCGCCGCATACGAAGCTGCGGCTCGACGATGGCGAATTGCTCTATGTCGGCGGACTCGCGCTCCAGGCGCTGTACACGCCCGGCCACACGCGCGATTCGATCTGCCTGCTGGCGGGCGATCGCATCTTCACCGGCGATACCTTGCTGATCGGCGGCACCGGCCGGACCGATCTCCCGACCGGCGATCCCGACCAGCTCTATGACAGCCTGTTCAATAAATTGCTCAGGCTCGACCCAGCGCTAATCGTCTATCCCGCGCACGATTATAAGGGTCAGGGCAGCTCCACGCTGGGCGCGGAGATCGCCAACAATCCGCGCTTGCAGAAAAACGACCGCGCCGCGTTCGTGGCGATGATGCGCGAATTGAACCTCGCCGCGCCGACCCACCTGACCGAGGCGCTGCGCACCAACATGAGCGGCGGCAAGACGATCGCCCAATTGCTGGCCGAGGCGGCGGCATCGGTGCCGTTCCTGAGCATGGACGATCTCGCGCGGCGGGTGGAAGCAGGCGATCTTGGCCTCGTCCTGCTCGACGTGCGCGAGCGCGACGCGTTCGATGCCGGCCACATTCCCGGCGCAACCCATCTGCCCCGCGGCCAGCTGGAGCTGCGCGTCAACGAGATGCTGCCCGATCCGACCGCGCGCATCCTCACCTGCTGCGAATATGGCCGCATCTCCACGCTCGCGGCCGCGACGCTCCGCACATTGGGCTTCCAGCGCGCAGTCGCGCTTGACGGCGGCATGAAGGCCTGGCGCGAAGCGGGCCTGCCATTGGCGGTCAAAGACTGATCGCACTTGAGGCGGTGCGGCCCGGCTGCTAGCCGCCCTTTCATGTCCGTAGATACAAACACCGTGCGCAAGATCGCGAGCCTTGCCCGCATCGCCGTCACCGACGGCGAGGTGGAGGCGATGACCGGCGAATTGAACAATATCCTCACCTGGGTGGAGCAGCTCGGCGAGGTCGATACCGACGGGGTCGAGCCGCTCGCCGCGGTCATCCCCAACCAGCTGCGCCTGCGCGACGACGTGATCACGGACGGCGACATCCGCGACAAGGTTCTGGCCAACGCGCCCCAGGCCGAACATGGCTTCTTCACCGTGCCGAAGGTGATCGAATGATGATCCACGATCAGAATTCGATCATCCCGACGAAAGTCGGGATCCCAAGCGGCCGGGCTTTTACGCCCGAGATGCCAGCTTTCGCTGGCATGACGGAGAATATGGCATGACCGAGCTCACCGACCTCGGTATCGCCCAGATCCGCGACGGCTTCCGCGCGGGCGATTTCACCGCGCGCGAAGTGGCGGAGGCGTTCAACGATGCGGTCGCCGGCGCCAAGGCGCTCAACGCCTACATCGTCGAGACGCCGGAACATGCGCTCGCCGCGGCCGATGCCGCCGACCAGGAGCGCGCTTCCGGCTCGGTCCGCCCGCTGTCGGGCGTGCCGCTCGGCATCAAGGATCTGTTCTGCACCGAAGGCGTGCAGACCACGGCGGCCAGCCACATCCTCGAAGGCTTCACGCCGACCTATGAATCGACCGTCAGCGAGCGGCTGTTCCTCGCCGGCGCGGGCATGTTGGGCAAGCTCAACATGGACCAGTTCGCGATGGGCTCGTCCAACGAGACCAGCTATTTCGGCAACGTGATCTCGCCATGGCGGCGCAACGACGGCGGCAACGCGCCGCTGACGCCGGGCGGATCGTCGGGCGGCAGTTCGGCCGCGGTCGCGGCGCGGATCGCGCCGGGTGTGACCGGCACCGATACGGGCGGATCGATCCGCCAGCCCGCCGCCTTCACCGGCATCTCGGGCATCAAGCCAACCTATGGCCGCTGCTCGCGCTGGGGCGTGGTCGCCTTCGCCTCCAGCCTGGATCAGGCGGGCGCGATGGCACGCGACGTCAGGGATTGCGCGATCATGCTCGAAGCCATGGCCGGCTTCGATCCCAAGGACGCGACCAGCCTGAATCTGCCGGTGCCCGAATGGGAAGCCGGCCTCTCGTCCGACCTCAAGGGCAAGACGATCGGTATCCCCAGGGAATATCGCGTCGACAATATGCCCAAGGAGATCGACGCGCTTTGGGAACGCGGCATCCAGCTGGTCAAGGATGCGGGCGCCAACGTGGTCGAGGTGTCGCTGCCGCACACCAAGTACGCGCTGCCGACTTATTACATCATCGCGCCGGCGGAGGCTTCGTCCAACCTCGCGCGCTATGACGGCGTGCGCTACGGCCTGCGCGATTTGCCCGACGGCGCCAATCTGCAGGACATGTATGCCGCGACCCGCGCCGACGGCTTCGGCGCCGAGGTCAAGCGCCGCATCCTGATCGGAACCTATGTGCTGTCGGCGGGCTTCTACGACGCTTATTATACCAAGGCCCAGAAGGTCCGCGCGCTGATCGTGCGCGACTTCGAGCAGGCGTTCGAGAAGTGCGATCTGCTCCTCACGCCGACCGCGCCGTCGGCGGCGTTCGCGCTGGGCGAGAAATCGGACGACCCGCTGGCGATGTATCTGAACGACGTCTTCACCGTGCCGAGCTCGCTCGCCGGCCTGCCGGCGATGTCGGTGCCGGGCGGGCTCGATCAGGCTGGCCTGCCGCTCGGCCTGCAGGTGATCGGCCGCCCGCTCGACGAGCAGGGTGTCCTGAACGCCTGCCTCGCGATCGAGGAGCGCGCGGGCTTCGTCGCCCGGCCGAGCCAGTGGTGGTGATGCGCTGAAAGGTGCGTGGGCGGCGCCAGGCGCCGAAACCCACGCAACCCGAAACGTTTCGGCGAGTTATCGGCTGACCCCCCAAGGGCGTCTGATTCACCGTCAACGGAAGCGCGCAGCGCCTCCCCCGATCGTGATCAGGCTCCAGTAAGAGTGAGTCAGTCGTGGACGATTATAGCAGCATCTCGCATCCGCTCGGCCTTGCCACCGGCGATCTCGCCTTGCTGGCCGGCGGCATCGCCCTCGTCATCGCGGTCCTGTTCCTGGGCCTGTCGGGCAACAAGCGCGGCCGGCGCTGGCTCGGCGCTATCGGCTGGCTGACCTTGATCCTGTCGGTCGGCGCGCTCGGCTTCGGTACGGTGCGCGACACCGCCTCCGCATCGACGAGCCAGTCGCCCGCCTGATCCGGACGTCTGCCTTAACCGCGCCGACGGCGGTTGGGCCCGACCACCTGCGCCGGCACGCCCAGCACGATCGTGTTGGGCGGCACGTCGCTCAGCACGGTTGAATTGGGCCCAACGATCGAATTCTCGCCGATCGTGACGTTGCCGATGATGACCACGCCTGCGCCGAGATCGACGCCGTCGCCGATAATCGGCTTGGCATTCATGTCGTCGGTCGAACTGATGCCGAAGGTGGTGTTCTGACGGATGACCACATCGTTGCCGATCGATCGCGCGCCGAGGATCATCCCGCCGAAATGCTCAAGCTTCACGCGCCGCCCGATGATGATCACATAGTCGACCTTCATGCCGAACCAGAATTGCGTCATCTTGTTGAAGAAGCGGTAGATCAGGGTCAGCGGCGCGCGCAGCAGCCTGGTTCGCACGCTCATCCGCCAATTGCCGAAGCGGTGGATGAACAGCATCCAGAAGCCCTGGCTGAAGATGTCGGAATCGTGCGTGCGAAAATCCTCGCGAACCAGATCCCAGAAGCCGATCCCCGCCGGGTTCATGTTGGTGCTGCCGTCATTGATCGGCGGCGCCTTGCCCTTCTCGGTCCGGGGCGCGCTTGCATCGGCCGCCTTCTCGGCGGCCGGTGATGCCGCCGTCCCGCTCTCGCTCGCCGCGATCTCGGCAATGGTGCGGTTGAGGAAGAGCTGCTGGGTCAGCGGCTTGGGAATGCCCGCTTTCTCCATCGCGAGCGTCGCGCCGATCGCGGACAGCGAATCGCCGCCTTTATCGAAGAAGCTGTCGTTGCGGCCGACGGCGGGGAGATGGAGCGCCTCGCACCAGATGCGCGCAATCTCGCGCTCGCGATCGGTCTGCGGCGCATCGTCTGCGGAGGCGGCGGGCGTCGTGGCGGAAGTCGCCGGGGCTTCGCCCGCCGACGCGCTCGCGCGATTGGCATAGGTTTCGACCAGCACCGCGCGACGGACCTTGCCGGTTTCGGTGCGGGGGATTTCGTCGACCGCGACGAAGCTCAGATCGGCATTGCCCAGCCCGAAGCCCGTCGCAACCGCGCGCGCATGCTCGGCGATCCGCGCCGCGGACAGGGTCGAGGGATAAGCGACCATCACCACCTCGCCGCGCAACGGGTCGGGTCGTCCCGCTACCGCGACATTGAGCCCGTCCGCGCCCAGCACTTCACCGAGCTTCCGCTCGAACAGCTCCGCCGGCACCTTGATCCCGCCGATATTCATCAGATCGTCGGCGCGGCCTTCGAAGGTGAGAAAGCCATCCTCGCCGATCGAGCCCAGGTCGCGCGTGCGCAGCCAGCCTTCGCCGTCCACGATCGGCTCCAGTCCGTTCGCGGTCAGGATGCCATCCGCGACGTGCGGACCGCGGATGCAGATGTGGCGATCGGCATCGATCTTCACCTCGATCTTGCCGACGGGCCGCCCGACCGTGGCGAGCTGCGCGTCGCTGGCCTCCTGCAGATCGAGGAAGGTGGTGCGCGAGGCTTCGGTGAGGCCGTAATGCTGGATGATGCGCGCGGCGGGGAACATGCGGCGGATCGCCTGCTTTTCCTCCACGCTCATCGCCTGGCTGCCAATTTCCAGCCAGCGCAGACGGCGCGCGATCTTGCGCGGCATCAGATCCGGATTGGCGATCAGCACGCGCAACAGGGTCGGCACCACGGACAGCGCGTTGACCTCGTCCGCTTCCAGCATTGCCGCGAATTCGGACGGGTTGAAGCCGTTTTCCGGCACGAACAATTTGCCGCCCACCGCCGCCGTGACGCGGCCGCGCGCCAGACCGAACGAATAGGTCGCGGGCACGCCGAGATATTCGCTGATCTCGCCGTCGATCCCCATCGCCTCGATCAGGCGGTCGGTCACGTCGGCGAGCGCGCGATGCGACAGCAGGATCGCCTTGGGCTCGCCGGTCGTTCCCGATGAGAAGCCGATCTGCGCGGGCCGATCCTCATGGATCGGGGCCTGCTGCAGCGCGAACCAGCCGCCGCCTGGCCTGGGCGCGATCCGCTCGACGAACGCATGGCCCGCCGGGGCCGAGCCGCCCGCCTCGACCGGGACCGCAACGCGCCCCTCACGATAGCAGGCCATCACCGCGTTCAGATAATCGACCGAACTGATCTTCTCGATTCCGACAAGGTCCAGCTTGGGATCGGGCATCGATCGTCCTTGGATGGTTCGTTGGGAGGGAGCGCGCCGAACTCAGCCGAGCGGGGTACGCTCAGGCAAATCCTGCGCCCGCGCCATCGACACATGCAACCGGCGCGCGCCCTTGAAGGGCATGCGGCCATGGGCATAGCGCATATTGTCGAGGATCAGCACGTCGCCGGGCTTCCATTTCATGCCCGTGAGCGCGGAGTCGAACGCGTCGCGCACCGCCTGGACATCGGATTCGGTGATCGGCGAGCCGTCACCGTAAAAGGACTGGCGGGGCAGCCGGTCGCGGCCAAAAAGCTGGATGATCTTGTCGCGCGCATCGGGATCGATCGCGCTTTCATGGAACAGGTGCGCCTGGCTGAAATAAAGCGGCCGCCCATCCTCGCCCTTGACCGTGCCCTGGGCGCGATGCGTCGTGACCAGCGCGTCGCCATCGAGCCATTCGATGCTCATGCCGTTGCGCTGGGCGACCTCCTCGACGTCGGCGCGATCGTCGGTCTGGAACGCCTTCTGCCAGGGGATGTCGACGCCCTGCTGGAACGTCCGGCGATACAGCACGCCTTTCTCGGCGAACGGCAGGATGCGGTCGCCGAGTGCTTCGGTCACCTTGTCCACGTTGCAGATCGTGGTCTCGCCGCCTTCATCCGCCACGATCAGCGAATGGAAGGCAACGTAGCGCGGCCACGTCGTCATATAGGCCATTTCGGAATGCGGATGGATCGTGCGCGGGCTGGGATATTCGGTCGCGGTCAGCGTCTTGCCGCCGACCTTGCTGCGCGGCGTCGACCAGAAAGCGTCGTCGAGCAGTTCGTCGTCGATCACCTCGAGCGCAACCTCGACCCCATCCTCGCGGAACACGGGTCCGCGCAGCAACACCGCGCCGTGCGTGGTTAGCGCCTCGCGCGCTTCTTCTTCCCAGCGGCCCGCGCCCAAAGCGCGCCCGTCCTCGATCGCGATATGCGGAATGAAGTCGGCGAAATCCTGCAACGCCATGTCGAAACCCCTACGTGCCGCAAGCGCCGTTGAAGCGCCCCATTTCCACCCGCAGGACGCGGTTTTTTCGCGTCGCACAAGCCCTCAAACCAGTCAATGTTCCCCTATGCGCCAACATTTTGCGCACCTCATGCAAAGCAAATGCAGCAAATCATGCGCGCGGCGTGGGCAGCGAAAAGCCGTGTGCGAACATGTCGCGCCACAGGAAGGGTGCATCCTCGATCGGCTGCCGCCGCAGCGACCGGTGGAAGCGGTACAGAATATCGCCTGCGAGGAAGGCGATATTGGCCAGCGCCGCACGCGTCGCGCCATAACGGTCGTGGAAGAATTTGTAACGCGACTGGTACCAGTAAGCGGGCACCCTTTTGACCGGCTCGTCCGATTTGACGCCCGTCGCCGAACCCTGGAGATGCACTACCCGGCTGTCGGTCACATGCCAGACCTCATAGCCCATCCTGCGCGCGCGCGACATGAGATCGGTTTCCTCGAAATAGAGGAAATAAGCGGGGTCCATCAGCCCGACCCGATCGATCACGCCGCGCGGCATCATGAAGCTGGCGCCTGTGACCCAATCGACCGCGCGCGTTTCGAGCAGATCCGGAATCTTGACCGCGGCACCCGGGACGAGGCGATCGAGGATACCCAGGCGCGCGCCGCGGAAGAATTCGCGCCACGGCGCGGGGAAACGGAAACCATAAGCGCGCAGGCTGCCGTCGGGATTTTCCAGCCGGCTGCCCGCCACCCCTGCCTTGGAATGTGTCTTCAGGACCTCCACGAGCGCCTTGACCGCGCCGGGATGGACATAGGTGTCGGGGTTGAGGAAATGGACATAGTCGACGTCCGGATCGCCCAGCACCTTATGCTCGACGATATAGTTGTTGCCGTAGGCGAAACCGCCATTGGTGCCGATCGCGAAGCAGCTGCAGAAATCGAGCCCGCGCTCCGCAATGTAGCGACTGACGATCTCGACCGAGCCGTCCTGCGAATCCGCGTCGCCGACGTAGACTTTCAGCCGCATGTCGGCGCTTTGCTCGCCCACCAGTGAATCCAGGCAGGCTTTCACCAGCTCGGGCGTCTTGTAATTCACGATGACGACCGCGACGCAGATCACTGAACGAAAGCTCCCTCGGCTCGCGCAACGCGGTGGCCGCTCCCTTGCCCGCACCACGGCGGATTGACAATGGCCCGCGCCTGCTCGACCCATCCCGCCATGACCGAGCAAGCGGGAATTTCGGCCACCGACGCCGATTGGTCGCGCGAGCGCCAGCGGCCGGGCGAGTGGAGCCCGGGCAAGAAGCTGCTCGCCAGCATCCGCGACTATCAGAAATATCGTGGGCTCCGCCGCAAGCTGGCGGTATTGCGCCACCGTTTCTGGTCCGCCGTGACCGGCGCCGACATCCCGATCAACAGCGAGATCGGGGGCGGCCTGCTCATCCCCCATCCCAACGGCATCGTGATCCATCCGCGCGCGCGCATCGGCCCCAATTGCTTGCTGTTCCAGCAGGTCACGATCGGCGACGCGGCCGGCATCCCCACGATCGGCGGCCATGTCGATATCGGCGCGGGCGCCAAGATACTGGGCCCGATCCATGTCGGCGACCACGCCCGGATCGGCGCCAACGCGGTCGTGACGCGCGACGTGCCGGCGGGTGCGACAATGGTCGGCATTCCGGCACGGGCCGTGCAACCGCGAAAAGAGGCGGATTGACAAGCGCGCGCGGCTGACCGACCGCAAATCCATGACTGAAGCTGCTTACATGATCGAGGGCGCGACCGGCCCGTGGGAAGTCGTGATCGGGCTGGAGGTTCATGCCCAGGTGACGTCCAATGCCAAGCTCTTCTCGGGTGCGGCGACCGCGTTCGGCGCCGAACCCAATAGCCAGGTCAGCCTGGTCGATGCGGCGATGCCCGGCATGCTGCCCGTCCCCAACAGGGAATGTATCCGCCAGGCGGTGCGCACCGGCATGGCGATCGGCGCAAAGATCAACCGCTGGAGCCGCTTCGACCGCAAGAATTATTTCTATGCGGACCTGCCGCAGGGCTACCAGATCAGCCAGCTCTACCATCCGCTCGTCGGCGAGGGGGCGATCGAGATCAGCCTCGACGAGAAGGATCCGGAAGGCACGACCAAGACGATCGGGATCGAGCGCATCCATGTCGAGCAGGATGCGGGCAAGCTGATGCACGATCAGCATCCGACGCGATCCTATGTCGATCTCAATCGGTCGGGCGTGGCGTTGATGGAGATCGTCTCGCGACCCGACATGCGATCGCCCGCCGAGGCCGGTGCCTATTTGCGCAAGCTGCGCGCGATCCTGCGCTATGTCGGTTCGTGCGACGGCAATATGGACCAGGGCTCGATGCGCGCGGACGTGAATGTCAGCGTGCGCAAGCCCGGCGCCGAATTCGGCACGCGCACCGAGACCAAGAATGTGAATTCGGTCCGCTTCGTGATGGCCGCGATCGAGGGCGAGGCGCGCCGCCAGGTCGACGTGCTCGAGGCGGGCGGCCAGATCGTGCAGGAGACGCGCCTCTACGATCCGGACCGCAACGTGACGCGGTCGATGCGCTCCAAGGAGGATGCGCACGATTATCGCTATTTTCCCGATCCCGATCTGCTCCCGCTCGAGCTGGACGAAGCATTCATAGCGGAGTGCGAGGCGAGCCTGCCCGAGCTGCCCGACGCCAAGCGCCACCGCTATGAGAAGGAGCTCGGCATCTCCGCTTACAATGCGGGTGTGATCACCGCCGAGGTCGAGATTGCGCGCTGGTTCGAGGATGTGCTCGCCGCGGGCGCCAAGCCCGCCGCCGCCGCCAACTGGCTGACATCCGAATTGTTCGGGGCGTTGAACCGTCTCGGCAAGGATATCAGCGAGAGCCCGGTCAGTCCCAAGCAGGCGGCCGAGCTTTTGAATCTGGTCGCGGACGGCACCCTGTCGGGCACGCTTTCCAAGCAGGTGTTCGAGATCATGCTCGAAACCGGCGACGATCCGTCAAAGATCGTCGAGGAGCGCGGGCTCAAGCAGACCAGTGATACCGGGGCGATCGAGGCCGTCATCGCCGACATACTGGCGAAGAACGGCGCGCAGCTGGAACAATATCGTGCCGGCAAGGTCGCCTTGTTCGGCTTCTTCGTCGGTCAGACGATGAAGGCGATGGCGGGCAAGGCCAATCCGGCGGTGGTCAACGAGCTGCTCAAGAAAGCGCTCGACAGCTGAGACCTCGCTCCGGCGATCGTCGTCCTCAGGTCTGGAGGGCTGCGTCCGCCCGGGCGCGGGCGCGATCGGCCGCGATCATGGCCGCGATGCCGGATTGAGGCACCGGCGCCGGCATGGCCGCATCCGATGATCCGGCGCGCGCCACCGGCGCCAGTCCGCGCATCGCCCATAGCGCCCCGCCGAGCGCGCACATCTGGTAGAAGCTGGTCGAGCCGATGCCGCCGAAGCCAGTGAAGAAACTGTTCGGAATGCTGAGCGCCGCCACCGCGAACACGCAGGCGGCGGGTTCCATCAGTTCCGGGTTGGCCCGGAACTTCCGTCGCCCCAACCACATGGCGAGGCAAAGGCTGACGAATACGGCCACCAGCCCGAAGATGCCGGGGTAACCGAGCGTCAGGCCATAGCTGATATAGCCGTTGACCAGATCGATGATGCCTTCGCCCTGGCGGAGGTCCTGAAGGTTATCGAGCGCCGTCTTGAGATTCTGGCCGAGATACGGGTGCTTATGGATCTCCTCCATACCGCGCCGTAGCAGCTGCACGCGGTAGTCGGCCGTGGCCGCGGAACCGCTGCTCTTGCCGACCATCGCGGCAAAGAAGTTTGAAAATTGCGCGGCGAACAGCGCGAAGAAGTAGATGCCGCCCGCGGCAGCGAGCTTGAGCCCGAGTTGGCCATAGCGGCGGCAATAGATATCCCACGCCAGCAAACCGACGCCCAGCGCGATGAAGGCGCCGCGCGAATTCGCAGAGACCAGCCCGAGCGTGAGCACGAACAGAACGACATACCATTTGACGCGCGACGCGAACGTATTGCGCAGCGCCAGCGCGGCGATGAAAGCCAGCGCGAGGAAGGTGCCAAGCGCGGTCGACTCCGGGAAGGAGGCCGGCGCACGCAACATGCCGGCACGCATTTTCGAGTAGCCGTTGACCGACATGTGGATGTTCAGGAAACCTTCGATCTGCTTGTAAATCAGCCAATGGAGCCGCGCTTCGACCGTGGCCACGGCGGCCATGACGAATCCTGCCAGCGTGAAAGCGAGCAGGAAGCGGCGCACGTCCTCCGCCGTGTTGAGCGAGCGGCTCAGAACGAAATAAGGCAGCAGGATCGTGAACAGGATCGGCAGGCATTGCCGGATGGTCGCGGTGGCACTGGGATCGCGCGCCTGCGCCACCTCCAGCACGGCGATTATCAGGATTGGAAGTCCGAACCGTGCGCGCCGCAAGACCGGCGTCTTTCCCCGGTTCATCATGAAGGCGAGGGCCAGGCCGAGGCCACAGAACAGATATTTGCTGGCGGTGGTCAGATAGAGACTGCCCGCCGAAATCTGCTGTGACAATTGGGGCAGGGAGACGACGAGGATGCAGTAAAGCGCAGCCGCATCGGCCCGATTCCTTGCCGCGATCGGCAGCGCCAGCAGCAGCGCGGCATAAGCGACCCAATAAGTGTGGCCCCACATGCCGATCGTGAACATCGACAGGAAAATCCACAGCGGCGCCTTCTTGACCCAGGCGGCATCCCCCTTCCGCAGCAAGGCTGCGAAACCGAAGATCGCGGCCGCCAGCAGGACGAGACCCTTGACGGTCATCAGGATCATAGAAAGCATTGATCGACCTTCTCGAAGCGCGCGCCAGCCTCTTACGGCCGGAACGGCAACGTTACGTTTCGCGTCCTCGCCGGTTCCAGCTTAACCGCGCGTTTCACACCAGCATATTGCATGCAAAAAATATCACCGCGCAGGCTTGGCGGCGGCTGAGGCATCGATCGCTTCCTGAACGGCGCGCATCTTGGGGGCTTCGTTGAGCGGCTGACCGATATATTCGATCAGGCCCCAGCCTCCGAAGCGCGAGACCGAGCCCGACGAAACATAAAGCGCGATCGTATCCCCGATACGCGTGCGCCAGATACTCAGATATTTCTTGTAGGCTTCATACATGCGGGGATCGCGTTCGACCTGCTCCTCCAGCGCGATGTCCTTGAAGATCAGATGCTGGCCGCCTTCGTACGCGATGTAGCGCTTGCCATATTGGGCGGCGACCGCCTTCGCCTTCAACGCCAGTTCGAGCGTACCCTCGATTTCGGGATCGAGCGCGGCAAACACTTCGTCCGCGCTGGCCATGGGAATCCGGTTCAGGCGCGCGCCGAAATAAGGGGCCGTCGCCAGTGCGTCGACATGCTTCGCCGTATCCTCATAGCCCAGCACGGTCTTGGCGCAGCCGTCGCCATTCTGGCAGGCAGCGACCCGCACCAACCGGCCCGGCCGGTCGGCATAGACCTTCTTCCAGATGTCCATCACATGCGCCAGCCGCTGCGCGTAACGGTACAGCCCGGCCCGGTTGGGATCCGGCGCCAGGCCGGCTGCCATCCCCTCCTTCTGGGCCTGCTGCGACGCCTTGAATGCGTGGTTCCAGAGCTCGTTGCCCATCTCGACATAGACGGTGCGATCGGCCGGGACATTATCGTGCACCATGCGCGCGAAGCGTTCGAAATAATCGTCGTCGCCATTCCACGGCATATTGAACCAGGGATCGGCATGCGTGGCCTTGGTAAGGATTATCATGTCTTCAATCGCAACACCGTCATGTTGCGCATTGTCGATGCTGGCGGGGGTATGCCGCGTCGCCCAGGTGACCGGCTCGTTGAAGTTGCTCTCCTGCCAATCCATGAACCGGATGACCTTAAAGGGGCGCAGCGAATCCACATATTGCGGATCGAAATGCGCGTCGGCCGGCATGCTGGTTTCGCGGCAATCGATATTGCGGAGCGGATCGGCCGGATCGATCGCCGACAATTTCAGCTCCACATTGCCCTGGATCGCGGGGTCGTTGTTCATCAGGAAGGTGAAGCTGTTGGCCGTGCCCTGGAAGCCCTGGACCCTTTTGCCGCCGGGCTTCAAACTTCCCTTGCCCTGCCACGTACAGCGGATCGTGGCGCTCTTCGTGCTCGGATTGGGCGAGGTCATCATCCGGCTCATCGTGATGCCGGGAGCGAGCCGTTTGACGTTACCGTCATTGTCGACCTCGTCCGGGCCGAGCGGGTGGTGGTCCGACGCATACCAGTTGCTGCCACCGGCGAGGTTGGCAAGCGAGCGCACCTTCCGGAAATAGCCGGGCGCGGTAAGCGTTACGCCGATCGTCGTCGGCGGGACGGCCAAGGCGGCCGTGGATTCCCCGCCCGCCAACATCGCACCGACCGCCGCCAGCGTCGCGCGGACGCCATGCCTGTTCGTCATTCCTGCCTCCGCGTGCATATGCCGTCGCGCGATCGGAATGGCCGCGACAAGCGCCAGCGCAACCACACCGAGGACGATCAGCAGCAATCGAGACACGCCAACGCCCTCACCCGTTGATCGTGTCAACCTAGCTATCGCCCTTGGTGGGAACAAGCCGGCTTAATCGCACGACCGGACGCGCTCTCTATTCGGACACTTGTCCGCCGGTCAAACCAGCACGGGTTCCGTTTCGGCCGTAAGCGTCGGCATCGAACGGCGGCGGGGCCATTGACTCTTGAGCCACCGCAGCATGGGCGCTTCGATCTTGCGATGCATGATATGAGCAAGCGCCACACTCAGGGCCACGATCATAATGCTGCCGCTGACGGGACCCAGCCACAGGACCCGGGAAACAACCGACGCGTTGATCGCCGTCACGATGATGACGGGATGGAGCAGATACAGCACGTAGCTGCTATCTCCCAACCGGCCCAGCGTCGTCGTTATAAGTCCTGCGCCTCGAACCTTCTCGGTCCAGATCAGCCCAAGAACCAGCAACCCGCTCGGAATGCCCCAGACGAGAAGGCTCGGCAACCTATGGTAGCCGAAAAGCAGCCCGCCCGCGAACAGCATGACCGCGATCAGGCTCACGCCGAGCGCGTTCTGGAGGGACACGTTTCCCCGTTCCGTCAGCTTCGCAATGCCCGCCCCCATCAGAAACTCGAGCAGCAGCGGATTGGAAAGTATGTGCATCCAGTCCGATTTCCAGTGGTGCACCGTACCGACCACCGAACAGAAAAGGAAAAAGGCAGTCAGCACGGGAAGCGCGCGCCGCCTGAATACGACGAGCGCGAGACCGAAACAGAGATAGAAATAGAGTTCAAAAGGCAGGGTCCAGCCCGAGCCGATGATGCTCGCCGAATACGCGGGATATAGCGCAAGCGCGAGGCCGGTCTGCCGGCTCAACAGCCCGGCATTCCCGATCCCAGCATGCAAGGAAAGCGCTAGAAGGCAACAGATCCAGTAGATCGGATAAATCCGCGCCAGCCGGCGCCAGTAGAATATGGTTGGGGAGAAGCGCTGCGGGTCGGGATTGGTAGCGACCATGATGAAGCCGCTGATGACGAAAAATACATGCACCCCGACGGCGCCGAAGCCGAAAATATAAGTTTCGGCGGAATGCATATCCACCCGGCCGACGCGCGCATAGGCAAGTTGGCAGTGGAAAAGCGCAACGACGATGGCTGCGACTGCGCGCAGCGCCTGCACGGATTCAACCGTGCCCCCCTGTCTCGACATGATAATCCCCCCGGAGCGGACCTATCGCATGGTTGGGGGCCGATTCTCAAGAGATACCAAGCCAATGGGATATTAGCGCCGACGTGTCCGCCGCCGGCGCGCCGGCCAAATCAAAACGCGAGCATTTTCAGGCCTCCGAACGCAGGCTCTTCCAGCTTGCCACGAGCCAGGCGGCGGCGGTGAGCAGGCCGGCCATGCCCAGCATCGTAAGCTGGAGCCGGTCGTGCGGCGCGGCCGCGACGCCGGTGATATGCACCAGGAGCACGAATGAGGACATCATCAGCGCCTCGATCATGGCGGCGACGCGGACGCGGATGCCGGCGAGCAGGCAGGCGCCGGTCAGCGCATGGATCGCGCCGGTCAGATAGGCCAGGCCGAGCCGGTCGGGCAGCCAGGCCGGCACCATCTGCGCGGTGAAGCCGGCATAGACGAAGTGCGACGCGCCGAAGACCACCAGGCACAGGCCGAAGGCGAGCCGCAGCAACAGCGCGCGCTTGCGCGTATCGAAGCAGCGGGTGAGCGTGGCGAGGCCGAGCGCGTTGGCCGAAGCCTCGCCCAGACCGAGCAGGGCGGCGGTATTATGGTCGGTCACCACATGCGGCAGGTGGAGCAGCAGCGCCCACAGCCCGACCCAGCCCGCCCCGAGCATCGCGCCCCTGGCCCGCCATTGCGGCAGCAGGATGCCGATTCCGGCGACAATGAGGACCAGCGCGGAAAGATAAGCGAACGGCACCTTCCACGACACGCCGTCCGGCGTCGGCTGCCAGGTGAGCAGGCTGTCCCGGTAGGCCGCATTCAGGATACCAAGATAGATCAACAACAATCCGGCGACGATCGTCGCCACCTGCCGCACCTTGTCCATGTCATCCTCCCCTTATGTCGTGGGCCTCAATAATCGAGCTTGGGATACCAATCGGGCCGGCGTCCCTCCGGCGTGGTGTCGAGCAAGGTCCAGAGCGGCGACAGGTCGGGCGCGCCGCGCGGATCCTGCCCCGGATCGGCTGCGGCCGGCCCCATCTCGCCGGCGTAGAAAAGCCGGATCGTGCCGTCCTTGCGGCTGAAAACGTTGAGCGCGGGTATGTCTTCCTTGTCGTCCACCAGAGCATGATAATCCCGGCTATAGGCGCCGGTCGGGTCGCTGTAGAAAGTCAGGTGCCGCCAGCCCCGTTCCTGCGCGAACGCCGCCATCCGCGCGATCGACGAGCGTGCGATCACCGCCAGCGCGACGTTCTGCATGAGGTCCGCCGCGACGCCGTTCAGCCCGCTCAGGAAATTGGTGCACATCGGGCAAGGCCGTTCACGCTCCGGCCCGAACATCCAGCTGTAGGTGATGAGCGTCTGCTTGTCGCCGAACATGTCGGCTAGGCCAACCGGCCCGTGCGCGCTGTCGAACCGGTAATCGCCGGTCACCTCGCCGCCCGGCGGCAAGGCGCGGCGCATCTCGGCCACGCGCTCGATATGCCGCCGCAGCTCGATCTCCTCGGCGAGGAGCGCGGTCCGCGCCGCGCGATAAGCGCCGCTTTCGTTCGGGAAGGGCCAGGCGCTTTTCGCCGCCATCTCCCTCGCGTCGCCGAGCATATCCGTCATGTCCCGCTCCCATGCGAAAGGCGCCGAACCGGACCTACCCGATCAGGCTGCCGCTTTGGATCTTTTCCTTCTGGCCCAGTCGTTCGGACCGTTTCTGGCCCAGATCGGCGCGCTCAGCGCTCGAAACCCTGATCCTGGACCTTATTCTCGCCGCCGGTACCGGCGGTGCCGGCGAAATCGCCCGGACTGTCCTCGGAACCCTTCTTCGGCCGATCTTGTTCGGACTGGACCTGCTCGGGCGAATCATCGGCATCTTCGGGGATGGAATCAGGATGCGCGTCGGCTTGGCCGGCCATCATCTCTCTCCGTGTCGGGAGGTTGTCGGGAAGAACCAACGAATGGCGCGTCCGCACTCTCTCTCTTGTCCTTGCCCTTCGGGCTTCGCTGCTATAAGCGCCCCGCTTCCGACGAGCGTGCCGCGGGCGTGGCGGAACTGGTAGACGCGCTGGATTTAGGTTCCAGTATCGCAAGATGTGGGGGTTCGAGTCCCTTCGCCCGCACCAGCCCGACCTCGCCCACGCATCCATTTTCCGAAGGCTTTGAGTAAGCGACCATGCAGACTGTCGAGACGTTGAACGAGGGCCTCCGCCGCTCCTACAAGCTGACCATCCCGGCCAAGGATATTGCCTCGAAGGTCGATGCCGAGGTCAAGCGTGCGGCGCCGACCATCCGCATGCCCGGTTTTCGTCCCGGCAAGGTGCCGCCGAACCTGATCAAGAAGATGCATGGCCCGGCGCTGGAGCAGGAAGCGCTCAACACCGCGGTTCAGGAAGGCGTGCAGTCGCTGATCGCCAAGGAAGGGCTGCGCCCGGCGATGCAGCCGCAGGTCGCGCTCGACGACGATTATGCCGCCGGCAAGGATGTGGAGGTCAAGGTCGATCTCGAAGTGCTTCCCGAGGTCCCGACCCCGTCAATCGAAGGGCTCAAGCTGGAGCGGCTGACGGTCGAGGCCTCGGATGCCGAAGTCACGGCGCAGATCGAGCGCTTCGCCGCCCAGCAGAAGAGCTTCACGCCCGCCAAGAAGGGCCATCCCGCGATCGAGGGCGACCAGGTCATCATCGATTTCGTTGGCAAGACCGAAGACGGCGTCGCCTTCCCGGGCGGCACCGGCGAGGACATGGCGGTCGAACTGGGTTCGGGCCGTCTCATCCCCGGCTTCGAAGCGCAGCTCGAAGGCGTGAAGGTGGGCGATACCAAGACGCTCAACGTCACCTTCCCCAAGGATTATGGCGAGAAGAGCCTGGCCGGCAAACCCGCCACCTTCGACATCACGGTCAAGGAGGTGAAGGTCCCGGGTGAGGCCAAGCTCGACGACGATTTCGCCAAGGGCCTGGGCCTGGAAAGCTTCGACAAGCTCAAGGAATTGTTCAAGGGCCAGGTCGAGCAGGAGCTCAACGGCCTCACCCGCACCTATATGAAGCGCAAGCTGCTCGACCAGCTCGCGCACGGCCATGATTTCCCGGTCCCGCCGTCGATGGTCGAGGCCGAGTTCGCGCAGATCTGGAACCAGCTCCAGCACGAAGCGAGCCACGAGGAAGACCCCGCGGCCGCGCTCGCCGAGATGGAGAAGGACAAGGCCGACTATCAGGCGATCGCCGAGCGCCGCGTCCGCCTCGGCCTGCTGCTGTCCGAGATCGGCCGCCAGCACAATGTCGAGGTCAGCGCGCAGGAGATGCGCATGCTCGCCGCCCAGGCCGCGCAGCAATATGCGCCCAAGGATCGCGAGCGTTTCATGGAATATGTGACGACCGATCCGGTCGCTGCCGCCCAGCTGCGCGCGCCGCTCTATGAGGACAAGGTCGTCGACTTCCTGTTCGACAAGGCCGAGATCACCGACCGCACCGCCACCCGCGAGGAGCTGGAGGCCGCGATCGAATCCGAGGACGACGCCCTCGGCGGTCACGTCCATGGCCCGGGCTGCGGCCATGACCACCATGATCACGACCACGACCATGATCACAAGCCGAAGAAGGCCGCCGCCAAGAAGGCAGCGCCGGCGAAGGCTGAGGTGAAGGAAGAGGCTCCGGCCAAGAAGCCGGCTGCCGCGAAGAAGGCCGCTCCGGCACCGACCGAAGCCGCCGAGAAGCCCGCCAAGGCGAAGGCGGCCGACAAGGCGCCTGCGGAAAAGGCCGAAAAGGCGCCCGCCAAGAAGGCAGCGCCCAAGAAAGCCAAGTAATCTTGCTTAGCCCTCTCCCCTTGTGGGAGAGGGTTGGAAGAGGGGTGCGCGCGCAAGCGCGCGTTCTTCTCGCGCTCGCAACCATCGAGGCTGCTCGCACGATCCCCTCTCTCCAGCTCTCTCCCATAAGGGGAGAGAGAATGTTAGGGCAGGCCCATGAACCCACGGATCGCCGTTATCCTTCCCTGCTATAACGAGGAAGCGGCGATCGGGTTGACGGTTGCGGGTTTCCGCGCGGCGCTGCCGGACGCGGACATCTACGTCTTCGACAATAACAGTTCCGACCGCACGATTGCCGTTGCCGAGCAAGCCGGCGCGCAGATCCGGCGCGAGCCGATGCAGGGCAAGGGCAATGTGGTGCGCCGCATGTTCGCCGATATCGAGGCCGACATCTATGTGATGGCCGATGGCGACGCGACCTATGACCCCGCGGCCGCGCCGGAAATGATCCGCCGGCTATGCGACGAGCGTCTCGACATGGTGGTCGGCGCGCGAGCTAGCGAAGTGGAAGAGGCCTATCGTCGCGGCCACCGGCTGGGCAACCGCGTGCTGACCGGCATCCTGGCGCGGCTGTTCGGGCGCACCTTCAGCGACATCCTTTCGGGCTATCGCGTCTTCTCGCGCCGCTTCGTGAAGAGCTTCCCGATCCTGTCGGCGGGTTTCGAGATCGAGACCGAGATCAGCGTCCACGCGCTCGAACTGCGCATGCCTGTGGCCGAGGTCGTCACGCAATATGGCGCGCGTCCCGAAGGATCCGCCTCCAAGCTCTCCACCTATCGCGACGGCTGGCGCATCCTGCGGACGATCCTGACCTTGTTCCGGATCGAACGGCCTGTCCTCTATTTCGGATCGATCGGGGCCTTGCTCGCGCTGCTGGCAATTGTCCTCGCGGTGCCGTTGATCGTCACCTACGCGCAGACTGGCCTCGTGCCGCGCCAGCCGACCGCGATCCTGATCACAGGCCTCGCGATCGTCGCCTGCCTCTGCTTCTTCGCCGGCCTGATCCTCGACACGGTGGTGCGCGGCCGACGCGAGATGCGGCGGCTGGCCTATTTGGCGCTACCGGCAGTCTAGCACTTCGCGCACCTCGCCGCGTCGCAGCAATCCACCTAACGTGGATTAACCCCCTCTCGTCCTGATTCCCCCATCCGCTGCGGGAACGCAGGTGCAGCATGCCCGTTCCCGCTCGGCATGCGTAACGAGTTGCGGGCTTTACCGGCTCCGTCGCGAACCCCGTGGATCGACACGGCGCGCGGTTTGGGCATCATCCTGGTCGTGTACGGGCATGTCCTGCGCGGTCAGTTTCACGCTGGCCTGCTCGCCTGGACCCCGGCGATCGGACTCCAGGATCGCGCCATCTACGCCTTCCACATGCCCTTCTTCTTCCTGCTGTCCGGATTGTTCGCCGGCGCGCAGATACGGCCCCGCGGCGAATTTGTCCGGCGGAGGCTGGTGACGATCGTCTATCCCTACATCCTGTGGTCGGTGGTGCAGACCGTGCTGACGATGGGCGCGGGCCATCTTGCCAACGCCCATCACAGCCTGTCGGACCTGGCCCAGATCGGCACGAACCCGATCGGGCAATTCTGGTTCCTTTACGTGCTGGCGATGGTGCAGCTCTTATTGTTGCTGCCCCGCCCGCTATTCCTGCTGATGGTGCCTGTGGGAATCGCGGTCTTCCTCCTGTTCGGGAACGGCCCGTTGCTGGCGCGCGCGGCCTGGTATCTCCCTTTCTTCGCGACGGGTGTCCTCCTCGGACGCTCCGGCCTGGAAGCAGCGTTGCGGACCGCGCGCCAAGGCCTTGTCTGGCTGGTCCTGGGCGGGAGCAGCTTTGCTGCCTTGCTTGGGATGATGCCGTTGCTGACCGGGGTCGCCGCAGGCCTGACGCAATATGCGCTGGCGGGGGCCGGCATCGTCGCGACACTTGGCTTTGCCCGCTTGCTTGGCGACCGGATCGCGCTGCTGCCTGCGCTCGGCATGGCCTCGATGGGGATTTTCGTGCTGCACGTCATTTGTGCGGCGGCATTGCGTGCCGGACTTGAAAAAATCGGGATGAGCGAGCCGGCCATCGCCGTCCCGATCGTGACCGCGGGCGGATTGCTCATCCCGCTCGCCATCTACAGGGCGGCGATCGCCACGCATCTTACCCCCTGGCTGGGCCTTGGATATCCGCCGCGCGTACCCCTTCCGGCACCGGTTCTTGCGCTACCGGAATATAGGCCTCTTGAACCCGCCCGCCGGAACGCCGATGTTGGGCGCGACCAAGCCAGAGGACCTGCATTTCAATGACCGACCACGCCGACATCACCGCTGGGCTCGTGCCGATCGTTATCGAGCAATCGAACCGCGGCGAGCGCAGTTTCGATATCTATAGCCGCCTGCTGCGCGAGCGGATCGTGTTCGTCACCGGCCAGGTCGAAGACCATATGGCCAGCCTGATCACCGCCCAGCTGCTCTTCCTCGAGTCCGAGAACCCGAAGAAGGACATCTACATGTACATCAACTCGCCGGGCGGCGTGGTGACGGCGGGTCTCGCGATCCACGACACGATGCAATATATCCGCCCGCGCGTGGGCACGGTCTGCATCGGCCAGGCGGCCTCGATGGGCAGCTTCCTGCTTGCCGCCGGCGAGCCCGGCATGCGCGTCGCGCTCACCAACAGCCGCATCATGGTGCACCAGCCCTCGGGCGGCGCACAGGGCATGGCGGCGGATATCGAAATCCAGGCACGCGAGATCCTGCGCATGCGCCATGCGCTGAACACGCTCTATGCCAAATATACCGGCCAGACGATCGAGGAGATCGAGCGCGCGATGGACCGCGACAAGTTCCTCGAGGCGGAAGAGGCCAAGAGCTTCGGCATCATCGACGAGGTGTTCGACAAGCGCCCGGCTCCGACCGAGGAAGCCCAGGCCGCCTGAGCCCGCCCACTACGACATCAAGAAGCCCGCGCTCTCCGGCCGAGAGCGCGGGCTTTGCTTTGCCGGTTGCGACGTCGAGGCGTTAGAATGCCGCCGTCGGATCGCGCGGCGTGACTTTCTCGCTATGGTTGGGGTTGAGCACGCGCCGCGACCAGAGCCGCGCCGGCTTCTCGATATAACGGTAGCTGCCCACCGACAGCACCAGCACGATCGCCAATATGAGCAGGCTGAACAGGTCGCACGCGATCCAGTTGCCCGCGATGACGGTGCGTCCCTCGGCCGTCGCATGGATCGGCAGATGCCAGGCCGCGCCATAGAACCAGACCAGGTCCACCAGCCGATCGAGAATGAAATGGTGGATCATGTAGATCGAATAGGAAAGCTCGCCGAGCAGCAGCATCGGCGCGGTCGTGAGAGCGCGGCTGATCAGCCCCCGTTCCAGGCTGAAGACCGCGATCACGAAGGCGAAGGTCGGCGCGATCAGCAGTGACAGTTTTCCGCCGAAATGATTGATCATCCATATCCCGACAAGGACGGCGACCAGTTCGAGCAAGGTACCGCCGAGCTGCTTCATCCTGTCGGTCAGGCGCCAGACCGGCCATTTGCGCATGTCGCACACGATCAGGCCCAGGCCGAAATTCATCATGCAGTTGAAGGTCTCGTCCCAGCCATGACCGGGATAGATGCCGCGTAGCTGGAAATAGAGCCATGGCAGGATCATCAGGATCGCCGTCGCGAGGATGCCACGCCGGATGACCAGCCGCATCGCGAGCAGCGCGAAGATCACATAGGTCCACCATTCGACCCCGATGCTCCAGCTCGGGTCGTTCCAGCTGAGCTCGCCCGCGAATTTCTGCAGCAGCAGGAAATTATAGGGCAACAGCCACGGCGCGAAGCGGTCGCTGAAGGGCGGGATATCGCGCGCCACCCCGATATGCAGCCAGACCCGCGCCGCCTGGAAGGCGATCATCACCAGGATCATGAACAGGTGAAGCGGATAGATGCGCCCCAGCCGCAGCCCCAGGAAGCGTTTGAGCGGAAAACCCTCGGCAAGCCTGTCGCCATAGGTCGAGCCGATCACAAAGCCGCTCAGCACGAAGAAGAAGGTCACCGCCAGATAGCCGTGCTGGATGTAGCGCAGGGTCCACAGCCAGCCGTCGGTGGGCAGATGGAAGAAGACGATCGTCGAGGCGAGCAGCCCGCGCAGGCTATCCAGTGCGAGAAAGCGTTGTCCGCCCGCTTTCGCTCCCTGCTTTACGCTCATACTGCCCCTGAATTGGATCGACCGTTGTCGCGCGTACGGCCTTGCCGGGGCTCTAACGACCACCTAAGACACTGGCAAGGCAGCCGCCGGGCGAAGCGGCCGACGGAACGGGATGATCCTTGTTTCGTCTTTTCCCGACCACATATAGGCTTTGTGGCATCGGGGCGGGCGAGCCGCTAACCTGCCGTCAACCCCGAGCGTAGTAAGGCTTGCCGCTCGCACAGAGCGCGGTAGGATACCTGCCGACTCGGGCGGCCCGAGAGTGAAGGAAGATATGACTAAGTTGAGCGGCGGCGATTCGAAGAGCACCCTCTACTGCTCGTTCTGCGGCAAGTCGCAGCACGAGGTGCGCAAGCTCATCGCCGGGCCGACCGTCTTCATCTGCGACGAGTGCGTGGAGCTGTGCAACGACATCATCCGCGAGGAGACGAAGGCCACCTTCGTCAACCGCAAGGATGGCGGCACGCCTTCCCCGTCCGAGATCAACGCCCACCTGGACGATTATGTGATCGGCCAGAAACAGGCCAAGCGCGTCCTCTCGGTCGCGGTCCACAACCATTACAAGCGGCTCAACCATGGCGCCAAGGGCGCCGAGGTGGAGCTCGCCAAGTCGAACATCCTGCTGGTCGGCCCGACCGGCTGCGGCAAGACCCTGCTTGCGCAGACGCTCGCCAAGACGTTCGACGTGCCCTTCACGATGGCCGACGCCACCACGCTCACCGAAGCCGGCTATGTCGGCGAGGACGTGGAGAACATCATCCTGAAGCTGCTCCAGGCCAGCGACTATAATGTCGAGCGGGCGCAGCGCGGCATCGTCTATATCGACGAGATCGACAAGATCAGCCGCAAGGCCGACAATCCCTCGATCACGCGCGACGTGTCGGGCGAAGGCGTGCAGCAGGCTTTGCTCAAGCTGATGGAAGGCACCACCGCCTCCGTTCCGCCGCAGGGCGGCCGCAAGCATCCGCAGCAGGAATTCCTGCAGGTGGACACGACCAACATCCTGTTCATCTGCGGCGGCGCGTTCAGCGGCCTCGAGAAGATCATCGGCGACCGCCTGCAGGGCAAGTCGATCGGCTTCGGCGCCTATGTCGCCGCGCCCGAAGAGCGCCGCACCGGCGAAGTCCTGCGCCAGTGCGAGCCCGAGGATCTGCTGAAGTTCGGCCTGATCCCCGAATTCGTCGGCCGCCTGCCGGTGATCGCGACGCTGGAGGACCTCGACGAGGCGGCCCTGGTCAAGATCCTGGCCGAGCCGAAAAACGCTTTGGTCAAGCAGTATCAGAAGCTCTTCGAGATGGAGGGCGTCAAGCTCACCTTCAACGACGACGCGCTGAGCGCGATCGCCAAGAAGGCGATCGTCCGCAAGACCGGCGCGCGCGGCCTCCGTTCGATCATGGAAGGCATGCTGCTCGACACGATGTTCGACCTGCCCTCGATGGACGGCGTCGACGAGATCGTGATCGACAAGGACGTGGTCGAGGGCCGCAAGGAGCCCATCCGCGTCTTCGCCAAGAAGGGTAAGGCCGGCAGCGGCGACGCCGCGGCCTGAGCTAGGCCTATTCCATCAAACTCCGTCGCCCCAGCGAAAGCTGGGGCCTCAGGAGGTTGGGCACGCGCCGCCTTCCGTCTCCCAAGATGCCAGCTTTCGCTGGCATGACGATTTGGGACCGCATTCGCACCCGCTGACGAAATCCTCCCGCGCGCCTATATCGCGCGCCAAGGAGTGATTCATGTCCGATACTACCGTCATTTGCAGTTACGCGCGCACCCCGATGGGGGGCTTCCAGGGCGCGCTTTCGGGCGTCTCGTCGACCGAGCTCGGCGCGGTCGCGGTCAAGGCCGCGGTCGAGCGCGCGGGTGTCGATCCGGAGAAGATCGACCGCATCTATATGGGCTGCGTCCTGCCCGCCGGTCTCGGCCAGGCGCCCGCCCGCCAAGCGGCCCTCGGCGCCGGTCTGCCGCGTGCGGTGGAGGCGACCACGGTCAACAAGATGTGCGGATCGGGCATGCAGGCCGCGATCATGGCCGACGAAGCCTTGCGCGCCGGATCGGCCGACGTGGTGATTGCGGGCGGCATGGAAAGCATGACCAACGCGCCCTACCTGCTGCCGAAGCATCGCGGTGGCGCGCGCATCGGCCATGACCGGATCATGGATTCGATGATGCTCGACGGGCTCGAGGATGCCTATGAGCCGGGCAAGGCGATGGGCGCGTTCGCGGAGGAGACCGCGCGCGACTATCAGTTCACGCGCGAGGCGCAGGACGCCTATGCGATCGAAAGCCTGCGTCGCGCCAACGCCGCCATCACCGAGGGCAAATTCGCGGACGAGGTGGTGCCGGTTACCGTCAAGACCCGCGCGGGCGATATCGTGGTCGGGGAGGACGAGCAGCCCGGCAAGGCCAAGCCCGAGAAGATTCCAGGCCTCAAGCCCGCTTTCGCCAAGGACGGCACGATCACCGCGGCCAGCTCCGCCTCCATCTCCGACGGCGCGGCCGCCCTGGTGATGGCGCGCGAGAGCGTGGCCAAAGAGCAGGGCCTCAAGATCGAGGCGCGCGTGATCGCGACCGCGGCGCATGCGCATGAGCCCGCCAAATTCACCACCGCGCCGGTCCAGGCCATCGGCAAGGCACTCAAGAAAGCCGGCTGGACGGTCGCCGATGTCGATCTGTTCGAGGTCAATGAGGCTTTCGCCGCCGTGTCGATGATCGCGATGCGCGACCTCGACATCCCGCACGAGAAGGTCAACGTGAATGGTGGCGCGACCGCGCTCGGCCATCCGATCGGCGCGTCGGGAGCGCGCATCCTCGCCACTTTGATCGCCGCCCTGAAGGCGCGCGGCCTCAAGCGCGGCGTCGCGGCGCTCTGCATCGGCGGCGGCGAGGCGACCGCGATGGCGATCGAGCTCGCATGATAACGGTCGAGGGCGGCTGCCATTGCGGCCTGGTCAGGTTCGAAGTGACGTTGCCCTCCACGCGCGTGCAGGTGGACGATTGCGACTGCTCGATCTGCAGCATGACCGGCTATCTGCACCTGATCGTGCCCGAGAAGGACTTCCGCCTGACCGAGGGCCGGCGCGACACCACCACCTATCGCTTCGGCAGTGGGACGGCGCAGCACATCTTCTGCACCCAATGCGGCATCAAGAGCTTCTACCGCCCGCGCTCGCACCCCGGCCATATCAGCGTGAATTACCGCTGCCTGGACGAGGATCACGGTCTCGAAGCGACGATCGTCAAATTCGACGGGCGCAACCACCCCGGCGCGGTGGCCTGATCGATGAATCGCCGCGGCCTGCTGACGGGAGCCGCGACAGCCTTCGGCGCGGCCGGCCTGTCGCCGCTGGCGGCAGCCGAACGCACCGACTGGAAGGCGCTCGGCGAGGATGTGCGCGCCGAGATGGCGTGGGCCTGGGACCTGTATCGCGAGCATGCGTGGGGCAAGGATGAGATCAAGCCGGTCAGCGGCACCACCTCCAGCTTCCCGCTCAAGGGCCATCATCTTGGTCTCAGCCTGATCGAGGCGCTCGACACCCTGTGGGTGATGGGGCTCGACAGCCGCTTCCAGGATGGCGTCGACTGGGTGAAGGCGAATGCCGATTTCGACGTCGATGGCGAGGTTTCGGTGTTCGAGACCTCGATCCGGCTGGTCGGCGGTCTCCTGTCGGCGCATCATGCCTGCGGCGATCCGGTGCTGCTCGCCAAGGCGAAGGACCTGGCCGACCGGTTGCTGCCCGCCTTCGACACGCCGACCGGCTTTCCGTTCCGCTTCATCAATCTCAAGACCGGCGCGGTTCGGGATGCCGAGACCAACCCGGCCGAGATCGGCACTTTCCTGCCCGAATGGGGCACGCTGAGCCGGCTGACCGGCGACCGGCGCTATAGGCGGGTCGCGAAACGCGCCGTGGTCAACCTGTTCACCCGGCGATCCAGGCTGGATTTGCTGGCGGTGAAGATCGACGCGCGCACCGGCCAATGGCTCGATCGCCGCGCGACGGTCGGCTCGTATGCCGACAGCTATTACGAATATCTGTGGGACGGCTGGCAGCTGCTGGGCGACGCCGAATGCCTGCAAATGTACCGAGTCTGCACCGCCGCCATTCTGCGCCACCAGCAGGATCGGCGCGACGGCCATCTATGGATCGCCGATGTCGACTTCGAGACGGGCAAGATCGTCAGCACGGAGCAGGACGAACTCGCGAGTTTCTATGGCGGCCTGCTTGCGCAGGGTGGTGCGGTGCGCGAGGGCGCGGCCGTCACCGAAAGCTGGGCCGCCCTGCAGGATCGCTTCGGCATTCTGCCCGAAGCCTATGATTATGCGCGGGGCGTCCCGACCGCGGTCACCAATGCGCTTCGACCCGAACTGGCCGACTCCGCCTTCAACCTGTGGCTGCTCGACCGCAACCCGCGCTGGCGGGAAATTGCGGCGAAGCATTTTCGCGCGATGAAGCGCTGGAACAAGGCGCGCTACGGTTATACCGATCTGGCCGACGTGACCGCCGACCCCAAGCGCCAGGCGGATCATTGCCCCGGCTATTGGTGGTCGGAGCAGATGAAATATTATTATCTGATCTTCTCCGACACGCCGCGCTTCGATTATCGGCGCAATTACCTGACGACAGAGGGTAATGTCCTGCTCGGCTTCCGGCGCGACAGGTCCACGACGGTCAGGAACCATCCGGCAGCGGAGGCGTAACGACCTTTGCCTGCCGCCTTCATACGGATACACGGAGCGGCAGGAGAGGGACCGAACTAGATGAAGCCAGCTGCCGTCGACGTAGGGGAACGCTCCCCACTACGCCTCGTGATCCTCGCATCCACGCTCGGCACGGTGTTCGAATGGTACGACTTCTTCGTCTACGGCACGCTCGCAGGTGTCATCGGCCAGAACTTCTTCCCGGCGGGTAATGCCGCCGTATCCTTGCTGATCACGCTTGCCAGCTTCGGCGTTGGTTTCGGCATGCGCCCGGTCGGCGCGATCCTGTTCGGTGTGCTCGGCGACAAGCTCGGGCGTAAATATACCTTCCTGGTGACGGTCGCGATGATGGGCGGCGCCACCGCGGGCGTGGGCCTGCTTCCCACCTACGCCTCGATCGGCATCGCTGCCCCCCTGCTCCTGGTGCTGCTGCGCGTGCTGCAGGGATTGGCATTGGGCGGCGAATATGGCGGGGCGGCGATCTACGTCGCCGAACATGCGCCGAAGAGGAAGCGCGGCTTCTACACCAGCTTCATCCACGCCGGTGTCGCGGGCGGCTTCCTGCTCAGCATCGGCGTGGTCGTCGCCGCGAGCAATTTCGCGGCCAAGGACGATTGGGTGAATTGGGGTTGGCGCATCCCCTTCCTGTTCAGCCTGGTGCTGCTCGCCATTTCGCTCTGGGTGCGGATGATGCTGCGCGAGAGCCCGGTTTTCCGCGCGATGCAGATCGAGGGCAGGATCGCAAAGAACCCGCTTAAGGAAAGCGTCGACAGCTGGCCCAAATGGCGCAAGCTGCTGATCGTCCTGTTCGGCATCACCGCCGGCCTGACGGTGATCTTCTACACCGCGCACTTCCAGTCGCTCTACTTCATCCAGAATGCGGTCCGGATCGACGATACGCCCGCGCGGCTGATCGTCGGCTTCTCGGCCTTCCTGTCGATCGGCTGGTACGTTTTGTTCGGCTGGCTGTCCGACAAGATCGGCCGCCGCCCGCCGATCATCGCGGGCTATCTGATGATGCTGCTTTTGGCGTTCCCGCTCTTCAAGATGATGCAGGCGAACGGCAATCCCGATCTCGTCGCCGCGACGATCCGCGCACCGGTGATCGTCCGCGGCAGCGATTGCACCTTCAATCCGCTAGCGACGCACGGCCAGAGCAGCGCTTGCGGCAAGGTGCTCGACAGCCTGTCCAAACGCGGAATCACCTACAGCAAGGTCAGGGTCCCGACCGGCGCGCCGGCGGTGACGGTCGGCAGCAATGTGCTGCCCGCGACCGACGACGCGACGATCGACAAAGCGCTCAAGGATGCCGGCTATCCGACAGGCAAGGTGTCGCCGCCACGACCCAACGCCTGGAAGGTCGCCTTCGCGATCATCGTCATCGCCTTCATCTCGGGCATGACCTATGGGCCCGTGGCCGCCTTGCTGGTCGAATTGTTCCCCGCGCGGGTGCGCTACACCTCGCTTTCCATTCCTTACCATATCGGGTCGGGCTATTTCGGCGGCTTCCTGCCCTTCATCAACCAGTACATCGTCGCCAAGACCGGCGATCCTCTCGCCGGCCTCTGGTATACGGTCGGGGTGACCGCGATGGCTTTGCTGATCGTGTCCTTGGCGGTGCCCGAGACATCCGGCAAAGAGCTGGAATGACCGAATCCGATATCGCCCTGGCGGCCCGGCTTGCCGACGCCGCCGCGGCCGCCATTCGCCCCTTCTTCCGCAAGCCGTTCGCGATGGAGGCCAAGGCCGACCTGTCGCCGGTGACCGAAGCCGACCGCGCCGCCGAGGCCACGATGCGCGCGATCCTGGCGGAGGAACGGCCCGATGACGGCGTGATCGGCGAGGAATATGGCCGCGAGCGCGAGGATGCCGAGCGCGTGTGGGTGCTCGACCCGATCGACGGCACCCGCTCTTTCGTCGCTGGGCGCCCGATCTTCGGCACTTTGATCGCGCTGATTGACCGGCAGAAGCCGGTCCTGGGCGTGATCAACCAGCCGATCTCGGGCGAACGCTGGGTCGGCACGATCGGCCAGCCGACCACGCTCAACGGTGCGCCGGTTCGCACACGTCCGTGCGAGGCGATCGGCCAGGCGCATCTCGCCACCACCGGGCCGGGCTATTTCACCCCCGAAAGCTGGGCCGCGTTCGAACGCGTCCGCGTCGCCGCGCGCGACACGCTGTGGGGCGGGGATTGCTATAATTACGGCCTGCTAGCGGCAGGTCATCTCGACCTGGTCGTTGAGGATGGGCTGAAGCTTTACGATTTCGCGGCGCTCGTTCCGATTGTCGAAGGCGCGGGCGGCGTGATGCGCGACTGGAGCGGCCGACCGCTCGACATATATAGCAATGGCCAGGTCATAGCCGCCGGCGACGCCCGCCTGATCGACGTGACGGTCGCGGCGCTGGCCTAGAACGAGCCCCCTGAGGGGAGAAGGCTCAGGCTGCGTGGCGCAGCCGCGCGAAGCTACGGAACAGCGCCTGCATATTGGCGTCGGCGACTTCCTTGGCCAGGCTGTCGACCAGCTCGGCCACGGTGTTGCCGCTGGCTATGCCGACGCGCTGCGACGCCATCGACCAGTCGCCGAACGACCGCGCAGTCACCTCGTAGGAACTCAGCAGCACCACCGCGCGATGGCGCGGATCCGCCTTGATCCGGTCGAACGCGCGCTGGACGCGATGCGGCTCGCCCTCCAGCGCCTGCAGGAAGCGATAGCCGTCATACAGCAACAGGCCGGTGATGCCGTCGGCATGGTTGTTGCGGCGCGAGGCCGCCAGGATATGGTCGATCGCTTCGGCCTCCAGCTCGGGCCGCGCGGTGCTGATATAGGTGATCTGCAGCATTGAGGTCTTTTCCTCTCAAGCCGCCGATCATCGCACATCAGGGTTAAGAAGCTTTCAACCTACCCGTCATTCCCGCCAAGGCGGGAATGACGACCAGAACAAGATTGATTTCCCCACCGCCCTCGCTCTATGGGCAGCTTCAATATGCAGTCCGGCCGCGGCCTTCTTCTTACGCTTCGACTTACGCGCCCTTAGGCGCGTCGATCGTTTGCGGCCACGCGAGGCCGCGCCGCTCACCGCCTAAGGGACACGCCGCCGCGCCACAGCAGACAGGCGCTCCGACGCTCTTATGTGCCGAGACTTTAAATGACCATGCTTGCCGACCCGTCCGTAAAATACCGCGCTTTCCCGCAGGTCGATCTGCCCGATCGCCAATGGCCGAGCCGCACGATCACCAAGCCGCCGCGCTGGCTGTCGACCGATATGCGCGACGGCAACCAGGCGCTGATCGACCCGATGGACGAGGAGAAGAAGACCCGCTTCTTCGATCTCCTGGTCAAGGTCGGCCTCAAGGAGATCGAGGTCGGCTTCCCCGCCGCGGGCGCAACCGAATTCGACTTCATCTCCGGGCTGGTCCGCTCGGGGCGCATCCCCGACGACGTGATGGTCCAGGTCCTCACCCAGTCGCGCCGCGACCTGATCGAGCGGAGCTTCGAGAGTTTGGAGGGCGCCGCACGCGCGACCGTCCACCTCTATAATGCGGTCTCGCCCGCCTGGCGCCGGATCGTGTTCGGCATGAGCCGCGACGAGATCAAGCAGATCGCGGTCACCGGCGCGCAGATCATGCGCGACGAAGCCGCCAAGCGGCCCGAGACCGACTGGCATTTCGAATATAGCCCCGAAACCTTCTCTACGGCTGAACTCGATTTCAGCCTGGAGGTGTGCGAGGCGGTGATGGACGTGCTGCGCCCGACGCCCGAAAAGCCGATCATCTTCAATCTGCCCGCGACGGTCGAGGCGGCGACGCCCAACGTCTATGCTGACCAGATCGAATGGTTCTGCCGCAATGTCAGCAAGCGCGACAGCGTGGTGATCTCACTTCACCCGCATAACGACCGCGGCACCGGTGTCGCCGCGGCCGAGCTTGGCCTGATGGCGGGCGCCGACCGGGTGGAAGGCTGCCTGTTCGGTAATGGCGAACGCACCGGCAATGTCGATCTGGTGACTTTGGGCCTCAATCTCTACACCCAGGGCGTCAATCCGGGGCTCGATTTCTCGGACATCGACGAGGTGATCAACACCGTCACCTATTGCAACAATATTCCGGTCCATCCGCGCCATCCTTATGCGGGCGACCTGGTGTTCACGGCTTTCTCAGGCAGCCACCAGGACGCGATCAAGAAGGGCTTCGCGGCGCAGGAACAGCGCAACGACCAGATCTGGGACGTGCCGTACCTGCCGATCGACCCAAAGGATCTCGGCCGCGATTACGAGGCGGTGATCCGCGTCAATTCGCAGTCGGGCAAGGGCGGCGTCGCGTGGGTGCTGGAGCAGGACAAGGGCTTCAAGCTGCCCAAGCGGATGCAGGCGGATTTCAGCCGCGCGGTCCAGGCGCTTGCCGACGAAACCAGCCGCGAGTTGAATGCCGCCGACATCTGGGGACGCTTCCAGTCGCATTACAAGCTCGACGGCCCGCAAGCCTATGAGCTGGTCGATTATAGCGAGACGCATGCCGGAAATGACCGCATCTTCACCGGCCGCGTGCGCCACAACGGCGTCGAGAAATCGGTGAGCGGACGCGGTAACGGCCTGCTTTCAAGCGTGCTCGCCGCGCTCAAGGACGGCTTCGGGCTGCAGATGGATATCGCCGATTATTCGGAGCATGCGATCGGCCATGGCGGCGACGTGCAGGCGGCGGCCTATGTCGAGGCCAGGACCGAGGACGGTCGCACCGTCTTCGGCGTCGGCGTCGACACCGACGTCGCGACCGCTTCGGTCAGGGCGCTGCTAGGCGCGGCGAACGCGCTCTAGTCCAAGGGTTCAGCCCATCCACCGTTCGCGCTGAGCTCGTCGAAGCGCCGTCCCTGTTCTTCGCGCTGCGCTGAAGAAGTGCGGGGGCTTCGACAGGCTCAGCCCGAACGGGGTGGCCTTGGTGGCGCGTCAGCCCCAGCGCCGCACCACGCAGCGCCGCACCTTGCGATGGTGATACCAATGCGTGCGGCAGACCTTGTGCCGACGCACCTGGTGATGCCAGCCATTGTCGTGCCGGTCCGTGCTGGTGGTGACGGTGCGATGCACCTCCACCTTATGCTCCGAGACGCGATCCTGCGCCGCGACCGGGGCCGCCGCGATAGCGCCGACCGCAACAGCGGCAAAAAGGGCGATGCCTGACAATTTCATCCTGCGCTCCTTGGTTTCGTTGCGCGGATTGAACGGGCCAATCGCGGATCAGTTGCCTGATCGGTCAAGGCTCAGGCGCGCGAAGAGCATGAAGCTCTTCACGCCCTCATGCCCATATTCGGGCCGGATCCGATCGGGGAAGGCGTAGGCGCTGGCAAGCCCGCCAAGCGAAACCCGCACCGGGCCCTTCCCCATCGGCAAGGCATAAGCATAGCCCAGGCTGAGCTTCGAAACGGGAATGATCCCACCGGCGAGCGGGCCGCTTTCGAACAGCTCGGCTTCCTGGACATGCTCGGCGCGCGCAAAGACCGTATGGCGCTTGGCGAAGCGCAGGGCGGTCTCACCCAGCCACCCGGTCAGCACCGGCCCCGGTTTCTCGTCCTTGCGTGCCCACGCGATGGTGGTTGCCCAATCGCCATCCGGGCCCAGCGGCAGATTGTAGGAAACCGACGCGGTGGTGCGCTGCTCGTTCCGGGTCGGGTCGAGCTGCTCGGGCGAATGGATATGGCCGGTGGAAAGCTGGAAGGAGAGGTTGGCGGTCGGATTCCAGAAGCCCCGCACCGACCAGCTGTCGAGCTTCGGGCTTTCGATGTCCCACCGATACTGATCGGGCTCGCGGCCCTTGAACGCACTCGCCTCGATCTTCCACGGGCCCTGCGAATAACCCGCGGTCACCACGCCGAAGGCGATGTGGGTCGAATCGAACCAGTGATGCCCGATCGGCGCCTCCGGATCGGCCATGCCCGAGATGCGGTGCATGAAGGTCGGCGGGCCGAGCGCGGGCTCGCCCGGCAACCCGCCATAGAGATAGAGGCTGCGGCCCTGCCCCAGATCGTAGGAATAGCTCGCCGACAATTCCATGAAGAGGTCGTGCGGGTGCTGGCGGTCGACCAGTTCGTCCTTGCCGTTGGCGGTCTCGCCGGTGGCGAACAGCAAAGGATAGCCGCTCTTCCCCATCAGCGGATCGAGCGAGACCATCGCGCGCAGGCCGAGCGTGCCCTTGTCGCCAACCGGCCGGCTCGCCATTCCCATCAGCATCGACTGGCTGAAGGTCTTGGAATCGCCGCGGGGGCCGCCCTGATCGTCGTAGACCAGGGCCGCGTCGCCATGGACCATGATCATCCACGGCCCCGACATGAAGTGCAGCCCCTCCATGGTCGCACTGTCCGGCTGCCACGACGTTCCCGACGCTTCGCGCGTCATCGCATAGGTGCCGAGCGCGCCGTGCATCGTCATGGAGCCCATCGCTCCGTGATCCATGCCGGGCATGTTCGGATCCATCTGCGCCATGTCGTGCGCGGGAGCTGGGGGCTCGGCCGGCACCGATTGTGCCGGCATGGCCATGCCCGGCATATCGGACATCGACTGGGCATGGAGCGGCGCCGCGGCGAGGGCGAGCAACGAAACGGAGGCTTTGCGGATCATCCGGCTGCCACTAATGTCTGACACGATGTCAAGGTCAAGGCGGCAATGAAGATCGGGGACGCGGCGGCGTCGAGCGGTGTTTCGCAACGGATGATCCGCCATTACGAGGCGATCGGCCTGATCCCCGCGCCCGTGCGGCGCAACAGCAATTATCGCGACTATTCGGCGGCGGACGTCCACCGCCTCCGCTTCATTGCCAATGCGCGCGACCTGGGCTTCGACACGCGGGAGATCGGCGAATTGCTCGCGCTCTGGAACGACGGCAACCGCGCCAGCGCCGAGGTCAAGAGGCTCGCGCTTGCCCGCGCCGACGCGCTCCACGCCAAGGCGCGCAAGCTGGAGGCGATGCGTAAGGTCCTGCTCGATCTGGCGGGCCGCTGCGCGGGCGGCGACCGACCCGATTGCCCGATCATCGACGAACTGGCGCTGACGCCAGCCCAACGCTAACCAAAACGTGCCCGGACGCCCGCCCGCCTTATCCGCGCTCCTGATTTCCGGAACCATCGCGGCCGGACTGGCGCTAAGGCTGACGCACATCGGCCTGCCGTTCGTCGTCGTGAAATATGGCGGCTCGATGCTGTGGGCGCTGATGATCTACTGGATCGTCTCGTCGCTCTTCCCGCGCTGGCCGATCGGAAGGAGCGCGCTCGTGGCCGCCGGGGTCGCGACGACGGTCGAGCTCTTCAAGCTCGTCCACACGCCATCGCTCGACGCGTTCCGGCTGACATTGCCTGGCGCGCTCTTGCTGGGACGCGTTTTCGCGCTGTGGGATTTGGTCGCCTATGCGGCCGCGATCGTCGCGGGGGCGCTTCTCGATCGCGCTATCCGCACCTGCTGGCATGGTCGCTGATACGGAAGAGAATATTCAGTCGTCGCGGCTCAGCCACACCCGATATGCCGTCGGGCTGCCGACCCAGATCCGGCCCTTCATTCCACGCGCCGATCCGCCCTTCCGCGCATCCACTTGGGAGCCGGTAAAGCCAACAGCAAAGCTGTTCTCACATCTGGGCGGGCCGAAGAAGAGATGGAGATGTGTGCGTCCGGGCCATTTGCGGACGACAGCCGCCTCGAGGAGGCGGACTAGATCCAGCGTTCTGTTGCCTCGCGTGAAGAGGATTTGCGCCTGATCCTCGGTCACGCCCTGCCCTTTGAAAAAGGTGAGATCCTGGCAGGCAAAACTGCTCCAGCCGTGGCATATCCCCGCCATATGAAGCACTGGCCGGCTACCCTTACGTCCCGCCTCTAGTTCCGCACAGCCGCCATCGACTTCCTGCCGCACGCGGATGTCGAATTGCGTTATAGGAGGCTCGAGCCCCATCAGGGCCAGCGCGGCGATCAGTATCACTTCCGCCCGAACAATTTCTCGATGTCACCATGGCCAAGTTTCACCCAGGTCGGGCGGCCATGGTTGCACTGGCCCGAATGGGGCGTGACTTCCATCTCGCGCAGCAAGGCATTCATCTCCGCGACCGACAATATCCGTCCCGCGCGGACCGAGCCGTGGCAGGCCATGGTGCCGGCGATGGCGTCCAGTTTCTCCTTGAGGCTCAAAGCCTCGTCATAAGCCGCCAGCTCGTCGGCGAGATCGACCACCAATTGCTTGGCGTCGCTTGCGCCGAGCAGGGCGGGGGTCGCGCGCACCAGCATCGCCTTGGCGCCGAACCGTTCGAGCTCCAATCCCATCTCCGCCAGTTCGGCGGCGCGCGCCTCCAGCCGGTCGCAGGCGGGCTCGTCGAGATCGACCACCTCGGGCAGCAGCAGGGCCTGCCGTGCGACCCCGCCATCCGCCATCGCACGGCGCATCCGTTCCAGAACGAGGCGCTCGTGGGCGGCGTGCTGATCGACCAGGATCAACCCATCCTTGGCCTCGGCGACGATATAGGTCGCCGCCACCTGCCCGCGCGCCACGCCCAGGGGATGCTCGACCGGCGCGGGCGGCGCCTCGTATGCCATCTCGGCCCGCGCGGCGGGGGCGGGGGTATATTGGGGGAGATTGTCCCACACCGATCCCTGGCTCGGCGGCGCGGTCGGCGCCCATTGGGGGGCAAGCGGCTCGGTCTGCCACCGCCCCAACGCCGCCACCGAAGGACGTTGCGCGCTGCGATGGCCCGCACTGTCGAGCGCGGCACGCAAGCCGCCCACGATAAGCCCGCGCACCAGCCCCGCCTCGCGGAAGCGCACCTCGGTCTTGGCCGGGTGGACGTTCACGTCGACCTCCTCGGGCGGCACCTCCAGGAACAGCGCAAGCACCGGATGGCGGTCGCGCGCCAGCAAATCCTGATAGGCGGCGCGGACGCTGCCGATCAGCAGCCGGTCCTTCACCGGGCGGCCGTTGACGAACAGATATTGGTGATCGGCGACACCCCGACTGAAGGTCGGCAGGCCCGCCACGCCGCCGAGCAAAATCCCTTCACGCAGATGATCGACCGCGACCGAATTGCGCACCAGCTCGCGATCGATCAGGGCCGCGACGCGCTCGGGCCTCGTCTCGTCGGGCTGGACCGCGATCGCGCGCCGGCCGTCATGCTCCAGGGTGAAGCCGATCTCGGGCCGCGCCATCGCAAGCCGGCGCACCACATCGACGCAGGCGGCATATTCGGAGCGGGCCGAACGCAGGAATTTCTGGCGAGCTGGCACTCGCGCGAACAAGCCCTCGACCTTGATCCGGGTACCGGGCGGGAGCGCGGCCGGCCCCTCTTCTGCAAGCTTGCCGTTGTCGACCACGCGCCGCCAGCCTTCACCGCCTCGAACCCGGCTTTCCAGGCTCAAAGTCGCTACGCTCGCGATCGAGGGGAGCGCCTCGCCCCGAAAACCCAACGTCGCAACGCGCTCGATATAGTCGTCGGCCAGCTTGGAGGTGGCGTGCCGCTCCAGCGCCAGCGCCATATCCTCGCGCGTCATGCCGCAGCCGTCGTCGATCACCTCGATCCCGGCGATCCCCCCGTCGCTCAGGCGTATGACGATGTTGCGCGCGCCTGCGTCGATCGCATTCTCGACCAGCTCCTTGAGCGCGGACGCGGGGCGTTCCACCACCTCACCGGCGGCGATGCGATTGACCAGATGCTCAGGGAGGCGCCGTATTGACATGGCTTAGGGTCTAGCCCAACCAGCGGACTTCCGCGACCGGGCTTTCAAGCATTGGTATAACGATTCTCCCGCCGGGTCGCGCGTCGGACGGACTCTAGAGATATGGGTTTCATGCGCTGGTTCAAATTCATGTCGCACGACATGGCGATCGACCTCGGTACCGCCAATACACTGGTTTACGTGCGCGGCCGCGGCATCGTCCTCGATGAGCCGTCGGTAGTCGCGATCGAGACGATAAACGGCGTCAAGAAGGTGCGCGCGGTCGGTGACGACGCCAAGGTGATGATGGGCAAGACGCCCGAGCATATGGAAGCCATCCGCCCCTTACGCGACGGCGTGATCGCGGACATCGACATCGCCGAGCAGATGATCAAGCACTTCATCCACAAAGTGCATGGCCATCGCCGCTTCCCGCGCTGGCCCGAAATCATCATCTGCGTGCCGTCGGGCTCGACCAAGGTGGAGCGCCGCGCGATCCGCGACGCCGCCTCGAATGCCGGCGCATCCCAGGTCTTCCTGATCGAGGAGCCGATGGCGGCCGCGATCGGCGCCGACATGCCCGTGACCGAGCCGATCGGCTCGATGGTGGTCGATATCGGCGGCGGCACGACCGAGGTCGCGGTGCTCTCGCTGCGCGGCCTGGCCTACACGACCAGCGTGCGTGTCGGCGGCGACAAGATGGACGAGGCGATCGCCTCCTATGTCCGCCGCAACCATAACCTGCTGATCGGCGAAGCCACGGCGGAGCGGATCAAGCAGCAGCATGGCACCGCGCAGATGCCTGCCGACGGCGTCGGCGAGCGCATCCAGATCAAGGGCCGCGACCTCGTCAACGGCGTGCCCAAGGAGATCGAGATCACGCAGGGCCAGATCGCCGAGGCCTTGTCGGAACCCGTTTCCGCGATCGTCGAGGGCGTACGCATGGCGCTTGAGAATACCGCGCCCGAACTGGCTGCCGACATCGTCGATCAGGGTATCGTGCTCACCGGCGGCGGCGCCTTGCTCGACGGCATCGACGAGGTGCTGCGCCAGGCCACCGGCCTTCCCGTCACCGTCGCGGACAATCCGCTCACCTGCGTTGCGCTGGGTACCGGCCGCGCGCTGGAGGATCCGATGTTCCGCGGCGTGCTGCACACGGCCTAATCAGGAAGGGAGGGCGGAGCCATGGCCCCGCCGCGCCATCGCGACCGCGGATTCTCGCGGCGCATCCAATATGGCCTGTTCTTCGGCTATGTCGCCGCCGCGATGGGCGTCGTGGCGGGGATCGCGCTGATCCTGATCGCGCGCTTCGACCCGACCGCGTTCGAAGGCATCAAGGGCCTGGCGCTCGATGCGACCACGCCCGTGACCAAGCTCACCCGGCCGATCGTGCGCGGCGGCGGGTCGCTCGCGGACGATATCGGCGGTTATTTCGGCGCTGTCAGCGAGAATAAGCGCCTCCATGCCGAGCTGGCCGACGCGCAACGCGGGCTGATCCAGGCGCGGATCCTGGCGTTCGAGAATGCCCGGTTGAAACGCACGCTCAAATTGGTTGGCGACCAGAATCGGCCGATCGTCGCCGCGCGCGTCGTCGGATCGGACCTCACCGGGACGCGCCGTTACGTCATCCTCGCCGCGGGCAGCGCCGACGGGGTTGCCCCGGGCCAGCCGGTCCGCGCCGCCGACGGCGTGGTCGGACGCACCACCGAGGTCGGCGCGCACGCGGCGCGCGTCGTCCTGCTCTCCGACGGCAGCAGCGCGATCCCGCTTCGCGTGGTGCGCACAGGCGAGGCCGCGCTCGGCGAAGGCCGCGGCGACGGCGCGATGGAAATCCATTCGACCGTCGTCGGCGGCCCCGGCTTCCGCCGCGGCGATCTGCTTGCGACCTCGGGCGTGGGCGGGGTCTATCCGCCCGACCTGCCGGTCGCGGTGGTGACGGGCACCAGCGGCGAGATCGCGACCGCACGTCCGTTGGCCGTGCCCGCCAAGCTCGATTTCGCGATTGTGCTGCCGCAGGCGCCGGTGCCGCCCCCGGTCGCCCCGCCACAGGGGCATCGTCGCTGATGGCGATCATCGAATCCGACCTGCTCGGCCAGCCCTCGCGCTGGCGATTGCAGGCGATCCCGGTCGTCTCGACCATGATCGGATCGGGCGTCACGTTGTTGCCCTTCATCTCCACCGCGCCCGTGCTGCCTCCCTTCGGCCTGCTGATCGCGCTCGGCTGGCGGTTGCTGCGCCCCGAATTATGGGCGGCTTGGGTGGCGCTGCCTTTGGGGCTCGCCGACGATCTCATCACCGGCACCGCGCCCGGCACCGCAATGACGCTCTGGACGATTACCTTTCTCGGCATCGACCTGGTCGATGCGCGGCCGATGTGGCGCGACCACTGGCTCGATTGGTGGATTGCCAGTGCGGCGATCCTGTTCTGCGCATTCGGCCAGGCAGCGATCGGCTATTTCGTCGCAGGCGGCGGTGCGCTCTGGACGATGATCCCGCCGACCATCCTCGCCATCCTCTGCTTCCCGCCGATCGCGCGGTTGTGCGCGCTGCTGGACCGCTGGCGGCTGGCGAAATGAAGCTGTTTGTCCGATGAGCCTGTTCGATCGCCGGGGACGGGTCGTTACCGATCAGTCGCTGGCCTACAGCTTCACGCGCCGCGCGATCGTGCTCGGCGGGCTGCAGGCGGGCACCGCCGCGTTGATCGCGGGACGGATGGCGTGGCTCGCGATCAGCCAGCGCGACAAATATGACAGGCTGGCCGAGAGCAACCGCGTCCAGAGCCAGATCATCCCGCCGCGCCGCGGCTGGATCGTCGATCGCAACGGCAAGCCGATCGCGGTCAACAAGACCAGCTTCCGCGTCGACCTGATCCCCGACCGGCTGCAGGATCCCGACCGCGCGATCGACGAGCTGCGCCAGATGCTGAGCCTCAGCCACGAGGATATCGAGCGGATCAAGGACGCGCTCGACAAATCGCCCGGCTACCAGCCCGTGCCCGTGATCGAGGGGCTGGATTATGAACGCTTCGCCGCGGTCTCGCTGCGCCAGGCCGAATTGCCCGGAGTCGCGCCCACCAGCGGCTTTACCCGCTCTTACCCGGCAGGCGCGGCTGTCGGCCATCTCTGCGGCTATGTCGGCCCCGCTTCGGCCGAGGATTATCAGCGCACCAAGGACCCGCTCTACATCACGCCCGGCTTCAAGGTCGGTAAGGAGAATCTCGAGAAAGTGATGGAACCCTGGCTGCGCGGCACGCCGGGCGCCAAGCGGACCGAGGTTACCGCGCACGGCCGGCTGGTGCAGGAGCTTACCACCAAGCCCGAGCAGATGGGGCATACGCTGCGGCTCACGATCGACGCGCCGCTGCAGGAATATACCGCGCGCCGTTTGGGCCCCAACAGCGGATCGGTGGTGGTGGTGGATTGCGAGACGGGCGGCCTGCTCGCCATGGTCTCGATGCCCTCCTACGATCCCAACGCCTTCGTCGACGGGATCAGCAAGTCCGAATGGGCGATGCTGTCGGCCAACGATCACCTGCCCTTGATGAACAAGGTGCTGCTCGGCCTCTATCCGCCGGGCTCCACGGTCAAGCCGATGAACGCGCTGGCGTTGCTGCGCTGGGGCGTGGATCCGCACGAAACGGTCAATTGCCCGGGCTTCTTCCGGTTGGGCAATGCGACTTTCCACTGCTGGCGCCCGCACGGCCATGGCGCGATCGACATGCATCGCGCGATCCAGCAGAGTTGCGACGTCTATTTCTACACGATGGTCCGCCGGCTCGGCATCGATAAGGTCGCCGGCATGGCGCACGAATGCGGCCTGGGCGAGAAGTTCGATATCCCCGCCATCCAACAGCGCTACGGCACTTATCCCGACAGCGCGTGGATGGAGCGGCGCTACAAGAAGGCTTGGACCGCGGCCGACACGGTCAACGCCTCGATTGGCCAGGGCTATGTGCTGGTGAACCCGCTCCAGCTGGGCGTGATGGCGGCGCGGATCGCCAGCGGCAAGATGCTCAGCCCGCGCCTCATCGTGAACAAGCGCTATGGTCCGCAGGGCGGCCCGCTCAATATCACCGCCGAGCAGCTGGCGGTGGTGCATGGCGGCATGCGCGACGTGATCAATACCGGCGGCGCGGGCACGGCGGGCGCCTCAAAGCTCCAGGTGCCGGGCGTCGAGATGGCGGGCAAGACCGGCAGCGCGCAGGTCCGCCGCATCAGTGCGGCGGATCGCGCTGCGGGACGCGCCAAGGCGCTCGGCACGGGCGGCGCCTGGCGCTTGCGCGATCATGGTCATTTCATCGGCTTCGCACCGGTCGAGCAGCCCAGATATGCGATCGGCGTCACGCTGGAACATGGCGGCCATGGTGCCGCCGCCGCACAGATAGCGCGCGACGTGATGACCTTCCTGTTCGCGCCCGATCATGCCATGACGACGCTCGCCACCTTCGAGCAGCAATGGGGCGGCGATATCGCGACGCGCATGGCCGCCGACGTCGCGCGCTGGCAGGCCGAACAGGCAGGCCAGGCCGTGGCGACTCCCGACACGCCGCAGGAAGCCGCCGGTCAGGACCAGCCCGATTGAGCAATAACAGCCTCATCCCCGCGCCGCTGGCGCGTATGCCCTGGGGGCTGATCCTGGTCGTCAGCGCGATCCTCGGCTTCGGCCTGGTCGTGCTCTACTCGGCGGCGGGCGGGAAGATGATGCCCTGGGCGCTGCCGCAAGGCATGCGCTACCTCCTGTTCCTGGTCGGCGCGATGGCGCTGTCGCGGCTCGACGAGCCCCAGCTCAAGAGCCTTGCCTGGCCCACCTACGCCATCCTCGTCATCCTGCTGTTCGGGGTTGAGGCGCTGGGCGCGGTCGGTGGCGGCAGCCGGCGCTGGCTCGACCTGAAGATCATCCGCCTCCAGCCGTCGGAATTGATGAAGCCCGCGATCGTGCTGGTGCTGGCGCGCTTCTACGACGCGATGCCCGCGCCGGAGATGCGCCGCTTCGCCGCGGTCTGGCCCGCCGCCTTGCTGATCGGCGTGCCCTTCCTGCTGGTGCTGGTGCAACCCGATCTCGGCACCGCACTGATGATCGCGTTCGGCGGGGTGACCGCGATGTATCTGGCCGGCGTGCCCAAGCGCTGGTTCATCGGCGTGCTGGCGGTGGGTGTGGCGCTGACCCCGATCGCGCTGCATGCGATGCACGATTATCAGCGCAAGCGGATCGAGATCTTCATAAACCCCGAAAGCGATCCGCTCGGCAGCGGCTATCACATCATCCAGTCCAAGATCGCGATCGGATCGGGAGGCGTCACCGGCAAGGGCTTTCTCCAGGGGACGCAGAGCCATCTCGATTATCTGCCCGAAGGCCATACCGATTTCGTCTTCGCCACGATGGCCGAGGAATGGGGCCTGTTCGGCGGGTTCGGCATCATCCTGGCTTATTGCTTCGTGATCGGCTGGGGAATGCGCGTGGCGATGCGCGCCAAAAGCCGCTTCGGCCGGATCGCGAGCGCGGGCCTTACCACCACCATCTTCTTCTATGTCGCGATCAACCTGTTGATGGTGATGGGTCTCGCCCCGGTCGTGGGCATTCCGTTGCCGCTCGTCTCATTCGGCGGATCGGCGATGATGACGGTCCTGATCTGCCTGGGATTCCTGATGGCGATCCAGCGCCATAGCCGCGGCCGGGGACGATAACCGGATTCCCCTGTTTACAAGGGGGGTAGGCCTTGCTAGGGGCGCGCCTCCAAGCGGCACCGCCGCTCCTGCCGGACAGGCATGGACGCATAGCTCAGTTGGTAGAGCAGCTGACTCTTAATCAGCGGGTCCTAGGTTCGAGCCCTAGTGCGTCCACCACCTTTTCTCTTAAAAACAATACCTTACGGGTTGTGGCAGCCGGTGCTGCTTCTGCCGTTTCACTGTAGGTAGCAGTCTAGGTAGCGAAAATTTTTTCACGCCGAGTATCCGAGGGCGTCTCGGAATTGCCCACCGATTCCCACGTCTGACATTCCGCAGCGCCTTGAAGCTGGCGCGTCTCGCAAATCAGGACCAGCGCGCCGAAGTCCTCGCGCTCACCAAGCCGGTCGGCAATTCTGCGAACCCACGCCAGCGGCAAACCATTGTCATGTGCCACCTGACGCAGATAATCGTCGCGGCACTCCGCTCCGCAGGCGCGATACTGCAAGAGCAAGTCGTCCATCTGCCCAACCCTTCCTTCGGCTGAAAGCCGCACTGCCTGCGGCATGCGGCCTGCCTTCCGGCGAGGATGGGAGGGGGAGGGAAAGCCGAATCGGCGCCCCGGCGCGGGCCAGCGGGCGCGCAGCGACCGCCACACGGGGGCGGCTATTCTGCTTTGGGAACGAGAGGGCAAAGCCCTTGGCGTTCCCATGCGATCGGCAACGGAGGCGGCAGCCTCCCTCAGCCGCGCAAGCGGCACAAAGACGGCGCCCTCGCAACGGCGCGACGCGGCCGGCGGCGTGGCGGCGAGCCGAGCGCGCGACAAGGCTGTTGCGCACAGTGCAGCGCCGCAGCTCGAAGCGAGCGCGAGACCGTCGCCCGCCCGGCAAGGAGAGAGGCGAGAGCGCCAGCGGGTCAGCACAAGAACGTCGCGCCCTTAGGAGCGCGTAGCACGGGACAGAGCGCGTCCTTAAGAAGTCCCGCTCAATCTGTGGCCCCTTCCTCCTTACGCTCCCGATCGTCACCCGAATGGGCCGGGACTACAGGCCCGGTTCGCGCAGCGAATAGAGCGGGTTGCCTGAAGGGCAGCGCAGAACCCTTACGTCCTGTCAAATCAAGGGAGCTTCGCAGCATTTTGTCGTTGGTGAAGATCGTCCGTCCATGACGATAAGGCCGCAATTTCCGCAGCGAGGATGTCTGGCTGCGGCAGGGGACGGTTCAAGGCTGGAGCAACGCTATGCAATAACTCGGAGCAACGCCCAAACCCGTCACGCATGGCTTCGCAGTCGGCAACCGTGATCGCGGTCAGCTTGACCAAGCCGGGGGTTTTGACCTCGTTGGACAGACGGCGGATGACGTGGCCAACGGCCTCCTCCACCGCGATTTCCCACGTGTCGCGCAGCGATCCGGCAATCGACTTCACCGTATCGCGCCATTTGTCCTGATCGCCCTGATCGAAGTGGTAGCGTTCGTTGGCAAGCTGGTTGGTGAGGCTAGTAGTGATGTCGGTTACGCGGCGCGCCTTGAAAGGCGGCTCGCTGCGACAGAAACCCGCCTTGTCGCTACCGCGACTGACGGAGCTGATGGCGACCTGCGGCTTGGGCTGCGCCTCGTCCGCGGCGCGATTCAGCTCGAACAGGAAAGCAAGGTCATGCGTGAACACGATGACCTGCCGGTTCGCGGCCTCTGCAATCAGCCGCTTGGCGACGGCTTCGCGGTGCATGTGGTCAAGCGACGACACGGGGTCGTCAAAGACGATGCCGGACTTGTTCTCGGTCGTGGCGAGTTCGGCCATGAAGGCGGCCAGGGCAACGCAACGATGCTCGCCCTCGCTCAAGACCTGCCCGACCGATGCCGTGGGCTTGCGGGTCAGCGCGACCTTGAAGCGCGGCACGCCCTGCACGCTGTTCTGCTGGCGCAGCTCCACGGCAAGGCCGGCGATCGCGAAGCTCGCCACCTCACGCGCAAACTGCGCGCGCAGCGCGTCCGTCACCAGTGCCTGCGCGATTTCCGTGCTCTTGGTGGTGATACGGTTCGTGGCGGTGTCGCGCTGAGCCATCTCAAGTGCCTTGATCTGTTTCAGCCGCTCGATCTGCGCCAGCACGTCAGCCTTGATGCCGTTGAGCCATTGGCGATCGGCAAGCTCGGTGCGCTCAGCGATCAACGCGGCGCGCGCCGGTGAACCGGCCTCGGCGACAAGCGCCTCGCCGCGTGCCTCAAGGTCCGCGACCTGATCGGCCAGCGCCTGACGCGGCAAAGCGACCAGCTTCGCGTCGATGACGGTGGCAGGATCCGCATGACGGCGGCTGATCTGGCGATGACGCCAGAGGGCGTGCAGGCCTGCGCACCTGACCTCGGTTGCCAGCGCATCCTGACGCAAATCGTCACGGATGGTCGCCACGATGGCGGCAAGCTCGGCCAGCGCCAGGCCGCCTTCCGTGAAAGCGACAACGGCGTCGTCATAGGCCGCGCGCGCGGCATCGGCCCGCTGCTGGCTGTCGTCGCGCACAAAAGCCTCGAAGCGATTGAGGCGGTCGGCGGCTTGCGGGGACAACTCCTGCTGGCACAGGACGCAAAGGCTACCGGGATCGGTGACGGGAAAATCCCGCTCGGGATAGGCCGCCTCGACCGAAAAGGCCCGCGCGCTTTCCCACAGCGACTGCCACACCTCGGAGCCGATATGGGGTAACGGCTCGCCTGCGAACAGCGCGCCGGACGCGGCCTCTGCCGCCCGCCGCGCTGCATCGCTCTCGATCGCTAGTCGGCGCAGCGCGGCGGCGCTATCATCGCCGATGGCGGCGATCAGTCCGTCCAGCCGCGCAATGTTTCCCTCGACCTTGGTTTTGAGGGCGGCAAGCTGGCGGGCCGCGCGCGAGGGATCACCGGCTAGGTCGGCGGTGAGTTGCGCCAGCCGGTCCTGTTCGGCCTGCGTGAGAGTCGCCAACACCTCCACGGCGGCGGGATCGGTGCTCGCGGCGAGACGCGCGAGAAGCTGACCGACCTTGCTGGTAGGGCTGCATGTCGGGGCTTTGATGCTCTGCGGCGTCTGCTCCTGTAGCTGGGTGATTTCAGCGGCGAGCTTGTCTTTTACCGACTTGCAGAGCTGGGCGAGCGCCCCAAGCAACTTGAGCGGAAACGGCGTGTAGGCCACGTCGTTGGTTTCATCGACGTGGATATTGGCGGTGCGGGAATCAAAGACGCTGACAGCGGACAGCGCCGTGTCGGCGGGCTGGCCAAGCTGCCATGCGCAGGTGCGGTTCTGGCCACTGATAGCATATTCGATGGTGGCGGACGGCGTTCCGGGCTGGGCCTCGTAGATGTCAGGGATGATTTCCTCGCCACGGCCCGACATGCGCGCACGGCACGCCCTTTTCAGGATACGGGCATAGCCGGATTTTCCTGAACCATTGTCGCCATAGATGATGGTCAGGCCGACGCGGTGCAGGGTCAGCCGCTGGTCGGGGGCTAAGGCATTGACGTGACGCACGCCGTGCACCTGCCGCAGATAGACTTCGCCCTGCTCGCGGTTGGGATCGCGCAGATGTGCGGCTCCCAGTGGCACGGCTGGGCTATCGCCTTTGCAGATGCCCACGAGCTCATCGATTCCGCTTGCATCAACACCGCCCTCTGTCGCCAGCCTGCGCAGCGCGTCACGCTGCCAGCCCGCACAATCGGCGGACCACGTGAGGATAGTGGCCAGTGCTTCGGCTTCGGTCGTCATGCTGCTGTCCCCCCGGTCAGCCCGCTCAATCATGCCGCACGAGGCCGGCGGCGTTCGGGTCGTATAAATAATGTGTGATCGTCCCGTCCCTTATCTTCTCCACGACGTCGTCGACCACGAAACGCGGCACGAGGAACCATTCGCGTGGGACGACGGGATTGCCGAAACGATCCTTGATCTCAATGTCGAGCCGGGCTGGATCGAAGATGCGGTGGATCAGGTTTTCCAGCTTGGTGCGGTTGATGTTGTAAAGGGTGTAGGTGGCGACAACCTCAACGTCTGCCATCAGGAAGGTCGGGTCCAGCTTGCAGTTGGCGAGCCGCCTGGCCACGTCGCCGCCGGTCACGCCGATCTTGTGCAACACTTCGCGGTTGGCCGCGACCAGCGGGTGGTCGGACTTGCTGCGCAGGACGTAAATCGTGCCGCTAGCGAGGTCATCTTGCTCGGGCTGCCCGGCGAAAGGCGAGCGCTCTTCCCTGACGAATAGCGGCCCGGCTTCAGGATCGGAAACCCTCCGGGCGGAGGGGTCGCGGTAGAGCGACTTCTGGAACGAGCGGGAAAGAACGGTTGCTTCGGTCGCATTGTCGTAGATCACGCGAACGCGCCGATCATGGCGCTGATATTCGGTGGTGAAGGTTTCGCTCTCGCCCGCGACATAGGAAAATTGACCGCCGACGATGAAGAATGCGCCCGGCTTGATCTCGGCCAGACTATTCTCGCTGTTGTCGATCACACGTGTCGCGCGGATGCCCTCCTTTAGTTCACGCTTCGCCTGCTCCAACAGCGGCTTGAATTGCTCGAAGTCCTCGCATTTCTCGCGATTGGCGATTTCCTCGGCGGCACGCTTTTCCTCAGCGGTGCGGACATGGCGAAGCTCGGAAACATCCGATGGGCCAAGAGCGCCCTCCAGCTCGGCAAGCAGCGCGTCCGTGTCCATGTCCTCGACAGGTGCAACGGCCTCGGCTTCGCCACCGGCAAGCAGGCCCTGATGGTCCAGCGGCTCTAACAGCGCGCGGCAATCCTCCAGCGCGCGCAGCCGGTCGAGGCGCGTGGCATAGAGGCGCTCGAAGATGTCGCGACCCTCGCCGTGGCGCGGGGCATGGCCGTGCTGCTCGACAAATCGCTGGATCTCTTCAAATCCAGCGATGATGCGCTCCTCGCGCGGGCCCCGTCCGGCCTTCTTCTCGGGTGGAGCAAAGTCCGCCAGCGCGTCGGCGAGGGCGTCAAGATCGAGGTCATCCGTCATAGCGGCCCTCTTTCTTGTATCGCATGAAGGCGGCGGCGCCTTCGGCCAGCTTCCGCTCAAATGCATCCGAGGAGGTAATTGATGGCGGACGCTCCCGCTCCTTGATGAACCGGGCGGCGCGAACCGCATAATCCTTCGCCTCGTCGGGCGTCATCGTGGTGCGCTTGGCGGAAATGGCGGCGGCGACCTGTTTTAAGCTATCCTCGCTCATGGTCTTGGCGAGGATCGCATAGGCTTCCTGAAACGGATTGATGCGGTCGATCAGGTCGATGTCCAGCTCGCGCACGTCCATCGCGAACTTGCGCACGCCGTCGATCAGCGCGGTGTTGACGCTTGGTTCGGTATCATCGCCACCGTTCGCCTTCTTGTCGTCGCCAAGCGCGATACGCGCGGCCTGCTGGGTGAGGTTGAGGGCGGCGATGGCGTGCTGGCGCACGGCCTCCTGATCCTCCTCGTCCAGGTCGGGATATTTGTCCTTGATGATCCGGCCCAGGCGAAGCTGGGTCAGTTCCTCGGGCACCAGCTCTTCGTCGAACAGGCCGCGCTCGATCGCGGGCTTATCCTGCACGAAGCTGGCGATCACCTCGTTCAAATCTTCCTTGCAGATGCGCGCGGCCTGCTCGCTCCTGGGTTCGACAAGGCCCTTGATCTCGATCTGGAACTGGCCGGTCTGCTCGTTGAAGCCGACATTGCACTTTTCGGGCCGGTAGCCTTGCTCGCCATAATCGAAGCCGGGCGCGGGGCCGCTCTGCGGGTTCTTGGGCGTGAAGTTGAAGCGGGGGGCCAGCACCTGCTCCATCAGCAAGCTGGCGGCGATGGCCTTGAGGGTGTCGTTGACCGCTTCGGTCACGGCGGACTCGGAGGCATCGGGCTCGGCGATCAGATTGGTGAAGCGCGCACGGAGCTTGCCCGGTGCGTCGCGGGTGGCGCGGCCGATGATCTGCACGATCTCGGTCAGGCTGGCGCGATAGCCGACAGTCAGCGCGTGCTCACACCAAATCCAGTCGAAGCCTTCCTTGGCCATGCCGAGAGCAATGATGATGTCGACATGATCGCGGTTGTTCTTCTGCGCCGGGTCTTTGAGCGCGGCGGAAACACGGTCGCGCTTGGTGGGATCATCGTCCACCAGGTCGGCAATGCGCAGCGTCCGGCCATCCGCTGTCTTCACAAGCTGAAAGCCGGTCACCGAATCGGCGCCCTGCCAATCGCCCAGTTCTTCGATGATGTGCTCCACTTCCCTGATCTTGTCCTTCGTGCTCTCGCGCGAATTGACGTTGGGAATGTGGATGATCGTCTTCTCGGCGGGGTCGAGCACCGCGAGAATGTCGTCGGTGTAGGAGCCGGAATAGAAGAAATAGCCGATGTCGAGCTGTTTCAGATACTCGTAACCGTTGAGCTGCTCGTAGTAGGTATAGGTGACGGTATCGAATTTCGCCTCATCGCCGGGCGTGAGCACGGCCTCGGCATCGCCCCGGAAATAGCTGCCGGTCATGGCGACGACATGCACCCTGTCGCGGGCGATGAACTCGCCCAGGTGCTTGCCAAGCACATTGTCGGGGTTGGCAGAAACGTGGTGGAACTCGTCCACCGCGATCAGCCGATCATCGAAGGCCTCAATCCCGAACCGCTCGACCGCGAACCGAAACGTGGCGTGGGTGCAGACCAGCACTGTGTCATCGCTGGTGAGGAAGCTGCCGACGCTGTTGACCTTGCCGCCGTCCTCACCAGGTGCGTTGCAGAGATTCCATTTGGGCGCCACGGTCCAGTCGGCCCAAAATCCGAACCTGGTCAGCGGCTCGTTGGCGAAGCTGGAACCGATACTCTTCTCCGGCACCACGATGATCGCCTGCTTCAGCCCCTGATTGGCCAGCTTGTCGAGCGCGATGAACATGAGCGCGCGGCTTTTGCCCGACGCGGGCGGCGACTTGATGAGCAGATATTGCTCGCCGCGCTTCTCATAGGCGCGCTCCTGCATCGGGCGCATACCGAGGGCATTGGACTTCGCGGAGTTGCCGTTGCGGGCATAGGATACCGAAACCGATGGAACGTTTTTCCTGTCTATCGTCACACGCTTGCCCCCGCCTTCCGTTTCTTCCCCGCGCCGGCCCCGGCGGTCATTTTGGTATATAGCTCGAACAGCTTTTCCAGCCGCTCGGTGTCGTTCTTGAAGCGGCGTCCGATGTAGATGCGCTCCAGCACCTCGTCGTTGCGCTCATGCGCCTCCCGGAGATCGACGGGCATTTTGCTCTCGCCGTCCTTGACCTCATACAGGTCGGCTATGGTTGCAGGAAAATGCGCCTCCCGTGCCAACAGGATGTCCTCGGCACACCGGGTCAGGTCAGCCTTGTTCTTGTCAGTCAGTGTCGGGATCGGGAATGTATTCCAGCCAAGTGTATTAGAGAAGCGGAAGTCTGTTTTTATCTTTCCACAGACGGCACCAATCCATACAAGTGAAAGTCGGGACACAAATATACCGATGTTCCAAAGGGGTGGATCGTAGAACGAAAATGCTCCGTCACCGACAATCGCACCCTTGGGGAGAACGATTACCGGGAAATATTCCCGGCTTTCAGATGAATGCCGTGGAATTTGGAATACGGTTTCATGTCCGGTTTGTCTGATTTGCTGAAACTCGAAGGGCGCGTTAGCACCGGCTCGCGTGAGCGGCTTATCGCTCTTCCGCCGCATAGTCGACACTATCGAGAATCGGTCGTGAAACTCTTCGATCGCATCTAATGCGAGATATTCTTCCCTATTCGCCCAAATACAAAACCGCCCCGTTCCATGCGTGGCATCGTGGGCACCAAAGAATGGCCGCACCACGTGCGCATAATCAGGGGCCGCCGCCTTGAGAGAAGACGCGATATCCGCGTCAAAGATCAAACCACCTCCATCGGCAGGTTTGTTTCCATTTACGACTGATTCCAATCCATTTTGTGGGTACGTCTCGTTTTTAACATAAACATCATCATAGGGGACTAGGTATGCGTTGATGTTTGGGACTTCTCGCACGAGTCCGCCCGCTCCATCAAAATACCTTATGGTCGCGGGATTCCGGGCCAAGCCGACGATGCAGACCGTTACCCCTGCATTTTTGCTGGCTAGATTCGACCACTTAAATGAGGTGACGGCGAACGAAATCCTCACCTTGTTTGAAATGCAGCTGGGCCAAAAACGGTAAACTTGCTCACCTTGGCAAATTGAATTTGTGGTCACGAAGGCGAACGATGCGTCGCAATGGTCAATGAACTTACGGGCCTTCCAGAAAAATCCAAGAATGTAATCGAACGATTTCCACGTTTGGAACGTCGCGCCGAACACGGCTTCCATATCACTCTTTTGAAGCGCGTCTTGCTCGGTCCCGCCCTTATATGGGGGATTCCCGCAGATATAGGTTTCACCGCCCTCGTTCTCGAAGTCGATTTGAGCTTGGTCCAGCGGTGTCGAAAACAAGTCGTCGCCGTGCAGCTTCACGCCAGTGCCGGTCGGCGGGCAGATGCTCAACCAGTCGAGCCGCAGCGCATTGCCGCAGGTAATCCAGTTCTGCGAGTCCAGCGGCAGAAACTCGGCCATGGCAAGCCGCTGGCCACGATACATCACATCGCACTGAAACTCGGCGATGATGAGCGCCAGGCGCGCGATCTCAGCGGGGAAGTCGCGCAGCTCGATGCCGCGAAAATTGGTGAGCGGAATGTCGGATGCGCGGCCTTCCTCGCCGCGCCGCTCGTTAATCACCGCCTCGATGGCGCGCATTTCTTTGTAGGCGATGACTAGGAAATTGCCGCTGCCGCAGGCCGGGTCAAAGACCCGGATGCGGGCCATGCGATTGCGCAGATTGAGGAGCTTACGGGCATTGTCGCCCGCTTCCTCAAGCTGCTCGCGCAGGCTGTCGAGGAACAGCGGGTTGAGCACTTTCAGGATGTTGGGTCGGCTAGTGTAGTGCATCCCCAACGCGCCGCGTTCCTCGTCGTCCGCCACGGCCTGAATCATCGACCCGAATATGTCCGGGTTGATCTGCGTCCATTTCAGGCTGCCGATGTGGAGGAGGTAGGACCGGGCGATGCGGCTGAAACGCGGCACGTCGAGGCCACCGGAGAAAAGCCCGCCGTTCACATAAGGAAACACGTTTGCCCAGGACCGGATAGCCGCTGCCTGCCGATCCTTGATCGGCGTGTTCATAGCGCGGAAAATCTCGGCGATCACTTCATGGGTGTTGGACGCATCTTTGGCGCTCATCTGGTCCACCGTGGCGGTGAACAGGCCGGTGCCGTTGAAGATGTCGGTGTCCTCGGCGAAGAAGCAGAAGATCAGCCGGGCCATGAAATGGTTCATGTCGGGGCGGCGCTCGGCGGTGCCCCACTCGGGATTGTCCTTCAGCAGCTCGACATACAGCTTGTTGAGGCGGCTGGTGGCACGGATGTCGAAGGCGCTGTCGCGCACCTGCTTGACGGTGCTGATACCCGCCAGGGGCAAGAAGAACCCGAAATGCTCGGGAAATTCGGCGAAGGCGCAAGCGACGGTTTCGCCGGATTCCAAATCCTCCGCCTCGAAGGTGTTGCCGTCCGTCGCCATTATGAACTTGGCTTTGGCCCTCGCCGTGCTGGGACTGCCCCGAAGCGCGGCAAGGGTCTGCGGCACAGAGCCTGGGGCGGCGACGGCGATGTGAACGTTGTTTCGTTGCAGCACTCCACCAGGCAGGTCGGACGCGTTGGTCGATCCGGCACGCAGCCGCTTGATCGTGGTGTCTTTGTTCCCGAAGGCAGCAAGGAACTGATAGGGAAACTCGGCCGCTTCAAAAGGACCCTCGGCCAGCGCAGATACGGCTTCTTCAATCTCAACGGCGTTCATTCAGGGCAATCCATTCCTATTCGCCGGTTCGGTCAGGCCGCGGCGTGCGGCTCCACCGGCTTGCCCTTGAACGGCGCAACCTTGATCTCCCCTTCGCGCTTGCGGGTCTGCGCGATGTCGTAGCTGTTCTGCATCCGCATCAGCGTGTCCATCGACACGCCGAACGCCTTCTCGATCCGCAGCGCCATTTCAGACGAAAGCTGCGAATGCTCGTTGAGCAATGTCGAAAGCGTTGCGCGCGTGACACCCAGCACCTGCGCCGCCGCTGTTACAGACAGACCCAGCGGCTCGATAATCTCGGACTTCACGAAGCCGCCTGGATGCGCCGGGTTCTTCATGCGGATACCTGCAATCGCACTCATCGCCACCTCCTAGTGGTAATCTTCGTAATCGAGGTCGATGATCTCGATCTCCTCGCGGTCGATCCGAAACGTCATCCGCCAATTCTTGGTGACGAACAGGCTCCAGGTTCCCTTGCGGTCGCCGGTCAGCATATGCGCCTTCCAGCTCGGCACGGTGCGCAATTCCTCCTCTCGCTCCATGTCCTGGAGGAAGGAAACGATACGCTGCACCTTGATGACGACGGCGGGCTGCAACCCGCTGGCATCGTCATCCTCGATGAAACGCCGCAACCCCTTATGGATCACGTTTCTGATCTTCATGGTGCTAGGTAATCCCCGATCCGTTCGGCGTCAAGTGACGCCATACAGACGATCTATCGCCGCCACATTTAGAGGTGATATGGTCGAAGGCGTGGCGCCGCCGATTTCAGCCTAGCAAACGCAAAATGGATAGCGCGCCAAGCGCGCCGAGAAACAGGGCGCCCCCGCCCGTCCAATAAAGCTGCTTCCATTGGCGGTCAGCGGCCCAGGCGTGCTCGACAATCCCATTGATGCTGGCGATCGAGGCTCGCAAAGTGGCACCGGCCTTGTCCAGCGTTTCTCGATCACCTGACCGTGCGGTTTCGCTGGCCTTCGCGATGCTCGCTGCCAGATTTCCCGGTGTCAGGCGCATTGCCGGACTTTCGGCGACCCTCCCGAGAAGTTCCTCCACATGGGCGAGCCTGCTCGACAATCCGGTCAGGGTCGGCGTGTAATCCGGCGCGTTCTGCCGCTCCGCGGTCAATCCTTCTACCGCACGGCGCAGCAAACTTACCTCACTGCGCAAGGCTGCGAAAGCGCTCGCGGGATCGTCATGCGCGAGCGGCGGATTGGCGTCTGGTTCCATGCGGCAACCCTATCGCCCCAACCCCCGACCGCGCGAGATGCCGAGCCATTCTTGGAGGTCATGGGACAAAGACGCGCAGCCGGTCGTCTTCATTCCCAGCTCGGGCAGGCGCTTTTTCAGCAGCGACTCGACCTGGGCGTCGCGCTCGAGGCTCTTCGCCATTGCGCTCATGCCGCCCTCAACGCGGCGAATCCCGGCATCATCGCCCGCGCGGTGCAATGCCTGACGTTGCCCGCGCAGCTTCTGCCAATCTTCAACGAAGCGATCCGCCCGAAGCGCCGGATCGGCGCGGACTTCGCTTTCCAGAATCATTGCGCGGATAGTGGCATTGGTTCGTCCGTTCGCCGCCTCGTCGATTAACCCTCGATCCCGCGCGAACGCACTACGGAGGTCGCGCCCGCTGTCCGGCCGGACGGAGTTGAGCGCCGTGCCTGCCGCGTCGAACGCGGCGCGCTGGTGCGGCAGTTCCCCTAACCCCTGCGCGCGCATTTTCAGGATGTCAGCCATCGCGCGGGCATAACGCTGGACTGCCGACGACAACACCGACGGCGCGTACGGCTCCGGCGCGACCTGAAGTTTGAGGCCGTCGAACATTCCCCGCGCTCGGATGGGTGGAGCCGGGGCCAGCCGCTCGCGCGGCGCAATCGCTGCCGGCGGCAGGGTGATCGTGCGTCGGTCGGCGAAGTCTCGGGCGTAGTCGGACGCCATATCCTTTGCCCGCTCGCGTGATAGCGTCCTGACCAACCTCCCCTGATCGGCGAAGTCGTCGCGGCCATAATGGAGTTCCACACCATCGCGGTGGCGGGAGAGAGCGACATAAGCGGCATGACGGTCGAGGCCCGGCGTAGCGAGCACATACGTGCGATCGACCGTGACACCCTGCGCCTTGTGGATCGTGGCGGCGTAGCCGTGATCCATCTGGTTATAGTCCTTCACATCGAAAGCAATCGAACGGCCATCGTCGAGCTGCACGGCGATGCGGGTGGCGGTGACGCTTTCGACGCGCCCCAGCGAGCCGTTCTTCACGCCAAGGCTGCGTTCGTTCTTCAGGAACATGATGCGGTCGCCCCTCGCAAATCGGCGTTCGCCGCGCTCGGCCCGGATCACGATATCGTCGCCAAGCGCACCTGACGCGCGAACCCGGTCCCGCGCGGCCATGTTCAGCGTGTGAACTTCGTCATTGGTATGCGTGAGGATGATCCTTGCGGCACCGGGCCGCGCCTGTCGGTCCCGATCCCAGCCGTCGATCAGGTTGGCACGGGCTTCCTCGCGCGTCTCGGCGGCATGAACCGAGCCGTGCTCGTCATATGCGCGCACGGCATCGCTGGTTCGTCCGGTCGCGAGCTGCCGCGTGGCGTCGCGCTGCCAGTTGTCACGCTGCCGGCGGATTTCGGTAATCTCGACACTGCCGTGCCGCTCGGCAATCGACCGGAACGCCGCGCCCGCCTCGATTGCCTGCAACTGTTCGGGATCGCCGACAAGCACGACCTTCGCGCCGCGCTTCTCGGCTTCGCCAATAATGCGCTCCATCTGACGCGAGCCGATCATCCCCGCCTCGTCGATCACCAGAACATTGCCGGGACCGAGCAATTCGCGGCCTTGGGACCATTGGTGCTCAAGGCTTGCAATCGTGCGCGACGCGATGCCCGATCCGCTTTCCAGATTCTCGGCGGCGATGCCGGAAAGCGCAACGCCGATCGGTTGGAAGCCGCCGCGTTCCCATGCCTCTCGCGCAGCGCTCAACATGGCCGATTTGCCGGTTCCGGCATAGCCAGCGACGATCGCGAGATCGCCCGTCTGCGTCACCCGCTCGAATGCCGCGCGTTGTTCTCCGGAGAGAATGAGGCCGTTGCCTGCCGAAACGGCGATAGCGCGATCCACCGCCGCCTCGGGCAGACGGTGGCCGGCGCGATCGGCGAGATTGCCGGCGCTACGCTCAAGCCGCCGCTCGACCTCGATCATGTCACGGCTGGTAAAGCGATCCTCGCCGCGACCATCCTTGCCGAGCGCGACCAGCTCGGGCGCGTTGCGCACGGCGCTCATCGCCCGGTCGAACTGCTCCTTGTCGTCGCTGTGGCGATGCACGAACATCGCCAGGTCGCGCGTCGTGAAGGTGGCCTGGGTGCGGGTGATCGCGTCGAGCGCAATGCGCGGGTCGGCGATGATCTTCTCGCCGTTCGATCGCGCGATGGCGTGGTGCTCATAGAGCCGTTCCGACGACAGGCCCTGCGTCGCCATGCGCGATGCAGCCGGGCCGATTTTGTGCTGCGGCTCCAGGCCGATGCCCTGCGCTTCGAGGCTGCGGTGATCGACCTGCGCGTCGATGTCGAGCTCGGCCAGGCGTTGGTTGGCGTGTTCGGCCCAAGCCGCGCGCCAATGCTCCAAGAGATCGGTGCGATTCCAATCACGAATCTTCGCGCCAAACCCGCCCTCGCCCACTTCGCGCATGGTCAGCATGACATGCGCGTGTGGCTTCGCCATGCCATCTGCATCAAAGTCCCAGTGGACATTGAGGTCCGCGATCATGCCGCGATCGACAAACTCGCGCTGCACGAGGTCGCGCGCCAGCCGGATGCCCTCGGGCTGGTCGAGTTCGCGCGGAATCGCGAACTCGATCTCCCGTGCCAATTGGGCATCGATCCGCTTCTCTCCCGCCTCTACCTCGTTCCACAGACGCTCCCGGTCGGACAGATGCCCGGGTGCGTTCTCGGGCAGCATCACTTCGGAATGAACGACGCCCGCCTTGTTCGAGAAATCATGGTGCCGGTCGAGCCTCTCGTCGCGCAACCGCGACGCCGAACGATAGGCGGCGGACGCCACCGCGCTCGATCCGTTGGCGCGGGAAATGACCTTGGCCGAGAAATGGTAGATCGCCATGACGGCAATCCATTTACACCTCAAGCAGCACGTCGGCACGACGTATAAGCGCGCCCTCACACGATTTTATCGCGCTCGGGACCAAGTAATCCCAGGAGATTTCGAGCTATTGGCGGTGATTTTGCGCCACGATATCTGACCTGTCCTCACGCTTCAAAGGAGGATGGTCGGTGCGGAAGCCCCGCGACTTCGATTCGGAAATGAAGGCGCTCAACGAGCGGGCGAAGTTGCTGAAAGAACGCAAGCTGCACCAGCTTGGAGAGTTGGTGATCGCGTGCGGTGCTGATGCGCTGCCGATCGATGTGCTGGCCGGTGTCATGTTGGCTGCCGTCGAAACGAAAGACGCTGCGACCGTGGAGGGCTGGCGCACGCAGGGCGCGACCTTCTTTCAATCCACGACGCGGAGCGCCCTGCGCCGCAATCGCGGCGACGCGCGCGGCGCTCCGGCGGGCAACAGCGGCACGAAACCGACTGCTGGCGAAACGCGCGCGCAGTGACACGCGAGCTTGCGCTGTGAAGCGTCGCGAGCGGACGCGCCAGCTCATCGAGCTGGGTGGCCTGATCGCGAAAGCGGGCCTGATCGAATTGACGGACGATGATCGCGCGGTGATCTTCGGTCTGCTCGTCGCAGCGGCTGCGACGTTGCGCAGCGAGGCACGTGATGACGCCATCGTTGTGTGGCGACGACGCGGAAAACGTGCGTTCGAGTCAGAGACTGTCGAGAATTGACCCGATCATCGTGCAAGACGCTCGAACGCCCACGCCATCCAATCGACGAAGCCGCGCTTGCCTGGCCGGCGTTCCGGCGGAAACCACCGAGCCAATCGCCGATCGCCTTCCCTTGCCCGCGCCGCCGCCAATGCGGCGCGCCACGGAAGCAGCTCGCGGCGAATAGAGCCCAGCAATGTTCGTCGGCCGTCCATGTGACGCATAATCTTGAGCAAGGCGTCGACGAAGCGCACCTGCACTTCCGGTTCGCTGATACCGCACCGCCACGCGATTTCGGGATATGGAAGATCGTCGCGGCGAGCCAGCATGAAGACGGTGCGCGTCAACAGCGGAAGCGTTTCGAGCGCCTCGGCAAACCGGCGCTGGTCGTGTTCGGTCGGCTCGGTATCGCCATCAGTCATGACGATCGTTCCACCCGCGCGGACGGGGATGCCCGGTAACGCGATGCACGTGATCGAGCAGTGCGCGCGTCAGCGCCCGCAATTGAGCGGGAGTGAACGGCACGTCGTCGGTCCGCTCGCCCTGCGCGGGATACCGCCAGCGACTATAAGGTGAGAGAATCGCGGCAAGCAGGTCGAACTCGGGCCGTTCAAATCCGAAGCCGGTCGCGTTGGCAAACGCGAGCGACCGCGAAATGTAGAGGCCGATGTTCTGAGCACACCATCGGTCGGTGAAGCCGACATCAAACAGGTGCGAACTCAACCCTAACTGTAGAACGATGCCGATCTGATAAAGCCGGTCATGCCCGTCCTGCACGATGCCCCGTTCAACACCGAGGAAGAAGCTTTCGGCATTGTGGTAGCGAAACCGGCTGGCGCTCCGCCCTTCTCGGCTTCGTCTAAGATTGGCTGGCGGCTCGATCCTCGGGAGTGGCGAAGCGTCTGTGGCGGCACGTTGCGAAGGCGCAGTTTGCGCTGCGGACCATCCCACGACTGGCGCAGCCGCAATCGCCTTCAAAATTGCGCGACGTGAGGCTGAACCGGCTTCGACCATGCACAGTTTCCGCTACCGGGGCCACGAATCAAATTGCCTGTCGAACGAAAGCAACCGCTTTGCAGCCGATTAACCGATATCGCTTATGTGGCCTCAGTGGTCGAAAAGTCAATAACCGATATCGGTTATTCGTGTTTCGATTGCACGTACTTGTCTGTGGGATACGGGTCGATCATGGGACGACCTCCTCTTGGCGTGAAATCGACCGTCGTTCGCCTGCCGCAGGGTTTAGGCGAGCGAATCGATGCGCTGGTCGGCAAGCAGAAGCGGGCGTCGTTCATTCGCGAAGCCGTTGAGAAGGAAGTTGCGCGGCTTGAGAAAAGTCGGGCCGGCTAGAGATCACGGTCGAACTGAGACGTAACGAGACTCAATCGACAATCTGTTGCGGCTCCTGAGTGATTATTTTCGCGCGCCGAGATTCACTCTACGGCCGCCTATGGCCGCTGACGGCCCTCTACGGCACTCAAACGACCTACTACCAACGCGTTGGCACCGTTTCCGGCACTCTTGCGCCCAAGATTTGGGCGTCTCAAATCTATCGACGGGGAGTGATTTGAACTCAAGCGATGCAGGATAAGACCATGCCGACCGATACCCCCGACCGCATACTTCGCCTCGATGCCGTTCTTGATCGGACTGGCCTCAGCCGCTCGACGCTCTATCGCAAGGTGCAGACCGGCACGTTTCCCGCACAGGTTCGTATTGCGACGCGCTGCACCGGCTGGCGCGAATCTGCGATCAACGCCTGGATGCGAAACCCTATGTTTTACTCGGTTGCCGACGACGCGCCTGCGGGCCCGCAACGGGGCTGATCATTCAGGCGGCGCCGTCAGCTGAGGCGTTTGGTAGGCCTCAAGCTGCCACGGCCCCATGTAATTCTCAATGATGCCGTCGGTTGGTTCGGGCATTCCAGCGATAGAAGCGATCTGACCCAGGCAACGGCTCAGATGTCCGCGCAAGATTTCGAGGCCATCGAAATAGGACTGCCGCACATCGATCGGCCGGCGAAACTCGCCGAAGCGCGGATGACGTGGCGCATTCTCACTGCGTCGCAGCAACTCTTCAAAAGTCATGAACTGGCGAATCCCGATCGCCATCGCATCCAAGAGCAGAAAAAGTGGCCCGTCTTGGAGATCGGCGAGCTTCACTTCCTCGTCGACGATGATCTGCCGGATTTCCCTAAGCGATGTGAGAGCCTTATCAATGCAATCATCGCAACACTCCCAAGCCGATAATACGCGGCGGTCGCGCAGGCGGAGGACAACTTCGCGTGCCACGCGGCGCTCGCGATCCTTCGGACTGACTGCAATGCTGATGAAGGGCAGGTTCAGGGTGACATCCCCAACACGGTCGGCGACTTGCCGACGGGCGCGCGCGAGTAGGTTGGTCAGGTCGAACTTGAAGGGAATCTCACCGCTGCGCATCTTCAACCCTCGTCCGGCAGTGTAATGGATGCGGCGAGTGCCGCTCCGATCGGTCCCGATCGGCGTTCGAGAAAATAGCGGACACGATCGTCGTTGCTGTCGTCGAACTGTTGTCCGACCTGACAGGTCAGCAAGAGATCGGCCGCCCACGTTTCGAGCGGCCAATCCCGACCGACACACGCGGACTGCAACAAGCTGAAGGTCGGTGATTGACCATCGTGGAGTTGCGCAAGGGCGCCATGTACGGCGTCGGCGTCGACCACCCGGTTTCCGACCGTCATTTCGCCGACACGCATTCGCTGACGGAGGGGATAGGTGACCGTAAAGGGAAGCTCGGGCGGCATATAGAGAAGGTAGAAGACGGTCTTGCCGAAGTCTCTGTTGAGCGTGTCGATCAGACCAACTTGCCGATGCCCTGCTTGGATCGCCGCGAAGCCGCAGGTTTCGTCGAAGCTGTAGGTTCGATGAAGTGCGGCGGCTGCTTGCTGTCCGTCGCGACGGATGAAAGCATTCATGCCATGCAAAAAGCCGATTTCATCGTCATCTTCGACATCTTGATTGGTTGGAAAAAGCCGCTTGGACTGGAGTAGGCCGAGTTTCTTCGCGACCAATGTGTCGCGTCGATAAACGAACACGAGGATCGCAATATCCGCTGTCTCCCATCGACGACGTTGTGGGAAATCCCAGTCCCAATGGGCCCCGCCCAAGCGGCGCAAACCGCCGATGTTGTGACTGTCCATCCGAACAATCGCACCCGATGGCATAAGCGTCGGCGCGCTATCAGGGATCAGCGCTTCGATCAGCCCGTCGTCGAGCGAAGTCTCACGGATATTGGGAAGATTGACGAGACGCTCACAAACGCGCCGATTTGCTTCCGCGAAAACGCTGCGGAACCACGCAACCACATCGGCGGGTATCGCTGGCCAAGGACTCAATCGTATTCCCCTATAGTTGGTCAAGCTAGTTGCGCTGCGCGATCCGACCAAGGGCTATTTCCTAGGGCGACAGGAGATCTAATCGTGGCGGCTTTTGGCACCTGCAAATGGGTGCGTTGGGGCGAGATCCGGCGATTAGGAAATCACCGGCCTCGTCGGGTTTTTGCGGCGCGCGCGAGGCGGCTTACCTCCTTGCCCCACGCAGCGAGCGCCAACTTCTTCTCGTCAAAATAATGATGGCGCTGATAAACACCGACAATTCCGGAACGCGCGCCGGAAAGGTGATTGAGCACGGCCTCCGTGACTTCGAGCCGTATGCCCAATCGCTGTAGGCCCGTCGCCATCGTGCGCCTGAGGTCGTGGAGCGTCCAATGTGGGACTGGCTCGCCGATCCGCTTCTCCAAATCGTCGCGGATGCGAGCCATCGCCTTGCTGAACCCGCTCGGTCCCGCCTCCCAATTGCCCCGCGCCGGAATGAGCTTGTCACCTCGGTCGTGGTCGAGCAGCGATTTCACCAGCGCCAATACCGGCGGAGACATCGGAACAAGATGCGCTACGCTATTCTTCGCGCGCGCGCCGGGGATCGTCCACAGCGCCTTCTCCAAATCGAACTCCGCGCGTTCCGCCTCGAACACCTCGTTCCGACGCTGGCCGGTCAAAAGCAACAGCTTGATCGCCGGGCCAAACGGCGCGCCCTCGCTTTCCAGCACGTGCCACAGCGCGCCAATTTCCTTCTCGGACAGCACACGCTCGCGCGATTTGGGCGTGGGCGGGCGTCCAGCGTCCCGGCACGGATTGCCGGGCAGACGGTCCAGTCGCGGCAGCGCCCAGGTGTAAAAGGCCGAGAAGTAGGACAGGACGTTGCGCGCCATGACAGGCGTGCGCTCCGCGATCTTGTCGATAAACCGCGTGATTTCGCTGCGCGTGATGCCGTCGGCCGCGCGGTCGCCGAACTCGGGCAGGATGTGCCGGTGGAAAACGCGCTCTATCTCGCCGATCTTCCGCAGCTCGGCCTTGGCCTTCCTGTAACCCGGCCAAAGGGCGTTGACCGTGTAGCCGTCTGTCCGCCGTTTCTGCGGCTTGGGCAAACTCGCAACCGGATCGGCCTTGAACTCGACATCGGACAGGATTTGCCGCGACTTCTTGCGGGCTTCGGCCAGCGGCAGCCGTTCCGAATAGCGCCCGAGCGTGATGTTGCGGTATTTGCCCGCCACGCGCTTGCGCAGCACGAAACTTTTCGCACCGGACACACCGATGCGGATGCGTAAGCCGGGTACGAGTGTATCGCAATATTCCACCTGCCCGGCCTTGGGCGGCCTGAGCGCCTGTATTTTCGCCTCGGTCAAGAGCAGGCTGCTTTTGGCCCCGGAGGGATGAGTGGATGCTGCCTCGGCAATATCAGCGACCATCTGATTTCCTCTCATTGCTAGGTAACTCTGGTGCTACCTAAGGTAGCATTTAACCGAAATACCGTGGGTTTGAGTGGAACAGCATGACACGTAAGCTATTGAAATCAAGACGCAGTGGAACGTCTTAGAACCTATTTGGTTCGCCTCTTAATCAGCGGGTCCTAGGTTCGAGCCCTAGTGCGTCCACCATCCTTTTCAATGACTTACATCTAGTCCGGCCACCAGCCGGAGCCGCGGGCGGCTCATATTGTGACCACTTTTGTGACCTTCCGGCAGATCGAAAATTGGCGGTTTTGCGCCATCCTCGACTGTGACCGGAATTGTCAGCTGGTCCGCAAACGGCGCCAGATGCTTGACCGACATATGCGCATAACGACGCACCATCGATTCAGATTTCCAGCCACCCAGCTCCTGAAGCACCCAGGTAGGCACGTCATTCTGCCGGAGCCAGCTCGCCCAGGTGTGCCGCAGATCGTGCCAGCGGAAATCCTCGATCCCGCATGCCTTCAATGCCGCCCGCCAAGCCCGGTTATTCGCGTTACGCAGCCTGTCGCCGCGAAAGCAGAACACCCACTTGCGGTTCTTGCCACGCTGTCGCGCCAGCACGCCCAGGGCCGCCTCGTTCAGGGGCACGCCAAGCGCATCCCCGTTCTTGGTGTCGCCATGCTCGATTGTCACCACGCGACGGGCCAAGTCGACCCTATCCCAGGTAAGACCGAGAATGTTGCCCTGACGCAGGCCGGTGGCCAGCGCGAAAGTGACCACCTCGCGCTGGTGAGCCGGTAGACGTTCGAGAAGGTCTTTGGCCTGATCGTGAGTTAGATACCTGACCCGCACCTTGCCGCCCTTCGCGTAGGTCTTGAACGCCGGGATATGCTCCAGCCACTCCCAGTCTCGCATCGCCTTCCGGAAGATGGCGCGGATCAGCGCCACGTAGATATCCTTGGTGCGATCACTGCGACGGGCGAGTTGGCGGGAGACGATCCTGTCGATCATGTCCCTGCTCACCTGGTCCAATCTCTTGCCGCGTAGATGCGGGGTGAACCAACGGATCCGTTGCACATCGCCCCGGTAGGACTTCTTGTGCGCCATTTCCTTCAGCCACCGTAAAGCCGCTTCGTCCCAGGTCCGCTTCGGCTTCCGCTTCAGTCTGGCAAGGTCCCACAGCTCGGCCTTCAGCTTGTCGTGATATTCTTCGGCCTTCGTCCGGTCGGTCGTTCCAGTAGAGCGTCTAAGGAGCGTTCCGTCTGGCGCTGTGAGCTTGACGTAATAGATTCCTGCACGTTTCCAGAGTGCCATATTGCCTCCTTTGGAAAGGCACTCGGCTGCATTCGTGCGGTCCTAAAATACGCCTGCCGGGTCGCGGCCACAAGGTCAGCCTCGATGAAGCGCCAGTCTCGCCCGATCTTCGAACCCGGGATGCGGCCGGAATTGGCCCATGCCCGAACGGTGTTGGGATGTACCTTCAAGAAGGACGCCGCCTCCGCCGTGCAAAGGAGTTTCTGTCCTGCCTGATCATTTTCGATGGCATTGATCATTTGCGCCAATGGCGCTGCGCCGGAGCCGCTGCGCCCCGGTGACCTCGGTCCAGTCGCGCGTGGATTGATGACATTGGCACGAGCGTGATTGCGCCGGCTTTAACCACCTCGACTGCGCCATCCTTGATCAGCACATAAAGCTTCCGACCGATGCCGGTCATCTGAGACGCGTCCGAAATCCTGGCGCTGAGCGGCGGTAGGCCGCGACCCGAGCCCGGTTTGCCGCTGCGCGTGCGGGGCTCCTTCATTTGTCGATACCCATTTCTGGGTATTGACGGTGAGATAGGCGGGACGCGGCGTCGCTGCGCGCAAGCATGCGGCCGACGACCTTCATGAATTCGTCGTAGCGAAGCCGGCCCAGGCGGTTGGTCTCGGTGTCGAAGGCCGGCTGATGCGCTGTGAGGGTCAGCTGATGTCGAACGAACAGACCGACGGCTTCGGTGAGAAAATCGAGCTTTTGTTCGATGCGGTCCGCGATCCGGCTTTGGCGGTCGAGCCTGGCGCCGAACCGCTGGTCCAGTTCATGACCGGCGCGACGATCGAGCCAGGCGGTCAGCGCATCAGTCAGGATCGCGGTCTTGGACGAGCCCGGCTGTGCCGCCATCGCGTCAAGCTTGGCCGACAGCTCGTCGGGCAAGTAGAACTGGTGGCGGGTCTTGCTGGTCTGCATGGCAGACAAGATCCGCTGTTTCGTCTACCGGAAACAGGACCTCGCTGGGGCATTGAGCTACGCATTCGGTGCATCTCAGATCCCGCCGATTTCCGGACCCGCGCGCTGGCGTCCGAATGTCCAACTGATCGTGCCCGCGCGTTCGATGCCGGACACGTTGCGGCCGATCTGCTTCTCCAGCACCGGGCGCCACGGCACCAGAGTAAACTCGCGCGATTTCTCGATCACGGCGAACTTGGCAGAGCCGACCTGGACAGCCTTGCGGTAGATGCCCTCGATCGCACCGCCGCGGTGCTCGGTATATTCAAGCCCCAGCTCCCTTGAGAGCTGGCCGGCGACCTGGCGCAGCTCGCGCTGACGCAGCTCGCCGATCATACCGGCGCGGAAGTGGATCGCGTCGCCCTCGCGCCAGGCGAGGCCCTGCTCAATCAACCACTGCCGCCGCAGCCCCATCGCTTGGCGGACCTGCGCGCCAAAGCCGCGTTCCAGCTGCTCAGGTTCTTCCGCAGCCTGCTGCTCATCGAGCCAGGTCACGCCGTTGTGGCGCGGCAGCCGGTCGATCGGCAGCGCTGACAATGTCTCGATTTCGACCGGCCGCGCAGCGGCTGCACGGCGTTCAAACTCCAAGGCTCGATCGGGATGATCGCCAGCGATCTTCCAGCTGCCATCGGGCAGCCGTTCGGCCACTCCGCCACCGCGCCGCATGGCCTCGAGACGCCGCACGTGCGCTTCCGCAAAGCGTATGCTCGCGGTGGTGTCGTATCGAAGGTGATTATCGATGCCGTAGATGCCGCCATTGGCGGCAGCGACCTCGGCGATCGTGCGATCGACATCGCGCACAGCCGGCACCACGGGAATGACCCGCACGATCTCGGGGCTGTCGAGCATCTCCGAGAGCGATCGATTCCCAAGCTCGACATAGTGGCTGAGGCCGTCAGTCGCGGCGACGATCATGTAATGCCGGTCTGCATGTTCATCGGCGAGCCCGCGCGCGGCCACGCGGCCGACCAGCGGCTTGCCTTCGGTTGGATCGTAGATCGCATAATCCTGCGGCGGGATGTCGGGAGCACTCCGCTTCAGTTGATCATGCATCTCGGCGATGATGTCGCCGCGCCGGCCCATGGTGCGAAGCGTCTGTTCCAGATCGTCGGCGAGCCGGTACCGTCCGCGCCCTTCTTCCGTCGCCAGCCCCATGCGCGCAAGCGTCCCGAGGCGCGCCGCGCGCAAGCTCTGTTCGATGCTGTCGCGGTGCCAGGACGAGACCAGCCCGTCGGGCCCGCGGGCGAGCAACAATCGCCGATCGATGCCCGTGAATCGCTCCTGCGCGATCTCGCGCTGGCGTGCTTCGAGGATCTCGCGATCGGTGCGGGGGCCGAGGTCGAGATTGACCAGCTCGGCGGCACGCCCCGCGAGACCATGGCTGACATATTCGCGGGCAATGATCAGGTCCTTGCCCCGATCGTCGACACCGCGGACCAGCACATGGCTGTGGGGATGGCCGGTGTTGAAATGATCGACCGCCACCCAATCGAGCTTGGTGCCGAGGTCGTGTTCGGCCTGGCTCATCCAGCGCCGCACCAGCGGCTTCAGATCTTCATATTGAGCGCCGTCCTCGGGCGCGACGATGAAGCGGAATTGATAGCGATCGCCCGATCCGCGTGCGAGGAATTCCCTCCCGCCCGCGACGTCGCTTGTCGGCCCGTAGAGCGTGCCGCGCTCGCCCTCGCGCGTCGTGCCATCCCGCTGAAGGTAGCGCATGTGCGCGGCGGCGGCTTTCGCACCCTTGCCGGCAAGCTTCACGTACCGCGCCTTCACCACCACCCGGCGCGATCGGAATCCCGCGAAGCGATCCGAGGTGCTGAGCAGTCGCCCGACGCCGGCACCGCGGCCAATCCGGCTGCCATCGAAACGGCGAGTGCGGGCGGCAGATTTGCGGACAGATTTGCCCGCCAGATTGACCGCCTTGCGGACCTGATGCGCGAACGGCCGGTCTGCGCTGATCCGGCCTAACCAAAGCTCGAAATCATCCTCCGCCATGGCGTCATCTCAGGTTGGAAACGTCAGATGAGGGTGTGCCTGAGCAGCCCTTCAAGGGCCTCCATGCGCCCAGTCTTAGAAGCCGCAGAAATGCGCCAAATATGCGCCGATCGCGGCGTGGGTGGAGGCATGACCCGGCCTATGCCTCCACAAAAAACGACGTGCAGACGCCAATTTCGCAGCCTCATGGAGGCAGCGCTTTTAACTTGCCTTCTTAATTGGGCTCTTCCTGATCGCCTTTTCTACCATCGTCGTTCTCCTATCATGGTCTGCTGAGTCGGCCCAGCGCGGCAGGGTTCGAGGACTGGTACGCGGTGCATTCTTCCGTGCTCATCGACGGCCTGGTCGGACTGCCCACAGGCAGCGTGGGTGCCGTCGCGGCACATGTCGCGATCGGGTTCACGGGGCAGCATCACAGGCATTACGGCGTGGTCCAGCCGGGCTGGCCACAGGCAAGATATCGTGCTTCCCGTCTTCCTCGTCTGTACCATTCCTCATCCGCTGACGCGGACCTCCTCAGTCGTTTGTGCCGCCGCTTCGACGGCAGGGAACCCGGCTAAAACTACGATCGGGCATAGCTTAGCCGCCTCGCTTTCGCCGCGTTCCAGGCCATGGTTTCGGCCGGGTCGGCAGCGGCATCACCGATATAAAATGTGCCGTCCCGCCACATCGCATGCATCACCACCGCGAGCTTTCGGGCGACGGCGATCCGCGCCTTGGCGTGGCATTTGGTCTTGGCGAGCTTGAGCCCCCAGGCTTTGATCGTATCGCTGCCTTTGAAGCGGGTGAGCATCGAGGATGCTGCCTCATACAGGGTGCGGCGGACATCAGGATCGCCCGCTTTGCTGATCCGGCCCTTGACGTCGATCGAGGTGCCGGACTGCCAGCACTAGCAACCGAACTCACGATCGCTTGGCTCGGCAAAGGGCCGCCAAAGCCGTGCTCGAGCCGCGCCGGCCGAGCCAGAAGGTGCAGCGCCGCGCGGACGTCGCAAAGCCGCTCCGAAGGCGTAATTCCCCTTCAAAGGCGCGCCGTTCGACCGCAGGTCGGACGGCGCGAGCTACCCTCAGGTGGCCTTCTGGAGTTCGGCGATGCGCTCGTTGCAGAGCGTCATGACGATGCGCCCCAGCTCCTCGACGCGCTCGCCAAGCCACGCCAATTCCTCGGCGCTGATCTTGTAGTGGGACGAGTATCGGGCCTTCACGTAAGCTTCTTTGAGCTTCTCGAACATGCCCCGCTCGCGCCGGTTTTCACGCGGCCATGCGTCGATCAAACGTCTGTCAATCAGCTCGGCCTGGCTGCGCAAGAACGCCAGATTGTGGACATGCGGCGTGTAGAATGTGCAGACCAGTAAGACGCAGTGGTAAAGCCGTTCAGCGGCTTGGTGCAGATTGAATGCCGCCTCTCGTAGCCCTTCCTCACCGATGAGAAAGTCGGAGGCTTTCTTGAATTTGGCCGCGCTCGGAAACCACTCTTCGTAGTACGCTTTGGCCATCTTGAGCGCCTGGGCGGGAGTCTTGGGCTTGGGCTCATGCAGCTCAGTCTCGTCCGCCTGATAGAGCGCGACCCCCTCCCGCTTCACGTCCATGAAGAAGTAGCGGCCGTGCGCCAGACCGTCGTTCACCTCCTGCAGCGTGTGCAGGATGTAGTTGACCGGCACGTGGATCGTCTTGGTGATCGAGAACTCGCGGATCAGCCGGTCATCCAGTTTCGACCAGTAAGCCGCGCGATCCGTCAGGCGTTTGTCACTGACGATGATCAGCAGATCAAAGTCGGACTGATAGCCCTTCGCGGTGTGCGGCTCGTCGACCCAGCCACCGCGCGCATAGCTCCCATAGAGGATGATCTTCTCGATCCGGCCGCGTTTCTTCCACTCGGATGTCGAGATCGCGAGCGCGTCCTCGAACTCCTCGAAGATGATTTGCACCACGCGCTCAAGGTCGCGCTGCTTGGCTGCCGGCAGATGGTCGAGATCGGTGCGCATAAGCTTGGTCCGATGTGGGACAGGGGCGGACCGGATGGCAAGGCCAATCCGGTCCGGTTGGGCAACAGTGCCCTTCATGGCCCCTCCTCTCGCTCCATTGCAGCAAGCTCCCGGTCGAGAGGGACGATCGCATCCGCGATATGGCGCTCGACTTCTGCCACGTTGAGGCCGATCCGCTTGGCGATATCGGGATAGCTCAAGCTCTCCAGCCGGTGCGCGAGGAACACCTCGCGCGAGACGATATCCATGGTCGCTATCGCAGGCGGGACGACGTGATCGCGAAATGGCTGGCGTCGACTGGCGCAACCCGTCGGGGTGGACCCAAGGGTTACGTCCGCGCAGCAAAAGGTCTAGGTAGTAGCGGAGCCGCCGAGTTGACCCAGACTGGCATTTCGATCGACCGGCATGATGGAGCGAGCGCGAGCGCTGGAACCTACGCATGCTGAACGACGATATGGAACTGGGATCCGGCATCGCCCGACTTTTGCAGCAGGCGAATGACCCGATCATCCTGACCGCGGTGCCAGAACCGCATCTGATCGAATTGCTGAAAGTGTCTCGTGCGCTCATATGGACTCTGGAAACGCTGCTTAGGGGCATGGGCACCGGAGACGAAGCGATGCATCCAGTCGTTCGTTGGCGGCAACTCCGAGGATTAACGCAGTCTAAGTTGGCGGCGGCGGTGGGTATATCGCCAGCAGCAATGAATCGAATCGAGCACCGACCGGGGCTTGCGTGCAGGCCCGCAACACGCGAGCGAATAGCCGCAACGCTCGGCGTACCGCTGGAGTACTTACACCCGCTCTCACCAAATGCGGAGGTCGGAACCCGCGAAGCGGCAGACCCAGAATAGAGGAAGAGCCAAGTCGGCCCGAGCCGGAGAATCCAGGGATTGCCGTTCCAGTGCAAAGCGGCCGCGCACAGGCTCGAGTGCCAAGCGCGCAGCGTTAATTCGATAGAGATAGAGATCGAGCCGATCGCGCTAGGTGCCATTACTTGAAGTGACTCTGCCCGCGGCTGAGGGCCACTGCGATTCGCTGCCGCCATCCGCGGCAAGGCGGCCCACCTCCACCATCGCCACCTGTCGTGGAAACGTCACGACGCCTTCACCGTGAGGGTGCAACGGCTGATCGTAGATACACCAACCTATATATGGACTAACGGCATTGACCATGAGACGCTTCCCTTCCTTAAGGGTTATGGTAATTTTGCACCAACGGCATGAATAGCCGAAGAAGTTTTTAGGGGAGTGACTTCATCGGCGATAACTTCGCTGAAAGACTGGATGGGCTAAGGTTGCTTAGCCAAAGGTGATTTTGGCGGGGGTAGCATGTCGTATCATTCTAATTTCCAAGACCAGGCGCGTGCGTGTCTTCGACGCAATGAAATATGGTCGCTCGTTCGAACGAGCAGGTCTATTCGTCTACAAAGTGTGATGATTGGCGGCGAACCCCGCGACGTCACCATCAGGCTTGTCGAGACCCGGAAGAAGTTCGACGCTGCCCGCGAACTGGTGAATGATCGCTATGCTTGGCGAGGCTATGGGGACAACCATGAGATCCCCGCCGATCCGCACCATGTGACCTTCACCGCTGAAATTGGCGAGGAGGTCGTGGGAACGATCACCCTCGCGGTCGACTCCTCAGCCGGCCTCGCCATCGATAAAGCATTTTTTGCGGAGGTCGCGGCCTTTCGGTGCATACCGGGCGCAAAGGTCTGTGAGCTGACGAAGTTCGCCTTTTGCCCCAATATCCAGTCCAAAGAATTGATGGCCGCGCTCTTCCATATCGTATTCGTTTATGGCTCGCGGGCTCGTGGCGGGACCGATCTCTTCATCGAGGTCAATCCCAGGCACGTGCGTTTCTATGAGTCCATGCTTAGCTTCAGGCGGGTAGGCTGCCTGAAGCAAAATGAAAGCGTTGCAGCACCGGCGCAACTCATGTGGCTCGAAGTCTCTGAAATCCGGGATCAAATCCTGAAATGGGGAGGCGGTCAACCGAAAGGCGGCCGCTCGCTCTATCCATTCTTTTTTTCGCCGACTGTCGAAGACGGAATTTATCGGCGATTGGCCGCGGCTCAGCCTGAGTTGATCGAGTTGCATTCTGACGAGGAGGAACTGGCGATTCTTGCCAAAGCGAAGTGCGTGGCCACCGCAGCAGCACAATCCCCGCTGGCGGCAGCAACGTCGCTGGATCGATCGCCATCGAACACGCCACATCTAAGTGTGCTGGCGTCTTAACCTGACATAGCCGTGAGTGAGCGCCGAATATGTGGCGGCCGTGCGAAGACATGCCGCAGATAGTGGCGCTTGCAACTTCGAAATCAGCCGCGGTGCTCCGGCGTGGGTCACTCGCCCATCCAACAGTTCCGGTGATTTTAGTGCTCGCCGGCGAGGTAGGGGAATGGCTCCGTGGGCTACGTGCGAAAAAGCGACCGGATTGCCCTTCACGGCAGCCGTCAGAGCGGCCCGAGCACGAGCGGCAGTTCTGTCCCGTTTCGCGGCTGCAAAGCAGCGAGCTTTATCTTCACTATTGCGCTTGCGGTCACCGAATTGGGCTAGCTGTTTGCATCGGTAATACGATAACACTTTGAAAAGTAACGCTTTGTTCGGGGCGTGTTTCACACATGTCATTGACAGTTCGTTGCGGCGCAAAAAAAATCAATTGCACGTTAATATGCCGGTAAGGTATCTAGCGAATCGACGATTACTCATGCCGGTTCGGCATATTGTGTAGGATGCCACGTATTCGTGGGGGTATCGGTCGGGGAGTGTAGTAATGACCATGTTCAGGGTAGGTATTGCTGCTGTTGCGGCACTCACGATGGGCTCTGCGGTCGGTGCAACCGTCATCCATGTTGGCGGTGCCACGACGGGCGCGCCCGCTGACGCCAGCTATATCTTTGATCTGACGAATGGTTCGACCCCTTTTTCGCCCCTGATTACCGCTCGGTTTGGTGCCGACTATGGTAAGCATGCGGGTACTCAGGCGGTCGATGATAAATTCGTGTTCACGATCCCGCAGAACGGCCTGGGAAGCGGCAACTTCTCGACCAGCTTCACGGTCAATACCAACAAGTTCACGCTCACCGACATTCTATTCAACGGAACCTCCTATTTCAGCCAAGTGACAACCGGCTCACATGGTTGGTCTTTGTCGATCGACAACCCTCTTACGATCACCGCCTTCGCCCAGAACACCCTGGAAATCGTTGGTAAGGTCAAGGGCATCAACGGCTACAGCGGAAATCTGACGTTCGCTGCTACCGTTGTTCCGGAGGCCTCCACCTGGGCTATGATGCTCGGCGGCTTTGGGCTGGTCGGCGGCGCAATGCGGCGCAAGCGGATGGCCGTGACTTTCGCCTAAATCCCCACTCTTTAGGCGAAGGCGCCGCCGCATCTTCCGATTGCGGCGGCGTTTTCGTGCTCTATCCGACCGTACATGCCGTCTATGTGCCGAACTGGACCTTGAGCGGCGTCGGCTTCGCTAGGCTAATCCGTGGTCAGTCTAATCGCCATTCCAGTGGCACTCCATCACCCATTGCCTTTATCGAGCGCGCCTACCTCGACGGTCATGAAGCAGCCGGCGTCGTTCCGGTTAGGCGCAAGCTCGTCGAGCTCGACATTTGAAAACGTCCCACCAGTTGGGGGATGGCTGTTTCCGGCGTGCGCTGGATTGCGGCAGGTCTGGACCGACAGGGCGATCTCTCGGATTGGACCATTCTTGAGGATCAAGATCGCGCTGTCGGCTTCCGCCCCAATGCGGGGCGATGCCGAGAACGCAGCGAGACGCCAATTGCCCCGAACCCCGCGCACATAAGAGCCCAGGTCATCGGTTCCGGCACCCCCGCGGTGAGGCCGAATTGTTTGTTGATGTCGTTGTACCCTGCTGCCTGGATCGCCGCGGTAGGATGGATTCCATCGAATGAGAAGATTCCAGTGCAACCCGTTGCCTGCGCGCCCGCCGCGATGCAACTGGTGTCCAACCTCTGCGGGGGGAGGCCGAAAGACGCAGGATCGGTCAGCACGCGTACGTTGAAGTTGCTCAAGCTATAGACCATCAAATCGGTTCCAGCATCTAAGTTCAGCTTGGTAAGCGCCATACTCAGGTCGTTATTGGCCTCGGTGGTCAGCGGGTCACCGGCCAATGGGAAGTCGGTAATGAAGATGTTGCGAACGCCCAGATCGTTCAGAGCCTGAATTCCCGCCACATATTGATCAGCTGCCGCGCGCAAATAACTGCTGACATCCGGATAGGGGCCGAGGCCGTTGACCGGTAGTGCGCCTTCCGCCCCAAAAACATCGTTCGCGCCGAAATTGAGAATGTATAATCCGTTGGGGTCGACCGCACGACCCGAGGTCTCGAACGCGTTGATCTGGGCTTGAAGGTCAGGAATGTGGTCCCCTGTATCGACGATGCGTGCGCCACCATAAGCAAAGTTGTTGCCGCCTGCTAAAGATGGCGTTGTGGGCACACCGAACAGGCGCATGGAAATAAGATCAGGGTAGTCGTAGCCATTGGTAAATCGGCCATTGACATAGCCAAGACTTGGATCTGGCAAAAAATAATCGGGAACAGGATCCGGTGTCGTTGTAGTTTTATAGATGTAGAAATTTCCCGCATCTACCAAGCTGTCGCCAAACACGGTTATCGATGTGTAATGCGCTGTGTCGCGCTCAGCGATGGCTGGAGAAGCAAATACCGTTCCGAGAATCGCGAGCGCAACTGGCCACATTCTAATCATACGACAACCTCTCAGTTAGCATTACTCGACTGACCGACTAGGAAATTGAGCGGGGAACGCCGGCCACAGAGAGCCGTTCCTCGCTTCTGTAAATTCTCAGGCTTGATCACCTGCGATTTGGCCACGGCTCCGCAGTTTGCTGCCAGCGCGATCAAGACGCACAGGGTGGAGGGCAGCCACCTTGGAATGTATTCACCTCGGACCTTCCGCTCCACTAATCTGCTGACTTCGCACGTTATCTGAAGCCTATTATCTCGGCCACGGCCGCAGCTCGCTTTTTGATCCGATCTGGCTAAGACGATTGTTAGATCGAAAGCGGACCTCCTGATGAACACGTGGACGAACGGCAACTCTCGGTAGGATGCACATGTATGCGCCTAGGCCGGCACCTCGTTCACGCTTTCGAAACGCTGGGGAAATATACGAACTCGGACGATCGGCGGCGTAAGGCCTGTTCCCCACCGTCGGTCGTCACCTTCGCCACCATGCGATGATACCTACCAGCAGCTAGACGCCACTTCCTCGACGGGCGTTGCCTATGGCTTGGCTGGCGAACGAGGCGCTATTGCGATCGGCGAGCACGTCGCCAGTAGATACGGTCACAAGGTGCCGTTGCCGAAAGCTGCCAGCCCCCCTTAACCCAATACCAGTGTTCGCAGCGAGACCGACCGCAGCCGCTTCCGCCCCCTTGCGGACAGTTAGGGGGCCAATCATGCTGCCCAAATACCGACGCTGAAGCGAACTCCCCGCCTTACACCAATGCTGATTATCACGGCTTCTTTCTACCGCATTATTTGGGCTGATTGACGATGCAGAGGCGTCGCAGTCGATCCCGAGGGGGGACCATGCGCATGCGGGCCTCACCTGCGTCCCGCCCCATTCGGCTAGCCGTAACGCAAAGCCAACGTGAATAGCGGCTGTGGCTGCAACTCCAGCCTTTTGGGGGAGGGCGTCCGGGGCGGCTTCCCTAACACTTAGCAAAATGCGTGAATCGGCCTAATCCTAAACTCGCATTGAGTTTAAGAATACAGGACGGAACTAAGTATGACTGAGCGAACGGAGGGAAAGCTAGACCGGCTGCAGCAGTTGCCCGAGCAGGCGCTGGTCGATGCAGCGTGGCTGGACCGGCATGGTTACTCCACCTCGGTACGTAGGCAATATGTCAGAGCGGGGTGGCTGAATCAGCCAGCGCCACGTGTTTATCGTCGAGGCCGAGGACAGCTCGATTGGAAGAACGTGCTGATCTCGCTCCAAGCCGTACTCGGGTCTGGGCTGACCGTGGGTGGCAAGACCGCGCTCGAACAGCAGGGCTATGCACATTTTCCGCGGAAATCACCGTCGGTCGTCGAGCTTTACGGTCCGGCGCAACCGCCGGGCTGGCTCGGCGGCTTGCCGCTCGACGTCACCTTCCGCTGGCACAACAGCCGCCGTCTGTTTCCGGACGATCCCGGCCTCGCTCCGAGCGAGGGCACGGAGCCGGCCTTCGCGCCCAATCCGCTGATACCGGGCGGCTACATGGGCCCTGGCGGCGGGCTGAGCTGGCCGCTCCGGCTGTCCGGCCCGGAGCGGGCGGTGCTCGAACTGCTCGATGAACTGCCCGACCATGAGAGCTTTCACGAGGTCGACATGCTGATGGAAGGCCTCGCCAATCTCAACCCACGCCGCGTGCAAGAGCTGCTCGAATCCTGTCGCAGCGTGAAGGTGAAACGGCTCTTCCTCTTCTTCGCCGATCGTCATGCGCACGGCTGGCTCAAACATATCGAGCGCGGCAAAATCGACCTCGGTTCGGGCAAACGCCTGCTCGTCAGGAATGGCCGCCTTGATCCCGTCTATAGCATCACCGTGCCCCGGGACCTCCATGGCGCTGATTGACGCCTACGCTTTTTGTCGCGAACCGTGGCAACCGGACGATCGACAATTGCCTTATTCGCGCCTGCATGTGTCGCAACCTTAAGCCAATCGCGCAGGCGCTAAAGCCCTATTCTATCGAGTCCCTATAATAACGAGGTAGGTGCGCTCCACCTTAAAGGGCTCACGCCAAGAGGCAGCTAATTGGCGCTGATGGAAGGTGGTGACGCATGCTCGACCTGATCGTTGCTGTTGGGGCCGTCGCCGTCATACTGGGTGCGCTGTTACTGGGCTTGAGCGGCAATACGCGACGACGCGCACGCAATTTCTGCCTCACTTTCGGCTGGCTGATGGTAATTTTCGGGCTGGGCGCCGAGGGAGCGGCGGTGTTTCAGTCGGAACGAAGTACGCCGACAACCGACGCGCCCACGCCATAAGGTCAGCAAATCCCAATCTCAACGCCCGCAAGATCGGCTCGCAGCAAAAGAGTACCGACCCCGCCAGTAGAAACGATCTCTGGTGAAGGCGGAGGCGCGATAGGCTCCAGTCACTCCATGAGAGCAGGGAAATTGAGCCGAGAAGCGCGCCTATTATTTGCGGTGGGGCCGATGTATCCGCAGGGTTAGCATATTGCATCCTTGCGAAACGGAATGGGCGGATCAATGGTCAGCGATCAACTGGACCGACATCCCGCAATCCAGGCAGAAACAAACGCGGAGTTTGAGATCCGGGTGCTTGGACGCTTCCGGATCATCGGTTGCTCGGCCGGCAAGGATATACACTTTCGCTCCCGCAAGGCATTGGCCTTGCTCGCTTCTCTCGCAATCGCTCCCGAGAGAACCCTGACGCGCGAACGCGCAATGGAGCTTTTATGGGGAAGTCGCGGCGAAGAGCAGGCGCGTGGAAGCCTGCGCCAGATCCTTTACGAGATCCGGGCCTCCTCTTTGGGAACGAGCGCAGCGCTCGATATCGGCCGCCTTTATCTGGCATTCAGAGGCAATAGCGTCCGAACCGACATTCAGCAGATCGCAAGTCTGGCTCAAGCTGGCCAGATTGAGGTCCTGGCGTCTCGCATGTCTGATTGCCCAGATCGATTGTTCGAAGGCCTCGATGGGATCGATCCGGTTTTCGACGATTGGCTGCGCGTCGAGCGTGAACAACAATTATTCACGCTTAGTCACGCGGTCATTGGCTTATGCACCTCGGAGAAGCAGCGAAATCCAACTGCCTGTCGTACAATCGTCTCGGCGCTCCAGCGACTCAACCCCTGCGACGAAACAATCGCCGGGCTCGGACTGGAGCTTGACCATGCAACTGGCGACCTGGCTGCTCTGCACCAGCGCTATCGTTGGCTGGAAGCGTCACTCCAGCGCGACCTCGATGTCTCGCCTTCCGAAGGCATACGCGATCTCTTCCGTGAACTTGCAAGGGTTGCACCGGTTCATTCTGCCAGGCCCGGCGACGCGATAGCGTCGGCATCATCGCATGGCGTCAAAGCCTCCCCGATGGAGCCCCCGGTCATCGCTATTGCCGAGTTCGACCTTCTCTCGAATTCGGAAAGCGAACGCGCCCTCGCAACCATCCTGGCCAACGAAATCGAATTCGCCTTGGAGGGACTGACCGATGTGCGCCTCCTTTCTGTCGGGGACGCGTCGCAGGCGACATTGCGTGCGTTATCTGGAAATTCGATCTCCGCTTATGTGCTCAGAAGCTCCTTGTTGGCGGAAGGTGATGAGCTTCATCTCGGTTGGAAGCTGTCCCGTGTCCGTGACGGGCTTCTGCTCTGGACGCATCGCGCGACGGCCCCGCGTAATCTGCTTCGCGCCACCATTGATGGCATCGTGGCGCGCGTTGCCGGCGCCGTGCTGCCGACACTCGAGCGGGACTTCGATAACCATCCGATCGATGCCGGCGAGGATTCCGGCTATGGCATCTACCTTCAGGGCCGCGCGCGAATGTTGTCGGCCAGCACGATCGAAGAAATGCGCGCGGCCGCAAGCCTGTTCGAGCGGGCGATCGAAATCGCGCCGCGCCTGGTCAATGCCCAGCTCAGCCTCGCGCGGCTCTACAATACCGACTACGAGCAGAGCCTGGCGGGCCACGACCGCAGCGCGTTACGCCGCGCCGCATTCGAACTTTGCTCGCGTGCGGTGAACGTCAACCCCCGCAGCGCCCACGCCCGCGCGCGGCTGGGCTGGTGCTATATGCGTCGCGGCGACCTATCGCTCGCGCGCAACCAGTTCCAGGAGGCACTGGCGCTCAGCCCCTATCATGCCGACTGCCTGGATGAGATTGGAGTCGCCTTCTGTCACATGGGCGAGTTGGACCGGGCGATGACGCTTCTCAGCCGGGCGTTCGAATTGAATCCCTTCCCTCCCGACGACTATTTTTGCGACATGGCGGTGTTGCATATGCTGCGCGGAGACCATGGACGCGCGGAGGAGAATTTTGAGATCGCGCATAACGGCTCGCTGCACTACGGTGCCTTCCGCCTCGCCAATCGGAGCTTGTTGGGTCTCGACGGCGAACCGGCAATCAACAGCTTGCGAGAGCGATTTTTGCGCACCTGGATTGGCGCCAGACCGCCAGAGGATGACGATCTGATCGAAGCAATTTTTGAATATATCCCGCTGCAGCGGGCGGAACATCGAGAAGTCGTTACAAATGGCTTGGTTCTGAGCGGGCTCAGGCCAAAGCGCTTTCGAGCATCCTGTCCAAAAACACCGTGCGGGGCACCGTAAGGTTGGGCGCAGTGATATTCTTGTCGAGCAGAATCCGCGCCAGCAAGGTGCGCGTGTCGCGCTCCTTTTGACTGAACGCGACGGCGGCGATTTTGGCCGAGACCTGGCTTGCGCGTTCGGCGGTGGTCCGTCGCGCGAATTCAGCGACGATCGCCTTCCAACTGCGGTCGCGGAAATTGGTGTGCCAAGCTATCGCACGAAGCATCGAGCGATCGTCCAACTCCAAGTCCGCTAAGCTTAGCGATGCTTCGACATCCACCAGAGCCACTGTAAGCGGGCGGTAGCCAAGCCCGGCCGGCGCATGCGAGACCATAACTGCGGCATCGCTCTCCAGAACTCCATCCCGGTATGTTTCGTAGATCGCGCCCACGCCAGCCATTCCATAACGATCGAGCTCGGCCGCCCGAAGCGCGCCTAGACTCGCACCGCCGTAAACCGGGATACCACGATCCAATATTGTCAGGATTTCCTTATGCCAGACAGTCGGAGCCGTTTCGAAGATGCCATCAACCAACCCGATCGCTACGGGATCATGGCGTAACGCACGAACCAGGTCGCCGCACGCAGCGGGTGGCATCAGCCGGACGGCCGGGTCTATCTCAACATCTGGCGGCAGGCTGGGCCCGGCAAAGACCAGAATCGGCTTCACGCGGGCGATTCCGCATGTCCCAGAAATCCAGGCACGAGGAGTTTGACCACAGCGACCGGCAAGTTGGGACCGGTCAGATCGACACAGTCGATCCGCCGCGCACCCGCACCCACTGCAGCCTCAAACAGCCGCTCGCGGTCGCGGACCAGGCAGCCGGACGAGCGCGAACGCAAAGAGGCCCAGGGCATCGATGGGCGCGCCGGGCCGATACTCTCTGTGAGGAAGCGCAGACGTAACAGCTCGGGCACGGCATAGTCGCGAACGGTCAGATCATCGCGCGCGCCTGCGATCAGGGTGGCGCGGATCTGCACGGCCTCGGTTACCGCCCGAGCCAGGGCGATGGCAGGCTCGAGATGGGCTCCCACGCCCATAGTCGGCGGTAATACGAGGCTTGAGTCGGACGATAGCTCGTAGACAGCGCAGGCGATTGCGGCGACACCATGGTCGTCCCCGAACGACCACAGACGAGCCCCCAGACCAGCGGCGCGTATTGATCGCAGCAGTCGCAGCCCAACCGGGTTGGTGATTGTGTCGGGATCGATCGCTGTCCGTTGGCGGACTGAAGCAGGTCGCGCGAGCCAGTGCGCATGGGCATCGCGCTCCAGCACTTCGCACAGGGCCGCGACAATGGCCTCTGTCCGGTCGTTACCCGAAGCGAGGCCGTTGCTGCTGCTGTTCGAGATACGATTCGTATAGTCCATTGAAATCTGGGCATGGGGCACTTGCGCCGCCCGGCCCGACAGAAGCTCCGTGCCGGCACACCACGCGGCAGCATCCGTAAGCCCTTCCCCCTCGCGGTTTGACGCCACGAAATATCCATCTGGCGCGACTATTTCCGCGCAATGGAGCTCAATCGCTTCCATCAGAGCGGAGACCCGCGCGGCATTGCGCGTTACGCCCTTCCCCTGCGAGACTGAGATAGATTTTGCCATCGGCCTAATGGCCTGAAAAACGGGAATGCCGATCCGGTCCAGTCCGGTTACGTCGGCCAGCCGTGTCACACCGAAGCTCTTGGCAATGGGAACGATAGCGGCGAGCGTTTTCCGAGGTGCCACGCGCCGGTATGTACCGAGCCGGTACATACCCGGGGCCTGGCCCCCCTGACATTGTTCGACCTGGGCGAGCATCGCGTTTGGATGTTATGGGTCGACGTTCGCGCCGCTGACGTTGGCGCCTATCATCATCGCACCGGTCTTCGGATCGTGTCCGCCCGCGAATGGAACCGCCGCGAATGCGTATTCGCCGCCTTTTTCAAACAGCTTCTGCAATCCTTCGAGCGTGACGCGGATTTCGGGCGAGGATTCCACATTGTCCTGGGCCGGGAAGAACGCGGTTTGCTGAACGAAAGAATAGCCGAGAAGGGCATGGTCCCGCGCTGGATCGGTGACGCGAATAACGAAAAGCGTCGGCAATGGTGGCTCGGTCTTGGCGGTTTCAACCATCGATTTTCCTCCTCCTGATGCCGATCATGATGCGGCATTCATTGTATAAGGAAAACCATCCAGAGCCGCCGCGGAGCGCTTATAACAAAGAAATAACGCCCCCACGCATGATCACATGTTACGCTGCGCTTCGAACCAGACAATACGCGCCGGCGAACCCGCCGGACCAAATCGGTTCGAGGCCACCCCAAAGCAAACGCGTAGATCACGGTTTGCTCCTTAGCGGATAACGACCCTTCGCTGACGTCCAAGCTCTCAGCATGCACAGCAATACAAGAAGATCCCACGGCATCATCGAACATGTGCTCCGCTCGTGAATTATTGCCCGCGGCCAACTTGGGTCTGATCGACAAAACGGCTGACGCCGCGGCACTGCCTGATCGTCTATTTCGGAATGAGGCCGCCGGCATGCGATCCGACGGCCTCTCCCCCTGTCGATCAAGTCCCATCCGGCGGCGCAACCACCGCGCGCCTACCGCGTCGGACTTGACGGACGAACCACCCTTTCACAGTGGCAACCGATGGAGTCAGCGGCGGGCCGTTGCGTCCCGGAAGTGCTACACCCCGGAGGGGGCATGGCAATCCCGGTCGTCGCGACGGCGGAAAGTCCGAGCAGTGCTCCCCAAATGCGCTGTTTCACCCGAACCTCCTGAGGCCGATCCCCGCATCGTTTGCGGTGGCCTCCCCCCTTTCGGCCGTTGGCGTCAGTCACGCGTCAATCCGCGACGTCCTGCGCGTTATAAGATCGTTAAAAAAGACACGGCTTCATGCTCACCGATGAGGACTTCTGCGGAGGTATCCCGGCCGATTTTGGCGACGTTAAATGCCTCGCTGCGGACATATCCGGGCAAATTGTAATGATCGTGGTGGCGCCGGCCGGTGCCAGGGATGTCGCTGGCGGCCAAATCTTGACCATCTCATCGACACGCTTGACGCGGGCGCAGGGTCGATCCCGATATGGGGCGATGATCGGTACACCGGCCGGCCGGGATGAAGGCGGCGTATCGGGAAGATATGGGCAGTGGCTCCCGCGACGAATGCGCGACCGCTTCAGCGTACCGCTTCGAAGTCAAAAACGCGCCTCACCAGCTGATGGGGGGGGGCCGATGAGGCGCTAAGCCAACCACGCCTTTATCCGGGTGAGGTCGCGCGGCGAGCCTTAGCGCCAAGTAATGCCTGATCGCGCCGCTGGCTAGCGGAAACACTCTCGCCTCGCCAAAACGAACCAATACAATATTGACGCCGTTTGCGGTGCTGCCGCTCGCTGGACAACTGATTTGCCCCAAGCAAAACGACTGAACGCCCCCCGGATCGAGTCGCTCGGCACAACATCACGGGTGTACAGATCGCTCGCATCCTCGCCTGTACCAAGGATGACCAAGCCGCCGCGAAGGGAACAGTCAGGTGCAGCAGGACTAAGATCCCTGCCTGGTTTTGAACGATGGTAGTCCGATGCGCTGGCAGCCACTTCATTCTGGCACGCTTGCGGGCCAATGGCGCACCTACGGCATCGAACTTGCGATTTGTAGTGCGAAGGCAGGCCCGTGTCTGCAGCCGGAGCCGCAAGATGGCAAGACCGAGCCAATACGACGATTGTCGCTTTTATATTAACTTTATGTTAACCCCGAGTCGCTCCGCGGGAAAATACAATAATTTTCTCAGGACTCCTTTTATATCCTAAGGGGGTTAAGGGTATGATGAAGCTTTCATTTTTTTCCGTTCTAGCCATCTCTGGCAGTTTTTCCTCCGTCGCTTGCGCCCAGAACGTGATACCGTCCCATTGGACGACTATTTCCAGACCCGGCGGCGAAGGTATTCTGCGCGCAGGTTCCGGTTGGGATGCTGGATCGACGCCGTCGAACGCAATGACGCTCGTCGATGGCGTCTTCGCGCCTGAAGGGCAGCAATGGAACAACGGGTCGTACTGGTGGGACGAAACCCAGACTGTCTCACCTTTCCAAACAATCCTTACGCTGGACGCTTCCTATAAGATCGACCGGGTCGTCCTTCAGGCGGACGACAATGACGATTACAAGATCGAATATTGGGATGGCGCTGCGTGGCAGGCCGCGTTTTGGGCTGGCGTGACGGGCGGGTATGGCCTGACGACGCGGGATAGCGGGATTATCTCTTCCTTCACAACCGACCAGTTCCGCTTCACCGCGCTCAATGGCGATGAATATTACGCGATGTCGGAATTCCAGGCTTTTGCTGCCCCAGGTGTTCCAGAACCCGCTTCGTGGGTGATGATGCTTGGGGGCTTCGGCCTGGCCGGCGCCGCGATGCGCGGCCGCAAGCGGGCGACGGTCAGCTTCGGCTGACCTCGACACCGCACGATCTCTGCGCGCGCCCGCGCGGCCCGCGCCCTTTTTTCTGGGAGAGGTTGAATGAAGAAGCTTTTTCTCGCGGCATTGATCGCGATCGCGCCGGTTGCTGCCGCCCAGGCGGGCGACATGGTCACCTATAGCTGGACCACCACCAGCCAGGGCTTCGGCACCCATGTGGACCAGCCGACCTTGGCCACGTTCCAGGTTCCGCTTGCCTCGGTGCTCGCGGGCAAGATCCTCTATTCGGACATCACCAACATCCAGCTCGCTTATCCGGGCCTGAGCCTGACCAGCTTCACCCCGACATCGATCGGGCTGGATTCGGCCGCCTTCGTCGATCCGGTCACCGGTGCGCCCGTCTACCATGATGTGAATCAGGGGCTCGGGGTAGTCGGCTATCAGGGCGCGCTTTTCGGTGACTCCTTCCTGTCGATCACCTTCGACTCGGTCGCCTACACGCCGGGCGGCCAGCCACTCACCAGCGTGGCCGATCAATATAATGCGCTCAACAATGGCGCGCCTTATGCCGGCTATCCGACGGCGGGCTATTGGACCGCGACCTTCCCGATCGTGACTCCGCCAAGCGTCCCCGAACCGGCCGCGTGGGCGATGATGGTCGGCGGCTTCGGCCTGATTGGCGGGGCGATGCGGCGGCGCAAAACCACGATATCTTTCGCCTGATCCGATCTCCACAAGGGGCGTGCGGCGCCGTCGCATCCGGACGGGTGCGACGGCCTTACGCCTATGCGGAGAGGTCGATTTATCTCTGTATCGTGTGTTTGCAGACGACACGGCAACTACCGGATAATCCTCGATGCCTATGGCCCCGGCAGACGCAAGGAAGAAAAGCAAATTCCGCGCGTCTACCAATTTAAACCACTGAGGCGCGTCCTCTACCGCACTTGCCGCCTCAGTATAGCGTACCGATAGCTCGTCGGCGTTCCTGAGTGACCTTATCATTGGAAAGCAGGTTACGGCGCTCCGGTAGCCTAGTGGGCCATTGCAGCAAATAATCTCCGTCGAAGCCCGCAAGCGCTTCGAGACGAAGTCTGTTCCTAATATAAAGGTGCTTTTCGCGCAGGTCGACCAACCCCGAAGAGCGTAAGTTTTGCAATGCGATGTTCAAATGCACGCTGCTCATTGCAAGCGCGGCTGCCAAATCCGTCTGGGTTAGCGGCATCTCGGCACAGCCGCCGATCACCATTCCAGCAGCATTGATGCGCGCGTGCATTTCGCACAGGAGGTGCGCCAGCCGCTGATCGGCTTTGCGCGCGCCGATATTGACAAGCCATTCGCTTTGGATCGATCGCCGTATCGCCAACAGCCAGTCGATCGCGTCGGACAAGGCGTCGCTTTGCTGAAGGTCCGCCATGGCTTGCGGCGGCACGATCTGAAACCTGCCGCGCGATAATATGGCTGTGGCCGCGATCCTTGCCGTAAATTCGTCGAAGAGAAATAGTTCGCCGGGCAGGACAAATTCGGTGATGACGCGACGCCCGTTTGAGCTGTCCTTCGTACGGGCGCCCCAACAATCCAGCATGAGGACCGCGCTGCCGGGACTCACATCCGTCGGAAGATAATCTCCACGATCAGCTGAGATTATCTCGCCGGGGAGGTCGCGCACCTTCGCAATCTCCTCGGCGTTCAACCGAATCCATCTGCCAAGCCTGTTTATCAAGCCTTCGGACATGATCGCCCCCCACGAGAAGAAAGCCACGCTACTGGGACGCACCCGAAACGATCAGCAACGGATCCGACTAATACCGTACCGCCACAAACGGGAAAAGTCCCCAATAGTTTCGATATTTTGAGGCAGGGGCAGGCGCAGCCTAGTTACTTAACCAATTCTACTGTGACAGCAGACCCGCAACGTCGGAGTAGCTAGATAATATTGGTAGGGGCGATGCCAGTCACAACCAGTCCAATGACAATTACGACTACCATTAGTCCAATAGAGAACAACGGCCCGAGTTCTCGCGACCTGCGGCCCAGGCTTGCGAGCAAAATTCCGATAATGGCAGCAAGCGAGAGCCCCACAACGTCCGGAAGCTCGATATTGGTTCTCCCAAATGAAATCACCACATCCTCCAACATATATCGATCAAAGCTCGAAGCATGATCTATCGGTCCTATATGACGATCCGCGTCGTGAGTTATTTAATTTTCTCCTCGCTTGGTCTCAGGGTCCTTCCACCAAGGACAGCCCGACACATATTCATTGTCTTGAATGTCCATCTCTTTTTGGCCGTAAATCGTCAATTATGCCGTCTGCAATTATAGAAACGAAGAACCCGGCGCAACGCTCTCCGACCGATTAAAAGGGCTGTTCAAACCCGGCCCGGCTTAAGCAATCTTAATGCGTATAGCCAATCGGGAGGATATCCTAGTCGTCCGGTCGACAGGCACGACCGTATTCCGGCATGGGCCATGGGCAGGCGGTGGGAACTGAGTATGCGACCGTTTCGCTTAAGCTTATCATGGCTGATGATATTCCTTGTGCCCTTGGGAGGCACTCCTGCTTCCGCGGATCCGCCGGCCGCGGGAATGACCGAAGGCCCCGGGCACGGCACTGGGGCCCTGGCGGATTGTACCGAAGTCGCTGCGGCCTCGCCTATTCGACCAGTCCGCCGGAGGCTCACTTATTCACACAAGCAGGGGAAACGCCCGGTTCGCACGCTTGGCCGGCGCTCCGTTCATGTGAACAGAAATCGCCACGCTCGCAAGCGATCCCATAGGCCCGTGCGGCGTCATTTCGACCAACCGCATTCGCTAATCTCGGCCAATATTCGACGTACCTTGATGTGCGCGGGCCGCACGCATTTCGTGAATCGCATTCTCGGGCTTCCGGATCTCGTTTCAGAAAATTCCGACGAGATCGCCGACGTTCCGGCGGAGATCCTCGTGGAAGCAAAACGCGAGCAGTCTCCGTCCTTTGACATGCTTTCATTCCCTCCGGTCGCGCCGCCGCCGCCATTGCCACTGGACGGCCGCACGGGCGGCCCATTTCCTCCAATTTACCCGATCGGCCCCGCGCCGATCGTCCTGGTTGCGCCCCTTCCTCCTCCCGGCCCTCCTGGCCCCCCCCAGCCGGTGCGCGCGGTTCCGGAACCCTCAAGCTGGCTCTTGTATTTCTGCGGTTTCCTCCTGTTGGGGCGGAGGTTGCGAAATCGGAGCCCGAAAGCGCTGTCTTTCCGATGAAGAGCGTTGGCCCGGCCGGACGGGGCCAGATGCTCAAAAAGTTGAGAGCCGCGGATGGAACGAGCAGTTTCGACCCCAGTGGAAGAGGCACTTCCAAACATTAAGCCGGACGAGCCAAATATTAAGTCTTGCCGGCTAATCCCTTCAGGACCGCAGCAGCGAACCGACGTCCCTTGGGAAATTGGGCGATGACAGAATGGCCATTGATCGAGCGGATCGCGCATCTGATTGAGCCGCACGAATTTCGACGTTGGCAGCAAATCTATGATCACACGATCCGGGGTGGCGCGACCAATGAGGCGGCGCTGGCTGCTGCCAATAGCTGGCACGGCGCCGGCATTGAAAGAGCGCGCAACAAAGCACGCGAAATTCTAGCCATGATAGAAGAAGCGACGCCCGCGATGGAGCAAGCGGGACGGGAAGCTTTGAACACGAGTAGTTCACCGCGTGCGATTTGGAGCGTAATGCTTGAAGTAGCTCTTAAGGAAGTCATTCCACCGAAAGCCGGGAAAGACCTCGAAGCTTCTCCGGAATAGGGTGCGCCCCATCACCTTGGGGGGAATGATGGGGCGCGAGCATACCGGGCCAATCGTGGGATGGGGTGCCGGTACCTCTTTGCCATGCATACCGGAAACCATGGTTAACCATATTAGGGAATCTAAATAGGCAGGCGAAATTCTTGGGCTGTGCAAGAAGGTACAATTCCTGAGCCGCGCTTTGATCAAATGAAGAAAGGCTATGTCGGTTCGCATCCTATCCGCCGCCAGCGCGATCGCGCCTGGTCAGGACCGACTTCCGCGACTTAGGCGATCTGCCCGCTTCCGCTTTGTCTGAATCCACAATATCGGGCAGATGCATAGACGACGATTTACCACCGCTTTCACCGCCGGAACTGGAGAGCGCGGTGCCGGTCTTCGAGGCCTCGAGTCTAGGTGGACCGTTTTATCAACTCTATAATAGTTTCCGTTCCGAAATAGCCTAGATATTTATCCAGCAGCTCGTCGGGAGCCTCGCCAAACAGCATCGGCAGTTGCGATCTGTAGTGATAGACGAGCTCCCGTTTCCGGGCCAGTATCTCGGAATCGATGATGGTCGTCATAATGTTGCGACGAAACGCCTTCAGGTCGCCGCCCCAGCCACGCCCGGCACGCACCAAGAGCGCCACATAAACCGCCAAGAAGAGCTTTTTCCCCCGCGGAAAGGGGACGTTCTCTCGCAAAAGATATTGGAAGAGATGGATGCCATGCCTGCCCGGCTGATCGGCTGAATCATGTGCGCCGGCCCGCAGTTCCAGCTCATGGTAGTAAGCCTTTTTGAGGAACCGCAACCACCAGTAGGGCGCATCTTCATAAAAGAGGACCTTGGCGGAGGCGTCGTTCCGCAATAGCTCAAGGGCGACGTCCCGACATAATAAGTGATCGAGGTGCCCCCCGATTCCGGCAGGGAAATAGAATTGCGCCTCCGTGTAGGTTCGCTTGTACGAGGCAATCCTTTCGTACAAATCGTGCATAACCTGACGGTCCCGCGCGCTTCTCGATATGGTAAAAGGGAAGCTACCGCGGAGGAGGGCCTCCGGCAGGCCCAGAGCCTGCCACGGAACATTCACAGAGTTCCAGGCCGCCTCGTCTTCCTCCTCGCGGTCGGCATGGATGGCATCAACAAAATGGGTCTGAGCTCTCGTTGACGCCTGCTTCGACGCATTCTTCGAAGTGAAGATTGTGAGAACCAAGGTGTCGCTGCGACGGTCGGGGTTGGTCAATATTCGCCCCCCACAGGATAGCGCGACGTCGTCGGCATGAGGTGACACGTAAATGTGTCTCACCTTGTTCTCTCCCCTTTACATCGGCGGCTGCCGCCTTTTACCCGCCACATGTCCTAAGGCCCATAGGCAGCCGCGGCGCTGGCGGCCGGAGCCAAAATCTTTGCGACTTTGGGCACCGCTCAAAGATTTACGGGCACCTCGATGATCAACTCGTTTTAACTGCTTGATGCTATGCCGGCGTAGGGGAGTCTGGCGTTGGCGGACTCAGGGGAGGATGTACGAACAATGCGCTTTCTCTTCACATCCATCCCGGGCCTCGGCCACTTCAATCCGCTTGTGCCCCTGGCGCGCGCGCTGACCGATTCGGGGCACGATGTCGCATTCGTAACCTCGCCGTCCTTTACTGACGCCGTCACCGGGGCTGGTTTCGAGTTCATAGCGGGCGGGATCGACTGGGACGAACGACGCCTGCTGGACACTGTGCCGGAGCTTCGTAACCGCATGAAGCTGGTCCGGGGCGAATGGATAATGAAAAATCTGTTCCTCGATCGCTCGCCGCGCCGCATGATTCCGGATCTACTGCGGATCATTCCGGGGTGGCGTCCAGATGTCGTGATCACCGGTTCGTTCGAGTATGGCGGGTTGCTCGCAGCCGAGAAAGCCGGCCTTCCCTATGCGACCGCCAATTACACGGTTCCTTGGAACCGCTGGATACTCAAGCACGCGGTCGGAAGTCCAATTGCCAGAATAAGAGAGGAGTTCGGCCTCCCCCCGGACCCGGAGCTAAAAGCTTTTGGCCGCTACCTGGACCTTTGCTTCGCCCCTCCATCATGGCGGTTTGAGCGCGCGCTGCTCGACCGAGCCTTGACGCATCTCGTCAGGACCAAGGTGCTCAGCTTCGATACGCCGTTGCGCCAGAGGCTGTGGGGCCTGCGCGCATTAATGCTACAGAAATTGTTCGCACGCTCGCTCCGCGCACATCCGGAAGATGCACTGCTAGGTGCAACCACACATTATATCGGAGACACCGGCCGGACAGAGGCGCAGGAGGCGAGCTTAAGCTGGATGGAGCAATTGCCCCGACAGCCCACCATATTCGTCAGTCTCGGCACTGTTTTAAGCGCCGAATATCCTGACATTTTTGACAAAATATTGGCCGGACTGCGCGACAAGCCGGTTAATCTCGTCATGACCATGGGCGGCAAGGGCGATCCTGCCCGCTTTGGCCCGCAGCCCGAAAACATCCGCATTATGGATTTCATCAGTCAGGACGATATTCGCCGGTTGCTCCCGCATATAGATCTCTGCGTAAATCATGGCGGATATAGCTCCGTAGTCGAGGCATTGTCCCACGGCATTCCGCTTGTCTTGCTGCCACTCATGTCGGACGCGCCGATGAACACGCGCATGTGCATGATCGACGGCGTGTCAGCGGGCCTTCCGCGCCAGGTCTGGGGCGTGAGCCCCAAGGGCTTGCCCGTCATAAGGGCAGAAAGACTCTCCTCGGACACCCTATCCGAGGTGATAATGCAGGCGCTCAGCGAGCCCGCCTACAAGGCGGCAGCGATGCGAATACAACAGCAGATGGCGCAGCGTCCGGGCCTGGACGCTGCCGTTAAACTGCTGGAGAACCTTGGCTCATCCTTCGAGCCGCTCCGTCCTGCCGATGCGAACTGACCGGCGCGAGATCGAGGTAGCTCCCAATTTCCCTCCACTGACAGCGACCGCCAAGCGATTCGCTACCTAGCCGAACCTGACAGTCTCGACCCTCGCTCGAGCACCGCAGGGAGCGAACAAGCCACTACGTCGACAGCTTCATCTTATGGAGGCAACGGCTAGTCGCGAACAAACCACTGGCCATATAGACTAACGCCGTTAACCATGAGAAGTTCCCCTTCCTTTATGATTTTCCATCAAATGTTACGGCAGCGGCATGATTAGCGTTTGAGGATGACGCAAGGGGGCGATTTCATCGCGATAACTTTGTTGAAAGGCTCGCTGAGCTAAAGTTGCTTAGCCGAAGGTGCTTTTGGCCGGGGGTTGCATGTCGTACCAGTGGAATTTCAAGGACCAACTGCATGCGCATTTTGCGCGCAAGAGGACCGACTCATCGCTCGGAACAAGCAAGTCTATTCGCCTTCGGCGCATGACAATCGGTGGGGAACCGCGCAACGTACTCATCAGGCTCGTCGAGACCCGCAAGAAGATCGACGCTGCATGCGAATTGGTGAACGATCGCTATGCCTGGCGAGGCTATGGCGATAGCCATCACATCCCCGCCGATGCCCACCACATGACATTCACGGCTGAGGTCGACGAAGAGATTGTCGGAACGATCACCCTCGCGATCGACTCCTCTTCCGGTCTCGCGATCGACAAAGCCTTTGCTGCGGAGGTCGACGCATTCCGGTGCATGCCGGACACCAGGGTCTGCGAACTGACCAAATTTGCGTTCAGCCCAAAAGTTCAGTCGAAGGAATTGATGGCGGCGCTGTTTCATATCGTATTCGTTTATGGCTCGCGGGCTCATGGCGGCACCGACCTCTTCATCGAAGTCAATCCCAGGCACGTGCGGTTTTACGAGTCGATGCTCGGCTTTCAGAAGCTCGGCGGCCTGAAACAGAATGAAAGCGTTGCCGCGCCGGCGCAGCTCATGTGGCTGAAGGTCTCTGAAATCCGAGATCAGATCCTGCAATGTGGGGGCACCCATCGGAGCAGCGCGCGCTCGCTCTATCCTTTCTTTTTTTCACCGACCGAAGAAGACGGGATCTACCGGCGCCTGATCGCCGCGGAAACTGAATTGATCGAGTTGCCTGATAACGAGGAAGAATTGACCGGCCTGGCCACCAGCAGGTCCCCGGTTGCCGTATCGGCGCAATTGTCGCTGGCGGCTGCGGCTTTGATCAACAAGGTCCAGCGACGGACGCCAAATCCAAGGTCAAGCCCCAGACCCAATTACCAGAAGGTGATGGCTGCGGCGAGGAAAACGCAGACCATATAGTTGGTAGCAGGATTATCGTAGCGGGTGGGGATGTGTCGCCAATCCTTGACGCTGCATCCGAACCGGTCCGAGACAGGTGCCGCGTTTCCACGGAATGGGTGCTCCCAAGCACTGTCGGCCCCAGCTGGGAAACAAAAAGGCAGCCGTGAGACCAGCGCGACTCGGCGTTTGAACAGCGACAGGGCGCAAGCGATTCCGGGACCAGGCACTCCACAAATCGCTCGCCAATCGAAGTTGGCTGCGACATCCGGGCGGACCATGTGATGCATGTTATCCGGCCGCGACTCCCGACTCACAAATCTCGATTATCGTTAATGATTCGCGGCACGATATTTTTGGGGGTCGCCTAGCCCAGGTTAACTATCAAAATATGTTCTTGAGCTGCGGGCGCCCGCCTGCCGAAGTACTTACAAAGACTTTATGTTTTTGGGATAACCCCTTTTTCTGCGGCCAACGAGGTTCGTTACGGCTCAAAAAGAGGTTGCGGTTAACCGGTCGGAAAGATATTCACTAGCTCGGACTAGCAGGCGATTCGTTTGGGGGTCCCCCCGGTGATTTGGGGTATCCAATGGGGAGAATTGTGATGAGTGTTTTTAAGGCGATTTTGCCTGCCGGGATTACGGTTGCTGCCGCGCTCGCGATGGCTTCGTCGGCAGGTGCAACGGTAATCCATGTCGGCGGGGCCACGACCGGCGCGCCGGCTGATGCGACCTATGCATTTGATTTGACGAATGGTTCGACGCCGTTCTCGTCGGTTATCACAGCGCGATATAGCGCCGATTTTGGCGCTCATACCGGCACGCAGGCGGTCGATGATTCGTTCGTTTTCACGATTCCGCAGAACGGTGTTGGGAGCGGCAACTTCTCGACGAGCTTCACGGTCACGTCGAATGAGTTCAAGCTGACCGATATCCTGTTCAATGGTACGTCCTATTTCAGCCAAGTGACGGTGGGAACGCACGGTTGGTCTTTGTCGATCGACAATCCCTTGCCGATCACGGCGAATATGCAGAACACCCTCGAGATCATCGGGAGCGTGAAGGGCATCAACGGCTACAGCGGAAACCTGACGTTCGCGGCTGTCCCGGAAGCCTCGACGTGGGCGATGGCGGTTCTGGGCTTCGGCGTCATCGGTGCCGGGCTCCGCAATCGCAAGTCTGCGAAGGTCGCGTTCGCCTGACGATCAGAAACTGAGAATGAAGGCCGCCGGTGAGAACCGGCGGCCTTTTTTTTGCCGAGAACGAGAAGTCGCATCGGATCGCAGCATTCTGCCTGGTGAGCACCGCCACGCTGACCTAGGTTCGCGCGGGCAGCCAACTATGCCACATCGGGAATATCGCGCTGGTGATTTGCATGCTTGCGTCAGGCCGGGTGCCTGCTGATGGAACGTGGCGAAGTGCCCATTACCTTCACTGCGCGCCATCAGCTTCATCCCAAGCGTCAGCTTGGGAAGTGCAGATGCGAAGAAAATCGGCATAGATTGAACGTCAACGGGATCTGGAGACGTTGGGCATGAGCCCGTTCTTCGTGAACCCCTCCGCCCCATTTTCGAACCGGTGATCGCTCTGAAGAGGCCGTCACGCAGGCGTGAAAGCGGCATCTCAGTGCAATGGCAACATGCCCGGTTGGAATCAGGTGCTGGTGGACTTCGGCCATCACCCAGACAGTCAGCCAGCACCCCCGCAAAAGGAGGCTGAAGCTGATGCACTCGGCCGGTACAAGCGCGGGCAAAGCGCCAACATCCGTGCCGCGGCGATGCTGCTGGGCCCCTCGATTCGCATCGCCCTGCCCTGCGGCAAGCGCAGCGATATCGCGCAGATCTGTCAGCTGTTCGACGGCTTCAATGCGGGCTTTGCCATCGCCGAAACCATGACGGGCAACGCGCCAACGCCGCGCCCGTCGTATTTCCTGGGATCCGCGCCGTTATACGACGATCCTTTGATCCGATCTTCTACCGAAAGCGCCCGCCCCAACCACATGGCCCGCGTCTTCCTCGCGCCATCTTCAACCTCGAGTATCATTGAGGCGGAGCCCGACTTTGTGAATACACGCCACCGAGCGGGTCGGGCAGCTATTGGGGTTCGCCGCCCGACCCAATCCCGTACCTATCGGACGAAATCGCCGGAACGGAGTTAATTATCTGTAACCTTATGCGAGATCCTAATCGTGGATCAGGGCTTGCGAAGTGCCAACAAATTGCCGGGCTGGGAAGCGGTGCTGAGGGAGAGGCGTGCCCGGCGAAACGCCGAAGATATTAACCGATGCGAAATTCGAGACTCGGATCTGAAACGAAGAAGTCGGATGGCTTGACGTCAAGCGCCGCGGCCAACCTGGCTAGAATCGCAACAGAAGGATTGCGTTGTCCGCGTTCTATTGCGCCAAGATAAGTCCAATCGACCTGCGCGCGGGAAGCAAGTTCCTCGCGACTGTATGCCGCCTGCGTTCGCAGGCGACGGACATTGGATCCGACCACCACATTCAAATGGTGGACAGGAACGGCGTTCGTGGCTCTTCCCCGGCTCACTCTACATTGTTTACGCAAAAAAGATGTCGAATGCACCTCCAATTTGAAGAATTCAGGCGGGCAGGCCCCGTGGCGCTTTACCGCTAACGCCTCCGGTGGAACGTGGCGGGGAAATTCGATGTCCGCCGACATATTGCTTCATGCTTGGCCTTGGCGCGGGCGTCCAAAGATATAAATTCAAGTCTAATCATTAATCTTATTTGGAAACCACAGATGGTAAGCATAAATTTACTTTGTGGGCGAGGTGAATTGCTGTAAACAGCCCGGGTAAGATGGTAGCGTGCGTTGGGGGATATTATGCGCATCATTTGCTGCTTAGCCGTTGCTGCCAGCATGGTTGCCGGGGCCTGTGCTGGGCATGCTCAGTCCATTGCCTACCGCCTGTCTGGGGCGAGGATGACTGCGCATGGCTTGGCGGGGGATCCAGGATTGCGCCCTAATGAGCAGATGGTGACGACGTTCGACGGCAATGACCGCTTGACCCTCGACGCTGCACATTCTTCCAACTATGGCCTTTATACGGGCCGCCATGTCGGCAAGGCTCTCGCACCTCTCGGTGACGACAGTCAATTTGCCGCGGTCGGAGCCCATGGCAGCATGGCATTCGATCTGCGCCAGTTCAGCGACGCGACCTCCCATCTGGCGAGTGTCAGCGTTCATGTCGGCTCGCTCGATTCCTACAACTTCGTCGAGATTCTCGGCCTCACGAGTAGCGGCGATGTCGACTATAGCCACCCGCTGCTCACGCTCGACGGAACCCAAATGGTAGCTGCGGGTGGACGCGATGGCAGGCTCACGTTCGGTTTCGATGATAGCGTAGATGTCGGAGGGATCGTTTTTGGCTCGAAGGGGATTGCGTTTGAGTTCGATTCGATTGCGATCTCGACCGACCGAATTGGCCAAGCCAGACTCTCCGCTCCAGTACCGGAACCTGCATCCTGGGCGCTGATGGTGGGCGGATTTGGCCTCGCAGGCGGCGCGCTGCGCACGCGCCGCAATGGCAGGTTGTGTGGGACGGCCAGCTAGACCCAGGGTTGCCATCAGTTTCCCAATCAGCGGGGAGCCAACCAATAAGAGACCCGCTCCCCTAAAATTGCCAAGTCGTTCCAAATAATTAGTTCGCCCCTTCTGCCATAGGTAAACGTTTCTAGCCGAAACGCTTCGCGCTTACTTTTCAAAATGGATCGGAACGCCTAGACTAGGCCGCCTATGGCCTTTGACGGATTCTTAGTGCCGATCCTGATCGCGCTTGGAGTTGCGATCATATTGATCGCACCGTTCGTCTCGATAGCGATCTTACGACACGAAAGTCAGGCCGCACTTGATAACTATGGCAAATTTCGTGGTTCCGGGCCTGCCAAAAGCTTTGTCTGCCCCTCCTGCCTCACGCGCTCTTATGCACCGTCGCATATTGCAGGACGCTGGTGCGCAAAGTGCGAAAAAAGCTTTCCAGAGGCGCCCGACGCGCAGGTCCGCATCAAGACATGGAGCCCCTGATTGATCGACAGCCGCGATCCGAATCCGCGTTGGACGCCCATCGCTCGGCGATGAAGGAAAATGCCCCTATTCAGTGGCCTTCAGATCCTCGGTGAACCACGAAGGAAGCACCGATTCCTTGCCAGGCGCGGCGGCTCGTACAATCGCCGGAAACTCTTTTTGGCATCGCACGCACCAGCGCCGTGCAATGTGCGAGGGCGCGTAGCTACGGCTTAGGCACGTTGGACAAACGAAGCTTTTGGCAGGCCCGGAACCGCGATATTTGCCGTAATGGTCGAGCGCAACGCGCTCATGATGCCGCATTGCCAGCAATAGGATCCCGGGTATGCCGAGCGCGCTCGCTGTAGCAATGACCACCACCAGAACGATCCAGGGATTATCCAACGAACGTGCCCAAAACTTGAGTATCTACGGTCTCTATACCATCCCTCGGGGCCTGATCCGATTGCCAGGCCGCTCCGAAGGCCGGACTGTTCAGACAGTCACCGCTCCTATGGGCGCGGACGCCGAGAGGCCACCCGAAATGCGGGATGCGCCATGTCATCGAGAAAAGTTGTGGCTCTTTTTGCATGCCCCTCCCCAAAGAGTCGAAGCGACGATAGCAGTTGCGGGCAAGCGCGCTAAGGGGGTTCCCGCGTCCGCCGTCCCGAGCTCTGGCGCCAAAAGCTTCGAGATAAGGTTTGACATCCGGCGGCAACGTTTGAGCGTGCCCGCTCGCTTTATCGATTCTGCTTCACGACCGAGCGGGACAACATTTATCGGCTGGCGCCGGCCGAACCCGAACAGATCGGATTGCCTGCCGATCCAGAATTGGGCGCCCTCCCCAATCACCCACGCCAAAATCGGCCATGCCCGCCTGCCTATCGCTCGCACTGACCGATTTGATGAACCGGGCGCAGTGCAAGTCGGAGGATTTGCGGAGTGGCATCCTAAGCCTCCTGGACATCGTTCCGGAACTAACTGCCATTCGCAGGAGGGCGCCTTCCAGCTATCGCTTACGCCCAGATCGTATCCTGTTGGCGATATGAAGAACAACGACTTGGGCTGACGCTCCGCATCGGCTGGAGGAACGCCACACCATGGGCGTCGCCACCGGTGAGCCTTTGCCCCGCCCGATCTTCTTCTTTCCAAAGATGAGGTGCCAAGCGGCACATGTTAGAACCCCGCCGCAGTGGAGAGCGACGGGGTTCTCAAGGGCCTTGTCGGTTGAATATATTTCAACCGAACTATCAACACCTCGACGCCGCGGCGGTTCCGCCGCTGCCTCCGTCTCCTCGCTCAGGCGACTGCTTTCAACCGATCGCCGGCTATCGCGCGAACAATATAGCCTTGTCCCCAAACTGTCTCGATCGGGTCCTCTCCAGCCGAAGCCAATTTGCGTCGCAATTGGCTGATGAAGACGGACAGAAGCCTAAGGCTGCGCTCGTCCGCACTGCCGTGAATGTTGCCCGCCAAATTTTCTTTTGAGACGAGCCGGCCCTTGCAGCGAAGCAATTGCTCCAGGATTGCGAATTCCGTGGGCGTGACGTGGATTGGGATATCACATATTCGGAGCATACTGCGCTTAACATCCAGCGTCAGCGAGCCGGCGCTGAGAATCTCGGTTTCACCCCGATCGGCGCGTCTCACCACGGCCTCGATGCGAGCGATAACCTCGGGCAAATGGAAAGGCTTGGTCACATAGTCGTCAGCGCCGGCGGAGAGTGCGTTGAGCTTGGCATCCAGGTCCACGACTCCGGATACGATAATAACTGGCACATCCTGCCGCCGGCGCAGATCCCGCAACATTGACAAGCCCGATTGATCCGGCAGGCTTAGATCAAGAATCACAACAGAATAGGACTGTCCATCGGCCAACTCTTGCGCCTCAAGTGCCGATCCCGCGACATCGACCCGGTACCCTTCTCCGACAAGAGCTGCGCGCAGCACAGCGGCTGCGGTCGAGTCATCATCAACAAGCAATATTCTCACGGCTCTTCCTTGGGATAGCCCGCAGGACCGTCCGCCTCTAATTGCTATTTGCTGACAATTCCCTAACTTGTTGCGTATCCGGTACGAAATAGCCCGCTGCGGATAATCGGCCACGGAACTCGCCGGACCTTGCTGGTCAGCCCATCATACTCGCAGCCACGAGCGTCGCAGCGCCTGCGAGGGAAAGAATTGCACCGACAACCAGCAGGAAGGCGCGCTTTAGACCGCCGGCCGCTGAAATCATCAATATGCCCAGCAGGAAGCAACCGGTCGCAACTAAAGTCACCCAGTCGTTGGTACCCAAGTTTGCTAGTGCATTGGCTAAATCGTCCATGGCCCGCCCCCTTAGAATAGGTTCATGGAATAATCGAAGTATTGCAATGTTCAACATGTATTCGCACGGCCGCCCTTGCCCGCGGTTTTGATCGTCCCATCCCCATCAAAAAGAAGCACTTTACCAAAGCTCTGTAGCGTTCTCCCTTCAATGCAGCCCCTGCCATGCGCGCAGGCGAGCGCCTCAAGCCCCTATCGACGGGCCATTCCGCGAAGTAGATACGATGAAGCCCACACCGAATGCCCGAGCAAAGATACTTATCTCTTGAGCAGATTAACCATCCCAGCTCCGAACCTTTTCTCACGCGTGAGTCGCCAAGTTGCCAAATCGGTCACACTTAAGAAAATTGAATCTTCCCCGCGCCATCAGCCTGTAAGGTTTCATTCAGAATCGGGATGTCCGATTCGTAAATTTGGGGGTTTCAATGCGGCATCTAATTCTTGGTGCGATTGCACTTTCCGCGCTCAGCGCACCGGCCCTTGCGGGCAATGAGCTCATCAACGGCAGCTTTGAAGATGGTTTCAACGGTTGGACGCTGGGCGGTACGAGCGATGACGGCTTTCCGCCGGTTGTGATCAGCTACAACAACACGAACAGCTATCCGACTGGCGCGTTCGGCGAACCGATTCCGGTCGACGATGCGGTTTCGCAATCTCCGGATGCAGTTGGCACGCATGGTGTCTATTTTGTCGCAGACGAAGCACATCCGCAGACTTTGTCGCAACTGGTCAGCATCGCCAACGGCGTGAAATATGAGTTCGGCTTTGACGTCTATGTGCCGTTCAACGGTTCGCGCAATGCAAACGACGCAACCTTTTCCGCTGTCGTCGGCGGGGACAATTTCGCCACGTTCGCGGCGAGCGATCTCACCGCGGGCACCTGGCTCCATTACCAGGCCACTGGCTTTGGGATCGGCAACGGCTTGGTGTCGTTCGATTTCAACTTCAACAGCTTCGGCATTCCTGCCAAGGACTTCGTGATCGACAAGGTTTATTTCGGGACGCCGAGTGTGCCGGAACCGGCCTCCTGGGCATTGATGCTGGGCGGCTTCGGCATGGTCGGCGGCGCGATGCGCAGCCGGCGTCGGACGGCGGTCCGCCTCGCCTGATTATTCGAGGTTGAGATGGCGCCCCGCCGAACCGCGCGGTTCGGCGGGGCTTTTTATGCAGAATTCGGTCTCGTCGGAGGGCGTTGCGTCGGTATGCGCGGTCGGTCATAAGCTTCGACCGGCCGCAGCCTCCAAGCGGCTTCGCGCCGCCGGGACACTCCCGGCGGCGCAGCTTATTCATACTTTTTCGGCCTCTTGAATATCGAATTACGGATTGTAGCGCTCCCGCTCCCTTATATTGCGAGCATGAGCACAGCACGTTTGCGGGCGAGCGCTATGCGATCTTTGCCGGGACCTGCTGGTTCGGACGGGACCACTGCACGGGTCCGCAGCGGGTTAGGCCGGGAATGGAGCAGGATTACACTCGCGGCAATCGCTAAATGACTGCGAGTCATCTGCTGCCGCGCTCCGATATAGCCGCAGGAGCCTCCGCAGGAAGAATGTCGCGCGTGAACGCGACAATTCTGACGCGGGGCCCAGACGACAAGCCAGGCACCGGTGATATGGTGGCGACTATGTGCCCCCGCGCCAAAAGGCGCCGATATGCTGCATATTCGGCAGGGAAACGAGAGCGTTCAGCCGCATAGCGATCATATTGCGTCAGTATCGCATAATCGGTTCGACATGTCGCAGCGGTACCCGGCGCGAGTGTGCCGTAGTCTACGTTGCTACGCCCTGCCCGGGCCGCGTCGATCCGCGCGTAAGCGACCTTTCCGTGCAACCATGCATTGGCATCGACACAGCCGAGTTCACCGAGAGGAAAATAGAATTTCCAGGGACCGGGGAGCAGATCGAAAGCGAAATGTTCGATCATGACGCTGCTTCCTGGCTTGAAATGGGATCGTGCCCAAGCTGCGGCACGGCGGCGTGTGTCATTGATGCGTGCTCTCGATCGCTCGACAGCGGCGACAGACGGTTGGACCGCGATCAAGACGATCAAGCTGGTCGCGATAGCATTCACATGTCGTCGAAACTGACCCGACCGCATCGTATCGATCAGCCAAGCCATAGCCCGTCCACCGGTCAGCGAAAGCAAGACGATTATCGGCAGTATCCAGCGCTCCCAAACGAGATTCTGGAAAATTAGGACGACGAAAAAGCCTATTAACGGCGGACAGATAATTGCTAATGCCTGCCGATCTTTGCCAAGCAGCACCAGGCCAGCAAGGGAAAGCACCAATCCAGCAATTCCAAAGGCATGGAACACCGGTCCGGTAATATACCATTGTGCGTTCCACAACGGCCCGCCTCCGGTTGCGCCCAAATGACGGACCTGCCCCTCCGCAGCGACGTTCCGTACAACCGTCGTAAAATCAAGCAAGAGATAAGGCGAGATCAGTATTAGACATATAAGGATTAAACCCGTGTAGACCGCGAGGTACCGCCAGATGGATAGCATTCCTTCGCGACGGAGTCGGGCATTATAAATTACCGCGCCCGCCACGCCGAGCATCGAAAGCGCGAAAGGCCACTTGCTGGCAATGGCGCACGCCGTCCACAATGCAGCGAAGAATCGATCGCGCCCGGCCGCGTGGTTCAAAAGACGATGCGCCGCCGACAACGCCAACATCATAAAGAAGCAGCCGACTATGTCGGAGCGAATGACCTGTGACCAAAAGATGAAGATCGGGCTCACCGCGAGCAGCGCCGCCGCCGCCAGGCCTCCTTCCCTACCCCACAGGCAAGCGGCTAAACGTCCGGCCCGCCAAACTGTGGCCATTGAAAATATGGCCATCACCACCCGGCCCGGCAGAATCACCCAGGCCGGATCCGCATAAATGGCATCCACGAACGCCTTCGGATTCTCGAACCAGCCAAACAAATGACCAAACAAGTATACGGCGACGTCCGTGATCGAGAGTGCATACATGGTGGTTATAGCGGGATGACCAAACCAGCCCGGATCGAGGGTCAATCCGCGCAGCATCTTCATCGTCCCGAGCTGGAACATCAGCTCGTCAGAATCGTCGATAGCGGGCAATCCAAACCCAATACCGTAAAGACGCAAGATCGCTGCTAACAGCAGAATGAGTCCGAGGCTCCATCCCAAGCGGGACGGCATATTAGCCGAGTTGCCCTTTGGGACTTTCATGCCAGCACGTCCTGGCTCCGACGGCCCTTTCCCTAGTCCGCCGACTCGCATACCTTAGGCCCCCTGGATATCTGCCGGCCGGCAACTTCGAACTTGGCTCGGCTACCGAATGAGAAGCAAACGCGGGCTGCGCGCGCCAGTTCGAATAACCCCCACGACGCCACAAGAACGGCTACCCGACCAACCCGATCAATGATCAATGGTTGGCGAGAGGTCCTCGATGCGTTCCGTTTGCGCTAAGCGTGGCGGCAGCGGACGTCGAACCAACGGGAGTAGCGGATGGTCGTGCCGAAATCGGCTGCGCCCCGCCCATCTCTGATACCGAATATCTTCCCAAACCTCCCGAATTGTCACGCAGGCCAGCGCTATCGCAACGGTTTCGATGATAAGGGGACGCACAAATGGACTTAACGTAAGCCAAAATGTCATAATCGTTGTTGCATGATAAATGTAGGTATCTCTTACGACCTGCGTAATTGGATCGATAAAAATATCCAAGGGAACCGCCATTACATAACAGGCTATAATTGCCCATTTCCGGCCGATCCCCTTCCATGGCTCAAGCATTACTAAAAGCGAGAAATAAACAGGCGTGTAGCCGCCAGACTCTGACGTAATTAGCGCCAACATCAGCCCAAGATTGATAACCCGATAATTCGCCACCGCTTCAGGTCGAATCCCTGTCACTATTATTGCCAGAACGATAAAAAGCTGCGTGAAATGCTGTAAAAGAGGAATGCCAGTCGCCAGAACGTCCACCCATCGCGATCCGACAAGAAGGGTGACCGGAAATACGTCGGTCGTGACCAACGAATATAATGCATTATAGGTAGTCGAAAACCAAAGATCGAGCGGGTTCACGGTCGCCATCGACGACCAGTTCATAATATTATTTACCACCTCTCCAGGAGTTCCGCGACCCAAGATCGCAAAGCTCAGAGCGTACACGAAAATCGTCGAAAGAACGACACCCTCCACAGCAATCCATTTCCGCTTCACAACAAGCGGAACGAAGGCCGCGATCAAATATACTTTGAAGTTTATCGCTATACCCGCAAATATATAGCGAAATCTCGCCGATTTCAGCAGGGGTCCGGCGGCAAGGAGGAAGCATGCGAAGGACACGAGCACAAGATTGCCTCGCTCGAGTCCGTCAAGCAAAGGCCAACCCAGCCCAAGGCAAATGGTTCGTAGAATCGCACGTAGTCTGTTGCGTCTTTCGTACTTTCTAAATAGAAGATAGATCAGAATTACGTCAAGTATATAGAGCGCGAAGATGGACCCGATACCAAGCCAGTCACATTCTCTTGGCGCAAGGCCTGGGCTCGACTCTACAATGCGCGCTTTTGGATAGCAGTGGTCTATTCCAAAAAGACGGAGAAACACGAATGATATAGGAGGATATAGAGATCCCCACACATCATAGGTTCCATGATCTCGCGCCCAGTAGGCAGTGTTGAACCAATCGGCAAACGTATCGTTGGGCTCAAAGAAAAACGGCTGCGGCAGATAGCCGTCTACAATTAGGCGCCAGAGCGTATAGATTACGGCACCCACTATGACGACGCAAAATACGGATTCTATTAATAACCCACCAGAAGGCGCATTATCCGAGCCCTTACTCATCCGATGCCTTCCACCGAAATACGATCTTAAGTGCAAAATAATTAATGATTGAAGCAACAACAGTCGCGATCATTCCGCATAGATACGGAGAACTCAACATGTGATGCGTCAATAATAGGATTGTGGCAGATATCGCATAATTGAAAATATAAGCGAGCGCATAACTCGCTAAGCTAGATTTATTTCCTGCAAAGACATACCGGCTGTATGTGATATAGTTAAATGCCGCCCCGACGATATGTGAAATTATCTGAGCAACATAGATATTAACACCGAGTTTAATCAGCGCAGCAAATACGGTATAGCCAAATACAGTATTAACAACTCCAACCTGATAATATCGCCATAACTTCCTCCACTCCTCCACGGAAGTCCACTTGAACATAGATCAATAGTCCGCCGGGAAATTGGCTCGCTCGCGCTCAAGTACGAGCGGCTGATTGCGCGTGCGCTCGGAGATCAGACCTGTTTGTACCCCCAATAAGCCCAGGAACAGAAAAATGAGGCCAAATTGCCCTTCTAGCAGCGCCGCAAACAGCCAGAGCTGCACCGACCGCCCCGTAAAGAGGGCGAACACTGCCCCCAGGAGGCAGATCAGGGTGAGTAGTGATACGATGAACGCAATGTAGAGCGGTGCGCGTAAAAGGTTCTTTGACGAGCCCGCCAGACCATTCAGTGCAAAGTCGAGAAGCGTGAAGAAGTTGTTGTTCGATTTTCCGCGGGGCCGTGAAGGGCGCGCGAATGGAATCGTTTCAATCGAATAGCCGGTTTCGACCAATAGTCCGCGAAAGAAGGGTTGGGGTTCCCTCAGCTGACGGATCGATTCCACCACGCGGCGGTCATATATACCGAAGCCCGTAGCATTGGGAATGATCCGATAGTCGCCAAATCTTTGCTGCAAGGAATAGGAAAGATTGCGCATGAATGAAAGAATCACGCCTGATTTCTCGCGCTCGCGTATACCGAGCACGATATCGGCTCCGTTACGCCACCGGCGGACGAACTCCGGCAGCAACGCGGGCGAGTCCTGAAAATCCGCGCACATTGAGATTATGGCGCGGCCCGCAGACTGATAGATGCCGTAAGTGGGGGAGCGCATCTGACCATAATTTCGCGTGTTTACGATCAACCGGATCCGGGAATCGCGCGCGCACATTGTTTTGACGATTTCGACGGTGCGGTCGTTTGAGTCGTTATCGATGAAGATGACATCGAATGACTCGCTTATCGGTTCGAGTTGTTCAACGACGGCGGCGGCTATCGCCTCTACATTCTCTTCCTCATTCCGACACGCGATCACGACGGAAATTTCTGGCCGGGGACGGTTATCGCGCGCCACCGTCAAATTCCCTCGTTACCCAAACGTCCACCGATCGGTGGACGGAGGCGATAAAACTCGATCGAAAGCCATAGCAGAAAGGTGATGATCGCCCCTGCGAGCGCGGGGAACCAAATTTGGCGCTTCGTGTCCACATAAGCAGGCTCAAGCACGCGAACACTGGCGGTTGACGTCAGGTCCTCGACCGCTGTACCTTGAAGATAGCGCAAATAGCTATCATACAAGCTACGAGCAAATGCCAAGTTTCTCTCAAGTTTAAAATATTGGCTGGACGAATTCACTGCGCGTCCAACCGTCAAATCTGCACTGGGATCCGTCGTTCGGACTTGTGCCAAATCCGCCTGCAATGATTGCAATTGCGCGGACAATTGCCTCATCACCGGATTGGTATCGGTATAAAACTGGCGGGCCGATGCAATTTCCACCTGCTTCGCTTTAATCGCTGCCTCTAACTCGGGAATTCGCTCGCTGACCGCGGCGACGGTCGTCAACGGGGCCGGCGCTCGGTTGCGAAAGCGGAAGTCGTCAAATGCCGACTGTGCTTCCGCCAGCTGGCGCGTCGCATCTCCGGAAAGTTGGAGTAGGACCTTCCGCTTGTATGCGGTCTGGCTTCGTGCGATTTCGGCGAGCCGGTCCCGCGTGGCATCGGTATACGCTGCAACCAGGTCCCGGGCGAGCACGCCATCGCGATCTTCCAGTTCGATAAGGACTATACCGCCGCGCAGCGACCGGATCACCATTTTGTCTTGAAGCCATCGATGGACCTTCAAGACATTTGGCTCATTCATCCTACGCTGCAGGTCGAGATTCTTGATAACCTCGCCCCGCACTTGAGGACTGTTCGCGACACGTAGAGCGATTTCCACCGCGGCCTGATTGCCGAACACGCTGTTGAAGGCCCCCAGCTGGCCGAGCGTGCCGCTGAGACCGAAACTTTCTGGGTCGGTGGGCGTCAGCGTGCCCATCGCGTGAAATCTCTCCGGGAAGAACGACAATATCAGGAACAAACTCGTTGCAACCCCGAAAACCAAACCTCGGAGTTTGAAGGATTGCATTATTCTGAGTTCGGCGAGCCGTCCTATAATCGATACACTCCGGTTCATTTCGTTACCGCCACTACAGTTGCAGCGCTGATGCCCAACGCGAATATCGTCTGCGTTATGTCCTTGAACCTAGCCCAGAAGGGGTTGGCCTGGGTTCTGACGGGCACAAATATAATATCGCCCGGGATGACCTGTTTATCGAGCGCGCCACGCTTGTACGACACCACCTCGCCGTTGGCGCGCACGAGGAAAATGCTGTGACGGTCGGCAGCTCGGAGCGTCCCACCTGACATTTCGATATAGTCGCGTACCTTCTGCGCCGGATTCCCGTTTCCGACCAGGAAGGATGCTGGCCGATAAACCGCCCCAAATACACCGACGGTGGTGGGCATCGGGGGTACATAAATTGCGTCGTTATTCTCCATTAGAATCGAGCCGGAAATGCTCCTCGCCGCCGGAGACAGCGGCAGAACAACGCGGCCATCCGGTTCGGCCTGGCGTAGGCGTTCCAACACCGCGCGTGCGCTGGCGACCTGGCTATTGCGCTCCGCCTCGCTAATCGAACTGTTTGCATTGAGAGGCGCTGCCGCCAACGAAAGTTCCAGCTGGCGGATGGCATCGCGGTAGCTCTCCTGCTGCTCTATTTTGACCGACTGGCGCGTGAATTTCGTCCCGAAAGGGTAAGCGCTGTTGGTGAGACCGCCAGCCTGATTGAGGATCGCGCCCATGGGTGTGTTCGGGGGTACATAATATATGCCGGGGTGGTTGACCTCTCCCTCCACCCGAACGAGCACAGACTGCCGATCGGTCGGCATGGTCAAGGTGCCAGTGGACAGGATCTGGACAACGTCACCACCCTTTACCGGGGTTCCTGACGCCAGCGCGGAAGGCAAGAGCTTTGGGCCTGCTATCTCCTGCTCGCCTGTGCGATAGAGGATGACGCGCGAGCGATCGGCCAACGTATTGGGACCGCCGGCATCAGCGACGAGGTCAGCGACGCTCTCGCCCGGCTTGGCCTCGTAAATCGCTTCTTCCTGCACGCTCCCTATCACGGCAACCTGGTCGCCCGCGGGTGGGATAAAAAGGACATCCTCGTTTTGCAGCTGGATATCATCGACACTGTGCCCCCCACGCATCAGTTGGTACAGGTCGAAGTCGGCGATTTGCTTGCCGCCGCGATAAAGCTTGATGGCCCGCCAGCTCCCGCCCGCCGACGGCCCCCCCGCCTGAAAGACGGCGTTCGCCATGGTAGACAGACCGTTTATCGTAAAGGCGCCGGGATTATTAGCCAAGCCGGTTACGTAGACGCGTATTCCGCGCAGCTGCTTTATCGTGACCGAGACCGTGAAGCCACGGAACTTCGTGCCGATCGCTCCCGCGATTACATCGCGCAAGTCGGAATGGCGGACACCAGCGACGCGGACTGCTCCGACGCCGGCAAGGAAAATCTTGCCATTAGTATCTACTTCGCGTTCGACACTGCCGTCGATCGAGCCGGTCAACGAGATCACGATCGTGTCGCCGGGTTGAACCACATAGTCCGGCGGGACGGTCGCGGTGGCAGGAGCAGCAAAATCGCGCGCAGAAGGAAGGATCAGCTGACTTCCATAGCGAGGCAGTTTCCGGCCGAGCAAGCGTTCCATATAGTTCTCGAACTCGCCGGGCTTGGGCGGTTGCCGAACCAATGTGCCTTCTGGAGCCCGCTCGTTATTCGCGGCGAGCAATTGCTGAAGTGTCAGCATATCATTGCTCGTGTTCGAGACAGCGTAGGGCTGTAAGATATGCTGCTCGAGATACGGGTTGTCGTTTCGCCCCTGCCGATCGGAAGTATCTCCGTTCGAGTTTTGCGCCTGCGAGGCCGATGTATTCGAGTTGGTTGACTGCGGGGCGACGAAGGGCGAACCGCCGAACAGGCCACCTTCTGTCTGAGCCTGGGCTGCCGATGCTATGCTCCAACACAAGCCGATGATGGCAAACCTGCTGACCTGAGCGGGAAATTTGCGCGTTGCGACCGCGGCGATGGCCAAAGCGGTGCGCCCCCCAAATCGCGGTGCAAGGGTTGTGTTCGGCCGCTGTCGATTCGCGCCGGATTGGTTGGGTCTAAACATCTGTGTTGGGTCCGCTATTTTTGGGGTAAGGGTATTTTGGCTTCGCGCGCAAGCCAAGCGGCGGTCTCCGCGACCTGATCGGCAAGTGACAAATGTTCCACCCCGCACTGACCGAGTAGCCTTTGCCATTCGGCATCGTCGCCGACATACCGGTTCGGTTTGGGGTCTTCGATGGGCGCGCGCAGTACATCGCTGCCGAGAACCCCAGCGACCACTTCGGCGACGTCAGCCAGTTCCATGGCTGCGCCCCCCGTCTCGAATTGGAGGACCGTCTTTCCTTCGGTGGCGAGCAGCGCGATCAAAATGACGGACATCAACTCGCGCACCGCGACATAGCCGCGTAGGACGGGCCGACGCGCCTCCACCTTAATCGATCGGCCTAGCAGAGCATCGAGGAGGAAGCTGGCCAATGCATAGGTTTGATGCTTGTTTATCCAGGGACCCGATACATTGTAGATGCGGCCGATGGCCGCGCGTCGCCTGCCGGGGGACGCATTTCCCCAGGCCGAGAACAAAAACTCATCCTCGCGCTTCAGTCGACCATAAAGGCGCAGGTCTGAGGGTGCCGTCGGGTCATGGACGAAAGCCGCCGCACCCGACGAAGCGACGAATAGCCTATCCACCCCGATGATATCGAGCGCCTCGTGCACCGCCAGCGAAACCGCGCGATTGCCGGCTTCGTAGCGCGCCGCGTCCATCCCAGCGATCTTGTCCTTGGTCTGGAACGCAAGATGAAGCAACAAAGTCGGCGATCGCCTCAAGCTTGATAGATCGGCCAACGGCCGCTGCCGAACCGTGTGACCATCGCCCAAGTCGATCAGCGCCTCCGTTGAGCCAAAACAAACGACGCGCCTTGCGAAGATCTCCGCTCCCAAGGCCTCATGAAACAAACTGATTGCCGTTCGCCCGATCCACCCGCGCGCGCCGACGATGGCGACACGCCGATCGTCGCGGCTTAGCAATCGCTTGGCGGGAGACGCAAAACGTGCGCGTCGCCGATCAATTTCGGGATCAAAGATGAGCGAAGGATCAGCCATTGTCGGCAAGCCGGTCGAGGTAGTCCACTTCAGGACTCATCCGGTCGATTGGATTGGATTCCATCGAGCCGCTCGCGGTTATGCGGCTGCTGATCTTTGGAAAATAGGTCTGCTCGGGATCGATGGGAACGATGAACGCGTGCGGACCGGGCTGCGCCATCCGGGCCAGGAACTCATTGTCCACGGTAAAGTCGAGCGGCAGCCGCATCACGGGAACGTCCCAGGCGGCGAACAGCTTTTCCCATTTGGGCAGGCCGAGTCCCGAGCTGGCGTCGCAACCGAGATATTTGCCATTGAAATAACTGCGTTGCGTCATGCGGATAGAGGCATGCCCCTGGTCGTGAAAAATGAACATCTTGAGATTGAGATTGTTGATTGCGGCAGTACCCACCTCCTGCATGTTCTGGGCGAAACCACCATCGCCCTCGATCAGGATGGTTCGCCGCGGCGCGCCACCAATCGCCGCGCCGATCGCGCCCGAAAGGCCATAGCCCATGGAGGCCAGCGACTTGTTGGTTAGCATCCGCTGGCCGAGCTTCTGCTTGTAGAGCTGCATCGTCAGGGTGAAGGCGCTGCCGCTCGAGCATGGGATGATGAGATCGGCGGGCGTGGTGACTGACTCCAGCCGGACCAGGAATTCATACGGCGAGAGATATCCTTCGCCGGTACGATTCACGGGTTCGATCCTAGGGACGCTCCGGATGATCCTCCGGGCTTCTTCGAGCCAGCTATCCTTTATCGGCAGGTCATGGACAAGGAGCCGAGTCAGAAAATCATTGGCGTCCGCACAAAGACCGACGTCGATACGCGGGTGTCCTTTGGCCAATTCCAGCGGATCAATCTCGACCTGGACGACCTTTGCCGCGCGGCCGAACTCCGGCCAGTTGAAGCCGGTCTGCTGTAGGCCGAGCCGCGTGCCGACGGCAATTATGAGGTCCGACCTCTGGATTACGATATTTGACGCGCGCTGTCCCCACGTATTGGGTCGGCCAAGATAGTTCGGTGCATCGCCATCGAAGCGGTCGGCGCCGTTATAGGTCGTCATTACTGGAATGCGCAGGGCTTCGATTCTGCCGCGAAGTTGGTTGGCGGTATCATATTCGACCCCTCCGCCTACCAGCAATATAGGCCGATCAGCCTCCCGATATGCCTCGGCGATGTGCCTTACATCCGTGTCGCTCGCGACGGGGAGCTTATAAGGCGACATCGGCGGCAAAGGCTCTTCATCCACCGTCGCCGCCTGGACGTCCAACGGCATCTCGAGGAACACCGGGCCTTTGCGCGGCGTCCAGCTTTGCTCGATCAAGGCAAGGAACGACTTCGCGTCGATTGGGGCATCGAAACGATAGGCAGCCTTGGTCGTGGAGCTGACAAGCTCGACGCCATTCACCTCCTGTATTCCACGCGAACGCACCGTCCCCCTGGACAGATCGCTGGTCTTCACCTGCCCGCCGATGATGAGAAGTTCGCGGCTCTCCAACCAGGCTCCGCTGATCGCCGTGACGATGTTGGTCAGGCCTGGGCCGGTCGTTACCAGCGCCAGCGCCTTCCGCGGCGCGGCAATCTCATTGAAATATTCAGCACCGACGCCTGCTGCCACTTCGTGCACGACCGGGACGCCCGTGAGATACCTGTCCAAACTCTCGGTCAGATGCATTATATTGCCGCCGCCGACGAAGAAATAATGGGTGTATCCTGCGGCCTGCAACCAAGCGCCGATCTGATCGCTATATTTCATGCCTCGCCCCCTTTGGCGATCTTCAACAGGGACGATATGACCGTGATGACTTGGTTGGCGGACAGGCTGCCCGGCGTTTCCGCGTCATATCCCCATCCGGCATGCAGAGGGAGATGAACTCTGCCCTCGAAAGGCTCGAGATGACTATTCATGTCATCGACATAAACGATCAGCCATTTGCCGTTGTCCAGCCAATGCTGGTTTCTGGCGATTGCCAGCTTGCTTCCCGATCGACGTATATCCTCCTGGCCGAATACCGGAACGACATCAGCGCCGTGAAAAGCGAGAGTCTGATGGATGGACTCGACGTTGCGCGTCGAAAGGACAGCAAAATACTCTGGGTGCTGCAGCAAAAATGGCCTTAACAGCAGAAAAAAGTCATAGGGCGGCATGATCTTTGGCCAGTCCGGATCTTGCATGATGGATTTTCTCGCATCGAAGAATATTCGCGCGAAGTCCCAATCCATATCTTCGGGTGATAGCTCACGAATTACGTGAGCGGGGATCGAGTGTTCGATACTGTATAGGCGATTATAGTGCCAGGCGTCAGTAACAACACTCCGAAATTTAATAAATTCTTGATAACTTACATCCTGCCGATATTCGGGCCGACCTTGGGTTGCGGCATTGGCTACAGAATAGGCCTCAAAAGCGCTGTTGAATAGCACCCCATCAAAATCGAGAACAAACTTAATATCCACGAAAGAGTGCTCCGGAGCTTCCAGACTCCCACATATATTGTCTCGACCATCGTGCTTCACGGAGCCAGCTGAACGCTTTCGCCGTCGAACATCCTTTATCCCGATCCTTCATTATGCGGCACCCAAGGGCGAGATCCATTGCCGCAATGATTGGCAGCGACTCATCGAAACAATTGAACCGGGCCCAGCGATCTTCGTGCCCCGACCAAGCCTCGCCGATGGTGGCGACTAGGCTCTCTATCGCAGTGCAAGGGGCACCTTTATGCAAGCCCATCGGCTATAATCCTATTGGTCACTATTGCTTTCGCGCCGCTTCCGCGTCAGCGCCCCTCGCCCGAGATGAATTTCGCGATCGTCTCGACCGAATAGGCGAGGTGGCTCTCCGTCAACCCAGGATAGAGGCCGATCCAGAAGCAGTTATTGGTGACGACCTCAGCATTGGTGAGATCGCCGACAACGCGGTAATTGCGATCCTTCATATAGGGCTGGCGTAGCAAATTGCCCCCGAACAAGAGCCGGGTGCCGATCTTGTGGCCATCAAGAAACTGAACGAGGTCGTCCCGGTCCAACTGCGCGCTGTCTCGGATCGTGATAGGATAGCCGAACCAGGAGGGTTCGCTGTTCGGGGTAGGCTCAGGCAGGATCAAAGCATCCTCGAACGGCGCCAACAACTCGGTCAACAAGTCGAAGTTGCGCTGGCGCGCGGCGAGAAAGTCGTCGAGATGACCAAGCTGCGCTAGACCGACCGCCGCCTGCATGTCGGTAATCTTAAGATTATAACCCGCGTGGCTATAGGTGTATTTGTGATCATAGCCTCTTGGAAGCGACCCAAGTTTGCGAGCGAAGCGCTTGCCGCAGGTATTGTCCTGTCCGGGAGCGCACCAACAATCGCGCCCCCAGTCGCGCATCGACTCGATCACGCGCTTAAGCCGAGGTTTATCCGTAAATACGGCACCGCCCTCACCCATCGTGATATGGTGCGCAGGATAAAAACTTAAGGTGCCGATGTCTCCAAAGGTGCCAACTCCTTTGCCGTCATATCTGGCACCAAGAGCGTCGCAACAATCTTCAACCACCCAAAGCTGATATTTTTTCGCGACACGCATCACCTCGCCCAGATCGAACGGATTGCCGAGCGTATGGGCGACCATGATCGCACGCGTCTTGTCGGTCACCGCAGCCTCGATCATCTCGGGTTTGATGTTGTAGGTCGGGATGTCAACATCGACGAAGACGGGAACCAGCCCATATTGGAGAGAAGGGTTTACCGTGGTTGGGAAACCCGTCGCCACCGTGATGACCTCGTCACCAGGTTTCAGTGCCTCTCCCCGTAGATAATGCGAGGTCAAACTCGAAAGCGCCAACAGATTTGCGGAAGAGCCCGAGTTGGTCGTCAGAGCATGGGCGACGTTCAGCCGCTTGGCGAGTTGCGTTTCAAATTCGGCGTTAAAGCGGCCCGTCGTAAGCCAAAAATCAAGCGCCGAATCAACGAGGTGACGCACGTCCGTATCGTTATAGACTTTACCCGAGACGGGGACGGAACTTTCCCCGGGGACGAAGGGCCTTGGCGCGTGAAATCGGCGCGCATATTCGCCCGTCAGATCGAGTATTAACGCGCGGAACTGTGCCTCATCACAATCAGCCGCCAAGCTCATCGGGTCCGGAATATGGGGATCGGTGGTCATTCGACTTCTTTCGGTGAAAGCATCGCGCCGAAGCGCGCGCCATAGTCTGCAAGTTGCGAGAGAGTAATGGCTCGGGCATCGCCGCCGGAGGCAACCAGCCGATGCCACTCGACCACGCGGTCCAATGCCGTCTCGATCGAGAAGATTGGCCTCCAACCGAGGTACGCACGTGCCTTGGCACAATCGAGTTTCAAGATGTTCGCTTCGTGGGTCCGCGGGTTGTCGACTGCGCCGTTGGTCCAACCCGCCCGTCCCCACGCGCGCGTCAGATAGTCGGCAATCCACGAAACCGGGCGGGCATCCGCTTCGCCGGGACCAAAATTCCAGCCGTCGGCGGCCCCTTCCTCTCGATCGAGCAACCGCATGGCGATCATTAGGTACCCGCCGAGCGCTTCGAGAACATGCTGCCACGGCCGGACCGATTTTGGAGAACGGATGATCGGTGACTCGCCGGCAACCAAGGCGCGGATGATATCCGGGATCAGCCGGTCTTTGGCCCAGTCGCCGCCGCCAATTACGTTACCGGCGCGCACCGACGCGACCTTGGGACCATCTCCCGTGTTGAAATAGCTGCGGCGATACGCCGAAATAGCAATTTCCGCCGCGCCCTTGCTGGCCGAATATGGATCGTGTCCGCCCATCGGATCGGCCTCCCGATATGGCCAAACCCACTCCCGATTCTCATAGCATTTATCGCTAGTCACGCAGACGATCGCTTTGACCCTCGGCATCCGACGGCACGCGTCGAGTAGATGGACGGTGCCCTGAACATTGGTGGCGAACGTTTCGATCGGCCGGTCATAGGACAAGCGGACAAGCGGTTGCGCTGCTAGGTGGAACACGACATCCGGCCGGGCCGCCGTCAGCGCTTTTTCGACCGCGTCGAAATCACGAATATCGCCCTCAACGTGCGTCATGAACTCGTCGATCCGGGCCTGACGGAAGAGACTCGGTGTCTCGGCGGGCAGAGAGAAGCCGATAACCTCGGCCCCCAATTGCGTCAGCCATAGGGAAAGCCAACTGCCCTTAAAGCCCGTATGGCCGGTGACCAGTACCCGCTTACCACGCCAAGCCCTGGTCACCAGGTCTTCCAAGGCGCACCCTCCGACCAGAGCTGTTCCAAATGAATCTTGTCGCGCAGAGTGTCCATCGGCTGCCAAAAACCATCATGCCGAAACGCAGCCAGTTCTCCTGCGGCGGCGAGGCGTTCGAGCGGCGCGCGCTCCCAGATCGTATCGGGACTGTCGATGAGATCGAGTACATCCGGCTCGGCAACGAAGAAGCCGCCGTTGATCAGCCCGCCGTCGCCGGCCGGCTTCTCCTTGAAGCACCGCACCAAATCCCCGTCGAACTCGAGAGCACCAAAACGGCCGGGAGGTGCCACGGCCGTGATAGTCGCCTTCCGTCCATGCGCTCTATGGAACGCAAGCAAGGCTGATATATCGACCGCGGCAACGCCGTCACCATAGGTAAAGCAGAATGGCTCGTTTTCGCCCAGGTAGCGGCGGACGGCCTTGAGACGACCGCCTGTCATTGTGTCGGCGCCGGTTTCAACCAAAGTGATCCGCCACGGTTCACTCCAGTTTTGGTGGATCTCGAGTTCGTTCTTGACGAGATCGATCGTCACATCGGCGGTGTGGAGGAAATAATTCGCAAAAAACTCTTTAATCATATAACCTTTATAACCAAGGCATATTATGAAATCGTTCAATCCATACGAAGAATATATCTTCATAACATGCCAAATAATCGGCATTCCACCGACTTCGACCATCGGCTTTGGCCGTACAGAGGTCTCCTCCCCCAGACGAGTGCCCAATCCACCCGCAAGAATAACAACCTTCGTCACGAAAACTCGCTCATCGTAGTTAAACTCAGCATCGGCGATAAACTCAGACTAAGCCTATTGGGAACTTTTTACAATTTCAAAACACATTGGACGACGCATTAGGCGCTTCAGCCCACTACCCAGACTCCAGCACCCCCCAACGGACGATGACGTAGCGAAAATCGCGGTGCCTTAAGCCTCCGCTGACCACGAACGATAAACCCCCGCGCCGCAACGAGCCACCGCTAAGGTCGACAGCGGAATCAGACCGACGTCCGAAGCCATCAATCTTAAAATTTGGCCCGCAAGGCCAACCGGTGGTCGGTCTTTCCATCCGAAATGGCTGCAATCTTTTTTTTGGATCGTGATCCGGCCGGCCGAAGATCGCTTGAACTGTTTTCCCAAGCTATGACTGCGTCTGGAATTCCTCCATTCGGCTTTGCTGTCCAGAATGCGCCGAAGGCGCGATCCCGGGGCACCAGCTTCGCGAAACCCGTGTTGATTATCGCGCGGCCCATGACCCAAGGCTTCCTTGGGAGCAAGAGCAAGTCGGTGGAATGCAACCCAAATCGGTTCAAATTGAGACGGGCCGTTGGGGTTCTAACGTGCGCTGCCGCTTGGGTAGCGCTAGGTAAACGCCGCTGCCTACCTGGGCTTTGCGTGTTTCTTCGACATATGGACGTTTGCTAATGCCAATCGTATCGATCTCTCTGCTCCGGGGTAAGGCACCGGCCTATCGCAGAGCCATAGCCGACGCCGTTCACGAAGCGCTTGTGGACGTTATCGGAATCCCGCGCGACGACCGCTTCCAGCTCATCAACCAGTTGGATGAAGATGAGTTGATCTACGACCCCAATTATTTGGGGATCGAGCGGAGCGACGACTTCGTGCTAATTCAGATCACACTCTGCAAAGGAAGAAGCCGAGATACCCGCCTCGCGTTGCATCGCGAGATTGCAGCACGGTTAGTAGCTAATCCGGGCATGCGCTCCGAGGACATCCTCGTCGTGCTCCTGGAAAACGATTATGTCGACTGGTCGTTACGACGAGACCATCGATTGCCAATGCTATTCCAAGAAGTCTTTGACGAGCTTTGACCGAAGACGAGGGCCACACCATCGTGCCGATTTCTGCTGGTCCTGCCGCCCTCCATGGGGTGCCGCCCAGGGCATGGCTGGGAAGGTTCAGGTGCAGGACCGCATGAGGCCTAATTGGCCCAAATGATGGAGGCCGCGCGCGACGAGGTTGGCGAACTAGGAGAACTCGCCGAACATTTATATGTAGGGCCGCTCGCGCGGCGCATATGTTTTCCGCCGAGCCGAGCACCGCAATTGGGAGCAGCATTGCCGGTGGGTTGTTAGCGCGGTGCCCCCCGGAGTCGCGCGCGGGCCGGGACCGAAGTCGATTGAGCGCAGAGTGGCGGGCGATTTCGACCCGAGTCGCACGAGCGACGCATTGTCTATAGAAGGTTGGACGACCGAAATTAGAGCACATAGCTACCGCCGCGTTAAACGCCGCTGCCTGGCCCGTGATAAGCTCGACAATCATCGGTTAAGTTGCGTGTGGGTCGGACTCCGAGTGTTCGTCACCGTACTCACCGAGATCGGCTTCCGATCGACGGCGGAGGTTTATCCTCATCCGACTTGTAATAACCTGTTGTTTGCGGAGGGTTTTGAGAGCAATCTTCATCCGATCAACTGCTGGCTGATTCTAAATTGGGGGAATCTATGAAACTCGCTCGCGTTTGCGTTGGTCTCGCGGCTCTGGCGTGCGCGCCCGCCTCGGCTCAGCTGATGAGTTCTACGCAAAGCTTCTACGTGACCTATCAGAGCCATGGCAGCACCGGGTCCCAGGAGATTAGCCTGTACGACGGACCGGACATTCTTCGCGCCGTTAAGATCACATGGCACGGCGACGTGGGATCCTATTTTGACGATTACTACGGCGACGATACGCCTTACATCCAGGCCTATTCGGGCAGCATCGGGTTCTACATGTATAACGAGGATGATCACTCTCCGGTCAATGGCGCCTCCTCGTTCAAACCCTTCTCTGGATCGACCCCTTGCACCTATTCGGAATGTGAGATTTTCGGGTCAGCGTCGGGAATACTCTTTGTGTCTCCGAACCAATTTCAGGGGTCAGGAACGCTGATTATCGATAGCCGAAGCTATATCGTTCCCAATTTTGGTTTCGGCGACGATTTTGGATCGGGCTCTGACCTCTACGGTACCATCACCTATTATTACGGTACTGTGCCCGAACCCGGCAGTTGGGCGCTAATGCTCGGCGGTTTTGGTCTGATGGGTGGCGCGTTCCGTTTACGCAGGAAGCCGCACGGCGAAACCGCGCTAGAGACGTGAGGTACGGATCGTTACGGTTGATGATCTATTAACCTTCCTCCCCGTATTTGTACCCAATGATCAGATTAGCCTCGCTTCTGCTCATCTGGCTGATGGCCACGGCGGCGTCTGCTGCGGTTCCCGAAGCGCAAGCGCTCTGGGACAAGGGCTCTTATCGCCAGGCAGTTGCATCGGCGTTCGAAGCCGCCAATGTTGGCGATCCTCAAGCGCAATTCATCCTTGGCGAGGCCTATCGGCTTGGCCGCGCAGTCGATCCTGACGATCTTCAAGCACGCGGTTGGTATCTGCGTGCCGCACGTCAGGGTGACGTACCATCGGCAGCGGCACTGGGTGAACTTCTACTGCACATGCGCCAATCGCGGGACGCGGTCCAATGGCTCACGCTCGCGGCATCTCATAATCATGCTCGAGCTACCGCTCTGCTCGCTGCGATCTACTATACAGGTGATGGAGCGGAGCAGGACCTGGTTCTGGCCACCTCGCTCATGAAGAAGGCCGCGACGCTCGGTTCACCAGAGGCCAAAGCCAAGCTTGCCATGATGGATGACACGGCTCCGCCGGTGGATATCTCATCTCCCTTAGGTCCGCCAGTAGAACAGGCTTCGCGAGGTAGCGCGGGCGAAGTACGGGAAGTACGGGTTGCGACCGCGTCCCGTGCGCCACTAACAATTCAGCCAGCGCCGTTAACGCATCGGACGAAAAGCGCCCGTATCGGCGGTTCGGTCGCGATTCAGGTCGGCGCATTCCGATCAGCCACCAACGCCCGCCGGGCATTGCGGCTAGTGGCCACCCAAACCTCCGGGGAATCCGCCCAACTCTCGCTAGTGCGCAACGGCGGCTTCTACAAACTGCTTTTAATCGCGGATGGACGGCAATCGATGCGTGCCATGCGGACTCGTCTTCTCGAGATGGGTTGGCAACACTTCGTCCGGCGCGCCGGGGTCGTCAGGGCGTAGGGAAGGCTGGGCGTTTCCTCCAGCGAGTCGGACGAAGATTCCCGTCCATCAATCATCCCTTAAAAGCTTCAGGATAACGGGGTTCGCGTGACCCGATTTGAAAAGCGACTAGTGGCGATAGCGATCACGTCTGGCATCGGTATGCTTGCTGCGATCGGCTGGATCATTAACAGCTACTAGAGCTGCCATAAAATTAATCGGCGCCGGCATTCTCGTGAATGCCGGGCGCCAGGATCTTATCAGCCATGCGAGCTATTTTGTCAGGGCGGCAACGCTCCCGTCAGCTGTTGTAGTTCCAAGCGCAGGCCCCAGGATGCCAAAGTGGCTTGGATGTCGTCGATATCGACTGCATGCCCTATAATGTTTCAAGTTGCCCGAACGGGAAGTGGGACGCCTCAATTTGCTGAAGCGTCACGTCTCTCCCAGAGACTTGGCGCAAAAAAGATGGGCGCGCCGCCGGCCACAAGACCGACGGCGCTTTTTTTGCTAGCGACGGAAACTTAGCCGAAGCTGACAAGAGGCTTACGGCGACTGCGCATAGCACTGCCGATTGCGCTGAAGCCGCCTAGCATCAGCGCCCAGGACGCTGGCTCAGGTACACTCGATGAGGAGGTAATGAGCCCGATCGTAACGTGGTAGGGTGCCGTAAAAAAGGCCAGACCTGCAGCATTATATTCGATCGAATTGCCAGTGAAGCTGATGTCGCTCGCCGTCAGGCCGGCAAGATCAGTGTCCAAGGTGAAGCCGGTAAGGTGCGATCCATCACTGAAAACCAGATTTGAAAACTGGATTCCGTTGAATGATGTGGGGGTGTAGCTCGAGCCCGCGTCTTCACTGACCGAAAGCGTCAGTCCAGACGCCGAGAGCGTGGCTGGCTCGGCAAACGGCGAGCAAATTGGGTCAGATCCCGGACAAACAGTAGGGGTTCCGACCGCGATCGTCGAGGACGTCAAAACATCAGAAGACGTTGGGAAAATGTAACTGTCGGTGACTGTGCCGACCAGGACGGGGCCTGCCGAAGCTGCGGTTCCGCAAAGAGCCAACGTCAAAGCTGCAATTATTGATCGAGTCCTATGCATGGTAAATCCCCTTGGCCAAAAAGCGAACTATCAGACTGAGTTCACGTGCCGGCACATCGAGCCCCCCAAAAGTCACCTGCCGGAGAAGGCAGGGCGATCGCGGCGGAGCTACGGCAGAAAATCCGAGCAGTATTCCCAGATGAACACCTTCACCCGAACCTCCCGGCCCGATCCCGCATCGGTTGCGGCGGCGTCCCTCTTTCGGCGGAGGGCGTCAATCACACGTCAATCCCCGGCGTCGCGGGCGTTAAAAGATCGTTAAATGCGCAAGCATCGAAGCGATTGGGCCGGGCGGTTGCGCCACCTGAGAGTGACGCGCGCCGTCCGACCCGCGGTCGAACGGCGCTGGTTTGAAGACGGATCTAAGCCTTCGGCGCGGCTTTGCGACGCCCTCGTGGTGCTGCGGCTTCCGGCTTGGCGGGCGCGGCTTTGGCGCGGCTTTGGCGACCGTTTTGGCCGAGACCAAGTTGCTTGGCGACAGCGCGGCGATGCTCGGAATAGCTCGGCGCGACCATCGGATAATCGGGCTTGAGACCGTAGCGCGCACGATAGTCTTCCGGGGTCAGGCCATGCGTCGAAAGGTGACGCCGCAACGTCTTATAGGGCTTGCCATCGATCATCGAGATGATGTGATCGCGTGATGCCAGCGACTTGCGGACAGTTACGGCGGGCGTAAATTCCCGGCCACCCGAGGTCCCGGATGCATCGCCTGCCGCATTCGATATCGTGCCCGACAGTTTCTGGATCGTGGCGTGCATCTTCTGTAAGAAGGCGGGCACTTCGTCGGTCGTTGCGCGCACATTCGGGTTGCCGAGCCACGCAATCGTGAGTTCCGTGGCCAGCTCTATCGACGCTGCATTATTCTCTTCCGACATTGCGAAATTCTCCGTGAATGATGACCGGCGCTTGAGCGCCTCCTAGCGGAAAACACAACCATAATGGCCGGCTTTTGTTCGCCAAGCATTTTGTTCGAACCTGCACGTCGATGGTTCATCGAGAAATGCAAGGGGATTAGCAGCGTAAAGGAAGTTAAAGCGCTGACTCAATGAGCGGGAACTTGGCGTCTGCATGTCGTTTTTTGCGGAGAATTGCTAAAGGTCACGCCTCATCCCGACCACAGCCGAATGCATAATTCCCGCATTTCTGCAGCTCGGAGCCAAGCGGGATGAAGGAGCTTGAGCCCGGCTCCGGCGTTCCCTCGTCTTGCTTGACTCACTTCCGGCCTGATCGTCGCCTCAATTTCAACCCGCCTTGGTCGGTGACGGGATTACATGGCCACACAGCCAATTTCCGGGGCGTTCTCAACTACGAGGCGCCGCAGCGGTGCGATGACCAATTGCTCCCATAAAGAGGTCGTGATCTCCTCCAGCTTGTCTGTCAGGTCCGCCCGCTGTTCGAGCCATTCCTCCAGATCGGCTAAGACACGCGCCTTGAAACCAGGGCCGGTACTCCAATGACGCGCGCATTCGCTCCATATTGGGGCCCGCGACAGTGGCTCATGATAGATTTCCATTCCGGCCCTCTGCACGGCTTCCAAAAAAGCTGTGCGTGTGGCGACCGCGCTCTTACCCATCTGGTCAATCGTTTTCGATGCCAGACGCAGGCCGTCGTCGTCTTTCAGAACGGTGAGATAATGGCTTAGCGAGACGAACCACCGTTCGCTTCGCTGCCGAGCGTCCTGGGCCGCGCCGATGCCGATGTGATAGGCAACGTTCAGACCAGAATATTCTCCGTTCCGCCGCATGGCGGCCCATAGCGTCGCGGCGTATCGGACCCCGGCGATCGTGCTCAGGGCTTCTTTATGCGCAAGCTGCTCGCGTGCGGGAAGCGCCGGGTCGGTGCCAAGAAAGGCGTTGAGCGTCTCAGCTACTTTCTCCACCGCTGCGGTGAGCGCCTGCATGTCGCGATTTTTCATCACTTCGTCGGCAGCCGCACAGAGGTCAAATAAGCGGTTTTCGACGGTCGCTCGCATTTGGCTAAACTGGTGAAACAAAACCTCGCGCACGGGAGCAGGATCGTCCGATTGAACGTTGTAAAACGCGATCGGGATGCCCGCCAGGCCCTCGGTCGCAAGTTCGTTTTCGACTTGCATCTGCTTGAAGGCGTAGCCCTCGGCGTCATCCATCGCGACGACGCCAGCATCATCCTTCATCGCCCGCGCCTCTCCGGTGCGTGGCAGCACCAGGATCGACACCTTCCCTGTGCTAACCGGCTCGGAGTAGGTCCGGTGCATGTGCTGCAATAACGAGTGGGCCGTCTCACGCGGCGCGTCATCGAAGCGCGTGCAGAACATGACGGCGGTGCGCGGATCTTTCAGCCGCAGACCGAGGTCTTGGCGCACAGCCACATCATCAACACCCTTCGTATCGATCACGTTGATTTCCAAGTCGCCGAAGGCGCGGCCGAAGTCGGGGATGACGAGATCAATGTTTGTCGGCAGCGACACGTCAGCGAGGCGGCCGTTGTTGATCTCACGGAACGCTTTCGCCGCCCATTCCATCGGATGCTGCCGCGTCGCGCTGTCGTACCACAGTTCACGCTGCGTCCTGTCGCGTAGCTTCATCAGCTCCAACATCCGGATGCGAAATTCGTCTTCGCTGGCACAGCCAGCGACAAGGTCGGCGACCGGATCGGAATAGAGAATCTTCCCTTTCTCGGTCCATCGCTTCCGGGTCAGCCCCGACATATTACGAATAGCACGATCGTGCTCCCGGCTCACTCCGGCCGGGTCGGCGAATGCTTGCATCCCTTTCAAGGCTGCCCAGCGGGCAGCACAGAAATCCGATACCAACTCCCGCAATTCCATCTCCGGCATCGGCTGGAGGCTGATGCCGAACTCGGGCCCGCGTCTGACATGAACCTCGCAAATCGTTGTACCGCCGGCGCCCGTTTCCAATACCGGGCGGTCGATCGGCTTGGACGCGTGGGCCGGCGGTACAAGCAGGTCAAAAAGGGAACTCAAGACGGCGGATTTACCGACACCTATCGGACCGATGAAGGCGATGTTGTGGTTCGACTTCTGAAGATAGACCGCGCCGTTAAGCAGCGTGTCCCGGTACCGCTCGATCTGCCGGCGCAACGGCCAAGGTCGACCTTCTTCGGCAAGAAACGCATCAATGTCACCGAGAGCTTCATCGGCACGTTCTAGGCAGGGGCGCTGCGGGTTGAAGAAACGCGGCTGCGGCACGTATTTCCACTCTCGGCGGCAGAATTCCTGGTAGGCGCGCGCATGCGGCGAACCCAAAGCGGCCAACGCGTCGAGTATCTTGTTTATTTCCGCCCGGGATCTGATTTCGCCTTTTTCGGTACGCGAAATGCGGCTCTGGTCGATGCCGGCTTCTGTGGCCAACGCGCCTTGAGTGACTCCTAGCTCCGTGCGAATTCGGACCAGAATGGCCCCGTGCAAAACAGCATCAAATTGACTGCTTTCCTTCATGCTGCATGTATGACCCCACTGCTGCGGGGGTCAACCGTGGAGGCTGCAGGCGGGTCGGACGCCCAAGTCCTCCGCCAAGGAAGCGCGCGGAGCCGTCAGCGAGTTCTGCCTTAAGTCGGGCAATAGTAGTCTCGATCTCGTCCGCCATCTGGCGCAGTGCCGCCGCCGCCTTCTCGTCCATCACGCTAATTGCCAATCGACGGCACTGAGCCACCCGCTCCTGCATCTGCGCAATCAGAACGTTTTTCCAGAGCCGTCCCTAGGGAACCGTTTGTGGACGGCGGCGGCGGTCTTCCAAAGGTTCGGCCGTGTTCGCACACAATAGCGTACGCTTGATCCGGGTTAAGTGCTGCCAGGACTAGGTCGGTTACAGGAGGGGATCGGCGCTTTGCATAAGCGCCGACCGTCAGCAACGGGAAAGCTGCCGCCTGAAGCCGGAGCCTGTGCGTGACCGAAGACGATATGGATTATTTCGAGCAGCGCAGGCGCGAGTCCATAGCGCGCGCTGCCGCTTCGCAAGACCCTCAACTCGTGGCAATCTATCGCGCATTCGCAGTGCAGTACACGCGCGCGCTCCAGAGCTCCGGAGCCGCGGAGGCCGAGGAAGACGTGGCTTAGCGCAACGGCCCTAACGCAAGATCCGAGACCTTTGATGCCAGTTACCCATGATGTTGAACCCATGGCTTTGAACTGTGGTGACGACCGCCGGCGCAGGGACCTTGAAATACCCGCCGACGATCGTCGATCCGCTCCATGATCATGGGTGGTTAATGTTTCGGCGCTGAATCGCGATGGCAGCGTCGGCCATCAATCTCTGCGATTGAGCGGTTTACGGACCAGCAGTTAGCGAGGAGCGGGGCAGATGAGCGATGCGCGCGCTACGGCACTCAACGAAGTGATTGCGGGGCGCGTGCATTCACACTTTCGAAACGCCAGCGGAATAAAATGCGCCGGACGATCGGCGGCGTAAGCCCTATTCCACCGTCGATCGTCGACTCTCCCGAGCCGCCTGAAGCCGATTATTTGAGCCGGCCATTTCGCCGAGCGCCGTGGTAGCTATGTTCGATCCGTGTCCCGCCTCCACGCTCTCCTCGCCGACGTTCAGGGCATAAGCCGGGGAATACAGCAGAGAGCGTCGCCGCCTCTACCGCGGGGAAGAATGGCACCGGGTATCCAATAGATTAAGCGATGTAGGGCGCGCCTGGTTCAGCCCTCCCCTCGATGTACCTCGTGCGCATGTTCGCTTTCGGCTGTGAACAATGCCCCCGCCGCTCGGCGTAACAACGGTTTTGGAACTGTCGCGACGTTGCGGTGGGACGCGCGCTACATTGGAAGGTTGGGGGTTCCATGCCTGACCTTACGGCCGGACCATATCCTCCCACGGCAACTCGACGCAATCGCTCGGCGCGGCCAGAAGGTTAGAGCCGCTCCCGGCGCTGGCGCATAGCTGGGGCCGATGAAACATGCGTAAGGTTGCTTCGGTCACGAAGCCCTCGTTCAACGACTTCCGGCGCTCGCTGTATGCTGAACACGCTCTGCAAAACTAAAGCTCCGCTTATCGTGTCGTTATATAGGTGACGGCCATTGGTTAAGCTGCGTGGGGTTCGCTCCCGGTGGCCGTCAACTCGACCAACAGATTTGCTTCCGCCCAAAGATGACCGTCCGATTCCGGGCCTCATGGCGCTCAAACGAATCCATCTCGCCGCCCCCATCAATTGTCGGTGGCGGTCCGGACCACTTCATTTCCCTCGTAACCATCTCCGTGACGGGTACCGTAGGGCTGGAGGAAAGCAACAAGGGCGCAGGCTTTGTGATTGGCCTGCCTCCCGCCTGACCGCCTCCACGAACGGCCTGATGCTGTGGTTAACAATCCGTTTCGGCGCGAGTTGACCACCCAGAATCGATCTACATCGGCTACAAGTGGGATCCGGGGTCGGGATGCTGGGGGGAGCCAGCAAATCGGCAGATTGCCTGTGACGCCGCTTCACGGTGGCGGCCGCAGGTTTGTATGTTGCGTAAGGGAGCGCGGGGTGAGACCGTACCGTAAAGGCTTTGGCCGGGGTTCGGCCGACCTGAACAATCGCGAATGGCAGGCGATTCAGCCGTTGCTCCCCAAGTCGCGGGGCATCGAGCGGGTGGATGATCGGCGCGTGCTCAACGGCATTCTGTGGCGGCTGCGTACGGGGCGATCGTGGGCCCAAATTCCGGCGCATTATGGTCGACCGACAACCTGTCAGACGCGCTTCATACGTTGGCGCGACGCGGGTCTGTGGGCTCGTATCGTGCATGCCGCAGCAGAGATACACGGCTATGGTGTCGAATTAATCGACGCGGAAACCGCGGGCGTGCCGGCGAGCTGTGCACGCCTGACATCAATATTTGGCAACGATCATGTGGTATGGCGTAGTTGCAAATAACGAAGACTGCGGAGAAATCCTATTCTAGCCCTTAAGTACTGGCGAGGCTAAGAATATTCTCCGACGAATCCACCGTTCGAACCCTTGCACCCTTCGCTTTCTGACAATGCCGCTGTTGCCATTGCTGGTTTCTATGCTCACTGCGGTATTACAGGTACATAGACTTCACCCCAACGGAGGTCGGCACAAAAACTTCAACACAGGTTTAACCAAAGCGCCGACCGTCCGTGTTTCTGTCGGGTCTTTGTGTCAGTCGGGTCTTTGTGAAAGCATTTCCAGCGGCGGCCATCCGGTGCTCGGACGACATCGGGTTGCTTGCTTCCGAGCAAGCGCCTTTAGCACCAGGTTAATTATCGGCAACCTTTCTGGTCCGCCGCTTTGGATTCAGAATACTGAATCCGCTGCGGTCAGAAGCCGGATAACGTGATGGATCGGATTGTGGGATCCGAATCGTTTTGGGGAAAATCAGTCATGCGACACAAAGTGTTTCTTGCTTGTGCAGCGTTGGTCACTTGCACCGCGAGCGCGCCAGCATTCGCCACGGCTTGCAGCCTAACGGACGTCACACCGACCGCCATCGCATGTTCCGGTGGCTATACCGGAAATGTCCTGGATAGCAGCGCCCCGGACGTGACGACTCAGCAGACTGCTCTCGCTGCGCTGGGCTTCACCTGGGACGGCATGCACTTCGATGATTTCGAAAAGCTGAGCCCGCTAAACGGCGCGACGACGATCGACTTTAGCACCTTGCTCCATGGCACGACTATCGTCGGCATTCACGTCGGCGGTGGAAGGGGCGGCGGTCAGACCACCTTCTACAAGTTCGACGCGGGCGCCGTGCTCGATACTTTCTCCATTCACCTGCCGAGCAGCTCAGCGGCAGTGCTCTATTCTACTCAAGATGCTACCTCACCTGCTCCGGAGCCGGCAAGCTGGGCTTTGATGCTGGGAGGCTTTGGCCTTGTGGGCAGCGCGATGCGGCGCCGGCGCAGCCATTTTAGCGTCGCCTAAGCCCCACTTAGGTGAGTGCTGGCCGCCGCATCCCCCGATGCGGCGGCATTTCACGCGGGAAGCTGTTCGATGCCTTATCGCAGTTAGGCCATGCCGAGTGCGTAATGCAAAGGCCTCGACCTGCTGGCGAGCTTCCCTTACTTCGGACTAAGCCAGCGACATCCATAGACGGTTCTTGCCGAGCCGCTGACTGAGTTCGCGCATCGGATCTGTGGGTGGGGCTCCAGCTCGGCAATTTTGGGCGGATCGATCTGAAGACTACTGGAGGTCGTCCGAGCCCTATCTGCTCCTTTGCCGTCGTCGCAGTCGGTCTTGCCCAAACCAGGGTACATTTTTTCTTAGCCAAGGCGACGCCAGCATCTCCTCTGGACGCAACGTTCAGTCCACGCCAATTTCCACTGACTTCGACCTACGCAATCTGATGCAACTCGTATCCGCACGCCTCGGCATGGATTAAGAATGCTCGGGCCTGCGATGTGACGTTGCCTATGCCTTTCTCCTTCATAGAGCCGAGACTCAAATTCCTTGCCGAGCCGGCGAAGCGCGACGAACGTGCCATCGGCGCCCAGAAGACGGCCGTCTTCCGATCCTTCTCCGATCAGGACCGGATCAGTGATTTTATCGAAGACGTAGATCGGTGAGTTTTCCAGATAGCGGCTGGGAAGCCGCCAAGGGAATCCCCCCCAACTCGCCTTCTTCGAGATGGCCTATCCAGCTGGCGACCCGTCGGATGCGATCCCCCACATAGCCGGCGACAGATTGAGCCATCAGCTTTTCGTCATTCCGACGTCTCGTGGTTGGAAACATATTCGTCGATGAGCGTATTAGCGCTTGGTTTGAGCCCCCCTGGCTATCTTGGGGTATCAATAAAGGGGAATTGTAATGGGTATGCTTAAAGCGATTTTGCCGGTCGGCCTCGTTGCAGCGGTCGCGATGGGCTCGGCAGCAGGGGCTACGGTTATCCACGTCGGCGGAGCCACGACTGGCGCCCCGGCTGATGCTGCCTACGCTTTCGATTTGACGAATGGCTCTACGCCTTTCTCGCCGATCATCACGGCTCGGTATAGCGCCGATTATGGCACGCATACCGGAATCCAGGCGGTTGACGATTCGTTCGTTTTCACGATTCCGCAGGATGGCTTGGGCAGCGGCAACTTTTCGACCAGCTTCACGGTCGACTCGAACAAGTTCACGCTCACCGACATCCTATTCAACGGCCAATCCTATTTCAGCCAGGTGACCATCGGCTCACATGGGTATTCCTTGTCGATTGATGATCCTTTGCCGATCAGGGCAAATATCCAGAACACGCTCGAGATCATTGGGAGCGTGCAGGGCATCAATGGCTACAGTGGAAACCTGACCTTCGCCGCTGGGGCCGTTCCGGAAGCCTCGACATGGGCGATGCTCGTTCTTGGCTTCGGCGCAGTCGGTGCCGCCGCTCGCCGTCGTCGGGCTGCGACCACGGTTGCATTCGGCTGATTGGCAACAGGGGAATTGAGGGCCGCCGGCGAAAGCTTGCGGCCCTTTTTTGTGGCGCGATCGGATTTGATTGCGAGCTTCGGTCGAAGAGCGCTTGCCAAGCAGGCCCCGCAAAGGTGATCTGCTTCTGCCGCATGGGAACGGTAAGGAGGAGGTTGCGAGATTCCTTGTTGGTCGATCAGGTCTGACTCGTCGGCTGACTGAACTTTGCGTCTGAGGCGTGCATTCAATACAACCAGCGTAATTGATTGGAGCCTGTAAACTAAGCCTGCCGCTTCGCCAGCTCGATCATCGCCTCGGTCGCGAAGCAATCCCGATGCCTTATAGGCGGGCGCTCTGCGGTTCGTCCTTGCGAGCTAAATTTTGCCGTTCGCCAGCAGTTGATCTCATATCACCAGAAAAGAGAGCCTGCGGACAAAGCAATTACGGCCACGGCAGCCGCCACCAGCAGATTTTGCGCGCCTTCGAAAAGCCGAGACCTATCAATCATGATGCGGTCCTAACGCTTGCGCCGGGGTTGCAAGTTTGAAACCGATCGTAAGCCGATCGCTTGTCGCTGTCTTGAGGTACCTCACGAGATGCCCTTCGCTTCGCATTGGTCGTTCCGGCGAATGCTTCAGCAGCCGGCCGCGCCCGACCGGCTGCTTCCGCTCCCCCCAAGGAACTATCCGACCTTCTTGAACGTGATCTGATTCACGGTCGTCTGCACGTAGGTCGCGTTGTTCGGCGTCGCCGTCGAGGAAAGCTCAACGAGCGTCATCGTGCCGGTATTCAGATCAAGTGTGCCGCCGTAGGCGAGCGCGGGGCCGCCGCCGTCGCTCGGCAGGCCGACGATCGTCACCGACTGCAGCGACAGCCCCGCCGAGCCGGCATTGATGTCGGTCACGCCGTAAATCATCGACGGGCCACCCCCCCAAGTCATCTTGCCCTGAACGAAGCCGAAGGCGTTACCGGTATAGGGCACGACCGACTGGATCATGAAGACGGTGCCGTCCGAACCTTGCCAGGTTCCCACCAAGGATGGCGCGGTGTCGCTTCCGCTCGGGCCGCTCGGCAGCGGTTCGGGAGCGGGCGCCTCGTGCGAGACGCGGTTGTAGATGAGCTTGTCGATATAATTCCCGCTGGGGCAGAGGCCGGGGAAATCACAGGATGCGATCATCGCATGCGCGAGAACCAGCTGTTCGGACGTATTGACGATATTGATCTGCCCGCTCAGCGCCGACGTCCAGTGCCAGCTGTTGTCGCTTGGACCTGCCACGATCGAGTGCCAGTCGATCGCGAGACATACGGGTTGGCCCGCTTGCACGGTCGGCTCGGCCGAAGTCTGCCAGCCGACGACATAATATTCGCCGGTCGAGCCGGTGGTGGAGGAATATTTGCCCACCACGAGGTTCGGATTCACCTCGCTGAGCACCATCTGCGAATTATATTCGTTCTGCCAAGTGCCGGCCACGGTCATGTGCCGTCTCCTCTAGTTCGACTGCTGGTGAAGAGCGCCGGGAGGCCGCTCAGTAGCGGATGACGTCCTTGGGACCGGGAAGCTCGAGGTTTGACGATGGCCGCGTGATGATCTTGGGACCGCCGGGCTTGTTGAAAGCCCACATGCCATAAGGCGAGAGGACGACTTCACCGTTTTCGGCATAGGATGGGGTGTACCCAAATATCGTGTAGCAATTCTCCATCACCACGGAGCCGACCAACGCCAGGTTGGTGAGGCCGAGCGGGTTGAACTGGGGCAGATCCTTGCCCTGGTCGGGGCCGGCCTCGATCTCGACCATGTACATGTCGGACGTGATGGTCATCTGGCCGCCATTGAGGGCGAGGGTCACCGGCGGTCCGCCCGGTCCGACCATCGCCAGGGTTCTGTTCATCAATGTGTCGTCGCCCTTGAATTGCGACGAGCCGGAATCGAGGCAGAATTGGATGTCGGTTGCGAGCACAGTGCCGCCGACGGCATAGCTGTCCAGAGCGGTGCTCCAGATATATTCGACGCCCTTGAACTGTGTGTAGGGCGACCAGGGCATAAAGATGCCCTCGGTTGGAATATATTGGGATGGATCAAACCCGCCGATCTGGCACGATCCGCGCCGCGTATTGGGGTCCCAGTTGAACGAGACATAAGGCGAGTTCGGACTGATCGTGCCCTGGTTCATGAGGGTGGCGACGATGAAGCTGTTGCCCTGCTGGACATAGGCGCTGCCCGACGGAATCCCGAGTCCGCCATCCCAGTCCAGCTGCGCGAACTGCGGGCCGGAATATTGTGCGGACAGGTAGAATGCCATCGGCATTGGGCTGGCATTGGGCATGCCGAGCACGTCCTTGCCGGTTACCACCATCATCGTACCCCACGGCCCGAAACTGAAGGGGATGTAACTCTTATTGATCCAGGTGAAGGTGCTGGAGCTGCCCCAGTAGAAGCGTCCGCCGCTATAGTGCTGGCAGCCGTCCGGCGCGCACATGGACGAGGTGCACCACAAAATGTTGGTGCCCGTGTCGATCGCGAATTTGAGGTTCTGGGGCGGCGTCCCGATCGAGGTCTGGGTATACCACGGCGCCGCGCCATTGTTTTGATACGGCCCCTTTGTCATTTGAAAGATGACACCCGTGAGGTCCGGCGCTGTCTCAGCCATCTGCTCCTCCCTGAGGCCGAGTGTCGAACGACCCGGCATTCCTGACGAAAGGAAGCTGACGGCAAGATCCATGCGCGCCTAGCTGCGCAGAAGGATAGGACCGGGGAGTCGGGGGCGGCTGCTCCCTACCCAATCGGGGAGGGCGGCGGGGGCGCACGGAGGAAAAAGACGTCCGGCGCGCGCGCGATCGCGCCGGAATGCATGTCGGTTCGGTTGAAAAAGATTGGTCCGACGCCGAAGGGCGTTGTCGATCAGGCGAACGGCCGGTCGATGGCGGGGGACGGGCGCGTGAACCAGGCCGCGCCATTATCCGTCACGTGAAAATGGTCCTCGAGTCGAACGCCGAACCTGCCGGGAACGACGATCATCGGCTCGTTCGAGAAGCACATTCCCGGCGCGAGCGGTGTCCTGTCGCCAGGGACCAGATAGGGGGCTTCGTGGATTGAGATACCGATGCCATGGCCTGTCCGGTGCGGCAGTCCCGGAAGCGCATAGCCGGGACCGAGGCCATGCCGTTCGAGGACGCGTCGCGCCACAGCATCGATGTCCTCGCAGCGGACACCTGGCCGGACCGCCTCGAAAGCCGTTTGCTGCGCCTCGCGCTCGATGTCCCAGATGCGACGCTGTTCGTCGTCGGGGACGCCGAAAACGTAGCTGCGCGTAATGTCGGAATTATAGCCTTGGACCGTGCAGCCGGTGTCGATGAGCACCATGTCGCCCTCCCGGAGGATATCGTCCTGAGGAAGCCCGTGCGGAAACGCGGAGGATGCGCCGAACTGGACGATGCAGAACGTGCTGCCGGCGCTGCCGATCGCCTTGTGCGCCTCATCGATGAAGCGTCGTACGGCGCTCGCCTTGACCCCTGGCGTGAGCGCGAGCGCCGCGCGACGCTGGACTTCGAGCGTCATATTCTTCGCCTGCTGCATGAGCGCGAGCTCGGCGGGCGACTTGATCGAACGGCAGCCGTCGACGACCCGCGCCGCGCTGACGACCCGCTCAAGCGAACAGGCGTTCTGAATCGCTGCCGCCATCCCGAAGGGCAATGCAGGATCGATCGCGAGCGATCTGGCGCCACTCCTGGCTAGTATGGCGGCGACCAGATGCGATGGGCTTTCATGTTCCTCCCAGGCTGCGATCTCGCAGTCGAGGTCGAGAACCGGCAGCAGCGACCCAATCTCGAAGGTCGGCACGACAAAGACCGGTTTAGGCCCGGGCGTCAGCACCAGCGCTACGAGGCGTTCGATCATGCCCCAGCCAACCCCTGTAAAGTATAGCAGAGACGCGCCGGCGCCGATTATGAGCGCGTCTGTGCCGTGCTCGTCCATCAGATGCCGCGCCCTGGCGATGCGCGCCTCGCGCTCCGTGCGCGAGATGGACGGAGCCCGGTCCGCCCACGGCTCGATCGCGGCCAGTTCGCGCGCGAGGCCGGATCCTCCGATCAAGCGGCTTTCTCCGTCATCTCGAAGCCATAATCGCGGGCGGCCTGTTCCGGGGTGACGTATCCGTCACGCAGGTCGGCCTCGAGCTTGGCGCGGTCGCGCAATCTCGGATCGCCATATCCACCGCCGCTCGCGCTCACGAGGCGAAAGGTCTCGCCCCGCACCGCGCGCGCGCCCGTGACCATCGAATGCGTCTCGACCGAGCCATCGTTGCGCAGGATCTCGGCTCGGTTGCGCGATCCCTCATGGCCGCCCTCCATCGCCCACGGGCGGGAAGAGGTTCGCGTCGCCGAATAGGTAAGGAAGGCCTCATCCGCGGTGACGCGATAGTCGAGCACTACGCCTTTACCGCCGCGATACTGCCCGGCACCGCCATCCTCGTCGTGAAGCGCGTAACGATCGATCTCGAAGCCGTAGCGGCTTTCGGCTAGCTCGATCGGGATATTGAAGGTCTGGCCGTTGGCGGCGCAGAATTGGCCGCTGTCGCCGTCATGGTCGATCGCGGCGCCCCACCCGCCGACCAGCGGTTCGCCCATGACGAACAACTCATTCGTCCCGGGGAGCAAGCCCGAGATGAATGTTGCGCCGACCGTGCGCTGGTGACCGACGGGGAGCTTGTGCGGCATGTGCGGGGCGAGCGCACGCCACATCGTCTCGATCGCGGCCAGCATCGACTCATAGTAAATCGAGACGGGCGCCGGGCTGCGCGCGGACAGGATCGTTCCCGGTGGACATACGACTTCGAGCGCGCGGAAGCAGCCGCCATTCGCCTTGATCTCCGTGTTGGTGACCGCCTTGAAGGTGCAGCGCGCGGCAGTGATCAAGCCCGCATAGCTCATGTTGATCGGGCCGGCGGCCTGCGGACTTGTCCCGGTGAAATCGGCAATCATCTTGTCGTCGGAGATGATGATCTTCACCTTGACCGCGAACGGGCCGTTGCCATGCCCGTCGCCCTCAATCACATCCTCGGCCTCGAACACGCCCTTGGGCAATTTTTTCAGCTCCTCGAGCGTCATACGCTCACCATAGTCGAGGAGCGCTTCCATCGCCGCGAGCAGCGCGTCGACGCCGTATTTCTCGGCCAACTCGCCAATACGCTTGGCGCCGACCCGACAGGCCGCGACGCCGGCATGCATATCGCCGATGGTGCTGTCGGGAAGCCGCACATTGGCGCGGATAACCTCGACCAGCGCGTCATTGATCCGGCCCTGGTCGTAGATCTTCACGAAGCGCAAATGGAGCCCCTCCTGGAAGATATCGGTCGAGGCGGTGGTGGCGCTGCCCGGGTAGGTGCCGCCGACCTCGGTCCAGTGTGCCTTGTTGACGGTCCAGGCGATCAGCCGCTCGCCGTCGAAAACGGGGCAAAGGATGACCACGTCGGAAAGATGCGTGCCGCCGCCCTCATAGGGCGAGTTCGTCAGGAATATGTCACCTGGCAGGATCTTTTCGCGCGGCCAGCGCTGCAGCGTGCTCTGGACCGCAGTGTCGAGCGTGGCAAGGAACCCGGTCACGCCATCGCCCTGGGCGAGAAGATTGCCGCCCGCATCGGTCGCCCCAACTGCGAAATCGGTCGTCTCGTAAATGATCGGGCTCATCGAAGTGCGGATCATCGCGTTGAACATCTCGTCGCCCAGCGCAACGAGCGAGTCCTTGATGATCTCCTGCGTGAAGGGATCTTGGGCCATTGTATAGCTCCCGTCAGGCTTCGAGGTGGACGTGATAGCTGCCATAGGCGTCGACTTCGGCGTACACGCCCGGCGGGATCGGCAGTGTCACCGCCGGCTCCTGGATAACCGCCGGTCCGACCAGCGTCATTCCCGGCTCCATCCGCAGCCCATCGAAAATGTGCGCAACGTGCACCCCAGCCTGGTCGAAGTCGACCTCCCTCGTCCCGATCCGCGCGGCGTCGAGCGAGGCGCCCGTCCGGGACCTTTCGGCGAGTTCAGGCTTCTCGACCTCCAGGACGGCGACCAGGTGGAAGTTGACCAGTTCGACCGGGTTATCCATGCGATAGGTGAAACGCCGCTCGTGCGCGTCGTGGAATGCCACGATCGCGGCTGCGGTCGGATTCGCGTCCGTTATCGGGAACAGAATGTCGACGGTGTGCTCCTGGCCTGCGTAACGCAGGGCGGCACGATGCTCGAATTTCGGATGCGCAGCCACGCCATCCTTCGCAAAGTCCGCGACGGCCTGCGCTTCCATCTCGGCATAGACCGAGCGGATTTGGCCGACCGCATCGCGGTTCATAGCGGTCAGCCGCGTCCGGACATAGTCGCGGCGCAGGTCGGTCAGCAGCATGCCCCACGCGGAAAAGACCGACGAGTTGACCGGAATGATGACTTTCGGGACCTTGAGTTCCTGTGCGAGCGCGACCGCGTGCATCGCCCCGCCGCCGCCAAAGGCGAGCAAGGCGAACTCGCGCGGATCATATCCCTTGTTGGTCGATACCAAACGCAGCGCGGTGGTCATGTTCGCATTGGCGATGCGCACCACACCGCGCGCTAGCTCGCGCTCATTCATATCAAGCCGCTGGCAGAGCGGACGGAAGGCATCGTGCACAGCCAGCCAGTCCGGCTGCACCTCACCCCCGACGAAGCTGCCCGGATCGATGCGTCCGAGGAGGAGGTTGGCGTCGGTCGTCGTCGCGTGCCTGCCGCCGCGTCCGTAAGCGGCCGGTCCCGGGCGTGCGCCCGCCGAATGGGGGCCGACGTGCAGCTTGCCTCCGGCGTCGATCCAGGCGATCGATCCGCCGCCATTGCCGATCTCGACGATCTCGGAGACTGGCGTCTGGATCGGGTAGCCCGGGCTCTTCCCGTCGCGCTCGATATAATATTCCGTGGTTACCTTGATGTGCCCGCCCGCGATCAGCGTGCACTTGGCGGTCGTACCCCCGATGTCGAGCACGATGAGGTTGCGCTCCCCGATCCGCCGGCCAAGATAAGCGGCGGCATAGATTCCGCTTGCCGGTCCGGACTCCACCATCGTGATCGGATTGGCCTTGGCCGTCTCCGCCGTCGCGATGCCGCAATTAGACTGCATCATGTAGAGACTGCCGCTGAAGTCTTCCTGGCGGAGCTTATGCTCGAGGGACTCGATGTAGCGCCGGGCAATTGGCGACACATAAGCCGACAGGACTGTCGTACTTGTACGCTCATATTCGCGCCATTCGCGGCTGATCTCGTGAGACGCGAGCACCGCGACCTCCGGCCAGGCGGCGCGGATTGCCTCGGCCGTGCGCCGCTCATTCTCGGGATTGGCATAAGCGTGCAGGAAAGAAATCGCGATTGCTTCCACGCCCTCGCGGCGAAAGCGGTCCAGCATCACGTCCAGGGGAGACAGGTCAACGGGCGTGCGCAGCTCCCCCTTGAAGCTCGACCGCTCTCGGAGTTCGGCGCGCAGATGGCGGTCGACGAACGGCTTGGGCTTCTGGAAGTTGAAGTTGAAGAGGTCCGGCCGGTTACCGCGCGCGATCTCGAGCACGTCGCGGAACCCTTCGGTCGTGATCAGCGCGGTCTTCACGCCCTTGCGCTCGGTCAGCGCATTGATCACCACGGTCGAGCCATGGGCGAAAAAGTCCAGGTCTGCCGGCGAAAGCTTCGCCTTCGACATCGCGTCTAGAACCCCACGCTCGAACTCGGGCGGCGTGGTGTCGGCCTTGGCAAGCTGGATCGCGCCTAGATGGCCGGTGGCGGGATCGACCTCATAAAAGACCAGGTCGGTGAAGGTGCCCCCGACATCGCTTGCCGCTCGCATGGAAACTCGGGTCCTCTTGCCTTTCTCGCGGGTCCGACCGAAGAATCGGCCGGACCCGCCTGCCGGCGCGACGAAGGGACCGCCGCACCTGATATTCTCTCCGGGCGAAGCCTAGAAGCTTGTGCGGACTTCGACCCCATACATCCTGGGCTCCGCCGTCTGCGCGAACCCGCCGGCGACGAACTCGGCGTTATACTTCTTGTCGCTGAGGTTCCGGACGTAGCCGGTCACGCTCAAACGCCCGTCGGCACTCTCAATACCGGCGTGAAGATTGACGAGATCGAAGGCCGACCGCGGTGTGGAATTCTCTGGATCCCAATATTGCTTGCCGTGGTGTTCGACTTCGGCGCGACCGAATAGATTGAGCTGGCTCGTGACCGCGAACCTATACTGGCCGCCGGCTGTGCCGCCGTTCGTCGGGATGTAGGGCGCCCTTTTACCCACGTCCGCGGGATTGAAGGCAAAGCTCGTGATCTTCGAATGCGTGATGCCATAATTGGCGAAGAGGTCGAGCCCCTTGAATGGCGCGTAGGTTGCTTCGAGCTCGCCGCCGTAAAGGTCGACCTTATCGATATTGACCAGGATCTGCGCCCCGACCGCGCCCACGAACACGAAGTAGAAGGGATTCTTGTCCTTGGTGTAATAGCCGGTGCCGTTGATGCGCAGGTGGCCGTCGAGCAGGTTCGCCTTGAACCCGGCCTCTGAGGTGGTGGCGGACTCCTGCTTCACCAGATCGAACACGCCCGGCAGCTTCGCTGCCGCCGCGGCTCCGCTCTGGTTGAACTGGCCCGACCGGAAGCCGACGCCATAGTCCGCAAACAGCGTCAGCTCGGGCATTGCCTTGAAATTGAGCGTGACCTTGGGCTGGCTCTTATGGAAATTCTTGGTGCGCGAGCACGCCGCGCTACCAGCGGCGGTGCACCCCGCCGGGATGCCCGCGCTGCTGAGCGGACTGATCATCTGATGCCGGTGATCGTGATCGTACCGATAGGCGAATTCGAGGTCGAGCTGGTCTGTCAGGTCATAAGCGAGATTGGCGTAGAAGGCATAGGCCGCATTGTGATTATTGTCCGCAAGGAAGGACGTGGTCGGGTTGATCGCGCTCGCATAATCCGGCTGGCGATAGATGCTGATGATGCCCTTGCCGAGATCTGATCCCGTCGTGGTAGAGATGAAACGGGTCGTCCTGAGATAATAAGCTCCCGCCATCCAGCGTAGGTGCGCGCCATCGGGCGACGCGATCCGAAAATCGTCCTGCCACGCTTTCTCAATTTCATATTGGGTCTGGGTGCCGTCGACCACGCCGAACACGTTACGGCTCGCTGTGTAGGGAAACTGGTCGCTCTTCACATTCTCCTTCGTCTGGACAACGGCGAAGGTGTTGGTCACCGTTCCCCAATCCTGGCGCATTTCGAGCTTGAGCGACGCATCGGCGATCGTGCGCAGATCGTAACCGCGGTTGTTGGCGCAAAAGCGCCGCGAAACCATGTCGGCGTCCGGCGCGGGGCCGCCGAACGGGTTGGCGGGGTCGGCAAAGCACGAATCCGGCCCCGCGAATAAAGTTGGCTGATACCAATAGGGATTGGGGATAGCGGTCGTGCGGGTGTAGCTGGCCCGAAAGTCCGCGGTGATCGTCGGCGATAGAAATGCTTTGAGCTGGCCGCGCAAATTGCGGTCTCGCACCCGGTCCATGGTCACATCGAGATAGTCATTGTGCAGGAGGCCGCCGAAGTTGCGCGCGCTCCCGGCGATCCGGAACAGTAGCGCGTCGTTCACGATCGGGCCGGAGATCGAGACTTCGCCGCGATAGTCGTTGCCGTTGCCGGCAGAGGCTTCGGCGTCGACATGGAAACTGGTGGTCGGCTGCTTGGTGGTGATCACAATCGCGCCCCCGATCGCGTTGCGGCCGTAAAGCGCGCCTTGCGGACCGCGCAGCACTTCGATCTGCTGCACGTCGAACAGATCAGTGGTAAACTGGCGCGGTGAGATCTGCTGAACGCCGTCGGTAACGACCGCGATCGGACTCTCGCCGTTACGGACTTGTGAGATACCGCGGATGGTGACGAACGATATGCCGGCGGACTGCGCCTCCACCACCGACACGTTGGGCGTGATCCCGATGAAATCGGACACGTCCTTGATGCGCGCGTCCTCGATAGTCTTGCCGGAAAAAGCGGTGACCGCGATCGGTGCCTTGGAGAGCTGCTCCTCGCGGCCGCGCGCGGTCACGATGATCTCCGAGCCGTCATCGATGGTCGCCGGGGCAGCAGACGGCGCCGCAAGCGGCGCCGTCTGGGCCCAGAGCGGCGCGGCCCCCAATGCCAGCGCCAGCGCCGAAGCGTTCCATAAAGCTCGACGAATTCCCGAAATCGCCACGGTCGCCCCCTATTTTATCGTGCCGAGGGTGTCCGCCATCCGCCCGGCAGACAATCCTGCCGTGGAGTGGGGGTGCCCGCGATAGCTTTTTAAATCACCTCCCCGGACGGGTAGGTGAGCTCAACTGGCGCGTTCGCCGCGAAAAAGCGCCAAGGCATGCGCGCGGCGGTCCACGCCCATCTTGCCGAACACATTTTTGAGATGGAATTTGACCGTGTTCTCGGTCATGTCCAACGCCCGGGCGATCTCCTTGTTAGTCGATCCCAGCGCCAGTTCCTGCATCACCTCCTGCTCGCGCGCGCTGAGTGCGAAGCGGCCGACCGCGCCTGGCTCGACCGATGCGGTTGCGGAGAGGACTTCAGCGACGAAAGCAGCCTGGACGGGATCGCCGCTAGGCTCCCACAATTCGCGCCCGACGCGGCGCAACAGCGCCCTCAGATCGACATGCTCGTAAAAGGGCTGGACGATTTGCAGTTCGGTCGCGAGCGCCACGGCACGCTGGAGGTCCGGAAGCGCTGCCTCGTCGCCGCGCGACCGCCGGACGACCTGTGCGCGGATCAGGCGCGCCCGAATCTCATAGGCCTTGACGTCGAACGCCTGCGTGCACGCCAGCAGGTCCTCGGTGATTGCTTCGGCGCGGCGGAGGTCGGTTCGGATCCAGTGCGTCGCAAGCGCGAACGCGACGTCCTGGAATGGCCGCCACGTCTCGGGACGCTCCTTCCAGATGCCGACCGGGAAGACGTCGGACAGGTGCTGGGCGAGAGGACGGGCGGAGGCAGCGTCACCGGCTGCGGTGTGCCACAACAGCCGCTGCGCGTCGGCGACTGCGTGGAGCCGACGCAAAGATCGCGCGCGGGCGAGCGCGTCGGCCTCGACCATGATGTCATCCATTGCCGCGAAATCCTGCGCGACCCAGGCTATGCGGAAGCGGGTATCGAGCCCGGCGGCGTAGACTTCGAACCAGCCGTCATATTCGCGCACGTGCCGGAAGGCCGCGTCGAGTTCGTCCGGGTCGATCGCGCTCACACCCGATTGCCAATGCCCGACCGCGCAGAGCAGCAGGTCCGAAACGGCCTTGAGGCCGCTGTCGGCACCAAAATTCTCGGCCGCCATAGAACGTGCCTGGCCGAGATAGGCGGAGGCGGTACGCATGTCGCCGCGATAGGTCGCCGCGAGTCCGGCATGCAGAAAGCAATAGTTGAGACCGAGAAGCGAATTGACCGAGCGCATCGACGACATTGCCGAGCGGGCAAGCTGTTCCGCCTCGTCAGTCCGGCCCAGGCATAGCGCGGCGACCGCGGCAGCACATTCGAGCACCCCCTTTGTCAAGCCGTCGGCAACGCCGAGCTGGGCGAGCCTGCGCCTGCACTCCTCGTAGAAGCCGATGTCGATCGCGTCGTCTTCGTAGGTTGTGAGCAGCATGCCGACGTTGAGGGCGTCGCGTTGCAATTCGTCGAGCCCTCCCCAGTCGGAAACGTCGGGCGGGATCATGCCCGCCGCGAGGTCGAACGTGGCGCGCGCCTTGTCGATCCGACCGAACTTCAGGTCGAGATAAGCGTCCGCAATCAGGAGGCGCGGGTGCGACAGCCGTGCGGCATTTGGTATGAAGGTCAGGAGGTGGGCGAGTTCCGCCATGCCGCCGAATAGGATGAGCCGCCAGCCACCGGCGGCTTCTACCAACTCGGCGCACCGATCATAATCGGTCGCCTGGCCAGCATGCTTAACCGCCTCGGCAAGCATTCCGACACGTTCGAAGGCCCTGGATGCGCGCGAATGGAGTTCCAGGATTCTTCCGGGATGACGCTGTCGTAGCAGCGACTGCAGATATTCCGCGAAGAGATGATGATAACGGAACCAGACATTGTCGTCGTCGAGCGGCGTCAGGAAGAATTGGAGGCTGCCGAGCTGCTCCATGACCTGCCAGCTATCCGCGCGCTCGCGGACTGCGTCGGCGATCTCGACGCTGAATCGGTCGAGGATCGAGGTGTCGGCGAGGAATTCGACCACCTCCGCCGGAAGGCTGCCCAGCACCTGCTCGTTGAGGAAACTCCAGAGGTGGCCGCCACGCGACGTCAGCTTGCTAAGCGACCCGGGAACATTCTGGCCCTGAATGAGGACCAAGCGGACCAACTGAAGCGCGATCGGCCAGCCTTCGGTCTGGGTCACGACCGCCGTCACCTCATCCTCGGTCAGGTCGAGCGCGAGTAGGTCCTTCGACTCGCGAGGTGTGAAACGGAGCGCATCACCCAGCATCTCGGTCGCAAGACCCGAGGCGAGGAGCCGTGGGACGTTGAGGCTTGGCCGGGCGCGCGAGCTGAGGACGATCGTGCAATTATCGGGAAGCAGCCCGACAAGATGCCCCACGAGCTGATCGACGCCGGGACCGCCGGCGCGATGATAGTCGTCGAGCATGATCGTCACCCGGCTCCGGGTCTCGGCGATCGCCGCCGCGAGAGAGCGGGCGGCGCTTTCGATTGTCAGCTCGACCAGGCCGCTGTCCGCCTGGGCGAGGAGCGCATCCAGCTCGATGCCTGCCGAACAGGCCGCACGAATCACGCCCGCGAGGAACTGGCGAGGATCGGCGTCCGCGTCGTCGAGCGTCAACCAGGCGGCGCACTGTCCGCCCTCGATCACCGCCGTCCGCCATTGAGTCAGCAAGGTCGTCTTGCCGAAGCCCGCGGGCGCGATCAGGAGCACCAGCCGGGCGTGCTCCGTGGCGGTGGCGGTCTTGAGCAGGCGTGGTCGGTCTACCGTTGTCGACGGCTGTCGTGGCGCTTCGATCTTCAGCTGATAACGGGCATATGACTCGGGCAGTGGCACGAGGCGGCTCCAACTGGGCAGAGATCCCACTTCGCAGCGCACCCGTCTCGGCACAATAGGATAAAGGTTCGGCCCGGCCGCTTTTGCCTCGGCCCACTCCCTGGCCGGAATGCTTTCTGCCTTTCAGACTGCTGGATGACCGCAAGCGAGATCCAGCCGCGAAGAGAATTGGCCCCGGAAACGTGTCAAACTGGTTGCAATGCGTGATTGCTTTGGGGGCGCGAAACGTCTTTACCTCTGCACTGCGAACCGGTGTTCACTGTTAGAGCCCGGTCTTGGTTGTAGCGGACCGTACCCACCCGGCGCCCACAGAAATCGGTTAGACTCCCGTCCCCCATCGGGAGAAGCGGCGCCGTCGGATCCTACGGTCCGGCGGCGCTTATGTTTTGGCGAGAACGACGCGATTGCAGTCGGGGGGTTCAACCCAGGTGCGCGGATGATCAGTCCCGACAGCAATCGGATTGCCGATTTTGCTATATCGTCGGCTTCGCGCCCTAATTCCGATCGTCCGTAGTGATCGTCAATGTCGAATTAGTCGCGGCGCGACATTGCACCAGGCCTGGAGAACAGGTCCAGCAGGTACAGTTCCCGACGACGGCGGTGATTAACCGTTCGAACAACACGTCGGGCTACAGCCTCCCGCAGGCTGGGATGATTATAGGGATGCTCCGCCGCTCCTTAGCGACCTCGATCTCGCGCGATGCAGCCAATTCGTAGATCTTCGATTGGCTGCAGCCTTTTATCGCAACAGCCGTCGATGGCCACTCGACAGTGGCATGGCCGCCCCCCTTGGCGTGAGCATTAATGTGCCTCGATTGGAAGTTGTAAGAAGTTTCCCATTGTTACGTTCAATAGATAGATGGTCACACACGAATGCAGCCAAGTACATGATTTATAACGATAATACAGCAACAAAAGTCGCCGTCTCTTAATCAGCGGGTCCTAGGTTCGAGCCCTAGTGCGTCCACCACCTTTTCAATGACTTACTAGATGCGGGCTGGCTTGAGAGAGCCGCGTGTCCATGCCGGACGCACTGTGCGTGACGCGATCGCGGGGAAGAGGCTCAGTCGCCGGGCGCGATTTTCACCGCCAATCCGTCGAGGGCCTCGTCGAGCGGAATCTGACAGGACAAACGCGAATTGGGCTGCCGGTAGCGCGAACTGTCGAGCAGGTCGTTCTCGTCGTCGCTCATCGTCGGCATGCGATTGGCGAAGCTGGGATCGACATAGACATGGCAGGTCGCGCAGGAGCGGACGCCGCCGCACAGGCCGAACGATTCCCCGAAGCCCGCGTCGCGCACGATTTCCATCACGCTCAGCCCCGCCTGCGCGTCGACGCTAGCCTGATCGCCCTCGCGGCTGGTAATGAACAATGTCGACATGTCTTTGTCCTGATGATGGCATCGAGCACATCGTCGGGGATGCGCCGGCCCGGGATGGAGATACGAAGCGGAACGGCCGACCGGTGGCTTTTCCGCCGGGGGGCTTTCCATGGGGTGTTTGACGTACGCCGACCCTGTTCGCCGATCTGGTGATCGGTGCGCGCGGCCGCTAACAAGGCAAGCTCCACGAATGGGGCAAGCCGGATTGGGGCAAGGTTGAAGCGCCGCGCATCCCAGTTGCTTAGGCCTTTCGCCAGCCAAAGCTGGCCATTGGCCTTCGTATGACGCTGGAAAACCAGGCCAGAGCCGCGCTCCAGCGGGGGGACCTGCCTGCCGCGGTCGAGGCCGCACGGGCGCTTACGCGGGCCAGCCCCGAACAGCCTGCGGGCTATTTCCTGCTCGGCATGGCCGCCGCCGAGGCGGGCCATATCGCCAAGGCGATCCCGTTGATCGAAGCGGCCGTGCAACGTGGCCCACAGGCAGAACATCTCGCCCAGCTCGCCAAACTGCTGATCCTGTTGCGCCGGGATGGCGCCGCCGCCGAGGCGGCACGCCATGCCCTGGCGCTGACGCCGGACGATGCGCTGACGCTCGATACCCTGGGCTGCGTGCTAGCCCGGCTCGGCGACCATGAGACATCCTTGGCGCCCTTCAGCGCGGCGGTGGCCGCGGCGCCCGACAATCTGGACTATCGCTACAATCTGGCGGCGGCGAAGGGCTTCACCGGCCGGACCGAGGAAGCGCGCGATCATTATGAGACGATCCTCGCCCGGGACCCCGGCAATGCGCGCGCGCACTACGCGCTCGCCATCCTCGCGCGACAGACGCCCGATTCCAATCATGTGCCCCGGCTGGAAAAGGCGCTGGCCGATGCGCGCCAACCCGCCGACGCGCTGCGCATCCGCTACGCGCTGGCCAAGGAGCTGGAGGATATCGGCGCGGGCGCGGCGGCCTTTCGTCATTTGTCCGCCGCCAATGCCGCGCATAAACAGGCGATCGGCTATGATTTCGCGCAGGACGAAGCGATCTTCGACGCGATCGAGGCATTGTTCGCGGGGGCCGCCGGGCCGCTCGCCCCAGGCGCGGGCAATCCGGATGCCGCGCCGATCTTCGTGGTCGGCATGCCGCGCACCGGCACCACCCTGGTCGATCGCATCCTGTCGTCGCACCCCGAGGTCGGGTCGGCGGGCGAGCTTCAGGCGATGCCGCTCGCGGTCAAGCAACTGGCGGGCACGCCGTCGCGCGTCGTGATCGATCCGGAAACGGTGGCGGCGAGCGGCGCGATCGATCCGCGCGCGATCGGCGATGCCTATCTGGAGCGCGCGGGCCATCATCGGCCCAAGGACAAGCCGCGCTTCATCGACAAGCTGCCCGCCAATTTCCTCTATGTCGGCCATATCGCGCGCGCGCTGCCCAACGCCCGCATCGTCTGCCTGCGGCGCAATCCGATGGATACGATCTGGAGCAACTACAAGAATCTGTTCGCCAGCCAATCGGCTTACTACGCTTATTCCTACGACCTGATGGACGCGGCGCGTTATTATGCGCGCTTCGATCGGCTGTTGGCGCTGTGGGATCGGCTCTGGCCCGGGCGCGTGCTGCAACTCTCCTATGAAGCGCTGGTCGCCGATCAGGAAGGCGAGACGCGACGCCTGCTCGATCATTGCGGTCTCGTCTGGGACGAAGCCTGCCTGTCCTTCCACGAGAACAAGGCGGCGGTGGCGACACCGAGCGCGGCCCAGGTGCGGCGGCCGATCAACGCCGATTCCGTGGGGAAATGGCGCGCCTATGCCGACGCGCTGGCGCCCGCCCGGACCTGGCTCGAGACACAGGGCATCCCGGCCGCCTGAAGGAAAAGGCGCCCCCGTTTCCGGAAGAGCGCCTCTTACCCTTTCGCGCGATCAGAACTTGATGCGACCTTCGATGCCGAAGGTACGTGGGCTCATCACCGCCTGCGTGTAATAGCGCACGGTCACGCCGTCATTGACGCCGATCCGCGACCGGTCGCCCCCGACCGAGACCACCGCATATTTGTCGAAGATGTTGGTCCCGAACAGGCCGACGCTATATTTGTCGGTGTCGTAGGTCAGCGACGCGCGGTGCGTCACATAGCCGTCCAGCTTGTCGCCATAGGAGCGCTCCCAGCCCAGCCGCGTCACGACGCTTCCGCGATAGGTCGCGGTCCAGTTGGCGCTCACGCTGCCGTCCTTGAACGGCGTCGTGTAGGTCGCCCCCAGGCTGCCCTGATTCTTGGCCGAACCCGGCAGGCGATCGCCCTTCAGCGCGTCCAACTGCTCGAACTTCGGCCGCGCATCATAGTCGTTCGGCACCCTGCGGACGGTCAGGATGCCCGGCACGTCCTCGGTCAGCTTGGCGTCGGTATAGGAATAGCTGCCCTCGATCGACAATTTGGGCACCGGCTTGAACTGGAAGGAGCCCTCGAAGCCTTGCGACTTGGCGGTGCCGCCGTTCACCGTGATGCCGGTCGCGCCATAGAAAGTGGCGGACGCGACCTGGATGCCGTTCCAGTCGATATGGAAGACGTCGAAGTTCAGCGACAGCTTGCGGTCGAACAATTGCGCGCGCGTTCCGACCTCGAGATTCTTGGTCGTATCCGCGCCATATTGCAGCTCGTTCGGCAGCGCGCAGGCATTCTGCTGGTTGACCGGCACCGGGTTGGGGCACGGCGCGACCCGGTTCGGGCCACCGATGCGATAACCCTTGCTGTAGGTCGCATAGACCATGAAATCGTGGGTGAAATTATAGGAAGAGTTGAACTTCCACACCCAGCCATTCTGCTTGGATCTGCCGCCGGCAGCGGGGACATCATAGGGGCTCTTCGGATCGCCCAGCAGCGGCAGCACCAGCGCGCCCGCAATCTGCGAGGTGTAATCGAAATAGCGCGCGCCGCCCGTGACCTGCCAGTCGTGCGTCACCTTGAGCGTGGCCTCGCCGAAGACCGCTTTCTCGATGACCTTGGACTTGGTGTAGCTCACATATTCCAGGTCTTGGGGATTGTTGGGGATGCCGTAGAAGTTCGACAGGCCGGGCACATGCTCGGCATAGTCGCGGTGATCCTTCTGGTTGTTGTAGAAGCCGCCGAGCACCCAGTTGACCGGGCCGCCATGGCGCGACACCAGCCGGATTTCCTGGTTGATCTGCTTGCGGCGGTCGGTCGACTCGTTCCAGCTCGTGAATGCCGGGAACAGCTCGTAGTCGTAATCGAGGTCGAGCAGCAGGTCGGTATTGTCGCCCTTCGTCTTGTTGATGACCTTGGTATAGGCGGTGGTCGAAACCAGGTCGGCAATGTCCGCGATGTTCGCGTCGATTTCCACGCTGGCAAGGTTCGCATGGCGGTTCGACGGCTCTTCGTAACGGGCGGCACTTTGATATTTGCCCGTGCCGAGCACGCCGGCATTGGTGGCTTGCGCGCCATCGGTCTTGGTCTGCTGATAGGCGTAGGTGAAGATCACTTTCAGATCTTCGGTTGTCTGGAAGAGCAGCTGGTTGCGGGTCGTGAAGGTGCGCTCGAAATTGAGGTCCTTCTCTTCCTTGAGATTGGCCGCATAGCCGGCCGGCGTGATGCTGGTCGGGCCGCTCGGCTGCGGCAGCGACACGCCCGGCGTCTGAACCAGCAGCGGATAGTCGATGAAGCCCGGATCGAAATAATAGCCGGTCGCGCTGCGGAAGGCGATGTGATCCGTGACGATCGGCAGGTTGATCATGCCGTCGCCCTGATAACCCTGATCGCCGCTGTGGCTCTTGCCGTAGAAGCGGCCATGCACCTCGGCTTCGACATCGGTGACGTTGGGCCGATTTGGGATGTAGCGGATCGCGCCGGCCAGGGTGCCGAGCCCGTAAAGCGTGCCTTGCGGCCCGAGCAGGGTTTCGACGCGGTTGATGTCGAGCAGTTTGAAATCGTAATAAAGCGGCACTTCGCCCAGATAGATGCCGAGCGCGTTGTCGTAGTTGGAACCGCCCGCGCCCGTGTCGGAAGCGTGGAGGCCGCGCATCACGATCGTGCCGGTCGAACCGGGGCCGGTATCCGAAATGGTCAGGCCGGGCGTGAACGCGGCGAGGTCGCGCACGTCGTCGATATGCTCGCGCTGGATTTCCTCCGAGCTGACCGCGGCGATATTGATCGGCGCGTTCTGCAGCGTCACGCGCCGGCGGCTGCCGGTGACCACGATCTCGTTATTGCTGCTGGGCGCCGCGTCCGCGGCCGGATCGGGCGTCGCCGCCGTCTGGGCTACCGCCTGCGTCGCGGAAAGCCCGGCGAGGAAAGTCGCGCTGAGCAATGCTGCGCGAGAAAAGGATCGTGCCACGGTAGCCCCCGTTCTGAATCTTGGACCATCGCCGTTCAGGTGGCTCCGTCCCCCTTTTGCCGCGCTCTGTCGGCACGTGCTGGGAGGTAAAGTTTTGGTAAAGCGTTTCCGCCGCTATGGGGCGTTTGACGTACCGTTTCGGACCATTCGCGATCCGGCGGTTGCTTCGCTCTTGGAGCGCACGACGATCGAGGTGACGTACCGGCCTTTTGACGGCCGGAGTGGCACGAAATCCACAGTTAGTAATACTGGAAGCCGGTGGGTCGCGCGCTGGAGCGGGCGAATCCGACATGCGGTCGAGGCCGATTCGCTATCCTAGTCGACGATTGTTTCACGAAAACGGCGGCGGCCTGACCGGGGGAAGGCACTCATTCTTTGGGCGCCGGCGCCAGGCTCCACCAGGTGAGCGTGTGGACGTCGTGCGCGGTCGTCCACACGCCCGGGCCCGCGAAGCGCAGCGCGCCGCTCCCGGCCGCCGGGCCGAGCCGCCCGACGATCGCCAGCGTCCTGGGGTCGATCATGGCGAAGGTCTGATCCGCGGTGGTGCGCAGCCAGACCGCGCCGCCGCCCACGTCGATATCGCCATATTTGAGGTCCGCGCCGACCTTGACCCGGCCGGTCACCTTCACGGTTTTGGGATCGATCCGCGCGAGCGTGCCGTCGCCCTGCTCCTGCACCCAGACCGCGCCTTCGCCCGCGGCGAGGAAGCCGGGCTGCTTGCCGAGCACGACACGTTTCACCACCATGTTGGTGGCGGGATCAATCTTCTGCAGCAATTGATTGGCGCTGCTGACCGCCCAGACGGCGTCGAGCCCGAATGCGAGATAGACGCTCCCGCCCACGACCGGGATCGACGCGGTCACCTTGTTGCTGGTCGGATCGACCCGCTGGATCGAGTGGGTCATCGCGTTGGGGATCCAGATCGATCCGGCGCCCGCGACGACATTGGTCTCGCCCCAGGGATTGGCGATGCCGCTCGGGATCGCGACGATCAGCTTGGCCGCCTGCGGATCGATCCGGTTGAGCGTACCGTCCTTGCAGTCGGCAACCCACAGCGATCCTTCCGCCATCGCCATGCCGCCGCACGGCCGCGTCATCGCCACTTCGGCCTGCTTGCCCTGCCGCGACCAGCGCTCGACCCGGCCTTTGTTGGTCGCCCACACGCCGTCGCCGTCGACCACGAGGAAATCCGCGAAGCCAGGCACGGTCTGCGTCTGTTCGTCTCGCGGGAGCGTGACCGACGCCGCCGGCGCGGCAACGGCCAGGGCGCCCCCAATCAGGGTCGCAACCAGTTTTTGGGATAGGGAAACGCGCTGCATCGGCATGCCACTCCGGCCTAGATCGGTGGAGGCGCGAGCGTGCGTGCGATCGCACCGCCTACCGATACGTCAAATGCCCTAGGCCCGCGCCGCTTGCCTGGCTCTCACCTTCTCGATCATCGGCCGCGCCGGAAAGGTGAACTGTTCCCAGATCGACAGCCGCTTGCGCTCGTCCTGGCCGACGATCGCCGACTCGCCTTCGCGATAGGTGCCGAAGATGCGGTCGAGCAGGATCAACGAATTGCCATAGTTGCAGCGCGTATCCTCATAGACCACCGAATGGTGCAGGCTGTGATGCCGGATCGTGGTGAAGAAGAAGCTGTACCATTTGGGCGGATCGGACCGCACATTCGCATGCGCGAAGGTCGAAACCACGTTCAGGATGTTGAAGGCGCAGAATTCCGCCGGCAGCGGCAGATCGAACAAAGCGACCACGCTCAGCGTGATCAGGAACAGCTCCAGCGGATTGCCGACCGCGCCCTTCATCGCATTGAGCTGGGTGATATGATGGTGCGGCGCATGGGTCAGCCATAAGGGCGTCCAGTTATGCATCGCGCGGTGCATCCAATATTGGCCGAACTCGACCAGGAAGACGACCAGGGCAACCTGGGCCAGGAACGGCATGTGCATCGCCCATAAGGTCGTGATGCCGAGCTTATGCTTCAGCGCGACCAGCGAAGCGTCGGCCAGGTGGCTCGACGCCCATGCGATCGCGGTGGCGCTCAGCACGACATAGAAGAGGTCGGTGAAGAACTCGCGCTTGTCGAGGCGCCAGCCGGCATGCCGTTCGGCGATCCATTCCAACCCCTGTACCGACGCGGTGATCAGCGCCGACACCCACACGATCGTCCACTCATTCTTGAGCCAGGCCGCCGGACCATAAGCCCAGAACAGGATGACCGCGGCGACCATCAGCGGCGGCAGCAGGTTGAACAAGGATTTGCGCATGTCACGCCCCCGGCCACGATGAATGACTTCCAGGGCGGCAAAATTAGGTCGAGGCCTTCGCGCGCGCAGGTGTGCGAATGACGTAGGGGACGCTGGCCGGGCCGCGCTGCCCGCGCGTCATAAAAAAGGCGGCCGGTCCTGCCCGCCCCCCTTGGGACGCGGGCGAGGATCAGCCGCCGTCTGACGCCCAGATCAGCGCGAGGCGAGCTGGACCGGAGCTTTGGTTGCGGCGTCGGCGGTATGCCGCGCCTCGATCTGGCTGCGTACCTGCTCGGCCACGTCCGCGCGGCATTCGCGGGCACGCGCTTCGAGCTCGTTATGGATGTTGGCGAGATTCTCGCCGCACACCGCGCGCGCGGCCTGATCGACCCGGATCGCGAGGCGCTGCTGGCCGTCCGGGGTAGCGAGGTCGATCCCGGCGAGCGAGAGGACCGCACTGTCCTGGCCGAACGGGCTTTCAGGGGTGCTGGCGCAAGCAACCGAGCCGAGCGAGATGGCGGCAAGGGCCGCGATGGCGATCTTCATGACCTTCTCCTGTGAACGTTCCGCCATCTTCCGTGCGGATCGGCGCGATCTAGGCGCGCGGAGAAAGAACGACAAGCCAAAAAATAGAATATAACGCAAAAAAGCTCGCACCTCGTCAAGTGAAGTGCAAGTTTCGCAACGATCAACTCCCCCTTTGAGGAGGAATTTTCATTATTACTACGAACCTACGCCAGTAATACTCCCTTCTTATTATTACGCACTACCGTGCATGTACGACCAGATATGCAAGCTCCACGTCATGCCCGAGAAGGCCGACCGGCAGCCGCACCGCTTCGGTTCGCGTCACCGACCCTGAAGGGTCGGACATCGAGACGCGAAGGGTGCGAGCGAACGGCCCGGACCATTCCTTGACCGCCGTCATCGGCAGGCTGACCCGCCAGGAACGGCCCCCTTCGACGGCAACGACGCGATCGTTGATCCGCACCTCCGTAGCGGAGGCCGCGCGGCGGCCGCGCACCAGCAGACAGCTTCCGGTATCGCAGGCGATCAGGCGGGCGGTTGCGGGATGTGCAAGCGCGGGCGGGGCCAGAGTGGCCGCTGACAGGGCAATGCCGACCGTCGCGCTCCGGAAAATCGTCACCATGGAGGGGAGGCTGGCCCGATTCGCGCCGGCCAGCCATGAGGCGTTTGACGTAGCGGCGGTGTGGTCGTCTATTGGGCGAGTGTCGCGACCGCGATTGCTGTGGCGGAGGCGCGATTCTCGACACCCATCTTCTCGAAAACCTGTTCGAGATGCTTGTTCACGGTGCGGGGGCTGATCTGCAGGATTTCGCTGATCTCGCGATTCTGCTTGCCGCGACTGATCCAGACCAGCACTTCCGCCTCCCGCGAGGTCAGGCCATGGCGCTCCGCCAGGATGCGCTCGGCATCGCCGTCCCGTTTTTCGGTCAGCCGGAACAAGCATTCCCGCGCGCTGGTACGACGCAGGAAGGTGCATTCGAGCAAGCTGTCGCCGACCTGGATCGCGGCTTGCGCGCCGGCCGGAACATCGGATCCCCGAAGACGCCGGATCGTCGCCGCGAGCGGTTCGGGCAAATGCAGGTCGCGCGGCGTCCATCCCGGAAACAGGCGTTCGATCGTGGCCGTGGCGAGCGGGGTCAGCCAGCCGGTCGCGCCATCTTCGTCGACCGCGAAGCTCGGCCGACCGGCGGTATCGAGCGCAAGCTGGCTGCCCTGCGAGATGCGGGCATTGGCGAGATGGACCGAAACACGCGCCAGCAATTCGTCGACCACGATCGGCTTGTGCACATAATCGACCGCGCCCGCCTCCAGCCCGCGCACGACATGTTCGGTCTCGGTCAGTCCGGTCATGAAGATCACCGGCAGATGACGGAAGCGGCCATCGGCCTTGATCCGCTGCGTTGTGGCGAAGCCGTCGAGCCCCGGCATCATCGCGTCCATCAGCACCAGGTCGGGCCGGACATGCTCGAGCAGCTCCAGTGCGGCCAGCCCATCGACCGCGATCAGCACGGTCATGCCGGCCTGTTCGAGCGTAGTGTTCAGGAAGCGCAGCGATTCCGGCGTGTCGTCGACCACCAGGATCGTCGCGCCGACGCTCGCCGGTGTCGGTTTATCCGACATTGTCGAGCGTCCGCTTGAGCGCGCGCAGATCGAAATCGCCGAGATGACGCCGCATCTCAGCCACCGCCGGCGCGCTTTCGGGTATTTCGGCTTCGAGGTCGGTCAGCACCATCCCGATCGCGCGGACATGCCCGACTTTGACATATTGCCGCAGGTTGGCGAGAAACGGGCCCGCCGCATCGGGGAGCCGGGCCGGCACGTCCGCATCGCGCGCATGGGTCTCGTCGATCGTGACGATCCAGCTCAGGTCGAGCTGACGGCCGATCGTATCGAGCAGTGCGTCGAGATCGACCGGCTTCGACAGGAAGGCGTCGTGACTGGAGCCGCCATCGCCCCCCGCCTTGAATTCGTGCGCGTTGGCCGAGACCATCACGATCCGCAGCTGGGGGCCCAACCTGGCGCGCAATTCCGCCGCGATCTCCCACCCGTTCTGGCCCGGCATCTGGATATCGAGCAGCACCAGATCGGGCTTGCAGCTTTCCGCCAGCGCCAGCCCCTCCACGCCGCCGGTCGCCGCGAAAACGGCGAAGTCCAGCGGACGCAGCAGATGCTGGGCCACCGTGATCTGCGCGGGATTGTCATCGATCACCAGGATCGTCTTGCGCGCGCCCCGATAGCCGGTGACGCGGTCATAGGCGGCCGCGCTCGCCGGTGGCGCCATGGGTTCTGGCAACAGGATGCGGAGCTGGAAGCTGCTGCCCCGACCATATTCGCTCGTCGCAGTCACTTCCCCTCCCAATATGCCGGCCAGCACACGCGTGATTGCGAGGCCAAGCCCGACCCCGGGCTGCATCGCGGCGTCGGGCGCGCTGCCGCGCTCGAACGGCTCGAAAATCCGCTCCATGTCCTCGGGCGGGATGCCGATGCCGGTATCCTTGACCTCGATCAGCGCCATCTGGCTGCGATAGCGCACGGTCAGCGTTGCGCCGCCCCGATCGGTATATTTGATCGCATTGGACAGCAGGTTGATCAGGATCTGCCGCAGCCTTTTCTCGTCGGTACGGACGTAAGGTGGCAGCCGGCCCTCCACGACATAATCGAGCGAAAGCCCTTTCGCGGCTGCCTGCATCCGGAACATGTCGATGACGTGGTTGAGCAAGGCGGGCAGCCGCACGACGTCCTGCCGGAACTTGAGCAGGCCGCTTTCGACGCGCGAGATATCGAGCAACCCCTCGACCAGATTGGTGAGATGTTCCGCCGATCGCCGGATCACCCCCGCCGCCTCCGCCGGCGGCATCCCGCCCTCACGCTCGAGCAGCTGGGCATAGCCGTAGATCGCGTTGAGCGGCGATCGGATTTCGTGGCTGACCGCGACCAGGTAACGCGTTTTGGCGGCGTTGGCGGCTTCGGCCGCCTCCTTCGCGCGCTGCAGCTCGGCATGGGTCGCGGTGTGCGCGGCAATCTCCTCCTGCAGCATTCCCGTCTGCCGGCGATTGACCTCCTCCGCCGCGCGATGGCGGGCGCGGGACCGGCCAAGCAGCCAGGAAAAGACGGCGGCGAGGATCGCCATCGGCACGATCACGAATATCACGCGGAGTGTATTCGCCGTCACCGGATCGCCCTCGTCACCCGTGACGCCGCCCGGGCGGCCCGGCGGACGAGGCGTGGTTCATGGCCAGGCCCGTCCACCCACCGAGCAGCATTGTGCCTGTCTGGCCCATTCTCACGTCCGATATGCGAGTCGCCGGTTGCGAATCCGCACTATGGATAGTGCCCAAATGACGCATTGCAGCATAGAAAAATCGGGCCAGACGCTTCATGAGGTCATTTTATAGAATTTATTACTGGATTGATCAAACGTAATATTGCATGCATTGATGCATCGCGGAATTCCGTGGCTTTCGACTCACGGAATGCAATTCAAGGGAGTGAGTATGGGAAGCTGGCTGTCCAAGACGCGGCTCACGATCGCGGCCACGGCGCTGCTTCTCACCGCCTCCTGTAGCGGCGGTGCACAACATGATGCTGCTACAGCGAAACGAACCGACTTCACGATCGGCTGGTCGATCTACGCCGGCTGGATGCCATGGCCCTATGCCCAGCAGGCCGGCATCGTGAAGAAGTGGGCCGACAAATATGGCGTCAAGATCAACTTCGTTCAGGTGAACGACTATGTGGAGTCGGTGAACCAGTTCAACGCCGGCAAGCTCGATGGCGTCACCGTGACCAACATGGACGCGCTCACCATCCCCGCCGCCGGCGGCAAGGACACGAGCGCGATCATCCTGGGCGACTATTCGGACGGCAATGACGGCATCGTCCTCAAGAACGCGAAGGGCCTTGCCGACATCAAGGGGCGCACGGTCTATCTCGTCGAACTGTCCGTCTCGCACTATCTGCTCGCGCGCGGTCTCTCGACCGTCGGTTTGCAGCTTTCGGACGTGAAGACGGTCAATACGTCGGATGCCGATATTGTGGGCGCCTTCGCCAATCCCAGCGCGACCGCGGCGGTTACCTGGAACCCGCAGCTGACCGAGATTCAGAAGCAGCCCAGCGCGAAGCTCGTCTTCAGCTCCCACCAGATTCCGGCCGAGATCCTCGATCTGCTCGCGGTCGATACCGCGACGCTCAAGGCCAATCCCAATCTCGGCAAGGCGCTCGCCGGCATCTGGTATGAGACGATCACCCTGATGCAGCGCAAGGATGCGGCCGGTGCCGCCGCGCGCGCCGCGATGGCCAAGATGGCCGGATCGAGCCCCGCGGCGTTCGATGCGCAGCTCACCACCACGCACCTCTACGGCACGCCGCAGGATGCGGTAGCGGCGGTCAAATCGCCGGCTTTGGCCAGCACGATGGTCAAGGTGCGTGACTTCAGCTTCTCCAAGGGCCTGTTCGGCCAGGGTGCGAAATCGGCGGACGCGGTCGGCATCGGCCTGCCGGGCGGCAAGACGATCGGCGATACCGGCAATGTGAAACTGCGTTTCGACCCAACCTTCATGGAACAGGCTGCGGCCGGCAAGCTCTGAGGCGGCCCGCGATGCGCTGGGTGAATGTCAGGCCGAACCGGCGCAATACGCTCCTTTTGGGCGCGGTGCCGCTGCTGCTGATCGTCGTCGCTTATCTGTTCGCGTCGGCGGCGCGGCATGCGGCCAATCCGTCCGACAAGATATTGCCGACACCCGGCGCCATGGTCGAGGCGATGCGGAGCCTTCTGGTCGATACCGATCCGTTGAGCGGCCACCTCATCTTCTGGGCGGACACGCTCGCCAGCCTGGAGCGGCTCGGCATGGCGCTCGGCATCTGCGCGCTGTCGGCCTTGCTGGTCGGCATGGTGCTGGGCGTCCTGCCCGCGGCGCGCGCAACCTTTGGCGGGCTCGTCACCACCATCGCGGTGATCCCGCCGATCGCGATCCTGCCGATCCTGTTCATCGTCCTCGGCCTGGGCGAGACCGCCAAGGTCGCCCTGATCGTGATCGGGGTCACTCCCTTCCTGATCCGCGATCTCGCCGATCATGTCGCGGCGCTTCCGCCCGAACAGATGATCAAGGCGCAGACTTTGGGCGCCAGTTCGTGGCAGCTCGCCTTGCGCGTCGCCCTGCCCCAGGCGCTGCCCCGCCTGATTGCCGGCCTGCGCCTGTCGCTCGGGCCGGCCTGGGTCTATCTGATCTCGGCCGAAGCGATCGCGTCGGATATTGGGCTCGGCTACCGCATCTTCCTCGTCCGCCGATACCTCTCGATGGACATCATCATTCCCTATGTCGCGTGGATCTCGCTGCTCGCGATCCTGATGGATCTGGCGCTCGCCCAACTGAGCCGCCGCGGCTTCGCCTGGGCGCATCAGGCCAGCCGATGAGCAACCTCCTCGCCTTTGAAAATGTCTGGCTGGAATATGGCGAGAAGATCGTGCTCGAACGCGTCGATCTCGCCATCGCCGAACGCAGCTTCGTCTCGATCGTCGGCCCTTCGGGTGCGGGCAAGAGCAGCTTCCTGAGGCTCGTGCTCGGCCAGGAAGCGCCGACGCAAGGGCGCATATTGCTCGACGGAAAAAGGCTCACGCCGGAATGCGGGCCCGATCGCGGCGTGGTCTTCCAGCGTTACTCGGTTTTTCCGCATCTGACGGCGCTGCGCAACGTGATGTTCGGGCGCGAATGCACAGGCGCGAAGTTCACCGCACGCCTGTTCGGCGCGGCCCGCCGCGCCGCGGCCGAGGAGGCAGAGGCGATGCTGATCGAGGTCGGCCTGGGGGATGCGCTGCATCTCTATCCCGCCCAGCTTTCGGGCGGCATGCAGCAGCGTCTCGCCATCGCGCAGGCGCTCATGGCGCGCCCTCGCCTGCTGTTGCTCGACGAGCCGTTCGGCGCGCTCGATCCCGGCATCCGGCAGGACATGCACCGCCTCATCCTGCGGCTTTGGCGGGAACATGCGCTCACCGTGCTGATGGTCACGCATGACATCAGCGAGGCCTTCGGCCTCGGCACGCGCGTGCTGGCCTTCGACAAGCGCCGCATCGACCCGCACGCGCCGCACCGCTTCGGCGCCACCGCCGTGTATGACATTGAACTGACGCGGAAAACGCGCGCCGCCTCGCCCGAGATTCCGGAAGAAGTATTACGATTGACAGAATCGGTAATAACAAACACACAGGATTCGCTGTGAAAGATACGCCCAACTCCACCCTTGCCCGGCTCAGCATGAGCCTCCCCGCCGAACTCTCGCGTCAGCTCGACGCGATGGTGGAAGAGCGCGGCCTGCCCTCCCGTTCGCAGCTAATCGCGGAGCTGATCCGCGACGAGCTGGCCGAGCATGGGGCCGCGCTGCGGCCCGAGGACATGCTCGCCGGCACGATCACCTTGGTCTATCGCGGCGATATGGGCCGCGTGCGGCACCAGCTCGCGCAGACGCAGGGCGAATATCTCAAGGAAGTGATCTCCTCGCAGCACGTCTTCCTCGAAGACGACCAGTCGCTCGAGGTGCTGCTGGTGCAGGGTCCGGCGCGCCGGCTGCGCGATCTGTGCGACGCGCTGCGCAAGGTGCGCGGCGTGCAGCAGCTCCGGCTCTTCACCACCACCGCCCTTCTGCCCCCCCTCCACGAGCAGGATCAGAACGAAGGCCGTTCCCGGAGCCGGGGCGCATGAGCGCGCTCGCCGATCCTGGCGCCGCCCGCGCCCACGCGCGCGCGATGGGCGGCACCATCGTCGAGGCGATGCCGATCCTCCCGCCGCGCGCGGAGGATCTGCCGGTCGGCGTGAAGCTGGACGACCTGCTGTGGGAGGAGACGATCGCCGCGGGCGGCTACGCCTCGCGCATCCTGCGGCGGAGCAACCGCCTGCGCTTGATCGATCTCCGCGGCGATGCTTGCGCCTCTTTGCTACTGTTCAACGCCGCAATGCCGACCGAACGGCTCAATATCGCCGACACGGTGAAGGTGCAGTGGGACGCTTATCCCGCTGCCGGCAGCCTGCTCCTCTCCGATATGGGCCGCGTGCTCGCCAGCATCGAACAGGATGATGCCGCCACCCACGACGCTTTTTGCGGCGCATCGAACGAAGTTTCCAACCGCGCGCGCTACGGCGACGGGAGCAATTCCGGCGCTTACCCCAATGCGCGCGACCGGCTGTTGCTGGGCGCGGCCAAGCATGGCCTCGGCCGGCGCGACGTCCATCCCTGCATCAATCTGTTCAAGGGCGTGCGGATCGGCGCAGACGGCGCGGTCGTCCCGCAGCTCGGCCCGTTCGCGCCGGGCCGCTCGCTCGTGCTGCGGGCCGAGATGGACCTGATCCTGGTGATCGCCAATTGCCCCCACGTGCTCGATCCGCGCCCGTGGAGCGTGACGCCGCTCCGCGCCACCGCCTGGCGCGGCCCGGTCACCGCCGAAGACGATCCCGTTCGTACCGCGACGCCCGAGCGGCTTCGTGCCTTCCTCAACACGGAAGATCTTTACCGCTGATGGAACAGACTGCGCATTTGGACGGCCTGCCCGGCCGGGTGATCCATGACGAAGTGGTGCCCGCCCGCGCACCCTGGCTGCACCGCGTGAAAGCGGGCGAGACGCTGCGCGTTGTCGACCTGGAGGGCAACCAGGCGGTCGACTTCCTGCTCTACGCGACCGCCGACGATGCCGAGCGCTTCAGCGCGCAGGATACGATCGCGGCCCAGGCCAATATCTTCCTGCGCACCGGCAGCGTGCTCCTCTCCAACGAAGGGCGGCCGATGATGACGATCGTGGCGACCTCGGTCGACTATCACGACATGATCGGCGGCGCCTGTTCGTGCGAGTCCAACAGCCTGCGCTACGGTCACCACACCAAGTCGCAGCACGCCTGCGTCGATAATTTCCTCGAGGCCAATCTGCGCGACGGGCGCGGCAAGCGCGACATCGTCTCCAACATCAATTTCTTCATGAACGTGCCGGTCGAGCCCGACGGGACGCTCGGCATCGTCGACGGCATTTCCGCGCCGGGGCTGACCGTCGACCTGCGCGCCGAAATGGATGTGACCGTCGTCGTGTCGAACTGCCCGCAGATCAACAATCCCTGCAACGGCTTCAATCCCACGCCCGTCCGCATGATCGTCGCGGCATGAGCTTCAAGACCGTCCTGATCGCCAATCGCGGGGCGATCGCATGCCGGATCATCCGCACGCTCAAGCGCATGGGCATCCGTTCGGTCGCGATCTTCTCCGATGCCGACGAGGCATCGCGCCATGTGGCCGAGGCCGATCTGGCGGTGCGGATCGGCCCCGGGCCCGCGGCGGAATCCTATCTCGATGTCGATCGCATCCTTGCCGCCGCGCGTGAGACCGGTGCGGACGCGATCCATCCCGGCTACGGCTTCCTGTCGGAGAACGCTGCCTTCGCCGAAGCGTGCGAAGTCGCCGGCATCGCCTTCATCGGCCCGACCCCCGAAAGCATCCGCGCCTTCGGCCTCAAGCATAGCGCCCGCGCGCTCGCCGAAGCCGAACAGGTGCCGCTGGCGCCCGGCACCGGCCTGCTCGCCGATGTCGATGCCGCGATCGATGCCGCGAACGCGATCGGCTATCCGGTCATGCTCAAGGCCACCGCCGGCGGCGGAGGGATCGGCATGCGCGTCTGCGCCGACGATCAGGCGGTGCGCGACGGCTATGCCGCGGTCGCCCGGCTCGGCGCCGGCAATTTCGGCGATGCCGGCCTCTTCCTCGAACGCTTCGTGCCGCGCGCGCGCCATGTCGAGGTGCAGATTTTCGGCGACGGTAGCGGTCGCGTCGTGGCGCTCGGCGAGCGCGATTGCTCGCTCCAGCGCCGCAACCAGAAGGTGATCGAGGAAGCCCCCGCGCCGCATCTGCCGGAGCCGGTCCGCGCCGCCCTGATCGAAGCCGCGATCCGGCTCGGCGCTGCCGCGCGCTACCGCTCCGCCGGCACGGTCGAATTCCTCTACGATCCCGCGCGGCAGGATTGGTTCTTCCTTGAAGTGAATACCCGTCTCCAGGTCGAGCATGGAGTCACCGAAGAAGTGACGGGCGTCGACCTTGTCGAGTGGATGGTGCGCGGCGCCGCGGGCGACTATGCCTTCCTCGACACGCCGGTACCGGCCCCGAAGGGCTGGTCGATCCAGGCACGCATCTATGCCGAGGATCCGGTGGTGGATTTCCGCCCCGCCGCCGGCACGCTTACCGAAGTGATCTTCCCGGGTGATGCGCGGGTCGAGACCTGGGTCGAGCGCGGCTCAGCCGTCTCGTCCTTCTACGATCCGATGCTCGCCAAGCTGATCGTGCGCGGCGAGGATCGCGATGCGGCGGTCGCGGCGATGCAGGCGGCGCTCGATCACACCCAGCTAGCGGGGATCGAAACCAATGTTCGCTGGCTGCGCGACGTCGCGCGCAGCGAGGATTTCGTCACCGGCGACGTCTCGACCCGATCGCTGGAGCGGGTCGAGCATCGCCCGCACAGCATAGCCGTCCTCGCCGCCGGCACCGCGACCACGGTACAAGATTATCCGGGCCGCATCGGGCTGTGGGATATCGGCGTGCCGCCGTCCGGGCCGATGGACGCGCGGGCCTTTCGCCTCGGCAACGTGCTGCTCGGCAACGATGCCGACGCCCCGGGATTGGAGGCGACCGCGACCGGGCCGACGCTCCAATTCAACACCGCCACCCGCATCTGCCTGACCGGCGCCGAATTCGAGGCCACGCTCGACGGCAAGCCGGTGCCCCGCAACAAGCCGGTGACCGTCGCCGCCGGCCAGGTTCTGGCGCTCGGCCGCATCAGCGGCGGCGGCATGCGCGGCTATGTCCTGTTTGCGGGTGGGCTCGACGTCCCGGCCTATCTCGGCAGCGGCAGCACATTCGACCTGGGCGAGTTCGGCGGGCATGGCGGACGGCGCTTGCGCGTCGGCGATACGCTGCATCTGACCCAGCATCCGCCCGCCGTGATCCCCGGCCCGCGCGCGGTCGATCAGCCGCAGCTTGGCCCGGACTGGACGATCCGCGTCCTCTACGGCCCGCATGGCGCGCCCGATTTCTTCACACCCGAGGATATCGACACGATCCTCGCGGCCGAATGGCGCGTCCATTACAACAGCAACCGCACCGGCGTCCGGCTGATCGGCCCGAAGCCGCATTGGGCGCGCAAGGACGGCGGCGAAGCCGGACTTCACCCGTCCAACATCCACGACAATCCCTACGCGATCGGCGCGCTCGATTTCACGGGCGACATGCCGATCATCCTGGGTCCCGACGGCCCCTCGCTCGGCGGCTTCGTCTGTCCGTTCGTGGTGATCGCGGCCGATCTGTGGAAGGTCGGCCAGCTCGCTCCGGGCGATCGCATTCATTTCGAAGAGGTGAGCCTGACCGAAGCCGATGCGGCAAGTGTTGCGGAAGAAGCCTGGATCGAGGGGCGCCCCGCGCTTCCCGTGAAGGGCGGAATCATCGGCGGGCATGACGCGATCCTCGCCGAACTGCCTCCCCGCGGCCGCCGCCCGCGTGTCCTCTACCGCCGCCAGGGCGACCGTAGCCTACTGGTCGAATATGGCCCGATCACGCTCGACCTGGAGCTGCGCCTGCGCGTCCATGCAGCGACCATCGCGCTCGCCGAAATGGCGCTGCCGGGCATCCTCGATGTCGTGCCCGGCATCCGCTCCTTCCAGGTCCATATCGACGGCGTGCGCCTCAAGCAGGATGCACTGATCGAGCGGCTGACGGCGATCGAGGATCAACTGGGCGACCTCAACGATTTCACGATCCCGTCACGCATCGTCCATCTGCCGCTGAGCTGGGACGACCCCGCGATCCACCAGACGATCGAGCGCTACATGGCGGTGGTGCGCGACGACGCGCCCTGGTGCCCCGACAATATCGAATTCATCCGCCGCGCGAACGGACTGGCCAGCGCCGAGGAGGTCCACCGGATCATCTTCGACGCGAGCTACCTCGTCTACGGTCTCGGCGACGTCTATCTCGGCGCGCCGGTCGCGACGCCGATCGATCCGCGGCACCGCCTGGTCACCACCAAATACAATCCCGCGCGCACCTGGACGCCGCCCAATGTGGTCGGGATCGGCGGCGCCTATATGTGCATCTACGGAATGGAAGGTCCGGGCGGTTATCAGCTGTTTGGGCGCACCATCCAGGTGTGGAACACCTATCGCCAGACCGGCCCCTTCTCCGACAAGCCGTGGCTGCTGCGCTTCTTCGACCAGATCCGCTTCTTCCCCGTCAGCCATGAGGAGCTGACCGAGTGGCGCCGCGACTTCCCGCTCGGCCGGCGCGACATCCGGATCGAGGAGACCGAATTCCGGCTTGCCGACTATCGCGCCTTCCTTGCCGAGAATTCGGTGTCGATCACCGAGTTCGAGACGCGCCGCAACGCCGCATTCGCCGCCGAACGTGCCGATTGGGAGCGGCGCGGCGAGTTCGATCGCGTCGCGAGCCTGGTTGAGGATGCGGACGACAAGCCGAACGATGCCATCGCCCTTCCCAACGGCGCGGACCTGGTCGAGGCGCCGTTCGGCGGCAGCGTGTGGAAGCTGATGAAAGCGCCCGGCGACACCGTCACGGCCGGCGAGACGATCGCCGTCCTGGAAGCGATGAAGATGGAATTTCCCGTCCTCAGCCCTGCCGCCGGCACCATCGCCGCGCTGTATGTCGCGGAGCGGCAGACCGTGTCGCCGGGCGCGCCGGTCATGGCGCTGGTGCGCGCGTGACCGCGCTCGACCGGCTGTCGGTATCCGCGATTGCCGCCGAGGTCGCGGCGGGCCGCCGCAGCGCGGTGGAGGTGATCGACGGGGTGCTCGGACGCCTCGCTTTCTACGACACGATCCAGCCCGCCATCTGGATTTCCCGCTTCGAGCCGGATTCACTGCGCGCCGCTGCCGCCGCGGTCGATATGCGCGTTGCGGCCGGGGAGAGGCTACCGCTTGCGGGCGTGCCGTTCGCGGTAAAGGACAATATCGACCTGCTCGGCCTTGATACGACCGCGGCTTGCCCGGCTTTCGCTTATGCTCCTGCCCGGTCCGCGACGGTCGTCGAAAGGCTCGTCGCGGCCGGCGCGATCCCCGTCGGCAAAACCAATCTCGACCAGTTCGCGACCGGCCTCAACGGCACGCGCAGTCCTTATGGTATCCCGCGCAATGCCTATAACCGCGCCTGGGTGAGCGGCGGGTCGAGTTCGGGTTCGGCGGTTGCGGTGGCGGCCGGTCTGGTCGCCTTCGCGCTCGGCACCGACACCGCCGGATCCGGCCGCGTGCCGGCCGCCTTCAATCATCTGGTCGGACTCAAGCCCACGCGCGGGCGCTGGAGCAGCCGTGGCCTCGTGCCCGCCTGCCGCACGCTCGACTGCATCACGGTCTTCGCGGCGACGCCGGACGAAGCGGGGCTGATCGATGCGGTCGCCGCCGGCTTCGATCCCGCCGACAGCCTGTCGCGGCCGATCGCCGAAGCGCCCCGCGCCGCCCGCCGGATCGGCATCCTCCGCGCGGATCAGCGGCGCTGGTTCGGCGATATCGAATCCGATTTCCTCTACAGCCAGGCTCTCGATGCCCTCGACGCCGAGCTGGTCGAGATCGACATGGAGCCGCTCAACGAGGCCGCCCGCTTGCTCTATGACGGCCCCTGGGTTGCCGAGCGCACTGCGGCGCTCGGCGCTTTGCTCGACGAGGATCCGCACGCGATCCATCCCGTCGTCCGCGAGATCGTCGAGCAGGGCAGGAGTTACAGCGCCGTCGATGCCTTCGAGGGCGCCTATCGCCTCGCCGAGCTGGCCCGCATCGCCGAACGGATGTGGGCGGAGGTCGATCTGCTCGCGCTCCCGACCGCGCCGACCTCCTATCGCGTGGCCGAAATGCTCGCCGCGCCGATCGCGCTCAACGCCAGTCTCGGCGCCTACACCAATTTCGTGAACCTGCTCGACATGGCGGCGATCGCCGTCCCGGCCGGCACCTACCAGAGCGGGGTCGGCTTCGGCGTGACCCTGATGGGTCCGGCCGGCACCGACCGCGCGCTGATCGACGCGGCCAGCAGGCTTTTCCCCGCGCCGGCCTCGCCGCCGCCGCTTGACCTGGAGGGACGGATGGAAAGTGTGAAGCTGGCTGTCGTGGGCGCGCACCTCAAGGACATGCCGCTCCACTGGCAGCTCACCTCGCGCGAGGCGCGCTTCGTCGGAGCGATGAAGAGCGCGCCAACCTATCGCCTCTACGCCATGGCCGACAGCGTGCCGCCCAAGCCGGCGCTGGTCTACAGCGACGACGGCGCGGCGATCGCGCTGGAGGTCTACGAGCTCGACATGGCGGCCTTCGGCAGCTTCGTCGCCGAGGTTCCCCCGCCGCTTGCGATCGGCACGGTCACGCTGGAGGACGGCAGCCTGGTCAAGGGCTTCGTCGCCGAACCGCGCGCGATTGTCGGCGCGGAGGACATCACCGCTCTGGGCGGCTGGCGCGCTTACATCGCGCGATAGACGAGGGTCTCTCCGGTTCGTGCGACAGGCTGCCAATGCGGTCCGAACGGATGCCGCGCAACATCGGCGAGGTCCACTTTCTGCCCGACCGCGTAACGCACCCAAATTGGATAAAGCAGAGTGAATTTCTGCCCTTCCCGGACCTCGGATCGGGCCGGAATTGATCCCATGAAGCGCCCGCCAAGCATCTTACGGAAATCGTGCGCTTCCGACGCAGGTGCGACCAGGCTCACCATCTTCAGGAAGAGAAGATTCGTAACCTTGTCGACCTCGAGCATCGATCACCTGCTAAGCTGATTCCACCGGATTGCCGCAGTGCAGCATGCGCCACGTCGGGAACCTCCGCAAGTGGCTCGATCGTCTCAGCCTGCGGGCCTCGGCGGGCGCGGATAGACGATGAAGTCGGCGTGGCGATCGATCGTCGGATTCGGCCCTGCCTGATCGACGGCCTTCTGCAATTCGCCGATCGCAGACGGCGGCAGCGGTAGCGGATGTTCCGACGGGTGCGTCGGCGCGCGCATCGGATAATCCTGCCCCGGCGTGGTGGTCATCTCGATATGCGCGCCGAGCAGGGCGCGGATCGGATGGGTCCCGGCGAAGGCCGCGATGCGATCGGCGCTCACCTGGAACACCCCGAACTGGTCGAGCGGCACATAGAGCCGCCCCGGATAGAGCATGTCGCCCGAAAAGAGCAGCCGCGTGCGCGCATCATAGACCATGATATGCGCAGGCTCGTGGCCGGGCGTAGGAATGATATCGAGCACGCGCCCGCCAAGGTCGAACCGTGCCTCCTCGCGCGGCCAGTCGGCGATATGAAAGAAGGCCGCGACCTGTTCGGGCTTGAGGCCGATCACGTCGGTATCGGGCCGATCTGCGAATTCCTCGTCGCCGGCATGATGGTCGCCATGGCCATGCGTATGCGCGACGACCAGCCGGATCGCGCGGCCGCCATGCTTCGCGCGCCACGCGTCGACCAACTGATCGATGGTGGGGCGGATTTTGAGCCCGCCGGCACCGGTATCGAGCAGCAGAGCGCGGTCCTTGCCGAAGATCAGATAGAGGAAAGGCGCCTCGAAGTTGGTTTTGACCGATTGCCGGATGACGAACGTGTCCGCGTCGATCGTCTGGACCTGCGTTTCGGGTTCGCTTGGCGCGGTGCCGTCGATCCAATGCGCGAATATGGGCGGCGCTGAGGGCGGCGCGGCGCCGCCCAGGAGCAATAAGGCGCCGACCGCCGCAAGCGAGCGGCGAAGCGGAACATGGCGGCTCGCGTCCCGCGCGATGGGTTCGATATTGGCCATGGAGCCTGCCTAGAGCGTCGCGCGGATGGGTTGAATGCGCCAATTGCCGTCTTGACGAAGCTCGCAATCCGATGCGCGGCCCCCGCGCCGCTCGATATCCGCCCTGGTCGGAGGCGATAACCGTCCGTTCGGCGGGATATACGTCCGATGACGTATGCCGCCGCTGCCGCAGCTTGCGTAGCTTAGGCTCGAGACTCGGCAGGACGGTGAGAAATGGACGGAGTTCGCGTCGGCAAAAGGATGATCGGGGCCCAGTCGCCCGTAACCATCGGCTGGGAGAATATTCCCGAGGTCGAAGGCGGGCCGGTCAAGCGGTTCATCTTCACCTGGTTCCAGCCCTTCTTCTGGTTCGCGTTCATCGCCTTCTGGTATTATGCGCCCAACAGCCTCGCCACGGCATCGACCGGAGTGACGATCGGCATCGGTTTCCGGCTGCTCCTGATTGGGCTGGAATGGATCAATCCGCGCTTCAAAAGCTGGCAGATCACCTGGAAGGAGTTCGTCACCGACCTTTTTTATGTCGGGCTCGGCTATACGATCCTGCGTATCGTCGACAGCTATATCGGCAGCGACGTGATGGTCAAAGCCGTGCAATCCCATTTTCATTGGGAAAGCTTCAGGTGGTTCGTCGGTCTGCCGCTACTGGTCCAGGCTTTCCTGATCGCCTTCATCTTCGATTTCGGGCAATATTGGATGCACCGCGGGATGCATAATTGGTATCCGCTGTGGCTGCCCCATTCGGTTCACCATTACATCACCCAGCTCAACGTCAACAAAGGCGCGGTCGGCAATCCGGTCGAATTGTTCCTGATCGGGCTTGGCGTAGGCGGCTTCTTCGATTTCGTGCCCCGCGCCTTCATGCTCGCAGGCGCGATCGGCGGGGTCGGCGCCTACCAGCATATCAACGTACGCTTCAATTCGCCGCGCTGGTGGCGCTTCCTGTTCAACACGACCGAACATCACAGCCTGCATCACTCGCAGGATTTCGAAGCCACCCGCAGCAATTATTCCAACAGCTTCATCTTCATCGACCGCATCTTCGGCACCTGCATCGACGGCGAGGCGGAATTGCTGGGTATGGAAGGCGGACGCCGGATGTCGATCCCCGAGCAGATGACCTATCCCTTCACCGAGGGCTGGAAGACGCTGAAGGAAAAGTTCGGTCGGGTCTCCACGGTAGCGGTACCGGCCGAGTGATCGGCAAACCTCCGCAGGCCTGGCGCCCGTGACGATCCGACACGCCTGGGAATGGACCTCGGTGCACGGCACGGCGATCGCCTTCTCGTCCCCGGCGGCCGGTACCTCTCTTTCAGAAGGATATCGCGTGAACCTGCGCTTCATCGACTGGATTTGGCACGTCCGTGGCAGCCTCGCGCTTGCCCCCGGGCAAACCGGCGATGAAGCATTCGACCGGATCGCACCCGTGTTCGCGCAAGCCGGTACAGGACATGAACGCGCGGGTGATACGCTGGTCTTTCACAAGAAGGATCCAGCCGCACAGGACAAGATGGCCGTTTTCAACAGCGGCACATTGTGGGTCGAACAGGGCGCGGCGGGGCCGGTGCTGCGCTATCACCTGATCAGCCGGTTCCTGCTATTCTGCTTCCTGGCGCCGTTGCTGTTCCTTGCTTTCGCGCAGCTCACTCTAACGGTCGCCAAATTTCAGAAGCCGGAGGCCGCGAGTGCATCCGCTAAATCCGACAAAGCGAAGAAGGCCGGCAGCAAAGCCGACGCCAAGAAACCGGACGTGCAGCTCAACCCTATCGACAAGTTCCTCGGTGCCCCGGCACCGGACAACAAGAAGAAGGACGGCGAAAAAGGCGGAAAGCGCGACAAGAAGCCGTCTGCCACGCCGGCCTATGTGTTCGCGTCTTTCTTCGCCATCCTCTACATAATAGGCCGGGTCCTGGAGGACAGGCTGGTCAGGCGGCTCTTCAAAAGGAGGTTGGAGGATCAGGGCCTCTCGGCCCCTTCCTCCGCAGGATCGTTACCCGTTAGTCTACGGACCACCTGAGCAGGCGACGCCCGCCACGCCGGCCAATCTCGTAACGGTGCCGCGCCCGCTCGCCGATCACGCTTTCTACCCCAACGCCGCCATATAAAGTTTCTGGCCCTCATAATCGCGAAACTCGGCGTTGAGCTGCGCACCGGTCAGTTGCACCAGCGCGAAACCTGAGCGCGATGTGCAGAATTGGGTTCCTTGTACAGCCTTCACCGGCCGCACCTCCGATCCGGCGCCGCAGCACAGGTAATCCAGGCCATCGGCGCGGATGTGCTGAAGGTCGTGGTCGTGGCCGTTAATATAAGCGGTGACGCGGTTCTTGCGCAGGATCGGAAGCACGCGCTGGACGATCTCGGGCGTTTCGCCATGCGCGCTGCCGCCCGATCGCAACGTATGATGGCCGATCACGAGCTTGATCGGGGCCGGCGATGCCGCGAGCGCGCCGTCGAGCCAGGCAAGTTGTGCGTCCCCATCCTGCGTCGCGACGTTGCGCGCGATCGGCGCTTCGACCTTCTCGCGATATCGATGGACCAGCGGCGAGGTGTCGATCACGAACAGGTCGATCTCGGCCACGCCCAGCGTCGCGCCCGGAACCTGATAATAACGCCGCGGCATCTTCCAGCGGGGGCTGGTCGCGGCATAGTCGATCTGCGCCTGCGGATTGCCGCGATAATCGTGGTTGCCCAGCGCCACGAACCACGGCACCTGCAGCGAAGGCGCGGTGTAGATCGCTTCGAACGATGTCCGCCATTGCGGATCGCTCGCGCTCTGCACACCATTCTCGTAGAAATTGTCGCCGACCGACAGGACGAAGCGTGCGCCGCTCTCCGCCGCGGCGCGGCCCATCGCCTCTGCCACGTCGCGTTGATGCTGGGCGCCGTCGCGCCCCCAATCCCCGACGACAAGGAAACTGAACGGCGGCTCGGCGGCAGTCGCCTTCGCCAGCGGGGCCGAGGCGATCGAGGCCGCCAGGCCACCAAGCAGGGTACGGCGGTCGGTTCGGATCATGGCGCTTCCTCCCTCAGAACTTGAACTTGATGCCGCCCTCAAAGGTGGCGTCATAGAATTCGCGCTGGATCGGGCGATCCGGGCTGCCTTCGTAGATGCGGAGCGGCTCGTTGGTGAGGTTCTTCACATTGAAATAGAGGCGCAGATTGCGCGTGATCTCGAGCGACGATGTGAAGTCGAGCGTGGTGCGCGGGCTCTGGTAGACGTCGGTCGCCGCCGCATCGCCGATGCCGAACAGGTTGGAGCCGACATATTGCGCCGCCAGCCGCAGCTGCACGCCATGCGCCTCGTAATAGAGGTTCGCGTTCCACGTCCATTCCGAGGTCGCGGGCAGGCGCCGCTTCTCGCCGCTGCGAAGCTCGACCTGACTGTCGACATAGGTCGCGTTGCCGCCGATCCCGATCCCGTCGAAGGGCTCGGGCAGGAATGCGAAGCGCTGGTCGTACGCGGCCTCGAAACCGCGGGCATAAGCGTGCGGCACATTCTCGTAAGAGTCGAATTCGACCCCCGTCACGCCGGGAAAATTGACCGGGTCGGTGCCGAAGGTCGTGCGCTTGGCGACATAATTGCGCAATTCCTTATCGAACGCGCCGAACGACAGGATTCCCGCATGCGGCAGATATTTCTCGATCGAGAGGTCGAAATTGTTGCCGGTCGTGGGCTTCAGGTCGGGATTGCCGCGCGTGACGATCTCATTGTCATGGTCGATCGTGATCGGCGCCGCCACCTGCGCGAAGCCGGGCCGTCCGATACCGGTCGAATAGGTCGCGCGGATCACCAGGCTAGGATCGAACGAGTAGCGCAGCTGCACGGTGGGAAAGGCATTAGTATAGTCGCGCTTGCGCGTGACCGGATCGGTGCTGAGCAGGTCTCCGTCGCCGTCGAAGCTGTAGCTCTGATAGGTCGCCTGGGTATGCTCGATGCGCACGCCGGCGACGCCGCCGAGCTTGCCGGCATCGACCGTGTACATCGCATAGCCGGCGTAAATGTCCTCCTTCGCGTGGAAATAGCCGCCGAGATCGGGCGTGAACGCGCTGGGCGACGCATTCGCCGCGAGTGCTTCCACGCCCTTTTCATCGATTTGCGGCCCGTTGGTGTAGCGGCCGTCGTAGAAGTCGGTGATTGCCGGACCGGACAAAGCCGCCAGACCCGCCGTCGGAAGCGTGAAGCTTTGCGTCAGAGGCGTGTCGACCTTGGTGCGCAACCGCGCCTGGCCGCCGAACTGCAGCCGGTCGTTGCTGCCCAGCCAATGCGTTTCGAGCGTGCCGTTGGCGGCATAGGACCATTCGTGATCGTTGGCGCTCTCTTTCGTGTTGCCGAGCTTGGTGAGCGTGTAGAGGCCCGCATTGTTGGGGTCGGTCGCGGCGCCGACGATGGCCAGCTTGGGGAAATCGGGGTCGCTATTGTCGTAGGTGAAGGGCACGCCCTTCGGCCCGGCAAAGGTCGTGCCGTAATTGCGGCCGACGCTGAACGTCGCCTTCGAATAAGCCGCGTGATAATCGAGCGTGAAGGCGCCGAAGCGGTCGCTGCCGCCCGCGACATAGACCTGGTTGCGGTGCGTCTCCTCCTCGTCGGTGCCCTTGATCGAAAGCGCCGTCGTGGTGAGATAGCCGGCAGGATTGGCCGGATCGACCTGCAGCTTGCTGCCGTCGAGCTTGTCATAGGTCAGCCGGTTCTTGAGCACCGACTCGACATATCCCGCGACCGAAGCCCGCAGATAATATTGATGGTCGTCGTTCGGCGTATAAGCGAACTCGCCTCCGAAGCCGAAGCGGCGGCGATGATAATCGTAGCGCCGCAGCTGATAGTCGGCGACCGCCTTGTTGACCTGCCCTGGCGTGAACGCCGGACCTGACGCCGCGGTCAGGCTGGGATCGTCGATATAATCTTCCTCGATATCGTCGAAACCGCGGCGATCCTCGCGCCACGAGCCGGTCAGCACGATCGAGAAAGGCTTGTTCGCGCCGCCGAAGCGTCCCCCGACCGCAAGGTCGAGATTGAGCGGGCCCTTGTGGTCATGTTCGGGTTCATAGCCATAACCGATCGCGCCGTCGGCGAACGGGTGCGTTACATGGGCCGCCGAGCGTGGCGTCAGGTCGATCGAGCCACCCAGGCCCTCGGCTTCATGGTTCGGCATGCCGGTCTTGGTCACGACGAAGCCATCGATCGCGCCGGTCGGTATCGTGTCGAACTCGACCGCGCGGCCGCTGCCGAACACGGTGCCGCCCGGGTTCGTGTTGAGCAGCACGACACCGCCATAGGTCGCACCGTTGAGATTGCCGTCGATGCCCCGGATATTGACGAAACGCCCCTCGCCCGTGTCGGTCGACAGCGAAATGCCGGGGACACGCGACAGCGCCTCGGCAGCGTTGAAGTCGGGGAATTTCGCGATCGTCTCGGCCGATTGGACCTCGACGATATTATAGGCATGCTGCTTGGTTTCGCGCGCTTCCTCCTCATGACGGGGCGCCGTCACCACGATATCACCCGGAGCCGAGGCCGCCGTATCGCCACTGGGCTCGCCACCCGGATCGCGGCCGAGCGCCGGCGTGGAGCAGAGCGCGAAAGCGGCCGTTGTCGTTACAAGCAAGATCGCCAATTGCTTCATGATCGAGAGTCCCCGTCCCGGCAGGCGGCAGGGTTGACGGAGCGCGCACCGGGCGAGTTCGGCGATTGATGCGCGATGATGACGGTTGGAGGACTCTCGATCAGATTGGCGTTTTTTAATGTTTGTGTCGGTTTTGCTGCTCCGTCTCAGCGGGGCGCCAGGACGAGGATGTGGAAGCTGCCCGGTTTGGGCTGGGGCCGCCCGCCGGGCGTGGTGGCGGGAACCAGCGTGGCGGTCGGGAGATAGACCCTGCCGGTTTCCGGATCGAGCGCGCCCGTGCGCGCGCCCGCCTCGGTGGCGACATGGCCCACGACCCGCGCCCCGCCGTCGAGCGCGATCACCACCAATGTGCCGTCGCGTCCACAGGGAATGAGGGCCAGCCGGCGCTGCTGATCGACCAGTACCGTATCCGGCCCGCCGTCGATATCGAGCAATCGGACAAGGCGGTGATGGCGCACGTCCACGACCGCCGCCTTGCGATTGGCGCAGGCGCTGATGGCCTGACCCGTTACGGGGTCGAATGCGAGCCCGGTCGGCCCCTGGCAGCCGGTGAGCGCGATCGCGGGCCCCGGCCTGCCGGTACGAAGGCTGGCGGTTTCGAGCTCGTTCAGATCCTCATTGTTGACGAGCAAGGTATCGCCATCCTGCGCGCCCGCCTCGAGCCCCGGCTTGAGCGTGATCGTGCCGGTCACTTTGCGCGCGGCAGGATCGACCAGCGAGACTGTCCCCCCTTTGGCGTTCATCACGATCAGCCGGCCCGCCGACGCGTCGTAGAAAGCCGCGTCGGGATCGGTGCCGACCGCGACCTTCGCCACCTCGCTTCCGCTTCGCGTATCGAACAATCGGACGCTGTCATCATGCCCGCTGGTGACGGCCACCAGATTGCCGGCCGCGATCGGGATCGCCGCGTGCCCCTTGGCAATTCCCGAGAAGGGTTCGGACGCCGTCTTGTGCACGACGTCCGCCATCACCACGGTGGCGCCGTGCGTGACGTAGACCCGCTTCGCGGAGGGATCGAACGCCGCATAATCCCACCCTCCGTCGCCGGGCGCGGCGATGCTGTCGATGACCTTATAATTCGGCGCGGGCGCGGCGGCGCCCGTGAGAAGCATGGCGGCAAGGAGCAGGAAGCGCGTCGGTCGCTGAAGCATGGCCAATTCCCCAATCTGGTCGGTTCGCGGGGATTTGGCCTGCTTCGGTTCGGGCGGCCAGACAAACCCGCAGACATTGGGAAGTTTCAATGCTTGTTACGATCGCGCGACGGCCTGTCCGGCTTTCCAGGCAAGCTCTGCCTGTGTCGCGCGATCTCGCCAGCAGTAACCGTGATCCGATTTCAGGCCTTGTCGCGGGTGAGGTCGCAGATCCAGTTGACCTCCCAGCTCTTGCCGCCGTCCGCCGAGAAAGCCTGTTCGAGATGGGCATGGAGCGGCGTGACGCTTCTCCACTGCAGGCGCACCAGGATCATGCGCCCGCCCCACGGTTCCATGTCGTAAAGCTCGACCAGCCCGGGGCCGCGCCCCTCGCCGATGGTTGCCGGAAGGCCGAGCTGGCCATTGTCCACGTCCAGGCCATAGACGCTCCACTGATGCGCCTTGGGGTCGTAGAGACGCAGCGTCTGCGCGCGAATGGTAAGATTGTCCTTCGCGTCGCGGACCTCGAATTCCTCCATATTGGCATTGCTGCCGAAAATTTTGTGGTGCCGCGAATAGCCTTCATATTCGAGCCACTTGGTCGAACCGACCAGCCGGTCGGGCAGGCGCCACAGATGCGCCTTCCAGTCGCCCATCAGGAAGTCGAAATCATGCGCACCGTCGTGCGTCACGACGGCCGGCACCACGGGCGGCGTCTGGGCTTGCGCCGCTCCCACGCTCAGTGCGGCAGCCAATATGGAAAGGATCCTGGGAAGCGACATATCTTGAGCCTCGCGAAATGTTGCACAGGGGATTATCCGCGCCGATCCTTCGCCGAACCTGCGAAGATCGCATGTGATGTTGAAAATTCGTCTCCGCCGTCTGGGGAGGATTTACGAAACGAGAAAACGCGGAGCCGCCATCTTACGGGCGCGCGCCTCGCTTCGGGCATGAACTTTCTTCAGGTCACGAGGAAACCAAGTCATTTGATCAGGGTGCGCGACCGGGCCCAAATGGCGCGGTCGCCGGCTTTTGATTGTCGCCGTCTGCAGGCGTAAGCTGCCGAACCGTCCCGTCACGGAGAGGACCATTCGATGGATTGGAAGCTGGAGCTCGTTCCCGTCCCGGTGTCCGATGCGGATCGGGCGATCGCCTTCTATGTGGACAAGATCGGCTTCCACCTCGACCATGATCATGTCGTCAATGACGATCTGCGGTTCGTGCAGCTCACGCCTCCCGGATCGGCATGTTCGATCGCGCTCGGCAAAGGCGTGGTCGACAGCCCGCCCGGCTCGCTTCGCGGATTGCAGATGGTCGTGTCCGATATCCACGCGGCGCGCGCTTTCCTGCTCGAACGCGGCGTAGAGGTCGGCGAGGTGCAGACTTTCCCCTGGGGCGCGTTTCTTTTCTTCAGCGACCCGGATGGCAACAGCTGGTCGGTGCAGCAGATTCCCGACCGCGGCTAGCGCTCGGCACCGACGGAAACTTTCGGAATCTCTGCACGATCCGCGCAGATTTTCGCTGGAACCGATGAATTCGGCAGAGATCGGCGGTCCAAGCAATGACGCAAGCTGCTCGAAGCGAGCTCGCACCTGGAGAACCTACACGGGAGATCAAAGCCATGAAGACGCCATCGATCGTGCCGCCCGAGGCCTGGGAGGCCGCCCGCCTCGAACTGCTCGAGAAAGAGAAAGCCCTCACCCGCGCCCGCGACAAGCTTGCCGCCGACCGGCGGCGGATGCCGTGGATGGAGGTTGAAAAATCCTATTCGTTCGAAGGGCCGAACGGCAAGGCGAGCCTGCTCGATCTGTTCGCGGGCCGTCGCCAGCTGATCGTCTACCGCGCCTTTTTCGAACCGGGGGTGAAGGGCTGGCCCGAACACGCCTGCCGCGGCTGCTCGCTCGGCGGCGACCAGGTATCCCATCTCTCCCACCTCAACGCCCGCGACACCACGCTCGTCTGGGTTTCGCGCGCGCCCCAGCCGGATATCGCGCGGCTGAAGGCGCAGATGGGTTGGGAGATGCCCTGGTACACCATCACCGACGGTTTCGACGCCGATTTCGGCGTGGACGAATGGCACGGCCACAACATGTTCATTCGGGACGGCGGCAAGGTGTTCCGTACCTATTTCATCAACGGCCGCGGCGATGAGGCGATGGGAAGCACATGGGCCTATCTCGACGCCACCGCGCTCGGCCGCCAGGAGACCTGGGAGGATTCCCCCGAAGGCTATCCGCAGACGCCCCCCTATGGTTGGTGGAACTGGCACGACCAATATCCCGCCGATGCCGCGCCCGAAACGCGGTGGGCCGATGCCGCCGAGTCCTCGGGGACCGGCAAAGCCTGAGATCGGAAGAGCGAATAAGGGACGGCCGGCCGGTCGCGCAGCGGCTGATGGCGCCCGCTGGAGGGACGACATGCGCATCGATCATTCCGCCGTGGCCCGCTGGCTGAACTTCGCCGCGGCGCCGACCTTCGCGATGATGGCCTTGGCGACGAACGCCCTCGACCACGGCCCCGGATACATGATCTGTTCGGCGGCACACGCATCGATGCTCGGCGGAATGGTGCCGATGTACGCCCTGATGAGCGCCTTCCATTCGCCGCCCTGGCTCCGTCTGATCTTCGGCCGATCCGCCGCTTCGGGCAAACATCGTGCCGACATCTGACCGGGATGACGCATCACCCGCCATCACCGAATCCACCGGCGAGGTGGACGGGATTCCGGTGCGCTGGGCTACCGCCGATGCCCCCGCCGGCGTGGCATTATGGCTGACCCATCTCGGCGGCTCGGCCGACCAGGCCCGACCGATGCTGGCACGGCTGGCCGGCAGCGGCCTGCTCGCCCTCAGCTTCGATCCGCCCGGCCATGGCGGCCGCGGCAACGGGGCCGATCCGCACGATCTCGCACGCACGGTGTTTGCCGCCTTCCGCCGCCGGATGTGGCCACTGGCGGGACGTACCGTGCTTGAGGCTCTGCGCATACTCGATTGGGCCGATCGGCAGTTCGGAATTGCCGGCGATCGCGTCGCCGGCGGCGTATCGATGGGCGGGGATGTCGCCGTCGCGCTGGCCGGTATCGACGCACGCATCACGCGCGTCGCGGCGCTCGTCGCCACGCCCGACTGGATGCGCCCCGGCATGCGGGAACTCGGTGGCCGGGTGCTGCTCGACCAGGGCAAGGCAGACCGCTATGCGCAATGGTTCCGCGATGCATTCGATCCGGCCATCCATCTCGATGCATATCGGCGCGACCTGGCCATCAAATTCCTGTGCGGGGCAAACGACCAGCACGTACCCGCCAGGGCTGCCCTTCGTTTCCGCGAAGCGCTCGGCAAGCGCGTCACCGTCGAGCTCTATGACGGTCTCGACCATCTCGGCGCGGCGCAGGACGAGCGGCTCTATGCGGCGGCGTGCGCATGGCTGGCGCCCGGAATGAACCGCGCATTTTCGCCCGACCCGTAAAGCTCAGACGCCAAGAGCCGGGGCAAAACGCTTTGCCACGTCGAGCAGCCAGCGCCGGAAGCGGCGCGGCAAAGGCCGCAACGGTCGGCGCCGCGGCCAGGTCAGGTAATAAGCGCGATCAGCCTGCATCCGTATGTCGCCCAGAGGCGCCAAACGGCCATCGGCCAGCGCGTCCGCGACCAGCACGCCGCGTCCAAGAGCGATTCCACGGCCCGCTTCAGCCGCCTGGAGGGCCAGCGCACAATCGCCGAACGCCTCGCCGAACCGCAGCCGGTCATTCCCCGGGCGCACCCGTTCGAGCCATTGGGTCCAGGGCTGGTCGAGCGCGATGAGCAGCTTTGCCCTGGGAAGATCGGACAGATCCCGCAGCCCCAGAGGTTCGAGATAGTGCGCCGCCGCTACGGGCAGAAGCGTCTCGTCGAGCAGCTTCTCGCTGATCAATCCCGGCCAGTCGCCATGTCCGTAGCAAATCCCGAACTGGACGTGGTTCGTCTCGGCATCGATCGGGGTTTCGGTCGTGTGGAGCTGAAAATCGATATCCGGATGCGCGTCGAGGAAAGACCCGAGACGTGGAAGCAGCCAGCGGCTTGCAAAGTCGGGTGGCGCCGCGACGACGAGCCTCCGCGGCGGCGGCGCGAGCCGCTCACCCGCATCCGAGATCAGCCGCAGGGCGGCCCGCAACGGCTCCAGCAAAGTCGCCGCGGCAGGCGAGGCGCTCACGCCGCCCCGCTCGCGCCGGAACAAGGTGGCGCCATAATATTCCTCGAGCGCCCGGATCTTGTGGCTGACCGCGCTCGGCGTGAGGCCCAGCTCCTCGGCCGCCTTGGCAAAACTGTGCAACCGGGCGGCGGCCTCGAACGCGCGCAGGGCATTCAGGGACGGCAGCGGGCGGGGCATGTCAGCCAGCCGAAAACCCATCGCGGATGCCGTCATCCGCTCTCCCCACCATGGACCGCATGATCGAAGACACCCGCTCCCAAGCCCGTGATCGGCGGCTGTTGGCGCCTGGAATCAACCGTCGCCAGCGGGCATTCGCGAACGGCCGAACGGGTTCGGGAATGGGTTTCCTACCATGGTGCCGGGGCGATGAACCTCCGGCGCCACGATATTGCCGGCTGCGCGCGGGCATCAGTCGACGATCAGGCCACCGGTGAGGTTTGCGACCGTTCCGGTCATCGCGCTTGCTTTGTCGGAAGCGATGAAGGCCGCGAATTCGGCCAGCTCGATGACCGAGGTGGAGCGCTTCCGGTGCGTCATGCCCTCGATGAAGCCGCGAAACTGCTCCGGGCTGATCCCCATCGCCTTCGCATGCAGGCCGAATACGACCTCGATCGTCTTCGTCTCGGGCATGCCCGTCGAGCGGAGCACGACCGACCGGACGCCTTCGGCGGCAAATTCCGCGGAAAGATCGCGGCTGAGCGCCTCCATCGCCGCCCAGGCCGGCCCCATCCCTCCGACGAGCGTCGCGCCGATGCGGGCCGGCTCGGGTGTGTTCATGAGGATCACGCCGGAGCGCGCCTGCGCCATGTGCCGGGCCGCGGCCCGCGCCGTGATGAACTGGGTCTGCAAATAGAGCTGGATGGGTGCGAGGAAGCTTTCGACCGAAAGCGCGGCGAGCGGAACGCCCTGGATTCCGGGCTGGGGAAGGGGCGTGACCGCGTTGAAGGAGATATCGACCCCGCCCGCTTTCGCGACGACGGACGCGAGGTGTGCCTCGACCGCCGCTTCGTCGAGCGCGTCGACCGGCTCGGCCTCGGCCGCACCCCCGTGAGAGAGGATGAGATCGGCGACGGGCTGAACGGTTTCGATCCGGCGGCCGGTCAGAAAGACCTTGGCGCCTTCCCGGGCGAACCGCCCGGCCACCGTGCTACCGATCGCACCGCCTGCGCCGTAGATCACGGCGACTTTGTCCTTGAGCAACATCGTGATTGTCCCTGGGTCCGTTGGCTGACGCAGCGCCGGCGGCTTGCCCGTCGGCATTCGGCGTCATCAGCAATGACCGGCCCGCCCCCGCCGATTCATCGATCGGCGGATCGCGAAAATTTTTTCCGGCCGACCGATGAATATCCGGCCGACGCCCCGTCACAGCAGCCAGGACCTTCGATGGAGAGCGATGTGCAAAGGCTGGCAGGTAAGAACGTGATCGTGCTCGGCGCGAGCCGGGGGTTGGGTGCGAAGATCGCGCGGCGCGCGGCAGCCGAAGGCGCGCACGTGCTCGCGGTGGCGCGGCACCACGGCGAGCTTGAGGAATTCGCGCGATATAGCGGTAGCATCGATTTCCTCGCGCTCGATGCGTCGGACGAGCAGGCTCCAGAGAAGGCGTTCGCCGATCGGCTTCCGGCCCTGCTCGTCATCTCCGGCGGCGCTCGCCCGCATGCCGCGCCGATCCACCGGATGAGCTGGGACCAATTTTCGGTCAATTGGCAGAGCGACGTCAAAACCTCCTTCCTGTTCTGCAAGGCCGCATTGACCAGGCCGCTCGCACCCGGATCGGTGGTGCTCCTCATATCGAGCGGAGCGGCACTCGGCGGATCGCCGGTTTCGGGCGGATATGCCGGCGCGAAGCGGATGCAGATGTTGATCGCCAATTATTGCCAGAAGGAATCCGACCGGCTGGGGCTGGGAATCCGGTTTCTCGCGCTCGCCCCCGCGATGATCATGCCGGGAACCGAATTCGGCCGGCATGCGGTCGAGGGCTACGCCCAATATCTCGGCATGTCGTCGAGCGACTTCGTCGATAGCCTGAAATCGCCGCAAAGCCCCCAGGACGTGGTGGAGGCGGTGCTGGAGCTCGCGACCGACCATAGCCGCTGGGAAGGAAGCGTGTTCAAGATTTCCAGCGATGGCATTGCGAGCGTACAATGACGCTCATGGTGCATCCAGGCCGGGCCGATCCGCCGACCGACGACGCGATGGCGGCATCCGCCGACGCGGCCGGTGGCGAATCGGAGGCGTTCGCGCATGCCGCCGAACCCTTTCGGCGGCAGATCAAGGCGCATTGCTATCGCATGACGGGATCGCTGCACGAAGCCGAAGACCTTGTTCAGGAAACCTATTTGCGGGCATGGCGCGCTTTTGACGGCTTCGAAGGACGCGGCTCGCTCAAGGCCTGGCTCTATCAGATCGCGACGCGGGTCTGTCTCGATGCGATCGCCCGCCAGAAAAAGGTCCAGCGGATCCTGCCGCAGGACGGTTTCCAGCCGACGAACGACATGCCGAGCGGGCAGCCGCCGAGCGATATCGCCTGGCTGGAGCCTTATCCGGATTCGGAACTGGAGCAGCTTGCCGATGAAGCGCCCAATGCCGAAGCGCTCTATGAACAGCGTCAGTCCGTGCGGCTGGCGTTCGTCGCCGCGCTCCAGCATCTGCCGCCCCGTCAACGCGCGGTGCTGCTGCTCATAGACGTGCTGGGCTGGTCGTCCGCGGAAACCGCCTCGCTCATTGGCGGCTCGACCGCATTGGTCAACAGCGCCCTGCAGCGCGCCCGCGCGACCCTGCGGCGCCACGATCGCGGCGGCATGGACCGGCCGATGCCGATCCAGCCCGCCCAGCAGGCGCTGCTCGATCGCTATGTCCATGCCTGGGAAGACAAGAATCTCGACGGCTTCGTCGCCTTGTTGAAGAGCGAGGCGGCCTACGCCATGCCGCCTTGGTCGCATTGGTATCTGGGGCGCGACGCCATTGGCCGCTTCTTCGGGCTGGTCTGGCAACATTATGGCCAGTTCCGCCTGCTGCCGACGCGGGCAAATGGCCAGCCGGCCTTCATACTCTACACGCGCCCCGATCCAGAGGCCGCATGGAATGCGCATTCGGTTCAGCTGCTCGACCTCGATCAGGATGGCATCCTGAGCCTTACCGCGTTCATGCGGCCTCTGGCGCCGGCCCTCGTCCCCGCCTTCGGCCTGCCCCTGAGCTTCAGCGACTGATCGACGGCCGATGTCAATCCGGCCCGCCTTGCGCATTGCCCTCTGGACGGACTATCCCGATTCACTATATACCGACCGGTATGGAAATCATTTCCTCCGGTCATGCCTCCAAGGGTCGCCCGCGCGAATTCGATACCGAACGGGCGTTGGCGGCGGCACTGCGCGTCTTCTGGCGGCGGGGCTACGAAGGGGCTTCGATGGCGGAGCTGACCGCCGAAATGGGCATCGCCAAGCCCAGCCTCTACGCCGCTTTCGGCAACAAGGAGGAACTCTTCAAGAAGGCGCTCGACCTCTACGAGCGCGAGAAGCTGATCTATACGGCCGAGGCGCTGGAAGAGCCCACCTCGCGCCGCATGGCCGAGCGGCTGCTGCTGGGCGCGCTCGACATGCAGACCAGCAGCTCCAATCCCAAGGGCTGCATGGGCGTGATCAATTCCATGCCGTGCGGCCCCGAAGCCTCGTCGATTCGCGAATGCGTGCTCGAACGGCAGGAATCGTCGCGGTTGGCGTTGATCGGCCGGCTGGAACGCTATCGGCGGGAGGGCGACCTGCCCGACGACGTCGATCCCGAAACGCTGGCGCGCTATATCACCGCCGTGGTGCAGGGCCTTTCGCTGCAAGCCAGCGCGGGCGCTTCCCGCACGGAATTGCGCAATCTGGTGGATCTGGCGGTGCGCGCCTGGCCTGCCCGTTGAATAAAATTACCACGCGGTATAAAAAGTCATTGACGCAGCGCAGCAGCGCTTTATATACCAGCCGGTAATGAAATGGCGAAACCTTCAGGGAGGCGCCGTCGATGAATAAACGACCGACTGAATAGCCAAGCGGGCCGGTCCCGCTTCGACCAACAGGACAACAATTCGCCAGCGCGGATGTGGGAGCTTGCCCCGCCGCGATGGCCCCATGCGCCGTCACGCCCGCCCACGGAGCGCCAAAAGGCCGTTTCCGTGCCCGCCGACGGCTGCCCAGAAAGAAGGGAAATGTCATGGCACATCTCGATAGCGCCGCCGAAACCGCCGCGAATTCAGGCCCGTGGGGCGCCTCCAACGATGGTCACGCCGATCTGAGCCCGCTCGAATGGACGGTGGTGGCGCTTGCCCAGCGCGATCGCATCGCCAGCCTGAACGAGCCGGGCGCTATCGCGCGCGCCTTCGGCGGGCTGTTCGGCCTCGGCCGCCAGTCGTCGCTCGCCGACCCCCGTCTCGAAGCGCTCCGCCGCCTGGCGGTCTATGCCTGGCACAGGGGCTACAAATTGCCCGTTTCGGAGATCAAGCGCTTCCTCCCCGCCGGCTTCTCGGCCGGCCAGTTCGAAACCCTGCTCGCCAGCGTCGCCAACCGGCGCATCGAGCGCCGCCGGAGTGTCGCGGCATGAACATGCTCACCAGCCATATCGAGGCGGCGGACGACCAGCGCCGGCGCCGCTCCGCCACAGTCCGCAACGGCAGCATCGCGATCGTCGCCTTGCTGCTCGCGGGCGGCGCCTGGAAATTCACCCACAATGCGCCCGCACAGGCCGCGCCGCCGCCGGCCAACGTGACGGTAGCGACGCCGCTGGTGCGCGACGTGCGCGCCTGGGACGATTATGTCGGCCGTTTCGCGCCGTCCAGGACGGTCGAGGTGCGTCCGCGCGTGTCGGGCCAGGTGGTCGGCGTCCACTTCAAGGACGGCGACATCGTCCGCCAGGGCCAGTTGCTCTTCACGATCGATCCGCGCCCGTTCGCCGCCGCGCTCGCCGAAGCGCGCGCCAACGCCGCCAGCGCGCGCAGCACGCTCGCTTTGGCCCAGTCGGACCTCGCCCGCGCCAACCGGCTGGTCGGCGACGAGGCGGTGTCGGCGGGCGAGATCGATTCGCTCAAGGCACGCGTCCAGGCCGGCCAGGCCGCGGTCGCCGCCGCCGACGCCCGCGTGCGCGAAAAGGCGCTCGACATGGAATGGACGCAGGTGCGCGCACCGATCACGGGCCGCATCTCCGACCGCCGCGTCGATCCCGGCAACCAGATTGCGGGCGGCGAAGGCACGACCGGCAGCCTGCTCACCACGATCAACGCGCTCGATCCGATCTATTTCAGCTTCGACGGTTCGGAGGCCTTGTTCCTCAAGGCGCAGCGCGCCCGCGCCGCCGGGCAGAAAGCATCGCCGGTCGAGATCCAGCTCCAGGACGAAGCCGGCTATCGCTGGAAGGGCCAGCTCGACTTCACCGATAACGGGCTCGATCCGCGATCAGGGACGATCCGCGGCCGCGCAGTGCTGCACAACCCGAATTATTTCCTGACCCCGGGCATGTTCGGCAATATGCGGCTCGCGACCGGCGGCACCCAGCGTGCGCTGCTCGTTCCCGACGCCGCGGTGCAGACCGATCAGGCGCGCAAGACCTTGCTGGTCGTGGGCTCTGACGGGAAGGTCGTCGCCAAGCCGGTCACGCTCGGCCCCGTCGTCGACGGGCTGCGCGTGATCGCCTCCGGCATCGCGCCCACCGACAAGGTCATCATCAGCGGCACGCAGATGGCGCTGCCGGGCATGCCCGTTCAGGCCAGCAACGGCCGGATCGCGCCCGACGCCCAGAGCGATGCCGCGCCCGCTGCGGCCGCGCCTGCGCCGGCCGAGGCCACCTTCGCCCACTAAGCGGGCGCCCAACAGGGACAAAGATCATGCGCCTCTCGCGCTTCTTCATCACGCGGCCGATCTTCGCGACCGTGATCGCCATCGCCATCACCATCGTGGGGGCGCTGGCCTATTTCGCGCTGCCAGTGTCGCAATATCCCGACATCGTGCCGCCGACCGTGACCGTGACCGCCAATTATCCGGGCGCGAGCGCGGAGACGGTCGCCGAAACCGTCGCCGCTCCGATCGAGCAGGAGATCAACGGCGTCGACAATATGCTCTACCAGTCGTCGCAATCGACCGGCGACGGCAAGCTCGTCATCACCGTCACGTTCAAGATCGGCACCAATCTCGATGCCGCGCAGGTGCTGGTCCAGAACCGCGTCGCGGTCGCTGTGCCGCGCCTGCCTGAAGAGGTGCAGCGCCTGGGCGTGGTCACCAAGAAGACTTCGCCCGACTTCCTGATGGTGGTGAACCTGATCTCGCCCGACGACAGCCTCGATCGCGGCTACATCTCCAACTATGCGCTGACCCAGGTCCGCGACCGCCTCGCGCGTGTCGACGGCGTCGGTGACGTGCAATTGTTCGGCAGCCGCGATTATTCGATGCGCGTCTGGATCGATCCGGGCCGCGCCGCCGCGCTCAACCTGACCGCGGGCGACATCGTCTCGGCGTTGCGCGCGCAGAATGTCCAGGTCGCAGCCGGCGCGCTCGGCCAGCCGCCCTACGCGACCGGCCAGGCCTTCCAGCTCAATGTCGAGACGCAGGGCCGCCTGACCGATCCCAAGCAGTTCGCCGACGTCGTCGTCCGCACCGATCCGGACGGCCATCAGGTCCGCGTGTCCGATGTCGCCCGCGTCGAACTGGGCGCGCAGGATTATGGCACCAACACCTATTTGAGCGGCAAGCCGACCGTGATCGTCGCCGTCTTCCAGCGGCCGGGATCGAACGCGCTCGCCGCCGCCAAGGGCGTGTCGGCCGCGATGAAGGAGCTAGAGGCCAAATTCCCGCAGGGGCTTGCCTACAAGGTCATCTACAACCCTACCGAGTTCATCTCGCAGTCGATCGACGCGGTGAAGCACACTCTGTTCGAAGCCGTGCTGCTGGTCGTGCTGGTGATCATCGTCTTCCTCCAGAAATGGCGCGCGGCGGTGATCCCCGTGGTCGCGATCCCGGTTTCGCTGATCGGCACCTTCGCTGTGCTGGAAGCGGTCGGCTATTCGCTCAACAACCTGTCCCTGTTCGGACTGGTGCTGGCGATCGGCATCGTTGTCGACGATGCGATCGTCGTGGTCGAGAATGTCGAGCGCAACCTCGAACGCGGGCTCACCCCGCTCGAGGCGGCGCGGACCTCGATGGACGAGGTCTCGACCGCGCTGGTCGCGATCGTGCTGGTGCTGTGCGCGGTGTTCGTGCCGACATTGTTCCTGAGCGGCCTGTCGGGCGCCTTCTACCGCCAGTTCGCGGTCACGATCTCGTCCGCGACGATCATCTCTCTCGTCCTGTCGCTTACGCTTTCTCCCGCCCTCGCGGCGATGCTCCTCCGTCATCGCGAGGCGGGAGAGGACGGTCCCGGCTGGCAACGCGCGCTGCGTGCAGCCGGTGACCGCTTCAACAACGGGTTCGAACGGCTGAGCCAGGCTTATGGCCGCTTCACCCACCGCATGGTGCTGCGTCCGCGCCGCGTCATGACCGTCTATGCCGGCCTGATCGCGCTCACCGTGGGCGTGTTCTGGGCGACGCCCACCGGTTTCGTCCCCGCGCAGGATCAGGGTTACTTCCTGACCGTGATCCAGCTCCCGCCGGGCTCGTCGATCGAGCGTACCGACGCGGTGATGAAGAAGGTCGCCGCGCGGATCGTGCCGCTGAAAGGCGTGCTGGGTTCGGTCATGCTGGCGGGCTTCGACGGGCCGTCGCAGACGCTCGCGCCCAACACCGCCGCGGCCTACGTCCCGCTCAAGAGCTTCGCCGAGCGCGAGAAACTGGGGGTCAATCTCCAGTCGATCATGGCCGAGGCGCAGAAGGCGACCGCGGATATCACCGAGGCACGGTTGCTGATCGTCCCCCCGCCCCTGATCCAGGGCATCGGCTCGGCCGGCGGCTATCGGATCATGGTCCAGGATACGGGCGGCCATGGCTATGACGACATGGGCAAGGTCAGCTACGGCCTGATCGGACAGGCCAACCAGACCAAGGGCCTGAAGCAGATCTATACCTTCTACGCGACCAACACCCCGCGCGTTTATGCCGATATCGACCGCCGCAAGGCGGACCTGCTCGGCGTGCCGCCGGAACGCGTGTTCGAAGCGCTGCAGACCTATCTCGGCTCGACCTTCGTCAACGACTTCAACCTACTCGGCCGCACCTATCGCGTCACCGCGCAGGCGGATGCCCGCTATCGCAACACGATCGCGGACATCGCCAACCTGAAGACGCGGTCGAACTCGGGCGCGATGGTGCCGATCGGTTCGGTCGCGACCTTCAAGGACAAGACCGGGCCCTATCGCGTGACCCGCTATAATCTCTTCCCCGCGGTCGAGGTGGATGGCGACACCGCGCCGGGCACGTCCTCGGGCACCGCCTTGAAGACGATGGACCGGCTCGCCGACGCCAGCCTGCCCGCCGGCTACGGCCACGAATGGACCGGCATCGCCTATCAGCAGAAGGCTGCGGGCAGCACGTCGGGCATCGTGTTCGCGATGGCGGTAGTGTTCGTCTTCCTCGTCCTGGCGGCGCAATATGAGAGCCTGACCTTGCCGCTCGCGATCATCCTGATCGTGCCGATGTGCCTGCTCGCCGCGATGGCGGGCGTGAACATCCGGGGCATGGACAATAATGTCCTCACCCAGATCGGCCTGGTCGTGCTGATCGCGCTCGCCGCCAAGAATGCGATCCTGGTGGTCGAGTTCGCCAAGCAGGCGGAGGAAGAGCATGGCATGTCGCCGGTCGAGGCAGCGGTCCATGCCGCCCGCACCCGCCTGCGTCCGATCCTGATGACCAGCTTCGCCTTCATCCTCGGCGCGGTGCCGATGGTGCTGGCCAAGGGGGCGGGATCGGAGCTGCGCCAGGCGCTCGGCACCGCGGTCTTCTCCGGCATGATCGGCGTGACCGCGTTCGGCCTGATCTTCACCCCGACTTTCTACGTGGTTTGCCGCGCGCTGGGCGATCGCTTCGCCCGTCGCAGCGGCGGCCGGTCCGCGGCTCCCATGCTGCAGCCGGCAGAATAAGGAGTGCGCCCGATGAAGAGGCTCGCCAATATCCTGTTGCCCGCCGTGTCGCTGCTGGCGGTTTCCGCCCACGCGGCCGGCCCCAAATATGTCCCGCCCTCGCTCGATGCGATCGCGGACAAGCCGCTCGCGGTCGCGGGTGCTCCGGTCAGCCCGGCGGACACGCCGGCCTTGTGGTGGAAGCTCTACGACGATCCGGTCCTCGACGGGCTGGTCGCCGACGCGCTCGCCGCCAATACCGACATCCGCGTCGCGGTCGCCCGGCTCGATCGCGCTCGCGCCTCGCTGCGCGAGAGCCGGGCGGACCTGCTGCCGCAGACCGCGCTCAGCGCCAGCCCGGCCTATGGCCGCCTGCCCGCCGACCAGCGCGCACCGGGCGCCAAGCGCGAGGATTGGCAGGTCGATGCCGGCCTGTCCGTCTCCTACGAACTCGATCTGTCGGGGCGTGTCCGGCGCGAGATCGAGGCCGCGCATGGCGATGTCGGCGCTGCGGCGGCGGACGCCGATGCGGTCCGCGTCGCAATCGTCGCGGAAACCACGCGCGCTTATGTAGAGGCGGCGTCGTCTGCCGAGCAGATCAAGGTCGCCCAGAATATCGTCGACCTGCTCGATCATTCGGCGGGCATCACGCAGAAGCGTTTCGAAGCCGGCCGCGCAGAGCGGCTCGACGTCGCCCGTCTCCAGACGCTCGCCGAACAGCGACGCGCCGAAATCCCGCCTCTGATCGCGGAACGCCAGGCCGCTCTCTATCGGCTCGCCATGCTGACCGGCCGCACGCCCGACGCGCTGCCCGCGGCAGCGGCCGCGCGCGACACCACCCCCACGCTCGCCCAGCTCATCCCGGTCGGCGATGGCGGCACCTTGCTCGCGCGCCGCCCCGACGTGCGCGCGGCCGAACGCCGGCTCGCGGCGGATACCGCGCGGATCGGCATCGCCACCGCCGAACTTTATCCGCACATCACGCTCGGCGGCTCGATCGGCCAGACCAGCACCGGCTTTTCCGATCTGTTCGGCGGAGGGCCCTTGCGCTGGCTGCTGGGGCCGCTGATCAGCTGGAACTTCCCCAACCAGTCGGTCGCGCGGGCGCATATCGCCGAGGCCAGGGCCGATCGCGACGGCGCGCTGGCGGCCTTCGACGGCACCGTGCTGCGGGCCTTGCAGGAAACCGACACCGCGCTCTCGGCCTACGCCCAGTCGCTCAACCGCCGCCAGGCGCTGGCCGGTGCGCGCGATAGTGCCGCCAGCGCCGCCCGGATCGTGCAAGCCCGCCAACGCGAGGGCCAGGTCGATTATCTGACCCTGATCGACGCCGAGCGCACCAATGCCGAGGCCGAGGCTGCTTTGGCCCAGTCGCAATTTGCGGTCGCCTCCGCGCAGATCGATCTGTTCCGCGCGCTGGGCGGCGGATGGCAGAGCCAGATCGCCGGCGCGGGCGGCCAGGGGAAATAGCCCTCGACGCCGCCTCCGTCGCGATTTTCATCGCCCGCGCACTTCCCCGTTGACGGACCGCGCCCGCCAAAATCATCCTACGCGCGTGAAAGGGGGCGTGTGTTGCGGATCGTGATCGTCGACGACAGCGGGTTGCGCGCGACCGTGCTCGAAGACGGCCTGCGCGAGGCCGGCTACGAGGATATCCACCTCGTGCCGCCGCAGGGCGCGTTCGTCGCGCGGCTCGAGCGGATCGCGCCCGACGTGGTGTTGATGGATCTCGGCAGCCCCAGCCGCGACACGCTCGAAGAGATGCTGGCGGTCAGCCGCGCGCTCGCGCGCCCGATCGCGATGTTCGTCGATCAGTCGGACGAGGACATGATCGGCGCCGCGATCGACGCGGGCGTGTCGGCCTATGTCGTCGACGGGCTGCGCAAGGATCGGGTCAAGCCGATCCTCGACCTCGCCATTCGCCGCTTCAACGCCTTCGCGCGGATGCAGACCGAGCTCGACGAGGCCAAGACCGCGCTCGCCGAACGCAAGACGATCGACCGCGCCAAGACGATCCTGATGGAAAGCCGCCAGCTGAGCGAGGCCGACGCCTACGCTCTGCTCCGCACCACCGCGATGAACCAGGGCCGCCGCATCGCCGACGTGGCCGAGGCATTGATCACCGCCAGCAGCCTGCTGGGAGGCAAAGCATGACCCCCATCTCGATCGCCTTCCTGCCGCTGACCGACAGCGCCGTGCTCGTCGCCGCGCGCGAGAAAGGCTTCGCCGCCGAACAGGGCATCGACCTCAATCTGGTGCGCTCGACCAGCTGGGCGACCTTGCGCGACCGTCTGGTCTACGGCCAGGTCCAGGCGGCGCACATGCTCGCCCCGCTCGCGATCGCGGTGACCTTGGGCCTCAGCCAGCATCGCGCCGCGCTCGCCGCGCCGTTCAAGCTCAACGTCAACGGCAATGCGCTCACCATGTCGACCGCCTTCGCCGCCGCGCTCGACCCCGATCTGCCGCGCCGGATCGACGATCCGATCGCCGCCGCGCACGATTTCGCGGGCGCGATCGGGCTGCATTTCCGCAAGCCCGTCATCGGCGTGGTGCATCGTTTCTCCAGCCATGCGCTGATGCTGCGCTACTGGCTCGCTTATGCCGGCGTCGATCCCGACCGCGATCTGGCGTTGCGCGTGCTGCCGCCCTCGCTGATGGTGGAGGCGTTGCGCGCGGGCGAGATTGACGGCTTCATCGCGGGTGCTCCCTGGGCCAGCGTCGCGACTGCCGAAGGTATCGGCGAAATGGTGGCCGCCAGCGCGCGCATCTGGCAGCGCGGGGTCGAGAAGGTGCTCGCCTTCCGCACCCCCTGGATGGAGGCGGAGCCCGATCTGGTCGACCGGCTGCTGGTCGCGCTGTCGGCGGCCGCGGCCTGGTGCGACGATCCCGCCAACCATGAAGCGCTGGCCGATCTGCTTGCCCGACCGGCCTATGTCGCGCAGCCGGCGGAACTGATCCTGCCCGCGCTGACCGGCAACGTGATTCCCCGGCTCGGCGAACCCGCGATCAAGGTTCCCGATTCGCTGCTCTTCCATCGCGAGGCGGCGGGCTTCCCGTGGCGCAGCCAGGCGCTCTGGATCTATTCGCAATTCGTCCGCTGGAAGATGGTCCAGCCCTCGGCCAAGGCGGAACGCCTCGCTGCCGACGTGTTCCGTTCGGACATTTACCGCCGCGCGCTCGGCAAGGCCGGCGTGCCGATGCCGGGCGCCAGTATGAAGCTCGAAGGGGCGCTCGACGCGCCGCTCGGCGTCGGCTCGCATCAGGGCGCGCTCACGCTCGGCCCCGATCGCTTCTTCGACGGGCGCGTATTCGACCCGCACCATGTCGAGGCCTATCTGGCGGAACTGCCGGGCCGCTAACCTGCGGAAGCGGCCTACGTCGCAGCGCAACAATCGTCGATATGCCCAGCGAAGCCGCTTCTTCACGCCTAAGCACCTGACTGCAAACCGCTTGTTGCGCCGCGCAGGACGCATTCGTTTTTTGCACTTGCGAAATAAATCCGAATCGGGAAGCATCTGGTCAACGCGCGACGATGCGCGTCCATCGGAGGCGGCCCCAGCGCGGGGGCAAGGTCTCCACCAAAGACAGCAAAGCCGCTGTCCGGCCGGCCCGCAGGGTCGAACCGGAGGCGGCTTTTTTCTTTGGCTCAACGCATCGATCAAACGGGGTGTGGGTTATGGCGACGAGTTACTGGGAGGGCGACAAGAGCGCCCAGACGAACAATTTCTGGGATGCGGGCCATCGCCCGACCCTGATTGCGGCTTTCCTCTATTTCGACCTTGCCTTCATGGTGTGGGTCCTGCTCGGGCCGCTCGCGCCCGAAATCGCCAAGACGCTGGCGCTGACGCCCGCGCAAAAGGGGCTGATGGTCGCCACGCCTACCTTGGCCGGCGCGATATTGCGCGTGGTCAACGGGCTACTGGTCGACCGGATCGGTCCCAAGCGCTCGGGCGCGATCAGCCAGCTGATCGTGATCGGCGGGCTCCTGTCCGCCTGGCTGCTCGGCGTGAACAGTTTCGGCGGCACGCTCGCTCTGGGCGTGATCCTCGGCTTTGCGGGCGCCAGCTTCGCGATCGCGCTGCCGCTCGCCAGCCGCTGGTATCCGCCCGAGCATCAGGGCAAGGCGATGGGCATTGCCGGCATGGGCAATTCGGGCACCGTGCTCGCCAGCCTGTTCGCACCGATGCTCGCCAAGATATTCGGCTGGAACGCGGTGCTTGGGCTCGCCTGCATTCCGCTCGCGATCGTTTTCGTGATCTATCTCGCACTTGCGAAGGACGCGCCCAACGCGCCCGCGCCCAAGTCGATCCTGGCCTATCTCGAGCCGCTCAAGACCGCGGACGCCTGGTGGCTGATGGGCTTCTATTCGGTCACGTTCGGCGGCTTCGTCGGGCTGGCCGCATCGCTGCCGATCTACTTCACCGATCAGTTCGGCCTTACCACCGTCACCGCCGGCTATTGCACCGCGGCCTGCGTGTTTGCGGGATCGCTGATCCGGCCGATGGGCGGCGCCCTCGCCGACCGGATCGGCGGCGTGCGGACCCTGTCGGTGGTCTATGTCGCCGCCGCCGCCGCGCTCGCCGGCGTCAGCGCGGCACCCAGCGTGCAAAGCGCGCTCGCTTTCTTCGTGGTGGCGATGCTCGCGCTCGGCGCGGGCAATGGCGCGGTCTTCCAGCTCGTGCCGCAGCGCTTCCGGGCCGAGATCGGCGTGATGACCGGCCTGGTCGGTATGGCGGGCGGCGTGGGCGGGTTCTACCTCGCCTCCAGCCTCGGCTTGGCCAAGCAGCTCACCGGCACCTTCCAGCCCGGTTTCCTGATCTTCGCGGGCCTCGCTCTGCTGGCTCTGGCCGGGATCACGATCGCCAAGGGCAAGTGGCGCCGCACCTGGGAAGCCGCCGCCGCGGGCGTGCGTATCTGACCGGCCCGGCGGGCGTAGCCAAAGGCGCGCCCGCCGTTTCTTTCAAAGGGGACAATGTATGAAACGCCTTATCCTGGCGGCGACCTGCTTCGCCGCCGCAGCACCCGCATGCGCCGATCCGATCCTGCTCAAGCCGCTGATCGACCTGCGCGTCCGCTACGAGAATGATCATCAGGACGGACTGGCCGACAATTCGGACGCGCTCACCGTCCGGCTGCGCGCGGGCGTCTCCGCGAGCGACGGACCGTGGAGCGCTTTGGTCGAGACGCAGGGCCTGCTAGCGATCGACAATCATTATTATGATGGGCTGCACGGTGCCGCGACGCGGCCTTTGATCAACGATCCCGAAAATATCGCGCTCAGCCGCGCGCAGATCCAGTACAAGACCAGCGATCTCACCATAACCGCCGGGCGCCAGCGGATCATGCTCGACGACGAGCGCTTCGTCGGCTTTTCGGGCTTTCGCGAAAATGGCCAGACCTTCGACGCGGTCCGCACCGAATGGACTCCGATCAAGGGCCTGAAGGCGGACGTGAGCTATGTCTGGAGCGTGCGGACCATCTGGGGCATGGACGGCTATGGCGCGCGCCAGCAGGCGGTGTCGGGCAACAACGTCCTTGCCAATCTGAGCTACGCGACCCCGATCGGGACCGTCACCGGCTTCGCTTATCTGGTCGATCAGAACGAGGCCGCGGTGCAGGGCTATCGCCTGTCGAGCCAGACCTATGGCGCGCGCTTCACCGGATCGCGCCCGCTCGCAAAAGCGGTCAAACTGTCCTGGCAGGCAAGCTATGCCACCCAGTCCGACTATCACCAGAATCCCAACAGCTATCGCGCGGATTATTATCTGCTCGACGCGACGCTCGACGTCTCATCCTGGAAATTGAATGGCGGCTACGAGGTGCTGGGCGCGGACAAGGGCGTGGCGCTGACCTCGTTCCAGACCCCGCTCGCGACCTTGTTCAAATTCCAGGGCTGGGCCGACAAGTTCCTCACCACGCCGCCCAACGGCGTGCGCGATCTCTATGGTAGCGTCGGTTATGGCGTGAAGCAGATCGGCCCGGCTCAAGGCGTGACGCTGCAGGCGGTCTATCATCGCTTCGACAGCGATCGGCTCAGCCTGCACGAGGGCAACGAACTGGATCTGCTCGCCAGCGCCAAGTTCGGCCACGCAATCCTGTCCGCGCGCTACGCCGATTACCGCGCCGACACGTTCGCGACCGACACGCACAAATTCTGGCTCCAGCTCGACTGGATCCTCTGACCTTCACTGCGGACCGGGTGGCATCCTGGCGAAGGCGGGAAGCGCCTGATCCACCCGGTCCCATTCCAGCGCGCGCACGGCATAAGTGACGAAGCCAGGTGCGAACCGCTTCGGATTGTCCAGCGTGGCCGCGCGGATCGCGACGAAGTCGGGCATGTCCGCGAAGCTCAGGAACACCGCCACGCCGCAATGCGCGCAGAAATTGCGCGTCTTCACCCCGCCGCTGTCCGCGATCATGTCCCAGCGCGCGGGCGTGCCTGTAACGGTGAACCCGTCCCGCAGGAAGCTCAGGAACGAGCCATGGCCGGTGCCGCTTTCCTGCTGGCAATCGCGGCAATGGCAATGATTGGCCGCGATCGGTTCGCCCGCGGCTTCGTAACGGATCGCGCCGCACGCGCATCCGCCCGTAAAGGCTTCGCTCATCTCGATTTCCTGTCTTGGCCGTCGGTCAGTTAGGCTCGCCGGCGAGATCCCCGATCTTGCGCACGACCTTGGTCCAGCCCTCGCTCATCCGGCCATAGGCGGTCTCGTTGCGGGGCAGATCGAAACCGGCATGGACCAGCCGCAGCCGCGTGCCGCCCGCCGCCTTGGCGAGCGTCCAGGTCACGATCGTATCCAGCCGCGATCCGTAGCCCCGATTGGCGTCGTGCCCGCCCTGCCAGGCAAAGCTCAACCGTTCGTTGGGGACGACCTCCAGCACCTCGCACCGGATCGTCCCGTCCCAAGGGCCCGCGGGCGTGGTCTGAAAGGTGAAGCGCGTGCCCTCGATCGCGGCGAAGCCGGTCGGCTCCATCAGCCAGCGCCCGATCAAATCGGCCCTGGTCAGCATCGCCCACAGCGTTTCGGGCGCATAGGGGAACAGCTCCTCGACCACGATCTCGCCGATGTCGGTCCGGGTGGCCACGTCGGTCACGATTCCATCTCCCTCAATGCGGCGCGCAGATTGGCGAAGCGGCTGCGCCAGAAGACCGCATAATGGTTCATCCAATCGGCGAGCGGTTCCAGCCCGTCCGGCTCGGCGCGATAAAAGACTTTCCGGCCCTCGGGCCTTTCCACGACCAGTCCGGCCGCCTTGAGCGTCTTCAGATGCTGCGAGATCGCGCCCTGGGTCACCCCGCTGCCCTGGGTGAGCTCCACCACGCTGATCTCCTGCGCGCCGGCGATCCGCTCGAACACCGAACGGCGGGTCGGGTCGGCCAGCGCCCGCATCACGATATCCATATTCCGGTCCATGCGAATCACATTAGTATTTGCTAATTGATAAGTCAATACTAATGCATCGTCATACGATTTATGCCGCAGTGCAAAATAAGCACTTGAGGCGCGGCGAGAATCAGGTCATCTTCCTGATCGCACGGGCAAGGTCGTCCGCGCAGACATAACCGGAAGCGCCCATCGTCGGGCGCGGACGGGGCATCCATCCGGGGTTACGCACCGGAATGGGATGACAGGCAAGGCCGCCACGCAGGCGCTGGGAATCCAGCGTCCGCGTGGCGGCCTTTTTTCGTTTCTGGAGCTTGGCATGGATTTTCAGGGGCAGGTTGTTTCGGACGAGGAAAGCGGGGACGCGGGCGGTGATTCGCGCCCGCACCTGATCGTCGTCGGCAACGGCATGGCGGGCTGCCGCGCGGTGGAGGAACTGCTCGCGCGCGATCCCAACCGCTACCGGGTCACGATCTTCGGCGCCGAGCCGCACGTGAATTACAACCGCATCATGCTCTCGCCGGTGCTGGCAGGCGAGAAGACGTTCGAGCAGATCGTGATCAACGATCGCGCCTGGTACGACGATAACAAGATCGCGCTCGTCACCGACGATCCGGTCGTCGCGATCGACCGCGCGGCCAAGACCGTCACCGCACGCTCGGGCCGGACCGCGCGCTATGACAAATTGCTGATCGCCACCGGATCCGATCCCTTCATCATCCCGGTGCCGGGCAAGGATCTGCCCGGCGTGATCAGCTTCCGCGACATGAAGGATGTCGACACGATGCTCGCCGCCGCGGCCCGGGGTGGCGAGGCGGTGGTGATTGGCGGCGGTCTGCTCGGCCTCGAAGCGGCGCATGGTCTGTCGCTGCGCGGCATGAAGGTCACCGTGATCCACCTCATGCCGACCTTGATGGAACGCCAGCTCGACGAGGCGGCGGGCTGGCTGCTCAAGTCGGAGCTGGAGGCGCGCGGCCAGACCATCCTGACCGGTGCGGACACGGCCGAGATCGTCGGCGAGACCCATGTCGAAGGCGTGCGGCTCAAGGACGGGCGGCTGATCCCGGCGAGCCTGGTGGTGATGGCGGTCGGCATCCGCCCTTCCGTGGCGCTCGCCCGCGAAGCCGGCCTCGCGGTCGGCCGTGGTATCCATGTCGACGATCATATGATGACCAGCGATGCCGACGTGCTCGCGGTGGGCGAGTGCGTCGAGCATGAAGGCCAGGTCTACGGCCTGGTCGCGCCGCTCTGGGACATGTGCCGCGCGCTTGCCGACGGCCTGGTCGGCAAGCCCACCGGCTACCGCGGTTCGGTCACCTCGACCAAGCTCAAGGTCTCGGGCATCGACGTCTTCTCGGCGGGCGAGTTCGGCGGTAGCGGCGAAAGCGAGGACATCGTCCTCCGCGACGCCAGCCGCGGTGTCTACAAGCGCGTGGTCGTCAAGGACGACAGGATCGTCGGCGCGGTCCTCTACGGCGATACCGCCGACGGAAACTGGTATTTCGACCTGATGAAGAAGGGCGAGGATATCTCGTCCGTCCGCGATTTCCTCATCTTCGGCCAGGCCTTCGCCCAGGGAGGTGGGCAGGCGGACCCTAAGGCGGCCGTTGCGGCGCTCTCGGACGATGCCGAGATTTGCGGCTGCAACGGCGTCAGCAAGGGCAAGGTCGTCGCGACGATCGAAGGCGGCGCCTGCACGCTCGATGCGGTACGCGCCACCTGCAAGGCCTCGGCCTCCTGCGGGTCGTGCACCGGGCTGGTCGAGCAGTTGCTTAGCCTCACCCTGGGCGACGATTATGGCGGCGAGCGCACGGTCAAGACGCTCTGCAAATGCACCAGCTTCGGCCATGCCGACGTGCGGCGCGAGATCGTGGCGCAGGGGATGAAGTCGATCCCCGAAGTGATGCAGCGGATGAGCTGGTCGACGCCCGACGGCTGCTCCTCCTGCCGTCCCGCGCTCAATTATTACCTGCTCTGCGCCTGGCCCGGCGAATATGTCGACGACCAGCAGAGCCGCTTCGTCAACGAACGCATGCACGCCAACATCCAGAAGGACGGCACCTACTCGGTGGTGCCGCGCATGTGGGGCGGCATTACCAACCCGCGCGAGCTGCGCGCGATTGCCGACGTGGTCGAGAAGTACAATGCGCCGATGGTCAAGGTGACCGGCGGACAGCGGCTCGACATCTTCGGGATCAAGAAGGAAGACCTGCCCGCCGTCTGGGCCGACCTCAATGCCGCGGGCATGGTCTCGGGCCACGCCTATGGCAAGTCGCTGCGCACGGTGAAGACCTGCGTCGGCTCCGAATGGTGCCGTTTCGGCACGCAGGACTCGACTGGGCTTGGCGTCCAGCTCGAACGGATGAGCTGGGGCTCGTGGATGCCCCACAAGTTCAAGATCGCGGTCAGCGGCTGCCCGCGCAACTGCGCCGAGGCGACGATCAAGGATTTCGGCGTGGTCTGCGTCGATTCGGGCTACGAGCTGCATGTCGGCGGCAATGGCGGGATCAAGGTCCGCGCGACCGACCTGCTCTGCAAGGTCGCGACCGAGCAGCAGGCGATGGATTATTGCGCCGCCTTCATCCAGCTCTATCGCGAGGAAGCCTTCTACCTCGAGCGCACCGCGCCGTGGATCGAGCGCGTCGGCCTGGCCTACATCCAGGCGCGCATCGTCGAGGACGAGGTCGGCCGCGAGGCGCTGACCAGCCGTTTCCTCTTCTCGCAGAATTTCAGCCAGGACGATCCCTGGGCGGCCCGCGCCGCCGGATCGGAGCGCGAGCAGCACGCGCATCTCGGCGAATTCCGACCCATCGAAGCGATCGCAGCGGAGTAAGAGTGATGTACGTAGGAGACTGGATCGACGTCGGCCCGATCACCGCCATTCCCGTGCGCGGCAGCCGCACGGTGCCCGTTGCGGGCGGCGACGAGGTGGCCCTGTTCCGCACCGGCGACAATCAGGTGTTCGCTTTGGTCAACCGCTGCCCGCACAAGCACGGTCCGCTCAGCCAGGGCATCATCCACGGCCATGCCGTGACCTGCCCCTTGCACAATTGGCGGATCAGCCTGGTGACCGGCGAGGCGCTCGGCGAGGACAAGGGCTGCACGCCAACCATTCCCGTGAAGGTCGATGGCGGCCGTGTGCTTCTGTGCCGTACCTCCACGCTGAAGGCGGCTGCCTGATGCGAGGTGCGCATAAGCCCCTCCCTGCCAAGGGAGGGGTTGGGGTGGGTCGCGAGCGAAGCGAGCGCCCGACCTATCCTGTCGGCTGCGCCAACGATTGCTGCGCAATCGTACCCACCCCCAACCCCTTCCTTGGCAGGGAGGGGCTTTAGGTGGAGCCCATCCGCACCACCTGCGCCTATTGCGGCGTCGGCTGCGGCATCGTCGCGACACCCACGGGCGCGCGCAGCGTCACGATCAAGGGCGACCCCGATCATCCCGCCAATGCCGGCAAGCTCTGCTCCAAGGGCACGCATCTCGGCGAGACGGTCGGGCTTGAGGGGCGCCTGCTCCATCCGATGATCGGCCAGCGCCGCGTGCGCTGGGACAAGGCGCTCGATCTGGTCGCGAAGAAGTTCCGCGAGGCGATCGCGCGGCATGGGCCGGACAGCGTCGCCTTCTACGTCTCGGGCCAGTTGCTGACCGAGGATTATTATGTCGCCAACAAGCTGATGAAGGGCTTCATCGGCTCGGCCAATATCGACACCAACAGCCGGCTCTGCATGTCGAGCGCGGTCGCGGGCCATATGCGCGCCTTCGGCGAGGACGTGGTCCCGGTCGCTTATGAGGATCTGGAGCAGGCCGACCTGATCACTTTGGTCGGCTCCAACACCGCCTGGTGCCATCCGATCGTCTATCAGCGCATCCAGGCCGCGCGCGCCGAACGCGGCGCGAAACTGGTCGTGGTCGATCCGCGCCGCACCGAAACCTGCGACGATGCCGATCTCCATCTCGCGATCCGTCCGGGCAGCGACGTCGCGCTGATGAACGGCGCACTCGCGCATATGAAGCGCGAGGGGCTGATCGATCGCGCCTATCTCGACGCGCATGTCAGCGCGCCCGACACCTTCTGGGATGCGCTCGATCAGGGCCACGATCTCTGGACGATCGCCAAGACCTGCGACGTCTCTCCCACGGACCTCGCCCGCTTCTACGACCTGTTCGCGGCCAACTCCCGCGCGATCACCTTGTTCAGCCAGGGCATCAACCAGTCGTTGCGCGGCACCGATCAGGTCAACGCGATCACCAATCTCCATCTCGCGACCGGCCGGATCGGGAAGCCCGGCGCCGGCCCCTTCTCGATCACCGGCCAGCCCAATGCGATGGGCGGGCGCGAGGTCGGCGGTCTCGCCTCCACGCTCGCCGCGCACATGGATTTCGCGCCCGACAATGTCGCGCGCGTCGGCCGCTTCTGGGCCGCGCCCAGCATGGCGACCAGGCCCGGGCTGAAGGCGGTCGACCTGTTCCGGGCCGTGCGCGAGGGGCGCATCAAGGCGCTCTGGATTATGGCGACCAATCCCGCCGTAAGCCTGCCTGACGCCAATATGGTGCGCGACGCGCTTTCGACCTGCCCGTTCGTGGTCGTCTCCGACGTCATCGCCGAGACCGACACCAGCCTGCACGCGCATGTCCGCCTGCCCGCGACCGGCTGGGGCGAGAAGGACGGCACCGTCACCAATTCGGAACGGCGCGTCAGCCGTCAGCGCCCCTTCCTCACCGCGCCGGGCGAGGCGCGGCCCGATTGGTGGATCGTCACGCAGGTCGGCCGCCGCATGGGCTGGAAGACCGCCTTCGCCTTCGATTGCCCGGCGGATGTCTATCGCGAACATGCCCGGCTCTCCGCCTATCAGAATGACGGCACGCGCCTGTTCGACCTGCGCCAACATGCCGCGATCGGTAATGCCGATTATGACGCGATGGCGCCCTTCCGCTGGGGCGGGGCCGCTTTCGCCGACGGCCTTTATTCGACGCCCGACCGCAAGGCGCGGCTGATCGCGGTGACGCAGGGCCCGCTGGCCGATCCGCTCGGCGATTGGCCGCTCACGCTCAACACCGGCCGCTATCGCGACCAGTGGCATACGATGACGCGCACCGGCCTCAGCGCCAAGCTCGCGCGCCATCGCGAGGAGCCGCTGGTTGAGATCCATCCCGGCGATGCGGCCACCTACGACCTCGCCGACGGCGATCTTGCCCGCGTCGCGACCGCACAGGGCGAGAGCCTGTTCCGCGTATCGGTCACGGATCGCCAGCGTCCGGGCGAATTGTTCACCCCGATCCACTGGACCGATCAGCAATCCACCGGCGGCCGCACCGGCCTCTTGCCCCGGCCTTTGGTCGATCCCCATTCGGGCCAGCCGGGCTTTAAGCTGACCCCGGCGCGGATCGAGAAGATTTCGTGCGCGTGGCGTGGCTTTCTCCTGGTGCGCGGCCTGGATGGTCCGCCGCCCAAATGCCTGTGGCGCACGCGCGTCACCGTGCCCGGCGGCCTGCTTTACGAGCTTGCCGGCAATGGCGATCCCGAACGCCTCGCCGCGAGCCTGCCCGGCGGCGCGCGCGTCGAGGCACGCGACCGGAGCCGGGGCTCATGGCGGGTCGCCGTGCTCGACAAGGGCCGGCTCGCCGCCGCCTTGTTCGTCACCGCGACCGGCGAATTGCCGCCGCGCGACTGGCTGATCGTGCAGCTCGAAGCGCCCCAGGCTGCCCCTACCCTGCTCGCGGGCCGCGCGCCCGGCGCCGCGGTCGATCGCGGGCCGATCGTGTGCGTCTGCTTCGACATCGGCATGCGCACCATCCTCTCGGCGATCGCGGAGCAGAAGCTCACGGACGTCGCCGCGGTCGGCAAGGCGCTCAATGCCGGCACCAATTGCGGATCGTGCCGTCCCGCCATCGCCAACCTGATCGCGCAATCGGAGCTTGCCCATGCATCCTGACGCTTTCGCCCCCGGCACCGTCTGGCTGGTCGGCGCCGGCCCCGGCGATCCCGATCTGCTCACGCGCAAGGCCGAAAGGCTGCTGGGCCAGGCCGACATAGTCTTTCATGACGCGCTGGTCGGAAAGGCCGTGCTCGCGCTCGCGCCGCAGGCCCAGCTGGTCTCGGTCGGCAAGCGCTCGGGCCGCCATTCCAAGGGCCAGGATCAGATCAACGACCTGATGCTGCTCGCGGCATTGCAGGGGCAAAAGGTCGTGCGCCTGAAAGGCGGCGACCCGTCAATCTTCGGCCGCTCGGCGGAGGAGATCGACCATCTCGCCGCGCAGGACGTGCCCGTCCATATCTGCCCCGGCATCACCACCGCCAGCGCCGCCGCCGCGAGCGGGCTCGCCTCGCTCACGCTGCGCGGGCTGGCGCGCAAGCTGACCTTCGTCACCGCGCATGCCCGCGCGGGCGAAACGCTCGACCTCGACTGGAAAGCGCTCGCCGCGCCCGACGCGACGCTCGCAATCTATATGGGCCGCAGCGCCGCACCCGACATCATGCGCGGCCTGATCGCTGCCGGCCGCGCCCCCGATACGCCGGTGATGATCGCGACCAACGTCTCGCTGCCCAACGAGAATGTCGTGCGCGGCCGGCTCGACGCGCTCGGCTTCCTCGTGCGCGCGACCAGCGAGGATGCGCCGACTTTGATCCTGGTCGGCGAAGCGGTCGGTGCAAGCCGCCGCCGGACATCCGCCGGGCAGCGCGTCAGCGCCTCCGGCTCCAGTCAATCAAATCCTCGGGCCGGTTGATATTCGGCAGCGGATCGCCGGGCGGCACGATTTCGCGGGGGCGTGACACCGCCATCCAGGCCCGGATCGAACGGCTCGGACACTGTTCGAGATGATCGATCAGCTTGTCCGCGAGCGACGCGGGCCAGAAGCCGATAAGCTGTTGCCCGACCACGATCGCAGGCCCCTCGCCGATCAACGCTTCCACCAGCGCGGCGGGCAGCGAGGGCATGTCGCACCCGGTCGAAAGCACCGCATCGAAGCCCTGCTCGCGCGCATGGAGCAAGGCCGCCGCCAATCCACCGAGCGGCCCCAGATCCGGCGCCGGGCGATCGGCCAGGCAGGTCCAGCGCGGGTCCTCGCGGCCGCACACCACAACCCCTGCGACGTGCGGCTCCAACGACGCAATGGCATGCTCGATCAGCGGCCGCCCGTCGAGCAGGGCCAGCGCCTTGTCGCTGCCGAACCGTGTCGCTTTCCCGCCCGCCAGGACGGCACCCAGCAGCCTCGGCCCGGCCATCAATTGTACGACTTCACGCTCGGCCAGAATTGGGCCAGCGGCATCTTCAGCCCGCGCAGCACATAGATCGGCTGGTCGGTCTCGTACGGCATCGCATAAGGCGCATCGATATGGCCCGCGACCGTGTAGGACCGGAAGAGCTGCGCATAATGGTCGGTATCGCCCCCGACGATGATGATCACGCTGCCGTCGGCGCCGCGCGGTCCCCACAGGAAATATTGGTTATGGCCGCTGAGCGCGGGCGGCAGGCCGAGCGGGCGGCCGAACAGGTCGATCGCGGCCGCCTCGCCATAATTATTGCCCCAGAACACCGCATGCGCGCGCTCCTCGGGCGGGAGCGCGCGATAGACCCTGGCGACCTGCTCGGCCATGTTCCGCCAGCCGAACATGTCGGCATAATATTGCGGCAGCGCGCCCTGCTTCAGATGCTCCTCCGCGGCTGGCCGCGTGCCCAGCGCGGCCTGATAACGGACGAAGGTCTCGACCGGCAGGATCGGCAGGACGATCGGCGCCAATACCGCCCCCACTCCCGCGGCCAGCGCCAATATCGCGCCGCGCCCGGTCCGGTTGGTCAGCCATGCCTCGATCCGGACCGCGCCCAGCCCGAGCAGGATGGGGTAGATCGGCGTCAGGTAATAAGGCTTGCCGTGCTGGCTCACGAACACCAGCAGCAACAGCAGCCACGCGATCGGGAAGGCGCGCGCCACGCGCGGCTGCGGCCGCACCGCCGACGCGGCCAGCCCGATCAGCCATACCAGCCCCGCCACCGGGCCGGTTTGCCATATCTGCTCCAGGAAGAATTGCGGCAGCGACATCGCGACATTCTTGCCGCTGCTCCCCGCCTGGCCGAGCTCGATGAAGGGCCAGCCATGCGCCTGCTGCCACAGCACGTTGGGCAGCACCATCGCCGCCGCCAGCAAGGCGCCCAGCCATAGCCAGGGGCGCAGCAACGACCGGCGCAGCGGCGTCGCGAGCAGGCCGATCGCCAGCGCCGCCAGGAAGAAGGCGATCAGATATTTGGCGTTGAGGCTGAATCCCGTGATCGCGCCAAAGGCGATCCACCAGCGCTCATTCCCCGTCTGCTCCAGCCGCACCAGCACCCAGGCAAGGCCAAGCCAGGTCAGCGCCTGGAACAGGTCGGTCGTGAACAGCACGCCCTGGATCAAAAGCCCGGGCGCGAACAGCACGGTAAGGCCTGCCAGCCATTGCGCGAACCGCCCGCCCCCGATCAGCCGCGCGAATTCGGCGGCAAGTGCGACCACGAGGCTCGCGACCAGTGCCGGCAGTAACCGGAAGCCGAGCAGCCAGTCGCCGAACAGGCCATGCGCCCCCGCCGCAAGCAGGGGCACGAGCGAGGGCTGGTCGACATAGCCCCAATCGGGTCTTTGCCCGCAGACGATGAAATAAAGCTCGTCGCGGAAGAAACCGTAATGGCCGTTGGCAAGCAGGTGTAAGACTATGCTGACCAGCGCCAGCACCAGCGAAGGCCGCAACCGGCGCCGCATAACCGCAATGTCCATCCCCGCCCCCGTGCTTGAGCGATCGAGTCGCGCGTTCAAGGATGCACTGGCGGCTGGCCTCCCGTCGAGGGCACGGCACCCGCGCCGTCCTGCTTGACCGGCGCTGCGGGCGTGCTCGGTTGCGCGCTGGTCGCGGCATCCAGGTGCGCAAGCAGGTCTTTCGCCGCGGGCTTCTCGGGCGTGTCGTAGGCGCCCGCCGCGACCGGCATGATCACCGGCCGCGCCACGTCATATTCCCCGCGCTTGGCCAAGGCGGTAGCGAGCGTAAGGCGCGTCTCGGGTGCCGCGGGCACCTCCTCCATCGCCTTCTGCAACCCGTCCATCGCCGCCGCGCTCGGCGTCTCGCCCAGGTCGGCGAAGCTCGCATAATAGGCCATCAACGGGCCGATCGCCTCGTGGTCGATCTGGTTGGCGCGCACGATCAGGTCGCGCGCCGAAGCGATTGTCGTGGCGCGAAGCGCGGGCGGCTGCGATACCGCCTGCTGCACCATCGCATAGCCCTTCCACATCAGCGCGCGTGTATCGGCTGGCGCGATCGTACCGGCGCGCGTGGCGGCGGCGAGGCATTCGTTGGGATTGCCGCTGCGGCATTCGGCCTCGGCCAGCAGCAATTGCGCCTCAAGCTCGTTCGGCCAGCGCGCGGCGTCGCGGCGCAAGCCCGCCAGCCATTTGTCGCGCTGGCGCAGCGCCTCTTCGCGCTTGCGGGTCATGTCGGCCGCTTCCGCGGGCGGAGTGTCCGCGCGCGGCGCCGGCGGCAATTCCACCCGCGCGCCCAGCTCCAGCCGCCCCTTCACGAACGACGCCTCGCTCTCGCGCAGCCGCCGCACGATCGGCTGCTCGATCTTCGATCCGTCATAGGTGACCTGGATGTAGGGCTTGCGGTTGAGGAAGTAGCTGCCCAGCTCATGCGCGAGCTGCGTCTGGTCGCCGAACAGCTTCGCGGCCGTCGCGGCATCCTGGCCATCGGCCCGCGCCGCCAGATATTGGCGCAGCACCGGGCGATATTTGTCCGAAAAGAACAGGAAGTGCGTCAGCATCCAGGCGTGGATCGGCGTCCACCCGGTCTTGTGCGGCTTCTCGCTCAGATATTCGTCGTCCAGCACATCCTTGATCGGATAGGGGCCGAAGCTGTGCATCACCGCGGTTGTTCCGTCAGGCGCGCGGCCGAATTCGAGGACGTTGTCGCCCTTGATCGCCAGCGTCGCGAAGATCTGGCCGAAACCGTCGAGATACCAGCGCGGATAAGCGGCGGGGAAATAGGTCAGCAGGAAATGCTGCGCATAGCCCGCATAAAGCAGGCTCTCCTGCGACATCGTCATCGTCTTCTCGCCGAAGCTGATGTCGGTATCGCCCCGGCTATGCATGCCCCCGTTGGCCGTTATGCTGCCGATCGCGGCCATCATGTCCCCGCGCAGCTGCGCCTGCATGCCGGGCGAACTGCCGGCTTGCGGGCCCATCGCGATCGAGCTCAGCACCGCCGCCACCGACTCCCGGTTGACAGGCGTATGCTCGACCACCACGCGCTGGTCGGCGCCGATGCTCGCCATCACCGCGCCGTCGGTGCGCGGATCATAATAGCGGCCGATCGTGAAAAGGTCGTTGTAGGGGCCTTGCTGCCAGCGCCGGTTGTGCAGGTCCATCAGGTCGAATTGCGCGGCGTCGCCGATCAGCGTGATCCGGATCTTGACCGTATCGTCATCGGCCGCGCCGCGCCCCATCAGGCCCGAGATCAGGAAATGCAGCCGCTCGAGGTTCCGCGTCAGCCGCACCAGCTCCGCCTCGGATCCGTCGCTCAACACCAGGACATGGCTGGTTTCCGCCTGCCGCCAGTTGCTGAGCTTGGAGCGTGTGCCCGTCACCACGACCTCGGTCGTGCGATCGGCCAGCGCCGCCTGCGGTAATAAGAGGGTTGAAAGCGCCGCCGACGCGATCAGACGAGCCCAGAATTTGCCACCCATTCCACCCTCCATTTCGGCTTCTTATAGCCCAGCGGAGAATAGCCGCAAAATGGGGCCGCTTTCTTCTATATCCGGAATGGCGCCCTTCCGGCGCGCGGCGGCCGGCATACGGACCGGCCCACCGGATCGGGCATAAATAGCCGCCAATTTCGCCGGGAAGCGGGCCGCCCGCTGGCACAGGAATGCGCGTTCCCTATATTGCTCGCGATCTCAAGCAGGAGCCAATTTCCATGGCGAATTACACCCGCGACGAAGCCGCGATCGCGAGGCTGACCCCCGAGCAATATCGCGTGACGCAGCAGAGCGGCACCGAACGCCCCGGCACGGGCGAGCTGCTCTACAACAAGAAGCCCGGCATCTATGTCGACATCGTGTCGGGCGAGCCCTTGTTCGCCTCGTCGGACAAGTATGAATCCGGCTGCGGCTGGCCGAGCTTCACCAAGCCGATCGAGCCCGCCAATGTCGCCGAACTGCGCGACACCACGCACGGCATGATCCGCACCGAGGTCCGCTCGGCGCATGGCGACAGCCATCTCGGCCATGTGTTCGAGGATGGCCCGATCGACCGGGGCGGCCTGCGCTACTGCATCAACTCCGCCTCGCTCCGCTTCGTGCCCCGCGAGGAGATGGAGGCGCAGGGCTATGGCGCCTATCTCGACCAGGTCGAGGATATCTGACGCCTTCCGGCGGCGCCGCACCCGCCCGCACCCGACCCGGCCTTCCGAGAGCTATTCTATGGGAGACCCGGCGGGGCGCGGGCCGGGCCGGTGCCGCCAAGCTTCGGCGGATGCCGAACCGCGCGGCAAACGCTCCCGCCCAAATCCCGCGTTCAACATATCGCAACGCCTTCGCGGATAGACCTTGGCCGTCGCCGACACGTTGCGTCCGCGCGGCGGAATGAACTGATCGAACACCAGCGCGTTAGCGCGCTCGTTCGTATCGGTAGAGGGTCTTATGGGTAACGTTGCTGCTATTCTTGGTGTCGTGTTGCTGATCGCCGGCGTCGTGCTGGTCGCCCTGTTCGGCAATGCGCGTTCCGCGTCCTGGGGCCCCGCGCTCGGCATCGCGCTGGTGGTGCTTGGCCTGGGCGTCGAGCTGGTCGGCGCGGTCGCCGTCGCCGCCTGATCAAACATAATATTTTTCGGCTCCCTGCCGATTGACAGCCCTGTCGCTTCGGCGGAGGCTGCCCTCCAGCCGCGACAACAGCGGCATGGACGAGAGGGAGCCGAAATGAAGAAACTTGCCCTGGGGGTGGCATTGGGGCTGCTTGCCGCCGCGCCCGCCTTTTCCGAAGAAATCAATCCGCTGCAGTCGGACACCTTGATCAAGAAGGTGATCAACGAACCCGGCACCGCTTACACCTTCTACGGTTCGGGCATGACCCAGAAGCAGATGAAGGATTCGGAGATTCCCGGCGGCGTGTTCGTGCGCGTCGATGTCAGCCAGAAAGGCGGCCATCCGTGGGATGTCGGCGGCGGCTATTCGATCGACAAGCCGATCAAGGCGGGCGACGTCATCTTCTTCGCGATCTACGCCCGCGCGCCCAATTTGAAGGACGGCGAAACCGCGTCGATGCCGGGGCTCGGCGTCTGCCAGAATGCCTCACCCTACACGCCGATCGCGGTCGCGGACAAACAGATCACCAATCAATGGGGCGTCTATTATATCTCGGCCAAGGCGACCTCGGCCTGGCATCGGGGCGAGGCGCATGTCGCGATGCAGCTCGCCGCCGACAAGCAGGTGATCGACCTCGGGCCGGTCTTCGTGCTCGACCTTGGTCCCGATTACGATATCAACAGCTTGCCGCATAATTAGGGTCCTAACCTTAGACGCAGCAAGGGGATGACAGGGCGATGCGCACGATTTTCCGAAGGGGAGCGGGCGCCATCGCCCTGTTGGCCGGGGCGGCGTTAGCGGTACCGGCAAGCGCGCAATCAGCCGCCGAGCAGGACCGCGCGGAGATGATGCGTCAGCTCGGCATCACCGCCTTGGTGCCGGGGCCGAGCGGCGACGAAAGCGCGCCGAACCACGCCAATATCGATGAGGCCAGGGCCAATCCCTATCCGGTCCTGCCCGATCCGCTGACGCTCCGAAACGGGCGCAAGGTCGCCGACGCAAAGACCTGGTTCGACAAGCGCCGTCCCGAAATCCTCGAAGATTATGCACGCGAGGTCTATGGCCGCGTGCCCGCCAACCTCCCGCCGGTGCAATGGAAGGTGGTGGCGACGGATCACGAATTGGTCGGCTTTTCCACGCCCGTCGTCGCGAAGAAATTGATCGGCCATATCGCGAATCCCGCCGACCCGGCCAAGAGCGTCGACATCCGCGCGATGGAGGTATTGCCCGCCAACGCCAAGGGTCCGGTGCCGGTGCTGATCATGTTCGGTTTCGGCGCGGGCGCCTGGCCCGAGCCCTCGCAGCCCACGCCCGCCGAATATGACCGCATCAACGATGCAATGAAGGCGCTGCTGATCAGGCAGGATCCGGGCCTCGCTCCGGTGTTCGCGGCGCATCAGGCCTTCGCCTTCGCCGTCCCACCCGGTTTCCATTTTCCCCAGCGCGACGCGAATGGCGATCTGCCGCCCACCAACCAATTGCTCGCCGCGGGCTGGGGCTATGTCGCGTTGGATCCGACCAGCGCGCAGGCCGACAGCGGCGATGGCCTGCGCGACGGCATTATCGGCCTCGCCAATCACGGGCAGCCCCGCAAGCCCGAAGACTGGGGCGCGTTGCGCGCCTGGGCCTGGGCCGCCGACCGCGTGCTCGACTATCTTTCGACCGATCCCGCGGTCGACGCGCGCAAGGTCGGGATCGAAGGCGTCTCGCGCTACGGCAAGGCCGCGCTCGTGACGATGGCGTTCGACCCGCGCTTCGCGGTCGGGCTGATCGGCTCGTCGGGTAAGGGCGGCGCCACCTTGCTCCGCCGCAATTTCGGCGAAAGCGTCGCCAATCTCGCCACGGGCGAATATTATTGGTTCGCGGGCAATTTCATCAAGTACGACACCAAAGGAGTCTCCAAACCCAATCTCGACGCCAACGATCTGCCGGTCGAATCCAACGAACTGATCGCGCTCGCCGCGCCGCGTCCGCTCTTCATCAGTCACGGCATACCCGAGCAGGGCGACGCGCACTGGATCGACCAGACCGGCGCCTGGAAAGCCGCCTACGACGCTGGCCGCGTCTACAAATTGCTCGGCAAGACCGGGGTAGGCGTAGCCGGCCCGGCCGACATGCCGCCGCCAACCACCATGATCGACGGCGACCTCGCCTGGCGCCAGCACACCGGCGGCCACACCGACATCCCCAATTTCCGCTACTTCATCCCCTGGGCAAACCGGGAATTGGGGGTGGGGAAATAGCGCTTTCCATCGTCATTGCGCGCCGCGCAGCGGCGCGGCAATCCAGGCCCGCTTTGCCACATAGTAAAGGACTGGATTGCTTCCCCGGCCTTCGCCGGGGCCGCAATGACCCGCGCTATTGGTGGATCGCCGCCGCGCTCGCCCCTGCCGAAGCCTGCGCATAGGGCCCGATCAACGTCCCCACGAACCCGCCCGCCTTCGCGGTCGAGAGGTTGGTCGCATCGACGTCGTGCGCGACCGGCACCCACTGGCCCGGCTTCACCGCATAGTCGAAGTCGTAAAGCCCGCCGCGCGCATGGATGCGCAGCTGCACCGCGCCCGCGGCAACCGGCTTCCTCGCCACCACCTTGCCGCCCGCCGGATCGCCCGGCCCATCCCGCCGCAGCACCTCCACCGCGAGCTTGCCGTCCTTCCGGGTCAGCGCCACGCTCAGGAAATAATCGTCATTCTGCAGCGCGGCGAGGCCCGCTTCCTCGCCTTCGGCGGGGGCGAAGCGCACCGACGTCGTCACCACCGCCTCCGGGCTTTGCTGGCGCCGCGCGATGAAGCTCGGCTGCTTGCCGTCGCCCAGCCGCTCGTTGCGCGCCGCCAGCACCAAGGCGCCCTGCTCCAGCCGGTACCAGTTGGTGGTCGGCGAGCGCATCATCATCCATTCGGGGCCGAGCGCCTTGCCCGCGAATTCCTCGCGCACATCGAAATTGCCGGTGACGGGCGGCGCGCTGTCCTGGGGCAGATCGGGCGCCTTGGCGACCATCGGGATCGGCGTGCCATGCGGCAGGATGGTCGGCCAACCGTCGGCCCATGTCACATGCGCCAGGAACGTCTCGCGCCCCGTATTGTAGAAGCCGCCTTGATAAGGCCGCGTCGCCAGGAACACCGCCCACCAGTCGCCCTTGTCGGTCTTCACCAGGTCGGCATGGCCCGACGATGTCACCGGGTTCGGACGCGCGGGGTCGAGATCGCGCTGCGTCAGGATCGGGTTCACCGAAGGGGGCCCGGGCACATAAGGCCCCTCTACCTTGTCGGATCGGAAGATGACTTCGCTATGGCCTTCGCTGGTGCCGCCCTCGGCCGCCATCAGATAATAGATGCCGTCCTTCTTGAAGAGGTGCGGCCCTTCGATCCAGATCGGGTTCTTGGATGGGTCGACGCCCGCATCGACGATCACCTTCGCCTCGCCCACCGCCTGCAGCGTCTTGGGGTCGAACCGCGTCAGCCAGATCGCGGTATGACCGTTATAGCGCGGTGTGCCCTTGGGCCCGGCATTGTGGACCAGCCAGGCGCTGCCATCCTCGTCGAAGAACAGCGAGGGATCGATCCCGTCGACATTCTTGAGCCACACCGGATCCGACCAGGGGCCCTCGGGCTTGCGCGCGGTGATCACGAAATTGCCGCCGCAACCGACGCACGTATTGACGATGTAGAACAGCCCGTCGTGATAGCTGATGTCGGGCGCGAAGGTGCCGCGCGACATGCCCAGCCCCGTGAAATCGAGCTGGCCCTTGCGGTCGATCGCATTGCCGATCTGGCGCCAGTGGACGAGGTCGCGGCTGTGCCAGACGGGCAGGCCCGGAAACCAGGAGAAGCTTGAATTGACCAGATAATAATCCTGGCCCGTGCGCACCACGCTCGGATCGGGATAGTAACCCGCGATCACCGGGTTGCGATACTCGCCCGGTCCCGCCGCCGGCCCGGCCGCGACGTTGCGATAATCGACCCAATCGAACCGCGCGAAATCGGTGGCAGAGGACATCGATGTCAAAAATCCGGCACCGGCGAGGAATGTAAGCGTTTTCAAGAAATTGACGGTGCGTGAAGCGCGCATTTCTGTGGCCTTCCCCATGGCTTTTGTGTCAAGAATTGATATGACTTAAGCAGCCGCAACATAGCGGAATCGTCCGGGAGGGAAACAAGATGCGCAAATTGAAGCGCTTAGCCATGTCGGCCTGCGCGCTGGCCCTGATGACGGGGTCGCTCGCCGCGGCGCCGGCGCAGGCCCAACGCGGCGTTGCGCATCCCGAACTCTGGCCTCAGGCCAAAAGCATCGGCCTGGTCGATCCCAGGACCGAGGCCTTCGTCAGCCAGCTGATGGCGAAAATGACGCTCGAGGAGAAAGTCGGCCAGATGGTCCAGGCCGACATCGCCTCGATCAGGCCCGAGGATCTGCGCGATTACCCGCTCGGCTCGATCCTGGCCGGCGGCAGCTCGCCGCCCTTGGGCGCACCCGACCGTTCCCCGGCCGGCCCCTGGCTCGCCACAGCGCGTGCCTTCAACGCGGTCGCGAACGAGCCCCATCCCGGCCGCACGCATATCCCGCTCCTGTTCGGGATCGACGCGGTCCACGGCAACAGCAACGTCGTCGGCGCGACCGTCTTCCCGCACAATATCGGGCTCGGCGCGATGCATGACCCTGCGCTGATGACCAGGATCGGCCGCGCCACCGCCGAGGAAACCGCCGCGGTCGGCATCGACTGGGCGTTCGGCCCGACCTTGACCGTGCCGCAGGACGAACGCTGGGGCCGCGCCTACGAAGGCTATTCGGAAGACCCCAAGGTGGTCGCTTCCTATGCCGGCGCGATGGTCGAGGGCCTGCAGGGCCCGCCCGGCAAGGGCACGATCCAGCAGGGCTATGTCATGGCCAGCGCCAAGCATTTCCTCGGCGACGGCGGCACGATCGGCGGTGTCGACCAGGGCGATGCCGATATCCCCGAAAGCGAGCTGATCCGCATCCACAATGCCGGCTATCCGCCCGCGATCGATGCCGGTGTGATGAGCGTGATGGCCAGCTTCTCGATGTGGCAGGGCCAGAAGATGCACGGCAACAAGAGCCTGCTGACCGACGTGCTCAAGGGCCGGATGGGCTTCGACGGATTCGTCGTCGGCGACTGGAACGCGCATGCGCAGGTGCCGGGCTGCACCAAGAGCGATTGCCCGACCGCCTTCAACGCGGGCCTCGACATGGCGATGGCGCCCGACGGCTGGAAGGAGCTGTTCCACAATACCGTCGCCGAGGTGAAGTCGGGCAAGATCCCGATGGCGCGCGTCGACGATGCGGTGCGCCGCATCCTGCGCACCAAGGTCAAGCTCGGCCTGTTCGATCCCGCCCGTCCTTATGCCGGCAGGACCGACCTGGTCGGCAATCCCGCCCATCGCGCGATCGCGCGCCAGGCGGTGGCCGAGAGCCTCGTCCTGCTCAAGAACGAAGGCGTACTGCCCCTGAAAGCCAGCGCGCATATCCTGGTCGCAGGCGCGGACGCCGATGATATCGGCCAGGCCGCGGGCGGCTGGACCTTGTCGTGGCAGGGCGACGGCAACACCAATACCGATTTCCCCGGCGGCACCAGCATCTATGCCGGCATTGCCCAGGCGATGAAGGCGGCGGGCGGCACGGCCACCTTAAGCCCCGACGGCAGCTATACGACCAAGCCCGACGTGGCGGTGGTCGTGTTCGGCGAGCAGCCTTATGCCGAGATGCGCGGCGACATCAAAACGCTCGAATTCCAGGCCGGCGACAAGGAAGCGCTGGCGATGCTCAGGAAGTTCAAGGCGGCGGGCATCCCCGTCGTCTCGGTCTTCCTCTCGGGCCGTCCGCTCTGGGTGAATCCCGAACTGAACGCCTCAGACGCCTTCGTCGCCGCCTTCCTGCCCGGAACCGAGGGCGAGGGCGTGGCCGACGTGCTGGTCGGCGATGCCGCGGGCAAGCCGCGCACCGATTTCCACGGCACCTTGTCCTATAGCTGGCCGAAGACCGCGGCCCAGTTCACGCTCAATCCGGGTGAGAAGGATTATGATCCTTTGTTCGGCCTGGGTTATGGCCTGACCTACGCGCATGGCGGCAGCGTGCCGCGGCTGAGCGAAGTCTCCGGCGTCGATCCCAGTCTCGGCAACACCAGCATCTTCTTCGCCAAAGGCCGCGTGCCCGCACCCTTCACGCACCAGCTCGACGGCAATGTCACGATGAAGCCGGTCGACAGCGCCACGCTCCAGGAAGGCGCCAACCAGCTGATCTGGACCGGCGCCGGTACCGCCCGCATCGACAGCCCCGCTAAGATGAACCTGCTGCGCGAGGTCAATGCCGATGTGCAGCTCCAGATCACCTATCGCGTCGATCGCGCGCCGGCTGCACCGGTCAAGCTTCAGCTCGGCTCCGCCACCGTCGACGGCGATGCCTTGTTCGCCAAGGCCGGCTCCGAATGGCGCAGCGTCAAGGTGCCGCTCGCCTGTTTCCAGAGCCATGGCGGTGATATGGCCAATGTGATGACGCCCTTCGCGCTCACCACTTCGGGCCCCTTCACCGTCTCGATCGCGGACGTGCGGCTCGCTGCCGATCCGGCGGGATCGATCTGCCCGAAATGAGCGCACGCCTCCGGGCTGCGGCGGCCGCTCTCGCCGCGATCCTGCTGGTCGCCGCCGATGCGCCGCCGCAGCCCGCAATCCGCCTGAACCAGCTCGGCTTCCAGCCGGGCGGCGCCAAGCAGGCGATCGCCAACGACCCGTCGGCAACGGCGCTGCCATGGTCGGTCTTCGATTCCGGCGGCGCGGTCGTTGCCAAGGGCACCACCCACGTCTTCGGCAAGGATGCGCAATCGGGCGACAACGTCCATCAGATCGATCTGGGCGCGCTCGCCAGACCCGGCGAGTACCGCCTGACGGTCGGCACCAATACAGGCCGCGCCTTCACCGTCTCGCCCGATATCTACGGCCCTGTGGCGCGCGCGGCGCTCAATTACTTCTATCAGACGCGCGCCGGGATTCCGATCGAGGCTCGCTTCGCGGGCGGGGCCGAATGGTCGCGGCCCGCGGGCCATCCGCACGAGATCGCCTCCTGCTTTCAGGGTGCCGACGACAGCGGCACGCTCTGGCCCGGTTGCGGCGCCTACAAGCGCGACGTGACCGGCGGCTGGTACGATGCGGGCGACCAGGGCAAATATGTCGTCAACGGCGGCATCGCGCTCTGGACGCTGCAGAATCTGTGGGAGGTCGAACAGGGCCTGCCGCCGGCGAAGCGCTTCACCGCCGGGCGGGAATTGGTGCCGGACCAGGGCCAGCGCGATCCGCTGCTGGTCGAGGCGCGATGGGAGATGGATTTCCTGCTGTCGATGCAGGTCCCCGACGGCGCGCACATGCAGCTTCCGGTCGGCCATCAGGCGTGGAATGCGCGCATGACGCTGACCGATGTCGACGCCTCGGGCATGGCGCATCACAAGGTGGCGGACGCGCATTGGACCGGCCTGCCGATGCCGCCGCAGGACGACCCGCAGCCGCGCCTTCTTTATCCGCCGACCACCGCCGCCACGCTCAACCTCGCCGCCACCGCCGCGCAATGCGCGCGCATCTGGAAGACGCTCGACCCGGTCTATTCGGCGAAATGCCTCGCCGCGGCGACCCGCGCCTTCGATGCGGCGGTGCGCAACCCGGCGGTGTTCACCGGCAATTTCACCGGCAGCGGCGGTTATGGCGACAACAACCTTTCCGACGAATTCTACTGGGCCGCGGCCGAATTGTTCGCGACCACGCATGAACCTGTCTATGGCGAGGTGCTGCACCGGCTGCATTACTTCACCGATCCGGTCCAGGAGCCGGGCTGGCCGAGTACCGCGGCGCTGGGCACGATCACGCTCGCGATCACCGACGGTGCGCTTGATGCGCAGGACCAGGCCGCGCAGCGCAAGCTGATCGTCGCAGCCGCCGACCGTTTCCTCGCCGAAGAGAAGCAGTCGGGCTATCGCCTGCCTGAAGCCTCGACCAATTTCGGCTGGGGCTCCAATTCGGGCCTGCTCAACCGCGCCTTGCTGCTCGGTCTCGCCGCGCGCTTCACCGGCGAAGCCAGATATCGCGACGGCATGGTCGACGTGATGGACTATCTGCTCGGCCGCAATCCGCTCGACCAGAGCTTCATCTCGGGCTTCGGCGCGCGTCCGATGAAGAATCCGCATCATCGTTTCTGGGCGCATACGCTCGATCCGCACCTGCCCCCGCCCCCGCCCGGCGTGGTCTCGGGCGGCCCCAATAACGGCCGCCCCGGCGACGACATCGCCCGCCAGATCGCGCCCTGCGCGGCAGCCATGCGCTGCTGGAAGGACGATATCCGCGCTTATTCGCTCAACGAAGTCGCGATCAACTGGAACGCCCCCCTGGTCTGGGTCGCCGCCTACCTCGACGACACACGCTGATCCCCTCTCCCCTTGGGGGAGAGGGGCGCCGCGCAGCAGGGCGGGTGAGGGTGCGTTCGGTTCCCCACCCTTTTCGCGCCGAGCCTGTCGAAGCGCCGCCCTGCTTCTTCTCCATCGGAAAGGCGACCGCCACCAATCCTCCCCCGCCAGGGGGAGGTGGCGCCGAAGGCGACGGAGGGGGAGGACGCCGGCCCACACCCGTTCGTGCTGAGCCTGTCGAAGCACTGTCGTTCTTCTGGCCTCGCTAAGGAAGAAGAACAGCCCTTCGACAAGCTCAGGGCGAACGGGTGGGACTTGACAAACCGCTCCACATCATGTACGCACGGTGCGTTCATTGGCTCAGGCCATAGGACAAGACCGGCGCGAAGCTCGTCAGCATGCATGAGACGGTAATTTCGCCCACAGAGTACAGATCTCGGCATGAGGCTTAAGGGTCTCATGGCGATGCCGCCGTCGTGGAGGGGAGCTACGCGGACGAGTGGGAGGGCCTGGGGGTTTGCCCGGGTCCTCGGGGGTAACCTCCGGCCAAGACCGCAGCTTCCGGACGGCATCGTGTGGGGTGGCCCCGGGCGATGCTGGAGGGGATCACCCTTCCAGGGGCTTGATTGCCACCCGGACCAAATCCCGCGGCCACCCTTTGACCGGATAGCGCGCATTGGCAGGCCTGCAGGCGCTATTTTCCGAGGACTTCGCTGTCCAGGGTCATGCTTGCAGCCTCCCCGCAGCCGACGAGGCGGCGGAACCGCGCCGGTCATACTTGCTTCTGTCGAATGCCAGGGGAGAGGCGCGTCCGCACGCCTTCACCCCAATCCGTCATCCCAGCGAAAGCTGGGATCTCAGGAGAGGAAAGACCGCGCCCACATCCCTACACCGTCATTCCGGACTTGTTCCGGGATCCACCCAGCGGCCTGGCCGCAACCTCCCGGTGGATGCCGGAACGAGCCTGTCCCGAGCCTGTCGAAGGGTCCGGCACAACGAATGCGCTGACCGAAGGAACCTACCCCCGCCCGCTCAACGTCATCAGCAGATAATGGCGGATCTTCTCGGTCCGTTCGCGGCTCGGTGGTCCCATGACCCCCTGCGCATGCGCGGGCAGGTGCGCCGCCGCCTGATCCGCTTCGTCACCGAACACCAGATGGTCGAACCATGCCCGCCAGGCCAGCTTCTGCTCGGGCGGCAGATCGCGCACGCTCATCAGCGCATGGACCAAAGCCACGAACGGCGTCGCCGAACTGTCATAGGCCCACCAATAATTGACCAGCACGTTGATACGGTCGAACGCCCGCACATGATGCCACCAGATGGCGGGGATGAAGAGCGCATCGCCCGGCTCGAGCTCGGCGATCTGCGCCTGTGCCAGCGCCTCGACGAAGCGCGGATAACGTTCGAGATCGGGCGCCTCCGGATCGACCATCGAACTGGGCGGCCCCGCGAGCGTATTTTCCAGCGGACCGAGATAGAGGTTCGCCACCTGTTCGGGCGGAAACAGCGTGAAACGCCGCCGCCCCGCCACGCATATCGCGAGATTGGGCGAGACGTCGAAATGCGTCGGAACCTGCATCGCATTGCCGATCCACAACCGCGGTACCGCGTCCGGCGGCGGCAGATCGAGCGGATTGGCCGCGCGCCAGCCGGGCAGATGATCGGGAGCCGCGGCGGCGTCCGCGTAAATTGCCTGGGGTGCCTCCGCCTGCTGTTCGGAAAGCCTGAGCAATTCGCCCATCAGATTGGGCAAGGGCACCTGCTGGCGGTGAAAATTGAAGCCACGCAAATCGTCGCGATAGAAAAAGCGGCCATCGATCTCTGGCGGCCCGATCAGCACCTTGAGCGGCCGCCCTCCTCCGAACCCCGCCAGATATTCGGCGATCGCACGGTCGCCCGCCCGCGCCCGCTCGACGGCTTTCCAGTCTTTTACCTGACCGCGCAGCACGACCGGCGTAGAGCGACCGGCTACCTCTGCGCGAAACGTCGCGGTGTCGAGGGCGCCAAGCTCTGCAACGCGATTGGAACTGGCGGCGGGATGATCGGCAAAGCCCATGAAACCCCCGCGGCACGGAAGGCGCAAAGCCCATCCGCGCCCGGAGCCTGAGCCGGACCACCTGAATTCCGCATTAACGGCAATGGCTTAGTGGATCGTCGCCAGCTTCCCGTCCACCGCGCGCCAATCCGCCGCCTGACCCCGCAGCAACACCCGCACATGCCCGCTCGCCACTCGGCGCGGAACGTGGCCGCAACCACGGCCGCGCGTTCGATAACGGGATTGGCCGTGGCGGCGGGCGGGTCGAAGATCAAGCGGGAGGCTTACCGGGGCGGAGAGCGCGGCGCCACGGCCTGTAAATCATCGAAACAGATCGCGCCCGAACAGCATGAGACGCGGGCAATTTTGAGGGCGCGGATGCGTAAGCCGCAGGCCACCTTTTGCATTAAGGCTGCCGCATCCCTGGCCAAATTGACTGGCGATCCCGAAGATGGTCGCCAGCACGACGGCGAAGCCGATCAGCGCCCATCTTCTTCGAGTCATAGCTCAGCCCCCCAATAGCGAAGCACTCTACGGCAAGGCGTAGACGACCGCTACCGGATCGTCGCCAGCTTCACGTGCAGCAGCGTCGGGATCGAAGTGAAGTTCAGCCCGTAATCGGTCGAATCGCCGTTCCACCGCCGGTCGAACACCCACTGGCCCTTATCGTCATAATGGCCTTCCTCGACGTGGACCAGCTGCAGCAATTCGCCCGGCTTCGGATCGGCGAGATCGATCTGCACACGCGCATGGAGCGCGCTGACCAGATATTCGTCGGGCCCGATCTGCGCGATCACCGCGCCGCCTGAAGGATAGTCATTGCCCTCGGGTGCGCTGAACGCGAATTGCGGCCGGCCGAAGCTCACCGTCGCTCTATATTTGCCGAGATCGATCACCTGCTCATGCTTGGCCGCGGGATCGGTCGGCTCGGCCACGCCCCAGGTCTTGCCGGTCAGCGCAAGCTCCGGCCAGACATGCACCAATTGGCCGAACAGGCGATAGTTGAGCGCGAAGGCGTCGAGCGTGCCGTCATCCAGCCGGGCCGCGCCCAACGGGTAGTTCCAATAGCCGGTCTCATCCATCCCGAAGGGCGAGAAGCCGATCGCGCCCTTGCCCATTGCCGCGAAGAAGAAGCGTGCGAACTCCTTCTTGTTGCCCGTCTCGGGTACGAACAGCGCATTGTCCGGGCGGTCGTAGACGTTGAGATACCCCAGATAATCGTGATGGTTGCCGTTGTAGATATCCGGCGCCAGCACGTCGATGTGCGGCGCCGCGGCCTTCCACACGTCCAGCACCTGCGGCAGCGGACCGCCTGAGGAATAGGTGTTCGGGTCCTGCCATTTGTCGAGGCCCGGCAGCGATGCGTTCACATACATGGGCAGTGCCTTCACCGCTTTGCCTGCTGCCGCGACCTGATCGATATAGCTCGCCACATACCAGGCGCTGAACGCGGCCTCGGCATCGCGCCCGAACAGCTGCGTCCAAGTCCCTTTCTTGCCGATCTTGGCAGCGAGCGGCGCGGGCACCGGCCCGGCGAAAAGCTTGTCCGCCTGCGGCGAATGGTCGCGGGCAAGGCCGTAGCTGCCGCTCTCATTCTCGACCTGCACCATCAGCACCGTGTTCTGCGGATCGGCCTCCTTCAGGTGCTGCATCAGATGCGTGAAGGCATTGCGGTCCGCCGCCAGCGTGTTCGCGCCCAACGGGCTCAGCGCATAATGGATCTGGCCTTTGGTGTTGATCATGCGCGGGAAGCGCTTGGGATCGAGCTTGACCCAGGCCGGCGTGTAATTGGCGTTGGTGTTCTTCCAGGTGCCGAACCACAGGATGACGAGCCTTTTGTCGTGCGCGCGCGCTTCCTTGAGCAAGGTATCGAGGAAGGAGAAGTCGAACTTCCCTTCGGTGGGCTCGATCTGCTCCCACGCCACCGGCACCTCGATCGTGTTGGCGCCAAGCTTGTCGACCGTCGGCCACACCTTGGGCAGCGCCGCGGCATAGTTGGACGAATTGTTGACCTGCGCGCCCAGCATCAGGAACGGCTTGCCGTCGACGATCAGCGCATGGCGGCCATTCTGCGCGACGATGTGCGGCAGGTCGGTTGCCGCCACCGCGGGCGATCCCGCCAGGGCTGCCGCCATGCCCAGCCCGATCATCCATCCAAACCGCATCTGCCTCTCCCGCCTCGTTTCAGGCGACGATAGGCGGAGCCGCGTCAGGAATAAATATGATTTTTGCTGGTGAGACGGGGCAGCCCAGACTGCCCCGTCGCGCCAACTCAGAATTTATACTTGGCCGAGACACCGACGATGCGCGGATCGTTGATCATGCCGGTCAGGTTGTTGAAGTCGATCGCGCTGATCGAACGGATCTGGTCGAGGATGTTACGGCCGAACACCGCCAGCTCCAGCCCGTTATGCATCTGATAGCCGAGCTTGAAGCCGCCCTCGGTCAATGACCGGCCGCGGAACTCCTTCGCCTCATAGAGGAAATAGTTGATCTTGCTGCGATAGGCCCAGTCGGTCATCGCAAACACCTCGTCGCCGTTCGCCAGTGGCACGCCGTAACGCAGCGTGAAATTGGCGACATAGCGCGGTGCCTGCGGCAGCGGATTGCCGTCGATATGCGCGACCGTCGTCCCGTTCACCACCGATTCCGGATTGGTGACCGTGCACAGCGCGCCGCACACGCCCACCACCAGGTTCGGATCCTTGATCTTGGTGAAATTATAGCTGCCCGACGCGGTGAAGGTCAGGTTCTTGACCGGCCGCGCCTCGATCTCCGCCTCGACGCCATGGCCCAGCACATGATCCGCGCTCAGCAGCCGCGCCGAGTTGGTGGCGCCGCCGACCGCGGTGATCTGCAGGTCCTTGGTGCGGTTCCAATAGACGTCGAGCGCGAAGTTGAGCTTGTGGTCGAGCGTCGCGCCCTTGATGCCGCCTTCGGCCGAGATCGTGGTCTGCTTGGGCGCGGTGTTCTGGAAGCTGCCGAAGGTCACGCGATCCTGGATCGCGGGCCCCTGATAGCCCGTCGCGACGCGCGCATAGAAGTTGATCTCACGGCTCGCTGCATAGGTCGCGCTCGCGTCCCAGGTCACGTCCGAGCCGTTGATCACCGCACGCGTCGGCAGCGTATCCGACAGCGCGAACGAGGGCGCATAGCCCGTCACCAGATCGTTCTTGTGATCGTGCGAGTAGCGCACGCCCGCGCGCAGCGTGAGCTTGTCCAGCTTGTATTCGCCCGAGGCGAACAGGCCGTAATTCACGTTCAGGTCCGTATGCAGGATGTCCTGATCGAGGTTCGCGGTCTGGTTGGTGTAGGGGAAAGCGAAGTCGAGCTCGTCATAGCTCAATTTCTGGTGGAAATAATAAGCGCCGCCCTGGAAGCGGAAGCCGCCCATCTCCTCCGACGCGAAGCGCAGTTCCTGGCTGAACTCGCTCGGCCGCACGACGTCGCCGGTCGAATCCGGGAACAGGCCCTCGTTCAGCCCGAGCGGCGGGAAGAGGTAGATGTTGCCGCCGTCGATATCGCCGAGACTGGTGACATGCGCATGTTCGTAGGCGGTGATCGAATAGAGCGTGCCCACGCCCTCGAAATGATAATCGAGGTGCAGGTTGGTGCCCCATTGGGTCATCTTCTGCTCGGTATAGCCGTCTAGCGCGACCTCGTTCTTCTTGAAGCCGGCGTTGAAGTCGTTGCTGCCCTGCTGGAACAGGCCGGCGCGGAAGACGCGCGGGGATCCGTTGAGGTCGCGCGCATGGACATTGAACAGCGCGTGGAAATCGCCCGCGTCATACGCCAGCTGGAAACGGCCGGCCATGTCGCGATAGCCTTCCAGATTCTTGTCGGCGACGCCGGTCGTCGCGGTATTGTGGACCCAATCGTCGCGGCGCTGCAGGATGCCCGAGAAGCGCGCGGCAAAACCGTTGCCGAGCGGCGCGTTGATCGCGGCTTCGGCATTGACCGTATTGTAGGTGCCCCATTCGACCGAGCCATAGCCGCCGAAAGTGTCGGTCGGCTTGGCGGAATCGAGCTTGATCACGCCCGCCGGCGTATTGCGGCCGAACAAGGTGCCCTGCGGCCCGCGCAGCACCTCGACATTGGCAAGGTCGAACACCGGGAACGACTTGAGCATCGGGCTTTCGAGCGCGACGTCATCATAGACCACCGACACCGGCTGCTGTGCGTTTGGATCGAAATCGGTGTTGCCCAGGCCCCGGATATAGAAGCGTGGGAAGGTGCGGCCGAACGAGCTTTCCGCCTGCAGGCTGGGGGTGCGCGACGACAGGAAACGGATGTCGAGGCCGCTCGAATTGATCACCGCAAGCTGCTCGCCGTTGATCGCGGTGACCGCGACCGGCACGTCCTTGGCGCGCTCCTCGCGGCGGGTGGCGGTTACGACGATCTCGGTCCCGGCATTGTCGGCGACCGGCGCGGCGGGCGCGGCCGGTGCGGCGTCGGCGGCAGCCGCCTCGGCATAAGCGGTGCTGGTGACGAGCGACAGCGCAGCCAGCGCCACGCCATGGGTGAGGTGGCGGCGCATGCCGGCGATCTTGCTATGCATCATGGTGATCCGGTTTCCCTTTGAGGTTCAGGCCGGCATCCTCTCCGATCCTGAAGCGTCGGATTTCACGAAGCCGTAACAAAAGCCGCTTCGGCCGGATAGCGGCGGCAACGCCCGGCCTGACATAGATCAGCCGCCTGTGGCGCCGACGCTACAATTGTTACAGCTGATACGATCAGCCGACGAGGCGGACGGCGCGGCCGCGCAAGGCGGCGCCGATCGCGCGCGCCTGGCTCATGTCATTCCAGACATGGAAAGAAAGCCGCAGGATGTTGCGCCGCCGGTCGAAGCGGCAGCCGATTGCCCGAAGCGCAGCCTCTGCCGCATCCGCATCGTCGCACGTCAGGCAGAGCGTCCCGCCGCGATTCGACATGTCCCATTCGGTTTCGGCCGCTTCTACCGCCGTGGCGATCAACGCCCGATTGGCGGCGAGGACATGGTCCTGCCCGATCCCCAGCACCGTCTCGATCCCGCTTGCCGCACACACGCACGGCGCAGGCGCAGGGGTTCCGCCCCAGAAGCGGCGCGCATCGTCGGCATAACGAAAATCGCGGATGTCGAATGCGAACGGATCGGCATGGCTGAACCAGCCGACCTGGACCGGCTCCAATTCCTGGATCAGTTCGTGGCGGACCCAGAGGAAGCCCGCGCCGGGCCCGCCGCACAGCCATTTGACGCTCGATCCGATCAGCGCATCCACGCCCCATGCGCGCGGGGCGACCGGCAATATGCCCACTGCCTGGCAGGCATCCACCACCGTGATCGCGCCCGCCGAGCGGGCCAGCGCGGCGATCTCGGCGGTCGGTGAAACCAGCCCGCTATTGGAATGGACATGCATCGGCACCACCGCCGCGACATGCGGGCCGAGCTTGTCCGCCCAGCTCTGCGGGTCGACCGGATTGCGATCCTCCGGGATCAGCTCGAGCCGATATCCCAGCGCCCCCAATTGCTGCATCGTGAAGCCCACCGAGGGGAAGGCATGCGCCGATGCGAGCAGGACGTCGCGGCCGGCCTCGCGTTTCAATCCCGACAGGAAAGTGCCGAGCGCGACCGACACCGATGGTTGCGGACAAACCTCCGCCACATGCCCGCCGATCAGCTCGGCGACCGCGCCACGAAAGGCGCCGATTGCGGCGAGCCAGGAACCCCAGCCGTCCGATCCTTGCTCCGCCCACGGGTCGAGCAGGTCGCTCGCGATCCGCGCCCGCGACGCGCGCGGCAGGCAGCCGACCGAATGGCTCAGCAGATAGGGGCCAGGCCCCGGCACCTCGAACAGATCGTTGGGATTCATGCGGTCAGCTCCCGCAGCCGCGCGAGATCGGCGTGGCGCGTCAGGTTGGCATTCGACGCCTCGGCACAGCGATAGTCGCGCAGAATCTGGAGCGAGCGCAGCAATACGGTCAGGGGCGGTCCGCTCGCGGTCACGCCCTTGAGATGCGTCTCGTCCAGCAGCGCCGCCGGGTGCGTGATGAAGCGATCGACGAGCAGATCGTGATGCTGGCGGGCATAACCGCCAAACAGGTCGCACACCCGCAGGAAGCCGCGCACGTTGGTCTGGAACCAGCCCTCGCCCGCGCATTCGTCCGCGAGCAGCAGCAGCTCGTCGAGCAGGCTGCGATAGGTCATACATTCGCGCAGGCGCGCTTGCTCCGACGGCAGCATGAAGGGCATCTTGTCGACCAGAAGCTGCGCATAATAAGGATCGTTGGCGCGGGTCAGCCCCAGCAAAAGATCGATCTCGTTGATGCCCGAAAAGTCGCCCGCATTGGCACCGCGATATTCGGTCCGGCCGACCCGGTAGGGTTTGTAATAAGGCCGCACGCAGAAGAAGAAGCGATCGACATCCAGCTCGTCCGCCAGCCGCTGGTTGAAGCGCGCGACATCCTCCAGCGCATCGGCGGCATCGCCAAAAAGCTGCTCCGCGATCGGACTCGACACGCCGAGATGCACCACCCGCCCGAGCGCGTCGGCGGCACGCTGGAGGCCGAGGATGCCGCGCGTATTCTCGTCGATGAACAGGAATTCGTCGGGCAAGGAGGTGAAGCTCTTGCGCACCCCTTTCACCGCCAGATTGTGCGTGGCGAGATGCGCGGTCGCGAAGCGCGGCGCCATGTCGATCGAGGCACCGACATGCATCGCCAGCGACGAAGCCTCGGGGAAAGGCGACTTCTCCTCGCGCGCGGGATTGGTCAGTTCGTGCCGCCGGAGCGCGCCGAGATAGAGGCCGACATTGCCGAGCGCGCCGAACGCGCTGGAAAAGCCGTCCCCCGTATTGCCCTCGGCCAGCAGGCGGACGACCAGATCGCGCCCCTCGTCACGCAATTGCGCCTTGATGCCGTCGCCAATGCCTTCGGTATTGGCGCGATTTTCCTGGGCGAAATAGAGCTCTTCGAGCTCGGTGTTCATTTGCACGAAGGCGGATCGGATCCAGCCGTCGAATGCCAGTGCGTTGGCGGACATGCCCCTTCATATCCCGCCGCGCCCGCTTAGGCGAGCCGTGCGTCAGGCGTCGAACAGCAGGTGCAGATGCTGCGGGAAGGGTGTGCCGGCATTGTCGACCTGACCCTCCGCGCCAGCCGCGCGGCGCAGGTTCGGGCGTGCCAGCAACGGCTTCAGCATCGCCGGTAGCGCGGCGCGATTGATATGCGCGCCGAAGCAGGCATGCATGCCGTAGCCCCACAAAATGTAGGTCTCCCATGGCCGGTCGGTGCGGAAGCTGGTCGCGTCCGGAATCGCGATCGGATCGAACATCGCCGAGAGATTGGAGGCCATCACCATCGTATCCTTGCGGATATGGCGCGCGCGCAATCGCCCGGTCGCGACCCACGTATCGCGCATCGCGCGGCGATAGATGAGCGGGTTGAGCGGCCGGAAGCGCAAGGCCTCGAAGATGTGGGCGCCCAGCGCATCCTCATCGTCATTCCGTGCCGCCGCGCAGGCATCGGCGAAAGCCTTGGGCCGGTTCAGCAATTCGTCGAGCGCCAGGTTGGCCGCGGCGGAAAGCGTGGGGAGCTCGCCGATCAGCAAGCCGATCAGGTTGTTGCGGATATCCACGTCGCTCATGCCCGGCATGCCGCCCGCCTGCATCGCAAGGCAGCGCCCCAGGACGTCGTCCTTTGCCACGCCGCTCGCCTTGCGCGCCGCGATATGGCCGTCCATCCACGCCCGGAACGCTGCCGCATCCGCCACCGCGCGCGCATCCAGCGTCGGGTCGGCCTTGAGGTCGATGAACAGATACCAGAAGAGCGTGGTGGTCCATTCCGCGATCAGCGGCTCGCTCGGCCCGGGCGTCCCGAAATAATCGGCGAGCAGCCGCGCCGCCGCGGGCTGGGTCAGTTGCTGCGGCACGTCGATCCGACCGCGCGCCCGATCGACCAGATCATGCGCGACCGCATCCAGGATCGGCTTCACCCGCAGCGTCACATCGTCGCGCCGCACCGCCAGCCGCATGTTGGAAACGTCGCGCGTGTAGCGGGCGGTATCCTGCATCCCGAGGAAGAAATTCTCGCCGCCGGTGATCATCTCCATGCGCGGACCATAGACCACGCCGAAATCGTCATCGCGCGACAGCACATCGGTCAGGTCCTCGCGCCGCGTGACGATCGCCGTGCCGTTGTTGGCATAAGCGGTGACCAGCTTCCGCCCGAGGACCAGATTGGGCTGGAACAAGCGCAGCACCGCGAAACCGCGGCGAAGCGATGCGGGTGCGGTCAGCGCGGCGCCGATCCGGCCACCCGCCGTGCCGCCGGCTCCGAACAGGGCGCCGATCCCGGCGCCGATCAGCAGCACCAGGGCTGCCAGGCCCTGCCCGATCAGCAGGAGCCGGCGCCACAAGGCGACCGGCAGGTTGAGCAACCACCCCATCATCCGGCTCCTTCAGGTCGGGTCGATGATGCCCATGCCGATCAGGCGGAGCGCGGTCATGCTGGGGATGAAGAAATAATCACCCCCGCGCGGTTCGACCAATTGCGGAATCCGGTCGCACAGGAAGGGCAGATCCTGCCCCGCCGGATCGGTCACGATCATCATCTTCGCGGGCGGGCCGCCTTCGACCGGCGGATGGTTCCCGATCACCGGGCAGGTGTCGCTGCCGGCATTGAAGTCGAGCCCATATTGCATCCACTGCTGCTGGACGAATTCGAACTGGCGGAACAGGCTCGAGCAGAGCGCCAAGAAGATGATGCCGCGTTCCTGCCCATCGTCGGGCGACGCGTCATAATCCCATGGCCCATAAGGCAGGCCGCGCCGCAATATGCGCCGCCGGTTGACCAGCGCCGATCCGTCCCAGCTCTTCTTGTCGGGCGACATATAATGCGGGTCGAGCGTGTCGCGGGGATTGGCGCGGCGCATGTGCGCGGTGACCGGACAGCGTGCGCCCGCGGGGTCTTTGCGGTAGGTGAAGCTGGTAAAGCGCAGCGCGAATTCGGCAAGCTTGGCCCGGTCCTTGGCCGCGGTCGCGGCTGCCAGATCGGCGTTGAATTGCTGCCATGCCTGATAGGTCGGCGCCTCCATCAGCGGCACGCCGTCGCTCCAGCGCCCGACCAGTTTGGCCTGCACGATCTCGTGCGCGGCATCGTAGGGCACGCCCGCGAAGCGCGCGTAACGCGTCGCCTGACCGTCGATATAGTCGCGGAACGCGGCGACATTCTCGTCGAGCTTGCGATAGGCCATGAAGGTGCCGTTGCGGCTGAACTCGATCGGCATCGCCGCGCCGGGTATCTCCTGCGCCTCGTCGGGATGGCCGAGCAGGAATTCGCCGGTGGCGAGCGGGGCCCAGCTCTGGTCGGGCTGCAATTTGCCACCGCCGACCACGCGCAGCCGCTCCGCCTCGCCCGAAAACTGGCCCTCGAACACCGGATCGCCGAACCCGTCGGAAATATGAAAATGCTCCTTGTTGGTCGGCCATAGTCCGGTCGGATCCCGGCGCAGGATCGCCGACATATCCTGATAGTCGACCTTGTCGGCGCCGTGGCCGGACAGCAGGGCGACGCCGCCTTCCGACGCGTCGCACAGGCCGCGCAGAGTGTTGGTGGTCTCTTCCAGCTCCGCGATCGGGCTGCCGTCGGGATTCATCTCGCTGTTGAGCGAGACCATGATGTGGACGCGGTTCTCGCCCTGCGAATTGCGCCAGATGGCATCGCGCGTATCGAGGAAGCGGTCGTCGCCCAGGATCGCCGCACGCTTCTCCATGCCGTCGATAAATTCGTCGGGCATCGCCCGCAGCGTGCGCGTCGGTACGCCCAGCGCGAACAGGCCGGTGAAGGTGAAGCCGATATTGATCGCGACCTTGGGCTTCATCAGCTCGACCCGACCGGGATAATCGGGCAGCCCCTCGGCA